>JAESFT010000004.1_pt1 | contig 1202946 bp, 1142 predicted proteins | sample 9269451 | NCBI WGS metagenome assembly JAESFT01 (sample SAMN14502557, study PRJNA617106) | algae metagenome | isolation source: Scytonema hyalinum WJT4-NPBG1 and co-occurring heterotrophs from well... | place: USA: Mojave Desert, Joshua Tree National Park, California | collected 2006-05-25
CGGCCTTGGGCCCGTCGTAGCGGGCTAAGGCGGCGTTGATCTGCGCGACCTCGTCTTTGGTCGGAGTACGGCGCCCTCCCAGGCGCATGCCCACCCGCGGCCCGGCCGGGGTCTCAATCAGGGTCACGCCCGCAGCGCTCTCTGCGGCCGTGATCGCCTCCCCTTTCGCCAGGAGCATCTGCGCGTCGATGCGGCGACGGGCGAAGCGGGCCTCGTCGATGTAGGGCTCCCGCCCCGCGTAGCGCTGCCGGAAGGCCGAGAGTTCGCCCGGCGCGCCGGTCCAGCGATAGAAGATATGGCGGCCGACCTGGCCGATCTTCTGCACGGTCGGGCTCCACCACGGCAGAACGTAATCGGCGTGATAGTGCGTGGCCGTCCCGACTTTGGCCGCGACGTAGCCGGACAGCGCGCGGATCGCGACGTCCTCCGCATTGCGCCACGCCCAGGGCACGACGCCCCTCGCAAGCGCGCCGTCGCAGGTGAACGAGAACTGGCAGCCGGTGGCCCGCTCGGCGCCTTGGAACACCACACCGCAGATGGTGTTGGGGAAGTTCGGGTCGCGTACGCGGTTCAGCACCACCTGGGCGACGCCTTCCTGGCCTTCCCGGCTCTCCAGCGCCGCCTCGTGGTACACGGCCTGCGTCAGGCAGCGCAGGGCGCGCCGTCCTTCGGGCGTGCTGCGATTGACGAAGAACGGCCGCGCGGGCGTGACGCCGGTCTGCACCGCCGGAACCAGGGCGTTGATCTTCTGCGCTGAGGCTCCCCAGATCGTGCCCCAGTTGAAGTCGGGCTTGTCGGTGATGGAGTAGTCGGCCCACCCGCCGCGCTTCTCCGGACGCAGGTACGGATCGTGCCGGCGCGCCAAAGTGAGAGCAGCGGGATCCATGCCCGCCGTCAGCGCCTTCAGCGCCGCGTCCGAGAAATCACCCTTTGTCACCTGCGCGACCCGTTTCGGGTCGGCGATGGCCACCGGGCCCGGCGTCGAACTGGCTGACAGGGCCGCCGCCAGCACCAGGAACCCCGCGCCGACCGCGACCGGCCCCTTTGCGCGGTGAAAAACGGGTTCGGCCCGGTCCTTCAGGCGCTCCGCCGCAGGCCGGGCGCGCTGCAGACCGGGCTCCAAGCGCGCGAGAAGGGCGCGCGTGCGCTCACCGGCAAACGCCCGCGCCTGTTCGGCCTTGCCGCGGGCGAAGGCGACGCTCGCCGTCGCAGCCCGCTCAAGCCGCGGCTTCAGGTCGTTCAAAGGCTTCAAATCGAGTCCTCTTTCCCCGACGGGCCCCACTTGGGGGATCGCTCAACCGCCAGATGGGAATGCTCCCAGGCCAACACCAAGGGAAGGCGACTGATAACACCGGTTTCGGGCGAGTTCATGACCATTTGAGGTTCAATCCAGACTTGTGGGCTTGCCGCGCATGGACTTCACGCCCGATCGCTTGGCCTTGCCCTCCAGTCGCCTCAGCTTGGAGGAATAGGTGGGCTTCGTCGGCCGCCGCGGCTTGGGCCGATGCGCCGCCTGCTTCACCAACTCCACCAGCCTGGTGATCGCCTCGTCCCGATTCATCTGCTGACTGCGAGAGTTCTGCGCGAACAGGACCAACACGCCTTCAGCGGTGAGGCGCGAGCCCGCCAGCCGCTCGAGCCGCGCCTTCACAGGCTCGGGGAGCGAGGGCGAGCCGCGCACATCAAATCGCAGTTCGATAGCTGTCGATGTCTTGTTCACGTGCTGTCCGCCCGGCCCTTGGGCGCGAGCGGCGCGGAACTCCAGCTCATCCTCGTGGAGCGAGAGGCTCTCGGTGACGGGGATCATACCCGCCGTCTCCGCGCGCGGTTCACCGCCTCGTCGAGCGCCTGCAGGAAACGCGACCGATCGGCGGCGGCGAAGGCCCTTGGTCCGCCGGTGATCTCGCCGACGGAGCGCAGATGCTCCATCAGGCCTCGTTGGGCCAGGGCCGCGCCAATGGTGTCTGGCGTGAAGGCGCGACCTGTGGGCCCGATCACCTGCGCCCCGTTGGCCAGGCATCGGCCCGCCAGCGGAATATCAGAGGTGACGACCACGTCGCCGGCGCCTGCGCGCTCGGCGATCCAGTCGTCGGCGACGTCAGGGCCCGCCTCGACGACAACCCGCTCGATCAGCGGCTCCTGCGGAACCATGAGGAAGGCGTTGGCGACCACTTTAACGGGACAACCATAGCGGCGCGCCACGCGGTACGCCTCCTCCTTCACGGGGCAGGCGTCGGCGTCCACATAGAGGGTCGGGGGCGTCGTCACGGCGGTGCCTATACCATTCGAGGCCAAGGCCGGCCCGTTAAGAAGCGTTCAGGCGATCGAGCGCCCGGTCCAGCACGGCGCGGTAACGCGCCGCCTGCGCCCGCAGCCCGGCGCGATCAGCCCCGGTCACGCCGTCGGCGCTCATCGTGGTCATCCCCAGCCGAAAAGCGGCATAGGCCACGAGATGGAACGGCAGTCTCGCGGCCATTCCTTCTCCGCCGACGGCGGTGGCGAAGGCATGGGCGGCGGGATCATCCAGCCCCCATTCGATCGCGAAGCCTGCGGCGTCCCATGTCGGGTCCGTCGGGCCAGGCAGGAAATGATCATCGCCATGGTCGAACCCGTCGGTCTTGAGCACACGGTCGGCGGTCGCCACCCACTCCTGGGGAGACAAGCGCCCGTCCACGTGGACGGCTTCGACCGGGGACAAGGCGACACGCTCCAGAGCGGCGAGCCGCCCATCGGTCCCGAACGCGAGCTCCGTGTTGCGGCGGATCATGACCTTCAGCGGCTCGAGGTCCGCTGTCGCGCCAATACCCCGTTCGGCCCCCACCCAGCGCAGGTATGCGACGGCTCGCTCGATCACCTGGGGCCGGTCGCGCACCCGGAGCGGCCGGCCTTCGATGAAGCTCAGCGCAAGGAAGCCGTCCTTCAGGTCGAGGACAGTCGGCGAAAAACCCGCCTGCGCCGCCGCGGACGCCCTTTCCCTGGTCGCCTCTCCGAAACAGCCGAGCCCGCCGAAACGCCAGAGCGTGCCCGCCGGCTCGTCCAGCCGCTTGATACGCTCGTGTTGCGGGGCGACGGGGACCCCGCGGAGGCCGAGCCGGCGACGCCACAAGCCCCCAGACAAGTCCTCCGTTCCCGTGAGCGATGGCGGGAATGTGAGGTCCGTCGCCGCTGGAAACCGGCGGAAGCGTGGCCAGGCCGCCCGCGCCGATTCTGAGACGAAGTTTGAACCGTCAACGTCGTTCGCGGGCATCAGGCTAATACGACCGTCGGAAACGCCCAGCGCCGCCAGCGCCTGAGCCGTTCCGGTGAGAGAAGAGCCGGACAGCCCAGGCCCCTCGTCCACAACCAGGAAAGAGGCGCCGTTCTCCGCCTGTCGCAGCAGCCGTCGCTCGAGCTCGGGCCCGAGCACCGGCCGGCGATCGAAGGGATGGCCTCGGGGCCGCAACGTCATGCTGAACACGACGCGGCCGGCCCGCTCCAAGGCGGCGGCGGCGACGGCCGCCAAGCTTGTTCCGACGCTGCGCAATCCCACCACCGTCACCGGACCTTCCGGATTCTGGTCGGCGAAGCGCCGGGCGGCGGCGGCGTAGGCGGCAGGGTGCAACGCGTACCAGGCGTAACCTTCCGGCGTCTTCATCGTGACCGTCTTCGCATGAGCGAAGCCCCGTGCCTGCTCCAGCCGGGCAAGCGCCTGCCGCGCCCGCTCTGTGGTGGGCTCCAACACCAGGCGCCCCGCCGCCTCCGAAAAGGCCCGCAGCGCGGCCTGGGCGCAGCTAGGCTCGTCCTCGTGCGGCTGGGCGGCGTCCACGAGCGCGGCCTCCAGCATGCCCGCGTCGATCAGGATCGTCAGCGCCGCATCCGCGTCCATAGGTGCGCGGAGCCGGCGGTCGAGCGCTCCGAAGACCTCGGCCGTAACCGCCTCGCGCCCAGCGTCGCGATAGACCAGCACCGCCGCCCTCCTCCAAGCTTGACCCTAACGAAAGCCTGCGCGCGGCGTTCCGGCGCTCTAGCGGCCAGTGCGGCGCCTCGATAGTCTGAACGAGTTCGACGTACGGAGTCGGGATGACGCTCGCCGCCTTGCTGAGACGCCTGGCGCTGTGGCGACGAGGATCCTTTATGGGCGTCGTCATTCCGGCGCTCATAAGCCTCGGCCTCATGACGTTGATGCGCGCCGTCGTCGATCCCCTGCTGGGGGCCAACACGGGCTTTGCGGTGCTCTATCCGGCCGTTGTAGTCGCGGCCATTTGGGGCGGGCGAGTCTCGGGCCTGCTGACGGTGGTTGGGGCGGTGATCGTCGCATGGGCGTTCGTGCTGATGCACACGCCAGCCCTGGGCGCGGCGGGTACGGCCAACTTCGTCAACACCGTGATCTTCGCTGTCGGCGCCACCTTCGTCTGCTGGATCGGGGCGGCCCTCCGGGACGCATTGCAGCGACTGGAGGAGCGCGAGTCCCGGTTTCGGGCGGTCTTCGAGTCTCCGGTGGTCGGCTTCTCCATTTACGATCTTGAGGCGGGCCGGACCGTCGAGATCAACGACCGGCTGCTCGAGATGGTGGGCCGCACGCGCGAGTCCTTCGATCGGGGCGAGTGGGACTGGCGCGATGTGACTGCGCCCGATGGGATCGAGGTCGAGGTCAAGGCGCTCGAGAAGCTGCGGGCGGGCGTCGCCCTGCCGCCGCTGGAGAAGACCTTCATTCGCCCCGACGGCGAGGCCGTCCCAGTGGCGCTGACCGCCGCACCCCTCCGGGACGATCCTGGACGGGTGGTGGTTGTTGTCCAGGAAATGGCCGAGCGTCGTCGCGCCGAGCAGGCCCTGCGTGAGAGCGAAGCGCGGTTCCGACTGATCGCAGACAGCGCGCCGGTGCTGTTGTGGATGGGGGATTCGGAAGGCGGCGGCGTCTACCTGAACCGCGCATTCCGGGACTTTTGGGGCGACCGCACGCCCGAACAACTGCTCGGCATGGGCTGGCTGGACGCTGTGCACGACGACGACCGGGAGGGCCTTCGCCAAGCCTTGATCGGGGGCGTGCAATCGCGCGAGCCCTTCCGCATCGAGGCGCGGATGCGGCGCGCCGACGGCCAGCACCGCTTGATCGAGGCGACCGTCCAGCCCCGCTTCGGCGCTACAGGCGAGTTCCGCGGCATCATAGGCGTGGGCTTCGACGCCACCGAATCCCGTGCGGCCGAGGTCGCTCTACGGGAAAGCGAAGCCCGCTTCCGTGACATGGCCGACGCTGCGCCAGCGCCCATCTGGGTCAGCGAGGTCGATGGCGGCATCGCCTTCGTCAATAAGGCGATGACGGACTTCTTCGAGCTGCCGCAGGACGCCCTGCTCGGGGCAGGCTGGGTCGACCGACTGCACCCGGAGGACCTCGAGTCCGTGCAGGCCTCCCGCTCCGTGGGTCGGGAGCGCCGAGAGCCCTACGCCTACGAGGCGCGTTTCCTGAACGGGCGCGGTCAGTGGCGTTGGATGCGCGCCAGCCTGAACCCGCGCTTCGATGCGGCCGGCGAATTCCAGGGCTATGTCGGCATCGCCTTCGACATCACGCCTGCCCGGGAGGCCGAGGAGGCCCTGCGCACCGAGGAGCGTCGTCAGGCCTTCCTGCTGCAGCTCGGCGACCGGAAGCGCGAACTGGCGGAGCCCACCGACATCCTCGCCCTGGTCTCCGCTTCGCTGGGCGAGCACCTGGGCGTCGGGCGCGTTGGATATGGTGAGATCGATCTGACCGAAACAACCGTCTCTGTCGACTCCAGTTGGTCGGACGGGCGCATTCCGGCGATCGACGGGACCTTCGCTCTGGACGACTTCGGACCTGAGCTGATCCTCGATCTGAAGCGCGGTCGCGCCGCGGTGGTCCCCGACGTGCTGCATGACGCGCGCACCGCCGAAGCCTCCGCCGCCTTCGCCTCGATCGATACGCGCGCGGTCCTCGCGGTGCCCCTGGTCAAGGCCGGCCGCTTCCGGGCGATGCTGTTCCTCCACCACGGAGAGCCGCGGGTCTGGAGCGACGCGGACGTGGCGCTCTGCAAAGACGTGGCGGAGCGGACCTGGTCCGCCGTGGAGCGTGCGCGGGTCGAAAAGGCGCTCCGCGAAAGCGAGGCGCGCTTCCGCATGATCGCCGACAGCGCGCCCGTGCTGATCTGGGTCTCCCGGCTGGGCGGCGTGCGTGAGTTCGTGAACCGAGCCTACGTCGATTTCTGCGGCGTCTCCTACGAGGAAGCCACGACGCTCGACTGGCGCGATCGGCTGCACCAGGACGACTTGCCGAGGATCCTGAAGGAGCAGGTTGCCGGAGAGGCTTCGCTGAAGCCCTTCACCCTAGAGGCTCGCTACCGCCGCGCGGATGGCGAATGGCGCTGGCTGCAGTCGCGTTCCCAGCCTCGTTGGGGCACGGCCGGCGAGCACATCGGCTTCGTCGGTGTCGGCTTTGACGTGACCGAGGCCAAGCGCGCCGAGGCCGACCTGAAACGAATCAACGAGCTGCTGGAGGAGCGCGTCGCCGCGGCCCTGGCGGACAAGGCGGCGGCCGAAGCCACGCTGATGCACGCCCAAAAGATGGACGCGGTCGGGCGGCTCACCGGCGGTGTCGCCCACGACTTCAACAACTTGCTGACCGTCGTCGTCGGCGCGCTGGACATGATCCTGAAGCACCCGGACGACGAGAAGCGCCGCGTGCGGCTGGCCGAAGCGGCGCTGTCAGCCGCACGGCGCGGCGAGCGCTTGACCCACCAGCTGTTGGCCTTCTCACGCCGTCAGGCGCTACGGCCGGAGATTTGCGACGCCAACGCTCTGATCCGTGAAAGCGAGCCGCTCGTCCGCCGCGCCGTCGGCGAGGCCGTCGCCCTGACGACCCGTCTGGCGGCAGGCGAGACCGTCATCCGGGTTGATCCGGCCCAGTTCGAGGCCGCCCTCATCAACATGATCGTCAACGCCCGCGACGCCACGCCCCCGGGCGGTGAGATCACCGTCGAGACCGGCTGGCGTGAGCTCAAGCCCGGCGAGGTTCTGGAGGCGGAGGCCGGGCGCTACGTGTTCGTAAGGGTCAAGGACACTGGGGCAGGCATGAGTCCGGAGGTGATGCAGCGGGTCTTCGAACCCTTCTTCACCACCAAGCCCTTGGGCAAGGGCACGGGTCTGGGTCTCAGCCAGGTGTACGGCTTCGTGCGGCAGTCGGGCGGCGGCGTCGCCATCGAGAGCAAGGAAGGCGAGGGCTCGAGCGTGACCCTGTACCTGCCGGCGCTCGACGCCCCCGTCGCGGCCGCGCCCGTACGCCCGGATCGGCTGGAAACGCCCAACGCCCAGCCGCTGAAGGTGCTGCTGGTCGAGGACGAAACCTCCGTCGCGCAGGTCGTTCAGGCGATGCTGGAAAGTCTGGGCCACACGGTGCGCAGGGCCGAGCAGGCGGACGAGGCGTTGAAGATCCTGCGCACCACCGCGCGCTACGACGTGCTCCTGACCGATGTCATCATGCCGGGGGGCGTGGACGGCTTCGAGCTGGCGAGACTTGCCGTGGAGCGGCGGCCCACCCTGTCGGTTCTGCTGACCTCCGGCTACGCGGGAGAGGCGCTGGATCGGGCGCTTGGCGAAAGCCCCTGGCCCTTCCTGAAGAAGCCCTACTCTGAGGCCGACCTGGCGGCGGCCATCGCCTCCGCGGTCCGCCGTCCAGAGCCGGTCTAAGATCGATCGCGAACCGCTGTCACCGAACGTGATCGTCTCTGACTTGCCAGCGACGTTCGAAGAGCTATGTTTAGCTCACTTATGCTTCTGATGAGCATAAGTCCGCCACTCTGAGAGAGTCGGCGGTTTTCTTGGGCGTCCGTTTTGCTCACTTTGAGCATAAGGAGCTGAAATGGCCTACGACACTACCGAGCGCACGCTGCCCCTGCCCTTCACCGCCGAGGTGGAGGCGGAGACAGCGGCCGTGTGGGCCAAAGTGAAAGACACCGTCACCCCGCTGGAGTGGCGCCTGCACGCGCCGCTGATCGCCGCCATAAACCGGCTGAAGCGTGAGAAGGACGCTGTCATCCTCGCCCACAACTACATGACGCCTGAGATCTTTCACGGCGTGGGCGACTATGTGGGCGACAGCCTTGGCCTGGCCCGTGAAGCGGCGAAGTCCGACGCCAAGATCATCGTCCAGGCGGGCGTTCACTTCATGGCGGAGACGTCGAAGGTGCTCGCGCCCGAAAAGACCGTGTTGATCCCCGACCTGCGGGCGGGCTGCTCGCTCGCGTCCTCGATCACGGCGGCTGACGTGCGCTTGATCAAGCAGCGCTATCCGGGCCTGCCGGTCGTCACCTACGTGAACACCACCGCTGAGGTGAAGGCTGAGACGGACGTCTGCTGCACCTCCGCCAACGCCGTGCAGGTCGTGGAGGCCGTGGCCGCGGAGTGGGGCGTCGATCGGGTCATCCTGCTCCCCGACGAGTTCCTGGCCCGCAACGTCGCCCGCCAGACCGAGGTCCGGATCATCGCCTGGCAGGGTCGCTGCGAGGTGCACGAGCGCTTCACCGCGCAGGACATCGCCGACATGCGCGCATCCTGGCCGGACGCCGAGATCCTCGCCCACCCGGAGTGCCCGACCGAGATCCTCGAAGCGTCGGACTTCGCGGGGTCGACCGCGGCCATGCACGACTACGTCGTGCAGCGGAAGCCGAAGCAGGTGGTGCTGATCACCGAGTGCTCCATGGCCGACAACGTCGCGGCGGACGCGCCTGACACCCAGTTCGTCAGGCCGTGCAACCTGTGCCCACACATGAAGCGGATCAGCCTCCAGAACATCTACGACTGCCTGCGTACAGGACAGTACGAGGTCACCGTCGATGCAGCGGTGATCGAGCGCGCCGCCCTCGCGGTGCAACGGATGATCGACTTGCCGCCCCCCGCGATTCCCGCGCGCTACGACCTGGTCAAGGCGCGCCATCACGTGGACGTGGAGCTGATCTGATGGAGCGCGTCCGCTTCGACGGCGTGCTGGTGCTGGGCGCCGGCCTCGCCGGCCTGTCCGCGGCGCTAGCCGCTGCGCCCCGCAAAGCGCTGGTGATCGCCCCGGCGACGTTGGAGACGGCCTGCGCTTCCGCCTGGGCTCAGGGTGGCATGGCTGCGGCGCTGCAGCCCGATGACTCCGCCGAACTGCACGCGCGAGACACAGAGGCGGCCGGCGCGGGTCTTGTGGATCATGACGCCGCACGGCGGCTGACGGAAGCTGCGCCCGAGACGGTGGAGCGGCTGGCCGCGTGGGGTGCTCCGTTCGACCGGGACGCGCAGGGCCGCTTCCTTCAAGGGCTCGAAGCCGCCCACAGCCGCGCCCGCATCGCCAAGGTGGGCGGCGACCAGGCAGGCAAGGCCATCCTGCACGCCGTCACGGACGCAGCGCTCGCCGCAACGCACGTCGAGGTGTGGGAGCACGCACGCGCCCGGGCCTTGCTGCAGGATTCAGAGGGTCGCGTCCGAGGCGCTGTGATCGAGCGGAACGGCGCGTGGGTTGAGGTCGTCGCGCCCGCCACCGTGCTGGCCACGGGCGGCCTCGGCGGGCTGTACGCCGTCACCACCAATCCTTCGGCGCTGCGCGGCGAGGGGTTGGCCCTTGCGGCTCTCGCAGGCGCGGCGATCGTCGATCCCGAGTTCGTCCAGTTCCACCCGACAGCGATCGACATCGGCGCCGACCCCGCGCCCCTGGCCACCGAAGCCCTGCGCGGCGAAGGCGCGGTCCTCATTGATGCTGTCGGGCGCCGCTTCATGCCCGATATCCACCCGCTGGCCGAGCTGGCTCCGCGCGACGTCGTCGCCCGGGCTGTGCACCGGCAGCGCCTTCGCGGCGCAGGCGCCTACCTGGACGCTACAGGCGCGGTTGGAGAGCACTTCCCGAGCGAGTTCCCCGCTGTTTTCGCCGCTTGCGCCGCCGCAGGCATCGATCCCCGTCGCCAGCCGATCCCCGTCGCGCCCGCCGCGCACTACCACATGGGCGGAGTCCTCGCGGACGCTGAGGGGCGCACCACGCTTCAGGGCCTGTACGCCGCCGGTGAATGCGCATCGACCGGGGTCCACGGCGCTAACCGTCTCGCGTCGAACTCGCTTCTGGAAGCTGCGGCCTTTGGCTGGAGCACCGGCTGCGCCGCTAGCGGCGCTCGTGATCCTGGTACGGCGCCCCTGCCGGCCGAGCCTGCGCCGGAGCTCCCGAGCGCCGCGCTGGCGGAGCTGCGGGACGCCATGGCCCGCGACGCTGGTGTGGAGCGCGACGGCGTCGGCCTTGAGCGCCTCCTCTGCGTGCTCCATCGCCTCGACGGGACCTACGGAACGGCTCTGCCGCTGGTCGCGGCCCGCCTGGTCGCGGAAGCCGCCCTGGGCCGCCGGGAAAGCCGCGGCGGGCACTACCGCACCGACTTCCCGCAGACGGCCGTCGAGCCGCGCCACACCCGCGTCAGCCTCGCCGCCGAGGCGCTCCGGGTGCCGGCCGAGTGAGCGCCCTTCCCGATCTCCTGATTGAGCCGGTGGTGCGAGCGGCCCTGACCGAAGATCTCGGCCGGGCGGGCGACGTCACCGCGCAGGCTTGCGTCCCCCTCGACGTCAGGTGGACCGCCGTGTTCGCCGCCCGTAAGGAGGCGCGTATCGCTGGCCTGGACTGTGCGCGGCTCGCCGTCGCCGCTTGCGATCCGACGGCGCGATTTGAGGCCTTCGCCGCGGACGGACAAGACGCGCCCGCCGGCGCGGTACTGGCGCGTGTGGAAGGGAACGCCCGTGCGCTCCTCGCCGCCGAGCGTACGGCGCTGAACCTGCTCGGCCGGCTCTCAGGCGTCGCGACCCTGACCCGCGCCTTTGTCCAGGCCGTGGAAGGCACAGGCGTGTGCATCGTCGATACCCGCAAGACCACGCCCGGACTGCGGGCGCTGGAGAAGCACGCCGTACGCTGCGGCGGCGGGGTGAACCACCGCTTCGGTCTCGACGACGCGATCCTCATCAAGGACAACCATGTGGCGGTCTGCGGCGGCGTCGGGCCTGCGCTCGAGCGCGCCCGCGCCTCGGCCGGGTGGCTCACCAGTGTGGAGGTCGAGGTCGATAGCCTCGACCAGCTGGAGGAGGCGCTGCCCTTCCGCCCGGACGTGGTGATGCTGGACAACTTCAGCCTGGATGACCTTCGCGCGGCCGTCGCGCTGGCGAAGGGGCGGACACGCCTCGAGGCGTCGGGCGGCGTCAAGCTTGAGACCGTGCGCGCCATCGCAGAAACAGGGGTGGACGCCATATCCGTGGGCGCCCTCACTCATTCGGCGGTCGTGCTCGACATTGGTCTGGACGCGGCCTGAGGGCCGGAACCCGCTCTCTTCCGAAGGGTTACCTTTTCCGAACACGGAGGTGACCCATGACCGCGAAAGCGCCGCCGATCCCGCCGGAACAACGAGCGTTCCCCGGGGAGAAACCCGACGTCGCCGGCTCTGGCCGCGATGCTCGCGATGACACAACGGACCTGCAGTCGAGCCAGCCAGGCGACGACGACGTGAACCTGAAGCAGCAGGGCCGTCACGGCGGGATCAACCAGAACACCCATCACCAGGGCTACCAGCAGGACCGCTGACCATGCCGGACAAGCATCCCAACACTGAGCGCTGGGGCGGCCCCGGCGCGAGCCACGAGGATCGCTCCAAGCCGCAGCCCGAGAAGGGGCCCGATCCGCGGGCGCCTGGGCCCACGAACGACACCAAGAGCCACGTCTCTGGCGGCGGCGGCGAGCGTGACATTCGCCACAGCCACATCGACGACGTCCGCTCTTCCAAGCAGGCCAAGGTTTAGAGTCACACCCGAAGGGGTGCTGAGGGAGCGGCCGTTCAGACCAAGGCGGGAGCCTTTCCGCCGGAACTCTGAACGGCCGCGATTCTTTCCGGCAGCATAGCGGCGAACCGCGCCCTCACCTGCTCCAGCACGACGGCCGGCGCCGACTCCGGGCGGCCCGAGTCGAACGGCGGCGCGGGCGCGTATTCGGTGATCAGCTGGATCGCTTGGGCGGTCTCCTCGCCAGCGAGCTCCGCCACCACCGTCAGCGCGAAGTCGATCCCCGCCGTCACGCCGCCGCCGGTGATCAGCTTTCCGTCCCGAACCACCCGTCCGGCGTCGGGAATTGCCCCGAACCAGGGCAGCACGTTCCGCCAGGCCCAGTGGCAGGCGGCGCGACGGCCCTTCAGCAGGCCCGCGGCCCCCAAGATCAGGGACCCGGAGCAAACGGACGTGACATAGCGGGCGCCTTCGCCCAGCCGCCGCAGCTCGGCAAGCAGCATCTTGTCCTGCATGGCGTGACGCGTGCCGACGCCGCCCGGCACGCACAGCACGTCGCACGTCGCGATCTCGGCGAGCCGGCGGGTGTGGGCGAAGACCAGGCCGGTGTCGCTGGCGACCTCTCCGCCTTTCGTCGTGGCGACGATCACCTCTGCGCCGGGCATGGCTGAGAACACCTCGTGCGGACCGGTGAAATCCAGCTGCGTCATGTCCGGATAAAGAGCGAAGACGATGCGGACACGGTCAATCATGGCGAGCTCCTGCGGTTGACCGGCAATGAATGCTCGCCATAGGCTGCGGCAGCAATGACAGCCTTCCCACCAATTCAGCCATGCGGCACGGCCTCGGCGTCCTAATCTTTCCGGACTTCCAGCTGCTCGACGCGACCGGACCAATCTCCGCCTTCGAGATCGCCGGCCGCTGCTCGGGCGCGCCGTTCCCGCTCCGGATGATGGCGCTGGACGCCGGCGCCGTTCCCAGCTCCTCAGGCGTGGCCCTGCAATCAGAGTCCGCGACGGTCGACGGGCTCGACACGCTCCTAGTCGTAGGTGGAATGGGCGACCTTCGGGCGGCCGAGGACCCGCGCATTGTCAGCTTCGTGCGCGACGCGGCTCAAAAGGTGCGCCGTGTCGGGTCCATCTGCTCAGGGGCCTACATATTGGCGGCGGCGGGGCTGCTGGACGGACGGCCCGCCACCACCCACTGGAGCCGCACCTACGACTTCCAGCGTCGGTTTCCTAAGGTCCTGCTGGACCCTGATCGCATCTACACGAAGCACCAAAACGTCTGGACCTCGGCCGGCGTAACCGCGGGCATCGACCTGTCTTTGGCGATGATCGGCGAAGACTTCGGCGAGCGCATCGCCCGCGCCGTCGCCCAACAGCTTGTGGTCTATCACCGCCGGCCGGCAGGACAGTCGCAGTTCTCGGCCCTGCTCGACCTCGCTGGCGAAGGGGGCCGCTTCGCCGAGTTGCTGGATTGGGCGCGGGCTCGGCTGGACGCGGACCTCGGGGTTGAGGCGTTGGCAGACAAGGCGGCGATGAGCCCGCGGAATTTCGCTCGCACCTTCCGCGCCGCCACAGGCATGACGCCGGCGAAGGCGATCGAGCGGCTCCGCCTTGAGGCTGCGCGCCAGCGGGTGGAGCAGCGGCTCGGCACGATCGAGGAGATCGCCCGCGCCACCGGCTTCAACGACCCGGAGCGCATGCGGCGCGCGTTCGTGCGCAGCTTCGGCCAGCCGCCGCAGGCCCTACGACGCGCGGCGGGCGTCGTCTAGGAGGCCGCCTCGACTGGCTTCGCCGCGGGAGTCGGCTCCCCCGTCGGCGCGACCGGCTCGGCAGCTTTGGCCGGAGCCGACGTCGCGTCAGGCTGAGCCTTTTCCGCCGCCTTGAAGGCCTGAGCCGCCTCGGCACGGTCGGCGGAAGCCGCTGCGGCCTCGCCGGAGCCGGTGAAGAGGATCTTGTAGGCGGCGCGTTCGCCGACCTCCTTCAATCCTTCGGTCGGCAGCAGGCTCGCGTACACAGGCTGGAACTCGTCCGCCTTGGGCGCGGCATAGGGGCCCTTGGCGAACGCGGAGGACGAACCCGAGCGGCCGCCGAAGCGATAGAAGATGTGGCTGCCCACCTGCGCGACCCGCATCAGCCGACCGCCCCACGCGGGCGAGACGCCGGTCGTGTGGAAGTGCGTCGAGGACCCGACCTCCGGCATCACGAAGCCGGACAGGGCCTTGGCGGCGATCTTCTCGGCGCGGATCCAGACCGCGCGCTGGACGCCCCGGCGCATGGAGCCGTCGCAGGCGAAGCTGAACTGACAGCCTTTGCCGCGGGCGGAGCCTTGGAAGACCACGCCGCAGACGCTCTTGGGGAAGGCGGGGTGGCGCACGCGGTTCAGCACCACCTGGGCGACCGCCTGCATGCCCGAGGCGCCTTCGCCCCGCGCCTCATAGTAGACGGCCTGGGTCAGGCATTCGAGATCGCGGGACGCATCCAGAGCGCCCGCCATGCGAAACGGCTGGGCCGGCCCTTCAGCACGGTTAGCCAGGCGGAGGCCGACCTTCTTGGAATCGGCGCCGCCTAACCGGGCGGCGAAAAGGGTCGCCTGCCGGTCACGCTGAGCGCCCCCGGCCACTGTGTAAGGATCGTGGCGGCGCGCGATAGCGAGCGCGCCTTGGTCTAGTCCGCCCACGGCCTCCGCCATCGCGACCGCGCTGTAGGCTGAATTGGATGCCTCGGCCAAGCGCACCGCCTTGGCGGTGATCAAGGCGTCGCGGGCGTTAGAGCCGCCGATGTAGGCGCAGCCCATCGCCAGGCCCACCATCACGCCGAAGCCGGCGGCGCCGACCAGGACTTTGTCCTGCAGCCGGCGAGTGGAGGCGCGGAGCCGAGCGCGCGAGAGAACCCGCGCGTGTTCGTGCGTCGACAAACCGTCGTTCCTATGCGGCGAGGGCCCGATGCGCCCCCCGTAGACACCACAGCGACGACGAAACCTCTGACGCCCGTCGGTGTGGTCTGCCGGCCGCGGGCTACTGCCTCGCTGGCCGGGTCGTGCGCTCTAAAGCCATCTGATTATGGCGTCAATGTGTTTGATTCGCAATGCGGCGCCGCGCCAGAGCAACAGCCAGGCCGCCACAGGACGGGTAAAGCTCACCCCTGAAGGTGTCGCGCGATCGACTTGCGCTATGCTTGGGGAACTTACCTGAGCTGTTCTTGGTTCATCTACCTGACTGCACCGCATCGACCCTTGCAGATTAGGCGCGCAGCCACTTCATCTGAAAGGACTTTTCGTGCTCCGAATGGGCGGAATCCGACACGCGGAACCGCCAGCGAGCGTGACCGTTTGAGCAGCCATCACGTTCAGGAGCAGAGGCATGCGCAACTCTCTCACCGCCCTCGTTCTGGGGCTCTCTTTCGCCGTCGCCGGGTGCGGCACTACGACCGAGCAGAAGGCGGCCAGCGGCGCCATCGCGGGCGCGGTGGTGGGCGGTCCGGTCGGCGCAGCGGTGGGCGGCGCGGCCGGCACGGTGGTCGGCAAGGCCAGCAATCCGCGCTGAGGCGTCAGGCGGCGACGCGCGACGCCTCCTCCTCGTCAAGGCAGCGCGCGATTGCCGCGAGCAGCACGTCCGGACGGACGGGCTTGGACACGTGCAGATCCGCTCCGGCCTCACGGCCGGCGGCGGCGTGTTCGTCCAGGGCGTTGGCCGTCAGCATGATAACGGGGGTGCGGCGCTCGCCGCTCTCGCGCTCTCGGGCCCGCAACTTCGCGGTGGCGGTCAGCCCATCCATCTCGGGCATCTGCATGTCCATCAGCACGACACCGAAGCGCTCGGCCTCCAACGCGTCGAGCGCCTGTAGGCCATTCTCGACAATGGTCAGCTCCACGGCCGCGGCGCCCAGGATCAGGGCCACCACACGCTGATTGGTCGGGTGATCTTCGGCCAATAGCACGCGCACACCCGCGAGACCCCGCTCCTGCGTCTGCAGCGTCTCGTCGGTGGAGCCCGCAGGCGCGACGGAAGCGGCCGCCCGTTCCAGCGGGAGAGCCAGTTCAAAGCGCGAGCCCCGGCCGGGGACCGAAGTCGCGGCGACCTCCCCGCCCATCAGCTCGGCCAGCGATCGGCAGATCGATAGGCCAAGGCCCGTGCCGCCGAAACGACGGGTGATGGAGGCGTCGGCCTGTTCGAAGCGGCGGAACAGACGCGCGCCCGTGTCGGCGTCAAAGCCGATCCCCGTGTCCTCGACGGCGAACCTGGCCGTGCCGCCTTCGGCCTCCACCGAGAGGGACACGCGGCCCTCCGACGTGAACTTCACGGCGTTCGACAACAGGTTGGACAGGATCTGCGTCAGCCGCACGGGATCGCCAAGGTAGGTCCCCATCGCGCCCGGAGCCACGCGCCACTCCATCGCGAGCCCCTTCGACTCGGCGGCGGCCCGATGCAGTTCGGCGATCTGACGGACCAGCTCCTCCATGTCGAAGGTCGACAGCTCCAGCCGCATCTCGCCCGCCTCGATCTTGGAGACGTCCAGGATGTCGGTCAGAACCTGCTCAAGCAGGCGCCCCGAAGACACGATCAGCTGGGCGAGCTCGCGGTCCTTCTTGGTCTTCTGTCGCCGCCCCAGCACTTCGGACACGGCGATGACCCCGTTCAGCGGGGTGCGCAGCTCGTGGCTCATATTGGCCAAGAAGCGCGACTTCTCCTGCACGGCGGCCTCGAGCTTGACGGTGCGGTCCTGCACCCGCTCCTCCAACGAGGCCAACACCTCATCAGACCGCTCGCGTTCGGAGCGCAGCGCGCGCGCGAGGTCGCCGATCTCGTCGGCCCGGACCTCCAGATCGTCGACCGCCCGACCCGCGCCGCGGATCTCCCGCTCCGCGACGGCGGAGTCGGCCAGGCGGCGCAGCGGCGAAGCGATGAGCTTGCGCGCCAACAGCACGATGGCGGCGGTCTGCAGGGCTGCGGCGACCAGCCCCAGCCACAGGATCCACGAGGCGGAGCGCGCTGCGGCGTCGGTCACGTCCGCCGCAGGCGTCGCCACCAGGAACCACCAATCCGGTCCGTTCATCCGGCCGTAGGCGACGATATGTGGGCTGGCCGGCGCCTGCAGCACGCCGTGCTGCTTTCCGCTCGCGCGGATAGCCTTGGCGACATCGGCGATCTTGTAGCGACGCTCCCAGCTCTCGATCTTCTCGACCGAGTGGTTTCGACCAAAACCGGGATAGGCGATCAGCCTGCCCCGATCCGAGATGATGACGTTGAGCGCGCCGGGAAGGCTGTCGCCCATCGCGCGGTCGAAGTAGCCCTTCAGCTCCAGGGTCGAGCCGAAAGCGCCGACGAACCTGTTCTCGAAGTAGAACGGCGTCACGCAGGCGACGCCTGTGCGGGCGGCCTCGTCCTGCCCCACCCGCCGCTGCAGGCTGGTGCAGCGCGTGCGCCGCGTGGGGTTCTCCGTCGGCAGGGTGATGCGCACCATCTCCTCGGACGAGACGTCCAGGGTCGCCGGCGCCGTCTGCCGGTACAGCATCAACTTGTCCTCGCGCTGCGGCGCGAACATCACCAGCCGGGTGTGGGGGGTGTAGAAGTAGAAGTTGTCGTACGCGCCGTGCAGCGCTTCGCCGAAGCGCGAGGCGACGTGCAGGCCAGCGACCATCGCTTTGCGCTCGACGGGGTCGATGTCACGGCCGTCACGCAGGAACGCCCCCACGCCGTGGATGTAGTCGCCGCGGGGGCTGGTCCAGCCGTCGAACAGTTGGGGAATGGAACGGCGACTGCCGTCCGCGCGGAGGGGATAGAAGGCGTCCAGCAACTGGTCGGCGCTGGTCTGGTCCAGCCGCTGCATCCGCGCCGTCATCGCGGCGTGAGCCTGGCGGTGCAGCGCCGCAAGGTCCGCGAACTTGCGCTCCTCGCGCGCGACCCGCTCGGCGACGTAGTTGTCCAGCGCCGCGATCTGGCGGCGCTCCAGCTCGCCCTTGAACGCCAGGTACGCAGCGACGGACGTGGCCAGGGTGAACGCCACGGACATGGCGCCCACCGTGATCAGGAACCGACGGGCCAGCGAACGCGAGGCCATCTGGGACGAATCCTCCGGAGACGTCCTCATCTATGAACGACGTCCACCTAAGTTTTCGTTGCGCAAGTACGGTTAATTCGCGCCCGGCGGCGATAAGCGCCTAGCAGTCGCCCAATCGTTCGGCCGTCGCCGTCATGGTGCTTGTCGCCAGCGCTGGGTTGGGCGCCGGGTCCATACGCGTCGTGGTCTCGACGGTGTAGCGGCTCTGCATGTCGCCGCTGTAGCGCTGATCTATGGTCGCCTTCATCCCACCTTCGTAGGTGCAGGTGGTCTGGCTGGTGAAGCCGCCGGCGGTCGGGGTCATCTTCGGCTGGTCGCACTTGGCGCCCGTCTCGCCCCCGGCCGCCTGCATTTCCGCGAAGCTCGCCGCGTCCAGGCAGATCTCCGCCACCGTCGCCTGAGTCATGCCAGGCACTTGGGTGGAGATGCGCCACTTGCCCGCCCGCGGCGTGAACTGCGCGGAACCACTGGAGGCCGGCGTCGACACCGCTTCGGCGTTGCTCTTCTCCCGCTCCCCAGCGGGCGCTTCGCTTTGCGAGCACGCGGTCGCGGCCAGGGCCGCCACAGCGGCCAACATCAATGCGCGCATCAGTCCCCTCCCATGTCGGCCGGCCGCGCCGCCTCGGGCGCAGGCGTGGCCATCCCTTCCGCGATGAAGCCCTGCGGCGGCTCCACGCGTTCCACCCGCCATAGGAACACCCACCGTCGCGACATGTACATAACGACGTTACGCGACCGCTCCGCTCGGTCGCCGACGACCATGCGGAAGCGGCCCGGCGCGGCGTAGCCCATAGTGACGCGCGGCGGCGTGGTGTCCGCCCCAGGCTCCGTCGCCGCCCGCTCCGCATCGGCGTCCGGCGCGTTCTGCATGAGGCGGGCGAAGCCGTCGGGCGTCAGCGTCCGCGGCAGGATCTCGTGCGCGAGCGTGGGCGCCTCCGCCGTCACTCGGGCAGCCAATCCTGGCCGCACCGCGACGAAGTCCACCCCATGGGCGATCGCCTCTGCGTCGCCCCTGTCGACTGCCCGCAGCAGTCGCCTAGCCGAGATCCAGGGCGAGAAGGCCGCGAACGCCAGGAGCAGCAGAACCGCAGAGGCCGTGATCAAACGAAGCATCGGCGCACCCTACCCCTTCTCTGGATTCTGGACGCCCCTGCCCCTACCTTCCCGTTCATGCCCCGTTCCGTGAAGAGCAGCGCGCCGATCGACCTCACCGGCGGGGTCGCCGAGATGTCGGCGGCTTTCACCCATGACGTGCCGACGTCCGTCCAGTCCGTCTGGGCGCCGCATAAGCCCGTGCGCCCGAAGAAGACCGACGGCGGCAAGCGCTTCAAGCTGGTCAGCAACTACCAGCCCGCCGGGGACCAGCCCCAGGCCATCGCCGAGCTGGTCGAGGGCATCCAGCGTCGCGAGCACGACCAGGTGCTGCTGGGCGTCACGGGCTCGGGCAAGACCTTCACCATGGCCAAGATCATCGAGGCGACGCAGCGCCCCGCCCTGATCATGGCGCCGAACAAGACTCTGGCCGCCCAGCTCTACAGCGAGTTCAAGAGCTTCTTCCCCGAGAACGCGGTCGAGTACTTCGTCAGCTACTACGACTACTACCAGCCCGAAGCCTACGTCCCACGCACGGACACCTTCATCGAGAAGGACTCCTCACGGAACGAGCAGATCGACCGGATGCGCCACTCCGCCACCCGCGCGATCCTGGAGCGGGACGACGTCATCGTCGTCGCCTCGGTCAGCTGCATCTACGGCATCGGTTCGGTCGAGACCTACACGGCCATGACCTTCACGCTGAACGTCGGCGACCAAATCGACGAGGCGAAGCTTCGGGCCGACCTGATCGCCCTGCAGTACAAGCGCAACGATCAGGCTTTCGAGCGCGGCACGTTCCGACGCCGCGGCGACGTCATCGAGATCTTCCCGATCCACTACGAGGACCGGGCCTGGCGCGTCTCCCTGTTCGGGGACGAGATCGAGAGCATCGTCGAGTTCGACCCGCTGACCGGCAAGAAGACCGCCGATCGCCAGTCGATCACCGTCTACGCCGCCAGCCACTACGTCACGCCGCGCCCCACGCTCAACCAGGCCATCGGGCGCATCAAGGCCGAGCTGAAGGAGCGCCTCGACTGGCTGACCGCCGAGGGCAAGCTGTTGGAGGCCCAGCGGCTGGAGCAGCGCACCCGCTTCGACATCGAGATGATGGAGGCGACCGGCTCCTGCGCCGGCATCGAGAACTACAGCCGCTACCTCACCGGCCGCATGCCGGGCGAGCCGCCGCCCACCTTCTTCGAATACCTGCCCGAGGACGCGATCCTGTTCGCGGACGAGAGCCACGTCAGCGTCCCCCAGATCGGGGCCATGTACAAAGGCGACTACCGCCGCAAGTTCACCCTGGCGGAGTACGGCTTCCGCCTGCCCTCGGCCATGGACAACCGCCCGCTCAAGTTCGAGGAGTGGGAGGCCATGCGGCCCCAGACCATCCACGTCTCGGCCACGCCCGGCGACTGGGAGATGGACAAGACCGGCGGCGTCTTCGTCGAGCAGGTCATCCGCCCCACCGGCCTGATCGACCCGCCCGTGGAGGTGCGCCCCGTCACCGGCAAGGACCGCAACCAGGTCGACGACGTGATCGCCGAGGTGAAGGACGTGGCGAAGCGGGGCTACCGCTCCCTCGTCACCGTCCTCACCAAGAAGATGGCCGAGGACCTGACCGAGTACATGCACGAGCAGGGCGTCCGCGTCCGCTACATGCACTCCGACGTCGACACGCTCGAGCGCATCGAGATCATCCGCGACCTGCGGCTCGGCTCCTTCGACGTTCTGGTGGGCATCAACCTGTTGCGCGAGGGCCTGGACATCCCCGAGTGCGGCCTGGTCGCCATCCTGGACGCGGACAAGGAGGGCTTCCTCCGCTCGGAGACCTCGCTGATCCAGACGATCGGCCGCGCGGCGCGGAACGTGGACGGGCGCGTGATCCTCTACGCCGACCAGATCACCGGATCGATGGAGCGCGCCATGGCCGAGACCGCCCGCCGGCGCGAGAAGCAGGAAGCCTATAACCGCGAGCACGGCATCACGCCCGAGAGCGTGAAGCGCGACATCGCCGACATCCTGAACAGCCCCTTCGAGCGCGGCGACCGCGTCACCGTGGACGTCGGCGGCGTGGCCGAAAGCACCAAGCCGTTCCTCGGCTCCAACTTCCAGGCCACCCTGCGCGACCTGGAGACCCGCATGCGCAAGGCCGCACAGGACCTCGAGTTCGAAGAAGCCGCCCGCCTGCGCGACGAGATCAAGAAGCTGAAGCTGATGGACCTGGAGTTCGCGAAGGATCAGCTAGGGGGGTGAACTCGCCTTGGTTGCGAAGACGAAAAAATTCGCCAAGCTGTTGCGATTCGAAGCGGCGACCTCATGCAACCAATTCACCTCTTACACCTCACCGACCTTCACCTCTCCGCCAGGCAAAATTGGGAACAGGACGTCCTTCTCGATGCCCTGTTGCAAGACTTACGCGCGCTCCGGCAGACGGAATTCGCTCCTTCGTTGGTGATCTTCTCCGGTGACCTGGCGAAGGCTGCTGACGTTCAAGACTCATATACCGCCGTCTTAGGGTACCTGCTCTCAGTTGCAGAAACGCTGGAGCTAGACGAGAACCGAATCATCTTGTGCCCGGGCAATCACGATGGCAGCCGGTCTGTCGTCGGCCCCGCGATTCCACAGCTGCGGGAATGGCGCAAACAGGCGCACTCCACAACAGGCGCGAACAACCTCGTTACTGATCCAGAATTCGTGGCGTACGTGCGCAGCACGTTCGAAGAATATGCCTCCTTAGCGCACGCGTTTGGCCACACCCATGAGGTAAGACGCGACACATTTTCCACGACCTATTTTGTACGCGACTTGGGTATCACAATTGCATCTGTCAACACATCAATCCTGACCGGCACTGGAGTGTCTGAAGACGTGCATGACCGCGGAGCGCTCTGCCTGCCCGAGCGCGTGTTGGTTGAAGCCATGAAAGCTGGTCCAGATGGATCCCCTGTCGTGGTCGTGGGGCATCACCCTACATCATGGCTGAACGACCAGAATGCGGTGGTGGTCGAAGCAATCCTAAATAGGCATGCAATTGCTTACTTCTGCGGACACCTACATGACTCATCCCCGAAGCAGATTCGGTCTCTCACGGGTGACCTTCTACATGTCCAATCAGGCGCGCTTCATACGGCACGTGACAGATGGAACGGTTATGCAATTGCGTCGCTAGATTTGCAGTCACTTCACGCACGTATTCAGTATCGGAGATGGTTCGAAAAACGGCGAGAATTCTCCAAGGCAGAAGACCTGGGCAATGAAGGAATCTTCTACAGCTCAGACTCCTCGAAGGCGTTATGGCTAGATTATAGCAGCCGGCTAGACCACGGGTCTCTCCGCGCATGGAAAACAGCTAAGTTACAGCCAACCTTGGACGCGGAATGCAATGACTGCTTTGCCGGCCAGTCCTTAGAAAGCATTTTTGTCCCGCCCGACTTTGAATTTGAGGTCCCGTATGGGAAGGAAGCGGACGGAAGAATCGGGTCACGACTTTCGGTATTAACCTTTAATGATGTGGCATCCAACAACGATAATTATATACTTTCCGCCAGACCTGAATCTGGAAAAACGACACTGCTCCGTCAACTGGCACTTCATATTCTAAAGAAAGCCGACAAGCCTCGCAGCGGAAGCATCCCCGTACTTATTAGCTTTGGCGCGATACGGCCCTACGCAGCGCACATTGAGAGCCTCATTCGGCAGAAGCTACCGACTCTTCCAAGAGAGGTCGGATTGAAGAACCTCATTGATGACGGATATTTAACGGTCCTTGTTGATGACGTCGATTTCGCTAAAGCTGGTCAACGCGATGCACTTACGTCTTTTATAACTAGCAACCCACACTGCCGCTATATTTTGGCGTCAAGCACAACGTTCGTCGAGAGCGCGGACTTACGACCAGAGATTACACCGACTGTACCGTTCACCCGTCTCCGAATGCGCCGCATGCGGCAGGAACAACTTCTGACCCTAATTGAGAATCATGGGACGCATGATCCAAAACGGGCCGATCAGATCCTCGAGCGGGTGGTTCGCGATGCTAGCGCACTCAATGTTCCGCTTACGGCAGTAACCGGAACGTTCCTGATTCAAATCTTGAAAGAAGATCCTGAACATATTGCGATCAACCAGGCCGCCTTGATCGAGCGGTACCTCGAAATGGTGCTGCAGAAATATGCACCTCGGGAGCTGCTTCCAGGAACATTTGACTTTACAAATAAAATCGATCTGCTCTGCGCGATTGCAGAGCAGATGGTGCGGCACGACAACTATAGGCCCTCGGAGAATACGCTGCTTGAGTGGTCACTTTCATACCTAAAGGGTTATGGGTTAGACTTTTCGGCAACCGATTTGGTGAAGTACTTCATCGGCGCGCGCGTGCTGGAACATGATGGAGATGCTGTTCGCTTCCGGCTTCGGATGTTCTTCGAGTTCCTTGTAGCGAGAAGGATGATTGACAATGATGAATTTCGCTCTTTTGTCTTCTCTGAAGAGAATTATCTGCGATTCTTAAACGAGATCGGCTTTTACGCAGCTATTCATCGACGTGATAAAGCGCAGCTTGAAAAGATCTTGGAAAAGTTTCTTGATCTCGGTCGGTCCGTCTGGAGCGCTGAAAAAGGAGTGCCAGATGCGGAAGCGTATCTCAGAGATTTCAAAATTCCCGGTAAAGATACGACGATTGACGAGCTAAAAAAAATAGAATCACAGATCTGGTCAACAGAGGCGATCAAAGCAGAGCGGGAGGCCTCCCTTAGCGGGACTGAACTGGTGGACAACCAGACCCAGGACGTGCAGCGACCTTCCTATTCAAACGATAATGAACGCTGGATGGCACACCTACTCTTGGCCAGTGGCATGGTGAAACACACTGAACTAATCCCGGATGCCGACAAGAAAAGGTTTCTCGCCCATGTACTCGACGGATGGGTGAGGTTTACCGTGGAATCCCTGGGCAACATAGGCGACATCGCTCAGCACAAAAGAATAACATTCAACGGGATTACTTATCGGACCACCTTGGCGGAAGAACTTCCACCGGGGGAACTCGGGCGTAGATTGGCTCTTTCAATGCCAATCGCAGCTGCTCGCATGGCGACGACCTTCCTGGGTAGTGAGAAGCTACGAACCCAGCTGGAGAGCGGGATAGGATCGAGCGATGATCCCAAAGGCAGGCAATTCATGAGATTTGCCGTGCTTGCGGATTTGGGAGTAGACTCCATCGCTCAGCCAGCTGCCAAGCTGAGCGATGCATTGAAGGATCATAAATTTCTACAGTTTTCTCTGGCGCGGAAGCTATACGAGATCGCGGTGCGCTTTCGCATTAAGGACAGTGATCTCAAAGATGTGCGGAACCTAGTTGCAGATATTAATGTGCAACTAGAAGGCGTGCCCTCAAAGGGGCTAGCTGCTCGAAAGGCGGCGATCACAACTGGTATGATGCGGCAACGACTACAACTTGATTTTCGGCCTGGTAGCAAGGATCGGCAGGCCTGATCGGCCGGACGGCTCCCAAAGCGGGCGACAAGCTGGACGAGAGCGCGCAATGACATAGGCGTTGGCCATAGAGACGCTAGGCTTGTCCGGGGAGGCCGCCGCGCCAGCGAACGCCGGCTATAATCCCTTGGGCCTTGAGCCGAGAGCACGGCTCGCACACTCCGCGGCTGAGGGTCTATCTGCGCAGCCGCTCTTGGGCGTCTTACAAAGCTCGTAAGCAAGTCTAGGCTCGCTAGATTTCGGGCTCCTTCCCAATTACCCCCATGGACGAGCAGTCGCTGAGCGACGGGGCAAGCTGTTCGTCAACAAAAGGGGGCATGGACATGCCGAGAACGACTTTCGGTCCTGCATTCGGTTCTCCGGAGCTTTTCGCGGCGGTGGCCAACCCGGGCACGCCGACCATGGTGGCGACGGCGACGACCTTCCAGATCACGCTCGGAAACGGAGCCCTGGTGGTCACCTACAACGGGAGCTTCCAAACCGCTGGCGGGCTCGTCGTCATCGGCGGCACCGTCAACAGCGTCGAGATCACCGTCCGCGGCCAGCTGTATGTGCGGGTCGAGGACTTCAGCTCTTCGTTCAACGATCTTGGCACGACCCTGAACTACAGCGCGCTGTTCGCGTCGAACGCCAATGACATTCTAGCCGCGACCACGGTGATCAACGACATCCTGGGATACGGGGGCAACGACTCCATGCTCGGCAGCACGGCCGGCGACGTGCTGCGCGGCGGCGCCGACGCGGACACCATCGACGGCGGGGCCGGCGACGACTTCCACCTCAACGGCAACCAGGGCAATGACTCCATCGCCGGCGGCGCCGGTAATGACACCCTCTACGGCGGGCGCGACAACGACACCCTCTCCGGCGGAGACGGCGCCGACCGGCTGTCCGGAGACCTGGGCAACGACCTCCTCACGGGCGGCGCCGGGGGCGACACCTTCATGCTCCGCGCAGGCGGCGGCGCGGACACCGTCAGCGACTTCCAGGCGGGCTCCGACCGGATCGGCCTGGCGACCGGCGCCACCTACACAACCGCGGTTTCCGGCGGGAACACCGTCGTCACCGTCGGCGACGCGACCCTGACACTCACCGGCGTCAGCAACTTCAGCGCCGATTGGGTCAGCTTCGTCTGACCTGGGCTAGGGCGGCGGGTGAGCGCTATGAGCGCGTTCGCCCGCCGCTGCCGCCAGCGGCAGCACCTGATCCCGCGTGAACGGCGCGAGCGGCATGGCCTGCCCTGCCGAAGAGGAGCCGCCAGACGCCCGCGCCCCAGGGCCCGTGCGGTTCATTTCGATCGCACCGCCGGAGAGTTGGTCAAGCGGCAGGCGCTATCCCACACACCGTGGTAGCCCTGTCCCGCTCCTCTCACCCCGACGGCGAACCGATCATGAAGCGCCTCATCCTCCTCGCAGCGGTCTCGGCCGCCCTGACCACCGCCCCGGCCAGGGCGCAGGCTCCGGTCGTCGACCTGCACGTGCACCTGCATGAAGGCGAGGCGTCGGCGAAGGCGTACCGGGCCCAGGCCGAGGCGCAGAGACAGGCGGTCTCCCACTTCGGCGCCATGTGGTTCGGCGGGCGCAACCATGCGCGTCAGGGTGAGCCCCAGGCGATCGCCGCCCATAACGACGCGCTGATCGCCCTGGCCGCCCGCACTCCAGGCATGCTCCCGATCGCCACGGTCCACCCCTACGACGGCGCCGCCGCCTTGGGGGAGTTGGAGCGTGTGGCGGCCAAGGGCGTGCGGGTTCTCAAGATCCACCCGCACACCCAGCAGTTCGACGCTGCAGACCCACGCGTGCTCACCCTGGTGCGACGGGCCGGGCAGCTGAAGGTGATCGTGCTGCTGGACAACGCCAACATCGTGCCGGGCGACAGCGAGAAGCTGTTCAACCTCGCCCTGGCCGCGCATGAGACCACCTTCATCTTCGCCCACATGGGCGGCCTGAACTTCCGGTTCTGGAACATTCTGAAGGCCGCACGGACGGCGGAAGGCCTATTCGGCGAAAACATCTACTTCGACATCTCAGCCATTGTGGCGCTGGTCGCCGACTCTCCGATTGAGGACGAGTTCGTCTGGACGATGCGCAACGTCGGCATCGACCATGTGCTGCTCGGCTCCGACTTTCCGCAGTACACCCTCGCCCACAACACGGCGGCGCTGGAGCGCCTGGACCTCACCGCCGAGGAGGTGGAGAAGGTCCGCTCCGGCAACGCCAAGCGGCTCCTGGGACTTAAATAGGTATGGAAGATCGTCCGCTCTCGCCCGAACTTCGCCCCAGTGATGCGCTCTTCAACCAGCCTGCGGCTGGAGGATCGATGTTGGACGCAATCCTGGACCTGCAAGGCGCCTCCGGCGCCTTCTACCGGTTTCGCCGTCGCGCTGAGGGCGCGCATCACTCCGCGATGGCCGGCTGCTTCGCCATCGTCCGGCGCGGAGAGCGCGGACTCGAACTCATCTGCGTCGGGGAGAAGGCCGATCTCTTCGGCCCGCACACGGAGTGGCCCGAGTGGCGCGCCGCTCAGCAGGGCCATGGAGCGACCGACGTCTACACGCGCCTGAACATCTCTGAAGCGGTCCGTCGCGAGGAGGTGGCCGACATCGTGGAGCGGCACGCGCCCCCCATGAACGCGGGCTAAGGGCGTTCATTCCGACGGCGGCCGCCGCGCCGCGCGCTGATCGGCCGGAAGTTGGGCGGCGCGTTCAAGCCGGTGCTTGATCTGCTGATGCACGGTGTCGTGCTGATCGGGTTTGCCCGGATGGGAGAACTCGGTCTCAACCAGGATCTGGCGGATCGCGTCCAGAAGCTTCGGCTGTTCGATCGCCAAGGCCCGGAGCAGCGCGTCGACGATCCGCTCCTGCGCGAGGAACCGGGCGTCCTGAACGGCGTCGTCGGAGGGGGGATTGATGGCGATCTCCTTCACCGCCTGGCGCGGTTCTCAGGCGGAACGCGCGAGAGAGGAATCGCTTCCCTTCTCGAATATAAAGCTGCCCTCGGGAAAGTAGCCGATGACGCATCTTTAGTTCCGCGGTAGACTGAACCTCAGATACGACGATGCGCTACAGGGACGAGTGCCGCGACTGAGGCGGTCTATCACGCACCCTGGCTGGCGCAACACTTCCGAGATTTGAATGTCCGCCCTTATCGTAGCCTCCGCCCTGCTTGTCATCGGCGGCTTGTTCTTGCCCAAGGCTTTCGGCCTGTTTAGGAGCGCCCCTCGGTCATGAGTGCCAAGCCAACAGAGGATCTCGAACGCGAGAACCTGTACCTGCGGCAGAGAAACGCCCAGCTACAGGAGGATGTCACAGCCCTCTCCTCCGAAGTCGACCGCCTGCGGCAGATGCTGGATCGTCTTCATGGGCGTACACGGTCGGAGCCGCCCAATCCTCTGAGCGGCGGACAATAGCGGAGCCCTCCGCGTAGACGGCGGAGGAGCGAATACGTCGGAACGAGGAGCGCCGGGGGCAGGCGAGCTGCAGAGGACCGCGCTGCACCGCTTGCATTCAGATGTCCTGAGCGATCTCCCAGACGTGCCCGGCAGGGTCTGCGAAGGCGGCGGTGCGCCGGCCCCACGGTCGGTCGATGGGACCATGCAGCAGGCGACGCCGTGATCGGCCAACGCCCGACAGGTCGCGTCCACGTCAGCAACCAGGATGGTGAGAAGCGCCCTGGCCCCAGCCTCGGGACCGCCGACCGGACGAGGCTGCACAACCTCGTCCGCCTCGCTGCTCTGGAGCAGGTTGATCACGATGTTGCCGAAGCGGTAAGCGGCCGAGACGGCGTCTTCGAACACCACCGGCTGCCCGAACACCTGTTCGTAGAAGCGGCGCGTGGCGGGGATGTCCTCGACGAAGAGGGTGATCACCTCGAGAACGTTCAGACCGTGGATCAATGTCGCCTCCGCAATGGCAGGCGACCTGAAATCGCCTCGTCAGAGCCAAGGACGCGTGAGGCCGTGCGAGGCCGACAGTAAGCCCCTCTTTCATCGGCAGTAGCCGGACAGCGGAGGCTACCGGCCCTTCCAGCGCGCCGTCAGCAGCCCAAGCACCACTCCGATCGCCACCCCTACGCCGACACCGACCGCTAGGTTCTCGAAAGCCGCCCCCAGAGCGGCGCCAAGGCCGGCCCCAAGGCCGATGTACAGGCCAAGTTGATTTCGCTTGCGGTCCATAGGCCTCATCCCGATAGGCGCCGGAAGAACGCCGAGGCGGCCGGGCGCGCTCCGGCGCGTCGCCTCGACGGAACAGGTAAGCGGGGGCTGACGATGCAATACGTCCTGATCATCCACGAGGTCGCTGACTACCCCGCTTGGAAGAACATCTTCGACAAGGCGGCGGCCATCCGAAAGGAGGCCGGCGAGCTGAGGTTCCAGGTCCTGAAGTTCGAAACGGACGGCAACCGGATTGTCCACTTCTCCCAATGGCGATCGCTCGCCGACGCGCGCCGCTTCTTCGAGTCTCCCGAGTTGGTGCGTATCCGAGAGGAGGCAGGGGTGAAGGCTCCCGAGTTCATCTATCTCGAAGAAGTCGATCGCGGCGATCTCTAGCTGCTCGCCGGTCGGAGCGTCCGACTTCGGCGCTGGATCGGCGGAGTCGCTCGCCATAAGGTGGCGCTGGCCGCCAGGACAGGGGCGGCGCCATCACCGGATATCCCATGCTGCGACGCGCGCTGGCGCGCCTGAAGGCGCTCGGCTCCAGATCCGTCGACGATCCGGAAGCGTTCGTCACGGGCATGTACGAGGGCCTCATGGGCCGCCGACCGGATCCGGAAGCGATGGCGCACTACGCCGGCCGCCTTCGATCAGGAGAGGACCCGACCGCGGTGCTCCAGTCTGTCCTGGGATCCGAGGAGCACCTGCGCCTGAAGAGCCGGCTCAAGCTCCTCTATGTGGAGCCGGGCCACTTCTACTCGCCGATCACCTTGCCGGAGTTGGCGGAGCGCCACCTTGAACGGCTCGGCGCGCCCGGAGCGATAGACACGCTGCCGGGCGTGCATATCGACAGGGCTGCCATGGTGGCGCTCTGGGGTGAGCTGTCGGCGCTCATGCGCGAATGCCCGTATCCGTCGGATCGGGTCGGAACGCCCTACCGGTATCAACTCGAGAACCAGGCCTACGGGTGGGGCGACGGGCTGACGCTGTACGCGATGATCCGCAACTTCGCCCCCAAGCGCATCATCGAGGTGGGCTCCGGCTGGTCTTCCGCCTGCATCGCCGACACGGTCGACCTGTACCTGGACGGTCGCTGCGAGCTGACGTTCATCGAGCCATACGGCGACCTCCTCAGATCGACGCTCGGAGATCGCTTGGCTGCGGCCACCCTGATCGAAAGCCCCGTGCAGGACGTCGAGCTGCGGCGTTTCGAGAGCCTCGAAGCGAACGACATCCTCTTCATCGACTCCACGCACGTGCTGAAGACCGCGAGCGACGTTTGCTTCGAGCTTCTGGAAGTGCTGCCGCGGCTGAAGCCGGGCGTCATCGTGCACTTCCACGATATCCCCTGGCCGTTCGAGTACAGGCGCGATTGGGCGGTCGAGCTGAACCGCTCGTGGAACGAAGCCTACGCCCTGCGCGCCTTCCTGATCGGCAACGCCGACTGGGAGGTGATCTTCTTCAACAGCTACATGGCCGAGCTGGAGTGGAACGTCCTGCTGGCTGGCTGTCCGGACTTCCTGCGCGACGGTGGAGGCGGCGGCATCTGGCTGCGCAGGCGCTGACGACGCGGCGGGCGTCCAGCGCCGTCCGTCAGCTCACCCGTTCGAAAACCATCACCCAGTTGACCTCCCACGTCTCGCCGTCGTCGGCCGAGAACGCCTGCTCCCATCGGGCGCTGTCGAGCGTGATGTCGGACCAGACGAAGCGCACCCGGATCGGACGCCCATCAAGCGTGTCGTCGGCGAAGAACCGCCCTACTCCGTCCTCGAAGCCCCCTACGACAGGCGGATCGACCACGCCGGACCGTCCGTCGTGCCACCAGATGGACCATTGGCCTGTTTGCGGATCGCGTCGTCGGAAAGCCGCCGCTCGATAGGCGCCCGCAGGATCGTCCAGGACCTGGTCTTCGACGTTGGCCTCGCCCGCGAGCACCTCGAAGGCGCGACAGGTCCCGGTGAACTCGACCCAATCAGTGGCCCCGGCGAGCCTCGCCGTCAGCTTCCGATGCCGGACCCGCCACTCGCCGGTCTGAAAACCGAACTCCCCCATGACCATCTCCTTTGTGTCGCTGGGGAATAGCCGGGTGATGCTGCCAGGGTCATGTCAGCATCATTCGGCAAGAGGGCGGACGGCGGCGCTAGAGCGTCTCTGTGAAGAAGCGGACGATCTCCGCATTCAGCCGGTCGTGGAACCGCGCCCGATCAAAGCCTGGCGTGGGCGCGCAGATCATCGGCGCATTCGCCGCCAGCGCGGGAGAACACGGCGGCAGGAAGTCGAAATGGCCGGCGCGGTCGACGCGATGGTGCTCCGGCGGACGAGGCAGGGCGCTCTGCACCGCTTCCGCATAGAAGGGCGAAGGCAGGATACGGTCGTCTCCGGCCTGCCAAAGCTGGACCGGCTGCGTCACGCCACTGAGGCCCTCGCGGGTGAAGGTGAACCCCAATGCGGGAGCTGCGACCACCAACGCCTTGATGCGCGCGTCGTGGGACAGACGTTGCGGGTGTTGGGCCGCCTTACGAACCGCATCCCCATGCCTGCTGATCAGCCGGCAGTCGAAGAAATCGGGATGTTCGCGGCAGTGATTGGAAAGGCGCGCCAGGTCGGGTTTCCCGCCGGCCGCCGCGAGCACCGTGAACCCGCCCGCGGAGAAGCCGAACGCTCCGATGCGCTGGGGATCAACGCTGTCACGACCCTGCCATTCACTCACCATGTGGTCGATCAGCACCGAGAGCTGGCGGGTTCGATTTGCGAGATCAGTGGCGCGGCTCTGGTCGCGCCAGTTGTCGCCGGTATGGGTCAGGCTGGCGACCACGAAGCCCGCCGCGGCGAGGGCCTCAGCCGTGTCATGGTGACTGCGGAAGTCGCCGCCGTTCCCATGAGAGAGCACGACCAGCGGACGCCGCCCCCCACCCCCGCCTGCGGGACGCCATACTCCGACCTCGATAGACGGCTCGCCGCCGTCCGCGACGCTGAGGCGGGAGAAGCTGGCCACGGGAGGGCGCGGCGGACTGGCCGGCGCCGCCGCTTGGCTGTAGGGCGGGACGGCCTGTCGCGCGTCCTGGATTCCCGCCGCTGCGGCGGGGGAGATGAAGGCGCCCCAAGAGGCCAGCAGGACGGAGCCGGTTACGGTCAAGGTGGTGAGCATCAGAGTCACTTTCGGGTGGATCACGATGGATCTGTGCTGTCGCCATCCGCGACCCGGCCAGTGCCGATGGGCGAACGGGCGAACGGGTTCGTCGCCGGGCGAGCGGCCGCCGATCCGTCCGAGCGCTTGCCGGGAAGGACGACCAGCGTGACGGCGCGCCAAAGGGATCAGCCCAGGCGCCGAGCCGCCACAGGGCTCCTCGCCGCCACCGGCCTGGGCCTGATTCTCGGCGTGATCGGACCGTTCGGCAGCTACCTGAACGCTGCGCTGCCGGTTCGCATCGCCTACTGGGTGGTCTGCCTATGGTCAGGGTGGCTGACGTTTGGCGTCAGCCTTCCGATCCTGATGCGTTGGGCCCGCGCCCGCAGACTCCCCTGGCTGCTGTGGGCGCCGCCCGCCGCGGGCTTGCTGGCCATCCCGCCCACGGTGGTGAGTCGCCAACTTGCCGTCGCAATGTGGCCCGTCGTCGGCAGGGTCAGCTGGCTTGAATGGTACGCCCAGTGCCTGGTGATCAGCGCCTTGGCCACGTTCGTGACCCTTCTGGCGGTGCGGCCTCGCGGCGTCGTTGCTGGTCCTCCGCCTCTCTCCGCCGACCCCCGCGACCGGCTACCGGCGCGTCTTGGCCGGAACGTTCTGTGTCTCAGGATGGAGGACCACTATGTCCGGATGCATACGCCGCTCGGCTCGGCCCTGGTCCTGATGTCCCTCTCCCAGGCCATCGCGGGGATGAGAGACATCGAGGGGATGCAGACCCATCGCTCGTGGTGGGTGGCGCGCACGGCCATCGTCGGGGTGATCGAAGACGGGCGCAAGCTGCGGCTCCAGCTTGCCGGCGGCCTGGAGGCTCCCGTTTCCCGGGCGCGGGTCGGCCTCCTCAGAGAACGAGGATGGCTCGGCGTCCCTCCGGGGCTATAGCTCGCCCAGCCTCCCCGCTAGCACCAGCTCGGCGCACTGGTCGGGCGCCAGTGGAACCACCTGCACGCCGATGCCGCTCCGGGGAGCGGCGACAAAGCACCAGTGCGGGCGCCCCTTGGCGTCGGGCACTCCGGCGGCGAGCGGCAGATCGGCATGCATCTCCACCGTCATCTGCTCGGACGCCACCTTGATCAGCCGACCGGAGCTGGCGGCGGTGAATCCCTGGATGGTGGCGTGATCCATGGTGCGGGGCGCCTCGTCGTCCACCGTCAGGATGACGGGTTCGCCGCTGTAGTTGACGAAGTGAACGAGACCAGTGACCGGCTGGACCGGCCCCGAGACAGCGGCGGCGAGCGTGGCGCCCGCGAGTGCTGCAACAAGCGGCATGGATGATCCCCCTTGATCTGAGCCCAAGCTCAGGCTGACCCGTCGCGCGTCCGCCGGCCACCGCGCGTTCCGCCGCAGGGCGTTCACCTCGCCGCGTGATCTTGACCCACCGTGGCGCGCACGCTGCCAGGTCGCCTTCAGGCCCTTACGGCGATTTAAGTGGTCGAGACGCTCGGGCCCGGCGAGGCTCATCGCCGGATCTGCGGAGCAGCGGCGTGATGAGACTCTTGCTCGGTGCGGCGGCGGTCGTCGCCTCAGCTGTCGCTGGCGCGGCCTTCGCACAGGCGCCCGCCTCATCCCGGTCGGTCGAGGCGTGGCGCGAGGACATCGCCGTCACCCGGGACCAGTTCCTGGCGAAGGACAAGAGCTTCTCGCCTGAGGCCAAGGCGGAGGCCCAGCGGCGGCTAGACCGGCTGTCAGCCGAGGCCGGCGCACTTGCCGAGCCGCAGATCGTCGCTGAGCTCGCCCGTGTGGCCGCATTGGCCGACAATGCCCACACCCGCGCTTACCTGCTGCGAAACCGCGGCTGGTGGCGACGTTATCCGGTTAGGATCTGGCGCTTTTCGGACGGCTGGCGGGTGATCGCCGTCCGCCCCGGTGAGGAGGCGCTGCTCAGCGCGCGGATCACCAGGATCGGGGGAAAGCCGGTCGAGCAGGCGCATGAGTCGACGCGGACGCTGTTCGCCGGCGTGCCGGCCTGGGCCGACTACATGTCCGCTTATAGCCTCACCAGTCCCGACGCGCTGCTGGGTACGGGCGTGATCGCCGGCGACGGCGCAGCGCTGTTCGAGTTCGAGAAGGGCGGTCGCCGGATCCGCCGCACCCTCTCACCCGCGGACGAGGCGCCCCGTCAGGCGCCGGAAGAGGCGTGGTGGTTCCTCTCGCCGGCGCACTCCGCCACGAGGGGCTGGGCCCACGTGCTGGACGCCCGCTCCCTCCCCGCCTACCTGCTGCGTCCAGAGGCGCACTACGACGCGCGCCGGTGCGCGGGCGGCGTGCTCTACATCCCGTTCTTCCGCGCCGAGAACCAGCCGGGCGGCGAAACTCTGGCGAACTTCGGCAACCGCGTACTGGGAGAGATCGAACGCAGTCCGCCGCGTCGCATCGTGGTGGACCTGCGTTTCAACACCGGCGGCGACTACTCAAAGGCGGACGCCTTCTTCCGCGGTCTGGCCACCACGCCCCAAGCTCAGCGTGAGGGCAACCTCATCGTCGTGCTGGGCCGCGCCACCTTCTCGGCCGCTATCCATCCCGCTGCTCGGCTCAAGCAGGAAAGCCGAGCCCGTTTCGTCGGAGAAGGTCCCGGAGACCGCATGCGCTTCTGGGCCGAAGGCGGCAATGTCCTGCTGCCGAACTCGCGCATCAACATGCACTACGCAGATAAGGCGCACCTGTACGCGGCAGAAGATCAGGACGCGCCCACCGCGCTGGTGCACGCGCGCCTACAGGCGCCGCCACTGCGTTTGGACCGGCGCACGCCGCTCTCGTTCAGAGACTATCTCGCTGGCCGCGATCCCGCGACGCAAGCGGTGGCGGCGGGCGGCCTGACGTGCTGAGGCGCGCAGCTCCAGGGGGTGGAGAGGCGTGAGAAGGGCCGGTCAGGCACGGCCAGATCGACGCACCTCCAGTTCGCGCCACAATCCCGCCCCAGGCGAGCCGGCCAATAGCCGTCGTGCAGGCGAGTGCGGCCTGCAGATCATGGTCAGCGAGGGGTCGCGTGGACTCAGATCATTTCAAGCGCAAGGCGGAGACCTGGGCCCAGCGCGCCCGGGACGTAGCCGACATCACCGTCCGGGCCGAGTACGAGCGATTGGCCGGCTACTATGCCGATCTCGCCTGGCGCCTGACCGACACCGGGGCGCTGCAGCGCCAGGAGCCGAGGCGGCGGTGACTCAATCGGTCGGCTGCTCGTTCGGCGCGCCCTTCGGCGGGTTCTTGGGATCGTAGTCCCGGCGGCAGCTGTAGGGGTGGGAGTCCGGCGACGGACGCGCCGAGATGGTAGGGGGCAAACTCGCCTCTTTCGCCACTCGCCTCAATTCTCCGGCCTTCGCGGTCCTGGCGCAGCCCTTCACCTGCATCTCGCAGCGGCCGCCGGGCTTCACGTCCAGGCACAGGCTCACGCTGTAGGGATGGAGGCGGCCGGACGCCTGGCAGTCCGCGCGTTGGACCCACAAACTGACGACACGACCGTCCTCAAGCGGCGTGTTCACGAGCAAGGTCGATTTGCCGACGCTCATGACGTTCGCGGCTGGCTGGCGCGCGACCTGACCCTCGACGTTGAGATCCAACGCGCAATGGCGGACGAGACCCGTCCAGGTCGGATCGTCGCCGCTCATGGCCAACGGCAATAGACTTTTGGGCTTGGCGCAGGCTCCGAGCGCGAGGAGGATCCCCACCGCCGCCAAGGCGCGCCGCATGAATCAGACTCCGGAGGAGCGCAGAAGAGCCGCGGTGTCAGCCGGCGCGAAGCGGGTCTCACCCTGGCCGCCGTAGTTCACCACAATGACGCCGGCGCCATAGAGCGCCAGCACGTCGCGGCCCTTCATCGGAGCCACGGCCACGTCTGTCCCGAACGCCGCAATCAGCTTGTAGCGGTCAGTGAAGACCGCCATGGCCGCCTCGCCATCCTCAAGCCGTACGCCCAACGCGTCGACGCTGACGCGGCCGGCGTCGACGCCTTCGGCCGCAGCCACGGCGATGTACACGTCGTCGTTCAGCAGGGCCTCGCTGACGGTGGCTCGATCCGTCGGCAGCACCGCCGCCTCACGGGCCGCCGGCGCCCGGTTCATCCCACCGGAAGGCGCCGCGGCCACAGCGCCGCTCGCGATCGCTACGATGGCCGTTCCAAAGATGACGGCGGCGGTGCGGCGGAGGGTCATGGCGGCGTTTCCTTGATTTTCCGAACATGTCCCATGATGGGACGCTCGACGGAAGACCCTGCCAGCCGCTTGCCAGAGAACATTCTGAACACGACGCTCAGCCGGGTTCGTCACCCCCGCCGTCTTTAGATCCCGCCACGTTCGGGTCCCGCGCGTCTGCGAGGTCCAGCCAGCTTTGCGCGAGCTCCGCGTAGCCGGTGCGGCGGGCCTCATCCAGACCCTTCGCCGCCTCGATCAACTCGGCCGCTTTTAAGCGGCACTGCTCGGCGCTCAACATCGCCCCGCACCTCGACCTGGGGTTGAGGGTACGAGCGCATTCCTGAACGATGGCTAACAGGGAGCGTCAGGATCCTTAATCGGGGCGTCCTCAGTGGGCGAGCGAGTCGTCTCGCTTCTTCTTGCCGGTCTTCCGTTCGGGATCGGCTTCACCCGGGAAGGCGGCTTTGGGATTGTCGGTCGTCTCCACGGGCCCTTCCGGCGGGTTCTCCAACGCATGGAGGAAGGCGCGCGCCGCCTCGCCTATGGCGTAGCTGACCGCTCCGCCGACAACGCCGACCTCGTGGACCGCGCCCTCACCCGCATGCTTGGCCTGCCCACCGGCTCCGCGAAGCCCGCCGATGGGGTCGGTCAGAAAGCGGCGCGTGCGGCGGCCGACGTGTCCCTTCTTGAGAAGGCGCGGCGCGGCGGCGGCGATCAGGCTCGCGGCCAGGGCCTCACCCTCAGGCGAAGCGAGGAAGCGGCCAAGCCGTCCCCGGCGCAACCCCTTGGGCACCTTCATTCCGGCGATGCGCTTGGGCAGGTAATCGTGTTTTTTGCCCTTGGCTTTCTTGGCCATCGCAAACTCCCGTGTGCGGAAAATCAGATGTTTAACCTGCGGGCGGCGGGGCTGTTCCGGACGCGGATGGTAGTCCGTCGTGCCCCGGCGGGACCGAAGCGCCGGTGCTGCACGGAGGCAACACTCAGGCGTCCGCGACGAAAGCGGCGCCGCTCTCGGGAACGGAACGGGGCTTGCATTCTTATCTACGGTGACGCCAGCGGAGGCCGGTCCGAGACGGTTCGAGGACGGAAAGCCGCGGTGAAGGTGAGAGCAATGTCGCGATCCGTGCTTACGGTCGTGCCGGCCCAAGTGGAAGAGACTTCGTCGCGTACGGAGTCCGTGGCCGAGCGCGTCCGCCGCTTGCAGGAAGAGGCCCGGATGCTCGCCCGCGAGCAGGTCGAGGCGCTGGAACGGGCGATCGAGAACCTGGCCATGATGGCCGACGAGATCGCCAAGGGCGGCGACGCCTACCCGGTCGGGGTGCGCGAGCTGTCCGCCCGCATGGCTGAGGACCTGCCCGCAAAGGCACAGTCCATCCGGATGATCACGCTGCGCAACTAGCCAGTCGCACCCGTGTGGCCCGACAGCCCCACGGGTGTGACATCCGCGCTAAGCCATGACGTCAGCGGCCTCAGGATGGCGCTTCAGCCAGACCACGGCGTAGCTGCAGACCGGCAATAGCTTCAAATGGTTCTCGCGGGCGTGCTCGACCACCGCCTGCATAAAGCGACCGGCCGCCCCGGAGCCCCTTAGCTGCGGCTCCGCCTCCACATGCGTGAGGGCCAGGACGTCGTTGTCGCGGCGATAGGCCGTCCACACCTTTCCGCCTTCAAGCTGCAGGCTCAGGCACTTGTGCGCGGGATCGTCGATCAATTCGCTCATGCCAATTCAACGCCCTGGCGCAAGCCGCCGTTCCGGGCTCCCTATCCAGGTGTATGTGGCGCCCAAAGATCTTAACGGGCGTTAAGCCTTGGCCATGCGCGCCTATGATCGCTTGCTGCTCCTCCTCGTGGTGTTCGTCTCCGTCTCCGCCTGTGATCGGCGGGAGACCCCGGGCCCCGCTGCTCACATGGTCGTGGCTGAAGCGCCCACTGCAGTGGAAGGCCTCGATCCGGCGCAGCGAACGTCTGGCCCAGGAGAGATGCGCTGGCCGCTAGAGAGCGAAGACTCCGCGCAGTCGATCAGCCTCTGCCGTGCAAGCAGCTCCGTGCGGTCGCCCCCTGCGCGGCGGACCGATAGGGCGGCGACGTCCTCCTGCCGGAGCGCGCCGCCCTTGCGGTGGACTGCGGCCTAGGCAGGCTTGTCGCCCGAGAGGCGCAGCAGCCCCAGCACGCTTTTCACGCCGAACCAGATGGTCAGCACGACGCCGACCGGGATCAGCGCCCACCAGACCACGAGTCCGAGCCCCAGAAGCGGCAGCAGGACTAGGCCGAGCAGCGCCAGGCCGATCATCCACCAGACGACGGTCCAGAACATCTTGATCTGAGCGTCCAGGTGAGTGCGGACCCAGGGACTTGCTCCACCGCGAGTGACATAGGCCACTATGACCCCGATGGGGCTGATCAGGTGCGCGCTGAACACCCCCGCCAAGTACAGGATGTACACGACGATAGCGGCGGCCTTGCCCTCCGTATCGCTTCGCGTGCCTGCGAAGTCCGGCTGGGTGGCGAGACGGTGGTCCGTCATGGCGATGTCCTCCTCCTTCGGGAGCCTGCGTCAGACCAGCCAGGTCTGAACGTTGGGGTACGGCCGGTTGCTGGTCACATGGCTCAGGCCCACGACTGCGCGGACGAGGACCCAGATGGCCAGGAGCAACAGGATGGCGAAACCGATGCCGATGATCATGGTGGCGATCCCGACCAAGCCGGCGATGAGCGATATCCAGAAGGTGCGAATCTGGAAGTCGTAATGGCTGCGGACCCAGTCTGAGGCTTCGGACCGCTTCGCGTAAGCCAGCACCAGAGCGACGAGGTTCAGCACGCCCGCAGTAGCGAGCACGCCCACAATCATCAGCACGTAGTTGACGATGGCGATCGTCTTGTCGTCGCTCGCGGCGCCGACGGCGGGCGCCGCGGTGGGGCCCCCGCCAGTCGTTCCGCCACCGCCGCCAAGACCTGCGCCCGCAGCCGCCCCCAGGGCGGCGGCCGGGCTCAGGCCTGCGTCCGCGTCGATGCGGCGCTCCTGCCGTGCGGCTTCGACCGGATCGGTCGCGGCGGCGGTCGGAGTCGGCGAGGCGGTGACCTCGTGCTCGTCGGCCGGCAGGCCGGCGTCGTGCCCAGGCTGTCCCGGGCGGCCTTGCGGCGCGTCGGTCGTGCCCTGGATCGTGTCGTTCATCTGATGCGCTCCCAGCGTGTCCATTAGATGTGCGCCGAGAGCGGGGATATTCAATCCGCCATGCGGTTACATCGGCGTAAGGTCACCGGCCCGGAGAACGGCTCGCCGGAGACCGTCAGCGCCATGGCGGCGCCATCGCCCTGACGCACGAGCTCGACTGTGGCGGGCTCGGCAGCGCCTTCCGCAGCGCAGTCGCCCTGCAGCGTCCACCCGGTAGCGGTCTCCTCAACCCGACTCCAATCGCAGCTCACCTCCCCGGCCGTGGAGAGGCGGGCGGCGCCGAAGTTCCAGGCTCCGCCTTCGCAGAGGTCGGGCGAAGCCGCCCACACGCCGACAAACGCTGGCGCAGCGTCCAGGGGCGCCGCGGCGGGCGCTTGACCGGTCGGCGCGGCCGCGGCCTGCTCGTCGCGTGCGACGCCCGGATCGGATGCCGGCGCCTCAGTCCGTCCGCACGCCGCCAGGGACAGGGCGGCCGCCGCCGTCAGCAGGTGAACCCGCATACTTCAGCCTCGCGTCAGCACGATCTCGCAACCAGCGGCGTCCGCGGCGTCGAAGGCCCCCGGCTTCTCCACCCGCACGCGGGCGGACACGACACGCGAGTCTTCAAGGCAGGCGCGGGCCAGCCTGTCGGCGTAATCCTCGACCAGATCGTGGTGCCTGGCTTCCGCGATCTCTCGAGCCTGATTGACCACCAACTCGTAATTCACCGTATCGGCGATGCGCTCGACCCGCTGGTCGCCCAGCTGCAGCTCCACGTCGATCACAAGCGCTTGGGTGCGGCCCTTTTCGTGGGGGTAGAGGCCGATCTCCGCTTGTAGGCGCAGGCCCTTGACGAACACGGTCAGGGCCCGCCGGCGTAGCGGCTCGGGCCTGTCTAAGGGCCAGTTGTCAGATGTCAGGGGCTCAGCGGCCACGTGTGTGGTCCTCGTCTCGCGGGTCGGCGTCGACCACGTCGGGGGTTCGCCAGCCAAGGTGCTGGCCACCGTCCACAGCGATCATCTGGCCTGTGACCGACGGGGCGTCAACGAGCCAGAGCACGGCGGCGGCGATCTCCTCAGGCGTCGCGCGGCGCTGCAGGAGGACGTTGGCCGCCTCCGCCGCGAAGTCGTCAGGCGACTGCCAAATGGAGGGAAGCGTGGGGCCCGGCCCTACCGCATTGACCCGCACCTTCGGCGCGAACGCCTGGGCCAAGGTGCGCGTCGCCCACCAGAGCCCGGCCTTGGACAATCCATACGAGAAGAAGCGAGGGTCAGGACGCAGCACGCGCTGGTCCACGATGTTGACGACGGCGGCGCCCTCGAACGCCTGAGCGGCGAAAGCCTCGGCCAAAATGATAGGGGCCCGGAGATTGGTCTCCAGATGCCGGTCCCAGCTGCCGCGGCTCAGGCCTCCCGGTCGATCGTCCTCGAAGACGGACGCGTTGTTCACCAGCACCGCGAGCGGGCCGAGGGCCTCGACCGCGGCGGGCACCACAGTGCGCACCTCCGCTTCATCGGCGAGATTCGCCTGAACGGCGGCGGCGTTACGGTTCCTGCTCCGAATCTCCGCGACAACGGCGGCGGCGTCTTCGCTCGAGCGGCCGTAATGGACCGCAACGTCGAAGCCTGCGTCGGCGAGCGCCAGCGCGATCGTGCGGCCGATGCGCCGTCCGGCGCCGGTGACGAGCGCGGCGCCGCGGTCGGTCACGGTCAGTCGATCCGGCCGAACTCGAAGAAGTTGATCGCCGCGAGAACGGCCAGGAAGATGACGATGGTGAGAATGGCTGCCATGACAAAGGTCCTAACGCTTTCAGCGCCCGGTTAGCTGCGCCGACGGCCCGCGGCAAGCTTCATGCAAAAAAACTGAATGGCGGCGCTTGCGAACGAGTCGCAGCGTACCCAGATGATGCCCACGCCCCTTCTGGGCGTTTCCTCCCAACGAACTGGCCGCGCCCTCACCGGCGCGGCCTTCTTTTTGCGCCGCCCCTCTGCCTGTATGGCTACCCGATGACCTGGCGCCGCCGAGTCGAGCCCCTCACCCGCCCGCTGTTCTTCGCCTTCTCGCGCGCGACGCGGGGAATGACCCTTGGCGTGCGCGGGGTGGTCACGGACCCCGAAGACCGCGTCCTGCTGATCGAGCACACCTACCTGCACGGCTGGTGGCTGCCGGGCGGCGGCGTCGACCGCGGCGAGACCATCGAGCATGCGTTGGCGAGGGAGCTGGTCGAAGAGGCCGGGGTGCGCCCGACCAGCCGCCCGAAGCTGCTGTCGGTCCATTCCAACGAGCCGTTCTTCAGGGGCGACCACATCCTGGTGTACCGCGTGCGGGATTGGGAGCCCGTGCAGGCGACGTCCCGCGGCGAGGTCCTGAACGCCCAATTCTTCCCGCTGGACGACCTGCCCCACAACGTCAACCCGCCGTCACGACGCCGCATCGCCGAGGCCTTCGAAGGCCTCGCGCCCGATCCCATGTGGTGAGCGCAATGATGGACGACGGACTGAACGCAAAGCCGACGAAGACGGGCGCGGACCTGATCCGCGACGAGGCCCGTCGCGCGCCCGATGGCCCAGGCGTCTACCGCATGCTGGGCGAGAACGCCGAGGTGCTTTACGTCGGCAAGGCCCGCTCGCTGAAGAAGCGGATCCTGCAGTACGCGCAGGGGCGCCACCACACCCAGCGCATCGGCCTGATGGTGCACCTGACCCGCTCGATGGAGTTGGTCACCACCTCGACTGAGACCGAGGCCCTGCTTCTCGAGTCCAACCTGATCAAGCGGCTGAAGCCCCGCTTCAACGTGGTGCTGCGCGACGACAAGAGCTTCGCGGAGCTGATGATCCGGCGCGACCACATCGCCCCGCAGGTCCGTAAGCATCGCGGCGCCCACACCATCCCAGGTGACTACTTCGGGCCGTTCGCCTCAACCTGGGCGGTGAACCGGACGCTGAACACGCTGCAGAAGGCCTTTCTGCTGCGCTCGTGCTCTGACAGCGTCTACGAGAGCCGCACGCGGCCGTGCATGCTGCACCAGATCAAGCGTTGTTCGGCGCCCTGTGTGGGCCTGATCGCGCCGGCCGACTACGCCGAGCTGGTCGACGAGGCCCACCAGTTTCTCTGCGGCAAGAGCCGCCTGGTCATGGAGCGGCTGTCCAAGGAGATGAGCGAGGCGGCCGAGGAGCTCGACTTCGAGCGCGCGGCACGTTTGCGGGACCGGATCCGCGCCTTGTCCGCCATCTCCATGGAGCAGTCGATCAACCCCTCGACTGTCGAGGAAGCGGATGTCTTCGCTCTCAACATGGAGGGCGGCCACGCCTGCGTGCAGGTGTTCTTCTTCCGGGCCGGCCAGAACTGGGGCAACTGGGCCTACTTTCCCCGCGTGGACAAGGAGGACGACGAGGCCACCGTGCTGTCGTCCTTCATGGGGCAGTTCTACGAGAACAAGCCAATCCCGCGGCTGATCCTGACGAGCCACGAACCGGCGGATGCGGTGCTGCTGGCCGACGCCCTTGCGCTGCGCCGGAACCGCAAGGTCGAGATCCAGGTCCCGAGCCGCGGCGAAAAGCGCGACCTGGTGAACCACGCCCTGACCAATGCGCGCGAGGCGCTGGGCCGCAAGCTTTCGGAGAGCTCAGCGCAAGGCAAGCTGCTGGCCGGCGTCGCCGAGGCCTTCGGGCTCGAGGGCGCGCCAGAACGGATCGAGGTCTACGACAACAGCCACGTGATGGGCACCAACGCCGTCGGCGGCATGATCGTGGCCGGCCCGGACGGCTTCCAGAAGGGCCAGTACCGCAAGTTCAACATCAAGGGGTCGGAGCTCACGCCTGGCGACGACTACGCCATGATGCGCGAGGTCCTCACCCGTCGCTTCTCGCGACTCGTGCGCGAGGAGGAGGAAGGCGAAGACGTGGTCCGGCCTGATCTGGTGCTGATCGACGGTGGCGCGGGCCAGCTGCAGGTGGCTGTCGAGGTCATGAGCGAGCTTGGCGTGGACGACATCCCTGTCGTGGGCGTGGCCAAGGGGCCCGATCGCGACGCGGGACTCGAGCGCTTCTTCATGCCTGGCAAGACGCCTTTCATGCTCGAGCCGAAAAGCCCCGTCCTCTATTACCTGCAGCGCCTGCGCGACGAGGCGCACCGCTTCGCCATTGGCAGCCACCGCACCCGTCGCACCATCGACCTGAAGAAGAACCCGCTGGACGAGATCGAGGGCATCGGACCCGGCCGCAAGCGGGCTCTGCTGCACGCCTTCGGCTCGGCTCGAGGCGTCAGCCGCGCCTCCGTACAGGACCTCGCCAAGGTCGAGGGCGTTAACGAAGCGCTGGCGCAGCGCATCCACGACTTCTTCCACCCGCCGCGCTAGGATCACCGATAACGACGATCTCGAGGAGCGATCCGATGACCAAGGCCCACCCGCTGCCGAACATCCTGACTGGACTGCGGTTGGTCGCAGGCCTGGTGATGTTCGCTTTCCTGGCGGGCGCGGCGGGCGGCATCCCGATCCTGGGCGACAACGTTACGCCCGAGGGTCAGTTCACACTCATCCAGTGGGCGCTCTACGCCTTCATCTTCGGGGCGCTGACCGACTTCTTCGATGGCATGGCCGCGCGGCGCCTGAACTCTGAGACGGCGTGGGGAGCCACGATCGACCCGATCGCCGACAAGATCCTGGTGTGCGGCACGATCCTGGGCATCTTCAGCCTGGGGCCGCAGCCGCACTACGCCATTCCTGCCGCCCTGATCCTGTTCCGCGAGTTCGCCGTGTCGGCGCTCCGGGAAGCCGCAGCGTCGCGCGGGCTGAAGTTGAAGGTGACCCAGCTCGCCAAGTGGAAGACCACCCTGCAGCTGGTGGCGCTGGGCTGGCTGCTCTTCATCCAGGCTTGGCCCGCCTTCGGCCTGCCAATCGAGGACTCCGGCACGCCCGACCTGATCGCGCGCGTCCTGATGTGGATCGCCGCCATCGTCACCGTCTGGACCGGCTGGGACTACTGGCGCTCAGCGAGCAAGGTCATCTCGCACGAGGCTTGATCCGCTTTCGGCGATCGGCCTGTCGGGAGCGCGTCGGCTCGAGCGTCCTGGTCCAAAGGACCAGCGAAGGAAATCGACATGACAGGCGCGCCGTATCGGTGGGTCATCGTAGCAGCGGGCGGCCTGCTTGGCTGCGTCGCCTTCGGCGCCATGTTCTCACTGCCGGTCTTCCTGAGGCCGATCGCTCAGGAAACCGGCTGGTCGCTGACCGGCGTCTCGGCCGCCATGACGCTCGCGTTCGTGGCCATGGCGTTCGGCAGCCTTGCATGGGGCGGTCTTTCCGACCGCTTCGGCCCGCGTGCAGTGGTGCTGACCGGCTCCGTGATTTTGGCGGCGAGCCTTGCGCTGGCCGCCTGCGCGCCGTCGCTCCTCGTCTTCCAGCTCGTTTTCGGGCTGCTGGTGGGGGGCGGCACGGCGGCGATTTTCGCGCCGCTGATGGCGTGCGTGACCGGCTGGTTCGACACCAACCGGGGGCTGGCCGTCTCGCTCGTCTCCGCCGGCATGGGCATGGCGCCCATGACGGTCGCGCCCTTCGCGGCATGGCTGGTGACCCACAACGACTGGCGCGCCTCGCTCCTGCTGATCGCGGGCATGGCGGCGATGCTGATGATTCCGGCAGCCTTGCTGATCCGACGCCCGCCAGCCCTCGAGACGCAGCCAACCAGGAACGCCGCGCCCCGGCCCGGGGAGACCGCGCCCGACATGTCCGTGGCCCAGGCTGTTCGCTCGCCTCAGTTCCTGATCCTGCTCGCGACCAACTTCTTCTGCTGCGCGACACATTCGGGGCCGATCTTCCACACCGTCAGCTATGCGGTGACGTGCGGCGTGCCGTTGATGCTGGCGGTTTCGATCTACAGCGTCGAAGGGCTGGCGGGGCTTGGCGGGCGCGTAGCGTTCGGCCTGCTCGGCGACCGGTTCGGCGCCCGGCGCATCCTGATCCTGGGGCTGCTCGTGCAGGCGATCGCCGCCTTGTCGTATCTTTATGTCCGCGAGCTTGTCGCCTTCTACGGCGTCGCGGCCTTGTTCGGCTTCATCTACGCGGGCGTGATGCCGCTCTATGCGGTGATCCTGCGTGAGAACTTTCCCTTACGGATGATGGGGACGGTGATCGGCGGGACGGCTATGGCGGGAGGACTCGGCATGTCGCTCGGCCCGCTGGCGGGCGGGCTGATCTACGACAGCTTCGCGAGCTATGCGTGGCTGTTCATCGGCTCGTTCGGGCTTGGCCTTGGAGCCATGTTGATGGCCATCACCTTCAAGCCGTTCTCCAGAACGCCGCCGCAACCGGTCTGAGGCAGTCGCGGCGCCCCGCCTCCTTAACTCCATTTCACTTGGTGAACGGCGCCAGGCGCGCGATGAACGACAGCGCGCGTCGGGGGACGCGGCATGGTTGACCGCGGACGGATGACACTCGCCCTCTCCACGCTGATCTACGAGTGGCGCCGCTATATGGCGGCGGTGGTCGCTCTCGCCTTCTCCGGTCTGCTCGTGCTGGCGCAGGTCGGCATGTTCCTGGGCATCGGAAAGGCGTTCACCGCCACGATCGATCGCTCTCGCGCCGAGGTGATGGTTCTTGCGCCCAAGGCCGAAAGCTTGATGAACGGCGGCAGCGGCCTGCCCCGGCGCATCCTGCCGCTGATCTACATGAACCCTCAGGTGATTGAGGTGGCCGACCTCGACGGCGGCGGCGGCCTTTTCCAGAATTTGCCCAAGGAGGGCGAGAAGCAGAAGCGCGAGTTCGTGCAGGTCTCGTCTGTGGACCCGCGCCCCGGGGCGGTGACCCTGCCCGTGGACTACCCGGAGAGCGTACGCGAGGCGCTGCTGGAGCCGTACGCCGTGGCCGTTGACCGCACCGCGTTGGGCCGCCTCGGGGTCAAGCTCGGCGATCAGGCGACGCTCAATGGCAAGACGGTCAAGATCAAGGCGCTGCTGACCGACTACCCCAACATGATGCAGCCCAACCTGGTGGTCTCGCGAGACACGCTGCGGCTGCTGAACATGTCCTCGCGCGGGGACCGGATCGGCCCCCTGATGGTGCGCGTTCGAGACCCAGCGCAGGCCGAAGCCGTTCGTGACCAGCTGAACGCGGTGGCCGACGACCGATTCCGCGCCTGGACACGATCGGAGCTGGCGGAGGCGAACGAGAGCGCGCTGCTGAAGGAGCAGTTCATCGGCATCATGCTCGGCTTCTCGCTATTCCTCGGGGTGCTGATCGGGGTGGCCATCACCTGGCAGACGCTGCGGGGGGCGATCTTCGCGAACATCAAGGAGTTCGCGAGCCTTCGGGCGCTGGGCGTCTCAATGGGATCCCTGCGGCTGATCGTGATGGAGTTGAGCCTCTGGGTCGGCGTTGCAGGCCTGGCCGCCACCGCGGTGCTGACGGCCGGCGTCGCCTGGCTGGCGGGGGCTGGCGGTTTGCCGATGTCCTTCCCCGTCTGGGCGGTGACGCTGGTTACTGTGCTGCTGCTCGTGATCGCGCTGCTTTCCGGCCTGCTGTCGCTCGGCGTCCTGAAGAAGAGCCAGCCTGCGGACCTGCTGCGATGAGCCGTGTCGCCCTAAAAGCCGCCGGGCTGAAGAAGAGCTTCAAGACCGGGCGCACCCAAATCGATGTGCTCAAGTCCGTCGACTTTGACGCGGACCACGGCGACGTCACGATGGTGATGGGTCCCTCCGGTTCAGGGAAATCGACCCTTGTGGCGGCGCTCTCTGGTCTGCTGCGGCCCGACAGCGGTCGCGTCGATGCGCTCGGATCGGACCTCTGGTCCATGAGCCCAGGCCGGATCGACAAGTTCCGCCTGGACCACTGCGGCTTCATCTTCCAGGGATTCAACCTGTTCCCGGCCCTGACCGCCCTGCAACAGGTGATGACGGTGCTGAAGTACCAGGGCCTGGACGGTTCCGCGGCGGAGGCCCGGGCCCGCACCGCTCTGGAGGAAGTCGGGCTCGGACCCCGTATGCGGCAGCGCCCCTCCGAGCTGTCGGGCGGCGAGAAGCAGCGCGTGGCCATCGCCCGGGCGCTGGCGAAGGAGCCCAAGCTGCTTTTCGCCGACGAACCGACCTCGGCGCTCGACAGCGAGAACGGCCAGATCGTCATTCGCCTCCTGCGGCGGGCTGCAAAGACCCACGGCGCGGCGGTGATCTGCGTGACCCACGACCCGCGCCTGGAGGCCTACGCCGACCGGGTGATCCACATCGAGGACGGACGCATCCTGGATGATGTCCGCCGTACCCCCGAAGCCGATCTCTAAAGGCCAGCGACCCATGCCCCGCCTCCTCCGCCGCCCCTGGTTCTGGATCCTCGCCGCGCTGGTGCTGCTGCTCGGCGTCGGCTTCGTGGTGAGCAAACAGGCCGCCGACAAGAAGGAGAAGGCCGCAGCCGAGGCCAAGGCCAATGCGCCGGCGAGTCCCTACGCGGCCATCGCCAACGGCAAGGCGGACGTGGAGGGTGGGATCATCGCCGTGGCGGCGAGGCGCGGGGGCGTGGTGCGGGAAGTGCTGGTCCAGGAAGGAGACACCGTCACCAAGGGGCAAGTGCTCGCCCGTCAGGAGGACGACGAGCCGCGTCTGGCGGTGCAGCGCGCGACCGCCGAGGTCGCCCAGGCGCGGGCGGCCATGGCCGCCACACGCGTGCAGCTATCGACCGCGCGCCGGGAGTTCGAGCGGCTGCAACGGTTGCAGTCGTCCAATTTCGTCGCCGCCCAGCGGCTGGACCAGGCGCGCGACGCCATCGCCGCTGCAGAAGCTACGCTGCAGGCTCAGGCCGCCACCGCCGCCACCGCCGAGGCCCGCCTGAACGAAGCGCGCTACGCCCAGGAACTGACCGTAATCCGCGCGCCGGCGGATGGCCGGATCGTTCGTCGATACGCCAACCCCGGCTCCGGCGCCTCGACGCTGAACGTCTCCAACATGTTCGACCTCGAACCGAACGCTGCGCGTATCGTGCGCGCCGAGATCGTGGAGAGCGCGATCCCCGTGGTCAGCATCGGCCAGCAAGCGGAGATCGTGCCCGAGGCCGATCCGTCCAAGGTCTACAAGGGTGTCGTGCTGAGGCGCGCAGCCCTGTTTGGCGCCCGAAAGCTGCAGTCCGACGATCCAAGCGAAAAGGCCGACGACCGCGTGGTCGAGGTGGTGGTCAGCGCCGACGGAGCCCCGCTGCTGATCGGCCAGCGGGTGCTGGTGAAATTCCTCAAGCCCGGGCGCACTGGCGAGGCGCCGAAGCCGTCGGTGAAGGCCGACGCACGCGGCGGTCACCCCGCTTGATTTGAACCCCTGCCCAGTCCACCACCGTCCTTAAAGAGGACGGGAGAAGTGCAGATGGGCGATATCCGGTTCGACGGCCGCGTGGCCATTGTCACCGGCGCGGGCCGGGGGCTCGGCCGCGAGTATGCGCTGGAGCTGGCGCGTCGCGGCGCCAAGGTGGTCGTCAACGACTTTGGCGGGGCGAGAGACGGGACCTCGCCATCCACTGAAGCCGCGCAAGCTGTCGTCGCGGAGATCGAAGCCGCCGGAGGCGAAGCCATCGCCCATGGAACGTCCGTTACGGATGAGGCCGGCGTGGCCGACATGGTGGCTCAGGCGATCTCAAAATGGGGCCGCGTGGACGTGCTGGTCGCCAACGCCGGGGTGCTGCGGGACAAGACGTTCGCGAAAATGGAGATCGAGGACTTCCGCTTCGTGCTCGATGTCCACCTGATGGGCACGGTCATTCCGGCCAAGGCCGTCTGGCCGATCATGCGCGATCAGAACTATGGCCGTATCGTCGTGACCACCTCGAGTTCAGGCCTGTATGGGAATTTCGGCCAAGCCAACTATGGCGCGGCCAAGCTCGGCCTCGTTGGCCTGATGAACACGCTGAAGCTGGAAGGCGCCAAATCCGACATCCGGGTCAACGCCGTCAGCCCCGTGGCCGCCACTCGCATGACTGAGGACCTCATGCCGCCGCAGATCCTGGAGAAGCTGCAACCTGCCGAGGTGATGCCTGGCGTGCTGTGGCTGGCGTCCGAGGACGCCCCAACGGGCGTCGTGCTGGCGGCGGGCGCGGGAGTCTTCGCGCACGCCCGCATTGTGGAGACGCAGGGCCTGCTGGTGGGCCACGGCGCCACGCCGGAGATGGTGCGCGACGCCTGGCCCCAGATCAGCGATCCGGCGGGCGAGGTTACGCCACAGGCTGGCGCCGAGCAGACCCAGAAGATGCTCTCGAAGCTGGTCTGAGGCTACTCGCCTCGGAAGTCAGGCTTTCGTCGCTCCAGGTGCGCGGTCACGCCCTCCTGGTGGTCTGCGGTGAGGTGAGCGAGCGCCTGGGCCGAGGCTGAAAGCTCCAGAAGGGCGTCTAGCGAGGCCTCTCGGCCCTGGCGCAGCAACGCCTTGGCCAGGCGCAGCGCGTGCGGGGGCTGGGCCACAATACGATCCGCCAGCGCCAACGCTTCCTCCATCAGACGCTCGGGCGCGACGACGCGATTGACGAGTCCCCAGGCGAGCGCCGTGTCCGCGTCGATCAGGTCCCCGGTGAAAAGCAGCTCGGCCGCCCGAGCGTAGCCGACCTGGCGCGGCAGCAGCCACGCGCCGCCGTCGCCCGGAATGATGCCAAGCTTAAGGAAAGGCACGCCGAAGCGCGCCTCGCTGGAGGCGATGCGCATATCGGCGAGGCCGGCGATGTCGCAGCCGAGGCCCACGGCCGGCCCGTTCACCGCCGCGATCAGAGGGATCTCCAGTCCGTAGAGGCTACGGACGATCCGGTGCACGACGCGCCGGTACCGCTCGCGGATGTCCATTCCGTCGCCGGCGAAGAGCTCAGTCTTCGCCTGCATCGCCTTCACGTCACCGCCGGCCGAGAACGCGCGGCCAGCGCCGGTGAGCACAGCGCATCGCACGGAGCGATCGGCGTTCAGCTCTTCGCAGACAGCCGCGAACGCCTGACCGTCATCGAGCTCCGGCAGGGCGTTGAGCTTGTCCGGACGATTGAGGGTGACGAGCGCGACCGCGCCTCGCCGTTCGACCTCGAGAAAGCTCATCCGTGCCGCCCTGTCCGTCCGTCGTCCTGCCTAGAAGCGTAGCGGAGGCGGGGCAAGCGCGGTCGGGCGGGCCGCAGGATCAGGTGTCTGGCCAGTCGCGCTCCTTGCGCGGCGCGGGCGTTCGTTCGGCCGCCTTCTCGGTGCGGGTTTTGCGGGGGCGAGGCGGCACCAGCAGGCCTCCCATATACCCGAAGGAGAGAATGGCGTGCTGGATCTTGGTGGTCATGGTCGGCGTCTCCGATCCGGGTGGACAAGAGACACGTCGCGGCTCGCAGGGGCTTTCACCCTCCCAGTCGTCAATCGCGTCGAATTCACAATGCGCGCGCCCCACGGAAGTTGCAACACAATGGTCCTGACACGGACGACTTGGGTTTCGCATCGTCGGACCCAAGTAACTGAATTTAGCGCACCTTTCAGATTTGGCTCGGGCCGGCCGAGATGGGCGGTCGCTAGCACCGACCGCCCAAACGGAGTTCAGCTCTGCGGGGTGCCGGCGAGCATCTGCGAGCTGTCGTTGCTCATGAAGGCGGCGCATGCGCCGCTCAACTCGGCCTCCGAGCGGGAGCGATCGCTGGCCTTGGTGCGACGGGCGTCGGCCTTGGCTTCCCTCCGGATCTCGAAGGCCTTGTTCAGCACGTACGGCGTGCGGCCGCGACGCTGCGACTTGAGCAGAGCGTCAACGTTGCTGGTGTCCACGTCCAGCGCTTCGGCGACGCCCGCGCAACGGGCGGCCTTGACGTAGTCCGATGCAGAGAGTTGGTCCGCCGCGAAGGCTGGAGCGGACACTGCCAGGGCGGTAGCGGCGATGAGGAACAGGCGCATTGAAGTGATCTCCCTTGGGTTTTGGACCCGCGAGGAAGCTCTGCCCAGGCACGCTCTACAGCAAATTAAATGGCTGAAAGGTAGACTGTTCTTACAGCTATTTAATGTGAACGCCGGTAATTGAGGCTGATCTGTGACAACAACCTTACAGTCACTGCAAACTCCTTGCGTACAGGTATGTTTCCTAGACGCCAGCTCTGGTCTTTGCCTGGGCTGCTTCCGTACAGGCGACGAGATCGCGGGGTGGACCGCCATGACCGCGGAGCAGCGCGCCTCGGTGATGGCTGAGCTTCCGTCGCGACGCGGGCGCATCGATCCGGCCAAGCTCGGAGATTGTTAACCGCGCCCGTTCACCGAAACCCAACGCCACGCGCGTAACGCTGCCTGTGGCGCCAAAAAGGCGCGTTCAGCCTCGCATGGGTGGATTTCGTGCTGAAGCATCTGGTGGTGATCGCCGTGGCGTCCACCGCGGCCCTGGCCTCGGCGGGCGGCGTCGTGGCGCTGAGCCCCCACCTCAAGCCCGCGCGCGTGTTGAAGGCGGACGACGGCCACTTCTGGGCCGACGCGTCAGTCAACGGCAGGCCGCTGCGGCTGTTGGTCGACACGGGCGCGACGACCGTCGCGCTGACAAGCGAGGACGCCCGCCGCCTGGGGCTGCCGCTGGAGACCCTCAAGTTCGACGAGCCGGTCAGCACCGCCGCTGGGGAGTCCCGCGCCGCCCGCGTGGTGCTCGAGCACGTCGCGGTGGATGGCGCTCCGGTCGAAGATGTGGAGGCGCTTGTCTTTCGAGAAGGGCTGCCCACGTCGCTCCTGGGCATGAGCTATCTCGGTCGCTTGCAGCGGTTCGAAGCCAGTCGAACCGATCTGGTGCTTCGCCCCTAACGGATAGGGCCAAAGCTAGCCCAGCGTCTTAACCGCGATCGAGATCGCCGTCAGCGTCAGGAAGATGGCGAAGGCGCGGCGCAAGGTTCGACGGTCAAGGCTGTGGGCGAGACGCGCGCCGTAGGGCGCGACCGAGGCGGTCAGCAGCCCCATCAGGAGCGCGGCGGGGATATTGACGTAGCCGAGTGAGAACGGCGGCCTTCCCGCTGCGTCCCAGCCGGTGACGACGAAGCCGAGCGCCGCCGGAACGCCGATGGCGAGTCCAAACCCCGACGCGGTGGCCACGGCCGCGTGGATCGGCACGCCGCACAGGCTCATCAACATGCCGCCCAGCGCGCCGCCGCCGACGCCCATCATGGCGGAGAGCGTGCCGATCAAGCCGCCGAGGCCCCGCCGCAGCCATCCGACGGGCAAGTGCGGAAACGGCGCCCAACCCTCGCGGCCGAGTCCCATCTGCGCCGCCACGATCAGGATGCAGATCGCGTAGACCGCCCCGAGAACCTCGTCCGACGCGATCCCGGCGAGCGCAGCGCCGATGAGGCCGCCGAGGGCGACCCACGGCGTCCAGGCCTTCAGCACCGGCTCATCCACCGCCCCATGACTGCGGTGGGCCGCAAGGGAGCGCACGGCCGTGACGATGATCACGGCCAGGGACGAGCCGACCGCCACGTGCAGGTTCGCCTCCCCGCCGAGCCCCAAGACCTCGAAGGCGTAGAAGAGCGCCGGCACGATCACCGTGCCTCCCCCCACCCCGAACAGGCCCGCGATCAGGCCGGCGAATGCTCCGGCGGCGGCTAGAACGACCGCCAGCAGCAGGAGGGTGGATGGCTCGACGCTCATGCGACCGCGGCCGCGCGATTCTCCATCGCCTGGATCACCGCAGCGGTCGCGCGGTCGATGACCTCCAGGCCCGCGCCGGGGCGGATGGACTCCACGGTCAGGATGCGCCGCCAGCCGCGTGCGCCAGGCCGGCCGTGCATCAGGCCCAGCATGTGGCGGGTCATGGAGGCGAGCGGCACGCCCGCCTGCAAACGAGAGGCGACGTAGGGACGATAACGCTCCAGCGCGGCGAACGGGTCGATATCCTCACCTTCGCTGAAGAAGCGGCGATCCACCTGTCCGAGCAGGGCGGGCTCATGATAGGCCGCCCTGCCGAGCATCACGCCGTCGACGTGCGCGAGGTGCTCCTCGGCCTCCTCAAGAGAGGCTACGCCGCCGTTCAGCACCACGGTGAGCTGCGGACGCTCGCGCTTCAGACGGTAGACCAACGGATAGTCGAGCGGCGGCACGTCGCGGTTCTCTTTGGGACTTAGACCTTTCAGCCAAGCCTTTCGGGCGTGAACCGCAAACAGCTTGACGCCGGCCTGGGCGCAGAGGTCCACCAGCGTGAAGAGGCTCTGCTCCGGGTCCTGGTCATCCACGCCAATCCGGCATTTCACCGTCACGGGAATAGAGACCACAGCGCGCATGGCCGCAACGCACTCGGCGACGAGTTCGGGCTCACGCATGAGGCAGGCGCCGAACCGCCCCGCCTGCACGCGGTCGGACGGGCAGCCGACGTTGAGGTTCACCTCGCAGTACCCGAGGTCGGCGCCGATACGCGCGGCTTCCGCCAGTTCGGCGGGCTCCGATCCGCCGACCTGCAGGGCCACGGGCTGCTCGAGCGGGTCAAAGCCCAGCAGGCGCTCCCGGTCGCCGTGCAGCACGGCGCCCGTTGTGACCATCTCGGTGTACAGCAGCGCGCGGCGCGACAGGGCGCGATGGAAGGCCCGGCAGTGCCGGTCCGTCCAGTCCATCATCGGCGCGACGGAGAACTTATAGACTTGAGCGGAAACCATAACCCCGTTCAACTTGGCGGCCGAAGGCGGAAGCGTGCGCGCCTGAGATGGGTCGACCATGTAGCGCCTGCACGCCTTGACTGCACACGTTTTGCTCGCGGTCGCAGAAGCCCGGGCCCCTGTGGAAGCCCCGAGGTGGGACGATGAAGAGTTTGAAGGTCGGCCTGACGCGGCGCGGATCGATGGCGGGGCTCCTGGCCGGCGCGGGGTACGCCGCTGCCGGCGGGAGCGCTGCAGGCGCCGTGAAGCTTTATCGGCCGGCGCCCGACATCGTCGTCGCCAAGGACGGCTCAGGCCAGTTCGACACGGTGCAGGCCGCGGTTCAGTCCATCCCCAAGGACAATATGCAGCGGACGGTCGTCTTAGTCAGGAACGGGCTCTACAACGAGAAGGTCCGTGTGGACGCACCCTATGTGACGCTGCGCGGCGAAAGCCGGCACGGCGTGCGCATAGCCTTCGACGCGCCGTCGAGCGCCCCGAAGGATGAGATCGGGACGGCGGTGCTGAACATCTCTTCGAGCGCCCACGATTTCGTCGCCGAGAACCTGACGATCCACAACACGCATCGGGTGACGGGCCCGCACGCATTCGCGGTGATGGGGCGCGCCGACCGCTCGGTCGTCCAAGACGCCGACATCTACAGCCTCGGCGCTGACACCCTCTCCATGTGGCGGACCACCCGGACCAAGGAGGAGGCCGGCCGGTCGGAAGGCCCCGGCGCCACGCCTCTGACCGAAGAAGGTGGTCGCTATTATCACGCTCGCCTGCGGGTGGCGGGGTCCGTCGATTTCATCTGCCCTCGCGGGTGGTGCCACATGATCGACTCTGTGGTGCTGGCCGTGAACCACTTCGCAGAGGCGGCGATCTGGCACTCGGCCACCCACCCTGACCACAAGTTCGTCATGCGGCGCACCCACTTCGACGGACCGCCAGGCTTCTACCTCGGACGTAAGCACCGCGACGCAGCCTTCTACCTGATCGACTGCAGCTTCTCGGAGCGCCTTCGCGACCAACCGATCTACCGCGTGATCTACCCGCTAGACGGCTCCAAGCCGACTGAAGCTGACATCAAGAGGAACGCGGACCTGGACAAGGAGAACGTCCTGGGCGACCGCACCTACTACCACAACGCCGAGAAGGCCGACGGCGAGTACCCATGGATGGCGGGTAACCTCGCCGCCGCGAAAGGCGGTCCGAAGCCCTCGGACATCACGGCGGCCTGGACCTTCGGCGGGACGTGGAACCCGGAACGCGGTGCGCCTTCTGCGCAGGCGGTGAACGTGGGGACGGAGGCGATCGAGGTGACCTTCACCGAACTCGTCACGGTGAAGGGCGCTCCGCAGGTGGCGCTCCGGGGCGGCGGGCGGGCAGCCTACGTCAGCGGCAGCGGAACCAACAGGCTCCGCTTCGCGCCGGCCAAGAGCGCCCCGTCCTCCCTCGACTTCACTGACGGCGTGGTGATCGCCAGCGAGGCCGCCTCAACGCTGCTCCTGGCCGACCCTCGACTGCCCCGCGTCTAGACCGCCGCTTCTCCGGCTCGCGCCGCCGATACGTCCCGGACGAGGGCGCTCGTCCGGGACGGTTGTTCGATGGAACAGCGAGTGGATTTAGAAGGCGATGCGGGCGACGAACTGGAAGACCGGGCCCGCTTCCTCGGTCTCGAGCTCGTATTCGTCGTAGTCGCGGGTCTGCTGGTCGCCGAAGGTCGTGAACTTGTCGAAGACCTCGTCCTTGGAGGCGTTCAGCAGGTTCGAACCCGTGAAACGGACCACCACGCGCTTGCCGAAGCGCTTCTCGACGAAGGCTTCGAGATCTGCACCGTAAGAGGTGTTGACCTCTTCGCCGACGACACGGCTGAAGGCGTCACCCTGCTTTCGGTAGGTCGCGCCGAAGGCGGCGCCCAGGGTCGGCAGGTCATGGATGAAGCCGACGTTGAACACGTAGTCGGACTGGCTGTTGAAGCGCCGGGAGCCGAACTCGTCGTCGATGTCACTGTCGAGCCATGAGTAGTTGAGGAACACGCCCGTGTCGTCGAGACCGATCGCCGTCAGCGGCGTCGATAGATCGAACTCGACACCCCATACGGCGCCGTCACCGGCGTTCCGCACGCTGTAGATGAAGGTCCCCGGCCCCTCGCTGCCTTCCGCGCCCGTGTTGGTGACCTCCACGAGGTCTGACACCGCGCGGTAGAAGGCGTTGACGCCGAAGACGCCCCGCGCGCCGAGGCGGCGCTCGAACCCCGCGTCCACGCCCCAGGCCGTCTCCGGCTCAAGGGTCGGCACGCCCACGAAGTCGTTGTCGCCAAGCTCGGCTTCTAGGACCGCAGGCGACAGTTGGTCGAAGTTTGGGCGGCGAATGGTGCGGGCGACCGACAGGTTCAGCCGGTCGTTCTCAGACAAGTTGTAGCGGATATGCGCCGACGGCAGCAGGACGGCATAGTCGTTGCTGATCGTGCGCTGGGCCGCCGGCGCGGTCTGGTCAACGATGCTGGTGTCGGTGGTCTCCAGACGCAGGCCCGCCTCCCAGGTCAGAACGTCCGTTTCGCCCGAGAGCATCACGTACGGGTCGAGGCGGGTCTCCTCGATGGAGGTGAGGCCGCCGGGGATAGGCGAGTAGGCGCCGAAGGGCGGAGTCGCTGGGCGCGGAGCCGGAGCGTTCGGCACATTGAAACGAACGCGGGCAGGCGCCGTGATGGAGGTGTCCCGCTGCTTGTCGAGATAGTGGAGGCCGAACTCCAGCGTGACGCTTCCGAGCTCGCGCTCATGCTCGATCTGGGCGAGCAGCTCGGAGTCTTCGATGTCGAAGTGGGTGCGGTCGGCGGTGAAGCGATCTTCGTCAGGGAAGGGCGTGGCGTCGCGCAGGTACTCCGCTTCGTTCTCAAACTCGCGCTGCCGGTCGTCGAGGGCGGAATAGCCGAGACGGAAGGTGGTCTCGCCGCCCAGCATCTCCTTCTCGTAGCGGCCGCGCAGCGACCAGTTGTCGGTCAGGATGTCGAGATCGTTGTCATTGATCGTCAGCAGGTTGGCCGCGTTCTGCACTCCACGCTGGTATTCGATGGAGTCCTCGTCCTGCAGGCGGTCGGTGCGGACGTAGAAGCCGCTGAGCTCCAGCTCGCCCCCGGCGACGGGCACGTCATAGCTGGCGTTCAGCGAGTAGTCGGTCCCGTTGCGGACGTCAGTCTGGACCTCGACGTTCTGCAGCGCGCCACCAGGGCGGTCGAAGCGCTGGCTGAACTTCTCCTTCGGATTGCGACGCCCCTGGATGTTGGCTCCCACCAGCAGCCGGCCCGGGCCCACCGGACCACCGAACACCGCGCCCACAGTCTCGCGGATACGGCCGTCGTTCAGGAGGATGCCGCCCGCGCGGAGATAGCCGCCGTCCAGCGTATAGGCGTCGCGCAACACGATGTTCAGCGCGCCCGCCAACGCGTCGCCGCTGCGGTTCGCGGAGCTGGAGCGAACGATCTCGACGCGCTCGATCAACTCGGCGGGAATCCGATCGACGAAGAAGGAGCGATCGACGCCAGCGCCCGGAACCCGCTCACCATTGATCAGGATCTGGGTGTAGCCAGGATCAAGGCCCCGTAGCCGAGCGCCATCTGACTCCAGGACGTCCGATAGGAAGGTGACGCTGGGCACGCGCTTCAGCGCATCACCCACCGTCAGCGGCTCGAAGCGCTGGAAATACTCACGATCGTACGAGAGGACCGGGGCGGTCTCCTCGGTCCGGTTGCGATAGACGATCTCGCCCGTGACCACGAGCTCTGACACTTCAGTCGGCGCCTCGGCCGCCAGAGAGGTCTGAGCCGCGGCCTCCGCGGCGAGCACGAGCGGCGCAAGCGCGGCGAAGGCCGCGTAGAGTGACTTCTTCATATCGATCGCCCCCTCAGGTCAGATGCGGCCGGGTTGACCGGCGCGTGGGAGTGTGACCATCCGGGGCGCCGCATAAAGTCATGCGGAGGGGCGAGGCCAGTGATGATTTCTTTGCGCAAATTCAACGGTTTTGCGACAACTGTTGGTCTCGCCGCGATGACTTGCGCATGCGCAGCCTTCGACCCGGAAGCACGGTCCGACTCCGCGCGAATGCTTGTGGGGGCCGGCACTCCTGTTCCTGTGGCGGCCGAGACTGTGGCGGTGGCGACACGCCGCGCCGACGCGGCGGACGATCCCGAAATCTGGGTCGACTCAGGGGACCCTTCTCGGGCCGTGATCTTCGGCACCGACAAGCAGGCCGGACTTTACATCTACGGACTGGACGGGTCTGTGCGCGGCTTTCTTCCGGAGGGACGCCTCAACAACGTCGACCTACGCGATGACTTTCCAACGCCGGAGGGACAACGCGTGCTGGTCGCCGCCAGCGACCGCGGTCGCATGGGCGCCGCCCTCTACCTGATGGATCCGGCGACCCTTGAGGTGAAGCCTTGGGGCGTCGTGCCGCTCGACCTGACCGAACCCTATGGTCTGTGCATGGGCCGACGCGGGGAGGCTTTTCTTGTGATCGTCAACGGCACCCACGGTCAGGTGCGCCAGGTCCGGGTCTCCGCAGGCCCGGACGGCGCGATCGTCGCCCAGGAGGAGCGGCGCTTCGGACTGTCGAGCCAGACGGAGGGCTGCGCGGTCGACGACGCCCGCGGTCACCTCTACATCGGCGAGGAAGCCAAGGGGATCTGGCGCTACAACGTCGCCGCTTCGGGTCAGGCGGCGGGATCTCTCATCGCAGCCGCCCCCTCCGAAATGCTGAAGCCGGACGTCGAGGGGCTGACGCTGCTGCATGAAACGGACACCAGCTGGCTCATCGCCTCCAGCCAGGGCGACAGCGCCTTCGCCGTCTGGCGCGTGGATGGCGCGGAGCCGATCTACCGCGGCCGGTTCTCAGCTGTCGCCGCCAATGGCGTGGACGCCGTCACCGGCACCGACGGCGTCGCCGCTCTCGGCGGCCGCGTGGGCTCGTATCCAGAGGGCCTCGTCGTCATGCAGGACGACGTGGACACAGACGGCGAGGCGGCCTCAACCACCCGCTCGCGGCAGAACTTCAAGCTCGTGGACTGGCGTGAGGTGAAGCGGGCGCTGGGCCTCTAGACGCCGCGCCCGTACACGACAGGCGACGGCGTCGCTTGCGTGCGGGCGCCAGTCAGATGCCGGCGTACCACTCGTACCCACGGTCCTCCCAATAGCCGCCACGACCGCCGTAAAGGCTGTCCAGGCTATCCACGAGTTGGATGCGGTCGAGATACTTGGCGTGCTTGTAACCGAGCTGGCGCTCAACCCGCAGGCGCAACGGCGCGCCATAGGCGACCGGCAGCGGCCGTCCGTTCATGCCATAGGCAAGGATTGTCTGCGGGTGCCAGGCGTCGAACAGGTCGATGCTCTCGTAGTACTGACCCGGCGCCTGATCGCCGCCCTTGTCAGGCTCTCCAGCCAGATTGTCGAGGCACCGGAAGACCACGAACCGGGCCTGAGGCCGCACGCCTGCGAGGCGCAGGACCGTCGAGAGCGGCGCTCCGACCCATTGGCCGATTGCGCTCCAGCCCTCGACGCAGTCATGGCGGGTGATCTGCCGTCGCGCCGGGAGGGCGCACAGTTGCTCGAGGGAGAGAGACAGCGGCCGCTCGACAAGCCCCTCGATCCTCAGCCGCCAGTCGACGAAACCCCCGGCCATCAGCTGAGCGTACCGCTCCCCGGCAGGCCTGATCGTGCCGTTGGCTTTAAACCGCGGCGAGATGTCCGAAACGCCGTACTCCCGGGCGAGCGGCTGGCGAGTCAGCAGCGCCCGCTGGGAAACGCGGCTCCAGGTCTCCGCACCTTCCAAGGTGCGCCGAAATCTTGGATCGAGGCTCAGGCGATCGCAACCAGACAGCGCGGCGCCGGCTCCGGCCAGCAGGGCCGACCGACGAGTCACCAGGCGGCTCATGGCTTTCCCCTCCGCACCACGTAGCGCCCGGTGATCATTGAGCCGATCTCGTTCACGGGCCCGGCCAAGAGCACCTCAACCAGGTGGACCATCGTAAAGAACACGATGCCCGCCGCAGCCAGGAAGTGCAGCGAACGCGCGGATTGGCGACCGCCGAACAGGTCCAGCAGCCACGGGGCCGCGGCGTTGATGCCCGGCGACATGGTCAGGCCCGTCAGCACGATCATCGGTCCCAAGACAGCGATCACCGAGAGGTAGGCCACCTTCTGCAGGACATTGTACCGTTTCGCGTTTTCGCCTGTCGGATGGCGCAGCCGCAGGTGGTCGACGACCGACCGACCTAAGCCGCGCACCTCGTTGCGAGTGGGCCAGAGATCGCGCTGCAGGTGGCGGGCGCCGACGGTCCAGGTCCAATAGATCAGCCCGTTCACCACCAGCGCCCAGGCCGCCAGAAAGTGCCAGCGACGCCCTGTGGCCAGATCCTGCCAGCTCGGCATCGTGAGCCAAGCCGGCCACGCTCGCGGTATTCGCCGACCGTCGTGATCGGAAGCGCCGAGGAAGCCCGTAGTGTCGATCTCCAACACTCCGATACGGGTGACGCCCCGCAGCCCCTCGGCTGACGGCTCCGCACGGATCGAAAGCCAAGCCCGGTCGTAGATGGTCCCCGCCTCGCCCCAGTAGAGACGCGGGTGCGCGTTGAAGATCTGCAGGCCGCTCAGCAGCAGCACCAGCATGACCAGCGCATTCACCCAATGGGTGACGCGCACGGCGACCGCATGGCGGCGGATGACCTCGGGTGCGGCTGGCTCGGGATTGGCCACGGCTCCTCCTGGCGCGCCACCTTAGATGGCCGTCACGCCAGATACGAGGAGGCCGGCTCCGCGGACGCCCGTCAGTTCTTCGGCAGCTTCGACATGTCGTAATCCGGGCCGAAGTTCAGCAGGGTGAAAGGGCCGAGTTCGACGGTCTGCCGCGCTTTGGCAAGGTGGACAGCAACCGCGCTTAAGCCGGGCCCAAGATCCAGGTTCGAGCGGCCGCTGACGTAGTACATCTTCCAGTCAGGGCCGACCTGCAGCGCCGTCTCGCCGACCGCTGCGTACGGTGCGGCGCTCTGCTGGATGCGTACGTTGAAATCGCCCGCCTGCTTTCCAGCGGCCGGCTCCTCCACGCGGGCCCAGAGCGCCAGCAGCACCACGTCACCCTTCTTGATGGCCCCGCTGACCGGCGCCTGAGCCGCGACGGCCCAGGGATTGGGACCGTCCGTATTGACCTTGACCCGCAGGGCGTAGCCGCCCGGCACACCCTCCGACTTGGCGACGCTGGTCTTCTGCTCCTTGCCCTGAATTCGGAATTGATCCTTGGCGGGATCGTTGATGCGCTTGTTTAGGACATCGTCCTGCTGCGCGAGCGCCGGGCTCGCGATCAGCACGGACAGCACTGCGGCCATCGCCGCGCCTACTCCCCTCTTCATGAGGATGCTCCTGAGCGTCTCTCCCATTGGACCCGGGTCTTGCCGCCCGGCGCCACGACCGATCGGTCGCTGGCGCTGCTACGGTGCGCCGGAATGGTAACGCTATCAAGAGGGCGGCGGCGGCTCAGCCGAAGGTGGCCGCCACGATCCGCTCGAGCCACACGGCGTCGACCTCGTCGAAAGCGCCGAAGGCGGTGGAGTCCACGTCCAGCACCGCGATGAGGCTGCCCTGCTCATTCTTCACCGGCACGACGATCTCGCTGTTGGAGCGGCTGTCGCAGGCGATGTGGCCGGGAAAGGCATGGACGTCGGGCACGATCTGGGTCTGACCCGTCGCCGCCGCCGCGCCGCAGACGCCCTTCCCGAAGGGGATACGCAAGCAGCCGAGCGTCCCTTGATAGGGGCCAACGACCAGTTCGTCGCCCTTGGTCTCGTCCACTACGTAGAAGCCGGTCCAGAAGTAGCTGTCGAAAGCGTGGCTCAGCAGCGAAGCGACCGTGGACATGCGCGCCACCCGGTTTGGCTCCCCCTCGACCACGGCGGCGATCTCTTCGGCGACCTGCTGGTAGCGTTCGGCCTTGTCGGCCAGGGGGTCGATCTTGAGGGGCTGATGGGTCACGTGCGCGGTCCTTCGGGCTTGCGCACACTTAGGTACAGCTCCGACGCCAGCCAAGCCGGCAGGCCGAACGGACTGCCCCTCTCTCCCTCCAGGGAGAACCGGCGCGCCAGGTCGCGGCGCAGGCGGCGGTGGTCGAATCCGGCATGGTGGCCGTGCCAGGCAAGGCCCGGCGCGATCTCGCCCTGGGGCCGCGGAGCCGGCGCACGGCCGAGAAGCGCGCTCAGCACCGTGCCCCACCGCGCGTCGAACTCGCCGTAGCGCCGCGTCATGCGAAAGAGTCCCTTGGGCAGCGCCGGCGGTCCCACCTCAACCGGCACGCCCACGATGAGCCGCCCTCCCGGGGAGAGCAGCCGGTCGATCTCTTCGAGAGCGGCGTCCGTCTCCGCCGGCGGCAGATGCTCGAAGACCTCTGTACAGAAGATCAGGTCCGCCACGCCCGCCGGAAGAGCATCGGTAGCGGCCAGGACCTCGACTCGGGACCCAGACGGGATGCGGGCCAGCGCCTCGATGCGGATCGGTTCAGCCGGCTCGTAGCAGACCACCCGGGCTTGCGGCGCGGCGCGGGCGAGACGGAGGGCGAGTTCGCCGTCGCCACCACCAAAATCCAGGATCACCCGCGCGTCGCGCAGCCGCGCCAGGTTCAAGGCGTCGGCGAAGCGAGACGCCTGCAGCCAGCGCTTCAGTGGGTTAGGATCATTGCGGGTCAGATCCGCGTAGCTCATCGAAGTGCGCAGGAGCCCCCCGAAGGCGAGCGCCAATGAGCTTCGCCTGTGGGTCAGGTACATAGATCGAGCTGTCGATCTGCACCTAGCTGAAACTCGCTCCTTCTTAGATCGCGTCGCCGTCGCGGCCGGTCAGCGTCAGGCCGGCGTGGCGACCGAACAGCCGGTGGTGCAGCCGCTTGATCGCGTTCGATCCGGTCTTCTCGAAAGCGGCGGGCACCAGACCGTGGGCGAAGCAGGCGAGACCCGCGAGGGTCAGCTGCGCCCCCACGCCAAACGCCACCTTCATGTGCTGGCCATAGGTCTCGCCGACCGCGCGGGGATGGCGGAGGAATAGGCTGTCGAGAGCGCCCTGGCGGCGCTGGTCCTCGGCGCGGGCTTCTTCGTGGAGCATGTCGGTCATGGCGCTCACCTGCAGTCTGATGTCCGGAACGGCGACGATCTCCCAGAGCCGCCCACGGGTGAGCGGCCCCAGAGCGAAGAGGCGGGGCTGGGCCACACCGGCGAGGTCGAGCACGCGGCCATGCTCGTCGACGTCGAGGCTGCAGCGCAGAGGATCAGGGCGCGCCGCACCCCGGGCGAACAGGTCGCGCAGCAGGGGATCGACGGCCTGCGTGAGGTCGAAGGCGGGACCCGTGCAGTTGATCACCGCGGCCGCCTCCAGTCGCGCCGGCTCTGCCGCTCCACGCGGGCGGTAGACCAGGGCGACTCCCTCGGCCGTCCGGTCGAAGCTAGCGATTCGCCCGGCCGCCACGGTCAGGCGCCCCTCGCGCTCCAGCCGCTCGATCGTCTCGCCGACATCAGGAGCGGTGCGGTGGCGGTGCACGTCCCACCAAGCGCGGCCGTGACGCAGGAAGCGGCCACGTTCGGCCGCGTCGGCGCGTAGCCATAGCGCCTGACCGTGAAGGCGCAGCTGGTCCATCACCTCGACCCAGCTGGTGTCCTTGGCGCGTCGCCGGATCATCCGCAGCAGCTCTGATGGGCGCTGCTCGGGCGGCAGAGCGCCCAGGGCCGGCTTGCGGACCCGAGCGTGGGGGCGCGGCAGGAGACCCCGACGGGACAGGGCCACCGCCCTGCCCCTCCAGCCGCGATGGACCAGCGCCAGCACAACATCAATCGTCGTGAGCCCCGAGCCGATCAGGGCCACAGGGTCATCGTCGCCGATGCGTGACAGCGCGCGCTCCGCCCACGGGTCGGGGAGGTAGCGGTCACCCAGTCGCTGCAATCCGCGCGCCGGATCCACAGGCGGAAGGTTGCCTGTAGCCAGAACCGCCGCGTCGGCCTCCACGCGGGAGCCGTCCTCAAGCCTGACCACGACGCCACCCGTAGTCGGCTCGATGGCGACAGCGCCACGCGAGACGCGGTGCAGACGTTCCGGAGCCGCCGCCTCCGCTTCGGCGAGACTGTCCTGCAGATAGGCTCCGTAGAGCGCGCGTGGCGCATAACCTTCCGGATCCGGGTCATGACCCCTGGCGGCTAGCCAGCGGATGAAGTGACCGCCGTCCGACGGGAACAGGCTCATGTTTCCCGAGCGCACGTTAAGCAGGTGCGCAGGACATGTCGTGCCGTAGGCCAGCCCCCGGCCGAACACGCCGGATTTTTCGATCAGGATGATATCGACGCCGGGCCGCTTCAGGAGCTGCATGGCCAAGGCCGAGCCGCTGAAGCCCGCCCCGACGATCGCGACGCGAAAGGCGGCAGGCACTTGAGGAATCGTCCGGATCTATCCCGACGCCCTGCCTATCAGGAAATCTGCGGTATGTGAGCAGAGATTCTATCGAATAGACCCGAGACACGGGCGATCCGCCTAGGCCCGGCAGGACTCGAACCTGCAACCAGACCGTTATGAGCGGCCGGCTCTAACCATTGAGCTACGGGCCCTAGGCGGACGCTGGGCGTAGCGCATCCGCCTCACCGGCGCAAAGCTTGGCCGGATGAACGGCGGCTGAAATCTGGGCGCCATGCAGGGTTCAGCGAACGGGGCTAGGGTTGCGCCACAAGGGTCGGAGCCCCGGCCTGCAGGAGAAAAGCCCATGAAGACCCTGTTCCGCGCCGCGCTGCTGAGTTCGGCGGTGTTCGCGCTGGGCGCCGCGGGCGCCCATGCCCAGGCCGACGTCACACGTCCGGTCCCCGGTCCTGTCGCGGTGATGCTGGCGCACCAGGCGCCCGTGCTGAACCTCTCAGCTTATGGGGAGACCAAGGTCACGCCTGACATGGCGACCATCTCCACGGGCGTGGTCACCGAGGCGGCGACGGCGGCGGAGGCCATGCGGCTGAACCGGGATCGCATGAACCGGGTGATCGCGGCACTGCGCAGCCAGGGGATCGCCGAGAAGGACATCCAGACCTCGGGCCTGAACCTGAACCCGCAGTACGACTACGTCGAGAACCAGCCGCCCAAGCTGCGCGGCTATCAGGCCTCGAACCAGGTGACGGTGACCGTTTACGATCTGAACCGCATCGGCCAGGCGGCGGACGCCGTGGTGACGGCCGGCGCCAACCAGATCAACGGCATCGGCTTCGGCTTGCGCGATCCGCAGACGGCGGAGAACGCCGCCAGGCGCGCGGCGGTCGTGGCGCTGAAAGCGAAGGCGGACCTCTACGCTCAGGCGACCGGTATGCGGATCAAGGCGCTGAAGAGCCTGTCGGAAGGCGGCGGCTACAGCCCGCCTCCCCCCATGCCACTGGCCTACGCACGCGGCGCGGTGGCCATGGACATGAAGGAGTCCTCGCCCGTCTCGCCCGGCCAATTGACGCTGCGGGTCGACGTGCAGGGCGTGTACGAGCTGGAGTAGGCGCTAATAGCGGGCCGCTCACGCGGCCCGCTTCACCTCGTTGCCGTCGTCGAGCAGGACGACCACCGGCGCGTAGTTGCGGGCTTCCTCCGCTGGCAGCTGGCCATACGCGACGATGATCACCTTGTCGCCCTTCTGGACGAGTCGGGCCGCCGCCCCGTTGACGCCGATCACCCGAGAACCTCGCGGCGCCTCGATTGCGTAGGTGGTGAAGCGCGCGCCCGTGGTGATGTTCAGCACGTCCACCTGCTCGTGGGGCAGGATGGTGGAGGCGTCCAGGAGGTCGCGGTCGATCGCGATGGAGCCCTCGTAGTCGAGGTCTGCCTGGGTGACCGTCGCCCGGTGGAGCTTGGCCTTCATGAGGGTCAGAAGCACGGACGGCTCCTAAGCAAAGGGAGGCGCACGGCGGCGCTTATCGGCGCTCATATAGGCGGAGCGACCGCGGTTCTCAATCGCTGCGCTGCAGCAAGCGCAGGGCCGCCGCTTCTATTTTGTCGACCTGAGGATTGGCGGCGGCTGCCGGATGCAGGCCGGCGAAGCTCCTCGACCCTGCTGAACGTAGCGCCGCAAACCCGCCGGACTGTGACGCTTCACCAATACAGCGGGCCCGTCTTCTCGTCGGGTTCGGCGTCGTAGGGCACGTCGGCGCGACGGGTCCTGAGCAGATCCGGCCCGGCGTCGCGCACGTCGACGAGACCGGTGAGAGCCATGCTGACGGCGAGCTCCTTCTTCAGGATGTTCAACGCCTGGGTCACGCCCGCCTGCCCCCCGGCCGCGAGCGACCAAAGGAAGGCTTTGCCGATGAGGCAGCCGCGGGCGCCAAGCGCCAGAGCTTTCAGTACGTCCTGCCCCGACTGCACGCCGCCATCGAAGAGAATTTCAGTGCGGCCGGCGACGCGCTGCACGATCTCGGGGAGGACGGAGATGGAGGACGGCGCCGCATCCAACTGCCGACCACCGTGATTAGACACGACGATGGCGTCGCAGCCGACCTGAACAGCCTTTTCCGCGTCCTCGATGTCGAGCACGCCTTTCAGGATCAGCTTGCCGGGCCAAAGGCTGCGGATCCACGCCACGTCGCTCCAGTTCAGCGCGGGGTCGAATTGGCCCGCGATCCACTGGGACAGGGTGGTCAGGCTGTCGGCGCCGGCGATCTGGTCCTGCAGGTTGCCGAAAGTGCGTCTCTTGCCGCGCAGGACGCCCAAAGCCCAGGCCGGCTTGCTGGCGATGTCCAGCATGTTGCCGAGCGTCAGCTTGGGCGGAACGCTGAGGCCGTTCTTGATGTCGCGGTGGCGCTGGCCTTGCACCTGCAGGTCCAGCGTCAGCACCAACGCCGAACAGTTCGCTGCGATCGCCCGCTCCACCAGCGACTTGGAGAAGCCCCGGTCCCGCATGACATAGAGCTGGAACCAGAATGGCTTGGTGGTCGCCCCCGCGACATCCTCGATCGAGCAGATCGACATCGTCGAAAGGCAGAACGGCACCCCGAAGGCTTCGGCCGCCCGGGCGCCGCAGATTTCGCCGTCGGGATGGAACAGGCCGGTCAGGCCCGTGGGCGCAATGCCGACCGGGACGCTCCAGGGTTCGCCCAGAACGGTCGTGGCCACCGATTGCTGCGAGACATCGACCATCACCCGCTGGCGAAAGCGAAGGGACTGCAGGTCGCGTCGATTCTCGCGGATCGTCAGCTCGTCGTAGGAGCCCCGGTCGGCGTAGTCGAAGATGGCGCGGGGGACCCGCCGGCGCGCGCGCTGGCGCAGGTCCTGGATGTTCGTGATCGGTTGAGCCAAGGCGTCAGACGATGCCTCCGCCCGCGCCGGAGACGGCGGGACGCACGGCGCCGACCGCTTGGCGGTAGCCGCTGGCGCGATACGCGGCGACCGGATCGATGGCCGCGCCTTTGCGACGGCGCGCCTCCGCCAGAATCGGTGAGACGTCGACATTGAAGGCGCGCTTCAGCGTCTGGTTGGCCATCAGGGCGTCGTTGCTTTCCTGGAAGGCGGAGAGCGCCTCCCGGTCGACCAGCAAGGCCTTGGCGTAGGCGCGCTGGACCTCCACCGCGCTCGTCATCAGGCTTTCGATTGGGTCCGTCACGTTATGCGACTGATCCAGCATGTGGGCCAGAGACGGGTTGGGCGCCTTGCGCCACTCGGCGTCGACCAGCTCGTTGAACACCAGGAACAGGCGGTGGGGATCGATCGAGCCGGAGTCGAGGTCGTCGTCGCCGTAGCGGCTGTCGTTGAAATGAAAACCGCCGAGCTTCCGAGCGTGGATCAGCCGCGCGACGATCATCTCGATGTTCACGTTGGGCGCGTGGTGGCCAAGGTCGACCAGGCAAAGCGCCTTCTCGCCCAGCGTTTGCGCCGCCAGGAGCGATGAACCCCAATCCTGGATCACGGTGGCGTAGAAGGCGGGCTCGTACATCTTGTGCTCGAGCATCATCCGCCAGTCGTCTGGAAGGGCGGCGTAGATCTCGGCGGCCGCCGCTAGATAGCGTTCGAAAGCGCGCACCGTGTGCTGCTGCCCGGGGAAGTTGGCGCCGTCCCCGACCCACACGGTCAGCGCCTTCGAGCCGAGTCGCTCGCCCGCCCGAATGCAGTCGATGTTGTGCCGGACCGCCAGTTCCCGCGCGGCCGGATCCGTGTTGGACAGGCTGCCGTACTTGTAGCTGACGGTTTGGCCCTTCTGGTCCTGGAAGGTGTTTGAGTTCACCGCGTCGAACGCGAGGCCCAGCGCGTTCCCCTTCTCCTTCAAGGCGGCGAAGTCGTCGGTCCAGTCCCACGGGAAGTGCAGCGAAACGGCCGGCGTCGCGCCGGTCAGGCCGTGGATGACGGCGCAGTCCTCCAGCTTGTCGAAAACGTTGCGGGGCTCGCCCAGGCCCGGGAAGCGGGCGAAGCGCGTCCCGCCCGTCCCCACGCCCCAGGACGGGATCGCCACGCCGAACCCGACCACAGCGGTCGTGATCTTCTCGATGTCGATCCCATCGCGCGCAAGGCGGCGGGCCAAGGCGTCGTAGTCCGCCTCAAGGTCAGCTGAGAGGCGGGCGTTCGCCTCCCCGATGTAGGCGGCGTCCAGCACCTTCGCGCCGGATTTGAGATCGTCTGCGAAGGAGTCCGGCATGGACGCGTCTCCCAATGAACTCTTGTTTGTTGTCGTCAGCGCGTGAAGGCGGCCGCGTTGCCCGCGTCCACGTTGAGGATGTTGCCCGTCGATTTCGCGGAGCGGTCCGAGGCAAAATACGCCACGGCCTCGGCGATGTCCTCAGGGTAGACGCTGCGCTTCAGAAGCGAGCGCTCGCGATAGATCGTCTCGAGCTCGTCCGGCGTGGTCTTGTACTGGGCGGCGCGTTGGTCGGCCCACTCGCCCTGCCAGATCCGGGAGCCGCGCAGCACCGCGTCCGGGTTTACAACGTTGCAGCGGATGCCGAACGGCGCGCCTTCCAGAGCGATGCAGCGCGCGAGGTGCAGCTCCGAGGCCTTGGCCGTGCAGTAGGCGGCGGCGCCCGGAGAGGCGGCCAGCGCGTTCTTGGAGCCGATGAAGACGATGGAGCCGCCCAGGCCCTGCTCCTTCATCATCTTCACCGCCTCGCGGGCGATGAGGAAGTAGCCGGTGGACAGGATGTCCATGTTCCGGCGCCACAGCTCAAGCGATGTGTCTTCGAGAGGTGAGGCCGAGGCGATGCCCGCGTTGGAGATGCAGATGTCCACCCCGCCGAAGGCCAGGGCTGCGGCGGAATAGGACTGCACAACCGAGGCCTCGTCCGTGACGTCGCCGCGGAAGGCGGTGACCACGTCCTTGCCGAACTCCTTCTTGAGCTCCGCTTGAGCCTCGTCGAGCGCGCCCTGGTCGATGTCGCACAGCACGACGCAGGCGCCCTCGGACAGCAGCCTCCGGGCAGACGCGACGCCGATGCCGCCGCCGCCGCCCGTGATGACCGCGATGCGGCCGGCAAGCGCCTTGGGCTTGGGCATGCGCTGGAGCTTGGCCTCTTCGAGCAGCCAGTATTCGATGTCGAACGCTTCCTGCTCAGGCAGGCCGACATAGGTCGAGACGCTCGCGGCGCCGCGCATGACGTTGATGGCGTTGACGTAGAACTCGCCCGCGATGCGGGCGGTCGCCTTGTCCGCGGCGAAGGTCACCATGCCGACGCCCGGGATCAGGTACACGACAGCGTTCGGATCGCGCATCTTCGGCGACCAGGAGCGCTTGCAGCGGTCGTAGTAGGCCGCGTAGTCGGCCCGGTAGGCTTCGACCGCGGACTCAAGCCGCGGCAGCACGTCCTCGACGGTCTCCGTGGTGGGGTCGAACGCGACCACCAGCGGACGGATTTTGGTGCGCAGAAAGTGGTCCGGGCAGGAGGTGCCGAGCGCGGCCAGCGGCTCCAGCTTCTCGCTGCAGACCAGCTCGAGCACTTCAGGGCTGTCGTTGAAGTGCCCGACCTTGGGCTGGGCCTTGGAGATCAGACCGCGGATGCGCGGCATCAGCGCGGCGGCGACCGCGCGGCGGCGCTCCGGCGACAACGGCTGAACCTTCTCGGCGCCGAACGGGCGAACGCCCCGGCCCTTCTCGGCGAGCCAGGCGATCGCCTTGTTGATGATGTCGAGGCTGTTCTCGTAGCAGTCCTTGGAGGTCTCGCCCCAGGTGAAGAGGCCATGCGCCTCAAGGATCAGGCCCCGAGCGTTGGGGTTCGCCTGCGCGAACTGCTTCAGCCGCATGCCAAGCTCGAAGCCCGGCCGGATCCAGTCCAGCCAGCCGATCTCGTCGCCGTAGATCTCCTTGGTGATCGCGCGGCCATCCTTGGCCGCGGCGATGGCGATCACGGCGTCGGGGTGCAGGTGGTCGATATGGGCATGGTCGACGAGTCCGTGCAGCGGCGTGTCGATAGAGGCCGCGCGCGGATTCAGATTGAAGGTGCAGTGGGGGTACAGCGGGACGATCTCGTCCTCATGCTCCACGCCGCGGTAGAGGCCCTCCAGCGCGCGCATCTTGTCGAGATAGAGGGTCGAGAAGCCGTCGAGCTTCATCGTGCCGATGTCGCCCCCCGAGCCCTTGACCCAAAGGACTTTGACGGTCTCGCCGGTCAACGGGTCTCGCTCGTCGAGCTTCGCCGACGTGTTGCCGCCACCGAAGTTGGTGACACGCAGGTCCGAGCCCAGCAGGTTGGAGCGGTAGAGGAGGAGTTCCGCTGGCGACAGCTTCGCGGCGACCGCGTCGTCCCACTTGTTGTCGAGCAGAGACGGCCGCGCGGCGGCGTCGACTTGGTCCAGCATAACTTGAGCCTCTGAACGCTTCCCGAAGCCGCTCTCCGGCGGCCTCGTCCCACATCGAAATACCCCTGGAGGGTCCGAATTTCAATCACAAGCGCGCAAGATTGCGCAAAAGTCGGCGAAAAGAGGCGCCCGCCCGATTGACAGGACGCCGCACCCGACGGTCAGGATAGGCCGAGGCGCTGCGACGCCGGAACAGCCGGCAAGAGACTGGCGATCGGGAGGCTAATGATATGATCACGCGCAGGTTCCTGCTCGCCGCCGGCGCGGCCGCGCCTCTGGCCGCCTGCAGCCGAGAACCGGGCGCGGGCGGTCCCATCGCCGTCGGCCTGGTCGCCAAGTCGCTCGGCAACGGCTTCTTCAATGCGGTGAAGACGGGCGGCGAGTCGGCGGCCAAGGAGCTGGGCGTGCGGCTCATCTTCACCGGTCCGCCGACGACGACCGCCGAAGGACAGATCGAGGTGATCAATGCGCTGATCGCTCAGCGGGTCGGCGCCATCGCCGTGTCGGCCAACGACCCCGACGCGCTCGTGCCCGCCTTGAAGCGAGCGGCTCAGCGCGGGGTGAAGGTGGTCTCTTACGATTCGGCCGTCGCGCCCGCCGGGCGGCTGGCCCACCTGGCGGCGGCCTCAGACCGCCTGATCGGGGAAACATGTGTGCGTCTGGCGGCGGACGCCGCCGGGGGCGCCGGCGAGATCGCGATCCTGTCGGCCACCCCGACCTCAACGAACCAGAACACCTGGATCGCAGAGATGAAGACGGCCCTTGCCGCGCGTCCCGAGCTGAAGCTGGTGTCCACGGTCTATGGCGACGACCTCTCGGACAAGTCGTACCGCGAGGCGGTGACCCTGCTGAAGCAACGCCCCGCCCTGAAGGTGATCGTGGCGCCCACCTCTGTCGGCATCGTGGCCGCCGCCAAGGCGGTGCAGGACGAAGGGGCGATCGGACGGGTATTCGTGACGGGACTCGGCTTGCCGTCGGAGATGGCCGGCGCGATCAAGAGCGGCGCGTCCAAGGCGTTCGCCCTGTGGAACCCTGTCGACTTCGGCTACGCGGCCGTTCAGATCGCCGCGCACGCGGCCAGGGGGACCATGGTCGGACCCGATACGAGCGTGGAGGCCGGCAGGCTGGGTGCGGTGACCTTCGACCAGTCCGGCGTCGGCTTCCTCGGCAGTCCGACCGTGTTCGACGCCGCCAACATCGACCAGTTCGCCGCGATGTTCTGACGAACCGATGGCGCCTCCCGTCCTCAGTATCTCGGGCGTGAGCAAGGCGTTCGGCGGGGTGCGCGCCCTGACGGACGCCAGGCTCGACCTTTATCCGGGCGAAGTGACCGCCCTGATCGGCGAGAACGGAGCCGGCAAGTCGACGCTGGTGAAGATCCTGACGGGCGTGCATGCCCCGGACGGCGGCGACATCCGGCTGGACGGGGAGCCTATACGGCTGACATCCCCGACGATCGCCCAGCGCGCCGGGATCAGCGTCATCCATCAGGAGCAGGTGGTCTTCGACGACCTGACCGTGGCCGAAAACATCCTGATCGGAGATCCTCCGAAGGGCCAGCTCGGCATCGATTGGAAGGCGATGCGCACGCGCGCGACGGCCATCCTGCAGGAGCTGGAGTGCGACGTGGATCCCGACACTCCCTGCCGGCGGCTCAGCGTGGCGCAGAAGCACCGTGTGCAGATCGCCCGCGCCCTGGCGCAGCGGTGCCGCATCGTCATCATGGATGAGCCGACGGCCGCGCTGTCCCACCGCGAGGCCGAAGACCTGTTCCGCATCATCCGGCGGCTCAAGGCGGAAGGCCGGGCAGTGCTGTTCATCAGCCACCGATTCGAAGAGGTGTTCGCCCTCTGCGACCGGTATGCCGTCTTTCGTGACGGCGCAGCGGTGGGCGAAGGCCGCATCGATGAGACGGACGTGGACGGTCTGATCCGCATGATGGTCGGCCGGCCCCTGTCGCAGATCTATCCCGAGCGAACAGGCGCGCCGGGCGCGGAGGCGCTGCGCGTCGAGGGTCTGTCCCGCGACGGCGAGTTCGCCGACGTCAGCTTCGACGTGCGCAAGGGCGAGGTGCTGGGCGTCTACGGACTGGTCGGCGCCGGGCGCAGCGAGGTGATGCAGGCGCTGTTCGGCATGACCCAAGCGGACGCCGGGCGCGTGACCCTGGAGGGCCAGGCGATCCGCCTGCGAAGCCCTGCCGAAGCGATCCGCGCGGGGGTGGCCTACGCTTCCGAAGACCGGCAACGCGAGGGAGCGATTCCCGCCCTTCCCATTCGCTGGAACATCGCCCTGCCCTCGCTGGATCGGCGGACGCGCTTCGGCTTGGTGGACCGGCGCGCCGAGCGCGAATGGAGCGCCGAACTGGCGCGGCGCCTGGCGGTGAAAGCCGGCGACATCAACGATCCCCTCGAGACTCTATCGGGCGGCAACCAGCAGAAGGTGGTGCTGGCCAAATGGCTCGGCACAGAGCCCAAGGTGCTGATCGTGGATGAGCCGACGCGCGGTATCGACGTAGGCTCCAAGGCGGTGGTCCATGGGGTGATCAACGACCTGGCCGCCTCGGGTTTGGCCGTGGTGATGGTCTCGTCCGACCTGCCCGAGGTCCTGGCGGCCTCCGACCGCGTGCTTGTGATGCGGCGCGGGCGCGTGGCGGCCCTGCTTGACCGCGCTGAGGCCACCCCTGAAGCGCTGCTGCGCGCGGCGACCGACGCATGAACCTGGTTCGCCTCGCCCAGGACCGCCGGGAGGTGGGCCTCTCGGTCATCACCCTCGGCCTGTTCGTCGCCGTCGCGGCGACCTTCCCGCAGTTCGCCAGTCCGGCAAGCGTCGCGGCTCTGCTGGACGACACCTCGATCCTGTTGATGCTGGCGCTCGGCCAGGCGCTGGTGCTGATCGCGCGCGGTGTCGACCTATCCATCGCCTCGAACCTGGCGCTCAGCGGCATGGCCGCCGCCCTGCTGAATGCGCGGCATCCGGAGCTCGGCGTCGCGGCGACCGTGGCCCTGGCCACCGGGGTCGGTGCGATGCTGGGCGCCGTCAACGGTCTGCTCGTCGCCGCGTTGCGCGTGCCGCCCATCGTCGCGACCCTTGGAACGCTCGCGATCTACCGCGGCCTCGCCTTCCTCATCTCCGGCGGAGAGTGGGTGAACAGCAACGAGATGTCGCCGGCTTTCCAGAGCCTTGTCCGCGTCGACGTCCTTGGCCTGACCCTGCTGGTGTGGACGGCGGCGGCGCTGTGCCTGATCGCGGCCGTGGCCTTGCGGCGGACGCGCTTCGGGAGGGGCCTTTACGCCGCCGGCTCGGACCCCGCCGCCGCGCGCTACGTCGGCGTCCGCGTCGAGGGCGTCCAAGCGGGCGCCTTCGTCCTATCCGGCGCGATCGCGGGCTTGTGCGGCTACTTCTGGGTGGCGCGGTATGGGGTGGCCTACGCTGACGTGGCGCTGGGTTTCGAGCTGCAGGTCATCGCCGCCTGCGTGATCGGCGGAGTCTCGATTGCGGGAGGCTCCGGCACGGTGCTGGGCGTCCTGCTGGGCGCACTCTTCCTAGGCGTCATCCGCAATGCGTTGCCGCTCGCCGGAATCTCTCCGTTCTGGCAGATGGCCGTCAGCGGGGCGGTTATCGTGGCCGCCGTGATCCTTAACGCCCGCGCTGACCGCGCGCCGCGCCGCCGAATCCTGGAAGGGCCGGCGCAGTGAAGCGGCTAAGGACCCTCGGCTGGGAGGCGGCGCTCGCCGCCGCGGTGCTGGCCACGTTCGCCTTGAACGCCGTCGCCTCACCCTACTTCCTCGATCCGCTGACGCTGTCCGACGCGACCTTCAACTTCACCGAGAAAGCGATCGTCGCCCTCCCGCTCGCTCTGCTGATCGTGGCGGGAGAGATCGACATCTCCGTCGCCGCCATCATCGCCCTGGCGTCAGTGGCCATGGGCCTGGCGGCCCAGGCGGGCCTCGGCGTTCCGGCCGTCGTTGCGGTGGGGCTGATCGTCGGCGTGGCGGCGGGCGCGGTGAACGGGCTCCTGGTGGCGGTGCTGAAGGTGCCGTCCATCGTCGCCACCATCGGCACCATGACCCTCTTCCGAGGTGTCGCGTACGGGATCCTCGGCGACCGGGTGCTCAACACCTACCCGGCGGGCTTTGAGGCCTTCGGGCAGGGCTACGCCGTAGGCGTCGTCTCCATCGAGTTGGTGCTGTTCGTGCTGATGGCGGTGGCGTGCGCGGTGGTCCTGCACCGGACCGCCACCGGCCGGCGGATCTATGCCGTGGGCGCCAACCCGGTCGCGGCCCGGTTCTCGGGCGTGGCCGTCGATCGACAACGCTTCTGGCTTTTCGTGGCGGTCGGCGCTGCCGCCGGGCTGGCCTCGATCCTTCTGACGTCCCGACTGGGCTCCACCCGTCCTTCCATTGCGCTCGGTTGGGAGCTCGACATCATCAGCATGGTGATCCTCGGCGGCGTGGCGGTCACCGGCGGCCGCGGCTCCATCCTGGGGGTCGTGCTCGCGGCGGTGCTGGTAGGTCTGGCCACCTTCGGGCTCGGCCTGGTCAACGTGCCTGGCGTGGTGCTGTCGATGATCATGGGCGGCTTGCTCATCGCCGTGGTCGCCGCTCCGAATCTGGCGCGCCGCCGCCCTACTCGATGAAGGGCTCCACGCTGTTCATCTTGGCCAGCATGAAGGCGTCGGCCACATGCTCGAAAGGCCGGTTGTCCACGTCGGACCGGCCAGCGTCGATCAGCTCCACGAACTCACGATAGACGCCGGCGTACTCCGCCTCCGGCTCAGACTGCAGCACCTCGCCGTCCACCTCCAGGTGCGCGCCGCCCGAGCGCAGCACGATCACCCGCCCCTCCTTTGTTCTGATGCTGATGTCCCACGTCTGGGGGCCGGTTTGAAGGAAGTCGAGGTCGGCGGAAGCCTTGCCCCCGCCCATGATGTCGAACGCCACGCGGGCTGCGATGGGCGCCTCGCAGTTGGACGGGACGTCGAACTCGGCCGAGCGCACCACCAGGCGGCACGGCAGGATCTTGGTCACGATGGACAGCGCGTTGATGGCGGGATCGAAAACCCCCATGCCGCCAGCTTTCCAGATCCAGGTCTGGCCAGGATGCCAGCGGCGCACGTCCTCCTTCCAGACAATGGCGACGTAAGTGGGCGTCAGATCCGCGAGCAGGGCCTTGGCCTGATCGACCGCCGGCGCGTGACGCGAGTGCCAGGCCGTGTAGAGGGTGACCCCTGCGGCGTCGGCGCGGCCGCGCAGGTCCTCCAGCTCGCTGATCGTCGAGCACGGCGGTTTCTCCAGCAGCACGTGCTTGCCAGCTTTCAGGGCGGCGGCGGCGATGCCATGGCGCACCTGCGGCGGAGTGCAGATCGCCACCGCGTCGATGGGCGTGTCCGACGCCAAAGCCTCCTCGATGGTCTTGAAGCTGGGGGTGTCGGGAAGCCCTGCGGACTGGCTGGCGATGGCCGAGAGCTGCAGGCGCGGATTGGTGGCGATGACCGGTAGGTGCTGGTCCCGGGCGATCTTGCCAAGGCCGACGATGGCCACGTTCACCGGCGTCATGCGCGCTCTCCTTCTTGATCCCATCCGCTTAACGCGCGCGGCCTCCGTCGGGAACCGCCGTTCTCCGGCTCAGTTAAGACGGCGAACCCACTTCAGGAGACCGCCATGAAGGTGAAGGACGTCATGACCCGCAACGTCGAGGTCGCGCGCCCCGACGAGACCATCCAGGCCGTCGCCCAGCGTATGGCGAAGGGCGACTACGGCTTCGCCCCGGTTTGCGACGGCCGCAAGCTGCTCGGCACCGTGACCGACCGGGACTTGACCATCCGGGCTCTCGCCGGCGGCCTCCCGCCCTCCACCTCCGTCGCCGAGGTGATGACCCGCGAAGTCTCGTGGGCCCACGAAGACGACGACTTGACCGAGGTGCTGGACAAGATGGGCGCCGAGCAGATCCGCCGCCTGCCGGTGGTGGACGAGCAGCGCGATCTCGTCGGCGTAGTCTCGATCGGCGACCTGGCCAGAGAGGCCAAGGACAAGCACGCGGGCGAGGCCCTGGAGGACATCTCCAAGCCCCACGGCTCTTCAGCCTTCGGTTGAGAAACGCGGCCATCTGAACGGCCCGTCAACGATTAAGCCCTAGGGTCGGCCTCTTCGAGCGTAGAGGTCGGCATGGCGAAGGCTCACTTCCAGCGTGGCCAACGGGTCTGGGTCGAGGCTGTGGGGGCCTGGGCTCTGGTGGATCACATCAAGCCGGTGTGGGCCAAGGGCTTCGACGAGCCCGTGCGGATCACCTACGACGTGGGCCTTGGACGCGACTTCCTGGCCCACGAACTGCAGGCCGAACAGCGGGACGCCGCCGAGCCCTCGGTTGAGGCCGGCAGCTGGCGGCTGCTGCGCGCGCGCAACAAATGGCAGGCGCCGGAGGACTGCATCCACCACCCCTGGCCGGGCACCTTCCCGGTGGTCGTCACTGAACCCGACAATGACTGGGGCGGCTGGCGCGTGCCGGGCGCGGAATACGACCGCGATCCGAGCCGGGTGGAGTTCCAGGCCCGCCTCATCGCCGCGGCTCCGGCGCTCATGCGCTTGGCTCAGGACCTCAGCGACAGCGTGGCGGAGGCCCCCGAGGACGCTCCGCCCGAGATGCAGCGCCTGGGGAAAACCGCCGAGGCGATCCTGCGCGCCATCGGTGAGGCTGGCGCCCCGCCGGACGGCGGCTCCGACACACAAGCGTTGTCCAAGTCGCAAGCCGCTTGACGAATAGCGGCGCAGGCCAGCGCCGCTCCGCTTGATTTCCGGTGCCAGCGCGGGCTTCTGACCGCCATGCGCACAGAGACCGCTCAGCCTATCCGCTTGGCCGACTATCGGCCGCCGAGCTTCCTCGTCGACACCGTCGATCTGGACTTCAGCCTTGAGCCGAACGCGACACGGGTCCGCTCCCGGCTGACGATCCGGCGCAACGCCGCCTCTCCAGAGGCGGCGCTTCGGCTTGATGGCGTGCGGCTGAAGCTCACGTCCGTCGCCCTGAATGGAGCCCCGCTCGACGCCACGCAGTACCGCGTGGACGAGGAGAGCCTGACCGTATTCCGCGCCCCCGACGCCTTTGTCCTGGAGACGGAGGTCGAGATCGACCCGGCGAGCAACACCGCGCTCGAAGGGCTGTACATGTCGGGCGGCCGCTTCTGCACCCAGTGCGAGGCCGAAGGCTTCCGTAAGATCACCTACTTCCCCGACCGCCCCGACGTACTGGCGCGATACACCGTGCGCCTGGAGGCTGCGAAAGCCGCGTTCCCGCGCCTGCTGTCCAACGGCAATCTGGTGGAGGCGGGCGATCTGGATGGCGGCCGTCACTACGCTGTGTGGAACGATCCCATTCCCAAGCCCTGCTACCTCTTCGCATTGGTGGCGGGCGAGCTCGACGAGTTGGCCGACAGCCTGGTCACGATGAGCGGGCGGACCGTGGACCTGCGCATCTATGTCGACCCGGGTCAGGCGGCGCGGGCCGCCTACGCCATGGACGCGCTTAAGCGCTCGATGAAGTGGGACGAGGAGGTCTACGGACGGGAGTACGACCTCGACCTCTTCATGATCGTGGCTGTGCGAGACTTCAATTTCGGAGCGATGGAGAACAAGGGGCTGAACATCTTCAACAGCTCGCTCCTGCTCGCCGATCCGCAGACCGCCACCGACGCAGACTACGAGCGCATCGAGAGCGTCGTCGCCCACGAGTATTTCCACAACTGGACCGGTGACCGGATCACGTGCCGTGACTGGTTCCAGCTGTGCGTCAAGGAAGGCCTGACCGTCTTCCGGGACCAAGGCTTCTCAGCCGACATGCGCGGACACGCCGTTCAGCGGATCAAGGACGTGCGGGCGCTTCGCGCGCGCCAGTTTCCCGAGGACATGGGCCCGCTCGCGCACCCGGTTCGCCCGTCGAGCTACGTAAAGATCGACAACTTCTACACGGCGACGATCTACGAGAAGGGCAGCGAACTCATCCGGATGCTGAAGGTGCTGGCGGGGGATGAGGCCTTCCGCCGGGGCATGGATCTCTACTTCGACCGCTTCGACGGGCAGGCGGTGACGGTGGAGGACTTCGTCTCCTGCTTCGCCGAAGTGACGGGTCAGGATCTCAGCGCCTTCTTCCGCTGGTACGGTCAGGCGGGCACCCCGGCGGTCCGGCTGACTAGCAGCTACGACGCCGAGGCCAAGGCGCTGGAGCTGACCTTCGTCCAGGCCACCGCGCCCACGCCCGGTCAGCCGCAGAAGGATTGGTTGCCGATTCCCGTGCGGCTTGGCCTGCTGGACGAGGACGGACGCACGCTGCCGTTCCGCGCACCGGGCTCGGACATCGCCGTCGAGGAGACGGTGCTGGTGCTGGATGCGCTCGAGACCAGGGTGCGGCTGGAAGGCGTGGAGCGGGCGCCGGTGCTCTCCGCATTGCGCGGGTTCTCGGCGCCGGTGGTGCTGACGCAGGAGGAGCCTCGCGAGCACGCGTTCGTGCGGCTCGCCGCTGACGCGGACCTCTTCAATCGCTGGGAGGCCGGCCAGAAGCTCGCCCGCGAGCTGATCCTGGCGCGGGCGACCGGCGCGCCCGACCCCAAGGGCGAAGCAGACTACGCGCAAGCCGTGGGCCGAGCCCTGGCGGACCAGGGCGCCGAGCCCGCGTTCAAGGCGCTGATCCTCTGGCCGCCGTCCGAGGCGGACCTCTCGATGGCGATGACCCCGGCTGACCCGCAGGCGCTGCGGCAAGCGCGCGAAGCCCTGCGGCGAACGATGGTCGCCGCGCTGCGCCCCGAGCTGGAGCGCCTGCACGACGCCCATGTCGGCGAAGGCGGCTTTTCGCCGGACGCCCAGAGCGCAGGCCGGCGCGCCCTGCGCAACGCCGTGATGGATCTGCTGGCGGCGGAGGCCCGGCAGGAGGACGTCGAGCGAGCCTCCCGCCACTTCACCCGCGCGACCGACATGACCGACGCCATGGGCGGGCTTGGCGCCCTGTCCCTGATGGGCGGCAAGGCCTACGAAGATGCGCTGGAGGCCTTCTACGCGCGCTGGAAGGACGAGCCCCTGGTCATCGACAAGTGGTTCTCGCTCCAGGCCCGCTCGCCGGCGCCTGACACCATAGGTCGGGTCCTGGCGCTGACGCTCCACCCTGCGTTCGACATGCGCAACCCGAACCGCTTCCGCGCCCTCGTCGGAGCGTTCTCGCAGGGCAATCCTGTGCGCTTCCACGATCCTTCCGGCGCGGGCTACCGTTTCCTCGCCGACCAGATCTTAGCCGTCGACGGCCTCAATCCATCGGTCGCCGCCAAGCTTGTGGAGCCGCTGGGGGGCTGGAGGCGTTATCGCCCGGAGCTGGGCGCTCTGATGAGGGAGCAGCTACAGCGTATCGTGGAGGCGCCGAACCTGTCGAAGAACGTCTTGGAGCTTGCGTCCAAGGCGCTTCAGACGTAGCGCCTGTGATCAAAGGCGTGCCGGCTTAACAATAACACAAACGTTTTGTGACGCTCTGCGCGCTCGCGCGGGTGTCGCTTGGGAGCGATTCGTGGCGGGTCTTGAGAAAGTCCGTTTCCTCGTCGTCGACGACAATGCCCACATGCAGAACATCGTGAAGACGATTCTGCGCGGGTTCGGCGCTGAGCAGGTGTTCGAGGCGCGGGACGTGCCGGAGGCTTTCCGCCGCCTACGCCAAGAACCCGTCGACATCGTCATCCTCGACTACCAGCTCGAGACGCTGGACGGAGTCGACTTCGCCAAGCTCGTGCGCACCTCGCCGGAAAGCCCTGCGCCCTTCGTGCCGATCATCATGCTGACCGCGCACTCGGAGCGTTCGCGCGTCTGGGCCGCGCGGGACGCCGGCGTACACGAGTTTTGCGCCAAGCCGGTGACCGCCACGGAGATGTACCGGAAAGTCGTGTCCGTGATCGATCACCCACGCCCGTTCGTCCGAACCGACACCTATTTCGGTCCAGACCGGAGACGGCGCAACGATCCGCGCTACGATGGGCCGGAGCGGCGCGCTAAGAACGTCTGATCCGGTCGGTCACCGCTGCGGCGACAACGCCCAGTTAACCGGATGACAGGGCGGAGTAGCGACGGCTACCCTCGACCAGGGCTCGAATCGGAACGGGAAGCAGGGTTGGCTGGCCGCCAGAATCGCGGGGAAGACGCTCGTCCGGCGGACGAGCAGGTGACCGCGAAGGTGGGCGCCGGCTTTCCCGTGTGGCTGCGCATCGCGCTGGTCCTGCTCATCGTAGGCCTGGCCGCCTACACCACGGCCACGGCGAGGCGTCTGAACCTCCAGGACAGCCCCGGCGGGGACGCCGACCTGCAGCAGTCCGCCAAACGAGCGGCGGAGCGGGCGGGCGCCCAGGCGGAGGTGATCCGCACTGCGCTGACGGCCGCTGCGGACAGGCTGGAGGCCCAGCCCGAACGCCCCCTTGACGCGGCCGAGACCGCGCTGCGCAGCGCCGGCGCCACCGTGACCGCCGTCGCCGTCGTTGACGCTTCGGGCGTGCGGGCGGTGGCTGGTCGAGACCGTGCGGCAAGCTTCAGCACCGCCGTTGAAGCGGCGGGCGCCAAGCCGCTCTGGATAGGGGCACGTGACGCGGAGGGCCGCGCCTTCATGGTCGTGCGGACCCAGGCGGCGCGTGGAGCGCGGCTGATCGCGGCCACACGGTTCACCGTGGAGGATGATCCTCCGACCCGCTCCATGCTGGTCGACGCGACCGGGCAGGTCCTAGCGGCCTCTGAACTGGCGCCAGCCGGCGCAGACGTGCTTGCTGCTATCGGCGTCACGCCGACGAGCCTTCTTGCGGCCGCGAAGGAAGGGGTCGTGATTGAAGCAGCCCCCGGCGACACGCCCTCACGCGTGGCCGCTGCTCCGGTGCTCGACGGGCTGATGCTGGCGGTGGCTGTGCGCGGCCAGGGCGCCACCGCCTCGGCCAGGGAATACTTCTGGCGACTGCTGCCCCTCGCCGCGCCGCTCGCGCTGGGCGTCGGCTTGATTGTCATGCTGCTGATCCAAGCGCGCACCGCCGCCGCCGACCGGAGAACGTTCGCAGCCAGCGAGAGTCGCTTCCGCCTGGCCGTAGAGGCTGCGCGCTGCGGCATCTGGGAGTGGGATCTGCGCAAGGATATCGTCCTGCTCTCCGACGTCACCGGCGCCATGCTGGGCTACGGCGGTGCGGCGCGCGTGCGCGGTGAGGACGTCCTGGCCCGCATCGCGCCCGACCACCGCGAGACCGTGCGCCAGGCGCTGCGCAGCGCCGCGGCCTACGGCGCCTTCGATGTCTCCTTCCGAGCCCCTCGCCCAGACGGACGCTCCGCCTGGATCGACGCCCGCGGCCAAGCGCTGGGCCAGCGGGACGCCGAAGGCTTCCGGCGCCTGACCGGGGTGGCCCTGGACGTCACGAATGAACGTCGTGCGCAGGCGCGGGCGCAGACGGCCGAGAACCGCCTGCGCGACGCCATCGACAGCCTGTCGGAAGGGTTCGCCCTGTGGGATCGTCGCGGGCGGCTGCTGATCTCGAACTACAAGTTCCTGAACGCCTTCGACCTCGACCCCGCCGTGATGAAGCCCGGCGCGCAGCGCGACACGGTGATGAAGATCGCCGAACTGGCCATCCGGCGCGAGAACCCCTCCCCCGACGGCCGCTGGGGCGTTCGGGAAGCCGAACTGCATGACGGCCGGTGGCTGCAGGTGTCCGAGCGGGCGACGGCCGAGGGCGGGACGGTGATGACCGCCGTGGACATCACCCCGGTCAAACGGCAGGAGGAGATCCGCCGCGGCAACGAGGAAGAGCTGCAGCGGATGGTCTCGCAGCTTGAGCAAAGCCGCGGCGAACTTGCGGTGCTCGCCCGCAAATACGAGCAGGAGAAGACCCGGGCCGAGGCGGCCAACCGCGCGAAGAGCGAATTCCTGGCCAACATGAGCCACGAGCTGCGGACCCCGTTGAACGCGGTGAACGGCTTCTCCGAGATTATGGTCGGTGAAATGTACGGACCGCTCGGGGACCGCCGTTACAAGGAGTACGCCCAGGACATCCTGAACTCGGGCCAGCACCTCCTGGCGGTCATCAACGACATTCTGGACATGGCCAAGATCGAGGCCGGCAAGCTGTCTCTGAAGTTCGAGCCGGTGGACCTGCACGACGTGGTCGAGGACGCCGTGAGGCTCGTGCGCAACCGCGCTGAAACGGCGGGGCTGCAGCTGGTGGTGGACATGCCGAACCTGCCGGACGTCGAGGCTGACTACCGCGCCATCAAGCAGGTCCTGCTGAACCTGCTGTCGAACGCGGTGAAGTTCACCCCACGAGGCGGCACGGTGACGGTTGGGGCGCGGTCGGTCGGAGATCGGGTGCAAGTGCTGGTGCGCGACACGGGCATCGGCATCTCCAAAGAGGATCTAGAGCGGCTGGCGCGGCCGTTCGAGCAGGTCGAGAGTCAGCAGGCCAAAACCCACCAAGGCAGCGGCCTGGGGCTGGCGCTGACAAAGTCCCTCGTCGAGATGCACGATGGGGCGATCGCGCTGGAGAGCGAACCGGGGGCCGGCACGACCGTCAGCTTCACCCTGCCGATCCAGCGCTCCGTCCGCCCGGGGGTAGCGGCCGCCTAGAGGATCAGGGCTGCGCAGCCGATTGCGGCTGGCCGTCCGGTCCGCCCCGCTCGTCGGGGCGTTTCATCTTCCCCTTCAAGCCGAGGCGCTGGAGCACGGGCGCGAGCTTGGCGCGCTCCCCTGCATCGAGGGTCGTCATGAAACCGAGCAGCGCGCCTTCCAGCCGACGACGACCGCGGATTTCGGCCGCGCGGGCGCTCTCGATCTCCGCAGCCACCGCGTCGCGGTCGAAGGTCGGAGCCTTGGCGAGCTCCACCGCGCGGCGGCGGGCCTGACGGGCGGCCTTAAAGTCCGGCGCCGCATCCAGCGCCGCCTCGCGCATCACTTCGCGCAGTCTCGCGTGGTTGGTGTCGTTGAGCGATTTGGCCGCCTCCATGACCGGCGGCGGCGGAGGGGTGCGCGGCGTCACGCGATCCTCGAACGCTCGCATGGCGACAACGGCGCCCCCCACGCTGGCTCCCACCAGGAACAGGTTCACCGCAAGGGAGGCGATCAGCAGACGCTTCAGACCCTTCTCGGTCATACGAGCTCCTCGACCTCGTCGGCCGCGGCCGCCTCGACCGCGAGAACGGCGTCAGCCCGCGTGTCGGACAGCTTCTCGTGCACGAGCGATGAGCCGAAGACCATGCCGCATGCACAGGCCGCGGCGAGCCCCGCGCCCGACAACCAGGCGCGACGGTCCCCCTTTAAATCGCCGAAACTCAGCAGCGAACGGCGCATCCGTCGCTTCGGCGCGGCGGCGAGGATCCGCTCGCGCAAGGCCGCCGATGGAATCGGCTGCACGGCGGACTCAAGCGCCACGTCCATCTGGCGGGCGGCGAAGAGGATCGCCCTCGCTTCCTCACGACCCGTGGCGAAGGCCTCAGCCGCGCGGCGCTCACCTTCCGGCCAGCGACGCGGCTCCGCCCCATAGGCGTCGACGATCTCCTCAAAGCGTTTCAGGTCCACGGCCCCTACTCCTCTCACGCCGCACGCATGTCTGCGAGCGCCAGGCGCAACGCTCTACGACCTCGTGACAGCAGGCTCTCCAGCGCCTCGACGCTCACGTCCATCAGACGCGCCGCCTCAATGTTGGTGAGCTCCTGATAATGGCACAGCACGATGGCCTCTCGCTGCCGCTCGGGCAGGCGTCCCAATGCCGCGTCCACTTGGACGGCGAGCTCCGCCTGATGGACGCCACGATCCGGAGCGGCGCTAGGGTCGGGCCGGTCCGGCGGATCCGCCATCGGCTGCTCGCGGCGCTTGCGCAGGCGATCCCGGCAGAGGTTCAACGCGACCCGGTGCAGCCACGTGTCGAAGCGGGCCGCGCCCGGGCGCCACGTGGGCGCCTGCCGCCACGCGCGCAGGAAGAGCTCCTGCGTCACGTCCTCGGCTTCGTGCGCGTCCCCAAGCATTCGGCGCGCCAGGGCGAACATTCGGGGCAGCTTGCGCGCGACCAGCGCCTGGACCGCAGCCTGATCACCGTCGGCGATGCGGACGACCAGCTCGTGATCGGGATCATCGATCGACTGCTGAGACGCCCGCCCCAAGCCGCTTCCCTTCCGCTCGCGCACCGGCGCGAGCGCCGCGTCCTCCGCCAGGATCGCCGCGCGGAGTGTCACAGTCCGGTACGCCCGCCCCGGCCCCGCTTCAAGCCGGTGCGCTCGTCCGCGCCGATATAGCCGTCACGGTTGGCGTCCAGCCGGTCGAAGTGCTCGCTCGCCGTGCGTTCCGCGTCCGCGCGCGTCGACGCGGCTGCGCTGCGACCCTCGCCGCCGCGTCCCCCGCGATGCCCGCTGTGCATGCGGTCGCCGTCGAAGCGCGCGGCCAGACTCTGGATTTCGTTGCGATCCCAGACGCCGTCGCTGTTGAGGTCGACGCGCGCGAAGCGACGTTGGCGCGCCGCCTCCGAGGCCTGGTCGTATTCGGCGCGGCTGACCTGTCCGTCGCCGTTCGCGTCGAACCGGGCCGCGGCGCCGCGGCGGACCTCGCCATCCCGTGCTCCGCGCCGTGCGTCGAACCGCGCACGACGTTCCTCGGCGGTGACCGTGCCGTTGCGGTCGGCGTCGAGTCGGTCGAAGCGCGCCAAGGCGGCGGCCGTCATCTCAGCGCGACTGATCCGACCGTCGCCGTCGGGGTCCATGCTCGGCCGTTCGGCGCGTGTTTGCTCCGTCTGAGCATGGGCTGCAGGGGCGGTCAGCAGAGAAAGGGCCACGGCCGCCAGCATCATCTTCTTCATAGGTAGTTCCGTTCACGTCAGGAGGGTGTCGGCCACCGTTCCTCCAATCAAACGGCGTACCCCCCCTGCTCCGTCGCCTGCCCGTCTCAGAGCGACCGCGGCGAGACGACGCGCTCGAAGGCGGCGCGGGCCGCCTCCCGGCGGGCGACGATCTGGTCGCGCAGCTCGTCCAGCCCCGCCGCCCCGACAGCCCGGGCGAGGAGCGCCTGAAACGCGGCGGGCTCACCCTCTGGGTCCGCGTTCTCATCCGTCAGAGCCGATTTCAGGAACTGGGACACGCTTTGATGCAGGCTCCAGGACGCGGCCAGCGCCCGCAGGTCCTCCGGCCTGGCGAGCCGCGCCCGCTCGCACGCTTCAAGCGCCATGAGCGTGCCGCTGCGAAGCGGTCCGCCTCGCGGCCCATTCAGGATCTGCAGGAATTGGGCGGCGAACTCGGCGTCCACCTGCGCGCCCGCCGCCAGCTTCATGTCCCAGAACCCTTTCGCCGGACGCTCCCGTTCCATGAGCGTCCGCATAGAGCGCACGTCCGACACGGTGCGATCCGGATCTCGCGGCCGGCGCAGCGCCTGCTCCACCGCCTCGGTGACCGTCTCCGCGAAAGCCGGCGAGGTGGCGAATGCGACACGCGCCCTGGTCAGAGCCAGGAACTCCCACGTGTCGGCGTCGCGCTCGTAATAGCTCTCGAAGCCGGACAGGCTCACCGCAACCGGGCCCTTCGAACCGGTGGGCCGCAGCTGCATGTCGATCTCGTACAACCCACCCTCGGCTGTGTGTGCGGATAGAGCTGCGATCAACCGCTGGGTGAAGCGGCCGTAGACGGTTTCGGCCATCCAGCCCTTGGTCGCCGAAACCGCCTTGGGGTCCTCGCAGCGGTAGATCGTCATGACGTCCAGATCGGAGGTCGCCGTCATCTCGCGGGAGCCGAACTTGCCCAGCGCCAGGATCGCCGCCTCGCCCGGAAAGTCGCCGCCCTGCCGGACCGTCTCGTCAAGGGCGGCCGGGGCCAGGGCCTCTAGGCAGGCGTCGGCGAGATCGGCGTAAGCCTGGCCCGCCTCCTCGGCCGTCGCGGTCCCTGAGAGCACCTGCAGGCCGATGCGGAAGGCCTGCTCACGATGCTGGCGGCGCACCGCGTCCATGGCGGCCTCAAATCCTGAGGCGCGGCGTGCGTCATCCACGATGCGGGCTGTGACGCCGGTGTCGCGGGCCAGGGGCTCGAAGAAGTTGCGATCCATCACCGCGTCGAGTGCGGCGGGCCGGCGAGCCAGGGTCGCGGCCAGTCGTGGCGCATTCCCCATCACCCGCACGATTAGTTGGAACAGTTCGGGCTCCGCCAGGAACAGTGACTGGACCTGAACTCCGGCCGAAAGTCCCTGGAAGAAGGTGGTGAAGCGGTTGAAGGCGGCGTCCGGTGCGCCGGTGGCCTGGAGCGCCTCCAGAAGACGCGGGGCCAGGCGCGTGAACAGCTCACGTCCGCGGGCGGTCCGGGTGGCGTTGACCCGGCCATGGTGCCAGGCGCGGATGGTGGACGAGACCCGCGCAGGATCTGCGAAGCCCATGCGCTTCAGCGTCTCCAGCGTCTCCGGATCATCCTCAACGCCGGTGAAGACGAGGCTGCCGAACGCCGAGGACAGGTCTTCGCTCTCAGCGAAGAGCCCGCCGTAGCGTCGGTTGACGGTGCGAAGCGTCGTCTCGACATCGCGGTCGAAGGTCTCAAGCTCGCGCTCGCCCGACAGCGCCATCACACGCTCGCGACGCTCGGGCTCGGCCGGCAGGATGTGGGTCTGCTCGTCATCCAGCATTTGGATGCGGTGCTCCAGGGACCGCAGGCGAACGTAGCCCCTCGCCAGGTCCTCGGCGGCCGCAGCTTCCACGTGGCCTGCGGCCTCGAGCGCCTTCAGGGCGTCGAGCGTCCGGCAGCTGCGCAAGCTCGGATCGCGCCCGCCGAGGATCAGCTGCTGGGTCTGGACGAAGAACTCGACCTCACGAATGCCGCCGCGGCCGAGCTTCAGGTTGGCGCCGGCCGCATCCAGCCGCTCGTCCGCCTTGTGGACATGGATCTGGCGCTTGATGGAATGAATGTCCGCGATGGCGGCGTAGTCGAGGTTGCGCCGCCAGACGAACGGGACGAGCGCCTTTAGAAAGTCGTTCGCCTCGATGCGATCGCCCGCCGCCGCTCGGGCCTTGATGAAGGCTGCCCGCTCCCAATTTTGGCCGACGGACTCGTAATAGTTCAGCGCGTAGGGGGCGGCGACGGCAGGCGGCGTCGAAGATGGATCGGGTCGCAGCCGCAGGTCGACGCGAAAGACGTACCCGTCCGCTGTGCGGTCCGACAGGACGTTCGCCACACCCTGGGCGCAGCGGTTGGCGAAGCCCTGCACCTCGGTTCCCGGAGCGAGCGCGTCTCGAAGAATTTCCGGCTCGAAGAAGACGGAGACGTCGATGTCGCTGGAATAGTTCAGCTCGAACGCGCCGTGCTTGCCGAGCGCGATCACGAAAAGGCCGGGGATCGGACCGCGATCGGCGGAGCCTTCGTGGACCAGGCGCCCGCGTTGGCGCTCCGCGTGGGCGACCGCTTGCAGCGCTCCGGTCAGAGCCGCGTCCGCCGCGCGGGACAGGGCGCCTGTCACCGCGTCCAGATCCCATACGCCGCCGAGATCCGCGAGCGCCGTCAGCAGGTGAAGGTCGCCCTTGAGCCGGCGCATGCGCGCCTTGACCTCGTCTGACAGCGCTCCGTCGGCCGCCGCCGCCAGCATCTGCAGCAGGATGGCGTTGAGGTGCAGGTCGGGATCCTGCTCCAGCACCCGCCGGAGGCGGTCCGGAGAGCGGCGCGCCAGACCCGTCAGGTAGGGCGAGGCGGCAAAGACGGGCTCCACCACCGACCAGGCGCCGACGCCTTCGACAGCCGCCTCGAGGGTCTCCCGAGCCCGTCCAGCGGCGGCGGCGTCGATGACAGGGCCACAGGGCTGAAGGCGCGCGCCGAGGCCGCTCATGACTTGCCGGTGGCCTCCTCCTCCCGGCCGACGATGGAGCCCTCAGTGAAGAGGTATTCGCGCAGCTGACCGTCGAAATCCTTGTCCGCGCGGCGCAGCCACTCAAGCGCCATGCACGCGTGTTCGATCTCCTCGTGAGCATTGTGCAGCAGGATGGCGCGCAGCTCGGGATCGTCGCAGTCGTCGGCCCGTTGGCGGTACCAGTCCACGGCCTCCAGCTCCTCGATCAACGAGGCGATCGCGTAGTGGATGTTGAGGGTCTTGCGCGAGAGGCTCTCGCGCGGGACGTGAAGGCCTTCGCTGGACATGGCGGCTCCCGAGCGGCTTGGAACTCCGAGGGTGTACGCAGGTAGCCGCAGGCTCCGCAATGCGCGTCGCTTCAGGCGGGACGGAACACCAGGGCGGTGCGGAGGCCAGGGCCGAGATCCCCCATCTTGCCGGGGCCCTCATCAAGCTCCAGCCGGCCGCCGTGGGCCTCGGCGACCGCCGCGACGAGGGACAGCCCCAGGCCGGAGCCAGGTTCGCTGCGGCTGTTCTCCAGGCGCACGAAGCGCTGGACGACCCGCTCGCGGTCTTCCTCAGGCACGCCTGGGCCGGTGTCGGTGATCGAGAACTCGACCTCCCCGCTCGAGCGCCGGCGGGCCCGCAGGCGGACCGCACCTCCTGCGGGCGTGTACTTGATCGCGTTGTCGATCAGGTTGGCGAGGGCCTGGGCCACGAACGCGCGATTGGCCCGGATCGGCAGGTCACGCTGCACCTCGGCCGCGAAATCGATGCCCTTGTCCTCCGAGGCCGGCTCGTAGAGCTCGGCCAGGTCCGCAGCCAGCTCGCCCGCATCAAAGACCACCGGATCAGGCGCCTCTCCCGCTGATTGCAGGCGGGCGATCGCGAGCACCGTGTTGAAGGTCTTCAGCAGGCCGTCGGCTTCGTCCAGGGCGCGCACCAGTGCAGCGGTCGGGTCAGCCTTTCCCGCCTCCACGTCCAGGATCGCCACCTCAAGCCGCGTCCGCATCCGCGTCAGGGGAGAGCGAAGATCGTGGGCGATGGCGTCCCCGGCATGGTGGATGGCGGCCATCGATTGCTCCAGCCGGTCGAGCATGCCGTTCAGACCCGAGGCCAGTTCATCGAACTCGTCGCGGGCGCCGCGCACCGGCGCCCGGGCCTTCAGGTCGCCCTCGCGCACGGCCGCGATGACCCGGTTCAAGCCGGCTACCCCGCGCTCCACATTGCGGCTGATCAGCAGGCCGCCCGCCAAGCCCAGCAGAACGACAAGCGCGCCCGCCCCCCACAACGCCTGGACGATGCGGGCGAGGTGCGCATCGGTGTCTCCGATGTCGAGACCGACGAACAGGATCTCCCCGCCTGACAGCCGCTCCTGCACGCCGCGGGCCGAGCGGCGGACTACGCGTCCGGTCTCGTCCGCCTGGCTGATCTTGAAGCTTTCCCAGGTCTCCTCGCCCTCAAGCGCGCCGATGGGACTTTCCGAGACATTGCCGCTGATCGGCTGCCCTTCCGGAGTCATCAGCAGGAACAGGTACGGCCCGCCCCGCAGGGTGCGCTCGATGATCGCCTGGTTCAGCGCGTCGCGGCCGCGTTCCCGGTAGATGGCCTCAAGGCCATCGACCTCTCGCAGCACATCGGCGTCGGCGCGGCGTCGCGCCTCAGCGGCGGTTGCCAGGTAGATGTAGGCCAGCAGCGCGCTGGCGGCCGTGAAGAACAGCGCCAGGAAGAGCAGCGTCAGCCGGAACGGCGTGGTGCGGAAGAGGGCAGGCAGGCGCATACGGACAGCGCCTCTTTAAGCCTCTAGCCTGTACCCCGCGCCGCGCACCGTCTGCAGCATGGCCTTGTCGAAGCCCTTGTCGATCTTCGACCGCAGGCGGCTGATGTGCACGTCGATGACGTTGGTCTGCGGGTCGAAGTGGTACTCCCAGACCTTCTCCAGCAGCATGGTGCGGGTCACCGACTGGCCGGCGTGGCGCATCAGGAACTCCAGGAGCTGGAACTCCCGCGGCTGCAGGTCGATCTCCTTGCCGGCGCGGTGCACGGTGCGCGCGATCAGGTCCATCTCCAGCTCACCGACACGCAGGTTCGTCTGCACGCCGCCGGTTTCGCGGCGACGGGCCAGGGCCTCCACGCGTGCGGCGAGTTCGGCCATGGCCGGCGGCTTGACCAGATAGTCGTCGGCTCCCGCCTTGAGCCCGGTGACACGGTCGGAGACCTCGCCCAGCGCCGACAGGAACAGCACCGGCGTTTGGTCGCCCTCGCGCCGCAGGGTCTCGACCATGGTCAGGCCGTCGACATTGGGCATCATCCGGTCAACGACATAGACGTCGAAGTCGCCGCCGCGCGCCTGCTCGAGGCCGATGGCCCCGTCCGCCGCGTGGATGCACTCAAACCCGACTTCCGACAGGCCGCGACACATGCCGGTCGCGGCCTCCGGGTCGTCCTCAACGATCAAAACGCGCATCAGCCCCCCTCCGCGCCAGGTCTATTGCGAACCGCCGCCTTCCCTCAGGGAGAGGGTTACGACGTTGTTGCGGCCGTCGCGCTGGATCAGCAGCAGCACGCTGGGCCGATTCGCGTTGCGGAGCGCCGTGATGACGCCCTGCAGCTCCGCGACGGAAGTCACGGGCCGGTTGTCCGCCCGCAAGATCACGTCGCCGGCGCGGAAGCCCTTGCGGCCTGCCTCGCTCGTGCGGTTGACGCCCGTGACGACAAGCCCGCGAGTCTGGGCCGGAAGGCTGAACCGGGTGCGCGCGCCCGCGTCGATCGGGGTCACCGTCAAACCCAGCACGTTCGTGCCGGCGGCACCTGGCGTCGGACGCGTGGGGCTGTCGTTGTCCTCGGTGGGCGAGCGCTCGAGCTCGGCGCGCGACGGACGCGTGCCGGAGCGGACCTCGAGGGTCTGCGGGCGGCCGTTCCGCAGGACTTCGATGCGCAGGGTGTCGCCGGCGCGGGCCTGGCCGACGCGGCGGGTCAGCTCCGAGGAGCTGGTGACTGGCTGGCCGTTCACCCGCACGATGATGTCGCCGGGCTGCACCCCGCCGCGCTCGGCCGGACCGCCGGGCGTGACTTCCGAAACGAAGGCGCCGTCGCGGTTCTGCAGGTTCAGCGCCTCGGCCACATCCTCAGTGACGTTGCCGACGCTGACGCCCAGGTAGCCGCGCTCGATCTTGCCGTTGCGGATCAGCTGCTTGGTGATGTTGTCCGCCGTGTCGGCCGGAATGGCGAAGCCGATGCCCACCGAACCGCCCGTCGGCGAGAAGATGGCCGTGTTCACGCCGATGACACGTCCGTAGATGTCGAAGGTCGGACCGCCGGAGTTGCCCCGGTTGATGGGCGCGTCGATCTGGATGTAGTCGACGAAGGCTTCACCGATATCGCGCCCATAGGCGGAAACGATGCCCGCGGTGGCGGAGCCGCCCAGGCCGAAGGGGTTGCCCACGGCGATGATCCAGTCCCCCACGCGCGGGCGCGCCGAGTTCTCGAAGGTGACGAACGGGAAGTTCGAACCCTGGACCTTCAGCACGGCCAGGTCGGTGTCCTCGTCCCGGCCGACGATGGTGGCCTTCAACTCACGCTCGTCCTTGAGGCGCACCGTGATCTCGGTGGCGTTCTCCACGACGTGGTTGTTGGTGACGATGTAGCCGTCCGCCGAGATGAAGAAGCCTGAGCCCGAGGCCTGCGCCTCCGGCAGGTTCTCGCCCTCATCCGCGCCCGGGTTGCCGTCCTGCGGGGTCTCGCCGCCCGGCGAGCCCGGCTGCCGGGGCAGCAGGTCGAAGGGGAAGTTCTCCAGCCCAGGGATGCCGCGAAGCGTGCGGCGGTTCACGCGCTGGCTGACGTCGATGGAGACGACGGCAGGGGACACACGGTCGAAGATGTCGGCGAAGGAAAGCGGGGCGCCAGGAGGCGGCGCGAAGATGGCGGGGCCCGAGGCGCGCACCAGCGCCGGCCGGGAGACTTCAGCCTGAGCCGACGGGAAGCTGAGCCCCGTGCCGGCAAGGGCCGCGGCGGCGACGCCCGCTCCCACGACCGCACCCGCAACGAAGCCCTTCTTATTGATTTTCATGCCTTGAACCTGCTGTGGATCGCTAGCGGCGTCTTAAGAGTCGGACCGTTCAACGCCTTCGCACGCATATAGTGGCATGGCGCGGGGACGCCACGAACTCAAGTTACCCTTCCTCCATCCTCGGCGTCTTCTTGTGGCGCAGGTGGGGCGAAAGCGTGTCCGTTTGCTTGGTCTTGGATGAGGGCTCCAAGCCGAGCCTCCTCATCGGCTGAAAGCGCGGCCTCCGGCGGCCTGCGCCGACGCGCTGAGAGCAGGAGCCAGGCGCCCACGCTCAGGATCAGGGCGAACGGCGTCAGCCACAGGGCGGCGTTGGCGGCCGAGAAGCGCGGCGTCAGCAGCACGAACTCGCCGTACCGGGCCACAAGGAAGGCCTTCACCTCGTCCTGCGTGCGGCCGGCCGCCACCTGCTCGCGCACGAGACGGCGGAGATCGGCGGCGAGATCAGCGTCAGAGTCGTCGATGGACTCGTTCTGACAGACGACGCACCGCACCTCGCGGAAGATCTCCCGCGCCTGCGCCTCCTTGGCCGGATCCGGCAAGGCGTCACCAGGATCGCCTGCGCCCATGCAGAGCATCGCCCCGAGCGCGAGAAGGAGCCGCCTCATCCTGCCTCCGCAGCCTTGCGGCCCGTGGCGAGCCGCAGCCGCCGGTCGCTAAGAGAGACGGCCCCGCCGATGGCCATGAGCAGCGGGCCCAGGAAGATCAGTCGCGCCACCGGGTTCCAGTAGGCGCGCACCAGCCAGCCAACGCCGCCCTGCGGGTGCGGCCGCCGCTCGCCGAGCACGACGTAGAGATCGTCCAGGCCACGGAAACAGAGCGCGACCTCCGTGGTCGTGTCCCGGCGCGCGGGATAGATCCGGCGCTCGGGCTGGGGCGAGCAGACCTCGTCTCCGTTTTGGGACGCGACCAGCACGCCCCGTTCGGCGAGGTAGTTGGGGCCGTCGTAGCCGCGGACGTCGTCGAGCCGCAGGGTGTAGGCGCCGACCTGGAGCTGTTCTCCGGGCTTAAGCACGGCAGACGACTCGACCTTCCACGCCGTCTCGGCGCAGGCGCCGATCACGAAGAGCCCAAGTCCCGCGTGCGCCAGGGTCGTGCCCCAGGCGCCCCGGGGCAAGCCGGTCAGCCGCCGACGGACTTCGGACATCGGCGCACGGCCAAGGCGCGCCCGCTCAGCCACCTCGACCAGCGCGCCAGCGATCAGCCAGACCCCCAGCCCCACGCCGAGCGACGCGAACGCCTTTCGCGGTTCCTGGAGCGCATAGACGGCGGCGGCGGACAGCACGGCCAGCAAGGCGGCCAGCCATAGCCGCTGTGTGACGCCTTTCAGGTCGGCGCGCTTCCACGACAGCAAGGGCCCGGCCGGCAGGATCAGCAGGGCGCAGGCCATGAGCGGGGTGAAGGTCAAGGCGAAGTACTGCGGCCCGACGGAGATCTTCGACCCATTCACCGCCTCCAGGATCAGCGGATACAGCGTGCCCAGCAGCACCGTCGCCGTCGCCGCCGACAGGAAGAGGTTGTTGAGCACCAGGCTCGCCTCGCGGCTGACGGGCGCAAAGAGGCCGCCCGGAGCCAGCGTCGGCGCGCGCCAGGCGAACAGGCCGAACCCGCCGCCCGCCACGACGCCCAGTATCCCCAGCAGCAGCACGCCTCGTTCTGGATCCAGCGCGAAGGCGTGGACGGAGGTCAGCACCCCGGAGCGCACGATGAAGGCGCCCAGCAGCGAGAAGGCGAAGGCGGTCAGGGCCAGGAAAACAGTCCAACCGGTCAGCGCGCCGCGCTTTTCGGTGACGATGGCCGAGTGCAGCAGGGCGGTGCCGACGAGCCACGGCATGAAGGACGCATTCTCGACCGGGTCCCAGAACCACCAACCGCCCCAACCCAGCTCATAGTACGCCCAGAACGAGCCGAGGGTGATCCCGACCGTCAGCAGGGCCCAGGACGCCAACGTCCAGGGGCGCACCCAGCGCGCCCATGCGGCGTCGACCTTGCCTTCGATCAGGGCGGCGGCCGCGAAGGAGAACACGATGGAGAAGCCGACGTAGCCGCCGTAGAGGAAGGGCGGGTGGAAGGCGAGCGCGGGGTCCTGCAGCAGCGGGTTGAGCGAACGGCCGTCCACCGGCGCGATGGGCAACCGTGTGAACGGGTTCGAGGCGAAGGCGGCGAAGGTGAGGAACAGCGCGCCAAGCCCGCCCTGGACCGCCACCGCCGACGCCTTGAGCCCGAACGGCAGCCGACGCGCCAGCGCGGCCGCTGCGCCGAACCCCGTGAGCGCCAGGCACCAGAGCAGCAGGGATCCCTCGTGACCGCCCCAAACTCCGGCCACCTTGTACAGGAGCGGCTTCTTGGTGTGGCTGTTCTCGGCCACATAGGCGACGGAGAAGTCCGAGACGACGAAGGCGTAGGTGAGCGCCGCGAACGCGAAGGCGACGGCGATGAAGGCGGCGACGGCCGCGCCCTCTCCCGCCCGAGTCAGCGACAGGCTGCGAACCGCCCGCCCGCCGGCGGAGAGGCCCGCCTGCGCGAGCGATAGGGCAAGCGCGAGGGCCAGCGCGAAGGCGCCGAGTTCGACGATCATTCTGTCGCGTCAGCCTTCGGCGCGTAGCCGCTCTTGTAGGGCGCTGGCCCTTCGCCGCGCCACTCGCCCGATGCCTTCAGCGCGTCGGTGACCTCCCGGGGCATGTAGTTCTCGTCGTGCTTGGCCAGGACCTGCTTCGCCTGGAACTGGCCCGATCGGTCAAACGCGCCTTGAGCGACCACCCCCTGCCCCTCCCGGAAAATGTCTGGGAGGTCGCCGCGGTAGATGACCGGCGTGGTGGCGGCGTTGTCGGCGACGGTGAAGCGCACCTCTCCGCCCATCTCCTTCCTGAGACTGCCGGGCTGGACCAGGCCGCCGATGCGGATGACGCGACCAGGCGGGATCTCCGCGGCGGCCACCTGGGCCGGCCCGTAGAAGAACACGACCTGCTCACGCATGGCGTAGAGCGATAGGCCGACCGCCATCGCCAGGATCGGCGCGGCCGCCGCGACGACCATCAGCCGACGACGGGCCTTGCGGGACTTCGGAAGGAGGGACATGGACCGGGTCAATAGCTCAGAGCGGCGCGAGGGTCATTGCGGCGGTTGCGCTTGGGCCGCCTGCTCGATGGCGGCGAGGTCCGCGGGCCGATCGGCGAACAACTGTCGGGCACGGGCCAGCGCCGCGTCGCGAGCGGTGGTGTCGTTGAGGACGGTGTAGGAACGCACCAACCTCGCCCAGCCAGCCGGATCGTTCGGGGCCTCCTCCAGTCGCGCCGCCAGGCCCTCCACCATCCCGCGGATCGCCTGCGCCTGCTGGGCCTGATCCGCGGCGACGAGCTCCGCCTGCCGCCCTTCCAGGAACGCGCGCGCGATCTGCTGAGAAGGATCGATCTGGACTGCGCGCTCGAACGCCTGGCGGGCGTCGGGGCTCAAGGTTCCGCCGCCGAGCTCCACCAGCACGGCGCCCAGCAGCGTCCAGAGGCGCGCGTCGCCTGGCGCGAGGCGTACCGCGTTCTGCAGCGCCTGGGCGGCGCCGAACATGTCGCCAGTGTCCGCACGCGCCTGCCCAAGGAAGCGCCACGCCAGGACGTCGTTCGGCCGCTCGCGCACGGCGACCTCAAGAATCGCCGCCTGCGCCGCGGGCTCCAGTGTCGCCGGATCGGTCGCGCGCCACTGCGCCAGGCGTGCCCCGTAAGGGCTGTCGGGCAGGCCCGGAGCTCCGGTGACGATGTACAGACCCAGCGCCATGGGGGCGACGGCCGCCAGCACCAGAAGGACGATGCGGCGGTGCTTCAGGAGGTCGGCCTTCGGCGTATCGGCGCCTGCGTCCGCCGCGGCCAGAAGGCGGCGACCGGCCTCGGCGCGGGCGGCGCGCCAACCTTGCTCGTCGATCAGCTCGCGCGCCTTCAGTTCGTCGAGCTCCGCCAGCGCGCGCCGGTGGGTTTGTAGCTCCACCGACTCCCCCGCCTCAGGTGAGACCGTCGCGAAGGCGCGGCGCATGACGAGGGTGACGGCTGCGGCCGTCAGCACGGCGCAGAGAACCCAGAACAGGATCATGGACGCGAGGCGCTCTCCGGTGAGGTGGCCTCTTTACGCCTTCAGGCGACCGCCTGCGAGGGGCCGTCGACGCTTTCGACGGCCAGCGCCATGGCGGCGCGGCGCCGCATCAGCTGGCCCGCCTCGTCGCTTTCGGCGATCGCGATGAACTCCGCCGCGAGATCGAGGCAGGTTCTCGCCACCTCAACGTTGGGGCACTCCCCGGCGTTGAGAACCGCGAACAGCTCTTCGGCATAGAGGGTGAGGCGCTCGCTGATGGCGGCAGCCACGCGGTTGCGCGCCGCGCCGAACCCGCCCACGGCGGCGCTTCCGTGGGTGGCGTCCAGGAAAGCCATCAGAGCTCGGGCGCGCACGACCGCTTCCGGTGCCGGCGGTGCGTCAAGGCGAGGAAGGTTGCGAACGACACGGTTCGCCACCCGGCTGCCCTGATAGGGAAGCGCCTCCTCGACCGCCTCCTCCGCCTGTACGACTCGCTTCTCGCAAGCCGCGGCAAGCGCATGGCGGAGGTTCGTCAGCCGCTGGCCCCAAGCGCTCCGGCGGCCGAGCTCGAGCGACTCCTCGAATTCTTGGAACACGCCGCAGGCGACAGGGACGGTCTGGGCGGCGGCGCGGGCCGCCGCCGCGTCGCTGGGGTCGAAGGCGCGAACGGCCGCTAGCGCGTTCTCAACCATTTCGAAAAGCCGGTCTGCAAAGACCGACAGCTCCGATCCGGCCAGGTAGCTGTCGCTCGGCCGGTCCATGATCATGGAGACGACCCGAAGCGCCAGATGGGGCTCGGGCAAGTGGGCCGACAGGATGGCCGTCAACAGAGGCCCCCCGTCGGGGCGGATAGCGCTCGCGTCCTTGTAGACGACCTTCAACGCGGCCACTTCGGCCTCTCCCGGGCGCCCGAGCCAGGTCGGCAGGAGATGGGCCGCCTCGCGTGCTACCGGCGATAGTTCGAGACAGGCGATCAGCTGGTCCACGTCGAGGCTGACGCCGCAAAGCACCGCCTTCGGATCACGGCGCAACGCATCGACCAGAGCGACGCAGCAGCGGTCGACGACCCTCGGCGTCAGATCTCCGGAGCGGCGATCCTGAAGCGCGCGCATGGTCTTGCTGGCGAGATCCGGCTCAAGGCGTCGCACCGCGCGCCACAGCAACGCCGGTGTCGGCGTCGGGAAGTTGGGATAGCCCGGCCGACGGTTTGCGGGCTCGAACAGCGGCGAGATGACGAAGAAGACGGCCCGGCCGATCTTCCGGGCGTTGGCCTCCGCGGCGGCCAGGTCGCGGATCTCAAGCATTGGGCCGTCCTCGGCCATGCCCAACGCGCTCAGCAACGACTTCAGCGCACGGTCAGGCGTGCGTTCGATCAACGCGCGGACGAGGGCAAGCTTGGCTTCGGGCACAGAGGCCATGGGGCGCCGATCGACATGGGCGCAGTCCGCCCGCGAGCATAGTCACATTCTAAGGTTAAGATCGGCTGACCGGTCGGCCCGCAGCCCCGGTCAGTCCTCCGCCCGCGGAAGGTCGATCTCGACCTTCAGGCCGCCCCACGCCCCTTCCCCCAGCCGGACCTCGCCGCCGTAAGCGCGCGCCAGCTCGTCCACGATGGAGAGGCCGAGCCCTGATCCCGGAGCTGACTCGTCAAGCCGGGCTCCGCGCTTGAGCATGGTCTCGCGCTGCTCGGGGGGCACGCCGGGACCGTCGTCCTCCACCATCAGGGTGAAGCGTCCTGGCGCGTCAGGCTTTGCGATCACCCGCACCCTTCCCCTGCACCACTTGCAGGCGTTCTCGATCACATTGCCGGCGATCTCCTGCAGGTCCTGTCGTTCGCCGTGGAAACAGAGGTTCTCGGGCGCGCGCCAGTCGATCTCCACGCCCTTGTCCTGGTGGACGCGCTCGAGCGTGACCGCGAGTTCGTCCAGCACGGGCTCCACTTCGGTGCGCTCGCCCGAGGTCTGACCGCGCGCCGCCGCCCGCGCCCGGCGAAGGTGGTGGTCCACCTGCGCCTTCATGATCTCGGCCTGATGGCGGACCACCTCCGCCAGCGGCCCGGGGTGCGCGGCCGCCTCGCTGAGCATCACCGCCAACGGCGTCTTCAGCGCGTGCGCCAGGTTGCCGACGTGAGTGCGCTGGCGCTCCACGACCTCCTGATTGTGATCAAGCAGCGCGTTCAGCTCCTCGCCGAGCGGCGCGATCTCCTCCGGATAATCGCCCGAGAGGCGCTGGGCCTTACCCATGCGAACGGCGGCGATTTCACGCTCCACCGCGAACAGGGGCGCGAGGCCGATGCGCACCTGGATGAAGACGGCGATCACAAGCCCTAGGCCCAGAAGGATCAAGGCGACGGCGGTGACGGCGGCGAAACGGCGGGACTGCCGGTCCACCTCCCGGCGATCCTGCGCGGCCATGAACACAACGGGCTCCTGCCGATCGGGCAAGATGGCCATCAGGGCCGCCGCACGCAGCGGTTCGCCGTTGGGGCCGATCGTGTCGTAGAAGACCGGCCGCCCCAGCGCGCTCCTCAGCACTTCTCCAGCCTGCGGAGGGCCGACGAGATCGGAGTCCCAGAGCGAGCGCGAGCGGTCCAGAGGCGTAAGGCCGCCATCCGGCGCGGGCTCCGCAATCTGCCAATAGCGGCCGGAGTAGACCCGCTGCGCCCGCGGATCGTTCATTGGGCCCGCGCGAACGCTGCCGTTCGCCACGGTCGCGCCCGCAAAAAGGCCGTCGGTAATCTCGCCCAGCTGCCCGTCGAGCTGGCGCACCGCCGCGTTCTGGAAAAAGCCGGTGAGGATGGCGCCGGCGACCACCAGGGCGGCGAGGATCCAACCCGCCGCCAGCCAGATCAGCCGGCGGACGAGGGACACGCGCCGCACAGGCTGGCTCAAGCCGTCTCGCCCTCGGGCGCGGTCAGGCGGTAGCCAAGGCCGCGCACGGTTTCGATACGCTCGGCGCCGATCTTCTTGCGGAGGCGGCCGACGAAGACCTCGATGGTGTTGGAGTCACGGTCGAAGTCCTGGTCGTACAGGTGCTCCACGAGCTCGGTCCGGCTGATGACGCGCCCCTGGTGCATCATCAGGTAATGCAGCAGGCGGTACTCCAGGGAGGTCAGGCGCAGGGGCTCGCCATTGACCGAAGCGCGCGCCGCCCTCGGGTCGAGCCGGAGGCCGCCACAGGTAAGCGCGGGCGAGGCGTGGCCGGCCGCCCGGCGCAGCAGGGCCCGGAGCCGCGCCAACAGCTCCTCAGTATGGAAAGGCTTGGTCAGGTAGTCGTCGGCGCCCGCGTCGAAGCCCGAGACCTTGTCGCTCCACTGGCCGCGCGCGGTGAGGATCAGCACCGGCGTGGTCTTGCCGGCGCGCCGCCAACGCTCCAGCACCGACACGCCGTCGATCTTGGGCAGACCCAGGTCGAGCACGACCACGTCATAGGGCTCCTCCTCGCCGAGGTAGAGCGCCTCTTCGCCGTCCGGCGCATGATCGACGGCGTAGCCGGCGTCGGCCAGCGCCTGCTTCAGCTGGCGCGACAGGTCGGGGTCATCCTCCACGAGCAGGATACGCATCAGGTGTCCTTCTTGTCCGGCTAGCCGCCGCTCAGGATGGCGCCGGTCTGGGCGTCCACGACGAAGTCGATACGGCGCCCGTCGCCGCTGGACCAGCGCACGATGTAGATCGGCCGCCCGCCTCGATCCTGCAGATCGGCGTCCAGCAACCGGCCGCCGACACGGGCCCGGATTTGGCCGATGACCTGCTCCAGCGGCACGATGCGGCCTTCGCGACGGGCGTCGTACGCCTCGTCCTGCCGCTCGCGGCCATAGGCGTTACCGCGGCCGCGGCCCTGCGCCGACGCAAGGTCGGGCGCTGCGGTCAGCAGCGTCAAGGCGACGACGATGGCGGTCTTGAACCTCATGGTTGCGAAGATGGCTCCCCCGCCCTGAACGACCCCTGAACGCGCTGGTTATAACGCGTTCGCAAAGGCCGCCCGTCGCTTTAGCGTCAAACGCGCGCTTTAGGCGTGTAGGAGCGCTCTTTGCGCCACTGTTCGGCGAAGCGCTCCAGCTTCTCGTCGGGCGAGTCCGGCAAGGTCACGATCAACCGGGCCAGCAGATCTCCGCGCCCGCCCTTTCCGTCCGTGAAGCCCCGCCCCCGCAAGCGGAGGGTCGAGCCGGAATTGGAGCCCTTCGGCACAGTCACCATGACGGGCCCGTCGGGCGTGGGCGCCTGGACCTTCGCTCCGAGCACAGCATCCGGCACCGAGACCGGCAGATCCATGTGCAGGTCGGCGCCTTCTCGGCGATAGAGCGGGTGCGGACGGATCACCAGTTCGATCAGCGCGTCGCCGTTTTGCCCGCCCCGTCCCGGGGCGCCCTGGCCCCGAAGGCGCAGCGTCTGCCCCTCGACGGCGCCCTTGGGAATGGTGACATCCAGGGTACGGCCATCTGAGAAGCCGATGCGCTTTGGACCGCCGAGGATCGCCTCTTCGAGCGTGATCTCCACCCGCGCGCGGATGTCTTGCCCACGCGGATTGAAGCCCCGCGCGCCGGAGGCTCCAGCGCCAGGACCGGCCCCGCCGCGCCCGAACATCTCGAAGATGTCGTCCAGGTCCACGCCTTCGAAGCGCCCGCCGAAACCGCCCGGCCCGCCGCCGTTCTGGCGCGGATCGAAGCCGCGGAAGGTCTCGCGCCCATCCGCGTCGAGCTCGCCCCGGTCGTACTTGCGGCGCTTCTCTTCGTCGGACAGCAAGTCGAACGCGGCGCTCACGCGCTTGAACCGCTCCTCCGACGCCTTGTCGTCAGGGTTCTGGTCCGGGTGCAGCTGCTTGGCCAGCTTGCGGAACGCGCGGCGGATCTCGTCCTGACTGGCCGTCTTCGCCACGCCCAGCTCAACATACGGATCGCGCGCCACCGGTCTCCTCTCCCTCTCGATTTCGCAGGCGCACACGTAAGCGGTTCGGCGGGGGATGCAAGCCAGGTTGTTGCAGATTTACCACAACTTGCGTGCGGTCGAGCGACGCCCGGGCCGTTGACGCGGGCCGCACGATCCGGAAACGTCCGCCGGTTCGTTTCGGGGGCGCAGCGTGATCGACTGGAGCATGTTCTACTCGCCGCGAGGCACGGTCAGCCGCGGCGACTACTGGCTATCCGTGGCGCTGCTGGGCTGCGCCCTGCTGGTGCTGGCCGAAGCGCCGATTGTGGGACCGCTGCTGCTCTTGCTTGGGGCCGCCAGCCTCTACTGCGTATCGGCTCGACGACTCCGGGCGCTGGCTCTGCCGACCTGGCTTACGGTCGTTCCACTGGCGCTTGTCGCGGTCAGTTTCGGCCTTGTAGCCCTCAACATCGGACCGGAGGGCGAGCAGGGGCTCGTGACCCGTCCAGACGTCGCCCTGGCCGGCCAGGGCGTCCTGGCCATTCTCGCAGCGACATCGGCCGTCCTGGCCACCGCCTACGTGATCACCCTCGGGATCGCGCCGGACCGGCGGATCGCCGCTGAGGGTCAGTGACGCGCGAAGACCTTCTTCAGCGCGCCCGTCAGACGGTGGGTCTTCTGCTTCTTCTCCAGCGCGGCCTGGTCGCGTAGCCACGCGATCTGCACCACCCGCCGCTCGCCCACGAACGGCGTGTGCCCGTGCCAGCTGTTGTCGGCGCGCATGAAGGCGGCGAAGGCGCCGGTCTCCGGGCTCGCCTCCTCGACATAGTCGTCGAAGCTCTTGTCCGACCGCAGCACGCGGAAACGGCCGTCCGGGCTGCCCCAGGTGTCGTTCAGGTAGAAGAGCATCGTCATGACCTTCTTCTCCCCATCCGTATGGATGCGGCCCTCGTGCGCGGCCGACAGCTTTCTCACGGTCACGAGCTTGGGCAGGGCGTTGAAGTCGACGCCGAACTTCTGACGCAGCACCTCACCGAGCTCAGGCCCGGTCACCTCGTCGATCAGGTCCTTGAAGGCGCCCTCGACCTTCATGTCCTCCAGCGGATGGAAGCCGGTGGTGTTCAGGTCGGGAAAGTCGGCCTTGATCGCTTCGGCCGCGCCAGGCTTCAGCGCGCCGGCGCCCATGAAGTAGCGGAACGGCTCGTCCTTCACCGGCGCCTGGCGGATCGCCTCAAGGTCCAGGATCTTCGTGTCAGCCATGGTGGTGTCCGTCATTCGGGCGGAGATAGGAGATTTCAGCCGAGGGCGCCACGCGTCAGCCCGCCGCCGCCAGCACCTCGGCCAGCAGCGCCCGGCGGGAAGCGTCCCAGGCGGCGACCTTGGCGAGATCCGGGTCCTTGCCCCGAGGCATGCTCACCCGAAGTTGGTCGATGCGAGGAGCCAGGGCGAGCAGCGTCTTTGGCTTGCGGGCGAGACGCTGGGCCACCTCGGCGGGACTCCGATCGGCGGCTTCATAGGCGACGAGAGCGCGCACCTGCCATTGCGCCTGAACCAGCGGGTTCGGCTCCGCCGTGCCGTCGATCCGCCGCGCGGCCCAGAGGATCCCCTGCAGCACCTGCTTGCGGAACCGCGGGTCGGACCAAGTCGCCGGAGTATGGCCGAGGTTGGTGTAGAACAGGCGCCCGCGGCCGATCTGGCGCACCCAGGTGACTGGCACCGCATACGGACGCTTCAGCGGCGTGCCTTCGAAGTCGAGGCTCTGCAGCACTCGCACCTTGGCGGGATCGAACTGGGCGTATTGGTAGATCTCTTCCTTGTAGTCGACCGACGCTCCCCACATGGCGCTGGTCGGATGTCGGGGATCGTGGCCCACGATCCGGACCGGCGTCCCCATGGTCCAGGGATGGCTGTCGAACACGCCGTTGATGAAGGCGGTGTAGGTCTCGCCCGGGCCGTCGTAGGGGATTTCGGTGTCGGTGGCGCTGTGGAGGCCCACGAACGCTCCCTCACCACTTCGCACCCACTCGCGGATCGCCATCCAAGTGGCCGCCGGCATGATCAGGGGGTCGCAGGTATAGAAGGCGAGGACGTCGATCGACTTCAGCCGCTCGGGTGTGACGTCGGCGACCTTCTGTGTGCTCTCCAGAACGAACGCGCCCGACTCCCTGCCGATCTCGGCCAAGGCCAGTTCCGACAACGAGAGGGCGCCGTTCTCCCGTTTGACTGGCGCGTGTACGAAGCCGTTGGTCTCGGTGACGTAAAGCACCCGAAGCGGCGCCCGCGCTGCGGCGACGGGAGCCAGAGCCAGGGCCGCGCCCGCGGTGAGCAAAGCCCGGCGCGTCGTCATTCCAGCAGCCATCCGACTCCCCCTCAGGTCTTCTCGGTCATGAGATCGTAGGCGGGAAAGTCCAGCGCGTCCTCAGGGTCGTCGAGCGCCTTTTCGTTGATCGTCTGACCGCGCACGCTCACACCGGCTCTATGGACGCTCTCCGGATCGCCCGTGACGAGCGGGTGCCAGTCGGCCAGGCCTCGCCCTTCATGCACCCGGCGATAGGCGCAGGACTTCGGCATCCAAAGCAGATCCTCGATGTTCCAAGGGGTCAGCTTGATGCAATCGGGCACGTGCGTCTTGCGGTTCGCGTAGTCGGCGCAACGGCAAAGGTCCGCGTCGAAGAGGCGGCAAGACACGCGTGTGGGGATGATTTCGCCCGTGTCTTCGTCTTCGAAGCGAACGAGGCAGCAAAGCCCGCAACCATCGCACAGACTCTCCCACTCCTGTACGCTCATCTGCTCCAGGCGTTTGGCTTCCCAGAACGGCTTTTCGGCCATGACGTGTCCCGCTGGCGACGCGCGACAGCGCCGAGGCCCGCACATAGTAGCGAAAGGACGCCGCCCGCTCGACCACCGGGCGCGGCTGACGGTCGCGGCTGTCGTGTTCGGCATGATGTTGTGGGCAGCGGCCCTGTCTTTTGTCCTGGGCCGATTCCTGGCGGAGACGCCCGTGCCGGACCGGCCGGCCCAGATCGCCGAGCTCGGCGCGCGGCCTGCGATGGCTTTCCTGGACAGGGAGAGCGTTTTCCTCGCGGCCCGCGGCCCCCGCTATCAGGAGCGGCTGGACTTCGCCCGCACCCCAACCCACCTCGCGTCGGCCTTCCTGGCGGCGCAGGGCCGATCCACAAGCATTCTGCTCGCCGAAACCCTGTACCCGAGTCCGGACTCTTCTCTACGCACCGCACTACGACGCTGGTTCCTGGCCGCACGGCTGTGGGCGCAGCTGTCGCCGGACCAAAGGCTCGCCCTTTACCTGGAGCGGGCGCCCATCGCCCCAGGCGTCCACGGCGTTCCGGCGGCCTCCCGCCTGCTGTTGGGGAAGTCGCCTTCCGAGCTGAGCTTGGCCGAGAGCGCGTTACTCGCAGCCCTGGCTCAGTCGCCCCATGTCGATCCTGTTCAGGATCCCGAACCTGGGCTGCTGCGGGCGCGGCGGATCCTGGACCGGCTGCACGAAAAGCGGTTCATCACTGACGCCCAGAGGGCGGCCGCCGAGCTGACGCGCATCAGCCTGCTGCAACGGCGGCTTCGGGAGGATCCGGAGCTGTCGCCGGTGTTTGACGCGGCCGCGGACCAGGTGGTGAGGCTGTCCGGGGCTGACGAGCCCGTGAGCGTGCGGCTCTCATTGCGGGCGGACCTGCAGTCGGCGGCCAACGAACTTCTGGCGCGCTACGGGGGAGAGCGTGCGGTGCTGGCCGCCGTCGCCACCGACGGGTCCCCTCGCGCGATAGCGGTGGCTGGCGGCGTGCAGGCGCCGCGGCGGCTGCCGACCCTCCTGGTCGAGGATGTGCGCACGTCAGCGGGCGAGGTGATCTGGCGTCGCACGGACAGCCTGGCGGGCAGCGATCGCGAGGAAGCGCTCAATCTCTCCATCGGAGTGATGACGGCGGCCGTTGAGCGCGCTACGGGACGGCCCTTCCGCTCACCCCCCGCCTTCGCGGGCGCGGGTTCGAACCGCTCGGGCGCCTGGTTCGTCGGAGCCGCAGGCGATCTCGCCGCAGCGGTATGGACCGAATCCGGCGACCCATCGGCCCCGAACCAGGCGCCAGCGGCGGTGTGGCGGCGCTTCATGGCGCAGGACCGCGCCGCCGAGGCGTCGCCGCTCGGTGGGGTGCGAGCGCCGTAAACGAGGTTCCCATGGCCGCACCGCTTGTGGCGCTTAAGGACGTGCGCCTGCAGGACGGCCCCGTCCAACTGTTCGACGGCGTCGACCTGGCGCTGGAGCCGCGCGTGCGGGCCTGTCTGGTCGGCCGAAACGGGGCTGGAAAGTCCACCCTGATGCGCATCGTCGCCGGGCGCATCGAGCCCGACGAAGGCGATCGAGCGGTGCGGCCTGGAACGACCATAGCCTACGTGCCCCAGGAGCCCGTGCCGGTCGGCGCTACACTGCGGGAGTGGGCCACCTCCGGGGCGGCGCCATCCTGGTCCGCCGAGGGCCTGCTCATCGCCTTCGGTCTCGATCCGGACAAGCCCACCCACGGCCTCTCCGGCGGTGAGACCCGCCGCGCCGCGCTGGCGAAAGCCTTCGCCGAGGACCCAGACGTCCTGCTGCTCGACGAGCCGACGAACCACCTGGACATCTTCGCCATCGAGACGCTTGAGGCCGAGCTGCAGGGCAGCCGCGCGGCCGCCCTGATCGTCAGCCACGACCGCGCCTTCCTGGAGCGGGTGACGCGCCGCTGCTTCTGGTTGGAGCACCGCCGCGTGCGCATGCTCGACCAGGGCTTCGGAGCCTTCGATGCATGGGCGGAGAAGATGCAGGCGGAGGAGGCCGAGAGCCTGCGCCGCCTGGAGAAGGCCATCGAGCGGGAGACCTACACGTTCTACCGCTCGATCACCGCCCAACGCACCCGGAATGAAGGCCGGGCTCGCGCGCTCCAGGCGATGCGGCAGGAGCGCGCGGCGCGGATGCGCGACCAGCCCCGCCAGCTGGAGATGCAGATCGACGCCGGCGTCGCATCGGGCAAGCTTGTGGCCGAGCTGAAGGGGGTGACCAAGGCGTACGGCGAGCGCGTGCTGCTGAAGCCGTTCTCCACCCGCGTGATCCGCGGCGACCGTGTGGCGATCGTCGGCCCAAACGGGGCGGGCAAGTCCACCTTGGTGAAGATCCTGCTGGGCGAACTTCAGCCAGACGCCGGCACGGTCCGGCTGGGCACCAACCTTCAGCCCGTCTACCTCGACCAGTCGCGCGACGACCTGAAGCCGGAGATGACGCTGTGGGACGCGCTGACGCCAAGCGGCGGCGACTCCATCCTGGTGCGCGGCGCGTCCAAGCACGTCGCGGCCTACGCCAAGGACTTCCTGTTCCGCGAGGGGCAGCTACGTCAGCCGGTCGCCAGCCTTTCGGGCGGTGAGCGCAACCGGCTGCTGTTGGCGCGGGCGATCGCTAAGCCCGCCAACCTGCTGGTGCTCGATGAGCCGACCAACGACTTGGACATGGACACCCTGGACCTGCTGGAGGATCTGCTCGCCGAGTATGACGGCACACTGATCCTGGTCAGCCACGACCGCGACTTCATCGACCGGCTCGCGACCTCGACCATCGCCCTGAACGGGCGAGGCGACGTGGTGGAGACCCCCGGCGGCTGGAGCGACTTCATCCGCCAGAACCCGGGCTACTTCGCGCCACCGGCCGCGCCCGACGCACCAAAGAAGGCGCCGTCGCCGGCGCCGGCCGCAGCGCCCAAGAAACCCGCCAAGCTCTCCTACAAGGACGCTCGCCGGCTCGAGGAGTTGAACGCCCTCATGCCTAAGCTCACCGCCGAGATCGCGCAGCACGACAAGACGCTGGAGGACCCCGGTCTGTACGCCCGCGACCCCGCGAGCTTCGACCGCGCGATGAAGGCGGCGGAAGCCGCGCGCGCCAAACTGGCTGCGGCCGAGGAGGAGTGGCTGGCGCTCGAGGAGTTGAAGGAGCAGCTGGAGACGGGTTGATCCCGTCTTGCTTAACGAAGCTGTGGATAAGCTAGGCCGCTGATATGAAAGGCCCGGGAGCGTCCGTCCACAGACGGTCCACAGACTTGCCCCCCGAATCGGCCTTGGCCGTTCACAGGCGGCCTTCTGGAGCCGTTGCCTCATACTCGGGCCCGGCGCAAAGTCAATGGGCCGAGGGTGATCTGAGGCGCGGCGGCCCGGGGCGACCCGGCGCTGAAGCGCCGAAAGACCGGAACCCGGGCCAGGACGGCGGACGCGAAAGCCTCCTCCCGACTGACCGGAGGCCGGCCGGGTCCACTTCTTCGAGCATCGGGGCGACCCGAAGCTCGCAAGGACGATGGACCGGCATACCGGAAAGGAAAGTCAGCAAGGGCTCACGCCCAAGCAAGACGCCGGACCGGAAGAACTCTCAGCCTAAGTCCAACTCGGACTTGGTGGGGGACGACGCCGGAGTTCGCGCTCCGACGACGCCCCCCGCTCCCGTTGTGGGGGCATCGCTACAGCACCCGCGCGCTTGGCTGCCGGGCCCTTCGCCCCTACCCTCGCCTGGTCGAGACGGGGCTTCTCTCAATGAGCATCAGACTGTTCCTGGCCGCCGCGCTGGCGCTGGCGGCCGCCGCATGCGGACCCGCGCCGAGCGAGCCCGCGGATGCGCCCGAGGGCGCCCGGACCAGGATCCGCTTCGCAACCGACTGGCGGGCTCAGGCCGAGCAGGGCGGCTTCTATCAGGCCTTGGCGACGGGCGAATACGCCAGGCGCGGCCTGGACGTGGAGATCGTGCAGGGCGGCCCCGGCGTTAACGTGCCCCAGCTGCTGGACGCGGGCGCAGTCGATCTCGGCATGGGCTCGAACAACTTCATCGTGATGAACCTGGCCGCCGAGAAGGCGCCGCTCAAGGCCGTCGCAGCCTTCATGCAGAAGGACCCTCAGGTCCTCATCGCACACCCTGATCCGGAGGTGCGCTCGATCGCCGATCTGAAGGGGCGTCCCATCCTGCTGGCGGACGCCTCCATCACGGCTTTCTGGGTGTGGCTGAAGGCGAAGTACGGCTTCACTGACGACCAGGTGCGCAAGTACACCTTCAACCCCGCTCCCTTCCTGGCCGACGAACGCGCTGTGCAGCAGGGCTACCTCACCAGCGAGCCCTACACGATCGAGAAGGAGGCCGGCCTTAAGCCCAAAGTCTTCCTGCTCGCCGATGAGGGTTACCCTGGCTATGCGGCCATGGTGCTGGCGCCGCAGCGGCTGATCGCAGAGAGGCCGGAAGTCGTGCGGGCCTTCGTCGAGGCGAGCGCTGCGGGTTGGGGATCCTACCTGAACGGCGACCCGACCGGCGCCGACGCCATGATCCGCCGCGCCAACCCCGAGATGACCCAAGACCTGCTCGACCAGGCGCGCGCCAAGATGAAGGCTCACGGCATCGTCGGGAACGGATCCGCCATTGGTTCGATGACCGACGAGCGTTGGGCCGAGTTCTTCCGCGTCGCCGCCGCGCAAGGAGTCTACCCGAAGGACCTCGACTACCGAGCGGCCTACACTCTGGAGTTCGTCCGTCCTCGATGACACTCGCCTCGCTCATCGACGCGGAGGTCGTCTACGACCGAGGGCCAGCGTTGGGGCCGCTGAGCCTGGCGATCGACGCGGGGGAGATCGTCGCGCTGGTGGGCCCTTCCGGGTGCGGGAAATCGACCGCGCTCAGACTTCTGGCCGGGCTGGAGCCCCCAAGCCGAGGCGAGGTCCGGCGAACCGTCGAGCCGGCGCGCACGGCGGTCGTCTTCCAGGCCCCGACGCTGCGACCCTGGTCCCGTGCGATCGAGGAGGTCGCGCTGCCGCTCCGGCTGGCCGGGTCGCCGGACGCCGAAGCGAGAGCGCGGGCCACTTTGGCGCGTGTGGGCTTGAGCGAAGCCGCCGACGCAAAGCCCGCGCAGCTCTCCGGCGGCATGGCGATGCGGGTTTCGCTCGCGCGGGCGCTGGTGGCCGAACCCCAGCTCCTGCTGCTGGACGAACCCTTCGCCGCGCTGGACGCCCTGACGCGGCGCGCGCTCATCGAGGACGTCCACCGGCTGTGGACGCAGACGCGCCCGGGCGTCGTCTTCGTCACCCATGACGTCGAGGAAGCGGTCTATCTCGCTGAGCGGGTGGTGGTGCTGACATCGGGCCCCGGCCGGGCCGCGGGCGAGGTGGCGGTGAACGCGCCTCTGCCTCGGCCGGCTCAGTTCCGGCTCGCGCCCGTCTTCCAAGACGCGATCGAGCGGGTCGCCGAGCTGCAGAGCGCCGCCTCATGAAGCGGCTCGCGGACATCGCGGCGCCTCTCCTGCTGGGCGTAATGCTGCTGAGCGCGTGGGAGATCGCTTGCCGAGCCTTAGAGGTGCCGACGACGCGCCTGGCGCCCCCGACGGCGATCGGGCGTGCGCTGGTGTCCAACCTGCCGGCGCTGCTCGCTTCGGCGGGCGCGACCTTCTCCATGGCGTTACAGGCGCTCATTCTCGCGACCGCCGCGGCCGCAGCCCTTGCGATCGCCGCCGCCCTGAGCCCCATCTTCGAACGCGCCGTTCGGCCGCTGGCGGTGACCCTGCAGGTGACGCCGGTGATCGCCATAGCGCCGCTCGTGGTGATCTGGGCCGGTCTCGATCATTCCGAACGCGCCGTCGTAGGGCTGGCGGCGGTGATCGCTTTCTTTCCGGTCTTCTCGGGCCTGCTCACCGGCCTGAACGGCCCCGATCCGGACCTGCTGCGTCTGTTTCGCCTGTACGGCGCGGGACGGCTGCAGACGCTCGTGCGACTGCGGCTTCCGTCCTCCCTTCCGTCGTTCTTGGAAGGCTTGCGCGTCTCCGCGGGCTTGGCCGTGATCGGGACCGTTACGGCGGAGTTCGTCGCGGGGTCAGGCGCGGTGCAGGGGCTCGCCTGGCGGATTATCGAATCCGGAAACCGACTGCGCACCGCCGACATGTTCGCGGCCGTCTTCGTCCTCGCGGCATTAGCCCTGGTGCTGCACGCCGCCCTCACATGGGGCGAGAGACTGGTGCTGGAGCGTTGGTCGGGTCGGCGGCGGCGTTAGCCAGCGGTTAAAGGCCACACCTTAGGCTCGGCAAGCTCTAGCGGCTGGGTGGGCTTCCAATGCGCGCGATCCTGATCCTTGCGACGGCGGCGGCGACGTTCGCCTGCGCAGGCGTGGCCGACGCCCAGACGCGCGCCGCTTCGCCCGCCGCGCCCAGCGCCCAGGCCGGCCTCCGTTACCTGACGTGGCCCGGCAAGCCTGCGCCGCAGCCGAGCACGGCGGCGGCTCCGACGACGCCGAACTGGATGCGGTCCCGCACGCCGGACCGCTACGGCGGCGTCGCCGTCGCCCCCTCCATGGCCCCCTCGCCAGTCGCCCCGCCGCCGATGGCCGCCTCGCCTGCGATGCCCCCTCAGCCGCAGTACGTCCCGCCGCGATACGCTATGACGGCGCCGACGCCGCCGGCAGCGCAGCCCCCGCAGACATTCGCCCCGCGCACGATCTATGACGCCCCGCCTCCGATGAGGCAGGCGTCGGCGCCCGCGGCCGCGCCTGCCGTTCCGCCGCAGGCGCGCTTGATCGCTCCCTTGCCTGCCCCCGCCCAGGCCGCCCCCCTTCCGCAGCAGCCCAGCCAGCCCCAGGCGGTAGCGAGCCGTGACGCGCCCCGGCGCTACTCGCTGCATCGCGATTACGGCATGACTCCAGACCGGGCGCAGATCCCGCCGGAGTTCTTCCTCGACCATCTGCCCGTGGGATCGGGCGTTTCAGACCCTGCTTCAGAAGAGGCCGATGAAGCTCGCGCGACCCGGGAGGAGCGGCAGGAGCGCCGCGCCCGCGTGGAAGCCGCCGAAAAGGGGCGTCGCTAGAGCATGAGCATGCAGCCGGGAAAGCTCTCGGAGCTGGTCCAGTTGGCTGGGGAGACCTCCAGCGAACGCCGCCGCGAACTGCTGCGCGAGGTCACCGACCTCTTCTTCGCGCCGGTCACCGCCCACAGCCCCGCCGAGCAGGCGCTCTTCGACGAGGTGCTGCAACAGCTCACCGGCGAGATGGAGGAGGCCGTCCGCGCCGAACTTGGGATCCGCTTCGCCGACGCCCCAGACGCCCCGCAGGGGCTTGTGCGAGCCCTGGCGTCGGACACCTTCGCCGTCGCCGAGCCTGTGCTACGCCGCTCCCCGCTGTTGGACGAAGCCGATCTGCTGCACGTGGTGCGCACACAGGGACAGGAGCACCTGCGCGCCGTCTCCGGCCGCGAGCACGTGCCCGAGGCCGTGTCAGGCGTCATTGTCGAGCGGGGCGACGACCACACCCTCGGCGTCTTGCTGCGCAATGACGGGGCCCGTCTCTCACGCGCGGCGTCGGAGGCCGCGATCGAGCGCGCTCAGGCCAATCCGGACCTGCACGAGGCGGTCGTCAACCGCAAGAGCTTGCCGCCGGACCTGCTGAACGAGATGTATTTCGTGGTCGAGGCCCGTCTGCGGGAGCGGATCCTGCAGGAGAACGCGATGCTCGATCCGGCGCGGCTCGACGCCGCGCTGAGCCAGGGTCGACGCCAGGTCGCCGCCCGCCACGGCGCCCTGCCCGCCGACTATGAGGCCATCGAAGCCGAGGTTTCGGCGCTCCGCGCGGCGGGGCAGCTCACCCCCCCGATGCTGGCGCGGTTCGTCCGCGCCCCCGACGGGCAGACCCGGTTCCTGGTGGCGCTGTGTCAACTTACGGATCTCGACTACTTCACGGCCCGGCACGTCATCGAGCAACGCCAGATCGACGCCCTCGCGGTCATCTGCAAGGCTGCAGACATGGACCGTCCGCTGTTCCTGACCTACGCGCTGGCCGTGCTTGGCAAGAGCGACGACGCCATGGGCAAGGCGCAAGAGTACGCGCGCTTGTACGCGGACCTGCCGCAGGACACCGCTCGTCGCACGCTGCGGTTCTGGCGCCTGCGCCGGCAGAGCGCGACTTCCACGACCCCAGCCGCCGCGTAAAGCCTCAGCTGGCGCTGACGCGCTCGAGCGCCTTCGCCGCCGAATCCGCCAGCGGCCTCAAGCCATGCTCGGCGAAGACTTCGAAGGCAGCCTCCAAGGCGTAGGCCGCGGCCTGCCTCTGGTCGAACACGCCTAGCACCTCCGAGCGCGCCTCATAGACGCTCGCCAGGTTCAGTTGCAGGACCGCCCAGGCGACCGGATCCGTGGCCGGCTTCACGTGCCGCAATTCGCCCTTGTAGGCCTGCTCCGCAGCGGACAGGGCCGGCAGGTCGCCGTTGCGTTCAGCGCGCCGGCACCGGCACGCGGCCCGGTCGCTGGCCACCAAAGCGCTCAGCACCAGACCCGGGCGGCCGACGACCACGCGCGACGCGCGCTCGAACGCCTCCTCGGCCTGGACAAAGGCGTCTTCGCAGTCGGCCAGCTGACCCATGGCCTGCAGGCCCAGCGCCATCAGGTGCTGGTTGCGAGCCCAGTCCAGCGGGCTGTGATCGAGGCTGAGGTGCTCCGGGTACTCCGCCAGCGTCTGCACACCCGCCAGCAGCATGTCGGTGCGCTGGCCGAGTTGACCCAGTGCGATCAGCGCCCCGCCCCTGGCGATGGTCACCCGCGCCCAGGTGACCGGCTCGTAAGCAGGGTCGAGCTTGGGCGCGAGGTCGGTGAGATCCTCCGCCGCCTGCTCCAGCAGCCGCCGGTCTTGCCAGGCCGCGCCGAAGGTGGAGAGCAGTTCTCCGCGCGTGGCGCGCGCCGCGGCCGCCTCCAGCCGCAGGATGGGCTGGTCCCGCTCCTCAGCCAGCCGGTCGAGATCCAGGATAGCCCTGTCGATCAGGGCGGCGGCTTCATAGGCGCGGTCATAGTCGCCTGTCGCGTTCGCCTCGGCCGCGACCGCTCGTCCATGCGCAGCCCCGATCCTCGCCTGCAGGCCGGTGTCCGCGCCGGCGGCCTGAACGACGCTCTCCAGGCGCACGCGAGCCGCGACCGCGAGGTTTGCGTCCCCCAGGAGCTCGGCTCCGGCCAGTCCGGCGAGAGCCTGCTCGACCGCCGCGGCGGCCCAGTCGCGCGGACGACGATCGCGCCCGGCCGCCCGGCCTGCCGCCTCGGCCTGAGCGGAGGCCTTGCGCAGCGCCGCGCGGTCGCCCGTGCGGCGGGCGTATTCGCGCCAGACCGCGGCGGCCTCTAGAGCCGCCGGAAAGGGGTCGCGTGTCGACACTCGCCCAGCGGCCGCATCGGCTGCTCTCCCCTCGCTCGCCAGCAGATGCGGATCCAGGAGCTCGAGCAGGCTGCAGTCCGCCCCATCCTTGGACGTCTGGCCGCCGAACAGCCGTTTCAGCTCGCGTCCGAATTCGAACATGCCGCCTCGCCGTCGGCCAGAACGGCCGTTCCAGAGTTCTCCGTGCCGCAACGGGACGCTTGCGCCACGCCGACCTCGGTCACTGCAAACGCGACGCCGACGGCCGAAGTTTCAGCGGAGCCGCAAAGGCCAAAGCCGGAACCGTAAGGCTGCGCTCGCGGTTTTTCGAACAGGCGGTGTCGGGAAACACAGTTCCGCAAGGAGAAGCGTCATGAACGATAGGTGGAGCAACGACGACCGGAACCGCTGGCGCGACCAGGAGCGCGGCGGGCGTGACCAGGGCGGCGATCGCTCACGGGACGAGCGTTGGCGTCACTTCGGTGAGGATCGCGAACGCCATCACGGCCGTGACATCTATGGCTCAACCTGGAGCAACGATCAGGACCGTCACGGAGGCGGGCGGGACGAACAGCCTCGCAGCTATCATGGGCAAGGCTATCAGGGCGGCGGCTCCAGCGAGTACGACCGCAGCCGCAATCAAGGCTCCAGCCAAGGCCAGTATGGCCAACGCTATGGGCAGGGTTCCTACGGCCAAGGCGCCAACACACAGGGCGGTCAGGGTTCCTACGGTCAACGCTCCTCGGGCCAGGGCTCTTACGGACAAGGGTCCGGCGGCCAAGGCGGCTATGGTCAGGGCGCCTACGGCCAGCGCGGCTACACTGGCGGTCAAGACTATGACCGCGAACGGTTCGGCTCAGACCGAGGCGGCTCGTTCGGCACGGGCGTCTACGGCGCCGACTACGGGCGCAGCCAGGGCGGCCGATACGGGCAAGGCGGCCACGACCAGGGCTCCGAACGCGGCGAGGGCTATGGCTCGAATTACGACCGCGGCGTCGAATGGGGCGACCGCTCAAACCGCGAGCAGTGGAACGCCTCCCACGGCGGCGGACGCGAACGCGGCCAAGATTGGAGCCGCCATCAAGGCTGGCGCGGCGGCGAACATGATCGCGAACACGAGGGCCGCAGCTTCTGGAACCGCGCCGCCGACGAGGTGAAGGGCTGGTTCGGCTCCGACGACGACAATCGGGGCCGCGAGGGTCAGGGCCGCAGGGACCGTCCGCGCGAGGATTGGGACGACACCGGCTGGAGCGATCCGATCCATTCCGATCCGAGCCGCGACCGCGGCCGTCGTTGATAGCTTGAATGAGCGGCTCCGGAGCGATCCGGAGCCGTTCTCCTATCCGCGCTCTTTGGTCCGCTCGAAACGCACCTTGGGGTAGCGTTCGCCCACGTAGCCGATCTCCCACGCCGACTTAGCCAGGAACACGCGTTGATCGTCGATGTCCCGGGCGATCGCGGTGCGGTGCTTTGAGGCGAAGTCCTCCACGTCCGTGTCCGTGCCGCCAAGCCAACGCGCCTCGGCGTAAGGAGCGGATTCGAAGATCACCTCCAGGGCGTACTCGTTGGCCAGCCGGTCGGCCATCACCTCGAACTGCAGCTGTCCCACGGCGCCGACGATGAAGTCGGAGCTGCCGATCTCAGGGCGGAACAGCTGCGTCACCCCCTCCTCTGCGAGGCCTTCCAGCGCCTTCTTCAGGTGCTTAGCCTTTAGTGGGTCCTTCACCCGCACGCGCTGCAGGATCTCAGGCGCGAAGTTCGGCAGGCCGGCGAAGCGCAGGGTCCCGCTCTCAGACAAGCTGTCGCCCACGCGCAGCACGCCATGGTTGGGAATGCCGATCACGTCGCCGGCGTAGGCTTCTTCCGCCAGCTCCCGATCGGAGGCGAAGAACATGATGGGCGCGTTCACCGACAGCTGGCGCCCGGTGTTCTGCACCTTCAGCTTCATCCCCCGCGTGAACTTTCCTGAGGACAGCCGCAGCATGGCGATGCGGTCACGGTGGTTGGGGTCCATGTTCGCCTGGACTTTGAACACGAAGCCCGAGACCTCCTTGGCGCCGGGCTCCACCTCGACCTCAGCGCCGGCCTTGTCGGCCTTCAGCGGCTTGGGGGGTGGAGCGAAGGCGCCGATTCCCTCCAGCAGCTGATCCACACCGAAGTGGCGCAGCGCCGAGCCGAAGAAGACCGGCGTCATGTGGCCTTCGCGGAACGATTGCAGGTCGAACTCCGGATAACCGGCCTGCACCAGCTCAGCCCCGTCCTGCAGTTCAGCGGCCTCCGCCTCCTCCAGGTGCGCGGCGATGGAGTTGCCGCCCCTGAACGCGACCGGGTCCGGATGGCCCTCGTCGGGGTCGGTCGCGCCGCCGGTGCGCTTCGCATACGGGAAGAAGCGGTCGCTTCGCAGGTCCAGCATGCCCTTGAAGCGGCCGCCGGACCCGGCGGGCCAGTAGAGCGGCGACGGATCGAGCGCGAGCTTGGACGCGATCTCGTCCAGCAGCTCCATGGGGTCCAGCGCCTCCCGGTCCATCTTGTTGATGAAGGTGACGATGGGGATGTCGCGCAGCCGGCAGACCTCGAACAGCTTCAGCGTCTGCGGCTCGATGCCCTTGGCCGCGTCCAGCACCATCACCGCCGCGTCCGCGGCGGTCAGCGTGCGGTAGGTGTCTTCGGAGAAGTCTTCGTGGCCGGGGGTGTCGAGCAGGTTGAACATCTTGCCGTCGTGCTCGAACGTCATCACCGAGGCCGAGACGGAGATGCCCCGCTCGCGCTCGATCTTCATCCAGTCCGAGCGGGTCCGACGGTTCTCACCGCGCGCGCGGACCGCGCCGGCCGCACGGATCGCGCCGCCCGCCAGCAGGATGTGCTCGGTCAGGGTGGTCTTGCCGGCGTCGGGGTGGCTGATGATGGCGAAGGCGCGCCGGCGCGCAGCCTGGTCCGCTAGCGATAAGGTCATGGCGCGCCGACATAGGGCGCGCCGCCTCCGGTGTCACCCTTCGGCCGATCGGCGTTGGAGCCGCACCATCACGCCGTAGTGGTCCGAACCGGTCTTGCGCAGCCGCCGGACCTCCACGGTCCGCCAGTCGCGCCCGGCGTAGATGTGGTCGATCGGCAGGAACGGCGCGACCGGCAGGCCATGGAAGCGCGCGGGCCAGGTCGGCAGCGCACGCGTACGGCGCTCCAGCCCAAACGTCCGGTCCTGCTCCCGGAGGAAGTAGGACCACGGCGTGGAGTTGAAGTCGCCGCCCAGGATCAGGTCGTCGCCACCGACGCTGGTGAGCCCCTTCAGAAGGCCTTCCCGCTGCTCCCGCTGCAGCCACGGCGGCTTGGGCCAGCCGTAGTGGGTCGTCGCTACGGTGAAGGGCTCTTCGCCGGGCGGCTCCAAGCGCGCCAAAAGGTACATGGACGGATCCCAGCCGTCCCCCACCCACACCCGAGGCTTCAGCCGGCGCTCGGTCACTGGAAACCGCGAGTAGATCGCGAGGCTGCAGTCCCTCGCCGCGAACGGGCAGGTCACGCGGTAGGGGTAGGCGGACTGGAGCCAACGCTGGACCGCACGCGTCGGCCGCAGGTTGGCCTCCTGCAGGAGGACCACGTCGGCGTCAGCAGCGCGAAGCACAGCCACGGTCAGCGCTGGATCGACGTTCGCCTTGAAGATGTTGTGGCTGACGATCGTCACATCATCGGCCGAAGGCGCCGACCGCGACGCCGACCCCGCCCGCACCAGCTCAGGCGCGGCGAGCGCCAGGGCGGCGAGCACGCTCGCGCTGGCGCAGATCACCGCGGCGATGCGTAGGCGGGATGGGGACAGCGCGAGAAGCGCGGTCAGGAGAACCACCAGTCCAGCGGCGCCCCAGATGGGCATGAAGTGGGTGACCCCGTCGAGCCAGCCACTGACGAAGCCGAGGACGGAGGCCGCACCGGCGGCGGCGAGCATCACCGCTGCAAGCGCGACTGCAATGGAGAAGAGGAGGCGGAGCTGAGCCAGCACGCGCCTCCTCTAAAGCTCTGGACGATTCGGCGCGACCTCAGCCGGGCAGCAGCACCACCTTCGTCCACTCGTCCTGATCGTTCTTGAAATGCTTGTAGCCATCCGGCGCCTGGTTCAGCGGCAGGCGGTGGCTGATGATGTCGGTCAGGTCGACCTTGCCTTCCAGGATCATCTCGAGGAGCTGGGGCAGGTACTTCTGCACGTGGGTCTGTCCCGTCTTGATGGTCAGCCCCTTCTCCATGATCGCGCCCAGCGGAAACTTGTCGACGAATCCGCCGTAGACGCCGGGGATCGACACCTTGCCGCCCTTGCGCACCGCCATCACCGCCTCCCGCAGCACGTGCGGGCGGTCGGTCGCGAGCTTCACCTGACTTTTGGCTAGGTCGATCACGTTGTCTGGCGACAGGCCGTGAGCCTCCAGACCGACGCAGTCGATCACCGAGTCCGGCCCGCGACCGGCGGTCATGTCCATCAGAGCCGCGCGGACCTTGACCTCATGGTAGTTCAGAACCTCGGCCCCGTTCTTCTTCGCGAGCGCCAGGCGGTTGGGATAGTGGTCGATGGCGATCACCCGCTCGGCGCCCTGCAGGAAGGCGCTCTTGATGGCCATGATGCCGACCGGGCCGCAGCCCCAGATCGCCACTGTGTCGCCGGGCTCGATTTCGCAGTTCTCCGCCGCCATCCATCCCGTCGGGAAAATGTCGGACAGGAACAGCACCTGTTCGTCGGGAACGCCCGGAGGCACGACGATCGGCCCGATGTCCGAATACGGGATACGGGCGTACTCGGCCTGCCCCCCGGCGTAGCCGCCGGTCATGTGCGAATAGCCGAACAGCCCCGCCATGATGGAGCCGTAGGCCGTCAGGGAGATGTCGCTGGTCTCGGCGGGGTTGGAGTTGTCGCAAGCCGAGAACTGCTGCTTGCCGCAGAAGAAGCACTGTCCACAGGCGATGACGAAGGGGTTCACCACCTTGTCGCCGACCTTCAGGCGCGTGTTGCCCGGACCGACCTCGACCACCTCGCCCATGAACTCGTGACCCATGATGTCCCCGGGCTGCATGGTGGGGATGTAGCCGTCGTAGAGGTGCAGGTCGGAGCCGCAGATCGCCGTAGCGGTGATCTTGATGATGCAATCCCGCGGATTGACGATGCCCGGATCCGGAACGTTGTCCACGCGGACGTCGTGCTTCCCGTGCCAGCAGAGCGCGCGCATTCACTTGTCTCCGTATTTCTTGGGTGTGGAGCGCGGCGCGGCCGGGCCCGCCTCGCTGGTCGGGATCTCGCCGGTTTCGACAAGCTGCTTGAACCGGCGCAGATCGCGGCGCAGCTGGATGTTGGGCTCGCGCTGCATGACCTTCGCCACGATCTTCCCGAGCGCGCCCATCGGTGGGTCGTAGCTGATGAAGACGCGCACCTCCGTGCCACGTCCGGTCGGGCCGTCAGAGAACTCCACCCAACCCTCGTTTTTGACGTCGGCCTCCTCGTCGGCGCGCCAGGCGATGCGTCGGCCAGGGATGTCCTCGACGATGGTTGAGGTGAACTCGACGTCCTTGTCGCCGGGGCCCGCGATCACCCACCGGGAGCGGCCGGATTCCAGCACCTCGATAGACTTCACGTTCTCCATGAAGCGCTGGAAGTTCCGGAAGTCGCGCCAGAAGGCGTAAAGCTCCTCACGCGGCCGGTTGATGGTCACCGCCCGGCTGACGTTGGTGTCGTAGGCGCCGAACTCGTCATCATCGAGGTAGGATGTGGGCGTCAGGTCCGCGTCGGTCGAGCGCGGTTTGTCATGATCGGAGCCGTGCTCCGAAAGGGGGTTCTGCACGAGGATCTCCCTGGTGGGACTCCTCGGCTAACCCGGTCGCTTCGTCGGACGTTCCGACCGTCAAAGGAGAAAATGCCGCGCGGCGGCCGATCAGGCGGCCAGGCGACGCCAAACCTCGCGGTCGGCGGAAGCGGCGTCGAGCCTGCCGGCTTCGGCGCGGGCGTGCAGGTGCGCCATTACGTCCATCGACAGTGAGACGAAGCGGGTCGCGACCTCTTCCGGCCTGCAGCCCTGACGCGGGGCCACAAACAGGGCCGCATTGATGTCCGGCGCCGCCGCCGCAATGAGGCAGGCGAGCCGGCGGGCGCGGTCCGGCGCCACGCGGACCAGGTGGGGCTCTTCGGAGAAGAGCTCCTGGCCGAGCTTGGTCACGAACGCCAGGCCCAGGTGCTCGAAACGGCGCGCTTCGCTGGCGGGCAGCAGGGCGCCCATGTCGACGCTCAGGACCGTATCGTTCAGCAGGAACAGCAAGCGCGCGACCTTCAGTTGCCTTGGGTTCGCCCTGAAGCTTTGAGCCCCGGGATGAGGTGACCCTAACCCCGGCGCGCTTGCGGTCCCGTTGAGGAACGAGGTTAAGAGCTGTTTGCCATGTCCTCCGCCGCTCGCGTCGATGTCGGTCGGCGCAAAACGGAAAGGGGCGGGCCTTGCGACCCGCCCCTCAAGGCGTGTGGTTCTGACTTCCCGCTTAGGGCTTAGTAGCCGTAGCGATAGCCGTAACGATTGTCGTACCGGTTATCGTATCGGTTGCTGTACCGGCTGTTGTAGTAGCGGCGGTCGTAGCGGGTGTCCCGCTCATAGCCGCGGTAGCCGTAGCCAGAGTTGTAGCGATTGTCCCGATAGCTGTAGCCGCGGCGATAATCCCGGCGGTCGTCCGCGGTGGCCGCGCCCACCAGGGCGCCCGCAGCCGCGCCGGCCACCACCGCACCGGTGTCGCCGTTGCCGAGCAGGGCGCCGGCCACTGCACCGATACCGGCGCCCACGAGGGCGCGCTCGCCCGTGTTGTTGTCGCGACGGCCGTAGCGGTCGGCGGCGGAGGCCGCGGCCGGAACGGTCATGGCCAGGCCCAGAGCCGCAACGGCGGCGATCTTGGTCTTGGTGCCGATCGTCTTCATGTCTCAGTCCTTTCCGAACCGCTGGGCCGCCCGGGAGGGGAAGCCCTATGGCCCCCTTTCTAGGACCCCGCCGCTGAACGACCCCGGAGGTCGTCGTTCATCTTCCCGTCAGGTTCGGATCAGACTTCCTCGACCGCTTCGGTGAGGAAGTGGCGTCCCTCCCGATCCTCAATTTCGATCAGCCAGAAGTCTGGATCGAAGCGCGCTTCCCGTTCGATATAGGCGTCGAGCTCACGTTCATCCTCCGTCGCGATGGGGCGGATCCATACGGCCTCCCCCTCCCCGCGCACCGCCTCGCGATAGAGGCGGGCGGTGCCCGCGCGCTGGTTCACGGTCTTGACCAGCACCGTGCCGGCACGGGCGTCACCCTTGCGGGCGACGGTTGCGAAGGCGCCGGCCTGCTCGGCGCGTCGGATCAGGGCGGCGGCCCAGAGGTCTGTCGACAGAAGCAAAGGCTTAACCCTGATCCTCAACCGGACCGCAAAGGCCCGCCCCTAGAGTGGCGTCGAAGTCTCCGACGGAAAAGCCGCCGATGCCGCGCGGAATGCGCCCTTTGATCACCGCCGTCTGCACGATCGCCGCCGTGGTGACGCCGGTGGCGGCGTCGGCGGCTCCGCTCGACCAGTTCTACGAGCGTGCCCTGATGGTGGCGGCCGACCAGCGTTGCGACCTGTTCCGGCCGGCCGTAGCCCTTGCCCTCTCCGCCGCCGCGGCCCAGGCGCGGGGCGCCGCCCTGCGCGGAGGGGCCGCCGACAGGGACGTGATGCACGTCGAGGCGTTGGCCCGCACCCGCGCCGCCGCCGCCGGATGCGCCTCTCAGGATCTTCTCACCGCCGCCGGCCGGGTCCGGAACGCCTTTGACGGCTGGACCAAGCTCCCGCGCATGTCCTTCCCCGGCGAACGCGCAGCCTGGATCGCCGACCGCACGGGCGCCCACCGCGTGCGCTGGCGCCTGTCCCAGTCCGCGCGCGCTGAATATGGCCAAGCCCGTTTCGGCCTAGCTGGCCGCGGCGACCGCGCCCACCTGATCGCCGTTGGCGCCTTCGGCGACGAACGGCCCTACGCCGCTCGCCTGGTCTTCCGCGACCAGGCGCGAGCGCCGAAGCCCTGGCTGGGCGCACCGAACGCCCGCCCCACGCCGCCGCGGACGGCCTCTCGGGTCGTACTGGCGGAAGCGAGCTCGCCCGCAGCGTCGCTCGCGCCTGAGGCGGAGACGGCCGTCGCCTTCCGATTCCCGGCGCGCGAAGCGGCGCTTCTCTCCAGGCTCGACCCACGCGAGCGGTTCACCGTCGAATACGTTTTCGCCGGCCCTGACGGGGCCGAACGCGTCCGCGCGGCGCGCTTTGAAGTCGGTGACTTCGCCGCCGGTCGCACCTTCGTGGCTGCCGGACGCTAGCGACTGGTCTTCAGGGGGATCACTTCGGCGCCGCCTGTGTTCACCGGCAGCGGTTCGGGCGCGGTCTTCAGCTGCAGCGCTTCGAGCGTGGTCATCACCGGCAGCCGGACCGTGACGGCGGTGCCTTCGCCCAGGGTGCTCTCGATCCCCACCGACCCGCCGTGCAGTTCCGCCAGCGCCCGCACGAGGGATAATCCAAGGCCGGTGCCCTGGGCGCGCTGAATGGTGTCGCCGGCCTGTTCGTACGGGCGGCCGATCCGCTCCAGGTCCTCGGGGGCGATGCCGACGCCGGTGTCCGACACGGTCAGCTCGAACGCTCCGCCGGCTCGCACCAGGGTCACCGTCACTGAGCCGCCCTCGTGGGTGAACTTCAGCGCGTTGGACAGCAGGTTCAGCGCGATCTGCTTGAGCGCCCGCTTGTCGGCCCGCACCGGCAATGGCTCGGAAGGCACAATCCCGCGTAGCGCCACACCGCTTTCATGCGCCTGCAGGCGCACCAGCCGGAGCGCCGCGTTGACCGGATCGCGGCCGTCGAACGGCTCCAAATGCAGCTGGTAACGGTCGGCTTCGATCTTAGACATGTCGAGCACGTCATTGATCAGGTCCAGCAGGTGGCCGCCGGACTCATGGATCAGCTGGGCGTACTCCGCGTACTTTTCGGGGATCGGGCCGAACATCCGCTGACGCATGATGTCCGAGAAGCCGATCACCGCGTTCAGCGGGGTGCGCAGCTCGTGACTCATGTTCGCCAGGAAACGGCTCTTGCCCTGGTTCAGCGCGTCGGACCGGACGCGCTCGGCCTCCAAAGCGAGCTCGCGGTCTCGATCGGTCGTCGCATCGCGCAGCGTGCCCACGAGTCCGTTCTCGCCGGTGCGCCGCAGGCTTAGGCGCACCCATCGGTCCGGCGCGCCAAGGGGGGCAAAGCCCACTTCGCTCACGGCGCTGGCGTGTGCTTGGGCCAGCGCCGTCCGAACATCGGGACGGTCCTGATGACGCGCGGCGACGATAAGCCCGTGCTGGAGCAGAAGGTCGGTGGAGACGCCAGCAGGCGGTGCGCCATAGGCGGCGGACACCCGGCCCTCCTCGTCTCCCACCATGATCAGATGCGGCTGCTCGGCCAGAACGTCCTTGAGGCGATCTCCTGCGCGTTCGACCTGGATGTTTCGAGCTCGGCCGCTGCGCGCGCTCAGCATCAGGCCTGCAGCGAGAGCCCCCGCCAAGGTCAGCACGCTGATGAAGCCCAGCCACAGCTGCAGTCCGCCGCGTGGGGCCTCCGTCGCACCGGTGAGTCCGGCCCAGAGCGCCATAGCCAGGGCGGCGAGCGACAGGGCGGCGGCGCCAGGCACAAGGCTTCGGCGATCAAGCACGAACGCCGCGGCCAGTGGCGCGGCGCACCAGGTCGCCAATGGGCCGGCGACACCACCGCTCAGCGTGGGCGAAAGGGCGGCGGTGGCGGACCAGGCGTAGATCAGCCAGTCGCGGGCCCTATCGTCGTCCCGCCAGCGCAACCCCTGCGCCAGAAACCCTGGCAGCGCCGCCAGCAACAGGCCCGCGCCCACGCCAGTCGGGAGACCGCCGAACCCGAGCGCCGCCACCACCAGCGCTGCGAGGACGGCCGCGCTCCAGGCCAGGTGCCAAGCCAGCACACGACGCAGCGCCGCCTCCTCGGGCGGGCGCGTGGCCTCTTCGGCGATTTCGTCAGCTGGGATCGTCACGAGACTCACGGAGCGGCCTTCGCAGAATAGCGTTCCGCCGCACCCGGTGCGAGCTGGCTCGCCCCTCACGCGACCATGAGGAGCGCCTTCGCCGTGGAGGGTCTTGTGGAGCCTTGCCGCTCATCCGTGTGGAAACGGAATCGTAAGCGCGTGGTGCGATAGTGGGGGTCGGTTAAACAGCGAAGGCCCGCGGCCGCAGATGTCCAGACAGGCCCGGCTGACACAGAACCCGGAGGCGCCGGCAGCGCCTCCAAGGCGCCGCCGCTCCGCCGCTCAGCTCCGCGCTGCGCGGGTGGACGAGGCGCGGCAGGGCTTCCTTCGCATGGTCAGCCACGAGCTGCGCACGCCGCTCAACTCCATCATCGGCTTCTCGGAGATTCTGAGCTGCGAGCTGTACGGGCCGCTGGGCTCGCCGCAGTACAAGGAGTACGCGGGGATCATTCGCGAGAGCGGGCATCGCCTTTTGCGCCTCGTGAACCAGGTCATGGAGATGGCCCGGCTGGAGAGCGGCGCAGAGCCCTTCGACCTGCGGCTCGAACCTTTGGATCAGGCCATCGAGGACGCCATGCGCGCGGTGGCGGAGGAGGCCTCGCAGCGGCGCATCTCCGTCGTCGCTGAGATCGCCGGTCCGGCGCCGCTCGCCTTCGCCGATGCGCGCGCGCTGCGCACTATTCTCGTGAACCTGCTGCAGAACGCCATCGCCCATGCGCCGGAGGGATCGGAGGTGAAGGTCTCCGCCGCCGCTCATGGGCCGCTGGCGACGCTGGAGGTCCGCGACGCGGGACCCGGGGTAGACCCAGCTGAAGTCTCGCGCCTGATGCGCCCCTTCGAACAGGGGGAGAACGCGCTGGTGCGTCAGCACCAGGGCGCTGGCCTCGGCTGGCCCATTGTGCAACTCCTGACGCAGGCGCTTGGCGGGCGCTTCAGCGTCCGCACGGAGCTCGGTGAAGGTCTCACCGCCACGGTCGTGCTGCGCCGGGCCGCATGACCCGGCGGTTGCCGCGCAGGGCCCCGGCCTCTATCTCCGCGGCGCATGACCCGCTCCATCGCCGAAGAACTGGACGCCCTCGCCGAAGATTTCGACGTCTTGGACGACTGGGAAGAGCGGTACCGTTACGTCATTGAGCTTGGCCGCGACCTGCCGCCCCTCCCGGAGGCGGAGCGGATCGAAGCGAACAAGGTGCGCGGCTGCGCCAGCCAGGTCTGGCTGGCGGTCACCCGCGAAGCCGACGGTCGGCTGACCTTCCGCGGCGACTCCGACGCCCACATCGTCAAAGGCCTGGTCGCGGTCATGCTGCGGCTCTACTCGGGCCACACGCCGGCCGAGATCGCCGCCTTCGACGCCGGCGCTGCGGTGGAGCGGCTGGGCCTCACGGGCGCGCTCTCCAGCCAGCGGGCGAACGGACTGGGGGCCATGGTCGACCGAATTCGGACCGAGGCGTTAGCGGCGGCCTAGAACCTCCGTTCCGCACCGTCGACGCTGATGGGAATCAGCGGGATTCATCGTTAGCGCGATCTCAACCCGCGCTGGTCTGTAGTGCGCCCCTCGGATCAAGGGGCGATACATGACGGTCGTTGCGGTTTACCCGTCGTCGAAGGTGATCGGCGCGTCGACGCTGTTCGCGGGCGCCATTTTCACCAGCGCCATGCTGGTGTTCTCCGTCCAGCCGATGATCGCCAAGATGATCCTGCCGCAGCTCGGCGGATCGCCCGCGGTGTGGAACGCCAGCATGGCCTTCTTCCAGGCGGCGCTCCTGTGCGGGTACGCTTACGCGCACCTGCTGCAGCGCCTGCCGTCACTGCGTTCGCAGGTGCTTGTTCACATGACGGTGCTGGCCCTGGCGGCCGTCGTCCTGCCGCTGAAGGTGACCGGGGTGTTGGGCGAAGCGCCCGCCACCGCGCCGGTGCCCTGGCTGCTTGGCGTTCTCGCCCTTTCTGTCGGCGCGCCTTTCGCCGCTCTCTCGGCGACCGCCCCCTTGGCCCAAGCTTGGTTCGCCCGTTCGCAACAGGGCCGGCCCGAGGCTGAGAACCCTTACGTCCTATACGCCGCCAGCAACGTCGGCAGCATGCTGGCGCTCCTGTCCTATCCAGTTCTCATCGAGCCGCTGCTGGCCCTGAAGAGCCAGACCCTGCTCTGGACTATCGGCTACGGAGCCTTCGTCATCCTGCTCGGCGGTGTCGCGCACCTGGTCTGGCGCACCCAGCCAGCCGCCGCCCTCGTTCGAGCGAGCGAACCGCCGGCAGCCGTGGCCTGGAAGGACCGCTTGCTGTGGATCGCGCTCGCAGCAGCGCCGTCGAGCCTGATGCTGGGGGTCACCACCCACATCTCAACAGACGTGGCGTCCGCGCCTTTCCTTTGGGTCCTGCCCCTGGCGCTGTACCTGCTCACCTTCGTGATCGCGTTCCAGGCCAAGCCGGTCATCCCTCCGCACCGTGCCGTGCTCTGGCAGACCGCCTTCATCCTGCTTTGTTTCTTGCCGCTCGGCCTCAGCGTCGCCTCCTGGACGATGAGCCTTGTGCTGCACCTGGGCGCATTCTTCCTCACCGCCTTGGTCTGCCACCACGCACTCGTGGCGCGACGCCCCAACAGCGCGCACCTGACCGAGTTCTATCTCTTGATGTCGGTGGGCGGTGTGATTGGCGGCGCATTCAACGCCTTCGTCGCTCCGGCGGTCTTCGAGACCGTCCTCGAATACCCGATCGTGCTGGCGCTCGCCTGCCTGGCCCGGCCCTGGTCCGCCCGCCCTTCCATGCCCGCGACTGGCCTAGCCGCGGCCGGTGTCGCTCTGGCGTTGACCAACCTGGTCCTGCCGGAGACGACCTCCGCGGGCGTCCGTATCGCACTGCTATTGGCCTCCGCCGGCGTCGCCGCCACCCTGCACCGGCAGACGTTGCTGTTCGCGGTGCTGGTGGGGGCCCTGGCGCTTACGCCTGTCGCCGCTCAGAACGCGGGTCAGACCGTTCACCGCGCGCGAAGCTTCTTTGGCGTGCATAAGGTCGAGGCGGAGTCTCTGCCGCAACTCGGCGGGCCGGTGCACCTGCTCGTCCATGGCACGACCTATCACGGCGCCCAGCCGCTAAACCCCGCGCTGCGCTGCACGCCTACCAATTACTACGCCGCGGTGGGTCCCATCGGTCAGACCTATACCGGTCTCGGCGCGACACGTAGCAGGCTGAACATCGGCGTGGTGGGGCTCGGAGGGGGGGCGGTCGCCGCCTTCTCGCGGCCCGGCGATCGAATGCGCTTCTTCGAGATCGACCCAGAAGTCGAGCGCATCGCCCGCGACGAACGATACTTCAGCTACCTGTCTGAGTGCGCCCAGGGGCCGACTGATGTGGTGTTGGGAGACGCGCGCCTGACCGTGGCCCGTGAGCCTCGCCATAGCTACGACCTGATCCACCTCGACGCCTTCACGTCCGACAGCGTTCCGACCCACCTGCTCACCGCGCAGGCCCTGCAGATCTATTTTGACGCGCTCAAGCCGGACGGCGTGCTGATGCTGCACATCTCCAACCGCAATATGGCGCTGGAGGGCCCCGCCGCGGCAGCAGGTCAGAAGATCGGCGCCCAGGCGCTTATCCAGAATTTCCGCGTGGCCAAGGACGCCCCAAAGCTCGTGGCGAACAGCACGGACGTGATGATCTTATCCAAGAGCGCCGCTGCGCTGGAGCCGTTCCGGCGTGACCCGCGCTGGCGCGAAGCTAAGGCCGATCAGCGGGCTTGGACCGACGACTATACAAACGTGGTCGGGGCAGTCGTCGCCAAGATGAGGCAGTGAGGGATCAGGCGGCGCGGATGCCTGAGGGCAGGTCGTCCCGCGCGCCGACGACAGCGTCATAGCCCAGGATCATGTCCACGCGCCGTCCGTCTGAGGAGAGCGGCAGGCGCAGCCAGACGAGCGACAGCCAGTCGGCCCCGCGCCAAGCCAGCGAGTGAACGCCCGCGCCGGGCCGGGCGCTGTCGACCACCTTCTCCAACTCGTCGCGCCAGTAGCGCGCTGCGGCGGGCTCATAGACCTGCTCGAGCTCCAGGCCGGTGATCTCCCGACCATAGACGCCATAGAGGCCGGTTCCAGCCAGGCGGACACGGAAGCTGCGCGGCTCATGCCGCACGTCGATCAAGCTGACGGTCGGCAGATGCCGTTTGAAATCCGTAGGATGGATGTCGGCGCGCGAGGGCAGCCGACCGGGGACCTTCCTTGAGGTCCAGTAGGTGAACAACTCCTGGTGAGCCCTTAAGGCTGTCACCGGCGCTGCAGGTTGCGCCACCATCTACGGATTCCCCACCAACCGTTTGGAATCACGGCGATTCACTATCGCTTAACCGGCGAATCACTGGCAAGCGGAAAAGGGTTAACGCGCAACCCTCGCCTGTGTTCTGCGGGGGAGTGTGGGATCAGGGACTCACCTGAGAATCGAAACGCCCGCCCCCTTGCGGAGACGGGCGTCGAAAGCTCGTCTGTGGCTGGTGGCTTAGCGACGGCCGCCGCGCGCCGTCTGCCGGCCGCCTTGGCCCAGCCCCATCTGCTTGGCCAGGTCCGAACGCGCCTTAGCGTAGTTCGGAGCGACCATCGGGTAGTCCTTCGGCAGGCCCCACTTCGCGCGGTAGTCTTCCGGGCTCATGTTGTACTTCGTGCGCAGGTGCCGCTTCAGCGACTTGAACTTGCGACCGTCTTCCAAGCACACGAGGTAGTCGGGCGTGATCGACTTCTTGATCGGCACGGCCGGCTCCTTGGGAGCGGCTTCCTGCACCGGCTCGCCACCCGAGACCGTCGAAAGCGCGCGGTGCACGCTCTGGATCAGACCCGGCAGATCGGCCGCCGTGACGGAGTTGTTTCCGACATAGGCGGACACGATGTCCGCAGTCATCTCAATGATTTCCGACTTGTCGTCCATGACTTCTATCCGATGCGGGGGATTCAGCGTTGAATTCGCTTGCGGAGAACTTGCTCCGTTGAAGGGTGCATAACGAGCTTCGAAGGCCAGCACAACAGTGCTCGCGAACATTTCCGCACATCTATAAGGTGAACCGACGGTAACGGCGTGTGTGGCTGAAAAAAGGCAGAGGTCTCAGTTCAGCGGACCAAGTCGTCTGCAAGCGCCAGCATCGCCGCTCTTTGCGGCACGGAATACTCGTCCAACGCATCTTCGTCACCCGCCCGAATCGCTCGGACAAGGGCGGGCGTAAGCGCGGACGAAAGCGCCCAATTCCAGTAGCGAAGCACCGTCTGAGCCCGATCGACGGCCATCATGTCGTAGGTGTTGAGCACTCGCTCGAGGGCAGGATGGATGTCCCCTTCGGCGGTGGTCTCGGGCCGACGCATCGCACGCCACAGAATGCGAAGGTTACCCTTGGACAGGCCGGTCGCCTTACAGATCACCGCGATGGGCTCGCCGCCGGGATCGGCCATTATCTTGGCCCCGGTGGCGGGCTTCAGCCCGGCTAGGTAGGCGATCTCGCTGACCAGTTCGTTGTTCAGGCCGCGCTCGGTGGCCGCGATGGCGGCCTCCAGGCTCTCGTAGGGGCTGCGCTGCAAGGCCGCGCGGTTGCGCTGGCGTCGCTCGATGAACTGCAGGGCCTTCCGGGCGAGCGGGTCGTTCCACCGCTCCTCGGCCATAACCGGGAAGACGTCGGCGGCCGCCTCCTGCAGCACTTCGCGCGAGACGGCGAAGCGCGACAGCACCTGGCGGCGCCCGTCGGCATCGGCCCACCAGAACATCACGTACGCGTGGCTAGGCCGAAGCTCCGGCCGCTTGAGCAAGAGCGGGATCAAGCCAGGATCAGCGCGGCTGGCGGCGACGATGGCCTCGACAGCCGGTTGGGAGAGCCGCGCGTTCATGTTGCGCAGCAGCGGCTCCAGCACCACCGGCTCCAGCCGCTCGGTCAGGGTCTCGGTGACGATCTCGGAGATGTCGCGCCGGTGAGCGATGGCGCGCCGATGCTCGGTCTCCCCGTCCCGCGCTGCGGAGACGAGGTCGGCGTCGCTTAAGGAGGCGCACTCGGAGAGAAACGGCGTGGAGACCGTGGGGTGATCGCGCGCGAACAATCGAACCAGGGCGTTAGGGATCTCCCCCAGCCCGGAGACCCGGCGCGAGACGCGTAGCCGCTCGTCCACCGTGCCCTCGCGCAGCATCTCGACCAACAGGTCGGCCGTCATCGCGCGCTCGAAGGCGTTCACCCGGCTAGCCGGCAGCGACACGACGTCCGCCAACCGCTTGATCAGGGCGGTGCGCGCGCGTGAGCGCGGCGGGCTCGGGGCCGGCAGGTCGACGGCGACGTCAGTCATCGCCCGCAGCCTGCCGTCCAGACGTTAAACCCGCGTTGAGACTATTAAAGTCCGTCAAAAAGGGCAGTCGACAGGTACCGCTCCGCGAACGAGGGAACGATCGTTACGACCAACTTCCCGGCGTTCTCCGGTCGTCCGGCCACTCGGAAGGCCGCCGCCAGCGCAGCGCCGGATGATATGCCCACGGGCAGCCCCTCCACGCTCGCCGCGCGCCGCGCCATCGCGAACGCCTCGTCGTTGCTGACGGTCTCAACCGCGTCCACCACACCGGTGTCGAGGTTCGACGGAATGAAACCCGCCCCGATGCCCTGGATCTTGTGCGGTCCCGGCTGGCCGCCGCTGATGACCGGAGAGGCCTCCGGCTCCACCGCGATCATCCGCACCGAGGGCTTGCGCGCCTTCAGCACCTGTCCCACCCCGGTCATGGTGCCGCCGGTGCCGACGCCCGCGACGACGAAGTCCACGGCGCCGCTCGTGTCGTTCCAAATCTCCTCGGCGGTGGACACCCGGTGCACCTGGGGATTGGCCGGGTTGTCGAATTGCGCGGGCGAGACCGCCCCCTCGATCGACTCCAGCAACTCACCCGCTCGGGCGATGGCGCCCTTCATGCCCTTCTCGCCCGGCGTCAGCTCAAGCTCGGCGCCCAGCAGCGCCAGCATCTTGCGGCGTTCGAGCGACATCGTCTCGGGCATGCACAGGATCAGTCGGTAGCCCTTGGCCGCCGCTACGAACGCCAGGGCGATGCCGGTGTTGCCGCTCGTGGGCTCCACGATCACGGAGCCGGGTTTGAGCACCCCCGCCTGCTCCATCGCCTCCAGCATGGCCGCCCCGATGCGGTCCTTGACGCTGGCGATGGGATTGAAGAACTCCAGCTTGGCGACGACCTCGCCGACCGGCTTCAGCTCGGCCGAAAGCCTTGGCAGACGGATCAACGGCGTGTCGCCGATGGTGTCGACGATCGAGTCGTAGATCTTGCCCCGGCCGGCGCGCTTGAAGCGGGCGGCGTCGTAGGCGGCTTCGAGCTCCAGGACAGAGGCGTCGGTCATGAGAAGGGCTCCGGGTCGTCGGATCGGACGGCCCGGAGCATAGGCCTACGCGCGCGCCGGGGAAGCCCACGCTGCCGCAGTTCTTCTGAGGCTGCGCCTAAGTGGCCCTGAAGGCGTGCGAGCGCGAGCCTCCTCGCCGCTGGCCGTCAGCGCTTCAGAAGTTCTCCCACCCCTCGGTGGACGGAGCTGGCGCGAGCTTCAGCGCGGCGGAGCCCGCGAAGGCGGGCCGTTGCGCCCGGCCGGCGGGCGCCCGCGCGGGGGCGAAGCTGCGGACCTCCGCGGCGCGGGGGTGAACGGCCGTTTGCGACGGGTTGATGGTGAATCGGCTCATCAATTGGGCGAGTTCGTCAGACTGGCTGGCCAGCGAGTGGCTGGCGGCCGTCGACTGCTCGACCATTGCGGCGTTCTGCTGGGTGATCTGGTCCATCTGGTTGACGGCGCCGTTCACCTCGTTGAGGCCGGTGGCCTGCTCCTGAGCCGACGCGGCGATCTCGCCGATGAGGCCGTTCAGATCGGCCACCTGCGCCACGATCCGCTGCAGAGCTTCACCGGCGCGCCCGACCAACGCCACGCCCGAGCCGACTTGGCCGGTGGAGGTCGAGATCAGAGTCTTGATCTCCTTGGCCGCCTCGGCCGAACGCTGAGCCAGGGCGCGCACCTCCGACGCCACGACCGCGAAGCCACGCCCCGCCTCACCGGCACGAGCCGCTTCGACGCCGGCGTTCAACGCGAGCAGGTTGGTCTGGAAGGCGATCTCGTCGATGACGCCGATGATCTGCGTGATCTGGCGCGAGGAGGCGTCGATCTCACCCATAGCCACAACGGCGCTGCGCACGATCTCTCCCGACGCCTCGGCGTCGCCGCGCGCTGCGCTCACCACCTCGCGCGCCTGCTGCGCCCGATCAGCCGTCGTCTTCACCGTGGCGGTGATCTCGTCAAGCGCGGCGGCGGTCTCCTCGAGGCTGGCCGCCTGCTGTTCAGTGCGGCGGGAGAGATCATCGGACGCCTGGCTGACCTCGCGGGCGCCGGAACCCATGGCGTCAGCGGCCTCGACAATGGCGGCGATCACCCCCGAAAGCTGCTCGACAGCCGCGTTGAAGTCGTCACGAAGGCGCGCGTACTCCTCAGGGAAGGGTCCCTCGATGCGCGTCCGCAGGTCACCCCTGGCCAGCGCCGAAAGGCCCGCACCGAGCTTCTCCACCGCCGCTGCCTGTCGCTCCTGCGCCTCGCGCCGCTCGGCCTCGTTGGCGCGGCGCTCGAGTTCGATCTGGGTCACGTCCGTGGCGAACTTGACGACCTTGTACGGCTTGCCGTCCGCGTCGAGCATTGGGTTGTAGGTGGCCTGAATCCAGATCTCCCGCCCGCCCTTGCCGTAACGAAGGTACTTGTCTGCGAAGTACTCACCGCAGCTCAGGCGCCCCCAGAAGGCCTGGTATTCGGCGCTGGCGGCGTACTCCGGCGCCACGAACATGCGGTGATGGCGGCCGACGACCTCCGCCTCCGTGTAGCCCAATGTGCTCAGGAAGTTTTCGTTGGCGGCTAGAATCGTGCCGTCGAGCTGGAACTCGATCACGGCTTGCGAACGGTGGATTGCGTCGACCTTCGACTGGAGCTCGGCGCGTTCCTGCGCGCGCTCACGCTTATGCGCGGTGTTGAACATCGTGACCCTCAAGGCGCGTTTTGGAGCCCTCCTTCGGAGAGCGGTGTTCTCGGTTCTGCGCCAGAACTCCTAACAAGAGATTATATCGCGTGCGATCTATTCGCTTTCGACGGGGCAATAGTGGGTTAACGACTACTCATCATCTTAGTCGGGAGGCATGTTCAATTCTGGATTGCTCAAGTGACTAAGCCGGCCAGGTCCGACCTCCGCACCGCAGACTCTCCGCCCGACGAGCGGGAGCATTGGCGGCGCGAACTGTACCTGGACAAGCAGCTGTGCCTGGCCCTGCAGATCTCCAGCAGCCTGGTGACCCGAATTTACCGCGGCTTGCTGGAGCCCCTCGGCCTCACCTATCCGCAGTACCTGGTGCTCATCGCTCTATGGGAACAAACCGAGCGCGTCTCCATGGGCGCCCTGCGGCGTTCGCTATGCATGGACACCGGCGCCCTGACGCCGCTCGTCAAACGCATGGAGGCGGCGGGCCTCCTTACGCGGAGCCGTGACGAGGCCGACGAGCGCCGCGTCTGGGTCGACCTGACCGAAAAGGGCTGGTCATTGCGAGACGAGGTCGCGGACGTCCGCCGCGAGGTCGTCAAGCGCCTGCCCATGCCAGGGGCGCAGCTCGCCGAGCTCCGCTCCGTTCTCCAGCAGATGAACGACGCTATCCTCGCGGCGGAGGGAGGGCCCGGCCGGAAGCACGCCTGAGCGAGCCCGCTGGAATCGCGCACGCGTTGCGTTAGAACTGGACATCGCCTCAGCGAGCGCTCCCGTGACTCCGTCTATTCGCCCTCTGGTCTTCCTTGCCGGCGTGATGAGCCTCGCCGCGGCCCAGGCGCCGACGCCTCCGAGCCCGGGACCGCGCCAGCTCTTCATCAGTCCGTTCGGCGAACCCTTCCGCGCGCCGCCCTCCGCCGACTATCCCGTGCGGAGTTGGTTTGCAGCCGCGGACGCGGACAAGGATGGCAAGCTTAGCCTTGACGAGTTCCGAGCCGATGGTCTGCGCTTTTTCGGGCAACTGGACCGCACGGGCGATGGTTGGATCGATAACGTGGAGAACACCCGCTACGAATCGGAGGTCGCGCCGGAGATCCTGCGCCCATCCCCCCTGCCCGGCCGTGGGCGCAGCCAACCCCTAGGCGGCGATGGCGACCCCGTATTCCGGCGCAAAGGCGAAGTCGGGCGCGCCCCCGCCCGCCCGCTGCAGGGCGCAGCCCCTTACGCCTTGCTGAACGAGCCGCAGCCGGTGCGCGGCGCGGACATGGACCTGAACTTCCGCGTCTCGAAGGACGAGCAGGGCCGCGCCGCCGCCCAGCGGTTCGCCAAGCTGGACCAGGACAAGGATGGGCGCCTCACCCTCGAGGAGCTTCCGCTCACCCCCATACAGGCCCGACTCCAGCCGGCGCGCGACTGACCCACAGGCTTTATCGCCAAGCTCGGAACCTCACGGGCTCGTGATCAGTTTCACCGGGGAACTTCTTGGGAGGAGCCCAACCATGTCCCGTAGCTTCCTGACCGCCACGGCCGCGCTCGCGTCCGTCTTCGCGCTCGCCGCCTGCAACAACCAGGCGAACGAGAAGCAGCCTGAGAGCCAGGACAACGACGTCGTCAACACGGCCCAGGACGTGGCCGGCGCCGCGACGGGCGTGGCCACCGGCGCGACCGGCGCGGTGAACACCGAAGCCTTCGTGCGCGACGCCGCGATCGGCGACATGTACGAGATCGAGTCGTCCAAGCTGGCGCTGCAGCGTTCCAAGAACGCAGACATCAAGAAGTCGGCCCAGATGATCATCGACGACCACACCAAGTCGTCGGCCGAACTGAAGGCGATCGCCGCGGCCAACAACCTGACGCTGCCGACCGAGATGGACGAGCGCCGCAAAGGCTTCATCGACAACCTGAAGGGCGCGTCAGACGCGGACTTCGACGACCGCTACCTCGACCAGCAGACCGCCGCTCACCACGAGGCGCTGGCCGCATACAACGGCTACAAGCAAGCCGGCGACAACGAGGCGCTGAAGGCGTTCGCGAACAAGACCGCTCCGGCGCTGGAACGTCACGCCCAGATGGTCACCAAGCTCGACCGCTCGACGAACGCCGACGACGAAGGCGGCGCGGGCGGCACCCAGCCCAACGCGGTCGGCAAGGCCGCCAACGACATGAAGCACTGATCGGCGCACGATCGCTGATCGACAGGAGGGCCGTTCCGGCGACGGAGCGGCCCTTTCCAGTAGCGGCGCAGGTGGACGCAGCGCCCTTCAAGGATTATCTACGGCCGCCGTCGAACCACGCTGGCTTTGAAGCTATAGTGGGAAGATTCAACGGGCGCCCCGCATCGGGGATCAGCCTCAACACTATTCAAGGAGCCTCATGGCTACCGGCACCGTCAAGTGGTTCAACGCCGTGAAGGGCTATGGCTTCATCCAGCCCGACACCGGCGGCAAGGACGTCTTCGTCCACATCAGCGCGGTCGAGCGTGCAGGCCTCGCCGGCCTGAACGACGGCCAGAAGGTCACCTATGATCTCGAGACCGACCGCTCCGGCAAGGACTCGGCGGTGAACCTGCAGGCCACCTGACCATGGCCAAGGAAGAATTCATCGAGTTCGAAGGCGTGATCGAGGAGCTGCTGCCCGAAGGCCGCTTCCGGGTCCGCCTCGACAACGACCACACCATCCTGGCCTACACCGCCGGCCGCATGCGCAAGAACCGCATCCGCTCGCTGGTGGGAGACCGCGTTACGGTCGAGATGACGCCGTACGACCTGGACAAGGGCCGCATCACGTTCCGTCACAAGGCCGAGGGCTCCGCGCCGCGTCCAGGCGGCCCGGCACGCCCGCAGTTCCGCCGCCGCTAGAGCAGCGGCCCCGATCATCACGGAGCCCGGCCGAGAGGTCGGGCTTTTGTGTATCTGGAGGCCGGAGGAGGACGGCATGTGCAACAGCTTCGAAGCGCGGGCCAACTTCACGCAGCTGGTCGACGCGATGGCCCAGGCGCGGCTGCCGCTGCGGTGGCCGGAACGCGGAAGCGCGCCGAACCTGGAGCCCCTCGACCTGGTGCGCCCTACCGACATGACGCCGGCGATCCGCATGCGCAGCGAAGGCGGAGAAACGGGGCCGGAGCTGACCAGCTTGCGCTTTGGCCTTCCGCCCGCACGGCCTAAAGCGCCGCCGGTGATCAATTTCCGCTCCGAGGGCCGCCGCTTCGGCCCCGACAGCAAACTGGCGCGCTGCCTCGTGCCGGTGACAAGCTTCTTCGAATACACCGGGACCAAGTACCCGAAGACTCGCTGGCGAGTGACCAAGCCCGACGAGCCCGACCTGTTCGCCTTGGCCGCTCTGTGCCGCGGGCCTGACGCAGCGGCCGAGAAGCCGTGGCCCGCCAGCTTCACCCTGCTGACGACTGAGCCAGGTCCGGACATCGCGCCGGTCCACGACCGGCAGATGGTGGTGCTGCACCGGGCCGACTGGGCGCGTTGGCTGGATCCAGAGGCCGATCCCGCCGACCTGCTGAAACCCTTGCCGGCCGGAGCCCTGAAGGTCGAGCAGGGCTGAGGCCGCGTCAGGCTCCCTTGAAGCTTCGGCAGATGTCGACGAACCGGTGGAGGGTGTCTCCACGCGGCGCGGGGCGGGTCAGCGTCTGCGTTCCGTAGCTGGCGCTGATCACCGCGCCCGGAGCCACCAAGCTGTCCAAAAGGCTGAGGTGGATCGCCCCCTTGCCGACGACGCCCGGCTCCGCCGCTTCGACGTCCTGCGCGACAAGGGCGTGGGCTTCCGGGCCTACGCCCAGCGTCAGACGCTCCTCGCTGCCGACCCGCGTAAAGCCCGGCAGCGTCACCACCAGCTCGCCCGGGTCCCGGGCGCAGGCGAGCGTAAGGACCGGAACCTGGCCCGGGGTCCCCAGCTCGAGCGCCACGCCGGCTCCCGTGACGCGCGAGACCCAGACCTCCGGCGCCTCCGCCGATCCATCCGATGCAGCTGTGTCGCGGTCTGACCGCGTCGGAGCGGACAGTGGGAGCGGCTCGCCAGGAAGCTCGCGCGGCCTATCGCAACCGGCGATCACCAATGTGCTCGCCAACAACAATCGCCTCAGGATCCTTGCTCCTCTTCGTACTGAGCATGAGGATGGATCACCCACAGCTCCGCGTCTACGCCGCGAGGAGGGCGAGCAACGGCGAAGCGAACCCGGCGTTCTCATCACGTGGTCCAGCGGAGCGAGCGATGGGCTTGAACGTGGAGAGTGTCGTCCCCGACGAGGTCGAGCCGTTGGAGGTTGGCCCCGGCTGCTTTCGACGGGCCATGCCGGCCGGTCCGGGCGTGCGGGTGTGGGTCGTGGACATGGAGCCGGGAGCGGAGTGGCCCCGGATCGACCATCATCGAGAAGGCGGCGAGAACGTCTACGTCGTCTCAGGCGAACTGATCGAAGGCGAGCGCCGGTTCGGCGCGGGCAGCTACCTGAACTGGGCGCCGCATAGCGCGCATCGGCCCCGAACTGAGACGGGGGTACGCCTTTTCGGGTTCAACCTGATGCTGGAGCCCCCCGCGCCCTGATCCGACGCCGGCAGGTGGAGATCCCGCTTCACTCAGCGCGCCCCGCCTTAGCATCCTCAACGACTCCGCGGGCGTTCAGCAAAAATGCCAGATCCCTACCTGCTCTTCCTCGTCGGCTTCGGTGCCATCGTGCTGCTGGTCGCCTGGCTGCCGTTGGCGCTGAAGGAGCTGCCCCTTTCCCTGGCGATCATCTGCGTCGGCATCGGGGTGGTGCTGTTCGGCTCTGGGGCGCTAGGGATCGATCCTGATCCGCGCCTTTACGACACGGTGACGGAGAAGCTGACCGAACTGGTGGTCATCATCGCGCTCATGGGCGCAGGGCTGAAGATCGATCGGCGCGTCGGCTTCAAGCGATGGGGCGTCACCTGGCGGCTGCTTGGGATCGCCATGCCCCTGACCATCGTGGCCGTCGCCTGGCTCGGCTACGCTTGGTTGGGCTTCGGTCTCGCCATGGCGCTGCTGTTCGGCGCGGCTCTGGCGCCGACCGATCCGGTCCTGGCCTCGGACGTGCAGGTAGGTCCGCCCAAGTCGGGCGAGGATGGGGAGGTGCGTTTCGGCCTCACCTCCGAGGCGGGACTCAACGACGGCCTGGCCTTCCCCTTCGTGCACCTTGCGATCGCCATTTCGCTGACCGGCGTGACCGCGCCGATGTTGACCCACTGGGTGGCGGTCGACGTGCTCTGGCGCATCGCAGCCGGGGTGGGGATCGGGTGGGCTGTGGGCCGGGCGCTGGGCTGGCTGACTTTCAGGCTGCCCCACGCGCACCTGTCCGCCACTGGCGACGGGCTCGTGGCGCTCGGCATGACCTTCATCGCCTATTCGGTCACAGAGCTCTTCCACGGCTATGGCTTCCTGGCCGTGTTCGTCTCAGCGCTCACTCTGCGCGCGTCCGAGTGGGAGAACGACTACCACCAGCAGCTCCACGACTTCTCCGAGCAGATCGAGCGGCTCCTGATGCTGCTCGTCCTCGTGCTCTTCGGCGGCGCGATCGCTTCAGGCCTGTTCTCGGTCCTCACCTGGCTCGACGTGGCGGTGGCGCTGGCGATCGTCTTCCTGGTGCGGCCGCTCACCGGCTTCATAGCTCTGGCGGGCTCCCCGCACCCATTGCGGGACCGGGCCCTCCTGGCGTTCCTGGGTATCCGCGGCATCGGCACATTCTACTACGTGGCCTACGCCATCAATCATGGCGAGTTCGGCAGCAGCGAGCGCTTATGGGCCGTGGCCGGCCTCGTGGTGCTGATCTCGATCGTCATTCACGGGATCACCTCGACTCCCCTGATGCGACGATTGGACGAACGCGCCGCCGCCAGGGGCGAAGCCAGGTCGCCGGAGGGCGACGTGGCGGCCTAGGTCGCTCCTTGCGGCTATGCCGCTACGTCCCGCAGGATCTCCTCACGAAGTCCGTCCAACACGGCGGCGACGGCGAACTCGGCGCCCGCCGACGACTCGGCCCCATGCGTCGGCGCCTGAGCGATCGACTCCGAAGCGGATTGCAACGCGTGCAGGACGTCGCCGGCGGCCGTGGGCGAGCGCTTGGCGTGCAGGACCAGGAGGATTCGCACGGTCTCTTCGAGCGCACGCACGTCGATCTGCAGCGCCTTCAAGGCGGTGGACGGGTTCTCGCCGACGGAAACGCCGTCGGCGCTCGCGGCGGTCGGCCGCGGAGTTTCTTCGAAGGTCATGGGCGGGGAGGTATCCGGGAGAGGGCGAAACTGACGTTTCCCCCTTTGTTGGGGCGCGACATAATGGCTTCGCTGGTAACGGTAAACCCGTGATCGACCCGAACCGGGTCACCTTCACCATTCAACCAGAGGTCGTATCGCCTTCGTCATACCGGCTGATCCTGCCATTTGCGGACGCAAGCTCCGAGACCAGGGTTCTGGCGAACTCAAGGTAGCGGCCGCGGCCCAGGACGTCGGGCGTCGGGCGGACACCGCCGGCGAACTCCTCCAGCTCCCCCTTGGCGATCAGCTTTGCGATCCGCCGCCGCACCACCTCGCGCGGCAGACCCGTGGCCTCGGCGATCGCGCGCCGGCTGACGGCGCGGAAGTAGCGCTCCGGCAGGGGAGCGTCACGCGCCAGCTCCCGCGCCTCCGGATCACGCAGCGCTCCGCCGGCGCTTGCGGCCACCACGCTCAAGAATACGACCATGGACTCCAGATCGCTCTCCGGGAAGCAGTCGATCGCGCATCGCAGCAGGCGCAGGAACACGTCGACGCCAGCGAGCGTCTTCATGCGCAGATGCGGCTCGATCGGCGCCTCCGCCGCGAGCGCCACTACCCCTTCAGGCGCGTTCCCGATGCCCACGTGCGTCGTCCCAGCCGACGGGCTTGACCGTACGATAGGCCGACGGAGCGCGCGCGTCACGGAACGCCGTTCACTCTCGCGTCCGAGGAGCGCGACGCGAATTTGGGCCGCCGGCGCCCTACCTCGGCGCTCCCGCCGACTTCCAGTTGATCACGTGGTAGGTCGCCGGCGTCGTGCCCACGTTCTTCAGCGCGTGCGGCGAATTCGAAGCGTTGAACACGATGGAGCCGGGCCCCAGCCGCTTCCACTCTCCGCCGGACAGCACCTCGACCGTGCCCTCGCGAACGATCACCAACTCTTCGTTCGGATGCGTGTGCGGCGGATGGCTATCGAGCCCGGGGTTCAGCGTGGTGACATGCATCTCGAGTTCATCGAGCGTTGCGGTGGGCTGACGCACGACGTGTCGGTAATAGCCCACGTCCGTCGCACGCGCGTCGAGCTGCTCCCACTCCCAGACAGCGGGACCCAGGATCGGCTTGTCGGCCTGCGCGACCGCGCCCACGGCGCAGGTCAGGCCCACCGCAAATGCGGCGACGAAGACGTCTCTCCTGGTGATCATGGCTGGCGCTCTCCTCTAAGCTGGCCAGCCAAGTTACCGGTAACTCAGTCCGCGTCCATCTTCAGCGCGGCGATGAAGGCCTCTTGCGGGATCTCCACCTTGCCGAACTGGCGCATGCGCTTCTTCCCCTCCTTCTGCTTCTCAAGCAGCTTCTTCTTCCGCGTGATGTCGCCGCCGTAGCACTTGGCGGTCACATCCTTGCGGAGCGCCCGCACGGTCTCGCGGGCGACGATCCGGCCGCCGATGGCGGCCTGGATGGGGATCTGGAACATGTGGGGCGGGATCAGCTCCTTCATCTTCTCCACCATGGCGCGGCCGCGGGTCTCGGCGCGGCCGCGGTGGACCAGCATTGAGAGCGCGTCCACCGGCTCTGCGTTGACGAGGATCTGCATCTTCACGAGGTCGCCCTCGCGATAGCCTTCGATCGTGTAGTCGAAGGAGGCGTAGCCCTTGGAGATCGACTTCAGCCGGTCGTAGAAGTCGAACACCACCTCGTTCAGCGGCAGGTCGTAGATCACCATGGCGCGTGCGCCGACGTAAGAGAGCTCGCGCTGCTCGCCGCGGCGGTCCTGGCACAGCTTGATCACGCCGCCGAGGTACTCGTCGGGCGTGAAGATGGTGGCCTTGATCCAGGGCTCGCTGATCGACGCGGTCTTCACCGGGTCGGGCATGTCGGCGGGGTTGTGCAGGTCGATCTCCGACCCGTCGTTCATCTTGATCTTGTAGACGACGCTGGGCGCCGTCGCGATCAGGTCGAGATTGAACTCGCGGCTCAGGCGCTCCTGAATGATCTCCAGGTGCAGCAGGCCAAGGAATCCGCAGCGGAAGCCGAAGCCCAGGGCTGCGGACGTCTCCATCTCGTAGCTGAAGGAGGCGTCGTTCAGGCGCAGGCGAGCGATGGCGGCGCGCAGGTCCTCGAAGTCGGCCGCGTCCACCGGGAAGAGGCCGCAGAACACTACCGGCTGCACTTCCTTGAAGCCGGTCAAGGCCTGGGCGGTAGGCTTGCGCTCATCGGTGATGGTCTCGCCCACGGCGGCGTGCGCCACTTCCTTGATCTGGGCGGTGATGAAGCCGACCTCACCCGGCCCCAGGCTCTCGACGTCCGTCGCCTTCGGCTTGAACACCCCCACCTTGTCGATCTTGTAGGTGGCGCCGGTCTGCATCAGCTTCACCTGCTGACCGGCGCGCAGCCGCCCGTCGAACACCCGCACCAGCACCACGACGCCGAGGTAGGCGTCGTACCAGGCGTCCACCAGCAGGGCCTTCAGCGGCGCGCTCTCGTCACCTTTCGGCGGCGGCAGACGAGTGACGATGGCCTCCAGCACCTCGGGGATGCCGATGCCGGACTTCGCCGAACACTCCACCGCGTCCGACGCGTCGATGCCGATCACGTCTTCGATCTGCTGGCGCACGCGGTCGGGGTCGGCCGCGGGCAGGTCGATCTTGTTCAGGACCGGCACGATCTCGTGGTTGTTGTCGATCGCCTGATAAACGTTCGCCAGCGTCTGGGCCTCGACGCCCTGGGACGCGTCCACCACCAGAATCGAGCCCTCGCAGGCGGCCAGCGAGCGGCTGACCTCATAGGCGAAGTCGACGTGCCCGGGGGTGTCCATCAGGTTCAGCACGTACTCGAGGCCGTCGTTGGCAGTGTAGTGCAGGCGCACGGTCTGCGCCTTGATGGTGATCCCGCGCTCCTTCTCGATATCCATCGAGTCCAGCACCTGACTGGTCATCTCGCGTGCAGTCAGGCCGCCCGTCGTCTGGATCAGCCGGTCCGACAAGGTCGACTTGCCGTGGTCGATGTGGGCGACGATGGAGAAGTTGCGGATGCGCTCGAGCGGCGTGGTCATGAATCTTCGATTTCGCTGTAGCCGCGGGGCCTAGCACGCGCCCCCCTTGCGGCCAAGGCGGCCAAGCCCCGCAGGCTCCATGGGTTGGGCAACCGTAGCGCTGCGCGCCCGTTCAGTTCGGCAGACATCAAAGGGAGACGCGCCGTGCAGACCCAATCGACCGATCACGACGACACGAATGACGGCGCCTCCTCCGATGCGGATACCTCAGAGCGTCTGCCCCAGTCCGCAACGCGCAAGCCCGCAACCGGGGAAGGCGACAGCGGCCTTGGCGGAGCCGAGGGCGACGGAGGCGCGGGCGGCCTGAGCGGCGTCACCGACAAGCGGAGCGGCGGGCCAGCCACGACGGGCGAGTCTCGCCAATAGCCTCCTGCAGGGGAACCCGGTGTGCCTCTGGCATGTCTTCCCTGAAGCAGCACGAGGAGCCGACCATGAGCGACAGCAACGGCAATCCCGGCGGCGGCGCGATGAGCGGTCGCGGCGCCGAGCAGGGCGAAGGTTGGAAGGCCCAGGAGCGCGACGCCCACGAGCAGGCGGAGCGCAACAAGCCAGATGAAGGCGTCGGCGGCGGCGGTGTGGCCGGAGCCGGCACCGGCGGTGGCGGCCTCGGCGGCGACTCCTCCACCCGAGAAGCGACGGCCAGCCTGGGCGGCGACGCCGGCGGCGGCGCGGGGGCCAGCGGACCGGCGACGGCTGACGGCATCTAGCGGCCCGCTTCCAGGCGCAGGTGGATCAGCGGATAGGGTCGCCCGTCCGAATCGACCGGTGAGCGCCCCACGCGGACAAAGCCCAGGCGCTCATAGAAACCGACCGCCTGCGCGTTCTGCTCGTTGACGTCGGTAGTCAGGCGACCGAGCCGCGTCAGCGCGTGCAAGACGAGCGTCCGCCCGATCCCCTCCCCGCGCCTCCCCGGGTCGATGAAGAGGGAGTCCATGTGCTCATCGCTTAAGCCCATGAAGCCGACCACGCGGCCTTCGGCGTCCACCGCCAGCCACAGGTCGGCTGCGGGCAGGAACGCCTGGACCTGCTCATCGATCGCCGCCCGGTCCTCGGGCGTCAGGAAGTCGTGGGTGGCGTCCACCGCCAGGCGCCAGATCTCCACCACCCGCGGCCCGTCTTCAGGCGTGGATTTCCGCAGAGCGATCATGGGAGGCGCGAATAGCGGGCGCCGGCCCCACGATCAACGCCGGCTTCCTCAACCTCGAGCGGCGGCTTCCAGTGGCTCGATATCGAGCTTCACCAGCTTCATCATGGCCTCGGTCACCCGCTTCACCTTAGCGGGATCGGGGTCGTTCATGAGCTCGCGGAGACGCTTGGGTGCGATCTGCCAGGAAAGGCCCCAGCGGTCCTTCAGCCAGCCGCACTGCTCCGTGCTGCCGCCCTCCCTAAGCGCGTCCCATAAGCGGTCGATCTCATCCTGAGTGTCGCACTCCACCATGACGGAGAAGGCGTGATTGAAGGGGTCGAGAGGCCCGGCCTCAATGGCCATGTAGTCCTGATCACCCAGGGTGAACTCGGCGATCTTCACGCTCCCCGCGGGACCTGACGGGTTGTCCGCCTGCACCGCCGACCAGTTGGTTATCCGCGAGTCGGGGATCAGCGAGGTGTAGAGGCGGAGGGCGGCCTCCATGTCCTTCTCGAACCACAGGTGCTGGGTGACCTTCATGGCGTTCTCCTGCTTGGGGCGTGCGCCGGTAGCGCGCCTGACGTGCAAGGACGCTGGCAAGCGCGGGAGCCCGACATCTGCGATGCATTTCTCCCATTCATCGCGCGGCCGTATTCGCGCCCCGATCAAACCGCAGCGTTGGGCGCTAGACTTCCCACCTTGATTCGCCCCTGCCGGAGCGCTCCATGGACCGCCGCACCCTGATCCTCTCGGGCCTCGCCGCCACCACCACGTCGGCTTGCGCCACAACGGACCCCAACACGCCGCCGGCTCAGTCGGGCTATCCGGTGCAGGAAGGGACCAATGCTCCGCCGCCCCAGGGCCGCGCCCCGACCTACACGCGGGACGAACTGGTGCAGGCGGGCTCAAACTTCCTGGGCGTGGCGGCCGAGTCCATCGGCGGCGCGATCGAGCGGGTCTTCGGCGAGCAGGGCGACAGCCCCACGGCCTACATCGCCGGCGAGGAAGGTTCGGGCGCCATCGGCGTCGGCCTGCGCTATGGCCGCGGGCTGCTCTACATGAAGTCTCAGGGCCGGCCGCAGGAGGTCTTCTGGCAGGGCCCGACGGTGGGCTGGGACTTCGGCGGCAACGCCGCGCGGGTCTTCACCCTCGTCTACAACCTGCACTACGCCGACATGATCTACCGCCGCTTCCCAGGCGTGGAGGGGTCGGCCTACCTGGTCGGCGGTCTCGGCGTGAACTACCAGGCCGCCGATGGCATGACGCTAGCCCCGATCCGCGCGGGCGTGGGCCTGCGGCTAGGCGCGAACGTCGGCTACCTCGCCTATTCGCGCCAGCGGAACATCATTCCGTTCTGATCCAAGACAGCCGGTCGTCACCCTCCAGCTAGTTCGAGGCGCCGACCGGCTTCTGTGCAAGCTACGACCGCAGCTTGGCGCCCAACTTCTCAGCCGCCGCGACGATGTCCTTTGAGACGGCTTCGATCTCCGCGTCCGTGAGCGTCTTCTCGCGCGGCTGCAGCCGCACTTCGAGCGCTACAGACTTGAAGCCGTCCGGCACCCCCGGACCTTCGTAGACGTCGAACACGCGGACGTCATCGATCAGCGTCTTCTCCGCGCCGCCAACGGCGCGGACCAGGTCGCCGGCGGGGCGGCTTCGCTCCACCACGAATGCGAAGTCGCGTGACAGCGGCATGAGGGGCGAGAGGTTCAACGCCGGCCGCGTCTTGGCGCCCTTGCGCTTGGGCTCGGGGATAGCCTCCAGCACGATCTCGAAACCGATCATGGGACCAGACACGTCCAGGCTCTTGAGCACGCGGGGATGCAGCTCGCCGAACTCAACCAAGGTGGATTTCGGTCCAAGCTTGATCGCCGCCGACCGGCCCGGGTGCCACCAGGAAGCGCTCGAGCCTTGCACCACCTGCAGGGACGCTGTTGGGGCGCCGAACACATCCAACAGGGCGAAGATGTCGCTCTTGGCCTGGAAGAGAGGATCCTTCGCCTTCCCGTCCCAGCGTCGCGGCGGATGAGGCGCGATCAGGCCGGCGACCACCGTGCGCTGATCCCGCGGGCCGTCACCAAGGTAGACCGGGCCGATCTCGAACAGGGCGGCGTCGGGGAACCCCCGAGCCGCGTTTCGCCCCGCCGCTTCGATCAGGTTCGGCAGGATCGAGGGTCGCATGTAGTCGAGGTCCGCCGCGATCGGGTTGGCGAGCGCCAGCGCGTCGTTCTCGCCGCCGCCGAACAGCCGCGCAGTCTCCCGCTTCAGGAACGACCAGGTGACGGCCTCCGCATAGCCCCATGCCGCGAGCGCACGTCTCGCGGCGCGCGCCCGGCCCTGCAACGGCGTAAGCACGCCGTTGGGCGACACCGGCGCCTCCGGCAGCGGCGTGGACGGCAGGGCGCCGTAGCCGGCGATCCGCGCCACCTCCTCCACGAGGTCGGCCGGACCTTCCACGTCGCGCCGCCATGAGGGGGGCTGCACGGTCGGACCCGAGATCCGGAAGCCGAGGTCGGTCAGGATCGAGAGCACCCGGTCGCGCCCCACCCCGAGGCCGGTCAGCTTCTCGACATAGGCGGGATCGAAGTCGAACGCAGGGCGGTCGGCCGGCGCCTCACCCGCGTACACCACTTCGGACGGCTCTCCGCCGCAGAGCTCCAGGATCAGCCGGGTGGCCAGTTCGACGCCAGGCACGAGCGACTGCGGGTCGACGCCCCGCGCGAAGCGGTACTGGGCGTCGGAGTTGACGCCGAGCGTTCGGCCCGTCTGGGCGATGACGAGGGGCTCGAACCAGGCCGCCTCGATGAAGACGTTGGTCGTCTCCTCCGAACAGCCCGTAGACGCGCCGCCCATGACGCCGCCAAGGCCGATTGGGCGTGCGCCATCGGGCTCGCCCTCGCCTACGCCGTCCGCGATCACGCACATGCCTCGGTCGACAGCGTAGGTCTTCCCGTCCAGTGCGATCAGGTGCTCGTGGCTGTGGCCATGACGCGCGACGAGGGTCGTCCCGCTGAGCAGGTCAGCGTCATAGACATGCAGCGGGCGCGCGCGGTCGTAGGAGATCAGGTTCGTCACGTCCACGAGCGCGTTGATTGGGCGAAGGCCGATGGCCTTCAGGCGGTCCTGCAGCCACTTGGGCGACGGCCCGTTCTTCACGCCCCGGATCAGCCGCCCGGCAAAAGCGGGGCACAGCTCCGGCGCTGGCAGACGAACATCGATCGGGCAGGCGAACTTGCCCGCGACAGGTTCGATGGCCGGCGTCTTCAGCTTGCCCAGACCGGCGGCCGCCAGGTCGCGCGCGACGCCATCGACGCCCAGCCAGTCGGGGCGGTTCGGCGTCACCTCGAAATCGATCACGGGTTCGGCGGCGAACACCTGGGCGGCCGGCGCGCCAACGGCGAGGCTGTCGGGCAGCTCGATGATCCCGTCGCTCTCGTCCGCCTGCTCAAGCTCGGACGCCGAGCACAGCATGCCGTTGGAGACGACACCGCGGACCGGCTTCTCGACCAGCGTAACGCCCAATCCCGGCACGTAGGCCCCGATGGGCGCGTAGATGGTCGTCAGGCCAGGGCGGGCGTTTGGGGCGCCGCAGACGATTTCCTTGCGGCCGTCCACGGTGTCGACCTGGCAGACGCGCAGGCGGTCGGCGTTGGGGTGCTGCACCGCCTCGACGATCTTGGCGACGGAGAAGGGCGCGAGCTTGGCGGCGCTGTCAGAGACGTGCTCGACCTCCAGACCGGCCATCGTCATGGCCTCCGCGACCTCGTCGATGGTCGCGTCCGTGTCGAGGTGGTCCTTCAGCCAGGACAGGGTGAACTTCATGGGGCTTTACCTGGCGTGACTTAGGAGAGGCCGGTCGCGGCGTTCGGGGCCTGGAAGGCGGAGAAGCCGTAGTGCGACAGCCAGCGGACGTCGGAAGCGAACATGTCGCGCAGGTCCGGCATGCCGTACTTCAGCATGCCCAGGCGATCGACGCCCAGGCCGAAGGCGAAGCCCTGCCACTGGTCAGGATCAATGCCGCACTGGCGAAGGACGTTTGGGTGGACCATTCCGCAGCCCAGCACCTCCAGCCAGTCGGCGCCCTGCCCCACCTTCACCTCGCCGCCAGAGCGGTCGCACTGCACGTCCAACTCGGCCGAGGGTTCGGTGAACGGGAAGTGGTGCGGGCGGAAGCGCGTAGTCACCACATCTGTCTCGAAGTAGCGCTTGATGAAGGTCTCCAGCGTCCACTTCAGGTGGCCCATGTGGATGTCGCGGTCGATCACCAGCCCCTCCAACTGGTGGAACATGGGCGTGTGCGTCTGGTCGCTGTCGCAGCGGAACACCCGGCCGGGCGCCACAATGCGGATCGGCGGCGGGTTGTTGACCATGGTCCGCACCTGCACAGGCGAAGTGTGGGTGCGCAGCAGCTTGCGCACGCCCTGCCCGTCCGGCGCGAAGAAGAAGGTGTCGTGCATCTCCCGCGCCGGATGCTTCTCAGGGAAGTTCAGGGCGGTGAAATTGTGCCAGTCGTCCTCGATGTCGGGGCCTTCCGCGACGGCGAAGCCCATGGAGGCGAAGATCTCGATCAGCTCGTCCATCGCCTGCATGGTCGGGTGGACCGAGCCCTTGCGGCGCGGCGGCGGCGGCAGGGTCAGGTCGACGGTCTCCGAAGCCAGCTTCGCGTCGAGCGCGGCGTTCTCCAGCTCGGCCTTGCGGTGAACGAGCGCGGCGCCCACGCGGTCCCGCAGCTCGTTGATCAGCGGCCCCTTCTCCTTGCGCTCTTCGGGGGACATTGCGCCCAGGCCCTTGAGCAGGCCTGAGATGGAGCCCTGCTTGCCAAGGGCCGCCACGCGCACCTGCTCCAGGGTGGAGAGGTTATGGCTGTCGGAGACAGCCGCCAGGAGATCGGCTTCGAGCTGCTTCAGTTCGTTCATGGCGGGTGACTACCCCATCACAGGAGCGGAACGGATACGAAAACGCCCTCCCCGGGGGCCGGGAAGGGCGCTCTCTGTTTGGATGTGCCGAAGCCTTAGGCCGCGAGCGCCGCGCGGACCTTATCGGCGATGGCCTTAAACCCGGCCGGATCAGCGCCGGCGACATCGGCCAGGACCTTGCGGTCCATGTCGATGCCCGCGACGGACAGGCCGTGGATGAACTGGCTGTAGGTGAAGCCTTCCAGGCGAGCCGCGGCGTTAATGCGCTGGATCCACAGGGCGCGGAACGAGCGCTTCTTGTTGCGGCGGTCGCGGTAGGCGTACTGGCCGGCCTTGTCCACCGCGGCCTTGGCGGCGCGGATGGTGTTCTTGCGGCGGCCGTAGAAGCCCTTGGCCTGCTCCAGGACCTTCTTGTGCTTGGCGTGGGACGTTACGCCCCGTTTGACGCGAGCCATGTGTTCTTACTCCTGACCGCTCAGCCGTTCGGCATGTAGGATTTGACAGTGCGCGCGTCGGCGGCCGCCAGGACGACGGTGCCGCGGTTCTGCCGGATGTACTTCGAGTTGTGCGAGATCAGGCGGTGCCGCTTGCCGGCCACGCCCGCCTTCACCTTACCCGAGGCGGTCAGTTTGAAGCGCTTCTTGGCGCCGGACTTCGTCTTCAGCTTCTGTTTCGGCATTTCGCTGCGGGCCTTTCGGTCCGCCCTTCTACAAGCATGACGAGCCGCCAAGGCATGCCAATGGCCCGGCGGCTCCATAAGAGCGGGCGTGGATAGTCGAAAAGGTGTCCCGAAGCAAGGCCGTGGCCCCGCCTCGGGACGCAGGCGGGGGGGAGGTCAGCAGCCTTCGGCGGCGAGGATCGGGCAGACGATGTGGCAGTGATAGCTGAAGGTGCAGGTGCGCAGACATTCATTGGTGCGCGCCTCGATCGCCTCGGGGCTGCAGTCCTGCTGGCGCACCTTCACCAGCTTGTATTGCTGAAGGAAGTCCGGCTGACGATCCACTGTGACGCGGCTGACCGCCCAGGGCGCGTCCGATCGCGTCGCCGTCGCGGTCTTCAATTCGCCGGCCTTCGTCTCGATCGTCTTCAGTTCAGCCGACTGAGCTGCGCCGAGTCCGCACAGCGCCAGGGCCATCGTCGCTACGGTCAGGATCCGCATGGCTTCCTCCAACCCACACTTGAGGTGTGGCGAAGAGGACGCTCCACCCGCAAAGATTGCGCGTCAACAACCTAAGAGGGTTTCTCGCCGATTCACCAGTTCACGTCGCCGTGTGGCGCGCTTGCTCCCTCCGGAACGCACGCCCGGCGTTCACCGCCATGACCGCTGCCGGCAGGCACAGCAGGGAGCCCACCAGGAACGGCGCGTTCGCCCCGAGGCCGGAGAAAAGCGCGCCGGCCAGGATGGGGCCGGTGATCCGCGAGGCGGAGCCGGCCGCCATGTTCAGCCCCAACATCGCGCCCTGCCGGTCCGGCGGCGCCGCGCGGGAGATCAAGGCCGAAACGCAGGGGATCAACAGCGACTGCCCGAACGCGCCCAGCCCAGTCAGGAACAGCGCCATCATCGGATCGCGGTTCAGCGTCTGCAGCGCCAGCGAAAGACCGAAAAGGAGCACGCCGGCGACCAGCACCCTCGCCTCGCCGAAGCGACGGGCCAACCTCCCGCTGATCAAGGCCTGAGTGACGGCCGCAGCGGCGCCGACGATCAGGAAGGCGAAGCCGACCTCGCGCGGGCCCCAGCCGAAGCGCGCCTGCGCCCACAGGCCGAACGTCGCCTCCATCCCGGCGAACGCGGCCATGTAGATGAAGGTCACCAGCAGGACCCGCGAGATCACCGGATTGTCGCGCGCATCCTTCAGCCCGGTGAGGAATAGCGGACGCGGGACGGCCGGGTCGGCTTTCGCCCGGCTCTCCTTGAGGAAGATGAGAACGCCCACCGACGCGGCCGCCGACGCCGCCGCCGCCAGGTACAGGGGCGGATTGAAGCCGGCGTGCCCGAGCTCGGGACGGGCGAGCAGGCCGCCCACCGCAGGCCCCACCATGAAGCCAAGGCCGAACGCTGCGCCGAGGAACCCCATCCGTCCCGCCCGCTGCTGCGGCGGGGTGACGTCGGCCACATAGCCTTGGATGGTCGAGATGTTGCCGGCGCCTAATCCAGTGAAGAGGCGCACGAGGATCGCGGTCCAGATATCGGGCGCGAACACGAGCAGCAGGTAGCCGAGAGCGTTCGCCGCTGTCGTCACCAGCAGCACGGGCTTGCGGCCGATCCGGTCAGACAGCCGGCCCCAGAAGGGCTCAGCGAAGAACTGCCCCAGCGAGTAGGCGCTGAACATCAGCGTCACCTGCCACTCGGGCGCGTTCAGACTGCCGGCGAAGAAGGGCAGCAGCGGCACCACAAGGCCGAAGCCGACCAGGTTGATGAAGACGATGACGAACAGCACCGCCAGCGCGGCGCCCGATCCGGCGGCGGGCGGCGATGCGGCTGCAGGCGAGGTCATCCCGGCGCTATACCGGACCCTCGCCTCGAATTCACGCGCGGCGTCGGCGACGGCGCACTAGCATCGCGCCATGACGGTACTCAGCGCCGGCGAAACCTTCGGTGAGGTATGTAGAGGCCCGGGCTCGGCCAGCCTCAGCTTGCACGCCGCCCACGACTCAACACCGCGCCACGAACACACCCACCCTTACGCCTGCGTCGTCATCGGCGGCGGGTTTCGACAGACCTTGGGCCGCAAGGAAGCCGAAGCGCGGTTCGGCGAGGTCCTGCTGCATCCGGCCGGCGCCGCTCACGCGGATCTCTTCGGTCCCGACGGCGCGCTGTGTCTGAACCTGCAGCTCAAGGCGGACCCGGCCGACCGCGTGCGTCGCCGGCTCGACGCGGGCGCCCTGTCGCTGGCCGAAGCGGTGGCGGCCCAGGTGGCGCTGGGTCGCGACGCGGACCCGCTGACCGCCCAGTCACTGGCCGCCGAACTCGTCGATCGGCTGCTGCGGCCCGAGGTCGAGGCGGCTGAAGAGCGCTGGCATCGCGAAATCATCGCCGCCCTCTCGAACGATCCGGCGCGCGCATGGCGGCTTGAGGCCCTTGCGGCGCTGGCGGGGCGGCACCCTACGCATGTGGCGCGCAGTTTCCGGATGCGGACGGGCCTATCTCTCGGCGCCTTCCGCCGTCGGCGTCGGCTCACCGCCGTCTGCCTGGCGCTGCGCCTGCGCGACACCTCGTTGGCCGAGCTGGCAGCCGAGCACGGCTTCTCCGATCAGGCGCACATGACCCGCGAGTTCCGCCGCTTCACGGGCGCGTCACCCGCCGCGTGGCGGCGAGCCGCGCGCTAATCCTGTTCAAGAACAGCGGGTCTCCGCCGGCTACGTATGGCGCTGAAGCCGCCGCGAGCCCCTCCCGTGATCCGCTCCTTCGTCCTGCTGAGCGCCCTTCTCATCACGACTCCCGTGACGGCCCAACCCTCCACGCCATCGCTGGCGGACGCCATGAGCCATTACCGGCTGAACCGGATCGTCGAGGCGCGAAGCGGCTATCAGGCCTTGAGCGTCTCCTCGGAGGCTTCCCCCAGCGACCGCGCCGCCGCCCACCGTGAGCTCGGCCGCATAGCCTGGCTGATCGACGCCGACACCAGCGCCGCGATCCGGAGCCTGGAAGTGGCGACCGCCATCGGCGAGGATCGCTGCCAGACCGGTGAACTGCAGGTCAGGGTGCTGCGGGACGCCGGCCGCTTCGACGCGGCGCGTCGATCCGCCGAGCAGGCCCTTCCCACCTGTCTCGACCCAGTGGAGCGCGGAGCGCTCGGCGTGCAGCTGCTGAACAACGAACTCGACGCCGCCGACAGACTAGGCGGCGCCGCGCGCATGGCCGCCGTGCGACGGGCGCAAGCGGCGGCGGGCGCGTTGAACGCGGAGGGCGCGGCGTCGCTCGAGGGAAGCAAGGCCCGCCTGCAGCTCGCGTTGCTTCTGGGCGACGGGAATGCGGCGCTGAAAGCCTGGCGCGACTACTTCTGGCTGACGGAAGCGAACGCGCCTCAAGCGCTCGGGCCCTACCGCGATACGGCGGGGGATCTATTCCTCAAGGCCGCCGAGCCCACTGCGCGCCCGGCGGACCAGGCCGCGCTCGTCGACATGCTGGTTCGTGCAGGCTTCGCCGAAGCCGCACGGCGCTTCGCCGCCGCCGTCGACCTGCCTCGTCGCGGAGCTTCGCAGCCCCTTTGGCGCAAGGCCGCCCGCTATCTCACCTTCCGCGACGCCATCCTGAAGGATGCTCTTCTGAACTACCGTCACCTCGCCCGTCGCACCGGTGACGGAGCCGACTTCGAGACGACGATAGAGCGGCGCCTGATCGCCCTGACAGGCGCATCGGATCTGAAGAGCGCCTGGGCCGCCGCGTACCAGGACTTTGGCCTGTTCGGCGTCGGCGGTCGCACCGGCGGCTATCCCAGCCTGCATGTGGGCCACGCGGCGCAGGACCAGCGCCGCCAGATGGAGCTGTTCGGCCGCAAGGCCGAAGTCCGCTTCGTGGTGCTCGACAACATGCTGTCCAACGGATTCGAGAGCTGGCTGTGGGACGGCCGCGGCGGCGCCGGCGGTTGGGCGTTCGATGGAGCCAACATCGTGCAGGTGAGGACGCGCTACGCCCAGGCGCCCGTCATCGCCTGGAGTCTGGTGGGAGACACGCCAGCGCGTCGTCGCGAAGAGCAGAAGATCATCGAGGAGGCGGCGGCCGACATCGTCGCCGCCAGATCGCCTGGGGTTCGCTACCTGCCAAGCCTCAACCGTCGCCTGCAGCTGCAAGCGGTCGATCAGATCGCTGCGCGCGCCCGCAGCGGCTTGAAGCCGGGCGACGACCTTCGCACCGCCTTCCTGGCCGAGTACCTGCGTGTGAACGTGCACCAGTCGATCGACCTGCATGAAGGCCGCCACGTGCTCGACCAAGCCGCGAAGGCGGAGCACGGCGAACTCTCCTCGGACGAGCTGGAATACCGCGCCAAACTGACCGAACTGGCCTTCGGGGAAGTTCCCCGTCTCTCGATGCAGGCGTTCAGCGGGACGCTCATCGGCGGCTCGACCTCGCATGGCCGCGGCAACGAAAGGGTGATGCAGGCCATGGTCGCCTGGGCCGAGAGCCATGCGGACGAGATCGCCGGCTACGACCGCGCGCTGCCAGCTCAGCCCCAACTTCACAAGCTGACCGACGAACAGATCCGGCAGGTGGGCCGCAGCCTCGATCCCTGGACGCCACGGCCCTAGGCGGCGGCCTCAACCTCGACAGGTGCGGCGACAGCGCCCAACTGCCGGTTCAGCGCCGCGGCGAGTTCAGACGCCTTCAGCGGTTTCTGCACCACGCCCTGCATGCCGGCGTCGAGGTAGGCGGCGGCGTCGTCCGGATCGGCGTTCGCCGTCAGGGCGATGATCGGCACTTGGGACGCTGGTCCGCTCAGGGCGCGGATCGCGCGCGTGGCCTGCACGCCGTCCAGGCCGGGCATCTTGATGTCCATCAGGATCACGTCGAACGGCTCGGCCGCTGCGCGCTCAACGGCCTGCAGCCCGTTGTCGGCGGTCACCGCCGTGTAGCCCAGCACCTCCAGCAGCTTGCCGGCCAAAAAGCGGTTCGTCGCGTTGTCGTCGGCCACCAGCACGCGCGGGCCGACCTGCGCAGGCGTGTCGATGACGCTCGGGGTCGCGCTGCGGGTCAGGGGCGGCAACGCGGCGAGATCCACCGGCTCAGCGGGCGCTTGAGCCGGCACGTCGTAGAGGCTGACCTCAAACCAGAAGCATGCGCCGCCGCCGCTCGCCGGCTCCAGGCCGATCTCGCCCTGCATGCCCTCGACGATCTCGCGGCAGATGGCCAGCCCGAGGCCCGCGCCCGCGCCTTTGCGGGTTTCGGCGCCGGTGCGGAACGGCTGGAAGATCGTGTCCAGCATGGCGGGCGGAACACCGGGGCCCGTGTCCTCGACCTCGGCGCGCAGCCGGACGTGCACATCTTCACGAACAGCGACGATGCGGACCGACACCCGTCCGTGCTCGGTGAACTTCAGGGCGTTGCCGATCAGGTTGTTGAACACCTGCTTCAGGCGCATGCCGTCAGCCAGCACCCATTGGTCGCGCGCCGCGTCCAACCTGACGGTCAGCGCCAGTCCCTTGTGTTCGGCGCGGGGCAGCCACAGCGCCTCCACGTCCGAGGCGAGCACGTGCAGATCGGTCGGCTCCTCCTCCAGCGTCAGCGAACCGGCTTCGGCGCGGGACAGGTCGAGCGCATCGGTGAGCAGGCGCAGGAGCGTCTCACCGGAGTCGATGATGGTGCGCAGATAGGGCCGAAGCTCCGGCTGCTTCAGCTTGCGCTCCACCAGCTCGGCCACGCCGAGCACCCCGTTGAGGGGCGTGCGGATCTCATGGCTCATCACCGCGAGGAACTGCGACTTGGCGCGGCTGGAGGCCTGGGCTTCGGCCTCGGCCCAGGCGAGGTCCTGGGCCAGCTGGGTCATCTCCTCGGCCCGCGCGCGATGCAGGGCGAAGCCTGCCTGCAGAAGCGCCAGCGGCGTGCCGACACCGAGATAGCGGCCCTCCTCCGTCGCAATGAAGCAGCGCAGCAGAGTGCGCACGTCCGCGTCCGAGAGGCCGGAGAAGAAGCTTTCGGTCGTCACGGCCGCGTCGGAGATGACCGGTTCGCAGTCCATCAGGCCGCTGATGGGACGGCGGGCATACAGCGCTCGGCCGAACTCCGCCGCCATGCGGAGGCAGAAGCCGTGACGCTCGACGAGGCCCAGCGGCTCCCCGTCCCCGCCCACGACGGGGATGGCCAGCAGGTTCGAATCCGCTTGGAAGCGGTCGAACACACCGCGCCGAACGTATCCGGCGCGACCGGTTCGATGCGTTCGACGAACTCCCGCAGCAGCATGCCCGCCCCCTTTGAACCCGGGCGGGAACATGTCCGGCAGAGCTTAAGCGGCGCTAAGCGCAGCGTGACCGTTTCATGAAGTGTTGGTGACACGGGCGCTCGGCCCGTCACCTTCTATGCTTCCCTATCCTTCGCGATCGTAACGGAGTGTCGCGCGTTGACTGCAACATGACTGACCCGCAACCGCTGATCGTCACCGCCGCCCTGGACGACCTGGCGTTCGACTGGTTCGACGACCTGCGGCGCCGGCATTTCCCGCCTGAGCGCAACCAGGTGCCGGCTCACCTCACCCTTTTCCACGCGTTGCCAGGGGCCGAGGAGCCGGCGATCGCTGAAACCCTGAAGGCCGCCTGCCGCGCCGCCCAGCCGATTTCTTGCGAGGTGCGGGCGCCGTGGTCTCTGGGACGCGGGGTGGCCTATCGCATCTCGTCGCCCGCGCTGGAGCGGCTGCGCGCCCATCTCGCACAAACCTTCGCACCCTTACTCACGCGCCAGGATCAAGCCGCCTTTCGGCCGCATGTCACCGTGCAGAACAAGGTGGAGCCCCACGAGGCGAAGGCCCTGCTTCAAGAGCTGCAGTTCGACTTCGAGCCGTTCACGTTTCAGGCTGAAGGGCTGCTGGTCTGGCGCTACCTGGGCGGGCCATGGGCTCCCGTGGCGCGTCTGCCGTTCGGCGGGGCGGCATGAACTATCCGGTGACGCCCGACGGGCGCTATTTCGTGGTCCGTGGCCGCCTCTGGCGCACGACCCATCCGTCGCTCTCGGCTGAGCGCCGCGCGGACGCCGTCTCTGCGCTGATGACCGCGCGCCGCGATGTGCGCGCGGCGCTCCAGGCGCAGAACACGTCGGCCCTGGCGGACGCTCGCGCCCGCGTCGACGCGGCCAAGCATGCGCTGGGCGAACGAGGCCCGGTCTGGTGGGACGACAGCGCGCCGGACTTCAACCGCCGCATGGCCCGCAACACACCCTACAGGGCGTGGTACGCCAGCCTTGAGCCGGAAAAGGAGACGCCCCCGGAGTGATCCCCGGGGGCGTCGAACGTCCAGATCTCGGCGGCCTTTAGCGCGGCGCCAGGATCATGATCATCTGGCGGCCTTCCATGCGAGGCTCGTACTCGACCTTGGCGATCTCGTCGAAATCCGCCTTCACCTTCTGCAGCAGCTTCATGCCGAGCTCTGGGTGCGCCATCTCGCGACCGCGGAAGCGCAGGGTGACCTTCACCTTGTCCCCTTCCTCGAAGAAGCGGTGCATCGCCTTGGCCTTCACATCGTAGTCGTGGGAGTCGATGTTCGGCCGCAGCTTGATTTCCTTGATCTCGACGACCTTCTGCCGCTTGCGCGCCTCAGCCTTCTTCTTCTGCTCCTGGAACCGGAATTTGCCGTAGTCCAGGATCTTGCAGACCGGCGGGTTCGCGGTCGGCACGATCTCGACCAGGTCCAGGCCCGCCTCCTCGGCGGCCTCCAGAGCGGCGGAGGTGGGCATTTCGCCCTGCTTCTCGCCGTTCTGATCGATGAGCAGAACGCGGGGCACGCGGATGTCGTGGTTCATGCGGGGCCCGTCTTTGACGGGCGGCGCTTGCATGGGGCGGCGAATAGGCTTGCTCTCCGAGCTGTTGATCACGTGCGCGAAAACGCACGACGGAGCCGTCGCGTTTCGCACCGCTCTATATGACCTCAGACCCCTTGCGGATCAAGCTGCGGCGCGGTGTTGAGCCCCGCCGCACGAAGCTTCTCCACCGCTTGCGCAGCCTGCCCCACCGTCAGCGCCTCCATGGGCGCGGGCGCGTCCGAACCTGATCCTTTGATAATCGCGGTGTGCGCCCCCCAAGGGCCGTACAGGCGCGAGTCCGTGGGACCAAACAGCGCCAGCGTTGGGGTCTTCATGGCGGCGGACAGGTGCATGGTCCCCGAGTCGTTGCCGACGAACAGCGAGGCCCGACCGAGCGCGGCGGCGGCCGCAAGGATGTCCAAACGGCCCACCGCATCGATGGCGTCCGCGCCGGCCGCCTCGAGCGCTGGCGCGGCGGCTTCGCGATCACCGGGGCCGCCCACGACCATGACTCGCCAATCGCTGAAGGAAGGGCGGGTTTTCAGCGTTCGCACCAGCTCAGCGAAACGCTCGCGCGGCCAGGTCTTGTGGGCCTCGGCCGCGACGGGGGCGACGGCCAACACGGGCCGTCGATCGGGGCCGATCAGCGCGTCCGCTTCCGCGCGCGCCTTAGCGTCCAGCCAGATCACCGGGTCCAGCGGCGCGGCGCCGACCAGGCGCGAGGCCTCCACCACCTTGTGCGCTTCCGCGGCCTCGTCCGCCCGGCGATAGACGATCCGTTCAGAAGCCCGGAGCAGGTAGGCTGTCCCGGAGCCGCGGATATCGACCACCAAGTCCCAACGCGTGCCCACGGCCATGCGCCACAGGTCGATCCAATGGCCGCCGCGCTTCTTCTTGGCCATGACGTGAACGCGCTCGACCATCGGGGCCGCGCGGAACAGGGGCGCCGCCAGGGGCCCGCAGGCGACCGTCACGCGAGCGCCCGGCAGGCGCCGCTCGAATTCCGGCAGCAGCCCCGACGACAGGACGCAGTCCCCTATGCGCGTGGAGGTGATGAAAAGGACTTTCGGGAGCGCCCGGCTCACTTCCCGCGCTCCTTCAGAACCCGCGCGTACACGTCCAGCGTCGCCGCGGTCATTGCGTCGACCGAGTACAGGCGGCGCACCCGGGCCTGCCCGATCGCTCCCATGGCCTGCAAGCGGTCTCGGCCGAGGTTCAGCGTCTCATTCAGCGCCTGGGCCCACGCGTCCGCGTCGCCCGGCTTGACCAACCAGCCGGTTTCGCCAGGGATCACGGTCTCACGTGTCGCGCCGTGGTCGGCCGCCAGCACCGGCACGCCCATCGCCTGAGGCTCCACGGCCGTACGTCCGAATGCTTCCGGCCGGGTCGAGGGCGCCGCGCCCAGGTCGACCAGACGCCATGCGGCCGGCATGTCGTCGCAATGTCCAACCAGACGCACGCAGTCTTCCAAGCCCGCCTCAGCGATCTCCCGCCGAAGGGTCTGGGTGTAGTCGGACCGGCCTTGATCGTCGCCCGCGAAGAGGATGAGGAGATCCTCACGCCCCTGGCGCCGTAGCCGGGCCGCCGCCTCGATCAGCAGGCGCTGGCCCTTCCATTCCGTCAGGCGACCGGCGAGCAGAACCTTCAGCCGCGTGTCGTTCCCATAGACGCCCCAGGCGGCGCGCAGCGCCTCAATACGATCTTCCGTCACCGCCGCCGGATCGAAGCGACCAAGGTCCACCCCGCGGGCGACGGTCACAATCCTATGGGGGTCCAGGCGATGCTCCGCGATCACGTGGTCGCGTGTGTAATCGGAGTTGGCGATGACCAGGTCCCCGCGAGTCATCGCCCCGTTGTACCAGCGCTTCAGCCCCGAATTCGCCGAATAGACGCCGTGGTAGGTGGTCACCAGCGGCGTGCGCGTGCGGTTCGCCGCCATCAGAGCGCTGAACGCTGGCGCGCGCGAACGCACGTGGATCACGCTTACCCGCTCGCGGCGGATGAGCTTGGCCAAGGCCCCGCCGTTCAGCAGGACTCGCGCCGGATTCTTGGAATGGACAGGCAGGCGGACCAGTTCGCCGCCCACGGACGCGAGCTTCGGCTCCAGCCGTCCGCCGTTGGACGCAACCAGAGCTCGGCCTCCATCGCGCACGACCGCAGCGGCGACATCGAGCGTCGTCTGTTCGGCGCCGCCCGTGTCCAGCGACGGGATCACCTGCAGGAGGGTGAAATGCGGAGGGAGATTGGCCAAAAGGGCGAGGTCCGTCTGACGGCGGGCGTCTGAATAGCAAAATCGGAAGACGGAAGACCATGACCGAGCGAAGCGGCAGGCTCCCCACGGACGACGGCCACCACCTGGCGTGGCGCGCGATCGACGGCTCAGGCCCAACGGTGGTGTGGTTCGGCGGCTTCCGCTCCGACATGGGCGGCACGAAGGCGGAGGCTCTCGCGGCGGCGGCGCGCGAACGCGGCTGGTCGTACCTGCGGTTCGACTGGTCGGCCCACGGAGAATCTTCCGGCGAGTGGGCAAGCGCTACGATCGGCGCCTGGCGGCGGGACGCCCTTTCCGTGATCGACCGGCTGACCGAAGGTCCGCTCCTGATCGTCGGATCCTCCATGGGCGGGTGGCTGGCTTGCCTTGCGGCGATCGACCGGCCGGGGCGCTTACACAGCCTCTGCCTGATCGCCCCCGCGCCGGATTTCACGGAGGCCCTGATGCGGCCCGAACTCGAACCTGAGTCTCTCCGGGAGCTGGCGCTGAACGGCGTCTCACGACAACGCGCGCCGGACGGCGACTGGAACCTGCACAAGTCCTTCCTCGACGAGGGCCGCGATCACCTGATCCTCGACGGCGCGGTTCCGATCCGCTGCCCAGTGCGCATCCTGCAGGGCGCGCTGGACGAGCCTGTCCCCTGGCGTCACGCCCTGAAGCTGGCTGAGACGATCGAGAGCCCCGATGTCGTATTCAGCCTGATCAAGGACGGCGACCACCGCCTCTCCCGCCCATGGGACATCGCACGCCTGATCGCGACGGTCGAAGAGTTGCGAACGACTGATTCCTACGCCGCCGCTCGCTGAACGATCTCGTCCACCAGCGACTTGTGCGCGGCCACGCCCGCCATGACGCCCGCGGCCGAGGCCATGGTGGCGTTGTGCATGGGAGCTGACGCGTCGCCGGCCGCGAACACCCCGGGGACGGAGGTAGCCTTCATCGCGTCGGTCGCGATGTAGGGGCCGGTCGGCCCCTCCTCGAAAGCGCATCCCAGCTGCTCGGCCAAGGGGCTCGCCATACTGGTGCGAGGCGCCACGAACAGGCCGTGCATCGGCGACACGCGGCCGTCGGCCAGCCGCACCGCCTCAAGCGATCGGCCGGGACCCATCAACTCGACTACGGGCGTGGCTTCGACCGTGACGCCGCGCGACCGCAGACCCGCCGCGATCTCAGCGTCCGGCTCGAACGTGCCCTGGGTGAAGAAGGTGGTCGGTCCCCAGTCCGGCAGCATCAACGCCTGATGGGCGGACATGGGATGGGCGGCGATCACGCCGAGCGGCCGGTCGCCCAACTCATAGCCATGGCAGTAGGGGCAGTGGACAACGCTCGTTCCCCATCGCTCCTGCATGCCAGGCAACGGCAACTCGTCTTTCACGCCGGTCGCCAGCACCAACCGCGTCGAGCGGACTTCAGCGCCGCTCCACAGCTCGATCACGAAGTCTTCGTCCTCGCGCCGGGCGGAACGCGCCACCTCCTGGCGGTGCTCGAACGTCGGATAGGCGGAGAGCTGGCTGCGACCCTTGGCGGTGATCTCCGCCGGGGCGACGCCGTCCAGCCCAAGAAACCCATGCGATTCGGCGGCGAAACGATTCCGCGGCAGACCTGCGTCCACCATCAGCACGCGCCGCCGTGCGCGCGCCAGCTGCATGGCGGCGGACAATCCGGCGAATCCGCCGCCGACCACGATCACGTCATAGCTCATGATGCGCTCCTCTTTCGTCACTCCGTTTGTTACATGTTGGCGCGCAGTCATGCAACCTCTGTTGTTTCGTGAGTCGCGCGCTATGTTCCGCTTCATGCGTAGCGACAGCCGCCTCTCCCGCATGCTGCACCTGCTGATCCACATGGACCGGCACGACGGCCCGCTGACCTCCGAGGCGATGGCGCGCATGCTCGGCGCCAACCCGGTGGTGGTCCGGCGAACCATGGCTGGGCTGAAGGCGGAAGGCCTGGTCGCGTCAGGCAAGGGCCATGGCGGCGGCTGGACGCTGACGCGGAGGCTGGAGGCGATTTCTCTGCTCGATGTCTATCGGGCGCTCGGTGAGCCAACGATCTTCGCCATGGGCGCGGCCGATGACGATCCCAAGTGCCTGGTGGAGCGCGCCGCGAACGAGGCGGTTGAGGACGCGCTGCAGGAAGCGCGTGCTCTGCTGATGAAGCGGTTCAGCGCCGTGACCGTCGCCGATCTCGCCGAGGAGTTCGAACGCCGCCTCGCCGGCCGGCCCAAAACAACTTGCGGCTAGAGCCGCTTCTCCATCGCCCAGTTGTGGATCGGCACGCCGTTGACCTCGAAGTCGCGGCGTTCCTGCACGGTGTAGCCGTGCTTGAGGAAGAGCCCTTTGGCGCGCTCGCTGGCCTCGACGTACAGCCGCGACACCCCGGCTGAGCACGCCCGACGTTCCGCCTCGTCGAGCAGGGCGCCGGCTGCGCCGGTGCTGGCCGCTTCCGGAGCGCAGTAGAGGAAGTGGATGTGGCCGTCAGGCTCCAGGTCCGCAAATCCGAGCGGCTCGTTTCTACTTCCCGCGAAAACCAGCCGAATTCTGCCGTCGGCCATGAGGGCGTCCAAGCGCTCGGCCGAGGGGGCCAGGCCAGCCCAGACCTCGATTTGCTCAGGCGAATAGTCACGGGCGCCGAGCTCACGAACCGAGCGTACGTAAAGAGCCGCAAGGTCTTGCGCGTCTTCTGGCCTGTAGTCGCGGATCGCCACGGCGCCCTCCTGCCCCGAAAAGCGCCGCTTTTAGCGGGTATGAAGCGTCAAGGTGCGGAAGTTTCGCTCCACGACGCCCCCACCGCTGAGACGATCTGATCAGCGACGAAATAGAAACGCGCCGTTAGATCTCCAGCATGGCGTAGGGGCGGCCGAACTCCTCGCGAACCACGAACTGGGCGCAGTTGTAGACGGGCGTCCCGCGTGGCGTTCGCCCATAGTAGCAACCCTTGTGCGCGTGGCCGTGAACCACCGCCGCGACGTTGTCGTAGCGATCCACCGTCTCGCCCATGCGTGAGGAGCCCAGGAACGGGAAGATCTCGATCGGCTCGCCCTTCAAGGTGTCGGGCACGGGCGCGTAGTGCAGCACCGTCACCACGCGATCGGTGCGCAGCATGCGCAGCGAGTTCTCCAGCTTCAGCGCTTCCTCGGCCATCGACTGCACGAAGGTCTTCACCGGCGCCTCACCAAAGCCCGACAGCATGAAGCGGCCGAAGCCGCCCATGGCGCCCATGCAGCCGCCAAAGCCGACGCCGTGGAATTCGTACGCCTCGCCATCCAGAATGTGCAGACCGGCGTCCTTCAGGATGTGGGCGACCTCGACCTGCTTGCCACACTCGTGGTCGTGGTTGCCCAGCACGCCCACGGCCGGGATCCGAAGGGTCCTCAGATCAGCGGCTAGGACCTCGGCTTCGTCGAGCTTCCCGTAGTTGGTCAGGTCGCCGCACAAGCAAACCACGTCCGCCACGTCCGAGATCTCGGCGAACAGCTCGCGGTACCGGCCGTGGCTCTCGTCGGTGACGTGCAGGTCGCCCATGGCCGCCACGCGAACGGGCCGACCGCGCCCGGGAGCCGAGCTCCCCTCAGTGGACGGGGTCATGCCGCTCTCCCAGGCCGTGGCCCACCACGTCGCCCATCCGCCACTCGGCCACGTCGGTGATGTAGTCGCGTGGCGAGAAGATCCGCCCGCGGCAGACCTTCACGTGAGGCGGCGGCATTTCGAGCTGGGCGGCCAGTCGGCTGGTCAGCTCCTTCATCACCCATGCAGGCACCAGGTCGCGCTCGGCCGGGTAGATGAAGCGGTAGTTGATCAGGTGCGCGAGCAGCACCTCCCAATGCAGCTCCATGTAGGACATGAGCCGCTTCCAATCGATCGCGTCGGACTGCTTCAGGATCATGTGCGCCACGTCCGCGCCGTCGTAGCGGTAGCGGTCCTGCACATAGACCTTCGACCAGATCAGCTCGGTCGGCTTGGTGATATGGACCTTGGTCCCGTAGATCTCGATCACGGGCGCGTCCTCGAACCATTCGTCGGTGATCGGCACCGTCGTGGTCTTGGTCGAGAAGATCACGTCGAAGAAGAATCGGCCCTGGCAGACGCGCGCCAACCAGCGTTCGTCCTCCACGCTGATGTGGAAGCCCTTCTCCTTGAAGAACTGCAGGATCCGCGGGTAGTCCCCCGCCTTGCAGAAGATGTCGAGGTCCTTGGTCGGCCGGACGACGCCCGTATAGGTCGTGATCGCGTAGGTGCCTGAGACCAGGAACGGGATCCCGGACTCGGCCAGGAGCTTCAGCCCCTCGATGTAGAAGGCCTCGGCTTCGGGCGGCGGCTGAAAGGTCTGCTCGAGTGCGGTTGCGCTTGTCATTGGAAGAGCGGAACGGGCCGTTCCGGGGCGCGGTTCCGCTACAACAGGCTAGCCAGACCTTCCTCGTACGTCGGATGCCGCGGACGCCAGCCGAGCTCGGCCTTTGCCCGCGCGTTCGAGACCCGTTTGTTGTCCAGGTAGAAGCGCCGCATGGCGTCAGTGACCGACGGGTCGTCGAGGGATACCTCCGGCGGGGTGGGCGCGCCGAGCAGGCGCGCGGCCGTCTCCAACACCCGGTCGGCGGACGCCGGGGCGTCATCGCAAAGGTTATAGACGCCGCCGGGTCGGGGACGCGCCATCGAGGCGAGCAGGCCGTCGACCGCGTCCTCCACATGGATGCGACTGAACACCTGCCCGGGCTTGCGCACCCGTCGCGCTGTCCCTGCGCGTATCCGGTCGATGGGGGAGCGGCCTGGGCCATAGATGCCGGGCAGGCGGAAAACGCAGACGGTGAGACCCATCCCGCGGCCGACCTCCAGCCAGTCGCGCTCCGCGGCCGCGCGCCGTGCGCCTTCCACGGTGGCGGCATTCAGGAGGGAGTCCTCGTCCACCCAGCCGCCGTCACGGTCGCCGTAGACCGATGTCGAGGAGATGTAGCCCAGCCAGTCTGGGAAGACCTGATCGATCCCCTGTCCGCGCATCAGCCGGTTCAAAGCGGGGCAGCCGTTCGGGCCGGGCGCGGCCGTGACGAGGGCCGCGGAGACGTCCTGGACAGCCGCGCGAAGCTGGTCACGGTCATCGGGGTCTACCGCGGAGATTCCCACCGCCTCCAAGGCTCGCCGCTTTTCGGCGTCGCGGGAGGTGCCCGTGACGCTCCAGCCGAGGCTGAGCAGCCGTCGCGCGTAGGCGGAGCCGACGTACCCGAGGCCGAAGACGAAGGCTTTCAACCCACCCTACTCCGCGGCCTCGACCACGCCCTGATCCGCGCGCGCCGCAGCGGCGCGCTCCGCGTTCCAGTGCGAGACGCAGGGTATACGCGACAGGTCGGCCCGGCCGGCGTAGCGGCGCGCGATGTCGGCCACCTCCTCCAGCAGGCCGGCCTCAAGCGTGATCGGCTTCAGCCCGAGCCCGAGGAATGTGTCGTTGGCGACCACCAACTCGTTCTCGTCCGCCTCGACCCTGGGGTTCGGCAGGTGCGCGACCTCCGCGCCGGTCAGGCGGGAGACCAGGGCCGCCAGGTCACGAACCCGGTGGCTCTCGGTCATCTGATTGAGGATTCGGACGCGGTCCCCCCGCTTGGGCGGGGTCTGCAGCGCCAGCTCGATGCACCGAACCGTGTCCTGCAGATTGACGAAGGCGCGGGTCTGCCCGCCGGTCCCGTGAATGGTCAGAGGATAGCCGACGGCCGCCTGCATGAGGAACCGGTTCAAGACCGTGCCGTAGTCGCCGTCGTAGTCAAAACGGTTGATCAGCCGCTCATCCAGGCGGGTCTCCGCCGTCTGGCAGCCCCACACGATCCCTTGGTGCAGGTCGGTGATGCGGACCCCGTCGTTCCGGGCGTAGAACTGAAAAAGCAGGGCGTCCTGAGTCTTGGTCAGGTGGTAGATCGAGCCCGGGTTCGCGGGGAATAGTATCTCCTGCCGGGCGGGGCCATGGTCGGTGTCGACCGTCACCTCCAGATAGCCTTCGGGGATACGCAGGCCCGCGGTGCCGTAGCCGTAGACCCCCATCGTGCCCAGATGCGCCAGGTGCGCCTCGCAACCCGCCTCCACCATGGCCGCCAGCAGGTGATGGGTGGCGTTGATGTTGTTGTCCACGGTGTAGAGCTTGTGCCGCGCAGACTTCATCGAATAGGGCGCCGCCCGCTGCTCGGCGAAGTGGATGATGGCGTCGGGACGGAAGTCGCGGAGCAGATCCACCAGACGGTCGAACTCGCGCCCCAACGTCATCTCGTGGAACGCGATGGTGCGGCCAGTCAGCTCGCTCCAGGCCTCCAGGCGCTCGTTCATGGGGCGGATGGGGGTGAGGGAGCCCGCCTTCAACTCCTCATCGATGTCGCGGCGCGACAGGTTGTCGACGATAGCCACGTCCCAGCCGCGCGCCGACAGGTGCAACGCGGTGGGCCAGCCGCAGAAGCCGTCACCCCCGAGCACCAGGACCCGCTGACCGTCAGCCATGAGACCGCCGCCTCTCTTCTTCTCTGAAGCGGTAACGCACGACCGTTGCAGGTGGAACCATGTTCCGGGTCAGGGCTGAGCGCCGAGCGTCTCCTGGAAGCGGCAAGGTTCGCCCTGCGCGGTCCCGATCAACTCGTCGTCCCGCATGACGATCCGGCCGCGAACCACCGTGGCGATCGGCCAGCCCGTGACCTCCATCCCGTCGAAAGGGGTCCAGCCCGAGCGCGTGGCCATGTCTGCGTGGCGCAGCGTGCGCTTGGCCTTCAAGTCGACGATGGTCAGGTCGGCGTCGTAGCCCTCCGCCATGCGGCCCTTGTTCGCGAGCCCGAACACCCGCTGAGCCCCGGCGGAGGTCAGGTCCACGAACCGCTCGAGCGTCAGGCGGCCTTCTGCGACGTGGGTCAGCATGACCGGCACCACAGTCTGCACGCCCGGCATGCCCGACGGGGAAGCGGGATAAGGCCGGGCCTTCTCCTCGAGGGTGTGGGGGGCGTGGTCGGAGCCAAGCACGTCGGCGACGCCTTGTTGAACGCCAAGCCAGAGGCCATCGCGGTGACGGGCCTCTCGGATCGGCGGGTTCATCTGGGCCAGACCCTTCAGTCGCTCGTAGGCGTCCGGCGACGTCAAAGTGAGGTGCTGCGGCGTGACCTCCACCGTCGCCACATCCTTGTGCTGAGCCAGGTATTCGATCTCCTCGGCCGTGGTCACGTGCAGGACGTGTATGCGCTTGCCCAGCGCCCGCGCGATGCCCACCAGCCGATGGGTTGATTGCAGCGCAGAGACGGCGTCGCGCACCTCCGGGTGGCTGGTCCAATCGCCGGTTCGCGCCAGGGGACGGCGCTCCGCCAGGCGGTACTCGTCCTCGGAGTGGAAGGTCGCCCGGCGATGGACGCTGGCCAACACCCGCTCCACGCCCGCGTCATCAGGCACCAGCAGCGAGCCGGTTGAGGCCCCCATGAAGACTTTCACCCCGCAGCAGCCGGGCAGGCGCTCGAGTTCGCCGAGATGTCCGGCGTTCTCATGGGTGCCGCCGACATAGAAGGCGTGGTCAGTCCACATCCGGTGCCGGGCGCGGACGAGCTTATCCTCCAGCGCCTCCGGGGTTGTGGTCGCGGGCTCGGTGTTGGGCATCTCGAACACGGCCACAACGCCGCCGAGCGCCGCTGCGCGGGAGCCCGTCTCCAGGTCCTCCTTCCACTCGAGGCCAGGCTCCCGGAAGTGGACCTGGGTGTCGATGACACCCGGCAGAACCGTAAGCCCAGCGGCGTCGATCACCTCACCGGCCGAAGCCTGGGACAGGTCGCCCACGGCCGCGATCCGTCCGCCGATCACACCGACATCGGCCACGCCGCGCCCGGCATGGTTCACCACCTCGCCCCCCCGGACGATCAGGTCGAAGACGGCCATGGCTTATCCTTCAGGCTTCGGTTTCGGCGTGGAGCTTGAGCGCCGCTTCCAGCACCGGCTCAGCGCGCAGGTCCAGCATGTGGTTGATGTGCTGATTGAGCCCTGGGTCAAGGGACTTGAAACCGGCGAAGGTGCGCGGCCCCCGCACGACCCGCGTGTGCGCGCCCCATGGCCTCGCCAAACGATCGTCCGAGGGGCCGAACGCCGCGATCGTGGGCACGCCCGCGGCCGCCGCCAGGTGGGTCCAGATGGAGTCCCCACCGACGTAAAGGCGAGCGCGCTTCAGAAGGGCGTAGGCGGTGATCAGGTCCGTCTTCCCCTCCGCCTCGATGAGCCGCTCGCGCGCGACGGCGAGCCGAATGGTGTGAGCCGGGTCGCGGTCCTCTTCTGACCCGATGATCAGCAGGCGGCCGCCGGCCATGGGTCCGTCGCCTCCCAGCAGGCTCGCTGCGACCTTGGTGTATCGCTCCGCCGGCCAGCGTCGGCCGACCCACTCGGCCCCAGGCGCGATCGCCAGGATCGGCCCCTGCCCTTTCAGCATCGCGTCGGCCTTGGCCTGGACCTTGTCGCCGACAAACAGGAAGGGGGATGGAGGATCCTCCTCCAGCTTCAGCACCCGCGCAGCTTCCACCACCGGGTGGGCGGGCTCGTTCTCAGGCGCCGGCGGCAGCCGAACGGCGCGGGTCCTGCGGCGCAGCCATCCGGCCAGCTGCGAGCCCCGCATGTCTACCACCAGACCCCAGCGGCGATGGCGGAGCTTGCCCCACAGGCCGAACCAGTCGGCTCGGCCTTCGCCTTCGAGCACATGCAGCGCCTCAAGGTGCGGCACGTCGCGGAAAAGCTCCGCGCTGCCGGGGCCGGCCACGATGGTGAAAGCGACATTGGAGACTTCGTCGTGCAGCCGCTTCAGCAGGCCGGACGAGAAGATCGCCTCCTGCGGCCCGGGCTCGGCGACGAACAGAACTGGAAAGCGACCCGCCATTCGCGGGCTTATAGCCGCTCGCGCGAGTCGCACCTATGTGATCGGCATGCCAACGATCGTCCGCCTCGAAAGCCGCGCCGTGATCCGTCTCTCGGGAGCGGACTGGCGAGCATTCCTGCAGGGGCTGATCACTCACGACGTGGAGCGGCTGGAGTTGGGCCACGCCCGGTTCGCCGCACTCCTAACGCCGCAAGGCAAGTTCCTGGCGGACCTCTTCGTGGTGGCGACGGAGGAAGGCGCGCTGGTGGACGTGCAGCGCGCCCAACGTGAGGACCTGCTCCGGCGACTGGCCATGTATCGGCTCCGAGCGAAGGTTGAGATCGCCGCGGACGACGAACTGGGCGTTTTCGCGCTCCTGGGCGCCGTCTCCGCGGAAGCAGGGTGGGTCCAGGATCCGCGGCTGCCCGAACTTGGCTTGCGCGGGTACGGCGTCTTCGAGGCGGACGCCGCCGAGGACGCGTACCAAGCCCACCGCCTGCAGCTTGGCGTTCCTGATCCCGCCCGCGACTGCGTCCCCGACAAGACCTACCCGATCGAAGCCAACTACGACCTGCTGGACGGCGTCGACTTCAAGAAAGGATGTTTCGTCGGCCAGGAGACGACCTCCCGCATGAAGCGACGCGGGCAGATCAAGAACCGCATGATGCCGATCGTCTTTGAAGGCCCGCCGCCGCCGTTCGGAGCCGAGGTGCTGGCGGGCGAGTTGCGCGCCGGCGAGGTGCTGAGCGGGCGTGAGGGGCGGGCGATGGCGCTGCTGCGGCTGGACCGGATCGACGGTCCGCTGGCCGTCGACGGGCGGGTGGTGCGAGTCGAACGGCCGCGCTGGTTCACGGAACGTTCTTCCTCCTAAACCAGACTCCAGCTATGGCTGCGGCATGGACGCCCATCTGAACCGCTGCGCCTGGCCTGGGACCGACCCGCTCTACGTCGCCTACCACGATCGCGAATGGGGCGTGCCGGAGTACGACAGCCGCGCGCTGTGGGAGAAGCTGGTGCTGGACGGATTCCAGGCGGGGCTCGCCTGGATCACGATCCTGAGGAAGCGGGACGCCTTCCGCGCAGCGTTTGACGGCTTCGACCCAGCGCGGGTCGCAGCGTACGGCGAGGCGGACGTCGAGCGCCTGCTTGGCGACGCTGGGATCATCCGCTCCCGCGCCAAGATCCAGTCCGCCATCCGAGGCGCGCAGGCCTACCTGGACATGCAGGCGCGGGGCGAGAACTTCGCCGATTTCGTCTGGGGCTTCGTGGACGGGCGGCCGCTGCAGAATCGATGGGCTTCAATGAAAGAGGTGCCTGCCTCCACGCCCCTCTCGGAGGACCTCTCCAAGGCGCTCAAGAAGAAGGGCTTCAATTTCTGCGGTCCCGTGATCGTGTACGCCTGGCTTCAAGCCTGCGGCGTAGTGAACGACCATGTCTGCGGCTGCTTCCGCCACGCCGAAGTGGCGGCTATGGCGAAGGAGCGATGAAGCCCGCAGCCACCTCGAACAAGAAGCCGCTCAGAAAGCCGCGCCGTCCGAGTATGAGTCTGGAGAAGCTCTGCGGCGACGTGGTCGTCTGCGGGGTGGACGAAGCGGGACGCGGACCCTGGGCGGGGCCGGTGTGCGCGGCGGCGGTGATCCTCCCGGCCAAGCGGGCGCCCAAAGGGATCGACGACTCCAAGAAGCTGTCGGCCAAGGCGCGCGAGGCGCTCGAGGCGGAGATCAAGGAGAAGGCGGTCTCCTGGGCCGTCGCCTTCGCCACCGTGGACGAAATTGCGGAGCTGAACATCCTCCACGCCACGGGCCTCGCCATGTGCCGTGCGGTGGAGGCGCTGGATCCGAAGCCCACGATCGCGCTGGTGGACGGCAACTATCGCTTCAAGCTGCCGTGCGACGTGAAGACGGTCGTCGGCGGGGATGCGCTTTCACTCTCCATCGCCGCGGCGTCAATCCTGGCCAAGACAGCCCGCGACCGCCTGATGATCGAGATGGACGGCGCCTTCCCGGGCTACGGCTTCGCCTCGCACAAGGGCTACCGGGCGCCCATTCATTGGGAGGCGCTGAGGCGGCTTGGTCCGTGCGAGATCCACCGTCGGGGCTGGGGGCCAGTCGAAGCGGCGCTGAACGGCGAGCTCTTCCGGCCCGAAGAGGAAAACGCTTAGATCTGCAGCCACGCCCCGGTCGCCAGACCGGCCATTGCGAAGAACAGGGCGCCGAGCACCGCCACGGCGTGCCGCCCCAGATCCACATATTCGGCGTCCGCAGCGCGCGCCGTCGGACGATAATCGATCACCTGCGCCGAGGGCCGACGCACGTGCAGGCGCTGGCGCAAATCGATGACTTCGGCTTCGTTCGTAAGCATTCCGGGCTCCTGAGAGCCCCCGACGGGCTTCGAAACGCCGCCTGCTCCGCGCGGTTCCGATGCCCTCGCCCTCATCGTCCTTAAGGCCGCCTTCACCAAAAGGATTCAGACAGTCGAGGTCACACCTTCTCGCGAGGCATACGGACGTGCGGACCGACACCATCCTCATCGGCGATTGCGTCGAGATGCTGAAGGGCCTGCCCGACAAGTCGGTGGACCTCGTGTTCGCCGACCCGCCCTACAACCTGCAGCTCGGGGGCGACCTGCTGCGCCCGGATAACAGCAAGGTCGACGCCGTCGACGACGAGTGGGATCGCTTCGACAGCTTCGAGGCCTATGACGCCTTCACACGCGCCTGGATGACGGAGTGCAGACGGGTTCTGAAAGACGAAGGCTCGATCTGGGTGATCGGCAGCTATCACAACGTCTTCCGCCTGGGCGCTGCGATCCAGGACCTGGGCTTCTGGGTGCTCAACGACGTCATCTGGCGCAAGGCCAACCCGATGCCGAACTTCAAGGGCACGCGCTTCACCAACGCGCACGAGACCCTGATCTGGGCGGCCAAGTCGCGTGACCAGAAGCGCTACACATTCAATTACGACGCGCTGAAAGCCTTCAACGAAGACGTCCAGATGCGCTCGGATTGGACACTGGCGTTGTGCACCGGCGAAGAGCGGCTGAAGGACGAAACCGGCGCAAAGGCCCACCCGACCCAGAAGCCTGAGGCCCTGCTGCACCGCGTGCTCATCGCGGCCTCAAAGCCGGGCGACGTGGTTCTCGACCCCTTCTTCGGCACCGGCACCACCGGAGCCGCGGCCAAGCGGCTCGGCCGACATTGGATCGGCATCGAGCGCGATCAGACCTACGCCAAACTCGCCGAGGCGCGCATCGCCATGGTGAAGCCGACCGCGCCCGAAGACCTGATGATGATGGGCTCCAAGAAGTCCGAACCGCGCGTGCCGTTCGGCGCGCTGGTCGAGGCCGGGTTGCTGCGTGCGGGCGACCGGCTGTGGTGTCCCAAAGGCGAGCGCGAAGCCCGCGTGCGCGCTGACGGATCCCTGGCGCATGGGGACTTGACGGGATCGATCCACAAGCTCGGCGCGCTGCTGGAAAACGCTCCGGCCTGCAACGGGTGGACCTACTGGCGCTTCAAGAGCGACCGCGGCCTGCAGCCGATCGACGTGCTGCGGGCAGAGGTCCGCGCCGGGATGAACTAGGGACCTAGACCAGGCTCTCGAGCCCACGGCGGGCGGCTTTCAAAAAGACGCTGGGCAGGCCGGCGACGTCGCGGCTCCACTCCATGTGGGGCTCCCCGTCGAGCACTTCCGCCCTGAGCACCGTCAGGGTGAGGCCGAAGTGTGTGAAGACATGCTCGACCGCGCCCATCTCCCGCCAATCGGCGGCCAGAGGAGCTGAGCGCACCGCCTCCTCCAGCGTCCACGGCTCGGCGCGCCAGTCGCTGGTGGGCAGGCCCAGCATGCCACCGAGCAGACCCTTGGCCGGACGCGTGACCAGCCCCACCTCTTCGCCCCGCGTCAGCACATAGGCGACGCCGTGACGGCGGGGACGTTCGGCCTTCGGCGCCTTGCGGGGGTAGGTGTCCGGCGCGCCGGTCGCGCGCGCCGCGCAGAAGGCCGCGACCGGACACCGGCTGCAGAGGGGCGACTTCGGACGGCAGATGGTGGCGCCAAGGTCCATGAGCGCCTGCGCCCAGTCCCCCGGCCGGTGGTCCGCGACAAGCGCGCCCGCCAGCCGCTTCAGCTCGGGCTTGGCGACCGGGAGGGGCGCCTCCACCGCAAAAAGTCGGGAAGTCACGCGCTCGACGTTGCCGTCGACGACGTTGGCGGGACGATCGAAGGCGATCGCCGCGACCGCCGCGGCCGTGTAGGCGCCGACCCCCGGAAGGGCGAGGAGCTCCGCCTCAGTGTCCGGAAAGACTCCGGCGTGCCGTTCAGCGACCGCGCGGGCGCAGGCCAGGAGGTTACGGGCGCGGGCGTAGTAGCCGAGCCCTGCCCAGGCGGCCATCACTTCCGCGTCCGGCGCGGCGGCCAGGTCGATCACAGTCGGCCAGCGCTGCAGGAACTTGAGGAAGTAGGGCGTTGCGTGCGGCACGGTGGTCTGCTGCAGCATGACCTCCGACAGCCACACGCGGTAAGGATCAGCTCGCACGCCGGCTGCGCGGTCCTGTGGGCCCACTCGCCAAGGCAGAGTGCGGCCTTCGGCGTCATACCAGGTGAGGAGAGAGGCGCGGAGCGCCGCGACGTCGATCATGGAACGGGCTATATAGCGCCATGGCCCGCCGCCTGCCCTCCACCGAAGAAGCTCTGCGCATCTTGGCCGCACGCCGGACGCGTCCGGCGCGGAAAGCCCCGCCGCCCGCCGGCAAGTCGCTGGCCAAGTTCGTCAAGGCGCTGGACGAGCGGTTCGGTCAGGGCCCCACCGTCATGCAGGCCCGCTGGCGCGAGATCGTGGGCGAACGCCTCGCCGCCCGCACCGAGCCGGTGAAGCTGATCCGCTCGCGCACGGGGGGACCTGGAACCCTGGAGCTGAAGGTCGAAGGCTCAGCCGCCGCGCTCATTCAGCACCAGTCCGCCGAGATCCTGGAGCGGGTGAACCTGTTCCTGGGTGGGGAAAGCGTCGGCAAGCTCCGAATTGTCCAAGGTCCGGTGAAAAAGACGCGTGGCGGAGCGGGCCGACCGCCGCCGCCGGCGCCGCGCCGCCCCGCCCCACCCCTGGATGCGGCCCGGGAGGCGGAGCTCACGCGATCGGTCGAGCGCGCCGAACGCGATGAGTTGAAGGACGCCCTCCTGCGTCTCGGTCGCTCAGTTCTCAGGCAGGACGAGACACGCTAGGTCGGTCATCATGAAGCTGTTCGCACCGCTTATGCGCCTCGGCGCCGTTCTCTTCGCCGCCGCTGCGCTCGGGGCGGCTGCTCCCGCGCCAGAGCCGGAGATGACTCTCGGCTCGGCCAAGGCGCCGGTGACATTGATCGAGTACGCCTCAGTCACCTGTTCGCACTGCGCCGACTTCCACAAGAACGTCTTCCCCGCATTCAAGGCCAAGTACGTCGATACGGGCCAGGTGCGCTTCGTCTTCCGCGAGATCCCCACGCAGCCGGCGGAGGTCGCCGTAGCCGGCTTCGTGCTGGCCAGGTGCGCGGGGCAAGGCAACTACTTCAAGGTGGTCGACCACCTGATGAAAGGCCAAGATGCATTCTACGCCAGCGGTGACGCGACCGCCTTCCTGCTGCAGGCCGGCGCCTCCGTCGGCCTTGACCGCAACAAGGTGCGCGCCTGCGTCACCGATCAGGCGGCGATCGATCGCCACTACGCCCGCGTCGAGCGCTGGACCGCCGAGCACAAGATCGAGGGCACCCCGACGTTCGTGATCAACGGCAAGGTCCAGCCGCATATTCACACCCTCGCGGAGTTGGAGGCCGCCCTGCGGCCGGCGCTGGCCCAAAAGCGTCGCTGAAGTCCCTTCTTGGGCTAGGCTCGCGGCGGGACATATCATCGCCGCTGTGGACAGCCATCTTGCCAGCGGTCCCGGAACGCGGGAATCGCGCTTCAATGACCTTTAGCTTTGGGGAGAACCCTATGCCCTCGATCTCGCGCCGCGCTCTTGGCCTGACCGCCGCCGCCGCGCTGACCGCGCTGAGCCTGGCCGCCTGCGGCGGGAAGGAGGGCGGCTCCACGGCAGGCGACATGTCGCTCGGAAACGCGAACGCGAAGGTGACCGTGATCGAGTACGCCTCGGTGACGTGCGTGCACTGCGCCGCGTGGAACGAGGAGGTCTTCCCAGAATTCCGCAAGAAGTACATCGACACCGGCAAGGTGCGGTACGTCTTCCGCGAGATGCTGACGCCGCCGGCCGACGTCGCTGCCGCCGGCTTCCTCGTCGCCCGTTGCGCCGGCGACGACAAGTACTTCCAGGTGGTCGACGCGGTCATGCGCGGGCAGCAGGAGATGTTCGGCTCCGGCGATCCGGCTGCGCCGCGCAACGTGCTGCTCCGCATCGCTCAATCGGCTGGCATGACCGAGGCGCAGTTCACCGAGTGCGTTTCGGACGAGAAGGCGCTCACGGCTCTGAACGAGCGCGTGGAAAAGCAAGCCGCCGAGTTCGAGGTCCAATCCACCCCGACCTTCGTCGTCAACGGCGAGAAGATGAAAGAAGGCGCTGCGACGCTCGCGGAGCTGGACGGGTGGATCCAGCCGAAATTGGCTCAGTAAGGAGGCGCGCCAGCGCACGACCTTGCACTTTCAGCGGCTCAAACTCTCGGGCTTCAAGTCCTTCGTCGAACCGACCGAGTTTCGGATCGAACCGGGGCTGACCGGAGTCGTGGGGCCGAACGGATGCGGCAAGTCCAACCTGCTGGAAGGCCTGCGCTGGGTGATGGGCGCGACCAGCGCCAAAGCCCTCCGGGGCGGCGGCATGGACGACGTGATCTTCGCGGGCAGCGGCAATCGCCCTGCCCGCAACCATGCCGAGGTGACCCTCACTATCGACAACACGCTGCGGCGCGCGCCGCAGCCTTTCACCGATAATCCGGTCTTGGAGGTGGTCCGCCGCATCGACCGGGGCGCCGGGTCCACGTACCGCGTCAACGGCAAGGAGGTCCGCGCCCGGGACGTGCAGCTGCTGTTCGCCGACGCCTCCACCGGCGCGAACTCTCCAGCGCTGGTGCGCCAGGGACAGATCAGCGAGTTGATCGCGGCCAAGCCGCAGAACCGGCGACGGATCCTGGAGGAAGCCGGCGGCGTATCCGGCCTTCACACCCGCCGTCACGAAGCCGAGCTGCGCCTGCGGGCCGCCGAGTCGAACCTGGCGCGCCTGGACGACGTGTCCAAGGAGATTGAGACCACACTGGGCCGCCTGCGCCGCGAGGCGAAGCAGGCCGAGCGTTACAAGAAGATCTCGGCTGAAATCCGCGCCCTGCAATCGGCCCTGCTCTACGCACGCTGGTCAGACGCCAAGGCGGCGCTGGAGCGGGTGCAGGTCGAACTCGCCGAGGCCACCCGCGCCGTGGAGGAGACCGCCCGCGCAGCCGCGGCGGCCTCGGCGCAGTCGCTCTCCGCCGCCGAGGCCCTGAAGCCCCTGCGAGAAGAGGACGCCGTAGCCGCGGCCCTGCTGCACCGGCAGACCATCGAGCGCGAGCGGCTCGACATGGAGGAGCGCCAGGCGCGCGCCGAGGTCGAACGGCTGAAGAGCGACAGCGCCCGGATCGTCGCCGACGCCGAGCGGGAGGCCCAGACCGCAGAGGATGCGGAAGTCGCGCTGGAGCGGTTGACAGCCGAACTGTCCACGCTTGAGGCCGAGATCGCCGCCGCGCCGGAGCGCGGACCGGAGCTGGAGAAGTTGTGGCGCGCCGCCGAAGCCGCGCGGGCTGCGGCCGAGAGCGACGTCGAACGTCTCGCAGCCGGGCTTGCTGCGGAGGAAGCGCGTGCCAACGCCGAAGCCGCCCGTCTTCGCGACGCAGAGGCGCGCGTCGCGCGCGCCGACCAGGCGCTGCAGAGAGCCGTCGCGGAGCGCGCCGCCCTTCCCTCCGCCGACAACCCGCAGGCGGAGGCCGCAAAAGCGGCCCTGACTGGCGCCGTCGCAGCGCTCCAGGCCGCCCGCGCCGCCGTCGAAGCGGCGGAGGCTGAGCGCGCCGAAGCGGCGAGAGCTGAGGCCGAGGCCCGGCAGGCGGCGCGGCAGCAGGAGGACAAGCTCGGCCGGCTACAAACGGAGGCCAGGGGGCTCGCGCAGCTGTTGACCGGCTCGCGACGCGAGTTCCCCCCCGCTCTGGATAAGGTGAAAGCCGCCAAGGGCTATGAAGCCGCGCTCGCCGCCGCGCTCGGCGAGGATCTAGACGCGGCGCTGGACGCCCGCGCCCCCTCCCACTGGTCCGGCGCCGATGCGCGTGGACCCGCCTGGCCCGCGGGGGTTGAGCCCTTAGCCGACCAGATCAATGCGCCCGAGGCGCTGGCCGCCCGCCTGGCGTGGGTCGGCGTCGTCAACCGCGATAAGGGTCCGACCTTATCCAGAGCGCTGCCCGTCGGCGCTCGGCTAGTCTCCCGCGAGGGCGACCTGTGGCGCTGGGACGGCTTCGTCGCCCGGGCCGACGCGCCCAAGCCTGCCGCCGTGCGCTTGGCCCAGCGCACGCGCCTGGCTGAGATCGAGGACGAGATCGACCGCCTGAAACCCGCGGCCGAAGCCGCTCAAGCGGCTCAGAAGGCGGCGGTCGAACGGGTTCGTCACGCGGACGAGGCGCTGCGGGAGTCCCGCAAACGTCCGCCGGAAGCGGAGCGCGCCGTCGCTTCGGCCCGTGATCGCGCGGAGGCTCTCGCGCGGGAGGCGGCGCGGCTGGAGGCGCGCGCCCAGGCGATCGACGAAACGGTGCAGCGGCTCCAGGCCGACCATGTCGAAGCCGTCGCCGCGCTGGAGACTGCGCGGGCAGGCCTCTCCGCCCCCGCTGACCTCGACGCTCGCCGAGCTGAGCTCGCCGCTGCACGGGAGGCCGCCCAGGGCGCGCGCGCTGCGGCCTCCCAGGCCCGGGTGGCGATGGAGGCGGAGCTGCGCGAGCGCACGGGACGGGAGCAGCGCCGTGGCGCCCTGACCCGCGACCGAGCGGACTGGACCCGCCGGGCGAAGGCGTCGGCCGATCGCATCGCCGCGCTTGAGACTGACCGCGAACATGTCATGGCGGCGCTGGCTCGCGCGGAGGCGGCGCCGACCGCCCTGACCGAGCGCCGCGAAAAGCTGCTCGACATGCTCCAGGTGGCGGAGGCCCGCCGAAAGGCAGCCGCCGACGCGATGGCGCAGGGCGAAGCCGTCGCACAGGCGGCGGATCGCGCCGCTCGGGAAGCCGACAAAGCCGCTGCCGATGCGCGGGAGGCCCGCGCCGGCGCCGTCGCTCGGGACGAGGCGGCCCAGGTGCGCATCGCAGAGGTGGAGGCCCAGGTCCGCGAGGCTGCGCAAATGAGCCCCGACGAGCTGGGCGCCCGGCTGAAGGAGGAGGCGATCGCCCAGCCGGCGGACGCCGCCGGAGCCGAAGCCCTTCTGTTCGGTTTGGAGCGCGAGCGCGACCAACTCGGCGCAGTGAACCTGCGGGCCGAGGAAGAGGCCGGTGAGTATGGCGAACGGCTGAACGCCATGCGCACCGAGCGGGCGGACCTGACCACGGCCATCGCCAAGCTGCGCGACGGCATCGACGAACTGAACGCCGAGGGGCGCGAGCGCCTGGTGGCGGCCTTCGACGTCATCAATCAGAACTTCCAGGATCTATTCCAGGCCCTGTTCGGGGGCGGCCAGGCCGAGCTGCGGCTGGTCGAATCGGACGACCCTCTCGAGGCGGGCCTGGAGATCTACGCCTGCCCGCCCGGCAAGCGCCTCTCGACCATGAGTCTCATGTCGGGCGGCGAGCAGGCGTTGACGGCCGCCGCTCTGATCTTCGGCGTGTTTCTCGCCAATCCCGCGCCGATCTGCGTGCTGGACGAAGTGGATGCGCCGCTCGACGACGCCAACGTGGACCGCTTCTGCCGTATGCTGGCCGAGATGCGCACCCGAACCGACACCCGATTCGTGGTCATCACCCACAACCCTGTCACCATGGCCCGCATGGACCGGCTGTTCGGTGTGACCATGGGCGAGCGTGGCGTTTCGCAGCTGGTGTCGGTCGACCTGACGCAGGCGGAGGCGCTGGCTGCGGAATGATCTGAAAACGTTTTCAGATCAGGAACTTACCGCGCCGCAACCCGTCCTTGACCTAAGCACCCCGCACCTATAGGTTCCGCGGCGATTTCAGACCCGCCTCGGCGTTCGCGCCGCAGGCTCTGAGCGCCGTTCATGCCCGATCCCGAGCCTTCGCGCGAAGAGGCGCTGAAACGTCTCGACGAGCGGGCGAACGCACTCGAAGCTCGGACCGTCCGTCCGACTCGAGATTACGGCGCCCAGGCGGTGGGAAGCGCCTACCGGATTTTCGCCGAGATGCTCGGTGGGGTCGGTGTGGGCGTCGCAATCGGGCTGGTCGTCGACGGCTTCGCCGGGACGGCCCCTTTGGCAACGATCGCCTTTGTCCTTCTGGGCTTTGGCGTGGCGATTTGGATGGCCTTGCGCACCGCCAAACGGGCGAGCGCGCTGGCTGGGCAGGCAGCGGATCCCGTCGGGTCCGCGCGGCCCGAGACGGACGATGGAGCGTAGGGCCCAATGGCCGATCCGATGCACCAGTTCGAGATCCAGAAGGTTCTGGAGCTCCCAACCGTCACACTGCCCCTCGTGGGCGCGATCGACCTGTCGCTGACGAATTCCACCGTGGCCATGCTGATGGCCGCCGGCCTGATCGTCCTGTTCATGGCCCTGGCCACCGCCAAGCCGCAGGTTATCCCTGGCCGCATCCAGGCCATGGGCGAAGGGGTGTTCGGCTTCATCGACGACATGATGACCAACATCATCGGTCACGAGGGCCGGGTCTTCTTCCCGTTCGTCTTCACCCTGTTCCTGTTCATCCTGGCGATGAACATGCTGGGCCTGTTCCTGGTCTTCACCGCCACCTCGCAGCTGGCGGTCACCGCCACCTTCGCCATCCTGACGATCGGGCTCGTGATCGTGGTGGGCCTGGTCAAGAACGGCCTCGGCTTCTTCAAGCTGTTCCTGCCTTCGGGCGTGCCGTGGTTCCTGTGGTGGCTGGTGATCCCGATCGAGGTGATCTCCTTCCTGCTGCGCCCGGTCACCCTGTCGCTGCGTCTGTTCGGCAACATGCTGGGCGGCCACGTGGCCCTGAAGGTGTTCGCCGGCTTCGTGGTGTCGCTGGGCACCCTGGCGGCCGGCGGCGGCCTGGGTTGGCTCGGCATCCCCGGCGCGGCGCTGTCGCTCGGCGGCGTGGTCGCCCTGACCGCTCTGGAGTTCCTCGTGGCCTTCTTGCAGGCCTTCGTCTTCGCCGTGCTCACCAGCGTCTACCTGAACGACGCGGTCCACGCGGGCCATCACTAAGGCCCGACTTCTCCACCCACCAACGCTCAAACTCTTAGACAGGACTGGATCACACCATGGAAGCTGAAGCGGCTAAGTACGTCGGCGCGGGCCTCGCCACCCTCGGCATGATCGGCGCCGGCATCGGCGTGGGCACCATCTTCAGCGGCTTCCTGCAAGGCGCTCTGCGTAACCCGAGCGCGGCCGGCGGCCAGTTCACCAACCTGGTTCTGGGCTTCGCCCTGACCGAGGCCCTCGGCATCCTGGCCTTCGTGCTGGGCCTGCTGATCCTCTTCAGCTGATCCTTGCCCGCGGCGGCGGACGGGTGGCGGCGCTGTGCGCACCGCTCCGTCCGCCCGTGACCCGTGAAAGATCCTATGGCCATTGAGTCCAATTCCGCGCCGGGAGCTCCGGCTCCCGACGGCCAAGTGACCGCCGAGGCGGCCGAGGCCGTGCACGGCCACGAAGCGGCCGGCGGCACGACCGCGGTCGCGGAGCACGGCGGCGAAGGCGACGGTCTGCCCCAGTTCCGCTTCGAGTACTGGGGCGGCCAGATCGTCTGGCTGCTGCTGATCTTCGCGGCCCTCTACGTCCTGCTCGGCAAGGTGTTCGCCCCGCGGATCCGCAAGATCCTGGACGAGCGCAAGGCGACCATCGCGTCGGCCATCGACGAGGCGCGACGCGTCCGCACCGAGGCCGATGCGCAAGCCGCCGCCGCCCAGGCGGACCTGGTCGAGGCCCGCGCCCGCTCGCAGCGTATCGCCGCGGACGCCAAGGCCAAAGCCAAGGCCGAGGTGGCGGCACGCGAAGCCGCCGAGGAGGCCCGCATCGCCGAGCGTCTCGCCGAAGCCGAGACCCGCATCCGCGCCTCGCGTGACGAAGCCATGGGCAGCGTCCGTGAAGTCGCCGCCGACACCACGACCGCGCTGGTCGCCAAGCTCACGGGCAAGGCGGCGACGAAGGTCGAGGTCAACGCCGCCCTGAAGGGCGCCTGAGGAGAGCCGTCATGGAGATCTTTCAGGAAGCGGAGACCTGGGTCGGCGTCGGCCTGCTGATCTTCCTCGCCATCGTCATCTTCTGGGCCAAAGCCCCGGCCAGGGCCGCCAAGGCGCTGGACGCCAAGGCCGCCGCGATCCGCTCGGAGCTGGAGGAGGCGCAGCGCATTCGCGAGGAGGCCCAGGCCATGCTCGCCGCGCTGAAGGTGCAAGCGGCCGAAGCCGAGCAGAACGCGACCGCCATGCTCGCCAACGCCGAAGCCGAGGCCAAGCGCTTGGAGGCCGAGGCCAAGACGCGCCTGGACGAGAGCATCGCCCGTCGGCAGCAGGTCGCCGAGCGCAAGATCGCTTTGGCCGAGTCTCAGGCCATGGCCGAGGTGAAGGCCGTCGCCGTCGAACTGGCCGCTCAAGCCGCCGAGCAGATCCTGGCCAAGCGCCTTGAGAAGGGCGGCACGGACCCGCTCTTCGATCGGGGCGTCGCCCAGCTGGCCAGCCGCCTGTCGTAAGCGACCGGCCAGCCTGACGGAACAACATCAGAGAGCCGGGGCCCCGTGCCTCGGCTCTTTTTTCATGTGCGGCACGTGGTGCACGAACCGGCCGAACGCCGCGCCCAGCACCGCGCCGTAGACAATGTGCAGGAACAGCGTCCAGACGGGCGCCCAGAAACCGGCGGCCACGCCGAAGACGTCTGCCCCGGCCATCGGCGAGACGAGCAGCATCATCACGAGCCAGGCGGCGAAGGCGAACAGTACGCCGCGCGTCTCCCATGCGCCGCCGGGCATCCTCTCGGCGAGATAGGAGAAGACGCCGCCGAGCGCCGTGCCGACGGCGAAGTGAGCGAGCCAGCCCACGATCGGCAGGCTTTCCGTTCCCAACGCGCCATTCAGCAGGTTGATGAAGTTCATTTCTGGCAGGAAGCCGGCGATCCCCTGCAACAGCAGAAGCGCCGAAACGGCCACCGTAGCCAAGAAGCCGGCCATCAGACCCTGGCGCAGCTCTGGGTTTCTCATGTCAGTCATAGCGATCCAACCCTCCTGTTCGGAAGGACAAATCCCCGACTTGCACGAGGTGATCATACCATGGAACGGCGCCGATGGGCGCCGGCCGCGCGCTTAACGCGTGGCGCGGCTCCTAAGCCGGCGGGCCAGTCGGAAGGCCCGCAGGCGGGCCCGGCGCAGAACTCGGGCGTCGCGCTTCAGCACCAGCCGCTCCATGCGTAGCGTCTGCTGCCACATGACGGGCAGGAATTCAGGCTCACGACGCATCAGGCGGCGCACCGGATAGACCCAGTTCGGATGGCGGTGTTGAACCTTGATGAACTTCCGCTTCGCCCAAGTGGAGTTCTTCAGGACGATCATCAGCCCGACGGCCGCCAGCGGCAGGCCGAACGGACCCGGCAGCGGCGCGATGGCGAAGCCAGCGATCATGATCGCCGCGCCAGCGGTGATGAGGGCGATGCGCACCACACGGCGCACGATCTCGGCCAGCGGGTTCGACACCTCGCTGTTGCGCGCATCCGCACGCGTTTCGCCGATGATCAGCACGTTGGACATCTCTACTCCGGGGCCGCGGCCGCGTTGCCCCTCGGTAACGCCCGAGTCGCATCGTGGTGGCGCCCTTCATATGAGAAGCGCGCGGCGGCCCGTAAAGAAGCACAGCCTAGCTTTACAAAGATTTCATGCGGCGCGGTCGGCAGTGTTGCTGCAGTGCAGCACCGCCCCCGCCTGCACGTCGTGATTGTGGCGGAAAGACGCCCAACCGCGCCGCCGGCGGTCTATTCGGCGGCCCAGTTCACGCCCTGCGGCGCTGTCCAGCGCAGCTTCGGCTGCCGTGCCGCGCGAGTTTCGTCGAGCCGCCTCAGGGGCGCCTGGGTCGGCGCAGCCTTGAACCGCTCCACGTCGCCCGCCTTGGCTGCACCGGCGAGAGCCTGCAGCGCCTCAATGAAGCGGTCGAGCTCCTGCTTGGACTCGGTCTCGGTCGGCTCGATCAGCATCGCCCCATGCACCACCAGAGGGAAATACATGGTCATAGGGTGGAAGCCCTCGTCGATCATCGCCTTGGCGAAGTCGAGCGTCGTCACGCCGGTGCCCTCGAGCCAAGCGTCGTCGAACAGCGCCTCGTGCATGCATGGGCCCTCGGGGAAGGCAGGGCTCATCACGTCCTGCAGGCGCGCCTTGATGTAGTTGGCGTTCAGCACGGCGTCTTCGGCGACTTGGCGCAGTCCGTCCGACCCATGGCTCATCATGTAGGCCAGCGCGCGGACATACATGCCCATCTGGCCGTGGAACGCGGACATGCGGCCGAACGCCTGAGCAGCGACGCCTTGATATTGCTCCTCGAGCGTCAAGCCGTCAGGCCCATCAACGATCCAGGGCACAGGCGCGAAGGGGGCCAGGGCCTCCGACAGCACCACCGGACCGGCCCCGGGACCGCCGCCGCCGTGCGGCGTGGAGAAGGTCTTGTGCAGGTTGATGTGCATGGCGTCGACGCCGAGGTCGCCGGGACGCACGCGGCCGACAATGGCGTTGAAGTTGGCGCCGTCGCAGTAGAAGTAGGCCCCCGCCGCATGGGCCAGGCGCGCGATCTCGATGACGTCGCGCTCGAACAGGCCGCAGGTGTTGGGGTTGGTCACCATGATGGCGGCCACATCCGGCCCGAGTTTCGCTTCGAGGTCAGTGAGGTCCACGCGGCCATCGTCGGTCTGGGCGATCTCGCGCACCGAATAGCCGACGAAGGCGGCGGTGGCGGGATTGGTCCCGTGGGCGCTGGTCGGGACCAGCACCACGCGCCGCTGGTTGTCCCCCTTGGCGTCGTGGGCGGCGTGGATGGCCAGCAGGCCGCAGAGCTCGCCGTGGGCGCCCGCCTTGGGCGACAGCGCCACCGCAGGCATTCCGGTCAGGGTCTTCAGCCAGTGCGCCAACTCGCGCATCAGCTCAACGGCCCCGCGAACCGTGGACAGGGGCTGCAGCGGGTGGATGTCCGAGAAGCCCGGGAGGCGCGCCATCTTCTCGTTGAGGCGCGGGTTGTGCTTCATCGTGCAGGAGCCCAGCGGATACAGCGCCAGGTCGATGGCGTGGTTCTTCTGGGACAGGCGCACATAGTGGCGCATGGCCTCAGGCTCCGACAGGCCCGGCAGGCCGATCGGCGCTTCGCGCACGAGGTCTCCAAGATCCGACGCGTCGCCTTCGGGCTCCGGCAGATCGACGCCCGTCTTGTCCCAGCCGTTCAGTTCGAACAGCAGGGGCTCGTCCTGCAGCAGGCCGCGCCCGCCGGTCAGGGTGGCGGCCACCGAGGAGGCGCCTTGTTCAGGCCGCGTGGGCCGTCCGACGTTGTTCATGCTCATGCCAGCACCTCCGCGAGCGCGGCCCGGTAGGTTTCGATGTGTTCGGGGGTAGTGATCTCGGTGGCCGCGACCAGCAGGACGTCGTCCAGCCCGGCCTCAGGCTCAAGGCGCGAGAACGGGACGCCGGCTAGGACGCCGCGCTCGGCCAGCGCCTCCGCGACCGCCGCAGCGGGCTTGGGCAACCGCAGGGCGAACTCGTTGAAGAAGCGAGGCGTGAGCACCTCCACGCCCGCCACCGAGGACAGCGCCTTGGCCGTCGCCTTGGCCGCCTGGTGGTTCAGGAGCGCGAGCTGACGCAGGCCCGTCTCGCCCAGCAGCGACATGTGGATGGTCCAGGCCAGGGCGCACAGGCCCGAGTTGGTGCAGATGTTCGAGGTCGCCTTGTCACGCCGGATGTGCTGCTCACGCGTGGAGAGCGTCAGCACGAAGCCGCGACGACCTTCCGCGTCCACGGTCTCGCCGCAGAGGCGACCGGGCATCTGGCGGGTCAGCTTTTCGCGCGCGGCGAACAGGCCGACGTATGGTCCGCCGAAGTTCAGGGCGTTGCCGATCGACTGCCCCTCGGCGGCGACGATGTCGGCGCCCATTTCGCCGGGCGACTTCAGCAGGCCCAACGAAACCACCTCCGTCACCACTACGATCATCAGCGCGCCAGCCGCATGAGCGGCCTCGGCGATGCGGCTGACGTCGGTGGCCGTGCCGAAGACGTTCGGCGTCTGCACGACGACGCAGGCAGTGTCGGAGTCGATGGCGTCGAGCACCGCCGCTTCCGCGTCCACCTGATAGGGCAGCGCCACGGTCTGGATGCCCACGGCATGCGCCAGCGTCTCGGCGGTGTGCACGTAGTGTGGATGCAGGCCGGGCGAGAACACCGCCTTGTTCCGGCGCGTCACGCGCTGGGCCATCAGCACCGCTTCGCCCGTCGCGGTCGAGCCGTCGTACAGCGAGGCGTTCGCCACCTCCATGCCGGTCAGCGCCGCCACCTGACTCTGGAACTCGAAGAGGACCTGCAAGGTGCCCTGGGCGATCTCGGGCTGGTAGGGCGTATAGCTGGTCAGGAACTCCGACCGCTGGATCACGTGGTCAACGGTCGCCGGCACATGGTGCTTGTAGGCGCCCGCACCGCAGAAGAACGGGACAGCGCCCGCGGGCGTGTTCTTGGCGGCCAGCGCTCCAAGCGCCCGCTCCACCTGAAGCTCACCCTGGTGCGGCGGCAGGTCGACGACGCCCTCGCGCCGGGCGGCGGCGGGCACGTCCACGAACAGGTCGTCGATGGAGCCGACGCCGATGGCGCCCAGCATCTCGGCCCGGTCGTCGGGCGTCAGGGGGAGGTAACGCATGTCAGGGTCAAACCTATGGCGGGCGCGTACGCCCGCTGGGGAGGAGGCGTAGACGGGCCGGAAGCCCGCCCACGATGGGCCTTAGAGCGTGGTGAGGTAAGCGTCGTAGGCGACCCGGTCCATCAGCGCTTCCAGCTGCGACAGGTCCGAGACCCTGAGCTTGCCGAACCAGCCCTGCCCTTCCGGGTCGGCGTTCACGGTCTCCGGCGAGCCGGCCAGGGCTTCGTTGGCCTCGACAACCTCACCAGAGATGGGCGCGTAGACGTCCGAGGCGGCCTTCACACTCTCGACCACCGCAAAGCCGTCGCCCTGTTCCACGGTCTTGCCGACCTGCGGAACCTCGACGAACACGACGTCGCCAAGCTGGTCGGCGGCGTACTTCGTGATGCCGACGGTGGCGACGTCGCCTTCGACCAGCACCCACTCGTGATCCTTGGTGAAACGCATGGCTGTCTATCCCCTCAGGCGATGGCGGTTTTGCGGAAGTATCGAGTCGGGAAGAAGGGCATGGCGACGACCTCCGCCGGCTGCGGGCGACCGCGCACGATGACGGTCAACGCCGTCCCAAGAGCCGCGTGCGACGGAGGCACGAAGCCCATGGCGATGTTCTTGCCCAGGCTGGGCGACGGCCCGCCGCTCGTCACGCGGCCAATGACGCTTCCGTCGGCGTCAGCGATTTCGGCGCCCTCCCGGGCGGGAGCCCCCTGGACGGTAAGGCCCACGCGTACGCGCGACGGTTGGCCGGCGAACTCACGCAGGATCCGTTCCGCGCCGGGGAAGTCGGCCGCCTCCCGGCGACGCTTGGACAGAGCGAAGGTCAGCGCCGCCTCGACCGGAGAGGTCGTCTCGTCGGCGTCGTGTCCGTAGAGCGGCAAGCCGGCCTCCAGGCGCAGAGAGTCGCGGGCGCCCAGGCCGATGGGACGGACCTTGTCGTTCTGCAGCAGGGTCTCCCAAGCCGCCTCCGCGTGGCTGGCCGGCACGGAGATCTCGTAGCCGTCTTCACCGGTGTAGCCGGAGCGGGAGACCAGGCAGTCGACGCCGAACAGGGTGAAGCGCCCACATTCCATGAACCCCAGTTCGCCCAGCGCGGGTTCAATCCGCGCCATGACCTCGGCGGCCTCTGGCCCCTGAATGGCCAGCAGCGCTCGATCCTCCAGACGCTCCAGTTCGGCCTCACCGGCAAGCGTGCGGGCGATCAGATCGAAGTCCGCGTCCTTGCAGGAGGCGTTGACGACGATGAACAGCCCGTCGTCGTCGGGGCGTCCCGCCATCAGGTCGTCCAGGATGCCTCCGTCAGCACCCAGCAGCAGCGAGTAGCGCTGCTTGCCGGGCTTAAGGCCCGTGTAGTCGCCGGGCGTCAGCCGTTCGAAGCTCTTCAGCGGATCGGTCCCGCGCAGCTTGGCCTGGCCCATATGCGACACGTCGAACAGCCCGGCGTGCTCGCGCGTCCAGCGGTGCTCGGCCAGCACGCCGCCATCCGGGCCAGAGTACTGCACCGGCATCTCATAGCCTGCGAACGGCACCACGCGAGCGCCACGACGCAGGTGGGCCTCGTAGAGCGGCGTGCGCTTCAGGGGTGCTTCGCTGTTCATGGGACCTCTCGACGACGTGGACACGCGAGCGCACGGAAGGGTTCCGTCGATGCGCGCCCCCGCTGTCTTGAAGGCCTGAGAGATTCCGGATCCACGTCTGGCGACGCGGGTCCTTGCTCCGTCGGCGAGCGGCGCCTCAAGGCGACGCTGCTTTCCAGCGTTTAACGGCCTCCCGCGGTCCTTGGGGCCTGAGCGTTTCCGGGGCGGTTGCGCCTTCGGCGTCGGAGACCCGAGGGCCTGCGAACTCTCCCGCGGGAGTCGGGCGACCATGGCCACGCAACGCGAAGGAGTCAACGCGAGTCCAAGCGTGCATGGGGAACGTCCGACCGCCGCAACAACTGAAGCGGGCGTTCGGGACCGCCGTTCTACCGAAGTAGCGTCGCGCCCGATCAGGCGGGCGCAGCGTCCGTCCGGTCATCGGCCGGCCGCAAAGGCTACATCCGCGCGGGCGTCTCGATGCCGAGCAGCGACAGCGCCAGCTCCAGCTGCTTCAGGGTCGCTTCGGCAAGCGCTAGGCGCGAACCGCGCGTATCCCCATCCGACGCGCCCAGCACGGGGCAGGCGGCGTAGAACTTCGAGAAGCTCTGCGCGAGACGGTAGGCGTGCTCGGCCACGAAGTGCGGAGCGCGCTTGTCATAGGCCTCCGCGAGAGCCGCTTCGAACGCGTCGAGCGTCAGCGCGAGGTCCCGCTCCGCGGCCTCGGCGATCCGCACCGGTCCGGAGGCGGCGCCCTCCCCCGTCGCCTTGCGCAGCAGGCTCTTGATGCGCACGGCCTGGTACAGGAGGTATGGCCCCGTCTTCCCTTCGAAGCTGGTGAAGCGGTCGATGTCGAAGACGTAGCTGGTGCCGCGGAAGTTGGACAGGTCGGCGAACTTCAGGGCGGCGATGCCGACCTTGTGGGCCGTGGCCTCGAACTCCTCAGGCGACAGCTCGGCGCCGAGACCCGCCTCGCGCAAGCGCTCGCGCGCCTTCTCCCGCGCCGTCTCGATCAGGTCGCCCAGCTTCAGGACGCCGCCGGCGCGCGTCTTAAAGGGTTTGCCGTCCGGACCGTTCATGGTGCCGAAGCCGAGGTGCTCCAGCGACTCCTCGGCTGCGTAGCCTGCGAGGTAGCAGGTGCGGAACACCTGCTCGAAGTGGTCGGCCTGGCGTTGGTCCACGACGTAGAGGATCAGGTGTGGATCGTACTCGCGCCTGCGGTCCAGCACCGTGGCTACGTCCGTGGTGCCGTACATGGCGGAGCCTTCGGAGGAGACGACCAGCAGCGGCGGCAGCTCGCGCTTGTCGCCTTCGCGCGCCACCCGCACCACCAGGGCGCCCTGGTCCGGCACGGCGAGGCCCTTGGACTTCAGCTCCTCGACCATGGCGGGGATCAATCCGTCGACGTCGCTCTCGCCCTTCCAGAGGTCGAAGCGGACATCGAGGTCGGCGAAGTCCCGGATGAGGGCCTCGCGGCTCACGTCGGCGAAGTGCCTCCACAGCGCCCGGTAGCCCGCTCGCCCACCCTGCAGCTCCGCTGTCGCGCGGCGTGCCCGATCCCGGTACTCGACGTCCTCCTTGGCGCGCGCGGCGGCCTGCGGATACAGGCGCTCAAGATCGGCGAGCGTGACCGGGCTCTCGGCCGGGTATGGCCCCTCCCCTTCCGAGAAGTAAGGCAGGTCCGGCTGCTCGTCCCCGACGGCGACGATCAACAGCCCCATCTGGAAACCCCAGTCGCCAAAATGGGCGTCGCCCCACACCTCGTCGCCGCGAAAGCGGAACAGGCGCTTGATGGACTCGCCGATGATCGACGCCCGCAGGTGTCCCACGTGCATCGGCTTGGCGACGTTCGGACCGCCGTAGTCGACGATCACCCGACGCGGATCGCCCACCCGCTCGGCGCCGGCTCGGGCGTCTTCGTGAACCGACTGGGCGCGATCAGTCAGCGCTTGGTCGGATACGCGGAAATTGATGAAGCCTGGCCCCGCGATTTCGATGGAGGCCAGGCGCGGATCGCCCTCGAGGCGAGCGGCCACCTTGCTAGCTATCTCGCGCGGGTTCGCCTTCGCCGCCTTGGCCGCCGCCAAGGCGCCATTGCACTGGAAGTCGGCCAGGTCGGGCCGGTCAGACACCGCCACCCGACCGAAGGTTTCGGGCAAGCCTTCGGCGGCGAAGGCGGCGGCCGCCGCTTCGCTCAAGCCGCTCTTGAGGTCGGTCATTGCGTGCCGGGCGCCGGAGCGGCCTGGGCTGTGGTCTGGCCGGCGTTGACCCGGAATCGCTTACCAGCGCGATTGAACTCGGCCATTTGCGGAGTGACGTCGAAGCCGACGAGGATCTCGTAGTTCGAGCCGGAGATCGTGTTGTCTCCGCGCGGAATGGTGATCCCGTGGACCTCGTCGGTTTTGTAGACGCGGTCGCTCTTGGAGAAGTCGCCTTCCACGGCGAACGTCTCCTTGGCTAGCACCGTTTTGTTCCGCTCGGTCACGGCCACCCAGTAGCTGTAGGTCTTCTTGTCGCCGGTGGCGCGGGGCCCCTTGCCGAACTGGAACAGCACATCGACGTCGACGCTGATGGGGTCGTCGTCGCGATAGCTGCAGTTGGCGCGCACTTCTTCGATCTCGCCGCTGAAGCCGACGGCGGCCGAAGCCTCCCGCCCGCCGTCGAACTCGACGTAGCGCGCGGCGTCATAGAGCACCTTCACGAACGGGCACGGACCCGAGTTACGCTTGCCGGGCAGCGGCGCGTACTTGGGGTTCCACTCCTCGTCCTTCTTCTTCTTCGCCTCGGCCTTTTTCTGGGCTTGGCGGCGAGCGTCCTCCTCCTGCTGCTGACGGCGCGACTGGGCCGAGGCGTCGGAGGCGGGCACGCTCGAAACCGCAATTGCGGCGGCGGCGAGCAGGATCAGGGAGCGGCGCATGGCGAAGGGTTCCGCAAGGGATACGGCTAAGGACTTTGATCGTCGGTGATAGAGGCTAAAGCGGGGCGCCGCAACGAACGCGCCGCCGCATGCGACGCGTGGCGGCTGGCCTGAGCGAGGCGCCGCCTCTACATTCGCTTTCATGAACGCGCCATTCCAGCCGGTCCGCCGGCCGCTCCAGGTCCGGCTCGCCACGCCGCGCGGCTTCTGCGCAGGCGTGGACCGGGCCATTCAGATCGTGGAGCGCGCAATCGAGAAGTACGGGGCGCCCGTCTACGTTCGTCACGAGATCGTCCACAACAAGCACGTCGTCGAGCGGCTGAAGGGCTTGGGCGCGGTGTTCGTGAAGGAGCTGGACCAAGCGCCGGCCGACCGTCCCGTCGTCTTCTCGGCGCATGGCGTCCCCAAATCGGTTCCGGCCGAGGCGCAGCGACGTGAGATGCTGTACCTCGACGCCACCTGCCCGCTCGTCTCCAAGGTGCACGTCGAGGCGGAGCGTCGCCATTCCTCCGGCTATGAGGTCGTTCTGATCGGCCATGCCGGTCACCCGGAGGTGATCGGAACGTTGGGCCAGCTGCCTTCCGGGGCCGTCACCCTGATCGAAACGGTCGAAGACGCGGAGACCTTCGAGCCACGAGATCCCGAGCGCATCGCCTATGTCACCCAGACGACCCTGTCGGTTGACGACACGGCGGAGATCCTGGCCACCCTGAAGCGGCGCTTCCCATCCCTCCCCGAGCCGCACAAGGAAGACATCTGCTACGCCACGACCAACCGCCAGGACGCGGTGAAGCGTACGGCGCCCGAGTGCCAGCTGATGCTGGTGATCGGTTCGAAGAACTCATCCAACTCGCAGCGACTCGTCGACGTGGCGCGGCGGGCCGGCTGTCCCGAAGCCAAGCTGGTGGACGACGCCAGCCAGGTGGATTGGAGTTGGCTGGATGGAGTCACGACGCTTGGCATCACCGCGGGGGCGTCTGCGCCCGAACGCCTGATCGAAGAGTTGGTCGAAGCGGTGCAAGCTCGCTTCGACGCGGCGGTCACCGAGGACGACGGAGCGCGGGAGACGGTGACGTTCAAGCTGCCCCGTGTCCTGACAGAGGCCTGAGCGGCCTCAGAGAAACTGAGCCTTCAGGTCCACGCTCGACTCACGACCTACTTTCTCGAACCCCTGCTCGAGCCATGCGTCGGCCGCGGCTCGTCCGCGCTGCTTCAAGTCGTTCAGGAACGTCCACTCGGTGTTGAACTTCGAGGAGAGCGATAGGTCGTTCAGCCGCCCGTCAGCGCCGATGGCGTGGGTCAGGATTCGGCGGTAGCGGCCCTCCGCCTTCTCCGTCAGCAGCCCTTCGTCGATCAATTTCTGCACGAAGGCGATGGACCGCAGTTCAGCCGTGAGCGGCGCGTTGAACGCGATCTCGTTCAGCCGATCGACGATCTCACCGGCGGTTTTCGGCGACTCTTCGCGCCGGAACGGGTTCAGCGTCACCAGCAGCACGTCGTCCGGCGTATCGGCGTAGAACAGCGGCCAGAGCGGCGGGTTGGCCAGGTAGCCGCCGTCCCAATACGGCTCCCCCTCAATCGTCACGGCCTGGAACAGGTGCGGCAAACAGCTGGAGGCCAAGATGACGTCCGGCGTCGTCTCAGCATTCGCGAAGACGCGGGCGCGCCCCTGGCGCACGGAGGTCGCGGAGACGAAGAGCTTCAAGTCGGAAGTGCGCACGGCCTCGAAATCGACCGTCTCCCTCAGCACCTCCCGCAGCGGGTTCAGGTTGAAGGGATTGAACTCGTAAGGGCTCATCGAGAGCATCAGGGTCTCGAACGAGCGGTAGAACGGGTTGGTCTGCAGCCACGCAGGGCTGAAGGCGGCGGACCAGATGGCGCTGTCGCCAAATACGTTGCGCCCACCATGGCGGTTCACCCGCTTCCAGAACGCGTCGAGCGCGTCACGCGCGCCTGTCGGCCCGCCGGCGGCGAGCCCCGACAGGAGCGCGACGGCGTTCATCGCGCCCGCCGATGCGGCCGTGACCGCCCGGATCTCCAGGCCGCCATGCTCCAGAAGGCGGTCGATCACGCCCCACTCGAATGCGCCGTGAGCGCCGCCGCCTTGCAGCGCCAGGCTGATGGGCCGCGGCTCTGGCGGTTCGGTATTGCTGAGGTCGGCCGGCCCCGGCAATTTCACGTGCGCGCCGGGCGGGTTGTCACTGCGCGGTCCAGCCGCCGTCGACGCTATAGGCCGTGCCGGTGCACGAGGCTCCCGCGTCCGACACCAGGTACAGCAGCAGGCCGTTGATCTGCGCCACGGTCACGAACTGCTTGGTCGGCTGTGCGGCCAGGATCACGTCGCGGACCACCGCCTCCTCCGTGATGCCGCGCGCCTTGGCCTGGTCGGCGATCTGCCCCTCGACGAGCGGGGTCTTCACATAGCCCGGGCAGACGGCGTTCACCGTCACGCCGAAGGTGGCGAGTTCCAGGGCCACCGACTTAGTGAAGCCGAGGATCCCGTGCTTGGCCGCCACGTAGGCCGACTTGAACGGGGAGGCGACCAGTCCATGCGCTGACGCCAGATTGACGATCCGCCCGCGCGACTGCGCCTTCATGATGGGCACGGCCGCCTTGGTGGCGTGAAACGCGGACGTCAAATTGATGGCGATGATCCGATCCCACCAGTCCTCGGGGAAGTCCTCAACCGGCGAGACGTGCTGGACGCCGGCGTTGTTGACGAGGATGTCGAGCCGGCCGAACTCAGCCTTGGCGAACGCCACCATGTCGGTGATCTCCGCCGGCTTGGTCATGTCGGCGCCGTGGAAGCGCACCGCCGACCCGGTGCGTGCTTCGAGCGCGGCACGGTGCTGCTCGATGACCGCCGCATCTCCGAGCCCGTTCAGCACCACGCTGACGCCCCGCTCGGCCAGCGCCGCGGCCATGGCCGCACCGATGCCGGAGGTGGAGCCGGTGACAACGGCCACTTGGCCCGACAGGGATGCGTAGAGATCAAGGGGCATTGGAGCGCCTTCTTATGCTGCACCGCGGCACGGATCAAACCTGACGCGTTAACGCCGCAGAAAATTCTCCGTTCGGGGAATAGTGAAGTCTCAATCTGCGGCCGCGAGCACGCGCTTCGATGAGACTTACGCTTTGCTCTCCGGCTGTGGCCGCACGAACTGCCAGTCCGTTTCAGTCGAGGCCGCCTTCCGAAAGCGGTAGCCCGCGACGTTGAAAGACTGCAGGTCCTCAGCGCGCTCGCAGCGGTTCTCTATCGCGTAGCGCGCCATCATCCCCCGCGCCCGCTTGGCGTAGAAGGCGAGGATCCGCGCTTCGCCGTCCTTCTCTTCTCGGAAGTGCACGGTCACACGCCGGAGCTTCAGCGCCCTTTGGTCAATGGCGCCGTAGTACTCCTGGCTCGCCAGGTTCACGAGCGTCGGGTCGGCGTGATCCTCGGCCTCCGCGTTCAGGCGCTTGGCGATCCTGGAGCCCCAGAAGGCGTAGAGGTTCTCGCCCCGCGACGTCTTCACCGCCGTACCCATCTCCAGGCGATACGGGTGGATGCGGTCAAGCGGCCGCAGCAGCCCGTACAGCCCTGACAGAATGCGCAGGCGATCCTGCGCCCAGGTGAGAGAGGCCTGATCTAGCGTGCGGGCCTCCAAGCCCTGGTAGACATCGCCGGCGAAGGCCAGCGCCGCCTGCAGGCCGTCTGCTGGATCAAGTTTGGGCAGCGCCTGAAAACGTCGCCAATTCAGGTCGGCGAGCGATTCCGAGATATGCATCAACTGGCGCAGGTCGGAGCGCTTCAGCCGCTTGGCCGCCCTCATCAGCGCGGCAGCGTCCTTCGCGAAGTGCGGATCGGTGGCCGGCAGCCTGTCCGGCGGCTGGGTGAAGTCCAGGGTCTTGGCGGGCGAAACGACGATCAGCATGGCGGCCGGAGATAGGCCGGAGACGGATTCGACGCCACAGCCCCGCTACCTGCGCCGGCTGTCATCCGCGTCGGGCAGCTGCACCTGCCTGTTTGTCGTCGGGTCGAAGGCTGGCCCGACGGTCTGGAAGACCGGCCCGCCGTTGTGCGTGAAGTAGATCTTACCCTGGCTGTTCGAGATCAGCAGGCGGTGCGCCCGGAAGAAGTCGGCGCCGAGGAACATCTCCGTCTGCGTCGCAACGCGCCGGGAGGTCAGCGCTCCAGTCTCCCGGTAGGTGTTGTGTTGGAAAAGGTCGGCCAGGCGCAGCTTCGCCCGCCGGACCGTCTCGTCTCCGAACGAGAAGGTGTCGAACACACCGATCCAGCTTTCGACCGCGCCAGCGCCCAGGCCGCCGATGACGCCCGATGATGTGACTCCCGGCGACTGGGGCGTGACGCCCGCGCGAGCCGCTGCGCGAGTCGAGATGATGGAGGTGAAGGCGCCCGAATCCATCTCGGCTGTCACCGTCTTTCCGTTCACCTGCACGTCGACGAGCAGGTTGCGGGTGTTGTTCCGCTTGATCTCCGCCAGCGAATAGGTTTGACCCCAGTATTCCAGCGGCACGTCCTTGCAATCGACCGGCTTGAAGAAGCGGATGACGTTGTTCTTCAGGTCGAACTCGACGTCGAAGTTCAGGAAAAAGTCCCAGCCGATGAGCAGCGAGTCCTCGCCTTCGCCGCGGGCCTCCTGGCTCCCGGCGACAAGGATGTCGAAATCCCGGACGGCGTAAGAGCCGAGCTTCAGTTCACTGATGCGGGTCGAGTAGGCGCTGCTCTCCCCGCCGATCCCCCAGACAGTGACGCCGCGAAGGTTCGCGAGCGTGAGGCCGAGCCTTGAGACCGCGCCGCGTCGAAGGATGGACGTGGACGCGCCCGTGTCCGCCAGAGCGAGGATCGGCTTGCCGTTGACTGCCCCTTCTATGAACGGCCGGTTCCCGTCCATCCTGACGGGCAGTTCGCCCACCTTGTTCAACTTGCACTGCTGCTGCGCCGCCGCAGGCGTAGTGATCACTAGGGCCGCGGCGACGCCGCTGAGCCAAGCCGACAAACGCATGCAAGATCCCTAATCACCCCGGGTCCGACTACAACCTGCAGATGGCGGTTATGCAACCGCCGTCCCGGCCGTCATCAGAAGAGGACACGCGGGTTCATAACCCGCTTGGGATCGAGTGCGTCGCGCACGGCGCGCATGGCCGCAACCTGCACCGGGTCCTTGTAGGTCAGAGCCTCGGCGGACTTCATCACGCCTAGCCCGTGTTCCGCCGAGATCGAGCCCTCCAACGCATGCACCACGTCGTGCACCACCTTGGCGCCCTCATCCCGCAGCGCCTGGAATTCGGCTGCCGGGACATCGATCGGGTGCACCACGTTGTAGTGGATGTTGCCGTCGCCCATGTGGCCGAAGCTGACGAAGCGCGCGCCGGGCCAGCGCTGCAGCACGGCGGCGTTCGCCTGCTCCAGGAAGGCCGGAACCCGCGACAGCGGCACCGACACGTCATGCTTCCAGCCTCCGCCGGCCGCCTTCTCGGCAGCGGGCATGTCCTCTCGGAGGCGCCAAAACGCGGCCGACTGGGTATCGTTCTGAGCGACCGCAGCGTCCTCGACCAATCCGCGCTCGAACGCCTCCGTCAGCACGCGCTCCATGGCGGCTGGGGCGGCTTCAGGCTCTCCGCTGACCAATTCGATCAGCACGTACCAGGCGTGCCGTCCCTCCAGGGGCTCGCGGACGTCGGGAATGTGGGTGAGCACCATCTCCAGGCCTGACCGGCCCATCAACTCGAAGGTCTCCACGCCTCCGCCGGTCTCGGTCTTGGCCGTGGCGAGCAGCTCCAGCGCGTCCTGGGGTGTGGCCACGCCCACGATGGCCGTCGCACGCGAGCGCATCACGGGGAACAGCTTCAGGGCCGCCGCAGTCACGACTCCCAGCGTCCCCTCCGCCCCGATCAGCAGCTGCTTCAGGTCATACCCGGTGTTGTCTTTTCTCAGGCGCTTCAGGCCGCGGAAGATCTCGCCGTTGGGCAGCACGGCCTCGAGCCCCAGCACGAGGTCACGCGCCACGCCGTAGCGGATCACGGCGGTGCCCCCTGCGTTTGTGGAGATCACCCCACCGACGGTCGCGGTGCCCTCGGCAGCCAGGCTGAGGGGGAAGAAGCGGTCTGCAGAAGCAGCCGCTTCCTGCGCTTCAAGCAATGTGAGGCCCGCCTCGACAACCATCACGTCCTCGAGCGGCGCGACCTCGCGGACCCGGCGCATGCGCTCCAGCGACAGCAGCACCTCGCCCTGAGGAATTTGACCCCCGACCAGGCCGGTGTTCCCGCCTTGGGGCGTGATCGCGGCGCCGTGTTGATGACAAATGCCCACAACCGCGGAGACCTCCTCCACAGTCTTGGGGAGGACCAGCAGCGGGGTTTCGCCCTTCCACGTGCCGCGCCACTCTACGAGCTTGGGCTGCAAGCGGGCGGGATCCTGGCTCCAGCCCTCGGGCCCGAGGACGGACTTCAGCTTGGAGACGACATCGGCGGGGACGGGCGCGGTCATGACGAAGCCGCTTATAGCCACAGCGTCCGCGGCGGGGTAGCCGCTGAAGCCATGAGCCGCTTCCTTCCCGTCCCCGCCGCAGGCGTCGTGTGCCTCCGCGGCGAGGAGGTGCTTCTGATCCGCCGGGGTAAGCCGCCGCGGATGGGCGAGTGGAGCCTGCCAGGCGGTCGTATTGAATTCGGCGAACGCGCGGCGGACGCCGCGCTACGCGAGCTGCGGGAGGAGACCGGCGTCGAGGCGGAGTTGCTGGGTCTGATCGACGTGGTGGATGGAGTCTTCCCTCCGGACCGCCACTATGTGCTGATCGACTTCGCCGCCCGTTGGCTCTCCGGCGAACCGGTTCCCGGGGACGATGCGGCGGAGGCGGCCTTCTACCCCCTAGAGGCGGTCGAAACGCTGGTGGGGTGGGGGGAGACGCGGAGGGTCATCCACCTCGCCGTGGAGCGGTTTCGCGCATCGGTCGTGTTTCCGTAGCGTGCAGCTCTGGCCTTCGATACGCTCACGCCAGAGCGATAGGAGGGGGCCATGGAATCCATCTTTCCGATCATCCTGGTGGTCTTGGCGGGCGTCGTCCTGTTCAGCGTCATCAAGATCGTGCCGCAGGGACGCGAGTTCACGGTGGAGCGCTTCGGCAAATACACGCGCACGCTGAAGCCAGGGATCTCGTTCCTGACGCCGTTCGTCGAGCGCGTTGGGCGGCGCATGAACATGATGGAGCAGGTCCTCGACGTCCCGCAGCAGGAGGTCATCACCAAGGACAACGCGACGGTGAAGGTCGACGCCATCGTCTTCATCCAGGTGATGGACGCCGCCGCGGCCGCCTATCGGGTCGACAACCTGATCTACGCTATCGCCCAGCTGACGATGACCAATCTGCGGACGGTCGTCGGGTCAATGGACCTCGACGAGGTGCTGAGCCAGCGCGACTCCATCAACTCCCGGCTGCTCACGGTCATTGACGAGGCGACCGGCCCCTGGGGGATCAAAGTCAACCGGATCGAAATCAAGGACCTCACTCCGCCGACCGACATCACCAACGCCATGGCCCGCCAGATGAAGGCCGAACGCGAGCGGCGCGCGGTGATCACAGAGGCCGACGGTGAGAAGCAGGCCGCCATCGCCCGGGCTGAGGGCGCCAAGCAGTCGGCGATCCTGCAGGCGGAGGGCCGTCGCGAGGCCGCCTTCCGAGACGCAGAGGCGCGAGAGCGGGAAGCTGAGGCCGAGGCGAAGGCGACCGCCATGGTCTCTACCGCCATCGCCGCCGGGGACGTGAACGCCATCAACTACTTCGTGGCTCAGCGCTACGTCGAGGCGTTCGCCGAGCTCGCCCGCTCGCCTCAGGCCAAGACTGTGATCGTGCCGGCCGAGATGGGGGCCCTGGTCGGCACCCTGGCCGGCGTCGGCGAGCTGGTCCGCACCGCCGCGGAGCAAGGCGCGGCCCGAACGCCGCCCCCCCCCTCGCCCGAGCGGCGCGCACGCCCCGGTTCGGCCGTGCCGCCGACGGGCGGCTGACGGGGCGCACCGATGGACGCTCTCGTCGGATTCTACGCGGCGCACCCCTTCTGGGTCTGGCTTGGGCTCGCCGCCCTGCTGCTGGCGATTGAAGCGGCCGCAGGCACCGAATGGCTGCTCTGGCCCTCGGCCGCCGCGGCGATCGTGGGCTTTGTCACCCTGCTGCCGCTTGATACGGGGGTGGCGGTGGAGCTCACGCTCTTCGCGCTGCTGACGCTTATTGGGACGTTCGCATCCAATCGCCTGGTCAAGCGCGTCACCCCGGCCGGTGAGGACGTGAACGACCGCGCCGCGCGTCTCATCGGTCACACCGGCGAGGTCGCCTCCCCTTTTGTGGATGGGCGAGGGCGGGTTCTCGTGGATGGGGCCGAATGGCCGGCCGAGCTCGACCCCGGCGCGGCCGCACCGACAGGTCGGGTGCGGGTGAAAGCCGTGCGCGGGTCTCGCCTGATGGTGGAGCCCGCGTAAGGGGCGTGCGCTAGCTCCGCTGCACGGCCAGGGCCAGGTCGTTTCGGACGCTGACCTGGAGCCGAAGCCCCCCGTCATCCGCCCTGACGCTCCAGCGCCTTTCCGGCTCGCCGCGCGCTGTGTCGAAGGCGGTGACTGTGTACTCTCCCTCCGCCAGCCCTGGAACATTCACGGTAGCGGCGATCGGCGCCACGCCTTGATCGACCCGCCCATCCCCCAGCCGCGGCGTGCGCCGGAGGAGCCAGACCACCGCCTGGCGTGCGTCGCCGCACGCGAAGACGCTGAGAGGACGTGCGCTGCACGCGACCTCCTCGTTCAGGTTCCTACGGGCGAAGCTGGTCCAGTCGATGAGCGGCTCGAACCGTGCCATGGCGGCCTGCGCCGCGCGCATGCCGACAGTGAGGACGTGGGGGCTGCGATTGGGCCAGCGCATGCCACCCCCGGCCCCGCCGCTGGCCAGGTGGGCCCACTGCATGTGGCGGAAGTATTCGTCGTCGAACGCCTCGGGCAGCGTCCGCTTACGATCCTTGAACGCGTGGATCGGGCCGTGCTCGGTATCCAGAAACGGACGGCCGTCGGTGATCTCCGCAAGGCACTCGCGCACGACCTCGCCCATGGCGATCGCGCCGTTGACCGTATTTTGCGGGTTGTCGATCCCGCCTGAGCGGTAGATGTGGATGCTCGCGAAGTCGAGGTCCGGGTGCCGGAAGATCGGCTCCCGCATCTCCAGGTGCGGCTTCAGCTGCAGCTCGGGGCCAAACAGCGAGACCGTCTGCGGGTGCGCGCGGCCGTAGAGGCTCAGTTCGGTTCGGCGGACGGCGGTGCTGAGATCGTGGATGAACTCTCCGAACACGTCGGCGGAGTCCATGGCCTGGGCGGGATGGATCTCGTTCCACAGGTCCCACGCGAAGAGCGCGCCGGACCCGCCCCAGCGTTCAGCCGCAAAGACCAGCCGCGCCTTGATGGCTTTGCGGGTCTCGCCGCACAGCAAGAGCCTCGAAGGATGATCCAGCGGCCCGCCGTTGGCGCGGTTGTACGGGTGCCAGCGCCAGTGCAGCCAGGTCCAGAAAGTGTCTACCGGCGTCAGCAGGATCCGGAGGCCCACCCGCTCACACAGCGCGAACAGGTCGTCCCAAAGGCGGACCATGACCGGCACGAAGACGCCGATGGGACGCTCGAAGTATCGGTGACGCACCTGCGCGTACTCAAGCATAAGCCGCAGCACGGTCACGCCCTGCGACTTGAGCCAGCGTAGATGGGCCTCCACGCCAGGCAGGTCTTTTTGACGGAACAAGCCCTCCAGCTCCGGCCAGGTGATGGCGTCGTTCTGGCCAATCGGCGTGAACGGCGCGCCCCGCTCGTCGACGAAGTATGGCGCCCCCTTTGCTACGGTGATCCAAGGTAAGGATGCGGGAGCGGCCACCGCCGGCCTGAGAGCGGTAAGCAAGGCTTGGTCATCGGGCACGGAAGGCGACTCGGCGGTGACAGGCTAGCGGGACGGCGGACGGGCGCAGATTCACCGCGACTGCGCGTCGGGGCGGATGTGCTGCACGTCGCGAAGCAATCCTTGAGCCTGCCGCACCGTTCCGAAAGCCAAGCTAAGTTTGAGCTATAACGGCGCAGATCTCATGCTCGGCGCGGGGAAAGACGCGACCTCCCCCGCAGGCACTCGGAACGTAGACTCGCCATTGGGTGTTGGTGCCCACAGGCTCGTACGGCTGGTCGCTGCCGACCGCCTGGTCCACGCGTTGTTTTCGGGAGGCGGGCTCAACCCGTTCCAGACCATCCAGCTGTTCGTTCAGGCAAGCTTAGCCTACCGCTACCCACGGCCGGCCGAAGTGCTGTTGCTGATCGAAGCCGCGCGGACCCAGACCCAGACCGTCCGAAATGAACAGCTGGTGCTGACGCCCACGGCCTCGATCGCCCGTTTGGACGACTCGCACACCGGCGACCGTCGCGCGGTTTTCAGCGCTTTCGGGGACGTGGAGATCCTCTACTCCGCGCTCGTCGACGTCCGTTCGGACCATGCCGACCTGTCCGGTGCTGAGGCTTGGCCTGTCCGAGAGCTTCCGTCTGACGCCTTGAGCTATCTCATACCCAGCCGGTATTGCCCGTCGGACCGTTTCGAAGCGTTCGTAGAGCGCGAATTCGGCGCCTATGTCGGAGGCGACAAAGTGCTCGCCATGCTGGCTTGGCTGCGCGCCCGCATTGAGTACCGATATGGCGTGAGCGACGTTCGTTCGACCGCCGCTGACACCTTCATCGAGGGCGCCGGTGTCTGTCGCGACTTCAGCCATCTGGCCATCACCTTCTGTCGTGCGGCCAATATTCCCGCTCGCGCCGTCAGCGCCTACGCGTGGCGCCTGGACCCACCCGATCTGCACGCCGTCGCCGAAGTGTTCCTCGGCGGGCGCTGGTGGCTCATCGATCCGACCGGCCGCGCGCCTATCGAGGGCATGGTCCGCGTGGCGAGTGGCCGAGACGCCGGTGACATCGCCTTCATGACGGTCTTCGGAACGGCCGAGCTCATCGCCCAGACCTTTTCGGTCACCCGACTAGAGCAACCTGCCTCCGCTCCCGCATAGGCAAGCCCGCACGAACCGGTCCGTGCGGAGACGGTGCGGACGCTGGGATCTCACATCCCCTTTGCAGGATCGTCGGCCGATCGGCCGTCGTCGATCCGCCGTTCGCGCTTGCCGATGCGAAATTTCGCCCAGGCGAGCGCAAGCACCAGGGCGAGAGGCCCGCCGATCAGGGCGAACGCCCACGGGGAGGTTTCGGCAAAATCCATCAGTCCGCTCCGAACTTTAGTCAGTAACCCGAGAGGACTGGGTTTAGTTCAAAGCGCTGCCTGACTGTCGCCAAGAGTCCGAGTTGACCGTGGCCGAGCGACTGTGGCCACCTCTCCAGCGCTGTTTGCCGTTCACCGTCCGTCCGGTGAGCGCACTGCTCGGTCGAGTTGGCGGTCAGACCTCGCCACTGGACCTTCTAGCCGGTCAGATGCTCTGGGCCATTAACTGGATAGCCCAGCCGGCGAGGACGGTGAACATCAAGCACCAGCCCACCGTTCTGCCGGTGGTCCAGCCCTGCGGGCGCGCCTTCATAGCCATTTCTAGGCTCCGGTTCGCGTTCGATACGCGGTTCGCCATGGGATCATAGTCGGCGTTAACAAACTCACCTGGACAGGTGCAGAGGCTGCAAGGCGGCCGCGATCGGATCAAACGCGGTCATCAGGCCTGCTGAATCCTTTGCTTGGAAGTAATGCTCTCGGCTTGAGGCGCAGTCATCCAGCATCTTCAGCGTGACCGGGTCGGTGACCTCGAAGGCTACCGTGAACACCTCGATGTTCTGCGCTTTTATATTCGTGCAGAGTTGTGAAGTGAACTTGTCGGCCTCGACCGCGCGCTGGCCGCTCTTGGGCTGTTGATCATGTTTGCCGTTAGTATGGTTCATGAGGACGGTGTTCTCGCCGTCCGTCATCAGGACCATCACCTTCCGTGGATCCCGGTTGTTCGGATCGTACTCGCCGCCTTCGGTGAACGGCGTGACCGGGCTCAGCACATTGAAGCCCCAGGCGAGGCCTGCAGGGATGTACGTGAGACCCGAAGGCTTGAGTGCGTCGATGGCCTTCTTCACCGAAGAGGTCGACCCCGTTAGGGGCGTCAGGACGCTGCCGCATGTGACGTTGTAAATTCCCGGGTAGCGGCGGGTGGGATCACGGTCCTCTACGTTCTTCGGCACTGCGGGAGAGCCGACGCAGCCGTTGAACTTAAAAGTGTCAGTCCGAGGCGGCGGGCAATACGGGGGCTTCAGATCCTCTTCCTTGCAGTTGTACGAGCGCGTGCAGGTCGAGGAGTATGGAACGCCATCATTGTATTTGGTGCAGGCGTAGGTCTCTGTCTGACAGGTTTTACGCTTATCTTGGCACGCCTGAGGCGTCTTGGTTGAATAGTCGGGCCCCACGTCCACCCAGGGTTCGTTTCGACGCGCGACGCCCACGTTCACGTATTGGCCGAACGGAACGACAGCGAAGCGAACGCCTTTGCTGCCCTTGGTGGTCAGCTTGCTCACCAGATCCTTAGCCGCTGTCTTCAGCGTGCTGATGCGAGTTCCCGCCATGGAGCCCGTCGTGTCCAGAACCAGAGCGATCTCGACGGCCGTATCGACATCCATGTCGGCCACGGCCTCGACCCGCACGGTCATGGTCTTCCCGGTGGCCACGTGCAGAAAGATCGGCTGCACGTCCCCACTGGCCTTCGCATGAACCTCGACACCGTTCTGGACGAATTCGCTGCGTAGGTTGGAAAGCTCCGAGTAGTGCCGCATGTGCGCTGTCAGCACGTCTTGGCCGGTAGCAGAGATCGTCTGAGCGCCGGCCTCGCTTTCGCGAGCGGCAGCCAACACCGCCGCGTCTAGTCCGTCCTGGAGTCGCGACTTGGCGTTATGAGCGCGAGTGACATCTACTGCGCCGAGCCCCACCAGCAGCAACGACAGGAGGCTGAAGGCGAAGACGATCGCCACGCCTCCGCGGCGGTCAGAGTAGAGCCCCGCCGCGGCTGATCTCAAGACTTCGCGTATTGCGTCTCGCCGCTTCATCATAGAACGGCGGTTTCTCAAACATTGTTGAACATCCTGTTAGCATCGCGGCCGTGCGTGACTCCGTGGATCGCACCTCCTGCCGCTTGCCGAACTTCGGGTCGCTCTCCGGGCCGTCACATTGATGCCGAGCCTCGGTAGGCTCGATTGGCTGGCTAAGCTCAGTCAAAACACCTGCAGCTTCACCGCTTCGCCGGCCTTGTTCGCGGCCACCCGCCGCGCCGATCCCTTCATGATAGTCAGGGTCACCGCGCCGCGCCCTGAAACCTTCGTCAGGGTGCAGCGGCCGTTCTGGCCAGGCAGGCGACCACGCCAGGGGCCGACCCCCTCGTGGATCAAGGTGTTCAGGTAGACGCCGTTCCTGACCTTCACGAGCCGAAAGCGGCAGTGCAGCCGGTACCTTGTGTCGCTCAAGGCTTCCACAGCGAGCGGAAGTCCTACGCCGAACGGCTCCTGCGCCTCTGAAGCCGGAGCCGCCGCGAGACATGCCAACAGCGCCAACCGCAATCGCATCGCCACAGAGACCCTTGCCTGACCACAAGTGTAATATGGCGCGAAAGACTACGCGTGTAAATCAGACCCGAGCGCGCTCCATCACCTCTTCGCAGCCGCGGTTCGCGAGCTGGTCGGCGCGTTCGTTGAGTTCGTGGCCGGCGTGGCCCTTCACCCAGCGCCAAGTGACCTCGTGGCGCTGGCGCGCGACGTCGAGGCGGCGCCAAAGGTCGTCGTTCTTGACTGGCTTCTTGTCGGCGGTGAGCCAGCCCCTCGCCTTCCAACCGCGTATCCACTCGGTGATGCCCTGCATCACGTACTTGCTGTCCGTATGAAGCTCGACCTTGCAGGGCTTCTTCAGCGCCTCGAGCGCCATGATCGCGCCCATGAGCTCCATTCGGTTGTTCGTGGTCGGGTTTTCGCCGCCCCACAGCTCCTTCTCATGGTCGCCGGACTGCAGGATCGCGCCCCAGCCGCCCGGGCCCGGGTTGCCCTTACAGGCGCCGTCCGTATGGATGATCACATGAGGAGTCATGGCTCGCTCATGGCCGGATTCCGAAGGGATGGAAACGCGGCTAACCGACGTGCCCGGCGGCCCGGCGCAGGCGGTCCGCGATCGCTTCGCCAAGCCCCGTCTCCGGGATCGGCGCGATGGCGATAGCCGTGGGTCGGGTGCGGTCCGCCTCACGCAGCAGTCGGAAGAGGTTGGCGGCCGCCTCTCTCAGCTCGCCCGCCGGGCTGAGGTTGAACACCCGCTCACCGCCGGGCGCTGGCCCAAACGCCAGATATGCCTCGCCAGCTTCGGGCTCGGCCGCGTTCAGCCGCACCGGCGCGTCGGGCGCGTAGTGCAGCGCCAGCCGGCCGGGCGAGCGTTTCGCGTCGGCCTCGGCCTCGTCAACTTGGCCGATCACCGCTTCCACATCCTGGCGCGTCACGGCCCCGGGCCGCAGCAAGCGGGGACGATCCAGCAGGGCCACGACCGTGGACTCCAGGCCTACGGAGCAGTCTCCGCCATTCAAGGCCGCGGCGGCGGCGAAGCCGGTCTCCTCCACGGCGTCGGCATAGGTTGTGGGGCTCGGCCGTCCCGATCGGTTGGCTGACGGGGCGACGACCGGACCGCCGAAGGCGGTGAGCAGTTGGCGCGCTTGCAAGTGCCCAGGCGCCCGCACCGCGACGGTCTCGAGGCCCGCCCGGGCCAAGTCGCTAACGCCGCCGCCCTCGCGCGCCGGCAGCACAAGAGTGAGCGGCCCTGGCCAGAAGGCGTGCGCCAAAGCGCGTGCGCGCTCGTCGAACACGGCCACCCGCTCCGCCGAGTCGAGATCAGCCACGTGGGCGATCAGCGGGTTGAACCGGGGACGGCCCTTGGCCTCAAAGATGGCGGCGACCGCGCTGGCGTTGGAGGCGTCTGCAGCTAGCCCGTAGACGGTCTCCGTGGGCAGGATGACCAGGCGCCCTTGGCGCAGCGCCTCCACCGCAGCGGCGATCAGCGCGCTCGCCGCGCCGTCAGGTCCACCGCCACCGTCACCTTGGTGCTCACCGTCTCGTTCGAAGCCCATTGGCCGGTCCCCACACCGAAGGCGGTGCGGTCGAGCACCAGCATCCCGTTCATTCGCGCGGTGTCGCCGTTGATCGCAAGCGTGAACGGCAGGGTCACCGGCCGCTTGACCCCTTTCAAGGTCAGGTCACCGACGGCGACGTAGCGGCTTCCGCCCGAAGAGGTGATGGAACGGGTCGTAAATGTCGCCGTCGGATGACGGGCGGCGGCGAAGAAGGCGCCCTCGGGCAGCAGTTCGTCGCGTTCCTTGTCGCCGGTGGACGCTGAAGCCACCTGAACCGTCACCGTCGCGCGCGACCCGGCCAAGTTCTTTGGATCGAAGGCGATGCGGGCGTCCCAGTTCGTGAACCGGCCCTGAAACGCCTGCCCTGAAGCGGTCGCGCGGAACGCTAGGGACGACTTCGCCTTGTCGACTGTCCAGGCGGGAGCCGGAGCCTGAGCCGCGGCGGGGACAGCGAGCAGGGCTGCGATCGCCGCGGCGGAAAGGACGGGGCGCATCAGGCGCTCCTGCGTCTGACCAGCGGGAGCATTCGCGCCAGCACATGATCCTTGTTGATGAAGTGATGCTTCAGCGCGCCCAGCACGTGCAGCGCGATGATGGCGTAGGTGATCTTGACCATGGTCTCGTGCGTCTGACCGAACAGGTCGGAGACGCCCCGGCCCTCGGGCACCGGCAGGTCGGGCCAGGGGATCCCGCCCCAGAGCAGGGTCGGGATGTTCATGGGGCTGGCCGAGACGGTGGCCCAGCCCGTCAGCGGGATGCCTATCATGGCCACGTAGAAGGCGACGTGGGTGAAGCGGGCGAGGACCTTCTCCCAGCGCGCCATATCCTTGGGCAGGCGCGGCGCGGGATTGGCCAGGCGCCAGCCAAGGCGGATCAGGCTGAGGATCAGCACCGTGATTCCGATCGACTTGTGCAGCTGGAAGATCTCGAACCGTGACGGGCCGGAAGCGTCTTCCATCCGGCCGCCGACCACCACGTTGGCGATGATCAGGGCCGCGATAGTCCAGTGGAGGAGGATTGAGACGTTCGAGTAGCGTTCCTGGCGTTCCGCGGACATTCCATCTTCCTCCGTCTGTACATCAGCTGGCGGGGCTGAATTCCCCGTCGAACGTCAGGGTGACCTCGTCGCCGAAGGCGACGGCCGGGAGCTTCGGAGCCACACCGTAGTCCGACCGCTTGATCGTGCCCACCGCGTTCAGGCCGATGAGCGGCTTCCCGCTGCGGGTGTTCAGCTGGCCGCCGGTGAAGGTGACCTCGAACGTCGCGGGCTTGGTGACGCCGCGGATAGTCAAGTCGCCGGTGACCCGCGCCTTGTCGGCTCCCGTCGGCTGCACGCGCGTAGAGACGAAGCGCGCTTCCTTGAACTCGGGCGCGTTCAGGAATTGCGTGCCGATCTCGGTGTTGAAATCAGGCAGCAGCGTGTCCACGGAAGCCGGGTCCACTGTAAAGCTGACCTTGGACGCAGCGGGGTTTTTCGGATCCAGGGTGACCTCGGCGTCGTAAGTCCTAAAGCGGAAATGGTACGTCGAGGCGCCCATGTGTCGAGCGGTGACGCCCAGGTGAGCGTGTCGCTTGTCCAGCTTGTAGACGCCCGCAGGAACGGTCGAGGGCGTGTAGGCCTGAGCCATGGCCAGCGGCGCCACAGCCGTGACGCTGAGAGCCGCCGCGGCGGCCAGGAGGAAGCGCTTCATGCAGATGTCTCCGAGCGTAACTGTGATGTCGCCAGTTGCAGATAGGCGCTAAGCGGCGCCGTTCAACCCTGCGTGGGAACGACGACGTTTTCGCGGCGGCCTCACCTTGGCCGCCGTAACGTCACCTCGCTAGTAGTGAGTGACAGCGCGGACGACTTTGCGGTTCCAGACCGACAAAGATCGTTTCCGTACCGAGGTACAGACCATGACCTTCAAGAGCCCCGTTCGTGATCTTGCGTTCAGCCTGTTCGAGGTGGCCGACGCCGACCGGCTGGTCGGTGACGCCTTTCCCGACTTCGACCGCGACTTGGCCGCGGCGGTGTTGGAGGCTGCGGCGCAAGTGTCGGACGAGGTGCTGGCGCCGCTGAACCGCCAGGGCGACCAGACCGGAGCTCGCTACGCTGAGGGCCGGGTCACCGCCGCGCCGGGGTTCGTGGATGCCTACCGGACTTTCGCAACCGGCGGCTGGACGGGCCTCAGCGCCGACCCCGAGCACGGGGGCCAGGGCCTGCCCAAGGCGCTGGAGCTGGCGGCGTTCGAGACCTTCCACGCGGCCAACATGGCGTTCGGCCTATGCCCGATGCTGAGCCTCGCGGCGATCGAAGCGCTGCAGGCGCACGGAACGGCGACTCAGAAGGCCCTGTACCTGCCCAGACTGATCTCGGGCGAATGGACCGGCACCATGAACCTGACCGAGCCGCACGCCGGCTCGGACCTGGGCACGCTGCGGACGGTGGCGCGGCCTAACGGTGACGGAACCTACGCTCTGGAAGGCCAGAAGATCTTCATCACCTGGGGCGACCACGACGTGGCCGACAACGTGGTGCACTTCGTCTTGGCCCGGCTGCCGGACGCGCCGCCAGGGGTGAAGGGCATCTCGCTGTTCCTGGCGCCCAAGATGCTGGTCGCCGAGGACGGGTCGCTGGGCCAGCCGAATGCGTTGCGACCGGTCGGCATCGAGCACAAGCTGGGCATTCAAGCCTCCCCCACCTGCGTGATGGCCTTCGAGGGCGCGCGGGCCGAGTTGATCGGGCAGGCCGGCTCAGGCCTAGCGCACATGTTCACCATGATGAACGCCGCCCGGCTGGCGGTCGGGGTTGAGGGCGTCGCCATCGGCGAGCGAGCGTTCCAGCAGGCGCTAGGTTACGCGCAGGAACGAAGGCAAGGCCGCTCGCCCCTGACAGGTGAGACGTCTGTACCGATCGCCGAGCACCCTGACGTCCGCCGGATGCTAGCCGTGACCAAGGCCAAGCTAGAGGCGGCGCGGGGTCTCTGTCTGTCGACCGCCGTGGCGGCGGATTTGGGCCGCGCCGGCCCTGAGGACGAACGGCCGCGCTGGCGTCGGCGCGAGGAGCTGTTCGTGCCGATCGCGAAGGCCTGGTCGACCGATGTCGGTGTCGAGGCGGCGTCCACCGGCGTTCAGGTGCACGGCGGCATGGGGTTCATCGAAGAGACCGGCGCCGCCCAGCACTATCGGGACGCGCGGATCGCGCCGATCTATGAGGGCACCAATGGGATCCAGGCCATGGACCTCGCCGGCCGCAAGCTGGCGGACGGCGGTCAGGCGGTGGCTGAACTGGCGCTCGAAATGGCCGGAACGGTCGCCCAACTCCACGCATCGGCCGACGAGCGCCTCCGCGGCGCAGCGGTCGCGCTGGACGCCGGCGTCGAGGCCCTCCAGGCGGCGACCGCTTGGCTTGTCGAACGCAAAGCCGTCTCTCACCCCGACGCTCTCGCTGGAGCCTATCCGTTCCTTACGCTCGCGGGCGAGGTGGTCGGTGGCTGGATGCTGGCCAAGGGGGCGCTCGCAGCCGAGGGCGCGTCCGAACCCTGGCTGAGGGCCAAGGCGGCCCTCCTGCAGGTCTATGTGGACAACGTGCTGTCGGCGACGCCGGCGCGACTGTCAGCGGTGCGTCAGGGCTTCGCCGCCCTGGAGGCGCTGGGCCCCGAGGTCCTGTCCTGACGCTTCGCCAAGGTTTCGGCCGGATCGCATGCGATCAGGGGCGATGATCTCCTCGTCCCGGATCGGGCTGCTCGTTCTCCTCGCCGCCGTCACTGTAGCGTCACCGCTCGCCGCCTGCTCGGTCGAGCGCGAACGCGTCGAAGGGCCCGCGTCGCCGCCCACCGATTTCGCCACGCGCGGCCTGGATGCTGCGCTCATGGAGCAGACAGTGCAGGCCGCGGCCGCGCTGCCACGCATCCGCTCTCTCGTGGTGCTCCGGCACGGAGAGACCCTGGCCGAGCACCGCTTCAATGGTGGGCCGCCCCTGGACCGGCCCGTGAATATCAAGTCCGCGTCCAAGTCCGTTCTCTCGGCCCTCGTCGGGATCGCGGTGGAGAGGGGCGTGCTGACAGGGGTCGATCAGCCGGTGATCTCGGTGCTGCGCAGTGACGCCCCGGCCAATCCTGACCCTCGCCTGGGGCGACTGACGGTCGGACATCTGCTCTCCATGCAGGCCGGGTTGCAGCGGACGTCCGGCGAACACTACGGACGCTGGGTCTCGAGCCCGAACTGGGTCCGGTACGCGCTGTCGCGCCCGTTCGTCGACGAGCCTGGCGGACAGATGCTGTATTCGACCGGCAGCTCCCACCTGGTCTCGGCGATGCTGACGAAGGCCTCGGGTCGGAGCACCCACCAGCTTGCCCGCGAGTGGCTGGCGGAGCCCTTAGGCGTAGCGATTCCTCCCTGGCCGCGGGACCCGCAGGGCGTCTACTTCGGCGGCAATGACATGCTGATGTCACCACGTGCTCTGGCCAGCTTCGGAGAGCTCTACCGCAACCGGGGGCGGGTGAACGGCCGACAGGTGGTTCCAGAAGCCTGGATCGCCGAAAGCTGGCGCCCCCGCACCGTCTCGCCATGGAGCGGGAATCCTTATGGCTACGGCTGGTTCCTAAGCGAGGTGCGCGGTCACCCGCTGAGGTTCGCCTGGGGATACGGGGGACAGATGCTCTACATCGTGCCCGACCTCGGTCTGACGGTGGTGATGACGTCCGACGCGACCGCCGCGCGGGAGGGCGATCATATCGACGCGCTGCATCGGCTGCTCGCAGACGGCATTGTGCCGGCGGCCGAGAAGGGCGCCTTGCGCTCGGCGTCCTAAGGGCTGGGGCGGGCCGGCGGCGGGCCTCGTGACGGCGCCGACGCGCCGGGCAGCGCCGCGGGCGTCGCGTCGGGGCCAAGGACGTCGAGCAGGGCGACCGTTTCACGGACGTACTGCGCATGGGCCACCACGCCGATCTCAAGGCGCTCGCTGTTGAGCTCAACCTGCTGCGTCAGCATCCCGGCTATGAAGGGCTGCTCCACCGGCCGCGCGCCGTGTTCCTTACGCACCCACTCGGTCACGAACACCGGTCCACCCGAGTTGCCCGGGAACACGGTCACGTCGATCAGGAAGGTCGGGAAGGCGCTGGCGGGTGACAATGGATAGGACGCCACCCGACCCGAGCGCAGGATCGGGAAGCCGGCGCGGTTGGCTGAGAGCCCACGGGGAAAGCCCAGCGACATCATCTCATCACCGGGGCCAAGGCTCAGTTCGTCGAAGGTGCGGTCGGTCGCGAGCCATGAAAGCGGGATGGCGGCGCGGGTGAACTCCGGGGGGGCCTGGATCGACATGGCTGCGACATCGCGCTCTGGGTGCCGCACCCATTTGGGGCTTCCGTCGACCCGTATCGTTAGAGGCTGGGGGGCGTATCGCCAGCTGCCGTCGCCGTTGGCGAAGCGCCACCCCACGCGCGCCTGCGCCGCCGGCATCTTCTCGAGGACGTGGGCGGCCGTGACGAGCACGGTGCGCGGGGCGCCGTCAGGGGTAGGCGCATCGATCAGGAAGGCCGTGCCGACCACGCGCGTGCCGCCGGGCTGGTTCTGCTCGATCTGCACCGTCGCGTTGATCAGTTCGACGGTCAGGTCTACGGCCATGGCGTCCGACCTTTCGCCTCCACCCGTTGTGCGTTGTACGCGAGGCGCCGCACGGCACACCAGGGCTGGCGGTGGATCAGGCGGCGCGACGCCCTTCCGCCGGAGGCTTGGAGACGGCCTTCGGGCGCAGAGTGGCGGTTTCAGGCACGGCTCGGCTGCGACGCCAGGCCAGGCGGCTCGCGCTCCAGTAGTTCCAAGCCGCCGCAGCAGCCGCACCCGACAGGCCGGCCAGGAGCGCCGGTAGGCCCAAGGCGTGGAGCCCCGATCCCAGAACCTCGCTCGCCACGGCGCCGCCGGCGCACGCGCCGTAAAAGGCGAGGAGCCCGCGCAGCATCGCCCAGCCAGTCAGCCGCTGGTCTCTGAAGGTCAGGAGGTTGTTGAGGAAGAAGTTCGAGGTCATGGCCGTGAACGTCGCCACGATCTGACCGGCCCAGAACGGTAGCGAGGCCAGCGTCGTAGCCGAGGCCAGCGCGGAGAGATGAACCGCAACGCCTGTGGCTCCGACAGCTCCGAACAGAACGAAGCGGGCGGGCACCGCTCCGCGCGTGCGGGTCTGGACGATCTGCGCCGCCAGTTCGACGATCACGCGCAGGTCGAGCTTGGAGACCCCGCCCGAGCGGGCCAGAAGCCGAGTGGGCGCTTCGCTGACGCTCGGGCGCCGCGCCCCCGCGGTCAGCAGGTCCGCCAGGATTTTGAAGCCGACGCCCGATAGCCGGGGCCTCACCTGCTCGAACCAAGCCCGTCGAAAGAGAAACAAGCCAGACAGGGGATCGGTCGCGCCCGAACCAAGGGCCAGGTGCACCAGCCGCGTTCCCGCCCGGCTGAGCTGATGACGGAAGCCCGACAGCCCGGAGGTCTCCGACTGCGGGTGGTAGCGGCTGGCGATGGCGAAATCGCACTGGGTGGTGAGCAACAGGTCACGCAGGTCGCGCAGAAGCCGCGGGTCGTGCTGCCCATCGCCGTCCATCACGCCGAGGACGATCCCCTGCGCCGCGTCCCATCCGGCGATGGCGGCGGACGCCAGGCCGCGGACGCCCTCCCGGCGGATCAGCCGGACCCGCTGATCGACGGCGGCGTACCGGCGCACGGCGTCGGCGGTGCGCTCGTCGGCAGAATCGTCGACGACGATGATCTCGTGGGCCACGCCAGCCAGCGCGGCCTGGGCGTCGGCCAGCACGCCGCAGATGCTTTCGTGCTCGTCCAGCGTGCAGATCACGAGGGACAGTTCGGGCGCGCTCATGCGGTTCTGGCCTGCATCGACGCCGCGCGTGTTGGCTGCGCGGCAAGGGGGTGGAGTTCTCGGCGGAGCAGAACCGCCACAAGACAGGTGACGAGGACCGGCGCGAGCGGTACGCCCAGCGCCCCGGCGAAGAGCCGCGACACCAATGGCGTCAGGCACGCCGCGAAGATCAGCATGCGCTCCCAGGGCAGGAACCCTGCGGCTGCGCCTTGCCGGACAAGCCACGCGAGCGGGATGGCCAACAGCAGGAGGTCGTAGTCCAGCAGGAAAGGGGTGGCCAGCAGAGTGGCGGCCACTAAGACCGGACCCTCGATGTGGGGGCGAGGCCGTCGCCAGTGGGTGAATACGATCAGCCCGGCGGCCGCGACCGTCGCGCAAACCTGCGCGGCCCAGGCCAGGTTGACGCCGGCCCCCATCAGACGCGCGCCGGCGAAGACGCTCTGCATCTTCTCATCGCCGACGAGGCCCTGCTCGAGCGTCAGGCGGGCGATGGGACTGACCGTCAGGAACGCGCTCCAGCTCTCGGCGCCTAGCACAAGCGCCGACAGCGCCAGCAGGGCGGCGGCTGTGGCGCCGGCGGACACGAACGCGGTCCATCGGCGGGCGGCGATCAATGACACAGGGATCAGCACGCCGAGGTGAGGCTTCCAGATCAGGGCTCCGAGGCACGCGCCAGCAAGGACCGGCCGCCGGTCGAGCTGGTGCAGCCCGGCGGCGAACAGCGCCGTGCTGAGCGCTGCGTTCTGACCGTGTGCGGCGTTGATGGTCACCGCCGGAAATCCGAGCGCGGCCAGCCAAGGAACCGCGCCTTTGGCATAGACGGTGATCGCCCGCGCGTAAGCGAAGGTGGTCGCGCCCACCCACGTCAGAAGCCCGAACGGATAGCTGAGGAGCGCCAGCGGATAGCAAAGGAGCAGGTACGGCGGTGGGTAGAAGAAGGCGTAGTACTTTCCGTCCGTCCCGTTGATGTTCGCTTGGATGCGGTGGTGCTCCGCGATGTTCCAGGCGGCTTCGGGGGCGCCCGACAGGGCCAGCTTCGAGGCCGCCCAGAAGCTCGGGAAGTCGGCGCCCAAACGCTTCAACGTGGGCGTGAACGCCCCGGCGATGGCCCAGCCGGCCATCGACAGGAGGGACACGATCAGGAACAGGGTGAGATAGGCGGCCGCGCGCTGCGCTGTCAGCCAGCGCGCCTCTCGCAATCCCAACCAGAACTGATCGAACAATCGTGCGCCCACGGCGAGAGGCTCCCTGTGTGGGACCATGGCGTGCGGCGCCTCTCAGCATCGCTAACGAAGATGGTTAACGCCGTAGCGCTTGCGGGCGGTCGCGACGGCGGCGAAACAGGCGGTCATGAGCGAACTCCCCTCCCCACCGCACCCCGAGAAACGCCCCCACCGCATCGAGCATCTGGGCCGCGTCCGCACCGACGATTACGCCTGGATGAAGGACGAGAACTGGCAGGCGGTGATGCGGGACCCGTCGGCTCTGAAAGCTGATGTCCGCGCGCACCTCGAGGCGGAGAACGCCTACACCAAGGCCATGCTGGCCTCGACCGAACGGCTCCAGGCCCAGATGTTCAAAGAGATGAAGGGGCGGATCAAGGAGGACGATTCCTCGATACCCACGCCGGACGGTCCCTTCGACTACTACGCACGCTACGCACTGGGCGCTCAGCACCCGGTGTTCGCCCGCCGTCCGCGCGGCGATGAGGGGCCCGAGACCGTGCTGCTGGACGTCGAGGCCATGGCCAAGCCCCACGCCTACTTCACCATCGGGGCGGCAGAGCATAGCCCTGATCACGCCCTGTTCGCGTGGGCGGAGGACGACCAGGGGTCGGAGTACTACCGCATCCGGGTCAAGGACCTTGCGAGCGGCCAGACGCTGGACCACACGATCGAAAGCACCACCGGCGACTTCACCTTCTCACCTGACGGCCAGTGGCTGTTCTGGACCTGGCGCGACGAGAACGGGCGGCCATCGAAAGTCTTCCGCCGTCCCGCGCGCGGCGGCGAGGACGTGCTCGTCTACGAAGAGCCCGATGCAGGCATGTTCGTGGGCGTTAGCCGCACGCGCTCCGACGCCTATGTCGTGATCGGCGCCGGCAATCAGGAGACCAGCGAGAGCTGGCTCATCCCCGCCGCCGATCCGACCGCGCCTCCGAAGGTGGTCGAGCCCCGGCGCGAGGGCGTGCGCTACGAGATCGAGCACTGGAACGACCGGTTCATCGTGCGCACGAATGTGGATGGAGCCATCGACTTCAAGCTGATGGTCGCGGACGAGGACAACCCATCCGCGGCCACCTGGCGCGAGTGGGTCGCCCACAGGCCTGGAGTCTTCATCGTCGGCGCCGAGGCCTTCCGCGACTGGTTCGTCCGTCTTGAGCGGGTGGACGCCAACAACCGGATCGTGGTGACCGCCGCTGATGGGGCCGAGCACGCGATCGCTTTCGACGAGGAGGCCTATGTGCTGGGCCTCGAGAGCACCTACGAGTACGCCAGCGACGTGCTGAGGTTCGTCTACACGTCCCCCACGACGCCCCGACAATGGTTCGACTACGACATCCGCACGCGCGAGCGGACCTTGCGCAAGACGCAGGAAGTCCCCTCCGGCCATCAGCCCACCGACTATGTGGCCCGACGCCTGTTCGCGACGGCTCCCGATGGGGAGCAGGTCCCGATCACGGTGCTGATGAAGGCGGGCACGCCGCTCGACGGATCAGCGCCGCTGATGGTCTACGGCTACGGATCGTACGGCCACTCGATGGATCCCGGCTTCTCCATCCGTAACCTGTCGCTGGTGGATCGCGGCTGGGTTTGGGCCATCGCTCACATCCGCGGCGGGTCCGAGAAGGGCTGGGGCTGGTTCCTGGACGGTCGCAAGGAGAAGAAGCCGAACACCTTCACGGACTTCGTCGCTTGCACCGAGCGCCTGCACGCGGAGGGCTATGGGACGCCCGAGCGGACGGTGGCCTACGGTGGCTCCGCGGGGGGACTGCTCGTGGGAGCTGTCTTGAACCTGCGGCCTGACCTGTATGGGGGCGCCATCGCCGCCGTACCGTTCGTGGACGTGCTGAACACCATGAGCGACACCTCCCTCCCCCTCACGCCGCCGGAGTGGCCGGAGTGGGGCAATCCGCTGGAGGACGCGGCGGCGTACGACCTGATCGAGAGCTACAGCCCGTACGATCAGGTGGCGCCGAAGCCGTACCCGGCTGTGCTGGCGACAGGCGGCCTCTCGGACCCGCGCGTCACCTACTGGGAGCCGGCCAAATGGGTGGCCAAGCTGCGTGATCACACCACCGGCGAGGCGCCGATACTTCTGAAGATCAACATGGAGGCCGGCCATGGCGGGGCCTCCGGACGCTTCGACTTCCTCAAGGAGATCGCGCTCGACTACGCCTTCGCTGTTTGGGCGGTGGAGAAAGGCTGGCGCACGGCCTGAACATCATCGCTTGCGCCGGACCCTGGGGCCGGGTCGAAAGGAGAGGCCTCCACGCAAACCGGAGGCGCTTCGATGCTCGATCGGACGACCCGCACCCTAACGGCGGCAGAGGCCGCCGCTCACCTGGGCGTAACCGTGAAGGCCCTGCGCGTGCTCGAACGCCGAGGCCTGATCCGGCCTGGTCGGACGGCGGCGGGTTGGCGCGTCTATGACTCGTCTGACTTCGAACGGCTGCACCAGATCCTGGCGCTTCGTCGCTTGGGTCTGAGCCTGACCGAGGTAGGGCGCGTGCTGGACGGCCAGCCGGACGACCTGGACCGCACCCTGTCGCTGCAGGAAGACGCCCTGGCCGAACGCCTGCGGGTGACGCATCGGGCGCTCGAGCATCTCCGGTCGGCTCGCGAGCGCATGGCGCGCGGCGACCGTCTCGGCGTGGAGGACCTCGTCAACCTGATCCGAGAAACCACCATGATCGACCAGCCCAGTGACGCCATGAAGGCGATCTTCGCCAAGCACTACACGTCCGAGCAGATGGAGACACTGAAGGCTCGCAAGTTCGACGCGAGCGATCAGGAGCGCATCTCGCGGGCCTGGGCGGACATCTACGCCGAGGCCGAAGCCCTCGTTGGCACAGACCCTGACGCCGCCCCGGCGCGTGCTCTGGCGGAGCGCGCTCAAACGCTCATCGCCGAGTTCACCCGCGGTGATCCAGCCATCGCCGCCTCGCTGCAAGCGGCCTGGTCGGAGGCCTCACGTACGCCGGAGGCCATCGCCAGCATGCCGGGCTCTCCGCAAGCCCGAGCGTTCCTGTCAGAGGCGCAGAAGCGACTGGCGAAAGGCTGACTTCGTGCCCGCGCAGCCCTAAGCTTCGCCTTAAGGGAGGCGCGGACATGAACATCTGGCTGCTCACGGGCGGAGTGCTCAGCGCAGTGGCGGGGGCGCTTCACCTCGGCTGCATCGTCGGCGGCGCCGCCTGGTATCGATTCTTTGGCGCTGGCGAACACCTTGTGCGTCTGGCCGAGGCAGGAAGACCCATGCCTCACGTCTACGCGGGCGGGATCAGCGCAGCCCTGTTCCTCGCGGCGGCTTACGCCTTCTCCGGCGCAGGTCTGATCGGCCGCCTTCCGCTGCTGCGGCTCGCGCTGGTCAGCATCACGGCGGTGTATCTGGCCAGAGCCGCCGCGCTGCCTCTGATGCTCCGCTACGCCCAGGACGCCACCCGCACCCCGGAGTTCCTGCTGTGGAGTTCGGCCATCGTGCTGGCCTTTGGTCTGGTCCACGCCATCGGCCTGGCGACAGCGTGGGCCAGCCTCAAGGTCTGAATCGTCAGTCGAGGGCGCGGCGGCGCTCGGCCTCCTCGGCCGAGGGCTCCGGCATCGCGAAGGAGCCGGTCTGAACATCACCGGCGCGCTCATAGGCGGTGACCATCACACCGCTTGGCGAGATCTGATGTGACGTCAGGGTGTAGGCGCCGGGCCGCGTCCCCTCGCCGAAGAAGCGCTTGCCCGAGCCCAGCGCGACCGGGAAGACGAGCAAGCGAACCTCGTCGATCAGGTCCGCCGCGAGCAGCGTTTGCAGGAAGTCGCTCGACCCCTGAGTCAGCAGGTCAGGACCGTCGGCCGCCTTCAGCGCCTGCACGCCTGCGACCGCGTCTTCGCCCAGCCAGTGTGAGTTGCTCCAGGAAAGGTCACGGCGCGACCGGCTGGCCACGTGCTTGCCGGCCGCGTTGAATAGGCTGGCGAGTCCCCCTTCCTCCGGATGGCCTTCCATGTGCGGCCAGTGGGCGGCGAATATCTCGTACGTCTTGCGGCCGAGCAGAAGGTCGAAAGGCTTGGCGAACGCCTCGCTCATCGCCTGTCCCAGAACTTCGTCGAAGTACGGGAAGGTCCAGCCGCCATAGGCGAAGCCGCCGGTAGGATCCTCTTCCGGGCCTCCGGGCGCCTGCATCACGCCGTCCAGGCTGACGAACGCCATTGCGATGATCTTCCTCATGCTCTGTCTCCTCTCGTTCTTCATGGTTCGCATCTAGGACGAGAAGGCGGCGCCGCCGCCGACATCCGTGCCCGCTTTTTCGCGCTCCCGCACCGGCGACCAGTGCTCTATTGCCTCCACGCGACGAGACCGCACGTGACCCGCGATTCCAGCACCTCAGCCTGCGTCATCCGCGACGCGACCTGCCTCGACGCGACGGCGATCGCGGCGATCTACGCCCATCACGTGCTGCACGGCCTGGGCACGTTCGAGGAGATTCCTCCCGACGCGGAGGAGATGCGCATTCGGCTCGAAGGGGTGCTGGCGAGCGGCCTCCCCTACCTAGTCGCGGAGATTTCGGGACGGGTCGCGGGCTTCGCCTATGCCAGCCGCTTTCGGCCGCGGAGCGCTTATCGCTTCTCCGCCGAAGACACGATCTACATCGATCCCCGGCACACCGGCCGCGGCCTCGGGCGCGCCCTCCTGCAGGCGGTCCTGGACCGCTGCGAGCGGGTGGGGGTGCGCCAGATGGTCGCCTGCATCGGCGACAGCGAGAACCATGCCTCCATCGGCCTGCACCGGGCGCTGGGCTACCGAATGGCTGGGGTGATCCCGTCAATCGGCTTCAAGCACGGCCGATGGGTCGACATCGCCTTCATGTGGCGGTCCTTGGGCGAGGGTGACGCCACCCTGCCCCAGAGCGTGCAGCCTACCGCCTAAGAGCCCCGGAAAGCGCGCGCAGGGGGGCGGTGGCGCGCCAGGACGCGGACGCCTCCAGCGCCTCCACCCGACGCCGGAGCTCCTCCGCCTCGCGCTCGGCCGCCGCGGCACGGGCGAGCGCCGCCTCAAGCGCCGCACCAGCCGTCTCCTCCGGCGGTACGGGCGACCCCGCCAGAGTCTCGGCGGCGCGCTCGATGGAAGTCGCGATGCGGGACCGCTCAGCGGCGGGAACGGCCGTGAGGCGGGCGAAGAACTCCATGTCGCCGGTTGCGGTCGGCGTCAGGCTGGACATCTCGAAGGGGAAGAGGCCGAGGTGATGCAGGGCGCGCGCGAGAGTGACGAAGGAAGCGGGGGTGAACACCCAGCAGTGGGTGTCGGTGTACCGATCCGCGTCCTCCTGCAGCCGGCTGGCCAGCGCGAATGCGGAGGGCAGCCGCTCGTCGAAGAGATCGACTTGGCCGCGCACGTCGGTGCGCCACGCCTCGGCCGTATCAACGGGCCGGCAGCGAGAGGCGCACTCGATGATCTGCTTTGGGGACGGGCGCGTGCGCCGCTCCAGGTGCGCCTCCAGTACCTCTTCCACCAGGCTTTCACGGCGCGAAACGTCGAAAGTGAACCGGCGGTCGGGGATCGCTAGCGTGAGAACGCCGCCCACCTTTAGCGCGGCGTGCAGCTCGGCGAACCAGGCCACCAGATCGGGAACGTGCTCGATGACGTGGCTGGCGACGATGTAGTCCAGCGGCGCGCCCACGGCCTCCGCCAGCGGACGTTCGCCCCAGACGATATCCACGTCGACGATCTGCTCCGGGTCGATCTTGGCCGGACGATTGGCCTTCACAACCTCGGTCGAGTCGTAGTCCACGTAGAGAACCGGCCCGTCGGCCTTGCGCACGATCGGCGCGTGCAGCGGCCCGATCTCCACCCCGCGGCCGGTAGCGACGTCGATCTCGCCCAGAATGCGCTGCCGTCTGTCCATCTGGTGGGTCAATAGCCCGCCGATGAGAGGCGCTCAACGGAGGGGCGTCTCCGACCCGCTTCAGACACGAAGAAGACTCACGCGAGGGACAATGTCCGACCACATGGGGAGACTGTCCCAACGCCGGCTCACACGCATTCTCGCCCTCGAGCCGGCGCTAGCGTACCTCCTGAGCGGGGTAATGCCTGGACGTGAAGCCAACCATCCGGCAGCATCCTGCTTGAACCCTTCAGCCCCTCGCGAGGCCAATAAAGTCAGTGTTTGCACCCTGGGCGGCGACATTCTCCAAATTCGCCAAGTCTGGAGAAGGTCGCCACAAAGAGGACCTATCTGACAACATCTACTATGTTGGACTGGCGGCCGTCCTTCTGGCTTCCTCGTTCTTTAGGTTCTGGGATCTCTCTTCCGCACCAATCTGGATGGACGAGTCGTTCACGATCATCGCATCCAGAATGCCTCTAAGCGTACTGCTGTCCGATCCAATCGATATACACCCACCCCTCTTCTACATCATTCAGAAGCTGTGGATGGCGGTGAATTCCGACTTGGATTATGTCCGAGTGCCCGCGGCGGCTATAGGTGTGCTCGGAACCTACCTTTTGACTCTCGCCGTTGCTGATCTGGTATCCCGACAGGCGGGAATTCTAGCCGGCATGTTCCTCGCAGTCTCCACCGGGCACATTTATGTAAGCCAGGACGCGCGTATGTACCCCCTGCTCATGCTCGGGCTGACGCTCGTGACTTGGGCTGGAGTGAGACGAACAACCGAAACGGAAATGAGACGCCGCTGGCTAGCGGTATATGTCCTCGGCGCACTGATAACTGTATACTCTCACGCGCTTGGAGTGTTCCTCCTTGGTCTTGTAACACTCCTCTTCTTATGCGCATTAGCGCCGCACCAAAGCGAAATTAGTCGGTCTACGATCTTTGCGCGAATGGTCCGAGCAAATCTGATCGTAGCGCCGTTGATCGTACCCTGGCTGTTCGGCTTAGGCCTGCTGTGGCGTGGATCAACGTCGTCATGATGGGCGCTCTACCTTGGTTTTTGCATGGCGGGATCGGCTTTCCAGGTCTCGAGCGACCCTTCTCACTGATCGCAGACCTAGGCTTGTTGCTGATCGTTGCGATCGGCGCAGCCTACTGTTGGTGGCATCGCCAGCGAACGCTTGCCATCGTCAGCTTGGGCTTTCTGACACTGTATCCAATCGCCATCATCAGCTCGCCAATATTGGGAGCTAGGCTCTTCGTTCCAATCTCGGTGTACGTGGCGACCTTAGTGGGCTGCGCCGTTCTCGTTAAGGCGCCGCCAGTTGTCAGAGTGACGCTCGCGTTTGGCCTCATCGGGGCAATGGCATATTCCAGCGTTCGGGAACACTTCGTACGGACCAAGTACGAAGATGTGCCTTCGGCTCTGTCATACGCCAAATCCGCAGGGTTCGGTTCAGACGACCCGGTCTTGACCTGCAACTTCTTCACCGCAGGAACAATGTTGATCAATGCGCCGGAGCGACCGACGTACTTGTTCACCAACACCGGCGTCCTGCACGCCAAAAGTGGATTCTTCGATGCGACGCGCATGACAATGACGCGTCTGCTTGCCTCAGACGCGGGCGAAATCGACACCTTTCTGGGCGGCGGGTACTTGGTGGACGGCGGGCTGACAGGCCTGCTCAACAATCGGGAGCGTGTGATCGCCCTCGTACAGCCGTGTCATGGCGACCTCGAGCTGAGAATGCGCGAGCGATTGAACGCGCTCGGCTTCATTGAGCGCAGTCGTCAGCCGATCGGCCAAGCGGCCCAAGACCGGGTGGTGATACAGCGGGGCGAAACGGTCATCGCGTTGTTCGACAATCCGATAGCTCGTTAGAGCCCGTGACCGAGGTAGAGGGGTAAATGAGCGCCCCTCCACGACCGTTCTGTCGATCCGCGAGGAGGGGCGGGCAAGCTACGACAATGCTTGGGTCGATTGCAGCATCGCCCTCCACCGCCGCACGTCATCATGCGCCCATTCGTACGTCGTTTAGGCCGATTTCAAGATCGGCGAAGCCGTCTGCCCCCCCTCCGAGCGGCGGCGGCCGTCCCGGAACTCGCTGGGTGTGACACCCTCAGCCGCCTTGAACGCGCGGTTGAACGGGCCGAGTGAACTGAAGCCGGCGTCCAGCGCGATGGTTGAGATCGGCACCTCCCGCTGGGTCGGATCCGCGAGCGCGGCCTTAGCGTCGGCCAGCCGCCAGCCGTTTAAATAGGCGTTGAAGTTTCGGTACCCGAGCCGCCCATTGATCAGTCGTCTCAGCGCGTACTCGGGCGCCCCCGCACGTGACGCAAGCGCGCCGATTGTCAGCCCCTCCTCCCGGTAGACGCGCTCCTCCTCCATCAGGCGCAGCAGCCGCGTCAGTAGCCGAGCCTCGCCCGGGTCGACGCACCCTTCCGACTCTTTGTGCCCCGTGCTCGCGAGCGCAAGCGTCGGGGTGCTGGCCGAGAACATCTCCTCTGACCGCAGGCCGGACACTAGAAGCGCCATGAAGACAGAGGTCACGAAGATCCGGGCGACGTTTAAGTCGGTCACCAGCCGCGGAGGGTCACCCGGCGCGACGAGGGATCCGCTGACCCCGATCATCATTAGGCCGCTGAGCACCACAAAAAGGATGCGCGCTCGACGTCGAGGCTCCACCAGATCGCCGCCGCGCCCCCGCCAGGCGACCCAGATCGCCGCCGCCGTGAGAACGATCTGCGCCGATCGATGAGACACCTCCAACAGCTGGGTCTCAGAGCCTGTGCGCGCCGCGGCGTACCACGCGCCGCCCAGCGCCATCATGCCGAGAAGCACCGCCCAGTGCGACGGTTTCATTCTGAAATCGTCTTCGAAAAGCGCTCGCGAGAAGAGCCAGAACGCCGCCGCCTTCCCGTATGCCATGGGGATGAGAAGCGGCTTTACGGGTGAGAGCCAGTCGGCGAACGGCGGCTTGGTGAGCGCCCAGAACCCCGTGGTCAGGCAGAACAGGGCGCCCAGCCGCGCGAGGGTGCGGTTGCCGCCGTCGCGCAGCAGGAACACGCTGACCAGCAGGAAGGTCGTCGCCGCCCCACCCCTCAGCATCATCTCTAAAGCGTCGGACATGCCTTATTCTGATGAGATAGGCGCGACGAAGCAATGCGACCGGTGTGCTGGAGGCGGTGCAGACGGCCGGCATGCAAACCCGCCGCTGTATTCACCCTGGGGAGCGAGGCTCAAACCCTAGAGGGCCGTGGCTGGGGAACTAGGACTCGAACCTAGAATAACGGTACCAAAAACCGCTGTGTTACCATTACACCATTCCCCAGCAGGAACGGCGACGCAGGGGGCCTCCCCGCGCGAGGCGTGGGGAATAGCGCAAGCCTTTCGCCCTTGCAACACGCTCTCGTCACGCAGTTTCTGACGCTTGGCGGACGCTTACGGAAGGGCGCTTGCGCCCGTGGGACCCCGCCTCTATAAGCCCGCTCCCAAGTCGGAGTGTAGCTCAGTCTGGTAGAGCACCGTGTTCGGGACGCGGGGGTCGCAGGTTCGAATCCTGCCACTCCGACCATCTCCACCGCGCCCGTCGCCCTCTCTTCGAGAGGTGTCTCCTCAACAAATCTGATGCGTGTCCGCCACCGCCTCCAGGGCCGGCGACCGCCGATTGTGACCCCGTCTTCATTTGACCGTTACGAGCGCCGCCCTACTTTAGGGCGTCGGGCGGGCGGAAAGGCTCCATGAAACAGTTCTTCACGACCATGGCGGGCGTTTTCGTCGGCCTGTGCCTGTTCTTCATCGGGCTGCCCTTGATCCTGATCGGCATGGCGTTGGGCTCGGGCCCGACGACGCCTGCGAATACCGTGCTGGAGCTGGACCTGCGCAAGGATCTGCGCGACCAGGCTGCGGCCAATCCGTTCGCCTCTTTGGGCTCCGACCAGCTGTCGGTGATCGAGGTCGTGCGCGTGCTGCGGCGGGCGGAGACCGATCCCAAGGTGAAGGCGGTGCTGGTTCGCCTGCCAGAAGGCGGCATGCCGCCCGCGGCGGCAGACGAGCTGCGCCAAGCCTTTCGCCGCTTCCGCACGGCAGGCAAGCCGATCGTGGCCCACAGCCAGGGTCTGGCGCCCTCGGGCGCGGTGATCTCCACCTACATGCTTGGCGCCGCGACGGGCGAGCTTTGGATGCAAGGCGGCTCGTCATTCCAGGTGACGGGCATCGCGTCGGAAGAGCTGTTCTTCAAGCGGGCGTTCGACAAATACGGAGTCAGCGCGGACTTCCAGCAGCGCTACGAGTACAAGAACGCGGTCAATCCCTTCCTGCATGAGGACTACACACCCGCCCACCGCGAGGCGACGCTGTCGTGGATGAACGGCGTCTACGAGAGCGCGCTGGCGGCGATCGCCCGCGACCGGAAGACGACGCCTCAAGCCATCCGCGCCAACCTTGAGGCCGGCCCCTGGACCGCCGAGGAGGCGCGCGCGCGCGGCCTGATCGACCGGGTGGGCCAGGTGCAGGAGGCCGAACGCGCCATCCTGGACCGCGCCGGAGCCAAGGCCGAACTGGTCGAGTTCAGCGACTACGCCGGCCAGATCACGACGCCGGAATCAGGCGAGTCCATCGCGGTGGTCGGCGGCGAAGGCGCCATCGTCACCGGCACCGGCGGGGCCGAGCTGTTCGGCGGCGAGGACGTGATGCGCTCGGACGACGTGGCCGAGGCCTTCTACGACGCCATCGAGGACGACGACGTGAAGGCGATCGTCTTCCGTGTCTCCTCGCCCGGCGGCATGGATACCGCGTCCGAGCAGATTCTGGCGGCGGTGCGCGCCGCAAAGGCTGCGGGCAAGCCTGTGGTCGTCTCCATGGGGACCTACGCCGCCTCCGGCGGCTATTGGATCTCGTCGGAAGCCTCGTCGATCGTGGCTCAGCCCACGACTCTGACCGGCTCGATCGGCGTCTACGGCGGCAAGTTCGTGCTGGGACCGGCGCTGTCCCGGTTCGGTGTCGATGTGCGCGACATCGGCGTGGGCGGCGCCTACGCCGACGCCTACTCGACCGGCGAGCCCTTCACCGAGCAGCAGCGGGCCGCGTTCTCACGGTCCATCGACGTCGTCTACGAAGAGTTCGTCCAGCGCGTGGCGCGAGGCCGCAACCTGACTCCGGCTCGCGTGCGCGAGATCGCCAAGGGCCGCGTCTGGACGGGGGCCCAGGCGCGTGAACTTGGCCTCGTCGACGAACTCGGCGGCCTCTACGAAGCCGTCGCGCGCGCCAAGGCGCTGGCCAAGATCCCGGCCGACCGTGACGTGCCGCTGAAGTGGTTCCCCGGGGAGAAGGGCACGTTCGAGGCGCTGGAGGAGGCCTTCGGCTTGCAGGCGGCGTCGGTGCGCACCACCGCTGCGGCGGCCTGGCTTCTGGCCGACCCGCGCGCCGAGGCGATGATGGACCGGCTGGCCGCGGCCCGCATGCGCGAGCAGGGCGCGACAGTGCTCGCCGACACCCCGCTGCGCTAACCACCCGCTGTTGCGAACGGCTGGACGGGGAAGAATTCGCTCGCCAAAGTCCGCTCCTCGACCGCTTTTCCCACCGCTTCGACCGGGATAGGGATTATCGAGCCGCCCACAGGAGACAGGCTCGCCATGACCCGGGAAGAGTGCGCTGCGCTGGACGCCAGCGACCCGCTGTGCGACCGGCGGGCCCTGTTCGAGCTGCCCCCAGGGATCATCTACCTGGACGGCAACTCCCTGGGCGCGCTGCCCCGTGCCACGCGCGAGCGGCTGGCGACCACGGTCGCCCGCGAGTGGGGCGAGGACCTCATCCGCAGCTGGAACACCGCCCGCTGGATGGACCTGCCCGCCCGGGCGGGCGCCAAGATCGCGCCGTTGATCGGGGCCGGGCCGCATGAGGTGATCGCCGCCGACAGCACCTCGGTCAATCTCTTCAAGCTTGTCGCAGGAGCCTTGGCGCTCAGGCCTGGCCGCCGCGTGATCGTGTCGGAGCCCGGCAATTTCCCGACGGACCTCTACATCCTGGAGGGCGTGAAGGGCTTCCTAGGGGACGTAGAAGTTCGTCTGGCCGAGCCCGACAGGCTGCATGAGGCGCTGGACGAGAGCGTGGCCCTGCTGCTGCTGACGCAGGTCCACTACAAGTCCGGCCGGATCCACGACATGGCCGCGCTGACGGCGCGCGCGCACGCCGTCGGCGCGCTGGCGCTCTGGGACCTTAGCCATAGCGCAGGCGCCCTGGCGGTGGAGCTAAACGCCTGCGACGCCGATCTCGCCGTCGGCTGCGGCTACAAGTACCTGAACGGCGGTCCGGGCGCGCCGGCCTTCCTCTTCGTAGCCGAACGGCTGCAGTGGGAGTTCCGCTCGCCCCTGACGGGCTGGATGGGCCACGCGCGGCCGTTCGAATTTGTGGATGAGTACGCCCCCGCGCCGGGCGTGCTGCAGACGCTCTGCGGGACGCCGGCGGTGTTGGGCCTTTCCGCGCTGGACGCAGCGCTGGATGCATTCGAGGGGGTGTCCATGGCCGACGTACGCGAGAAGTCGCGGCGCCTGGGCGACCTGTTTCTGTCGGAGATCGAGCGGCGGCTGCCGGGGCAGTTCGACATCGCCTGCCCTCGCGACAGCCACCTGCGCGGCAGCCAGGTCAGCCTGCGGCATGCGCAAGGGTACCCCATCATGCAGGCGCTGATTGAGCAGGGGGTCATCGGCGATTTTCGCGCGCCGGACATCCTGCGTTTCGGGTTCGCACCGCTGTACGTCAGCCACGTGGATGTCTGGGACGCAGCGGAGCGGCTGCAGCGGGTCATCCAGGAAGAACTGTGGCGAGACCCGCGCCACCACATCGTGGCGGGAGTGACCTGATGAGCGAAGACGACTCCCTGCTGGTCGACGGCATCCATTCGCGGCCCGACCTGTCGTACGGCGAATACCTGAAGCTCGACGCCATCCTGAGCGCCCAGGACCCGCTCTCGTCCGAGCACGACGAGCTGCTCTTCATCGTCATCCACCAGGCTTCGGAGCTGTGGATGCGCCTCTCCCTGCACGAACTCCGCGCCGCCCGAGAGCACATCAGGCGCGACGATCTTGGGCCGGCGTTTAAGATGATCGCGCGCGTGTCCCGCATACAGGCGCAGCTCATTCAGTCGTGGGACGTGCTGGCGACCATGACGCCAAGCGAATACAGCGCCATCCGACCGTCGCTTGGCCAAAGCTCAGGGTTCCAGTCCTACCAGTACCGGATGCTGGAGTTCCTGCTGGGCGCCAAGGACGCTGGCATGCTGCGCGTGCACGAGGGGTTGGCGGTGCACCCCCAGATGGTCGAGGAGCTGAATACGCCCAGCCTCTATGACGAGTCCCTGCGCCTCCTCGCCCGCCGCGGATTCGCCATCCCCGCTGATCGGTTGGATCGCGACTGGTCGCAGCCCTACGAGTCGACGCCAGCGGTGGAGGCTGCGTGGCTGGAGGTCTACCAGGCCCCCGAGGCGCACTGGGATCTCTACGAGCTGGCGGAGAAGCTGGTGGACCTGGAGTTTCGCTTCCAGCAGTGGCGTTTCGCCCACATGAAGACGGTGGAGCGGATCATCGGCTTCAAGCGCGGCACCGGCGGCAGCTCGGGCGTCGCCTACCTGGGGCGCGCGTTAGGCGGCTCCTTCTTTCCTGAACTCTTCAGCCTCCGCACGAGCCTGTGAGCGGATCAGACCGTGTCGGGCATCTTCTCGGAGGGCTTCGAGCCACGGACCGGCGCGACCGGGTTGTTTCCCCATAGCCGCTCGTAACGCCATCCGGTCAGGTCTTCGACAATGCGCCGGTTCTCTTCCGACTCCGGTTCACGTTCGCCAGCCCGCAGGCGCTCGACCTCGTGGATCAGCACCGCGTGCGTTTCGCGATTCAGGCGGAACGACCAGGAGATCAGCGCCCCCAGCAGCATGACCGCGATCGGGCCGCCGATCATCACCGCAGCGATCGTGCCGACCGCCTCGGGCGTCTGCTCGACGACCCGGCCAGGCGTGTCCTTTGGCGAGACATAGCCGCCGAGGTCGATCAGCCAGCCGGTGACGACGATCGCGCCGGATTGGGCCATCTTGCGCACGAAGGTCATGACGCCGGCGAAGATGCCTTCTCGCCGCTGGCCGGTCACGGCCTCGTCCACGTCTGGCAGGTAGTTGTAGACGCTCCAGGGCACGAAGTTCAGCGTGCCGCGCCCAAGCCCCGCCAGCACGATCGGCACGAAAAGCCAGAACAGCACCGTGGGGGTGAAACCTGGATCGGCCGGGTTGAACGCTGCGAAGATGTTGCCCCCGAGGCCCGCGAGCCCCTCTGCGAACCCGGCTGGACGCACCAGGTAGAAGGCGAGGAACAGCAGCAGGGCGGCGGTGAAGAAGGTGATCGCCATGCGGTAGGCGACCGTCGGGCCCGTGCGGATGACGATGTTGATGGCGATCATCACCGAGACCAGCTGGGCGATGTACATGGTGGTCATCAGCTGGGAGATGATCAGGGTCGCGCCCAGCAGCACCGTCGCCACGAACAGCGGGAAGGCGGTGTTGAAGATGTCCTGCGAGATGTAGCCGCCGAGGTAGATGCTGAGGTGCTGGCGGAAGGCCTTGATGCGCAGCGTCGAGCCGAGGTCCCGGAACATATAGATCGGGATCATGGCCGCCCGCCCCCAGTCCATCGGCTCCGGCTTTCGGCGCAGTTCGTCCTCGGTGTAGGGCCGCTCCCAGGTGAGAAGCACCACCAGCAGCACTACGAGGCTGAAGATGCCGCCGAAGATCGCGGCCATGATCAGGAACGTGTTTGGAGAATCCTTGCCGCCGAAGTTGTTGATGATCAGCGTCGGCAGGTAAGAGGCTAGTATCGCGGAGGTCTGCGCCACCAGCATGCGGGCGCCGGCGAATTTCGCCTTCTCCTTGTAATCCTTGGTCATCTCCGCGGCGAGCGTCTCCCACGGGATGAGGAACATCGTGTACAGGAACTCGAAGAAGATGAAGGTGACCAGGTAATAGGTGAAGGTCTGCCCAGTGACGAAGATGAGCGCGAAGCTCGGCAGCAATGGGATCGTCAGGATCAGGAAGATCTTTCGACGGCCGATCTTCCTGCCCACCCACGTGTGTCGCAGGTTGTCCGACACATAGCCGATGAGTGGGCATGTGATCGCCTCCAGGAGACGAGGCAGGCCCAGGATGAGCCCGGCCTCCACAGCCGTCAGCCCGCAGAAGGTCGTGAAGAAGTAGAAGAGCCAGCCGGTGATCACCGCCTGCGCGCCGGCGCCCAGCATGTCGCCAGACCCCCAGCCCCAGTAGTTCACCCAGGTGGGCTTGCGCATCGCAGGGGCGCCGGCGGCGACCGTCATCAGATGTACTTCCGCACGAATTCGCCCAGCGCCAGGATCGCCAGCGACTGCCCGTACGGCATCGAAGTCAGCGGGATCTCTCGATAGCCCTGCAGGTCGTTGAACACCGGCGTACCGAAGGAGACCTGCTGCAGTTCTCCCTTCTCGTCGATGTTGGCGAGCACGCCCTTGATCGCTCGAATAGCGACAGGCTCGTACTCCGCCGAGATGTAGCGCTTACGGATGGCCTTCAGGATACCGTAGGCGAAGCCCGCAGTGGCCGAAGCCTCCAGGTAGGAGGTTTCGTCGTCGATCAGGGTGCGCCAGAGCCCCGTCGCCGGATCCTGGTGCTTGGCCAAGGCCTTAATCTGCGCCTCCAGGGTCTCGATCAGGAACATGCGCAGGCCGTCCTGCGGCGGCAGGTCCAGCAGTTCGATGAACTCCGGGATAGCGATGGTGACCCAGCAGTTTCCCCTGGCCCAGAGCGCGTCGGCGAAGTTGTGCCTGCCTTCGAACGTCCAACCGTGGAACCACAGGCCCGTCTTGCGACAGGCCAGGTACTTGGTGTGCACCATGAACTGGCGCTTGGCTTCTTCCACGAAGTCGTCGCGGCCGAGAAGCAGGCCGATCTTGGCCAGCGGCAGCACGCTCATCATCAGCGTATCGTCCCAGAGCTGACCGGGGTTCTCGCTGTTGAAGACGATGTGCTGGAAGCCTCCCTCCTCGGTGCGGGGCCCCTCGTACATGATGTAGTCGGCCCAGGTCTCCAGGTAGGGCAGGTAGCTGTGCTCGCCCGTCTCCTCGTACAGGTAGGCCAGCGTCAGGAAGGGCGAGACCGTGTTGATGTTCTTGGTCGGCGTGCCCGCCTCGAACCGGTTCTCGAACCAGTCCGTCATGATCTCAAAGACGCGCTCGTCGCCGGTCTGCTGGTAAAGCTTCCACAGCCCGTAGAGGCCGATGCCGTGGGTCCATTCCCAGTCGTTCCAGCCCTTGGTGTCGATCACCCGGCCATCCTCCAGGCGGAGCAGGAACTCACCTGTGTCATCAGTGATGTTCACCAGGTTGTCGATCAGGCGCGCGATGGCGGCCTTCACGTCCTTGGCGGCGATGTCGTGGGCGAGGTTGGGCATGGGGGCGTAGCTCGATTGAAGGCTAGTTGACTGAAGCGTAGGCGGGCGCGGCGACGACCCGGACCGGAACGCCGCCGCGGACGGTGCGCAGGTTCACGAAGTTCACGGCCTCGAGCGCGCTATCCGGCGCGCCGTCGCCGGTGACCGCCAAGGCGATGGTGTTCCGGCCATTGGGGTTCAGGACGCCCGTAGGGACCACGAAGGTGCGCTGCGGCCCGACGTTCGAGGCGAACTGCCCCATATGCCAGCCGTTCACAAACACCAGCACGCGATATCGGCCACGGGAGCGCGGCGTCGCCGGATCTCCGAAGGTCAAGCCGACAGCCGTGTCGTGTCCTTTGGGCAGGTCGAGCGCGACCTCGGTGCGATACCAGGTCGCGCCGGCTTGCGCCGTCGCGTCAGGAACGGTGACCGCCTCCCACCCACGGTCGGGGAAGCCCGGCAGGTGCCAGCCTTCGCGTTCGCCGAAGAGACCGCCGTTGTTGAAGACGCCGCGGGCCGGGTCGGCGATGTCCTGCCCACCGCGGTTTCCTTGGACCCTCCACGTGATCGGGACGGCGAACGTGCGGCCGCCTGACGGACCGAGCGAGGCGTGGATCAGACCTCGTCCTTCCTTGTGCGCGTCGTCGGCGAACAGGTCCCAGTTGTGACCGTTGTTGCGGACCATCACGGAGACGACGTGCGGTCCACGACCGCGCAGATCCTCGGGCACTGTGAACTCGGCCGTGCCGATCGTGATCGGGAAGGGAATGCCGGTGGCCAGCTCGTGCTGACCGATGAAGCGGCCGTCGATCCAGACCTGGACCATCCCGGCGCCGCCGGCGCCGTAGTGCAGGCTCAGCCTATCCGATACGCCGTCACTCTCATATCGACCGCGATACCAGACATCGCCGTGGTGGAATCCGTAATCGTCCATCGTCAGGACAGGGTGACCGGTCGGTGGCTTGGTCGGACCGGGCGTGCTGCGCTTGTCCGCGACCTGCCAAGCGCTGTCGTCGAAGCCGGGCTGCGCCTCGGGTGACTCCGCGCGCCGGCGCCACTGCGCCTTCGCCAAGTCAGGCAGGGCGACAGCGGCAGGACCGGGCAGCACACCTCTCGCCAGCCAGCTGCCCGACGGCGTCGGGGAGCCGGCGACGGAGGCGCCGTTCCAGGACACGCGGCGCACGCCTCTAGGCGCCCAGACCTCGAGCGGCGTCTCCGCTTCGGTGTCGCCCGTCAGAGCGAGCACGCCGTTGCGGACCGTGGCGGTGCGGATCAGGTACGGTCCGCGCTGCAGCGACGCTCCTGAGGCGGTCTCCTGCCGCCAGAAGGTCTCGGCTGTGGCCACGTCGCCCACCAGCAGCAGCAGCGGTGGTCGCCCGCCGCCCGTGATCCGTACGCGGATCAGCCCGCCGTGCCGATAGTTCAGACGCAAGTCGCCCGAAGCGGCGTCGAACACGTGCTGCGCCTGCCCCTCCAGCACTTCGACCCTGGGCGCCGAGCCGTAGCGAAACACCGTCTCGCCGTCCTCGCCCGCCCGTCCGTAGAAGAGGGCCACGTCCCGCTCGTCCTGCCGGAGGTGCGTCTGCAGCTCTGACGTCGAATAGACCAGCCGCTGGCGCTCCAGGTCGTAGTCGGCGATCAGCCATTTGGCGTCCTGGCCCTTGATGCGCAGCACGCCCGCCTGAGGGACCTTGTACGTCCGGTCAGCGGTGACGAGTTCGAAGCTGAAGGGGTCGTCGGTCGTGGCGCTCGAAGGGTTGTGCATGGCCAGGTACAGGTGGACGCCAGAGGCCTCGTCACGATTGTGATAGACCTTGACCCTCGGTGACGAGGGTCTCACGGCGCTCGCCTTGGTCATGTTGGCCAGGATCGGGTTAAGCCGGTCCACGAAGTGACCGAGCTGCTTCATGGTCCGGAGCTTCGGCCGGATTCCTCGCGCCTCGTCCAGAGCCGCTCCGTAGTCATACGAGCTGTAGACCACCGGCGCGGGCATCCATCCCCACGAGGTGCCCCCGTGTGTCATGTAAAAGCTTTGGATCGTCAGGGCGTTGGCCAGGTTCGTTCCGTAGAAGACCCGCTCATAGCCCGACCCCTGCCGCTCGGCGGTGCAGGGGTAGGTTCCGTTGCTGCCCCAGTAGTCGAACCAGCCGCCGCCGAACTCGGCGACGAAGCCCGGCGTGCGTGGCGAAGCGCTGGCGCCCCCGCGCGCGCCGCCGGGGCCATAGATGCCCCAGTCCGGCGCGGCGTTGGGCGCGCCGGGCGTGGCGTCGGCCTGGCAGACGCCGCCCGGATAGCCGTCGAAGGCGTAAAGGTCGACGGGTCCATGCACGACGCCGGGCACGTCCGAGTTCGCCGGCGTCCAGTACCCATTACGGCCCTGGTCATTGTGGAAGATCGGTACGGTTATGCCGTCGGCGCGCACCTTGTCGTAGAGGCGCTGCATGTACCGGACCTGGGAGGGGCCGGTCACGGCCAACTCATTCTCGATCTGGTAGAGGATGACCGTTCCGCCGCCATCGCTCAGCTGGTGCTTCTTGAGCACCCCGTTGATGGCCGTCAGCCACTCCTCGGCGGCCTCCAGGTATTCGGGATGGTCGGTGCGCGCGCGGGCGGACTGGAGCACGAGCCAGCTCGGGAAGCCGCCGCGCGTGACTTCGGCGTTCATGTAAGGGCCCGGGCGCACGATGACGTAGAGGCCGACGTACTTGGCCATCGTCAGCAGGCGGTCCATGTCACGGACGCCGGTGAAGTCGTAGACCCCACGCTCGGGCGAGTGGTAGCCCCAGTTGAAGTAGAAGGCGACGGTGTTGTAGCCGCTGGCCTTCATCTTCTGCAGCACGTCACGCCACTGGTCCGGACTCGGCAGCCGGTAAGGGTGCATCTCTCCCGACCAGATTAAGGTGCGCTTGCCGTCGATCATCAGGGACCGGTCGTCCCAGGTGATCTGATGGACCTGCGGCTTGGGCGGCGCAGGCGTCGCGGCGTCCATGGGCCGGCCGTCGGCGCGCGCGACGGTGAAGTGGCGCGCCACGCCGGTCAGCCCCGCGAGTTCGGTCTTTGGCGACCAACGCCTCAGGTCGCGGCTGTCGCTCGACCAGTAGCGCTTGGCCTCGTACTCGTCGAACCAGATCCGCCAGGCGCCGTCCGGCAGCTTCGCGAGCGCCGGCCCCTCGATCTTGTCGCCCCACCCGGCCCAGTCGCCGGAGCCCACCACCGTCCAGGGCCCGTCGATGGACGGCGCGACCGCGTGCTCGATGAACTTGGTGGTCTCGTTCTTAGCGAATGCGTGCAGTTGGCCGCCGTCCCGCAGGATGAAGGTGTCAATGTAGTTGGGGCCCAGGCCGCTGAGGCGGCGGGGCGCGCTCCAGCGGGCGAAGCCCCCATCCAGCGCGGTCAGGTAGTGCGGCTCGAACTGACCGGCGCGGCCGTTCTTCGACAGGGAGACGACGACGTGGACCTTCCCGTCCGCGTCCCTGAACCACTCCGGCGCCCAGGTGTTGGTCACCCCCTCCACCGGGATGGTCACGTCTCGGACGTGCTCCCACGATTCGAGGTCGCGCGAGCGGGCGAGGCCGATCGTCTGGCCGTCCCAGTCAGTGGTGTAGACCACCCACCAGTAGCCGTCGGCGTGCTTGATCACGCTCGGGTCGCGGATCAGACCCGACGGCGGCGTGTAGGCGAGCGGCTTCTTCAGTCGGAACGTCGAGCCGTCGTCGGACTGATAGACGTACATGTTGGACTGGCTGGCGTTAGTGAACGCCGTCATGACGTAGCCTGAATGATCGCCGGCCGCGCGCGCGGCGACGGCGCTCGCCAGCAGGGCCGCGCCCGCCAGCAGACCAACCGCCGCCTTGGTGATCAGGCGCCCCATGGCCTCAACCCTCGAAGTGAAAGACGGGAACAAGCGGCCACTCGACCGGCCGGTTGTCGGGCAGCACCTCCATAAGCGGGGCCATGTAGTCCCACCAACGACGCATGACCGGCTGCTCAGGGAGGCTGTCTCGCTTGTGGTCGTCGCGGAGCTTCAGGACGGCGAATAGCGAAAGCGTCTGCTCGTCCAGGAAGATGGAGTAGTCGTAGACCCCCGCCTCTCTCAACGCGTCCGCGAGCTCAGGCCAGAGGTCGTCGTGCCGGCGCCGGTACTCGTCCATGGCGCCGGGCTTCAGCTGCATCCGGAAGGCGTAGTTGACCGCCACGATCCCCTCCTCGCGCCTTCGCCCCGGAGAGAAAGCGCGGCGCCGGCCAAGGCCGGCGCCGCAGGGGGAGAAGTGCGCAGTTCCAAAGGAGGGGCGTCCCGCCGCCTCCGTCGTCTCTTCCCGCACGGCGCACCTTCTTGCCGAGGTGGTCCGCGTCAAACTTGAAAGCCGAGTTTATTCGTGAAGCTGCGCACGGCAAGGCCAAACTGCGAAATATCGATCATGTTTTTGCATTTTCGCGCAAACCTTGTGAAAGGCTCCCGCCGCGTGGAGAGTAGGGCGTGAACTCGCCGGCGCCTTCATGGCTGGACGCCTTCCGCACGGCGGAGGGTCTTGGCCCCGAGTTCGCTGTCACCTTTGAAAGCATGCACCGGCCGCTCGCCCAGGCGCTGGCGCGGGAGGCGCACGGCTCCCGCGGCCTTGTCATTGGCGTCTGCGGACCACAAGGCAGCGGCAAGACGACTCTGACCGCGGCTTTGGCCCGCCTGCTGGAGGACGACGGGCTAAAGGTGGCGCGGCTCTCGATCGACGACCTCTACCTGCCCCGGGAGGCGCGGCTGGACCTTGCGCGCGACGTGCACCCCCTGCTGGCCACTCGCGGACCGCCGGGGACGCACGACGTCACGCTAGGCCACGAGGTATTGCACGGGCTGCTCGGTGGCGAGGCGTCCTTGCCCCGCTTCGACAAAGCGCAGGACACGCGAGCGCCCGAGACCAAGTGGCCACGCTTTCCTGGCCCTGCCGACATCGTGCTGTTCGAAGGCTGGTGCGTCGGCGCCCGCCCGCAGCCCGGCGAGCTGCTGAAGGAGCCCGTCAACGCCCTGGAGCGTGATGAAGACCCCGACGGTGTTTGGCGCGGGTACGTCAACGCCGCGCTGGCGGGTGACTACCAGGCGTTGTTCGCCAGGATGCATCGCTTGATCCTCCTGACCGCGCCGAACTTCGAAACGGTAGTGCGCTGGCGGACCGAGCAGGAGGTGAAGTTGCGGGCTCGACTTCTGGCCGAAGGGGGCGACCTGTCCCGAACCATGGACGAGCCGGATGTCGCCCGCTTTGTCGCGCACTACGAGCGGTTGACGCGCTGGGTTCTGTTGGAAGCGCCCACCCGCGCGGACCGCGTGATCCGGCTGGACGCCCACCGTCGGCCGCTGGAGCCTTGATTCATGCCGGTTGTCCTTGTCGTCAGCGCGGGCGGCGGCCACGCCGCGGTGGTTCTTGAAGCCGCTGTGCTCTCCGGCCTGGAGGTTGCGGGCTTCGTCACAATCGAAACAGGCGCCGCGCCCAGCCTCTTCGACTGCCCCCACCTCGGCGGGCCGGAACGGCTGCAGGAGAAAGAATTCCTTCGACAGGTCGAGCTTGCGCCAGCCTGCGGATCGAACGTCGGCAGACGGCAGCTTGCGACGGCCGTCGAGGCGCACGGCGGAGTCTTGCGCACCGTTCGCCACCCGGCAGCGATCGTCTCACCCTCCGCCGTTATCGAGGGCGGGTCGGTGATCCTGGCCGGAGCCATCGTCGGCCCGCGGGCGCGGCTCGGGCGCGGCGTCATCCTGAACCATGCGGCCAGCGTCGATCACGATTGCGACGTCGGAGCCTTCGTCAACATTTGCCCTGGCGCGCGGCTCGCGGGCGCGGTGATCGTCGAAGACGACGCCTTCGTCGGCATGAACGCCTCCGTGCTGCAGGGCCGGCGCGTCGGTCGGGGCGCCGTCATCGGCGCGGGCGCGGTGGTGACGAGAGACGTCGAGCCGGGCGCCGTCTTTGTCGGCGTCCCGGCTCGCCAGCGCTAACCGGCGATCAGGCTGGCAGGCGCCGCTCGTAGTCGGCGCGCAGGCGTGTCCAGGCCTCCCAAAACGAGTCGGGAGCCCGCCCGTTCGCGACTTCCACCAGGATGTCGAGGTGGGCGTGCCAGCCCGCGCTGACGCCCAGCAGGGTGTCGCGGTCCGGCAGGCGATGGTGGGTGACGGTGAGCAGCACCTCTTGTCCTTGAGGCTCGAGGTCGAAAGTCACGTCTCCGCTGTTCCGCCAAGCGATGGCGAGGCGTCGCGGCGGGTCGAAGGCGGTGATGCGGCTCATCATCCGGCTCTCTTCCGGGAAGCTCTCGGGCCGCTCGCTTGACGGAGTTGTAAGTTCGCTGTTGCGCCAGACCAGCTCGACCTCGGACCCGACCTCCGGCCGCATCTCCCCGGCGGCGAGCCACTGGCGGCGGAGCTCACTTTCGGTGAGGTAGGCCCAGACCCGCTCGACGGGACCGGGCAGTATGCGCTCGATCCGCAGCGTGGCTGGCTCGATCAGCACGCCGTGCGCGCCTTGGGTGATCACGTCGGTCATCGGTCGTCTCCTTCAGAAGCGGGGGTCTTGGCGGCGTCCTCTTCGCGGAGGAGGCGCTCCAGCACGTCCAGACGTTCGGTCCAGAAGCGCTCGTAGAAGCCGAGCCAGGCGTGGGCGCTGGCGAGCGGCCCAGGCGCAAGGCGGCAGAGATGCGTTCGTCCCCTCACCTCGCGGCGGATCAGGCCAGCACCCTCCAGCGCTTTGATGTGCTTGGACGCGGCGGCGAGGGAGATGGAGAAGGGCTCGGCCAACTGGCCGACGGTCCGCTCGCCGCCGGCGAGATCGCGCAGCATCTGGCGGCGGGTCGTGTCACCGAGGGCGTGGAATACCGCGTCGAGGCGGGCGGGCTCTAGTTCAACCATGTGGTTGAATATGGCCGCTCACGCTCGATCGTCAACCTGTTGGTTGAACAAAATGGGGCGGAGCCATCGCCAGCTCCGCCCCAGGGTCGTTGATGCTGGTCAGAACTTGTAGGCGATGCCCACGAAGTACCGCTTACCCGGCCAGGACAGCTCGTTCATGCGGAGGCCTCCCGCAGTGGTGCGTTCGGTCTCCCCGGTGAGGTTCTTGCCCTCGACGAAGACAGACATGTCGCCGAACCGTTCCAGCTTGTAGGTCAGCTTGGCGTCCAGGTACGCCGAACCGTCGCGGAAGACTGGGTTGCCGGTCCGGTCGTTGGGCGTCTGCAGGTACTTGGTGCGGGCGTTCCAGGCGACACGGGCGTTGATCGGGCCTTTGTCGTAGTAGGCGACCAGGTTGTAGCTGTTTGACGAAAGGCCGGGGAAAGGCAGCTCCTCGCCCGACAGCGTGCTGGTCAGGCCGACCTCGTCCGCTTCGCTGTAGGTGTAGTTCGCCATCACGCCGAACCCGTCGAAGGGCGCGGGCAGGAAGGTGAAGGCGGTCTGAGCCGACACCTCAACCCCCTTGATCTTGGCGCCGGCGCCGTTGATCGGCTGGGTGATGTCGAACAGCTGGCCGTCGCCGAACAGGTTGACGTCGAAGGTGCGCTGGCCGGTCACCACGAAGGTTTCGATGTTCTTGTAGAACAGCGCGACGTTCAGAAGCGTGTCCGGATTGGGGTACCAGCCGAGGTTCAGGTCATACTGATCGGCGCGATACGGCTCCAGGAACGGATTGCCGGCGGTGCAGCCGTTGTTCACGTCGTCGGAGATGCCGCTCGGCGTCAGGTCGTAGAGGCAGTTGACGTTGGGCACCAGGTCCGTCGGCTTGGGCCGCGCCAGCACCTTGGCCGCGCCGAAGCGGGCGATCAGCTCGTTGGGAACGATCTCGAGCGCCAGGTTGATGCTGGGCAGCCAGTCCACGTACTCGTCCTGGAACGAGATGGTTGAGGCGCTGACCGTCACCGTCGTGTTGGCGCCGCCCGTGGGGCTGGGACGGGTTTCGCGACGGGTGTTAGACCCCGTCGAGATGTCCTCGGTCTTCACGTAGCGCACGCCCACGTTGCCGCTGACGGGCATGCCCGCCAGCTCGAAGGCGAAGTTGCCCTTGAGGTAGGCGGCGGTGATCTTCTCGTCGATCTGGTGGGCCGGCGTCTGCGCCACGCCGTTCACGCTGCGGACCCGGTCGTGGTTGATGTACTGGGTGTCGAAGAAGCTGGCGAAGTTGTTGTAGTTCGGCGAGAGCCAGCTCGTGGCTAGGCCGTCCGGCCGCTGGTCATGATCGAAGAAGGATCCGGGCGTCCGTTCCGTCGCCTGGTTCAGGAACTCCTGGAACTTGGCGAGGGTGAAAGTCTGGCTCGTGCCCTGAGCCGCTCCTGCTGGGAAGGCGAGCTCGGTGTTGGCCGCCCCAAGCGACACGTTCGCCGTGACGAACGGCGTGGGCACGAAGACGCCTTGGTCGTTCACGAAGTTCGTGCCGCCGGCGTACCGGAGCGAGCTGGACTCTCGGTACTGCGCGCCGAACTCGACCCGCTTCAGGAACGGCAGGTCCACGTCCCAGTCGGCGTCCAGCTTGTACTGGTCTTCGGTGACGTCCACTTCCTCTGGCCGCCATTGGTAGAACAGCACCGTAGGCGCGCCCGGGACCGGCGTGGTCGGCGTGGTGTAGGTCGCCAGGTTGTTCGGGTCCGCGTTCGCCGGGAAGGTGAAGGTCGGATTTCCGCTCGAGGGATCGAGGTCGACGCGCACGCGGGGGATCGAAGCGTTCAGGCCGATGTTCTGGCTGTCGCTGACCGTGGTCCCGTCGGAGGTCACCGCGAGGCCCTGCAGGCGGAAGTTCCCGCGCTCCCAGTTGAAGCCTCCGGAGAGGTAGCTGGAGTCCTGGACGTAGCCGAACTCGCGCTTGCTGGTGGAGAAGATGGAGCCGGCGCCCGTCGTCGCGGACAAGGCGGTCGGCGCCGTGTGGAAGCCGATCAGGTTGCCTTCGGCGTCGAAGGTGCAGGTGGCGCAGTTTCCAGAAGTGTCGATCCGGGCCGCGGCCGTGACGTCGATCGAGTAGTTGTAGTCGGTCAGCAGGTTGTTGCGGCGGTTCTGGTTGTACTCGACGTAGACGTCCAGATCGTCGCTGACGCGGTACTGGACCGTGGCCATTCCTGAGATGCGCTCGTCCTCACGGATCCACAGGCCGTAGCGCGGGATGCGGGGGACGTATTCGGCGAATTGCTGCAGGCAGTCCGACCGGGCCTGCCCCACGGCGGTGACGCTGGTCGGGATCGCGTCGCACCCTTGCGGCGTGGTGATGCTGGCGAAGTTCGGGTTGGACGTGATCTTGCGGTTATCGTTGTTGAGGTCCGTCTCGGTCGAATTGCCGAAGAAACGGACCCATTCGGTGTTGCGGATGAAGTCGCCGCGAGTGTCGTTGCGGTCGTAGGTGACGTTGACGATCACCCCCAGCCGGTCGTCCAGGAACTTGCGCGCCGCGGTGATGTTACCGCGCGGCTGGAAGGTCTCGGTCGTGTCCAGGTATTGGCCCGACAGGGTGAGGGCGACGAATGGGTCGCGGAGCTCCAGCGGCTTGCGCGTTTCGATGCTGACCGTGCCGCCGACCCCGCCCTCCGTCATGTCGGCGGTGAAGCCCTTGAAGACGTCGATGGACTTCACGAGCTCGGACGCGAGCTCGCGGAAGTCCGCGCCACGACTGCCAAGCCCGTCTTGGCCGAGGATCGAGACGCCGTTCATCTCCACGCGGTTCAGGTCGGGTTCGACGCCGCGGATCGAGACCCGAGTGCCTTCCCCGAAGTCTCGCGTCAGCTGCACGCCCGTCACCCGCTGCAGCGCCTCGCCGATGTTCTTGTCCGGGAAGCTGGCGATGTCGTCAGCCACGATCGAGTCGACGGTGGTCTGCGCGTTCTTCTTGCGCTGGATGGCCGACTGGAGGCTCGCGCGGGTGCCGACGACGATCACCTCGTCGACGTCCTGCGCTCCGGCCTGAGCGGGAGTTGTCTGGGCAGCGGCCGACCCGGCGGCCATGCCCAAGGCGGCGCTGAGCGCAATGACTGAAACCCCGCCCGCGCGGCGGATTCTACGGTGAAGCATCTCCGTCCCCTCTTCGTGATTTCTGATCAGAGAAGGGAGGTCGAAGCTCGCCCCGCACGTCGGAAGCGAGCCCGGCCGCGGCGGGCCAGGATGCGCTGAAGGCGCGGATCGTCGGCCGCGGAACGCGGTCGCCCATTGGTCTTCCTCCCTTGCGCGGCGTTGCGCGCGTAGCCGGTTTTGTCCGACCAGATTTGTGCATCGAACGCTACAATCCGATCATAAGCTGTCAATATGAATCAGCTCGACGCACGCGCTTAAGGATGAAAAAACTTTTGCGAGCGCCCGCAGAGGCGACGCGAGGAACCTAGGGAAGGAAGAAGGATGAACCGGCGCGAAGCCCTCTTCGGCACGGCCGCGGCCATCACGGCGGCGCAGTCAGTCAACGCTCAAGTTCTCGCACCCGGCCGCGCTGGCGCCGCCCCGCCGCCTCGAGACTGGATAGATCCGGACACCGGCCACCGGATCGTGCGTATCTCGAACGTCGCCGGCAGCGGCGCGCTCTACTTCCACCAGAACGGCTACTTGCCTGAGGGCGACAAGCTGATCATCACCGAACCCGGCGGCATCTCGGCGGTGGATCTGAAGACCTGGCGTATCGAGCCGCTGGTCAGGGACGAAAACGCCCGACTGCTGTTCACCGGCCGTCGCTCGCGGAAGGTCTACTACGCCAAGGCGGTGACGCCGGGCGCCTTCGGCGGAGCCACCGAGATCTGGACCGTGGACGCGGACAGCAAGGCCGTTCGCAAGGCGGCGACGATCGAAAAAGGGTCCATCGGCTCAGTCAACGCGGACGAGACCCTGCTGCTGGGCCAGGTCGAGGAGCGGGAGCGTCCGCTCCAGCCTGGTCAGACGCAGAACCGCGGGCGCGACAATCGCTTCGACCAGGCGAACTACCAGGCGCTCGGCCCCGACGGTAAGCCGCTCACCTTCGCCGAGGCTAAGGAGGTGCGGCTGAACGAGCGGCTGGAGTCCCGCATCCCGATGGAGATCTTCACCATCGACCTCCGGACCGGGGAGCGGAAGGTGGTGCACGCCGCCACCGATTGGCTGAACCACATCCAGTTCTCGCCGACGGATCCGGGGCAGATCATGTTCTGCCACGAAGGGCCCTGGCACAAGGTCGACCGCATCTGGACCATTCGCACCGAGCCCGGCTCCAAGCCCGTGAAAGTCCACACCCGCACCATGAACATGGAGATCTATGGCCACGAGTTCTGGGCGCCCGACGGCCGGTCCATCTGGTATGACCTTCAGACCCCGCGCGGACAGAAGTTCTGGCTCGCGAACTACGACCTGAAGACCGGCAAGCGCACCTGGTACCACCACGAGCGCGACGAGTGGTCGGTTCACTACAATGCAAGTCACGACGGCAAGCTGTTCGCGGGCGACGGCGGCGACGAGGAGATGGTCGCCCACGCCAAGGACGGGAAGTGGATCTATCTCTTCCGCCCCGAGGCGATCCCGGACGTGGCGGGCATCCACGCGCCGAACAGCGAAAGCCTGATATCGCCCGGCCTGCTGCGTTCGGAGCGGCTGGTGAACATGAAGGCGCACGACTATCGGCTGGAGCCGAACGTCACCTTCACGCCGGACAACAAGTGGGTCGTCTTCAACTCCAACATGCACGGCGAACGCCACGTCTACGCCGTGGAGGTGGCGAAGGCGCGGTGATGCGCGGCCTCCTGGTGGCGCTCCTGCTGGCGGGGGTCGGCTCGGCGCGCGCGGAGGTCCGCCCGGCTGGGCCGGACGTGGGGCCTGACTACTCCATACCTGTAGCGGAAGGCGACTGGCGCGTGACGGTCGCCTTCGGGAGCGCCGCCGAGGCGGCGAAGGCCACGATCAAGGCCGAGTCGCGCCGGCTGATGGTCGAGCCCGGTGGCGACGGCGCGGTCCGCAGCTTTGTGGTCAACGTCCGCACGGCCGCCCTGCCCCCGCCTCCCGCCGCTGCGCCCGGAGCATCGGCGGTGCGGCTGAACGCGCGGGAGGCCGGCTCTTACACCTGGGATAACCAGCTGAATCTGGAGGTGCTGGGCGCCAAGCCGGTCTCGGTCAAAGTGGAGCCCGCGCCTGTCCCCCGCATCCTGCTGCTCGGCGATTCCACCGTGGCCGACCAGCGCTTCGAGCCGGCGGCGAGCTGGGGCCAGATGCTCCCGCGCTTCTTCCACCCCACGGTGGCCGTCGCCAATCACGCGGAATCGGGTGAGACGCTGAAGTCCTTCCTGACCGCCTTGCGCCTCGACAAGGCTCTGTCCCAGACGCGGACGGGCGACCTGGCGCTGATCCAGTTCGGCCACAACGACGCCAAGGCTCAGTGGCCGCAGACCTATGCGCCCGCGGACAGCACCTTCCGAGACTATCTGCGGGCTTACGTGGGGGAGTTCCGCCGCCGCGGGGCCGACGTGGTCCTGGTGACCTCGCCCCACCGCCGCACCTTCGGGCCCGACGGTCGCATCACCAACAGCCACGGCGGCTACCCGGAGGCGGTGAAGGCGGTCGGTCGGGAATTAGACGTGCCGGTGATCGACCTCGCGGCGATGAGCGCGACCTTCTACGAAGCCCTGGGCCCCGAGCTCGCGCCGCTCGCCTTCTCCGATGGCGGGCGGGACGCGACGCACCACGCCAATTACGGCGCCTACGAGCTGGCGCGCGCCGTCGCCAAGGGACTTCTCGAAACCGGCACGCCGTTGGCCGCCCACCTGGTCGCCGGCGTCGGCCACTACGACCCTGCCCGCCCGACGCCGCCGGAGCAGTTCACCCTTGCCCCGAGCGCCGCCCGCAGCGACCAGCGCCCGCGCGGAAACTGAGCCCGGGGAAAGAGAAAGGCGGGGCCGTCGCCGACCCCGCCCCGTGAAGCTTCAATCCGCTCTTGGCCGCTTAGGACCAGGAGTAGGCCGTCTTGATGTTGGTGTAGAACTCCACAGCCGCGAAGCCTTGCTCCTTGGCTCCGTAGCTCGACTTCTTCGTGCCGCCGAAGGGCACGTGGTAATCCACGCCGGCCGTCGGCAGGTTCACCATCACCATGCCGGCGCGAATGTTGCGCTGGAAGTGACGGGCGTGCTTCAGCGAGTTGGTGACAATGCCGGCCGACAGGCCGAAGTCGCCGGCGTTGGCGATGGCCAACGCTTCCTCGTAGTCCTTCACCCGCACCGTCGAAGCGACAGGCCCAAAGACCTCCTCGCAGTTGATGCGCATGTCCTTGGAGGTGTCGGCGATCAAAGTCGGCTGCACGTACCAGCCGGGGTTATCGAGGTTCAGGCGCCCCCCGCCGATGACGACGCGGCCGCCCTCGTTCTTGGCGATGTCGATGTACTTGTAGCTGGTCTCCATCTGGTCCTCGCTCACGGCGGGGCCCATCTGGGTGTTGGAGTCCAGCGCGTCGCCGACGCGCAGCGCCGCGACCTTCTCGGCGAGCGCCTGGACGAAGCGGTCGTGGATCTCTTCCTGAACGATGATGCGGCTGGACGCCGTGCAGCGCTGTCCGGTGGCGAAGAAGGAGCCGTCCAGCGCGATCATCACGGCGCGATCGAGGTCGGCGTCGTCCAGGATCACGAGCGGGTTCTTGCCGCCCATCTCCAGCTGCACGCGCGCCTGACGCTTCACCGCGGAGTTGGCGACGTTGGCGCCCACGGTCTGCGAGCCGGTGAAGGAGATGCCGTCCACGCCGGGGTGATCGACCAGCTTCTGGCCCATCGCGCCACGACCGAAGATCATGTTGAACACACCCTTGGGCGCGCCGGCTTCGTAGATGATGTCGGCCATGGCCGCCGCGATCGCCGGCGTCGGGCCGGCGGGCTTGATCACCACGGTGTTGCCGAAGGCGAGCGCCGGGGCGGTCTTCCAGGCGGGGATGGCGATGGGAAAGTTCCAGGGCGTGATCAGGCCGAACACACCGACCGACTGGCGGTAGGTCTGGATCTCCACGCCTGGGCGCACCGACTCCAGGTTCTGGCCGTGACGACGCAGCGCCTCGCCGGCGAAGTACTTGAAGATGCGACCGGCGCGGACGACCTCGCCGATGCCTTCGGGCAAGGTCTTGCCCTCTTCGCGCGACAGCAGGCGGCCGAGTTGCTCCCGGCGCTCCATGATCAGCGTGCCGGCCTTATCGAGAACGTCGGAACGGACTTCCGGAGAAGCGTCGGACCAGGCGGGGTAAGCCGCGCGCGCCGCGTCCACCGCCGCGTTCACCTCGGCCTCGCCGCCGTCCGGCACCTTGGCCACGACGTCGTTGGTGTTGGAGGGGTTGCGGCTCTCGGTCGGGGTGTCGGCCGAGACGCGCTCGCCGCCGATGTAGTGAGTTAGGGTCAGGGTGTCGGACATCGTCCCTCCTAGAGCGCTCTTATGGTCACCGGTCTCGCCTCTGCGACGGCCAGCGGATTGGTAAGCGGCAGGCCGAACACTTCGGCCTCGATCTCGAACACATCTCCCGGCTCGACCTTCACCCCGTCGCTGAATGAGAGAGTCGCCGTGCCGAAGTAGTGGGCGTGGGCGTCTCCCGGGCGGCGGAAGAGGTCGTACTTGAAATGATGGCCCTCGAGGTTCTCGATCGAATGACACATGTTCGCCTCGCCGGAGACGAACGGCTTCTCCCAAACCACCGCGTTTCCGCGCCGGATCCGGGACACCCCGTCTATATGGGATGGTAGCGCTCCCACAACCAGTTCCGGCCCAAAGCTGCAGGGCCGAATTTTCGAATGGGCGAGGTACAGGTAGTTCTGTCGCTCCGTAACGTGGTCGGAGAACTCGTTGCCCAGGGCGTAACCCAGGCGGTAGGGCGCGCCGTCCGGCCCGACGACGTACAGGCCGACGACCTCCGGCTCCTCGCCCGCGTCGAGCCCGAAGGCGGGCGACATCAGCGGAGCCCCCGGAGCGGCTACGACCGAGCCGTCGCCCTTGTAGAACCACTCCGGCTGAACGCCCACTTCGCCAGGCGCGGGCTTCCCGCCTTCCAGGCCCAGCTTGAACATGCGCATGGAGTCCGTGAGCTTGGCGGGGTCCGCCAGGTCGCGGTGCATCTTGTCCCGTCCCTCGGCGGAGCCGAGGTGCGTAAGCCCCGTGCCGGTCACCAGCATGTGCGCGGGATCCGGGTGGTCGAGTGGGGCGAGCAGCCGACCCTCCGCAGCCGCGGCGTGGAGGTCGAAGGGCTCGCCCCGGCCGCGGGCCCCCACCAAGGCGGCGAGGCCCACCTCCGCTTCGATGGCTTCCCACGCGAGCGCGTAGATGGTCGCGGCGCCCGGGACCACGTGCGCGGCCCCGCCGTCAAGGCGCGCGGCGACGCCCCGGACGCCGTCGACGTCCACGTACTGGACCAGACGCATGGCCCGCTCCCGTTAGTGATTGTCGCGCGGCAGGCCGTAGGTCTCGGCGACCTTCTGGAACTGCACGGCGGTCTCGAGCACGGCGCCCGTCCCCATCTGGCCGACGTCGGCGCGCTGAAGCGCCTGCCACGGCGTTTGAGAGGCCGGGTACTTGTAGCCGCCAGCCGCCTGCAGCTCGGCGCGGCGACGCGCCAGCTCCTCGTCGGGCAGCAGCATGTCAGCCGTTCCCTTCCGCAGATCGATACGGACGCGGTCGCCGGTGCGCAGCAGCGCCAGGCCCCCGCCGGCCGCCGCTTCGGGCGAGGCGTTCAGAATCGAGGGCGAACCGGAGGTGCCCGACTGACGTCCGTCGCCGATGCAGGGCAGCGAGGTGATCCCCCGTTTGATCAGGTAGGACGGGGGCCGCATGTTCACGACCTCGGCCGCGCCCGGATAGCCGATCGGACCCGCGCCGCGCATGAAGAGCAGGGTGTACTCGTCAATCCCGAGCGACTCGTCGTCGATGCGGTCGTGATAATCCTCCGGGCCGTCGAACACGACCGCTCGGCCTTCGAACGCGTCCGGATCGTCGGGGTTGGACAGGTATCGCTGCCTGAACTCCTCGGAGATCACGCTCGTCTTCATGATCGCGGAATCGAACAGGTTGCCGCTGAGCACGACGAAACCCGCGTTCACCTTCAGCGGGTTCTCGAACGGACGGATCACCTCGGTGAGCTGGATCTCCTGGCCTCGGCAGTTCTCGCCGATGGTCTTGCCGTTGACGGTCAGAGCGTCCTCTCGGATCAGCCCCTGCTTCATCAGCTCGTTGACGACCACCGGCACACCGCCGGCATGGTGATAGTCCTCGGACAGGTACTCGCCCGCCGGCTGCAGGTTCACCAGCAGCGGCACCTCCAGCCCATAGGTCTGCCAATCCTGCAGCTGCAGCTCCACGCCCATGTGGCGCGCGATGGCCGCCAGGTGGATCGGCGCGTTGGTGGAGCCGCCGATCGCCGAGTTGACCACGATGGCGTTCAGGAATGCGTCGCGGGTCATGATCTGGGAAGGACGCAGGTCCTCGCGAACCATGTCGACGATGCGCTTGCCCGTCTCGTACGCCATCTGCTGGCGCTCACGATACGGCGCCGGGATCGCGGCTGATCCGGGCAGCTGCATGCCCAGCGCCTCGGCCAACGAGTTCATCGTCGAGGCCGTGCCCATGGTGTTGCAATAGCCGGTCGACGGCGCCGACGACGCCACGAGCTCGAGGAAACCAGGGTAGTCCAACTCGCCCGCGGCCATCATCTGGCGGGCCTGCCAGACGATGGTGCCGGATCCGGTGCGCTTGCCCTTGTGCCAGCCGTTCAGCATCGGGCCGACGGAGAGCGCGATGGCCGGGATGTCGACGGTGGCGGCGGCCATCAGGCAGGCGGGAGTGGTCTTGTCGCAGCCGATGGTCAGCACCACGCCATCCAGCGGATAGCCGTAGAGCACCTCGACGAGGCCCAGATAGGCGAGGTTGCGGTCCAGGCCGGCGGTGGGACGCTTGCCGGTCTCCTGGATCGGGTGGACCGGGAACTCCATGGCGATGCCGCCGGCTTCGCGGATGCCCTCGCGCAGGCGCACGGCCAGATCGAGGTGATGCCGGTTGCAGGGGGACAGGTCCGAACCGGTCTGGGCGATGCCGATGATCGGCTTACCCGACTGCAGCTCCTCGCGCGTGAGGCCGTAGTTCAGATAGCGCTCCATGTAGAGCGCCGTCATGTCCGGGTTGCCGGGATTGTCGAACCACGCAGCTGAGCGGAGCTTGCCGCCCTTCACACCGAAACCGCCGCCACCGTCGCCGCTCATCGCTTACCTCTGGTCATCTCAGAATCGCTGTTTGGTACCGTTATCAGGCTTGCATCGTCGCTTCGATGCGCTCGAAGCCGACTTGCACCACATGCAACATCGCGCGGGCCGCCGCGGGTCCGTCATGCGCTTCGATCGCATCCACGATCGCCTCATGGGCGTCCACGGTGGAGCGATGGAGATCCTCCTCCTCCGTGGGGGAGCTCATTGAAAAGGAGGCGATCAGCGCCGCCTCGATCACAGCGGCGACCGACCGCATCATCGGATTGCCCGAAGCCGCGCCGATGGCAAGGTGAAAGGCGAGATCGGCCTCGGCGAAAGTGCGGCTTGTATGACCCGGCGTGCGCATAGCGGAGATGCAGCGGCGGAGCTCCGCGAGGTCCTCGGCCGTGCGCCGTTCCGCGGCAAGGGAGGCGCATGCCGGCTCGATCGCCGTTCGGATCTCGTAAAGATTCTGACGGAAGGCGCGGTCGAGGCCGAGACTCACTTTCCAGGCCAGCACGTCAGCGTCGAAGAGGTTCCAGTTGAGCGGATCCTGCACCCGCGTGCCGACGCGGGTCTTCGAAACAATGAAGCCTTTGGCGGCGAGCGTCTTCATGACCTCGCGCAGCACGGTCCGCGAGATCTGGAATCGGGCCAGCAGTTCCTGCTCGGGCGGCATGTTGGCGCCAGGGGCGTGCACGCCCCGGAGGATCTCCTGCCCAAGGACCCGCGCGATCTGATCGTGACTGGACAGCGCCCTGTCGACGGAGAGCAGGCTCATGCCTTCCCCCCGCTGGCGGCCGGCGCCTTCCACAACGGCAGGCGCAGCAAGACCCGCTGCAAGGCCACGAAGACGAACAGCAGAAGGCCGATGACGATCTTGGTCCACCAGCTGGAAAGGGCGCCGTCGAAGGTGATGTAGGTCAGGATCAGACCCTGGATCAGCACGCCGAAGAAGGAGCCGATCACCCCGCCCGCACCGCCCGTGAGCAGTGCGCCGCCGATCACCACGGCGGCGATCGCGTCCAGCTCCACGCCAACGCCCGACAGCGCGTAGCCGGCCTGGGTGTAGATCGAGAAGACGACGCCTGCGAGCGCCGCGCAGAAGCCGGAGAAGGCGTAGACCATGACCGTGGTCCGTCCAACCGGCACGCCCATCAGCTGAGCCGCGTGCGCGTCGCCGCCTAACGCGTACACGTTGGCGCCAGCTCGGCTCGCGTGCAGCAGCAGCCCTCCAAGCCCGAACGCCAGCAGCATGACGATGGCCACGAACGACAGCTTGCCGCCCTCCGGCAGGCGGATCGCAAAGCTGGACAGCGCCTCGTAGGCGGTGTGGCGCACCGGCACGGACTCGGTGGAAAGCAGCAGGCTGGCGCCCCTGGCCAGGAACATGCCCGTGAGCGTCACGATGAACGCAGGCGCCTTCAGCACGTGGATGGCTGCGCCCACGGCGGCGCCGAACGCCGCGCCGACTGCGAGTGCGACGGCGAAGGCGGCGAAGGGAGGGACTCCCGCCTGCACCAGCAGGGCCAGCAGCACGGTGGTGAAGGCCATCACCGCGCCTACCGACAGGTCGATGCCGCCCGAAACGATCACCACCGTCATCCCGACCGCTAGAATGCCGAGGAAGGCGTTGTCGGTCAGCAGGTTGCCGATCACGCGCAGGCTCAGCATCGCTGGGAACTGCGAGGCGGCGAAGGCGTAGCCCAGGAGAAAGACGCCGATGGTGGCGAGGGTGGGCAGGTTGCGGGCGCTGATCATGCCGCCGCCGCCTTGCGCCGCAGGCGCGCGCGAAGACCCGCCAGAGCCGGCGACTGCAGCGCCAGAACGACAGCGATCACCGTCGCCATCAGCACCAGGTTCAGTTCTGGCGGGAAGCCGGAGCGCAGGATGGCTGTGCGCAGCGCCTGCATGATCAGCGCGCCTACCACCGCAAGGGAGATCGAGAACCGCCCGCCGAACAAGGAGGCGCCTCCGATCACCACGGCCAGGATCGCGTCGAGCTCCAGCCAGAGGCCCGCGTTGTTGGCGTCCGCGCCCCGGATGTCGGCGGCCGCCACCAAGCCGGCCAGCGCCGCCATCAGCCCCGACCAGGCGTAGACGGCGAACAGCAGCGCCGGCGCATTCACGCCTGCGAGCCGACTGGAGCGGGGGTTCACGCCTACCGCTTCGATGAAAAGGCCAAGGGCCGTCGTGCGGGCCAGCGCGATCGTCACCGCCGCGGCGCCGGCCGCGATCCAGACGGGCGCCGGCAGCCCGAGCACGGCCGCGCCGCTCAGGGCTGCCAGGTGGGGCTCCACGAAGGTCAGGATTCGGCCCTCGGTGATCAACTGCGCCAGGCCGCGCCCGGCCACCATCAAGACCAGGGTGGCCACGATCGGCTGCATCTGCAGAACCGAAACGAGAAACCCGTTCCAAAGGCCGCAGGCGAGGCCCGCCAGCAGCGCCAGGAGGATGGCCATGCCCCACGGCTGGTCGGCGTTGACGCTAGTCGCCGCGACCGCGCCCGCGATGGCCATGATGGCCCCGACGGATAGGTCGATGCCTCGGGTCGCGATCACCGGGGCCATTCCGATGGCCAGCAGCGCCACCGGGGCGGCGCGGTTGAGCACATCGATCGGGCCGCCGAACAGCCGCCCTTCTTGCAAGGTCAGGCCGAAGAAGCCGGGCGCAACCAGAACATTGGCGAGCAGCGCCAGAGCCAGCAGGACCAGCTGGGGCCGAGCGGTTCTGAGCCAGGTCAGGGACGGGTTCATGCCGCGCGCTCCTCCCCGGCGATGGCGCGGATGATCGCGGCGGGGGTCACCGCTTCGCCCTCCAGCACGCCCGCAGCCTTGCGGTCGCGCATCACCATCACGCGGTCGGCGTAGGCGGCGACCTCCTCGATCTCCGATGAGATGACGTAAAGCGCGATGCCTCCTTCGCGCAGGTCCTCGAGGAGGCGCACGATCTCGGCATGGGCTCCGACGTCAATGCCCCGGGTCGGCTCGTCCAGGATCAGGAAACGGGGCTCCGTGGCGAGCCAGCGAGCCAGCAAGGCCTTCTGCTGATTGCCGCCTGACAACTGCCCGATCGGCTTGTCGGCGTCCGGGGTGCGGATGTCGAGCTTGCGGATATAGCCCTCAGCCAGCTCATCCTGCGCCTTACGTGACAAGCGCTTCAGCCAGCCGCGCTTGGCCTGCAACGCCAGCACGATGTTCTCGCGGATCGACAGGGCGCCCACCACGCCGTCGGTCTTGCGCTCCTCGGGCAGGAAGCCGAATCCGTGGCGGATCGCATCTTGGGGTGAGCGGATCCTCACCAGCTCGCCGCCGACTTTGATCTCGCCCGTGTCAGCGCGAGCAGCGCCGAACATGAGCAAAGCCGTCTCGGTGCGACCGGAACCCAGCAGACCTGCGGCGCCGACCACCTCCCCGGAGCGAACCGCGAGGTTGAAGGGCTCCACCATTCTGCGTTTGCCGAGGCCCGAGATCTCCACGGCGACTGGCCCGGGCGCCGAGGCCGTGCGACGCGCCAGATGGCTGTCCTGCTCCAGGCTCCGGCCGATCATCATGGAGACCAGCTCGAGCTTCGGCAGCTCCGCCGTGAGGCGCTCGCCGACGAGCTGGCCGTTTCGCAGGACCGTCAGGCGGTCCGCGATGGCGTAGACCTGGTCCAGGAAATGGGTGACGAAGACGACGCCCAGACCTTGCGCCTTCAGCTGGCGCATCACGCTGAACAGTGTCTCGACCTCGCGCGCATCGAGGCTGGCCGTGGGTTCGTCCAAGATGAGCACTTTCGCAGACAGGTCGACAGCGCGCGCGATCGCCACCAGCTGCTGCACCGCCGTGGAGTAGTTCCCCAGGCTCCGCGTCACGTCGATGTCCAAGCCGTAACGAGCCAGGAGGGCCCGTGCGTCCGTGTTCATACGGCCGCGGCGCACCAGCCCGAGGCGCGTGGGTTGGCGCCCAAGGTAGAGGTTCTCGGCCACCGTCAGGTTCGGCAGCAGAGCGATCTCCTGATAGACGGCTCCAACCCCCGCAGCAGCCGCCGCGGCCGGTCCGGAGGGGTCCACCGCCCGGCCCTCGATTCGGATGGCGCCGCTGTCACACGGCAGCACGCCGGTGAGCAGGTTGATCAGCGTGGATTTGCCGGCGCCGTTCTCTCCGAGCAGGGCGTGGATCTCGCCGCAGCGCAGGGTGAAGTCCACTCCGTCCAGCGCCTTCACGCCAGGAAAGGTCTTCGTAAGACCTCGCGCCTCCAGAAGGTTCGTCGCGCCGGCCATCGGCCTAGTAGAGGTCCTTGCGGCGATCGTACTCGGCCTGGGCCGTGTCGGGGAGGAACAAGGTCGAGGGGGTTTTCACCCACTTCTCCGGCGCCTGGCCGCTCTGGCGATACTTCGCCAGCACCTCGAAGGCGCGGGGCCCCATGTCCGGCGCGAGCTCGACAGTGGCGTTCGCCTCCCCGTCAGCCATGGCCTTGAAGATGTCGGGCACCGCGTCGATGGAGACCGTCAGAATGTCCTTGGAGGGCTTCAGACCCGCCTCCTTGATGGCCTGGATCGCCCCGATCATCATGTCGTCGTTATGGGCGTAGACGGCGCAGATGTTCGCCCCGCCTTCCGCCTTGATGAAACCCTCCATCACCTCTTTGCCCCGCGCACGGGTGAAATCGCCCGACTGGGTGCGCACGATGGTGACGTTCGGAGATTTGGCGATCGCCTGGTCGAAGCCGCGCTTGCGGTCGTTCGTGATGCTCGCGCCCACCGTGCCCTGCAGTTCGACCACACGGCACGGCTTGCCGGCGACCGTTTGGATCAGCCAGTTCGCGGCGACCTCACCCTCGTGGACCGGATCGGACGCCACGGCTGTGAGGTAGAGGCTCTCGTCCCGCGCTTCGATGCGCCGGTCGAGCAGGATGACGGGGATATTCGCCTCTTTCGCCTCGGTCAGCACCTCGTCCCAGCCGGTGGCCACCACAGGCGCGAGGAAGATCGCGTCGACACCCTGCGCGATGAAGGAGCGGATCGCCTTGATCTGGTTCTCCTGCCGCTGCTGCGCGTCGGCGACCTTGAGATCGATGCCGCGCTTCTCAGCGTCCTGGATGGCCAGCTTGGTCTCCGCGGCGCGCCAGCCGGATTCCGAGCCGATCTGAGAGAAACCGACGGTGAGGGTGTCCTCGCCACCCCGGCCTCCACACGCCGTCGTCATCAGGAGCGCCGCTATGGCGCCGAGCTTCAGGAGCCGCTTCATGTCCGTCCCTACCGATGGGCGCGTTGCCCCGCGCCTGTCGGCCGGCCTCATCGCACAGGCCGCGCCCCAATGGTAGTATTATATGAAGAGCGACTTACAGCCGCCGGAACGCTGCCGCGGCGGCACGATGCAACGTCGCGTGGCGCCGCGCCAGAGCATCATCATCTGACTGGTAACCGCCGCCGATCACCCCCGCCACGGGAACTCCAGCGGAGAGGGCGCGGTCCAGAACGTATGCGTCGCGACGCGCCAGCCCCTCGTCGGTGAGCGCCAGCCGTCCCAGTCGGTCGGAGACGTGCGGATCCACGCCTGCATTGTAGAAGACAAGGTCCGGGCGGACCTGCTCGATCAGCTCTGGCAGGTGCTCCGCCAAGGCTCGCAGGTACACGCCGTCATCCGCCCCGTCGGGCAGTTCGACATCCAAGTCACCGGCGATCTTACGCGCGGGAAAGTTCTTCTCCGCGTGCATTGAGAAGGTGAAGACACGCGGGTCGCCGGCGAAGATCGAGGCGGTGCCGTCGCCCTGGTGGACGTCCAGGTCGACAACGAGCGCTCGCCGGATCACCCCCTCGTCCAGCAGGAGGCTGGCGGCGACCGCCACGTCGTTGAACACGCAGTATCCGGCGCCGTAGGCTCGCGCCGCGTGGTGGCTGCCGCCCGCGGTGTTGCACCCGACACCGTGCTTCAGCGCGAGCCGCGCCGCCAGCACAGTACCCGCAGCCGCGGTCCGTGAGCGCATCACGACCCAAGGGTTGAGCGGCAGACCGATGCGGCGCACCGAGGCCGCATCCAGCGTGCAGTCGAAAACGGCCTGTACATACTCTGCGTCATGAGCGGCTGAAATCGTCTCCAGCGTCGCTGGATCAGGCTCGTAGAAGCCGTCCGCGGCGACAATGCCCTCCTCGATCAGCACTTCAGCGAGCCGGGCGAACTTGCCCGACCGGAAGGTCTGACCGTCCACCGAAGACAGGCGGTACGCGGGATGGTGCACGACGGGCAGCATGGCCGCCCATCTAGGTCGGTTCACGCCGTGCGCCAGACCCCTTGCGAGCGCTGAAGCTCGCGCCTACCTGCGGCGAGCGGGCCGGGCCCCTCTGACGACGCCCCTGTGTCGTGATGTCGGACCGCATCGGGTGAGCTCGATGCAGGGTCCGGACGCCCCACCCCTGCGCCCTGTGTCGAGCCGCCCTTTGATCTTGAGAGGGAGCGATGGACACACTCCAGTTGATGTTCCTTGGGCAGCCGCTTTGGATGTGGCTGACCTTCATCGGGCTGGTGGCTCTGCTGCTGGCCTTTGACCTTGGCGTACTCCACCGCGGCAGCCGCGAGATCGGGGTTCGCGAAAGTCTGCTTCTTTCCGCCTTCTATATCGCTTTGGGGTTGGGCTTCGGCGCCTTGGTGTGGGTGCAGCTCGGTGCTCAGTCGGGCGTCGAGTACCTGACCGGGTTCGTCGTCGAAAAGAGCCTCGCGATGGACAACGTCTTTGTCATCGCGATGATCTTCGGCTTCTTCGCCATTCCTCGGGCCTATCAGCACCGCGTGCTGTTCTGGGGCATTCTGGGCGTGATCGTGCTCCGCGCGATCATGATCGGCTTCGGCGCGACCCTCGTCGCTGAGTTTGGCTGGGTCCTCTACCTGTTCGCCGCCTTCCTGATCCTGACCGGTGTCAAGATGCTCTGGTGGGGGAACAAGGAGACGGACCTCTCTCAGAACCCGGTGCTCAGGCTCATGCGCCGCCGGCTGCGAGTCACGGACCAACTGCACGGCCACCGCTTCTTCGTCCGCCAGCCGGCTTCTGGGTCCGGTAAGCTGGCGATCTTCGTCACGCCCCTCTTCCTGGCGTTGGTCCTGATCGAAGTGGCGGATGTGATCTTCGCGGTGGACTCGGTGCCGGCGATCTTCGCCATCACCACCGACCCGTATGTCGTCTACACGTCCAACATCTTCGCGATCCTCGGCCTGCGCGCCCTCTATTTCGCCCTCGCGGCGGTGCTGCACCGCTTCGCCTACCTGAAGCAGGCGCTGGCCGTGCTGCTGGTCTTCATCGGCTCCAAGATCTTCATCGCGGACCTGCTCGGGTGGACCAAGTTCCCGGCCGACTGGTCGCTCGGGATCACCTTCGCGATCCTCGCGGCGGGCGTTCTCTACTCGCTTTGGCGGACGCGCGGTGAGGCTGAGCCTTCACAGTTGTCCGCCTGACGCTTGGGCGGGGCGGATCGCGCGTTGACCGTGCGCCCCGCCCCCCCTATGCCGCGCGCCATGCTGCAAGGCCTCTCCCCCCTCGCCCGCGCCGGCCGCGCCTGGCCGTTCGAACAAGCCCGCAACCTGCTGGCGCGGCTGGTGAAGGTGCGCGTGCCTGACCGTACCGAGCAGGCCAAGGCGCTCGAACTGATTGAGGCCGGTGACCTGAAGGGCGCTTTCGCCGCTTGTCCGGGCCTGGATGCGCCTGTCATCTTCGAAACCGGCTACGGGCCATCCGGACTGCCGCACATCGGCACCTTCGGCGAGGTTGCGCGCACGACGATGGTGCGGGCTGCGTTCCGCGCCCTGACCGACGACGCCTGGGCGACCCGCCTCGTCTGCTTCTCCGACGACATGGACGGCCTGCGGAAGGTCCCGGACAACGTTCCGAACAAGGAGATGCTCGCTGAGGACCTGGGCAAGCCGTTGACGGTGGTGCGTGACCCGTTCGGCGAGCACGACAGCTTCGGGCGCCACAACAACGCCCGCCTGCAGGCTTTCCTCGACGGGTTCGGGTTCGAATACGAGTTCCTGTCCGCCACCGACTGCTATCGCGCCGGCCGGTTCGACCGAACCCTGCTCACGGCGCTGGAGCGCTTCGACGACATACAGAAGGTGATGCTGCCGACGCTCGGCCCAGACCGTCGCGCCACCTATTCGCCGTTTCTGCCGATCAGCCCCACCACGGGCCGAGTCCTCCAGGTCCCGACTCTGGAGCGCAAGCTCGAGACCGGGACGATCGTGTTCGAGGACGAGGACGGTTCGCGGGCGGAGGTTCCGGTCACCGGCGGCCACGTGAAGATGCAGTGGAAGCCCGACTGGGCCATGCGTTGGACCGCGCTTGGCGTGGATTACGAAATGGCGGGCAAGGACCTGATCGACTCGGTGAAGGTCTCCTCCCAGGTCTGCCGCATCTTGGGGGGCACGCCGCCCGAGGGCTTCAACTACGAGCTCTTCCTGGACGAGCAGGGCCAGAAGATCTCCAAGTCGAAGGGCAACGGCCTGACCATGGAGGACTGGCTGCGCTATGGCGCGCCCGAGAGCCTGGCCTACTACATGTTCCAGTCGCCGAAATCGGCCAAGCGGCTGTACTTCGACGTGGTGCCTCGTGCCGCCGACGAGTACCTGCAGCAGCTGGAGGCCTTCTCGCGCCAGGAGCCCGCGCAGCAGATCGAGAATCCGGTCTGGCATGTGCACTCCAGCGAACCTCCGGCCCAGGGATCGCCCGTTTCGTTTGGCCTGATGCTGAACCTGGTCTCCGCGGCAAACGCCGCCGACAAGGAGACGCTGTGGGGCTTCCTGTCCCGCTATGTGCCCGGCGCAACGCCGCAGAACCAGCCGATGCTGGACCGGCTCGCCGGCTACGCGCTCAACTACTACGAGGACTTCGTCGGGCCGACGAAGGCGTTCCGCGCGCCCGACGAGAAGGAGCGAGCTGCGCTGGAGGATTTGGTCCGGCGGTTGAAGGCCTTGCCCAAAGACAGCCAGGACGCCGAGGCGATCCAGAACGAGGTCTACGCAGTGGGCAAGGACCACAGTTTCGAGCCGCTGCGCGCCTGGTTCGGCACGCTATACGAGGTGCTGCTCGGGCAGAGCCAGGGTCCGCGCTTCGGATCGTTCGCCGCCATTTTTGGGCTGGAGCGTACCATCGCCCTGGTCGAGCAGGGCGCGCGGGGCGAACTCGTCGGCGCCTAGCTGCCGATGGCCACGTCGCTCTTGTGCGGAGCCTTCGTCATCGCCCGCTCGAGCCAAGCCTGACCAGCCCCAATTGCGATGGCTATCAAGACGCCGTGGGTCGCCAGTTGCTGGGCCGCGAGATAGGCCCCCGCCCCGATTGAAACATTGAGGCCGTAGCAGACGTGCACGGTGACATGGATCGCCTCGAGCGCGCAGGCGAAGACGACCCAAGCGCGGTCATAGCGCCAAGCCAGCACACTGAGGACAAGAAGAAGAAGGGTGTCGATAATGGCGCCGCCCACATTGACGCCGTTGTGAATCCAAGCTCCGCGGACGGCGACGCTTGCCAGCCATCCCACAAGGTATGCGACCGCCGCGACCTGAGCCGGCCGATCCCCCTTCGCCAGGGCGACGCCGCAGATCGCGAACATCACGACCACAAAGATCAGATAGACCGCGCTAAGCAACGTCTGCCCCCGTGCTCACGAGGGCAGACGCCAGTGCTTGGTGGCCGGCGTCAAGAGTCGCCCGCCTTAAATATAGTTTAGGCCGTCGCCAGGCGCAGCTTCGGCAGCTCGCGCTCGACGGGCTCTTCCGGGCTCTCCGGACCGACGGCGGTGTGCTGCACGCCGAGCTTGCCTTGCACCGACTTCAGGGTCGAGTGCGTGGCGACGATGGCGCGACGGGCTTCCGTCAGGGAAGCGATGGCTTCGGCGACGCGGGCCTGGGCGACTTCGCCAAGCACCGGCGACAGCTGCAGCTCGCGGCGAGCTTCAATCATGGTCGACAGGAACTGGCTGGTGGCCACCAGCGCGTCGTCGATGGCGTGCTCGGTCGCGAACAGGTTTTCAGCGACCTTCGTGGCGACTGCGGTTTTGTCCATGTCGGTTAATCCTCTCTTAACGACACGGCAACGCTTAACACTTCATTAGGCAGATTGAAATGAGCAAAGGTTGAAACGCACTCGCTGAACGCGAGTCCCCACTTCACATTCCCGCTACACACGTGAGTGGGGAGATCGAGCGAGACCCTTCCGTTTACGCGCACGTCAAGTTATGGTCCGCGCCATGCCCGTCGAGGACCGCCGCGACACCTTTACGATCCGCCAGCTCTGCCGTGAGTTCGGCGTCACCGCCCGCGCCCTTCGATTCTACGAGGACAAGGGGCTGCTCGCGCCAGACCGGCGCGGCCAGTCACGCATCTTCTCGTCCCGTGATCGCGCGCGCCTGAAGCTGATCCTGCGCGGCAAGCGGGTGGGCTTCTCGTTGTCGGAAATCCGCGAGATGCTCGACCTTTACGACCGCAAGGATGGCGGCGCGGTGCAAATGGCGGTGTCCCTGCCGCGGTACCGGGCGCAGCTCGAGACTTTAAAACGCCAGCGCGCGGATCTCGACGCCGCCATTGAGACGCTCGTGGATGGCTGCGAATGGATGGAGCGGCGGCTGGCCGAGTTTCGGCCCGATCTGCTGCCCCAGGCGTCGGACTACGAGAGCGTGCTGCGCGCCCGGCTCGACCACGATCACGACGAACCCCTTCCCCGCGCCAGCTCGAGGATCTGACCCATGCCGTACAAGGCTCCCGTCCGGGACCTGACCTTCCTGCTGTCTGACGTGCTGGACGTGGACCGCTACGCCAACACGCCAGGCTTCCAGGACTTCTCCGCCGAGCTCGCCGGCCAGATCCTCGAAGAAGGCGCCAAGTTCGCCGAAGAGGTGATCGCGCCGCTCAACCGAGTGGGCGACCAGGAGGGCTGCCGCCTCAATGGGGACGGCACGGTGGCGACTCCGACCGGATGGAAGGACGCCTATCGTCAGATGGTGGACGCTGGTTGGAACGCGGCCACGGCGGATCCTGCCTATGGCGGCCAAGGCATGCCTTCGGTCTTGGGGCTCGCCTTCGGACAGATGACCGCCGCCGCGAGCGCGGCCTTCTCGATGTATCCCGGCCTGACCCACGGCGCCTACGCCGCGCTGCACGCCAACGGCAGCGAGGAGCAGAAGCAGACTTACCTGCCCAAGCTCGCGAGCGGCGAGTGGGGCGGCACCATGAACCTGACGGAGCCGCAGTGCGGCACCGATCTAGGCCTCATCCGCACAAAGGCGGTTCCGAACGGCGACGGCAGCTATTCCATCACCGGGCAGAAGATCTGGATCAGCTCCGGGGAGCACGACTTCACGGACAACATCATCCATCTGGTGCTCGCTCGCATTGAGGGCGCGCCCGCCGGCATCAAAGGCATCAGCCTGTTCGTCGTGCCCAAGTTTCTGGTGAACGCTGACGGGTCCCTCGGCGAGCGTAACGGCGCCGCCTGCGCTGGCCTCGAGCACAAGATGGGCATTCACGGCAACGCCACCTGCGTGATGGCTTACGAGAACGCCAAAGGCTGGCTTGTAGGCCAGGAGAACCAGGGCATGCGCGCCATGTTCGTGATGATGAACGAGGCGCGGCTCGGCACTGGCCTCCAGGGTCTGTCGATCGGCACGGCCGCATACCAGGCGGCGGTCGAGTTCGCTAAGGACCGGCTGCAGGGCCGGTCCCTTACGGGCGCGAAGAACCCGGAAGGTCCGGCCGATCCCATCATCGTCCATCCCGACGTGCGCCGGATGCTGCTCGAGTCCAAGGCGTACGTGGAGGGCGGGCAGGCTTTCGTGCTGTGGCTGGCCTTGCAGGCAGACCTGCAAAAGTCGGACGACGAGGCGACCCGCACGAAGGCGCAAGACTACATGGCCCTGCTCACCCCCGTGGTGAAGGCGTTCCTGACCGACCGCGGCTTCCACGTGGCGTCACTGGCCATGCAGGTGCACGGCGGCTCTGGCTACACCGAGCACTTCCCGGCCTCGCAGTACCTGCGCGACGCCCGCATCACCATGATCTACGAGGGCGCGAACGGCATCCAGGCGCTGGATCTCGTGGGCCGCAAGCTGGCCGCCAATGGCGGCCGCGCGGTGATGACCTTCTTCAGCGAGGTGGACGCGTTCGCCGCAGAGCTTGAGGCTGACGAGGCGCTGAAGCCGTACGCCGATGGCCTGAAGTCCACTAAGGCCAAGCTGCAGGACGCCACGATGTGGCTGATGCAGAATGGCATGGCGAACCCCGACAACGCGGGCGCCGCCTCCAGCGACTACTTGCACCTGTTTGGGCTGACGGCCATGGCGTTCGTCTGGGGTCAGATGGCGAAGGCCGCCCAAGCCAGGATCACTGCCGGCGACGCCGACCCCTTCTACGCCAACAAGCTGAAGACCGGCCGCTATTTCCTCGAGCGGATCCTGCCTGACGCGGACGGTCACCTGGCCAAACTCAAGACCGGCGCGGACGTGCTGATGGCGCTGGACGCCGACGCGTTCTGATCCGCTGCACGAGAAAAGAACATCAGGGAGACGCGACCATGAACGTCCTGAACGTCGAAGAGCCCCCCTTCATGCAGGAGGAGGAGATCCGAATGTTCGACGACATGGTCGCGCGCTTCGTCGCCGACGAGGCGCCGGCCGAGGAGCAGGAGCGCTGGCGCGAGAATGGCGTCGTGCCCCGCGCCCTGTGGGAGAAGGCGGGCCAGGCCGGCCTGCTCGGCGTCTCGGTCTCTGACGAATACGGCGGCGCCGGCGGCGATTATCGCCACGAGACGGTCATCATGCGCCAGCTCGGCTGGCAGGGCGCCGACCACTGGGGCATCTCGCTGCACAACGCCATCGTGGCCCCGTACATCTCGCACTACGGCACCGAGGAGCAGAAGCGCCGATGGCTGCCCAAGATCTGCTCGGGGGAGTTCATCACCGCCATCGCCATGACGGAGCCCGGTGCGGGCTCCGACCTGCAGGGGGTGAAGACAACCGCGCGTCTGGACGGCAACCACTACGTTCTGAACGGCTCAAAGACCTTCATCACCAATGGGCAGACCGCGAACCTGATCTGTGTCGTCGCCAAAACTGACCCGAGCCAGGGCGCCAAGGGCGTTTCGCTCGTGTTCGTGGAGACCGACGATGCCAAGGGGTTCGAGCGTGGGCGCAACCTCCACAAGATTGGCATGGAGGGTAACGACACCTCCGAGCTCTTCTTCAACGACGTGCGAGTGCCGACCGAGAACTTGCTCGGGCCGGAGCCCGGTCGCGGCTTCTATCAGCTGATGGAGCAACTGCCGCAGGAACGGCTGAACATCGCCGCTCAGGGCGTCGCGGCGGCCGAGCGCGCGCTCGCCGCGACGCTGGACTACGTCAAGCAGCGGAAGGCCTTCGGTAAGGCGGTGATCGACTTTCAGAACACCCAGTTCAAGCTGGCCGAGTGCAAGACCAAGCTGACGGTCGCCAAGGTGTTCGTCGACCACTGCATCGGTCGTCTGCTGGAGGGCAAGCTCGACGCGGCCACCGCATCGATGGCCAAATATTGGGTGACCGACGTGCAGGGCGAGGTCATCGACGAGTGCCTGCAGCTCCACGGCGGCTACGGCTACATGAGCGAGTATCCGATCGCGCAGCTCTACAAGGATGCGCGGGTGCAGAGGATCTACGGGGGCACCAACGAGGTGATGAAGCTGCTGATCGCCCGCACCCTGTGACAACGCGCTGAAGTTGAACTGTTCTTGCGCCTTCACCGGCCGTTAGGCCGCACACGCTAGGCTTCCTCCCCTGCGCACCAGGCGCAAGGCTGGAGAACACGGCATGGCGGCGGCCCAAGCCCCGGACGGGCTCACCATCGCGGCGCGCACGCGCCGCGGGCAGCTGCTCGGTCGCCTGGCCATCGCGGGCGTCACCTGCCTGGTGCTCAACCGCATCGTCGGCTGGACACCGGTCGCCATCTGGATGGCCGCTTACACGGCGGTGCAGCTTCTCGAGTTCGCCATCTTCGCGCCGGTCTTCAAGGATGCGGAGGCCCGGCTGCCCTTCTGGCGCAAGACGCTGGGCTGCGGGGCCATGTTGCTGGGCGGCGTGATCTTCGGCTCCCTCAGCATCCCGCTTTGGACACTTGGCGGGCCGATGGGCGGCCTGTGCGCGGCCCTGCTGCTCACCGCCGCCATCACCAACGGCGTGGTGCACACGCCCGCCTCCGCCCTCGCGCTCGGCTGCGTGCTGACACCGCAGGTCGTATACCTCAACCTCTCCTACATCCTGATGCAGCCGTACAACGCCGGCCGCGCCTACGAACATGCGGTGCTGATCTGCGCCCTGACCGTCAGCGGTTTCTCGCTGGTCATGTGGCGCGCGCTTGAGCGCAATCGCACCGCCGAACTCGCGGCCCGCGCCGAGAGCGAACGCAAGCGCCTGGAGGCGGAGCGGGCGACGGCCGCCAAGTCGGTCTTCGTCGCGACCGTCAGCCATGAGCTCCGCACGCCGATCACCGCGATGCTGGCAGGGGCGGCCGAACTGCAGCGCACGGCGGCCGATGCGAACGCTCGCGCCAACGCCGCGCTGATCGCGGACGCGGGGCGGATGATGAAGACCCTGCTCGACGAACTGCTCGACCACTCGAAAATCGAGGCGGGCGCAATGACCGTGGAGGCCACGCCGTTCGACCTGCGTGCCGCGACCACCCAGCTGGTCCGCTTCTGGTCCAATGAAGCCGCGAAGAAGGGTCTTAAGCTGCGGGTCGAGGGCGCCGCCTCCCTCCCGGCCCGCGTGGTCGGCGACCCGACGCGGCTGCGCCAGATCCTGAACAACTTGCTGTCCAATGCGCTGAAGTTCACCAGCGAAGGCGGCGTCACCCTGAAGCTCTCGGCCTGGGCGGCCGAGGATGACGCCTATTCCGTGCGCTTTCAGGTGAGCGACACGGGGGAAGGCATGGACCGCGAGCAGCTCTCGCGCCTCTTCACGCCGTTCGCGCAAGCGGACGACACAATCGCTCGCCGCCACGGCGGCACCGGCCTTGGCCTCGCCATCAGCCGTGAACTCGCTCACCTGATGGGCGGACAGCTCACCGTCGCCAGCGTGAAGGGGGAGGGCTCGACCTTCACCTTTGCGCTGGACCTGCCCCGCGCCCCCGCCGACGCGCGCCTCGAGGCGCTGGAGGAACCGGCGCCGCCGCCGGTCCTGACGCCGTCAATCGCGACCCCCGCCAAAGCGGCCGCCCCGGCGGTCGATGCTGTGGAGCCTCTCGTCGCCGACGCTGTCTCCGACGAAGAGGAGCGCCCTCTCCGCGTGCTGGTCACCGACGACCATGAGGTCAATCGGCGCGCCATGACGCTGATGCTCAATCCGCTCGGCGCCGTCATCACAACCGCGTGCAACGGCCTCGAAGCGTTGGAGGCGGCGCAGGCGGAAACGTTCGACGTGATCCTGATGGACGTGCGCATGCCAGGCATGGATGGCCGGGAGGCTTCCCGGCGCATTCGCGCGATGGAGGGACCGAACCAGGCGACGCCGATCATCGCGGTCACCGCCGATGGCCAGGTCGAGGACATCGCCGCCTGCAAGGCCGCGGGCATGACCGGCTTCGTCTCCAAGCCTGTCGAGGCGCCGACCCTCTACGCCGCGCTCGAGGCGGCGCTGGGGGGCGATGACGAAGCCGAGGACGACGGGCGTCAGGTCGCCTGATCCAGCGCTGCGCGCAGGCGCGCCTCAAGGGCGGCCTCGTACTTCAGTTCGCACTCCCAAACCTCGATCACGCGCCAGCCCTGCTCGGTCAGCGCACGATGGGTGCGCGCGTCGCGCGCGCGGTTTCGGGCGATCTTGGCCGACCAGTAGTCCGCGTTTGCCTTGGGCTGGCGCCCCCCACGGGGGCAGTCGTGCCCGTGCCAGAAGCAGCCCTGCACCTGCACCACCGTGCGCCGCCCCGGCAGCACGATGTCCGGCGTTCCTGGCAGGTCCTTGCGGTGGAGGCGGTAGCGACGGCCCATGCGCCACAGGAGCCGCCGCACCTTCATCTCGGGACTGGTGTCCTTGCCGCGGACCCGGCCCATGACACGGGAACGGGTCTCCTTGGAGTAGACGTCGGTCAAGCGCTCAGCGTCAGAGCTGGCCCAGGAGGTGCTCGGCTGACGAGACGCGGAATTCACCGCCCTGCTCGACGTTCAGCTGCTTCACCACGCCGTCGTCCACGAGCATCGAATAGCGCTGCGAGCGCGTGCCCATGCCGAAGCGGCTGGCGTCCATCTCGAGCCCCAGCGCCTTGGTGAACTCGGCGCTGCCGTCGGCCAGCAGAAGGATTTCGTCCTCGATGCCCTGATCCTTGCCCCAGGCGCCCATGACGAAGGCGTCGTTGACCGACACGCAGGCGATGGTGTCCACGCCCTTCGCCTTCAGCGCTTCCGCGTGATCCTTGAAGCCCGGCAGGTGACGGGCGGAGCAGGTCGGGGTGAATGCGCCTGGGACAGCCACCAGCGCGACGCGCTTTCCGGCGAACACCTGCTCGGTGGTGAGCTGCTGAGGCCCGTCCTTCGTAGGCGTGGTGAAAGTCGCGGAAGGCAGCTTGTCGCCGACCTGGATCGTCATGGGGGATCTCCTCGCCGCTTGAGCGCGCCGTCGCGAGATAGAGCCCTGCGCGGCCAACGCCAAGAGCCGCGCTTGCAACCGCCACGGCGAGCGCCGATCATCCGCCCATGTCTCCCGCGCCGGACGCCCCTGAGTTCCTGGACGGCCGCCTGCTCGTGGCCATGCCCGGCATCAGCGACCCGCGCTTCGAACGCGCTGTGATCCTGATCTGCAGCCACACGGCCGAGCACGCCATGGGCATCCGACTCGACAAGCCGATCGAGGAGATGACGCTGCACGACCTGTTCGAGCGGCTCGACATCGATTTCGCCGACGACCTCGAGGACGAGGCCATCCTCGCCGGCGGCCCGGTGCAGCCCGAACGCGGCTTCGTGCTCCACTCGGAGGACGTGATGATCGAGGAAGGCAGTCTGCCCGTCAGTCCTGGCGTGGCGCTGACCGCCACCCGTGAGATCCTGACCCTGATGGCCATGGGCCATGGTCCGCGTCGCGCTGTGCTGGCGCTCGGCTATGCCGGCTGGGGCGAGGGCCAGCTGGAGGACGAGCTGCGCGAGAACGTCTGGCTCACTTGCGCGGCCGATCCCGACCTCGTCCTGGATGCGGCTTTCGAAACGAAGTGGATGCGCGCATTGGCCAAACTGGGCATCCGCCCCGACCACCTCTCAAGCCAAGCGGGCCGGGCCTGACAGGCCTTAGCCCCGGGCCTTCACCGGCGCAGCGCCGTCCAGCAGGGACTCCGTGAGGTAGACCTCCGCCTCTTGGGACGCCAGCGCGGGAGCGTAGCCGAACCCCTGGCCGTAATGGCAGCCGACCGAGAGAAGCTGCCGGGCGATGACCGCGCTCTCCACGCCCTCGGCCACCACCTCCAGCGACAGGTCGCGCCCGAGGGCCACCACCGAGCGCACGATCTTCGCCGAACCGTCGTCCGCCATCATCGTGCGCACGAAGTAGCGGTCGATCTTCAGGGTGTCGAAAGGCAGGCGCGCGAGGTAGCTGAGGGACGAGAAGCCGGTGCCGAAATCATCCAGGGCCAGCGTCGCCCCGGCTTCGCGCAAGGCTTTGAGCACCACCGCCGCCCGGTCCGGGTCGCGCATGATGTCGCTCTCGGTGACCTCGAGCTTCAAGGCTCCGTGCGGCAGGCCCGTCTCTCGGATCACGCGCTGCACGTCCCGGGTCAGGCCTTCGCGCTCTATCTCGCCTGTCGAGAGGTTCACGCTGACGAAGAGGTCGTTTGCCGCCGGGTGGCGACGCATCCACGCGGCGAGCTGCGCGGCCGAGGCCTCCATCATGTGAAGACCCAACTCGTTCATCAGCCCCATCTCGACCGCGAGCGTCAGGAACTCGTCGGGGGGGATGATCCCTCGGCGCGGGTGACGCCAGCGGGCCAGCGCCTCAAAGCCGGCGACCGCGCCGGTCTCCAGTCGCACGATGGGCTGGAAGAAGGGTTCGATCTCGCCGCGGGCGAAGGCGTTCCGCAGGTCGGACTCCAGCGCCAGGCGTGAAAGGCTGTCGCTCTCGAGCGAGCGGCCGTAGTCGGCGGCGCCGCCACGGCCGCCGGTCTTCGCGGCCTCGACCGCCAGTTCGGCGCGGCGCAGCAGTTCGGCGGCCTCCGGCGCGTCGCTTCCGCCCTCCGCCCGCACCGCGCCGATCGCGAGCGTTGGATAGATGTCGAAGCCCGCGACCCTCAAAGGCTGCTCCAGCGCCGCGCGCAGCCGCTCGGCCGGGCGGGCGACGCCATCTGGCGCGAGCACGGCGAACTCATCCTCGCCGATCCGCGCCGGAAGCGCTCCCTTGGGGAAGGCGGCAGCCAGGCGGGAGCCCAAGGCGGCGAGCACCAGATCCGCACGTTCATGCCCCAGCGCCTCGTTGAGGCGGCGCAGCCGATCGAGGTCGGCCACCACGAGCTCATACTCGCCGGGCTGGGTCAGCGCCTCGCGCGCACGCTGCAGGAAGGTGCGGCGGTCCAGGAGACCGGTCAGCTTGTCGGCTTCCCCCCCAGCGAACTTGTTCTCCGGCGCTGCGATGCCCGCGGCCCGGGTGCCGTCCTCGAGCCACACGCCTCGCCACAGGCAGGTCTCCGCATTGCGCATGCGCAGGCGCACGGCGATTTCGGAGCCCTCCTCACGAGGCTTCAGCGCGTGTTCGGCGAGCGCCCGGTCCTGGGGCATGGTCAGGGCTACGAAAGCGGCCGCCGTGCATTCGGGCGCAAGGGGGCCCAGGCCCAGGGAGCGGGTCGCGCCGGTGATCCTCAGGCTGTCGTCGCCGGGGGTCCACGTCCACAGCACCACCTCGGCGGCCGCGAGGGCCTCCAAGGCGGTGGTGGGGTCCCACGCCAGCGTTCTGGATCGGTCGATCACTACCCGTACGGCCCCCTGCGCCCGCAGGTGCGCGGACTTGCTCAGGCGTCGCTTCGGACCACGTCCTCCAGCAGCCCGAACAGGATATGATCTTCCCAAACGCCGTTAATTTTCAAATAAGCGCGGGCCTTTCCCTCCACTTCAAAGCCCGCTTTGAGCAGGAGGGTCCGTGAGGCGACGTTCGAAGGCAGGCAGGCCGCCTCCAGCCGGTGGAGCTTAAGTCCTGAGAATGCGAAGTGCGCCACCGCTCGGGTTGCGGCCAAAATGAAGCCTTGGCGCGCGTACGGCTTGCCGATCCAGTAGCCGAGCGTCGCCGTCTGGGCCACGCCGCGACGTACATTGGATAGGGTGACGCCCCCGACCAGGCGGTCGTCTTCGGCCCGAAATACGAAAAACGGAAATCCTGTGCCTGCCTCGATCTCCCGGGCGTAGGCGGCCAGGCGGCGGCGGAACGCCGCGCGGGTCAGGTCGTCGGCCGGCCAGGTCGGCTCCCAGGGCTGCAGGAAATCGCGCGAGCGCGCGCGCAAGGCCGCCCACTCGGAAAAATCCGAAGCGCGTGGGTGGCGCAGCCGCACCCGATCGCCGTGCACCACAAGCGGGTTCTCGGTCGTCATCCAGTCGAGCAGCGCCATGCCGCGATCCTACCCTGTGGCCGCACTCTAGCCGAACAGACGGGCCGCCGGCGCCGCGGTCTTCGGTCCCAGAACGGCTCCGGCCGCGCGGCGCTCCCCAAGCGCGCGTTCACCGACACGCTTCAGGTCCTCCACAGTCACCGCGTCGATCATCTCGCCGAGCTCGCGGGTGGTCTGCGGCCGGCCCAGCAGCAAGGTTTGGCCAGCCGCGCGCTCGGCCCGCGCCAGCGGCGACTCCTGGGCCATGAACATCGAACCCTTCAGCTGCGCCTTGGCGCGCGCGAGCTCCCCGTCGGTCGGAGCCTCCGCCAGCCCCTCCACCTCCGCCAGCACCAGTCGCCCGAGCTCCCGCGCCTTCGCCGGGGCGCAGCCGGCGTACACGCCGAGCACCCCGACGTCCTCGTAGGCTTCCGCATAGGCGTCGACGGCATAGGCGAGCCCCCGCTTCTCGCGCGCCTCCTGGAACAGTCGGGAAGCCATCCCGCCGCCGAGGACCTCGGCGAACAGCCGGCTCGCGAAGTAGTCCCGGTCGCGCGCACCAGGAGCCAGCAGCTGCCAGACCACATGAGCCTGCTCCAGCCGCCGGGCCAGGGTGGCCGCGCCTCCCGTGAAGCTTGCGGATTCCGGCTCGTGCGCCTCGGGCGCGGGGGCGGCTTCAGCGAACCAAGCTTCGGTCAGGGCCAACAGCTCGGCTTCGTCCACCGCGCCGGAGGCCGCCACGATCAGGCGATCGGAGGCGTAGAGGCGGCGGCGCCAATCCTCGACCGCGGTCCGATCCGCGGCGCCGATCGTCTCCACCTCGCCAAGGATCGGCCGGCCGAGCGACTGTCCGGCGAACGCCTGACCCTGGGCAAGTTCGAACACCCAATCGTCGGGCGTGTCGAACGCTTCCGCGATCTCCTGGGCGATGACATCCTTCTCGCGCTCCAATTCCTCGGGCTCGAGCGTCGGGCGCAGAACCAGGTCGGAAAGCACCTCCATCGCCAGCGGCAGGCCGCCCTGAAGCGCCCGGACCTGGAAGCTCGTGCGCTCGTAGCCGGTGGCGGCGTTGATCTGCCCGCCTGCGCCTTCGATGGCCTCGACCAGACCCCGTGCGTCGCGCGAGCCCGCGCCCTTGAAGACCATGTGCTCGAGAAGGTGCGACCAGCCCGACCGGTTTGGCGGCTCCCAGCGTGCGCCGCCTCGGACCACGACCGTCAGGGCCAGGGTCTCCAGGTCCGGCACCGGATCGCAGATTACGCGGACTCCGTTGGTCAGACGATGCAGGTGGGCGCTCATGCAGCGGCCTCTTGAACGTAGGTGCGAAGCGCTTGCTCGATTGCGGTGGCGTAGGGCGCAAGACGTTCGCATCGCGCCTGCGCGGAGGCAGGGGGCTTGAGCGACGGCGGAGGCTCCGGGACCACCCCGCAGGCGGCGTGCACCGCCCCCGCCGCCCGAGACGGATGTCGCAGCCCGACCACGACGATTGGCCCGCTCGCGGTCGCGGGCCGCTCGGCGGCTGCGCAACCGATCGCCGCCTCCGGATCGAGGAGCCTTCCCGTCTGGCGGTACAGGCTGAGGAGCATCCGTCGTGCCGTCTCGGCGTCCACGGCGCGTCCGTCGAACAGCTCGCGGAGCGCGGCCAAAGCGCTCGGCGGAATCGGCAGGGTCGCGCCGCCGCCGATGGCCTGCGCGGCGCGGGCGGTCTCCCTCGCATCGCGCCCGCAGGATTCGAAATAGAGACGCTCGAAATCCTCCGCGGCGCTCTCGCGGTAAAGGCCGTTGGAGAGGGCCGACAGCCGCCCATCGTCAGGTGTGGCCGCAATCAGCGTGCGGCCGATCGGCAAGCCCAAGCGACGCGCCGCCAGGGCAGCGCCGCTCCAGTCTCCGGTCAAGGCGAAGCTGACGGTCCGCCCCGGCGCGCCGAGCGCCACCGCCGCCCCGAACAACAACGCAGTGCGCGCGGCCAGCTCCGCCGGCGATTGGCCCACGACCAAGCCCAGTCCAAGTTCGTCGCGCAGCGCTGAATTGCGGGCCAGCAGTCGGGCCGCGCGGTGGCTCGTGTCCGCCGACCCCATCAGCACATAAGCCTTTCGACGCTTGCCCTGCCCAGCGGCGATACGCCGATCGGTCTGGTCGTCAGCCTCGGCGAAGAAGACGGCCAGGCGGCGCGCCGGACCGCCCAGCGCGGCCATGGCGGCCTCACCTCGATCGTCTCCGCCGATCACCACCAGAGCTTTCGGGGCGCGAGCGCCAGTACGGTCCAGCAGCCTGGCGGTGAGGAGCGTCGTCAGGTCGTGCGCCGCCCCGGTGGGGCCAACCGATGCGTCCGCCAGCCAGAGCCGAGGTCCCAGTTGGACGAGCGAGGGCAGCACGGGCCCGGGAAAGCCTGCCGCCACCTCGGAGGCGATCTCCTCCACGTCCTGCCGCCGGAGCGCCTCCCCGACGAAGCGTCTCAGCACCGCCACGAGCGTGTCCGCGAACGGCCGGCCCGCCAGCCGGCCGATCTCTTCGGACGTCAGAGCGGGCCAGGCGTGGGGCACATAAACGCCGCCGTCAGCGGGCAGGCCTCGGCCGACCGCGGTGAGGAAATCGGTCGCCGCTTCGCCGCCGCGGCTGGAGCTCCAGCGCACGCTCAACGCCTCCTGAAGACGACGGCGAGGTAGACCCCGGCCAAAGCGGCCGCCAGACCGAACCAGGTGATGGCGTAGCCAAGGTGCGGATTGCGGATCTCCCGCGGGAGGGGCGCGGGCGTGAGCGCCTTCCACTCCGGATTCGTCGACGTCTCCGCGAACAGGAAGACGGGGGCTGGATCCGGGGAGAGCAGCGCCGCCGCCATCGCGCGTGCGTCACGAGCGTACCAGAGCCCCTGCCCGCCCCAGTTCTCCGGCTGCATCATGCTCCGGCTCTCCGCGCTCCTCAGCACGCCAACGACGCGGACGGGGTTCGTCGCGCCGGGTTCTCGCGGAGGCCTTGCCGAGATTGTGTCGGCGACGAAGCCGCGGTCGACGAGCAGTGTGCGATGAGGCGCGCCGCGCAACGGGCAGGCGGAGATGAGCCGCACGCCGGCTTGCCCCTCGCGAAGCGCATAGAGCTCCAGCCACGACGCGCGGTCGAGGCCGGAGCATTCGGCTATCACCCGAACAAATTCGACATCCTGGCCGGCCGCCGCCTCGCGCAGCACTTCCGCGACTGGACGTGCAGGCGCGCGCTCGGCGCGGGCGATCTCCGCCAGCAGTTCGTTTTTCCAGGCGAGGCGTCGAACTTGCCAGACGCCGAGGCCGATCAGGATGGCGAAGGCGATGGCGGCGGCGATTGTCAGCCCAACGGGAAAGCGGCGAGGCTTGGCCTCGCCGCTCTTGGAACTGTCAGTCATGGCGCATGTCCGCCGCGCGGCAGGTGAGCTGGAGCGCGAAGGAGGACCTTGGCCGGGCCGCGGCCCGACGCATCAGTGCGCCGAACCGCCGAACGCCACGTAGATGAAGGCGAAGAGGAACAGCCACACCACGTCGACGAAGTGCCAGTACCAGGCGGCCGCCTCGAAGCCGAAGTGCTTCTGCGGGGTGAATTGGCCGGCCATCAGGCGCAGCAGGCACACGAGCAGGAAGATCGTTCCGATCAGCACGTGGAAGCCATGGAAGCCCGTCGCCATGAAGAAGGCGGAGCCGTAGAGCGTCGCGTTGGCCGCTTCCTCGTTGAAGAAGGCCTTCTCGTGCAGGATGTGGTAGTACTCGTAAGCCTGGACGGCGGTGAACAGCGCGCCCAGCAGGACCGTCAGGATCAGGCCCCACTTGGCTTCCTTGCGGTTGCCGACCTGAAGCGCGTGGTGCGCCCAGGTGACCGTGGTGCCGCTGGTCAGCAGGATCACCGTGTTCAGCAGCGGCAGGTGCCACGGCGACAGGGTCTCGACCCCTTGCGGGGGCCAGCTCGCCCAGGCGGTACGGACCTCCTCGATCGGCGAGCGGACGCCCCGGCTCTCCGGGAACATCGCCATCTCGAAGAAGATCCAGAACCACGCCACGAAGAACATCACTTCGGACATGATGAACATCACCATGCCGTAGCGCAGGCCGATCGAGACCACCGGCGTGTGATCGCCGGCGCGGCTTTCCTTGATGATGTCGCCCCACCAGCCGACCATCGTGTAGAGAATGCCGGCGAAGCCCGCGGCGAAGACCACCCAGGTGCCCTTGGGCAGGCCGAACAGGCCCTTCATCCAGATCACCAGGCCCACGAACATCACCGTCGCGGCGATCGAGGCGACCAGCGGCCAGGGGCTCGGGTTCACCAGATGGTAGTCGTGTTTGACGGCGCCGTGGGCCATGTCTTCGCTGCTCCGACGCTGGAACGCACCTGTCCCAGCTGATGTTCGACTCTTCGAGGTGGCTATAGCCTCGCCGCGCCCGCTCCGCCAAGGGGCGGGCGCCAAGAAGCGGCCCTATTCCGCCGTTCCGCTCCCATCCTTCTTCGCCGGGAAGAAGGTGTAGCTGAGGGTGATCTCCTGAACGCCCTTCGCATCCGGGTCCGAGACGAGCTCCGGATCGACGAAGTAGGCGACGGGGTACTCCACCGTTGCGCCCGGCTGGATCGTCTGCGCCTCGAAGCAGAAGCACTCGATCTTGCGGAAGTGGGGTCCCGCGCGCTCGGGCACGACGTTGTAGCTGGCCATGCCCGTGAGCGGCTTGTCGCCGTTGTTGGTGACCTTGAAGAAGGCCAAGCCAGTCTCTCCGATGCGGATCTCCTGCTTGACCTGCTCAGTCTCGAACTCCCAGGGCAGCTGGCGAACGTTGGCGTCGAAGCGCACCAGCATCTTGCGGTCGAGGATGGCGCCTGGAGGCGCCTCGGCCTTGCGCACGGTGCCGTCGAAGCCCGTCACCTGGCAGAACAGGCGGTACAGCGGCACCGCGGCGTATGCGGCGCCGACCATGCCGAGTGCGCTCAGCGCGCAGATCGCGCCGATAAGGCGGTTGCGGCGCTTGGCCTTGTCGGCCGCGTCAGGCTGCGGTGGTTGCATGGTACTTGGCGATGGTCACGAGGAAGACGATCACGACGAAGGCGGCGAGCGCCAGGCCCAGCGCGAGGTTGCGCTTCTTGCGGGCTTCGAGCGGATTGGGGTCGGTCATGGCCACCTTCTACGACAGACCGTGCTCGGTCAGAAGCGTGGCGAAGAGCGCAAAGAGATACAGGATGGAGAAGGCGAACAGGTCGCGCGCAGGCTTGGACGCCGCCTTGACGTCGTAGAGCGCCGCCTCGCGGCCCTCCCCCAGGATCTGGTCCTGCGCGTCGCCGGCGCGGCTCAGGAACACACGCCATGCCAGGCCGACGAAGGCGATGCCCCCGGCAATGGACACGACGGCGTAGCCCGTTCCGCCGAGCCCGGTGAAGATCGGCGCGACAGCGACCGGCGCAAGCACAAGGCTGTAGAGTAGGATCTGCAGCCGCGTGGCCTTGGCGCCCTTGGCCACCGGCATCATGGGCACGCCAGCCTTGGCGTAGTCCTCGCTGGAATACAGCGCGAGCGCCCACGAGTGCGGCGGCGTCCAGATGAAGATGATCAGGAACAGCAGCCAGGCGTCCAGCGGCGCGGAGCCGGTCGCAGCCGCCCAGCCGATCACAGGGGGCAGCGCGCCCGCCGCACCGCCGATCACGATATTCTGCGGCGTCGAACGCTTCAGGACGAGCGTATAGAGCCAAGCGTACCAAACGATGGTCAGCGCCAGCAGGCCCGCGGCCGTCCAGTTCGTGACGAGCCCCATCAGCACGACGGAAAAGGCCGACAGGATCGACCCGTAGGTCAGGGCGTCGCTGCGGCTGACGCGGCCGGCGGCCACGGGCCTGGCGCGGGTGCGGCGCATGCGGGCGTCTAGATCACCCTCCATCGCCATGTTCAGCGCGCCAGCGGCGCCCGCGCCTACCGCGATGAAGAGCACCGCCGCCGCCGCCAGCACGGGGTTCATGTCGGCCGGCGCGGCCACCAGGCCGGTCAGCGCGGTGAACACCACAAGCGACATGACGCGCGGCTTCAGCAGCTGGAAGTAGTCGGCCGGGCGCGAGGGCGGGGCGACGCGGGGGGCTTCGGCGGCGGGCGCTTCAGACATGGTCCTGACGAAAGAAGGGGACGGAGCCACGGCTCCGTCCCCCGCATTCTACTCCTGATGATCCGCTGGGGTCAGTGGCTGTCGGACTTGACCACCGGCGGTTCGTTGAACTGGTGGAACGGCGGCGGCGAGGACAAGGTCCACTCCAGCGTCGTGGCGCCTTCGCCCCAAGGATTGGCTTCCGCCTTGCGGCGACGGATCGCCGCCTCGAGCAGCACCAGCAGGAAGACGGCCACGCCGACGATGGTGATGCCGTAGCCGACCGTCGACACGTGGTTCCAGTAGGTGAAAGCCTCCGGATAGTCGACGTAGCGGCGCGGCATGCCCTGCAGGCCGAGGAAGTGCTGCGGGAAGAACACCACGTTCACGCCGATGAACATGATCCAGAAGTGAGCGGCGCCGAGGAACTCATTGTACTTCACGCCCCACATCTTCTCGAACCAGTAGTAGAAGCCCGCGAAGATGGCGAACACCGCGCCGAGGCTCAGCACGTAGTGGAAGTGCGCCACCACGTAGTAGGTGTCGTGGAGCGAGTAGTCGATAGCCGCGTTCGACAGCACCACCCCGGTCACGCCGCCGACGGTGAACAGGAAGATGAAGCCCATCGCCCACAGCATAGGCGTCTTGAAGCTGATCGAGCCGCCCCACATGGTCGCGATCCAGCTGAAGATCTTCACGCCCGTCGGCACGGCGATGATCATGGTCGCGGCCACGAAGTAGGCGCGCAGGTTCAGGTTCATCCCGACCGTGTACATGTGGTGCGCCCACACGATGAAGCCGATGAAGCCGATGGCGACCATGGCGTAGGCCATCGCCAGGTAGCCGAAGACCGGCTTGCGGCTGAAGGTCGACACGATGTGCGAGATCATGCCGAAGCCTGGCAGGATCAGGATGTACACCTCGGGGTGACCGAAGAACCAGAACAGGTGCTGGTACATGACCGGATCGCCGCCGCCGCCGGGATTGAAGAAGGCGGTGCCGAAGTTGCGGTCCGTCAGCAGCATGGTGATGGCGCCGGCCAGGACGGGCAGCGACAGCAGCAGCAGGAAGGCGGTGATCAGCACCGACCAGGCGAACAGCGGCATCCGGTGCAGGGTCATGCCCGGCGCGCGCATGTTGAAGATGGTGGTGATGAAGTTGATGGCGCCCAGGATCGAGCTTGCGCCCGCCACGTGCAGCGAGAAGATCGCCAGGTCGAACGCCGGGCCGACGTGGCCGATGGTCGACAGGGGCGGATAGGCCGTCCAGCCGCCGCCGAAGCCCTTGCCGGGGCCGCCGTCGACGAACATCGACATGACGAGCAGCACCCAGGCGGCGACCAGCAGCCAGAACGAGATGTTGTTCATGCGCGGGAACGCCATGTCCGGCGCGCCGATCATGATGGGCACGAACCAGTTGCCGAAGCCGCCGATCATCGCCGGCATGACCATGAAGAAGATCATGATCAGGGCGTGGCCGGTGACGACCACGTTGTAGCCGTGCTTGGTCGCTTCGATGAGGCCCAGCTGAGCCAGCCAGGAGCCTTCGGTGAAGACCTGCAGGCCGGGCTCGGCCAGTTCCCAACGGATCAGGCCGGACAGGGCGCCGCCCACCAGGCCCGCCATGATGGCGAACAGGATGTAGAGGGTGCCGATGTCTTTGTGGTTCGTGGAGAAGAACCAGCGGGTGAAGAAGCCCGGGCGGTGCTCGGGCTCTTCGTGGAAGTCGATCGCCGTGTCGGCGGTGACGTGGGCGGTGTCGTGGGCGCCAGCCATGGGTTCAGCCTGACTTCTTACTTGGTCGCCGGCGCCGGAGCGGCGGCGGCGGGTTGTTGTGCGGTGGCGGGAGCGGCTGCCGCCGGAGCGCCGGCGCCCGCGGTGGCCGCGGCCTGGCCCGGAGCGGCCGAGGCGCCGCCAACACCCGGAGCGGCGCCCGCGGGAACGGCGGCCACCTCCGGCGAGGTCGGCGCGGCGCCCGGTTGGACGGCCGAAGCGGCGGCGGGAGCCGGACCGGTCAGCGATCCGCCGTTCTGGGCCACCCAGGCGTTGAATGCGGGACGGCTCAACACGTTGATCTGGATCGGCATGAAGGCGTGGTCGACGCCGCAGAGCTCACGGCACTGGCCGTAGTAGATCCCTTCCTTCTCCGCGCGGAACCAGATCTCGTTCACGCGGCCGGGGACGGCGTCGGTGATGAAGCCCAAGGCCGGCACGGCGAAGGCGTGGATCACGTCGGCGCCGGTCACCTGCACGCGGACGTTGGTGTTGACCGGCACGACCATCGGGTTGGAGGCCGCCAGGCGGTAGAGCGCCGGCGTCGTCTCGTTCTCGGGCAGCATGGTCGAGGTCTGCTCGCCGATGCCCAGGTCCGGGTATTCGTAGCCCCAGTACCACTGATATCCGACGGCCTTCACCGTCAGGTCGGTCTTGGGGAAGTCGTGGTACTGGAACAGCAGCCGGAACGAGAAGATGGCGATGACCATCAGGATCAGGACCGGAACGATGGTCCAGATCACCTCGAGAGGCGTGTTGTGGCTCCACCGCGCCGGCGTGGGGTTGGCCCGCCGGTTGAAGCGGACGACCACGTAGATCAGCAGCGCCAGCACGAACAGGCTGATGGCCGTGATGATCGGCAGCAGCACCGCGTCGTGGAAGAAGTGGGCGGAATGCTTCAGCGGCGACGCGGCCGCCTGCAGACCGATACCCCCCGGCGTCGGTTGGCCCAACAGCTCGTCCGCCCGCGCAGCCATCGCCGTCAGGCTCAGCCCCGCGGCGATCGCGCCGGCCGACGCCAGCCTCCGCATCCCCATTCGCGAATTCCTCATATCCGTCCGGCCGGAGCCGACCTTGTCACTCGTTCAGACGCCGGGCGAACCACGGCCCGCGGCGGATTGCTTCGCCACGCTCTCAGCGGCGGTGCATATCGGGTCGAATGAGGCTTGCCAAGCGGTTGCGGCGTTCCAACACGCCCACGACGGCATGGTTTGCCCAGCGCTCCCGACACCTTATGTCTGGAGGCGAAAGTCTCGTCTGGATCGCGCCCCATGAACGCCCTCGCTCCCGCCCCTTCCCTGCTCGAATCGGCCGAGGTCGATCGCGCGCGGGCGCAGACGATTCTTGAGCAGGCCCTGCACGGCGCGGACGACGGCGAGCTGTTCGTCGAGCGGTCCGAGAGCGAGTCGCTCGTTTTCGACGACGGTCGGCTGAAGTCGGCCGCCTACGACGCTTCCGAAGGCTTCGGCCTACGCGTCGTGGCCGGCGAAACGGCCGGCTACGCCCACGCGTCCGAGATCAGCGAGCCTGCGATCGCGCGCGCCGCGGACGCCGCCGCGCTCGCCAAGCGCGGTCGTTCCGGCGTGATTGCGGCCGAAGGGCCGCGCGCCACCAACGCCAAACTCTATGGTGAGGACGATCCTCTCGCCGCGCCCAGCTTCGGCGACAAGGTGGCCCTGCTGCAGGAGATCGACGCCTACCTGCGCGGCCGTGATCCTCGCGTCGTGCAGGTTTCGGCCTCGATCGCGGGCGAGCGACGCATCGTGGAGATCCTGCGCGCGGACGGCCGGCTCGTCCGCGACGTGCGCCCGCTGGTGCGCGTCAACGTCGGCGTCACTGTCGAGCGCGACGGCCGGCGCGAGTCGGCGCACCAGGGCGCGGGCGGCCGCGCCGGCTTTGAGACCTGGATACAGACCGACCGCTGGCAAGCCCAGGCCGAGGAGGCGCTGCGCCAGGCGCTCGTGAACCTCGACGCTGTCCCCTGCCCCGCCGGCGAGATGGACGTGGTGCTGGGGCCGGGCTGGCCGGGCGTGCTGCTCCACGAGGCGGTCGGCCACGGCCTGGAAGGCGACTTCAACCGCAAGGGCACGTCGGCCTTCAGCGGCAAGATCGGCCAGCAGGTGGCGGCGCGCGGCGTCACCATCGTCGACGAGGGTTCGGTGCCCGGCCGCCGCGGCTCGCTGACGGTCGACGACGAAGGCACCCCCACCGGCCGCACGGTCTTGATCGAGGACGGAATCCTGGTCGGCTACATGCACGACCGCATGAGCGCCCGCCTGATGGGCATGGAGCCGACCGGCAACGGTCGCCGCCAGTCCTTCGCCCACATGCCCATGCCGCGCATGACCAACACCTACATGGAAGGCGGCAAGGACAAGCTGGCCGACATGATCGCTTCGACCAAGCGGGGCCTCTACGCGGTGAACTTCGGCGGCGGCCAGGTCGACATCGTCAATGGCAAGTTCGTCTTCCAGTGCACCGAGGCCTACCTGATCGAAGACGGGAAGGTGACGGCGCCGGTGAAGGGCGCCACCCTGATCGGGGACGGGCCTGCGGCCATGAGCCAGGTGGAGATGATCGGCGACGATTTCGCATTCGATCCCGGCGTCGGCGTCTGCGGCAAGGCGGGCCAGGGCGTCCCGGTCGGCATTGGCCAGCCCTCTCTGAAGATCCGCGGGCTGACGGTGGGCGGCACGGCCGTCTGAAGCCCATCCGTCGCCGCCTTACGGCGATTTAATCCACGTTACAGCCGTTTAATTAGCCTGCGACAGCTGTCGCACGCACTTTCCCGCCAGATTCTGGTGGGGAGTTCCAATGAGGCGGGTGTTCTGGATCGCGGCGGTGACCGCTGGCGTGGTGGGCGCAGCCCAGGGCCCGGCGATGGCGCAGGACACGCCGGCCGCCTCGACGAGCGCACCTGTCGCAGGGCCAGAAACCCCGCCCATCGTGGCCGAGGGTGTCACCGTCTTTCCACCCGCCTTCTTCGCCGCCGCACAACCCAACACAGCCTTCGACATGCTCGATCGGCTGCCGGGCTTCTCCTTTGACGGCGGCGACTCGAGCGTGCGCGGCTTCGCGGGCGCCGGAGGCAACGTCCTGATCAACGGAGCGAGGCCCAACAGCAAGAGCGACAATCTCGAGGGGCAGCTCCGACGGATCCAGGCCGGGCAGGTCGAGCGGATCGAGCTGATCCGTGGCGGGGCGCCCGGCATCGACATGCAAGGCAAGACGGTGCTGGCCAACGTCGTCCTGAAGAAGGGCTCTGGTCTGCGCGGCCTGACGTCGCTCGTCCTCATCCAGAGTGAAGACGGCCGCTTCACCCCTGGCGTACGCATCGAAGGATCCAAGCGCCAGGACGGCCGCTCCATCGAACTGTCCTATGTCATCAGCGAGTATCTAAGCAGCGATTGGGGCGATGGCCCCCGCGTGCGCCGCACTGGCGATGGACGGCTGGACCTCGCCTCGGACATCGACACGGCGGCTGGGGGCTGGCAGCACTACTTCAACGGGGCGTACGAGCGGCCGTTGTTCGGCGGCACGGCGCGCGCCACCGCCTTCCTTATCGACAACAACTACCGCCTGGATTTCGTCGAGCGCTTCAGGGACGGCCGCGCGGCATCACGGACCGAGAACGCCCAGGACGATCGGCGTGCGGAGGTCGGGGTCCGCTATGAGAAGCCCCTCTCCCCAACCGTGTCGCTCGAGGCGAACGTGCTGCAGAAGCTCGAGGAGATCCCCTACGAGAGCCGCTCGCTGACCAATGGCGTCGAGCAGGTCTTCGTTCAGGACACCACCCGCGGCGAGAGCATCGGGCGGGGCGTCCTGCGTTGGCGCGCATCGGACCGGCTGTCCTTCGAGGGGGGCGCCGAGGCGGCCTTCAACTTCCTGGACAGCACCTCCGCGCTCACCGAAGACGAGCGCCCCGTCGCGCTGCCGACATCCGATATCCGGGTCACCGAGACTCGAGCCGAAGCGTTCGGCAACGGCACCTGGCGCGTGCGGGACGATCTTACTCTCGAGGCCGGCGCCCGGTTCGAGACGTCAACGATCAAGGCGTCACGAGACGCCGATTCTGAGAAAACGCTCTTCTACGCCAAGCCACGCGCCGTCCTGACCTGGTCGCCCAATCCCGACAACCAGTTTCGACTGCGCATCGAGCGCGAGCTGGGGCAGCTGGACTTCAACGACTTCGCCGCCAGCTCCGAGCTTGAGAACGACCAGGTCTTCGCCGGCAACCCGGACCTCGTTCCGGAACAGACCTGGGTGGCCGAAGCGGCCTATGAGCGCCGCTTCTGGGGCAAGGGAGCGGTCGTGCTCACCGTCGCGCACGAACGGATCACCGATGTCATCGACCGGGCGCCGGTGTTCACGGAAACGAGCGTCTTCGACGGGCCCGCCAACATCGGCGACGCGACCAACAGCGAGGTCCAGCTCAACGTCACTCTGCCACTCGATCGCCTAGGCTTGGCCAATGCGCTGCTGAAGGCGGAGATGGACTGGGAGTGGTCGGAGGTCACCGACCCGACGACGGGCGAGACGCGCCGCATCTCAGGCCAGGCGCCCTTCTCCGGTGACTACTCCTTCGTGCAGGACCTCACGCGGCTGAGCACCACCTGGGGCGTCACCGTCTCCAATGGCTTCTACGAGACGTATTACCGGTACAACGAGATCACGCGCGTTCACTACGCCACCTACGCCACACTGTTCGCGGAGTGGCGAGCGCGGCCGAACCTGCAGGTGCGGTTCGAGGTGCAGAACGTCACCGCGCGGCCAGTCGAGCGCCACCGCAAGATCTACGACGGTCCGCGCGATCGGGGCGTGCTCGTCTTCGAGGACGACCGCTCCCTGAACTACGATCGCGCCTACTACGTCCGGGTGCGGCGAACCTTCGGGTAAGGATCGTCACCCTCAGGCCGGTCCGGGGCGGCCTTACGCCGCGAAAGGGCCTGAGGGCGACGTTCCTTCGGGAGCGCGCCGCCTGCTCACATCTCCGTACCGCGGTCGGTCAGGTGCGACGGGTTGGCCTGGGGATCGGCGTGGCCGTGGCCCCACTTGTTCATGACCGGCGCCAGCAGCAGGTACAGCAGGCCGAAGCCCACGCCGGCCCAGCCGATCACGTTGAACATCTCCAGCGACGTCTGCAGGGCGGCTGACGGGTCCACCACCTGGCCGCCGACCGTCTCGGTCCCGGCCATGCCGGCGATGATGCCGCCGACGAAGTGGGCGATGGAGCTGGCCAGGAACCAGACCGCCATCATGAAGGCGACGATGGAGGCCACCGACAGCTTGGTGATCTCCGACAGGCCGACCGGCGAGAGGAAGAGCTCGCCGGTCGTGTGCAGCAGGTACAGCAACGCCAGCATGATCAGCGGCGTACGGAACGCCTCGTTCACGAGGCCCAGCTCGACGCCCCAGACCACCACGAGGAAGCCCAGGCCGACCTGAGCGAGACCCAGGCCGAACTTCACCATCGGACCGGGGTCCTTGCCGATGCGCCCCAGCCACGTCCACAGCGCCGCGAACAGCGGCGCGAAGATGAGGATGAAGCCCGCATTGAACGACTGGGTCTGGGCCGCCGTCATGGTGCTGTCGATCCAGAAGCCGTCGGTGGGGATGCCGGCCGCGGCCATCTGCTCGGGCGTGCCGACGGGGATGCCGAGGAAGCGCGTCGCCTCCTTGGTGATGTTCAGGTCGGTGTTCCGGTCGGCGAACAGGTTGAGCGACGACGCCGCCTGTTCGAAGAGCGTGAAGAAGATCACCGCCCCGAAGATCAGCGTCATGGCCAGCATCATCCGCTCGCGCGCGATGCGGTCGCACTTGGCGACGATGAAGTACGCGACGTAGGCGAGCGCAGCGAGCGTGGAGAGCGACAGCACCCAGCCCACCACCGTGTGCCGCTGCACGACGAACCAGATGGCCAGGATGCCGGGGATAGTCAGCAGGTAGATCAGCCATTCGCGGCTCAGGAAGCCGCCGACCTTCTCGGCCAGGCGGGCGGGGTTGGGCGGTTCGCCCACGCCCTGCAGCAGCGGGCGGCCCAGAACGAAGACGACGTAGCCCAGCAGCATCCCGACGCCGGCCAGGCCGAAGCCGGCCCACCAGCCCACGGTCTGCCCGAGATAGCCGCACAGAACCGCGGCCCAGAACGAGCCCAGGTTGATGCCGTAGTAGTAGAGGGTGAAGCCGGGGTCCCGGCGTGGGTCGCCCTGCGGGTAGAGCTGCCCCACCATGGTGGAGATGTTGGGCTTCAGGTAGCCGACGCCCATGATGATCAGCGCCAGGGCCAGGTAGAAGACGCCCACGCCGATCGGGTCGCGGTTCGTCTCCAGCTCGTAGGAGCCCTGCGGCAGCACCGCGGGGAGCACGCCGCCCGCGGGCAGCCCCTCGATGGCCAGCGCGCCATTCTCACCGGGACCGAAGTCGTAGCGCTGACCGGCCACCTCGATCTGGGCGGTCCGCGCATCGCCGCGGCCCTCGGCGATCACCTGGTACTCCGTCCCCCCGTAGCTCAGCGACTGGGTCGTCGGCCGCCCCTCATAGGCCATGGTGAAGTGACCGGCGACGAGCAGCAGGGCGCCGAACGCGACCGCCTTGCGGGTGCCCAGGATGCGGTCGGCCAGCAAGCCCCCGACCAGCGGCAGCAGGTACACGAGCGAAGCGTAGGAGCCGTACTGCCCGCCCGCGAACGCGTCATCGAACAGGAAGTGCTGGGTCAGATAGAAGATCAGCAGCCCCCGCATGCCGTAGTAGGAGAACCGCTCCCACATCTCGGCGAAGAACAGGATCATCAGACCCCGCGGATGGGTCTTCAGCAGCTGCATCAGCACGGGGAGACCGGTCACAACGGTCACCACGACGCCGAGGATGATGATGAGGTTCATGGAGCGCTCGCCCTGATGGGTGTCGCGGGCTCGACGCGTTGGGACGCCCGCGGATCGTTGCGGACGATACGATCACGCGAAGTTACGGTTTACAAGCGGGCGATCAGCGCCTGAGCCGCCGCCGGCGCGCGCACCTTGGCCCCCGAGATGAAGTAGACGAAGGCGTCGCCGCGCTTGGACCAAGCCTTGGCCTTCTCGGCCCAGCCATCCAGGGCTGCCGCCTCGTAGCCCGTTTCGACCGCCTCCTGGGTGCGCATCAGCCGGGCGTAGGTGAAATCGGCCGTCGGCTCGTCGATCTTGGGGAAGTCGTCGTCATCCGCGTAGACGATGGCGACGCCGTGCTTCGCCGCCAGCTCGTAGAACTCGGCCGTTTGGAAGCTGTCGTGGCGCACCTCGATGGCGTGCCGCAGGCGCCGCCCGTCGTGCTCCCGCGGGAGCAGGGAGAAGAAGGCGTCGATGTCGGCGGGGTCGAACTTCTTGGTGCCCATCAGCTGCCAGTTGATGGGACCGAGCTTGTCGCCAAGCTCGGTTATGCCCTGGCCGACGAACCGTTCCACCGACTCCCCCGCCCCGGCCAGCTCCTTGCGATTGGTGCAGTAGCGCGAGCCCTTGACCGAGAAGACGAAGCCGTCCGGCGTCTCGTCCCGCCACTTGCGCCAGCTGTCGGGCTTGAAGGTCGAATAGTAGGTGCCGTTGATCTCGATGGAGGCCAGCGCACGTGAGGCGAACTCCAGCTCGCGCTTGTGGGCTAGGCCGTCGGGATAGAACACGCCCCGCCAGGGCTCGAAGGTCCAGCCGCCGATCCCGACGCGAATGGCTCCAGTCATCCCAACCTCCGTCTCCCGGGCGGGGAGCTAGTACGCGAACTCCTCGTACACCTTGCGAACGTCGCCGTTCCAGCGGCCGTGGTAGAGCTCTAGCAGGCGCTCGGCCGGTGTGATCCCGCTCTCGGCGATCTCCTCCAGCTCAGCCAGATAACCGCTCTCGTCCACGAAACCGCCGGAGATCCGGGCGCGCCGCTTCAGGCCATGGCGGGCGATCTCCACCATCTCCTTGGCCACGTCCTGCACAGGGCGGCCGGCGACCTTGCCCTTCAACCCGTCGCGGGCGGCGGAGAAACGCAGCTTCACCCGATCTTCGGCCGTCCAATGCTTGCAGAGGTCCCAGGCGGCGGTCAGCGCGTCCTTGTCGTAGAGCACGCCGGTCCAGAGCGCCTGCAGGGCGCAGATCCGGCTCCACGGCCCGCCGTCCGCACCGCGCATCTCCAGGTATCGCTTCAGCCGCACCTCGGGAAACAGGGTGGTCAGGTGGTCCGCCCAGTCCTTTTCGGTCGGACGCTCGCCCGGCAGCTCATCCAGCTGGCCGTCCATGAACTTCCTGAACGACCGGCCCGAGACGTCGACGTAGCGGTCGCGCTTCACGAAATACATCGGCACGTCCAGCGCGTACCTCGCGTAGGCCTCGAAGCCGAAACCCGGCTCGAACACGAACTCGAGCATGCCCGTCCGGTCGGGGTCCGTGTCGGTCCAGACATTGGCGCGGGCTGACAGGAAGCCGTTCGGTCGGCCTTCGGTGAATGGCGAATTGGCGAACAGCGCGGTGGCGATCGGCTGCAGGGCCAGGCTGGTCCTGAACTTCCTCACCATGTCGGCTTCGGAGGAGAAGTCGAGGTTCGCCTGAATGGTGCAGGTGCGCAGCATCATGTCGAGGCCCAGGGTGCCGACCTTGGGCATGTAGGCGCGCATGATGTCGTAACGGCCCTTGGGCATGACGGGGGTCTCCTCCCGCGTCCACAGGGGCGAGAAGCCGAGACCGATGAAGCCAAGGCCCAACTCGTCGGCGACCGCCTTCACCTCCTCCAGGTGCTGGCCGGTCTCGTCGCAGATCTGGTGCACGTCCTGCAGCGGGGCGCCCGAGAGCTCGAACTGCCCACCGGGCTCCAGGCTGACGTTGGCGCCGTCGCGCTCCAGCCCGATCAGGGTCTCGCCCTCGTACACCCCGGTCCAGCCGAAGCGCATCATGCCCGTCAGCATCGCCTCGATGCCGTCCGGCCCCTCGTAGGGCACCCTCTCGTAGGAGCCGTTGCGGAAGCCGAACTTCTCGTGCTCCGCGCCGATGCGCCAGTCCTGCGGCGGCTTGGAGCCCTTCTCGAACCAGGCGACCAGATCCTCAAGGGTCAACGGCCGGTCGTCGACTTCGACCTTCGCCATCAGCCGCCCCCCTCTAGCCGGCGCGAGGATCAGCCCCCGTTGCGCCGCAATTTCAAACCGGCGCTCAGATGGGGCGCCGCGCGTCCCCACGCAAGCGTGCGGTCAAGCTCAGCGCCAGTCGCCCACAGCCGCCTGCCAAAGCGTCAGCGCTGAAATCGCTGCGGTATCGGCGCGCAAAATCCGCGGGCCGAGGCTCACGCGCGTCACGTAAGGCAGGCTCCGCAGGCGCTCCCGCTCCTCCGGCGCGAAGCCGCCCTCCGGCCCGATGAGCACCGCCCAAGGGCTCGCCGTCGCTCCGTTCAGCGCTTCGAGAGCGGGCGATGTGGAGCGTCCGTCTCCGGTCAGGTGAGGCGTAGCCGGGCTGAACCCCTCGCCTTCGTCGCAGAACATCAGCCGGCGGCCCGCGTCCCAGCCGTCCAGCAGACGGTCCAGCTTCTCGGGCGCGACCACCTCCGGCACGTCCAAGCGGCCGGTCTGTTCGGCGGCTTCCGTCGCGATGGCCTGCAGCCGGGCGACGTTGGTGTGGTCGGCGTTGGTGCGGCGCGTCACCATCAGCCGCACGCGTCGGCATCCGAGCTCGGCCGCCTTCTCGACGATCGTCTCCAGCCGGCTGCGCTTCACCAGGGCAACGACAAGCTCTAGGTCCGGCACATCCGCCTGGTCGCGCGCGCGCGCCGCGCAGAGCAGCACACAGCGCTTCTTGGACGCTTCCGCAACCTCGGCCCGCCACTCCCCGTCGCGGCCATTGAACAGCAGGACGGGGTCCCCGACCTCCAGCCGCATCACCGCCAGAAGGTAGCGCGCCTGGTCAGGCGTCGGCTCGACGCGTGCGTCCTGGGAGAGCGGCTGATCGACATGCAGGCGGATCATGGCGGGCTTCTAGCGCCTGCGCCGGCGCCCGTCTCCCCCTTGCTTGTTCGCGGTATGTTCGTCATGATCGGCCCAGGCCGGAATGCACCAACCTCCGCTACAGCGCCCCGGACGGTCTACTTGGTCTAAAGTAGACCTCGGCGAACCTAGGCCTTTGAAAACTTTGCACCAATGCGAGGCCGAAAAGCCGCATTGGACGTCGAAATGGGTCTACTTGGCCCGAAGTAGACCCGAGTAGACTTTGCCAGCGCCCTTTCACGCATCCGAGTGAGGTCAGGGGCGTCCTAGCAGGCGCAGAATCTCACCTTGGACAATGGTCCAAGCCGGCGTGTTGGGGCTGGCGATCTCGAAGTGTCCGGCGCGAGGAATGACCCGCAGCACCGCGTCGTCGCCTGCGTCCCGAGCCTGCGCAACGTAGGCCTCCGCCAGGGGCCGCGGCATGAAAGTCTCGTGCTCACCCCAGATTAGGGTGTGGGGCACGCCCAGCGGCAGCAGGGCGGCGACCGACGCCTGCCGGTAGTGCTCGGGGGCGCTCTCCGGCGTACCCCCCATCATCTGGGTGATGACCGGGTCGCGGCATTCGGCATGGTAGTTGTCGATATTGGTACGCATGTCGAAGGCGCCAGCCAGGTTGATGGCGCCAATCGGCTTCAAAGGTTGGGCGCCGGCGATTTGGCTGCCAGCCGGGAGACGTCCACGCGCGGCAGCCCACAGGGCCAGATGCCCGCCTGCCGAATGGCCCACAAAGATGACGCGCTTCAGGTCCAGCCGGTGTTGCGGCGCGAGCGTGCGTAGGTGGTCCACCGCCGCCGCGACGTCTTGGTATGTGCCGGGCCAGCCCGCGCCGGGTTGGCCGAGGCGCCGATACTCGATGTTCCAGGTGGCGACGCCTCTGGCCTTCAGGGCGTCGCCCATGGGCGCCAGATCGCGCAGGGTAGCATAGGCCGCCTTGAAGCACCCGCCGTGAACCAGCACGACCACCGGGTGCGGGCCAACGCCCTTGGGGACGCGCAGTTCGCCAAACTGGTTGGGGTCCTCGCCATAGGCGCTCCGGACGTCCGCAGGCTGGAACGGTAGAGCTTGGAGCTCCCGCGGGGTCATCAGGCCGGGCGGGACGTTCGACACCGGTTGGGCGACTGCCGGGACGGCTGCGACGAGCATGGCGAAAGCGAGGGCGCGAGCAGACATGAGACCTCCAGGCGGGTGCGCAGGACTATGGCCTGGAAGTGTCGCGAGCTCCACGGAACCTGCGTTTCCTCGCTAGGCCGCGCCCTCCGCGACCGCCGTGAGGCGCGCGTACGTCCCGCCTTGAGCCAGCAGTTCACCGTGCCGCCCCTCCTCCACCACGCGCCCGTCCTGGAAGACGAGAATCCGGTCGGCGCCGCGGATGGTCGACAGCCGGTGGGCGATGACGATGGTGGTGCGGCCCTCCATCAGCTCCTCGATGGCCGCCTGCACGCGCCGCTCGGTCTCCACGTCCAGGGACGAAGTCGCCTCGTCCAGAACCAGGATCGGCGCGTCGGCCAGGAAGGCGCGGGCGATGGCGACCCGCTGGCGCTCGCCCCCCGACAGCTTCACGCCCCGTTCGCCGACCAGGGTGTCGTAGCCGTCCGGCAGACGGGCGATGAAGTCGTGGGCGCGCGCCCGTCGCGCGGCGAGCGCGATCTCCTCCCGCGTCGCGTCCGGGCGGCCGTAGGCGATGTTCTCGGCGATGGTCCGGTGGAAGAGGGCGGGGTCCTGCGGAACCACCGCGATGGCGCGCCGAAGCGAAGTCTGGGTGACGCCGGCGATGTCCTGGCCATCGAGCAGGATGCGTCCGCCATCCAGGTCGTACAGCCGCTGGATCAGCTTCACGAACGTCGATTTGCCCGCGCCCGTGGGGCCGACAAGCGCCACGCGCTCGCCCGGAGCGATGCGCAAGGAGAAGCCGTCGTAGAGCTTCCGGCCTTGCTTGCGATAGCCGAACGTCACGCGATCCAACACGATCTCGCCGAGCCCAGGCCGGAAGTCCGGAGCGCCCGGTCGGTCGGACACCTGAGGCTCGGTGGCCAGGTACCGCGCCACGTCCTCCACGTCGTCGAGGCCCTTCTGCAGCGCGCGCACATTCTCGCCGAAGTTTCGCAGGTATCCGGCCATCAGCAGGAAGGCCGTGATGGCGAAGGCGACGTCGCCGGCGTTTGCGCGGCCTTGCGACCACAACCAGACCAGGAGGCCCGTAAGGCCGGCCTGGAAGGCGACCAGCACTAGGTTCTGGATCAAGGTGGCCGTGGTCCAGCGCAGCCAGGTGCGCACCGAGGCCTCGCGCCAGGCCCTCGTCGTGCGGCTGAAGCGGGCTAGTTCACGCTCTTCCGCGCCGAAGCTCTTGATCGCGGCGTTGCCGGCGATGGCGTCGGCCAGCGTCGCCCCGATCTCCGAGTCCCTGGCGTTGGAGATCAGATTCACCGGCCGCACCCAGCGGCTCGACAGGACCAGGTTCAGCGCGATGAAGGTCGTAAGCGCGAAAGCGGTGAACATCCCGACCTCGGGCCAGCGGAGCAGCATCGAGACGGTAAGGCCCAGCAACACCAGGATCGCTGGGCCGAGCCAGATGACCAGGGCGTCCGACACGCTGTCGTAGCCCCACATGGCCCGGGTCACCTTGCGCACCGTTGAGCCAGCGAAGGTGTCAGCGTGCCAGTCTGACGAGAAGGCCTGAACCCGGGCGAACGCCTCGTTGGTCAGATCCTCCATGTTGCGGGCGGCGAACACCGACCACAGCCGGAACGCGGCGTTCCGGGTCAGAAAGAAGAAGAGGTAGACGGTCACGAAGCTCGCCCAGGCCCACCAGGCGGCGTCGATCGCTTCCGGTCCCCTGGCGACGGCGCCCACCAGCGCGCCGGACGCCCAGGGCAGCATCAGGTCCGCCGCCACCGCGATCAGCGTCAGCACGATGGAGCCCGCCAGCATCCTCGGCCGGCGCATCCACTGGCGGATGACGAAGGCCAGCACCTTTCGGTTCGAGAGCACGCGCTTCTTCGCGCCGCCCGCCTCGTCGTCCTGGTCGCTCATGGTCGGGGGCAGATAGGAACGCCTTCCCTGCCGTACAAACTTTGTGGCTTTCGCGCTAAAGCGACCTCATGGCCGACACCGTGCTTCCCGACGCCCGCCCCGCGAACTGGGTGGACCGGCATGCGCCGGCCGCCTTGCGACCGTGGCTGAAGCTGGGCCGGTTCGACCGACCGGTGGGCATATGGCTGTTGCTGCTGCCGGGTTGGCAGGCCCTGGCGCTGGCGGGCGCGGAGACGGGGCGAGGCCCCGACCTGACGTTGCTGGCACTGTTCGCTATGGGCGCGGCGCTGATGCGGGCGGCGGGCTGCGCCTACAACGACATCGTGGATCGCGACATCGACGCCAAGGTGGCCCGCACGGCGGAGCGGCCGGTCGCCTCGGGCCGGATCAGCCCAAAGCAGGCGTGGGCGTTTGTCGTCGGCTGCAGCCTCATCAGCTTCCTCATCCTCATCTCGTTCAATCCGCTGGCGATAGGGCTGGGCGTCACCTCCTGCCTGCTGGTGGCCGCCTACCCCTTCATGAAGAGGATCACCTGGTGGCCGCAGGCCTGGCTGGGGCTCACCTTCAACTGGGGCGTCCCGCTGGGCTACGCGGCCGCGACGGGAACGCTGACCGCGCCAGCGCTCCTGCTCTATGTGGCTGGTGTGTTCTGGACCTTAGGCTACGACACCATCTACGCGGTTCAGGACATTGAGGACGACGCCTTGGCCGGCGTGAAGTCCAGCGCCCGGCGGCTCGGTGCGGCGGCGCCCAGGGCCGTGTTGAGCTTCTACCTGCTCTCAGCAGGACTTGCTGCGGCGGCCTGGGCCGCAGCCGGGCTCGGGCCCCTGTTCCTCCCGGTCTTCGCCCTCTACCTCGCGCACCTGGTTTGGCAGGCGCGGCGCCTGAGACTTGACGACCCGATGCTGGCTCTGCGCCTCTTCAAGTCCAACCGCGAAGCTGGGCTCCTCCTCTTCGTGGCGCTGACCGCCAGCCTTTGGAGTCTGACGTGACCGCAAAAGCGCTCCTGATCGCCGGCTGCGCCGTGCTGGCGTTGTCCGCCTGCAAGCGCACCGAACGGGCCGAGACCCCACCACCCGCGAGCGCCGCCCCCCCGGCTGCGGAGGCTCCGGTGACGCCGGCCGATTCACCAGCTCCGCTCACGTTCGAGAGCAAGACGCCTCACGCGGAGGTCAAGCTGACCCTCCCGGAGGCGATCAAGGCCGAGCCGGACCTGCACGCCGCCCTCTACGCTGAGGGGGTCAAAGACTTGCGCGCCTTCGATGAAGGGGCCAAGGCCGACCGCACCGAGATGGAGGGCGAGGCTTCGATCCCCGCGTACAATCGCGAGATCACTTGGACCCTGGCGGCTCAGACCGGCAAGCTGATGAGCCTTGAGCAACAGGTCTACGAGTTCACCGGCGGCGCGCACCCGAACGGGACCTTCGGGGCGGTGTTGTTCGACCGCTCCACGAAACGCCGCATCCAGCCTTCCGCCCTGTTCAAGCCGGGCGCGGACTACGCCGCGCTGGACCGGGCCCTGTGCGACGCGGTTCGCGCCGCCAAGACCGAGCGCACCGGCGACGCCTCGGACCTCAATGGCGACATGTGGAAGTGCCCGACCTGGCGCGAGTCGGTGATGGTTCTCGCGCCGGCCGCGGACGCGCCCGGCAAGATCGGCGGCGTGACGGTCCTGATCCCGCCCTATGTGGTCGGCCCGTACGCCGAAGGCCCCTACGAGATCACGCTACCCCTGTCGGTCTTCCGGCAGGCGCTGGCGCCGGCCTACGCAGACGAGTTCGCCGGCCGGCCGGCCAAGGTCGGCGCCGCGCCCCTCGGGTGATCATGCTCTCTGTCATCGGTTTCGACGCGGACGACACCCTCTGGCACAACGAGACGCTGTTTCGGCTGACCGAGCAGCGCTTCGCCGAGCTTCTCGCCGACTTCGCCACCCATGAGACGCTGTCCGAGCGCCTGCTCGAGACCGAGCGGCGCAATCTGCGTGTCTACGGCTACGGGGTGAAGGGCTTCACCCTGTCGATGATCGAGACCGCTCTGGAGTTGACGCAGGGCCGGGCGCCGAGTTCCGTCATCGAGCAGATCCTTGCGGCCGGCCGCGAGATGATGACCCACCCGGTCGAGCTGCTGCCAGGCGCGCGCGAAGCGTTGGAGACCCTCGCCGAGGCGGATCGACGTCTGGTGCTGATCACTAAAGGCGACCTGTTCCACCAGGAGCAGAAGGTGGCCCAGTCGGGCCTGGGCGACCTCTTCCAGGCGGTGGAGATCGTCAGCGAGAAGGAGCCCGGCACCTACGCACGCATCTTCACCCGCCACGGAGAGGGGCCGGAGCGTGCGATGATGGTCGGCAATTCGGTCAAGTCCGACATCATCCCGGCCATCGAGGCCGGGGCGTTCAGCGCCTACGTGCCCTACCACACCACCTGGGCGCTGGAGATGGCTGACGAGCCGGTGGAGTCCCCTCGGTTCGCCAAGTTGCAGACGCTGGCGGAGCTGCCCGGCTTGATCGAGAGGATCGAAAGCGCCTGAAAGCACGGACCCGCTGCTGTAGAGTGGCTCCATGCCCGCCGCGGTCCGCGCCAACCCGAAAGACTTCTTCACAGCCGAGGAATGGTCGACGCTTTCGGTGCGCTCGTCCTGGCGCGGGCTGGCGCTGGTCGCGCATGCCTGGGGCCTGATCCTCCTGGCAGGCGCCGCGGCCGTGATCTGGCCGGTGTTGATTCCGCTGGCTGTCATGGTCATCGGCACCCGGCAGCTCGGGCTAGCCATCCTGATGCACGAAGCGGCCCATGGCGCCCTGCACCCGCGACCCAAGGTCAACGACTTCTTCGGCCACTGGCTGTGCGCCGTTCCGGTCGGGGCGTCGCTCAAGGCCTACCGGCCCTATCACCTGAGTCACCATCGTTTCGCTCAGCAGGACGAGGACCCGGACCTTCCGCTGTCGGCGCCATTACCCGTCTCCGGCGCCTCGATGAGGCGCAAGATCGTCCGCGATCTGACCGGGCAGACCTTCTTCCGGCAGCGGATCGCCCCCTTCCTCGTGAGAGGCTCCGCCGATCACGAGGCGCCGGAGGGCGCGCGCGTCACCGCACGATCGGCCCTGCCCTTCCTGGCCATCAACCTCGCCCTACTGGCGGCCCTCACTGCGGTCGGCCTCTGGTGGACCTATTTCGTCCTGTGGCTGCTGCCGATGGCGACGTGGTTCCCGCTGGTCACGCGTCTGCGCAATATCGCCGAGCACGCCTGCATGACACGGTCGCACGACCCGCTGGGTCATGCGCGCACCACGCGGGCCAATTGGCTGGAGCGCCTGCTGATCGCGCCCTACTACGTGAACTTCCACGGCGAGCATCACCTCTTCATGCACCTCCCCTGCTGGCGCCTGACGCAGGCTCATCGCCTCCTGACGGCCAAGGGCGTGACAGCCCGGATGGAGGTGCAGCCCGGCTACCTGCGGGTGCTGAGGACCGCCGCAGGCGGATGAACACCATCCAGAACCGACGGGAGTTCATCCTGCGCCATACCGTCCTGCAGGCGCCGCCTCACGTGCCCGAGGTGGTGCTGCACCTGGCGGACGAGGTCACGCCGATCTGGCGCATGACAGAGGAGGCGCTAGGCAAGCTGGGCGTGCCGCCGCCCTTCTGGGCCTTCGCTTGGGCAGGCGGACAGGCGCTCGCGCGCTGGCTGCTGGACCACCCTGAGGAGGTGGCGGGTCGGCGGGTGATCGACTTCGCGACGGGCTCGGGCCTGGTGGCTATCGCGGCGATGAAGGCGGGCGCCGCCTCGGTCCTGGCCAGCGATATCGACGACTTCTGCGCCGCCGCCGTCGCGGTCAACGCCGCAGCGAACAAGGTGGAGGTGACCTTCACGCCCGAGAACCTGCTGGACCATGGTCCGCCAGAGGCGGACCTAATCTGCGCAGGAGATGTCTCCTACGAACGCCCCATGGCGGAGCGTGCGCACGCGTGGCTGGAGGCGGCGCACGCCCGCGGCGCACGCGTGCTGATCGGCGATCCCGGGCGCGCGTACCTGCCGCGCGACCGCCTCGTCCGATTGGCCGAATACCATGTGCCGACCACGCGCGAGCTCGAGGACATGGAGGTCAAGCGCACCGGCGTCTGGACGCTGCCGTGACTTGACCGAACGGCGTTCGCGCCTTTAGAACATTGCAAGAACATCTAAGGAGCTCGTCATGCCAGAGAATGGCAAGATCGCTTACGCGGAACTGGCGGTCGCAGACCTGCCCAAGGCGCGGACCTTCTATGAAGCCGCCTTCGGGTGGCGCTTCACCGACTATGGCCCGACCTACGCCGCCTTCAGCGACTCGGGGCTGGAGGGCGGACTTCAGGGCGACACGTCCGAAGAATCCGCGCCCAAGGCGCCCCTGCTGATCCTCTACGCGGACGACCTCGAAGGCATGCAGGCCAAGGTGGAGGCGGCCGGCGGCGTCGTCACGGTCCCGATCTTCTCGTTTCCCGGCGGGCGGCGGTTCCACTTCAAGGACCCCGGCGGCAACGAACTGGCCGTCTACACCGACGCCTGACCAAAATTCGGGCGGAAGAGCCGGGGGCTCCATCCGAAATCCAGCGCGGCCGCCGATCCATCAAAAGTCAGATCCTGCGCCATGCGGTCACCCATCGCCGCGGTCGCGCCGGGTAGGACAGGCGCCGCCAGCATCAGGCCGGTGCGCCAGAGGACGGGGGGTACGGTGACGATCCGGGGCCGGCGGCCCAGTCCTTCGAACACCCGCTCCGCCATCTCTCGGTATGTCAGGGTCTCGCCGCCGGGCAGGTCGTAGGCCCGGTTCTCCGCGGCGGGCGAGGAGGCGGCGGCGATGGCTCCGGCGGCCAAGTCGTCCGCGTGCACTGGCTGGCGCAAGCCCGCGCCCGTGCCGGACAAAGGCAGCACGCCTACCTTGCGGATCAGCCGCGCCAGGCGGCTGACGTTGGCGTCGCGGCCCTCCGCATAGATCAGGGTTGGCCGAAGGATGGTCCACGCGATCCCCGCCTCGTGACAGAAGCGTTCAGTCGCGTGCTCGGCGTCCGCGAGCTTGCGCGCCACTGCCCGCTCGGACTCCTCGGGCGAGTCCTGCTTTGTGAACCGGCTCGTCGACGAGAAGGCGACCAGACGGCTCATGCCGGCGGCTTGCAGGGCCGGCAGCGCACCCGGCAGCAGCCAGATCGGCGAAAGGCTCAGCACGGTTTCCGCGCGGCCGACCGCCTCGGTCAGCCCAGGGGCTTTCACGTCCGCCGCCACCCAGCGCACACCGTCCTGTTCCGGCCCCGGCCGTCGCGACACCGCCGTCACGGCGGCGCCGGCGGCGGCGAGCCGCGTCAGAGCGTACCCGCCGATGAGGCTCGTGGCGCCCAGCACCAGCACCGGGCCGGAAGGGAACGAACCTGACTCGGACGGCTTCATAGCCGGACCGGCGCGAGTGGGCCGGAAAGACCGATCATGAGGCGACGATGGGACTGTTCAACTTCGCGCGCGAAGCCGGCGAGTCGATCCGGGAGGCCCTCACGGGCGGAGGGCCCGACGAGGACGAACTGAAGAAGGCGCTGCAGAAACACGGCGTCACGCTCCAGAACCTGCAGCTGTCCGTCAAGGGCGGCACGGTCTCGATCGGCGGCGTCGCCGACAGCCAGGCGGAGCGTGAGAAGGCGATCCTCATCGTCGGGAACGTGAAGGGCGTCGACAAGGTGGACGACAGCATCCGCGTCGCCCGTCCCGCCGCCCAGGCGCCGGACTCGATCAACCCGACCCGCGCCCAGGCGCAGACCCATGCGCCGGCCGGCGTGCAGACCGGCGCCCAAGCCGTGGAGCAGTCGCGGCCCCAGCCCACCGAGCCGGAGTCGCAGTTCTATACGGTGAAGCCGGGCGACACCCTGTCCGCCATCGCCGCCCACTTCTACGGATCGGCGTCCAAGTACCAGGCCATCTTCGAAGCGAACCGGCCCATGCTGTCTGATCCCGACAAAATCTATCCTGGGCAGGTGCTGCGCATCCCCCAACAGCACTGATCTATCCCCGTGACCAACTTGCCTCCCCGAGCGTGATGGCCAACATTGCCGATGTTCGGGGAGGACATCTATGCGCGCGTTCGTCTTGGCTGCCGGCCTCTTTGCGGCTGCAACCCTCGTCTCGCCGGCCATCGGCCAGACGGTAGAGGCGCCGCTGATCGAACGAGCAGCGTTGTTCGGAAATCCCACCAAAACCCAAGCCCGCCTTAGTCCCGATGGAAAGTGGCTGTCATGGATCGCGCCTCGGGACGGCGTGTTGAACATCTGGGTCGCCCCCGCTTCCGACCCGTCTAAGGCGAAGGCGCTCACGTCTGAGAAGCTGCGCCCCATCCGGCAGCACTACTGGGCGCCGGACTCCCGATCGATCCTGTTCATCAACGACAAGGGCGGGGACGAGAACTTCCTGCTCTACGGCGTGGATGTGGTCACGGGTGAGGAGCGCACGCTCACACCCTTCGAAAAGACCCGCGCGGTCATGGTCGGCGCCAGCCCTCGCGTGAAAGACCGCATCCTGGTCGGCCTGAATAATCGCGATCCGCGATGGCACGATGTCCACAGCCTGGACCTGAAGACCGGCAAGCTGACGCTGGTGATGCAGAACGACGGCTACGCCAGCTTCACGGCGGACGACAACCTGGTCTTGAGACTGGCGGCCCGGCCGAATGCGGCTGGAGGCAATGACTTCTTCCGGATCGTCGATGGTAAGGTGGAGGCGCAGCCTTTCGCCACCGTAGGGCTGGAGGACAGCCAGACGACCTTCCCCGCCGGCTTCACGCCGGATGGAAAGACGCTCTACTGGTTGGACTCGCGAGGCCGCGACACCGCCGCTCTGGTCGCTCAGGACGTCGCGAGCGGCAAAACGACCGTCATTGCGCAGGATCCGAAAGCCGACATCGGCGCGGTTATGGCCAATCCCCAGACCAGCAAGATCGAAGCCTATGCGGTCAACTACCTGCGCAACGAGTGGACCGCGATTGATCCGGCGGTGAAGGCCGATCTCGACTTCCTCAAAGCGCAGCTGAAGGGCGAGATCGCCGTCACCTCCCGCACCTATGCTGACGATGTGTGGACTATCGCTGTCGACGCGGTCACCGCCTCGCCCGAGACGTGGCGCTACGATCGCAAAAACAAGCGGCTGACCAAGCTGTTTACGGCGCGTCCAGAACTCGAGGGCGCCACGCTCTCCGCCATGCACCCGGTGGAGATCAAGAGCCGTGACGGCCTGACCCAGGTCTCATACCTGACCTTGCCGCCGGGCAGCGACGCCGATGGCGACGGTCGCCCCGAGCGCGCCGTGCCGCTGATCCTGCTCGTGCATGGGGGACCTTGGGCGCGCGACGCCTATGGCTTCAACAGCTATCATCAATGGCTGGCGAACCGCGGCTACGCCGTGCTGTCCCCCAACTTCCGCGGCTCCACCGGCTTTGGAAAATCCTACATCTCCGCCGGCGACCTCCAGTGGGGGCGCAAGATGCACGACGACCTGATCGACGCGGTCGACTGGGCGGTGAAGGCCGGCGTGACGACGTCTGACAAGGTGGCCATCATGGGCGGCAGCTATGGCGGCTATGCCGTGCTAGCAGGCCTGGCGTTCACGCCGGAGACCTTCGCCTGTGGGGTGGACATCGTCGGACCGTCGAACCTCAACACCTTGCTTTCGACCATTCCCCCTTATTGGGCCGCCGTCCGCACACAGTTCGCCAAACGGATGGGGGATCCGGACACCGAAGCGGGCCGCGCCCTGCTGAAGGAGCGCTCGCCGCTCTTCAAGGCCGACCAGATCAAGCGCCCGCTGCTGATCGGCCAGGGGGCCAACGATCCGCGCGTCAACAAGGCCGAATCCGACCAGATCGTCGAAGCGATGCGGGCTAAGGGCATTCCCGTCACCTACGTTCTGTTTCCCGACGAGGGGCACGGCTTCGCTCGGCCCGTGAACAACATCGCATTCAACGCCGTGGCCGAGCAGTTCCTCAAAACGTGCCTCGGCGGTCGGGCGGAGCCCATCGGCGACGCCTTGAAGCCCTCGAGCGCGCAGGTCCCGCATGGCGCCGAGTTCGCCCCTGGCCTTCAAGCGGCGCTCGCAGCCAAGTGACCAAGGACGAATTCCACGACCTTGTCATGAGCTTTCCCGGAGTGGAGATCGGGACGTCGTACGGCCATCCCTCTTACAAGCTCGGCGGGAAGTTCTTCACCCGCGTGCGCTCGGAGGACGACAGCGCCGTGTTGCAGGACGTGCCCTTCGATGAGCGCGAGCTGCTGATGGAGGCGGAGCCCGAGGTCTTCCACTTCACCGAACACTATCGGGGGTACCCGATGGTTCTGGCCCGGCTAGCGCCCACGACAGCCGAGCGCCTGCGGCCGCTCCTCGAGCGTCGCTGGCGCACCCAGGCGCCGAAGAAGCTGCAAAGGGCCCTTTCGGCGCCGCCGCCGGGCGCCTAGCTGAGGCGCTTCCCGTTTCGGAGCGCTTCCCATGCAGACCGTCCAGGCCGCCGACGTCGCCATCCCTGTCCTCGGCTTCGGGACATGGCAGCTGGAAGGGAAGACGGCGCAGGCCATGGTCGAGGCGGCTCTGGAGATCGGTTACCGCCACATTGACACCGCGTTCATCTACCGCAACGAGCGGGAGGTCGGCGCGGCGCTCAGGGCGAGCGGCGTGCCCCAAGACGAAGTCTTCCTCACGACGAAGGTCTGGGTCGACAGTTTTAGCGACGGGCACTTGCAGGCGGCCGCCAAGGGCTCTGTCGAGCGGCTCGGCCGCCCCGTTGACTTGCTGCTGCTTCACTGGCCGAAGCCTCATCCACCGATCGCGGAGACGATGAGGGCGCTGAACCAGGCGCGTACCGACGGCCTCACCCGGTCGATCGGGGTCTCGAACTTTCCGTCCGCCTTCTTTGAGGAGGCCCAAGCCGCTTCGGAAGCGCCGCTGGTGACCAACCAGGTCGAGTACCATCCGTACCTCAGCCAGAAGCGCCTGCTGGAGACGATGCGCCGCCACGGCGCCGTGCTGACCGCCTGGTCGCCGCTCGCCCAGGGGAAGATCGCGGTCGATCCTGTGCTGAAAGCCATCGCCGAGGCGCACGGCAAGACGCCAGGCCAGGTGACCTTGCGCTGGATCGTGCAGCAGGGCGTTGTCGCTATTCCGCGCACGGAGAAGCCGCAGCGCGCACGAGAGAACTTGGACATTTTCGACTTCCGCCTCTCCGACCAGGAGATGGCGCAAATTCACGCTCTGGCGCATGCTGGCGGCCGGATCGGCGAGTGGCTCGATCCGGCGTTCCGGTGGGATCCGGAGTGAGGAGCGCATGATCGTCGGCTTCCCGGAATCGAACCCGCTCGATGCGGCCGTGGGCGCCCGCGTGCGCCATTGGCGCGAGCAGCGCGGGCTGACCGTCGAGGAACTGGCGCAGAAGCTGAACGTCACCCGCGAGCACCTGAACCGGGCCGAGCACGGCCGCGCGCACCTGGACTCGGCGCAGCTCCATCGCGCCACCCTGGCGCTGGGCTTGCCGGTGTGGGTGCTCGTGGGCCAGCGCGAGCAACGGCTGGACGGGTGACTTTGCACGCCTTCAGCCCCTAAGAGGGGCCATGGCCTACCGATCCTTGCGTGATTTCCTCCAGCGCCTCGAAGCCGAGGGCGAATTGGTGCGGGTCATGGAGCCCGTCTCCACCGTGCTGGAGATGACAGAGATCCAGACCCGGCTGCTGGCGACCGGCGGGCCGGCCGTGCTCTTCGAGAAGCCGATCCGGGCTGACGGTGAGGTTTCAGACATTCCCGCGCTCGCGAACCTGTTCGGAACGGTCAAGCGTGTGGCCATGGGCGTCACCCTGCAGGGCAAGCCCCGCACGACCGCCAAGGACCTGCGGGAAGTCGGTGAGCTCCTCGCCTTCCTGCGCCAGCCAGAACCGCCGCGCGGCTTTAAGGACGCGCTTGGCATGCTGCCGACGCTGCAGACGGTGCTGTCAATGAAGCCCAACACCGTCGCCCGCGCCCCGGTGCAGCAGGTCGTGATGACCGGGGACAAGATCGACCTCTCGAAGCTGCCGATCCAGACGTGCTGGCCCGGAGAGCCGGCCCCGCTGATCACCTGGCCGCTGGTGGTGACGCGAGGGCCCGGCGCCGCCCGGGAAGATGACTTCAACCTCGGCATCTACCGCATGCAGGTGCTGGGCAAGGATCGCTGCATCATGCGTTGGCTGGCCCACCGCGGCGGCGCCCAGCACTACGCGCGGCACAAGAAGGCGGGCGCCCGCGAGCCCCTGCCCGCCTGCGCGGTGCTCGGGGCCGACCCCGGCACGATCCTGGCCGCGGTCACGCCCGTGCCCGACACCCTGTCGGAGTACCAGTTCGCCGGACTGCTGCGGGGCGCCAAGCTCGACCTCGTCCCGGCGAAGACCGTGCCGCTGATGGTGCCGGCCCAGGCGGAGATCGTCATCGAGGGGCACGTCCTGCTGGACGAGCATGCCGACGAGGGGCCCTACGGCGACCACACCGGCTACTACAACTCGGTCGAACGCTTCCCCGTGTTCCAGGTCAGCGCGATCACCATGCGAAAGGACCCCATCTACCTGACGACCTTCACCGGTCGTCCGCCCGATGAGCCGAGCGTGCTGGGTGAAGCGCTGAACGAGGTGTTCGTGCCGCTGATCCGCCAGCAGTTCCCAGAGATCGTCGACTTCTGGCTGCCGCCCGAGGGGTGCAGCTACCGCATCGCCGTGGTGTCGATGAAGAAGGCCTACCCCGGACACGCCAAGCGCGTGATGCTGGGCGTCTGGAGCTATCTTCGCCAGTTCATGTACACCAAGTGGGTGATCGTCGTGGACGACGACATCGACGCCCGCGACTGGAAGGACGTCATGTGGGCCATCTCCACCAAGATGGATCCGGCCCGGGACATCACGGTGCTGGAAGACACGCCCATCGACTACCTCGACTTCGCTTCGCCGGAGAGCGGGTTGGGCTCCAAGATCGGCCTGGACGCCACGGACAAGCTGCCCCCCGAGACGAAGCGCGAATGGGGGACGGAGATCCGCATGGATCAGACGGTCGTCGACGCCGTTTCGGAGAAATGGGCGAGTCTTGGCCTTCCCGGGGAAGGAAAACCGATCTGGAGATGACGGAGGTTTGATGCGACCTGCGCTGCTGAACCTTGCTCCTGCGCTGGCCCTGCTGGCGGGCGCTTGCGCCACCACGCCGTCGGACCTGCCGGAGGTCCGCTACGCGCAGGCGTTCAGCCAGGGATCGCTGTCGACCTTTATGGCTGGGCGGCCGCAGCGCGAGCAGGTGGAGCTGGCCAACGACCGCTGGTCACGAGCCGTGGCGGACGCATACGCATGCGGCCTGCCCAAGCTCCAGGTGCTTGAAGGCGGCTTCGTCGCAGCAATGGAGCTGGCGGCGATGAGCTCGCTCTCCCGTGGCGAAGACAGCGAGGATGCCCGCAACCGCGCGCTGAAGGGCTACGTCTCCCGCCTGGCGAACCTGGCCACCTCACCAGGGGCCCGCCCGCCCGGCCCTCGCTGCGAGGCCTTGCGGGGGTGGCTCACCCGGACCCGTGAAGACGGACGCGAAGCCCTCGGCCGCGCGTACGCGTCTGGATTGCTCTTCAAACTCTAGCGCTTGCCGCCGGCCCATAAGCGCGGCCATATGGTTACCGGGTAGGCGCGGGGCGCAGTCACATGGACGCATTCAGTATGTCCGGCAGCGCTGCGGCCCTCTGGTCGTCTTTAAATCTGTTCCTGCTCCTGGTGCTGTCGGGTCTGGTCGTGCGCCAGCGCCGGCAACACCGCATCCCCGTGGGCGACGGCGACGTGCCGGAGCTGCGGCGCGCGCTGCGGGCGTTCGGGAATGCGGCGGAGTACATCCCTGCGGGCCTCGCCGCATTGGCGGTGCTGACGGTCGCGGGGGCCAACCCCGTGCTGATCCACGTCATTGGAGCGACCCTGCTGGTCGGCCGGATCGCGCACGCGGTCGGCCTTAGCCGCACCACCTCCACCTCCCTCGGACGCCTGGTTGGCATGGTCCTGACGTGGCTAGCTTGGCTGATCGCGGCGGTCGCGCTCCTCGCCTATTCCGTCTGAACTAGCTCGCGCGTCCTTGCCCGCAGGGTACCGGTCGGCCATATCCGACCACATATGGACGAGAACCTGTTGCATGACGTCGTCGCCGCCGCGCTGAAAGCCGGGGCCGACGCCGCCGAGGCTGTGGCCGCCGAACGCGGCTCCCTTTCCGTCAGCACCCGACTTGGCGAACTCGAAGAGGTGGAGCGCGAGGAGTCGCGCGACCTTGGCCTCCGCGTCTTCGTCGGCAGACGGCAGGCCAGCGTCGCCACCTCCGATCTCACCCCCGCCACGCGCCAGCGCCTGGTCGAGCGGGCTGTCGCCATGGCGCGGCTGGCCCCGGAAGATCCGTACGCGGGGTTCGCACCGGACGAGGCGCTGGCCAAAGGCCCGTTCCCCGACCTCGACCTGTTCGACGCGACCGAACCCTCGGCCGCCGAGTTGGAGGATCGCGCGCGGGAGGCGGAAGACGCCGCGCGGGCGGTCAAAGGCGTGACCAACTCGGACGGCGGCTCCGCCTCCTGGAGCCAGGGCCGGTGGCGGCTCGTCACCTCCAGCGGCTTCAGCGGCGAACACCGTGGAAGCCTGTTCTCCCTTTCCGTCAGCGTCGTGGCTGAAGCCGATGGCGTGAAGGAGCGGGGCGGCGACGGCCGCTCACGGCGTTGGCGCGCAGACCTGCCCCCGCCTGCTGAACTCGGCGCCGAGGCCGGCGCCCGCGCCGTCGCACGGCTCGGCGCCCGCAAGATCGACAGCACCACCGCGCCGGTGATTGTCGAGAACCGTATCGCCGCCTCGATCCTGGGCCCCTTCATCGGCGCCATCTCCGGTCCCTCGGTCGCGCGTGGACAATCCTTCCTGAAGGGCAAGGTGGGGCAGCGAGTCTTCCCCGAGTCCGTGAACATCGTCGACGATCCGTTCCTGCCCCGAGGGCTCGGCTCCACCCCCTTCGACGACGAGGGCGTGGCCGTGCAGCGCCGGGCGGTGGTGGAGAACGGCGTGCTGGCGGGCTGGCTGACCAACGTCGCCTCCGCACGCCAGCTCGGCGTCCCTCTCTCCGGACACGCAAGCCGAGGCCTCGCCGGCCCGTCGGGCGTCTCCACGCACAATCTCACCCTTGAACCCGGTGAGCAGGATCTCGCGGGGCTCATGCGCGAGGCCGGTCGGGGCCTGCTGATCACCAACATGTTCGGCCCCTCGCTCAATCCGGACAACGGCGACTGGTCGGTCGGCTGCGCCGGTGTCTGGTTCGAGAACGGCGAAGCGGCCTATCCGGTTACCGAGATCACCGTGGCGGGAAATCTGGTCGACCTTTACGGCAGGCTGGTCGTCGGCTCCGACCTGGAGATCCGCGGCTCGAACAACGCGCCTTCTCTGCTCGCGGACTCGGTGGCGATCGCTGGCCGATGACCAATGCTGACCTGGCCTGGGCCGACGACCTGGATCTGCTGCGGCGAGCGGCCGTCGAGGCCGGCCGCATCGCGCTGGAGATCCGAGACGGCGGACTGAACGTGCAGTCGAAGGTCGGCGGCTCTCCGGTGACCAACGCCGATCTGGCGGCCGACCGATACTTGCGCGAAACGCTCATCGGCGCGCGTCCGGACTACGGGTGGCTTTCCGAAGAGACTGCCGACAACCCCGACCGCCTGGGGAAGCGCCGCATCTTTGTCGTCGATCCGATCGACGGCACAGTCGCCTTCATGAAGGGCGCGCCCTGGTGGACAGTCGCGCTGGCGGTGGTCGAAGACGACCAGCCGGTGGTGGCCGTTGTTCATGCGCCCGTGCAGAACGAGACCTTCGCGGCGGTCCGCGGCGGCGGCGCCAGCGTCAACGGGCGGGCGATCCGTCCCTCTGACGTCAGCTCCCTGGACGACGCAGCGGTGCTGGCGGACGCCAAGCTCCTGGAGGGGCCGCAATGGGCCGAGCCCTGGCCCGCCATGCGCTTCGAGCGGAGGAACTCGATCGCCTATCGCATGTCGCTGGTGGCGGCCGGCGCCTTCGACGCGGCGCTGGCCATCTCGCCGAAGTGGGACTGGGACGTGGTGGCGGGCGCTCTGATCTGTGAGGAGGCGGGGGCGATCGTCACCGATCACAAGGGTCGGCCTTTCAGCTTCAACCAGCCCGCCCCCCGTCAGGTCAGCCTTGTCTGCTGCGCCCCGGCCCTGCACCCGTTGATCTTACGCCGCTGCGCCTCCATAGACCTGCCGGAATGACCGTCAGCAACGAGTGGTGAACCGATGCCCGAAGCCTCCAACGCCTCGCTTCTGCACCTCGTCATCGGCGGTGAGCTGAAGACGGTCACCGGCACGGAGTTCCGCGACCTGTCCCAGATCGATTTCGTCGGCGCCTTCGGCAGCTATGACGAGGCGCGCCGGGCGTGGAAAGCCAAGGCGCAGGCGACGGTCGACAACGCTCACATGCGCTACTTCATCATCCACGCGCACAAGCTGCTCGACCCGACACAGGACGGTGAATGAAGTGATGCAGGACGAGCAGATCCTCAACCTGCTCTACCTCCTGCTGGCCTTGGCGGTCGCCCTGATGGGCTTCCGAGGGCACCTCGGTTATCGCCGCTGGGATCGGCGCAACCGTCCTGACAAGCGAAAGCAAAAGGACGACTGACTTGCGCCCACCGGCGGCGCGGGGCAGCGTTCCCGCATTCACGGCCACGCGGAGGCGCACATGAACGCGGGTACATTCCTCGCCATCGTCATGGCCGTGGGGATACTGGGCTTCATCTTCCTGATCGCGGGCCTGTCGATCCGCCCCAAGCGCGCCCAACGCCACGCCACCCCGGACACCGCGGCAGGGAAGATGAGCGCAGGCGCGGGCCACATCGCCGCCGACGCCTCGCACGACGCGAGCGCTGCTCGGAGGGACGACCGGCGCCGCTGAGAGCAGCGGCTACTCCCGCTTCAGCAGGGTCTCGGTGACCAGCTTTCCGACGCGCCCGGCCCGGAAGTCCGCCTTGATCCTGGGCGGATCGTAGGCCGGGCTATCGACCCACTCGGCGAAGGTCAGCCCTTTCGCCTCTCCCTGTTCCAGGTAGAGGGCGAAGATGTAGTCCAGCACGCCGGTCAGCCCCTGCTTCACGTGCAGATGCCGTAGCGACAGCTCCTGGATGGCGACGCTGATCGGCTCGCCCAGGTGGAAGTGGCGGTAGAAGACGCTCATGATGCCGGCCCGGTCCGCGCCGGACTTGCAGTGCATCAGCGCCGGGTACTCGATCGACCTGAACAGGTCGCGGGCGCCGAAGACCTGGTCCTTACGTGGCACGTCGCGGGACGTGACGGTGAAGTCGACCATCTTCAGCCCCAGCCGCTCGCACGCGTCTCGCTCAAGCGCGTAGAAGCTGGCGTCGAAGCCGCCGCGCAGGTTCACGACAGTTTTGATCCCCTGGTCACGCCACCACTTCAGCTGGAACGGCCAAGGCTGGTTGGTTCGGACCATATCCGGCCCGATCCAATGGGCGTTGGTGAAGCCCAGGCGCAGGAAGGCGTGGTCGCCCCACCAGAAGTTCCAGTACGCCTTCGCTCGTCCGGCGGGGGTTGAGAGGTCGTATCCGGCCACGGCTCACCTTCGATCGGGCGCCCGTCTAGCCGATGCCGGGCCGATGCGCGAGACGTGAGCGGCGCCAGCGCGACTTGACTTGCGGCGCGGCGCACCCGACCGGAGGACGATGGCGAGCCCGTCCACATCGTCCGAGCTGACGAACCGCGCCTTGCTGGGGCGCGTCTGGCGCGAGCAGCTCAAAGCCCGCTGGCCCGAGTTCGCGCTCGGCGTGGCCGCCGCCGCCGTGACCGCGGGCGTCACCGCTTGGATCCTGGCGATGCTGCGGCCGGCGATCGACGGCTTGTTGGTGGAGCGCAGCTCAGACCTGTGGGCCATTCCGCTGACGATTGCGGCACTCGCCCTGCTGCGGGTGGGCGCGGCCCTTGTGCAGGCGCGGATCGTCAACCGCTTAGGGCACGGGCTCGTCGGCCGGCTGCAGGTGCAGCTCTTCGCACGCATGGTCCGGGCCGATCTCGCGACCCTGCGCTCCCAACACTCCGGCGCGTATGTGTCGTCCGTCCTGTTCGACGCGAACCTCATCCGGGAGGCGTTCACTCAGGGCGTCATAAACTGGGCCCAGCACGCGCTGACCATCGTGGCCCTGTTGATCGGCATGCTCTGGATAGACCCGCTGCTGACGCTGCTGGTCGCGCTGGCCATGCCGGTGGTCGGCGAGGTCATGAAGCGGTTCTCCCGGCGCACCCGAAAGGCCGCGGAAGGGGCGATGGCGGAGACCGCCAGCCTTTCGACCGCCCTCATGGAGAGCCTGGACGGGGTCAAGATCGTCAAGATCGAGAACCGCGAGGCTGCCGAGGAGGCCCGCGTGGCAGAGGTGGTCGAGCGTCGCCAACGGCACGTGATCGCCGGCGCCACCGCTCGCTCTTCGGCCGCCCCGGTGACGGAGTTCGTTTCGACCCTGCTGGTGGCCGCAGTCTTCGCCTATGGCGGCTGGCGCGCGCAGACCGGCGAGCTGACCGTCGGAGAGTTCGCCACCTTCTTCGGCATGCTGCTGGCCGCCGGCCAGTCGGTCCGTCAGCTGGCCAATCTGCAGACGGTGATGAGCGAAGGCCTGACCGCCGCACGGCGCTTGTTCGCCGCCTTGGACGTGGAGCCGGAAATCGCCGACCGAGAGGGCGCACAGCCGCTGGAGCGTGGCGCCTGCGACATCCGCCTGGAGGACGTCACCTTCGCTTACCATCCGGGGGCGCCGGCGCTCAGCGGGGTGACGATCGAAGCGCGTCCGGGGGAGACGGTGGCGCTGGTGGGGCCTTCGGGGGGCGGCAAGAGCACCATCCTGAACCTCATTCCGCGCTTCTATGAGGCCCAATCCGGCCGCGTGACCATCAACGGCAGCGACGTGCGGGACCTGACGGTCGCCTCGCTTCGCGACAGCATCGCCCTGGTGACGCAGGAGCCGTTCCTGTTCGACGACACCATTCGGGCCAATATCGCCTACAGCCGCCCCGACGCATCGGACGCCGAGATCGTCGCAGCCGCAGAGGCGGCCGCCGCGCACGACTTCGTCCTGAACCTGCCCGCCGGTTACGAAACTCAGGTCGGTGAGGCCGGGGCGCGGCTCTCAGGCGGCCAGCGCCAGCGGATCGCGATCGCCCGCGCCTTCCTCAAGGACGCGCCGATCCTTCTGCTCGACGAAGCGACCAGCGCCCTGGACGCAGAGAGCGAGGCCAAGGTGCAAGCCGCCCTGGAGCGGCTGATGCACGGCCGCACGACCCTGATGATCGCTCATCGCCTGGCCACCGTGCAGAACGCCGACCGCATCTACGTCATCGAAGCGGGGCGCGTTGTGGAGCAAGGACGGCACAAGACGCTGATCGGCAAGCGCGGCCTTTACGCCCGCCTGGCGCAAGGACAATCGCTCGACGAGGCGACCGCCTCATGAAGCGGCCGTTTTCGGCGCCGAGCGTGACCTCGGCGGCGGCGGCTCTAGTCTCCGCCTACCTGCGCTTCTGCTACCGCACCATGCGCTGGGTCGAGCACGGTCGCGAGATCGCGGAGGCCGATTGGGCTGGGGGCGGCGGCGTCATGCTGTGCTTCTGGCACTCGCGCGTCTCGCTGGCCCCGAAGTGCTGGCCGCTCGACCGCGCGCAGGAAGCGCGGGCGCTGATCTCATTGTCCCGCGACGGCGAGTTCATCGCTCAGACGATGGAGCGGCTCGGCTTCCCGGCGATCCGCGGCTCCAAAGCCAAGGATACGGACCGCACGAAGAACAAGGGGGGCGCGGCTGCCTTCCGGGACATCGTCCGCTGGGTCAGAGGCGGCAAGATGATCGCGATCACGCCGGACGGTCCCCGCGGCCCGGCCGAGCAGATGGGCGACGGTCCGCCGATGATCGCGCGAATCACGGGCGTCCCCGTGCTGCTGGCGGGCTTCGCCTGCAAACCAGCCATTCATCTGAAGACGTGGGACCGCACGGTCGTCCCGCTCCCGTTTTCGCGCGCCGCCATCGTCTGGGATGGGCCACTGCACGCGCCGAGCGACGCCGATGAGGAGACCATGAAGGCGTTGAGCCTCGAATGGGCTGACCGGCTCAGCGCCGCCACCCGTCGGGCCGAGGCGATGGTCGGATGAGCGCCGCTCTCAGCGCCTACCGGTTGGCGACGACCCTGCTTCAACCGTTCGCGCCGTTGGTGCTGCGCGGACGGATGCGCCGGGGAAAGGAGGATCCGGCGCGTCTGCGCGAGCGGCTCGGCTTCCCCAGCGTCTCGCGCCCCGACCGTACAGTCGTGTGGCTGCACGGAGCGAGCGTCGGCGAGAGCCTATCGCTGCTGCCGCTGGTCGAGCGTCTCCGTGGTGAGCGGCCCGATCTCACGCCGCTGGTCACGGCCGGCACCGTGACGGCGGCGGAGCTTCTTGGCGCGCGTCTTCCTGAAGGCGCCATCCACCAGTATGCGCCCATCGACACCCCCGCGACCGCGCAACGCTTCATCGACTACTGGCGACCTGCAGTCGGCGTCTTCTGCGAGGGCGAGCTGTGGCCGAACCTTCTCCTGGAGGCGAAGGGACGAGGCGTGAAGCTGGCGCTCGTCAGCGCGCGCATGACCGAGAAGAGCGCCCGTGGTTGGGCGCGCTGGCCCGCCGCCGCACGCCGCCTGCTCGGCGCCTACGACCTGGTGCTGGCGCAGGACACCGCCTCCCGCCGGCGCATCGAGGTGTTGGGCGCCCAAGTGGCCGGCATGTCCAACTTTAAGCTGGCGGGATCGGCGCCCCCTTACGATCCAGCGGAACTGGAGCGCCTCCGGGCCGCCATAGGCGAGCGTCCGGTCGTGGTCGCCGCGAGCACGCACCCGCGCGAGGAGACGCTGATCGACGAGGCGCTGGACGGTGCGGACGCTCTGCTGGTCCTCGTGCCGCGCCATCCGCTGCGTGCGCCCGAGATCGCCGCCGCGCTTTCGGACGAGCGCCTCGCCCAGCGGACCCGAGGCGATCCGCCCCGCCCGGACACGGACGTTTACCTGGCCGACACCTTGGGCGAACTGGGCCTCTTCCTGCGCTTGGCCGATGTGGTCATCATGGGCGGCAGCTTCTTCCGAGGCGTCGGAGGCCACAACCCCCTCGAGCCCGCCCGGCTCGGCAAACCCGTCATCACGGGCCCGGACCTTTCGAATTGGGCCGAGGTCTACGCGGCCCTCTTCGAAGCCGGTGGCGCGGTCGCCGCCGACGTGGACACCCTGCAGGAACGACTTCACGCTTGGCTCGGCGATCCTGCCTCCGCGCGGGCGGCCGGGAAGGCCGCAAAGGCGTGGGCCGAGGCCGCGAGCGATCCGGTGGGCGTCGCTTGGCCCCACCTCGAAGCTCTTCTTCCGGAACGACCCGTATGAAACTCTCAACCCCACGCTGGTGGTACGTGCGGGAAGGGGCTCCGGCGCCGGTGCGCCGCGCCCTCTTGAAGCCCGCGTCCTGGGCTTGGGCGGCGGCTACAGCGCGGCGCATCGCGCGGGCCGAGCCCGCCGACGCAGGCGCGCCGGTCATCTCTATCGGCAATCTCACGGTCGGCGGCTCGGGGAAGACACCCGTGGCGCAGGAGGTCCTGCGGCTGCTGCGCGAGGCGGGGGTGGACGCCCACGGCCTCTCACGCGGGTACGGCGGTTCGTTGGCTGGCCCTGTCCGGGTCGAACCTTCGTTCCATGAGGCTGCGCAGGTGGGCGACGAGCCCCTGATGCTGGCCCGCCATGCGCCCGTCTGGGTGGCGCGTGATCGGGCGGCCGGCGCCGTGGCCGCCGTGGAGGCGGGCGCTCAGGTCGTGGTGCTGGATGACGGACATCAGAACACCGCCCTCGCCAAGACCCTCTCCATCGTGGTCGTGGACGGGGAGACGCGAGGCGAATGGCCGTTCGGCGACGGATCTGTCTTTCCGGCTGGGCCTATGCGGGAGCCGCTGAAGGCCGGCCTCGCCCGTGCGGACGCCATCGTGGTGCTGCTGCCGCCGGACGTGGATCAGATCGACCCGGCCCTGCGGACGCTTCTGACCCTCTATGGCGACCTGCCGATCCTGGCCGCGCGTCTGGAGGCGTCGGTAGCGCCGCCGACGGGGCCGATCGTCGGCTTCGCTGGCGTAGCGAAACCATGGAAGGTGGACCGCTCGCTGCGGGCCGCCGGCGCACGCGTGGTCGACTTCGCCGGCTTCCCTGACCATCGCCCCTACTCAGAGCGGGACCTGAAATGGCTAGAGACGCTGGCGAAAGAGCGCGACGCCCGACTCGTCACGACCGAGAAGGACTGGGTCCGGCTGCCGCCCGCCTGGCGTGACCGCGTGACCGCGTGGCCGGTGCGCGCCCGCTTCCTGGCGGAGGCCGGAGCGCGCGCGCTGCTGCTGTCTGCTGTCGGCCGCCGCTAGCGGCTGTACGCCTTCCCGCCCTTCATCACGAACTGCACCTGGCGGAGCGTCGCGACGTCTTTCAGCGGATCACCGGCGACGGCGATCAGATCGGCCTGTTTGCCGGGCGTGAGGGCGCCGATCTGGTTGGACAGCTGCAGGTGTTCGGCCGCAACAACCGTGGCCGAGCGGATCGCCTCGAGGGGGCTCATGCCGGCCTGCACCAGCAGGGCGAACTCGCCCGCGTTGTCGCCGTGAGCGCTCACGCCCGTATCCGTGCCAAAAGCGATCTTCACCCCGCCGGCATGGGCGCGTCGGGCCATCTCCAACATCAGCGGACCGGCCTGCATCGCCTTCGCCTTCTGGGCTGGAGTGAAGAAGGTGTCAGGCTTCGCCGCCTCGCGGGCCACATAGTCTCCGGCCATCAAGGTGGGCACGAGGTAGGCGCCGCGCTGCTTGAACAGGCGGATCGATTCTTGGTCGAGATAAGTGCCGTGCTCGATGGAGTCTCCGCCTGCCTTCAGGAAAGAGTTGATGCCGTCTGCGCCGTGAGCGTGGGCGGTCACCTTGCGTCCCATGCGGTGGGCGGCGTCGACGATCGCGTTCAGCTCCTCATCGCTGAACTGCTGGCCTAGGCCGGCGGCGGTGTTGGACAGCACGCCTCCGGTAGCCGTGATCTTGATCACGTCGGCGCCGAGCCGGATCTGCTCGCGAACGGCTCGGCGACAGTCGTCCGCACCCGAGCAGATGGACCCCGGCCGAAGCGGCGCCATCACGTCGGGGCGATAACCGTGCACGTCCCCGTGCCCGCCATGAACGCTGATGGAGGAGCCGGAGGCGACGATCCGCGGGCCGTCGACTTGGCCTTTGGCGATGGCGTCGCGCAGCGCGAAAACCGCCTCGTTGTCGGCGCCAAGGTCGGCCACGGTCGTGAACCCGGCCAGGAGAGTCTTGCGGGCGAACCCCGCCCCTTCCATCGCCTGGGTTGCGGAGGTCTGGGTCACTTCCTGCAGCCGGCCATTCGGGTTCTGCTCGCTCGTGATGTGCACGTGACTGTCGATGAGGCCCGGCAGCACGAACTGATTGCGCAGATCGACGACGCGGCCTTCGCCGACGAACCCGTCACGAATTTCGGAGATGCGGCCGCCGACGATCACGAGGGTCTTGTTGGTCTCGACTCGCCCGGTCGCCGGATCGGCCAGCAGCCGCCCGGCCTGGACGTAAACGGTTTCAGCCTGTGGAGCTTGGGCGGCGGCGGAGCCAGCCAGGACGGCGGCGATGGCGGCGGCGACGACGGTGCGGAGCATGGGTGTCCCTGAACAGAGTTCAGGCGAGCTTACACGCTGATACGAAGGCGAAAAGCGCTCAACGCGCGAGGGCGCGCCAGCCGATGTCGGTCCGGTGGAACCCGCCAGGCCAATCGATCGCCGCCACCGCCGCGTAGGCCCGCTCCCGCGCCTCCAGGATGTCCCTGCCCCGGGCGCAGACGTTCAACACCCGCCCGCCTGCGGCGCGAAGCGATCCGTCCTCACCCCGGGTCGCGCCGGCATGGAAGACGGTGACGTCCGGGCCGAAGTCCCGCTCAGCGCCACGGATGATGGAGCCCGGCAGCGGGCTGTCGGGATAGCCCTTGGCGGCCAACACCACGCAGATGGCCGCCTCGTCCCGCCAGACGGGCGCCGGCAGCTTGGACAATCCACCGGCCGCCGCACCGAGCAGATAAGGAACGATGTCGCTCTCCAAGCGCAGCATCAGCACCTGACATTCAGGGTCGCCAAAGCGGGCGTTGAACTCGACCAGCCGCGGAGTGTCGTTCTCGATCATCAGCCCGGCGTAGAGCACGCCGCGATAGGGCATGCCCTCCGCCGCCATGCCGCGGACGGTGGGCTCCACGATCCGTGTGCGGGTCGCCTCAATCACCGCCTCCGTCAAAACGGGGGTCGGGGAGTAGGTGCCCATGCCGCCGGTGTTTGGGCCCGCGTCGCCGTCGAAGGCGCGTTTGTGGTCCTGCGCCCCGCCGAACAGGATGGCCGTCTCGCCATCGCACAGGGCGAAGAGGGAGGCCTCTTCGCCGGCCATGAACTCCTCAATGACCACCCGCTCGCCCGCCACGCCGAAGCGGCCGGACAGCATGCGGTCTATCTCAAGCTCCGCGTCGGCGCGGTCGGGCGAGATGGCTACGCCTTTGCCCGCCGCGAGCCCGTCCGCCTTGATGACGTAGGGCGGCTCAAAGCGCGAGAGGAAGGCCTTCGCCTCCGCCCGGTCTTCGAACACGCCATAGGCTGCGGTGGGGAGGCCGTGCCGGTCCGCGAAGGCTTTGGTGAAAGCTTTGGAGGTCTCGAGCTGGGCGGCCTTGGCCGTCGCTCCGAAGCAGGGGATTCCCACCTCCGCCAGCCGATCCGCGAGCCCCACCTCGAGCGCCGCTTCCGGCCCGACGACCACCAGGTCGGCGGCCATCTCCTTCGCCAAGGCGACGAGCCCCTCCACGTCCGTCACCTTGACGGGGCGCAACTCGCCAAGCAGCGCCATGCCTGGACTGCCGGGCGCCATCACCAGACGCCGCACGAGTGGCGAGGCCTTGATCTTCCAGGCCAGCGCATGCTCGCGCCCGCCCGAGCCGACGAGGAGGATGTTCATGCGCCGCCTCTAGCGGAGCGGCGCCGGCTGGTCGAGCCTCAGACCAGGAAGGCGAAGACCACGGTGAGCAGACCGATGCCGCCCACGAGCCCTATCGCGACAGCCGGGCTGAACCGCTGCCGCTCCCCGCGGTCCAGCGCCGCCTGGTTCGCCGCGGTGACGGGCGGAACAACGGCGTTGGCTGTCGCGCTCATCCCAGCGGTCTCCTGCGCCATGGCGGTCGACACCTGCGCCTCGGTGTTGGGCGCGCCACCGGCCTCGTCATCGGTCCCCAGCGGAGAGGCGCCCGGGTCGAAGATCCGCTCCTGCCCCTGGGCGTAGCTCTTGGACTCCCAGATCTCCTCCTTGACGGTGGTGGGCGAACCACCGTCGCGACGGTCGCGCGTCTCGGACTCGGGCTTGTGGATCTCGCGGTTCATCGAAGAGGCTCCTTCGAGAGTACGAACAGCCATGCACCGCTGCGGTTCCGAATGGGCTATAGCTCCGGCCATGGTCGAGGAATCGATGACCGTCGCCGGCGCCGACACGGAGGGCAACGCCCGCGCCTACTCCGTCTCGGAGCTCGCTTTCGCGCTCAAGCGAACCCTGGAGGACGCCTACGGCTTCGTGCGGCTGCGCGCGGAGCTGTCGAAGGTTACGCGGCACGCGTCCGGCCACGTCTACCTCACCCTGAAGGACGAGAAGGCCTGCATCGACGGCGTGGTCTGGAAGGGCCAGGTGCGAGGCCTGAAGGCCCAGCCTGAGCAAGGGCTGGAGGTGGTCGTCACGGGCCGCATCACGACCTATCCGGCCTCCTCCAAGTACCAGATCGTCGTCGAGACGATGGAGCACGCCGGCGTCGGCGCCCTTCTGGCGCAGCTGGAGCGACTGAAGGCCAAGCTGCACGGTGAAGGGTTGTTCGATGCCGGCCGCAAGCGGCCCCTGCCCCGCATGCCCGCGACGGTGGGCGTGATCACCAGCCCAACCGGCGCCGTGATCCGGGATATTCTGCACCGGGTGCGCGATCGGTGGCCGTGCCGCGTGATCGTCTGGCCCGTGGTGGTTCAGGGCGACCGCGCGGCGACGGAGGTGGCCGCGGCCATCCGCGGCTTCCAGGCCATGGCCGAGCGGCCGGACGTGCTGATCGTCGCCCGCGGCGGCGGCTCGGTCGAAGACCTGTGGCCCTTCAACGACGAGGCCCTGGCCCGCACGGTCGCGGACTGCACGATCCCCCTGGTCTCCGCCGTCGGGCACGAGACCGACACCACCCTGATCGACTTCGTCTCCGACCGACGGGCGCCGACGCCGACGGCCGCGGCCGAGATGGTTACGCCCGTGCTGGCCGAGTTGAAGGCCCTCACCGCCGATCTGGACCGGCGCATGAACCGGTGCGCCGGTCGGGGCCTGGAGGAACGGCGCACGCGCTTGAACGCCGCCGCCCGGGGCCTGCCGCGACCGGCGGACCTGCTGGCGCTCGCGCAACAGCGCTACGACCTGGCCGCGGGCCGGCTCGGGTCGGCGCTCGAGCGCAACACCGCCGTGCACGAACGCGATCTGGTGCGCACGGCCTCTCGCCTCACGCCGGGCTTGCTGCAGCGCCCCGCCACCCTGAAGGCCGAGCGCCTGGCGGACTGGTCGAAGCGGCTGAAAGACGCCGCCGCCCGCCAGGTCGCCCGCGCCGAGCAGCATGCGCGCCTCGACCAGGTCGCCGCCCGGATGATCGGCGCGCTGCAGCGTCGCGAGGACAGGGCCAAGGAGCGGCTGGCGGCCGCCTCACGCGCGCTGCTGGCGCTGAACCCGGAACGGCCGCTCGACCTCGGTTTCGCCCTGGTGCGCCGGGCGGATGGATCGCTGGCCCACTCGGCGGCGGCGCTCAGCTCCGGCGAGGCGTTGACGCTGAAGTTCAAGGACGGGGAGCGCGGCGCGGTCGTCGATGGGGAGGCTGCGCCAAAGCCGGCGGCGGCGGCCAGACCCGCGCCAAGGCCGGCCGCCCGGACCGCGGCGTCCGATCGGCGACAGGGCGACCTGTTCTGATGCGCCTCACTGGCGAAGGCGCGGCGCGCCTCCTACACTGAGAGCATGAATGCGCACGACCGCAATATCGATGGGCCCGCGGTGCTCCACTACGGAGACGGCGAGTTCGTTGTTCTGAAGCCCGGCCGCTTCGTGACCTGTGCGGTCACGGGCAAGCCGATCCCCCTGCAGGCGCTCCGCTACTGGAGCCCTGAGCTGCAGGAGGCCTATGCCGGTCCCGCGGAGGCGCTGAAGCGTTGGCAGGAAACCCACCCCAAGGCTTGAGCCGCCGCACCGCGCTGGCTCTCGCCGCTTCGGTGGCCGCGACCGGAGCGCAGGCGCAGTCGCCAGTCGTCAATCCGCTGAGGCTCAGCGGACGCCTGCAGCAGGGCGGCCATGCGGTCGGGCGGATCAACGGCCGGGGCGCCGTATTCGTCGACGGAGCCTTCGTCGGTCCGACCTCGCCGAGGGGCGTGTTCGTGGTGGGTTTCGACCGGGACGAGCCGGCCACCCGCCTCGTCCGGGTCGAGAGCGATCGGGGCGTGCTGCAGCAGGTGGTGACGGTGGCGCCCTCCACCTTCGTCGAGCAGCGCGTGGACGGGCTGCCGCCGTCCACCGTCACGCCGACCGATCCCCGTGACCTGGTGAAGATCGCCCAGGACACGGCCAAGAAGCAGGCGGCCTTCAAGAGCCGCGAGGACGCGGACTGGTTCCAGGGCGGCTTCCTGTGGCCGCTCGAGAAGTTTCGGGTCTCCAGCCAGTGGGGCAACCGCCGCATACTGAACGGGGAGCCGCGCACGCCGCACTACGGGATCGATCTCGCCGCGCCGAAGGGCGCCTCCATCAAGGCGCCTGCGCCCGGCCGCGTTGTGCTCGCTGACCCCGACATGCACTTTGAGGGCGGGCTCGTCCTGCTGGATCACGGCCAGGGCCTCATTTCGATGTACCTGCACATGGACAGCATCGATGTGCGCGCGGGCGAAATCGCCTGGCGCGGGACAAAGCTGGGCGAAGTCGGGATGAAGGGGCGCGCGACCGGTCCGCACCTGTGCTGGCGGCTCAAATGGCGCGACCGCAACTGCGACCCCAGTCTCTGGGTTGCGGCCTGACGCCTAGAGCCCTTGGGCCTTTAGCTCGGCGTAGGCCTCGTTGGGCCAGCGCTTGTGGACCCAGAACCACTCCTGCGGCCGTTCCCGCACCCGCCGCTCCACGAAGGCCGTTATCCGGCGAACCCCCTCCTCGATGTCGGCGTTGCGGTCGGCGGTCGCCTCCAGCCGGATCGGCTCATGCACGATCACGCGGAAGCGGGCGCCCTTCACCCGCTCCACCGAGAGGGGCTGGATGTCGGCCCCGAAGCGCAGAGCCAGACGTGAGGGTCCCGGCGCAGCCATGACCTGACGCCCGAAGAAGGGGACAGAGACGCCCTCGTTGAACTTCTGGTCGTTCATCAAGGCTACGGACTCCCCGCGCCTCATCCCCTCAAGCAGCTCTCGCGCGCCCTCCGCCCCCTTTGGCGCGAACAGCTTGATTCCGTAGCGGGCGCGACTCTCCCGCACCGCCCGGTCGAAGTACGGGTTGTTGGCCGCGCGATAGGTGACCTGCGCCTTCACGCCGGCGTGCATCATGGCGGCGGCCATGACTTCCCAGTTGGCGAAATGGCCGGAGATGAAGACGACGGGACGCCCGGACGCGACGATCTGGGCGAAGCGCTCGCCGTTCACGATCTCCACCCGACCCGTGGCGGGAGTGATCCGGTCCATGATCGGGAACTCGGCGAACGTGCGCCCGAGGTTGTCCCACTGGGCCTTGAGCAGCCGCCGCCGCTCAGCGTCGGCCATGTCGGGAAAAGCGAGCCGAAGGTTGCGCTCCGCGGTTCGGTGCGATCCTGAGAGCGGACCGAGTGTCTTCAACAGCGCCGCGCCGAACGCTGACACCCAGTCGACGGGCAGAAGACGCATCAGAGCCGAATAGGCGGCGAAGGCGCCCGCCTCCACCCGCCAGGCGAAATCCTGTCGGCGGCTCACCAAGCGATCGTGATCCCGCCGTCGACCACCATCGCCTGGCCGGTCATGTAGGCCGAGGCCTTTGAGGCGAGATACACCGCCGCGCCCGCGATCTCGTCCGGCTGTCCGATCCGCTTCATGGGCATGGGCTCGGTCACGGACTTCAGGATCTGCGGGTTCTCCCACAGGGCGCGTGCGAAATCGGTCTGGATCAGACCCGGCGCGATGGTGTTCACCCGCACGCCGGACGCGCCGTATTCGACGGCCAGGTTGCGCGCGAGCTGGAAGTCGGCCGCCTTGGAGATGTTGTAAGCGCCGATCATGGCGTTGCCCCGCATCCCGCCGATTGACGATACGATGATGATCGAGCCGTCCCGCCGCTCCAGCATCTGCGGGGCCACCATCTGGATCAGCCAGTGGTTGGAGATGACGTTGTTCTGCAGGATCTTCAGGAACTGCTCGTCACTGATGCCTGAAAGCGGGCCGGCGTAGGGGTTGGACGCGGCGTTGCAGACCAGCACGTCGACCTTGCCGAACGTGCGTACGGTCTCGTCCGTCAGCCGCTGCAACTCGTCGCGCGAGGCGATGTTGGCCGGCACGGCGATGGCGCGTCCCGCGCCGAACCGGTCGTTGATGCTCCTGGCGGCGTCTTCGCAGGCGGGCGCCTTGCGTGAGGAGATCACGACATTGGCCCCGTGCTCGGCGAGTCGGGTGGCGATGGCGAGCCCGATGCCGCGCGACGAACCCGTCACGATCGCGGCCTTTCCGCTCAGGTCGAAGAGTTCCAAGCGCGTCTCCCTTTCAACCGGCTCTTGTTAACCGGATACTCGGGTGATTCCAGCCGGACCCGACTCAGGATGCGGAAAGTCACCACGGCGCTTCTTATCGGCGCCTATCTGTTCCTAGCCCTGACCGTCGCCGCCCTCCTGTGGCGCGGCGGCGCGGGCGTGGGCGCGTCCGCTGCGGCGCTGCTGGGCGCGCTGGGGCTGGTCATCTCCGCCCACGTCTGGATCGCGATGACCGTCAGCGAGAAGGGACTCCGCGAGGAGATCGACGGCATTCGCGAAGCGCACCGTTTGATGCTGGACGCCCTCGATCTGACTCAGGCCGAGCTGAAGGCCCTGTCGGAGACCGAAGATGTGGCGGTGCGCCAGACGGAGGCGCTGACCTCCGAAGTGCGCATGCTCGAGACTTTGGTCGAGCGCATGGGCATGGACATCCAGGCCAAGGCCGCCGGCTTCCGCGCCAGCACCGCCTCGGCGCCGCTCGGCCGAGAGGAGCGCCAGGCGGCAGCCCTGCTGGAGACCGTCCGCGAGGCCCTCGCCGACAACCGGGTGGACCTCTACCTGCAGCCGGTGGTCACCCTGCCCCAGCGCAAGATCATGTTTTACGAGAGCTTCTCGCGCCTGCGCGACGAGGGGGGCCGCGTGATCATGCCCGCGGAGTACCTGTCCGTCGCCGAGCCGGAGGGCCTGGTTCCCGCGATCGACAACCTGCTCCTGTTCCGCTGCGTGCAGATCGTGCGGCGCTTGGCCAAGCAGGATCGCAAGGTCGGGATCTTCTGCAATGTGTCGCTGTCGTCCCTCGGCGACGAAGTCTTCTTTCCGCAGTTCCTGGACTTTCTTGCCGAGAACCGGGACCTCGGGGGCGCCCTGATCTTCGAGCTCGGCCGAGACGCTTTTGACGCGCGCGGCGCGGTCGAGGCCCGCAACATGGCCAAGCTGGCGGACCTCGGCTTCCGCTTCTCGATCGACAAGGTCACCACGCTGGACCTCGACTTCCAGGACCTGCAGCGCTCGGACGTGAAGTTCGTGAAGGTGTCCGCTGACCTCCTGCTGGAGCAACTGCTGGACCTGGAGGAAGGCCCCGCGCTGGCCGCCAATCGCGACATCCACGCCGGCGACTTCGCCGCGCTCACCCGCCGCTACGGCGTGGAGATCGTGGCCGAGAAGGTCGAGCACGAGCGACAGGTGGTCGATATCCTGGAGCTCGACGTCAGTCTCGGCCAGGGGCATCTCTTCGGCGAGCCTCGCGCGATCCGCGAACAAGTGCTCGCGGAGACGACGCCGCCGGCGAACTACATTCGCCAGACGCTGCAGCCGCGACGTTTCGCCAGAGCCGGATGAACCCGGCTGGCTGAAGCCCGAGTTTGAGCGCAAGGCGCGGGACGCGCGCTGTTCCCTTCGCTCGTAGCTTGCTCCTCAACAGAGGAGATCTGACATGTCCCTGGCCATGAGCATCGACGCGACCGCCCTGGACGATGAGCGCTTCGACGCCTTCGTGCGCCGCGACGCGGGCTGGCGCAGCGCGTTCGTCATCGGGGTGAAGACCACCGGCGTCTACTGCCGCGCCGGCTGCCCGGCCCGGGCGCCCCGGCGAGAGAACGTCGTCTTCTTCGACACCGCCGAGCAGGCCAGGACCGCGGGCCTTCGCGCGTGCTTGCGCTGCCGCCCCGATGAGGACCGCGCCGCCCATGCGGCGAGGATCGAGGCCGCCTGCCGCGCGATCGAGGCGGCGGAGACCGCGCCGACGCTGGAGAGGCTGGCGGCGGAAGCAGGCGTCAGCCCCTACCATTTCCACCGCCTGTTCAAGGCGCAGACCGGCGTCACGCCAGCGGCCTACGCCGCTCACGTGAAGGACCAGCGTGCCAAGGCGGCGCTCGCCGGGGGCGCGTCCGTGACCGAGGCCGTGTACGAGGCCGGCTACGGATCGGCTTCCCGCTTCTATGACCGTGCGAAGGACCGCTTCGGCATGGCGCCCAAGACGTTCCGCAAAGGCGCGACGGGCGAACGTATCCGGTTCGCGACAGCGCCTTGCTCGCTGGGCCACGTGCTGGTCGCGGCGACCGAGAAAGGGCTCTGCTCCGTCGAACTGGGCGACGATCCCGAGTCCCTGACCGCCGCTTTCCGCGAGCGTTTCGCCCATGCCGAAGCGATGGAGGCGGACGCGGACCTCGGCGGCATGGTCGCCTCCGTCGTCGCCCTGATAGAGCAGCCGCGGGTCGGCGCGGCCGACCTGCCACTGGACGTGCGGGGGACCGCCTTCCAGCAGCGGGTCTGGGAGGCCCTTCGCAGGATCCCGGCAGGCGAGGTCTGGACCTACGCCCGGCTGGCGGAGGCCATCGGCGCGCCCAAGGCGGTGCGGGCGGTCGGCGCGGCCTGTGGCGCAAACCCCGTCGCCCTAGTCACCCCCTGCCACCGCGTCATTGGCAAGAGCGGCAAGCTCACGGGATATCGCTGGGGCGTGGGACGCAAGCGCGCGCTGCTCGAGCGCGAGCGGTGACCCTGGATTGGAACCGGATCAGTCGAGAGCTGGACGCCGACGGCTTTTCCGTGGCGGGCCGACTCCTCACGCCTGACACCTGCCAGGCTTTGCGAGCCCTGTACTCGGAAGACAGGCCTTGGCGGAAGCAGATCGTGATGGCCCGGCATGGCTACGGCCGGGGCGAATACCGCTACTTCGCCTACCCGCTGCCCGACCCAGTGCAGCGGCTTCGCCAAACGCTCTACCCGCAGCTGGCGACGGTCGCGAACCGCTGGGCCGAACGACTGGGGGAGAGTCGGCGCTTCCCGGATACGCTTGAGGACTTCACCGCCCTTTGCCGCGAAGCGGGCCAGACCCGCGCCACGCCGTTGATGCTGAAGTACGGGCCGGGCGACTACAACCGGCTGCACCAGGATCTCTACGGCGAGCTGGTCTTCCCGCTTCAGGTGGCCGTGGTCCTGAATGAACCGGGGCGCGACTTCGAGGGTGGCGAATTCGTACTGGTGGAGCAGAGCCCGCGCCGCCAATCGAAGGCCGAGGTCGTGCCGCTGAAGGAAGGTGAGGGCGCCATCTTCGCGGTGCGGGAGCGGCCTGTGGAGGGCGGCCGAGGCTGGTACATGGCGCAGCTACGTCACGGCGTCAGCCGGATCCGTTCGGGCGAGCGGATGACCCTCGGCGTCATCTTCCACGATGCGGCCGGATAGGCGTTGACCTCGACGACGACGGCGGGCAAGGCCCCGCCATGACCGCCTCCACGCCCCAGCTCATCTCCGGCCTGTCCGAGATCGCCGACCGCTATGACGCGATCCTCTGCGATGTTTGGGGCGTGATCCATAACGGGCGGGAGAGCTTCGCTCCCGCAGCCGAGGCGCTGGTGCGCTTCGGCGAGCGCCGTGGTCCCGTCGTGCTGATCTCCAACGCCCCGCGGCCGGGCGCGGCTATCGTGCCCCAGCTGAAGGAACTGCACGTGCCTCGTGAGGCGTGGAGCGCGATCGTCACCTCCGGCGACGCGACTCGGCAGGAGTTGGTGCGACGCGCTCCAGGGCCGGCCTGGGCCTTGGGTCCTGCCCGTGACGCGCCGCTTTACGAGGGGGTGGGCCTGGAGCTGACGGAGACGCCCGAGCAGGCCGCCTTCATCTCCTGCACGGGCCTCTTCGACGACGAGATCGAAACGCCCGAAGACTATCGCGAGCGGCTGACGGCTTGCGCGGCCCGTGGCCTGCCGTTCATCTGCGCCAACCCTGATCGGGTGGTTCAGCGCGGTGACCAGCTGATCTACTGCGCCGGCGCCCTCGCGGACCTCTATGCCGAGCTCGGCGGGCCCGTCACGATGGCCGGTAAGCCCTACGCCCCGATCTACGAGCTCGCCCTGGCCGAGGCCGAACGCCTCGCGGACCGCAGGCTCGATCGCGCTCGCATCCTCGCGATCGGCGACGGACTGCCCACCGACGTCAAGGGCGCGAACGCACAGGGCCTCGACCTGCTGTTCGTGGCCGAAGGCATCCACGCCGCCGACCTGCTCGCCGACGACGGCGCAGTGTCGCCAGATCGCGCCCGCGCCTTCCTGGAACGCGAAGGCGCCACGGCCACCTGGCTCGACGCCGCTCTGCGCTGGTAGGCCGCCCTCGCCTTGGAACGGACGGAGCGGTAAAGACCCGCCGATGAACGGCTCCGATTCCTCCCCGCCCCCGCTGGGCTACATCCTCGATGAACTCGAAGTCGGCATGACGGCCGAGATCATCCGGATCGTGACCGAAAAGCAGATCGAGCTGTTCGCTGAGGCTTCTGGCGACGACAACCCCGTGCACATGGACGAGGCCTTCGCCGCCCAGACCGCGTTCCGCGGGCGCATCGCCCACGGGCTTCTTTCGGCTTCGTTCGTCTCGGCCGTGGTCGGCACGCGGCTGCCTGGACCGGGATCCCTCTACCTCGGGCAGACCCTGAGCTTCCACAAGCCGGTGAGGATCGGCGACGAGGTGACCGCGCGCGTCACCGTGGCCGCGATCGATGCGGTCGGCGCACGCGTGACGCTGCGCACCGAATGCCTGGTGGGCGGCGAGCCAGCCCTTGAAGGCGAGGCGACTGTGCGCGTGCCTCGTCGGCGCAAGAAGACGGCGTGAGCCTCAAGATCATCCACGGCTGGAGCGACCTGGACGCCGGCGACCGCGGCGCCGCGCTGGCGCTCGGGAATTTCGATGGGGTGCACCGTGGTCATCGGGCGGTGATCGCAGAGGCCGCCAAGATCGCCCGCAAGAGCGGCGCGCCGCTCGGCGTCGTCAGCTTCGATCCTCATCCGCGTCGATTCTTCAAACCGGATTCCGAACCGTTCCGGATCATGACGCTGAACCAACAGGGCCGCGCCTTGGCGGACCTCGGCGTCGACCGCCTGCACATCCTCCGGTTCGACGCCGAGATGGCGGGCATGAGCGACGAGGCCTTCGCGCGGGACGTGCTGGCCGCCGGCCTCGGGGCGCAGCACGTTGCGGCAGGCTTCGACGTCACTTTCGGCAAGGGCCGCACCGGCAGCGCAGAACGGTTGAAGGGGTTTGGCGATCAGTTCGGCTTCACCGTCTCGATCTGCCCCGAAGTGGGGGACGACGGCGGTCGACGCCTCTCCTCCTCCGCGGTGCGCGAGGCCCTGCAGACGGGACGCCCGGAGCTGGCGGCCGAGATCCTGGGCCGCCCCTTCGCCATCGAAGGCGTGGTGCAACACGGCGACAAGCGTGGACGGGAGCTCGGCATGCCGACCGCGAACGTGGCCCTGAGCGACTATCTGCGGCCGGCCTACGGCGTCTACGCCACCCGCACGGTCCTGCCGGACGGGCGGGAGGTGCCAGGCGTCGCCAACCTGGGCGTGCGGCCGATGTTCGCCACTCCCGATCCGTTGCTCGAGGTCTGGCTGTTTGACTTCGACGAGGACCTCTACGGTCAGCTGATCGAGACGCAGCTCATCGCCTATTTGAGGCCTGAAATGCGGTTTGAGGGTCTTGAACCTCTGATGGCTCAAATGCAGTCGGACGCCGAAGCCGCCCGGGCGATCCTTAGCCTCTAGAGCTCTGCAGGGTGGCCTCGTCCTCCCCCCTCTGCTAACCGCAACCGACCATGGCCGACGACCAAACGACCGCGCGCGATTACCGCGAAACCGTGTTCCTGCCCGACACCGCATTTCCTATGCGGGCCGGCCTGCCCAAGCTCGAGCCAGCCATTCTGGAACGGTGGAGGTCGGCCGACCTCTACCGCGCGCTGCGCAAGAACCGTCAGGCGAAGGGCGCGCCGCTGTTCGTGCTGCACGACGGCCCGCCGTACGCCAACGGGGCCATCCATATCGGGCACGCGCTGAACAAGGTGCTGAAGGACTTCGTGGTCCGCTCGCGCTTCGCGCTGGGTTACGACGTCGACTACGTTCCGGGATGGGACTGCCACGGACTTCCGATCGAGTGGAAGATCGAGGAGGAGTTCCGCGCCAAGGGTCGCCGCAAGGACGAGGTCTCCAAGGCCGAGTTCCGCACGCGCTGCCGCGAGTACGCCGACCACTGGATCGCCGCGCAGCGCGACGAGTTCGAGCGCCTGGGCGTGATCGGCGACTGGGATGGCCGCTACGCCACTATGGATTTTGCGACCGAGGCGGCCATCGTGGGCGAGTTCCACCGCTTCGCCGCCTCCGGTCAGCTCTACCGCGGCTCTAAGCCCGTGATGTGGAGTCCAGTCGAACGTACCGCCCTGGCGGACGCCGAAGTCGAGTACCACGAGCATGTCTCGCCCACGATCTGGGTGAAGTTCCCGGTCGTGACCTATCGGGAGGACGAGGCCGCGGTATCGAACCGGCCCGAGGGGGACAACGTCTTCCGGCTACCGCCCAACGATGCGGCGGTGGTGATCTGGACGACCACTCCGTGGACGATCCCTGCAAACCGGGCGATCGCCTACGGGCGAGACATCGCCTACGGCCTCTACGAGGTCGAGGCCATGGAGACGGACCTGCCGTTTGAGCCCTGGGCCAAGCCCGGCGACCGGCTGATCTTAGCTGACAAGCTGGCCGAGGACGTGCGCTCCGCCGCCAAGATCGCCGAGTGGCGGCGGGTCGAGGACGTCGACTGTGAGGGCCTGGTCTGCAGCCACCCGCTGGCCGCACTGGACCCAGAAGGCTTCGGCTTTTCGGTGCCATTGCTGGCGGGCGCGCACGTGACCGACGACGCGGGCACAGGCTTTGTCCACACTGCGCCGGGCCATGGCGTGGAGGACTATCTGGTCTGGCTGGAGAGCGGCCGGCGGGAGATCCCCGACACGGTCGATCCGGACGGCGCCTACTACGATCACGTGCCCCTGTTCGGCGGCCTGAAGGTGATCGAAACCGAAGGCAAGAAGGCAGGCAAGTTCGGGCCCGCCAACAACGCTGTGATCGAAAAGCTGATCGAGGCGGGCACCCTGCTGGCTCGGGGGAGGCTGGAGCACTCCTACCCGCACTCGTGGCGCTCCAAGGCTCCGGTCCTGTACCGCAACACGCCTCAGTGGTTCGTGCGCATGGACGCGCCCATCGAGGGCAATGGCTTCGTGCGGGCCGCCGACGGCCTGGAAGACGGCCGCACCTTGCGGGAGCGGGCCCTGAAAGCGATCGACGAGACCGCCTTCTATCCAGAGGCCGGCCGCAACCGCATCCGCTCGATGGTGGAGAACCGGCCGGACTGGCTGATCAGCCGGCAGCGCGCCTGGGGCACGCCTCTGGCCATGTACGTCGAAAAGACCACCGGCCAGCCGCTGGTCGACGAGGCGGTCAACCAGCGCATCCTTGAGGCGATCTCCGCCGAGGGCGCAGACGCCTGGTTCACACGCCCCGACGCGGACTTCCTCGGGAACCTCGATCCCGACAAGTACGAAAAGGTCGAGGACATTCTCGACGTCTGGTTTGACAGCGGCTCGACCCACGCCTTCACCCTGGAAGGGCGCGCCGACTCCAAGTGGCCTGCCGACCTGTATCTCGAGGGCTCCGACCAGCACCGTGGCTGGTTCCAGTCTTCGCTGCTTGAGGCCTGCGGCAGCCGGGGCCGAGCCCCCTACAACGGCGTGTTGACCCACGGCTTCGTGCTCGACGAGGCCGGAGAGAAGATGTCGAAGTCCAAGGGCAACGTCACCGCGCCCCAGGACGTGGCTAAGGAGAGCGGCGTCGAGATCCTGCGCCTGTGGGTCGCCTTCGCCGACTATTCGGACGACCTGCGCATCGGCAAACAGATCCTGCAGACGACGGTCGACGCCTACCGCAAGCTGCGCAACACCCTACGCTACCTGCTGGGCGCTCTCGCCGGCTTCACGGACGAAGAACGTGTCGCCCCGGACGCGATGCCGCCCCTTGAGCGCTTCATCCTGCACCGGCTGTGGGAGCTGGACGCACAAGTGCGGGACGCGTACGCCGGCTATCGCTTCCAGGACGTGATCCGGGCCATTGCGGAGTTCTGCTCCAACGAGCTGTCGTCGCTGTACTTCGACGTGCGCAAGGACAGCCTGTACTGCGATCCGCCCTTCTACGACCGCCGCCGCGCCTGCCGTACGGTGATGGACCTCGTGTTCGAGCGTCTGACGGTTTGGCTGTCGCCGCTGCTGGCCTTCACCACGGAGGAAGCGTGGTCGACGCGCTTCCCGCAAGGCGGCCCCAACGCGCTGCGCGTCTTCCCCGATACGCCCGAGGCCTGGCGCAACGACGCCGAGGCCGCACGCTGGGCCAAGGTGCAGACCGTGCTGAGCGTCGTCACCGGCGCCCTGGAGTTGGAGCGCCGCGAGAAGCGTATCGGCTCGGCGCTAGAGGCGGCTCCGCAGGTCTGGATCGCCGACTCCGAGCTGCTGGCCGCCTTCGACGGTCTGGACGCGGCGGAAGTCTTCCGGACCAGCCAGGCCACGCTCCATGCGGGTCAAGGGCCGGAGGGCGCCCATGCGGAAGAGGGCGTCCCGGTCGTGGTGCGCGCTGACCTGGCGGAGGGCCGCAAGTGCGCCCGCTCCTGGAAAGTGCTGCCTGAGGTCGGCTCTGACCCGCGCTATCCGGACGTGACGCTGCGGGACGCCGAGGCCCTGGCCTGGTGGGACGCGCGGCCGTGACCCTTAGCGCCCGCTTGGCCTACCTCATCGCCGCCGTCGTGGTGGTCGCCGACCAGATCACCAAGGCGCTGATCCTCTACGCCATCCGACTGCCAGAAATTGGCAAGGTGGAGCTGTCGCCGATCTTCGACCTGACCATGGTTTGGAACCGAGGCGTCAGCTTCGGCATGTTCCGAGCCGACCAGGACCTGACGCGCTGGCTGCTAGTGCTGTTCTCCGTGGGCGTGTCGATCGCGCTGGCGATCTGGGCGCGTCGGGCGGACCGTAGGTTGCTCGCCTGGGCGATCGGACTCGTCATGGGCGGAGCGGTCGGCAATGTGATCGACCGGATCCGCTTCGGCGCCGTTGTGGACTTCCTGGACTTCTCCGGCCTCTGGTTTCCATGGGTGTTCAACATCGCCGACAGCGCCATCACGGTAGGCGTCGTCCTGTTGCTGCTGGACAGCGTCGTCGCAGAGCGGCGCGGCGCCATCGACTCGCCACAGAGGTCAGAGTAAATCCGCCGTTCTCGCCAGAGCCGCACGCCGGCTCGTAGGAGCATAAAAAGCATGACCCCGACCCGCACCGCGGTCGCCGTCCTCATCGCCGCTGGCGCGCTCGCCGGCTGCGGTTCCGCCCGTGAGGCGCTGGGCGTCGCCAAGGTCACCCCCGACGAATTCCGCGTCGTCACCAAGGCGCCGCTGGTGGTGCCGCCAGACTATGCGCTGCGTCCGCCGACGCCGGGCGAACCCCGTCCGGCGGAACTGCTGCCCGACAGCGCCGCCCGTCAGGCCGTCGCCGGCCAACGCGCCTCGGCCAACCGCTCCGCAGGCGAGCAGGTGCTGGTGGCGAAGGCCGGCGCCGAGCGCGCCGATCCTCTGGCGCGCTATGTCGTGGACGACGAGTTCGGTGATCTCGCCTACAAGGACAAGAGCTTCGCCGACCGCGTCATGTTCTGGCGCAAGGATGATCCGGCCCAGCAGGGCGCCGTCACCGCAGATCCTTCCACGATCGATCCGGCTGTTGAGGCCGAACGAGTGAAGAACCTCACGGGCGGCAAGGACATCGTGATCGCCCGCGAGAAGCCGCGCTTCAAGTTGCCTGGTCTCTGAGCGGCGGGACGTGGAATGTCGAAGGCGTCGGTCTTAGGCCGACGCCTTTTTCATTGGTTCACATCCGAGCGGACGGCGCGCAGCCAAGACCCGAGGACGCTAGCCGTGTCCGTCGCCTCGGCGAACGCGGATCATGCCCGCTTGTCGCCGAGGAGGCGCGCGGACACGAAGCGGTCGAGCGCCAGGGGCCCAGCGCCCCGCGTCGCCAGTTGCAGGCCCACCAGGATCAGCATCGTGGCCGGAAACGCTCCGCGAACACCCGCCTTGGCGTCGACCATCGCAACGGCGACGGCGAAATTGAAGGCGCACACCAGACCCGCGATCCGCGTGAACCCGCCCAAGGCGATGGCCAGCCCACAGGCCAGCTGAGCGTACACGGAGAGGGGCGCCATCAGGGCGGGCGCCGGGAAGTTATGAGAGCTCAGGAAACGGGCGAACTCCGCCATCCGCTCGGAGCTGATGACGTTGTCCCAGACGCCCCAAACAAGAAACGCGCCGACGAACAGTCGTAGAAGTAGCCAGGTCCAAGGCTCCGCCCGCACCAACGCGCCTCGCGGGCCCGACGTCCGATGATCCGTCATCCATTGCATGTCTTCGCCTCCCCCAACTCTGATGAGATTGGCGCAAGCTGGACTTAACGTCGACCGCAGAGCGGCGAACGACAACTGCGGCCCGAGCGTCGCATCCACTGCATGGATGCTTTCGTCCCCGGCAGGCCGTTGACTTAGCGCCCGTTGGGCCTCGACTCTGGGCCGAAGTCAAAGCGCTGCAGGGCCACGTGCTGCTCCCATGCGCTGCGGTCCTTGAAATCCAAGCCGCGACTCCAAGCCGATCCGACGTAGTAGACAAACGGCCGCCCTGGCGTGACGCGGACGAGGATCAGGTAATTGTCCGCGTCTTCAGCGAAGCCTTCCACCAAAGCCGGGTCCACCGCGACGGCGATGCCGAGGCTGCCGTGGTCGGCGCTCTCCGGCTCCCAGAATTGGAGGCGGCCGTTCGCGCGATCCCGTGTCACCGCGCCTGCATCCGCGCCGATCCGCCGCTTGGAGATGCCGATGCCGACCACCAGGGGATCGGGGCGATCGGAATGGAGGGTCGACTCCATGCGCGTGAAGCTCGACCCAAGCGGAAGGGACAGCCTGCGCGTCTCCCAAACCTTGCGAACGACATCGACCGGCCAGGGGCGGTAATCGACGCTGAAGCGGGCTTCCGCGCCGCCGCTCGCTTCGATCCGGTGGCGAGAGAAGTTGCGGCTGGTCCAAAGCTTGTTGTCGTACCAGACGCCGAGCCCCCCGGCGCCTCGCCCGCGGCCGACATCGTAGTAGTCGAGCCCCTCGCCCCGATCGACGTGGTAGTTCGGGAACTTCAGCTGGCGGTCCATGAAGGGCCAGCGGACCCGCTTGGCCCAGACATCGACACCCGAGCCGGACGGGGGCTCCCGCGCCTCCAGGGCCGGACCATAGATCCGGTGTGCGACCCGGTCGTTCTCCCAGAGCAGGTCGTCGAAGCGCTCGGGCGCAAAGCGGACGACGGCGCGGGGCGCCTGCTCGCTTGCGACCGGCGGAGTTAGCCGCTCGATGGCGGACGGGCGCTTCAACGTCGCTGGGTCATAGCCGAGCGCTCGGGTCGCGCGCATCTCGGCCTCACGTCGGCGGATCTCCTCCTCACCGACCACCGTGACGGGCGGCGGAGGCGTCGGCGTTGTCGCGGCGATGACGTCTGGCGCGTCCCGGCCCGGTTCGGGGGTCGGCAATGGCCGCGGCGGCTCCGCGAGGGCCGCGATCTCTAGGCCCGCTAGCAGGTACGCCCCCGTGGCGTAGAGTCCGACTTCTTCGAGCCCTGTGGGGACCGGCTGGTCTCCCGTCTTCTGCGAAGCCCCTACGAGGCCGCTCGGCAGGACATGGCGGTTCAGGGCCGCCCACCCGCGGAGGGCATGAGGCTGATAGCGGCTTCGATCCAGCAGCCCATGATTGACGCCCCAGGCGATGGCGTAGACGTGGAAGGCTGAACCGGAAGTCTCGGCCTGGGGAAACGCCTCCGGATCGAGCAGGCTGGCGCGCCAGAGCCCGTCGGGCTGCTGCAGTTCGGCGACGCGGCCCGCCAACTGCTGGAAGAGATCAACGTAGTAGGCGCGACCCGGGTAGTCCGCCGGCGTCGATTCAAGCCAACGCGCAAGCCCGGCCAGCACCCAGCCATTGCCTCGTGACCAGAAGATGGGTTGTCCGTTCCGACTCGTCCGATCCTTGAACCTCGCGTCCCGCAGGAAGAGCCGGTGCTCCGGCGACCAAAGCCTTGCAGCTGTGCGGCGCCACTCCTTGTCAGCGGCGGCGAGGTACTTCGGGTCGCCCGTCAGAGCCGACATGCGGGCGAGAACAGGCGGAGCCATGAAGAGCGCGTCGCACCACCACCAGACGAGCTCAGGCGTTTCCTGGCTGCGCGCCAGGTGCGGAACCTGCCAATCGAGCCGCTGCCGCAGCGGCATGAGCACGCCTTCCTGGCGCCGGCGCGCATAGAGCTCCTGATAGAGGTCGCCTATGGCGACGTCGTCGGCGTTCAGCAGCGTCACCTCCGACCGGGCGCCCCTGAGGCTATAGTTGTAGTGCTCGGCCACCGCGGTCAGGAACCGGAGGATCTCCGGATCCTCCGATACGCGCGCCAGGCGTGCGGCGCCGACGTAGAAGGCCGCGGCGACCCAATTGGACGACATCTGCGACAGGTTGCTGCCAGTGGAGAGCGCGATCGGTTCGCGCGCCATCGCCGCGATCTGCGCCCGCGCCACGTAGTCGAGCGCCGCGAGCGTCTCCGAGCGGGGCGGCAGCCGACGAGGGTCGGTGTTCAGGACCGGCCGTGAAGGCGTCTTGAGCCAGGCGGCCTCAACGCCGGGAGCCAAGGGCTGGGCGTTGGCCGGCGCGTGGAGCGTGGCGACCGCCAGCGCCGCGGCTGAAAGCGCCGCCAGATGAGGCGAGATTAGACGTATGCGCGCCATCGCTCCGCTCCTGCTCGGCGAGCGCGGTGCAAGGCGCGCGCCGTGAGTAAAGGGGGCCCGGATGAAGTCTCCGGGCCCGAGTCATGCGCTTAAGGCGGGGGGGGAGACCGTCAGTACCTCCAGCGCAACCCGACGAGGATCTCACGACCGAAGTGCCGGTAGTTGGAGACCCGATCCGTGACATCTACGTATCGATCGCTGTACTCGTCGGTGAGGTTCACGGCCTCGAGCGAGAAGGTGAGCTTCTCGGTGATGTCGTAGGACAGAGAAGCGTCGAAGTTCAGGCTCGAATTGACGCCTTCCTCCGTATTGCCATTTCCCCCGGGGAAGCTCAGCAGGTACCCGCTTCGGTAGGCTGCGGACACGCGCGCGCTGAGCTTTTCGTTCTCGTAGTACAGGGTGGCGTTCGCGGTGCTGTCGGATTGCCCCGTCAGCTTGTTGTATAGGGGCGCGGCCGTAGTGCCGTAGTTCACCTCCGAGTCGACCCACGTGTAGTTGCCGATGAAGCCGAAATCGGACCAGAAGCCGGGCAGGAAGGTGAACGGCTGCTGATACTGCAGTTCGAAGCCCTTGAGGGAGCCGCCCTGGCCGTTCAGCTTTCGCGTCACATCGAAGTTTTCGTCCGGCGAGGCGGGGGTGCCGGTCAGGAGGCTGTCAGGCAGCCCCAGAGACCGCCAGGGCACCGTCTCGGTCGCAGTCGTGATGAAGGAGTCGATCTCCTTGTAGAAGACCGCGCCGGCGAGGAGAGCTTCGCGCGCGAAGTACCATTCGATCGAGGCGTCGAAGTTGGTCGCCCGGAAGGGCGCCAGCAAAGGGTTTCCGTAGGAGACGCGACGGGTCGGCGTGGACAGGCTGCCGCCGGGGGTGAGGTCGCCAAGCGCTGGTCGTGACATCACCTTAGCCGCGCCGAAGCGCAGCACTAGGTCCTCGCGAGGCTCCACCGCCAGATTGAACGAGGGAAGCGTGTCCTCGTAGGTGTTGTCCACCGTCACGTATTCGGTGTTCAGGAACCCGGACGAGGAGGTGTCGGTCCGAGCGTAGCGAATGCCGACGTTGCCCCTGACCGTGAGACCCGCGATCGAGGTGTTGAAGTCGGCTTGGACGAAGGCTCCCTTGTCCTCCTCTTCGACCTCGCGGATGCCGTTGAACGTGGGCACCAGCGGATTGTCGTAGACGCTCAGGAAGTCGCTGATCTTCCAGATGTCCGGTACGATGTAGCGCAGGTCTGTCCCGGCAGGGATGTCCATCTTGCCATCGAGGCTGACGATCTTGCCGAGCGCATCGACGCCCGTGACGCGATCCGCCCCGCTCAGGACTGAGACCGCCTGCTGATTCCCGAAAGTCGAGAAGCCGTAGGTGCGGAACTCTGCGCCGGCTTTGACCGTGAAGACGTCGCTGATGTCGTACTCGAGAGCGCCCGCGTAGGTCTGGAGGTCGTAGTCGGCCCCGCCTTGGCTCCTGCGCCACTCGGTCAGGGTGAACGGCGTTCCGCTTGTGACGTCGAAGCCGTAGCTGATGATCGGCAGGCGGTCGTCACCCCGGAAGTCGTAGGTGTAGCCGTTCATGTTGTTCGCATCGAACATGTAGGCCACCGACAGTGGCGTGCGGGCCTCCGACGCGCTCGCGCCGACCTTCAGGCGCCCCCGCAGGCGATCGGTGAACGCGTGCCTGGCGTTCAGCGAGACCTGGGTGAATTGACTTTCGTTCCGCTCGAACCCGTTCTCGGAGCGGATGTCGACCCGGTCGAACACGCCGTATGAGATGATGTTCTTCTCGGGGTCGATGGCGTAGTCGCGGACGATCGTCTCCCGAACACCGCCGGCGGCGCGGCTGAAGCTGATCGCTTCGATGTTCGGGCTCTCCGCCTGCTGGTTAAAGCGCGACCAGAGCACGTCGACGACCACCTCCGTCTCCTCGCGCGGCCTCCACTGCAGCGAGCCGGTGATCCCCAGGCGATCCTCTTCGAAGGCCCCGAAGGTGTAGCGAGGGATGCGCGGGTAGAAGCCGCGCAGGAGTTGCTCGCGCTGCGCAGGCGTCGTGCAGGTCACGCAGCCGGCGAAGTTGTTCTCAGCGCCGTAAGCTGCGGCGGGATTTCCGCTCTGCCAGCGCGTGGTGTTGAAGCTCTCGCTGATCGGCATCCGTTCGCTGTAGGCGACCGACACCAGGGCGCCGAACGTCTCGTCCTCATTCGCCCAGCTGAGCAGGCCGGCGAGGCGCGGAAGGGTCTTTTCCGAGAGATCGTTGTAGGAGGCCTGCCCGGAGAGAGCGGCGTTGGAGCCGGCGCCGAAATCGAGGGCACGGCCGGTCTGCAGGTCGACGGTCGCCCCGAGCGACCCCTCTTCGATCTCCGCGGATTGCGTCTTGCGGACGGTGATGCTGTTGAACAGCTCCGAGGCGAAGATTGAGAAGTCGAAGCCCCGGCTGCGGTTGCCGCCGTGCGCCGCCTGGGCCTCCAGCCCGTTGATGCGCACGCGCGTGAAATCGGCGTTCAGGCCTCGGACGCTGATGGTGCGTCCCTGGCCGGCGTCGCGCTCGATGGTGACGCCGGGGAGCCGCTGGATGGATTCGGCCAAGTTGAGGTCGGGGAAGTCGGCGATGTCCTCGGCCAGGATGGTGTCCACCGCGCCAGCTTCGCTGCGCTTAATATTGAGCGCCTTGTCCAAGCTCGACCGGAAGCCGGTGACGACGACCGCCTCGACCTCAGTGGCGTCAGCATCGGCAGCGGCAGGTGGAGTGGCCTGGGCGTGCGCTCCGGATGCGACGAGTAAGGCGGCCCAGGAGACGCCCAAGGCGCACAGAGTCCGGCTCCTAATAAAACTTCCCGACATTGCGTTTTCCTCCGCGACCCGATGTTGACACCGGTGTCAATTGTTGCGCGAATTCGCTCAAATCGCGCGCCTCGCTTGCACGTTCTTGCAACGCGCTGACGCATTTTGCAAGATGCGCATCAACGTCACCGGTGTCATGAGTGACAGAGGAGGAAAAATTGCCCATGCTCGCCCCCATAGCTGGCGCAGCGTTTGCGGCCATGGCCCTGGCGACCTCCGTGGACGCCGCGCCCCGGCAGACGGCGACGGTTCTCGCCTTCCCAGGCGCTGAAGGGTTCGGGCGCTTCACGAGCGGTGGCCGCGGCGGGAGGGTCATCAAGGTGACCAACCTCAACGACGACGGCCCAGGCAGCCTTCGCGCCGCAATCGAGGCTTCTGGGCCACGGACGATCGTCTTCGACGTCGATGGGACCATCGCGCTTCGCCGCGACCTGGAGCTCAGGAACGGCGATGTCACCATCGCCGGCCAGACGGCTCCCGGCGGAGGCGTCGCCCTGAAGAACCACGCCCTCATCATCGCCGCCGACAATGTGATCGTTCGCTACATCCGCAGCCGGATGGGCGACGAGGCGAAGGCGGAGAACGACGCAATCGACGTACGCGCCGGATCGAACATCATCATCGATCACGTATCGGCGAGCTGGGCCAACGACGAGACCCTGTCCGTCACGCAGAACTACAAGCCCGGCGGTCCGGTAAAGCATCTGACCAATGTCACGGTGCAATGGTCCATCATTTCGGAGTCGATGAACAACGCCGGCCATGAAAAGGGCGAGCACGGCTATGGCAGCCTGATCCAGGGCAGCTACGGCGCCCGGTACTCGTTCCACCACAACCTTTGGGCTCATCATCAGTCGCGCATGCCCAGGATCGGCAATTACGCGTCGAAGGCCGACGATCCCGAGGGCGTCCTCTACGACTTCCGGAACAACGTCTTCTACAATTGGGGCGATGGCGCCACGACCGACTTCTACAACTGGGCTCCAGGTCTGGCGCGCGGCTACAATATGGACCCGTTCTACGGCCGCCCCGACAACAAGAGCCGCTACGCCGCCGGGGCCAACCTCAACTCCAACACGGTGACGAAGGCCAACTTCGTCAACAACGCCTACATCCAGGGGGCAAACACCGGCGCGCCATTGATCCTGTACCTGCGCAACCAAGGCGCCGAGGTTCATGTGTCCGGCAACAGCATGGACGGACGCGTCATGCCGGACCAATGGGGCGCGGTCATTTCCTCCAGGGGCGACGACTGGCGACGCCCAGAGCCGTTCGACTGGGCCGGTGTGAAGACGCAGTCGGCGTCGGCCGCGTTGAAGGCAGTGCTTGCCAACGCAGGGGCCTCCAGGTGGAGGGACCCCGTCGACCGCCGTGTCGTGCAAAGCGTGCGCGAGCGGTCGGGCCGCATCATCAATTCGCAAGCGGACGTGGGAGGCTGGCCAGAGCTTCCGAAAGGCGAAGCACGCCTGGACAGCGACGGAGACGGCATGCCGGACGCCTGGGAGCGGGGGCGCCGCCTGAAACCGAATGATCCCTCGGATGGCGCCGCGGACCGCAACGGCGACGGCGTCACCAATCTCGAGGACTGGCTGAACAGCCTCGCGTCCTGAGCAGGGCTAAGCCTTCGCGGGCAGAGCTTAGAGGCTCGAGAGGAGCAGGAGAGCGCCAGTGTCGGGTCGAGGTCGACGTTCACGGCAGGCGAAGAGCGCCAGACGGGGCTGTTCGGGCAGACCAGCTCTTACGGAAGAGAATGCGGGGATGATGATGAGGGCGACGATCGGTGCGCTGACCTCCATTCTGCTGCTGGCGGTCTCCGCCGCCTCGGCCGCGGACCGGATCGACCGTGAGGCCCTGGTGCGCCGCCACAACCCGGTGCTGACGACGATCGACCGCCACGCGCCTCTGATGATCGGAAACGGCGATCTCGCCTTCACCGCCGATGTGACGGGCCTGCAAACGTTTCCGGAGCAGTATTCGGAGCTGGCGCCGCTCCTGACCATGGCGCAGTGGGCTTGGCACAGCTTTCCCAACCCCGCCGGCTACACCGAAGAAGACGGATGGGTGATGGTCCCGGTCCAAGGCCGTGGCGAGCAGCCGTACGCCTGGATGAAGTCCTGGTCCGCCGCGGAGAAGAACCCCGCCTACACATGGCTGCGCGCCAACCCCCACCGCATCTCCCTCGCTCGGATCGCTCTGGTCGGGGGTGACGGGTCAAAGCCGGACTTCGCCAAGGTCACGAACACGCGCCAGACGCTCGACTTGTGGAGCGGGACCCTCACGAGCCGCTTCGTCTACGATGGGCGGCCTGTGACGGTGACGACCCGGGTTCATCCCGAGCAGGACATCGTGCTCGTCGAGGTCACATCCCCGCTGGTCGCGGCCGGCGCGCTCGGCGTGGAGGTGCGCTACCCGGGCGTGAACCCCGCGATCAATCCGGACCCGTCCGAATGGTCGGGCGCGGGCGCCCAGAAGACGACGGTGATCAAGGCTACGCGGCGCTCGCTTCGCCTGAGCCGATCGCTCGACGACATGACCTATGTGTCCGACGTCGCAAGCGATCGAGATGTAGCCCAGCTCGGCGAAACGACCATGCGGAGCCTTGGTCGCGGCAAGTCGACCCTTTCGGTGAGCGTCCGCTTCAGCCGCGCGGAGCCGACCCGTCCCCTCCCCCTCCCGCGAGCGGCGCGGAACGCCGTGGAGAGCGGTTGGCGCGCCTTCTGGACCAGCGGCGGAATGATCGACTTCTCCGGCAGCACGGACCCTCGAGCCAGGGAGCTGGAGCGTCGTGTGGTGCTGTCGCAGTACCTGTCCGCCGTGAACGGCGCGGGAGACTACCCGCCGCAGGAGGAGGGGCTCTTCTCGAACAGCTGGTACGGCAAGTTCCATCTGGAGATGCACCCTTGGCACTCCGCTTGGCAGGCGCAGTGGGGAAGGCCCGAGCTCCTGGAGAAGAGCCTGCCCTGGTACCTTCGGCACTTGCCGAAGGCGCGCGCGGAGGCTGCCCGGCATCGGGTGAAGGGCGCCTGGTGGCCGAAGATGGCCGGCCCGGAGGGCCGCAACAGCCCGAGCCTGGTCGCCCCCTTCATCATGTGGCAGCAGCCGCACCCGATCCTTCTCGCCGAACTCGTCTGGAGAGCGCGCCGCGACCGCGCCACGCTGGAGCGCTATGGCGACCTGGTGGAGGCCACGGCGGACCTGCTGGCGTCCTGGCCGCATGAGCGGGATGGCCGACTTGTTCTTGGGCCGCCCCTGATTCCGGCCCAGGAGAACTACGATCCGCTCTCCACGAGCAACCCGACGTTCGAGCTCGAATACTTCCATTGGGCGCTCTCCACCGCGCAGGCGTGGCGCGAGCGGTCAGGCAAGCCACGGCGGGCGGATTGGGATGCGGCCATTCAACGTCTAGCCGCGCCGCCGCAGAAGGACGGCCTCTACCTCCCCGTCGAAAGCGTGCCGGAGTTCTGGGATGTGGCGCGCTCCGCCGCGTGTCGCCAACACGCGGACGCCCCGCAGTGCAAGAACCGCGACCACCCGTCCTTCCTGATGGCCTACGGCTTCATCCCCGGCGCGCGGATCGACCCTGCCGCCATGCGACGGACGTTCGAAGCGGTGGAGCAGAACTGGGACATGCGCCAGACCTGGGGTTGGGACTTCCCAATGATGGCCATGACCGCGGCGCGCTTAGGCGAACGCGAGAAGGCGGTCGCGTGGCTGTTCGCGGACCTGAAGAACAATCAATGGGGCGTCACGGGCATGACGCCTCGCGTGCACCTGGACGCCCATGCGGAGGAGCTCGTGCCGGTCTCCGCTGGCGCGGGCGGCGTCGCCACGGCGGTGAACCCCGATGGTCCGGGCTACCGCCGTGCCGCCGAGACCTATTTCCCCTCGAACGGTTCTCTCCTGCTCGCGGTCGGGCTCATGGCGGCCGGATGGGAGGGCTCCACGGGCCCAGCCCCCGGCTTCCCGAAGACGGGGTGGAAGGTGCGCGCCGAGGGCGTCACGCCAGCGCCATGACAGCCGAAGGAACGATCCGATGATTGAGAGCAGTCGACGTCGCGCGCTGAAGGGGCTGGTGGGCGGAATGGCGGCCTCAGGGCTCCTGACAAGTCCGCGCCCTGCTCAGGCGCTTCAGGGCTCTGCCTCGAGCGGCCCTGCGCCTCGCGACTGGGTCGATCCGAAAACGGGGCGTCGTATCGTCCGCCTTTCGCCAGATGATGGCGGCAGCAAGCTGTACTTTTACAAGAACAGCTTCACGCCCGAAGGCGACCGCATGGTCTTCTCGACGGCCAAGGGACTTTCGCTCGTCGATCTGAAGACCTTCTCGGTCTCCCTGCTCGTGGACGACCCCCGCGCCGACCTTATGTTCACCGGTCGCCGGTCCCGTACGGTCTACTATTCCGTAAGCGATCCAGGCGACGCCCAGCCCATGGACCGGCCCCGCACCGTCTACGCGGTGGACGTCGACACGGGCCGGCGACGTCAGGTCTGCCGCATTCCTAATGGACAACTGAACTCGATCAACGCCGACGAAAGCCTGCTTCTGGGTTATGTCGCCTACGGCTCACAGCCGCTGCAGCCGGGGGTGACGGATCCGCGCAATCGCCGCTTCGGGCAGGCGGAGTATTCCGCGACCGGACCTGACGGAAAGCCGCTGAACTTCGCGCGCGCGAAAGGCGTGCGCATGCTGCAGCGCTGGGCGGCGCGCTACCCGATGGAGATCTTCGTCGTCGACACCAGAACGGGCGAACGGCGGGTGATCCATAAGACCAACGACTGGATCGGCCACACCCAGTTTTCGCCGACCGATCCGCAACAGATCATGTTCTGCCACGAAGGGCCGTGGCACCGAGTGAACCGGATATGGCTCATCCGCGCGGACGGTTCGGGCCTAAAGCCCATCCACCAGCGGACGATGAACTTCGAGATTTGGGGGCACGAGTTCTTCAGCCCCGACGGAAAGTGGATCTGGTACGACCTGCAGACGCCGCGGGGCCAGGTCTTCTGGGTGGCGGGGTACGAACTCGCCACCGGACGGAGGCTGTGGCGGCGCGTCGAGCAGAACGACTGGTCCGTCCACTACAACGTATCGCCTGACGGTAAGCTTTTCGCCGGCGACGGCGGAGACGCGGACATGGTCGCTCACGCCAAGGACGGGAAATGGCTGGTGCTGCTTCAGCCCGAAGCCGTGACCGACGCGGACGTGGAGAGCTTCACCGATGAGCTTGTGACGCCGCAGTTCATGCGGTCGCGCCGCCTCGTGGACCTTTCGAACCACGATTATCGGCTGGAGCCCAATCTGACGTTCACGCCCGACGGTCGCTGGATCGTCTTCGGCTCGAACATGCACGGCTCAAACCATGTCTACGCCGTGGAGGTCCCCCAGACCGCTTGAGGTCACCGCAGAATGCCCGGCTTCATGGTCGAGCCACCCCGCGATCAAACGTAAAATTTTGCAACCTACGCGATGATTTTACGCGTTAGTGACCAAGCGTGACCGTTCATGACGGGCGTAGTGGCCGAAAGCCAGGCGATCGCTGGCTCAACAGTGCTGCGGAGCCGCACCATGGCAACCGCTGTCAGGAATAATAAAAGAGCGATCGCACCAAAGACCAGGGGCTCTTGCCACAGGCGCCACCAGCTAACAGGCGGTAGTGGTGAGGGTGGGGGACGAGAACGCATGGCGAGTCCTTCGCTCAATCAGACATGCGGATCTTCACATCGCCCGCAGTGAATCGTTACCGAAAGAAGCTGCGCCGCATCGCGCGGAGGAACTCGCGATAGGCTGCAGGATGCCCTGAAGCATCGCCGATGACTGCGTCTATGCAACACCTCGGACAGAGGTGCCGTCTCACCGCTATCGCACCACCCCGAATGTTTTCAGGGGGAAAGCACATGAGGGATGGAAGCACCCGCGGCAGGTGCTGCTCAGCATCTCCTGTCGGTGCTTTGACGGATCGCCGTAGGCGGCCTCAGACCTGTCATCCTTGAGCGGCACCTTGCTACGCTACGCGAGCCAAGGCTGTTCGCTATGTGTGAGAGGACCCCGGCAGTGGCGACAGGCGTCGAAACAAGGGTCTTGATAGCTATGAATCAGCACGGTTTGACAGAGCCGACCAGATGCAGCTTCTGGTGCGTCTGCTCTGCACGTTCGCTGACCGCCTTCCTGACTCTCCGCATGCGGACGACGACGCGGAGCTCAACCTGAGTTGGGTGTCAATCGGACTCGGAAGGCTTGCTCGGGCGCAGCGCGTGAGCGCAACTCATGGCTTGAGACGGATCCGGGTAAAAGGGAAGCTCTCGATCGAGAGGCGCACGGCTAGGGCCATCGCCCCCTCTACCGCAGATGATGCTTTCAATGCCGTAGTAAACCGACCCCACCAATACAATGCTCGGCTGGATACTTAAGTTGATTGAAGCCAAGAGGAGGAATACGCACTTCGTGCTTGCTCCTCCACTCGACACGATGCGCGCCACCCGATGACAAGCCGACGCGAGTTGGATGTACCGACCCATGGCTTCACCCGTGGATTATTGTGATGTCCCGGAGCACCATTTGTGGGGTGCTTTGAGCGACTGCAACGATGGGTGCGTTCCAGCGGCGATGGAAGGGATATCCCATCTCGCGCTTGTCCATGTAAATCGTATCTCTCGCCCCACAGAAGCTGACTGATCCACAGCTCTTTGTGTGAGCGAAACCGTCGATTGCTGCGTCTGTGATGATTGCAAACAGGCTGTATTCAGTACCGTCCTGAGTTCCTCGCGGAATAAGCAGCGGATAGGGCCAGCCACAATTGCAACGTGGGTCGTCGGTTCCGCGTGATGGAACAAAGAAGTCCGGTCCCTGGTCGATAGGTTTTTTGATCACCTCCGACTCCGCACCTGATCGGACCGCAACGATCTCCTCACGAGGCTTCAGATTGACGAGGTGCTTGTCGAGCTCGATCCAACTGCGGCGATCGTCGCGCCGGCTTGTGGGTGAAAGAAAGAGCCGGATTGTCACGGCTTTTACTTCGTCGTTGCCGTTGCGAATGCGGGCAGCCCATGCGAACGGCGAATGCGTAAGGTGCCGAACCTCCCGCTTGGCTCCATCCCGTATCGGCACCTCGACCTGCCGAATGCGCGTCGCAAGCTGATGCGTCGCGTGTTTGTGTACGGCGGCATCCCAACCGCCAGAGAGCGCCGACACAAAGGCCTTTCTTTTGGGGCTGCCAACCACACCGACTTGCTCTTCTAGGAAAAGTTGCAGGTCAAGAACTTCGGCCGCCGGAAGATCAGCGAAGCTCTCAGGTTCCTGGAAGTCCTGCCAACTCGCCGAAAGGTCATCGATCAATCGGTGCCAGCGCCAGAAAACGGGATCGCGAAGGTTTAGCTGAGGCGTCGCCATGACGCCGGGCACCTGATTGCTTGGACCGCCCGGATCAGCGGGCACGGCCGCTATCGCGTTATGCCCGTCATTGTGCAAATTGCCGTAGCGCTCCCGGTCAACTCCACCGCGGAAAATTCCGATACCTGCCTCTATATTGACGCCAAGAAGATCGGCATTGATTGGGATTCGCCGACCGTCAGCCGCGCGGAAAGCGTTCTCCGAAATAGCTTCGTTCAGATTCACCCAGGTACGGTGCAGCCTCGCTTGCCAAGCGGGGTCAAGATGGGCTCCATCGGGCCGGTCTTGATAGCCGCCGTCTTGCGGACGCGCCGGATCGAATTCGATGAACGGTTCGACGTCGATGCCCTCACCGAGATCAACCGGATCTTTGCTCAAGTCGAGCGGCGCCACTGGTTGAAGGCCCAGCGCAAGACGCTCGGCGTCATAGCGGGCGAGCATCTGCTGGTGCATGTAGATGAACATCTCGCCGTGGCGGTCTTGGTACCGCACGACCTGCCGCAATTCGTCGTCAGTCAGACGACGTGAGCGGGTTTCCAGCGCTTCTAGCAGTTCCTCAGGTGCATCGTCGCGAATGATGCCGATGGAAGGATAGACTACGTGCCAGTGCAGATGATGTTCGTTTGCGAGCGGATCCTCGCGCCAGTAGTCGACTGGATCATCGAAGGTGGAGCGAGTGCTGCTCACCAGAGAATTCGGGTCAGCCTCGATTGGGCGCTCTAACTGTAACTGGCGGCCGATCTCACTGTGCGTACCGAACATTTCGAGGCCGAACTTACCAACGCCACTTCGACCTTCCTTGACGATAAGCCGATGGGCGACGTTCAAGGCTGCCTCTAGCCCCTCCTCGGCAGTAGGACCTCGTTGAGCCGCCCGCACCATGCGTGCAGCGACGGCGGCAGCCGCAAGCGCATCCTCTTCGATAAAAGGGCTGAAATTGCGAGGCGAAGTCGCATTGAAAGACATCCACTGAGGCCCACCAAGTCGCGAGCCGTCAGGCGCCTCATCAGTCTCCGTGCGGGCGCCGCTGTTAAACCGAAGCAGGGAATTTGCTCGATCTCGCTGTTCAGCCAGACTTGTCATTGCTGTCCTTACAAGCTGCTCGTTGCTTGGTCTTAAAGGATGATCATCCGCTTGAGACTACTTCCCAGCAGACGCGCATCCCGGCAGCACGCAGAACGTCGATGTTACGAACACACCGATCGTGGACTCGTCACCTTCACTCACCCAGTCCCAACGCACCCCGCCGCTGAACCCGCCCGCTTTGTCGGTCATGAAGTAGATGGGCAGCTGGAGGCCGTGCTCCCCACTTTCCGCATCATACGTCACCGTGGGATTGAACCCCATCGGCAGGCCGAATAGCCCGTTGGCCGTGATGTAGCGGTAGTCAGCACTGATGAGGTGCTGCTTTTCCCGAACGGGGCGCCCAATGTAGCCGTTGGCGCACGTCAGAAGCGGCGTTCCGCCGGGTAAGCAGGCGGTTCGGGTGAACCCGTCACCGCCCCCGTCCTCATAGATGCGCTGGAACTTGTACCCGAGCGTCCCCGACATGTCGCCGCCGTGGAACACGTAGGTCAGAGCGGCTGACAACTCGAATGGCGTTCGATCGAGCGTGGACTTTCCCAGTGTTGCCGGATCGTAGAAGGTATGCTTCTGGAAGCCGACCTCGGCGCCAGTGGTTAGCATCCAAAGGCTGTGTACTGGAGGGCTAACCTCGTTCGACAACTTTCGAGCCTCAGCGAGCAACTCCCCTCGCAAATCGGCCGGCAACGCCGCGGCGGCATCAATGAGGCTCCACACTGCACTACCGTTGCAGCCATAGGGCTGCGTCAGCGTGGTTGGTACGGTCGATCCCGGCGCCGCGGCCGCGAACCGATGCAGAAGAGCAACGCAACGCGCCTGATATGTGGGGTCGTTCTGAATAGCGCTTTCATCGCCCATGCTGGCCCACAGGCGCGTCCACTCTAGACCGAGCGTGCTCGCCTTGGTGAGACCATCCTGGGTAGCTAGTTTGGTGTAATCTTCGTCGTCGGCTAGCGGCGTCTGCGCTTTGACAGTGAGAAGATCGGCGACTCCGCTGTTCGCCGCAGACCGATCGACGGTAAGTGCGATCGCCGCGGTCTTAGTGTCCGTCGCAGCCGTAAAAGCAAGTGTCGCCGTTCTCGGCGCGGGAATGACCTGAAGGTCGCCAGCAGGATGGCCTTGGGCAAGACGGACCAAGTCCTCCGACGTAACCTTCTTCGGCGCTGACGCGGTCTGAATCGTCGGCAGGTTGGGCGCAGGCGGAGGCGAGAAAGCCCCTGGCTTCGCTGATATGCTTGCGGCTCCCGCGCTCTCGATTGTTGTTTGGTTCAGGTGCGCGACTAGCGGGCGAAATGGCTCGCAATGAGTTGGGCTTGGGTCGCGGCGGCACTGCACGATCACCTTGAGTATGATGCTCTCCTCTGAAGAGAGCTCGGCGGGGCCAGAGACTTGCGCCTCTTGGGCCATCAATCCTCGTCCTGGGAGTGCCGATGCGATTGTTGCGACAACGGCTCCGACGATAACCAAGGTTGCAGGCGCTCGCATCGATCAGCCCACCTTGATGTCAATCTCAGTGTTGAAACCGACCGCCTTTCCGGCCGTCCCGGGTAGCTTCAATGATGTTGGATAGGTGGCTGTCGCGCCCGCGAGGGTGAACGCTACAGTCGCTCCAGCCACGCCGGCGATGTTGACATTGAACAGGTACAGCCCTGGCTCAAGGCTGTAGCGCCAACTCGCGCCCCGCACGCGTGGCGTGGGCACAGGCTGACCCGCCAGGCGCAGATTACCTTCGTACGCTATTCCGCCCGTTGCCGTGATGCGTACGTGCCTCCCTGCGGCGAGCGCCTTGAGGGTCTCGTCGGTAGGATTGGCCTTAAGAAGTGTCTTGGCGGAAACAGCCATCTTCGTGCACGGACAAACGTCCGCTCCCTGACACGTTCAAGTTCCGTGATACGCGTCAGAGCCCCGCCACCCCGCGGGCTGACCTGGCAATTAGACATCAACTGCCAAGCTTTACAAGCCGGGCGCGAGTTCGCTTGAATAGCGCGCTCGGATTGCACTCCTGCGGGTTTCGGGAGAGCCAAACCAACCCGCCGTCGAGCCGTCGACGTAGCCGTGCTAGTCAACGCCCGATCCCTAGTGAAATCAGCTTGGTATTTTTTCATCATGGTCAGCTTGCCCGCGTATGGAACGCTGCAGCGCTCGGCCCTTCACCTCATGGCTAGCGCGCACGAACGGCGCGAGAGATCGAAGAAGCGTTACGCCTTGAGCAGGGAGCAGGCGCCAGGCTGGCTTACGTGCTGTTGCGCAAAGGCCGGGTCGTAGCCCCTGGTGGCCAGCGCTATGCGCGGCACTACAAGCTGAGCGATGAGATCCGTCGCCTCCTGGAGGAGGCTGAAGAGCGACTTGCGAGCGAGCCCGAGGCACCGGCGCGCGGTACCGCTTAACTTCAATAGTGCCAGAGCGGCTGAGACGTTGCTGGCCAGCATCTGGCAAGCGCCACTGCAGGCAAAACGCTCAAATCGCTGGGAGAAATGGTGGACGCGACAGGGATTGAACCTGTGACCCCTACGATGTCAACGTAGTGCTCTCCCGCTGAGCTACGCGTCCGCCTTGGGCTCCCTGGGCAACGCCCCGGGAACGGGAAGGAGGGGGGTATAGCCCGCCCCGCCATTCCGTTTCAAGCGGGATCAGGCGGCGATCATCCGCTCCACTTCGGCGACGATCTCGCGCAGGTGGACGGGCTTGGACAGCACCTTGGCCTGCGGCGCCGTCTGGGCCGCCGTGAGCGCGACAGCCGCGAAGCCCGTGATGAACATGATGCGCAGCCCAGGCTGGCGGACCGCCGCCTCACGCGCGAGTTCGATGCCGTCGACACCGGGCATGACGATGTCGGTGAGAAGCAGGTCGTACGGCCCCTCCTCCAACGCGGTCATGGCCTCGTCACCGTCGGCGCAGATCCGCACCTCGTGCCCGGCGCGCTCCAGCGCGCGCGCCAGGAAATTCCTGAGCGAGTCGTCGTCTTCGGCGAGCAGGATGTGCGACATGGGCCAGCGTTCCGAGAGCGGGTGCAGAGAGATTGAAGCCGAAGCTTATGCCCGCGCGTGTAAACCGGCGATGAAGGCGCGGGAGCCTGGACCATTCGCCGCGCCGACGCATCGATCGAAGATGCATCACGTTGAAGGCGCATCGCTGACCTCGCCCGGAGGCGCTGGACGTTGACCTCACTGGCCTCCCCTTCGATGATCGCGGCATGAGCGCCGCCGAGCCGATCCGGTCCGCCGAGGCGGGCGCGCCCGCCATGTCCGAGCCGCCCTACCTGCTGCGCGAGCCCCAGGGCCGCCTGACGCCGCTCGTGTTCGCCTCACCGCATTCGGGACGTCTCTATCCGGAGGACCTGATGGCGGCCTCGGGACTTGGACCGCAGGCGATCCGACGCTCTGAGGACGCCTTCGTCGACCGGCTCATCGAGAGCGCGCCTTCGGTCGGGGTCACGGCGATCTCGGCGCGCTTCGCACGCGCCTACGTGGATGTGAACCGTGAGGCCTGGGAGTTGGACCCCCAGATGTTCGAGGACGAGCTTCCCGCCTACGCGCGTGCGCAAACCGCTCGCATCAGCGCTGGCCTGGGCTCGATCGCGCGCGTCGTCGGAGAGGGTCAGGAGATCTATCGCCGCAAGTTGACCTTCTCGGAGGCGCGGGAGCGCATCGAGGGCGTGCACCGGCCCTACCACGCAGCTCTCGAGGGCCGTTTGCAGGCTGTGAAGTCGCGCTTCGGCGTTGCGGTGCTGGTGGACTGGCACTCCATGCCGTCCGCGGCGACGCGCTCTGAGGCGCGTCGTGGCCGACCCAGACCCGACATGGTCCTGGGCGATCGTCACGGAGCGAGCTGCGGTCGGCCGCTCACCGCGCTTGTCCGTCGCGAATTGCAGGCGGCGGGCTATGTGGTGGCGCTGAACAGTCCCTATGCCGGCGGTTACACCACGCAGCACTACGGACATCCCTCGCAGGGCGTGCACGCGCTGCAGGTGGAGATCGACCGAAGCCTTTACCTCGACGAGGCGTCGCTTGAGCCGACGGGCGGCTTCGAGCCGCTGAAGCTCACGTTAAATCAGCTCTTCGACAGAATGGCCGCGCAGGACTGGCGATCACTCCTGTGAGCGGTACCAGCGCCGGTTTGGGCGGAGCCCTGCGGCGGACAAAAAAAACCGCGCCCGGGGGCGCGGTTTAAGTCGATAGGGAGGAAACGCCCAGGAAGGGCTGCGACGTCAGGGACGTCACAAGTTGAAACCTACGTTGCACCGCAAAACTTTGCAAGCCCATTTTTCGCGCTAACGGCGATCACGAAGCGTTACAACGTTGTCATCCGAGAATGACACCGGTGCCATGCTCGCCTTTTTGCTGCGCTGCAGCACCGGTAGGCGAAGGGTGCTCCTCGAGCTGCGAGCGAATTTTGCTGAGACCCCGAGCCGCGCGGGAGCGAGACTGCCGCCAAGCCAGCAATGTGAACGCTCCCACCGCGGCCGCGGCGAAGGCCCAGGGCCCGAAAAGCCAGGCCGCGGCCGCCAGACTGAAATAGTAGCCGCGGACGCCCTGACTGAAGGCGGTCAGGGCTGGATTGAGCACCTCCGATGCTGCGTCGGCGTAAGCTGCAGCCCGGGGCGGATCCGCGTCCTCCGGGTAGGCGCCGATGATCGCCAAGGCATAGTTCATCTGGCGGATCGACCAGGTGAAATCGAGAAAGCCACGCGACAAGCACACCAGCATCAGGCCGAACTTGATCTCGATCAGCGGATCCTTGCCGATATCGATGCCGAGCTCTTCGGCGCTGGGCAGCCGCACGTCCGTAGAGAACATGGCGCCGGCCACTGCGGCGATCAGGATCAGGTTCGCTGAGGCGAAGAAGGACGCCGAGTTGATGGCGTGGCCCATCAACTGACTGTCGATCAGCCGCATCTCCCGGTGGGTCATCGCCCGCATCCAGCCCATGCGGATAACCGCCATGTCGGCGTTGATGGCCCCGCCGCGGGTGCGGATGCGCTTGATCAGCGGCTCATACCCCAGCCAGCAGATCACGAAGACGCCCAGAGCGATGATGTCGTAGAGGTGCATGCTACCGTTCTAACCTCGGCCGCAGGCGGCGCGAAGATCGATCAATGCGCGGGCGGCGACTTGTCTGCGGCCGAGCTTACCCCCACCCTTGAGGGCGATGCGCTCTTCCCCCGATCCGCTCCTCATCCTGGCCCACCCGGCGTATGAGCGTGCACGCGTGAACCCAGCCATGACGGCCGCCGCGGAGGCGATCTCGGGACTGCGCGTGCACGATCTTTATGAGCTCTATCCCGATTTCACGGTCGATGTGCGCCGCGAGCAGGCGTTGCTGGTCGACCACGATCCGATCGTCCTGCAGTTCCCGTTGTACTGGTACTCGGGACCAGCGCTGCTGAAGGAGTGGCTCGACCTCGTCTGGCTTCACGGCTTCGCCTACGGCGAGCGGGGAACTGCGCTGCGAGGCAAGACGCTCTTTTGCGCCGTCTCCACCGGCGGCCGCGAAAGCGCTTACCACGCGGGTGGGCACAACCGCTTCAGCCTGGCCGAATTCCTGCGCCCCTACGAGCAGACGGCCTACCTCTGCGGCATGCGATGGGCCGAGCCCTACGCCATCCATGGCGCAGGCCTGATCGCTGAGAGCGATCTGAAGCGGGCGGCGGACGCCTACCAGGCCCGCCTCCGGCTGGTCATCGAGGACGCGCGACGCGCCCGCGCGGCGGCGGCCTGACCATGGACGGCGCACTCCTCCAGGTCTTCGTCTATCTCGCCGCCGCGGTGATCATGGCGCCGCTGGCGATCCGGCTCGGTCTCGGGTCGGTGCTGGGTTACCTCATCGCCGGTCTTGTCGTGGGACCATACGCGCTGAACCTCGTGGGCGCCGTGGAGGACGTGCAGCGCGCGGCCGAGTACGGCGTCGTCATCCTTCTGTTCCTCATCGGGCTAGAAGTGCGACCGGCGCTGCTCTGGAGTATGCGCGGCGCGATCTTCGGCGCGGGAGCCGCTCAAATCGTCGGCACCGGCGCGGTGCTCGGCGGCGCCGCGCTGGCCTTTGGACTGGGCTGGCGCGAGGCGGTCGCGGTGGGCCTGATCCTGGCTATGTCGTCTACAGCGATCGTGCTGCAGATGCTGGAGGAGCGCGGCCTGCGACGCGGACCCGTCGGTCGATCGGCCTTCGGCATGCTCCTCTTCCAGGACCTGTCCATCATACCCCTCCTCGCGCTGCTGCCGCTGCTGGCGAGCGGCGCCGTGGCGGCGCACGGCGCGGAGGGCGGCCATCACGGAGCGAGCCTGATCAGCGACCTTCCGGCCTGGGCGCAGACACTCTCGGTGCTGGGCGCGGTGGCCGTGGTCATCCTTGGAGGCCGGTTCCTTATCCGGCCCGTCTTCCGAGCGATCGCCGGGGCGCGCCTGCGCGAGATCTTCACCGCAGCGGCGCTGATGCTCGTCGTGGGGGTGACCCTGTTGATGCAGCTCGTAGGACTGTCACCGGCTTTGGGGGCGTTTCTGGCCGGCGTGGTCCTGGCGGAAAGCGAATTCCGACGTGAGCTCGAGACCGACATCGAACCTTTCCGCGGCCTGCTGCTGGGTCTCTTCTTCATCACCGTGGGCGCCGGCTTGAACGTCCCGTTGGTCTTGGACCGGCCGTTGCAGCTCGCGGGGCTCTTCATCGGCCTGATGGCGCTGAAGGCGCTGGTCATCTTCGTGATCCTCAGGACGGCCCGGCTGGCGTGGCGCGACGCAGGCGCGGCTGGGGTGGCGCTGAGCCAGGGCGGCGAGTTCGCGTTCGTGCTGTTCGGCATCGCCGTCGGCGAAGGCGTGCTGCGGCCGGAGACGACCAGCCTGCTGATCGCCGCCGTCGCCCTCTCCATGGCCGCGACGCCTCTCGCCCTGGCGGGATGGCAGCGGCTGACCCGCACGCGGGTGCGCAGCGATCGGCCCGAGTACGACACTGATTTCGGTGACGGTGAGCCGGACGCGATCGTCGCCGGCTTCGGCCGCTTCGGGCAGGTGGTCGGCCGGGTCCTGCTGGCCAACGGCTTCCGGACGGCGGTGCTCGAAAACTCCGTTGAGCAGATCGAGCTGCTCCGTCGCTTCAACCGTCGAGTCTACTACGGAGACGCGAGGCGGCTGGACCTGCTGCGCGCCGCCGGCGCCGAGAAGGCGAAGATCCTGGTCATCGCGATCGACGACCGGGAGAAGTCGGCGGAGTTGGTCGAAGCGGTGCGGGAAGCCTTTCCAAACCTGAAGGTCCTGGCCCGGGCCTATGACCGGCGTCACGCCTACGACCTCCTGAACAAGGGCGCGCACGTCACAGAGCGTGAGACCTTCGAGGGCGGGCTCGCGATGGCCGCCGAAGCGCTCAAGGCGCTCGGCTGGCGCGCGTACAAGGCCGAGCGTGCGGCGCGCCTCTTCCGCCGCCACGACGAGCGGCAGTTCGATGAACTGCGCCCGCTGTGGGGCGACACGGAGAAGTTCACCGTAGCCGCTCGCGAAAGCTCCCCACGCATGGAGGACCTGATGCGCTCAGACCTCGCCCTGCTCGACGGAGAAGCCGAGGAGGACGGCTGGGACGTCGCCTCGCTCTATGAAGAGACGCGTCGCCGGGCGGAAGCCGAGGATGCGCCGGAGGCCGTACGAGGCGTCTAGCGGGTCGTAGCATTTGCGCAGGATAGGCTCGCTCCTATCTGTTAAGCTTCAGAACCGGAGACTGCGGAGGAGCGACCATGCTCGAGGCGGTTGTGCGGAAGAGGCTTAAGCGAGGCTCACTGATCATCCGCCTTCCCGGCGGACGCGAGATCGCCATCGGCGATCGAGAACTGGCGCCGATCGTGCGCGTCGTGGATAACAGGACCGCGCTGCGGATCGCCATGAAGCCGGACCTCGCGCTCGGCGAGGCGTATATGGACGGCGGCCTGGTCATGGACCGGGGCGACCTGTGGGACTTCCTCGAAGTGATCGGTCAGAACATGGGCTCGGGCGAGCTTCCGGGTCTGCTGGCCCGACTGCTCGATCACTTGCACCAGGCCAACGACCGGCTGACCGCAAGGCGCAACGTCTCGCATCACTACGACCTCTCGCGGGCGTTCTACGAAATGTTCCTGGACCAGGACATGCAGTACTCATGCGCCGTCTTCGAGCGGCCTGGCATGACGCTTGAGGAGGCGCAACTGGCTAAGAAGCGGCGGCTCATGACAAAGCTGCTGATAGAGCCGGGAATGCGGGTGCTCGACATCGGCTGCGGCTGGGGCGGGCTGGGGCTGACGCTGGCGGAGGAGGCGCAGGCCCAGGTCACCGGCGTGACCTTGTCGACCGAACAGCTCGCCACCGCCCGGGCGCGGGCGGAGGCGCGTGGCCTAGCCGGTCGGGCGCAATTCGAACTGATCGATTATCGCGACGTCGAAGGGCCGTTCGATCGTATCGTGTCGGTCGGCATGTTCGAGCACGTCGGCGTGCCCAATTACGAAGCCTACTTCCAGACAGTGCGCCGGCTCCTGACCGACGACGGGGTGGCGGTGATCCACTCCATCGGCCGCAAGAACGGCCCTTCCACGACCCAGCCGTGGATCGAGAAGTACATTTTTCCGGGCGGCTACATCCCCGCGCTTTCAGAGGTGATCCCAGCCATCGAGCGGGCGGGCCTTTGGATCACCGACGTGGAGATCCTGCGCATCCACTACGCGGAGACTCTGCGCGGCTGGCGCGAGCGCTTCATGAAGCGGCGGGACGAGGTCGCCGCCATGTACGACGAGCGCTTCTGCCGGATGTGGGAATTTTACCTAGGAACGAGCGAACTGGCCTTCCGCTACGGTGACCATATGGTCTTTCAAATCCAGCTCTCGAGGAAGGTGGACGCCGTTCCGTTGACGCGCGACTATACCGTCCAGAGGAAGACCGGAGCCCAGCCGCGCAGCGCCGCTGCGGCCTGAGAGCCCGGCCAGATCGGGGTCGCCATCGCATGATCAAGTCGTTCGTCGCCGCGCTGCTCATCGCCGCGGCGCCCGCCGCCGTGCTCGCCCAAACGCCATCGCAGCCGACGCCAGTCGCGGCCTCGGCGCAGGACGCCGCCTTCCAGAAGATCATGGCCGACTACGAGGCGTGGGACCGCAAATGGAGCCCGCAGTCCGCCCTGCAGGAGGGCGACAAGTCGGCGATCTCTCGTATGCCCGACGTCACGCCGGCCGGCCTCAAGGCCCGCGGCGCCGAGCTGAAGAGCATCCATAGCCGGTTGAGGGCCGTAAGCCCCGATAACCTGTCGCCCGACGCGCGCTTCAACCATGCCTTTCTAAGCCGGGTGGTGGACGACGAAGTCGAGTCCTTCGCTTTCGGCGACGAGCGCATTCCCTTCACCAACGAAGGGGGCTTCTTCACCGGCGGCATGTACGCGGCGCGCACCCTCCGCATCGAGACCCGGCAGGAGGCGGAGGCGTACATCGCCCGGCTCGAGGCGACCCCGAAGTACTACGCCGACAACATCGCCAACATGCGCCGCGGACTGAAGGAAGGCTTCACGCAGCCCCGGACCTCCGTTGAGAACGCGCTCCGGATCGCCAAGACTCAGGCGTCGACGCCCGCCGACGAAAGTCCGCTGCTGACGCCGTTCGCCAAACTGCCGAGCACCATGCCCGCCGCCGAGCAGGAGGCCCTGCGCGCGCGCCTTCGAAGCGTGGTCGCCGAGAAGGTGCAGCCGGCGCAGGCGGAGATCGTCCGCTTTTTCGAGACCGAGTACCTGCCGAAGGCCCGCGCGAGCCTGGGCGTATCGGAGGTTCCGGGCGGCCGCGACTACTACCGGCACCTCGTGCGCCGGTTCACCACCACCGCCATGACCCCCGACGAGGTCCATGAGCTTGGCCTCAAGGAAGTCGCCCGCATCCGCGCCGAGATGGATGAGGTGATGAAGGAGGCGAAATGGACCGGCTCCTTCCCCGAGTTCCTGAACTTCCTGCGAACTGATCCGCAGTTCTACGCCAAGAGCCGCGAGGAGCTGCTGGAGAAGGCCTCCACTATCGCCAAGCGCGCCGATGGCCAGCTGCCCGCGCTGTTCAAGACCCTGCCACGGCTGACCTACGATGTGCGTCCCGTACCCGCCGAACTGGAGGAGGGCTACACCACCGGCCGGTACTTCGGGGGCAATCCCAAGCTCGGGGTCGCCGGCGGCTACATCGTCAACACCTCGCACCTCGACCAGCGTGGCCTTTACGAGCTCACGTCGCTGACGCTGCACGAGGCCGTGCCGGGCCACCACCTGCAGATCGCTCTCGCGCAGGAGGCCGGCGATCAGCCCTACTTCCGCCGCCACAGCCAGGTGACCGCCTTCACCGAAGGCTGGGGCCTCTACTCCGAATTCCTCGGCTACGAGATGGGAATGTACCGGACCCCCTACGAGAAGTTCGGACGCCTCTCGTATGAGATGTGGCGGGCCTGCCGCCTGGTGGCGGACACCGGCATCCACTGGAAGGGCTGGACCATCGAACAGGCGCGCGCCTGTTTCCGAGATAACTCCGCCCTGGCGCCGCACAACATCGAGACTGAGCTGCAACGCTACATCGCCTGGCCGGGACAGGCCTTGGCCTACAAGATCGGGGAGTTGAAGCTGAAGGAGCTACGGTTCCGGGCGGAGAAGGAACTCGGCGAGAAGTTCCGCGTCCGCGAGTTCCACGACGCGGTGCTGCTGCAAGGACCGATGCCCCTTTCGCTGCTGGAGCAGAAGATCGACGGCTGGATCGCGACCCAGAAGACCGCCCCGCCGCCAGGAACGGCCGACTGACGCGCCTTTCTTCAGTCCTCCACGATCCGGGTGGCGGTCTTCGTTTCGCGCATACCGGCGTAGACCGCCAGCGACACCGCGATCGCTCCGGTGACGTACCAGTAGAACCAGCTCTCTGCGTCCTGCTGCTTGAACCAGAGGGCCACGAATTCGGCTGTGCCGCCGAATACGGAGTTCGCGATCGCGTAGGGCAAGGCCACGCCAAGCGTGCGCACGTGCGCAGGAAAGAGCTCCGCCTTCACGACCGCGTTTATCGACGTGTAGCCGCTGACGATCACGAGCGCCGTCAGCGCCAGCAAAAAGGCGGCGACCGGGTCGCGGACCGAACCCAGCGCCGTCATCAGCGGAACGGTGCCGAGCGTTCCGAGGACACCGAATGCGATCAGCAGAGGGCGTCGGCCAATACGATCTGACAGGGCGCCCACAAGCGGCTGTATCAGCATGAACACCAGCAGCGCCGCGGCGGTGATCTGGGTCGCCGCCTCCTTGGAGAAGCCCGCTGTGTTCGCCAGGAACTTCTGCAGGTAGGTCGTGTAGGTGTAGAAGGCGAGCGTCCCGCCCATCGTCAGCCCGATGACGATCAGCACCTCGCGCGGGTGCTGGCGCAGCAGACGACGCAAGCCGCCTTGCTCCGCCTTCGCCTTGGCGGCTTCGAACGAAGCCGTCTCCTCCAGAGTGCGACGCAGCCAGAGCGCGGCCACGGCGCAGCCCGCGCCGATGAAGAAGGGGATGCGCCAGCCCCAGTCGTCCAGGGCCGCCCGGTCCAGCGTCGCCTGCAGGACCAGCAGCACCGCGAGAGCCAGGAGCTGGCCCATGATCAGGGTGACGTACTGGAAGCTGGACCAAAAACCGCGACGCTTCTGGCCGGCGACCTCACTAAGGTAAGTCGCGCTGGTGCCGTACTCGCCGCCGATCGACAGGCCCTGCAGCATCCGGGCGAACAGCAGCAGCGCGGGCGCGCCCACGCCGATCACCGCGTAGCCTGGCGTGACGGCGATAATGAGCGACCCGCCGCACATCAGCAGCACCGATAGGGTCAGAGCCGCCTTCCGGCCCTTGCGGTCGGCGTAGCGTCCCATTAGCCAGCCGCCGAGCGGACGCATCAGGAAGCCGACGGCGAAGACGGCGGCCGCATTCAGCAGCTGAGCCGTGTCATCGCCCTTGGGGAAAAAGTCGTCGGCGAAATAGAGAGCGAAGGCGGCGTAGACGTACCAGTCGTACCACTCGACCAGATTGCCGACCGAACCGCCGAACACGGCCTTCAGCCGTCGCGCGAAACTTGGGTCTCCCCGCACGGTCGCTCCCTTCCCACGTCGGAAGGGTTAGAGCACGCGTAAGCGAGCGGGCGAACCCCGTTGCGGCGCTCAGCGCTTGAGGCCAGCGCTTCGCAAAGCCTTCTCGATGACCTGGGTGACGTCCGGCGGCACGTGTTTGGCGACCGCGGCGACCACGTTGTCAGCGAGGTTTTCAGGCGGCCAAGCTGCGGTCGCCGGCTCTTCACGGAAGGGCTCCGCCTCCGGGTTGGCGGCGTTCGCCGTGGCCGGGGGCGCTATGCCCCAGAAGCGGGCGATCTCAAGCGAAGAGGAGATGCCGGCCTCCAGCATAAAGGGCGCGGCTGATCCGATCGGATCCTCTCCGCCGGTCTTCAACGGCGTTCCATGTCCAAGGCCATCGAGCAGGTGACGCTCAACCAGGACCTCTCCGCCAGGAGAGCGCCAGACCGCCACCGTTCGGCCGGGCCTTGACTGCACCTCCGACGGCTCCGCCGGAAGCCCGTGCGCAGCCGCCCATTGCACCGCTGAATCGGTGGCGTTCCGCTCGCTCACCGTCGTATCGGCCCGGCCGTGCCAAACCGATACCCGAGGGACCGGAGCGGCGTCTGGACCCGCCTGCCGGACACGCCGGGCAAGCTCGCTCTGCGAAAGGCCGCTTCGGCCCTGCATCGCGTCCAGCGCCTCACGCAGGTTGGTCGCCGCCCCGTAGGGCAGGCCGGCGACGATCGCTCCGGCAGCGAACACATCCGGGTAGGTCGCCAACAGGGCGCCGGCCATCGCGCCGCCGGCCGAGAGGCCCGTCACGAAGACCCGATCGGGTTCAAGGCCATGGGCGTCCAGCACGTGAGTCACCATGGACCGGATCGACTCCGCTTCTCCCAACCCTCGCCGGGTGTCCCCAGGTTCGAACCAGTTGAAGCAGCGGTTGGGGTTATTGGCCGGCTGCTGCTCAGGCGCCAGCACAGCGAACCCATACCGCTCCGCCAGCGTCAGCCATCCGGCGGCGCTGGCGTGAGCCTTCGCCCCTTGAGTGCAGCCGTGCAGGACCACGACCAGGGGCGCGTTGGGGGCGAGCCCTTCCGGCACATGGACAAACATCCGCAGTGAGCCGGGGTTCGCGCCGAAGTTTGCGACCTCCGCCATCCTACCTGACCTGCGGTCGGCGCCGCCGGGGGAAGCGGCGGACGCGTCCATCACCCGCCGCATGCGGGCCAGCCGCGCTGTCGTGTCGCCCAGAGGTCGCATGGTCGTACGCTTTCACATCTCGGCCGATCGCCGATCACATACATAATGCTGCAACGCAGCAATTGCTGCCTCTTCCGCTTCAGAACGGATCAGAACATCGCGGCACATTGCCCTTCGGCAAGCGGCGCGGCACCTTGCCGGCGTTCGTAGACGTGAGGAAAACGATGAAGTTCGCTTTGGCCGGCGCCGCCGCTTTGCTGTTGGCAGGAGGCGCTGTGGCTCAGACCAACGCCCCCGCTCCGTTCGCCGCCGGTCGCCCCCTGGGCGTCATGCTGGACGGCGCCTACACCCCCATGTCGCGGAACGTGAAGATGTTCGGCGCCCTCGTGAACACCGAGAGCTGCGCCTACGACGCCGACCGAGGCTTGATCCTGGCGATCAACCGGGGCGCCGCACAGAACGAGGTCCCGAACGACGCCTTCGTCTCACTGATCAACTCTGATGGTTCGGTGCACACCGCCCGCTGGATCGGCGGCACGCGGGACGGGATGGTCATGAACCACCCCTTCGGCAGCGACATTCAGAACGGCAAGCTGTATCTGGCCGACCGCGACGGCGGCACCGCTGACGGCGCGCCCAGCGTGTCGGTCATCCGCATGTTCGACCTGAAGACAGGCGCGCCAGCTGGCGAGATCCGCACCGAGGGGTCCGGCGGCTTCAATGACATCGAGGTGGCAAGGGACGGCACGATCTGGGCGACACAGACGGGGAGCCCCACCGTCCCGATGCGCCTCTACCGGGTGAGCGCTTCGGGTGAGGCGACCGTCGTACTCGAGGGCGCGCCGCTGAACCTGCCGAACGGCGTGTCCATCGACAACGACGGCAACGTGGTTGTGCTGAACATGGGATCCGACGAGATCCTGACGGTCTCTCCGGACGGCAAGGTTCTAAAGACCGCACGCGCGGCGCAGCCCGGGAGCGACGGCATCGTCATCACCAAGGACGGGACGAAGTACATCAGCAGCGTCCGCCAAGGCGGGATCTCGCGCATCCCCCCCGGCCGTCCGGCTGAGTTGATCGCGACGGGCATCCCGAGCGCCGCATCGATGTGCCACGACGAGAAGACCAACCAACTCGTCATCCCTATGAACCCGAACAACGGGCTCGCATTCGTGAAACTCGACTAGGCTAGAACGAGGTGGGCGGCGCTCAGCCGCCCATCGCTACGAAGCCAGGGTTGGCGAAACCTTTGTCCGCCTTGCCGTAGGTCAGGGGCTGCCCATCGTCGGTCAGGGTCCGCCCGCCGGCGGCGCGCAGGACCGCGTCCGCCGCGGCCGTGTCCCACTCCATCGTCCGACCCGGGCGCGGATACACGTCCGCATGACCCTGCGCGATCAGGCAGAATTTCACGGAGGAATCCATGCCCTGCCAACGGCTGCAGCCGTTGCGCGCCGCCAGACGCTCGGCGTCGGCGTCATTGACCGTGTGGCTGAGGAGCGCCAGCCCGTCGGTCGGGCGCTGGCGCACCTTGACCGGCGCCGTTGTTGTCTCACCCAGCTTGCGGCGCACCGCCCCCCCTGCCGTGGTGTGCCAGACCAGCCCCGAAGCAGGCGCCGCGACAGCGCCCGCCACGGGCTCGCCACGCTCGATCAGGCCGATGTTCACAGTGAAGGCCTCGCGGCCCTGAATAAAGCCGCGGGTTCCGTCGAGCGGGTCGATCAGCAAGAAGCGTTCAGCCATCTCGGCCGGCAGGCCGGACTCGTGCGCCGCTTCCTCCGAGACGGTTGGGACGTCGGGGAAGGCTTCCAGCAGCCGCTCAAGGATCAGGAGCTCGGCCTGACGATCGGCCTCCGTCACCGGACTTTCGTCCGCTTTGCTGTCCACCACCAGCTCGCCCCGCCAGTACGGCAGGATCACCAGCGCGGCGGCTTCAGCGATGGAGGCGAGGGTTTCACCGATCCAGACCGGGTCGGAGCGCATCTTCTTGGTCGGGCGTTTCACTGCGCGCTTCTAGCCTGTCGAACGTTGGAAGGAAGAACAAATCACGTCAGGTTCGCCGGGATAAGGACGCCTGTGATGAACGAGCCGCACCCGACCCCAACCGTCGTCGATACGGCCGAGCCGCTGAACGCAGCGGACCTGGTCGCGCACGTCTCGGCGAAACTCTGCCATGACTTCATCACGCCGTCGGGCGCGGTCGTGTCGGGGCTCGAGCTGATGAACGACCCTTCCGCGCAAGATGTGCGCGAGGAGGCGCTGAAGCTTGTCGAGTCCAGCGCCAAGAAGCTGGTGTCCATCGTGAACTTCGCCCGCGTCGCCTACGGCGCGGCCACGACCTCGGAGCGGTTCTCATCAGCTGAACTACAGAGCCTGGCCCAGGGCGTGTTCGATCACATCCGCGCCGACCTGAACTGGGCCGTGTCGATCGACACGTTCGAGAAGCCGCACGCGCGCGCCCTTTTGAACCTGGCCCAGATCGGCGGGGCGGCGGTGCCGACCGGCGGCCTGGCGACGGTGAGGGCCGAGCGGCGGATGGACGAGATCCTGCTGACGGTGGACTCGACCGGGCCTCGTGCGCGCCTGAAGCCAGAGGTCGTCACCGGCCTGAAGGGCGAGCGCTTGCAGGACGGCTTGGCCGGTCAGTGGATCCAGCCCTACTGGCTGTACGAGGTGGTGCGCACCGCCGGGGGGGCCCTGGAGTTCGAGGCGGAGCCCGAGAAAGTCTCGATCCGCGTGCGCATGCCGGTGTAGTAGGCGCACGTGCGCAAGACCTGCCTCATCGTGGACGACAGCCGAGTGATCCGAAAGGTGGCGCGGCGGATCGTTGAAGACCTCGGCTTTGAGGTGACCGAAGCCGCGGATGGCCAGGAAGCGCTCGCCCACTGCCGCGTGGAGATGCCGCGAGCGGTGCTGCTCGACTGGAACATGCCCGTCATGGACGGGATCAGCTTCCTGAGGAGCCTCCGCGCCGAACCCGGCGGCGACACCCCCACCGTCGTCTTCTGCACAGTCGAAAACGACGCCGACCGCATCCGCGAGGCGCTGGACGCGGGAGCTGACGAATACGTGATGAAGCCGTTCGACGGCGACATCCTGGAGGCGAAGTTCGCCGCAGCCGGCTTGGTCTGACGTTTCTATTTTGTCGACCGATCGAGCCGGCCGCCCGTCGGACGACCCTTTGACAACCAAAGTCATAAAACGGGCGGCAGAAGGGCGACCGTGCAGGCCGCCCTCCCAACCGTCACATCGGCAGGGTTTTGCTCTGGGTCACGCGGAACTGGCCCCGGACTCCGGGGGCCTGGGTGAGGCCCGGACGCGAGAGCGGCTGGCCGCCGCCGACCCAGACCTCGACCGTGCCCGGCTCCAGCTTCCGCACCCCCTGCTGGTCGACCAGACTGAGCGCCCGGTCGTCCAGAGTGAAGCTGACCTGACGGCTTTCGCCCTTCTTCAGGTGGAGGCGCTGGAACCCCTTCAGCGCACGGATTGGTGCGCCGGCCTTACCAGCATGACTGATGTAGAGCTGGGCGACCTCATCGCTGTCCATGCCGCCCGTGTTTGTGACCGTGGCGGTCACCGTCGCCACGCCATTGGCCTGGCTCACCTTCACGGCGCTGTACGCGAATGTCGTGTAGCTGAGGCCGTGGCCGAACGGGTACAGCGGCTCCCCGGTGAAGTACCGGTAGGTCCGACCCTTCATGGTGTAGTCGCTGAAGCCCGGCAGTTGGTCGACCGACTTGTAGAAGGTCACCGGGAGGCGTCCGGCCGGGCTGTAGTCGCCGGCGATCAATTGCGCGACCGCGTGGCCGCCCTCCCCGCCCGGATACCAGGCCTCAACGATCGTCGGGATGTTGGCGTCAGCCCAGTTCACGCCAAGCGCGCTGCCGTTCATCAGCACCAGCACGGTTGGCTTACCCACGCCGTGCACGCGCTCCAGCAGTCGCTGCTGGGGCGCGGGCAGGTCGATGGAGGTGCGGTCGCCGCCGGCGAATCCGGGGACCTCAAGCTTCATCTCCTCGCCTTCGACACGCGCGCTCAGGCCACCGACGAAAACCACGAGGTCGGCGTTGCGGGCGGCCTCGACCGCGTGATCGCCATTGTGGCTCGGGAGGCTCCAGATCAGGCGCTGGCGCCCACGGACTCCGCGCTGGAAGCCTTCTACCCGGATGGGATAGCGCTTACCCGCTTCGAGGCGGATCGCGCCGTCGAGGATCGAGGGCGCATCGCCGACGCCCCACTCCTCGACCACGGGCTTGTTGTCGATGAAGACGCGGTAGCCGTTGTCGCTGGCGTACCGGAAGCGGAGTTCACCCGACTCCGGCGCGGTGATGAAGCCAGTGAAGCGGGCGGAAGTCGTGCGCTCGCCGTCCCAGTCGTAGGCTGCGTTGCCGACCGTGCGCGTCTCGCTCGGCTGCCCCTCTAGGTTCGCCCCGTTGAACAGCTCGAGCTTGAGCCCCGGCGTCCGGCACTCCGCATCGACGCAGAACGCCGCATCGGGGACCGGGGCGGTGGCTGGGCCGACGAGACCCGTGCCCTCGACGTGCGCGATCTCGGCGTTCGGAAAACGTGCCTTGAGGCCGGCCAGCACCGTCACCGGCTGAGAGGGCGTGCCGTAGTAGTTGCCGATCAGGGCGTCGACGCTGTCGGCGTTCGGGCCGATCACGGCGATGCGGCGGGGAGCGGCCTTCAGCGGCAGCAGCCCGCCCCGGTTCTTCAGCAGCGTCATCGACGCCTTCGCCATGTTCAGCGACATGGCCCGGTGTTCGGCCGTGTCGTTCTGGGCGGCTGTGATTTTGGAGAACGGCACCATGGCCGGCGGATCGAACAGGCCCAGGCGGATGCGATCAGCGAACAGGCGCTGCAAGGCCTGGTCCAGCACCGCTTGAGGCATCTGGCCGCTGCGGACGGCCTTCACGATGGCGTCGGCCTCCATGTTCCAGTCGGCGCGGTAGTCGCCGCAGACCAGGTCCATGCCGGCGCCAAAGGACTTTGCCGCGCCCTCTTCGGCGGTCTTGGTGTAGGCGAGGCTGTCCTCACGATAGACGTTGGCGGCGGCGCCGCAGTCGGACACCACGTGACCCTTGAAGCCCCAGGCGCCGCGCAGCCGCGTCTGCAAGAGGTCTTCGCTCGCGCACGCGGGAATGCCGTCCACCGCGTTGTACGCGCACATCACCGCCTGGACCTTGCCCTCGGTCACGGTGGCGCGGAACGCCGGCAGATAGGTGTCCTCAAGATCGAACTTTGAAGGGTGTACGTCCTCCCGATGCCGGTTCGACTCCGGCCCGCTGTGCACCGCGTAGTGCTTCGAGGTGGCGATCGTCTTGAAGTACTTGGGATCGTCGCCCTGCAGGCCCTGAATGAAGGCGATGCCGATGCGCGAGGTCAGGTGCGGGTCTTCGCCGTAGGTCTCCTGCCCCCGGCCCCAGCGCGGGTCGCGGAAGATGTTTATGTTGGGCGACCAAACGGTCAGCCCCCGGTACCACTCCGTGCCGCCGTTCGGCGCCACGCGCTCGGCGTACTTGGCGCGGAACTCGGTGGATATGACGTCCGCCACGTCCTTCATCAGCGGCGCGTCCCATGAAGCGGCCATGCCGATGGCTTGCGGGAAGACGGTTGCGAAGCCGGCGCGAGCGACCCCGTGCAGGCCTTCGTTCCACCAGTTGTATTCGGGCACGCCCAGCCGCGGGATGGCCGGCGCGGCGTGGCCGACCTGGCGGGACTTCTCCTCCAGCGTCATGCGCGAGACGAGGTCCGCGGCGCGTCGCTCCACAGGGAGCGCGGGATTGCGGTAGGGCAGCGAGGCCCACTCGGCAGTGGCCTGCGGCTGCGGCTGAGGCTGAGCGTGCGCCACAATCGGTGCGCAGGCGGCGGCAGTCGCCAGCAGCCAAGCCGTGAAGATGGCTTTGCGGGTCATATCGTCCTCCCGAATTATCGTTTTGCCGAGCTGTACCGCAGAAGTGATACCGCTACCAGCCGGTGCTCCGTCGCGGAACAGCATGCCCTGTTAACCGCGTGCGAACACTGGGCCTCCAAGATCGCCGGATCGGGAGACCTCCGCCGCGTGAACCGGGAAGACGTCGAGCATTTCGCGGCCTTGCTGCAGGCGCGCACCGGCTTCGTGCTGGGGTCCGAGCGCGGCTACCTGCTCGAGAGCCGGCTTGCGCCGGTCGCTCGCCGCGAAGGCGCGCCATCGGTCGCTGCGCTGCTGCGTACGATCCGGACCCGCGGCGACACACAGCTGGAGACCACGGCAGTCGAGGCTATGGCCCTGACCGACACCGCATTCTTCCGGGACCGGACGCCGTTCCTGCGGCTCGGGCGCGAGATCCTGCCGACCCTGGCCAGCGCGCGATCCGGCCGGGCGCTGCGGCTATGGAGCGCCGGCTGCTCCACCGGTCAGGAGGCCTATTCCCTGGCGTTGCTGTCCGAACTCCATCCTGAGATGGCGGACGTCCGGCTGGAGGTGGTGGGATCCGACATCTCGGTTCGGAGCATCGAGAAGGCTCAGTCAGGCGTCTACACCCAGTTCGAGGTGCAGCGCGGCTTGCCTATCCGCCTTCTGGTCGACCACTTCGAATGCACGGAAGACATGTGGCGCGCCACACCGCGCCTGCGGGCGGCGGTGCAATGGCGTCCGTTCAATCTGCTGGCCGATCCGGCTGAGCTTGGCGCCTTCGACGTGATCCTGTGCCGCAACGTTCTTTCGGGCTTCGAGCCGAGCCAGCGCGCCAAGGTGCTGGAGCGGTTCGCCGCCATCCTGCCGGATGACGGCCTGCTGCTGTTGGGCGCCGGAGAGACCGCTGAGGATGTCAGCGACGCGCTTATCCCAGCCCCCGGCGCGCGCGGCTTCTATCGTCCGGCCCGCATCGGTCAGCGCGCCGCCGCCTGATCGGCGCTGCGCACCAGATCATCAAGCTCTCAAGCCGCGGCGGCCTGGCCCGCCGCGGCGTGGGCCACCGCTTCGGCGACCTTGATGCCATCAACCGCCGCCGAAAGGATGCCGCCGGCGTAGCCCGCGCCTTCGCCAGCCGGAAATAGGCCGCGCACGTTCAAGCTCTGGAAATCGGCGCCGCGGGTGATGCGGATGGGTGAGGAAGTGCGGGTCTCGACGCCGGTTAGCACCGCTTCGGGATCGTCGTAGCGCGGGATCTTGCGGCCGAAGACCGGCAGGGCCTCGCGCATCGCCTCGACCACATAGTTCGGCATCAAAGCGGCGAGGTCCGTCGGCCGCACGCCCGGCCGGTAGCTCGGGATTACCGAGCCCAGCGCCGTGGATGGCCGGCCCGCAAGGAAGTCGCCGACCAGTTGGCCCGGCGCGTAGTAGTCCCCGCCACCCGCGTGAAAGGCCAGGGCCTCCAGTTCGCGCTGCAGCTCGATGCCCGCGAGCGGGTGGTCGCTGGGATAGTCCGCCGGTGAGATCCCGACGACGAATCCGGAGTTCGCGTTCCGCTCGTTGCGGGAGTACTGGCTCATGCCATTGGTGACCACCCGCCCGGGCTCGGAACTCGCGGCCACCACTGTCCCTCCGGGGCACATGCAGAAGCTATAGACGGTCCGTCCGTTGGAGCAGTGATGCGAGAGCGAATAGGCGGCCGCGCCAAGGTCGGGATGCCCGGCGCACGGTCCAAACAACGCCCGGTCGATCCACGACTGCGGGTGTTCGATGCGAAAGCCGATCGAGAACGGCTTGGCTTCGATGTGAACACCACGCTCGTGAAGCGCCTGGAAGGTGTCTCGTGACGAGTGGCCGACCGCCAGGACCACCTGATCAGCCTCGATGAACTCGCCTGTGTGCAGGTGCACCCCACGCAGCCGCCGAACCCCGTCTGGTGCACGCTCGAGCTCGATATCGGTCACCCGCTGCTGAAACCGGTACTCGCCCCCGAGGCCCTCGATCTTGGCGCGCAGGCTCTCGACCATGGTCACAAGGCGGAAGGTGCCAATGTGCGGGTGGGCCTCGGTCAGGATCTCGGCGGGTGCGCCGGCCTGGACGAACTCGGTCAGCACCTTTCGGCCAAGGTGCCTGGGATCCTTGATCTGGCTGTAGAGCTTGCCGTCCGAGAAGGTCCCCGCCCCGCCCTCGCCGAACTGGACGTTTGACTCAGGGTTCAGCTCGCTGCGTCGCCACAGGCCCCAGGTGTCCTTCGTGCGCTCGCGCACCACCTTGCCGCGGTCGAGGATGATCGGGCGGAAGCCCATCTCCGCCAGGATCAGCCCCGCGAAAAGTCCACAGGGCCCGGCGCCGATCACAATCGGGCGCAAGGCTCCCGCCGGCGGCGCCTTGGCGACGGGGCGGTAGGCTGTGTCAGGCGTGGGGCGCACGTGCGGATCGTCGGCCAGACGCTGCAGCACCGTCGCCTCGTCCCTGACCTCCGCGTCGACGATGTAGACCTTCAGGATCGCGGACTTCTTGCGCGCGTCGTGGGCGCGCTTCCAGACCGACCAGCGCACGATCTCTTCGGCGGCCACGCCGAGGCGCGCGGCGATCGCCGCCGATAGGGCGTCTGGCGCGTGGTCCAGGGGCAGCTTGAGTTCGGATATACGCAGCATCGCCGCCTATCTAGCGGCTGATCGCTGGAGACGCATGAGGCCGCGACGAGCTGGCTCACCCGCCGCGGCTCCAGAACGTGGATCAGGCGGTGGTCGAGGTGGGGCGAACGAGGATCTCGTTCACGTCGACCCCGTCGGGCTGCTCGATCGCATAGCGCACCGCCGAGGCGATCGCTTCGGCAGGAAGCGCCTTCTTCCGGTACTCGTCGATGAATGCGGCCGTCTCAGCGTGGGTGATGGTGTGCGCCAGCTCTGAAACGGTCACCCCCGGTGAAACCACTGTCACCCGCACCTTCTCCGTCTCCTGGCGCAGGGCTTCGGAGATCACCCGCACCGCGTGCTTGGTCGCGCAGTAGACCGCGGCGGTTGGGATCACCTGGTGGCCCGCGGTGGAGGCGATGTTGATGATGTGGCCGTGGCCTTGCGCCTCCATCACCGGCAGGGCGGCGGCTATGCCGTAGAGGACGCCCCGGATGTTCACGTCGATCATCTGGTCCCACTCCTCGACCTTGAGGGCGGCCAGCGGGGACAGGGGCATGACGCCGGCGTTGTTGACGATCACGTCCACGCGGCCGAACCGCTCACGCGCGACCTCGACGAAGGCCTGGACGCTCTGGCGAGAGGTGACGTCGAGCTCGTGCGCCATCGCGGTTCCCCCCGCAGCCTCGATCTCAGCCTTCAGCGCCTCCAGCCGCTCGGCGCGACGAGCGCCGATGACGACGGTCGCGCCGGCTTTCGCCAGTTCGCGGGCCGTCGCCTCGCCGATGCCGCTGCTCGCGCCGGTCACGAGCACCACCTTGTTCTCCACTCCGTTCATGGCCCTATCTCCTTCGGTTCGGTCTTCGACCTGGCGAGGTGAGAGATGCGCCGGCTGGAGGATCGAGCGGTAGAACGGTCCTATCGCATTCTTGCATGATCCTACGCGATCGGACCGCCAAGCTTGCGGAAGCCCCCTGATCGTGAGAGGCGGCTTACATGGAGAATTTAGCCGATCTGATCGCTCGCCATGCCCCGGACGACGGCATGTACGACCTGCCCATTCCTGGGCTGGCCGTCATCCGCTACAGCGGGCCGACCGAGCGGGTGCCGGTGCTGCACCAGCCGGCCGTGTGCGTTATCGCGCAAGGCGCCAAGGTCGTGTTGCTGGGGGAGGAGGCGTATCGCTACGACGCCTCCACGCACTTGGTCGTCTCCGTGGACCTGCCGCTCACCGGGCAGGTGGTCGAGGCCACACCGCAGCGCCCGTATCTCTGCATGCGAGTGGATCTGGAGCCGGCGGTGCTGAGCGAGCTGATGCTGCAGCCACTGCCCGACGCAGGCGGGGAGAGCGGGCGCGGCGTGCACCTCAGCCGGACGACGCCGGAGTTGGTCGACGCCGTGCGCCGCCTACTGGGCCTCCTGGACCGATCGCAGGACACAGCCGTGCTCGCGCCCCTGATCCGGCGCGAGATCCACTATCGCCTGCTGACCGGCGACCAGGCCGGCATCGTGCGCCAGATCGGCACGCCCGACAGCCGGTTGTCCCGAGTGACCCGCGCCATCGCCTGGATCAGGGCGAACTATGACCGGCCGTTCCGCATCGACGTGGTGGCGCGGGAGGCGGGTATGAGTCCCTCGGCCCTGCACCAGCACTTCAAGGCGGTGACGGCCATGAGCCCGCTACAGTACCAGAAGCAGATCCGGCTGCAGGAGGCGCGCCGCATGATGCTGTCCGAAGCGCGGGACGCCCAGGCCGCCGGGTTCGAGGTCGGCTACGAGAGCCCCTCGCAGTTCTCGCGGGAGTACGCGCGGCTGTTCGGCGCGCCGCCCGCTCGGGACGCCGCGCGTCTGCGCGCAAGCGGACCCCTGCCGGTGGCGGTCTGATGGGCGCCGCCCACCCGCTCGACCACGCCGCCTGGTCCGCGCTCACGGGCCGGCAGGCGGAGCTGGCGATCATCGAAGGCGGCGCGCGGCGCTATCACCCCGCCTTTGGGGTGTTCGCGGCGTGCGACCGGTCGGACGCGAGCCTCTCGGGGCTGGCGGCGCTCGCGGCGCACGGCGACGTGGCGCTGCTGGAGCCGAACCCGCCCACGGACGCGCCGGGCGTCAGTCTCGTCTCCCAAGACCTCGGCGTGCAGATGGTCGCAGAGCGGCTGACGGCTGCACCGCCGCCGCCGTTCGCGGTGGTCACCCTGACGGACGCCGACGGGCCGGAGATGCTGGAACTCGCGACGCTGACTCAGCCCGGCCCGTTCTTCGAGCGCACGCACCAGCTCGGCGACTTTGTTGGCGTGAGGATCGATGGGCAGCTGGTCGCCATGGCCGGCGAGCGGATGAAGCCCGACGGCTTCACCGAGGTCAGCGGCGTCTGCACTCATCCGGACCACCGCGGCCGGGGCTACGCGGGCGCCCTGATGCGCCTGGTGGCCGAGCGCATCCTGGAGCGTGGCGAAACGCCGTTCCTTCACGCCTACGCCAGCAACACCGGAGCCATCGCCCTCTACCAGACGCTCGGCTTCACCCTGCGGCGTGAGGTGCAGATGGTGCGCCTGACGCGTGCATGAGGGTTCAGACAGGCGCGGCGCCCTCGTACTGCGGCAAGCCGTCATCCAGTCCGACCCAAGGCTGCTTTGACGCGGTCCAAATGTGCATAGTGGGCCGGAACTGGCCGGGATCGTCCAGCGAGCCGCTGCTGAGGCCCAGCAGGGCCTGCGCGTCGCGGCGGGAGAACAGTGTCGTGCCGCAGCGGGCGCAGAACCCGCGGGTCAGCTCCGAAGACGATGCGAACGTGCCCACAGGTCCGTTGATCGACACGTCTTCGGCCCGAAAGGCGATGCGTGCATGGAAGGCCGCGCCCACGGCCTTCTGGCACAGCCGGCAATGGCACACCCGCTCATTGAGGGGCTCACCTTCGGCCCGGTAGCGAACCGCCCCGCAGAGGCATCCGCCCTCGTAGACACCCGGCACCTTATAGCCCCCGCGGCCTGTGGAACCGAGCCGGCTCCAGGCCCGCGTGCGTGAACCGCGCCTCGCGAATGGCTCCGTTGAACCAATTGACCTTGTTGTAGCGCACGCCGACCGACGAGCGTCCTGGCCCCTGCGGCGTAAAGGGGATCTCGGCCGAGCCCTGCAGCACGCCGTTCACGTAGGCCGCGTAGGTCTTGCCGTCGAAGGTCTGGGCCACGTGATACCAGCGTCCGACGGGAAAACGCTTTTCGGGGAAGATGAGGGTGTGGTTGTAGCCAGGCCCTCGCGTGAAGGCGTCGAGCCACCACTGATCGCCCTCCACCCGGATCTCGAACAGAAAGCGCGTTCCCGACGGAGGCGTCGTGCCGTCGGAGGCGTTCTCCGCCAGGTGCATCCAGCGCTGCTCGAAGGCGCCGCCGTCGGGGCGGAACAGGGCCTCGATCGTGAAGGTCGCGGCGCCTGCCAGCGGGTGCTCATCGATGTAGAGGGCGTCGTCTACGCCGTCGAACTTCACAGCTTTTCCGAAGGGGCTGTCGATCAGCGTCGGCGCGCCCTCGGCACGGGTGGCGACGCCGCCGATGTCGGTGAGCCGATCGAAGGTCCAGACCTTCGTCTTCGCGCCCGACGCGACCGTTCCGGTGGAGGCGCAGCCAGCCGTCAGACCCGCAGCGCCGGCCAGGAGAAGGGCCCTTCGATCGATCCCGCCCCGCATGTCCATCCTGCACTCCTCTCCACGCGTTCGTGTGCAGGTGACGCGCCGGCCGGGCCGTCGTCAATTCGGCTTGGCTTGCGCGCGCGCGCGAAAGCGCCACCTTGGCCCTCATGAGCGTTGATCCCCGCCCCAACGACACCTACGAAACGCTCGCCCAGAGCGAACTCGCCGCCTGGCTTGAATCGATGCGCCGCGGCCCCTCGATGTTCGATCGCGCCGCGCGAGGCGTTCAGGGGCGCATCAACGCCGTCATCCCGGAACGGGTGCATGCGACGCTGACCGTCGTAATCGAGAAGATGACGCGCGCCATCGCCACGGGATCGGACCTCACCACGCGAGAGCCGATGACAGGCTTGAGCCTCGAAGCACGTGAGGCGGAGGTGCGCCGGGTTGTGTCCGCCTATCGAGCGGCCGGCGCAGCTGAGGGCGGGATCGCGGGCGCTGGCGGCTTCACTCTGGCGCTAGCGGAGTTCCCTACCCTGCTGGCAACCAAGATCAAGCTGCTGTTCGAGATCGCTGCGATCTACGGGCACGACGGCGCACGGCTCCCCGAACGCCTGTACATCCTGTCCATCTTCCAGCTGGCCTTTTCCGGCGCCGATCATCGACGCGCCGTACTCGAGCGTATGGAGGGTTGGGACGCGCGCCTGGCCGAGCATCCAGAGACGCTGGACGACTTCGACTGGCGACGGTTTCAGCAGGAGTACCGGGATTACATCGACCTGGCGAAGATGGCGCAGATGATCCCGCTGATCGGCGCGCCCATCGGCGCCGTCGTGAACTACCGCCTGATCGACCGCTTGGGGGAGACGGCGATGAACGCCTATCGCATGCGCTGGTTCGCCCAGGCCTGAAACGCAGAACGCCCGCCGGGGGAGGCCGGCGGGCGTTCAGTCGTCTCTGTCTCGTGACGCCCGATCAGGCGGCGGCTTGGCTTTCCTGCGGATCGCGCAGAACGTAGCCGCGGCCCCAGACCGTCTCGATGTAGTGCTTTCCGCCGGCGGCCGTCGCCAGCTTCTTGCGCAGCTTGCAGATGAAGACGTCGATGATCTTCAGCTCGGGTTCATCCATGCCGCCGTAGAGGTGGTTCAGGAACATCTCCTTGGTCAGGGTCGTGCCCTTGCGCAGGGAGAGGAGCTCCAGCATCTGATATTCCTTGCCGGTCAGGTGGACGCGGTGGCCGTTCACCTCGACCGTCTTGGCGTCCAGGTTGACCGTGATCTCACCGGTCTTGATGACCGATTGAGCGTGGCCCTTCGAGCGACGCACCACTGCGTGGATGCGGGCGATCAACTCGTCCTTGTGGAAGGGCTTGGTCATGTAGTCGTCGGCGCCGCCGCCGAGCGTCTTGACCTTCGTGTCGATCTCCGACGTGCCGGACAGGATCATGACCGGGGTGTCGACCTTGCCCACGCGCAGCTGACGCAGGACGTCCAAGCCGCTCATGTCGGGCAGGTTCAGGTCAAGAAGAATGATGTCGTAGTCATAGATCTTGCCCAGATCTATGCCCTCTTCTCCGAGGTCTGTCGTGTAGACATTGAACCCTTCGGACTTGAGCATCAGCTCGATGCTCTGCGCCGTGGCGCTGTCGTCCTCAATAAGCAGAACCCGCATTCAGCCCCTCCCGGCGAAGCTTGGCCTTATCCCAATCGCCCCGGCGGACCGGACGCGTCGAACCACGCTAGAGCGTTAATGACTTAAGATTGGTTAATCCTAAGCGACATCCCGAATCGTAGGTTGATTTGTGAGTCCCCGTCCAGCGGAGCCGTCAACGATTCGATTCCGGAGTCGAAATGTCGCGCGGGGAGCGAGTGCGGGTCGGAACACCCCGACGCCAGGGGGCGTTCAGTCAGCTCGCCGACACCGGAGTCCACTATGCCCAGAGTGAAGCTGAAGCCGCTCGCCGACCAGGCCATTGTGATCGTCGGAGCCAGCTCTGGCATCGGCCTGGCGACCGCGCGCAAGGCCGCGGCGGCCGGTGCGCGCGTGCTGCTGGCCGCCCGCGACGAGGCGGCGCTGGAGAAGGTGGTCGACGAAATCCGCGCGGGCGGCGGGCAAGCCGAGTACATCGCCGCCGACGTCGCCGACGAGGCGCAGGTTGAGGCGATCGCCGAGGCGGCGAAGGCGCGCTTCGGCGGGTTCGACACCTGGGTGAACGCCGCCGGCGTCTCCGTCGCTGGCGAGTTGCGCGACCTTTCGACCGAGGACCACGAGCAGATCTTCCGCGTGAACTACTTCGGCGTGGTTTTCGGCTCGCTGGCGGCGGTGAAGCGGTTGAGCCGGACCGGCGGCGCGCTCATCAATATCGGCTCGGCATTGTCGGACGCTCCGGCTCCGCTGATCGGGGCCTATGCAGCCAGCAAACATGCGGTGAAGGGCTTCACCGACTCCCTGCGCATCGAACTGATGCACGCAGAGGCCCCCGTCTCCGTCACCCTCATCAAGCCGAGCGCCACCGACACCTTCTTCGCCGAGCATTCCAAGTCGAACACCGGCACTGCCTCGGACCTGCCTCCGCCGATCTACTCGCCGGAGGTGGTGGCGGGCGCGATCCTGTACGCGGCCCAGCATCAGCGCCGTGACATCCTTGTGGGCGCCCAGGCGACGCTCGGCCGCTTCGCCGCCTTCGCCACGCCACGGGCGCTGGACCGCACCTACGCGTCGGACGCGATGTGGCGGCAACAGCTTGACGCAAGCCGCCCACCGCCCACGCGCAACAACCTGTACAGCTCGCCCGGCGACACGGGACAAGCCGCGTTCCGGGGCACCGGGCGCACCTTCAGCCTCACGACCGCGGCTCAGACGCATCCGCTGCTGACGCTCGGCCTCGCGGTCGGCGCCGGCGCGCTTGTCGCCGTGGCGATGAACCGCCGGTCGGTCAGCCGGTTGGCGCATCAGCTGCTGCCGCATGCCCGGCGGAAGCGCGGCGTGGACCTTGGGCAACTGACCGCGCTGGCCGCGGCGGCGCCTGCGGCCGCGACTGCGGCGGCGGCGTACGTCGGCGCGCGCGCCCGAAGCCTCCCTTTCGTGCCCCACCGGCCGAGCCTGCTGGAGCGGACTCTTGCGCCCGCCGCGCCGGTGGCCGACTTCGCCCGTCGCAAAGCGCGGTCAGCCAAGCGCGCCCTGCTGCACTGACGCTGCGCCTGTCCAAAGGTTAAGCTGACAGGTCTCCGACGGCGAACGATGCTCGCCCCGCTTATCGGAGCCATTGCATGCGTGCTGTCCTCGCCGCCGCCGCGGTCTTGTCCTGCGTCACCGCCTCCCCCACGCTCGCCTATGAACCGCCCGCCGCCGTGCTGGAGCAGGTTAAGGGGCGAGCCGACTTCTCAGGCGTGGCGGTCGTAGATGCCGGCGACGGCAAGCCGTTCGTTCACACGGCCGGGTTCGCCCGCGGACAACAGCCAGTGACGGCGCAGACCCGCTTCGACATCGGCTCCATCGGCAAGATCATGACGGCTGTCGCAGTGATGCAGCTGGTGGAGACCGGGAAGGTGGATCTGGAGGCGCCGATCGGGCGCTACCTGCCGGACCTGCCGGAGGCGGCGAAGAGCGAGACCGTGGCCTCGGTGATGCAGCACACCGCAGGCCTAGGCGACGTTCTGTTCAGTCCGGAGACGCGCGAGCTGAGCCGCGCGGCCGACAACAATCGCGACTACTACCTGCTGGCCGTGAAGCAACCGGTGGCCGCAGCGGGTCAACATCGCTACTCCAATACGGGGTATGTGGTGCTGGGGGAGCTGGTGGCTCGGGTCAGCGGCCAGCCCTACGAGACCTACCTGCAGCAGAAGGTCATGAGCCCCGCCGGGATGACACGGGCCATGTTCGCGCGGTCCGACCGCTCGGACGCTCCGGACGTCGCGATGGGCCATCTCTCCGCCAACTTCGATCCGGCGGCCATGACTCTTGGAGCGCCGCCGCCGCGTCCAGTCGGTCCCTACACTCGGGAGGCCGCCGAGCTGAATGGTTGGATGACCAGCGCGGCCGGTGGCCTTTACGCCACCGCCGCCGACCTTGCGGCTTTCGGACGCGCTCTGCTTGACGGCAAGTTGATCTCCCAGGCCAGCGTCGACCGCATCTGCCAGCCGCTGCACCCGGGCCCCGGCATCGGCTACGGCTTGGGCTGCATGGTCGAACCCCGCGGAGGCTTCGGCCACAACGGCGGGCGGCCAGGCATGCAGGCCATTCTGATGATGTCGCGCGAAACCAACGCGGTGGTGGCCGTCGTCGGCAACCGGGAGGGGCAGACCATGGGGCTGTTCCGGCCGTTGTGGTCGGTCGCTTATCCGACCGCTGCCAGCTGACGTTTTTCATACCCGGTTAACGGCCCCTGACGGATGTTAACCCCTGCGTCAGGGGCTGGCCGTTGCGTAACCTCATTCAAGCTGTCGAGCGGGTCGATCCGCTGACCGTCACCGGCCGTGTGGCGGCGGTGAACGGGCTTCTCATAGAAGCCCGGGGCGGCCTGTCACGCCTGTCCGTAGGCGCCCGCGCAGAGATCGGCGTGAGGGCGGGTCCGGCCTTGCCGGCGGAGGTCGTCGGCTTCCGAGACAATCGCGCTCTGCTCATGCCGTTCGGGCCCGTCGAGGGCGTGGCGCCAGGATCCGAGATCAAGGTGATGCCGCACGGCGCGGCCGTGTACCCCTCCTTGTCTTGGCTCGGCCGGATCGTCGACGCATTCGGCGACCCCGTCGACGGCATGGGGCCGTTGGTGAAGGGGCCGGCCGGTTATCCCCTGCGCGCCTCCCCGCCATCAGCCCATGCTCGCGGCCGCGTCGGCGAGCGGCTGGACCTGGGCGTCCGCGCAATGGACGTCTTCACCACCTGCTGCCGCGGCCAGCGGCTCGGCGTCTTCGCCGGCTCTGGCGTCGGCAAGTCGGTCCTGCTGTCGATGCTGGCGCGGGAAGCGACCTGCGACGCGGTGGTGGTCGGGCTGATCGGCGAGCGGGGCCGCGAAGTTCGCGAGTTCATCGAAGAGACCCTGGGCGAAGCGGGCCTGAAGCGGGCCATCGTCGTCGTGGCGACATCGGACGAGCCGGCGCTGAAGCGTCGCCAGGCCGCCTACATGACCCTGGCGATCGCCGAGTACCTGCGCGATCAGGACCTGGAGGTACTGTGCCTCATGGACAGCGTGACCCGCTTCGCCATGGCGCAGCGTGAGATCGGGCTGGCCGCCGGCGAGCCGCCCACGACCAAGGGCTATACGCCAACTGTCTTCACCGAACTGCCCAAGCTGCTCGAACGGGCCGGCCCTGGCCCCATCCGCCCGGACGGTACGGAAGCCGGGCCGATCACCGGCCTGTTCACCGTTCTCGTGGACGGGGATGATCACAACGAGCCGATCGCCGACGCCGTCCGAGGCATTTTGGACGGGCACATCGTGATGAGCCGGGGGATCGCTGAACGTGGGCGTTTTCCGGCCATCGACGTGCTGAAGTCCATCAGCCGGACCCTCCCGGGCTGCCAGACCCCGCGCGAGCGCGAGATCAACCGCGCCGCGCGCCAGGCGCTATCCGCCTATTCGAACATGGAGGAGCTGATCCGCATCGGAGCCTACCGCACGGGCTCGGACCCGACGGTGGACCGCGCGATCCAGCTCAACCCCGCCCTCGAAGACTTCCTGCGCCAGGACAAGGACGAGGCGACCCGCCTCGACGCCTCCTTCGCGCGCCTTGAAACCATACTCGAGCAAGGAGCCGCCTGATGAGCACTTGGGCCCAGTCGCTGATCCGCATCTCCGGCTACGAGGTGGAGACGCTGCAGAAGCGCCTCGCCGACGTGGCCACGCGCCGCGCCACGGCTGAAATGCGGATCGCCATCCTGGACGCCGAAGTCGAGGTGGAGCGTCAGCGCGCGGCTGCGGACCCGCAGGCCGGGATTTTGCTGCAAGCCTATCTGAAGGGCTGGGCCCAGCGCCGCGAGTGCGCAGTCGCCGAAGTGGCGGTCGTGCAGATGGAGGAGGAAGGCGCGCGGGACGCGCTGACCCGCGCCTTCGAGGAGCTGAAGAAGTTCGAGCACGTCGCGGAGGTCGCGCGGCTCGGGAAGCTCGCCACCGCCAATCGTCTTGAGGCCGCGCAGATGGACGAGCTGGGCCTGCGTCTCGCCAGCCGGTGACGAGCGCCGTAAGCCGCCGCGGCGCCTTGACGGGCGCGCTCGGCCTCGCCGCCTGCGGCGGCCGTACCGAGACCGCCACGGCTCAGCCCAATCCGCCGCGTCCGTTGCGCGAGACGGCGCGCTGCCCCATCGGCACCTGTGTCGGGACCGATCACATCGGCGATCCTGCATGGGTTGCGCTGGCGACGCGCCACTTCTCTCAGCTCACCCCAGAGTTCGAGATGAAGATGGAATATGTGCTGCAACCGGACGGGAGCTTCCGCTTCGACGGCGGTGACCGGATCGTCGCCTTCGCGCGCGCCAACGGTCAGCGGCTCTATGGGACGACTCTCATCTGGTACGAGCAGGATCCGGCCGCATTCCATCCGCTGGATGGGTCGGGCAAGCGCTTCGCGGACGCCTACCGCAGCTACATCCTCGCCATCGCCGGACGGTACCGGGGCCAAGTCGTGGGCTGGGACACGGTCAATGAGCCGGTCGCAGAGGATGGGAACGGCCTCCGCCAGTGCATCTGGAGCCGCAACCTGGGCCAAGAGGACTACATCGTCCGCGCCTTCGAGCATGCCGCTGAGGCCGACCCGAACGCCCTACTGTTCCTGAACGAATACAATCTGGAGCACCTGCCGAGGAAGCAGGCGACCTTCCTAAAGCTGGTTGAGCGCCTGCTTTCGCGGGGCGTGCCGATCGGCGGGCTGGGGACGCAGTCGCACCTGGATATCAGCCTGAAGTCCGGCGTCCTGACGCAAACCATCCGCCGACTGGGCGAATTCGGGCTGCCGATCCATGTCTCCGAGTTGGACATCTCGCTGAAGCCGCACGGCTTCAACTTGCCCGTGGGCGATCCGCTACAGAGGCAGGCTGACCTCGTGACAGAGCTGGCCGAGGCCTTCATGGCTTTGCCCCAGCGCCAACGGTTCGCCTTCACCGCCTGGGGCATCCGGGACCGCGATTCCTGGCTCCTGCGCCGACCTGGCGGAACGGGCGACCGTCCGCTGCTGTTCGACGAGGCCGGCGAGCCCAAAGCCGCTTTCCACGCGCTGCAGCGGGCGGTGTCCGCATAAGGCGCCGAAGCCTTTACCGGACGTCAAGCGCGTCCGCGTAACCTTGCTCCATGAACTTCATCCACCGTCTCCACGCGCGCGACAATGCGACTTCCCTCGCCGCGCGCCTGCGCCAGGCCCGCGGCCAACGCGTGCTTGACCTGATCGGCCGCATCGCAGCCGAGAAGGGCGCTGTGCGCATCGTGGACCTGGGCGGTGAGCCCGACTACTGGCGGCTGTTCGAGCGCCGGTTTCTGGAGGCGTCCAACGTCTCGATCACCCTAGTGAATCCAACGCCCCAGAAGTCTGATGACCCGCTGTTCACCTGCGTGACCGGCGACGCCTGCGACCTGACGCAGTACGCCGACGAGGCCTTCGACCTCGTCCACTCCAATTCAGTGATCGAGCACGTGGGCGATTGGCCCCGGATGGAGGCTTTCGCACGCGAGGTCCGTCGCCTCGCGCCCGCCTACTACGTGCAGACACCCTACTTCTGGTTTCCGATCGAGCCTCATTTCTCCGAACCCTTCTTCCACTGGCGTTCGGAGCAGACCCGCGCGCGCCTGCTGATGAAAAAGGCGCGCGGCTTCTCGGAAAGGGCGACCGACATCGGCGAGGCCATGCGGGACGTCCAGCACGCGCGCCTGCTCGACAAGGGTCAGTTCGGCTACCTTTTTCCGGACGCCCTGCACATCGACGAGAAGATCGCGGGCCTGACGAAATCCTTGATCGCCATCCGGGACTGACCGATCAGAGCGGCCGCTGCTCGTCAGGGCGCGGCGCGCTTAAGGGAGAGCTCACGCCTCGGTCCGAAGCGTTGCGGATCGCGCGGAGATCCTCGGCGATGCGGAAGAGGGCGACGTAAAGTTCGCAGAAGGAACGCCAAAGCAGCACCACCGCGGCGAGCACGAGGAAGCCGCCCACCGCGACTGGAATGGCGAGGAGCCAACCGAACAAGCCCTCCTCACGCATGGCCACGCCAAACGCCCCTCCGATGACACCGAAGCCACCGAGCACGATCAACGCCAGCCCCGCCCAGTAGATCAGGTGGATCACCGGACCGGTCAGGAGACGGTCGAACGTAAGGAGGTCCCAGAAGAGCTCCGACATCGTCGTCTTGCGCATGGTCTTGATGGACTGGCGGGGCATCGGGGCTCGCTTGCGGCGCGAATAGGTTCAGCGGTTTATCAACGAGGGGCGGCGGTTACGCAACGTCGCCGCTCGACACACGCGGCCGCACATCCTCAGATCTGGCCGACGGTGCGCAGGCGCGCGCGCGGATGGATCTCGTTCTGCGACATGACTGGCGTCTGGCCGCGGAAGCGCTCGACGATGGACCGGACGTACGGACGCACCGCCGGGCTCGTGAGCAGCACCGCCGCCTCGCCCGCCTGGGCCGCACGGTCGAAGGCGTCACGCACGCCGCGGATGAATTCCTGCAGGCGCGACGGCGCGAGCGCCAGCTGGCGGTCCTCGCCCTGGCCGATCAGCGCCTCACCGAACGCCTGCTCCCAGTCTGCCGACAGGGTGACGATCGGCAGCGCGCCGTCCTCGCTCCGGTGCTGCCAGCAAAGCTGACGGCCGAGGCGTGAGCGCACGTGCTCCACCAGTTGGCTGACGCTGTTGGTGTGGGGCGCAGCCTCGGCCAGTCCTTCCAGGATGGTCGGCAGGTCGCGGATCGAGACGCGCTCCTTCAGGAGGCTCTGCAGCACGCGCTGAACGGTTGTGGCGGAGACGACGGTGGGGATGATCTCGTCCGCCAGCTTCTTCTGCTCAGCGGGCAGGTCCTTCAGCAGCTTCTGCACCTCCGCGTAGGAGAGCAGGTCCGACATGTTGTCCTTCAGGATCTCGGTCAGGTGCGTGGTCAGCACCGTGGATGGGTCCACGATCGTGTAGCCACGGAAGGTCGCTTCTTCGCGCAGGGACTCGTCGATCCATGTCGCGGGCAGGCCAAAGGCGGGCTCCTTCATGTGCTCGCCCGGCAGCTCCACCTGGCGACCGGCCGGATCCATGGCCATTAGCGCGCCCAGGCGGACCTCTCCGGCCCCGGCTTCCATCTCCTTCACGCGGATGGCGTAGCCCTGTGTCGGCAGGCGCATATTGTCCAAGATGCGCACCGGCGGCATGACGAAGCCAAACTCGGCCGCAAGGGTGCGGCGCAACGCCTTGATCTGATCGGTGAGGCGGCGCCCCTCCAGATCGTTGATGAGGCCCAGCAGCCCGTAGCCGAGTTCGATCTTCACGTCGTCGATCGCCAGAGTCGCGGCGATCGGCTCCTCCTCCGGCTCCACGGGCCGGACATCCTCCACTACCTCGGTCACCGCCGGCGTCCTTCCGGTCTTCCACGCCAGCGCCCCCGTCGCGAGCGCAATGGCGGCGAAGGGGATGATGGGCATGCCGGGGATGAAGCCGATCACGCCCGCTGCGGCGGAGACCATGCCCAGGCTGATCGGATTGGTGGCGAGCTGAGCGACCAGCGCCTTGTCGGCGGAGCCTTCGACACCGGACTTGGAGACCAGGAAGCCGGCGGCGATGGAGATGATCAGCGCCGGGACCTGGGTGACCAGGCCGTCGCCCACGGTGAGAAGAACGTAGCTGTTGGCCGCCTCCTGAACCGGCACGCCGTGGGTGACCACGCCGATGAGGATGCCGCCGATGGCGTTGATGGCGGTGATGATGATGCCGGCCACCGCGTCGCCGCGCACGAACTTGGAGGCGCCGTCCATGGCGCCGAAGAAGGTGGACTCCTGCTCCAGCTCCTTCCGACGCAGCTTCGCTTCGTCCTCGTTGATCAGGCCGGCCGAGAGATCGGCGTCGATCGCCATCTGCTTGCCGGGCATCGAGTCGAGCGTGAAGCGGGCGCTCACTTCGGCGATCCGGGTCGAGCCCTTGGTGATGACGACGAAGTTCACCACCACGAGGATCACGAAGACGATCACCCCGATGATGAAGTCGCCGCCCATCATCAGCTCGCCGAACGCCTTGATGACGGCGCCGGCGCTTTCCGGCCCTTCGTGGCCGTGGCTGAGGATCAGGCGGGTCGAGGCGAGATTCAGGCCCAGACGGAAAAGCGTCGTGACCAGCAGCACAGTCGGGAAGGCGGTGAATTCGAGCGGTCGCTTAATCAGCAGCGACGTCATCAGGATCAGGACCGAGGACGTGATCGAAATCGCCAGGAGCAGGTCGAGCACCAGCTTCGGCATCGGCACGATCAGCAGCACGACGATCAGGATGACGCCGAGCGCCAGCGCGACCTCGCCGCGCGCGACCCAGCCCCACACCTCCTTGGGTGTCGGGGGCGTGCGAAGCGGCGATCTGAGGCCGATGTCGGTCATGGGCGCGGACTAGACCCTTGAATCTATCAGGCGGCGCTGAGGCCGGACTGGGGCGCCGGCACCGGCACGCCGGCCGCCGAGTACTCGTTCAGCTTGTTGCGCAGCGTGCGGATCGAGATGCCGAGGATGTTGGCGGCATGGGTCCGGTTGCCCAAGCAATGGCTAAGCGTGTCCAGGATTAGGGCCTGCTCCATCTGCGCGACCGTCTGGCCGACGAAGGAGCGGACCGCCGCCTCCGCGGCCATGGACGCCTGCGCCACCGGCCCCGTGCCGGCCGATCCCATGGGCTGGCCGTCCGGGAGGCGGATGGCCTCCGCGTCGATCTCGGGACCGGAAGCCAGCAGCACCGCCCGGTGCATGGCGTTCTCCAGCTCACGCACGTTGCCGGGCCAGGCGTGCCCCATGAGCCGGCGACGCGCCTCCTGGCCCAAGGGGCGTTCCGGCATGCCGTTAGCGGCGGCGTACTTCTTGATGAAGTGCTCGGCCAAAACGACGACGTCCTGCGGGCGCTCGCGCAGAGGCGGCAGGCGCAGGTTCACGACGTTCAGCCGGTACAGCAGATCCTCGCGGAACGTGCCCTCACGCACGGCCTGGGTCAGGTCGCGGTTGGACGTGGCGATGACGCGGATATCGACCTTCACGGGCTTGGAGCCCCCGACGCGGTCGATCACGCGCTCCTGCAGCGCGCGCAGGAGCTTGGCCTGCAGGCGCGCGTCCATCTCGCTGATTTCGTCCAGCAGCAGCGTGCCGCCATCGGCTTCCTCAAACTTGCCGATCCGACGGGCCAGCGCTCCGGTGAAGGCGCCCTTCTCGTGCCCGAACAGCTCGCTCTCGAGCAGGTTTTCGGGGATGGCCGCGCAGTTGACGCTGATGAACGGCCGATCGGAGCGTTTTGACTTGGCGTGGACGTAGCGCGCCAGCACCTCCTTACCGACGCCGCTTTCCCCGGTGACGAGGATGGAGGCTTCGGAGGCGGCCACTTGATCGGCCAACTTCACCACCGCGAGCATTGACGGATCACGCGCCAGCAGCGGTCGCTCGTCGTCCGCCACCGCCGCCAGCACCGCCGCGATGAGATCAGCTTCAGGCGGAAGGGGGATGAACTCCTTCGCGCCGGCGCGAATGGCGTCGGCGGCCTTCTTCGGGTCGGCTCCCACGCCGCAGGCGACGACAGGCACATGGATCCGCTCGCCCTCGTTGGCGGCGATCAGGCCGGCGATGTCGAGGTCGTAGTCGACCATGAGCAGGTCGGCCCCCTGCCCTCTTCGCAACGAGTCCGTCGCCTGGGCGCAGGTCTCCACGTGGCCGACCTTGGCCCCGTGACTCATCGCCATTTTCACCGCGACGGCGAGTTGTCCGCTCAGCCGCCCGACCACCAAAAGCCGCATAGTCGTTCTCCCCAGTCAGCGGCGGCCGTCAGGCCACCGCATCCTCGCTCTTGATGATTTCGGTCATGGTCACACCCAGGCGCTCGTCGACCACGACGACCTCACCTCGAGCGACCAGGCGGTTGTTCACGTAGATGTCGATGGCCTCGCCCACCTTTCGGTCGAGCTCCAGCACGCTGCCATTGGCGAGCTTCAGGAGCTGGGAGACCGACATGTTCGCTTTGCCCAGCACCGCGGAGATGCTGACCGGCACGTCGAAGACCGGCGCCAGGTCGGCGGCAGACTTCTCTTCGGCGTCGTCCATCGGGACCAGCGCAGAGCCGGGGCCGAATTCGTCCAGCGGTAGGTCCTTGTCCATGGCCATCGCTTAGAAGTCCTCTCGGGAATGGTTGAGCGCCTCGCCGTGCAGCCCTTCGGCGGCGAGCGCTTCGCGGAGCGCCTCGGCCACCCGGCCGGCCGCCTCTGCGGGATCGTAGGCGGCCTGGCCGTCGCCCCATTCGAGGACGAAGGCGCCAGCACGCATCTCGGAAGCAGGCTTCAGCACCAGTCGGCCGGGGAAGCCGACCGACTGAGCGATCTCGGTCACCGCGGACTCGAGTTCAGGCGTGATCTGGGAGGCGCGCAGGGTTAGTCGCGGCGCGGTCTCGATCTCCCGGCTCAGCGACTCCACCGCCGCGCGCACGGGCGCTTCTGGGAAGACCTCCAGCGCTCCGCCGGCGATCACCTGAGCCGCGGCGAGCGCAAGGCCTGCGACCTCTTCCTTGTGCGCGTGGGCGGCGTTGGCGAGCGTGGTCAGCGCCTGCTCGGCCGCATGGGCCAGGGCGCCCATGGCGGCGGCTTTCTCGGCCTCCGCGCGGGCGATGGCCGAGGCCTCTCCGTCCCGGAAGGCGGCCTGGCGCACAGCCTCGACCTCTTCGGGCGTGAAGATGCGCTTTCGCGGCGGCGGGGCGGAGGCGATCACATCGCCCTCACCATCGAACACTGTCTGGATGAGGAATTTCTGCGGGGTGTGCATCAGTAGATCAGCTCGTCGTCGCCGCCCGAGCCGGCCAGCATGATCTCACCCTTCGCGGCCAGGTCCTTGGCGACCTGCACCATCGCCATTTGCGCGGCGTCCACGTCCTTCAGCCGGACGGGGCCCATGGTCTCCATGTCCTCGCGCATGATCTTCGCGGCGCGTTCGCTCATGTTCGAGAAGAACATGTCGCGCAGGGAGTCAGAGGCGCCTTTCAGCGCCAGGGCCAGCTTGTCCTTCTCGACCGCCCGCAGCAGCGTCTGCACGCCGCCCGGATCAAGCTTCGAGAGATCCTCGAACACGAACATCAGGGCGCGGATCCGCTCGGCCGACTCGCGATTGCGCTCCTCCAGCGCCGTCAGGAACCGGCTCTCGGTCTGACGGTCGAAGTTGTTGAAGATGTCCGCCATCTGCTCATGGCTGTCGCGCTTGGAGGTGCGCGCCAGGTTCGACATGAACTCGGTGCGCAGCGTCTGTTCGATCTTGTCCAAGATGTCGCGCTGGACCGGCTCCATGCGCAGCATCCGCTGCACGCATTCCAGCGCGAAATCCTCAGGCAAGGCGGCTAGGACGCGGGAGGCATGGTCCGACTTAATCTTGGACAGCACGACCGCGACGGTCTGCGGGTACTCGTTCTTCAAATAGTTGGCGAGCACCGCCTCGTTCACGTTGCCGAGCTTGTCCCACATGGTCCGACCGGCAGGACCGCGAAGCTCCTCCATCAGGGTGTCGACCCGGTCCTTCGGCAGGAAGGACTGCAGGAGGCGCTGGGTCTGCTCGAAGGACCCCATGATGGCCCCGGTGCCAGACATGCCGGAGACGAACTCGTAGAGCAGGTCTTCGACCACCGGCGCCGAGACGGTGCCAAGCGTGGACATGGCTTGGGAGATCTCCTTGATCTCCTCGTCGTCCAGCGCCTCCCATAGGCGGGTGTGGTCTTCCCCGAGCGCGAGCAGAACCACCGCGGCCTTTTCGGGTCCGGTCAGCTTGCTCGGGTCGTCGACCCCCTTTTTCTTGAGCTGCGCCATCAGCTGTCGTGCAGCCAGGTGCGCAGGATCGAGACCGACTCGTCAGGGTGGCGGTCGACGAACTCGGCGACCTGCTTCACCGACGAGGCCCGCACCTGTCCCTCAATGCGAGCGATGTCGATCCGGTCGTCGCCTCCAGCGCCTGGAAGCGCCACCATCGCCTCGCCCGTGGAGGGGTTGTAGGCGATCGCTGGGGTTACACCGGGCCCCGCGCTGGCTAGCGCCAGAGCGCCCTGCGGCCCAGGGGCCGACGGCTTGATCAGCGGCCGCACCACGAAGAAGATCACCAACGCGGCCACCACCAGCAGGATCAGCAGCTCGACAGCGCGCATGAGGTCGTTCTTGTCGAAGTTCGACAGCAGCGAGCCGGCCCCGGCCGCCGCGGGGGCCGCGGGACGATCGAAGCGGACGTTGATCACCGAGATCTGGTCCCCGCGGGTCGCATCGTAGCCCACAGCCGAGCGGACGAGCTGCTCGATGCGCTGCATCTCCTGCGCAGAGCGTGGCGTGTAGGCGCCGGCCGACCCGTTGGCTCCCGGAGCGGTCACGCCATCCACCGCGACCGCGACGGAGAGCTTCTTGATCGTGCCGGGCTCCTGCACCTCGGTGCGGACGGTCTTGGAGATTTCGTAGTTGGTGGTCTCTTCCGTGCGGCCGCTGTTGGAGCCAAGGTTCTCGGCGGCGTTCTCCTGCTGGCCCTCGGGAATGTTGACGCCGGCGCCCACGGCGCCGTTCTGCGCTTCAGTGCGCTCGGCCGCGTTCTCCTCGCTGGTGGAGGTGGAGCGCACGACCTGACCGTCCGGATCGAACTTTTCTTCCTGGAGGGTGACGCGAGTCTGGTCGATGTCGGCGGTGACCTGCACGCGCGCATTGCCGGCGCCGACCACGCCCTCCACGATATCCTTGACGGTGCGGCGGATACGCTCTTCGGCCTCGGTCCGGCGATCGGCCGCGAGCGCGCCCGCCATGCCAGAGTCGCCCTCGGCTCCGGCGGCCAGCATCTTGCCGCCCTCGTCCACCACAGTGACGGCGTCCGGCTTCAGGTTCGGCACGGCGCCGGCGACCAGGTTGCGCAGGCTGCGGACCTGATCGGCGCCGAGCTCCCGGCCCGAGAGGCCAACGACGATGGAGGCCGTAGGCGAGCCCGCCTCCTCTTCGAACAGCTGGCGCTTGGGGAGGACCAGGTGGACGCGGGCGGAGCTGACACCGCGGAGCGACTTGATCGTGCGGGCCAACTCGCCTTCGAGCGCGCGTTGCTGGTTCAGGTTCTGGACGAAATCAGTCTGGCCGAGGGCGTTACCCTCGTCGAAGATCTCGTAGCCGACCGAGCCGGAGGTCGGCAGGCCTTTGGAGGACAGCATCAGGCGCGCCGAGGCGACCTGGTCGCGCGGCACCATGATGACCGATCCGTCGCCCTTGGCTTCGTAAGGAACGTTCGACTGGTCGAGGGCGGCGGTGATTTCCGACGCCTCCTTCAGGTCCAGATTCGAATAGAGCAGCGCCGACGGTTCGCCGCCGGCCTTCATCACCAATGCGACAAGGATCGCCGCAGCGCCGGCGGCGGCGCCCAGGACCGCGATGGCCCGCCCGATCCCGAACCTCTGCAACGCACTGACGAAGGAGTTCACGACGCGCCCCTGACCCGCGGGCGGCACGACCCCCACCCGCTAGGCAGGAATTTCCGGGTTGATGGTAAACGCCGGTTTAAGCCCAGGCGAAAAGGCCTCCCGGCGAGGGCCGCCGAAAGCTGTATCTCGGCGCAATTCCCCCGTCGGTTGTAGCCCAAAGTGAACGATGTTATCGCAGCCGCACCTTCGGGGAGGAGGAACGATTGTCCAAACGCATGGCGCGCATGCTCGCGCTCATCCTGGTTGTGCTCGCAGTGGCGATGATCGCCAGTTGGACGGACCTGCTGGCGTTCTGACGCAGGCTGATCCGAAATGAGAACGGCCGCGCTCCTTTCGAGGCGCGGCCGTTTTTTTGTCCTGCCGCCGGCGAAGCCGACGCGGCGGTTCAGCGGTAGTGCTGAATCCGCGTCGTCCTGAGTCCGGGCATGCCATGGCGATCGATCGACTTTTGCCAGCCGAGGAACTCCTCGCTGGTCAGCCGATAGCGATTGCAAGCGTCCTCAAGGGACAGGAGACCGCCGCGAACAGCGGCGACGACTTCCGCTTTGCGCCGGATCACCCACCGCTGCGTGTCCGCAGGTGGGAGGTCCGATAGCGTCAGCGGCGTTCCGGTCGGGCCGATCACGTACTTCTCGCCCCGGCCGTTCAGTCGATGCTCTTGCAGCATGGCTTTTCGCCTTCACCCAACATCACCTTGGGGAGACGATACGCCGCGCGGCTGAACATCGACTTAATTGCGTTAGTAAACATGGCCCTAACGCCACCTCAATTTCTGGTTAATGTCTTCTAGTGTTCTAAGTATTCGGATTCACGCCTTCCCGATTACCTCTTAATCATTATGAGCTCTTCAAGCATCTGATCGGCGGTGGTGATGATCTTCGACGAAGCGGAGTAGGCTCGCTGCGTCGTTATGAGGCCTGTGAACTCCGAAGACAGGTCCACGGTGGAGGCTTCGAGCTGCGAAGGCGCAAGGAAGCCTGCGCCGCCGGTGCCGGGCGCCTTCAGGTTGTAGGTGCCGCTCTGCTTGGACACTTGCCAGGCGTTGCCACTGACGGAGAGCAGGCTGTCGGGGCTCGGGAAGGTGGCCACGGCGACCTGGGCGATCTGGCGAACGACGCCGTTGTCGAAGATGGCGCTGACGAAACCATCGTCGTCGATCTCCACCTCGGTCAGGTTGCCAAAGGTGGTGCCGTTGGTGGTCGTAGCCTGCACGACCGAAGGGCTATCGTACTGCGTCAGACCGCCGGCGGCGGTGGCGAGGTCGAAGCTGATCGTCTGATCACCGACGCCCAATCCCGTCGCCCATTTCGCGAGGCCGGCGGCGGGCGCGGGACTCGCTGAGTCCGCCATGACAATCTGCGCCGCGGAGATGTCCGGGAAGAGGGCGGCGGCGCCGAGCGCGTTGGTGCCGGTGACGTCCAGACGACCTTCCGGCGTGAACAGGATCCGCCCCGTTTTCAACTGTCCCGCGCCGAGGCCCGCTCCGACCTGAACGTCGGTCTTGGGCGATGCGTGGATCTCCACCTGCCACTCGTTCGGGTTCAGCGTTTTCAGGAATGAGAAGACGACGGTACGCTTGCCGCCCTTAGTGTCTGAGACCGGAACCTGGAGTTCGAAGTCCGGCCGTGTGCCGGTGCCAGCGTCGGGATCGTATTCAGACATCGAATTCGCACCGTTGGGCGTATAGGCGGCCCAGCGCTGGTAGATCGCCGGCTGGGAAGCCAGAGGCGGCGGGGGCGCCGGCAATGCAGGAACTTCGATGGACTCGAGGTTGGCGTTGATGCCCACGCGAGTCGTCGGTTCGGCCGTGCCGCCGACGGTCCCCACGTTGATCGATTGCAAGCGCGTCAGGTCCGACGGATCGGTGATGATCTCGCCGTTGTCATTGACGGGCCAACCCTGCAGGTACAGGCCAGCGCTGTTCTTCAGGTAACCCAGCGTGTCGACCTGGAAGGATCCGGCACGGGTGAATAGGCGGCTGTCGGCGGCGGTCAGGTCCTCCGCCTTTTCGGTGACGACGAAGAAGCCGGCTCCATCGATGCCGAGGTCCGTGGACGAGTTGGTGCGCTGGAGGATGCCGGGCTGGCTGTTCCAGTGGCGTGTGGAGGCCATGACGCCGCCGGCACTGTAGCCCCGGCCCGGCAGGCTGGAGCCCGCGACGATGGTCTGGAAGTCCGACGACACGCGCTTGTAACCGACGGTGTTCACGTTCGCGATGTTGTCGGAGATGGCGGCGAGCGCGGCGCTGTTGGCGGTGAGGCCGGACACGCCGGCCAGCATGGCGCTATTGATGCTCATGACTGTTCCTCGTTGACGGGATCGTTGGTCGCGTGCTGCGAGCCGTTGGACGCGCCGTTCTGGGACGTCGTGGAGTTGTTGCTTGTCAGTGTGGTTGAGGCCTTCGCCGCTTCGGCGGCGGCCTCCTCGATGGCGATCAGCGCATCGAGCAGGACCTTGGAGCCCGCGACATTCAGGACGGTCTCGCCGTTGTACGTTTCAACGGACGTGACTTTGCCGCGGATCAGTGTCTGAGCCTCAAGGCTCTTATTCAGCTCATCGACGGCGGTCACCTTCAGCTTGTAGATGCCGTCAGGCGCGGTCTTGCCGTCCGTGTCCTTGCCGTCCCACGCGAATTTGTGGACCCCCTCGGAACGACCCTCGCCGGTCGTGATCTCCTTCTTGAAGACCACCTTGCCGGCGGTGTTCACAATTTCGACCGTGACCTTGTTCGCATCCTCGGCCAGCTCGTAAGCCCACTCGGCCTTGCCCTCCTTCAGGGTTGTCGCGTTGCCGGCGGCGGTCACCGTCTTGCCGATGTAGCTGACCGCCTTGTCCAGGCCGCTGCCGCCGCCTTGGACCTCGACCATCTTCTTGAGCAGGTCGTTGGTCAGGAGCTGCTGCTCCACGCCCGTCATCTGCACGATCTGTGCGGTGAAGGCGTTGGAGTCCATCGGTGAGAGCGGATCCTGATTGCGTAGCTGCGCCGTGAGCAGGGTCAGAAAGGTCTCGAAGTTTTCAGCCAGCCGGGCCTTGCCGAGCGCGCCGGAGGACTGACCCTCGGCGGGCACGCCGCTCGGGGTTTGATTGGCGACGTAGTCGGTGACGGAGGCGACCATCTCAGATCCTTATGTCCACACCCGACGCGACGGCCCGCATGGGCCGCAGCATCGGTGTTTCAGCATCGATGAGACCCGCGCCGTCGCGGAAGGCGCGGGTTCCGAAGGCAGGCCGCTCGGGGCGACCGTCCTGGCGCTCGGCGAAGCTTGAGCCCTGCTCCCGCTGCTCGAAGCTCAAGGCGTCCTGACCCAGCTGGAAGCCGGACTGCTCGAGCATGCGTCGCAGTTCGTCGGCCCGGGCCCGGAAGTCTGCAGCCGCCATCGGATTGTCGAAGGCGAGCTGAGCTTGCACCTGACCGTCGCGAGCGATCTCCAGCCGCACCTGCACCGCGCCGAGCTCGGCGGGATGCAGCTCGATATCGAAGCGCGTTGAGCGCCCCTCCATCTTGCGCACGATGCTGGCCGCCAGATGCGCCACCGCGTCCGCCGAGGCGACGGCGGGCGTGAGACGTTGTTCCTGTGGGAGGGCCGGCGCCGGCGCCTGGCTGCGTTCGGGCTCAGCCGAAGCGAGGTTGCTGTTCTGCGTCTGCCCGTTCTGTGCAGGCGGCTGCGCCCCCGCATCGGCGGGCCGGGCCGGGGCGTCGGCCCGGGGCGCGGTCGCGGTCGCCGCCGCCTCCGTGGTCGAGTTCCCTTGCGGGGGAGCCCCCTCGAGAGGCGTTTCGTGCGAAGCGACGCCGTTAGGGTTGGGGGGCGTCGCCTCTTGGGCGGCCGACCGCCGGAGCTCCCCGCGTGTCGGGCTCAAGGTGGCGAGATCCAGCACTTGGCCACTGGAGGAGGACAAAGCCTTAGGCTTTTCAGCGGCGCCTGAGACTTCGAACGTCGCGGCCTCGTCGGGCGCAGGCGCACTCGTCTCGACATCTTCAGAAGACCCGTCGCCGACAAGGTCCAGAGGACTGAGGGGCGCCTCCTGCTCGCCAGAAGAGACCGGCGCCACCGCGCCGGGCATCGCTGCCGGAACAGACTCTTTCGGCGCAGGTGTCGCCAGAGCGCCGACCTGCGCGGCTGCGTCGTTCTCCTGGGCGTCCCTCTGCGCAGCCGCGGCGCCGAATGCATCGGTTGCAGGCGGTGACGACTCGATGATCACAGGCGCGGGCGGAACCACAGCGTTCGCATCCACGGATGTGTCGTCCACGAGGGGGGACGCTAGAGACGCGGTCTGCTCCGACGCCCCCTCAGCCGACGCCGCATCGCCGTCGGCCGCCTCGTCACTTGACGTGACCATCGCTTCGGACACCGCCATGACCACCTCGACAACGGCGTCGAGCGGTGTAGGGGCCGTCTTTGCGGACGTCGCCGGTTTAACAGCGGCGGTGGTTGGCGCTTCGGGCCTCGGCGTCTCCTCGCGTTGCGGCCGATCGGCTGGCGCCGCGACTTTCGCCTCGCCCGCTGATTCCTCCGGGGCCTTCGCCGCCCGCAGCGCCATGTCGAATGCGTCTTCTTGCGCCGCATCGCCCCGCGAAGGCGCGGCCCGGGCGGGCGCTGGAGTCACGGCTCGGGTTTGATCCACGGCAGGCATTCTGGGCTCTGGCGTCCTGGTGAACGGAACTTGGGACGGGAGCGCCTGCTGCGCCGGATAGCTTCGGGATGTTCGAAGCAATGGATGGGCCAACGGCGGCGTTAACCATGAAGGTCGTTGCCGCAGCAGCGAAAAGCGGCGCGTCCTGCGTCCCCGCGTTAACCCGCGGCCGGCGCTTTTTTCCGCGTCGCCGGCGCCCACCGGCGGAAAAGTCCGCCGCCCTGGACCTTCAGCGGCTGTGGCGCCGCTCTTGCGCCTTCAAACCCGCACAGACGCGTCAGCGGCAAGGAAGATGAAGCAAGTCAACGACTTGAGTTTCGGGCAGGTGGAGGTCGCACGGCGGATTCTGCCTAGCGCCGCATCGCCCTTGCCGGGTGAAGGGTAAAGACCGTGTCGATCTCCACCATCCTGAACACCGCGACTTCGGGGATGACGACCGCGCAAGCTCAACTGCGCGTCACCTCCGACAACATCGCCAACATCAACACGCCCGGGTACGTCCGGAAGATCGCCGACCAGGTCAGCCGTGTGACGGATGGGATCGGCAGTGGTGTCGAGATCGCGCGGGTCCGCCTGGCGACCGATCGCTTCCTGCAGGCGGCGTCGCTCACGGCCAAGGCGGATGCTGAGCGCGCGGGCGTGCGCTCGGACCTTTACGACCGGCTCCAGAGCCTGTTTGGCGATCCGGGCGAAAAGACCGGCTTCTTCAGCCAGATAGACCAGGTCTTCGGCGCCTTCTCCGCTCTGGCGGAGGATCCGACCTCCTCGCCCCGCCGCCAGGAAGCGGTGTTCCTGGCCGAAACGATATTCACAGAGTCCGCTCGCATTTCGAAGTCGCTCCAGGACATCCGGAGCGACGCCGACGGCCGGATCGTGTCGGCGGTCGACCGCGTGAACGGCCTGCTGAAGGACATCGAAGCGCTCAACGTGGACATCACTCGCGCTGTCGTCGCCGGGCGCGAGGCCTCGGGCGCCGAAGCCGCGCAGTCCAAGCTGCTGTCGGAACTGTCGGGCATCATGGACATCCGGATCACCGGACGCCAGCCTGCCGGCGTCACCGTGCGGACAGGCGACGGCATGCTGCTGGCCGGCGAGGGCCACGCCACCCTTTCCTACCAACGCGCGGGCGACATTAACGCCGAGAGCGCCTTCGACGAGATCTGGCTCACACAGCCTCGCGGCGAGAAGCGTTCGCTGGAAGATCATCTTGATAGCGGCGAGCTACGCGGCCTGCTCGACCTGCGTGACACCGAAGCCGTTCAGGCGGCGGAGCGGCTGGCGGAGCTGACAGCTCACGTCGCCGACGAGCTGAACCGCGCGCACAACGCCTCTTCGGCCGCGCCGCCGCCGAACAGCCTCACAGGCCGCAAAATCGGCATCGACGTCGGCCCCGCCGCCGCAGGCTTCACGGGCGTAGCCACTGTCAATGTGGTGGACAACGCCGGTGTCGTGCAGCGAAATCTTCGGATCGATTTCGACGCGAACCAAATCATCGTCGACGGCGGTCCGCCCGCCGCCTTCGCCGACGCGGGCTTCGCCACTGCGTTGAACGCGGCGCTCGGCGGCTTCGGAACAGCGAACTTTGCCGGCGGCGCGCTGAACATCACCGCCGCCAATCCGGCGCACGGCGTGGCCGTGGCGGGCGGACCCGGAACTGAAGCCACCAACAATGGCCGTGGCTTCAGCCACTACTTCGGCCTGAACGACCTCGTCCGGTCAAACCGGATGACCACGTACGACACAGGCCTCACGGGCGGAACCACCCACCAGTTCACCGCCGGACAGACGATCAGCTTCCGGTTCTCCGACCCAAATGGCGCGCGTATCCGAGACGTCACCGCCACGATCGCCGCCGGCGATATGAACAGCCTCGTGACCTCGCTGAACAGCCAGCTTGCGGGGTACGGCGCCTTTACGTTGGACGGTCAGGGCCGGATGACCTTCAGCCCGTCGGGCTCCCCGCCCATGAGCATGGAGATCAAGCAGGACACGACGGGCTGGGGCGGCGTCGGCGGAGTTCGCATGAGCGAGCTGTTCGGCATCGGGTCCGGCGTCCGCGCCTCCCGCGCCGATGGCTTTACTATCCGCCCGGACGTTCTGGCCAGTCCGATGAAGCTGTCACTGGCTTGGCTGGACGTAAACGCGACGGTCGGCCAGAGCGCCCTGACAAAAGGCGACGGTCGCGGCGCCCTGGCGCTGGCCGACGCTGGCGAGCGCGCCACCAGCTTCGACGCGGCGGGCGGCACAGGCGCGGTCTCGACCTCCGTCTCCCGCTACGCTGCCGACCTTTCAGGCGACATCGGCCAGAAGGCGGCCGCCCACGAAGCGAGGAAAGAATCGGCAGAAGCCATCGCGGCCGAAGCCGAGAACCGCCGCTCCTCGGTCGAGGGCGTGAACCTCGACGAAGAGCTCGTCAAACTCACCACCTTCCAGCAGTCGTTCAACGCCTCCGCCCGGATGATCCAGGCGGCCAAGGAGCTGTACGACGTGCTGCTCTCGATCCTTTGACGGAGGAGTAGGCCATGACCCGCATCTCCACTCTGAATTCGTATGAGTCGGCGCTGGCCGACCTCATGCGGGCGCAGCAGCAACAGTATGAGGCGAACAAGCAGGTCTCCACCCAGAAGGTCGCGACCGACTCGAAGGGCTATGGACGCACCTCTGAGACGCTGACGGCGTTTCGCTCGTCGCAGTCGCGGCTGGAGGGCTTCATGGCCACGTCGCAATCGCTGGCGCTGCGCCTTGAGACCCAGAACCTCGCGCTGGAGCGCGCCGGAGACGCCGCCAACGGCGCCCGCCAAGCGGTCGCCGAAGCGATCGCGGCCGGCCGGTCAGAGGCGCTGATGACCGAGATTTCAGGACGCTTCATGGAAGCGGCCGAAGCGTTGAACACCCGCCATCAGGGCCGCTACATCTTCGCCGGCTCCCTGGTGGACGACCCGCCCTTCCAGGCGGCTAACCTGTCGGACCTCACCGGGCCTCCAGCCGTCGCCGACCTGTTCGTGAACGACACCCAGAAGACCCAGACGCGGCTGGACGAGAACAGCTCCATGACCACGGGCTTTCTGGCCAGCGAGCTGGGCGAGCCGTTGATGCAGGCGTTCCGCGACCTGCAGGAGCTGCACACCGGGCCGGACGGCCCCTTGAGCGGCCCGATCACCCCCGCGCAACGCACCCAGCTTGACGCGATCCTGCAGGCCCTGGACGACGCGCACGAGGGCCTGCTGGACGAGACGGCGCGTAACGGCTCCCTGCAGAAGCGCGTCGAAGACACCATGAAGAGTCAGGAAGGCCAGGCCGATACGCTCGAGATCATGATCGGCGAGCGGACCGACGTGGACATGGCCGAGGCGATCACAAGGCTGCAGCAGGCCCAGGTGGCGGTGCAGGCGTCCGCCCAGGTGATCGCGCAGCTGCGCAACGTGTCGCTGCTCGACTACCTTCGCTAAGGCGCGCCAGCCTCGCAAAAGCCCGCCTGCGCCGCTATCTGTGCGCCATGACGGTCTGCGAACTCGCGCCCGCAGTGGATCTCCCGCCCGCCGACATGGACGCGGCGGTGGCCGCCGCACGCGCGGCTGTCGGCCTGCCAGCCGGGGCCCGCGTCGTCGCGGCGATGTCCGGCGGAGTCGACTCCACCGTGACAGCGGCCCTGCTCAAGGCTGCTGGCTACGACGTCGTCGGCGTGACGCTGCAGCTCTACGACCATGGGGCGGCGGTGAAGAAGGCGGGCGCCTGCTGCGCCGGCCAGGACATCCACGATGCGCGCCAGGCGGCCGAGCGGCTGGACATCCCCCATTACGTGCTCGACTACGAGAGCCGCTTCCGCGAATCCGTGATCGAGACCTTCGCCGACAGTTACCTGCGCGGCGAGACGCCGGTTCCCTGCATCCGCTGCAACCAAACGGTCAAGTTCCGGGATCTGCTGGACGTTGCGCGGGAACTCGGCGCCGAAGCCATGGCCACGGGCCACTACGTCGGACGCACGGAAACTGCGGAAGGACCGCAATTGCGCCGCGCGATCGATCCGGCGCGGGACCAGAGCTACTTCCTGTTCGCCACGACGCGCGAGCAGCTGAAGTTTCTTCGCTTTCCGCTGGCGGACCTGCCCAAGCCCCAGGTCCGGGCGGTGGCGGCTGCGCTAGGCCTGCGCATCGCCTCCAAGCCTGACAGCCAGGACATCTGCTTCGTCCCCGAAGGCAAGTACGTGAACCTGATCGACCGGCTGCGCCCGCAGGGGCGCCGGCCAGGCGAAATCGTGCACATCGACGGGCGTGTGCTTGGCCGCCATGACGGGGTGATCGGCTATACGGTGGGTCAGCGGCGGGGCCTCAACGTCGCCGTGGGCGAGCCGCTGTTCGTCGTACGGATCGACCCGGACGCTGCGCAGGTCGTGGTCGGCCCGCGCGAAGCCCTGCTCACTCGTTCACTTCGTATCGAAGAGCCGAACTGGCTAGGCGACGCGATGACGCTCGACGCGGCGGCTTCCGAGGAGCTGCCGGTCCTGGCCCGGGTTCGCTCCACGCGTCCCCCGGTCCCCGCGCGGCTGGTGATGGAGGGAGGCGCCCCATCTGTGGCGTTTGACCATCCGGAGGAAGGGGTCGCCCGCGGACAGGCCTGCGTGCTCTACGGCGCAGGCGATCCGGACCGGGTGCTGGGCGGCGGCTTCATCGCCGCGACGACGCCGGCCTACACGTAAGAACCTTAGGCCGCGTCCTCCCGGGCGGCTTCATTCTTGGCCAGCATCTCGCCGACAGTCGCGCCGTGGGTCTTCACGATCTCGATGTCGCGGGGGCGCACCGTCTCGCCGCAACAGCCGCAAGCGAGCTGGATGTCCAGCGTTTCGCCGCAACTCTTGTGCACGAACCTGACTGCGGGATGTTCGCCCCCGTACAGGTGGTGCGAGCCCCATTCGTAGAGAGTCAGCATCACCTTGTAGAGCTCCTTGCCCTTGCGGGTGAGGACGTACTCATGGCGCAGCGGACGCTCCGAGTAGACCTGCGGCTCCAGCACCCCGTGCTGCACGAGGCTCTTCAATCGAGACGCCAGCACATTGCGAGCGACCCCGAGGTGCTCCTGCCATTGCTCGAAGCGGCGGCGGCCCACGAAGGCGTCGCGCAGGATCAAGATGGTCCAGGGGTCGCCAATGACCTCCAGCGCGGCGGCGACTCCGCAGCTCTGATTTGAGTAGTCCGCTGTGCGTCCCATGACTCGAACATGACCCTACGGAAGTTTCAAAACAAGGCCGGTTGCAATTGTGTATCGACCCGGCCACATCTGGGGCGTAAGTTGCCAATTGCAACGGAGGCGGCCGCATGACGCAGGCGGTGCAGGTGATCGACCTCGACGCGGCGCTGACATTGCGCTCCGACGACTCCAGCGGGGGGCTGCTGGTCAGCCCTCCGCTCTCCTTGTCGAACGCGGCGCTGGCGAGTCCGCCCGAACGTGGCGTGCCATTCGGCGGCTACATGGCGGCGGCGGCGGTGAAGTCCGCGCGGCAAACACTTGAGGTCGACCTCCCGCTGCGGACGCTGTCTGTCCAGTTCGTCGCCGGCAGCCGGTTCGAGCCGGTCAGCTGGGAGGCCGAGCAGCTTCGCGGCGGTCGATCCACTGTGTTCGCCGGCGTGAAGGCGCGGCAGGAACAGCGTCTGGTCCTCTCCGGTTCGGCCACCTTCGGCGCCAACGGCGCAGGACCAACCTGGCGCCCGCTCGACTGCCCCATCCCGACGCCGCTGGACGCGGCGACGTCGACGGAGCTTGATGCGCAGTACGCGCCTTGGTTCACCCGCTACGTCGATTACCGCTTCGTTGACCTCGCAGCCTTCGGGAAGGCGGACCGGGCGGAGGTGAAGACGTGGCTGCGGGTCAAGGGCGGCGGCCCGCTTGACGACATCAAGCTGGCCTTCCTCATGGACGCCGTTTTCCCAAACCATTGGATGACCACCGGTCCAGCGCTCTCCGCCACCGTCGACCTGCGGTATGACCTTCTCGCGGATCTGACGCCGGAAAGCTCACCCGACGGCTGGGCATGGTTCGAGTTCGAGAGCCGTGACTGCGGCGACGGATGGGCGGTCGAAGACGGCGTGGTCCGCACGCCGGACGGGCGACCTCTCGCCCTTGCACGTCAGTTGCGCAAGATCGTCTCCAGACGCACATAAGAGCTGACAAATCCGCCAGTCGAGCAACGGAGCTCCAACATGCCCGCCGCCAACGGACAAGATCCTGTCGTCATCGCCTCCTACGCTCGCACCCCGATGGGAGGCTTCCAAGGCGCCCTCACCGGCGTCAAGGCGACGGCGCTGGGCGCTACGGCGGTGAAGGCCGCGATTGAGCGCGCGCAGATCGACGCGTCTCTCGTCGAGCAGATCTTCATGGGCTGTGTCCTGCCGGCGGGCCTTGGACAGGCTCCCGCCCGCCAGGCAGGCGTCGGGGCGGGCCTGCCGCTCCACGTTGAGGCGACGACCGTCAACAAGATGTGTGGCTCGGGCCTGCAGGCGGCGATCATGGCCCACGACGCGCTGAAAGCCGGTTCGGCCGACGTGATCGTAGCCGGCGGAATGGAAAGCATGACAAGGGCGCCTTACGTCATGGCCAAGCACCGCGGCGGCGCCCGGATCGGCCACGACGTCATCAGCGACAGCATGTACCTGGACGGGCTGGAGGACGCCTATTCGCCCGGCAAGCTGATGGGCGCCTTCGCCGAGGAGACCGCGCGCGAGTACCAATTCACGCGCGAGGCCATGGACGAGTACGCCGTGCTGAGCCTGACCCGCGCCCGTGCGGCGGTGGAGGGCGGCGCCTTTGACCGCGAGATCACGCCGGTGGAGGTCGCCACCCGGAAAGGCGTGGAGATCGTCTCCCACGACGAGCAGCCGCTGAAGGCTGATCCGGCCAAGATCCCGACGTTGAGGCCGGCGTTCGCGAAGGACGGCGCGATCACCGCGGCCAATGCGTCCTCCATCAGCGACGGGGCCGCTGCGTTGGTGATGACGCGCGCCTCGGTCGCCGAGCGGCTGGGCCTGCCGGTCGTGGCGCGCGTGGTGAGCCACGCCGCGCACGCGCAGGAACCCGGCTTGTTCACCACTGCCCCGGTGCCGGCCATGAGCAAGGCGCTTGAGCGGGCCGGCTGGTCGACCGACGACGTGGACCTTTTCGAGATCAATGAAGCCTTCGCCGTGGTGGCGATGATCGCCGAGCGCGAACTGAACATCCCGCGTGACAAGTTGAACGTGCACGGCGGCGCCACCGCGCTGGGGCACCCGATCGGAGCCTCGGGAGCGCGCATTCTCGCCACGCTGCTCTCGGCCCTCGAGACGCGCGGCGAGAAGCGGGGCCTGGCCTCGCTCTGCATCGGCGGCGGCGAGGCCGTCGCCATGGCAGTCGAGCGGGTTTAACGCCTATTCGGCGGCAAGGAGGCGCGGCGGCTCCGCCTTGCTTTCTGGTTCGACGGCTTCCTCCGTGGGCCCGTGGAGCATCCAGGCGCTGTCGCCGCCGTCCAGATCCCGGCTCATCAGCCGCGCCAGCAGGTCCGCACCTATAGAGAGAAGGATCATGACGACTCTCCAGCCCCGCGCCTTGATAATGAGAATGACTCTCAATTCTCGGTCTGGCAAGAGCCCGCGGTGAGCGCGCTGTATCGAAAAGGTTATTCGGCCGCTTCGCTGACGTGCGGGCTGACGAGGTTCAGCGGCAAGGCCGTTGCGTTCTTCACCCCGCGGGTGACGATGTGGCTCTCCACGTCCGACACGAGGCCCAGCGACAGCAGCTTGTCACGCAGGAATACGTCGAATGCGTGCATGTCACGGCTGACAATGCGCAGCACGTAGTCCTCACGCCCGGTAATGGTGGCGCACTGCACCACCTCCGGCCATTTCAGGACCGCCTTTTCGAACGCTTCGAGGTTTTCGCGGCTGGGCAGCGACAGCTTGACGATGGCGTAGACTTCGAAGTCGAGCCCCAGCCGCTCCGCGTCGAGCAGGGTGACCCGACGCAGGATTACGCCCGCGTCCTCCAGCCGCTTGATACGACGCCAGCAGGGAGAGGGCGACAGGCCAACGCGTTCAGCGATCTCCGCCACGGACAGGCCAGCATCGTGCTGCACGATATCCAAGATCTTCGCGTCGACCGGGTCTAGGGGTTCGGCCAAAGCGTGCTTCCTTCGTTGGCTCAGATGCAAAAGGTTTCCCTGAACCTACGTTTTTCAGCACGAGTCGCGCAAGATCGTTTCGCAAAGCAGCGCAGCGGCGGGCAGGTCACGGCGCCGCAGCGTCGCTTCAGCCGACCTTCGGCGTCAGCTTCAGTATCCGCCCGTTGTCTTCGTCGACCGCATAGACGGCGCCGTCCGGCCCCACCTTCACATCCCGGATGCGGGCCTCCAGCGGGATTCGCTCCTCGGTGACCACCCGATCACCGCGCAGCGTCACGCGCACGACGCCAAGGGCGCCCAGGCCACTGATCAGAGCGTCGCCCTTCCAGCCCCTGAATAGGTCGGCCTCGTAGAAGTCCATGCCACCGGGCGCGATCACCGGGTCCCAGTAGTAGACGGGCTGTTCCATCCCTTCCTTCTGAGTGATGCCCTCGCCGATTGCGGGCGCCCCACGGTATTCGACTCCGTAGGTGATCACCGGCCAACCATAATTCTTGCCCTTCTCGGGACGATTCAGCTCGTCGCCGCCGCGCGGGCCGTGCTCGATCGTCCAAAGGCGCCCCTGCGCGTCCAAGTCCGCGCCCTGTATGTTCCGATGACCGTAGCTCCAGATCTCGGGCTTGGCGTCGCCGCGGCCGACGAAGGGATTGTCGGGGACGGGCGTGCCGTCGGGGCGGATGCGCACGATCTTGCCGAGGTGGCCGTTCAGGTCCTGTGACTGGACGCGAGTTTCCGGCAGCGACCGCTCTCCCAGCGTGACGTAGAGATCACCCTCCGGCGTGAAGACGATGCGCGAGCCGAAATGGAGGTTCGACTCCCAGGTCGGCAGCTGGCGAAAGATCACCTGCACGTTCTCGACGCGGGGAGCCGCCGCGCCGGCGACCAGCCGCGCCTTGGCCACCGACGTGCCGTTCCCGCCCTGGCGGGGCTCCGCGTAAGTCCAGTAGATGGCGTTGTCCTGGCGGAAATTCGGGCTCACCGCCACGTCGAGCAGGCCGCCCTGCCCCTCGCTGTAAACCGGGGGAAGGCCCGCCACGGGCGGCGAGAGCGTGCCGTCCTTTGCGACGATGCGGAGGCGGCCCGGCTTCTCCGTCACCAGCATGCGACCGTCGGGCAGGAACTCGACCGCCCAAGGCTTCTCCAGACCCTCGGCGACCGTCTCGACGTTGACGGCGGTCGCCTGCGCCGGAGTGGGGGCGCGCGTCTGCCCTGCGAAGGCCGGTTGGTACTGGGTATTGGCCTCGCGCGTTTCCGACGGTCCGCCGGTGGCGACCGGCGCATCGGCCTTCTCAGCGCTTTCGCCCGTCGTGTTCTGGGTGCAGGCGGCCAGGAGCACGGAAAGGCTGACGAGGGCGGCGGTGCGGCGCATGGACGTCTCCATCGGGCGAACGGTGTCGCCGCTTGATAGGCCGAGCTGTGTGGCGTGGCGAGCCCCACGCTGGCGTCCGAGCGACCGGAAAGCTACAGCCCAGCCATGGACGGCTTGAACGGCGCTCGAATTCTGAATGTGATGCTGGCCGGCGGACGCGGTGGGGTGGAGGCCATGGGCCGCCGCTTCCATGACGCGCTCACGCTGGCGGGCGCGCAGGTGCTGTCGGTCGGCGAGGGCGATGGCTGGTTCGCAGGCACTTTCCCCGGCGGCCCCCACTTCGCCGCGCTGAAGCCGATGGGTCCCGGAGATCCCTTCGCCGCGTGGCGGCTTGGCCGCATCGCAAGGCGGTTCGGGGCGCAGCTGGTGATCGTCCACAACAACCGCCCGCTTAGCCTGGCGATCTCGCCCTTCGCACGATTGCAGGCGCCTGTGGCGATGGTGGCGCACAACTTCTTGTTCAATCGCGCAGCCGCCCGAACGGACCTGGTGATCGCCGTCAGCGCCTCGGTAGGGGCTGCAGTGCGTGAGAAGCACCCGAACACCGACTGCACTGTGGTGGAGAACTTCGGCCCCCTCGCGCGTCAGGCGGTGAAGGCCGGCCCCTCGGCCATCCCGGTGATCGGCACGCTTGGGCGGCTTCACGTCAACAAGGGCTACGACCTCCTGATCCAAGCGGCGGCTGCGCTGCGGGATGGGGGCCGCGCCTTCGAACTCAGGATCGGCGGCGAAGGCCCCGAACGTGCGAATCTAGAGGGCCTCGTCACTCGCCTTCGCCTGGACGACTGCGTGCGCCTTCCAGGGTGGACGGACGACACGGACGGCTTCCTGGGGGCCTGCGACCTGTTCGTCTCCAGCTCGCGGGTCGAGCCCTTCGGCCTGGTCGTGGCCGAAGCCATGGCGGCCGGGCGGCCGGTGGTCGCCACCGACATCGAAGGTCCCCGCGACATCCTGGACCGCGGTCGCCTTGGCGTTCTGGTCACACCGGGGGACGCGACGGCGCTCGCGCATGGTCTGGCCAAGGTGCTGGACGATTGGCCGGGAGCCCTCGAACGGGCACGCGTCGCGCAAACGGAAGCCCTTACCCGCTATTCGCTGCAGGCCGGCGCCGAGCGCCTGACCCGCGCGCTGGCGCCGCTCGTCGCACGCGGTCGCGAGGCTTGAAGCGCCCGGGTGGCGACGGTATATGCCGCCCTCTTCGGAGTGGGCGGCAGCCTTTGAGGCTGGGTAGCTCAGATGGTTAGAGCGGTGGATTCATAACCCACAGGTCGGCGGTTCGATCCCGCCCCCAGCTACCACTCCCAAGCCGCCCCAGGGCGAGCGGCCCGTGCAGCGGTTCAGCGGACGTCAAAGGCCAGCAGCAGCGTGCGGCCGCGCTCGCCGCCGTCGGTAAGCAAGTACAACCGACGCGATCCGTCAGGCCGGGCGGCGTCGACCGCCACCCCCTGCACGTCGCCGACGGTGTTCGCGTTGTTCAGCTCCAGCAGGGGCTCGACCTGCAAGTCTCCGGTTCGGGTGAAGGGCTGGCGCAGGACCTTGGCGCGGATACGCATGCCGCGCACCTCGTCGAACGCGCGGTAGACGGCCACGTAGGCGTCATCCTCGCGGTCGAAGACGTCCAGCGCGGTCAGCGCGAACGCTGCGTCTTCCTCGCCTTTGATCACGGCGCGACCGCAGACATTGTCGAAGGCGCAGCGCCAAAGCGCTCCGCCATAGGTCGAGACAAGATAGTCGAACCGGGGCTTGGGCCCCTTCTCCGGCAACGCCGAGACGCTGACGCCTTCGATGCCTTCGTCGGCGGGCAGGTCTCGGGTGGGATTGGGCGCCCAGGCGGGTGCGTTCCCCGCTGGGTCGTAGATCCAGAGCCGGTGCTGGCGCTCGAAGCCGACGAGCAGGCGGCCGTCCGGTAGGATCGCCAGCGCCTCGGGCTTCGCGGCTTCGCCGGAGAGCGCCTGGTTCTCCATCCCGACGACCGGACGCAGGTGGACGTCGGTGACGCCCGTCAAACGACCCTGCGCATCGAGCAGCAGCTTGGCCTGCACCAGCGCTCCGCGATCGCTGACCATGAAGAGCCGCCCGTCGTTGGTCAGCTTCAGATCGGATAGGCCGGCGAAGGCCGCGTCATCGGCGCTGAGCGCCACGCCGCCAGCGAAGGCGATAGCGCCTGCACCGCCTTCATACAGCGGCGAGTTCAGCGGCACGGGCGCTGCGGTCACTTCCACGGCGCGCCAGGCGACCGGCTGCGGCGGCGTTGTGGTCCGAGCGGCGGGCACGGTGGCGCAGGCGGCGACCGCCAGGGCTCCAAGGAGCGGAATGAGGCGCTTCATGCGCAACGGCTATCGGAGGTCGAAGGCGACAATCTGGCCGGGTTGCCGATCGTCGTTGTTGTCGTCAGCCACGAGGTAGAGTCGGGTCCAGCCCCCGCCGGGCCCCGTACGCACCGCGGCGAGCCCCTCGAAATTCGCCACGGCCTGAGCGCGCGGCAGGTCGAACAGCGTCTCAAGCCGCATCGGCTTGAGAGGATCCTCCACAGGGCGCCAGCGGGACACGCGCACGAGCGTGCCCTCCTCCCGTGACCAGCCGCGCTGGAGCACCAAAATCCCTTTCCCCTGCGGGTCCAGGTCCATGGAGACGACGCGCAACTCCGGATCATCCGGAACCTTCATGGGCAACGCGGTAGCCTTCCGGCAGCCTCTGCCGGTTCGGCAGCGCCAGACTCCGCCACTCTCCACCGCCACCCACCAGCCGCCCTGCCCATCGGCGGTCATCGCCTCGAAACCGCTGTTGTCGTCGAACGGCAGGGGTTCGGGAACGGGCGCACGGGTCGCCCGGGCGCCCGGATGAGCGTACCGCCAAATTCGCTGCTCGTGCTCGAATCCGACGACCGGCCGGCCGTCCAGGAGCGCCAAGCTCTCCGCGTCTGCCCAGCGGTTGAAGTTCTTCCAGTCGCGGGGACGCTCGATCAGGGCGCGTCCCCTGGTGTCGGCGATCGCGGCGACGGAGACGGCGTCGAGCCCGACTAGACGCCGGTCCGCATCGAGCCGCGGCGTCATTCGCACCCACCAGCCCAGGTCCGTGACCGCGACCAGGGCGTGAGTCCGGCGATCCGCCACCTTCACGTCGGAGAGGCCACGCACGGAGCGGACGCGCTCCCCAGTCAAGTCGAGCCCGCCCATGAAGATCACGGCCGGCGCGTCCGCAGCTGCGCGGATCGCCAGCTCGGTGGCTGGCCGGGGAGAGGGCGTCACGGGTGCGAAGACGGCCGGGTCGGGCGGCGGCGGTAGGGGCGGGGTCGAGGCGGTGGCGCAACCGGCCAGCGCCAAGGCCAGCAGGATGGACTTGGGGCTCACGCCGCGCGGCGCCGGCGCGCGGGCGCTCCCCGACCCGGCGCCCCATGCGGGGCCTCTTCGAACAGTTCCGCCAGCTTTTCGACCATGACGCCGCCCAGTTGCTCGACGTCCACTATGGTCACGGCCCTGCGATAGTAGCGTGTCACGTCGTGGCCGATGCCGATGGCGATCAGCTCGACCGGCGAGGCGCCTTCGACCTCGGCGATGACTTGGCGCAGGTGGCGCTCGAGGTAATGGCCGCTATTCACCGACAGCGTCGAGTCGTCCACCGGCGCGCCGTCGCTCACAACCAATAGGATGCGGCGCTGCTCAGGCCGGCTCAGCAGCCGCTCGTAGGCCCAGGTCAGCGCCTCGCCGTCGATGTTCTCCTTCAGTAGCCCTTCGCGCATCATCAGGCCGAGGTTCTTGCGCGCGCGCCGCCATGGCATATCCGCGGCCTTGTAGATGATGTGGCGCAGGTCGTTTAGGCGGCCCGGCTGAGCCGGCTTTCCGGCCTTGATCCAGGCGTCACGGGCCTGACCGCCCTTCCACGCGCGTGTGGTGAAGCCCAGGATCTCCACCTTCACGCCGCAACGCTCCAGCGTCCGCGCCAGGATGTCGGCGCAGACCGCCGCGACCATTATCGGCCGCCCCCGCATCGAGCCCGAGTTGTCGAGCAGCAGGGTCACCACCGTGTCGCGGAACGGCGCCTCGTCCTCCTGCTTGAACGACAGGGGCGCGGTCGGGTCCGTGATGATGCGGGTCAGCCGGGCGACGTCTAGCTGCCCCTCCTCCAGGTCGAAGGTCCAGCTGCGGTTCTGCTGCGCCAGGAGGCGACGTTGCAGCTTGTTGGCCAGCCGGGCGACCACGCTGGAGAGCGCCGCCAATTGGGCGTCCAGGTGGCCGCGTAGACGCTCCAGCTCCTCCGGATCGCACAGCTCGTCCGCGGAGACGATCTCATCGAACTGGCGGGTGAAGACCTTGTAGAGGGGCTCCGCCGCGCCGCCGTCCTTGGTCTCGGGCCGGTTGGGCAGCATGCCCTCGCCCATGTCGGGACCGTCCTCTGCGGCCTGGGCGTCCGGGTCGAACTCGGCCTCGCCCGCACGATCCTCGGATTGGGTGGAGTCGGAATCCTGGTCCTGGCCGCGCTCCATGGACGCGCCGTCGGAGCCCTGGTCCTGGCCGCCGTCCTCGTCGTCGTCGCCCTCCTCAGGTTCGGCCTGCTGTTCTTCGCTTTCTTCCTGGGACCTGTCCTCGGAAGCGGCGTCTGCGTCGGCGTCATCGCCGATGTCGAGGTCTTTAAGAATGGAGCGGGTGATGCGGGCGAAGGCCGACTGGTCGTCAAGCGCTGCGGCCAGCCGGTCCAGATCGGGCCCCGCCTTCGCCTCGATCTCCTCGCGCAGCAGATCGACGGTCGCCTTGGCGCCGTCGGGCGGCCGCTCTCCGGTCAGTCGCTCCCGCACCATCAGCGCCAGCACCTCGGGCAAGGGCGCGCGCGTGCGGTCCTCCACCCGATTCAAGCCCGACTTCTCGATCCGGGCGTCCAGCGCCGCACGCAGGTTCTCGCGGACGCCGCCCAGCCGCGTGGAGCCGATCGCCTCCAGCCGCGCCTGCTCCACCGCCTCGAACACGGCCGAACCCTGAGGATCGACCGGGCGCAGGCGGGCGTGGGCCGCCTCGTCGTGGTGCGCCAGGCGAAGGGCCATGCGGTCGGCCTCGCCGCGCAGGCGCGCGGCCTCGCGCGGGTTCAGATCGCGTGGCGGATGGGGGAGGATCGCCTGCTTGCCCACGAGGCGCGGCCCGTCCGAGGCGAAGATCACCTCAAGGTCCGGCAGTTCGGCGAGCGAGCGGGTGGCGTGCGCCAGCGCGCGCTTGAACGGCTCGGTCGGGCTTTCGGGCTTGCTGGCCATGGCTCACGCAGATAGCGCGCGGATGGGGGCGGGTTAAGGGCGGTCGTGCCGTTCGGCTTGACTTCCCGGTCGCACCACGCAGGCTCGAAGCTTGGGCATTTGCGGAGCAGCGGCCATGACGGGCTTGATCGTACGGTTCCTGGCGGCGGCCGGTGGGCTGTGGCTGGCCGAGCGGCTGCTCGGCGGCGTCGATGTCTCCGGTTGGCAGACCCTGCTGCTGGCGGCGCTTGCGCTGGGACTTGCCAACGCCATCGTCCGTCCAATCGTGGTGTTGCTGACCCTACCGATCACTCTAGTCACGCTGGGCCTGTTCCTGCTCGTGGTGAACGGACTGATGGTGGCCCTCGTGGCCTGGCTCCTCGACGGCTTCCGCGTCGATGGCCTCATCACCGCGATCCTGGCCTCCCTCATCGTCTCGGTGGTGACGTGGATTGCGCAGGCGGTGTTCGACAGAGATTGACTTGAATTTCGCGCGGCCCTTCGCGAGACGGCGCTTCGGCGCGCGGTGACGCTTAAGCCACCCGCACCCGCGCCGCCGACTCCGGCAGGTCCCCGCCGAACGCGCGCTGGTAGAACTCCGCGATCGTCGGGCGTTCCAGCTCGTCGCACTTGTTCAGGAAGCTCAAGCGGAAGGCCGCGGCGATGTCGCCCCCGAAGATCGTGGCGTTCTGGGCCCAGGTGATGACGGTTCGCGGGCTCATGACCGTCGAGATGTCGCCGTTCATGAAGGCGTTGCGGGTCATGTCGGCGACGCGGACCATCGCGGCGATGGCGCGCTTGCCCTCAGGGCTGTCGTACTCAGGCACCTTCGAGAGGACGATCTCCTGCTCCACGTCGTGCTCGAGGTAGTTCAGGGTCGTGACGATGTTCCAGCGGTCCATCTGCCCCTGATTGATTTGCTGGGTGCCGTGATACAGGCCCGTGGTGTCCCCCAGGCCGATCGTGTTGGTGGTTGAGAACAGGCGGAAATAGGGGCTGGGCCGGATTACGCGGTTCTGATCGAGCAGAGTCAGGCGCCCTGACGCCTCAAGCACCCGCTGGATCACGAACATCACGTCGGGCCGCCCAGCGTCGTACTCGTCGAAGACGAGCGCGATCGGACGCTGCAGCGCCCACGGCAGCATGCCTTCGCGGAACTCGGTCACCTGCTTGCCGTCCTTCAGGACGATCGCGTCCTTGCCGACCAGGTCGATCCGGCTGACGTGACTGTCGAGGTTCACACGCACCAGCGGCCAGTTCAGGCGCGCCGCCACCTGCTCGACGTGGGTCGACTTGCCCGTGCCGTGGTAGCCCTGCACCATCACACGGCGGTTGTGAGCGAAGCCTGCGCAGATCGCGAGCGTGGTCTGCGGGTCGAACCGGTAGGCCGGATCGATCTCGGGCACATGGCTGTCCACCGTGTCGAACGCCGGCACGAGCATGTCACTGTCGATCCCGAACACGTCGCGGACCTTCACCTGACGGTGCGGCTCCAGCGTCAGGAGAGGATCGGTGTCGGCGGCGTTCTGCATGATGGCCATGGCGCAAGGTCTTTAAGGAAGGCGCGCCGCGGGCTCAACACGCGAACGCACAGCGATTGGGGAGCGGCTCAGACCAGCTTGGCGGCCTGAAGGGTCTTGTAGGCCTTGATGACCCGCTGGAGCTTGTCCTCGGCTCCGCGGTCACCCCCGTTCGTGTCGGGGTGACACCGTTTCACCAACTCCAGATAGCGCACTCGGATCGTGCCGGCGTCGGCGTCCTTATCCAGGTCGAGGTCGGCCAGGGCCTGGCGCTCCAGCCGACCGAGGTGGCGGCCGTCGGGAGCGACTGGGTCAGCCTGGCGACGAGTGTGCGATCCGAACACATTGAACGGATCCCAGCCCGGCTTGCCATTCGGCCCACCCATCTTCGCGGCGAACGCCGCGGCCTCCCTGCTGCGCGCGTCTGCCTTGAAGCTCCAGGTCGGACGCCCGCCGGTCATGGACTCTTCCTCGCGACGGCGGCGAATCTCGCCCTCGCTCATCCCCGCGAAGTAGTCCCAGCCCTTGTTGTACTCGGCGGCGTGCGGCGTGCAGAACCAGTAGAAGTCGCCCATGCGCTCGCGCGACTTAGGCGCGCGCGCTTCGCCGGCGCGACGGCAGCCGGGGAAATCGCAGGGCTTCTCGCCCGGCTTGAGCCGAAATACGTCTTCTTCCGCTTCGGCCGCCACGTCCTCGTCGGGCTTGGGCGGCTTCACACGGATATCGACGAACCTCGGCCGGTATTGAAACGCGCGGCTCATGCTCTGAAGTCTATGTCCGAATTGGTCGGCATCAAGGAACGTTGGAAAGATGATTGAAGGTCCCGTCGCCCAAGATATCCGCGCGCGCCTGGAGGCGGCGTTTCAACCTGAGCGGCTGGAGATCGTAGACGACAGCTCGCGCCATGCAGGACATGCCGGAGCACGTGAAGGCGGGGAGAGCCACTTCAATGTGGCGATCGTCTCCACCGCCTTCCAGGGGCTTTCGCGCGTCGAGCGGCAGAGACGTGTGAACAACGCGCTCAAAGAGCCGCTGGCCGGCCCTGTCCACGCGCTTTCAATCAAGGCGCTGGCGCCTGGCGAAGGCTGACGCGACGTCCGCTGGGGCGACCGCCACTGAACAGCGTTCATCTCGCCTTTAAACCTTTACTCTACAAGGCGCGCGGGCTTCTCAGGAGCGGCGCCGATGGGCGGCGAGGCGGATCGTACGGCGGGCGGGCCAGAGGACTGGCGCTCGCCGCTTCAGACCATCCTGAAGACCCAGTACCTGCGCTACTGGATCATCGCCGCCTGGGCGCTCGGGGTCACGGCCACAGCGGGGCTTGTCACCGGAGCGATCTGGTTCGGCGCCACCGCCACGGTAGGCTACCTGCGGGGCCTGGTGGAGAAGCGGCTGGCGGTGCGCAAGGGCGCCGTCCGCGGCTTGCCGTTCGTTGCGGCCGCGACGCTCAGCACGATCGTGTGGGCGACCGCCCCCATCCTGGTCTGGCACTCGCAGGCAGCCTTCGCCCAGGGGGTCGCCGTGGCCCTGCTCGGCTCGGGCTACCTTCTGGTCTTCACTCAGCTCCGCAGCACGCCGCGTCAGGCGCTGGTGATCTCCTCTCCATATTCTATCGCGGCGATCCTCTTGGGTCTGGATGTCTGGGGCACGCCCGGCTTCTGGCAGTACCTCGCCATCGGGCCGTTCTGGTGGTCGGGCATCTTCGTTCACGTGGTGCTGACCGCGATTCAGGACGGCAAGATCCTGGCGTTCCAGAAGGATCAGGCCCGCCTCATCCGCGAACTCGAGCAGGCGCGCGACAAGGCGGACGCCGCCAGCCGCGCCAAGTCGGCCTTCCTCGGCGTCATCAGTCATGAGCTCCGCACGCCCTTGAACGGGGTTCTCGGGGCCGCGCAGCTTTTGGACTACACCAAGTTAGAGCCCAGCCAGCGCGAGTACGTTGGCATCATCCGCAACTCCGGCGACTCCTTGTTGACGCTGCTGAACGACATCCTCGACCTGACCAAGATCGAGGCGGATCGCATGGAGCTGGAGACGATCCCTGTCGAGCTGCCTGGCCTGATCGAGAAGGTGGGCGGCGTCTGGAAAGCGCGCGCGGAGGAGAAGGGAGTCGCCTACAGCTTCGCCTGCTCGCCCGGCGCGCCGCAGGTGATCAGCGGTGATCCCACCCGGCTGGCGCAGATCCTCCACAACCTGCTCTCCAACGCCATCAAGTTCACCGAGAAGGGCCGGGTCGGCCTGGAGGTCGGGTTCATGCCCGTCGGTGAGAACCGCGCCCGCTTGCGGTTTTCGGTGACCGACACCGGCTGTGGCATCTCCGAGCCCGACCAGGAGCGCCTGTTCGAGCCGTTCGAACAGCTGGACGCATCGAGCACGCGGCGCTTCGGCGGCACGGGTTTGGGACTGGCGATCTCGCGGCGCCTAGCCGAAATGATGGGCGGCTCCCTGACCGTCTCCTCACGAATCGGACGCGGTTCGGCTTTCACCCTGACATTCGAAACCGACGTCTTGGCCTGGGCCGCCGTCGACGAGCCGGAGGAGTCGGAATCAACGAAGACCGATGCCCCGCAGCGGCTGCTGAGGGTGCTGGTGGTGGAGGACCATCCGGTCAACCGGATGCTGCTCGAGTCCTGGCTCGCCTCCTCCGGCCACGCGGTGGCTTCGGCCGAGAACGGCGCGGTGGGCCTGGAGCTTGCGGCTTTCCAGCCATTCGACGTGATCCTGATGGACGTGAACATGCCCGTCATGGACGGTTTGGCCGCGACAGCCGCCCTGCGCGAGCGGCCGGGACCGAACCAGGACGCTCCCGTCGCGATCCTGTCCGCCTCGGCGCGCGCGGAAGACCATGCCGCCGGCTATGCCGCCGGCGCCGACGCCTATCTCACAAAGCCGCTGGATTTCAGCGCAGTGACCGCCCTGCTGAACCGGGTAGGCGGCGGCCGCCAGGGGCTGAGGGAAGCCGCTTAGTCCGGCGCTGGCGCGTCCGATCGACGCCGCCCGCCCGGCAAAGCTCGCCGCGGCGGGCTCATGAACGGCCAAGTCTTGAGGAGATGGCGTTCGCTGCCGACCTGTCGAGACCACGTGGCCTTCTACACGTCCTCCTCGGCCTCGAGCGGCGGCGAGACCCGCAGCGCCGTAATCTGGTTGCGCTGACGGCGGAGCACCTGGAACCGGTGGCCGTGGAAAATGAAGGTCTGGCCAGGCTCCGGGATCATCTGAGCCTCGTGGATGACGAGGCCTGCGACCGTGACGGCCTCCTCGTCGGGGAGGTCCCAATCCATCAAGCGGTTCAGGTCGCGGATCGGCACGGTCCCGTCCACGTGGACCGAACCGTCCGTCTGCCGGCGCACCCCAGACACCGTAAAGTCGTGCTCGTCCTCGATCTCGCCGACGATCTCCTCGAGGATGTCCTCCAGGGTCACGAGCCCTTTCAACGACCCATACTCGTCCACGACCATGGCGAAGTGCGTCCGCGCCTTCAGGAAGGCCTCAAGCTGGTCCTTCAGGTTAGTGGTCTCGGGGATGAACCAGGGCTCACGCATCACCTGCGCCACGTTGACATCGTCCAGGCGGTCCACAGCGGCGACGGCGCGGGCGAGATCCTTCGCGTGGAGCACGCCCACGATGTTGTCCGGGTCCTCGCGGTAGAGCGGGATGCGGGTGTGGGGCGCCTCCAGCGCCGCCGTCACCAGCTCGCGCACCGGCAGGTCGGCGTCCAGGAGCTCGATCGACTTGCGGTGGACCATGACCTGGCTGACGTCCATCTCCGAGAGGTCCAGCACGCCCCGGAACATGTTGCGGGCGCCCGCCTCCACCGTCCCTTCCGAGTGGTGGTACTCGACCGCGCCCCGGATCTCCTCGTGCGCGGCGAGCACATCGGTGGCCATGTCCAACCGGATGCCGAAGGGCCGCAGGGTCTGACGAACGACCCACTGGGCGCCGTTCGCAAGAGGACCGAAGATCTTCACGATCCAGTAGGTCGGGATCGACAGGCCGCGGGCGACCTCGTCCGCGCGGGTCAGCGCCAGGGTCTTGGGCAGGATCTCCGAGAAGATCACGATCAGCACCGTCATGATGCCGGTGGAGAGGGCGACGCCCAGGGCGCCCGGGAAAGCGGCGCCGATGAACGCGGTGGTCAGCGCCGAAGCGCCGATGTTGACGGCGTTGTTCGAGAGCAGGATCGCCCCGATCATCGTCTCCTGGTCATCGTTCAGCCGGTTGACCCGGGCCGCGGCCGTGTCGCCGTCCTTCTCCAACTGATGGAGGCGTCCGCGGCTGGCGGCCGTCATGGACGTCTCGGCGGCTGAGATCAGTCCCGAGATGGACAGCATGACGACCAGCGTCAGCGCCAGCACCACAAAGGCGCCCGCGATCATGAGGTCGCTCCTTCAGCAACAAGGAAGTCGCGCAGGGTGCGCGGGTCCACGGATTTTTCGACAAACGCGTCGCCGATGGCGCGCGCCAGCACCAGGGTGATACGCCCGCCCTCGGCCTTTTTGTCCTGGCCCATGCGCTCGATCAGGCGGTCCGCGACGAACGGGCCGCCCGCCGCCTGCAAGGTCGTTGGCAGGCCCGCCGCATCAAGGGCGCCGGCGGCCCGGGCGGCGTCGTCCTGCGAACACAGGCCCAGGGTCGCGGAGAAGCGGAAGGCAAGCGCGCACCCGGCGGCCACCGCCTCCCCGTGGATCAGGTCGCCACCGAATCCGGTCTCGACCTCCAGCGCATGGCCAAAGGTGTGGCCAAGGTTCAGCAGGGCGCGACGACCAGCCTCTCGCTCGTCCTCGGCTACGATCTCAGCCTTCATCTCGACCGAACGCGCGACGGCGGCGGTCAGAGCGTCCGGGTCTCGCGCCGCGATGCGGGGCGAGTTCTGAACCAGCCTGTCGAAGAAGGCGCGGTCGCCCAGGAGCCCGTACTTGATCACCTCCGCCCAGCCCGCCCGCAGCTCGCGATCAGGCAGGGTGCTGAGCACGTCGAGGTCGCAGACCACAAGCCGCGGCTGCCAGAAGGCGCCGATCAGGTTCTTGCCTCGAGGCGTGTCGATGGCCGTCTTGCCGCCGACCGAGGAGTCGACCTGCGCAAGCAGAGTGGTCGGGACCTGGATAAAGTCCACACCGCGCATCAGCATCGAGGCGGCGAAACCCGCGAGGTCCCCCACCACGCCGCCGCCCAGCGCCGTGATCACGTCCTTGCGGTCCAAGCCCCACGCCAACAGCCGATCACAGAGCGCCTCGAGGACGGGGAAGCTCTTGGACTCCTCGCCGGCCGGAATGGAGAACAGCTCCGCCTTCACGCCAGCAGCCGCGAACGCTTCGATCGCTGCGTCGCCATGGAGGCGGGCCACCGTCTCATCGGTAACGATGGCGGTACGGGCGTGGCTCAGAAATGGACGTGACAGATGGCCCAGGCGCGGGAGCAGCCCCTGCCCCACAAGCACCTCGTATGGCTGGAACCGTCCGCCGGCCACGGGGATGATGCAAGTCATGAAGGTTGCGTCTCCGCCTTCGCGCGAAGGCCAGTCAGGATGGCTTCGACCGCCAGCTGATAGGAGCCGTCGCCAGTCTCGACCGTGAAGTCGGCTTCGGCATAGCAGGGATACCGGACCTCGGCCTGCGCGCGCAGCACTTCCAATGGGTCCTTGCCGCGAAGCAGCGGGCGCGTGTCCTTGCGTCCGACGCGTCGCGCCAGGACCTCAAGATCGGCCTTGAGCCAGACGGTGACGGCCTTCTCCTTCAGCAGCCGGCGAGTCTCCGCATGCATAGGGGCTCCCCCGCCGGTCGAGAGCACATGAGGCGGGTCGTTCAGCATGCGAGCGATCACGCGGTGCTCGCCGGCCCTGAACTCGGCCTCGCCGAACTTCTCGAAGATTTCGGCGATGCTGCAGCCGGCGGCCTGCTCGATCTGCTCGTCCGCGTCGCGGAACGGCAGGTGGAGCGCCGTGGCGAGGCGCCGGCCGATGCTGGTCTTGCCCACGCCCATCAGACCAACGAGCGCCACGGTGCGGACGGAGAGTCGCGCAGCGTCCTGTGGAGAAGCGATCACGGGCGTCGACCGATCCGCTGGGGATAGGCGCGATGTGACATCGGCGGGCGGCGCGAGCAGCGCGCGCAGCGTGGTAAGAGAACGTCCATGGACATCTTCGCCTTTACACGACGCGGGCGCCGTCTCGCCACTGTTTCGCTCGTGTCGCTGCTGGCGGCGGGCTCTTCGGCGGCGGCGCAGGTGCAGGCTACATCGCTCGGCGAGCTCGACCTGTGGTCCCCCGCCGCACGAGACACCGGCCTGCCGACCACCCTCTGGCGTGACAGCTCGGGAGCGCTAGCCCGGGCGGTGGTCCAGGGGCTGCCTGAGAAGCCGATGAACCCGGCGGCCGCCGCACTAGCCCGCCGCACGCTGGCCACCGGGGCGACCGCACCTGCGGGACTGGGCGATGACGCGCCTGCGGCTGCGGCGCGCGCACGGGCGCTAATGACACTCGGAGACGTATCCGGGGTGGCCACGATCTTGGGCCGCACGCCGCGCTTATCCGAGAGCGAGCCGCTATCGCGACTGGCGGCGGAGGCCGCGCTGCTGCAGGAGCGGGACGAGGCCGCCTGCGACGTCGGAAGGGCCCTGCGTCAGGACAGAGACGGCCTGTGGTGGCTGAAGCTCAGGTCCTACTGTCACATGCTGACGCGCGAGCCCGGCGCCGCCCAGGTCACCCTGGACCTCTGGCGCCAGCAGGGCGGTAAGGACGCCGCTTTCGACCGGATCATGACGGCAGGCGTCACCGGCGGGAACCCGACCGGCCCTGGCTCTACCATCGACCCGCTGACCTTCCAGCTCTCGCGCCGGATGGGGTTGGATCTGTCGGGCGCTCTCGCCGACGCGCCGGTTTGGGCCCTGACCGCGATCGCCGACGCCCCAGCTGCGCCATTGCGGCTCCGCGCCGCAGCCGCGCAACGGGCCCGGCGCTTGGGCGCTATCCCTGCGGAGACGGCCAGACGGATCTATTCGGTCCAGGCAGGCGAGGTCGCGCCCGCTGCGCCGGTGACGGGCGAGCCAAATCCGGAGCCGCCCTTGGTGTTGCCGACCGGCGAGCTAGCGAGCTTCGTCGCCGACGCGACCGCCAATGGCGAGGCGGCGCTCTACACGCTCGCGGCGGGCGCGCCCGACATCGGGCAGCGGCAGGGGGCCGCGATCGCCTTGCTTCGTCGGGCCAAGCCGCCCGGCGAATTTCAGGCCCTGTCGCGGTTGCTGAGGCCGGTGATCGCCAGCGTGGCGCAGGCGGGCGTCGCCCTCGAGGACCCGGTGCTGTTCGCCACCGCCGCGGCGGCGGCCGGCGACGCCGCTACTGCTGGCCGTATCCGGGCGAGCGTGAACCAGGACACCGTGGTCGGCTCGACTGCGCTGGACCTCGCCCTGCTCGACGGTCTGATTGTGGCGGCTGGCGGCGAGGGCGCCGGACCGACGCTGGACCGCCTGATTGAACGCGGAGCGGTGGGGGACGCGAAGCTGCGCCTGCGGGCGCAGGGCGCGGCGCTGCTGGTGTCGGCCCTGGGCGCGGGCGCCTCCCCCGACGCTCGGGCCCAGTTCGCGACCTTCGACGTGCCTGCAGGCAAGGCGAGCGCCGCCCGGCTCGCGGCGATGGCGTTGGCCGCCGAAACCGGAGCGCAGGGTGACACGGCTCTTTATGTGCTCTCCGTCGCCCAGCAGCAGGGCCCGGCCCTTGCGCTCGCGGATCGGGCCCGGATCGTTCAGGCGCTGCGTCGCGTCGGCTTGGAGGCGGAAGCTCGAGCGTTCGCGGTAGAGGGCGTGCTCGGCCTGATGGGACGATGAGTCTGCCCGATCAGGCCGAGGCCTTCCTCGAGATGATGGCGGTCGAGCGCAACGCCGCCGCCAACACGCTCGCGGCCTATGCGCGGGACCTCGAAGACGTCCAAGGCTTCTTGCAAGGGCGTGGCGGACTCGTCGGAGCATCGGCTGAGGATATGGAGGCCTACTTCGCCGAGCTGAGCCGGCGCGGCCTCTCGCCGTCGACGGCGGCTCGCCGTCGCTCGGCGGTGCGCCAGTTCTACCGCTTCTGCTTAGGGGAGGGCTGGCGCAAGGACGACCCCTCCCGCCGCGTCGACGCGCCCGCCAAGGGCCGATCCCTGCCTAAGGTCCTTGGTCGCGACGATGTGGAGCGCCTGATCGCAGCGGCTGCAGCAAAGGACGGTGCTGCGGGTCTCCGACTCGCGGCGATGATCGAGCTGCTCTACGCCTCAGGCCTGCGCGTTTCCGAGCTGGTGGCCCTGCGCCTTGATGCGGTGGCACGCGATCCCGCCTTCCTGGTCGTCAAGGGCAAGGGCGGCAAGGAGCGGTTGGCGCCGTTGAACGGCGCAGCGCGGGAGGCGGTCAAGGCTTACCTCGAGGTTCGTTCCGCATTTCTGCCGAAAGGGGATAAGGCCAACCCGTGGCTGTTTCCCTCCCGCGGCGAAGGCGGACGCCTGACCCGTCGCCGTTTCGCCCAGCTCCTCGACGAGACCGCTATCGCCGCCGGCGTCGATCCCGAAAAGGTTAGCCCGCACGTGCTGCGCCACGCCTTCGCCACCCATCTGCTGGAGGGCGGCGCGGACCTGCGCGTGGTGCAGACCCTGCTCGGTCACGCAGATATCGCCACGACCCAAATCTACACCCACGTCATGGGGGAGCGGCTGCGCGAGGTCGTCGAACAGGCGCACCCGCTGGCGCGGGAGGAAGACTAGGCCGCCTGTGTGCCCTCGACCTCCGCCACGGAAGAGCGCGCCTCGCCGCGCGCCAGGAGGAACCCCTCGTCCCTCCAGCCCTCGACGCCGCCGGCCATGATCTTCACCGGCCGGCCTAGCCGGGCCAGTCTCAGCGCACCCCTGTCCGCGCCGTTGCAGTGCGGACCGTTGCAGTAGGTGATGAAGATGGTCTCAGCGGGGAACGCCTCGACGCGAGTGGCGGTGATCTTCCCGTGCGGCAGGCTGATCGCGCCCGGTACGTGACCGTCGGCGTAGAGGGACGGCGAACGGCAGTCGAGCACCACCAGGTTCGCCGCACCCTGCCGGAGCGCCTCATGCACATCCCAGCAATCCGCCTCCAAGGCCAGCTTGGCCTCGATGTGAGCGATCGTCGCCTCTGGCGAGGCGGGTGGAATGGAGATGGCGGAATTCGACATGGCGCAGGCTCCGGTTGCGATGACCGCAGCGTGGCTGTACAGCGGCGCTCTCGCCAGTGGCGCAAATGCGATGTGACGTGAAGATCGTGCCAAACACCGCCGGACGCCCCCTTATCGTCGTCCTCGCCTACGACGGTCTCTGTACCTTCGAGTTCGGCGTTGCGGTGGAGGTGTTCGGCCTCCCACGACCGGAGATGGGGGACGACTGGTACGACTTCGCCGTCTGCGGCGTCGATGAGGGGCCGATGCGTGCGACTGGCGGCGTCCGCGTGCTTGCGGACGGCGGGATGGAACTGCTGCAGCGGGCCCACACCATCATCATTCCGGGGTGGCGCGGTTGCGACGCGCCGGTCTCGGACGAGCTGGCCGAGGCGATCCGCGCCGCCGACGGACGCGGGGCGCGACTGGTGTCGATCTGCTCGGGAATCCTGGTGCTCGCCGCGGCCGGCGTGCTGAAAGGCCGGCGGGCCACCACCCACTGGCGCTACATTCCCGCCTTTCAGGCCCGTTTCCCCGACATCACTCTGGAGGAGGACGTGCTGTACGTGGACGAGGGGCAAGTCCTGACCTCCGCCGGCAGCGCGGCGGGCATTGACCTCTGCCTGCACCTGGTGCGCCGCGACTTCGGGGCGGAGGCGGCGAATCGGGTCGCTCGTCGCATGGTGGTACCGCCCCATCGAGACGGGGGCCAGGCGCAATTCGTCGAGTTGCCTGTTCCGAAGGAGCGTGAGGGCGCACGGCTCTCGCCACTGCTCGACCGCATGCGCCAGCGCCTGTCGGAGCCGCAGCCCATCCCTGCGCTGGCGAAGGAGGCCGGCATGAGCGTTCGCACCTTCCTACGGCGCTTCAAAGCCGCCACGGGAATGGCGCCGGGCGAATGGCTGCTTAATGAGCGGCTGGCCCACGCGCGCGCCCTCTTGGAAGGCAGCCGGGCGACGCTGGACGACGTCGCCGCCGCCGTGGGTTTCGGATCGACGGCGACGCTACGGCACCATTTCCGCGAACGTCTGGGCGTCTCGCCGGCCGCTTACCGCGCGCGCTTCGGCGGCGCGCTTGTGAGCGGAGCCGCTTCCGCCTAGTTTCCGCCCTTCCTTTTCAGAGTGTGTCGGAAGCGTAGATGGCCGAGGCGCCGCGCCATTACCTGGAGTTCGAGCGGCCGATCGCCGACCTCGAGTCGAAGATCGAAGAGCTGTCGAAGCTGTCGGAGTCCGCCCAGCCGGGCGCCTTCGACGCGGAGATCGGCGCTCTGCGCTCCCGCCTCGCCGAGCTGCGTCGGGAGGCCTATGGACGTCTCGACCCCTGGCAGAAGACTCAGGTCGCCCGCCATCCGCAGCGGCCGCACCTCGTCGATTATCTGGCCCACCTGATCACCGAATTCGTCGAGCTGCGCGGCGACAGGTCCTTCGGCGACGACCAGGCCATCGTCGGCGGTCTCGGACGCTTCCGCGGCCGCCCCGTGGTCGTGATGGGGCACGAGAAGGGCCACGACACCAGCACCCGCCTGAAGCACAACTTCGGCATGGCTCGACCCGAGGGCTACCGGAAGGCCGTGCGCCTGATGGACATGGCCGACCGCTTTGGCCTGCCGGTTCTGACGTTCGTCGATACGGCAGGCGCCTATCCGGGCGTCGGGGCGGAAGAGCGTGGCCAGGCGGAGGCGATCGCCCGGTCCACCGAGCGTTGCCTGACGCTCGGCACGCCGATGATCGCAACCGTCACCGGGGAAGGCGGGTCGGGCGGGGCCATCGCGCTCGCGGCGGCCAATCGCGTCTTGATCTTGGAGCACTCGATCTATTCGGTCATTTCGCCCGAAGGCGCGGCTTCGATCCTCTGGCGCGATGGCTCGCGCGCGAAGGACGCGGCGGAGCAGATGAAGATCACGGCTGAGGACCTGCTGAAGCTGGGCATTGTCGATCGCATCGTGGCCGAGCCGGTGGGCGGCGCACACTCCGACGCCGACGACGCCATCACCCGGGTGGGCGACGCGGTGGAGGACGAGCTTCGGATGCTCGACCAGTTGTCCCCTGCCGAGCTGAAGAAGCAGCGCGCCGATCGTTTCTACGCCATCGGTCGGGTGGGGCTGGCCTGAACCGCAGGCTGGGCTAGGCTCCGACCGACAGGAGGAGACACACCATGCGCATCCTGCTGACCACCGCCTTCGCCACCGCCCTGGCATGGCCGGCTTCAGCGCAGGCGCCGACGAACGCGCAGTACTCGCCGTCGTACAACCGCTGCCAGGAGCGGGCCGCATCCACACGTGAGATCGTGACCTGCATCAGCAACGAGCTGGCGGTGCAGGACGCCAGTCTGAACCGTCGCTACCAGCAGACGCTGCGCTCGTTGAACCCTCGCCAGCAGAACCGCCTGCGCGCCGCGCAACGCGCATGGATCGCTTACCGCGAGGCCAACTGCGCGTCCTATTACGACGAGGACTGGGGCACGATCACTCAGATCGGTACGGTCGCCTGCCGCCTCGACATGACCGTCACTCGTCGTCAGGAGCTGGACTGCTACCCCGGGTACGGTGAAGGGTCGGAGGCCTGTCGATCCCGCACGCGGCGGTAGCTTTTCCCAGCGTTTGGCGTCCGCTAGGGTCGATCCTTCTCCGGAGAGACCCTGAATGCGCGCGTTCCTGATCGCCCTTACAGTCATGACCGCGGCGAGCGGCCCCGCCATGGCCAAGCCGGCCGAGGGCCCCACCCGCACTTTCCAAGGCTCTGACCTGTTCGCCTTGGAGATCGCGGGCGATCCCCAAGTCCGCCCGGACGGCGGCTCCATCGCCTATGTGCGCTCGACCATGGATGTCATGACGGACCGCGCGCGTCGCTCGATCTGGCTGGTCGAGCCCTCGACGGGAGCGCAGACGCCGCTGGTTGCGGGCCCGGGCTCCCACGGCTCGCCACGATGGTCGCCGGACGGCAAGCGCCTCGCATACGTCTCCACCGATGAGAACAACCGGCCGCAGCTTTTCGTGCGCTGGATGGCCACGGGCGAAACCGCCCGTGTCGCCACCCTGCCCCAGGCGCCAGGCTCGATCGCCTGGTCGCCCGACGGGCGCACGCTGGCTTTCACGATGTTCGTGCCCGACGACGGAGAGACGCTAGGCCGCGCACCGCAGAAGCCCGAAGGCGCTCAATGGGCCGAGCCGCTGAAAGTTATCGGCGCCGTCACCTGGAAGTCGGACGCGCAGGGTTACCTGAAGCCTGGCTACACCCACGTCTTCACCGTCTCCGCGGACGGCGGCGCGCCGCGCCAGCTGACCTGGGGCGCCTTCGACGACCGCACAGGCCTTTCGTGGACGCCCGACAGCCGCGCGATTCTGATGAGCGCTCAGCGCGACGCGGACTGGCGCTACGAGCCGACTGACACCGAGGTGTACCGACTGGATGTCGCTAGCGGCGCGATGACGGCGTTGACCGACCGCTACGGGCCCGACGAAGATCCCAAGATGTCGCCGGACGGCCGGCGCATCGCCTACCTCGGCTACGACGAGAAGCACCTGGGGCACCAGGTCGCCAAGCTCTACGTGATGGACGCGGACGGGGGAAATAAGCGTTCCCTGACTGACGGTCTCGATCGCAGCATCGATGCGGCGGAATGGGCCGCCGATGGCCGAAGCCTCTTCGTCCAGTACGTCGACAAGGGCGTCACCAAGATCGCGCGTGTGGGCCTGGATGGCCGCACGACGGCAGTGGCCGAGGGCCTGACGGGCGGGCAACTGGACCGGCCCTATTCGGGCGGGGAGTTCAGCGTCGCCGACAACGGGCTGGTGGCCGTCACGGTGGGCACACCCGAGCGGCCAAGCGATGTCGGCGTGGTGCGCGGGGGCAAGGTTCAGCGCCTGACCCGGCTGAACGACGACCTGTTCACGGCGAAGACCGCGGCCAAGGTGCAGCACCTGCCGGTGATCTCCAGCCATGACCAGCGCCCGGTGGACGCCTGGCTGGCCACCCCGCCGGACTACCAGCCCGGAAAGCGATACCCGCTGATCCTCGAGATCCATGGCGGCCCGTTCCAGTCGTATGGCCCCGCCTTCTCCACTGACGTGCAGCTCTACGCCGCCGCTGGCTATGTAGTGCTGTACGTGAACCCACGCGGTTCGACCTCCTACGGTGAGGAGTTCGCCAATCTGATCCACCACAACTACCCGAGCCAGGACTACGACGACCTGATGAGCGCGGTGGACGCGGCGATCGCCAAGGGCTTCGCCGATCCGGACAAGCTGTTCGTCACCGGCGGCTCTGGCGGTGGAGTGCTTACCTCGTGGATCATCGGCAAGACCGATCGCTTCAAGGCGGCGGCGACCCAGAAGCCGGTGATCAACTGGTCTAGCCAGGTCCTGACCACCGACGGCGCCGTGGGCATGGCCCGCAATTGGTTCGGCAAGATGCCCTGGGAGGATCCGGAGCAGTATTGGCGCCGGTCGCCGCTGTCGCTCGTCGGCAACGTGAAGACCCCGACGCTCGTGGTTGTTGGTGAGAGCGACTACCGCACGCCGCCGAGCGAGGCTGAGCAGTACTATCAGGCGCTGCAGCTGCGGAAGGTGCCGACCATGCTGGTGCGCGTGCCCGGCGCGGGCCACGGCAGCTTGACCTCGCGCCCATCGCAATCGGCCGCGAAGGCTAGCGCCATCCTGGCTTGGTTCGAACGCTACAAGGATGGGGCGCCGTCAGCTGCGCAGCGGGCGGACTGACCTGCGCCGCCCCATCAGCCCGGACGGCGCATAAGCGCCTGTCCGGGAGTGATGAGTCAGACTTTCGCCAGCACCTCGGCCAGTTCGTCCACCGCTTCTTCAGTGGTGGACCAGGAGCAGACGAACCGAACGGACCCGTCGTCGAAACGGTAGCAGGCGAAGCCCGCCGCCTGCACCGCGGCATGGCCAGCTTCGTCCATGTGCAGGAAGACGATGTTCGCGTCGACTGGATGGGCGATGGCGAAGCGGCTGCGTGTGGTCACCGCCTCCGCCAGCCGGGCAGCCATGTTGTTGGCGTGAGCGGCATGGCCAAGCCAGGCCCCACTTTCCAAGAGACCGAGGAACGGCGCCGAGAGGAACCGCGCTTTGGACGCCACCTGACCGGCCTGCTTGAGTCGGTTGTCGAGGCGACGGGACAGCGACTTGTCGAAGAGCACCAGCGCTTCTGTCGCCGGAGCGCCGACCTTTGCGCCGCCAAGCACGAGGATATCGACACCCACCCTCGCGATCTCGGACAGGTCGAAACCTGCGACCGCCGCGTTGGCGAGGCGCGCGCCGTCGAGGTGCACCTTCAAGCCTTGCGCTTTGACCGGCTCGATAAGACGGCGGACCTCGTCAACGCTGTAAACGGCGCCGTATTCGGTGGCGTTCGTCAGCGACAGGGCGCCAGGAGGTTGCCGGTGGCCGACGACCGGTTCCGCCAGGCAGGCCTTCAGCGCCATCTCGTCGATTTTGCCAGAGAAGCCCGGGAGGCCGATCAGTCCGACACCGTGACCGAAGAAGCCGGGCGCACCGGTCTCGTCGGTGCATATGTGGGCGGCTTGGTGCGCCAGCACCGCCTCGTAAGGCTGGGCCAGCATGGAGAGGGCGATGGCGTTCGCGGCCGTTCCGGAAAAGACGAAGCGAACGTCAGCGTCGGCGTCCAGCAGCTGGCGGATCTGGTCGGCGGCCCGAGCGGTCGTCTCGTCCGCGCCGTACGCGCGAGCGTAGCCCGTGTTCGCCGCGATCAGGGCGTCGAGCGCCTCAGGCGCCATACCGGCGGTGTTGTCGGATCCGAAGTCGTAGCGGGTCACTCCGCCGCCAGCGGCTGCGGCTCCGGCTGCTCGTCGATCCGCTTCTGCAGGGTCACCCGCGTCGGATACGGGATGACGATCCCCTCCCGATCGAACGCCTGCTTGATCGCCTTGCGAAGCTCGTAGCTGGTCTGGAACCAGTCCGGGGTTTTCGTCCATGCGTACAGCGTCACCAGGATCGAGAAGTCTTTCAGCTCGCTCGCGAACATCTTGACCGGTGGATCGGCCAACACGCGCCCGTCGGCCTCGACGGTCTCCTGGATCACCCGGAAGACGTGGTCGAGGTCGCTGTCGTAGTCCACGTCGAACGCGAGGTCGACCCGCCGGATCGGATAACCGGTCCGATTGATGACGACGTCGCCAGTCGCCTTGCTGTTGGGAATGACGACCTTGCGGTTGTCGAAGGTGGCCAGTTCTGTGACGAACAGGTCGAGACGCTTCACCGTGCCGACGACGCCCGCGATCTCCAGCTGATCGCCCACCCGATAGGGACGGATCAGCAGCAGCAGCACACCGGCCGCGACGTTCGACAATGCGCCTTGCAGCGCCAAGCCGATGGCGAGCGACGCCGCGCCCAGCACCGCGATGATGGACGCGGTCTCCACCCCGAGCCGCCGCAGCACCGCCACGCCGCCTATGATCACCACCACCCAGCGCACCAGCTCTGACAAGAACTGCTGGAGGGTCGTGTCGGAGTTGCCGTGCTTCTTATGGAGGCGCGCGATCGCCGCCTCGGTCGCGTTAGAGGCCCATCGCGCGACGAAGAAGGTCGCGATCAGGATCAGGATCGAGAGGGTAAGATTGATCGCCAGATCGCCGGCGACGTCCGTGAACTTGGAGAAGGTGGCGACGTCAGCCGCCGCCTCCTCCCGGGGAGTGTCGGGTGTCGGAATGGGTAGAGCCATTGCGCCGTTCACAACGCACGACGGCCGGATCGGCGCCGTAAGCCCAGAAATGGCCTTGATCGTTAAGCTCGACCGCCGCCCGCCTCGATCCGCTCGAGCAGGGCCTGCACCGTCTCGATCGTGTCGGCCTCGCGCGCGGGCTTGTCCCAGCGTAGGCGGCTGATCCTGGGGAAGCGCATGGCCACGCCAGATCGGTGGCGCGGCGAGCGCTGCAGGCCCTCGAACGCGACTTCGAAAACCAAACCGAAGTCCCGGTCTGCACGAACCGCGCGGACCGGGCCGTAGCGGTCGACCGTATGGTCGCGCACGAATTTGTCGATCTGCTTCAGCTCCTCGTCGGTGAAGCCGAAGTAGGCCTTGCCCACTGGGGTGAGCGTGCCTTCAGGCGTCCAGACGCCGAAGGTGTAATCGGAATAGAAGCTGGACCGCTTTCCGTGGCCACGCTGGGCGTACATCAGCACCGCGTCGACGAGATACGGGTCGCGCTTCCACTTGAACCAGGGCCCCTTCGGTCTGCCGGCCTCGTAGGCGCTGTCCCAACGCTTCAGCATCAGCCCCTCGGCCGCGGCGCCCACGGGCGGGTCCGCCCGCAGCTTCGCCAGTTCATCCCAGGTTTCGAAGGGCACTAGGGGTGAGAGCTCCAGGCGTGAGGACGGCTGCGCCTGGAGGAACCCTTCGAGGCGGCGGCGGCGCTCCACGAACGGGAGCGAGCGCGTGTCCTCGCCGGCGTCCGACAGGATGTCATAGGCGCGAATGCCTGCCGGAAAGTCGCGCATCAACTTGGCGTCAGCCGTCTTGCGGTTCAGCCGCTGCTGCAGGTCCGCGAAGGGGGCTACGACGCCGTCACGGATGACCAGCAGCTCTCCGTCGAGCGCGCCTTCGAAATCCAGCTCATCCATCAGGTCGGGGAAGGCTTTCGAAACGTCGTCGCCGGTGCGCGACCACAGCCGCTTCTCCCCGCCCTCGCAGACCGCCTGCACGCGAATGCCGTCCCATTTCCATTCAGCTGCGTAAGCCGCAGGGTCGAGCTTGGCGAAATCCACGGCCTCGTCGATCGCCTGCGCCAGCATCACCGGCCGGAAGCGGCCGGGCGCCTCGGGGCTCGGCCGTTCGCTGCGCCCCTCCAACCAGGCGAAGAGATCTCCGTACGGCGCCGGCACGGCATGCCAGACCTCTTCGATCTCCGCGACGGTGACGTTCTGCCCATGCAGGGCCGCAAGGTCGGCGCAGGCCTGCTTGGCCAGTCGGGCCGAAAGGCCTACGCGCAATTCGCGGGTGACGAGCTTCAGCAAGGCCCACCGCGCCTCCGCCTCCAAGGCGTCCATCCAGCCTTCTATCAGCCGCTGCACCTCGTCGCGCTTGGCATGGGTCAGGGCGTCGACGACCTCCGACAGCTGCGGCTCGCGGTTAGCGCGTCGCGAGGGGTCCTGCGGCCAGATGAGCGCTGCGGTCTCCGCCAGATCGCCCACGAAATCATAGGACCAGCCGAACAACACCGGATCCACGCGCGCCTCGACCGCGCGTCGGATCATCGCCGGCTTGGCGACGGAGAAACTCAGGTCGCCGGTCAGCGCCGCCAGCGCCCATCCCCGGTCCGGATCGGGCGTGACGTTCAGGTAGTCCCTGACCAGGGTCAGCTTGGCGTTGCGCGAGCCGGTCAGGATCAGCCGGTCGAGCAGGGCTGCGAATGCGCGCATGTCGGTCCAACAATGGCCCAACAAGCGTGAGCGTTCCTGGATGGCGTCGCAGGCCCTAGGACAGGGGGAAGGCGCGCCCATATAGGTCCGGTTCAGACACGCTGTGGTTCATTCAGGCGCATGAAGAAAATCTTGGCCCTCGCCGTCGCCGCGGGCGGTCTGCTCGCCATGAGCGGATCGGCCACCGCCCAGAACACCGACACCATCTTGCCGGGCTACTGGGAGCACACCTCCAGCGCCTCGCTCGTTTTCACCACCAGGAAGACGGAGTTCCGCTGCATCCGTCCGCAGGATGTCCAGAAGTTCTTCAACGGGCCAAGCAACCGGCTCTACAAGTGCACCTATCCGACACGGGTGGTCGGGAACGGCCGGGCCCGCTTCGAGGGCACCTGCATCAGCAAGAACGGCCGTCACGTGGAGATCACCGCGGCGGGCACCTACACGCCGACCAGCTTCGACCTATCGGGGCAGCTGAAGACGAAGCTCGCCGGCGTGCCCATCGCGCCGACGGGAAAGATCTCGGCCCGGCGGATCGGCGACACCTGCCCGCCAGGCGCGAAGGTTGGCTAAGACGTCAGAGCCGGGCAGCGTCGAAGCAGCCCTTCGGCACGCCGGAGCCGCTGACCAATATGGCGCCGCGCGCATAGAGCCGATGCGGCTGCCTCACGCTCGCCTCGTCCAACACCAGAACCTGCCCGCTCCCGTCCGTCCAGGCGATGCGGCCGCCCGACGCCGCCACCGCGGCGAGCGCCTCCTGCGGCGTCACGTGGGGAGCGAACAGCACCGTGACGAAGCCGGACTGGGACGGACGCAACGCCCAGCCTCCCAGCCCCACCACGAGCAGCGCGACCATGGCGGCGGCTCCCCTGGGAACGCCCGGCCCGCCCCCACGCGTTCGGCGAACAAGCCAAGCGAGCGCCAGCGGAACCCCACCGAAGACGCCCAGCCACAGCAGGTCCCAGAAAAGCGGGTCCGGCCCATCCATCCGAATGCGATGGATGCCGGCAAGCCAATGGAAGCCCACGACATCGACCACGTTCCACATGCCGAAACCGAGCAGCAGGCCGCTCAGGAGGGCACGGCCGGACAGGGCCTGGCGCCGCTGCGCGCGCCATAGGAGCCACAGGCCCACGAGCGCGATGACGTACATCAGGACGTGAAAGTAGCCGTCGGCCGCGACCTGGAAGCGAGCGTCCCGTCCCTCGAATGCACTGAGCAGATGGTGCCATTGCAGCACCTGGTGAAGCAGTACGCCGTCGAAGAAGCCGCCCAAGGCGACCCCCAGGATGGGCCCCGCCCAAAACGCGCTTCGGTCTTGTCCAGTCGCCTCGCCCATGCGGCGTCAACCGGCGGGATCGACAGCGGTTCCGGCGCAACAAAAAAGGCCGGCGTCGCCGCCGGCCTTCTTCGTGTGTCAGTGTGCGCGGCTTTACGCGGCCGGCTGCTGTGAGGCGAGCTTCGCCTTCACCTGGCGCTTCAGGCGCAGGGCGCGCGGGGACAGGTCCTCGTCCCGGGCCTTCACCAGGTAGGCGTCCAGGCCGCCCTTGAAGTCCAGCGTCCGCAGGGCGGCGTTGGAGACCTTCAGGCGTACAGCCTGGCCCAGGGCTTCCGACTGCAGCGCATGTTCGCGCAGCGACGGCAGGAACCGCCGCTTCGTCTTGATATTCGAGTGGCTCACATTGTGGCCCACCATCGGGCCAACGCCGGTGAGTTCGCAACGGCGGGACATGGTCTTCAACCTTCCGCGGAAACACGAGCGCGCGGGGCTTGCGGGCCACCGCGCGAGAGCGGGCGATATAGGCGAAGGCGGCCGTGCGGGTCAAGCGGGAGCAGGGCGAAACCAGCGTCTGTATCTATTTTGTCGCCGGTTAGAGGGCCGCCCCAATGAAAGAAGCCCGGCGGTGTGCCGCCGGGCTTCTCACATCAGCCTGAACTGAGATCTCTTAGGCCGCCTTCGTGAGCGACTTGGTCAGCATGGCCACGGCGGCTTCACGGTCGATGCGCTCAATGGCGGCGACTTCGCGGGCCATGCGGTCGAGCGCCGACTCATAGAGCTGACGCTCGGAGTAGGACTGCTCGGGCTGGTTCTCGGCGCGGTGCAGGTCACGCACCACCTCGGCGATCGAGATCAGGTCGCCGGAATTGATCTTGGCTTCGTATTCCTGAGCGCGGCGCGACCACATGGTGCGCTTGACGCGAGCGCGGCCCTTCAGGGTCGTGAGCGCCTTACCCACCACATCGGCGGCGGCCAGCGGACGCAGGCCCGCGGTCTTCGCCTTCTTGGTCGGAACGCGCAGGGTCATCTTCTCGTGATCGAAGGTGACGACGTAGACTTCGAGCGACAGGCCCGCGACTTCCTGGGTCTCGATGCCGCCCACCTGTCCGACGCCGTGCGCCGGATAGACGACGTAATCCCCGACCTTGAAGTCGTGAGCGTTTTCTTTGCTCGACATGTTTGTCTCGATCCTTTCGCAACGGTCTTACCGGCGCTGCCCAAGGTCCTCGGCCTTACGCGGAGGCTCAGGCGGCGAAAAAGCCCCGTTGTGGCGGGGCTTTTCTGCGTCAAACGCCGATGTGGAGACCTTCTAAGACACCCGACCTCTTGCGGCGGCCGCAGGAGCGCGGCTTCACGTTCAAGGGTCGACGCATGCGCCAAGCGCAGCTCTCGTCGACAAAGATGACCCTATCACAAAATGGGCGGGTACGGAAGGGTGAACACCCTTCAGGCAGGGTTTACGTGCCCTTACCCGGCTCAGCTGAGAAGTACTTCTCGTACTTGCCGGTCTCGCGTTCGTACTGAGCAGCGTCAGCCGGGGGTTCGCCTTTCACGGTGATGTTGGGCCAAACCTTGGCGTAGCTTGCGTTCACCTGCAGCCACTTGCCGTCCGGCTCGTCCTCAGTGTCAGGCTTGATCGCATCGACCGGGCATTCGGGCTCGCAGACGCCGCAGTCGATGCATTCGTCTGGATTGATGACCAGGAAGTTCTCGCCCTCGTAGAAGCAGTCCACCGGACAGACCTCGACACAGTCCATGAACTTGCACTTCACGCAGGGGTCGGTGACGATATAGGTCATCTAAAAGCTCTTGCTCGGGCCGAAGAACGCCGCCCGCTTTCGGCGGCGCCGAAATGGGCTTCGGCGTTCCTGTTGTCAACTCAGCGTTTCTAAGCCGATAGGCGACGAAAGTTCGTCATCAGAGATCTCGCAGCGGCTCGGCCATCCGGTAGAGCTCGCGCGCCTCTGAGGCGGGACCGCGGCGCTCTCCACAGTCGGCGACGGTCAGCTCAACGACCCGACCGGAGAGCGTGAACAGCAGCACGTCACCGGGCTTCACCGTGCGGGAGGGCTTGTCCAGCCGAGACTGCTGCCCGGACCGGGTCAGCCGCACCCGCCCCTCTTCCACGAACGCCGCCGCCAGACTGCGGGTCTTGAGGAAGCGCGCCCTCCAGAGCCAGACATCGATCCGGCAGGTTTCGCCAGACTCGTTCACGAGGCGACCTTCGCCGCCGGCTTACGGCGGCGCGGACGCTTGCGACGCGCCGGTGGCGCGGTCAGAGCAGCCAGAGCTGCGAACGGGGAATCCGGTCGCGGTTTGATTTGAGGCTCCACCCTTTCGCGACGCTGGCGCCACGCGGTCTGCTCGCCTTCCTTCGGCTTGCGCGCCGAGGCGAAGCCCAGCCCCTTCAAAACCGCAGCCGCTTCGCCCTCGCTCCAGCCGAGCTCCTCGCGCGCCTGGTCGGATAGGACGGCCGCGCCGCCCTGCCGGGGCGCCGCGCGCATCAGCTCGTCCAAGCGTTCCAGCGCCTCCACGGCGACGAGATGTCGACCGACCTGACGCAGGCCGTGAGCGGAAAGCGTCCGGGGTCCAGGAGCGGGATCCGGGGCGGGGCTCAGCGCGCTCGCTGGGGCGCTGAAGGCGTGATCGGGACTGAAGGCGCTGGCGAACAGGCGGGCCTGGGGCTTGAGCAGGGCTGGGATCCAGAGGCTGAAGGCGCCGATGCGAACTCCAAGGCCCCGAAGCATCCGCCGCTCGGCCTGGCTGAGGGCCTTCAGGTCCGCATCGACCGTGCGGCGGTCGATGACACCGCCGGCTTCGAGCAAGCGCCAGCCGATGCCCCGCGCGAGCCCCTTCAACTGCCCCTCCTCCATCGCCTGGCGCAGGCGACGCAAAGACCCGAGACGACGTCCGGCCTCCCCGGCGAGGTAGGCCTCCAAACGGCGGGCCGCGCGCTCCCGCGCCGGCTCGGGGCCGAGTTCGCCATAGAGGCTGACCCGCGGCGCGAAGGGGGAGCCACCCTCGATCTTGCCGGCGGCGGAGCCGCGCCAGGTGACCACGCCGTCAGGCTGGACGCTGAAGGCGGTGTCCTCGTCCCCGGCGAGCTGGCCCAGCCGGCGGGCCACTTCCGGACCGACGGCGCGCTGAGCGGCGGCGCGGAGCGCCCGGTCCTCCAGCTGCGTGGCTCCCTGAGCGGCGTCGAACTGCAGTCCCCGCAGACGGCCGACGTATTGGCCCTCGATCGTCACCGCGCCATCGTCGGCGACACCGGCCAGCACCTCCTCGCGAACATGCAGCGCCCGCATCAGCACGCTGGTGCGCCGGTCGATGAACCGCGCCATCAGCTTCTCATGCAGGGTGTCGGAAAGGCGGTCCTCCAACCCTCGGGTGCGCTCGCGCCAGTGCTCGGCCTGGGAGAGCCAGTCAGGGCGATTGGCGACATAGGCGAGCGTGCGCACATGCGCCAAGCGCCCCGACAGCGCGTCGATCTCGCCGTCCGTCCGGTCCAGCGCCTTGAACTGGGGCGCAATCCAGTCTTCGGGCAGGCGCCCCCCGGGGCCAGTCAGGCCCTCGAATACGCTCCTCACCAGGCGCACGTGTTCGTCCAACGTCGTCTTCCGGAACTCGGGGATCTGGCAGGCGTCCCAGAGGCGGATCAGCTTGGAGCGGTCCCGCACCGTCCGCACCACCTCATCCTCGGCGGCCAGCCGACGCAGGGTCGTCTCGTCGATCGCCTCCTCCGACAGCTTCAGCCCCTCGGCCGGCGGCGGCGAAGACAGCGACCGCAGCAGGTTGGGCAGCGAGCCGAAGTCGAGCCTGGAATTTCGCCACTCGGCCGCCTCGATAGGTGCGAAGCGATGGTTCTCGACGCAGTCGACCAGGTCCTCGTCGATTTCGGGCGCTTCGCCGGTGACGCCGAACGTGCCGTCGCGACGGAAGCGGCCGGCCCGGCCGCCGATCTGGGCGACCTCGGTGGCGGTGAGCCAGCGGCTGCGCCGCCCGTCGAACTTGCGGAGGCCCGCAAAGGCGACGTGGTCGACGTCCATGTTCAGGCCCATGCCGATGGCGTCCGTCGCCACCAGGAAGTCGACCTCGCCCGACTGGTAGAGGGCGACCTGCGCGTTGCGGGTGCGCGGCGACAGCGAGCCCATCACCACCGCCGCTCCGCCCCGCTGCCGGCGGATCAGCTCGGCGATCGCGTAGACGGCGTCAGCGCTGAAGGCCACCACGGCCGACCGCCGCGGGAGGCGCGTCAGCTTCTTGGAGCCCGCGTAGCTCAGGACGGAGAGTCGCTCCCGCGAGATGATCTCGACGTCGGGTCCGAGCAGGCGGCGCACCAGCGGGGTCATCGCGCCGGAGCCCAGGAACATGGTCTCGTACTTGCCCCGGGCGTGCAGCAGCCGGTGGGTGAAGATGTGCCCACGCTCCCGGTCGGCGCAGAGCTGGATCTCGTCGACGCAGAGAAACTCCACGTCCCGGTTCAGCGGCATCGCCTCGACAGTGCAGACCCAGTAGACGGCGCGCGAGGGGATGATCTTCTCTTCGCCCGTCACGAGCGCGACGCTGTTCTTGCCCCGCAGCTTGACGATGCGGTCGTAGATCTCGCGCGCCAGGAGGCGCAGCGGCAGGCCGATCATGCCGCTGGCATGGCCGAGCATGCGCTCGACGGCGAGGTGCGTCTTGCCGGTGTTGGTCGGGCCCAGCACGGCGACCAGCCGGGAGGGCGCCTGACCCGTCGGACGGTCGCTCATGTCACCAAGGTGGCGATTCCCTTGCCCCCTCTCAAGCGGCGCCATAGGCGGTGAACGTCTGCAGGCGAAAGGGGCTCCCATGGAGACCTTCGAATGGATCCTTGGGCTGCTGCTAGGGGCCGTCGCGTTGGCGGCCCTGGCGCGCCGAGTGGGCGCCCCCTACCCGTCGTTCCTTGCCCTCGCGGGCGCGGGCCTGGCCTTCCTGCCGTTCTCTCCGGACATCACCATCGATCCGGAGCTGGCCCTGGCTCTTTTCATCGCACCGGTGCTGCTCGATTCCGCCTTCGACGCTTCCGTGCGGGACTTGAAGCGCAACTGGGTTCCCGTCTCCTTCCTCGTCTTTGTGGCCGTTGGCCTGACGACGGCGGCGGTCGCCTTTGTGGGTCACCGCTACGGGGGGCTGCCGCTCGCCGCGGCCATCGCGCTGGGAGCCATTGTCGCCCCGCCGGACGCGGCGGCGGCGAGCGCCGTCCTTCGCCAGCTCAAACCGCCGCACAGGCTTCTGGTCGTGCTGGAAGGCGAGAGTCTCTTCAACGACGCCACCGCGCTGTTGGTGTACCGGCTGGCCGTCGGGGCCGTGGCGGCCGGGACCTTCGATCCGACGACGGTCCTGCCCCTGTTCGTGCTGACGGCCTTCGGCAGCGTGGCCGTGGCCTTCGTGCTCGCGCACGTGCTGGTGGGCGTCCTGAACCGGATCGACGACGCGCCCTCGGCCATCATCATCCAGTTCGTCACCACTTTCGGCGTGTGGCTGCTGGCGGAGCGGCTCCACCTGTCGGGCATCGTCACGGTGGTCGCCTACGGCATGATCATCTCGCGCCTGGCGGCGCCCCGAACCTCGGCACGGCTGCGGGTGCCGGCCTACGCGGTGTGGGAGACGGCGGTGTTCGTGCTGAACGTGCTGGCGTTCGCGCTCGTGGGCCTGCAGTTGCGGCCGATCCTGGAGGGGCTCTCGCCCGATCAGCGGCAGGACTACCTGTCGGTCGCGGTCGGCGTGCTGGCCACCGTCGTGGTGGTGCGGCTGGGCTGGGTCGTCGCATATGACAGTGTGCTGGCGCTCCGGAACCGCTTCGCAAAGACGCCCGCCCCCGGAGCGTTGATCGCGGAGAACGCCCGGGGCGGCCTCGTCATCGGCTGGTGCGGCATGCGGGGGATCGTGACGCTGGCGGCGGCCTTCGCCCTCCCACAAAACTTCCCCGGCCGCGACCTAATCCTGCTGACCGCCTTTGTCGTGGTGCTCGGGACCCTCGTGCTGCAGGGCTTGACCTTGAAGCCGCTGATCGAGGCGCTGCGGCTCTCCGACGATGATCCCGTGGCGCGCGAGACGCAGGAGGCGCGAGCCGCGGTGCTGCAGGCGGCGGTGGATCGGCTCGCCACGGAAGATAACGAAGTCGTCCGCACACTGCGCCGGCTCTACGAGGCCGAGCGAGACGCAGCCCGCCAGCAGGACGCCGAGGGATCTCCCACCCGGGCGATGAAGCTGTCCATTCTCGAGGCTCAGCGCGAGCGCCTGCACCGGATGCGCCGCTCAGGCGAGATCGGGGACGACGCCTTCCATCAGCTCGAGGAAGAGCTGGACTGGGCGGAGATGCATGCGAAGCCGCCGCAACGCGCCTGACGCGATCCTCACTTCAGGCACGAGTTAACAGGAACAGCGTCACCGCCTGAACAGCGACGAAACGAATCATGACCGAATCAGCGACCTCGGCCGATTCGGGATTTGTTCCATACCAACGATAGTAGCTGAACGCCGGTTAACCACAAGCATTCACCATCGGAAGCGCTTGGACCCCGTCGCCACCAGCTTGTCGGAAGACGCCCAGGGCATCACGTGGCTCGGCCGCGGCGGCAGCGGACGGGCGTCACGCGGCCAGCCGAAGGCGACTTCGCCGTAGACGGCGTCCATGGCGCCATTTCCGGGGCCGTTGAACGCGATGACCAGCGGCCCGCCGTCGCCGCGCCAGCGGATGGTGGACCACCGCCCGGCTGGGAGCGTCTGGTCCAGCGAGGCTCCGTTAAGGGTCACCCGGGTCAGCGTCGCCGACGGGCGAAGCCGCAGGCGCAGGTCCTTGCCCGCATTGGCCGGCGCGAAGACGAGCGCTAGCCGACCGTTCGGCGCGCGCGTAAGGGCCAACGTCGGGCGGACGATCGCCACCGCTTCCGCCGGCGCGAGGTGCGCCCGCTCCTGCTCCAGAACCTCGACCGGGCCCCGGCTGACGTCCTCGCCGTCCTCGGTCAGGACCGACCGGCTCCAAGGGTCGAGATGCGGCAGGGTGGCGGCGCGTTGGAAGCGACCAGTGTCCAGGTCCGCGAGGTAGAAGACTTGCGTGGCCAGCGGCCGTCGCACGTCGTGGGGTTCGCCGAAACGAAGCAGCAGCACACCCGCGACTACGCCGCCGCCGAGCAGCGCCAGAGCTCCTCCCATCGTCTTGAGCGAGGGCGGGGCCGAAGCAGCGTTGGGCGCAAGCAGCAGGACCGCCGGCGTGAACGCGAGGAGCGTGAGCAGAGCCACGGGCTCGGGCAGGAAGCTGCCGACCCCCAGCAGGAGCTGGTGCGCGACCGCGCCGACGAGGCCGAGCGCCAGGGCCGCGCAGGCCCCGACGGCCACGCGCACGGACAGCCGGTCAGCGCCGCCGTCGCCAAAATAGGCGCTGACGGCCATCGCGGCGCCCGCAAGCAGCAGCGGCCAGATCAGCACTGGTGTGGCGGGCGGGGCGAGGGCCTGCGCCACGACGGCCAGAAGGAAAGTTGCGGCGAAGACGCCAGCCCAGGCGCTCCAGGCGGACACGCGCGGCCCGAAGGCCGCAGCCGCTACTGCCGCCGCCACCGTTCCTGCACCCGCTGCGGGCAAGCCACCACCGAACAACGCCGCAAGGCCGCCTAGCAGGATCGAAGCGCCGGCCGCCCACAGGCGCGCACGCCCTCGCGTGAGGGCCAGCAGCGCCAGGACTCCGGCGGTCATGCAGCCTAGAACGAGCGCGGCCTCGTAGAGTTCGAAGCCGGCCAGCAGCGCCCGCCTGCCAGAGAAGTCCGGCGCCGCTGCGGCGCCGTTGATCGCCCGCGCCATCAAGGCCGCGATGAGGACAAACCAGGCCGCGCCTGCGGCGCCTCGCGCCGCACCCGGCCACGTCCAGGCTGAACCGACCGAGCGTCGGCGGATCTCGATCAGGCCCAGCGCCGCCAGCGCTGCGCCCACCCCCAGCAGCAGCCAACCCACCCATCCCGGGTAGCGGGCGACGAACAGGCCGAAGACGTCAGCATAGGTGAGGTCCGGCTCCGCCTTCGGTAGAGCCAGGGCGTACGCCAGCGACCGTGTCGTGGGCAGCACCTGGTCACCCAGGCTTTGCACGCTGCCCACGTCCAGGTTCTCCGGCGTGGAGCTCGGCGAATGGTAGTCGAACTCGCGCCCGACGAAGGCGAAGTTCAGACCGGGCACGCCGCGCTCCATCGCTACGGTCAGATCCGTGTCGTTGGGCATGCGGGCGTAGAGGAACGCCGCCAGCGAGTGGGCGGCCGGCGCTCCCGTCGACGCCGCGTAGGCCTTCACGAAGCCGCCCGCGGACGGACTGGTCTGGAAGAGGTTGGCCCGGCCGGCCGAGCCTCTCGCCTCCATGTTCAGCACGACGCCCACCCGCTTTGCGCGCGCCTCATCGGCGAAGTAGGCGCGGGCGCCCAAGAGGCCGATCTCCTCCCCGTCGGTGAACAGGAAGATGACGTCGCGGGCTGGCGGGCCGTCCTGCGCTTCAATGGCCTTCAGCGCCCGGGCGATCTCGAGCGCCGTCGCCACGCCCGCCGCGTCATCCGCCGCGCCTGGAGAAGCGGGCACGCTGTCGTAGTGGCTCATGATCAGTACGGCGGGCGCCGAGCGGTCGCGGCCCGGCAGCACGGCCGACACGTTCTCGATCTCGGCTCCGCTTGCGCGGACAGCGCCGTTGATAACGAGCGCCTCGGCCTCCGAGGCGCGCTGTACAGAAACTTCGGACAGACCCATCGCGCGCAGCCGCGAAAGCAGGTGGTCACGCACCTTAGCGTTGGCGAGCGAGCCGGTGGGGTGGGCCGCCGCCGCCACGACACGCACGTCCGCCATGGCTCGTTCAGCCGAGAACTGGTCAGACGGCGCGTGTGCGGGACGGGGTCTCGGCGTCGCGACGCCGAGCCACGCCAGCGCTAGGCCGACAGCCAAAACTGCAAGCAGAGTCAGCGCCCTGCGTCGCCCCCAAGCCATCGACAGAACCCTCCACTCCCCGACGTCGAGAGTTTCAGACCCCAGCCGCCTTGTCCAACCGCCGCATGCATTGGGAGCCGCAGGCCGGGCTGCGCGTTAACGGACCACTCGGGGGCCGACACTCGAGGAGGCGCAGATGCGCAAAACCCTGTCCATCGCACTGGCGGGACTGACCCTCGTCACAGCCGCCCCCGCGTCGGCGCAGGCGACCAGCCCCTACCTGCAACGGGCGGTCCAGACGTCGAACGATGCCGCGGCTGACGTCCAGAAGGTCCAGTACTACGGTGATCGCTATTACCGTGGCCGCGGCTACGACCGTGGCTACTACGGCCGGCGGCACTATGGGCCCCGCTACCGCGGCTACTATCGCGACGGCTACTACGATCGGGGCTACTATGACCGGCGCTACTACGGCCGACGCGACCGGAGTGGGGACGCACTGGCCGCCGGCGTGATCGGCTTTGCACTTGGCGCCGCCGTGGCCAGCGCGAACCAGCCGCGAGGCTACTCTTCACACTGCTACCGCTATCGTAGCTTCGATCCCCGCACCGGCACCTTCGTGGGCTATGACGGCCGCGTCCGCTACTGCCGCTGAGCCGGCAGTAGCGGCTTCGCCCCTCACTGCTTCGGAACCACAGGTCAGATCGAAAAGCCTCGGAGCGCGAGCTCCGGGGCTTTTTGCGCCTCTGTGTAAGGGCCAGTCGCTCAGGCTGATGAACGGCGCATTAACCACGTCGTTCAGGCGCGGCTCAGGCAAGGCGTCGCAGCATCGCACCACCGCTCGTCTTCGGACAGCGGTGGAGGAGACCGGAAACTCTGCGAGGAGACGCGAAATGCGCAAGCTCATAACCGGAGGCCTGATCGCCCTGTCGCTCATCGGCGGCGCGACGGCGGCCTCGGCCCAGTATTACGACCGCGGCTATGACCGCTATGACCGGTACGATCGCCATGACCGGTACGATCGCTACGATCGACACCACCGCTACGACCGGCGCGATCGCTATGATGGGCGCTACGACGGCCGCTATCGCCGCCACTACTATGACGGCCCGCGCCATACGTACCGAGGCTCGTGGGAGCGGCACGTCCGCCGCTGCTTGGCCGCGTACCGAACCTACAACCCGCGCACCGACATGTACTACGTGCGTCCTGGCGTTCGGGCCTACTGCCGCCTCTAACGGCCGGTCATTCGGGTGGAGAAGCTCCGCGGCGGCGTCGCGGGGCTTTTCCGCGGCTAGCGGCAACGCTTGATGAGGGTGCGCGTTCTGTCGGCTGATCGACACACGAGGATCCGACCATGCGCCTGTCCCGACTGACGCTCGCCGCCGCCGCCGCCTCGCTCCTGATGGCCGGCGGCCTGACGGCCTGCACCGAGGCAGAGGAAGACGCCACCGAAGCCGAGGCCCGCGATACAGGCAACGACATTGAGCAAGGCGCGCGTGACGCTGGAAACGCCATCGAGGGCGCGGCCTCTGAAGCGGGCCAGGAGATCCGCGAAGGCGCCGCCGCTGCGCGTGAAGGCGTCGGCGACGCCGCCGCGGAAGTCCACCAGGAGACCCGCGAAACCGGCGCCGAAGCGGAAGCCGAGACCGAGCGCCGCTAAGGCGCTCGCCCTCTGAACGGGATCAGTGCGGCCAGACCTCGGCCAACACCGAGGCCTGGCCGTTCGCCCATTTGACCTCGAGCGACGGCGTCGCCGGTTGGCCGGCGGCGAACAACTCGTAGATCACGACGCCGTCGGTTTGGCGGCTCTCGATGACCCGTACCGGGTTCACTGACTTCACCGCGCCTTCCGCCGCTTCGCGAACCGGCTGCGGCGCATCGGCCCACGGGATGTCGCGCTGGATCTCAACCACGGTCCAGCCGCTCGGCCCTTGCAGCAGGTCGAATTCGATCTCCTGGCCACCGGGGAGTTCGCCCTCGACGTCGTAGTAGCGGCGGCCCTCGCGAACCTTGAGCTCGGCCTCTTTGATCACGACGGAGGGCTGCGCGGCCTTCACGACCGCCACCACTTCGGCCGGCAGGTCGGCGGCGGCGACTTGGGTGATCTCAGTATGCGGCGCCGAGGCTTGCAGCAGCAGGGCGGAAGCGAAGGCGATCAGGCTCGACATGACAGGTCCTCTTCGTTGCCACCGGTGTCTTAACTCAGGCGCGGCCGCATACCGAGCCTTAACACGCCTGGTCGTAAGCTCGGGCCATGAGTTCCGGACGCGCAAATTCCGCCGCTACCAGGGCTGATCTTCGGGTTTTCGCCCGCCAATCCGTGCGCCGCCCCGCGAAGGCCCTCGTGGGCCCGAACGGGGCATTGGACGTGACGATCGTGGACGTGTCTGTCGCGGGCGCAAGGATCAGGCTGCCGGGCGCCGGCGCTCCAGCCCGCCGCTTCGTGCTCCTCGACCTTGGGGCTGGTGTCGCCCACGCCGCCGAACTCGTTTGGCACAAGGGCTCGGACGCGGGGCTGAAGTTCAGCAAGAGCGCGAACCTCCGCGGCCTCGTGCCGGCCGAGTTCAGCGCCGCCCGCCAGCTTTGGCTTAGCCGCAACGAGCGAACGGCGCTGATCGACTGACGTCCAGGGGTCAGTGCACCTTGGCCTTGCCGATGCGCAGGCCGTTCTCGCCCGCGGCCACCGAGATGACGTCACCGTCCTTCAGCTCGCCAGACAGCAGGAGCCGTGCGATCGGATCGATCAGCTCCTTCTGGATCACGCGCTTCAGCGGCCGAGCGCCATAGACGGGATCGTAACCGCGGTCCGCGAGCCAGGCCTCGGCCGACGGCTCCAGACCGATGGCCATGCGCCGGTCCGCCAGCAGCTTCTCGACGCGCTGGAGCTGGATCTTCACGATCGAACTCATCTGAGCGCGGCCAAGGCGGCGGAACAGGATGATCTCGTCGATCCGGTTGAGGAATTCGGGCCGGAAGTTGCTGCGCACCGCATCCATCACCTGCGGGCGGACCTCCTCGACGTCTTCGCCCTCCGACTGGTTGGCAAGGTACTCGCCGCCGAGGTTCGAGGTCATCACGATCAGCACATTGCGGAAGTCGACCGTGCGGCCCTGACCGTCGGTCAAGCGGCCGTCGTCAAGCACCTGCAGCAGCACGTTGAAAACGTCTGGGTGGGCCTTCTCGACCTCGTCGAACAGCACGACCTGGTAGGGCCGGCGTCGCACGGCCTCCGACAGGGCGCCGCCCTCCTCGTAGCCGACGTAGCCCGGTGGCGCGCCGATCATGCGCGAGACGGAGTGCTTCTCCATGTACTCGCTCATGTCCAGACGCGTGACGGCCGCCTCGTCGTCGAACAGGAACTCGGCGAGCGCTTTCGTCAGCTCCGTCTTGCCGACGCCGGTGGGGCCCAGGAACAGGAAGCTGCCGATGGGGCGGTTCGGGTCCTTGAGGCCCGCGCGCGCGCGACGGACCGCATCGGATACCGCCTCCAGCGCTTCGTCCTGACCGACCACTCGGGCGCGGAGCTGATCCTCCATCTTCAGCAGCTTCTCGCGCTCGCCCTCGAGCATCTTCTCGACCGGCACTCCGGTCCAGCGGGAGACGACGGCGGCGATCTGCTCAGCGTCCACGACCTCTGGGGTCAGGGCCTCTGCGCCGGCCTTGTCCGCCTCCTCCAGCTGGCGCTCCAGCTGCGGGATCTGCGCGTATTGGATCTCGCCGGCACGAGCGAAGTCGCCGCTGCGCTGGGCGGTGGTCAGCTCGGCGCGCAGGCGATCCAGGGTCTCGCGCAGTTGGGCCGCGGAGACGACCTTGTCCTTCTCAGCCCGCCAGCGGGCGGTCAGCTCATCGGATTCATGCTGAAGGTCATCGATCTCGACCTCCAGCGCCTCCAGCCGAGCCTTCGAAGCGGCGTCGGTCTCGCGCGCCAGCGCCTCGCGCTCGATCTTCAGCTGCACCAGGCGGCGGTCGATTTCGTCCAGCTGCTCGGGCTTGGAGTCCACCGCCATGCGCACCCGGCTGCCCGCTTCGTCCACGAGGTCGATCGCCTTATCGGGCAGGAAACGGTCGGCGATGTAGCGGTTCGACAGCGTCGCGGCGGCCACGATGGCGCCGTCGGAGATCCGCACGCCGTGGTGCAGTTCGTACTTCTCCTTCAGGCCCCGCAGGATGGACACGGTGTCCTCCACCGTGGGCTCGTTGACGAAGACCGGCTGGAAGCGGCGAGCGAGCGCCGCATCCTTCTCGACGTGCTTGCGGTACTCGTCGAGGGTGGTGGCGCCCACGCAGTGCAGCTCGCCGCGGGCGAGCGCGGGCTTCAGGAGATTGGAGGCGTCCATCGCCCCATCGGTCTTCCCGGCGCCGACCAGGGTATGCATCTCATCGATGAACAGGATGACCTGGCCCTCGGCGGCCGTCACCTCGTTCAGCACCGCCTTCAGCCGCTCCTCGAACTCGCCGCGGTACTTCGCACCGGCGATGAGGGCGCCCATGTCGAGCGACAGGAGGGACTTCTCCTTCAGGCTCTCGGGCACGTCGCCCTCGACGATGCGCTGGGCCAGACCCTCGACGATGGCGGTCTTACCCACCCCGGGCTCACCGATCAGGACCGGATTGTTCTTCGTGCGACGGGATAGCACCTGAATGGTGCGGCGGATCTCCTCGTCCCGGCCGATCACCGGGTCGATCTTGCCGTCGCGAGCGGCTTGGGTGAGATCGCGCGCGTAGCGTTTCAGCGCGTCGTAGGCGTCTTCCGCCGAAGCGGAGTCGGCGGTCTTGCCCTTGCGCAGGTTCTGCGCGGCCGTGTCGAGGCTGGCCGCCGTGACGCCCGCCTTTTTCAGAATGTCGGCCGCCGCGCCGCCGTCCTTCGCCAGCGCCGACAACAGGCGCTCTGTCGTGACGAAAGCGTCGCCGCCCTTCTTGGCCGTGTCCTCCGCGGTGGCGAAGACGCGGGCCGTGTCGGGCTTCAGGTACAATTGGTCGGAGCCCCCCTGGACCGAAGGCAGCTTGGCGATGGCCGCATCGGTTTCTGTGACGGCCGTCTCAGGTCGGCCGCCGGCCGTTTTGATCAGGTTTCGGGCGAGCCCGTCACGCTCCTCCAGCAGCACCTTCAGAAGGTGCTCGGGCGCGAGGTGCTGGTGGCGGCGCGCCAGCGCCAGCGACTGCGCCGATTGGATCGCCGCCTTCGCGCGGTCGGAATAGATATCGATCTTCATGTCGTCCCCTGGATCAGGCGGAATGCAGCCGAGACCCTCGCATGAGCGATCCCGGCGCCACGTCCTGGCATGTAGTGTGGCCGATCAGACACACAAGACGCTCTCAAGCTTCACTTCGGTTAGCCGTCTTTGGGCTTCGACACGGCTGCGCTGAACGGCACGACGCCTATATGCGTTAGGCGACGGCATCACCGGAGGACCCATGGCCGAGTTCAACAAGGACATCGTCAAGCTGACGCTGGAGAACAAGTATTTCCGAAAGGAGATCCTCACGGAGAAGCACTCCCAGGTCGTGCTGATGAGCATCGAACCCGGCGACGAGATCGGCGAGGAGACCCACAAGGTCGACCAGGTCCTGGTCTTCGTCCAGGGCGAGGGTCACGCCGTCCTCGACGGCAAGAAGTCGATCGTGAAGCCCAACAGCATGGTCGTCGTGCCCGCTGGCACGAAGCACAACTTCATCAACGATCGCGGCGAAGAGCCGCTGAAGCTCTACACCATCTACTCCCCGCCGGAGGAGGAGCCCGGCACGGTTCACAAGACCAAGGCCGAGGCTGAGGAAGCTGAACACGAAGAGTGACGTCCACGGCTCACGCCGGGGATCTCACTCCGGCGTGAGTTCGATCAGATCGAGACGCGACTCCGTCTGTGGCCACGGCACGGCCATCCGCCATGTGCGCTCTCCGACCCTCTCGACCGCGGCGACCATGTCCCGCGTCCTTTCGAGACCGTAGCTCGTCGGGGGGGGCTCCCCGCTCATGGCGACAGAACCGAGGAAGACCGCCCGGCGATTGTTGTCCGGAAACAGCATGCCCGACGGGTTCTGGGAGCCCGTCACCTTGCTGAACTTGTGTCCCCGCTCATTGCGTTCGATCCGACACCGGAACCAGTCATAGGCGATGTAGCCGGTCACGCCGGTACCAACCTTGATAGTCCGGCAGCGGTAGTTTCCCGCGGGCGGCATGGCGCGCGGCAGCGCCGCCGCCTGGTCGGCGACCGGGCCCAAGGCCAGGAAGGTGTCCAGCTTGCCAGCACGGCGCACATCGGCAAGCGCCGCGACCCAGGCCGCGTTCAACCGCTGCAGCCGGCTGAGATCTCTTTGCTGGATCACCGCACGCCAGTCCGGCAGGAGGTCGCCTGATGGCGGCGGAGGCGGCGGAGGCGGGCTCAAGCCCGTGCCCTGAGGCGGAGGGGGCGTTGAGGCGCAGGCCGCGGCGACCAGGGGCGCGGCGAGCGTGAGGACGCGGCTGAGGGCTTTCATGGGGGCGCATCCTGTTCGGCCCACGTGCCAGGTCAACCGTGAAGCTCATGGCATGGCCCCAAGGCTTCGCACTCCAACTGCAGGGTGGCGTGGCCGATCCGGTAGCGATGCTCCAGCATGAGCGCCGCCTCCCTCAGGAACCCGTCGTCGCCGCCGTCGGGCCGGACAATGTGCGCCGTGAGCGCCGTCTCCGTGGTCGACAGAGGCCAAACGTGCAGGTCGTGCACGGCGATGACGCCTGGCAGCGCCATAAGGCTGGACCGTACGGCGGCGACGTCGACGGCGCGGGGCGCGGCGTCAGTGGCGAGGTCGAACGCTTCGCGCAGCAGGTCCCATGTGCCGAAGAGGATCACCGCGACAATGACGAGCCCCACCAACGGGTCCAGCCACGCGGCGCCGGTGAATGCGATGAGCGCACCGGCGATGACCACGCCGAGGGACACGCCGGCGTCCGCCGCCATGTGCAGGAAGGCGCCGCGGGCGTTCGCATCGCCGTGGCGTCCTTTCAGGAATAGCAGGGCGGTGAAGCCATTCACGACGATTCCCGCCGCCGCCACGGCCATGACGACGCCCGTCGCGGGGGGCGCTGGATCGGTCAGGTGCCCGACCGCTTCGCGTGCGATGATCCCGCAGGCGAAAACCAGCGCCACGGCGTTCGCCAGCGCTGCGAGGACGGTGGCCTTGCCGAAGCCGTAAGTTCGCTGCGCGCCTGCAGGCTGGCGCGCCAGCCAGGCCGCTCCACCTGCGAGCGCCAGGCCCAGTACGTCGGACAGGTTGTGCCCCGCGTCCGCCAGCAGCGCGGTCGACGACGCCAAAACGCCGGCTGTGGCCTCAACCGCGACGAAGGCCAAGTTGAGGACGATGCCGATCAGGTACCGGGGATCACCCCCAGCGGCGGAACCGTGACCGTGGTGATGATGGCCCTGCGCCCCGTGAGCATGGGCGTGACCGTGGGCGTGGCTGTGGCCGTGCATCCAGCCAACTTAAGCGCCCCTCCCCGCGGTGGGGAGGGGCCTCAAGGCCTTATGCTTCGTCTTCCGCCGGAGCGGCGGCGTCCTCAACCGCCACCTTCTTGCGGCGGGTCCGGCGCGGCCGCTCGGGCTCAGCGCCTTCCGCTTCACTGGCGGCCGGCGGTGGGGTGGCGCGGCCGAGGAATGCCGGCATGCGGCTCTCGGCGCCGTCCTGCGAGCGCAACACGGGCGAGGGCTCATCAGCGCCGCCCGGCAGCGGCGCCGCTTCCGGCTCCACTACCGCGAGGGGGTCCGCAGCAGCGGCCGGCGCCTCGTCGCGATCGCCGAAACGGTCACGCCTGTACCGCTCACGGCGGTCGCGACGGGACTCACCGTCGCCGCGTTCCGGCCGATCACGATTTTCGGTCCGTTCACGGTTGTCAGAACGCTCCCGGCTATCCGACGGGCGCTCACGATTGTCAGGCCGGTCCCGGCTCTCGGGACGGTCTCGGTTTTCCGAGCGGTCGCGGTTCTCGTATCGATCGCGCTCGGGCCGGTCACGATCTGACCGGTCACGATCTGGCCGATCGCCGCGGTCCTGGCGCTCGCCACGATCGTCGCGGCGGAACTCCCCTTCAGGCCGGTCACGATCCCGATCGCGGCGGAACTCGCCGCGATCACGATCACGGTCACGACTGCGGTCACGGTCGAAGCCGCGGTCGTCGCGATCACGACGGCCCTCGTCGCGGCGGCCGTCCTCGCGCGCATTGATCTGGTCGCCGCCTTCCGTCTCGCCGCCCTCGGAAACGCCGTCCATCTCGACGGCCTGCTGGCCGCTCTCGTCCTCGAAATCGATGTCGTAGCCGGAGGCGTAGGTCTCCCGCTGCGTGATCTCGGCGAACGAGCGTTGCGGCTGCAGGGTGCGCAGGAGCCGGAAATAATGCTCTGCGTGCTGCAGGTAATTCTCGGCGAGCACCCGGTCGCCAGACGAAGCGGCGTCACGGGCGAGTTGCTGGTACTTCTCGTAGACGGTCTGAGCGTTGCCGCGGACCTTGATGCCTTCCGGCCCGCTCGAGTCGAACGCCCGGTTGGGGTTGTTGCTATTGGGCTTGGGACCGCCGCCGCCGCCGCCGCGATTGCGACCGCGCTGCCGTTTCATCCCCTTGAAGTCTCTCATGCGTCGGTGACCGTCATGATGGGCCGGGTCTTTGCGCCCTAGGCCGCGCGCGGCTCGGCCTGGACCGCCTTTGGTCCCGCCGCCTGGTTTGCCGCTGTGTGCGTCTTCCGACCGGTGTGCGCCGCCTTCGCGTCGCGCCGTAAGCCCCGACCGCCAACCCGTTCCGGCCCTCAGGTGAGAGTGGACCGCGCTTGCGATGATGGTGGAAGACGCCGAAGACTTAGCGAGTCGGGCTCTGAATTCCAAGAGGCTTTTTGAATCCTGCGACGACTCGGTCGCGGTCGCCCAGGTCGCGCACGACTTCCACCCCGTCCGCCCCGGCTTCGCGGAACAGGCGGGTGACGGCCTCGGCCTGGTCCCAACCCATCTCCACGGCGAACCGGCCGCCCGGCTTCAGAAGACGCATCACTTCCGGCGCCAGCACTCGGTAAGCCTCCAGCCCATCGGGCCCGCCGTCCAGCGCGAGACGGGGTTCATGGTCCCGCACCTCCGGCTCCAGCCCGTCTATGTCCGCCGAAGGGATGTAGGGCGGGTTTGAAACCACCAGATCGAAGCTCGCGTCCGCCAAGCCGTCGCCCCAGGACGTGTGCAGGAACGCGGACCGATCGTTCATGTCCAGGTTGGCGGCGTTGTCTCGCGCGACCGCCAGCGCCTCGTCGGAGACATCGGTGCCGAGCCCCTTGGCCGCCGGCCGCTCGGCCAGGATCGACAGCAGGATCGCTCCGGAGCCTGCGCCGATATCCAGGACCGAGAAGCGCTCACCCTCGGGAAACCACTTCAGGGCGAGATCGACGATGACTTCCGTGTCCGGCCGGGGCGTCAGCACGTCTGGGGTGACGGTGAGGAGCAGCTTCCAGAAGCCCTTGCGGCCGAGGATGCGGGCGACCGGCTCCCGCCGGGCGCGACGCTCCACATAGTCGGTCAGCACCGCCTGCTGATCCTCCGAGGTCTCGCGATATGGATCGGTCAGGATGTCCAGCCGGGTCGCGCCGGTCGCGGCCTCCAGCAGCAGTCGCGCGTCGATGGCGGGACTATCCACGCCCGCCGCCTTCAGGCGCTTCTGCGCGGCGGTCCAGCTCTGAACCAGATTGACCATGGCGCGCCGTTTAGCCCCTGGCCTCGCCCGAGGACAAGCGGGACAAGCACGCCGGCTGGAACGTGGCCGCCCCGCCCGCCGTTCAGCACGCCGTGAGAGCCCTGACGAGTCGCGCCCGTCCCGTGTTGAAGGCCGCGCGCCATGCGCCCGACGTCCTGGCCGTCGGCGTGCTGGCGGCGCTGGCCATCGGCCATGCGATGAATCTGACGCCGGACCGGCGCAGCAAGGCTGCGGGAGCGCCGCCGCCACGGACGCGGGATGACGACCACAGCCCATCATCCTATGAGGCGCGGGAGCCGGGTCGCGGGCGCGCGGCCCGCAGCCCCGCCCAGATTCCCGCCCGCGGCTGGATCGACATCGCCTGGCGCGTTTTCCAAGGCTACAACGGCGACCGTCTGGGGTTCGTGGCCGGCGGCGTGACCTATTTCACCCTGCTGTCGATCTTTCCTGCGCTGTCCGCCTTCGTCTCGCTCTACGGCCTGTTCTTCGACGTGAACGAGGTTTGGACGCATCTGCGTCTGCTGGCGGGCATGCTGCCGTTCGGGGTGCTGGAGTTCCTGGGCGAGCAGATGCAGCGCATCGCCTCCAAGAGCACCTCGGGCCTGGGGCTCACCTTCGTCACGAGCCTGCTGATATCGATCTGGAGCGCCAATGGCAGCGTGAAGTCGCTGATCTATGGGCTGAACGTCGCCTACCACGAGACGGAGAAGCGCAACTTCTTCCGCTACGCGCTGCTCACTCTGACCTTCACCATCGGGGGCGTGGTGGCCGTTCTGCTCGTCACGGCAGTGGTCGTCGTCACGCCGGTGGTCCTGTCCTACTTCCCTTACCTCCCGGCCGCGGAACTGGCTCTGCTCCGGTGGCCCGCGCTGTTCCTGTTCTACGTGGCCGTGCTGACGCTTCTCTACCGCTACGGTCCGTGCCGCTCGCGCGCACGGCTGCGCTGGCTGACGCCGGGCGGCTTCTTCGCGGCCGTCCTGAACCTCGGCGGTTCCGGCCTCTTCTCCTGGTACCTGTCGAACGTCGCCAACTACGACGCCACCTACGGCTCGCTCGGCACGATCATGGGGTTCATGTTCTGGATCTGGGTGTCGACCGTGGTCGTGCTGCTGGGCGCTGAGTTGAACGCCGAGATGGAGCACCAGACCGCTCGCGATACGACCACCGGGCAGGAGAAGCCGCTGGGCGATCGCGGCGCCCTGGTGGCTGACACGGTGGGCCCGCGGCGCGGCAAGCCGGGCGCCGCCAAGTTCACCATGGCGGGCGCCGAGGAGCTTTCCCGGCGAATTCTTCTGCGCAATGCCCGCAAGCCCCACGCGGAAACGAAAGAGGAGGACGCGAAGGTCGAGGCCCTGTCCCAGCCATCAAAAGAGCCGGACCCGGTGACGAAAGCGGTGGTGGAGGGCCAGCCCGAGAAGCGGCCGAAGAAGCGCCGCCGTTAGGCGAACTCCGCCTCCAGCGCGGCCAGGCGCGCCGCCTGATCCTCGGCCGACAGGGCGTCGAGCAGTTCGTCCAAGTCCCCTTCCAGCACGCGCGGCAAGCTGTGCAGGGTCAAGCCGATCCGGTGATCGGTCACCCGACCCTGTGGGAAGTTGTAGGTGCGGATGCGCTCCGACCGGTCGCCGGAGCCGACCTGGCTCTTGCGGGCTTCAGCGCGGGCGCTGTCCTTCAACTCGCGCTCGCGATCATAGAGGCGGGCCTTCAGCACCTTCATGGCCTTGGCCCGGTTCTGGTGCTGGCTCTTCTCGGAGCTCGTCACCACGATGCCCGTCGGCAGGTGGGTGATCCGCACGGCGGAGTCCGTCTTGTTGACGTGCTGCCCCCCGGCGCCGGACGCCCGCATGGTGTCGATGCGGATGTCCGCGTCCTTGATGTCGATCTCGACGTCCTCGGGCTCCGGCAAGACGGCGACGGTCGCCGCAGAGGTGTGGATGCGGCCCTGCGTCTCCGTCTCGGGCACGCGCTGCACGCGGTGCACGCCGCTCTCGAACTTCAGCCGCCCGAAGACGCCGTCTCCCGTGATGGAGGCGACGATCTCCTTGTAGCCGCCGACCTCCCCTTCCGAGACGCTGTCGATCTCGACCCGCCAGCCCTGCACCGCGGCGTACCGCTGGTACATGCGGAAAAGGTCGCCCGCGAAGAGCGCCGCCTCGTCGCCGCCGGTGCCGGCTCGCACCTCCAGGATGACCGAAGCGTTCTCATCCCGATCGCGCGGCGCCAGCATCAGCGCCACCTCGCGCTCAAGGCCGGGAAGCCGATCGTTCAGCGCCGCCAGCTCCTCCCGCGCGAGCGCGGCCATGTCCGGGTCCTTCAGCATAGCCTCCAGCTCCGGGGCCTCAGCACGCGCGCGAGCCAGCTTCTCCACCGCCTCCGCCACGGGCTTCAGCTCCGCGTGCTCCTTGGACAGGCGAACGATCTCGGCGCCGTCCGTCGCCGCGCCCATGCGCGCCTCGACCTCGCGGAAGCGGTCGAGCACCTGGTCGAGCTTGGCCTGGGGAAGATGCACGGGGGGTCCTTATCGGAGAGGGCGCTGATCTAGCTCCGCGGCGGCGGCCTGTCGACGCTCGGGGCTTAACCAAGGTTCTTCGGGCGGGCTTAAGGCGACCGCGCCCATATGCCGCGGCCTGACGACCACAATTCTCCGCGCGGGCTCGGAGATCGACGACGCAAGGGGGTCGCGTCTCCGCATGGCCGAGAAGTCGCGGGAGAAGATTCATCTGGGGTTCTTCGCCCCCTTGGCGGCGATCGCCGCCCTTGCCTTGCTGACGCTTGTGATGAGCCTGTTCGTCTGGGCCGCCAGCATGGACGGCGCGACTCGACGGCGGGAAGAGGCGCTGGTCACCGCAGGCATCGCAGCGCGAATTCAGGAGCTCGAGGCGGCGGTCATGCCCGAGGTGATGTGGGACGACGCCGTCGCCAACCTCGACAACCGCTTCGACGCCGAGTGGGCGCACGAGAATGTTGGGGCCTATCTGCACCAGACCTCCGGGATCGACATGGCCTTCGTCATCGATGGTGAAGGACGCGTGCTCTACGCCTCGAAGAACGGCGAGCTCGCGCCGCTGACCGCCTACCGAGACTTCGCCGTCACGGCTGCGCCGCTGATCGCGGAGGTGCGCCGGCAGGAGATCGCGCGCGGCCCCCTGCGCCATCAGGCGAACGGCGCGATGATGGCGCGGGCGATCGACCACAGCGTGGTGCAGCAGATCCGCGGCTTCCCCTACGTGGTTTCGGCCACCCTGGTTCAGCCGGACTGGGGCAAGGCGATGCCGAAGGGGGTCCGTGCGCCCGTTGCGGTCACCGCGGAAGCGCTGGACAAGGATTTCCTACAGGTCTTCGAGCGCCGCTTCCTGCTGCAGGACCCGCACCTCACAGCTGGTGGGGTGAAGCGGCGTCCCGGAAAGGCTCAGGTCGCGCTGCCCGGCCCCGGCGGCGGCGCCATCAGCACTCTGGTCTGGACGCCGCAGAGGCCTGGCGCGCGCTTTCTGGAACGGACCCTGCCGCCGATTGCGCTGTTCGTGGCGTTGTTGATCGCTCTTTCGGCTCTGCTCTACCTCCACGCCCGAAGAGCGGCTCGCAAATTGGTGGCCAGCGAGGCCAAGGCCACGCACATGGCCATGCACGACGCGCTGACTGGCCTTCCCAATCGCGTGCTCTTCTCCGATCGTCTCGCCCACGCGACCGTTCAGTTGCGGCGGGAAGGCGGCGCCGTAGCGTTGCTCTGCCTGGACCTCGACCGGTTCAAGGACGTCAATGACACCTACGGCCACCACTGTGGCGACGAGTTGATCGAAGAAACGGCGCGCCGCCTTCGCGCCGTTTGTCGGGCAGAGGACACGGTCGCTCGCCTGAGCGGAGACGAGTTCGCCATTGTCCAGCATCCGGCGACGCCCAGCGGCGCCGCCGCCCTCGCTAGGCGCATCTTGAAGGCTCTGTCCGGACCGGTGGATCTTTCAGGCGGGCGGGTCTTCCTCAGCTGCTCGATCGGCGTGACCCTGGTGCGGGACGCCGATGTGGACGGCGCCGAGGCGCTGAGGCAAGCCGACTTGGCGCTCTATCGCGCGAAGGACAACGGGCGCGGCCAGCACTGCTTCTTCGAACAGGAGATGGACGCGGCGCTGAAGCAGCGCAAAGCCATCGAAGCGGACCTGCGTCAGGCCTTGAAGGCGGAAGCTCTCCAGCTCGCCTATCAGCCGGTGGTCGACGCGAAGGGTCGCATCGTCTGCCTGGAGGCTCTCGCGCGCTGGACCGACCCTGAGCGCGGACAGATCCCGCCTTCCGTCTTCGTCCCCATTGCGGAGGAGTGCGGGCTCATCGAAGCGCTGGGCCTCCTCACCCTGAAGCGCGCCTTCAGCGACAGCCGCCGATGGCCCGAACTGAAAGTGGCGGTCAACATCTCGGCCAGCCAGCTTCGCTCCGCGCGCTTCGCCGACGTGGTGGCGAAGCTGGTCGCAGAGACCGGCGTGGACCCCCGCCGTTTCGAGATCGAGATCACCGAAGGCGTGCTGCTGAACGACGATCTCGCCACCCAGGAGAGCCTGGGTCGCCTGCGCCAGATGGGCTTCGGCCTGGCGCTGGACGACTTCGGCACCGGCTACTCCAGCCTGAGCTATCTGCGCCGATATCCGGTCGACAAGATCAAGATCGATCGGTCCTTCGTGGTCAGCCTCGGCGATGATGCTGACGCGGGCGCGGTGGTGCGCGCCATCGTGCAATTGGCCCAGGCCCTTCAGCTCGAAGTGGTCGCGGAAGGCGTGGAGACAGCGGAACAGCGCGAGCGGCTGATGAAAGCCGGCTGCTCTCTCCTGCAGGGATACCTTTACAGCCGGCCGCTGCCGCCCGAAGCCATCGAGGCCCTGATGGCGGACGGCGCCATCCTGACGCCAGCGGACTGAGCCGCTACTCCGCCGCGACCTTGGCCGCAGCCATCTCGGCTTCGATCTGGGCGGCCTTGGCCTCCACCAGACTGACGATGTGTTCGATCATCCGCTCGTTGTCGAGCTTATGGTCGGGCTTGCCCGCCATATAGACCATGCCCGCGCCCTTGCCGCCGCCGGTGAACCCAACGTCGGTGTATAGGGCTTCGCCTGGGCCGTTCACGACGCAGCCGATGATCGACAGCGACATCGGAGTCGACACGTGCGCCAGCCGCTGCTCCAGTTCGGTCACCGTCTCGATGACGTTGAAGCCCTGACGCGCGCACGAAGGGCAGGCGATGATGTTCACGCCGCGATGCCTCAGGCCGAGCGACTTCAGGATGTCGAAGCCGACCTTGATCTCCTCCACCGGGTCGGCTGCGAGGCTGACGCGGATCGTGTCGCCGATGCCGGCCCAGAGCAGCGAACCCACGGCGATCGACGACTTGATCGTGCCGGTCCGCAAGGGCCCGGCCTCGGTCACTCCTACGTGCAGGGGGCAGTCGATCGCGTCGGCCAACATCTGGTAGGCGGCCACCGTCAGGAACGGATCAGACGCCTTCACGCTGATCTTGAATTCGTGGAAGTCGTGATCCTGCAGGATACGGGCGTGGTTGAGAGCGCTCTCCACCATCGCCTCTGGGCACGGCTCGCCGTACCGCTCCAGCAACTCCCGCTCTAGGGAGCCGGCGTTAACGCCGATGCGCATGGAACAGCCGTTGTCCCGCGCCGCCTGCACCACCTCTCGCACCCGGTCCGGACTGCCGATGTTGCCGGGATTAATGCGCAGGCATGCGGCGCCGGCTTCAGCCGCCTCCACGCCCCGCCGATAGTGGAAGTGGATGTCGGCCACGAGCGGGACGTTCGCCGCCTTGGCGATGGTCTTGAAGGCGCGGGTGGAGTCCTCGTCGGGGCAGGACACGCGAACGATGTCGGCGCCCGCTTCCTCGAGCTGCCGGATCTGATCGATGGTCGCGCCGGCGTCGCTCGTCGGCGTGTTGGTCATCGATTGCACGGTGATGGGCGCGTCGCCGCCGACCGCCACTGAACCCACCATGATCTTGCGGGACGGGCGGCGCTGGATCATGCGCCAGGGCCGGACGTGGTGCGGATCGGTCGCCATGGCGCGTACATAAGCGCAAACGCGTGGCGAGGCCATGACACGCCTCGCCTCAGGTTGGATCAGGTGGCGGGGCGATGGGCGGCCAGCGCCTTCTCCAGCTCCTCCACGAGGATCGTCCTCAGACGCTCGGGCGCGACCACCTCCACCCCATCGCCCCACGTGAAGAGGTGTAGCGCCAGTTCACGCATGCCGCGGGCCCTGAAGCTGACGCGTACGTGGCCATCGGCCTCGGACTCCACCTTCTGGCCGCGATGAAAGCGCCAACGCCGCGCGCCGTCGGCCGCCGACGGCCTGAAGCGCAGGACCACGTCCTCGGCCTGGTCGCGGTAGATGCCGACACTCTCGTCCGCGTACGACTGCAACGAGAAGTCGGCTGGCCGGGCGCCGGGCGCCTCAGCCGGCTCTGCGTCCTTCACCAGGTCCAGGCGGAACGTACGGGGATCGCCCCCGGCGCCGTCCGCCGCCAGCAGGTAGTTGGTCCGGCCGAAAAGCACCCCGTACGGGATCATCTCACGCGCCTGCCCGGGATTGGAGCCGCCTTCGTAGCGGAAGCGAAGGCGCCGCCCTGCCTGGATCGCGGCGCGCACCGCCGACAGCACCGCCTCGTTCTCCACGGGCTTGGGACCGGGCGCGGGCGCCACCGCCTCTCCTTGGACCAGCTCGTCCACGTCCGCGTCGAGCCGCGAGCGCACCGCCGCCTTCATGGCCGAGAAGACCTTGCGCTCAAGACCGGCCAGCGTCGCGGCCCAGGCCTCGGCGCCTGCGGCGTGAAAGGTCGCCTCCGCCCGGCGCAGCGCGACCAGCTCCTCGACGGTCGGCGTGTTGAAGAAGCTGCCGAGCCCCGCCCGAATTCGGAAGCGTTTAGTCGGCGGATCGGGCTCTTCGTCCAGCGGGAAGAGCTCCGCCACGGCGTCGCGCATGCGCTCGGCGGTGCGTCGGCCCACGCCAAGTTCGTCCGCCATCTCGTCTAGCGTCAGCCCCTCAGGTCGACTGGCCAGGAGTTCGGCCAGCCGCAGCAGATTGCCGGCCTTCTGATGTCGCATCGGTGCGTCCGCTCCTGACGTAGGCGCTCATCAGAGTGGTTTCCATCGAAGGCCGCAAGCCCCGCGGCCACTTCAGGAAGCCAAGACGATGTCCGCCGCCCCGCAGCTGTCGCTCTTTCCCAAGACGTACGCCCCTCGCCGTCGCCCCACGCGGTCGCTGTTTCCGGCCGTCCAGCGGCGTGATCCGTGGGCTGGCTCTTCAGCCGCGATCGAGGCGGTGATGCAGCACGCTGACGAGGAGGAGGACCTGGGTGACGGCCGCGTGGTCCGTCGCATCAGCCGTCGGCGCTTGAGCGAGGTCGCCGTTCCGGCGAAGGCGGCGGAGATCGCGGTGATCTATGACGCCCGCGAGGACCAGGTCGTGGAGGTGACGGCGCGACCCAAGCCCCGGCCGCCGGTCAAGGCCGTTCGCCCCTTCGACGAGGACGACGACTGTCACTGGGCTTTCCGGCGGGGGTCCGAGCGTGAAGGCGCCTTCGCGTGATGGTCCGCCTAGAACGTCTCTGCGCTCAGCCCGCGGTCGGCAGCACTCTGGCGGCGTTCAGCTGCTGGGCCTGCTTCATGGCCTCTCCATTCATCTTGGAGAGGTTGTTGAGCGGAGCCTGAAGCACGCCGCGGTACTCACCGTTCATGTAGAGGTCGAACGCGGCGGGATCCGATACCTCCACCGACAGCCCGTTGGCGGCGAGCGGCGCCCGGTAAGCCTCGCCCTTGGCCAGCTGGCGAGCGAAGTAGACCGTGTTCTGCCCGTCCCGGACCACCAGATAGGCGGCCTTGCGCGCCTGCAGGGTCACCGCCGACTGATTGGGTTCAGCCCCGTAGGTCACACCCTTGGCGTTGAAAGCGGGGCGAACCGGCTGGGCGGCGGCCTTCAGCTCTTCGGCGCGGGCGGCGGCCTCCTCCGCGGTCATGTCGCCGTTGGCGATCGCGAGCTGCTCCTCCATGCCGGGCGTCACATAGGGCTGGGGCACCGTCTGGTCGGCCGGGGCCGGTTGCGGCACGCTGACCTGCACCACGCCTGACGCAGGAACGCCTTGGGGCCAGTTCTGCGGCGCGGGGGCGACGGTGACCGGCGTCGCCTCGTGCGTGTTCATGGCGCGTTGGGCGATGTTCCAAAGCACGACCGCGCCGACCAGCACGACGCCCCCGATAGCCCACAGCGGCACGCGCGGCTTGACCGGATCAAGGTCCGAGCCGATCGGCGCCTGGAGCGCCGCCGCCCCGTCCGGACTCTCGCTCTTGAAGCGGTCCGCGGCGCCCTCTTCGTCGAGGCCTAGCGCGCGGGCGTAGGCCTTCACGTAGCCGATTGCGAACGGGCGCGAAGGAAGTTTGTCGAAGGCGTTCTGTTCAAGGGCGAGCAGGTAGTCGCGGCGGACCCGGGTGGCGTCCGCCAGCTGCGCGAGGCTGCGGCCCGACCGCTCGCGAGCGGCCCGGAGGCCGTCGCCTAAAGTCGCCGCGTCCCTCAACGAGAGTGTCTCCATGCCGTCCCAAGAAGAGCGATGGGTGTCGACTGCCGTTCCGGTGTCCAGCGGCGCCATGACTTCCGCACTCCCCGAGTACGCCATGGGGTCTTCACTTCCGTGACGACCGCCCCCCTTGCCGGCCGAAACCATGAACAGGCCCCTGTGGATAACCCGGGGGCCCGCTATCATCAACGTCCCGCCAGTGTTTCGTCAGAGGCTGACGTTCAATTTCCGGGCCAGCGATTCAACTTCATTCCGCACTGATCCGTTAGAACTCGCTAGAAGATTCGCGACGCCCCGACGAGCCGACCCGACGTCGCAGGACAGGATCATCCGCTTGACCGGACCGATGCCCGCGGGCGGCATCGACAGGCGGCGGAAGCCCAGGCCTAGCAAGACGAAAGCCTCTAGCGGGCGGCCTGCCAGCTCCCCACAGACCGAAACGGGAGTGCCGGTCTCCTCCGCCCCCTTCTGGATGGATTGCAGCGCCCGGAGAAACGGCGGCGACATGGGGTCATATCGATCAGAGACCCTGGAATTGGTCCTGTCCGCCGCGAACATGTACTGAAACAGATCGTTGGTCCCGACCGAAACGAAGTCGGTCAGGGGCAATAATGCGTCCAGATGCCACACAACGGAGGGCGCCTCGACCATCGCCCCGACGCGCAGCAGCTGTGGCAGCGGCCGGCCACGGCGGCGGGCCCAGTCGCACTCCAGATCGACCAGCTCTCGCGCCTGACGAAACTCGTCGATCGAGGCGATGAGAGGGAACATGACCCGCAGCTCGCGACCCTGGGCCGCGGCGAGAAGAGCCCGCAACTGCAGCCGCAGGAGCGCGGGCCGATCCAGCCCCATCCGCACCGCGCGCCAGCCCAGGGCTGGGTTCTCCTCCCGCTCCATCTCCAAGTACGGCAGGATCTTGTCGCCGCCGAGATCAAGAGTCCGGAAGGTCACCGGCCGGTCTCCGGCGGCGTCCAGCACCTTGCGATAGAGATCCGTCTGCCGGGCGAGCCGGGGCAGGTCCTCCGACACCATGAACTGGAATTCGGTTCGGAAAAGCCCAATCCCCTCCGCGCCGGTGGCGTCGAGCCCCTCAAGGTCCACCGCCAGGCCCGCGTTCATCAGCAGGGTCACGCGCTCGCCGTCGGCTGTGACGGCGGGCGTGTCCTTCAGCCGAACAAACTCGGCGTGCCGCTGCTCGCGGACGGCGCGGCGGGCGCGGAACGCCTCCACCACGTCCGGCCGGGGGCGCAGGTAGGCTTCGCCCGTCTCGCCGTCCACGACGACGGGATCGCCCTCCGAGACCCGGTCGCGGAGGCCCGCCAGCCGACCGACGCAAGGGATCTGCAGCGCGCGCGCGACGATGGCGGCGTGGTCGGCGGCCGAGCCTTCCTCGAGGAGCAAGCCCTTCAGCTTTGTCCGATCGTATTCGAGCAGGTCCGCCGGCCCGAGGTTTCGTGCGATCAGGATCGCCGCGTCGGGCAGCGCCCGGTCACCAGGTTTCTCTCCAGCCAGGATCCGCAGCAGGCGATTGGCCAAGTCCTCCAGGTCGTGCAGTCGCTCGCGCAGGTAGGGGTCGCGAGCGAGCGCGAAGCGCGCGCGGTGCTCATTGCGCACTCGCTCCACCGCGGCCTCGGCTGTCAGGCCCGAGCGCACCGCCTCCTCAAGGCTGCGATTCCACCCGCGGTCGCGGGCGAACATGCTGTAGGTCTCGAGCACCTCGAAGGGGATGGCGCCCAGCACATGCTGGCCCTCCATCATCTCGTCGATCTGGTCGCGCAGGCTCTGCAGTCCTTCGCGCAGCCGGACCTCTTCGGCGGCCGGATCGTCCGCCAGCAGGCGGCCCGGCGCGACGGGCGCCTCGTGCAGAACGGCGACGCCTTCCGCCAGCCCGTCGGCGAAGCGGAGCCCCTTCAGCCGCTCCGGCCGATGGGGCGCGATCTCCACGTCCTTGAGCTCGGCCAGACCCATCAGCTCGCCGCCGGCGACGAGCTCGGAGAGCACCATCGCGATGGTCTGGAGGTCCTCGACCTCCTCCTCGGCGTACTGGCGCGAGACGCGGTTCTGCACCACCAGCACGCCGATGGAACGGCCGCCGCGAAGGATCGGCACGCCCAGGAACGCGTGGAAGGGGTCTTCGCCGGTCTCCGGGCGGTAGGAGAAGCTCGGGTGCTCGGGCGCTTCGGACAGGTTCAGCGGCGCGGCGGTGCGCACCACCTCGCCGATCAGGCCTTCGCCGGGCAGCAGCCTTGTGACGTGAGCGGCTTCTGGGTTGAGGCCCTCAGTAGCGAACAGCTCCATCTCGCCCGACGCGCGGCGCAGATAGATCGAGCACACCTCCGCGACCATCGAATTGGCGATGATCTGCACAACCATGTCGAGGCGCGCCTGGGCAGGCCCGCCGCCGGCCATCGCCTCGCGGATCTGGCGCAGCAGGCCACGAGGACCGCGCGCCGGAAGTCCGGCCTTCACCACCAAAGCGTCGACTCCGTTCCGACCCCTACAGGTCTTAGCCGGTCCAAGGGGTTTTAGGGAGTGTCGCCACGCGGCTTCCGAAAGGAGCCGGCCGCCGCCTAGACCTGGTCGAGTTCGTAAGCTGCGTGCAGCGCCCGCACGGCCAGTTCAGTGTAGGCCGCGTCGATCAACACGCTGATCTTGATCTCCGAGGTGGAGATTGACTGGATGTTGATCTGCTTGTCCGCCAGCGCCTTGAACATGGCCTTGGCCACGCCCGTGTGGCTGCGCATCCCGACGCCGACGACAGACACCTTGGCCACGTCCTCGTCGATCCGGACTTCTTCAAAGCTCACGTCCTGCTGGACGCGTCGCATGATCTCCAACGAGCGCTGGGCGTCCCGCCGGGGCACGGTGAAGACCATGTTCATGGCGTCATCCGCGCGGGCCTGGGCCTGCACGATCATGTCGACGTTCACGTTCGCGTCGGCCAGCGCTCCGAAGATCGCCGCCGAGACGCCCGGATGGTCCGGCACGCCCAGGATCGTCACCTTGGCCTCGTCGCGGCTGTAAGCCACGCCGCTCACGATACGCTTCTCCACGATCTCCTCCTCGTCGCAGACCAGGGTGCCGGCGTTGCCCGCTTCGCCGGGCTCGACGAAGGACGACAGGACCCGCACCGGGACCTTCTGCGCCATCGCCAGCTCGACTGAGCGGGTCTGCAGCACCTTGGCGCCGAGCGACGCCATCTCGAGCATTTCTTCGTAACTGATCTTCGCAAGGCGGCGGGCCTTGGACTCGATCCGGGGATCGGTCGTGTAGACGCCGTCCACGTCGGTATAGATGTCGCAACGCACCGCCTTCAGCGCGGCGGCGACCGCCACGGCCGAGGTGTCGGAGCCGCCGCGTCCAAGCGTCGTGATCCGCCCGCCGCGCGTCACGCCTTGAAAGCCAGGGATCACGGCGATCTGACCGCCGTCGACGGCGGCGCCAAGGGGCTGCTCCGGAATTTCCTCGATGCGCGCCTTTCCGTGGGCGTCGTCGGAGATGATGGGGATCTGCCACCCCATCCAGGAGCGTGCGGGCAGGCCCATGTTTCGCAGGGTCATGGCCAGCAGGCCGGCGGTCACCTGCTCCCCGGACGCGACCACAACGTCGTACTCGTCGTCGCTCTCGGGCAAACCCTGCGCCGCACGGCCGGCGCCGTCGGTCCAGGCGACCAGCTCATTGGTCTTTCCGGCCATGGCGGACACGACGACGGCCACCTGATGACCAGCCTCCACCTCGGCAGCGACGATGCGGGCGACGCGCCGGATGCGTTCGAGGTCGGCCATGGAGGTGCCGCCGAACTTCATCACCAGACGGGACAAGAATATTCTCCTGAGGGCCGGCTTTGCGGCGGGCGGCTTCTATCCGACGCTGGTCGGCGCGGCAACGCGCAATATCTTCTCTAATCGACCATTTTTGCTGCCGCGCCCCAGACGGCGCCCTAAACAGGCCTCATGAGCGATCAAGCGACCGGGTTCAGTGTCGACTCCGAGGAGGTCGAGCGCTTCTCGCGGCTGGCGGCCAAGTGGTGGGATGCTAAGGGCGAGTTCGCGCCTCTGCACAAGTTCAATCCCGTGCGCCTCGGCTTCATCCGGGATCAGGCCGCCGCCCGCTTCGGTCGGGACGCACGAGCGCGTGAGCCCTTCGTGGGCCTGAAGCTGGTTGACATTGGCTGCGGCGGGGGGCTCCTGTCCGAGCCGATGCGGCGACTCGGGTTCGAGGTCACCGGCGTCGACGCCTCCGAGAAAAACATCGGCACCGCCCGCGTGCACGCCGCGCAGCAGGGGCTGGAGATAGACTACCGCTGCGCCACCGCCGAGAGCTTGGTTGGGGCCGGCTCAGGCTCTTTCGACGTGGTGCTGACCATGGAGGTGGTTGAGCACGTCGCCGACCCGGGTCGGTTCCTGCGCACCTGCGCCGATCTGCTCGCACCTGGCGGGCTGATGGTGGTCGCGACCCTGAACCGGACGGCGCGCGCCTATGCTTTGGCCGTCTTCGGGGCCGAACGCGTGCTGCGTTGGCTGCCGGCGGGCACGCACGACTGGCGGAAGTTCCTAAAGCCGGAGGAGGTCCGCGCCTTCCTCGGGCCCACGCCGGTCGAGGTGCAGGGACCGTTCGGAGTCAGCTACAATCCGCTGACCGATCGCTGGGCGCTCTCAGACGACAGCGGCGTCAACTACATGATGACGGCCACGAAGGCGCCTGAGAGTCCTTCCTAGCGGGGCCCCCAGGGGGAGACCCGCGGGGGCTGGTCGGTGTTGGCCGGCGCTGGCGGACTCGCGCCGGCGCCGATCGCGGGAGCCTGAGCGGGCTGACGCTCCCGCTCGGCCGCCAGCAGGTAGATGAGCACCGCACCATAGAAAACCAGCGCTCCTGGAAACTCCTCCAGCGTCAGGCCGCGCACGATCTCGATCGTCAGCACCGACAACATGGCTCCATAGCCGAAGGCTCGGGTGCGGGGGATCAACAGGAGCACGGCCGCCAAGCCCTGGGCCAGCCCAACGATGATCGTCCCCGTGTCCACGCCACGCGTCAGCGCAGCCATGAGACCAAGCCCGCCGAGCCAACCGACCGTGAACAGGAACAGCAGGTCACGTGCGCTGAAGCCCATCAGTTCACCTGGGATTTCGGCCGTGGCGTCGCCGCGGCCGGCAACGGGGCGACGCGGACCCCATCCTCGATCAGCGCCTTCACTTCGTCCGGCTTTGCCTCACCGTAGATGCCGCGGTCCTCAGATTCGCCTTCGTGGATGGCCCTCGCTTCCCGTGCGAAGGCGTCCCCCACGTAGTCGAAGTTCTCTTCGACATGTCGGCGAACCTTGCTCATCGCCTCCATCATCATGGTGCGCGCGGCGGGAGGGAGATCCGGCTCTCCCTTCCGCTTTGTGCCCTGGACGGCCGGCGCCATGATGGCTTTCCGCACGAGCCGCGACGCGCAGTAGGGGCACTCGACGAGGCCGCGCTCGACTTGAACGTCATAGTCGCCTGAACTGGCGAACCACGCCTCGAAGTCGTGCTCGTGCTCGCAGAGAAGCGCGTACCGGATCACGGCGCCTGGAACTCCCGATCGTGCCGCAGCGCCGGGATGGCGGCGCGGGCCTTGTGAACGGCGCTTAGATCGAGGTCTGCGCGCAAAACGCAAGGCTCATCGTGGTCGGCGCGGGCGATGATCTCTCCCCAGGGGCCTACGATCATTGAGCGGCCCCATGTCCGTCGACCGTCCTCGTGATCGCCGCCCTGCGCGGGGGCAAGGACGAACGCACCGGTCTCAACAGCGCGGGCGCGAAGCAGCAACTCCCAGTGAGCCTCGCCCGTGGGCCGTGTGAAGGCGGCCGGGACGGCGATCATCTCCGCGCCGGCTTTGGCCAGGCCGCGGTGTAGGTGGGGGAAGCGCAAGTCGTAGCAGATCGTCAGCCCCAGCCGGCTCCAGGGCGTCTCCGCCACAATCGCCCCGTCGCCTGGGCGCACGGTGTCAGACTCTCGGTACCGCTCACCGTTGGGCAAATCGACATCGAAGACATGCAGCTTGTCATAGGTGGAAACGATGACGCCCCTGTCGTCGACGAGGAAGGCGCGGTTCGCCGCGCGCGTGTCACCCTCCCGCCCTGAGCGCACGATGGCCGAGCCGATCAGGACCCAGACGCCGAGCTCCCGCGAGAGCGCGCGCACGCCCTGAACAACGACGTCTTCGGCTTCGCTCGTGATCGCGTGCTCGCGCCGGTCCCGCCGCTGCTCCAAGACGTTGGAGCCTTCCGGGGTGAGGATCAGCTTTGCGCCGCGGGACGCGGCTTCGCGCAGCAGCGGCTCGAGGTGCGCCCAGGCGGCGCCTTGGCTGGCGGGGGTGCGGGTTTGGACTAGGCCGACGGGTACGATGGCGCTCACAGTGACCATGGTGACAGCCGCCCCCGTCCCGCTCAAGCCGCTGCAGGACGACAAGCCGCCGCCGGGCTGATCAGCGCGAGCGGCGCCTGCGGGCTCGAGGCGCAAAGCCGCAAGCTCGATTGCCGGCGGCGATCCAGACGCGGTCGGCGGCCAGCCTCGAAGGCTCGGGTTAGAAGCGGAACCTTAGGCAGCCAGCAGCTTGTCGAGCTCGCCCTTGCGGTCGAGGGCCAACATGTCGTCACAGCCGCCCACATGCTCGCCGTTGATGAAGATCTGCGGGTAGGTGGAGCGGCCCGAGCGCTGCTGCATCTCCGCGCGCTTCTCGGGATCCATGGAGGCCACGATCTCCTCGTACTTCACGCCCTTCTGGTCCAGCAGGGCCATGGCGCGCGAGCAGTAGGGGCAGAACGGCTTGGTATAGATCACGACGTCGGACACTAATGGGGCTCCATCAGACGATCAGGGGCATCGCGCAACAACGCGTCAGAGCCGGCTGGGTTACGCTCTAGCATTCATATGGTGGGATCGCGGCCGGCGCGAACCGTCGCCACGACAGCCACGTCCACCGCTGAGGCGCCAGCCTTCAAGAGCGCGCGGGCGCAGGCGTCCGCCGTCGCGCCGGTGGTGAGGACGTCGTCGACGAGCAGCACGCGCCGCCCCTCCAGCTGCCGTGCGCCAGAGCGCGTCACCACGAACGCCCCCTGCACCGCGCGCCGACGTCCCGAGCCGGACTTGCCCGCCTGGGTATCGCCCGCGCGCCGGCGCTTCAGCGCATCGGGCAGGTAGCGGACCCCCGAGCGCCTGGCCAAGGGGCGGGCGATCTCGGCCGCTTGATTGTAGCGGCGCCGGATCAGGCGCGAGGGGTGGAGCGGCACCGGCGCGATCACGTCCGCCTCGGCCACCAGATCCGCGGCCGCGCGGCCGACCCACAGGGAGAATAGGCCGGCCATCTCGGTCGCGTCGCCATGTTTGAAGCGCAGGATCATCTCGCGCGACCGCTCATCGTAGAGGCAGGCGGCGCGGGCGCGCTGGAATGCCGGCGGCCTCGCCTCACACCCAACGCAGCGGGCGCCCGGTCCCAGATCGTACTCGAAAGGTTGCCCGCAGCCGTCGCAAACCGGCGCCTCGAGGAACCGCACTTCGGTCCAGGCAGCGGGTAGAAGGCCCGGGCGCTCGGAAGCGAAGACCAGGTCCGCCGCCCGGGACGCCAGGGCGCGCGCGCGCGGCCCGGGTTGGAGCCGTCGCAGAAGCGGACCATCTTGCAGCCAGTTCAGCCCCGTAAGCAGCGTCGCTCCTCCCTATGTCCGCCCCTCCCCGCCTGTTCGACCGCGCCCTGCACCGCCGACGCCTCGACCGGGCGGCGGCGGGCTATGGCGGCGCGGACTTCCTGAAGCGGCGGGCCGCCGAAGACGCAGTGGACCGTCTGGAGGCGATCTTGCGCGACTTCCCTCGCGCGGTCGACCTCGGGGCGCGGAGCGGCGCTTTCCGCGAGGCGCTCGCCTCAAGCCCCGCGGGCCAGAGAGTCGGCTGGCTCGTGGAGGCGGACCTCAGCGGCGCGATGATGTCCGCGCGCACTGGCCCCCGGATTCAGCTCGACGAGGAACGGCTTCCGTTCGCCGATGGGAGCCTCGATCTCGTGGTCTCCACGCTGTCGTTGCACTGGACGAACGATCTGCCCGGCGCGCTAGCGCAGATCCGACGCAGCTTGCGTCCGGACGGCCTGTTCCTGGGTTCGCTTCTGGGCGGCGGAACCTTGAAAGAGCTGCGCTGGGCGCTGACCCAGGCCGAGATCGAGGTGCGGGGCGGCGCCGGTCCGCGTGTGTCGCCGTTCGCAGACGCTCTGGATGGCGCAGGCCTGCTGCAACGCGCCGGCTTCGCCCTGCCGGTCAGCGACATCGACCACCTGACGGTGCGATACGCTCACCCACTGAAGCTGATGGCGGACCTGCGGGCCATGGGCGAGACCAGTGTGCTGGTCGAGCGGCCGGGCCCCTTGTCACGAAGGGTGCTGGAGCGGGCCCTTGGCCTCTACGTGGACCGCTACGCCGAGGCGGACGGCCGCGTTCCGGCGACGTTCGACATCATCAATCTGACAGGCTGGGCCCCGCACGAAAGCCAGCAGAAGCCGCTCAAGCCCGGCTCCGCCAAGATGCGGCTGGCGGACGCCATCAGCCGCCGCGGCGACGGTTAGATCACCGCGTCTACTGCGGCGGCGATCCTCTGCAGCATGTCGACGGTCTCTTCGCCGACGAAGGTCATCGACCCTACGATCGCCAGGAAGATCAACGCCACGACAAGGCCGTACTCGATCGCGGTGGCTCCCCGTTCGTCGCGGAAGAAGCGCCTCAACAGCAATGGCCACCCCTCAAAGAAAGTCACGCAGGTGCGCGACCAGAGGCCCGTCGGCAGGCGGCATGGGATAGTCGCCGAGCCGCGCCGGCTTCACCCACGCCAGGGCGGCGTGGTGGCGGTTCGTCACCACACCCTCCCACCGGCGGATGAGCCAAAGTGGCATAAGTAGGTGAAAGCTTTCGTAAGCGTGGCTGGCGAATACGAACGGCGCCAGGCATGCCTCCTTGACCGTGACGCCGAGCTCTTCATCGAGTTCGCGGATCAGCGCGTCCTCCGGCCGTTCCCCCGGCTCCACCTTGCCGCCGGGGAACTCCCACAAGCCTGCGAGTTGCTTGCCTTCAGGCCGTTGAGCGATCAGGACCCGTCCGTCCACGTCCACGAGGGCGGCGGCGACGACCAGCAGGAGACGCGAGCCGCTCAAGACCGGTAGTCGCCGTTGATCTCGACGTAACGCTTGGTGAGATCGCAGGTCCAGACGGTGGAGGTCGCCCGGCCCACGCCCACGTCGACGGTGATCTCCAGCTCGTCCTTCTTCATGTAGGCGCTCATCGCAGCCTCGTCGTAGGTCTCCGAAACCACACCGTCCTTGGCCGCCCAGAGGTCCCCAAAGCGCACGGACATGCAATCACGGTCGACCGGCTCGTCAGCCCGGCCCACGGCCATGACGATCCGGCCCCAGTTGGCGTCCTCCCCGGCGATCGCCGTCTTCACCAGCGGGCTTTCGGCGATGGTGCGTGCGATCTTGCGGGCCGAAACGGGGGTTTCCGCGCCGTTCACGGTGATCTTGACGAACTTGGTCGCCCCCTCACCGTCGCGCACCAGCTGATGCGCCAGGTTCATCAGCACGTCGCCAAGCTTCTCGCGGAAGTCGGCGAGGCGTCGGTCGCCGACACGGCCGATACGGGGCGCGCCCGATGCGCCGGTGGCGAACAGCAGGCACGTGTCGTTAGTGGAGCGGTCGCCGTCGACGGTCACGGCGTTGAACGTGTTGCGCACGTGCAGACTGAGCATGGCCTGCAGCACGCCGGCCGACAGGTTCGCATCAGTCACAACGAACGCGAGCATCGTCGCCATATCGGGCGCGATCATGCCCGAACCCTTGCAAACGCCAGCGATCCGAACCGGCACCCCGTCGATCTCCGCGACCGCTGTCGCCCCCTTTGGGAAGGTGTCGGTGGTCATGATGGCCGCGGCTGCGTCGGCCCAGCCGTCAGCGTTCAGCCGCTCCCCCACCCCTGGCATGGCGGCGGCGACCTTGGCGTCGTCGAGCAGGACCCCGATCACACCGGTCGACGCCAACATCACGTCGCGCTGGCGGCAGGCGAGGCGTTTGGCGGCGGCTGCGGCCACACGACGTGCGGCGTCGGCCCCCGGCTTGCCCGTGAAGCTGTTGGCGCATCCGGCGTTCACGACCAGGGCGCGGATCCCCTCTCCACCGGTCGCCTCGAGCTGGCGCTTGCACCAGTCCACGGGAGCCGAGCCGACACCGTGGTTGGTGAACACGCCCGCGCACGTGGCGCCTTCGGGGAAGTGCATGACCATCAGGTCTTCGCGTTCGTGCTTGTAGAGCCCGGCGCGGCCGGTCGCGAGCTCCACGCCCGCGACAGGGGGGATTTCCGGGAACGGCACGGCCAGCGGAGACACCTGCAGCCCAGGCTTTCCGACGGGCGCGGTCGCGACGGCCTTCGGCTTCTCGAACTGGCTGGCGTCGCGGTCGGCGCGCTTCAACGCGGCGCGCTTCAGCACCGCTGCAAGGGGGTCAAGCGCGCGCTCCACCGCCTGGCCCACAGCCTCCACCGGCAGCTGCGCGACGCGCTTGGACCGGCCGCTGCCCCCCTTCCCTCCGCTGCTCTTCGCGGGCGCTTTTGGAGCGGGCTTGCGGCTCATTGAGCATCCTTTGCGGGAGGGGCTTTGGCGGCGGGCGACGTTGGGGCCGGCTGCCCGGAGGCGCGCGCGGCGGATGCTTGCGGCGACTTGCCGTCGGGGCGGGGAGCCGAAGCCGGCTCCCGCGGCCCGCCCGGCGCCGCCAGGGGATCCCCCTTGATCAGCGTCTCCACCTTGGCGCTGCGCCGCAGGCCCGACAGCAGCTGGCGAACCTCGTCATAGGTCAGGAAGCGAAGGATCTGTGGTCGCGCCTCCTCCAGCGAAAGCGGCTCCTCGCGGCGCCGATCCTCGACGCGGAGGATGGCGTAGCCGCCTTCGGTCGCGAAGGGGCCCACCGTGTCACCAGTCTTCGCCTGAGCTAGAGCGCTGGCGTAGGCCTGGGGCATAACGTCGGTCGTAAAGTAGCCGAGATCGCCGCCGTTGAAGCGGGTCGCCTGATCAATCGAGCGCTCCATGGCGAGCGCCTCGAACGACGCGCCCGCCGCCAGCAGCTTGGCCACGGCGTCCGCCTCTGGCTGGGTTCGCAGCAGGATCAGACGCGCCCGGATCTCCTCGGACTGGCGCGACAGGCGCAGCTGCTCCTCATAAAGCGAGCGGACCGCATTCTCGTCGATGGCGCTGTCCACCACCGTCTCCACCAGCATGTCTCCGAGAATCCGCTCACGTGCGGCGGCCAGACGGCGCTGGGCCAGCGGGCTGTCGTCCAGGTTCCGGCGCACGGCCTCCCGCGCGAGCAGCTTCTGGTCGACGACCTCTTCGAGCACGCGACGGAACAGGTCGGAGGTGGTGTCGAGCGGCTCCCCTTCGCCGATCAGGCCCTGAGCCACAGCTTCGCGCTTCACGTCCGACGCCCAGATCGTCTGCCCCTCGACCCGAGCCACCGCCGTGTCGCCCGGTTCGGGCGGGCGGTCGCCGCCCTGCTCGCGGCCGCAGCCAGCCAGGATCGCGACAATGGCCAGCACGAGGCACAGCGTCGGAATGAGCCGGGCGCTGACGGGCCTGGAAGTCGTCGCGGCGATCACGGGCGCGGCCATCCTCGTTGCGTCTTTGCAGGCGGGCGGGGCCGGCCCTCGAAGGCGGCCGCCGCGCCCCCCTTGCGGCTTACGGAAATCCTTCGAAAACCCGTCGCGTTGACAGGGTTCCGGGGGGTGCTTAAGTCTCGCGCGCCCGTTCGTCGAGGGGTTTTTCGAGACGGGCGCGGCGTCGCGTCGCGCCCCTCCAGAGCGGGCGCGACCGCACCACAACGCCCATCTGTTCAGAGCTTCACCGCTCCGCCCGCAATCTCCGGACCCTCAATGCTCGCCTTCGCCAAGAAGCTCTTCGGCTCCGCCAACGACCGCAAGGTCAAGGTGTTCAGCCAGCGTGTCGCCGGGATCAACGCCCTGGAGCCGCGCTACCAGGCCATGGCCGACGACGAGCTTCGGGCGCAGACGCAGGTGTTCCGCGACCGCCTGGCCAGGGGCGAGACGCTGGACGCGATCATGGACGAGGCTTTCGCGGTCGTGCGTGAGGCGGCCAAACGCACGCTGGGGCAGCGGCACTACGACGTGCAGCTCGTCGGCGGCATGGTGCTGAACGAGGGCGGAATCGCCGAAATGCGGACCGGCGAGGGTAAGACCCTGGTCGCCACTGCGCCCGTCTACCTGAACGCGCTGGAGGGCAAGGGCGTCCACGTCGTGACGGTGAACGACTATCTGGCCCGCCGGGACGCGGAATGGATGGGCCAGGTCTACCGGTTCCTTGGCCTCGAGGTCGGCGTGATCGTGCACGGCCTCACCCAGGGTCAGCGCCATGCGGCCTACAACGCCGACATCACCTACGGCACCAACAACGAGTTCGGCTTCGACTACCTGCGCGACAACCTGGTCTACGACCGGCGCGAGATGGTCCAGCGCGGCCACAACTTCGCGATCGTCGACGAGGTGGACTCGATCCTGATCGACGAGGCGCGCACGCCTCTGATCATCAGCGGCCCGACGGAGGACCGCTCCGACTTCTATCGGATCATCGACCTGGTCGTGAAAGAGCTGATCCAGGACAAGAACACTTACGACCTCGACGAAAAGCAGCGCCAGGTGCTGCTGACCGAAATCGGAGCCGAACGCGTCGAGGAGATGGTGGCCGCCGCCGGCCACCTCGCCGAGGACTCCGCGGGGCTGTATGACGCCGCCAACGTCAGCGTGGTGCACCACATCAACCAGGCGCTGCGGGCCAACACCCTCTACACCCGCGACAAGGACTACATCATCAAGGGTGGCGAGATCATTCTGATCGACGAGTTCACCGGCCGCATGATGCAAGGCCGCCGCCTGTCCGAAGGCCTGCACCAGGCGATCGAGGCGAAGGAAGGCGTCGAGGTCCAGCCGGAGAACCAGACCCTCGCCTCCGTGACGATCCAGAACTACTTCCGCCTCTACTCGAAGCTCTCGGGCATGACCGGCACCGCCGCGACCGAGGAAGCCGAGTTCATGGACATCTACAAGATGACCGTGGCGGAGATCCCGACGAACAAGCCGATCCTGCGGATCGACCACGACGACGAAGTCTATCGGACCGCCGCCGAGAAGAACGTGGCGATCCTGAAGCAGATCGAAGACTGCCACCGGCGTGGCCAGCCGATCCTGGTCGGCACCGTCTCCATCGAGAAGTCCGAGCAGCTATCCGAGCTGCTGAAGGGCCACGTCTACGAGATCGACGGCAAGAAGCGCACGGGCATCCCGCACTCGGTGCTGAACGCGCGCCACCACGAGCAGGAAGCCTTTATCGTCGCCGACGCGGGCCTTCCCGGCGCGGTGACGATCGCCACCAACATGGCCGGCCGCGGTACGGACATCCAGCTGGGCGGCAACCTCGAGATGCGGATGACGCGCTGGCGTCAAGAGCAGCGGGGCATGGGCGTGGAGGTCACCGCCGAGATGCTTGAGGCCAAGGAGACCGAGTTCAAGGCGGAGATCGCTGAGGCCCGCTCAGTCGCCCTCGCCGCCGGCGGCCTCTACGTGCTGGGCACCGAGCGGCACGAAAGCCGCCGCATCGACAACCAGCTGCGCGGCCGGACCGGTCGTCAGGGCGACCCCGGCAAGTCCAAGTTCTTCCTCTCGTGCGAAGACGACCTGCTGCGCATCTTCGCCGGCGAGCGCATGGACGCGATCATGCGCACCTTCGGCCTGCAGGAAGGCGAGGCCATCACCCACAAGTGGCTGAACAAGGCCATCGAGACCGCCCAACGCCGGGTCGAGCAACGCAACTACGAGATCCGCAAAAACCTTCTGAAGTACGACGACGTCGTCAACGACCAGCGCAAGGAGGTCTTCGCGCAACGCCAGGAGTTCCTGGAGGCCGGCGACTTGTCCGATCTCGTGGCCGAATTCCGCCGCGAAACCATCTCCGACCTCGTCGAGCGCCACCTGCCGCCCAAGGCGTACGCCGAGCAGTGGGACATCGAAGGCTTGGACGAACGCGTCCAGTCGCTGCTCGGCCTCGAACTGCCGCTCAAGGACTGGGCTGCGGAGGAAGGCATCGCCAACGAGGAAATCGAGCAGCGCATCCAGGAGGCCGCCGAGGTCCGGGCGACGGAACGGCTTAGCCAGATCGGCCCTGAGCAGATGCGTGACCTGGAGAAGAACTTCATTCTCCAGATGATCGACATCCAGTGGCGCGAGCACCTGACGCACCTCGATCACCTGCGGGCGGTGATCGGCCTGCGGGGCTACGGCCAGCGCGATCCGCTGAACGAGTACAAGACCGAAGCCTTCTCGCTGTTCGAGAAGCTGCTGGTTGACCTGCGCCAGAACGTGACCCGCTGGCTGATGACGGTGCAGTTCCAGTTCGTCGAGCCGCCGCCGCCGATGGATGCGCCCGAGTTCACCGAGATCCACCTCAATCCGCTGACCGGCGAGAACGAGATGTGGAACCCGGCGGCCCAGCTGCCTGAGAGCATGCTGTCGGGCGACAGCCGCGCGAACATGCCGGTGGAATCGCTGCCTGTCGGGTGGGAGCGCACCAGCCGCAACGCGCTCTGCCCTTGCGGGTCGGGCCGGAAGTTCAAGCACTGTCACGGCGCGCTGGTCTGACGAACGAGCGCCGCTTGCGGCGCTCGGGAGCCCTCCGCCTCTAGCCTAGAACGAGCATCACGCAACCGCGCCTTGTGACGACAGGCGCGCGGGCGAACACGTTCACATTGCGGCGAGTTTACGACCCCCCCCTAGCGCAATGCTCTAAGAGGCGTATCGTCTTCGTGGGCGACAGAAAACAACACGCCCAGGAGACGAACCATGAAGTGGATGCGTAGTTCCGCGGCCGCTTTCGCGGCTGTCGGTCTTACATTCATGGCCGGATCGGCCATGGCGGCTGCGAGCCCCGCCTGTAAGAAGGGGTGCGACAACACCTACCAAGCCTGCCAGAAGGCCGGCAAAGACTATTCGACCTGCATGAAGAGCTGGGGGACTTGCAAGCGCAAGTGCGACCCGGCCAAGGCCATGGTCAGCACGGCTCCGAAGCCGGCGCCGACCGCGACCGTGCAGAAGGCCTCGGCCCCAGCCAAGAAGTAGATCGGACCTCGCGGCCGCCCGCCGCTTTTGGCGGCGGGCGCAAGTTCGGCTATGCGAGAGCCTGTCTCGCGTGAGAATGGGCTGTGGTCGACGACGTATCGAACCTGAAGGACGCCCGGGCGGCCACCCGCTTCGGAGAGGGCTTCCTGCGCGACATCTGGTGGTTCGCGGCCCTGAGCCAGGACCTGCGCCCCGGCGCAATGAAGCGACACGAGCTTCTCGGCGAGCCGGTCCTCCTGGGGCGGACACGCGCCGGTGAGCCGTTCGCGCTGCGAGACATCTGCCCCCATCGCGCCGCGCCGCTTTCGGCCGGCCGCATCGTGCCGGACGCCGCCGGTGAGACGGTGGAATGCCCCTACCATGGGTGGCGCTTCCGCACGGACGGAGGCTGCGCGGCCATCCCGTCCCTCGTCGCCGATCAGGATTTCGGCGTGGAAAAGGTGAGGGTGCGGCGGTACCCGGTGGTGGAGACTCAGGGGCTGGTCTGGATCTGGATGGCGTCGGATTCCCGCAACCCGTCCGAGCCTGACGGGCCGCCGCCGACCTTCGAAGGCGTGGTGGGCGGTCGTCCCAAGCTGGTCGAGCGTATGGACTTCGAGAGCCACATCGATCACGCGGTGGTGGGCCTGATGGATCCGGCTCATGGTCCGTATGTGCACCAGCAGTGGTGGTGGCGCAGCGCCCACTCCATGCACGAGAAGGCCAAGCGCTTCGAACCCCGCGACCTGGGCTTCGCCATGGCGAGCCATGCGCCGTCCAAGAACAGCCGTCTGTACAAGATCCTGGGCGGGGCGCCGGTGACGGAGATCACCTTCCGCTTGCCAGGCCTGCGGTGGGAGCATGTGAAGGTTGGGGCGCGCCAAGTGCTGGCCCTGACCTGCCTGACGCCCGTCACGGAGACCAAGACCCGGATCACCCAGGTGTTCTGGTCCGACCACCCGGTGTTCAGCCTGATCAAGCCCTTCCTGCGCCAGGGCGTGCGCGCCTTCCTGGCCCAGGACGGCGGCATGGTGAACCTTCAGAACGAAGGTCTGCGCTATGACCCGCCGCTGCTATGGGTGGACGACGCGGACCGACAGGCCAAGTGGTACCAGGCGCTGAAACGCGAGTGGGCGGCGCATCGCCGTGACGCCCGCCCTTTTCACAATCCTGTCGAAGCGGCGACGCTGCGCTGGCGCAGCTAGGAGCTGACGCTAGCTCGCCAGGGCGACCTGGCTGGCCGACGTCTTCGCGCCGGTGGAGACGCCCGCGAACAGCAGCGTCAGCTGTCGCTCGGCGAGCTTGGACAGCTGGTCTGGCGAGAGCTTCTCGTAATAGGCCTTGCGGTAATTGCGCAGGTAGACCGCGTAGAGCGTGTCCGCGAACAGATTGACGTCGAAATCGTCGCGAAGCTCTCCGTGCTCCACACCCTGCTGGAGGGCCGTCTTGAACAGGCCAAGCAGGCGCGAAGCGCGGCGGTTGCTCTCCACCTCGATGCGGGCTGGCCAACCGTGGCTGGCGGCAAGGTGGGACATCATCAGGCCGAGCTGCTGGCACTCCACGTCGTAGGCTAGCGACATCAGCGAGGCGATTCGATCGCAGGCGGCGCCTTTCAGGTAAGGCGCGATGCGGTCGAGCTCGCTCGACAGCGCCTCGAACCGCTCGAAGAGGATGTGATTGAAGACGTCCACCTTGCTTTCGAAGGTGGTGAAGACGCTGCCGACGGAGACGCCGGCCCGGTCCGCGATCATGCGGATCGTCGTGTCCTCGTAGCCCACGTCTTCGAACAGCTCGCGCGCCGCATCGACGACGCGTTCACGTGTCGCCTGCTTCTGCGCCTTGCGGACACCCATACCAGCCCCCTCGCCAACTCCTGGCGTCGCCCCGAAACTTAGAAATGGCGAACGCCGCGGCGCGGTCGCAACGCTTACGCGCCCGCGCCGCGGCGATCGCCCCCCGTTAGCTCTTTATCCCGGCGAGGATGACCCCGATCTGCTCGGCGAGACGCGCCTGGAGGGTTTCAAGGCTCCAGTTGTCGTAGATCGCCCGGCGGAAGTTGCTGATGTAGCTGTCCCAGATCATCTCCGAGATCAGCCGCACGTCGAACTCGCCCCTCAGCTCGCCACCATTGGCCGCGTCGCGCAGGACGTCGCCGGCGATCGCGATCAAGCCCTTCACGACCGTGCGAGCGCGCAGCTCGGCGTTAAGCGGCCGGTTCCAGGTGTGGGCGAGCGTCGCCTGGGCCAGCGGCATGTTGTCTTGGTAGTAGCCGTAGCCGGCGGAATACAGCGCGAGCAGGCGCGCCTCCACCGGCTGGCCGGCGGTCTCGCTGGCGGCCGCGCGCATGCGTTCGGCGATCACCTCGAGATCCTCGGAGAGGATGGCCTCGAACAGGTCGTGCTTGTCTTCGAAGTTGGCGAACACTGCCCCGGTCGAAAGTTCGGCTTCACGAGCGATGTCACGGATGGTGGCGGTGGCGTAGCCACGCTCGGTGAACAGCGTGCGAGCCGCCTCAAGCACCTTCTGGCGCGTGCGGAGCTTGGAGAGGACACGGCGGTTTGCCCTCACCGGCGCCTCAACCGGCTCATAGGGCGCGCGCAGGGGAGATTGCTTCATCGGTTCCTGAACTCGCCGGAAATAGGCCCCGGCTCTGATGGGTGAGGTCGCCGAGCTAGTTCGTCGAAAACGAACGTCATCGGCGTGTCCTGAAGCTTTTCGCACAATCCTTGCGAGAGCGCCTTGCGGCGGCGCGTCGCACTCAACGAATGCGGGTCGCTGAACACTGACGATCTTCCGTTCCGCCCATCTCCGCCGATCACGTTCGACGAAACCCGGAAGCGCCCGGGCTGGTGCGGAGGGGCCGGCGCGCCTACCTTCCGCCCATGGGATCCTTTTTCGACATACTTGTCCCCGTGGCGGTTCTCGCCGTGGCCCTAACGCTGGGCGCGGGCATCTATTCGCTATACCGCGGCGGCGACTTCGGCCGGTCCTACTCGAATAAGCTGATGCGGCTCCGCGTTGTGCTGCAGGCCTTCGCCATTGTCGTGCTCTGCGCGGGCATGTGGTGGAAGCAGACGCACGGCTGACGCCACATGGTCACGCTCAACCGGATCTACACCCGCACCGGTGACGGCGGAGAAACGCGGCTTTCGACCGGCGAGCCGGTCCGAAAGGACTCGGCGCGGGTGGAGGCTTACGGAGCGGTGGACGAGACCAACGCCTGCCTCGGCTTGGTGCGGCTGCACACGGCTCACGACCCTGAGATGGACGCCATGCTGGCGCGCATCCAGAACGAGCTGTTCGACCTTGGCGCGGACCTCTCCACGCCAGAACGGGGACGTGCACTGGGATGGGAGCCGCTGCGGATCGTCGCCTCCCAAGTGGCGCGCCTGGAAGCGGACATCGATGCGGTGAACGTCGCCCTTGAGCCGCTGAACTCCTTCGTACTGCCCGGCGGGTCGCCCGCCGCGGCCGCTTTGCACCTCGCACGCACCGTCTGCCGGCGCGCCGAGCGCGAAACCGTGCGCCTGGCGGGCCTGCCTGACGAGCCGGTCAGCGCCGAAGCCGTTCGATACCTGAACCGGCTGTCGGACCTGCTCTTCGTGCTGTCGCGCCGCGCCAACGCCAACGGGGCCGAGGACGTCCTGTGGCGGCCCGGAGCCACGCGCTAGCGCCTACTTCTGGGCGGCTTCGGCCTGCGCGTTAGCCGCGTCGACAGCGGCGTTGCGTTCGCGGACAGCCTGGTCGTAGCGACGGCCGACTTCGGCGGCGTACTTCTGCCGGGCCGCCTCGCGCGCGTTGGTGACCTCCACGGCCTGCCGCCTGGACCACTCCTCGCGGCTCATACCCGCCGGCCGACGCGTGATGTCGGGAATGTAGACCGGCTGAGCGCAAACCCGGGTTTCCGGATCCCACCAGGCCTTTTCCGCCTCGCAACGTCTCGACGGATTGATCCAGCCCCACTGCAAGGCCAGGGCGCCGACGCTGGCCAGGACGAAGATGCCCAGGAAAATGATCATGGCGCGGTTGATGACGCGGTTCATGGCTCCGGTCCTGCCATCCCAACCCGTCCGGAACAAGGCGTCGGCTCCGTGAGCGATCGTTGACCCTGCGTTACGTTGACACGCCTCGGCGGCCCCGCCACTTATCGCGCCCGACGCCCGGCCGCTCCGCCGGGCCATTCCTCCAGATGCGGACACGCCATGAAGGTCCTGGTCCCGGTCAAGCGGGTGATCGACTACAACGTGAAGGTGCGGGTTAAGGCGGACCAATCGGGCGTCGACCTGGCCAATGTAAAGATGAGCATGAACCCCTTCGACGAGATCGCCGTCGAAGAGGCCGTGCGGCTGAAGGAGAAGGGCGTCGCGACCGAGGTCGTCGTAGTCTCCATCGGGGTCACGCAGGCGCAGGAGACCATCCGCACCGCGCTCGCCATGGGCGCCGACCGCGGCCTGCTCGTGCAGGCGGATCAGGACGTCGAACCGCTCGCCGTCGCCAAGCTGCTGAAGGCCGTGGTCGAGCAGGAGCAGCCCTCCGTCGTCCTCATGGGCAAGCAGGCTATCGACGGGGACAACAACGCCACCGGCCAGATGCTGGCGGCGTTGCTGGACTGGCCGCAGGCGACCTTCGCCTCAAAGGTGGAGGTGGCGGGCGAGACGGCCAACGTGACCCGTGAGGTCGACGGCGGCCTGCAGACGCTGGAGGTGAAGCTCCCTGCGGTGATCACCACAGACTTGCGCCTGAACGAGCCGCGCTACGCTTCCCTTCCCAACATCATGAAGGCCAAAAAGAAGGTCATCGACGTGAAGCCGGCGGCTGAATTCGGCGTCGACATCGCGCCGCGCCTGAAGGTCGTGAAGGTGACCGAGCCGCCAAAGAGGCAGGCCGGCATCAAGGTGGAGTCGGCCGCGGACCTCGTGGCTAAGCTACGCAACGAAGCGGGAGTGCTCTGATCATGGCCGTCCTCGTCGTCGCCGATCACGACGGAGCTCAGCTCCGCGACACGACCCATAAGACCATCACCGCCGCTCAAGCCCTGGCGAACGAAGTGGACGTCCTGGTGCTGGCCGACGACGCCGGCCCCGTCGCCCAGGAAGCCGCCAGGATCTCAGGCGTGCGCAAGGTGCTCACGGCCGAGAGCGCCGACCTCGGCCACATGGTCGCCGAGGCCGTGGAGGCCGTGGTGACACCGCTGGCCGAGGCTTACGACGCCGTGCTGACCCCTGCGACCAGCGCGGGGAAGAACTTCGCTCCGCGCGTCGCCGCCAAGCTCGACGTCAGCGTGCTCTCCGACGTCATCGAGGTGGTGGACGCCTCCACCTTCGTCCGCCCAATCTACGCCGGTAATGCGCTGGAGACGGTGCAGTCGAGCGAAGCAAAAAAGATCATCACTGTCCGGACCACCGCCTTCAAGGCGGCGCCCGCCGAGGGCGGATCCGCCCCGATTGAGACCGCCGGCGTTCAAGGCCAAGCGCCCGCCACGCGTTTCGTCGGCGAAGAAGTGGTGAAGTCGGACCGGCCCGAGTTGGGCGCGGCTAAGATCGTTGTCTCCGGTGGCCGCGCGCTGGGTTCGGCCGACGAGTTCAAGTCGGTTATAGAGCCTCTCGCCGACCGCTTGGGCGCCGCGGTGGGCGCCAGTCGGGCGGCGGTGGACGCGGGCTATGCGCCCAACGACTACCAGGTCGGTCAAACCGGAAAGGTGGTGGCGCCCTCGCTCTACCTGGCCATCGGTATCAGCGGAGCCATCCAGCATCTGGCCGGGATGAAGGACTCCAAGGTGATCGTCGCGATCAACAAGGACGCCGACGCCCCCATCTTCCAGGTCGCCGACTACGGCTGGGTGGCGGACTACAAGACCGCCGTGCCGCAACTCATGGAAGAACTCGAAAAGTCCGGAAAGTAGAGCTCTCGCTACACGCGAACCTGTGGCGCCGTTCGCACGCGCGGAAGCGTCGCTGCGTCGCGATATGGCCACGTCGGACCGCTGTGATAAGACTCCGCGCCCGGACGGCTCCCTCCGTCCGCGAGAGATCGCAAGGCGTCGAATCAATGGCGGAAATCAAGACGGTCGGCGTGGTCGGAGCCGGTCAGATGGGTTCGGGCATCGCGCACGTGTGCGCGCTCGGCGGATACCGCGTGCTGCTGCACGATGTGGCGCCGGAACGCATCGGTGTCGGCCTGGAGACCGTCCGCAAAAACCTGAGCCGCCAGGTCACCAAGGGCGCCATCGGTCAGGGCGAGATGGAGGTCGCGCTCGGCCGCATCGTCCAGGCTCCGGACGCCAGCAGCTTCGCCGAGGTGGATCTGGTCATCGAGGCCGCGACCGAGGACGAGGAGGTCAAGAAGGCCATCTTCCGCGGCCTTCAGCCCCATCTGAAGCCCACGGCCCTGCTGTCTTCCAACACCTCCTCCATTTCGATCACGCGTCTGGCGACCTCCACCGATCGACCGGGCAAGTTCATCGGCTTGCATTTCATGAACCCGGCGCCGGTCATGAAGCTGGTCGAGATCATCCGGGGCATCGCCACCGACGCCGACACCTACGAGACAGCCGTCGCGTTCGCTCGCTCGCTGGGCAAGACGACCTCCAACGCCGAGGACTTCCCCGCCTTCATCGTGAACCGCGTGCTGGTGCCGATGATCAACGAGGCGATCTATACCCTCTACGAGGGGGTGGGCACGGTCGAGGCGATCGATACGGCTATGAAGCTGGGCGCCAACCACCCGATGGGGCCGCTGGAGCTCGGCGACTTCATTGGCTTGGACACGGTCCTGGCCATCATGAACGTGCTCTATGAGGGCCTGTCGGATTCCAAGTACCGGCCCTGCCCGCTCCTGGTGAAGTACGTGGAGGCCGGGTGGCTGGGCCGTAAAACAGGCCGGGGCTTCTACGACTACCGCGGCGACACGCCCGTCCCGACCCGTTGATCGGGCGCCGCCTCGGCGGCTTCGAACGACTGAAGCCAAGCGTCGAACGCACGCCGGCCTGACGGGCTGAACCGCACCAGACGCGTGCCGGCCTCGCGCTCGGCCCAACCCGCCGCATAGATCCGCTCCAGAACAAGCTGGCCCAGCGCACCGGCCAGGTGGTTGCGGCGCGCGCTCCAATCGAGACAGGCGCGGCAGACCGGACGCGACGCAGCCAATGCCGGACCGACGTCCAAGCCCAAAGCCTTGAGACGGGCCGCCGCCGATGGCGCAAGCGCCACCGTGTCGCCCACCTCGATCACCAGCCCTGTGTCCAGCAACTGATCGAACAGACGCACGCCGAAGTCGCCGGCGAGATGGTCGAAGCACACCCGCGCCTCGCGCAGAGCGGCATCCTTCGGCCCTGGCCGCACCCGCCGCGGCCCACGCAAAGCAGACGCAGCCAAGAGCGCCTCGATCACGGCGGCGACCTCGGGCCCGCTCAGCCGCACATAACGATGCCTGCCCGCCTTGCGGACCGCAATCAGCCCCGCATCCTCAAGCTTCGCCAGGTGGAAGCTGCCGGTCTGCAGCGACACGCCGGCCTCGCGCGCCAGCTCCCCGGCCGTGAGCGCCTGCCCGGAGAGCAGCGCCAGCAGCATGTGTGCGCGCGCCGGGTCGCCGATCAGGGATGCGGTGAGCGCGATGTCCGGTCCGTCTCGCATGCGCACATCCTAGCCCAAGCCGCGGCTCCTCGCTTCGACGAGCGTCGAAGCACCGCTATGCGCCCGAACGGTATGCGCCACCACTCGCTTGGAAGGGGCCGAACCCGATGTACGACCTTCACGTCCGCCTGTCTGACCGGCCTGGAGCCCTGGCCGACCTGGGCGAGGCGCTCGGCCGCGCGGGCGTCAGCCTGGAGGGCGGCGGCGTCTTCACCGCGGACGGCGTCGGTCACGCGCACTTCCTTGTGCATGACGGTGAGGCGGCGCGCGCGGTCGCCACGGCGGCGGGCCTGGACGTACGGTCGGTTCGGCAGGTGCTTATCCGGCGCCTGGACCAGGAACGGCCGGGGCAGCTTGGCGCCATCACCCGAGCGCTCGCGGACGCCCGAGTGAGCATCGAAGTTCAGTACAGCGACCACGCGAACCGGCTTATCCTGGTGGTGGACGACCTGCCCGCAGCCGAAGCTGCGACAAAAGGCTGGACCGCCTAGGGCTCGCCCCACATTCGGATCAGGTTGCCGATCGAGCGGTCGGCCAGCAACCGCGCCTCGCCCTCGGGCAGCGCGGCCCGCACCCGCTCCAGGTCAAACAGGAGCTCGCGTTGGTCGGGGCGCCGTACAAGGCTCTGGATCCAGCCGACCGCCGCGAGGCGCTCACCCGTCACAACCGGCGTCACCCGGTGCAGCCGGCCCGTATCGTAGAGGACCGCCGCCCCTGCCTCCGGCCGGTGCTCGCGCTCGCCTTCCAAGCTGTCAATCAGCAGGGCGCCGCCGGCATAGGTCGATGGGTCGGACAGGAAGAGGGTGAAGGACAAGTCGGTGCGCATGCGCCCACCGCTCTCCGCCTCCATGGTCGCGTCGTCCGTGTGCAGCCCGTAGGCCTGCCCTGGCGCGTACCGCGAGAACAGGATGTGGGACCACTTGGCGGGCCTAGCATACGCCATGAACGCGCCGTGCCGCTCCAGAGCCTGGCGCACAAAACGCGACAACGCCTGCACGGTCTCGTCCGAGCCGATGGCTTGGCTGTTGTCCTTCACCTTTCGGGCGGCCGGGCCAGCGGTCGCCTTGCCGTCTCGGAATGCAGCTTTGGCGAGCCCCTCGCGCACCCGCGTCACGTCCTCGGGGGTCAGCACTTCGGAAAGGGTCAGCATGGTCGCCAAGCTGCACGTTACGTGGAGCCGTGCAACCGGCGCCGTATGGGCACGTTAACGTCTCGACGCGAGCTCATGCGGGCTCGACGAGGAGGGCATCACCATGACCGACGTGCGTAAACCCCTGCTGTCCCTCGCGGCCGCCCTGGCGCTCTCCACCGGTGCGCTCACCGCCTGCTCCCAGCAGGAGGAGACGAAGGCCGAAACCGGTGTGACCGCGGAGGAGAGCGGCGCCGTTTCCACGGAAGACCAGCTCCAGGAGGAGGCCGCGCAGGTCGGTGAAGCCATCGAAGCCGGCGCGATGAAGGCCGCGCAGGCGATCGACGACGGCACCGACAAGCTGGCCAAGGAAGCGACTGAGCTGAAGGCCGAGACGCAGGCCCAGCAAAAGGCTGACGCCTCCGAAGCCCCCGCCCAGCAGCAGCACTAAGGTGGCGCGGCTGATCACAGGTGCGGCCGCGGCGCTGATGGCGCTTTCGGCCTCTGCTTGCCAGCAGGCCGAGGAATCACCCCGCTCCAAGGCGGCGACCGAGGGCGCGGTGCCGCCGCCCGCAGCCGCACCTGCGGATGGCGTCGCTGCAGGCGCGGGCGCCGAAACGGTCAGCGGCGACGAGAAGTCCAACTGACCAGCAGCCATTTGCGAATGACTTGCAATGGCCGGACGGCCGCGCTTTAAACGGGCTTCGATGAGGAGCTCGCGATGACTACCTTCCGTCCCCGCCTCTGGACTTCCGTCGGCGCCGCCCTGGTGCTGGCTGCCTGCTCCCGTGAGAGCGAGGACTCGACCAAGACGGAAGCGCCGGCTCCGGCGCCCGCGCCGGTCGCGGGCGAGGCCGGCGAAACGGCGGGTGGAGAGGGCGGAGGCGGCGAGGCTGGCGCGGCCGGCGCCTACGCCAATGTCGCGCCAGAGAGCCGCACCGCGCTACGCTTGGCGCACCTGAAGGGCTTCTTCTTGATCGCGCAGCAGGTCGCACCCACCGAGGGCGCGGAAGCGGCGGCCGCGCTGGCCGGGCAAGGGATGCTGGAGGTCTACGACCCCGTAGCCGACGCCTTCCGCCAGGCAGGCGTGAACGAGCAGATCCTGCGCACCGCCGCCGAGAAGGGCGACGCCGCTAGTCTGAAGGCCGCGGTCGCTCACCTCGATCAGATTCGCACGCGCGTCGGCGGAGACCCCGCCCAGGTGGTTCGCGGGATGGTCGAGATCGCCTCGGGCCTTTATCAGCACGTGGTGGTGGACGGCGGAGTGGATCCGGTCGAGTACCAGCACTCCTACGGCGCCGCCTTGGCGGCCAAGTCGGAGCTCGACCGCAATGGAGGGAACGCCGCGCTCCAAGGCGTGCGTTCCGACCTGCAGGCTTTCGTCAGCAATTGGAAGACCACCGCCGCGCCGGAGGAAGCGTCCGCCGTGGCGGCCCCGGGCGCTGTCCAGGCGCAGGCTTCCAGGGTCCAGCTGGCGCTCTCCGGAGCGTAGGGTCGGCCCTCCCCTATTCCGCCGCCTCCGCCAGCAGCGCGTCCAACAGCTGGTGGACGGCAGGAGCGTTCCAGTCGCTTTCGCCGAGATACCAGGCGCGGATGCGGCCCTCGCGGTCGATCAGCACGGTCTGGGGCATGCCGCCCTGCTTGGTCAGAGCGAACGGGATCGCGAGCTTAGGGTCATGGTAGAGCGCGAGCGGCTCGTGCTTTTCTATGAAACTCTTCGCCTTCTGGGCGTCGCGGTCGACGCTGATCGGCACGACGGCGAGGTCCCTGCCGTCGTACTTCTGGGCGAGCGCCGCGATCGTCGGCATCTCCACCACGCAGGGCGCGCACCAGGTCGCCCAAACGTTCACCAGCACCACCTTCCCCTTGAAGGCGTGGAGGTTGGTCTCCTTGCCGTCTCGGTCGAAGAAGGGCGTCGCCGGCGCTGGGTTCAGGGTAGCGGGCGTCTCGAGCTTGGCTAGACTCCCCGTCGCATACCTTGCCAGCTCGCCCTTGGCTTCGCTTTTCGGGGGCGCCTGTGTGGCTTCGCCTTTGAACAGGCCAGCTTGAGTGGCGTATAGGACGCCCGCGCCGACGGCCAGCACCACCACGCCGGCCAGGAGCGCCGAGCCACGCCGGCCCCGCTTCTTGCCCGTCTCCACTCGTTCCCCAGGCGCATCGCCCATGTCCGACCGTCCCGATTCTGCCGCCCAGGCGCCCCAAGACCCGCAAACGTCTCACGGCGAGGGCCAGGCCATGTGGGGCGGGCGGTTCTCCACCAAACCCGCCGAGCTGATGCAGGCGATCAACGTCTCCATCGACGTGGACCGCCGATTGTGGGCGCAGGACCTCGCCGGATCGCGCGCTCATGCCGCCATGTTGGCCGCGCGCCAAATCATCCCAACCGAGGACGAAAAGCAAATTCAGGCGGGGCTGGAGGAGATCGAACGGGAGATTCGCGAGGGCGCGTTCCCGTTCCGACGCGAGTACGAGGACATCCACATGAACGTGGAGGCCCGCCTGCGGGAGCTGATCGGGTCCCCAGCCGGGCGGCTGCACACCGCCCGCTCGCGCAACGACCAGGTCGCGCTCGACTTTCGCCTGTGGGTACGCGACGCGTGCGACCGTACCGTTCAGCAACTCCAAGCCCTACAGCGCGCGCTGGTGAGCAAGGCCGACGCGAACGCAGACGCCTTGATGCCGGGCTTCACTCACCTTCAGCCGGCGCAGCCCGTCACCTTCGGCCACCACCTGATGGCGTACGTCGAGATGTTCGGGCGCGACGCCTCTCGCTTCTCTGACGCGCGGGTGCGGATGAACGAAAGCCCGCTGGGCGCCGCTGCGCTGGCCGGCTCGCCCTTTCCCATCGACCGTGAGCAGACCGCGAAGGCGCTAGGGTTCGATCGGCCCACCGCCAACTCGCTGGACAGCGTCTCCGCGCGGGACTTCGCCCTGGAGGCGCTGTCGGCGGCCTCGATCTGCGCCGGCCACCTGTCGCGCCTGGCCGAGGAGATCGTCATCTGGATGACGCCGCAGTTCGGCTTCGTGCGGCTTTCGGACGCCTTCACCACCGGCAGCTCGATCATGCCGCAGAAGAAGAACCCCGACGCGGCCGAGCTGATCCGGGCGAAGACGGGTCGGATCACCGGCGCCCTGGTCGCGCTGTCCACGGTCATGAAGGGACTGCCGCTCGCCTATTCGAAGGACATGCAGGAGGACAAGCCCCCGGTGTTCGAGGCCTTCGACAGCCTCGAGCTCGCGCTCTCGGCGATGGCCGGGATGGTGGCCGATATGGAGCCGGACCGCGAGCGCATGGCCGCCGCGGCCGGAGCGGGCTTCTCCACCGCGACCGACTTGGCCGACTGGCTGGTGCGGGAGCTAGGCCTGCCGTTCCGCGACGCCCACCACGTGACCGGCGCGGCCGTCAAGCGCGCGGAGCAACTCGGCTGCGGTCTCGCCGATCTGCCGCTGGCCGAGCTTCAAAGTCTGCACCCGGACGTCAACGACGGCGTGTATAAGGTGCTCAGCCCCCAAGCGTCCTGCGCGAGCCGGACGAGCTATGGGGGCACGGCGCCCGACCAGGTTCGGGCCCAAATCGCGCGTTGGAAGGAGCGGCTCGCTTGAAGACCTTGACCGTCCTGGCCTTGATCGGCCTCACCGCCGCCGGCTCGAGCCTCGCGAGCTGCGGTCGTCGCGCCGGCACGCTGGAGCAGCCCGCGCCGCTGTGGGGCGCTCGCGCAAAGGCCGAGTACGAAGCCCAGCGCGAGGCCCGCGAAGGGCCGGAGAAGACCTCGCCCGCCAGCCGCGAGCGACCGATGGACCCCGCACAGGCGCACCGGAGCATCTCGTCTCAGCCGCTTGAGGGCGGGCCGAACAACCCTCGCGGCGGCGGGCCCGCGAACTCGCCGTTCTGATCTGGCAACCTTTTGAGTAGACGCGCGTGAACCACTTCGAAGTGCGCCAGGGCGAGCTCTGGTGTGAGGACGTCAGGCTGTCAGAGATCGCCGCGGAGACCGGCACGCCGACCTACGTCTACTCCGCCGCCACCATTCGTCGTCACTTCGGGGTGTTCCGCGACGCACTTGCTCAGCACAAGGATCGTCTGGGAGAGCCGCTGATCGCGTACGCGGTCAAGGCCAATAGCAACCAGTCTGTCGTAGCCTTGCTGGCGGGCGAAGGCGCGGGCGCCGATACGGTTTCCGAAGGCGAGATCCGCCGCGCGCTCGCGGCCGGCGTGCCTGCCTCGAAGATCGTCTTCTCCGGTGTGGGCAAGACTGACCGGGAACTCGCCTTCGCGCTGGACGTCGGCGTGTACGAGATCAACGTAGAGGCCGAGCCCGAGCTTCAGAGGCTGGAGGCGATCGCCGCCGAGAAAGGCGTCAAGGCGCCGGTGTCCTTCCGCGTGAACCCCAATGTGGGCGCAGGCGGGCACGCCAAGATCACCACAGGCGGCAAAGGCGACAAGTTCGGAGTGTCGCCCGAGGAGGCGCTACGACTTTACGCCCACTCGGCCGCTTCCCCCTCTCTCGATCCCAAGGGCCTGGCGGTCCACATTGGCAGCCAGATCTCAGATCTGACGCCATTGGAGAACGCCTTCAAGGCGCTGCGCGCCCTGGCGGAGACCCTGCGGGGCGAGGGCCTGTCCGTCGAACGCCTGGACCTGGGCGGCGGCCTCGGCGTCCCCTACTTCCACCAGCCTGACCCACCTGGCCCAGACGCCTACGCTGACATGGTCGCGCGGGTGATCGGCGGTTTCGGCGTGCAGCTGTCCTTCGAACCCGGACGGCTGATTGTCGCCAATGCTGGCGTACTGCTGACGCGGGTCATTCACGTGCATGGTCGGCCCGAGACCGGGCGCCGCTTCCTCGTGCTGGACGCCGCCATGAACGACCTGGTGCGTCCTGCCATGTACGAGGCGTTCCACGACATCCGTCCGGTGACCGTGCGCGACGATGCGGCCTTCGGGGCCTACGATGTCGTCGGGCCCGTCTGCGAAAGCGGCGACACCTTCGCTCGCGATCGCACCCTGCCTGAAATGGACGAGGGCGACCTGGCCGCCTTCATGACTGCAGGCGCTTACGGCGCGGTCATGGGCAGCGAGTACAACACGCGCCCGATGGCCGCAGAGGTGCTGGTGGACGGCGCCCGATGGGCCGTGGTGCGCCGCCGCCCCACCTATGATGACATGCTGGCGCGTGAGCCCCTGGCGCCCTGGCTCTAAAAGCGGCGGAGAGCGGTGAATGAAGCGGCGTGACGTTCTTGCAGGCCTTGCCCTCACGGCCGCCGCCGCGCCGGCCCTGGCCCAAACAGCCCCAACCGTCCGAGTGCGGATAGAAACGGACAAAGGTGGCTTCACGCTGGAGCTATACCCCGACAAGGCGCCGCTCACGGTGGGCAACTTTCTGCAATACGTCGACGGGAAGCGCTACAACGGCTCGACCATCTACCGCGCGATGAAGGCGCCCGGCGCACCGCTGTTCGGCGTGCTTCAGGGCGGGCTCTTCAATGGGCCCGGCTCGCCATTGAAGCCGGTGGCGCACGAGCCGACCACCCAAACCGGGCTGAAGCACGACGACGGCGTCATCTCCATGGGCCGTTACCAGCCCGGCACCGCCAGCTCTGAGTGGTTCATCTGCCTTGGCCCAGCAGGTCACCTAGACGCACGCCCTGACGCGCCAGGCGACAACGCCGGCTTCGCCGCTTTCGGCCGTGTAATCGAAGGCATGGAGACGGTGCGCGCCATTCATGCCCTGCCGACCCATCCGACTGCAGGCCCCGAGGCCATGCGCGGCCAGATCCTGGAGCCGCCGGTAAGGATGATCAGCGCTCGGCGACTCTAAGTTCCGGCGCGTCGGACCGCGCCGGCGATCGCCGTCAAGACGCCTGCGCCAGTTCCCCTGAGGTCTCCGGGTCGAGTGCGGCCTCGAGCGCAGAGAACAGCTTTCCGATCTCGATGGGCTTGGGGACTACACCGTTTATGCCGACGGCGTGATACTCGGCCACTTGGTGGGTCATGGCGTTGGCGGTGACCGCCAGGATCGGAGTGCGGGCCCGGCCGGTCTCCGCCTCACGACGCCGGATCTCACGCGCGGCTGACACGCCGTCCATCTCCGGCATCTGGATGTCCATAAGGATGATGTCCCAGACGCCGGACTCCCAGGCGGCGACGGCCTTTCGACCATCATCGACGATCACCGGCTCAACGCCCCCCTGCGCCAGAAGGGTGCGCAGCACCAGTTGGTTCACGCTGTTGTCCTCGGCCGCGAGCACTCGCAACTGAGCGCCCTCGATCTCCACGGGCGTAGCCTCTTCAGCCGTGACCGACGCGCCGACCCGCTCGATGGGCAGGAAGACACGGAATTCAGAGCCACGGCCCGGCGTGCTTGAGGCTTCGATGTGGCCGCCGATCAACGCCAGCAGCTCGCTGCAGATGGACAGGCCCAGCCCTGCGCCGCCGTAGCGTCGCGTGTTGGACGTGTCCGCCTGGAAGAATTTGTCGAAGAGCCGCGACAAGTCCTCGGCGCCGATGCCGATTCCGGTGTCCCGAACGATCAGGCGAACACCGCCTTCGGCGCCCTCAGCCCGCACGGAAACGGCTCCCGCGTCTGTGAACTTCACCGCGTTGGCGACCAGATTATAGAGCACTTGGCGCACGCGCACCGCGTCGCCGCGGTACAATCCGGCCGCGTCCGCCGCCACATCGCAGTTCAGCGCCAGCCCCTTGTCGGCCGCGGAGGCCGCGAAGGCGTCGGTGACGCCGCGCGTCAGCGCCTCCAGATCGAACTCGCCATGGCACAGCGACAAGTCGCCAGACTCGATCTTGGCGAGGTCCAGGAGGTCGTCGAGGATCGTCATCAGGCTCTCGCCCGAGCGGCGAATGATCTCCAGCCGCTGGCGCTGAGCACGGGTCAGGCGGTCGGCGCCCAGCGCCTGGGCCATGCCGAGCACGCCGTTGAGCGGCGTCCTGATTTCATGCCCCATGGTGGCCAAGAAGCGGGACTTCATGCGGTTCGCGGCTTCAGCCAACTCCTTGTCGACCGCGGCCCGGCGAAGCTCCGCCTCCATACGCTCGTTGCGCTGGACGCTGTCGCGGAAGACCCGGAGCGAGTCGGCCAGTTGGCCGATCTCGTCCGAACGGCCGTGATCCGGAATGGGGCAGTCAAGCTTCCCCAGGGCGAGGCTGCGCAGCGCCAGCGTGATCTCGGCCATTGGACGGACGTAGCGAAGAATCAGGAACGCCATGACACCAAGAGACACCCCGACCACGAGCGCCATCAGGCTGACGAATAGGTAGAAGCGCCGCTCGGCGTCCCGCAGCTGCGCTTCCGCATGGTCCTGAGCCGCCGCAAAGGCGGCTTCGGCGACGTCGGTCAGGCGCCAGAGCGGCGGGTTAGACGCGGCAGCCCAGTCGCGGCTCTCGATAGGTGAAGGGCGGCCTTCGTTGAGCGCCGCGAGCACCGCGCGACGCTGGCGCCCGAACGCGTCGAAGTAGGCGACGCGCGCGAGGGAGGCGGCTCTTCTGACTGCGTCGGTGGCGGTAGGATGACGCGTGGCGGTCTCAAGAGAGCGCCAGCTTTCCGTGATCCGTCCGTCAAGACGCGCCAGCTCAAGGCGCAGCGCTTCGTTCGGCGGCTCCCCTTGGCCGATGGCTTGGCCGAGCAGCAGGCGGTCCGTTCCCGCAGCGGCGCGCGTGGCCCAGGCCATCGCCTTGAGCTTCATCATGTGAGCGATGAAGGCGTCGCGGCCGTCCGCTCTCGACGCGAGATCGTCCGAGACCACGGCCATGGTGTTCACGAGTTCGCTGCTGGTCCGCACCCACTGAGGACCGAGATCCTCCCCCCGGGCGGACCGGCCCCGGCGGAGCGCCGCATCGGCTTCAGCGCGGCCGACCGCGAGGGCCTCACGATTGCGAGAGATGACGCCGTGCGCGGCCGCTCCGTCGCTGCTCCGCGCCAACTTGAGCAAGGCCGACTCCAGGGCGGCGTCGGCGCGGACGCGAAGGGTCTCGATCTCGGTGATTGTCGCCTTGCTGGCCGGCTCCGGAGCGGCGAGCGCGGTGTTCACCGTTCCGCGTTCTATGCGGACCAGCTCCATCGCCTGGAACAGGTCACGCGAGACGCTGATCATCTCCAGGGTACGCGCGGCCTCGGTGCGCTGATCATGGAAATGCTTCGCACCCGTGCCCGCGGAAGCGGCCAAAGCCACACCGAGTATTGCGATCGCCGCCTGCACGACGGCGCCGATCGAAAGCGATCGCTTCACCGTTTCCCCCACAGCCACTCAGGCATCATGCACGGCAGGCGTGAGGAACAACTTAACTGTACGGAGAGCGAGAACCGTTTTGACCGGCCGCGCCTGCTGACGCCGGGTATGTCTAATCGAGGGCCGCGATGGACGGCAGCCCGCGCCAGCGCCCCGCCGCGTCGAGGCCATAGCCGACCAAGTACCGCGCCGGCGCCTCCCAGGCGACGAAGTCAGGGTCCAGCGCCCGCGCCTCCGGCCAGGGTTTGCGCGCGAAGACCGCCGTCAGGACTTCCGTGGCGCCGGCTTCTTGCGCGATCCGCTTGGCTTCCTGCAGCGAAAGACCGGTGTCGAACACATCATCCAGGATCAGCACGCGTCTGCCCGCCACCGGGCGCTGAAGGTGCGCGTGCACTTGGCAGGCGCCGCGGCTCTTCTTCTCGTCTCCGTACGACGCGAGCCACAGCGCGTCGAAGCTGAGATGCTTGCCCAGTCGCGCTAAGGCGCGGGTCAGGTCGGCGGTGAACCAGATGCCGCCCGTGAGCAGGCAAACGGCGACAGTGTCGTCGTCCACGCGGGGCGCGATCTCGGTGGCCAGCGTCGCGACGCGGTCGGCCACTTCCGCTTCGGTCAGGAGGACGGTCGGCTCAGTGATGGGCGTCGCCATGGGAGGAGGCGGATACCGCCTCCGCTACCTGGCTGTCGAGCGGGTTCGCCGCCTCTTCGACGGGTTGGGCGTCCACGGGTTCCAGTCCGACCGCCGGCCGTAGAGCCGCTGCGCCATCGCCGCCGCCCTTGGAAGCGTGAGAGCCGCCTTCGCCCTTCTTGTGATGCGCGCGCCGGGGGCCCTTGCCCTCGAAGAGAAAGTCCACGCCCACGTCGGCTGCGGTCGATTGCGGATCCGCCAGCACCGCCTTGAACAGGCGGCCCTCGCCTGGCGCGACCGGGCCCGCCGGCGGCAGGACGGTCTCGGTGGCGATAGGCTTCCCGGCCTTGTCCAGCAGGGCGACCTTCAGCGGCGGCGAGGTCCGATCCTTGGAAGTGACGTTGCGAAGGGTGCCAGTCACCTTCACCACCGGCGCGCCGTTCATCAGGGTGGGCTCGGCTTTGACGCCCTCGAAAGCCAGGCCGACGGCGTTCACGTCCACACCCACTGCGGCGTAGGCGCCCGCGGCCTGCGGCGCCAGATCGACCACGTTCTGTCGAAACAGGTAAGCGCCCGCGAATAGCGCCAGGAACGCTGCGCCGACGCCTCCCCAGAGGATCCCTGCTACGGCCGCTCGGCGCATTCGCTTCTTGCGCTCGGTCTCGGCGCGGAACGCCTTCGGCAACTCGGTGGCGGGCAGGTCGGCGGGGTCGGTGCGGAAGGTCTTTGGCTCAGTCGCGGCGGGGGCCCGGGCGATGGCGCCCTCCTCTCCATCGACGGTGAGCTCCAGGGGCTCCTCGGCGGTGGCGCGCCAGGAAGCCTTGCAGGCGGCGCAGCGCACGGTGCGTCCGCCGGACGGCAGCTTGCCGTCGTCGACGAAATAGCGCGTAGCGCACTCGGGACAGGTCAGTATCATGTCCGCCGAATCGGAGGCGATACGCCCCTTAAATGGTCTCCGATGCGGGACCCCATGTCGAGAACCGCCGCCAAACCGGCCGAACCGTCCCCGTCAAAGGATCCCGTTGTCCGGTTCGAGACCGTCGGACTGCGCTATGGGCGCGACTCCGAGGTCCTGAGGGACGTTTCGTTTACCTTGACGCGGGGCTCTTTCCACTTCCTTACCGGGCCCTCCGGCGCGGGTAAGACGTCGCTGCTGCGCCTTATTTACCTCGCCAAGCGCGCCACGCGTGGACGGGTGATGCTGTTCGGGCGCGACATCGCGGGCGTGAGCCGGCGCGAGTTGCCGGACCTGCGCCGCCGGATCGGCGTGGTCTTCCAGGAGTTCCGCCTGCTGGACCACCTATCCGTCTTCGAGAACGCCGCCCTGCCCCTGCGGGTGGCCGGGCGCAAGCCTGCTCAATACCAGCAGGACGTAGCCGAATTGCTAGCTTGGGTCGGCCTGGGCCCCCGAATGCACGCCATGGCGCCGACTCTTTCGGGTGGCGAGAAGCAGCGGCTGGCCATCGCCCGCGCAGTGCTGAACCGGCCAGAACTGCTGATCGCGGACGAGCCGACGGGCAATGTGGACGACGAGATGTCGCTGCGCATCCTGCGGCTGCTCGTCGAACTGAACCGCATGGGCACGACGGTGCTGATCGCCACCCATGACCTTGGGCTGATCGAGGCGGCAGCCATGCCGGTGCTGCGCCTGGACGCCGGTCGACTGACACGGACCGAACCGCCGCCCCAGCCCCCTCAGCCCCGCTCAGCCGAGCCCACCCTGTTCGAGGCCACGGACGAGCCGCCGCAGGAGGAAGGACCCCCGTGGTGAGCGCTCCGGTGATCGAACCACGCAAACCGGCGGGCCTGCTGCCGAACGAGGATGAGCGTGAGACGGCGCTGGTGTTCGTGGTGGCGGTGCTTTGCTTCCTCGCGTGCCTGTCGGTGCTCACCGCCATTGCGGCTAACCGGGCCGCTGAGGGCTGGGCGCGCGATTTGCGCGGGGAAGCCACGATCCAAGTGCGGCCGGGTCCGGGGGAGACGGGCGCGACCGCTGCGGCCCTCGCCGCCGAGACTCTGGCCGGGGCCGACGGAGTGATCGAGGCGGCGGCGCTGGAGCGTGAGCGGGCCGAGGAGCTGCTGCGGCCATGGCTGGGTGAAGCGGTGCTGGAGGACCTGCCGATACCGCACCTGGTGACCGTCAGGCTCGATCCCAAGCGGCCGGCGACCGCGGCGGAGCTGAAGCGGGCGCTCACAGCCGCCGGCCTCGACGCCGACGTCGACGACCACGGTCGCTGGCTGAAGGACGTGGAGCGAACAGCAGCCTCCGCGCGGCTGGCGGGCGCGGCCATTTCGCTGCTGCTGGCTGGCGCCGCCGCGGCGGCCCTGGCGTTCGCCACCCGCGCCGGGCTGACCTCAAGGCGCGAGGCGGTCGAGGTGCTGCACGTATCCGGAGCCACCGACGCGTTCATCGCAGGGCTGTTCCAGTGGCGCTACGGCAAGCTCGCGGCGCTCGCCGGCTTCTATGGCGCCCTGGGCGCCGCCTTCATCGTCGCTGCGGTGAAGCTGATCGGCGGCGGCGAGGGCTTCGGCCCGGCGCTGCCGGTCGCCTGGACGGACATTTTGGCGCTCTCGCCATGTCCATTGCTTGCCGCTACCCTCGGAGCCTTGTCGGCGCGCGTCTCGGCGCTGCGGCTTCTGGCGTCGGAAGCGCCGGCCTGAGCAAGGCCGCAATCCGAAGGCGGATCGGGGGAGAGGGGCGAGGACGCGTCCGGCTGGTCCGGCGAGCGTCGCGCCTCGGGGAGAGCGCGTGAAGACCTTGGCCGCGATCGTGATCGTGCTGCTGGCGTGGACCGCAGGGCTGTTCGCCTTCGCGTCGCGCGTGGAGCGCTCTACGCCGGCCGAGGAGCCGCCGGTCGCCGACGCAGTGGTCGCGCTGACCGGAGCCTCGGACCTTCGCATCGAGACTGGCGTGAACCTCCTGGCCCAGGGCAGAGGGCGGCGCCTGCTGGTGTCGGGCGTTCATCCGGACGTCACCCGTGCGGACCTGCAGGCGGTGGCCCACGCCTCGTCCAGGCTTTACAACTGCTGCGTCGATCTCGGTTTCGACGCTACCGACACCCTGGGCAACGCGCAGGAGACCGCCGCCTGGGCTCGGGCCAAGTCGTTCGGCAGCCTCGTGGTCGTGACGTCGGACTACCACATGCCGCGGGCGTTGCTGGAGCTGCGCGGGGCCCTTCCCGAGGCCGAGCTCTACGCGTACCCAGTAGTGACGCCGTCGCTGGACGCGCGCCGCTGGTGGCGGACGTCCAGCGGCGCTCGGTTCATGACGCTCGAGTACTGCAAGTACCTTGTGGTCCTGGCGCGCGAGAGCGTTCTGGCGCTCGGCCGCCGGCTTGACCGCACCGAGGCGGCGGAGACCGTGAAGCAAGCGGTGCCCGACGCGGTGATTGACGACGCCGCGAGCGGCCTACGGAAGAAGACCTCGTGATAGTTCTACGCTCGCTCGCCTACACCGTCTGGCTCTACGGTTCGATGGCCGTCTGGGGCATCCTGCTCTCGCCGGCGCTCCTGGCGCCGCACAAGACCACGATGGTGTTCATCCGAGCCTGGGCGAGGGCTCAGCTCTGGGGCTTGCGCGTCATCTGCAACGTGCGGGTGGAGTTCCGCGGGCTTGAGCATCGCCCGAACGGCGCAGCGCTCATCGCCGGCAAGCACCAGGGCATGCTGGACGTCATTGTGCCCTTCGTCCTCTTCGATGATCCCGCCGTGGTCATGAAGAAGGAGCTGATGGCGCTCCCCTTCTTCGGCTGGTTTGCGGCCAAGGCGAAGATGATCTCCGTCGATCGCGAGGCGCACGCCACCGCCTTGAAGCAGTTGGTGCGCGACGTCCGCACGCGAATGGAGGCCGGCCGTCAGATCGTGATCTTCCCGGAAGGGACGCGCACGGCGCCAGGCGCCGAGCCCGACTACAAGCCAGGGGTCGCGGCGCTGTACCGGGATATAGAGGCGCCCTGCACACCGATGGCCACCAACTCCGGCCTGTGCTGGCCGGCGCATGGCTTCATCCGTCGCCCGGGCGTGGTCGTCTACGAGCTGCTGGAGCCGGTGCCGGCGGGCCTCAAGCGCGGCCCATTCATGGCCGAGCTGCAGCGGCGGATCGAGGACGCCTCGAACGCCCTGCTGCCCTAGAGGCGGATCACGCCTCGTTCGCCGCGAAGGTCGCCATGGCGTCAAGCACCAGGCGGTTCTGCTCGGGGGTGCCGATGGTGATGCGCAGCGAGTCCGGCAGGCCGTAATTGCCCAAGGCCCGCACGATCAGTCCGTGCTTCTGTAGCCAGTGATCCAGCGCGCCTGCGCGCTCAGGACTGCCCAAGCGCACCATGACGAAGTTGCCGGCCGACGGCAGAACCTCGTAGCCGTGGCCCCGCAGCTCTTGAATCAGACGGGGGCGCTGCTCCGTGACAAGGTCGCGCGACCGCCGCTGATGCTCGAGGTCCGCCAGCGCCTCGACGGCCGCGACCTGGGCGGGAATGTTGACGTTGAAGGGCAGGCGGATGCGCTCCACCGCTTCCGCCACGGCGTGTGGTGCATAACCCCAGCCCACCCGCAGCGCCGCCAGCCCATGAATCTTGGAGAAGGTGCGAGTGACGACGAGGTTCTCGCTGTCCCGCGCAAGCGGCAGTGCGCTCGCCCAGGTCGGCTCGGTCACGAACTCGGCGTAGGCCTCGTCGACCACGAGGATGACCCGTTTGGGCAACTCGGCATGGAGTCGCGCGATTTCCTCCGCCGTGTTCCAGGACCCCGTCGGGTTAGACGGGTTGGAGACGAAGACAATCCGTGTGCGGTCGTCCACCAGCGCCAAGACCGCATCAACATCGACGCGGAAGTCCGGCTCGGGGGCCAGGCGCACTTCGGCCTGGGCCGCCTTTGCGCTGATCCGGTACGCCAGGAAGCCGTACTGCCCGGTGATCATGTTGTCGCCAGGCTCAAGGTAGGTCTGATTCAGCAGCGAGAAGACCTCGTCCGACCCTGCACCGAAGATCAGCCGATCGCTCTCAAGATCAAAGGTGGTCGCCACCGCGTCGCGCAGCTTGGACGCACGGCCCTCCGGATAGACGTGCAGGAGTCCGGAAGCCTGCAGGTAGGCCTCGCGCGCCCGTTCGCTGACGCCCAGCGCGTTTTCATTGGAGGATAGCTTGGTGGGCGTCTCAACGCCTTCGATCTTGGCCTTGCCGCCCACATAGGGGGCGATGTCGAGGATGCCGGGCTTGGGCGCCGGCGTGGAGCGATCGGTCATCAGGCGTTCCTGTGGCGCGCCGAACGGCGCGCGTGTCAAAGGTCGAACGCGGTGGGCGCGGCGCCGATCACGCCGGTGAGGCGGCCCGGCGCGCGGGCCAGCCGCTCGTCATGAGCCTGCACATAGCCGAGCAGGCCGAACAGCTTCAACCCGCCGGCCTCCGCTAGGGGGCGCGCCGCCAACCCGTCCTGGCCGAGCGCCTGCTCGATGGCGGTGACGGACTGTGGCGCGTCAGTGACCCAGTAGGTCTCGTCCCCTCCAGTGGGCTCCACCGACACGTCGCCAATGGCGAAGGCGCCGGTCGCGCCGTCGGTCGAGAGCTCCGGCAGGGCCGAGAAGATGCGCACCTTGGGCTCGGCGAGGAGGCGGCCCCACCACGCCGAGTTGGGCTCCAGCGGCAACACTGCGACCGCGCCGGGCGGGCGGGCGGCGACGATGGCCTCCTCGGCGGTGTTGGCGCGGCGAATAGGCGGAGCGTCACCGAAGCGCTCCCGAGCCAGCTCCAGCGTGCGTGACGGGTCCTTCCCGCCCCAAACCGTCAGCGCGAAGCCGCCCTGCAGCCAAAGGTTCTCGCCCATGAGCTCGCGCCAGACGCGTGTGACCAGGCGTGCGGTCGAAGGGCCGCGGTTGGCGATCCGGGCTCTGAGCAGCGCAGCCTCGCGCGCGGCGTGCACACCCGGAGGGGCGCCGATCAGGCGCTTGGCCTCGGCGACCTCGCCCGCCAGGGCGGACCGCTCGCCGATCAGGCGAAGCAGCTCAGCGTCGATAACGTCGAGGCGGCGGCGCACCTCGAGAAGCGGATCCTGGGTCATGGGCGCGCCGACCATAGGGCCACGCGCCCTGAGAGCAAGCACACGAACGCCAGGGCTTCAGTAGATCTTCGGCGCAGGGGCCAAACGGATGGGGCCAATCCGGCTCTCCCCTTCCGCGAACGTCACCGGCAGGTCGGCGGACCCGCTCAGGCCGCCTCGGGCCGTGGCGAGCGCCGCCGCCGCGCCGGCCGCACCCATGCCGACCTCTGGTGCGCGCCCCAACGCCAGCAACGCGGCGGGCCCGCCCTTCAAGCTGAGCTGGGCCTGCCCCACCAGTCGACCCTGAGTGCTCACGGTGAGCCGCGAAGACCTTACTGCCGCCATCGTGTCGCCGGCGGAAGCTTCGCCCTGAACATCCGCCAGCGCGCCGCCCGCGGCGCTCCAACTGGCCACCACCTGGCTCCAGCTGCCGTCGCCGAAGCGGTCGGTCGCGGTCACCGTGCCCGCCCAGCGCGTGTCGAGCGGCTCTCCACCCGCGATCCAGTTCAGCACGCCCTCGGGGCGCCCCTTCCCGTCCTCGATCTGGAACAGAAACTCCGCCTGATTGGCGGCGCCCGCCTTGGGCCGCAGATAGGCTTCGATACGCTTGGCCTCAGTCAGATAGAACGGCTCGGCTCCCGCCGCTGGCGTGAACACCGGCTCGTACCACTCCATCGCCAGCCGCGGGATGGGCTGGGAGGCGCCCGCAAGGCTCGCGCGGATCACACGGCCGGTCACCTTCACGTCACCCTTTGCGCCGCGCGTCAGCGTCAGGCCGTCTGGCGCGGACATGACCCAGTGGCCCAGCGCATAGGCATAGGCCTCCGCCCCGAGGACGGGCGCGGCGAGCGCGTGACCGGATGGAGCCGCGATGCGGAAGTCGCGAAATCGGAGATAGGTCCGGAACGGATAGCCGCCGACCTGCCGATGGCTCCAACTCACCTGATAGCCGGCGCGGCGCAGATCCTGCGCCATCGCGTCCGTTCGCGCCTCAGCTTGGCGAGCCACGTAGAACCACCAGCCGCTCCAGGCGAGCGCCACCAGGAGGATCAGAAGAAAGAGCAGCCGGATACCGCCGCCGCGTCGCTTCTTGGTCGTATCGGTCATCGGCCTATCAAGCTCGGGAGCCGGCGAAAGGTTCTCCTATAGCGGCTGAAACCTCAGCCGTTGAGGAAAGCCTGCGTGGCCTCCACCGCCTCGACCAGGCCGACGCGCTCGACCTCGACCCCGTCCGGCAGGCCGGCGAAGAGGCGGGTTGGAGCAGCCGCATCCAGGAGTACGAACACGCCCTTGTCGTCGGCCCGCCTGATCAGCCGGCCGAACGCCTGCGCCAGACGGGCGCGGGCGATCGCGTCATCGTAGGAACGCCCGCCGAACCGCTCGCGCCTTGCCTTGTGCAGGAGATCTGGCCGGGGCCACGGCACACGATCGAAGGCCAGCAACCGCAGGGATCGGCCGGGCACGTCCACGCCATCGCGGATCGCGTCGGTGCCAAGCAGGCAGCTGTTCTCTTCGGCTCGGAAGATGTCGACGAGCGCGCCGACCTCCAGCGGGTCCACGTGCTGGGCGTACAGGGGCAGCCCCTTGGCCGCGAGCGGAGGCCCCAGTTGTTCGTAGACGGTCTTCAGCCGACGAATGGCGGTGAACAGGCCAAGGCCGCCGCCGCCGGCCGCCAGGAACAACTCGCGCATGGCGGCGGCGACCTGGCGGGGGTCGTCGCGGGAAACGTCGCTGACGACGAAGACTCGCGCCTGGGTCGCGTAGTCGAACGGCGATTCGAACCGGGCCTGCCGCGGCGGATCGGCGAGCCGCGCAGCTCCCGTACGCAGACGCGCGAGCTCGAAGGGATCGTCCGCGGCCTGGTCGGTCAGGGTGGCGCTGGTCACCAGCACCCCGTGCGCCGGGGCGATGACCGCCGCTTCCAGGGGAATGGTGGGGTCCACCCAATGGCGGCGGAGCGCCGCGTCCACGACCCTTCCGAAAGCGAACTCAGCCGACAGCCAGTCTACGAAGTCCGGGTCGTCCTCGAGGGCCTCGTCGTCCAGGGCCTTCAGCATGGCGCGCCACGCCGGCAACGTCATGCGGGCCCGCCGGTCCAAGCCCCTGAGCGCGCCTTCGATTCGGGCGCGCTGAGCGGTGTCGAGCTCGGCCGCCTCGTCATCGAGGATGTCCTCCAAGTGCCGGGCGAGCGCCAGCAACGGCGCTTCCACGGCCGCGAGCGCGCGGGCCGCCGCCGGCGCGGTCTCACGCACCGCGTCTGTGGTGGGACGCACTGCGCACTCCAGCCCCAGATCCTGACCGGTCGACGATGTGCGGGCGCGCAGCTGCTCCAGAGCGGCGGCGAGAAAGTGCTCGATCGGCCCGATCGGATTGATCTCGCCCGACGGCGGCGCGATGCGCCCGGACCACCCTTCGCCGGGCAACTGGGCGGCTGCACGGATGACGTCCATGAGGGCCCGCTGGGCGTCTTCGCGGTCCTGCACCAATTCGCTTAAGCGCTGCTCAAGCCCACGGCCGCGTCGGCCCCGCCCCTCCGGGCCGCGGATCCACCGCCGCAGCTCGGCCGCCTCCTGTCCGGAGAGGCAGGCGGAGAAGGCGCTGTCGGCTGCGTCGAACAGGTGATGGCCCTCGTCGAAGACCACGCGCTTGAACGCGGTCGTCTCGCCGTCCGCCTTCTGTCCGCGAGCGTTGCGCGCGCCGTCGAAGGCGGCCTGACTCATCACCAGGGCGTGGTTTGCGACGACGAGGTCAGCGCGTCGGGAAGCGCGGATCGTCTTCTCGACGAAGCAGGTGCGGTAGTGCGGGCAGGCGGCGTGAACGCACTCGCCGCGCCGGTCCACGAGGTTGCCCGCCGACGCCTGGGCCGACGCGCCGATGCTGAAGAGAGCGGGAAGCCAGCCGGGGAAGTCGCCGCCAGTCATGTCCCCGTCCCGCGTGGCCGCGGCCCAGCGGCTGACCAGGCCGACGCCGACTGTGTCCGCGGTCCCGAGCGCGGAAGCCTGCACCATGTCCTGCAGGTTCAACAGGCAGAGGTAGTTCTCGCGTCCCTTGCGCACGACCGTCTTCTTGGCGCGCACCGCCGGGTCCGGCCAGATGGCCGCGCTCTCCCGGTCGATCTGGCGCTGCAGAGCGCGGGTGTAGGTTGAGACCCATACGGCCGGGCCGTTCCGCTCTGCCCAAACCGACGCAGGCGCCAGGTAGCCAAGTGTCTTGCCGACCCCTGTGCCGGCCTCAGCTAGAAGGACGCGTGGCTGGCCTTCACGGTCGCGCGGGCGAAAGGCGTGGGCGACCTCGCCTGCGAAATCCGCTTGGCTGGGGCGTGCTTCGTCCAGACCCGCGCGCCCGAGCAGAGCCTTGAGGCGCTCCTGAGCATCCTCGGGTTCGACGGGCCGGCTGCCCGGCTCGCCGGATGGAGGCTGATCCTCCCATTCGGCAAGGCGGGTCCAGACGTCCATCCCGGACCCGCGATGCTGGCGGGAGCGGACCGGTTGAGACCACAGTGCGGAGACGACTGCAGGTCCCCAGGCCCAGCCGGCTCGATCCAGGGTCTCGGCGAGCTGCAGCGCCTCCTCCCGGTTCGGCCATGGGATCTCGGCCACCTCCTCCAGCAGCAGTCGCGCGCTCTCGCGCAGCGCGGCGGCCTGCGCCTCTACGGTGCGGGGCTCTGGTAAACCAAGCGCGAGCGCAAGACCGGTCGGCGATGGTGCACAGAACCGCGCCGGGCGCACGAAGGCGAACAGCTCCAGCGCATCCAACAGGGTGCGCGAGCGGGGCGGCTGGGCGAGGTTCAGCCGACGGGCGGTCAGGCCCGCGTGAGCGACGATAACCGGCCCCGTTTCGAACAGACGCACGGCGGCGCTGCGCGGCACCGCGCGCGGACCGCGCTCATCCGCGATCGCGCCCGCGCCAGGAGGTACGGCAAGCGCTGGAGGAACGCCCCCGCTCAGGGACGTGACGGCGCTCTCCGCCAACGGGAAGCCATCGTGACTCACCGGTGCAATCTAGGGCGCCAAGGGAGAAAACGGAACGAGAACGCGGCGCCAGGACGCAGCGTGCGAAGCAGGCTGAAACAGAAGAAGAACATGCTATAGGGCCGACGATGGACGGCGCCGCCCCTCTCCTGCTCCCCGCCAAGTTTGAGGCCTGGTTCGCCGAGCGGGGCTGGCGCCCGCGGCGGCACCAGGTGGAGATGGTGCAGAAGGCGCGCGAGGGCCGCCACGTCCTGCTCATGGCGCCGACAGGCGGCGGCAAGACGCTGTCGGGCTTTCTGCCGAGTCTCATCGACCTGGCGACGCGGCCGCCGCGCAACGATCCCGTCCCGCCGGGAGTCCACACCCTCTACCTGTCGCCGCTGAAGGCCCTAGCGGTGGACGTGGAGCGCAACCTGCTGGCGCCGATCCGCGAGATGAAGCTGGGGGTCACGGTGGAGAGCCGCACAGGAGACAGCTCCGTCGCCAAGCGGCAGCGCCAGCGGCAGCACCCGCCTGACATCTTGCTGACCACACCTGAGCAGCTGGCGCTGTTCTGCGCCTGGGACGGCGCGCGGGCCTACTTCGCCGATCTGAAGACGGTGATCCTGGACGAGATCCATGCGGTGTGGCCGTCCAAGCGCGGCGACTTGCTGGCGCTCGGCCTGCAGCGGCTCCAGTCGTTCGCGCCCGACCTGCGACGGGTCGGCCTATCGGCCACGGTGGATGATCCGGACCTGATCCGCCGCTGGATGTCCCCGGGCGACGCGCCGGTCGACACGGTGCAGGGAGAGCCCGGTCCGCCGCCGCAGGTGGAAGTGCTGGTCTCTGGCGGTCATGTCCCTTGGATGGGTCACACCGCCCAGCACGCCATCGCCGACATCTACGAGTTGATCCGGCAGTCCCGCACGACGCTCGTCTTCGTGAACACCCGCTGGCAGGCCGAATTCGCCTTTCAAGAGCTGTGGGCGATCAACGACGAGAACCTGCCCATCGCTCTCCATCACGGCAGCCTCGCCGCTGAACAGCGTCGCAAGGTGGAGGCGGCGATGGCGCGCGGCGACCTACGCGCCGTCGTCTGCACATCAACGCTCGACCTCGGCATCGACTGGGGCGACGTGGACCTCGTCATCCAGTTGGCTGCGCCGAAAGGCTCCTCGCGCTTGGTGCAGCGGATCGGCCGGGCCAACCACCGACTGGACACCCCTAGCCGGGCGATCCTTACGCCGGCCAATCGTTTTGAGGTGCTCGAGTGCGAGGCCGCGCGTGCGGCCGTCGCTGAGAACGCGCTGGATGGTGAAGTCTGGCGCAATGGCGCCTTCGATGTGCTGGCCCAGCACGTCATGGGCGTCGCCTGCAGCGAGCCCTTCGCGGCGGACGACCTCTACGCGGAGGTGATCCAGGCAGGTCCGTACAAGGACCTCTCCCGCGGCGACTTTGACGACGTGGTCGCCTTCGTCTCGGACGGCGGCTACGCGCTGCGCACCTACGATCGCTTTCGCCGCATCGTTAAGGGGCGTGACGGCTTCTGGAAGGTCCGGAACGCTCAGTTGGCCCAGCGCCACCGCATGAACGTGGGCGCGATCCACGCTGCTGGCACGCTGAACATCCGCGTCGGCGGCTCAAAACGCGGCGGTCCCGGTCGCAAGATCGGTGAAGCCGAGGAGTTCTACTTCGAGCAGCTGACGCCGGGCGACACCTTCATCTTCGGCGGCTCCGTCTGGCGTTTCGACGGCATCCGCGGGATGGACGCGCTGGTTAGTCCGTCCACAGACAAAGAACCGAAGGTGCCGAGCTGGGGCGGGTCGAAGTTCCCGCTCTCGACCTACCTCGCATTGCGGGTGCGCCGCATGATTCACGACGAGGCCGGCTGGGAGCGGCTGACCCCCGACGTGCGTGAGTGGCTTGAGATCCAGAAGCGCCGCTCGGTCATCCCCGGACCCGAAGATATGCTGGTGGAGACCTTCCCGCGAGGACGGCGGCACTACCTGGTCTGCTACCCCTTTGACGGCCGCATTTCGCATTCGACGCTAGCCATGCTGCTGACGCGGCGGCTGGAGCGCGCCGGAATCGGACCTCTCGGCTTCGTCGCCACGGACTACGGCCTTGCGATCTGGTCGGTGCGACCGATGGACCGACTCGATTTCGACGAACTCTTCCAGGAAGACATGCTTGGGGACGACCTGGAGTCCTGGCTGGATGAAAGCTTCATGATGAAGCGGACCTTCCGCCAGTGCGCGACCATCTCGGGCCTGATCGAGCGCCGCGTTCCGGGCATGGAGAAGACTGGGCGGCAAGTGACCTTCTCCACGGACCTGATCTACGACGTGCTGCGCCGCCACCAGCCTGATCACCTGCTGCTCCGCGCCGCACGCGCCGACGCCGCCACCGGCCTGCTGGACGTGGCGCGCCTCGGCCGTCTGCTGAACCGCGTCCGCGGCCGCATCGTGCACGCGGACCTCGCGCGCGTGTCGCCATTCGCAGTGACCGTGATGCTGCAGATCGGCAAGGAGCGTGTCGCTGGAGAGACCCACGAAATGATCCTGGACGACCAGGCCGAAGCCCTGATCGCAGAGGCCATGTCATGAGCCGCGCCAGCGCCCGACGATCTGAGCCCCTGCCGACGCCGGCCTGGAGGTCAGATTGTGGTGGGATGAGCCTGCGCCTGAACGGCGCTGCGGCGGTGCTGCGCTGCTCCGGCGCTCTCTGGCTTCCGTCTTCGGGAATGCTGGTCGTCGCCGACCTGCACTTCGAGAAGGGCTCCGCCTATGGCGTCCGAGGGCAGTTGCTTCCGCCCTACGACACACGCGCGACGCTGGAGCGACTGGAGCGGGAGATCGCGGCGGTGCGACCGCACACTCTGGTGTTCCTGGGCGACAGCTTCCATGACGGGGAGGGCGAAAACCGCCTCGACGCGGACGACTTTGCCCGGCTGGCCGCGCTGGCTGACGAGCGTGCGCTGGTTTGGATCGTCGGCAATCACGACGCCGATGGGCCGCGTCGGCTGCCGGGACGGGTCGCCGAAACGCTAGAGATCGACAGCCTGACGCTGGTGCACGAACCGCAGCCGGGCCTCCAGCCGGGTGAGGTGGCCGGACACCTGCATCCGAGCGCAAAGGTGATCGCCTATGGCCGGGCCGCCCGCAGCCGCTGCTTTCTTACGGACGGCGAGCGTCTGATCCTGCCAGCCTTCGGGGCCTACGCGGGCGGCCTGAACGCCTGTGATCCCGCCTTCGCGGGGCTGTTCGCCCGCCCGCCTGTCGCCGCAGCGCTCGGCAGGGACAGGGTGCACGCCATCAGCTGGTCAAGACTCTGCGCCGATTGATCAGCTGCGCCTCAGAACGGTGGAGGCCACCCACCCGCTGACCAGCGCTATGGCCACAGACGCGAAGCCGTACAGCCACGGGCTAGTCTTAGCGAAAGCGTAAAGCGCGCGCTCCAGCCCCACCTTCTGCACTTGGAGTGTCCGGCGACGCACAGCGACGGGCTCCCCCTCCTGAAAGAGCCAGACCTCCGTCTCGTAACGGCCGATCGGGGCCTCCGCCGGCAGACGCACCTCCGACCGGAACAGGCCCCGGTCGACGAAGCGGACGCCTTTGGGATCCACGTCGTAGAGGTCGGCGTCCTCCTTCAGCCGGATCACCGCGCGGCGCCAGTCCAGGTAGTCGGCGCCAAGCCGGCTGACGACCACGTCCCGCACGCCGTAGCGGGTCTCTACGCGCGCCTCCGTGGGCGCCGCGATCTTCAGGTGGTCCACCCCGATGCCAAGACGGCGCAACGAGCCAAAGTCGGCGATGTCCTGCAGCGGGCGGCTTGAGGCGGCCATGTAGAAGCCCGGAGCGCCTTCGAACACCACCGGCCGGCTGTTCGCCCACACGCCGGCGACCTGCACCTTGCGCACCACGCGGAGCGGCTGCACCGGTCCACGCACGACGACCACGACGTCGGGCGGCGGACCATCAGGGTTGTAGACGGCCCCGTACAGCACGATGCGCGCGCCGCGGAACGCCGAGTTCACGCGCACCTCCGTCTCAGTCAGAGCGGCGGAGACGGCTGTCTCCGGTGGAGGACTGGTGAGCTCGACCATCAGCCGGCCCCCGGCGCAAAGGCGAAGAGTTCGCGCGGCGGCACGAACAGGCCAAACCCCATACGCAGGCCGACCAGCAGCACGATCAGGCCGAGCACGGCCCGCAACTCCTCCGCCCGGAAACGCCCTGAGAAGCGGGCGCCGTACTGGGCGCCGACGACTCCGCCGGCCAGCAGGATCGTCGCCAAGACAATGTCGACGGTCTGGTTACGGCCGGCCTGCAGGACTGTGGCGATGGAGGTGGTGATGATGATCTGGAACAGGCTGGTCCCAACCACGACGCCCGCAGGCATGCGCAGCAGGTAGATCATGGCCGGAACCAGGATGAAGCCGCCGCCCACGCCCATGATCGCCGACAGCACGCCGACGAACAGACCGAGCGCGAAGGGTGGGATGACGCTGATGTACAGGCGCGAGGCGGGGAAGCGCATCTTGAGCGGCAGGCCGTAGAGCCACACCGGCCGGCGTTCACGCCGTGGGCCATGGGTTTCGCCCCGGCGACGGCGCAGGATCGTTTGAAGGCTTTCGCTCAGCATCAGGGCGCCGATCACGCCCAGAAAGATGAGATAAGACAGCGAGACAACGAGATCGGCCTGACCCAGCAGGCGCAGGAGCCGGAAGATTTCGACGCCGACGAGCGCGCCGACCGCCCCACCGGTCGCCATCACCCCGCCCATGCGAAAGTCGACGGCGCGTTTGCGGCCATAGGAGATCACGCCGGAGACCGAAGAGGCGACCACGTGGTTCGCCTCGGAGGCCACGGCGACGGGCGAAGGAATGCCCATGAAGACGAGTATCGGCGTCATCAGGAAACCGCCGCCGATACCAAACAGGCCGGAGACGAATCCGACCGCCGCGCCCAGAGCCAGCAGCAAGGGCGCGTTGACCGAGACCTCGGCGATCGGGAGGTAGATGTCCACGCTCTACCTCCTTCCCCGGTCAGGGCGGAGGAAGCAAGCGGGACCGGCCCGGCTCACCGCGAGGCGAGCGCCGTGGACTCCTCCAGCCGAGGATGGAATCGCGAGGCGGCGCGCTCGACCGCCGCGCGCTGTTCAGCCGAGAGCTCGGCCCGGACGGATTCAGCGCCGCTGCGCGCGTCGACGTCCCCCGATCGGCTGGCGATCAGGTACCAGCGATAGGCTTCGGCGGGGTCTACGGGCACGCCGTAGCCCTGCTGATAGAGGCGCCCGAGGTTGTACTGACTGTCGACTAGCCCCGCCTCCGCCGCTTTGCGGAACCATTGCGCCGCAAGCGGCAGGTTCTTAGTCCCGCCGACGCCGTCGAAGTAGAATAGGCCGAGGTTGTGCATGGCCCGGCGCTCGCCCGCCTGAGCGGCGCGCTCCGTCCAGCGCCGCGCCTCCACCGGGTCCCGCTTCAGGCCCGCGTCACCAGTCTCGTAGAGCTTGGCCAAATGGAACTGGGCTGGTCCATGGCCGAGGTTGGCGGCGCGCACCAGGGTGTCGACTGCGCCGTCCTCACCCTTCTCGAGCTTGGCTGAGGCCTCTGCATACAGGGCCGCGGCGTCGACGGCGGCTTGGCTGGAGCCGCCCTCGTCCGTCAGCGGCTCTGCGACCGCGACCGCGGCCATGGGCGCGGCGCCGGCCGTAGCCGCGGGGTCGTCCGTGCTCGGCGCGGCGTCGCCCGGCTCCAGGAAGATCTTGTAGTAGCCGACACCCGCACCGGTGATGCTGGCGGCAAGCGCTGAGGCGAGCATCGCCTTCTTGACCGTGTTGTCGGGCTTCTTCTTGCGGCCGAGCTTCAGCGAGAAGCCGCCCTTCTTGTCTTCGATGTCGGCCCGAACGCCGAGCCGGGCCGCGGCGCGCGCCGCCTCCACCGCCTCGCGCGTCGTCAGCGGCGCTTCGGTCATGGCAGGGGCGGCCGGCTTAAAGGCAGGTTCGCCGTATACGTACTCGGTCGTGTCGTCGAAGGAGTCGCCGCTGGCGAGTTCGTCCGCCAAATCATGGGCAGGTTCGGCGAGGCTCGGCTGGGGCGGAGCGGCCTGAGGAGCCGGCGCCATGACGGTGTCGTCGTCAAGGTCGTCCAGCGCGCCCGCGTTGTCGTCGAAAAGGGGGTCGAAGCTGCGGGTCGCAGGGAAGCCTTCGGCCGGGGCGGCTGGGAAACCGGCCGGGGGGAAGCCGGTCTGCGCCGGATAGGTCGGTTCGTCCCAGGCTTCTCGCGCCGTCGGGGCAGGCTCGGGACGGCGGGTCGCCTCCGTCACGCGCTCCTCCAGGCGCGCGCGCGCCTCCTCGAGGAGTTTGGCTGTGCGCTCCTCGCTCTGACGGATGCGGTCGGACAGCTCGGCGGCGGTCCGGTCGGAGCGGGCGTCGATCTTGTCAGCCGCGCGGGCGACACGCTCGCCGATGTCGTCGATGGCGAGAGCCGCTCGGCGTTCCGAGGCGGCGATGCGCTCCGCCAGCCGCTCGCTGATCTTGTTGATCTCGCCGCCCAGCCGCTCCAGCGCCTCGGCATGTGCGCCGTCCATGCGTCGCAGGCGCTGTTCCATGGTGTCGGCCATGCGCGCGACGTCGCCGCTGACCTGGCGCGCCATGCCTTCGCTCTCGCGCTGCACCGCGGTCATTCGGCCATTCAGATTCTCGGCGATGCGCACAACTTCGGCGCCCATCCGCTCGATGGCGCCGGCGGAGCGGCGCTCGGCCGCGGCGACCTGGCTGGCGAGATCGCTCAGCGCGCGATCCATGCGCTGGACCTTGCCGTCGGCGATGTCCGCGACCTTGCCGACGAGTTCGGCCCGGACCTCTTGGAAGCGCGCCGATAGCTCCTCTGCTAGTCCGCGCAGGCGCTCTTCGCCGCCCGTCACTGTGCCTTCGGCCGCGCGTAGACGGTCGTCCAGACTGGCGAACGAGCCTTCCAGCGCGCGGATGGCGCTAGAGGTCTGCGCTTCGGCCTTCTCCAACCGCTCGGCGATGCGAGCCACCACGCTGTCGACCAGCATGGGCGCGTCGGGGCCGCCACGCTCGGTGCGTTCGACACGGCGGCCGAGGTCGGCCATCTCGTCGCGCATCTCTGTGAGCGCGGCGCGCGTGCGAGCGTCGCCTTCGTAGAGCTGGTTGGCGATTTTGCCGAGCGCCGTCTCCATCGCCTTAGAAGCCTCAGCGGCTCGCGCGGCGGTTTCGTCGCGCTCCAGACGTTGCAGGCGTTCGGCGTTGTGGCGCAGGTCGTTCTCGATCACGCCCAGGCGATGGCCCACGTCGCTCTGGTCACGCGACTCGTCCTCGAAGCGGGCCAGCAGGCCTGCGACCGCTTGGTTCACGCCGCTGACCGCAAGGGTGGAGCGTTGCTCGGCGGCTTCGATGCGGTTGGACAGAATCTCCAGCGCGCGAGTGATGCGGTCCGTCTCGTCTTCGGCGCCATAAGCGTCGTCCAGGCGGCGCGATCGCGCGCGGCGGTCGCCGCCCGGCCATGCCTGAGACCGGCGCGGCATTGGCGTGACGACGTCTTCCTCGTCGCCCTCCATGATCATCTGGTTCAGCCACTCGCCCAGCGTCATGCCGGAGCGACGGGCCAGGTCCTTTGCGACCTCACGCGCCTTAGGGTCGATCCCCTTGACGCTCCACGGTGCGCCCGCCGCACTCATGCGAATCTCTCCCAGCCGACATCTGGGACGCTAGAGGCCGACTGCTAGCGTGTAAACGCGGCGTTAACCCCAACATGTAGGGCCAAGTGACTCATCTGTGGATGACTCAGGCCCTTCACTGATCACACTGGGTCAATCTTGGTTAACAGGTCATGAAAGGTTAACGGCCAAGCTACGACTTGCCCGGTCCGCGGCCATGGCCCATCTGCCGTCCACCATGAGTTGGACCGCCACCCTCGTCTGTCTTGGTGTCGCTGTTTCGCTGGCTGTTTTATGCGGCTGGCGCGGCGCGCGAGCGCCCGACCTTCATCGCGGGCCACGCATGGTCCCGTATCGGATGCTGATGGTGCTCGCCTCGGCCTGGGCGCTGCTCATGCTGGTGCACCTCGTGAACCTGATGGGGATCACGACAGGGCGGTGACGGTCTCGGGGGCGGCAGCCGGCGCATCGGCCTTCGATTTCCGGCCGCGCTTGGCCAAGCCCGCCACCCCGCCGGAGCTCATCAGTCCGACGTCGGCCAGCACCAGCGGGATCGCCCACTTGTGCGGCGCGGCCACGTAGCGCGGCTGCCAGACCGGGTCGTACTTGTCCTTGTACCGCCGCACGCCCTGGAAGTTGTAGAACTCCTCGCCGCGCTCGAACACGAGCCGACCGACGCGGGTCAGCGCCGGGGCTAGGCGGCGGTCGCTCAGCCCCGCAAGCGGCGCGCTGCCGAACTCGAACGCCTCGTACTCCTGCGCTTTGGCCCAGAGCAGCAGCTCGACGAACAGGTAGTCCATGATGTTACGCGGCGCGTCATCGGCATAGCGCATCAGGTCCATCGAGAGCGCGCTCTTGTCGTGCGCGGTCCAGAGGGTCGCGAAAGCCACGATGCGGCCCTCGAATCGCACGATGGCGCATGGGAACTCGGCCACGTAGCGAGGCGAAAAGCCGCCAAGGGTGAAGCTCTTCTCACCGCCCGCATGCGCCGCCAGCCAAGCGTCCGAGATCGCCTGAAGCTGGGGCATCAGCGGCGGCACGGCTTCTCGAGGAAGCACCTCGAAACTCGCACCGGACTCGGCCGCCTTCCGCCAGTTGCGGCGCAGCACCTCGCGACGGCGGCCCGACACGGAGAAGTTCTCCAGCGGCACGATCGCGAACTCGCCGATCTTCTGGATGCTGAAACCCATTTCGACGAGGTCGGGCAGCAGCTCGGGACCGATCCCGTAGACGCTGGGGCGGGCCGCGTGGGCGTCCGCCAGCTCCCGGAAGCGCCAGAGCAGCTCCGTGCGTTCGGACTGACGGCCGACGGGCGGGCCGATCGCGACCCACGAACGTCCGCGCACCCCGAACATGAGGAAGCTCTGGCCTGACGCCGAGAACAGGAAGCGCTTGTCACCGAGCAGCGCCAGGTTCGCTTCGGGCGAGGGATCCTCCGCGCTGGCGAGAATCGCACGGACCCGGTGCAGGTCAGGATCGTCGTCGCCCACGACACGGGGCGTGGCCGGGGTCACGACCAGGCGCCAGATCCCGAAGGCGAGGGCCAGCACGCCTGCGCCCGCCGTGGCCCGGATGGCGCGGCCTGCGTCGTCTTCGGCCAGCACCCGCCACCAGAGCTCGTCGCGAGGCGCCGCTTGATGAAAGCTCCACCAGCCCAACATGCCGACGCCCGCGACAAGGACGAGCGCCGACACGATCCAGCCGGGGGTCACCTCCATCCGCGAGAGCGCCGCGTGTCGATCAAAGGCGGGGCGGCAGCCAAGCAGCAGGACGGATAGCCCCAACAGGACCGCCGTCTCCTCCCAATTGCCGCCCTTCAGCAGGGCCAGCATCCCGGTCACGGCGGTCAGCACCACGGAGGCCGCCCAAGCGGCGTCGAGGCGACGGCGCAGCCCCCAGGCGACCAGCACGAGCACCAGACCGAGCAGGCTGGAGATGAAGTGGCTGAAGTTCACCAGCAGGGCCGGCGTCCGTTCGATCAGCCAGAGGAAGCGAGTGGTCTCCGAAGGGGTCGCGCTGGAAAGCAGCAGCATGCCGCCCGCCCCGAAGGCGAGCGTGGCGCAAAGACCGGGCGCCAGGGCGCGTAGCGCCGGCGTGTACTCGCGGAAGAGGTCCATGCGTTGCGTTCCGTCCGCCGAGGCGGGCGACTTATAGGCCGCTTCGCGCGACGCGGTATGCGGCGCCTGCGCTCAGCGCATCAGCCAATGGCGCCAAAGCACCACGCGATCACGGACTTCTGGGCGTGGATGCGGTTCTCAGCCTCGTCCCACACCGCGGAGCGCGGGCCGTCGATCACCGCATCGGTGACCTCCTCGCCCCGGTGCGCAGGAAGGCAGTGGAGGAACACGGCGGACGGGTCCGCCCTCTCCATCAAGCGCTCGTCGACTTGGAAGCTCTCGAATGCGTCCATCCGCGCGTCGTAGTCTAGGTCACCCATGGACACCCACGTGTCGGTGATCACCGCGTGCGCGCCCGCGACCGCCTGCTCCCGCTCCTGCACAAGCTCCACGGTGTTGCCGGCGCGCGCCAGATCGACCAGATCGGGATGGTACTGAGCCGGGCCGGCGATACGAAGCGTGAAGCCAAGCTTGGGCGCGGCGTGGATGAAGCTGGCGCAGACGTTGTTGCCGTCGCCGATCCAGGCGAGCGTCTTGCCTTCCACGGCGCCCAGGCGCTCCTCGATCGTCAGCAGATCGGCGAGGATTTGGCAGGGGTGGCTCTTGTCGGTGAGGCCGTTGATTACCGGCACGTCGCTGGCTTGCGCGAAGCGCTCCACGTCCTCATGCCGGTTGGCGCGGATCATCACCGCGTCGACCATGCGCGAGAGCACACGAGCGGTGTCCTCCACCGGCTCCCCACGGCCAAGCTGCATGTCGGCGGCCGAAGCGATGATGGAGTCGCCTCCGAGCTGGCGGATGGCCGCGTCGAACGAGTAGCGGGTCCGCGTCGAGTTCTTCTCGAAGATCAAGGCCAGGACCCGATCCCTCGCCGGCGCGTCCGCATCGACCCGCCCCTTCGGCCAGCCCGTACGGGCGGCTTTGCGCCGAACCGCGTCGTCCAGGATGGCCCGCAGGTCCTCGGACGACAGTCTCCAGATGTCGAGGAAGTGCCGCACGCTCACGCGGCCGCCTTCGCGCGAGCGGTCTGGCAGGCCAGCTCGAACTTTTCGATGGCCTCGCGGGCTTCGTCGATCGTGATGATCAGGGGCGGGAGCAGCCGCACGCAGTTCTGCCCCCCGCCGGCGACGAGCAGCCTGTGCTCCCGCGCGATGGCCATGAACTCGCGATTGTTCGGGATCAGCTGAACGCCGATCAGCAGGCCCTTGCCACGGACGTCGGCGATGACGTCGGGGTAGCGCTGCTTTAGGCCCTCCAGCTGCTGGCCGAAGTAGCCCGCAACCTCACGGACGTGGTCCGTCAGCTCCGGCTTCTGCAATTCTTCGAACGCGGCCAGGCCCACGGCCATCGCCAGCGGGTTGCCGCCGAAGGTCGATCCGTGAGAGCCGGGGGTCATGCCCTTGGCCGCTTCGGCGGTCGCAAGGCACGCGCCCACGGGGAAGCCGCCGCCCAAAGCCTTGGCGATCGGCATGATGTCCGGCGGCGCGTCGGCCCATTCGTAGGCGAACAGCTTGCCCGTCCGGCCGAGCCCGCACTGGATCTCGTCGTAGATCAGCAGCACGCCTGTCTCGTCGCACAGCGCCCGCAGCGCCTTCAGCTCGGCGTCCGACAGCGCGCGGCAGCCCCCCTCGCCCTGCACCGGCTCAACGATCACGGCCGCAGTCGTTTCGGTGATCGCCGCCTTGATGGCTTCGACATCCCCGAAAGGAAGCTGCGTGTAGCCGGGCAGCTTGGGCCCGAAGCCCTCAGTGTAGGACGGGTTGCCGGCCGCATTCATGGAGGCGTAGGTCCGGCCGTGGAAGGCGCCCTCGAAGCCGATCACGTCCACGCGCTCCGGCTGCCCGTTCGCGACGTGGTAGCGGCGCGCCGTCTTCAGGGCACACTCCACCGCTTCCGCGCCTGAGTTGGTGAAGAAGACGACGTCCGCGAAGGTGGCGGCGCAGAGCTTCTCGGCGAGCGCCTCCTGCTCCGGGATCGTGTAGATGTTGGAGACATGCCAAAGCTTCTCGGCCTGGCGCTTCACCGCCTCCACCAGTTTCGGATGGGCATGGCCGAGCGCATCGGTGGCGATGCCCGCCACGCAATCGAGATAGACCTCACCATCGGTGGACCACAGTCGGACGCCTTCGCCACGCTCAAAAGCGAGTGGCGCGCGACTGTAGACACCCATGACATGGCCGGACACGGCAGGCTCCTCAAAGACGAACGTCCCCGGCGCACGGGCGGCGGGGACTGCTGAAGGATCGACGTTTTCCGCCCCTGACAGGGCTGAGTCAATCGATCGGAAGATCAGGCGGCTTCGGCGTGCGGGCGGCGTCGCAGCGGCACGGTGATGGTGAAACGCGAGCCCTCGCCCACCACGCTTTCCACTCCGATGTGGCCACCCATGAGCTCGACTAGAGCGCGGGCGATGGCGAGCCCCAGGCCAGCCCCGCCGTAGCGCCGCGTGGCGGAGTTGTCGCCTTGCGAAAACTTTTCGAACAGGCGCGGCAGCTCGTCCTCGGCGATGCCGGCGCCTGTGTCTGCAACCACGATGCGCAGCCCCCCGTCGGCGGACAAAGCCTCCGCCTCCACGCGCACGGCTCCAGCCTGTGTGAACTTGACCGCGTTTGTGGCGAGATGCGCGACCACTTGGCCAAGGCGGCCCGCGTCTCCATTCCAGACGCCGTGGGCCGCGCCGTCGATGGCGAGCTCGAACGGAAGGCCCTTCTCATGGGCTGCGTCGGACGCCGGCAGAACTGCGTTGCGCAACATGGCGCCCAGATCGAACGGCGCATCCAACACAGTCATTTCACGGGCCTCGATCTTGGAGATGTCGAGCACATCGTTGAGGATCGACAGGAGGGTCTCGCCCGACTGCTTGATGACGGTGAGCTGTCCCTGCTGCCGCTCGCTTAGCGCGCCCATCGCCATGACCTCGGCCATGCCGAGCACGCCGTTCAGCGGTGTTCTGATTTCGTGGCTCATGTTCGCCAGGAACTGAGACTTGGCCAAGTTGGCCGCCTGCGCCGCGTCACGCGCGCGGGTCAGGTCGTCGAGGGTCGCCTCCAGCTCCTCCTCGCTTTTGGCGAGGCTGCGGAGCACCCCGTTCACCCGCAGCAGCAGAACCACGCCCAGCACCACGAGGACTGCAGCGGCGCCGGCCATCCACGGGGCGGTCGAGCGCAGAAGACCCATACCCGCATGCTCGGGCCGCCACTCCAGCCAACCGACCGGTCGGCCACGAAAGTCCTTCAGCAGGACCGAGGCGCCGAGCTCCGGCTTGGCGTTCGGGGCCCGAAGGAGCACGGCCCCCACGCCCAGATCCTTGTCGAGCGACTTCAGGAACTCCGGTCCGACGACTCGCGCAGATGCAACGATGGGCGATGGCGTCTCACGCCAGGGACTGTCGGTGTTCTCAGGCACCACGTTGGACACCGTGAGCAACAGGATCTCGTCCCCGACCGCCACCACCCCCTTGACCGTGGCGACCGCATCGAAGCCGTAGCGCCACGTTCCGTTCGCGTTGTGGCGCCTGGCGGCGCCCTCTCGCCTCACTCGCTCGACGAGGGGTGCGATGGCGCGGGCGGTCGCCTGCTCCTTGGACGGATCCACCCGCTCTCCGTCCCGCACGGCGTAGACGAAAGCTCCGGACCGACCAAACCCCAGCGTCAGGTCGTGCGACATGTAGTTGTGATAGTAGCCCCCGAAATTCTCTTCGGAGAACGTCTCGTCGAAGGTCTCGTCGGTGACCTCGTAGGCGTCGTTCCAGATCGTCGAGGAGGTGACGTCGTCGGTGATCCGCTCGAGCGTCCGCTCGACGGTCCTGCTCACGAGCTTCTCCTCGTGATGCTCGCCTATGGCGTCGACCGAGGCCACGAAGTAGGCCAGCAGCCCGGCGCCGCAGGCGAACACGAGCGCGAGCACGGCCAGCGCCGTGGCTGCAATCCTATGTAGAGCCGCGCGTCCTTCGGACGCTCGGACCGCTGGCGCTGAGCCTTCCCCCATGCGCGTGACTTATCGCCGTAAAGCTTCGCGAACGGTGAAGAGCGACCCTTAACAACCACCCCTGCGACAGATGGTCCGCGTACAGCGGATATTAAGGGCGACGCCTGAGAAGGACCTCGGCGATTACAAGGGGATGGGTGATGAAGATGATTTTGGCCGCTGCGGCGGCCGCGATGCTCGCTAGCGGCGCTCAAGCGGCGGAGCTGGGCGGGCTGACCCTGAGCGGCGACGTCACAATTGTTTCGGATTACCGCTTCCGCGGCTACTCGTTGTCGAACGAGGAGCCTGCGCTGCAGGGCGGCGTCACCCTCTCCGCTCCCAGCGGCTTCTACGCTGGCGTGTGGGCCTCCACGATCGACGAATATGGGACCGACGCGGACGGCGACGGAGCCAAGATCGAGATCGACACCACCGTCGGCTACGCCGGTGAGGCGTACGGCTGGGGCTTCGACGTTGCCGCTGTCCGCTACAATTATCCTGACGCGTCAGACGTGAGCTACTGGGAGCTGCCCGTGTCAATCTCCCGGGTCATCGGTCCGCTGACCTTCACCGCCGGCGGCGCGTACGTCCCGGAGCAAGACAACACGGGGGACCAGGACAACGTCTACGTTTACGGGCAGACCGCCGTGGAACTGCCGACGACGCACCCGGTGACGGTCTCCGCCAGCCTCGGCCATGAGGACGGCGCCTTCGCCGACAGCAAGCTGGACTGGTCGGTGGGCGCCAGCACCGCCTTCGGGCCGCTAAACGTGGGCTTGACCTATGTGGACGCGGACGCGCCGGGTGTCTCCGGCGCTGTCGTCGCCTCTATCGGCGTTGCGTTCTAGGCGGTCGCGAAGGCGAGGGCCCTACCGACCAGGGCTGCTGTGGAGTCGGTGAGAGGGACGGGTACGTCCGGCTGCGAAAGCACCAGCGGCACCTCCGTGCAGGCGGCGGCGAGGGCGTCAGCGCCCTGCTCCACAAGCGCCAGCGCCAAGCTCCGCATCGCAACGCGGCTGCCCCCGCCTGTGTCCCCGGCTTTGATCCGGGCAAGGACGGCCATGAAGCCAGAGCGGTCCACGACCAGCGTCTCGACCCCCCGCGCGGCGAACGCCCGCTGATAGAGCCCCGCGTCGATGCAGCCGGCCGCCGCCAGCAGCCCCACCTGACGGGCGCTGGGGCTGCGCGCCAAAACCGCGTCCGCCGTCGCCTCGATCATGCTGAGGAATGGCACGCTGAGCGCCGCCTCGATTTCGGCCTGGAAGTAGTGCGCGGTGTTGCAGGCCATCACCACGGCCTCCGCGCCAGAGCGCTCAAGGCTTTCGGCCATGCGGGCGAGTTCGGGTCCGGGCGAGGGCCCGAGTCCCGCGATCGCGGCGTTGCGGTCCGGCAGCATGGGATTGCTGTCGACCAGCACGCGCAGGTGGTCCTGGTCGCGCTGGGCCGGTGTCGCGCTCAGCAGCTTCGACAGGAAGTCGATCGTCGCCGCCGGGCCCATGCCGCCCAACACCCCGATGGTCCTGCGGCCGCTCATCGGCGGGTCAGCACATCCTGATAGGCGTAAAGCGCCGGAGAGCCGCCGGTGTGCAGGAACAGGATCCGCTCGCCCGCGCCGATCTCGCCGCGTCGCACCAGCCCGATGAGCCCCGCCATCGCCTTGCCGGTGTAGACGGGGTCGAGCAAAACGCCCTCGAGACTCGCCAGGATGCGCACGGCCTCGACCATCTCGTCCGTGGGCAGGGAGTAGCCGGGGCCGACCCAGTCGCCCAGCGCGACAACCGTATCGCGCGCCGGGGCGGCGACACCCAACAGCTCGGCCGTCTTGGTGGCCAGGGTGTGGACATTGCCCTCCTGCTCCTCGCGGGGGCGGCGCACGTTGATCCCGGTCAGCGGCACCTGAGCGTTGTTCGCCTCAAGCCCCACCAGGAGTCCTGCATGAGTGCCCGCACTGCCGCTGGCGCACACCATCCGGTCGAAGGCGACACCGAGATCGAAGCTCTGGGCCAGCACCTCCTCAGCGCACGCGACGTAGCCGAGCGCGCCCAGCGGGTTGGAGCCGCCGCCGGGAATGACATAGCCCTTTCGCCCCGCTGCCGTCAGCTCGTCGGCGATCGCCTGCATGGCGCCAGCGAGGTCCGCCCCGCCCGCCACCACAGTGACGGACTCGACCCCGAGCAACTGGAACAGGAGGTTGTTGCCCGTGGCGTCGGCGCTGTAGCTGCCCGGCACCCGCTCCTCCAGCACGAGACGGCACTTCAGGCCCTCCTTGACCGCCGCGGCCAAGGTTAGACGGCAGTGGTTCGACTGCGGGGCCCCGACGGTGATCAGGGTGTCGGCGCCCTGGGCCAGCGCGTCGGCGACCAGGAACTCGAGCTTGCGGGTCTTGTTGCCGCCGCCGGTCAGCCCGGTCAGGTCGTCGCGCTTGATCCAGATCTCCGGCCCACCGAGCGCGCGGCTCAGATGGTCCAGGCGCTCCATGGGCGTGAAAGCGGGCGTGTAGCGGCGGCGGGGAAAGCGGGCGAGATGCATGACGGGCTCTCTACTGCGGCGCCGCGCTCGTGTCTGCGGCCGAACTCGCGCTCCGCCTCGCCGTGATGCGGGCCTCCAGCTGGTCGACTCGGGGGTTCAGCAGCTCCAGGCGCAGCCGGCCATCTGGCAAGCTCGTCACAGTGGCGGGCGTGCGGCTTCCGGTCAGCACCCACCCACGAGGCAGCACCACCACATTTACGGGGCGGCCAAGCGCCCGCTCCCAAACCAGTTCATCACCTTCCACCCGATACCGAGACGGGTCCGTGTAGGTCTCGTGGATGCGCAGGCGCACGCTTCCGCCGGAGGAGGGCGGGGAGAAGCGGAAGACGACGACTTCGGCGTCGGGCGTGACCGTCAGGCCGGGCGCGGCGACTCCGGCACGCGTGATCGCCTCACCCTTGAGGATCTCCGCCCGGACCGCAGCGCCGGTGTCGAGGTTCTGAGCCGACGGGTCGCTGACCGTGGAGCCCGCCCGCACCACGTTCACGTACTGGCCTACGCCGGCCCTTTCCTCCGTGTAGTCATGGAAGAGCCGGAAGGCGTGGCTCGCCGGATCCTCCAGCTCGTAGGTGATCTCGCGGTTCTGGTGAGCCCGCTCTTCTTCCGCGGCGGTCGGCGAGGGTGAGCGGAGGGCGGCTTCAGTCCGGGCGCGCAGCACAAGCGGCGCCTGGGCCGGCGTGATATTGAAGAAGCTGATTTTCAGCCGTCCGTCAGCCTCGCGGATCACCTGGGACGGATAGTTCGCGGATACGAGGGCGTATCCGAGCGGAAGAACCACAGCGTTGCGCTTCACCCCCAGGGGGCGGTCGAAGATGATCTGGTCGCCGTCGATCCGATAGCTCGCAGCGTCTTCGTAGGTCTTGTCGATCAGCACCCGCGCCTCGCCGCCATCGAGCGGCACGGGCCTGGCCAACCGCACGCGGATGTACTGCTGCTCAGGGTCGGGGTTGCGCACGCCGCCGGCCTGCGCGACCGCCGCGCCCACCACGTCGAAGGCCAGAGGCTTCCCCGTCGCGCGGTCTGTGACCCGCTCATCCGTGGCCACGCTGCCCTTGCGGATCGGATTGAAGTAGTCGCGTGCGCCAGGGGTCGTCGCCGTCACCTCATAAAGGATGCGGAACTTGCCCGAGCCGGGGCTTAGCAGCTCATACCGGCTGTAGCCGTCCGCTTCGGTCTGCCGCGCCGCGTTCGGCGCGCCTTCCGTCTGTGCGTGCGCCGGAGCGCACAGGAGAGCGAGGGTAAGCAGCAGGGACAGACGGATCATGGAGGGCTCCTGACGGTGCGCACCATGGCAGGGCGCGAAGCCCCAACGCCAGGGGCGTGTTCGGCGGAATTGTTGCGTTTGAACGCAACGTCATCCCGCTGTATTCTTCTGTCTTCCAATGACTCATCGCTGCAGGAAGCTCATGCGCCTTGCTCCACTCACCTTGATCCTCGCGCTCGTCGCGGCTGCGCCGGCACAGGCGCTGGACGGTCTCTACGGCTCTCTCGGATACGCGGCTCAATCATTCGCGGACGTCGATGCCGAGTTCGGTTCGGTCCAGGGCCGCATCGGCTGGCGCGCGCACCGGTTCCTCGGCATCGAAGGTGAGGTTGGCCACGGCGTCACTCAGGACGCGTTCGGCGACGTCGAGCTTGGCGGTGAAGCGGCGGCCTATGTCCTCGGCGTGGCGCCTCTAACGGACCGCTTCGAGCTGTTCGCCCGTGTCGGCGTCGGCACACAGGATCTTTCCGGCCAGGTCGTCTGCATCGCCATCTTCCCCCCGCCACCAGGCTGCAGCCTGCCGGAGGCCGACGAGAGCAGGAACTGGGGCGTGGGCGCTCAGTACTTCCTCGACGGCTCCAACGGAGTCCGGCTCGATTGGACGCGGAAGTCCTTCGAGGACGCCGATCTGGAGGCCGACGTCTGGTCGCTCAGCTACGTGCGGCGGTTCTGACAGCGAGGCGGCTGGAGCGGGCGAGGGGAATCGAACCCCTGACATTCAGCTTGGGAAGCTGACGTTCTACCTCTGAACTACGCCCGCGTGGCCGTGAGGCGCTTTGGGTCTACCGAACCACGCGGGTGAAATCCAGGGGCGGTTCAGCGCCGCTCGACCTTGACCCCACGCTTCTCCAGCATGGCCTGGACGCTGTCGGGACCCGCCAGGTGCGCGGCGCCGACAGCGACGAAGGTGACGCCGGAGCCCTGCATCATGCGACCGATCTCGTCCGTCCATGCGGCGTTCCGGTCGACCAGCAGCCGCTGGTAGAGAAGCGGCGCCTCGACCTTCATCTCCTCAACCAGCAGGCGGTCGATGGTGGAGAGATCGCCCCGCGCCCAACCTTCGGCGATCTCGTCGAGCAAGGTCGCCGCCTCAGAGACGTCCTCCAGCGTCTGCGTCAGGAGCGCGAGCTCCGCCTCGGGCGGGAGGTCCGCGAAGAAGCGGAGCTGCTGCTCGACGGTCTCGAAAGCCGTGACCCGCTTGCCTTCGGCCTTGGCCGCGCGGACGAGCAGCCGGTCTACGCCAGCCTCCTGATCGTAGCCGGCCTTCAGCAAAGGAGCGACCTGCAGCACCACCGCCGCGAGCCAGGGCCGCATCGGCTCGAAGGCGGCGGGCGGCATGGAGATTGACGCGGCCGCAGCATTGAGCCTTGCGCGGTCCTGCGGCGTCAGCCGGCTCGAGAGCGGGCGGGCCGGATCGAGCCCCAGGCGCTGGATCAACGGCTGCATGCCGGCCGTGTCCTCGCCGACCTCCACGATTTCGACCTTCAGCTCGTCGCTTTCCTTGAGCGCCGCTTCTATCCTGGGCGTGCGCCAGGTCACCGTCGGCCTAAGCGCATGCACAGTGCCGAACAGATAGATTGTGGAGTCCTCATCGCGCACGATCCACAGCGCGGGTTCGGCCGCCCCCTGGGCCGGCGCGTCGGCGCGGACCGGAACGGCGGCTGAGAGGAGGCTTGCGCCTGCGAGGAGCCCAAGCGTGAATCCGAGCAGGCGGTGGAAGACGCGTTGATGAAATGGCAAGGCCATGGGGACGCTCCTCATGAGGATCAGGCGCCCTCGTCTTCAAAGATCGCTTCAATGGGCCGATCGAAGACTCGGGAGATGCGGAAGGCGAGCGGCAGGGAGGGGTCGTACTTGCCCGTCTCCAGCGCATTGACGGTCTGGCGGCTGACGCCAAGGGCGGCGGCGAGGTCGCCCTGGCTCCAGTCACGTTCTGCGCGCAGCACGCGAAGGCGGTTCTTCATCGGCGCACCGCCCACCACCAGATCCAGGCGATGGTGTAGCCGGCTAGCTGGAACACCATGGCTATGAGGATGCCGAGACCCACCAGCGCATGAGGACGCGTGTCCGCCTGGGGAAGCAGGCTCGAAGGCAGTTCCAAGCCAAGGTTCATGACCAGAGCCGAGGCGACGGCCGCACAGAGCAGGCCGATAGACCCGCCCCAGTACCAGGCCGCCTTGTGCGCCTCGCGCGCCGCTTCGTCGAGCGCCCGGTAGTAGAGGCACGCGACCACGAGGGCGGCCCCCATCATCGTCACGGAGAGGACGGCGCGCAGCGGGTCAGTGAGCTCCGGGCGAAACACCACCAGCGCGAGCGCCGCCGCGAGGAGCGCGCCCCCAGCCCACTGCATAGAACGAAGGTTCGTCGACACGTAGACAAGCTCCCACGACAGAATGTCAATGGTGCTTTACATGCCCTAGCAATCGGCGGTCGTCAAGCGTCCTTGACACCCGCCCACTAAGTCCAGGCGCGGAAGTGCTTCGAGAGCTTCAGCCCCTGCCGCTGGTAGTGGGACCCGTCCTCGCCGTAGAGGCGGACCGGACGCTCCGTAAGGGGCTCGTAGACAAGGCGCGCAACGGTCTGGCCGTCCTCCAGCAGGAAGGGTGTCTCGTGGCTCCGGACCTCGAGCACGCCCTTGGAGCCCACCCCGGCCGCCTCCTCCGTGCCGAAGCCCGGATCGAAGAAACCTGCGTAGTGGACACGGAATTCACCGACCGACGGGTCGATCGGCGTCATCTCGGCGGCCTGCAGCACCGGGATCTCGATCGCCTCCTTGGACGCCAGGATGTAGAACTCGCCGGGATCGAGCAGCAGCTCGCGGATGCCTGATCGATTGGGTCGGGCGTAAAGCGGCTCCCAATAGTCACGCGGATCGTGGCCGTCCTCGTGATCGAGATCGACGACGCCCGCGTGGCGGCGGGCGCGGAAGCCGGCGAGATCGCCCGTCAGGTCGACGCCCACGCTTCGGGTCTCAAGCCGTGGCGGCTCGCCCCGCTTCAGGCGCAGCTGATTGAGCCGGGTGCCGGTTCGCGCCAGGACCGAGAAGGTCTGCGGCGCGATCTCGACGTACATCGGGCCGCGGTAGCCCTCGGCCACGTCGTCGAAGGCGGCGCTAAAGTCGGTCAGCAGCCGCACGAACACGTCGACTCGCCCGGTGGAGCTCTTCGGATTGGCGCGGGCGGAGACGCCGGAGGGCAGATCCAGCCGCTCCTGCAGCTCGGCGATGTAGACGCAGCCCCGCTCGAACACGACGCCCCCCGTCAGGTCGATCGCGTGCATGGACACGTCCTCGACCCGCTCGAGCACGCGACGGCCGCCCGGCAGGAAGGAGGCGCGCACCCGCCAGGCCCGTTCGCCCAGCCGCAGGTCAAGGCTGGCCGGCTGCACCTGGTCGGTGTCGAAGACTGTCGACGCAACTACCGCTCCCGCATCAGCTAGGGCCTGGATCGACTGGCAGGGCAGGATGCCGGGCGCGCCCGACTCGAAGGGAATGGTCATCGCAGGGAGGTAATCGGGGCCAGCGGGACGTGGCAAGCGCGGCGGGTCTGCAGGCTTGCGGGCGGGAGCGGGTCAGACCATGTGGATCGCCCATGACCGAACTCACCCAAACCTACGAGGCGCGGACCCAGGGCGTGATTGTACGCGTGACGCCGAGCTACCTTCCAGGCCAGTCCGACCCGCAACGCTCCCGCTACGTCTGGGCCTATGAGATCGAGATCGAGAATGCGGGCGAGCGGACCATTCAGTTGGTCTCCCGTCACTGGATCATCACCGACGGCCTTGGCCGGGTGGAGGAAGTCGAGGGTCCCGGCGTGGTCGGCGAACAGCCGATCCTGAGAGCCGGGGAGCGGCATCGCTATGTATCGGGGTGTCCGCTTACGACGCCGAGCGGCGCCATGGTCGGCACCTTTCGGATGCTGGTGGATGGCGGCGAGCCGTTCGACGCCGCCATCCCCGCATTCTCGCTCGATGTGCCCGGCCGAAGCCGAACACTAAACTAGATGTAGCGCCGAAGGCTCCGGGCCAGCTCGTTCGGGCCGCCCTTCTTCTTCTGCTGCGGCTGGTACGCGACCCGCGCGTGCTCAACGCAGTAGGGCCCTTCCGACTGGCTGCGGCGGCCGCAGAAGCTGAATTCGTCGCTTCCCGGATCGCCGATCGGCCATTTGCACATGTGGGCGCCGAGCGTCAGCACCGTGGCGGTGCCAGGCTCCTCGACGTTGGCCACGAGCGGCTGCGGCGCAGGCTGCGGACGCGGAGCCGCGGGGGTCTCGACCCGGCGCGGCGTCGCCGCCACAGCCGGGCGGGCCGGGCGCTGCGGCCGATACAGGGGCCGTGACGGCTGCGACGGCGCCGCCCGGCCGGACAGGCCCAGGCGATGCACCTTGCCGATCACGGCGTTTCGCGTGACCCCGCCCAGCTGCTTGGCGATCTGGCTGGCGGAGAGTCCGTCCAGCCACAACTTCTTCAACACGGCGACCCGTTCATCGGTCCAGCCCATCGTCTCGCCCTCCTGATCCCGCCTCAGGGACGACCGGCGTGAAGCCGGCCACAACATCTGGTGTCGGAAGAGCGATCAACCCCTCGCTCCCCACAACCAATCGTAACTAACCCCTTAACGGACGCAATATGTAGACCGGTTCCTATCCACAGGATCTACATCTAGCGTGTTCGACGACTCGCGCTATGTGGCGGAGCTTGGCGGTCGAACGACGAGCCGCGAACGGGTTGCGGGAACGCGCCGCTGAGCGCACATGGCGGCGATGAGCAGCACGAACGTCGAAAGCGCCCTGCCCCAGCCGCGTCAGCACGCGGGGGTGAACTGGCTGGGCTTCTGGACTCTCTACCTCAAGGAGGTGCGGCGGTTCTGGAAGGTCGGCATGCAGACCATCGCCGCGCCGGTGGTCACGACCCTGCTCTACGTGATGATCTTCGTGATCGCGATGCACGGGGCCGACGCGCCGATCCAGGGCACGCCCTTCTCGTCGTTCGTGCCGCCCGGCCTGGTGATGATGGCGATCTTGAACAACGCTTTCGCCAACGCGTCCTCGTCGATCATTCAAGCGAAGATCATGGGCACCTCGCCCGACTTCCTCACACCGCCGATCACGCCCCTGGAGCTGACCGCCGCCTTCTCGCTCGGCGCGGCGACGCGCGGCGTGGTGGTGGGTGTGGTGACCGCGCTGACGGTGGCGCCCTTCACCGGTTTCCAGCTGGAGCACCTTTGGGCGGTGCTCTACTTTGGCGTGGTCGCCTCGCTGATGATGGGTCTCACCGGCGTGATCGCGGGCCTGTGGTCCGAAAAGTTCGACCACCTGGCGGCCGTGACGAACTTCATCATCATTCCGCTGACTTTCCTGTCAGGCACCTTCTATGTGGTGGAACGCCTGCCGGAGCCGTTCCGCACGCTCAGCCACTACAATCCCTTCTTCTACCTGATCGACGGATTCCGCTGGGGCTTCATAGGCAAGTCCGACGCGCCCATCCTGCCCGGCGTCCTCGTGTCGGGCGCGCTGACGATCGTGCTGTGGCTCGTCACCTGGCGGCTTTTCAAGCGTGGCTGGCGGCTGAAGAGCTGAGGCCGCGGCTTCAGTAGAGCGTGCGGAACTTCAGGGTCTCTGGCAGCGCGCGCAGCGCCTCGACGGCCGCCTTGGGATAGCCCGCGTCCACGTCGACGATGACGTAGCCGACCTGCTCGTTCGTCTTCAGGTGCTGGGCGGCGATGTTGAGGCCATGTTCGGCGAGCACGCGGTTCAGGCCGCTCATCACGCCCGGCACGTTCCTGTGAATGTGCAAGAACCGGTGGGCGCCGCGCACCTCCGACAGCTGCACGTTGGGCAGGTTGACCGAGAAGGTGGTGTCCCCGCGGTTCAGGAAGCCCAGCAGCCGCTCGCCGGCGAACTCGGCGATGTTCTCCTGCGCCTCCTCGGTCGAACCGCCGATGTGCGGCGTGAGGATGACGTTGGGCAAACCGATCAGCTCGCTCTCGAAGGGGTCGTTGTTGGACGCCGGCTCCTCGGGGAAAACGTCGACGCCCGCGCCCGCCAGCTTGCCGCTCTTGATGGCGGCGGCCAGCGCCGGAACATCCACCACGTGACCTCGGCTGAGGTTCAGCAGGATGGCGCCCTCCTTCATCTTGGCGATCTCACGCGCGCCAATGATGTTCTTGTTCTCGGCGCGACCGTCCACGTGCAACGACAGAACGTCGGCGCGGGCCAGCACTTCGTCCAGGCTCCGCAGCTTCTGGGCGCCGCCGTAGGCCAGCTTCTCGGCCTTGTCGTAGTAGACGACGTTCATGCCCAGCGCCTCGGCCACCACCGACAGCTGCGAGCCGATGGCGCCATAGCCGACCAGGCCAAGCGTCTTGCCGCGGACCTCGTACGCTCCCTTGGCGGACTTGTCCCACTGGCCTTCGTGAAGGCCTCGCGCCTTGTCGAACAGGCGCCGCATCAGAAAGACGATTTCGCCGATGGCCAACTCCACCACCGAGCGCGTGTTCGAGTAAGGCGCATTGAAGACGGCGACCCCGCGGTCGCTGCAGGCCTTCAGGTCGATCTGGTTCGTGCCAATGCAGAATGCGCCCACCGCCAGCAGCCGATCCGCATGCTCCAGCGCGGCGCGGGTCAGATTTGTTTTCGACCGCAGGCCCAGCACGTGGACGCCCTTGATCCGCTGGATCAGTTCTTCTTCAGACAGCGCCTTGGTTTCAGTCTCGACCTCGTAGCCTTCTTCGCGGAAGCGTTGGACGGCCAGCGGGTGCACGTTCTCAAGCAGCAGCACTTTCATGCGACTGCGCGGATACGAGAAGCGGCCCGCCACGCCCTCACGGTGCAGGACCTCGTCTAGCGACGACGCCACCCAATCGGCGACCTCGGTGACCTTGGGCCGGCTGACGTTCTCGGTGAAGGCGTAGAAGCGGTCCGCGGCGCCGGCCTGCCGGATCTCGTAGTCCGTCCAGCCGTCGCCGACGACGACGACTTCACCCTCGGTCTCGAGAGCCTTCATCACCACGATCTTGCCGCCGTCGCGCGAGAGCGGGTTTTCGGGGTCGGCGCCGAGGGCGCGACCGTCGTCGTCGAACAGGAAGGCGTTGGCCAGCACATGTTCGCTTCTCACGCCGTACTCGGACGTGACCGGTTCGATGAACTCGCGGAAGCCGCCGGAGATCACATAGACGCGATCGGCGTTGGCCTCGAAGAAGCTGCGGTTGCGGGCCACCGACTCTGAAACCTGACCCTTCAGGCGCTCGATCAGCACCGGCAGGTGCTCGCGGCGCACCGACAGGATCTCCAGCCTGCGTCGCAGGGCTTCACCGAAGCCGATCTCTCCCGACATGGCCGCGTCGGTGACAGCGCGGACCTCCGCCAGCTTGCGCTCGCGCTCCGGGTCGCCGTCGAGCGTGATCTCGCCCAGCACGTCCAAGGCTTCGACCTTGGTGAAGGTCGAGTCGAAGTCGAGCACGAAGACGGGGCGGTCGCTCATGAGTCGAATCTGCGGTGGATCTCAGCCGGCCGGGAGCGGCGCCGCTGAGTGCGCCTCCGGCGTCGGCAAGGCAACACAGTTTTGCTGCGCCGCAGCTTCAGCGCGTCTGCGCCGGAGCCCCGCGGGTGTCAGGCGCGAGCTTCGAGTCCGCTGGGCCGCTGCGCAGGCTTCGTGGCGCCCTGCGGCGCGCGTCCGTTCAGTTTGGCGCGGAGGCTGTCCGCGTCCGCCCGAGCCTTCAGCGCGCTGAAGGCGGCGACCGCCGCCGCGACGACCGGCGCGAGACGCCCCGCCGGATCGGCATGATGCTCCACCACGACGGGCGCGCGCCCAAAGCGGCGCCGCTGCTGCTTCAGCTTGCCCTTGCGCGCCTTGCCTATGAGCGTGACGCCGCCGATCAGCGCCCCGACAGCGATCCCGGCCCCCACCGCGATCAAAGGGTTCATCTGCAGGACATTCAGCACCGAGGTGCGGCGCACCGCCGGGTAATCGCTGCGCTCCTGCAGATCGCGGCCGGGCTCGTAAAGGGCGTCGTCGGTGGCGCGGCGCACGGCGCGCGTGTCACGGCTGAGGCGTGGGATGCCCCAGGCGAGAAGGGGCTCCGCCAGTTGCGGCGCGGCTTGGTGGAAGGCCGCCATGAGCTTGCCCCCGCCGCCGACCGTGAAGGCGCGCACCCGGTTCTCGGCGCAGTAGAGGATGGCGTCCGCCACCAGGTTCACATCGTAGACGGGCGGCGGATTGCGGATCGCGGTGTCGGTCAGGTTGCGCGCGTGGTCCTTGTACGGCGTGTCGATGGCGCTGGGCTTCACCAGGGTGACCGACACCGGCGCGCCTTCGCGCAACATCTCCATGCGCAGCGCGTCGGTGAAGCCCTTCACGGCCGCCTTCGACGCTGAGTAGACGCCCTGGCTCGGGATTGGCACGTCGCCCAGCACCGAGCCCACGTTGATCAGGGCGCCGCCGCCGGGCCGCCGGCGCAGGTGCGCGACCGCCGCAAGCGATCCGTACACCACGCCCCAGTAGTTGGTTTCGAACAGCCGGCGCTGATCCTCGATCGGCGTCTCGCGCACGGGGCCCACCACGGAGACGCCGGCGTTGTTGATCCAGGTGTCCCAGCCGCCGAAGGCGTGCAGCGCCTGGTCCGCGGCCGCGACGAGCTCGCTCTCGGAGCCGACGTCGGCAGCGGCGTACGCCACCCGCACGCCCTTGGCCGACAGCTCGTGGCAGAGTTTGACGAGCGCCTCCTCGTTGCGCGCGATCAGGAACAGGGCCGCTCCGCGTTTCGCCGCCGCCCGGGCAGTCGCCAGGCCGATGCCGGACGTCGCGCCAGTGATGACGACAATCTGCCGCTCAAGCGGCTTCAGGGACAGCTTGTTGCTGGTCATGCCCATGCTCCGTACGCGCCCCCCGCGATCGACCACCCGATTCCTAGCTTAACCGCAGGCGCGCGCGAGGGGTTCCCCAAAAGCGCGCCTCTTGGCCATGGGCCGAGACCATCCTATCTGACGAACCGAACCCCTTCCCCCCTCATTTCTCCTGAAGCGGACGCGGCGCGTCCCGTTAGGATGCGTCCGTGACCGAGCAAGACCTGAAGTCCACCGCCCCCGACAACCTCGTCGCCGCCTTCCAGATCGAGGGAGAGGCCGTACGGGGTCGCATCGTGCGCCTCGGCGAGGCCGTCAACGAGGCGCTGCGCCATCACGCCTACCCGGAGCCCGTCGCCAATCTCTTGGGGGAGGCGTGCGCACTGGCGGCGCTGGTGGGTTCGAACCTGAAGTTCGAGGGCAAGCTGATCGTGCAGGCGCAGGGGGACGGCCCCGTCGCCTACGTGGTGGCAGACTACGACACATCCGGCGCGCTACGAGGCTACTGCCGCTTCAACCCGGAGCGCGTCGAGGCGGCGTCTCACGGCTTCTCGCGGCCGGGCGCCAAGTCGCTTCTGGGTCAGGGCGTCTTCATCATGACGGTCGACCAGGGGCCGGACATGGAACGCTACCAGGGCGTCACCGCCGTCGAGGGCGAGACGCTGGCCCTCTGTGCCGAGCAGTATTTCGCGCAGTCCGAGCAACAGCCGACGCGCGTCCGCCTAGGCGTCGGGCGGGTGCAGGACGCCGAGGGCGAACGCTGGCGCGCTGGCGGGGTTCTGATCCAGAACCTCGCGTCGGACGACGCCCGCGGCTCGACCGAGGAGGCTTGGGAACGCGCCCAGGCCCTGTTCGAGACCCTGGCGGACGACGAACTGATCGACCCTCAGGTGGCCGCCGACCGGCTTCTGTTCCGCCTGTTTCACGAGGACGGCGTACGGATGTTTGAGCCTAAGGCGCTCCGCGCCTTCTGCCGTTGCGATCACGAGCGGGTCGTGGGCCTGCTCCGCTCGTTTCCCGAGAACGAGCGCGGCGACATGATCGACGACGATGGCAAGATCCGTGTCACCTGCGAGTACTGCTCGCGCATCTACGAAATCGAGCCGGCGGCGGTCTGAGCCGCCGCCGGTCTCCGGCAGAGCGCCTGCGTCAGTGGCGCATGAACTCGGCGCGGCTGAGCGCGCCGTCCCGATCCTGGTCGAGGGTGGCGAACATCCGTCCCACCCCTTCGGAAAGGTTCGGATCGGCTCCGCCGTGCATCGTCTGGACTGCGCCCAGGAACTCGGCGTTCAGGACACGGCCGTCCTTGTCGGCGTCCAGGCTGTCGAAGGCGGCGCCGATCATCTGGGTGTGGCGCGCCTCGAATTCGGCGTAGGTGACCGAGCCGTTCCGATCGGCGTCCAGGTCGCCGTAGACGATCTGCTTGGCCGGCGCAGCCTGCGGCCCATCGCGCATCATGTCGATCATGGCGCGCGAGTGGTGCAGCGGCAGGATCACGGGCCGGGCGCCCGGCGGCGGCATGTGCGCCGCGTGCCCGCCCGGCGGGGGCGCGTGCTCTGCGGCCGCGCCCGAATGGATAAAGCGGATCATGTCGCGCGGGCTGCTGGCGGTGAACTCCGCCAAGGTGACCGCGCCGTTCTTGTCGGCGTCCAAAGCTTCGAAGGCCTTGCGCAGGTCAGGGCTGGCTGTGGTGGCGGTCGCGCCGAAGACGGCGACCGCCGCGACCGCCCCAGCGGCGGCGAAGGTGGGGACCGCCAGGCGGCGGGCGAGCTTGGGCATGGTGTGGCGCTCCGGTTCCAGGATCGCCGGACGGGCCAGGTAGGACTCGATCAATGTCCGCACGACCTCGCTGGCGGTGCGTCCTTCCGCGCCGCATCGCGCCATGAAGGCGCACTTGAGCGCGTCAGGCAGCCTGACCTCCAGGCTTTCGGTCTTCTTGGGTCGTCGCATCGTTCCACTCTCCGGCCAGCCGGCAGGCGGATCAAGCGCCAGAGGCGGCCGGCGGCCAAACTCCATCGTGTCCGGAAGCGCGCGCTTTCGTGTCCGGACAGTTCCGCGGGAGCCTTTTGCCGTGCTTGCGGGTTGGGATGAGCCCGAGCCTGACGGAGGACGACCATGGCCGCATCGAAGACGAGCCCACTGATTCAATTCCGCGTGGAGGAGACTGAAGAGGGCTACCTGCTGCACATCGCCAACGAAGCGGGCCAGGAAGTGACGGCCGAGGCGACGCCTGAGCAGATGGACGCGATCATCGACTCCTTCGCCGACCTGCTGGACGACGAGGACGACGTCTTCGAGGAGGGCGATGAGGATGCGGAAGAGGACGAGGTCGCCTGACGGCGGCCTCAGCTCTCCATGTCGAGCGAGTAGCCGGCGGAACGGACCGTGCGGATGGGGTCGGCTTCCTGGTCCTTGACCAGGGCTTTGCGGAGCCGGCCCACGTGCACGTCGACCGTGCGCGCCTCGACGTAGACGTCCGAGCCCCAGACCGCATCCAGCAGTTGCTCGCGCGAGAAGACGCGGCGCGGGTGCTGCATGAAATGCTCCAGCAGGCGGAACTCGGTCGGACCGAGATGCACGTCCCTGTCGCCCCGCTTCACGCGGTGCGAGACGCGGTCCATGACGATGTCCCCGTGGGTCAGCCGGTCTTCCGCTAGCCCGGGCCTGATGCGGCGCAGCACGGCGCGGATGCGGGCGCTGAGCTCGTTCATGGAGAACGGCTTGATCACATAGTCGTCGGCGCCGGTGTCCAGACCGCGGATCCGATCGCTCTCCTCGCCGCGGGCGGTGAGCATCAGGATCGGAATATTGCGGGTTTCGGCGCGCCCGCGTAGGCGGCGACAGACCTCGATGCCCGATACCTTCGGCAGCATCCAGTCCAGCACCACCAGATCGGGCTGGCGCTCGTCGACCTGGATCAGGGCCTCTTCGCCATCGCCCGCAAGGGCGACTTTGTAGCCTTCCTTCTCCAGGTTGTACTGCAGCAGGGTGGCCAGCGAGTCCTCGTCCTCGACGACCAGGATATTAGGGGTCAAGGCGAAGGCTCCTTATTCCAGGACCGACTTCGGACGCTCGTCGGCGAGGTCCTCGGCGGTGATCTGATAGTGGATGATCTCGGCGATGTTCGTGGCGTGGTCGCCGATGCGCTCCAGGTTCTTGGCCGCAAAGAGCAGGTTGGTGCACGCGTTGATGGTGCGCGCGTCCCCCATCATGTAGGTCAGCAGCTCACGGAAGAGCGCGTTGTAGTGATCGTCGATCTCGTCGTCTCGGGACCAGACGCCGACCGCCAGCTCCAGCTCCTGGGTGGTGTAGGCGTCGAGCACCTGCTTCAGGCGACCGCACACCAGCTTGCCCATCCGATCGATCGAGCGAGTCAGCTGAGGAGTCGGCTCTTCCTTTGAGAGCGACAGGGAGCGGCGCGCGATGCTCTTGGCGAGATCGCCGACGCGCTCCAGCTCCAGCGACAGCTTCAGGGCGCCGACGGTCGAGCGAAGGTCAGCCGCCATCGGGTGCCGGAGGGCGATCAGGCGCAGGGCCCGCTTTTCGATCTCGCGCTGGAGATCATCCAAACGCGCGTCGCGCTCGATGACAGCCTCGGCCAGGGCTACGTCACGCCGGGTGACCGCCGCCAGCGCGTCGACGACCTGCGCCTCCGCCTCACCGCCCATGCGCGCGACCTCGGCATGGAGCTGGGCGAGTTCGTCGCCGTAAGCCTTGACCGTATGCGTGTTCATCTCGGTCCTGTCCTCAGCCGAAGCGGCCGGTGATGTAGTCGTGCGTGCGAGGCTCGCGCGGGTTGGTGAAGATTTGCTCCGTCGGACCCACTTCGACCAGCCGTCCCAGGTGGAAGAAGGCCGTGCGCTGCGAAACGCGGGCAGCCTGGCTCATGGAGTGGGTGACGATCACGATGCAGAACTGCTCGCGCAGTTCGTCGATCAGCTCCTCCACGCGGGCCGTGGCGATGGGGTCGAGCGCCGAGCAGGGCTCGTCCATGAGGATCACTTCGGGGCTGACGGCGATGGCGCGGGCGATCACCAGGCGCTGCTGCTGGCCGCCGGACAGGCCGGTGCCGGGCTGCTGCAGGCGGTCCTTCACCTCATCCCACAGGCCGGCGCGGCGCAGCGCCTGCTCCACCACGCCTTCCAGGTCGGACTTGGAGGTCGCGAGACCGTGGATGCGCGGTCCATAGGCCACGTTCTCGAAGATCGACTTCGGAAACGGGTTCGGCTTCTGGAACACCATTCCAACCCGCGAGCGCAGCAGCACCGGGTCGACGGAGGCGTGGTTCACGTCCTCTTCGTCGATGCGGATGCTTCCCGTCACCTTGGCCGACGGGATCGTGTCGTTCATCCGGTTGATGCAGCGCAGGAAGGTGGACTTGCCGCAGCCGGACGGGCCGATCAGGGCGGTGACCGACTTGTCGGGCACATCCAGGTCCACGTCGAACAAGGCCTGGGACTGGCCGTAGAAGACGCTGACGCTGCGGGCGACCACCTTGGAGGGCCCGCTGGCGGCGCTCGCGTCGGCGCCATGGCTTTGCACGTGGGGTACGGGCACATGCGGGCGGGCGGCGACGGCCGGCTCAATCGCCGGCGCGTCCACGTCCGTATCCTGTCGCCCAAGCCTATTGAACATCATCGCGGTCACCATCTCCGCTCGAAGCGACGGCGCAGCAGTATGGCGGTCGCGTTCATCACGATCATGAAGCCAAGGAGGACGAGGATCGCCGCGGCGGTCCGCTCATGGAACGCGCGCTCCGACGCGTTCTCCCAAATGAAGATCTGCACCGGCAGAACGGTGGAGGCGGAGGTGAAGCCTTCCGGCACCCCCGGTACGAACGAGACCATGCCGATCATCAACAGCGGCGCGGTCTCGCCCAATGCGTGGGCCAGCGAGATGATGGTGCCGGTCATGACGCCGGGCATCGCAAGCGGCAGGACATGGTGGAAGACCGCCTGGGTCCTGGACGCACCCACCCCGAGCGCCGCCTCACGGATCGAAGGCGGAACGGCTTTCAGCGACGATCGCGTGGCGATGATCACCGTCGGCAGGGCCATCAGAGCGAGCACCAGCCCGCCGACCAGCGGCGAGGCGCGTGGCAGGTGCAGCCAGTTGATGAAGACCGCCAGTCCCAGCAGGCCATAGACAATGGAAGGGACAGCCGCGAGGTTGTTGATATTGACCTCGATCACCTCGGTCAGCGGGTTCTTGGGCGCGAACTCCTCGAGATAGATGGCCGCCAGGACTCCGATGGGAACCGCCAGGAAGCCAGTGACCAGCAGCATGAGGGCGGAACCGACCGTGGCTCCGAGAAGCCCCGCGACCTCCGGCTGGGTGGAGTCCGAGTTGGTGAAGATGCCGGTGTTGAAGGCGCCCTTCACCACTCCGCGTTCCTCGAGCTGGTCGAGCCAACCCATCTGCTCGTTGTCGATGCGTCGTTCATCCTCAGGCACAGCCCGGGTGATCTCGTCCTTGTAGTAGAGGTCGGCGTTGGCCGAGATGGGGGCGGCGATCGTAATGCGCTGGCCGATGAGCGCCGGGTTCTCGCGCACTCGGTCCAGGATGCGGAAGCCCATCTCGGCGGACAGCAGCTCCTGCATCTTCAGGCCCTTCTCACCGGTCGGATCGGCGAGGCCCAGGCGCGCGACCAATTGGTCGGCGACCATGATGTCGTAGTTCGAACCGAGCAGGTCCGCGCGGTCGATCCGGGCCGGGTCGAGGTAGACCTCGGTCGAGATGTTGTGCGTGGTGAAGGCGGTGTGCGCCTGCAAGCCGATGCGCACCAGCAGGATGGCCAGGAAGGCGATCGCAAAGGCGATCGCGACGATTCCATAGACGCGGAACCGCGTCTCAGCCGCCCGTCGTTTGCGCAGGCGCCGCTCCGCCGCGTCACGACTGTGGCCGGGCGTGAGGATCCCCGTGACGACCGCGTCAGTCATACTGTTCCCGATAGTGTTGCACGACCCGGAGCGCGATCACGTTCAGGATCAGGGTGACGACGAAGAGGGTCAGGCCCAGGCCGAACGCCGCCAGGGTCTTGGGGCTGTCGAACTCCTGGTCGCCCGTCAGCAACGTGACGATCTGGACGGTCACGGTGGTGACCGTCTCCAGGGGATTGATCGTGGCGCGCGCCTGAAGACCGGCGGCCATGGTCACGATCATCGTCTCCCCGACCGCTCGGGAGATGGCCAGCAGGAACGCGCCCGCAATGCCCGGGAGGGCGGCGGGCAGCACGACCTTCTTCACCGTCTCGGACTTCGTCGCGCCCATGGCGTACGAGCCGTCGCGAAGCGACTGCGGGACGGCGTTGATGATGTCGTCGGACAGCGAAGAGACGAACGGGATCAGCATGATGCCCATGACGAAGCCGGCCACCAGCGCCATCTGGTTCTGGACCTGCATCAGGTACTGGCCGAGCCCATCCAGAGGGCCGCCGGCGAGTTGGGCGCCGATGCTGTTGAAGAACCAGCGGAAGGCCGGCCCGACAGTGAGGGCCGCGAAGAAGCCGTAGACCACCGTCGGAACGCCCGCGAGGATCTCCAGCAGCGGCTTGATCCAGTTGCGCACCGGCCGGCTGGCGTACTCGGCCAGGTAGATCGCGGAGAAGAGCCCCACCGGCCCCGCCACCAACATGGCGATGAACATGATGAGGAAGGTGCCCACGAAGAGCGGCACGGCTCCGAAGGCGCCGCTTTGCCCCACCTGGTCCGCCCGGATGGCGATCTGCGGGCTCCACTGCAGCCCGGTCAGGAACTCCAATGGCGACACAGCGGCGAAGAATCGGAGAGACTCCCACACAAGCGAGAGCACGATGCCCAGCGTCGTGAGCACAGCCACCGCCGAACAGAGCGTCAGCACGCCGCCGACCCAGCCCTCGACACTCTGGCGCGCCCGCAGATCGGGGCGGACCCTCACGTAGGCGAAGAGGCCGAGGCCAAGCGCCAGCACCGCCGCCAGAGCCAGGGCCGAGCCGTAAACGGTCTGCCGGAATGACGCCGCCTCGCGCGCGGTCTCGGCGAGCGCCGCACGCTCAGCGGCCGAATATTCTCCCAGCGGCTCCTCGCCGCGCGCGAGCCCTTGCGCGTCGGACAGGAACAGCTCCACGCGTTCGGCGGGCATCGTCTGGGCGGCGGCGGGAAGGTCGGCCGCCAGCAACGCGGTTTCGGCGCGGCCGCCGAACAGCATCAGCGCCACGAGCACGAGGAACGCCGGCACGAAGGCCCACAGCCACGCGAAGGCGCTGTAGTAGCCGGGCAGGCTGTGCGGCCGGGCTCCGCCGCGAACGGCCTTGCGGCGCGCGAGCGCTGACAGGCCGAACGAGAAGGCCAGCAAGGCGAGAAGTGCGATCCAGATCATGACCGTTTGCGCGGAGGGCGAGCTCCACCCGAAGCGGAGCCTTAAGCCGGGACGGCAACCTGCCCCCGACGGGCGAGGCCTTTACGACGCTTCTGCGACGGTTTTGTAACGGCCGCGGGCCCGACCCGTCCCAGAAGGCGCTTCGCCCGCCTGTGCGTCAGCATGTAGCGGGAAGTAGGCCGTGAAGAGCGTCCCTTCGCCCGGCGCGCTCTCGACGGCCAGGCCGCCGCGGTGCCGGTTCATCACGTGCTTGACGATAGCGAGGCCGAGGCCGGTTCCGGAGCGCTCTCCGCTCTTCTGACCTTCCACCCGGTAAAACCGCTCCGACAGGCGCGGCAGGTGCTCACGGTGAATGCCCGGGCCCTGATCGCGCACGCGGACGCAGGCGTAGCGAGCGAGGTCCGCGCGATCGGGCGTCAGCAACGGCAGCCGCACCGAGGAGGATCCCGCCATGACGCGGCCTTCCTCTGGCGAGACTTCGCCCTGGACCTCCACGACCACCACCCCGCCGTCGGGCGTGTACTTCACCGCGTTGTCGAGAAGGTTCTGCACCACCTGAACGATCTGGTCGCGTTCACCGAGCGCCAGGGCCGCCTCGCCAGGCGGAAGTCGGGTCTCGATGGTCACCGCCCGCTCGGCGGCGATCGGGGCGGTCGCGCCGGCGACGTCCGCGACCACCGACGCCAGGTCCACCCGGTCGGACGGCGGCACGTGCTCGTTCAGCTCGATGCGAGAGAGCGACAGAAGGTCGTGGACCAGCCGACGCATGCGTTCCGCCTGCGCCGCCATGATGGTCAAGAAGCGGTCCTGCGCCACGGGGTCGTCCTTGGCGTGACCACGCAAGGTTTCGATGAAGCCCGCCAGGGCGGCGAGAGGCGTGCGCAGCTCATGGCTGGCGTTGGCGAGGAAGTCGACCCGCATCGTCTCGAGCCGACGCCGCTCCGTCTCGTCACGGAAGCTGAGCAGCGCCAGGGCTTCGCCCTCCCGCGGCGGGAGCGGGCGTGTGCGCGCCGACCAGGAGCGTTCGTGAGCGGTGCGCGTCACGTAGGGGACGCTGCGCGATAGCCCTGAGAACAGCGCCTCGTCGATCGCTTCTAGCACCTCTGGATCTCTTAGGGCCGTGGCCAGCAGGGCGCCCTGTCGCTGAAGGCGCAGCAGGTCACGTGCCGCAGCGTTGGCGAACAGGATCCGGCGCGCGACGAGATCATCGGCGCGGCCGCCGCCGATGATCAGGGTGGGCTCTGGAGTTTGCTCCAGCGCCGCTTCGAATGGAGGCGCGTCAGGCTCTGCGATGCGCAAAGGGACGGGAGCGGACAGCGCCGCCTCCCGGGCGCGCTGCCGCACCACGTAGAAGGCCTGGACGCCCATTGCGGCTGTGACCGCAAGCGCGGCCCAGGCCGCGTAGAAGATCTCGGCGGCCTGGTCGGGCTGCAGGAAGCCTGCGACGAACAGCCCGGCGGCGCACGCAACGCCGACGGCGGGCACGCTCCATGGGCGCGGCCGGGGCTTCAGGTCGTCGGTTTGCGGGGCCTCATAGGTCATCGACGGTCGTTTCACGGCCGAAGACCCTCTCCGGCGACTCGTCGTTTATCCCACGTCCGGCGTATGTCGTCTGCGTGACGCTTCGAACAAGATTGTTCGGGATCAGATCAATCCGGCGACTAGGCCAAGCGATAGCGCCTCCTCTGCGGACACGTACCAGCCGAGCCGAGCCCTGGCCTTCAGGTCCTCGAGCCCGACCTGACTGCCTTCGATCAACTCCCCGAAAATCTCTTCCTCGAACTTCAGGCCCGAGGTCATTTCGGCGATCTGCTCCTCCAGCTGGCGGCGCACGCCCTCCAGCGGACCGTTCAGGTTCAGCGTCTTCTGCACGCGGCGCCCGTGCAGGAGCAGGGTGCAGTCGCGCGTCAACCAGCGGCGATCCCTGGCGAAGCCCGCCATGAAGTTGGTGCCCGCTGAATAAACGGAGGTCTTGCCCAGGAACCAGCAATCCCTGCCCTCGTGACGGCGCAGGAGGCGGATCTCCTCAGCCATGCGCCGGCCGACCTCCGCATCGCCGCCGGACGTGAAGACCTCGAACAGGATCGCGCCTTCGATCTGCAGCACGGGACCGAGCTGGTCGTAGAAGCGCTGCAACTGCAGATCATCGATCGGGCCGGAGATGCGCACGGTCGGATGAAAGAGACGGGCTGAGATTTCGGGAGGAACGGCGGTCATGATCAAGGCTTTCTGGGAGGCGGCGCTTGAGCGCGCGAGAACCGCAAGCGTTCCCCGGCGTTGCTTCGGCTGAGGAGACCGACCATGGCCGCCAAGCAGACGCCCGCGCAGAAGAAGACCGTCGATCGTGTGATGCACGAGTTCAAGCACGGCGAGCTCGAGTCCGGCTCCGGCCGCAAGGTGAAGAACCCGAAGCAGGCCATCGCCATCGCGCTCAGCGAAGCCGGAGCGTCCGACCAGCAATCGAGCGCCGAGAACAAAAAGAGCCTCACCAAGACCAAGCGGAAAGAGGCTAAGGGCGAAACGGCCATGCAGGAGAAGGAGGGCAAGGCCGCCAAGACGCGCACCGAGCTCTACGCCCAGGCCAAGCGCCAGAACATTCCTGGCCGCTCGAAGATGTCCAAGGCTCAGCTGGAGCGCGCGCTCTCGCACTAAGAGCGGGTTTGGCGCGGCGGCCTTCCGCGACTCCGCCTATATTCGTGCGCCCATGCCGATCCGCCGCCTCCCGCCCGAGACCGTCAATCGCATCGCCGCCGGCGAGGTGGTGGAGCGCCCCGCGTCCGCGGTGAAGGAGCTGGTCGAGAACGCGCTGGACGCTGGCGCGGCTCGCGTCGAAGTGCAGACCGAGCAGGGCGGCCTGTCCCGCATCCTCGTCGCCGACGACGGCAGGGGGATACCGCGGGACGAACTGCCGCTGGCCATCGAGCGGCACGCCACCTCCAAGCTCGCGCCCGATGCGGAAGGCGGCTGGGATCTGCTGCACATCCAGACGCTGGGCTTCCGCGGCGAAGCCCTCCCCTCCATCGGCTCCGTGGCCCGCCTGTCCATCGCCTCGCGCGCACGCGGGGACGCGGAGGCCTGGGGGGTGCGCGTCGAGGGCGGGGCCGTCGCCGATATCGCGCCCGCAGCCTTCCCGGGGCTCTCGGGAGCCCGGGTCGAGGTGCGCGATCTCTTCTACGCCACGCCCGCCCGGCTGAAGTTCATGAAGTCCGAACGGGCCGAAAGCCTCGCTATCACCGAGGAGATCAGGCGGCAGGCCATGGCGCACGAGGCCGTGGCGTTCGCGCTCGACATCGACGGACGCAAGGTGTTGCGGCTGCCCGCAGAGACTGCCGGGCACGAAGGGCGGCTCGCCAGACTTTCATCGGTGCTGGGGCGCGAATTCGAGGAGAACGCCCTGCTGATCGACCAGACGCGTGACGGGGTGCGGCTGTCGGGCTACGCGGGCCTGCCCACCTACTCGCGCGGCAATGCGGCGCATCAATATCTGTTCGTCAACGGACGGCCGGTGCGCGACCGCCTGCTGCAAGGAGCCCTGCGGGGCGCCTATGCCGACTTCCTGGCGCGCGACCGCCATCCCACCGCGGCGCTGTACCTCGACCTCGACCCGCGGGAAGTCGACGTAAACGTGCACCCCGCCAAGGCCGAGGTGCGCTTCCGCGACCCCTCGCTCGTGCGCGGCCTCATCGTCGGCGCGCTGAAGCACGCGCTTGCGGCCGCGGGCCACCGCGCGTCCACAACCGTCGCTGCGTCGGTGCTGGAAGGATTCCGCCCGGGCGGCGCGCCGGCCGGTGCGTCAAGCTACGCGCACGAGCCGCGGCCGAGCTGGATCGGCGGCTGGGTTCCTTCGGCCCCCGTCACCTTGCCGGGACTGAACACGGTCTCTGCCCGCGTCGAGACCCATGGCGAAGTCGGTCTCGCGGAGGCGCCCGCCGCTTTTGATGCTGCAGCGGCCACTCACGCTGGCTTCGCCGATCCGGTCGATTATCCACTCGGAGCGGCCCGTGCGCAGGTGCACGGCACCTACATCGTCGCCCAGACCCGGGACGGCATCGTCGTCGTGGACCAGCACGCCGCGCACGAGCGGCTCGTCTACGAGCGCATGAAGGTGCAGATGGCCGGCGAAGGCGTGCGGCGGCAGGCCCTGCTCGTGCCCGAGGTCGTTGAGCTGGATCCGTCCGAGGCCGAACGCGTGCTTTCAAAGGCGGCCGAGCTGGCGGAGCTCGGGCTGATCATCGAAGCCTTCGGCGGCGGCGCCGTGCTGGTGCGCGAAACGCCAGCCCTGCTTGGCGACATGGACGTGCAGGGCTTGATTCGCGACATCGCCGACGACCTGGCGGAGAACGGGCAAGCCCTCGCCCTGAAGGAGCGGATGGCGGAGGTCTGCGGGACTATGGCGTGCCACGGCAGCGTGCGCGCAGGTCGGCGGCTCACTGCCGAGGAGATGAACGCCCTGCTCCGCCAGATGGAGGCCACGCCCCACAGCGGCCAGTGCAACCACGGCCGGCCGACGTACGTGGAGCTGAAGCTCGCCGACATCGAGCGGCTGTTCGGCCGGCGCTAGAGCTCTCCGCTAGGACTTGCGCTCCTTCGGCTGCGAGGCCGAGGCGCCGGGGCAGAGGCGCTTATCCAGACGGCAGGCCTCGGTCATCATGTCGAGGGCGATCTGTTGGGATTCCGGCGCCAGCGCCGGCATCAAGCGCTCGGCCATCTTGGGCTGCTTCTCGATGATGCTGCGGCCTTCCGGCGTCTCGTAGAAGCCGATGGCCGCCTTCATCTCACCTTCGGTGAAGGTGGCGGCCCACGTGGTCACCGCGTGCTCCTTCAGGCGCGGCATGAAGTTGGCGATGGCCTTGTTCATCGCCGCGTCCATCACCGGGGCGAGGGTCGGGTCGATCTCGGCGAGCTTTGCGCGCTGGGGGGCCATCGAGGTCTTCACCATCGTCATGATGGCGTCCATCGTCTCGTCGAAGCGCACCGCGGTCATCATGCGCTCGGCGAGCGCGCGTTGCTGTGCGCTCACCGGGGCTGGGGCCGACGGCGCACTCTGGGCCAAGGACGGCTGCGCGGCGGCCAGAAGGCCAAGCCACGCAAACGGAATCAACCAGCGCATCTTTGGCTCTTTGAGGTGCGCCGGTCCTTTGAGGCAAGGCGCTGGCCTCAATCGATGAGGTCTACTTGAGTCTACTTCGGGTCGAAATCGGCGGTGAAACGGCCCAATTCCGCCGCCACTCCCCGAGTGATCACATCAAAAACAGACACTTAGACGGACAAGGTCTACTTTAGACCAAGTAGACCGCCTGACGGACTTCCGGTCAGCGGCTCAGCATAGGGGCCGCCGACCGGAAACTTAGAACATGATGGCAACTCAGGCCACGCGCGCATCGTCGCGGCGGGCTGAGGACGGCGTCAGCCGAAGACCAGCCAGTCCGTGGAGAAGCTGCCAGCCGCCACGCCCGAGAGAGCGAGCACCTCGCCGCCCGCCAGCTGGATTCCGACTTGGCCGGAGACCGCGACGGCCGTGTAGGCCGTGCCAGGCGCGAGCAAGATGCGGTCGCCTTGCGCGAAAGAGAAGTCGACGACCCAATCGGTCCCGCCGCCCGCGCGAATGGTGAAGCGATCGGCTCCGGCTCCCCCGGCGAGGGCATCGTTGCCCAGGTCGCCGCTGAGCAGGTCGTTCCCCTCGTCCCCATGCAACGTGTCAGCGCCCTGCCCGCCGTAGACCGTGTCGTGTCCGAGGCCGCCGTTGACAACGTCGTCGCCGATGTTGCCGTTGACGTGAGCGTCGTCCCCCGCATCACCGAACAGCGTGTCGTTGTCGCGCCCGCCGCGAACCGTGTCGTTGCCTTCGCCGCCCCGAACGAGGTCAAAGCCGACGTTGCCGTTCACGTCGTCAGCGCCCGCCTGGCCCGTGACAGAGTCGTTGCCCTCTAGCGAAATGATGGTGTCGTCACCGTCGCCGCCGGCGATCTGCTCCGCATTGTTGGAGCCCCAGATCATATCGGACCCGCCGAAGAGCATGGTCCGGACTGCGGCTTCGTCCTCGTTGATGATCAAAGTCGCGAGCTGGCTTGCGGAGAGCGACAGGCCGGTGAAGGTGACAGCCGACTGCCCGTTCACGGAGAGCGCCACCCCGGTGACCGTGCCGCCTGTGGGCACACCCAGCTCGGAATAGGTGAACCCAACGCCGGAGTAGGACTCCGTGTAGCCTGACGGTCCACGCAAGACAAAAAGCGTGGAGCTTCTGCTGAAAACCTCGAGCTCTTCGGTTGAGACTAGAGCCAGGTTGCCGATCGTCACAGTCGCCATAGAACACCCCCCGGTCGTTCCTCAGAGGCGCCCCTCGCCCACAACTCGACCGTCACCTCCCTATCGTTCAAACCGTGACGGTTGTCACCCTCGCGGACGGATCAGCTGGCGCTCACACCTTCCGGAGTGAAGGCCTCGACCACGGCAGTGGTGCCCTCGGCGCTCGCGCGCACGGCGCCTCCGATCGAGAAGATGCTGCCGTTCACCGCGATCCCGGCCAGGCCGTGCCGCGGCGTACGCATTGGCGCGACGGCGCGCCATTGATCCGTCGGCGGATCATATTCCCAGGTCGCTTCATACACACCCCCTCCGTTGCGGTCGAAGTACTCGCCGCCGAAGGCGTAGAGACGCCCGTTCAGGGCCGCCGCGGCCAGGCCGCCGGACGCCTGGGGCATGGGGCGCAGGGTCTCCCAGGCATCGGCCTTCGGATCGTAGCGCTCAAGGACGTCGAGATTGCCGCCTTGCACCGTGCGGCCGCCGACCACGTAGAGCTTGCCCCCGATCACGGCGCCGGCGGCGCTGTTGCGCGCGGTCGGCGCGGGCCTGGCGTCGTCCCAGCGGTTCGCTCGGGCGTCGTAGACCTGGTGCGCGGCGCTGTCGCGCTGGTCGCCCCATTGGCCATTGGCGGTATGGCTGGGCGAGCGGCCGGTCACGACGTGAATGCGCCCGCCAAGCGCCAGGGCCACGGTTTCGTTCTGCGGCTCGGGGATCGGCGCCACCGGCGTCCAGCCGCGGCCGTCGAAGCTGAGCACCTCGGCTGTTGCGGTCCACTGCTTCTTTCCCTCGGTGACGAAGCCGCCGACGGCGTAGGCGCGATCGCCCACCGTGGCGAAGGACGGGTGGTGCCGGGGCGTCGGCAGGCGCGGCCCCTCCCGCCAGCGATCCCGGCGCGGGTCATAGAGGGCCGTGCGATCCAACACGCCAATGGAGAAACGTCGGTCCTCGCGCGGTACGCCGTACAGGCCGCCGGCGACGAGCACTTCCCCCTTGAAGAGGGTGCAATAGATCTCCTGCGCCGCCCACGGCATCGGAGCCTTGGGCGTCCAAACGCCAGGTAGGGCGCGGGTCGCCGCGACCGCCGGCGAGGTGACGAGCGCTGCGGCGCCAGCGAGAACGAAACGACGAGTCTGCTTCATCCCGGAAGAGTAGCGCCGGCCGGCGCCGTTGTAGAAGACGCAGGATGATCGATCCGTCCGGCCCAGAGTGGATGAACGCCGCCCGGCGCGCAGCGCTGGGCCTGCGGGCGACCACCGCCCGCACGCGCGGCGCGGACCACTACGTCTACGTGGCGCTCCTTGAGGACCGCCGTCGCGCCTACCGATGGGGCCTGTATGTCGGCGAGACTTCCCGCGACCCCGATCTACGGTTCGACCAGCACAAGGCCGGGTACAAGGCGAGCCGCTACGTCACGCGTTTCGGCGTGCGGCTGCTGCCCAGCCTGGTCGAGCACCTAAACCCGATGCGGCGCTGGGAAGCGATCGAGCTGGAGGCGGCGCTCGCCGAGGAGTTCGCCAAGGCCGGCGTGCCTTGGGTGGAGGGCGGCCACTAAGCTCGACAGCCTCGCACGACGCGACTATCTCCGATGCGCGACGCCGACATCGGCGTTCATTTGGGATGCCTATGTCCGAGATTGTGTCCGAGGCCTGAGGCCGCGGACGTCGAGCTGACCGGATCGGTTCGACCGCGAGCCTGAACGCCCGCCGCGCGTCTGCGCGCCGCGGGCGACTTCGTTCGCCTCAAGACAATCGGACTATCCATGAACATCTCCCGTGCGGAGCAACGCACGTTGCACGCCCTGGCGCAGGGCGGGCGCATCCTCCTGACCCGAGACCTGGCCGGCGACGTGGTGGAGGCCCAGTGCTTCACCCGCGACGGCTGGGCGCTGGCGGACTGCACCTTGCCCGTCTGGCGCAAGCTGAGAGCCAAGCGGCTGATCGCCAGCCGTGAAGGGCAGCCGTACCGCATCACCCGCGAAGGGCTGCTGCGGCTGCGGTCGCAACTCGACAATCGCGTCACCGCAAAACGTTGGTGATACGACCCGGCTGAGGACGGTTGCATTGCGGTTTGTTTCACCGTAGTAGCACGCCGCAATGCAACCCACCCTCGCATCCGAACTGCCGACGGACGCCCGAACCGACCTCTACGACGCGCTGCTGACGCTGCGATCGCGCCAGGAGGTGGAGGCCTTCCTGACCGACCTGTGCACCCCGGCGGAAGTGCGAGCCCTGACCGAACGCTGGCGCGTGGCGCGACTGCTGGATCGGGGCGACCTGTCGTACCGCGAGATCGCCGAGGCGGCGCAGGCCAGCACGACCACCGTCGTGCGGGTCGCCCGCTTTCTCAAAGAGATGCCTTACCGCGGCTACCGCCTCGTGCTGGACCGCCTGAAAGAGAGTGACCCGCGTTGAGCCGCCTCCGTATCGCCGTCCAGAAGAGCGGCCGCCTGGCTGAGCGCAGCCTGGACCTGATGAAGGACGCGGGCTTCCGCGTCATGAAAGGCGCCAACGACCTGCTCTACCGAGTGGAGAACGCGCCCATCGACCTGCTTCGCGTGCGGGATGACGACATCCCGACGCTGGTGTCGGACGCCGTCGCCCACTTCGGCATCGTGGGCCAGAACGTGCTGGAGGAGCATGCGGGCGAGCCGCATCGCGACCAGGCCAGCGTTGTCATGCCGCTGGGCTTTGGCCACTGCACCCTGAAGATCGCGGCGCCTGTCGGCTTCGAGTACGCCGGCCCGCAGTCGCTGGCGGGGAAGCGGATCGCCACCACCTATCCGAACCTGCTGACGAAGTTCCTGAACGCGTCGGGCGTGCAGGCCGACATCGTCTTCCTGCGGGGCGCGGTCGAGGTGGCGCCTCGGCTGAAGCTGGCGGAAGCGGTTTGCGACCTGGTCTCCACCGGCGCAACGCTGGAGGCCAACGGCTTGGCGGCGGTGGAGACGGTTCTTCGCTCGGAAGCCGTGCTGATCCGCAGCCCGCAGGCGCCGGCGGAGGACCTCGCCGAAACGGCTGACAGCATCGTGGAGCGCTTCCGCGGCGTCACCGCTTCGCAAGGCGCCAAGTACATCCTCTTGAACGCTCCTCGAGCGCGCCTCGAGGAGATCTCGTCGCTGCTGCCGGGCGCCGGCTCGCCAACCGTGACGCCCCTGGCCGGACGCGAGGACCTCGTGGCGGTGCACGCCGTCTGCCAGGAAAGCGTGTTCTGGGGGACCTTGGAGAAGCTGAAGGCCGCGGGCGCTTCGGCGATCCTGGTCCTGCCCATCGAGAAGATGATGCTGTGAAGACGATCGATTGGTCAGAGCTCACCGCGGCTGAACGCGACGCAGCGCTCGCCCGCCCGGCCCAGCGCCGGGACGAGGCTGTGGTGGGTGTGGTGAAGCGCATCTTCGACGACGTGGAGGCGCGCGGCGACGCCGCCGTCGTCGAATGGGCGACGAGGCTGGACAAGTCTCCGCCACGGCGGGTGGATCTGACAGACGACTTCGTGGCCGCAGCCCGGGCGGCGGTGGAGCCCGCGGATCTTGAGGCCCTGGAGCTGGCGCGTGCAAACGTCCAGGCGTTCCATGAAGCGACTCGGCCGGCGGAGAGCGGCTGGACCGAGACGACTCCAGGCGTGAAGAGCCGCCGAGTGTGGCGCCCCATTCCCACCGCGGGCCTCTATGTGCCCGGCGGCACCGCCCCGCTCTTCTCGACTCTGTTGATGCTGGCGATCCCAGCGGCCGTCGCCGACGTTCCGATGGTCGCCGCGGTGACCCCGCCGTCGAAGGACGGGAGCGTGCATCCGATGGTGATCGCGGCCGCCGCCGCGTGCGGGCTGGAGGAGATCCATCTGGTGGGCGGCGCCCAGGCGATCGCGGCGCTGACCTTCGGCGCATGCGGCCTTCCCAAGGCCGACAAGCTGTTCGGACCGGGCAACGCCTATGTGGCGGAAGCCAAGCGCTACGCCGCCGAGCTGCCGGGCGGACCTGGGGTGGACATGCCCGCGGGTCCGAGCGAACTGCTGGTGATCGCCGACGGAAGCGCCGATCCGGCGCTGGTCGCCGCCGACCTTCTGAGCCAGGCCGAGCACGACGCGGATGCGCAGGTGATCCTTGTCTCGCCGTCGCAAGCCCTCATCATGGCGGCCCTGGGGGAGGTCCAGGCGCAGGTGGGCGCCTTGCCGCGCGCGGAGATCGCGCGCCGGGCGCTGCAGGGCGCGCGGGCGGTGAAGGTCCGCTCTTTGGAGGAGGCCGTCGAGGCGGCGAACCTGTATGCGCCCGAGCACCTTTCGCTACAGGTCGCGGACGCCGAGGCCCTGGTGAGCGGGATCGTCTCGGCTGGAACGGTCTTCGTCGGCGCCTATGCGGCCGAGACCTTCGGCGACTACGTGTCAGGACCCAGTCACGTCCTGCCGACCGACGGGGCGGCGCGGACCTGGAGCGGAGTGACTGTGCAGTCCTTCATGACAAGCTTCGCCGTGCAGCAGGTGACGGCCGAAGGCGCGGCGCGTCTCGCAGGACCGGCGGCGCGGCTGGCGCGGCTGGAAGGCCTGGAGGCCCACGCACGTGCGGCCGACCGCCGGGCGGGAGCGGCGGCATGAGCGACGCGTTTCCCGCGCTGGTCCCGAACGGAGAAGGCCTGAATCGCTACCCCGGCGAGCCTGGGGCGCTCCGCAAGCGCATGGCCGAAGTGTACGGCGTGGCCGAGGCGCAGGTGCTGCCGGTGCGCGGGGCGACGCACGGCCTGGAGCTCCTCGTGCGCAGGGCGTTCCGCGATGGCTTCGAGACGGTGTTCGGCGAGAGCGAGCTGCTGTCGCGGCTTGCGGCCATCTACGGGTTGGAGATAGCCGAGCAGGGCCGCAAGACGGCGTTCCGGCTGGTCGGCTCGCCTGACCGACTGGGTAGACAGTTGAGCTACGCCGAAGCGCGAGTGGCGGCGGTCGACGCCCAGCCGCGCCTGCTGGTGGTGGACGAAAGCGCCGTCGAGTTCGCGGCCGAGCCGAGCCTCGCCTCCCAGGTTGAGGAGTTGCCCAATCTGGTGGTGCTACGCAGCCTTTCCCTTGCCTACGGACTCGCGGGCGCCCGCTGCGGCGCCGTGATCGCGCGGCCCGCGATCATCGGCCGCCTGGCCGAGCTGCTGGAGCCCTACCCTCTGCCCGTGCCGACGCAGAAAGCCGCAGAGGCCGCATTGTCTCCTTCCCGGGCGCTTGCCGTGCAGGCGCGCATCGACCTCGTAAAGGGGGAGCGCGCGAGGATGCGCGACGCGCTCGCCGGCTCTCCCGCCGTGAAGGATGTGATCGCCGGCGACGGTCCGTTCCTGATCGTCGCGCCAGCCGACCTGAAGGCGACCGAGGCGGCGCTGGCGCGCTTCGGCGCGCCGGGGACGAAGGTTCCAGAGGGCCTGCGCTTCGACGTCGGCACGGTGGAGGCGAACGAACGGGTGCTGGCGGCGTTCGGCGCCTCGCTCGCGGCTTCGACGCGGCGTCGCGCCGAGACGGTGCGAGACACCAAGGAGACGCGCATCGCCGTCACCGTGGACCTGGACGCCGCCAGGCCGGTGAAGGTCGAGACCGGCGTTGGCTTCTTCGACCACATGCTGGAGCAGGTGGCCACCCACGGCGGTTTCTCCCTGTCGCTTGGATGTGAAGGCGACCTGCATATCGATGCGCACCACACGATCGAGGACTGCATGCTGGCCTTCGGCGCTGCGCTGAAGGCCGCCCTGGGCGACAAGCGCGGCATCGGCCGGTTCGGCTTCGTGCTGCCGATGGACGAGACGGAGGCCAAGGTCAGCGTGGACTTAGGCGGCCGCCCCTACTGTGTTTTCGAAGGCGCGTTCGAGGCCAGCCATATCGGCGACTACCCGACCGAGATGACCGGTCACTGCTTCCGCTCGCTGGCCGAGAGCCTTGGCGCGGCCGTGCACGTCGAGGTGAAAGGCGGCAACGACCACCACAAGACCGAAGCCTGCTTCAAGGCGCTGGGTCGGGCGCTGCGCCAAGCGGTGCGCGTCGAAGGCGGAGACATTCCCTCGACCAAAGGCGTGATCTGATGCCCACCGGCGAGGTCGCAATCGTCGACTATGGCGTGGGCAACACGGCTTCGGTGCTGTTCGCGCTGGAGCGGCTGGGCGCGCGCGCGCGGCTGACGTCCGACCCGGCTGCGGTGGCGGAGGCGGAGCGCGTGGTGCTGCCGGGCGTAGGCGCGGCGGCCTACGCGATGGAGCGGCTGGACGCTCTGGGTCTCACCCAAACGCTGAAGTCGTTCCAGCGTCCGCTGCTCGGCGTCTGCCTCGGTCAGCAGCTGCTCTACGAGCGCAGCGAAGAGGGAGACGCGCCATGCCTTGGCCTCGTGCCGGGGCAGGTGGAGCGGCTGACGCCAGCGCCTGACCGACCCGTGCCGCACATGGGCTGGAACCGCCTCCGTCGCGCGAAAGACGATCCGCTGACCGAAGGCTTGGCGGAAGGGACCCACGTCTACTTCGTGCACAGCTTCATCTGTCCGGTGGGCGAGCCCACGTTGGCTTCGGCTCAATACGGCCAGCCGTTCTCCGCGATCGTGCGGCACCGGAACGCCTGGGGCTGCCAGTTCCACCCGGAGCGCTCCGCCGCCGCGGGCGCCGTCATTCTCAAGAACTTCCTGGACCTGCCGTGCTGATCTATCCCGCTATCGACCTGAAGGACGGCGGCTGCGTGCGTCTGCTGCACGGCCGCTTCGACGCCGTCACCCGCTACGATGAGGACCCGTTCGCGCGGCTGAAAGCCTTCGCCGAGGCGGGGGCCGAGTGGGTGCACATCGTGGACCTCGATGGCGCCAAGGCGCGCATGCCGGTCCAGCACGCCCTGATCGGCCAGCTGGCGGCGACCGGCGCGGCCAAGATCCAGACCGGCGGCGGCGTGCGCACCCTGGACGACGTGCGCAAGTTGCTGAGCGCCGGCGCAGCGCGCGTCGTGGTGGGCTCCATCGCTGCGCAGGAGCCCGACGCCGTCCGGTCCTGGGTCGATGCCGTCGGGCCCGAGCGCATCACACTGGCGCTCGACGTGAAGATCGCCGGCGACGGCGAACCCGAGGTGGCGGTGCATGGCTGGACCGAGGGCTCGGGTCGCTCCCTATGGGACGTGCTCGACGCCTATCCCGAAGGCTCCGCGCGGCACCTCCTGGCGACTGACGTCGGCCGTGACGGCGCGTTGACGGGCGTCAACATCCAGCTGGTGGCGGAGATCGTCCGTAGACGGCCGGATCTGGCGGTTCAGGCGTCGGGCGGCGTCGCGACGCTGGAGGATCTGCGGGTCTCCGCGCGCGCCGGGGCCGCGGGCGCCATCGTGGGACGGGCGCTGTACGAGGGCAAGTTCACGCTGCAGGAGGCGCTGGCCGCGGTGACGGATGCTGGCTAGGCGCATCATCCCCTGCCTGGACGTCAAAGACGGCCGCGTGGTGAAGGGCGTGCGCTTCCGTGGTCACGAGGACATGGGCGACGCGGTGGAGTTGGCCATCCGCTATCGCGACCAGGGCGCGGACGAGCTGGTCTTCTACGACATCACCGCGTCGGCCGAGGGGCGCCACCTGGACTACGCCTGGGTCCGCGAGATCGCCACGGCGCTCGACATTCCCTTCTGTGTCGCCGGCGGCATCCGGAGCGCGGACCAGGCGGTGCGGTGCCTGGACAACGGCGCGGACAAGGTCTCGATCAATTCACCGGCGCTGGAGCGCCCGGAGTTGATCACCGAGATCGCGCGACGGGCGGGCAGCCAATGCGTCGTGGTGGGCGTCGACAGCCTTGAGCATGGCGAGGACTGGCTGGTGCACCAGTACACGGGCAACCCGGAAAAAAGCCGCGCCGCGGGCCGGCGGACGCTGGAGTGGATCGCGGAGGCGCAGGCGCGGGGCGCCGGGGAGATCGTGCTGAACTGCATGAACCAGGATGGCGTGCGCCAGGGCTATGACCTGCGCCAGCTCAAGGCGGCGCGCAGCGTGCTGACGATCCCGCTGGTGGCTTCGGGGGGCGCTGGCGCGGCCGAGCACTTCCGCGACGTTTTCGTGGAGGCGGACGTCTCCGGGGCTCTGGCTGCGAGCGTCTTCCACAAAGGCGTGCTGACGGTGCCGCAGCTGAAGCGACAGCTCAGCGAGTGGAGCGTGGAGGTCAGGACGTGAAGGTAGACTTCGACAAGGGCGGCGGGCTGGTTCCAGCCATCGTTCAGGACGCTGACACCCTGCAGGTGCTGATGCTGGCCTATATGGATCAGGCGGCGCTGGACGAGACGCTGGAGAGCGGCGAGGCGACCTTCTTCTCGCGTTCGCGTGGCGGCCGCTGGCGCAAGGGCGAGACCTCCGGGGACCGGCTGAAGGTCGTGTCGGTTACGCCCGATTGCGATGGCGACACCCTGCTGGTTCTGGCGCGGCCGCTCGGGCCCGCGTGCCACCTGAAGACCACGAGCTGTTTCGGCGATGCGGACGCGCCGGGGTTGGGTCGCCTCGCGCGGCTGGAGCAGACGATCGCCGCGCGCGCCAGCGCCGATCCGGAGACGAGCTGGACCGCCAAACTGATCAGCAAGGGGCCGAAGCGCATCGCCCAGAAGGTGGGCGAGGAGGGCGTGGAGACGGCGCTCGCCGGCGCGGCCGGCGACACAGCTGAGCTGTCGTCCGAGGCCGCCGACCTGGTCTACCACCTCTTGGTGCTCCTGCACGCGCGCGGGCTGAAGCTGGAGGCCGTGCTGGACGTGCTGGAGAGCCGGGCGAAGTAGCGGCGATGTTTCCATTCTGTTCTTGACCACATCGATCATCCGCGTTCCATTCGCCTTGAGCGGCGAATTGAAAGGGGGGCAGGATGAGCGTGTACGGGACGATGCTCGCTGTTCAGGGACGTGAGCGCTTCGCCGTGCTCCAAGCCGCGGGATTGGTGGAGAGCGGCCGCGCTGGGGACTGGTCAGAGGCATGGCGGTGGCGGACCTGCCCTCAGGCTGGATCGCCGTCACCTCTTCGGGCTGGGACTTCAGCGCCGCCCGGGCGCAGGAACTGTCTGGCGCGCTTGGCCGTGTGATCGGGCTCGAGCACGACGACCGCACGATGAACTCACGAGCGCATTGCTACGTCGACGGCGCGCTGGAGTGGTCCATTTCGCACGATCCCGAGCGGGGTCAGACCGACCTCAAGGTTGAAGGCGAGGCGCCAGCCCCGCTCCACGCGCTCCGTCAGGAGGTCTTGGCGGATCAAACGAACGACGACGGCGAGGACGGCGTTGTGGACTATACGTACGACGTGCCGATCGACCTTGTGGGCCGGCTTTGCGGTTTCGATCTGAACGGCTGGATCAGGGGTCAAGCCGAGGAGCCGGCGTTCATGGGCCTGAAGGCCGCCGGCGGTTCTGGTGGATGGTTGTCCAGGCTGTTCAACCGGTGAAGCGGAGGAAGTCCACGCGGGCGGCGCCGTAGGTGCGGGTGTCCAGGTTTTCGTAGCCGTCCAGCGCCAGGTCCGGCTCGTCGGCGGCGCGCTCTAGAACGGCGATGGCCTCAGAGGCCAACCACTTGCCCTCGGCGAGTTTCGCCAGCGCCTGCTCCCCTAGCCCCTTGCGGTACGGTGGATCCAGGAACGCCAAGTCGAAGGCGTCGCCTGCCGAGCCCGGGCGTACGCCAAGGTCCGTCGCGTCGCGGCGATGGATTCGCGTGGAGCCGAAATGGCCGAACGCCTCGACATTGTCCCGGATCGTGCCCCGCGCCGCCTCGTCAGTCTCCACGAACAGGCAGAAGGCGCCGCCGCGCGACAGGGCTTCGAAACCGAGCGCACCGGAGCCGGCGAAGAGATCGATGACCCGCCGCCCCTCAAGGCCCGGCGACCAGGCGGCGTGCTCCAGGATGTTGAACACGGCCTGGCGGGCGCGGTCGGAGGTAGGCCGCGTGTTGGCCCCCGGAGGGGTCGCGATGGTCTTGCCGCGGAAGCGGCCGGAAACGATCCGCATCAGCTACGCGGGCCGCGGGGCCCCTTCGGCGGCCCCTTGGGCCCGGGGCGCCCGCCGCCACCAGCGCCACGAGGCGGTCCCTTCGGCCCGCCGGGTCCACGCGGACGCGGAGCCGCGCCTGACTTGCCGCCCGGCCGTGGCCCGGAGCGGGCGCCGCCGCGAGGGCCCTCGGTCGGCGCTTCCCGAGCGGGACCACGGGGGCCGCCAGACCGCGCTCCCCCTGGACGGGGACTGGCGGAGCGGGGGCCAGCCGGACGGCTATCAGCAGAACGCGGGCCGGCAGGACGTGAGCCGCGGGGACGTTCGCTCGCGCCGCCTTCCTCGCGCCGGGGATCCCGGGGCTTGAACGGACGATCGCCTGCCGCATCCTCGCGCCGAGGCGCGCGCGGGCGGAAGGCGCGCTCAGTCCCCTCCTCCGCGTTCTCGGGTCGAGGACGACGGTGCGGGCGGGCCGGCCGATCGTCCGGGCGCGGTTTGGCCCATCCGGGCTTTCTGACGGTCCGCTCGGGTCGGCCATCGACACCGAGCTCACGGCGCGGCCGCGGATTCCGGTCGTCGGAGGGCGCAGGGCGTTCGGAGCCGGCGCGCACGCGGCTGGGCTTCTTGCGCGGGTCGGCGATCGGATTGTCTGAAACCGGGCGTGTGGAGGGCGCATCGACGCCGGGCCGACGTGCTGCCTTGGCTGGAGGCGTGGCCACCTTGTCGCCTTTGGGCAGGTTTTCGGGCGCTATGAACTCGGCCAGTTGCTCGCGGATGACCCGCGGGCCGACCTCCTCGACGTCCCCCACCCCCAGGGTGCCGAGCTGGAAGGGCCCGTAGGACAGGCGGATGAGCCGGTTCACCTTCAGCCCGATGGACTCAAGGACCTTGCGGACCTCACGGTACTTGCCTTCGCTGATCGTGACGGTGATCCAGACGTTCGCGCCGCGCTCGCCCTCCTTCACCTTGTCGAGCTTGGCCTCCATGGGGCCGTAGCGGATGCCGTCGACCTCCACGCCGTTCTGCAAGGCGTCGAGCTTCTCCTGGGTCGTGCGCCCCAGGGCGCGGGCGCGGTAGCGGCGCACCCACGCGGTGGTCGGCAGCTCCAGCGCGCGCGCCAGCTCTCCATCATTGGTGAGCAGCAGCAGGCCTTCAGAGTTCAGGTCGAGCCGGCCGACGGAGATCACCCGCGGCAGGCCCTGCGGAAGGTGCTGGAACACGGTCGGGCGTCCGTCCGGGTCCTTGTGCGTCGTCACTAGGCCCACGGGCTTGTGGTAGCGCCAGAGCCGCGTCGGCTCCGCCCCGCCGATAACCTGACCGTCGACGGTGACGATGTCGTCCTTCTTGATCAGCGTGGCGGGCGTATCGAGGATGCGGCCGTTCACCGCCACCTTGCCAAGGGCGATCAGGCGCTCGACGTCGCGGCGGGACGCGACGCCGGCGCGGGCCAGCACCTTGGCCACGCGGTCTCCCGCATCCGACCCCTTGGCGTCGGTTTTCTTCTTGTCGGCTTGACCGGGGCGGCTTTTCGCGCCGCTTTCGCGGGGATGACGGACCATGATCGGGCTCTAATGCGCATCGCGCTGGACCAGGCGCAAGCCGCCGCAGACGTCGGCGAGGCGCCTATCGGCGCCGTTCTGGCCGATCCAGCGACCGGGGAGGTCATCGCGACGGGCGCGAACGCGCCCATAAGGTTGCACGATCCGACTGCGCACGCGGAGATCCTGGCCTTGCGCCAAGGCGCTGCGAAGCTTGGAAACTACAGGCTGACCGGCCTCACCCTCTACGTGACACTGGAGCCCTGCCCCATGTGCGCGGGGGCGATCAGCCACGCCCGGATCGGCCGGGTGGTGTTCGGCGCGACCGATCCGAAAGGCGGCGGAATCCTGCATGGCGCGCGCGTGTTCGAGCATCCCACCTGCCACTGGAAGCCCGCGGTCGAGCATGGGCTGCTGGCGGAGGAGAGCGCCGGACTGCTGAGGGGCTTCTTCCGCGCACGGCGCAAGGGCGCGCAGGCCGATTGAACGGCCGACCGGGCCGCGCGTTAGCGTGATCTCGGTTCCGCAGGAGGTTTCATGCGTGCGTTCGCGATCGCGTCTGTGCTGCTGCTCACGGCCTGCGGCGAGCCGGAGTCGGTGGCGACCCACATGCCAGAACCCAAGAAGACCGGCGCGCCGGTGCCCCCGTCGTCGATCGTGGCGACCGTCACCTACGTCTGCGATGACGGCGTTCAGCTGCAGGTGACGTTCGACAATCCTCGACAGATGGCGACGGTGGCCATCCCCAATGCGCCGACCGCAGAGCTGAACCAGGAAAAGACCGCGTCAGGCATCTGGTACCGGAACGGCACCTATGAGCTCCGCGGAAAAGGCACGGACGCGACCTGGAGCGTCAACGGCGCCGAGCCCACCAACTGCCGCACCCTGGCGTAGAACCGAAAGCGTAGAGCCAAACCGATGCTCGATTGTGTGGTGGTGGGCGCCGGTCCGGCGGGCTTGACGGCGGCGATCTACCTGGCCCGGTTCAGGCGGTCTCTCGAGGTGCTCCACGACGGATCCGCCCGCGCCGCCTGGATTCCGACCAGCCACAACTATCCGGGCTTTCCCGACGGCATCAACGGCAAGGACCTGCTGGCGCGGCTGACCGAGCAGGCGCAGCGTTACGGCGCGTCCGTCCGGCCAGGACGAGTGGAGCGGCTAAGCCGCGACGAGGACTGCTTCACCGTGGAGACAGCGGACGAGCGACTGCGCGCGCGTACGGTGCTGCTGGCCACGGGCGTCATCGACAACGAGCCGAAGCTGCCGGACGTCTACAACGCCGTGCAACGGGGGCTGATCCGCATCTGCCCCATCTGTGACGCCTACGAGGCGACAGACGCCTGTATCGGCATCATCGGCAACGGCGAGAAGGGCGTTCGCGAGGCGGCGTTCCTGCGCCACTACTCAGAACGGGTCTGGCTCATTCATGTCGGCGAGCCGGCCAACCTGGATGAGGCGGCCCGCAGCGAGCTCACCGAGCGCGGAATCGGCCTGATCGAGACCCCCATCGACGCGGTGCAGGTCGAGGATGGGCGCATCGTCACCTTCACCGGCGGCGGGGCGAGCCACCGGTTCGACACCTTGTACTCGGCCCTGGGCACGACGCCGCGCAGCCAGCTGGCGATCGACGCGGGCGCCAAGCTGGCCGAGGACGGCCGTCTGCTGATCGACGACCACGCCCAGACGTCCATTCCGGGTCTTTACGCGGCGGGCGACCTGGTGCTGGGCCTGAACCAGATCACCATCGCGACGGCGGAGGCCGCGCAGGCGGCCACCCACATCCACAACGCGCTTCGCGGCGCCGCTTAAGCGAGGCGGGCGTCCAGACTGGCCTTCACGGCGGGCCATTCGGCGTCGGTGATCGCGTAGACGACCGTATCGCGCACGTGCCCGGTCCAGGTGATCTTGTGGTTGCGCAGCACGCCTTCTCTCGTAGCGCCGAGCTTCTCGATGGCTGCCTGACTGCGCAAATTCCTGGCGTCCGTCACGATCTGGACCCGAACGGCGCCAGCCGCGAAGGCGCAGGCGAGCATCAGCCGCTTCATCTCGGGATTGACTCGGCCGCCGCGCGCCTCCGGTCGCAAGAAGGTCGCGCCGATCTCCAGTGTCCGATGCGCTGGACGGATGTCGAGGAAGCTGGTCGTTCCGATCAGGGCGCCCGTGGCGTGACTGCGGATCGCATAGGCGATGCGCTCGCCCCGATCAGCCTCCGCGAGCGCAGCGCTCCACCAGGCCTCGAACGCCGCGCCTTGGCCAGACGCCGAGAGGACGGACCATGCCTCAGGGTCGACGTCCAGCGCCTTGGCCAACTCATCCTTCAGCCCCGGCTGGTAAGGCTCCAGCCGGATCGCCTCCCCGACAAGCGCCGCCGGCTCCAGCCGCAGGCTCACCCGACGAGGGCCGCCGCCCCCGCGTTGGCGACGACTCCGTCCTCGACCGCCAGTACGCCCGAAACGCCGATTCCGCCGACGATCGCGCCATCGCGCATCAGAATGGAGCCGCCGTCGTAGGGCGTGATGTCAGGCACTGAGAGCATGCGCAGGTTCACCCCGCCTTTCTCGAGCGCCTCCTGGAACTGCACCGTCTGGCGTTTGTAGTTCACGGCAGCCTTGGCCTTGGCCACAGCGATGTCGGTGGAGCCGAACTGGGTGTGGTCCATGCGGTGGAGGTGAACCAGGTTTCCGCCGCTATCGACGACCGCGATCGTCACTGGCCAGCCGTGGGCGATCGCCTCGGCCTCGGCCGCTTCCGCGATTATTCGTGCATCAGCAGCGCTGATCGGCGGTCCGTAAGGAATGACGCCCGGCGGGGGCGGGGTGACGCTGGAAGCCATGCGCGCGCTCCTGAATCCGCCGCTTAGCTACGCCGGGGAATGCGGAGCGGCCAGGGGCCACCCCCACAAATCGCCGGAGCGGGCGCCTTGACGCCTCATTCTCTCCTGCCTATCTGCGGGTCGTTAGCACTCAGGGGGTTCGGCTGCTAACGGCCGCCTCCGGTGACCAGACATTGATCATACGGAGAGATATGCACATGGCGTTCCGTCCGCTCGGCGATCGCGTGCTCGTGAAGCGCGTCGAGGAAGAAACCAAGACCCGCGGCGGGATCATCATCCCCGACACCGCCAAGGAAAAGCCGCAGGAAGGCGAAGTCATCGCCGTGGGCCCCGGCGCCCGTGACGAGACTGGCAAGCGCGTCGAGCTCGACGTGAAGGCCGGCGACCGCATTCTGTTCGGCAAGTGGTCCGGCACGGAAGTGAAGATCAACGGCGAGGACCTCCTCATCATGAAGGAGTCCGACATCCTCGGCGTCGTGGACGGCCAGGCCGCCACGGCCGCGGCCGCCTAAGCGTCGCTTCCAACACCCTCAACAACGCATAACCGAGAGAGCAACCAACCATGGCTGCCAAACAAGTTCAGTTCTCCACCGACGCCCGTGAGCGGATGCTCCGTGGCGTCAACATCCTCGCCAACGCGGTGAAGGTGACCCTTGGCCCCAAGGGCCGCAACGTCGTGCTCGAGAAGTCCTTCGGCGCTCCGCGCTCGACCAAGGACGGCGTCTCGGTCGCCAAGGAAATCGAACTCGAAGATAAGTTCGAGAACATGGGCGCCCAGCTGATCCGCGAAGTGGCGTCCAAGACCAATGACAAGGCCGGTGACGGCACCACGACCGCCACGGTCCTGGCCCAGTCGATCGTCCAAGAGGGCATGAAGTCGGTCGCCGCCGGCATGAACCCGATGGACCTGAAGCGCGGCATCGACAAGGCCGTTCTGATCGTCGTTGAGCAGATCAAGACGTCCTCGAAGAAGGTCACGACCAACGACGAGATCGCCCAGGTCGGCACCATCTCCGCCAATGGCGACGCGGAAGTCGGCCGCATGATCGCCCAGGCGATGGAGAAGGTCGGCAACGAGGGTGTCATCACCGTCGAAGAGGCCAAGTCGCTTGAGACCGAACTCGACGTCGTCGAGGGCATGCAGTTCGACCGCGGCTACCTGTCCCCGTACTTCATCACCAACGCGGACAAGATGGAGGCCGTCCTCGAGGAGCCGCTGATCCTGCTCCACGAGAAGAAGCTCTCCTCGCTGCAGCCGATGCTGCCGGTCCTGGAAGCCGTGGTTCAGTCGGGCCGTCCCCTGCTGATCATCGCCGAGGACATCGAAGGCGAAGCGCTGGCGACCCTGGTGGTCAACAAGCTGCGCGGCGGTCTGCGCGTCGCGGCGGTGAAGGCTCCGGGCTTCGGCGATCGCCGCAAAGCCATGCTCGAAGACATCGCCATCCTGACCGGCGGTCAGGTGATCAGCGAAGACCTGGGCATCAAGCTCGAGACGGTGTCGATCGACATGCTTGGCCGGGCCAAGAAGGTCACGATCACCAAGGAAGACACCACGATCGTCGACGGTTCGGGCGAGCGCGAAACCATCGAAGGCCGCATCTCGCAGATCAAGCGTCAGATCGAGGACACCACCTCGGACTACGACCGTGAGAAGCTGCAAGAGCGCCTCGCCAAGCTGGCCGGCGGCGTCGCCGTCGTCCGCGTCGGCGGCTCGACGGAAGTCGAGGTGAAGGAGAAGAAGGACCGCGTCGACGACGCCCTGAACGCGACCCGCGCCGCGGTCGAAGAAGGCATCGTCCCCGGTGGCGGCGTCGCCCTGCTGAAGGCCAGCCGCGCGCTGGACAACGTCACGGGTGACAACGACGACCAGACGGCCGGCATCGCCATCGTGCGCCGCGCCCTGCAGGCGCCGATCCGTCAGATCGTCGAGAACGCCGGCGTGGAAGGCTCGATCGTCGTCGGCAAGCTGCTGGACAACGACAGCCCGACTTTCGGCTTCAACGCGCAGACGGAAGAGTATGTGGACCTGGTGCAGGCCGGCGTGATCGACCCCGCGAAGGTCGTCCGCACCGCCCTGCAGGACGCGGCTTCGGTCGCCGGCCTGCTGATCACCACCGAAGCGGCCGTGGCCGACGCCCCCAAGAAGGGCGGCTCTGCCGGCGCCGGCGGCATGCCGGGCGGCGGCATGGGCGGCATGGGCGACATGGACTTCTAAGTCCGACGCTCGAAGCCCTAGGCTGAGACCAAAGAGAAACCCCCGGCCGTCAACGGCCGGGGGTTTTTTCTTGCGCCGGCCCGAAGATCAGAACTTCGCGCGGACGCCGAAGAAGTAGCGAGAGCCGTAGGTCTCGTTGCCTATGCGGCGGACGGGGCTGTTGTGCTCGATCCGGACCTCGTCCGTCAGGTTGATGCCCTCGACGAAGATCGTGAATGTGTCGTTCACCGTCCAGCTGGCCGAGCCGTCGAGCGAGCCGAAAGCCTCGTTGAACTCCGGCAGGCCGCCGCGGCCGTTCGCGGTGATCAACCAACGGTCGCGCCAGTTGTAGGAGAGCCGTGCGCTGTAGCGGTCGTTCTCGTAGTACACGGAGGCGTTGTAGCTCTTTCGGGAAAGGCCCTCGAACGGCAGCGTCTCCCCGGTCACGAGGTTCACGCCCTTATAGCCCTCGTCCTTCTGGTAGGTGTAGTTGAACAGCGCGCCGAAGCCATCGAAGGGCGCCGGCAGGAAGTCGAAGGCGTACTGCACGCCGAACTCGATGCCGTCGATCGTCACCTCGTCCGTGCCGTTGATGGGGCGGCTGACGGAGTAGATCGTCCCCTCGTTCTCCTCGGGCGTGGTGACCCGGGTGATGAAGGACGAGATCTCCTTGTGGAAGTAGGTTGCGGACACGAAGCCGTCGCGGGTGAAGTACCACTCCAGGCCGGCGTCGTACTGAGTGGCCTCGAACGGCTGCAGGTCCGGGTTCCCGCGTGACCCGGTCAGGCCCACGATGTCGAGGCTGCGCCGCAGGGCCAGGTCAGAGGTGTAGGGACGGGCCATCACCTTGCCGGCGGTGACGCGGCCGATGACCTCGTTCGGGAACTCGAAGCGCAGGTTAAGCGACGGCAGCCACTTCTCGTAGCCGCCGCTGCGCGAGGCCCGCGGAAAGGTGATGGTCGTGCCCTGCTGCACCCGGTCGAAGCCGGTGGACAGGGTGTCGGTGTCCACATAGCGCGTGCCCACCGTGCCAGAGACCGGGACGATGAAGTTCTCGAACGAGAAGGACGCCTGAATGTAGGCGGCTGAGGTCTTCTCCTCGACAGCCCACGTCTCGAGGAAGTTTTGGTAGGTCCCGTTCGTGTTGGGCGCTGGGTTGACCGCGTAAGGATCGTTGCCGCCGGCGACCCCTGAGGCGGCCACGACCGCATCGTAGAAGTCGTCACCGTTGTTGTTCCAGAAGCGGACGCCGCCCTCGAAGCCGAGGTCGCCCGTCTTGAAGAACTCCACTTCATTGGTGACCGAATAGGTGTCGACGATGTTGGCGATCGTCGACTGGGCCACGGCGATGGCGTTGGCCGGCAGCGGCGAGCGCGCGCTGATGGTGGTGGTGCGCTGGTAGTAGAGGCTGTCCTGCGTCAGGTCGCGGCGCTCGACGCCGGCCTTGATCGAGGTCAGCCACGGCAGGGCCGGCGGCCGATATTCGACGTTGAACTTACCGCCAGTCTCCTCCTGCGTATTGGTGCGCGGGTTGAAGACGGCGGCCAGCTGGTTCACGCCCGAGGAGGTCGTGACGTCTAGGCCCGGGAAGCTGAAGTTCGGCGCCCGCTGGGAGCTGGTGTAGTCAACGATGGCGCGCGGCACGCCGAAAATGACGGCGTTGGCGTTCTTCTCGTCGTTCTGGACCTCGGCGCTGGCGTAGGTCAGGCGGGCGTCGAAGGTGAAGTCGCCGACCTCCCACTTGCCTCCGATGGCGGTGGTGAACTGCTCCCGGTTCAGGCTGCCGTTAATGTTGCGGAAGGTCAGGTCCATCGGGAACGCAGCCGAGCTCGTGAGCTCGATGTGGTTCACCGTGTTGTCGGCGCCGAGCGTCGTGCGGCTGTAGTCGATCAGCCCCCCGGACGCTGCCAGCTGCATCAGGCTGGAGCGGACCTCCTCATGCGCCTTGGCGTAGGTCCCCTCGGCGAAGAAGGTCAGCCCGTCGAAGGGCCGCAGCTCGACGATGCCGTTCAGGGCGTGGCGCTTGGTCTCGCGCGTGTCGATGATGTAGCGGGGGATCTCGGGCACCCAGTCGAGCGTGCCGTCACCGTTCACGTCGGTGCCACGGCCCGGCGTGGCTCCGGCCCCGGTGGCGGTCGGCGCGCGCCTGATCCAGCCCGTGGTGCGGGCGTTATGACTGTGAAGGTTGCGCTGCTCCCAGGTCCCGCCGAGCAGTACGCCCAGCTTGTCGTCGAAAAAGGTGCGGCTGCCGATCAGGGCCAGCTTGGGGTCGAGCTTCTCCGCCAGGTTGCTGTAGACGCCCTGGGCCGAACCGGCGAGGTACGGCGCGCCGCCGTTGTCGAAGGGCCGGCGAGTGACGACGCGCACGACGCCCCCGATGCCGCCTTCCGTCTGTTCGGGCGTCTGCGACTTCACCACCTCCAACCGCGACACGAACTCGACCGGAAGGTCGCGAAAGTCCACGTCGCGACCGCCGCCCACCGTCAGGCCCAGGGCGGAGGACCCGTTGATCTCAACCCGGTTCAGGCGTGGGTCCGCGCCGCGGATAGAGACGCCGCGGCCTTCACCGTCCTGACGGCTGATCTGTACGCCGGTGACCCGCTGCAGCGCTTCGCCGAGGTTCTTGTCGGGGAAGTCGCCGATATCCTCGGCGGAGATGGCGTCGACCACCTGCAACGAGTTGCGCTTCACATCCGCCGCGTCCCTGAGGGATGCGCGGATGCCGGTGACGATCACCTCGTCGACTGTCTCCGCCTGGTCGCCGGCCGTTTGCGCCGAGACGCCGGGAGCGAGGCCGAGGCAACCGGCCAGAACAACCGCAGACACGCCTAACTTCAGGCGCGCGCGGCGCCCGTCACGTACTTCCATAGCCGTTCCCCCGCGTTGCTTTGTTGTGTCTCGCAGGTGCGCCAGGGCTCACCAACGAAGGCGCTTTCGTTCGCGAAAACGAGCAGCGCCGCCTGCACTGTCCGCCCTCGCGCAGTTTGCGTCAATATCCGTCAGCTTGCGTCACTAATGCTCACCGCAAGTCATCACCGTTCACCTTCGGAATCTTCGCGCAGGGTGTGTTTTGCGCCCGAGACCCTATAAGCAGCCGCGCAACGACGCGGATGGAGGCGTGGGACGATGGCGGGGCGGCGATTGGGCCTGTTCGGAGCGGGCGCGTTCGGCGCGCTGATGGTCCGGCACCTGGCGCCCTATTTCGACATCCACGTTCACGATCCCGCGCCGCACGCCCGCAAGTTCGCGCGACGACACAACGTCAAGCTGGTGAGCCTGGCGGAGGCCGCCGCCTGCCCCATCGTCGTGCTGGGCGCACCTGTGCCGGCGCTGGAGCGACTGGCGCAGGACGTGGCGCCGCATATCCGTCCCCATACTCTGGTGCTGGACGTCGGGTCGGTTAAGGCCCGTCCGGCGGAGTGGCTGCAGGCCGCCATCCCGCCCCATGCCGACGTGATCTGCACGCATCCGCTGTTCGGACCGCAGAGCGCACGCAAAGGGGTCACGGGTCTGGAGATCGTGGTGTGCCCGGTGCGCAGCCGTCGGAGCGCAAGGGTTGTGCGCTTCCTCGAGCGAGCGCTGGACCTGAAGGTGTCGATCACAACGCCTGACGCCCATGACCAGGCGCTCGCAGCCGTGCAGGGACTGACGCACATGATCGCCAAGGTCTTGAGCGGGCTCGAGCCTTTGCCCCGCAAGCACACGACCGTCAGCTACGATCTGCTGATGCAGGGGGTTGGCCTGGTGCAGGGCGACTCCGAAGAGCTGTTCATGGCCATCGAGCGGGACAACCCGTACGCCCCCGAACTGCGTCGCCGGTTTTTCGCCGAGATCGAAGCGCTGCGGGCTCGCCTCGAGAACGGCCACCGATAAGAACCTGCGTCAGCCTTGCGCCACGGCGCGGGAGCGGGCGCTGGGGCGGATGGCGCGCGGCGGGCGGCCCTCGGGCACGCTCTCCTGGAGCATCCGCCGGTACTCCTCTCGCTTCTCGTGGATCGAGGCGATCACGAGCCCCATGGGCACCCCCAGATCGACCAGAGTGTTTTCGGCCAACTGAAGGCTGGCCTCCACGGTCTCGGGAACCGCGTCCGTGGCGCCCAGCTGGTAGAGCTTGGCGGCATGGCGGGCGTCCCGCGCCCGGGCGATCACGATGAGGTCGGAGCGGAGCGCGCGCGCCGCCTTGACCACTTCGTCCACCTTGCTCGGCGCATCCATGGTCACCACGATGGCGCGAGCCTCCATCAGCCCGCAGCGGCGCAGGAACTCAGCACGAGCGGCGTCGCCGAAATTGATCGGCTCACCGTCGCGGCGCTGTTCGGCGACCACCGCCGCATCGCTTTCGATGGCGAGGAACGGCACGTCATGGCTCTTGAGGAGGTTGGCGACCAGCCGCCCCACGCGTCCGTAGCCGGCGATGATCACCTGGGGCGCCTCGTCCAGCGCCATGGCCTCAGGTTCCGCCAGGGGCTCCGCCTCGCGGCGCCGCGTCAGGCGGCGGCCGAACTTGGCCAAGAGCGGAATGATGAACATGCTGAGCGTCGCGGACACCAGGAGGCCCTGGCCCACCACGGCGGGAACGAGGCCGTCGGTCATCGCCTCGCCCAGGATCACGAAGGCGAACTCGCCGGCCGGCCCGAGGACCAGGGCCGTCTCCAGCGCCTGCCGGCGCGTCAGGCCGTAGACGAGCCCCAAGCCGAAGACCACGGCCGTCTTGAACGCGAAAAAGGCCAGCGCCCCGCCGACGATCAGCAGGGGGTTCGCCAGCACCTGGCCAATATCCAACCCAATGCCGACGGAGACGAAGAACAGGCCCAGCAGGAGCCCACGGAACGGCTCGATCGTCACCTCGACCTCGCGGCGGAACTCCGTCTCCGCCAGCAACAGCCCAGCGACAAAAGCGCCAAGCGCCATGGAGAGGCCCGCCACCTGCGATATCAGGCCCGCCCCGATGACGATCAGCAGGGAGGCGGCGAAGAATAGCTCGCGACTATCGGCGCGGGCGACGGACTGCATCATCGGCCGCAGCAGGAGTCGCCCGATCACCACAAGAAGGCCGACAGCGAGGATGGCCGGCGCTAGCGTCAGGCCGAAGCGAACGGCGGCCTGGGCGCCGGTCGACCCCGCTGCGCTGCCGGCGAGGAAGGAGACGGCGAACAGCAGCGGCGCAACGGCAAGGTCCTGGGCCAGGAGCACCGAGAAGGTCGCCCGCCCAGGCGCAGAGCCCAGGCGCTTCGTCTCCGCCAGCACCGGGGTGACGATCGCGGTGGACGACAAGGCGAGCGCAGCGCCGATCGCGGCGGCCCCGCCGATCCCGACCCCAGCCCCCCGGCCGAGCAGCCAGGCGGCGAATCCGATCCCAAGCGCGCAGATCGCCACCTGGAGAAAGCCCAGGCCGAAGACGAGCCTGCGCATGCGCCGCAGGCGCTCCCAAGACAGCTCGAGCCCGATGGAGAAGAGCAGGAAGACGACGCCCAGTTCGCCCAGGAGGCGGAACTGGTCCGCGTCGCTGATGGTGACGAGCTCCAGCCAAGGGAAGCGGTCGGCTAAACTGCCAAGGCCGTAAGGACCGAGGATGGCGCCTGCGCCGAGAAAGCCGAGGACGGGGCTGATCTTCAGGCGCTGAACCAGGGGCGCCGCCACGCCCGCCGTCGCCAGGAACAGGACCACGTCCTTGTAGCCGGGCGCCATGGCTTCGGTCACGGAAAGCGTCCTCCTCAGGCTGGCCGATCTCTAGACCGGTGTCTCCGATTGTGGCGTGTCGCGCCATTGAGCAATGGCGGGACCAGGCGCGTCAACGTCGACGGACGCGTTTTGGCCGCCCCGCCGCAACAAAGGTCATGGCTTGGCGGTTGGGGCGCAGGTAAGTAGCGCCCAGCGATGAACCACATCCGCCTCCAACCCACCCACCGGCGTCTGCTTGCGCTTTGCCTGGCGGTCCTCGCCATGGTGGGGCAAGCCCTGATGCCGACCGTGGCGCTGGCTGCGGAAGGGTCGGACAGCGCACCTGTCGTGATCTGCACCGCCGAGGGCGCCCGCACCGTCGCGGGGCTCTCCGCGCCTGAGCCGCCCCGCAAGTCGGACTTCGGCGGGCTGAAATGCGCCGACTGCGTTTTCGCGTCGGCAGCGGCGCTCGCCGCGCCTGTCGTCACGCCTCTGGCGCCCATCAAGGTGGTCAGCGTGCGGCTGCACGCGTCGCCTCCCACACCGCGCCTGGCCGCGCGCGGCCCGCCTCGCCCTCCCGCCCGCGCTCCACCCGCAAACCTCTGACGGACCTTTGAGACGCCGGCCGATGCGCCGGCCCAGCCGCCTCACGCGGCGCCTCGATCCTTCGGAGCCTTCATGTCCAATTTCGTGCTGTCGGCCGCGGCCGCAGTCCTCATCTCGATCTCCGCGCCGGCCCTGGCCCAAGCGGAGCGTCCAGCCATTCAGAACCTGGTGGTCACGCCCACGCGCGGGCTCGCCAGCCCTTCGGCGGGGTATCTCACCCTGCGCGGCGCGCGGCAGGCCGACCGTTTGATCTCCGTCTCCACGCCACGCGCGCGGGTCGAGATCCATGAAAGCCGAACTGAGAACGGCGTCATGCGCATGCGCGCATTGAAGGACGGCGTCGTCGTGCCTTCAGGCGGCGCCGTCACCTTCGCGCGCGGCGGACTGCACCTGATGCTTCTGGGCGCGAAGCCGCCGCTGAAGGCGGGCGAACGACTTCCCCTGACGTTTGTGTTCGAGCGCGCCGGCAAGGTGGAGGCGACCGCCACGGTGGCCGAACCCGCGCCGACCCACGCGCACTAGACGGAGCGGGCTCATGTCGAACCTGCTGCTCGCGGCCGCCCTGGCGGTCGCGCCCGACGCCGCGTCTCAACCGACGACGGTAGACAGCGTCATCGTCACCGCTAGCCCCGATCCGGAGGACCCGCCGGTCGTCGCTCACGCTCGACGCCAGCTCTCGGAGACCCCTGGGGCCGTGGCCGTGGTGTCGGCCGAATCCTACCGGGACCGGTTCGCGCCCGGGATCAGCGATCTGCTTCGCGACGTGCCAGGCGTCTACGCCCAGAAGAAGTGGGGCGGGGACACCCGGCTTTCGATCCGCGGCTCCGGCATCGGAAACAGCAGCCATAACCGGGGGACCCTGCTGGCCCAGGACGGCGTGCCGTTCAACGAAGCCGATGGGTTCGGCGACTTCCAGCTGATCAATCCGCTGATCGCCCGCTACACGGAGGTCTACAAGGGCGGGAACGCGCTGCGGTTCGGCGGGGCGTTGCTCGGCGGCGCCATCAACCTGGTCACGCCGACAGGACGTACGGCCGGCTCACCCCTCACTCTGCGTCTGGACGGCGGCTCTTACGGCACGCTGCGCGCCCACGCCGAGGCCGCAGGCGCGTGGGGCCCGGTCGACGGCTTCGTCGCGGCCACGGCGCTCAAGGCGGACGGCTGGAGGGCGCAGAGCGAGCAACAGTCTCAACATCTGTCCGCAAACCTCGGCTACGCGTTCGGCGAGGATCGGGAGGTCCGGTTGGTGCTGAGCGGCGGGTCCGTTCATCAGGAGATCCCCGGCTCCCTGACCTTGCGGCAGGCACTGGAGAACCCCGAGGCCGCGAACGCGGGCAATCTGACGAACAACTACCAACGCGACATGTGGTCGGCTCGGGCGACGCTGCAGACGCGCTGGCGGTTTGGCCCGCAGACGGTTCTTGAGGGCGCGCTGTTCGCCACATGGAAGGACCTGGACCATCCGATCTTCCAGGTCATCGACCAGGAGAGCCGCAATTTCGGCGGCTTCGCCCGCGTGGATTGGACGGGCGAGGTGCTGGACCGACGCGCCGACGCCTTCTACGGCCTGTACGTTCGCAAAGGGGACCTCGACGCGACCCAGTGGGAGAACCTGCGAGGCTCCCGCGGTCGAAAGACGGCGCAAAGTCGGCAAAACGCGACCGGGCTGGACGTCTTCGCAGAGGGGCGGTTGTTCGTACTCCCTGAAGTGGCGCTCGTCGCTGGCGGGTCGTACGGGCGGGCGGAACGGGACTACGTTGCGACGCGCGTTCCGGCAGGGCCCGCGAGCTTCGATCTTACGCGATCCGTCACCTACGAGTGGTTCGCGCCGCGCGTGGGCCTGCTGTGGGAGTCCCAGGGTGGAGCTCAGGTCTATGCGAACCTCACCCGCTCGGTGGAGCCACCGAACTTCAGCGCCCTCTCGCCCACAGCCGCGGGGTTCACCGCGCTGGAGCCGCAAGAGGCATGGACCGGTGAGATCGGCGCACGCGGTCGTTCGGGCGCCTTCACCTGGGACGTGGCGCTTTACCGGGCGGAGCTCGACAACGAACTCCTGAACTACACCGTCAACCCGGCGCAGGGCGTGCCGGCCTCCACTTTCAACGCTGATCGCACTGTGCACCAGGGCGTGGAGGCGGCGCTCGACTGGCGGTTCGCGCGAGGCTGGCGGCTGCGCCAGACCTACGCCTGGTCCGACTTCCGGTTCGTGGACGACGTGCAGTACGGAGACGCCCGGCTGCCGGTCGTGCCGGAACATCTCTATCGGGCGGAGCTGCGCTACGACCACCCGTCCGGCTGGTTCGTTGCGCCATCTCTGGAGTGGTCGCCGAAGGAGGCGACCGTCGACTACGCCAACACCCTTGAGGCGCCCTCCTACGCGGTGGTCAGCGTGGGCGCAGGATGGCGAGGCGACCGGCTGACGCTCTTCGCCGATCTGCGGAACGTGGCCGACGAGCGGTACGTCTCGAACTTCAGCGCCCTGACCGACGCGCGCACGGCGTCGACGGCCGTTTTCTTTCCCGGCGAGGGGCGATCGCTCTTCGTGGGCATTCGGAAGGATTTCTGATCATGGCGCACCGCCCCGCGGCCTACCTCCTCCTCTGTTCTGGGGCGGCGATGGCGACGCCGGCAGCCGCCCACGTGGTCCTGGCTCAGCCCCAGGCCACCTCCGGTGGGTACTATGCGGGCTTCTTCCGCGTCTCCCACGGCTGCAAGGGCTCGCCGACGGTGACGCTGCGCATCGAGATCCCAGAGGCCGTGATCTCGGCGAAACCTCAACCCAAGCCGGGCTGGAGCCACTCGGTCGAGCGCACGCCGTTGGCTGAGCCGCGGCCGTCCGAGAGCGGGCCCGTCACGCACCGCGTCACCGCCATCACCTGGCGCGGCCGGCTCGATGACGCGGAGTTCGACCAGTTCGGGGTCATGATGCGCCTGCCCAACCAATCAGAGCCGCTGTACTTTCCCGTGATTCAGACGTGCGAGACGGGAGAGCGGCGCTGGACGGAGGTTCCTCGCTCCGGCCAGTCCCGACATGAGCTGGAAAGCCCCGCCGCAATGCTGGAGCTCACCCCCGCCGTGGGCGCAGCGGGCCCCCACCGGCACTGACACGGACATGACAAAGATTTAACGCGAGACCGCCCAGCCGGCGTTGCAGGGTGCGCGGAACTGTAACTGTCGGGGTTTGGCCGTGAGCCGCATGCACCTTCTCTGCGCCGCCGCCGCGGCCGCTCTCGCCACTGCGTCTGCAATCCACGCGCAGACGCCGGTCACGGCGCCGCCGCCTCCGGTGACCGAGACCCCCGCCGTGTCCGTCACGGCTGAGCGATACGGCGCCTGGGGTTTTGATCGCGCCGGCCAGGACCTGTCGGTGAAGCCGGGCGACGACTTTCATCGCTTCGCGAACGGCAAGGCGCTGGACGCGATGCAGATCCCGCCCGACCGCTCGAGCTATGGAACCGGCGCGAAGCTGGCCATGCTGTCTGAGGCACGGCTCAAGACCCTGATCGAGCGCAGTCGCGGGCAGGTCGGCGCGTCGGGGTCCGATGAAGCCAAGATCGGCGCGCTGTATGCCGACTTCATGGACGAAACCCAGGCCGAGCGACTGGGGCTGGAGCCGCTGCGCCCCACCCTGCAAGCTATCGCGGCCGACCGCACCAAGAGCGACGTCGCCCGGCGCATGGGCGCCACTCACGGCGTGTTCGGCATGAGCTTCTTCGGCGCCGGCGTCGAAGCCGACGCCAAGGATCCGAAAGCGCACACCGTCTATCTTGGCCAATCCGGCCTGGGCCTTCCCGACCGCGACTACTACCTGACGCCCCAGTTCGCCGAGCAGAAGGCGAAGTACGAGACGTACATAGCGGCGATGCTGAAGCTCGCCGGCTGGGCTCAGCCGGAAGACTCAGCCAAGGCGATCGTGGCGCTGGAGACCCGCATCGCGGAGGCGAGCTGGCCCAAGACCGACCAGCGCAATCCCGACAAGACCTACAATCCGTACACGGCGGCTGAGCTCGCGACCTATGCGCCTGGCTTTGACTGGCGCTCTTATTTCGAAGGCGCGCAGTTGGGCTCCGTCCCACGCTTTGTGGTCCAAGAGAGCACGGCCTTCCCGAAGATCGCGGCCGTCTTCGCCGAAACGCCCGTCGAGACGCTGAAGGCATGGCAGGCGTTCCACACCGTCGATCAGGCCGCGCCCTACCTGTCGAAGGTCTTCGTCGACACCCGCTTCGACTTCCACGGCAAGACTCTGACGGGCCAGCCCGCGCAGCGCAGCCGGGACAAGCGCGCCGTCGCGCTGGTCGAGCAGTCGATGGGCGAGGCGCTCGGCCGGATCTATGTGGCCGAGTACTTCCCGCCAGAGTCCAAGGCCAAGATGGACGCTCTGGTGAAGAACCTGTTGGTGGCCATGCGCGGCCGCATCGAACGTCTGGACTGGATGGGCCCCCAGACCAAGGCGCAGGCCCTGGACAAGCTGTCTAAGATCCGCGTCAAGATCGGCTACCCCACCGCATGGCGAGACTATGGAGCGCTGGAGGTCCGGCGCGGTGACCTGGTGGGCAACGTCCAGCGCAGCGGCGCCTTCGAGTGGGCCTATGCCCGTGGCAAGCTGGGCAAGCCGGTCGATCCTGAAGAGTGGGTGATGACCCCGCAGACGGTGAACGCCTACTACCACCCCCTGAAGAACGAGATCGTGTTCCCGGCGGCGATCCTGCAGCCGCCCTTCTTCGACCCGGAGGCGGACGCGGCGATCAATTATGGAGCCATCGGGGGCGTGATCGGTCACGAGATCAGCCACGGATTCGACGACCAGGGGCGCAAATACGACGGAGACGGGCGTCTGCGCGACTGGTGGACCGCCGAGGATGGGGCGAAGTTCGACGCCCAGGCCAAGCGCCTGGTCGCCCAATACAACGCCTACGAGCCGCTTCCAGGCGCGAAGGTGAATGGCCAGCTGACGCTGGGCGAGAACATCGGCGATCTCGGAGGTGTCCTGATCGCCCTCGACGCCTACAGGGCCTCCCTCGGCGGTAAGCCCGCCCCAGTGATCGACGGGCTAACCGGTGAGCAGCGCGTGTTCCTGGGCTGGGCGCAGGCCTGGCGGACGAAAGTCCGCGACGACCGGATGCGCAGCATCCTGGTTTCCGACCCCCATTCGCCGGCTGAGGCTCGTGCGGCAGGTCCGCTGCGCAACGTCGACGCTTGGTACGCCGCGTTCGACGTGAAGCCAGGCGACAAGGCTTATGTGCCGCCGGCTGAGCGCGTCAGAATCTGGTGAGGATGGAGCGGCGCGTCGAAGCTTAGCCGTTTCGACGCGCCGTCCAAAAATGCGAAAGCCCGCCGCGGGGGATAAGGTCGCAGCGGGCTCTCGCTTTATTAAGCGGGCGTTTCCTCCCCGAAACGCCGGAGGCGAGGATCGTTCTGGGCGATCCATTCGCCTCGCGCTTGGGGAAGAAGCCTCAACTGACGGGACGTGTCAACCGATCCCATTCGACGGAATGGGATTTTTGTACCTAAACGTCGATCAGGAACCGACGTTTTTGTCCTCCCCGTCAAAATTGATGATGTTCTGCAGAGTCCTGATCAAATCTGCTCGGGGGATGGTCATTTGCCCCGGCCGTTGGGCGCGCCAAGCCTCATTATCGGCGACGCCCGACGCCAGCGTGCGACCGAGATCAAGGTCCTTCACCGTTACGGTTCCCGCAGCGCGTTCGTCCTCGCCCAGGATCACCGCCGCGGGTGCGAGCCTCCGGTCCGCGTACTTCATCTGCGGGCGCATGCCCGAGCGGCCCAGGTAGACTTCGGCGGGAATGCCGGCGCTGCGGATTTCCGCTGCGATGGCGAAATATTCGGGCATGAGCGCATCGTCGAAGGCGATCACAACGACGGGCCCCCGGCGCTCGGAAGCGCCGTCACGACCGGCGGCGCGGAGCGCGGCGGCGAGCCGGCTCACACCGAAGGAGAAGCCTGTGGCCGGCGTGCGCTGGCCGGTGAAGCGCGCCACCAGGTCGTCGTAACGACCGCCACCGCCGACGGAGCCGAACCGCACCGGATCGCCCTTCTCGTCGACGACGTCGAGCTGCAGCTCCGCCTCGAAGACGGCGCCCGTGTAGTACTCGAGCCCCCGCACGACAGCCGGATCGAAGATCGCCTGTTCCGAGCTGATCCCCATTCCTTTGAGCGCCGCGTCGATCCGGCGGAGCTCCTCCAGACCCTCGTCGCCTTCGGCCGAGCCGCCGATCACCTCGGAGAGCCGATCGATCACCGCGGCGCGGTCGCCGCCTTGCGCGGCGACGAACGCCAGCACGGCGTCGGCCGCCTTGGGGGCGAGTTCGGCGCCCTTGGTGAATGCGCCGGATTCGTCCTTGCGTCCCGCCCCTAGCAGCAGGCGCACGCCTTCCGTGCCCAGGCGGTCGAGTTTGTCGATGGCGCGCAGCACGCCGAGACGCTGGGCCTGTTCATTGACCCCCGCGGAAGCCAGCAGCCCATTCAGAAGCTTGCGGTTGTTGATCTTCAGGACAGTCGCGCCGCTGGGCAGGCCGGCTGCGGCGAAGCCTTCGACCGCCATGGCGATGACCTCCGCGTCCGCTTCCGGCCTATCCGTGCCAACCGTGTCGGCGTCGCACTGGATGAATTCGCGGAAGCGGCCAGGGCCCGGCTTCTCGTTTCGCCAAACTGGGCCGAACGCGTAGCGGCGAAAGGGCTTGGGCAGCGTCTCCCAATTTTGAGCGGCGAAGCGGGCGAGGGGCGCGGTCAGATCGTACCGCAGCGCCATCCACTGCTCATCATCGTCCTGGAGGGCGAACACGCCCTCATTGGGCCGATCGCTGTCCGGCAGGAACTTGCCCAAGGCGTCCGCGTACTCGAACGCCGGCGTCTCCAGCGCCTCGAAGCCGTAGCGCTCGTAGACTTTAGACACGGCCGCCACGATGACCCGCTCGACGCCGAGGTCGCGGGCGCGCCGGTCCTGGAAGCCACGCGGCGAGCGGGGCTGCGGGCGGAATTCTTCGGCTTTGGCGTTGTCTGACATGGGCGCGGCCATACCGGCTTGCCCCCCGCCGCACAAGGCGAGAGGTTCTGGCCGGGAGTGACTGGGGCTGGCGCCGACGCCCATTGCGCGTGAGGTGTTCGAGACCACGCCGCCCGTGCCTTGTGAACACGCCCGCACGCTAGTGAAGGCGGGCCACCTGCTTCTATGCTCGGGCGCCTTCAAGCGGGTCGGACCGTCCGGAAGCTAGGCTCTCAGTCCTTTAATCCGGCGGCACGCGCGTCTGCATCGGCGCCTCTGGGTCGGGCGGCGGCGCAGGCGTGACCGGCTCGATGCGCGGCGCGGTTGCGGCAGGCGGAGGCGGAGGCAGGTCGATGACAGGGGGCGCGCTCGGGACCGGGGCTTCCGCGGCCTCAGAAGCCGCGGGCGCAGCCGAGGGTGCAGGACGGAGGGCGACCCTCGCGCGAGCGGGCGCCGCCGAGCTTGATGGCGGGCTCGATGCCCGCGATGCGGGTCCGGCCGGGACGTCGGCAGCCGAGCTCGGCGTCGCGGGCTCCACCGCCTGCTCCGGCACGGGCTGGACCGCCGGCGCGCTCGGTACCGTCGAGACCGGGGGCTCCGGCGCGTCTTCAGTCGGCCGCAGGAGCCAGGCGGCGGCCGCGACCGCCGCGATCATAGCGCCGCCGGCCGCGGCATAAGGGGCCAGGTTGCGCCGCCCTCGGCTCGATTTCGAAGTGGTGGTCGCCGCCGCTGGGCTGAGCGCAGGCTCCGGCACATAGCGCGACGGGGTCGGCGCGAGCAGCGGCGCGTGCGCTGGTTCAGCGGTCGGCCGAGCGGCGACGGGGGCAGCCGGCGCCGCCGGCTGCGGGCGCGCCTGTGCAGGCGCCGCGGTCGGGCGAGCCTGCGGGATGAGGGAGCTCGTCAGCACGCTCTTCTGAGGCTCGCCGGTCAGCGGCTGCGCACGCGGCGCGGGCGCGGTCAGAAGGTCGGTGGGCGTGGACGCCCTCGGCGCGCCCGGAGCAGGAACCGTGAGGAAGCCCGACGGCTGCGGCGGCCGGGGAGCAGCGCCGGGCGCAGGCACGGTGATGAAGCCCTGCGGCCGCGGTTCGGGTCGCGGCTGGGGCGGCGGCGCACCGGCGGAGGAGATCTTCACCCGTATCGTCGGAGCGGGCATGCCGCCCCAAGGGTTCCGGCCGCGCGGCGTTTGCCCCGTGGGGGCTGGGGCCGCGTTTTGCTTGTCGTCCTTGTCGGACGGCTCCTGCATCGACCGCTCCGCTGATGCGTCTGGCTTAGCCTTGGTGGTGGCCTGAGAGTTGGTCGGTTCTATGACGTACGCAGTCGCTCGATAAGAGCGGCGGTCGAAGGATCGTGAGCGTTCGACGCCTCCCCCTCAAGCTCGGGCAGGATCCGGTTGGCCAGGACCTTGCCGAGTTCGACCCCCCATTGGTCGAAGCTGTTGATCCCCCAGATCACGCCCTCAACGAAGGTCTTGTGCTCATAGAGAGCGATAAGGGCTCCGAACCGCTCCGGCGTCAGCCGATCGAGCAGCACCAGGGTTGACGGACGCCCGCCGGGGAAGGTGCGCTGAGGGGCCAGCACGTCGATCTGGTCCGCGGAAAGACCTTTGGCCGAGAGCTCAGCACGAACGTCATCTTCGGAGCGCCCGACCATCAGGGCCTCGGCCTGCGCCAGCACGTTAGACAGGAGCTTCTTGTGCATGTCGGCGGAGCCGTCGCCAGGCTCGGCGACCGCGACGAACTCCAACGGGGTCACATCCGTCCCCTGGTGCATCTGCTGGAAGTAGGCGTGCTGGACGTTGGTGCCCTCGTCCCCGAACACCACCGGGCAGGTGGCTCGAGCCACAGGGCGGCCATCGGTCCCGACGCGCTTGCCGTTCGACTCCATCTCGAGCTGCTGCAGGAAGGCGGCTAGCCGGCGAAGACGGTGAGCATACGGGACGACCGAACGGGCCCGTCGATCAAGCGCGTTGCGGTTGAAGACCTGGGCGAGCGCCAGGAGAACCGGCGCATTGCGCTCCAGCGGAGCCTCCCGGAAGTGGGAGTCCATAGCCGCCCCCCCGTCCAGGAAACCTTGGAACGCATCCCAGCCAAGCGCGACCGCGACGGACAGGCTGACCGCCGACCACAGCGAGTAGCGACCGCCGACCCAGTCCCAGAATCCGAACACCCGGTCGTCGGCCACGCCGAAAGCCGCCGTCTTGTCGAGCGCCGTGGAGACCGCGGCCATATGAGCGCTGGCGCCCTCTGGACCCAACGCCTCCGTCAGCCACGCTCGGGCGGCCTGGGCGTTCGCCATGGTCTCCTGGGTGGTGAAGGTCTTGGAGACCACGACCACCAGCGTTTCGCGCGGATCCAGCGTCGCGGACGTCAGGGCGAACTCCGCCCCATCCACATTGGCGACGAACTTGAGATCAATGTCCGGCCGCGCTGGGCGCAGCGCGTCCCAAAGGAGGCGCGGGCCGAGATCCGAGCCGCCTATCCCGATGTGCAGGATGGACTTGAAGCGACCGCCTGAGGCGGTGGCGATGGCGCCGGACCGAACGTGATCGGCGAAGGCGCGCATGCGGTCGCGCACGCCTTGGACATCGGCCATGACCGGGTGGCCTTGCGCTGCGAGCCCGGCCTCGGCGGGCGCCCGCAGCGCGGCATGCAGGACGGCGCGTCCCTCGGAGCCGTTGATGGCTTCGCCGCCGAACATGCGCGCGCGGGCGCCCTCCACGTCCGCCGCCCGGGCAAGGTCGAGCGCGGCGTCGAAGCCTGCCGCGGTCCAGGACTGCTTAGAGAGATCGAGGTGGAGGCCGGCGGCGTCCACCCGCAGGCGCTGCAAGCGATCCGGCTCGGCTTCAAAGAGATCGACGAGCCGCGCAGTGGCGGCCTCCCGTCCGGCGGCTTCCAGGCGGGTCCAGGCGGCGTCGAGGCTCATGGGGCGCTCCAGCTCATTGTGCGGCGCGGCGTGCTTAGCCGAGCCGGCGGCCCGCTGGTAGGGTTTCGTTCACCGAACCGGCCGTACCCGTGCAGGCAGAACCCTTCGCCTGGAGTGGGCCATGTCCTGCGCAGCCGCCCTAGCCGCCGCCCTGATCCTCGCGCCGGCGCCCGCGACCGCCGCGGCTGCGCCCACAAGCGTGGCCGTCCCGCAAAGCCTCGCGGGCGAGCCCCTCTACGCCGAGATTGTCAGCCGTTCGAAGGCCCTGCATCGGACGGTGGAGGCGATGAAGGCGGCCGCGGCGGGGCCGCTGCCGGGCCTGGACGCGCTGAGGGCGGAAACCCAGGCGCTGGCGGCGCTGGACATGAAAGGGCACCTGGACCTGAAGGCGCGCAACACCGACGGGGACCTGAAATGCATCCTCCGCGGGATCTCCGAGGACCTGCCGGGCAAGGTCGCGGCGGTCGAGGAGGCGGCTACGCCCGCCCAGCGCGTCTCCGCGCTGGACGAGCTCGCCTATTTGCTGGACGACAACTCGGCGGTGATCCTCGCTCCGCCGACGCCCCCAGTCTGAACGCCTACTCCGCGTACTTGATCGAGCAGCCGTAGGGTTTTGCAGCCTTCACGGCGACCGCCTTGCCGGCCTTGATGTCGGCCAGCGCGGCGCGGACGTAGTTCTTGGCCGTCTTCACGTCGGCGGCGTCCGTCGAGACCTTGTCGTCGATGCCGCCCTGGAAGACGAGCTGGCCGTTCTTGTCGATGATCCGCATGTCGGGCGTGGTCTTGGCGCCGTACGCCTTGCCCACCGTGCCGGTAGGGTCGAGCAGCACCGCAGTGGAGGCGGCGTTCGCAGAGGCCTTCCAGGCCTTCGCCTGTTCAGCGGTCTTGTAGCCCTGTTGGCCGGGCGCCGAAGAGATGATGGTCAGCCAGACCACGCCGTCGGTGGTGGCGGACTTCTGCAGGGCCTGCATGTTTCCGCTGCTGTAGTGCTTCTTCACATAGGGGCAGCCCTCATTGGTCCACTCGAGGACGACGGTCTTGCCGCGGAATTCCGACAGGGTCCGGGTCTTGCCCTCCGCGTCCTTCAGCGAGAAGGCGGGGGCGGGGGCCGCCTGGGCCGCGCCCGCACCGAGCAGGGCCGCCAGGGCGATGCCGGACAGGACGGTCCGGCGGGATCGGTAGCTAGCTGCAGTCATCACAACGTTCCTTTTGAAGTGTGGTCACTCAGATGCGCGGGAGGCCTCCTCGACGGCGTCGATCACGGCGCCCTCGGTCAGGAGCTGGGGCAGGACCTTGGGCGCGCCGCCGTCGGTCCCGTAGACAAGGTAAAGTGGCACGCCGGAGCGGCCGTGCTCGGCGAGCGCGTTGGCGATGGTCGCATCGCGCCGGGTCCAGTCGCCCTTGAGGTAGGTGACGTCCGTGCGCTCGAAGGCGTCGGCCACCGCCCGGCTGGAGAGGGCGACGCCTTCGTTGACCTTGCAGGTGACGCACCAGTCGGCCGTGAAGTTGACGAAGACCGGCTTGCCTTGCGCACGAAGCTCGGCCAGGCGCGCAGGGCTGTAAGGTTCGCTCGGCACGGTCGCCTTGGCTGACTGCCCCGGAGCCGCGACGGCGTCTTGAGGCGCGGTGGCGCTCCAGACGGTCAACGCGGCGGCGAAGGTCATGGCGAGCGCAGCCGAGCCCAGGGCCAGGACAGGACGGCGACCATCGCCCTGTAAGCGCTGCGCCTGCCCGACGAGCTGAAGCGCCAGGGCAAGCAGGACCGCCGCGCCGAGCAAGGCGCCGAGCGGCAGGTCGCCGGCCTGGCGGGCGAACACCCAGGCCATCCATGCGGCGGCCGCATACATCGGGAATGCGAGATACCGGCGCAGCCGCTCCATCCAAGGCCCGGGCTTGGGCAGCCGGCGCAGCAGAGCCGGGGAGAAGCTCAGGGCGACGAACGGCGCCGCCAGTCCAAGGCCCAGGGCGAGAAAGATGAGCAGCGCCACCGCTGCGTTCTGGGTCAGGGCGAAGCCGATCGCCCCCGCCATGAACGGAGCGGTGCATGGCGCCGCCACGACAACAGCGAGAGCTCCGGTGAAGAAGGCCCCCGCCACGCCCGACCGGGCGGAGAGGCCGGAGCCCACGCCCTGCACCGATGAGCCGACCTCGAACACGCCCGACAGGTTCAGGGCGACCGCCAGCATCAGCAGCGCAAGGATCGCAGTCAGCCAGGGCGACTGCAGTTGGAAGCCCCAGCCCACCGCCTCGCCGGCCGCCCGTGCGGCGATCAACGCTCCGGCCAGGACCAGGAAGGTCGCCAGCACGCCCGCCAGGAAACCCAGACCGTCCCGCCGCGCCTCGCGCGGGTCGTGAGCGGCGCGTCCCAGCGCAGCGGCCTTCATCGACAGCACCGGGAAGACGCAGGGCATCAGGTTCAGGATCAGGCCGCCAAGAAAGGCGAACAGCACAGCGAGCGGGACACCCAGGTCCGCTCGCGCCGGCCCCGAGCCGTCGCCTTGGCGGGGGCCCGCTTCATCGGCGTTCGGCAGCGGGCCGAGCCCGGCGGCGCCTTGCAGAGGGGCGCCGGGCTCGGCTGTCACCTCCCAGGCGCCGTCGCGCAGCGCAAGCACGCCAGCGATCGGCGCTGTGACGCCATCCGTCATGCCGATCCCAGGGGTGGCGATCAGGGTGACCCCCTGCGCGCCGTGCTCCACGGCCTGGACGGCTGCGTGGTCGAGCACTGTGCCGTCGTAGGGGAAAAAGTAGGCGCCGGCGAAGTCGCGCCCTTGCAGCGGGCCGCCGGTGAACGAGAGCCTCAGCTTGCCGTCTTCGACCGCCGCCGCGCCCTTTAATCCAGCGGGCTTGGGCGCCGCTGCCAGGGCGTCGGCCACCGCCTGGCCGCGCACGCCCGCCAGGCCGCCCTCCTCCGCCCGGACGGGAACGGCCAGCGAGACTGTCGCCTCTTCGGGCACGCAGACGTCCTTGCAGACCAGGAAGGTGGCGGCCGCTTTGAGGTTCGCGGTCCCGCCGACCGGCGCGTTCGCGGGAACATGGATCGGGATCGGCAGCAGGACCTCGCCGCTGAAGCCGTAGTTCATCAGGTGCGCGACCCGGAGGCGCTCCGGCCGGGGCCAGACGATCGGGTCGGCGCGCCAGCCTTCCGGCAAGGTCCAGGCGACCTGGGTCTCCTGGCCGGAATCCCCAGCGTTGCGCCAGTAGGTGTGCCACTCAGGCGCGATACGGTGGCGCAGCGCGACATAGAAGGTTGACCCCGGCGTCGCGGCCTTGGTCATGCCGACGAGTTCGACTTCGAGGTGCGCCGTCTTGACGGGCTCGGCAGCGGCGGGCGCGGCCAGTGCGCTTAGGATGAGCAGGAGCGTGGCGACGAACGGCTTCATGATGCGCATCGGAACACTGACTGGGCCGTATTGACGAGCCTGAGATCGAAATCGTGGCGGAGGGGGAGATGAGACAAGACTCGTTCCCTAATGAGGCTTGATCTCTTCACGCGCCGAGCGCGTCGCGCGCGCCGAGTTTCGAAATCGGCTAGCCGGATTTTGACTTCGCGCGTCAACTTTTCGGCGCGTCGACATTGAGTGAGGCGAAGGGCGGCGGCCCAAAACGTCATCGGGCGTCGGTCCACATTTCAAGGGAGAGGAACATACGCCCAAGCCGAAACGCTTGAAACCGGGGCGCGGCCAGCGGCCCTCGACAACCGATGAGGGGCCGTGGTCAGTTGGTCCTCATTCGCCACGGAGGCTCCGCTTGACGCTCAATCGCCACTGGGTCCTCCGGAAACGCCCTAAGGGCATGGTCGCCGAAGGTGACCTCGAGCTCGAGTCCACGCCGCTGCGCCGGTTGGCCGAGGGGGAGGTGCTGATCCGCAACCTTTACCTGTCGCTAGATCCGACCAACCGAACCTGGATGAACGACGCGGAGGGCTACCTTCCCCCGGTGCAGATCGGCGACACCATGCGCGGTCTGACGCTGGGCGTGGTCGAGGAGTCCCGCTCCAGCCGGTTCGAGCCGGGAGACCTGGTCAGCCCGCAAGTCGGCGGGTGGGCGGACTACACGATCGCGGACGCGGGGCTGGCCCGGCCCGTGCCCCGGTTTCCGGACCTGCCCCTGACCGCGAACCTCAGCGTGCTGGGGATGACGGGGCTCACCGCCTACTTCGGAGTCACGGATATCGCCAAGCCGCTGGCGGGCGAGACGATGGTCGTGTCCGCGGCGGCCGGCGCCGTCGGCTCTGTCGCTGGGCAGATCGGCAAGATCAGAGGCGCGCGGGTGATCGGCATCGCCGGCGGACCGGAAAAGTGCCGGTGGCTGACGGACGAGCTCGGGTTCGACGCCGCGATCGACTACAAGGCAGAGGACGTCGGCGACGCGCTGGACCGCTTGGCGCCCGCCGGGGTGGATGTCGACTTCGAGAACGTCGGCGGCGAGATCATGAACGCGGTCTTCAACCGCATGACCATCTTCGGGCGAATGGCGGTTTGCGGACTGATCTCGGCCTACAACGCTACCCGCATGCCCCCGCCCCTGCCGAATTTCGGGCGTATCATCACCCATCGGCTCACGGTTCAGGGCTTCCTCATCCTCGACTACGCCGGCCGTTGGCGCGAGGCGTACGAGGAGATGGGCCCCTGGGTCCGCGACGGGCGGATCAAGTGGAAGGTCGATGTGGTGGACGGGCTGGAGAACGCCGTCGACGGGTTGAACCGGTTGTTCACCGGCGCGCATGACGGCAAGTTGCTGGTCAAAGTCTCGCCGGAGCCCTGACGCTTGCCCGCACCGTTCGATGAGCTGGAGGTCGGCCAGGTGGCGTCGCTTGGCGCCTGCGTGGTGGAGCCAGAGACGCTCGCCGCCTTCGCCAAATCTTTCGCGCCGGGCTGGGACCCCGTGCGCGGAGCGCCAGACTCGATGAGCTACGCCATCTGGACCCGGCTACTGGCCGAGTCGATGGCGACCTGGCCCGGCAACAAGCTGCTCGCGGTGGATGCGCTGCGGTTCGCCCGCAATCCTCCCGCTGGTGAGCTTCTGCGCGGCCGCATGACCATCATGGGGAAGGACGCGGTCGGAGAGGGCAAGGGCGTCGTCATCGCCCAGCACGACCTGCTGGACGAGGCCGGCCGCCTCGTCTTCTCCTGCCTCACCCGATCGGTGTTCGTGCGCTGAAACGAAAAAGGCCCTCTCCGCGGAGAGGGCCTTCGTCGTTCTGATTCCGCCGCGAAGCGCCTCAGGCGTTGGCGGCGACCGGCTGCTGCTCGACAGCGCGAGCGACAGACATAGCGATCAGCTTGTCCCAGCCGAGCAGGGACACGATGTGGCAGTAGATCTGGGCGAGGGCGCCGTTGTCGCGCAGCTCCACCAGCTTATCGGCCGGCAGCTTGTTCACCTTCTCCTCGTCCACGGCCCAGAACTCAGCGATGCGCTGGGTCTGCCCAGGCGTGCCGTCGGCGTTCTGCGCGCGGTAGACGGACTCACGGACGGAGAAGAGGTCGAGCTCGTTAAGCAGTTGCACGAAGCTGTCGGTGCGGCGGCGCTCAGTCTCGAAGTCGTTGCAGAACTGGAGCGCGGCCTTGGTGTACTCGGTCGGCTCGCCGTTTTCGAAGAAGGGCACGTCGGCGTTCTCGGCCACGATGGGGGCGGCGCGGTCGACGCACAGCACCATGGTCTGGTTGGCGTCATCCGCCGCGAACACGAAGGGATAGCGCCGTGCGAAAGCCGGCACGTAGGCGTCCGCCCGCAGCTCGCCGTTCGCGTTGACGAACAGGTTCTCGCCCGCGCGAAGGCCCATCACCGCCAGCGGGGTCTTCTGCTCGCCCACGAAGATGATCGGGTAGGAGAGAGACGCCGGCGCGAACTCAGTCACGGTCAGCGGCACGAGGTGCGTCTGCGAGACGAAGGCGAAAGGCGTATCGGTGCGGTTGACGCCCAGGCTGCCGTGCAGGTTGGCGGTCAGGGGCTCGGGCTGGCTGTAGAACAGCACGTTGCCCGCCAGTTGGCCGCCGGCCGGGATTTGCGTCTGGTCCGTCATCGTCGTCGTCTTCGTCTCTTCAAAGGAGGCGGCGCTTCTAGCGCAGGCGAGGACGACCGGCAATGAACCGGTCGCCGCAGGTGATCCTGCCTTCTTAACGCGCGGGTCAGAAGCGATAGACCAGACCGCCCCGGAGGGATCGCCCAGGCAACGGCGCCAGATCCTTGAGGAAGGAGGTGTGCTCCCGCGCCTCGTCGTCGGCAAGATTCCGTCCCTCGACGAAAAGGGTCAGCTTCGGATCAGCGAAGGGGCGCCAGCCGACGTAGAGATTCACCAGCTCGTAGCCGTCGGTCGGCAGCTCGAACTCGGCCACACGATCAACATCACCCACGTGACGGAACTCCAGACGCCCATCGAAGCCTGGTCCTTCGTAGACGAGCCGCCCGGTCACCGACCAGGTGGGCACCCGCGCGGGCGCGCCAAGGTCGGTCTCGCCGCGGACGTAGTCATAGGCGCCCTCCAGCGTGACGCTCCGATCACCGTCCTCCCACACGGCGAAGGAGCCCTCAGCCTCCAGCCCGTAGAACTCCGCGTCCGTCTGGCGGTACTGGAACACGGCCAGGCCGTCTTCCTCGGCGCCCGTCGGACGTAGATCGATGAAGCCGTCGTACTTGGCCGCGAAGGCGTGCAGATCCGCCTCGAAGCCGCCCGTCTCATGGTGGGCCGTGAACTCCAGGGTGTAGGCGACCTCGGAGTCGAGGCTGGCGTCGCCCACTTCGAAGCCGCGTGTGGCCACGTGCGGGCCGTTCGCGAACAGCTCGGCTTCCGTCGGCGCGCGGCTGTTGCGCGAGGCGCTGAGGCCGAAGAACAGATGTTCGCTCGGCCGCCAGAAGGTCCCGAGAGACGCGGAGACATTGGTGAAGTCGCGGTCGCCGGCGGACGTCTCCAGCTCCCGTCGATCGACACGCAGCCCACCCTCGAGCCCCCAGACCTCGCCATCAAGGCGCTGGAGCGTATAGGCGCCGAGCTCACGCACGTGGGTGGCTGGCACATAGGCTTCCTCGCCAATGGCTTCGAAGTCTCGCTCGAGCGCCTGCACGCCGACTGCGCCTTTCCAGTCGCCGCGCTGGCGCTGCACGGCCTCCAGCCGAGCCTCCCATCCGTCCGACAGGAAGCGTGTGCCGACCTCCTCGCCCTCCAGCTCCACGTGCTCGTACTCGGCGTAGCCGGCTGTCAGCTGCACCTTGGAGAACAGTCCCGCGTTCAGGTTCAGCGCGCCGCGCAGATCGTAGCGCGTCTGTTCGAGATCGATGCGCACGGGTTCCTCGGCGTGGTCCTCATGCCCGTGCTCGTCTTCGTGTTCGTGCTCGTCTTCGTGTTCGTGTTCGTGTTCGTGTTCGTGCGCATGGCCAGGGACGCCGTAAAGCGTCTCCGTCCGCTTGATCGCGACACCAAGGTAGCCGCGGTCGCCCACCCAGGAGACGCCAGCGCCGTATTGGCTCAGTTCGACGGCCGTGTTCTCGACCCGGTCCGCATCCTCCCGCGCCTCGCCTTCGGAAGCGGCCAAGCGGCGCGATTCCGGCGGCGCCGGCACACGGTAGTCATCGCTCTCGCGGTGGACCCCATCGATCGTGAACACGAGCGGGCCGGAGCCGATCTTGGCCGAGCCGGCGGCCTGCAATCCTTCGTCGACGGTGGAGCCCTGCACGGCGACACGGCCTTCTAGGCCATCGGCGGCGCCGGTGGTGGGGATGTGCTCGTCGATGATGTTGACCACGCCACCGATAGCCGAGCCGCCGTAGGCCAGGGCGGAGGGGCCTCGCAAAACCTCGATGCGCTGCGCCTCGGACGGATCGCTGGCGACCGCGTGGTCGGGCGAAAGCGAGCTGGCGTCGATCAGGCCCACGCCGTTGTTCAGGACCTGAACGCGGGGGCCCGCCAAGCCGCGGATCACCGGCCGGCTGGCCCCAGGGCCGAAGAAGGTGGAGCGGAGGCCGGGCAGATCGCTCAGCACCTCTCCAAGTCCGCCCGCACGTCCGACGTCCAGCTCGTCCCGGCGAAGAACGTCGACGTTGGAGGTCAGCGCGCCCTCGGCGACGCCGAACGGTGCGGCGGTGACCACAAGCTCCTGGACTTCGGTCGCGCTCCCACGGCGCGGGGCGTCCTGTGCGCTAGCGGCGCCTGCAAGAGCGGCAAGGCTGCAGGCGGTCAGGAAAGCGGCTCGGCGTTGGGGCATAGACGGACTCCACGTCAGGAGCCAGACCGTTATGAAATAACATAACTGATGACAAGCCATTGCGAGCGGCCGCGGCCGGGTTTACCTCGGTGGCATGCACGACGGGTGCGATCATGCCCATTCCGGGGGCGGCGGATTAAGGGGCGAAGCGCTGAGCGCTGCGCTCGCGGCCGCCGAGGCTCGCTGCGAAGCCGACCGCCAGCGGCTGACGGCGCCGCGAAGACGCGTGCTGGAGCTTCTGCTCGAGGCTACGGGCCCGGTGAAGGCGTACGATCTGATCGCCGGGTTCGGCGACTCCGCCGCCAAGCCCCCGACGGTCTATCGCGCGTTGGACTTCCTGGAAGGTCAGGGCCTCGCCCACCGTCTGGAGAGCCTCAACGCCTACATCGCCTGCCGGTTAGGGGAGACGCCCCATGCGGCGGCCTTTCTGATCTGCGATTGCTGCGGCGCGACCAAGGAGATCGAGCCAGCCGCCGCCGCCGCCGTGCGCGAAGCTGCGGAGCACGCAGGCTACTCAGTGAACATACTGACCGTCGAGGCGCGGGGACTCTGCCAGGCCTGTCGCGAGGCCTGACAGAAGAGTCGCTCAGCTTCGCCATCGCTAGCGTTTCCTTAAAGGCCCGGGTGCGATTGTCCCGTGGACATGGCCGCCGCTCCCGCTCTTCTAACGCCCGTTGATCAGGGCACCCTCAAGCTGATGCTGGAGTCGCACCTGCGCTATCGCCGTGGGGTGCATGGCGGGCGGCGCGGCAACTTCGCCTACTTCGACCTTTCGAACATGGCCCTGGAAGGGGCCGATCTCAGCGACGCTGAGATGACCGGCGCGCGCCTCAACGGCGCCCTGCTGGCCGGCGCGAACCTTGAACGCGCGGTCCTGTTTGGCGCCGACCTGCGCAACGCCGACATGCGCAACGTCAATCTGACGAAAGCGGACCTGCGCGGCGCGTGCCTGCGCGGCGCGAACCTTTCAGGAGCCATACTGAAGGGCTGCGACCTGCGCGAAGGGATCATCGCGCTGAAGGACCCCAAGCAGGGGCTGCGGCTGCTGAAGCACGAGCGCAAAGCCGGTGAACTCGACTACGCTGTCCTGTCCGGGGCGGACCTGTCAGGCGCGCAGATGAGCGGCGCTATGGCGATCCAGGCGGACTTCCGCGACGCGAACCTTTCAAACGCCAAGCTCGGCGGCGCCAAGTTCAAGAAGGCGGACCTCGACGGCGCGGACCTGACGGGCGCCGACATCGCCCAGGCCGACTTCAGCGGCGCCACCCTGCGCAACGCGATCCTTTCGGGCGCCCAGCTTCAGAACGCCACCCTCCGCGAAGCCGATCTGACCGATGTGCTGTCGGACGCGCCGGAGGTCGTTTTCGTCGACGATCGCCCGCTGGAAGAGGTGCTCAAGGAGCACGAGGCGTGGTGCGATCACTCCGGCTTCATGGGCAAGGCGGCCAAACTCCCGGAGGTGGACTTCCGCTCCTTGGGGAGCCTGGCGGGACGCAAACTCACCGCCCTTCACGCTCCGCGCGCGGTCTTCTTCAAGATGAACCTTTCAGGCGCGCAGCTGCAGGGAGCCGACCTGTCCGGCGCGGATCTGCGGGGCGCGAACCTGTCGGGGGCCGACCTGCGCGGCGTGAAGATGATCGGCGCCAAGCTGACGCGCGCAGACCTACGGAAGGCCAAGCTCAGCCCCCTGCCAATCTCCGAAGGCCGCTATGTGCGTTCCGATCTGACCAAGGCGGCGCTCCGAGGAGCGGACCTCAGCGGCGCCAACCTCCAGCGCGCCCGTCTGCTAGAGGCGGACCTGGGGGACACCAAAATGGACGGCGCGGACCTGCAGCACGCTGAACTGCCCGCGGTCATTGTGGACACGCAGCGTCGGGCCTCCTAACTCCTTCAGGCAACGCCCGAAGGAGCCAGGCATGGACGCGGCGCTCTTCCACGAGCCGCGACGTCGGATGATCCCGATCCGAAGCCCCTGGGGCGACGGCGAGATGTCCGTTCTCGATTTCGGGGACGCGTCCCGGCCGCCGGACGTGGTGTTCGTGCACGCGAACGGCTTCAACGCCCTCACCTACCGGTCGCTGCTGGCGCCGCTGTCCGCCAGCCTGCGCCTGATCGCGCCCGATCTGCGCGGGCATGGGGCGACCCGACTCCCAGCCGATCCGAAGGGCCGCACCTCCTGGCGCGACTTCCGCGACGATCTTATCGCGCTTCTTGAAGCGCTTGACGGACCACCGGTGACACTGGCGGGACACTCGATGGGCGCGACGGCCTCCTTGCTGGCGGCGGAGCGGCGCCCGGACCGGGTCAGCAACCTGGTGCTGCTGGACCCCGTCATCTTCAAGCCCGGCGCGACGCTGCTGATGCACCTGCCTGGCATGGCGCAGCTCGGCCGGCGGCGCTTTCCTTGGGCCGTGGCCGCCGCGCGGCGCAGGGCGGTCTTCGAGGACCGGGCGACGGCGTTAAGATCCTATGCCGGCCGTGGCGCTTTCAAGGGCTGGCCCGAGACGGCGGTGGCGGACTACGTCGCTGGCGGCCTCAAGGATCGGGCGGACGGTCAGGTTGAGCTCGCGTGCGCGCCGGACTGGGAGGCGGCGAACTATGTCGCCCAAGCGCACAATCCGCGCCGTGCGTTGCGGCGCATGCGCCGGCCAGTGTTCGTCCTCAAAGCGGAGAACGGCAGCACCTGCAGCCTGACCGAGCGGGACGTGCGCCGACTGCCCTACGTGCGGCTCCGCACGGCTTCCGGCGGCGACCACTTCTTTCCAATGCGGCAGCCGGACGTCGTGCGCGACGCCATTCTGGACGCAGCCGTCTAGGCGGAAAGCTGCGGCGTGGCGGAGCCAGAGCGGGCGCGGGCGACGTCTTCGGGCAAGGCCGTCAGCCTGCGGGTCCCAAGGTCCAGCGCGCCCACCGCCGCCTCGGCCGTGACGATCGGCGTTCCGTCCCCGTGGAGCAACCAGTGGACGACACGCTCCACCTTACCGCCCGCCTGAGCGAGACCGGACCGAAGTTCGAGCAAGGCGCCGACAGAGGCGGTGCGGTGGAACAGCATCCGCGCCTCGAGCATGACGCCGCCGAGCCGCTGTGGATGGCCTGGCGTCAGATAGTCGAAGACATGAGCCGCGCCGTCGGAGAAGCGCAGCATCACCGCGTCAGGGCGCAGCCGGCCGCGCACATCGCAGTCGGCGGGCATGGCCATGCCCCGGGCGGCGGTCATCAGACCCAGCCTATCCGCCTCCATTCGCGTCGCGGCGGTGCTGAGCGGCGTCTCCAATGGCTGCGGTCCCGCGATGCTTCGCGGCTCAGCGAAGCTCGGCCGCTCGACGAACGCGGCCGCAAACGCGTCGCGGGTTCGGCTGGACCACGGAAAGGCTGAGACGTCAGACGCGCGGGCGTGAAAAAGGCGTGCTGTGAAAGCTGCGCACGGCGCACCCGTCTCCGAGTGCAGCAGGACGAAGACGGCCAGGAGCTCGCCTTCTGAGACTTCCAGAACCCCCGCCTCCATGTGCAGGGGCGCGCCCTCCAGCGCCTCCTTCAGAAACCGGACATGCAGCTCCCGCACGAGCAGCGTGGAGACGCCGGGTGGGGTGTAGGCGTCGGGAAGGCCAATCGCGGCCGCCAGGCCGCCCATGCTTTCGACGAGCCGCGCGAGATAGAAGCGCACGTTCATGTGCCCCATCTCGTCGACTTCCCAGGCGTTCACCGCGCCCCGCCAGACTTCGATCATCCCGCCCCGATCACAAGGTCACAGCCAGCCGCGCTTGCGGAACCACCATAGGGGCACGATCGCCGACAAGACCATGGCGCCCAGCGCCAGCGGGTAGCCGACCATCCAGTGCAGCTCGGGCATGTGCTCGAAGTTCATGCCGTAGATCGAGGCGATCAGGGTCGGAGGCAGGAAGGCTACCGCGGCCACGGAGAAGATCTTGATGATCGAGTTCTGCTCGATGTTGATCAGGCCGAGCGCCGCGTCGAGCAGGAAGGCGATGTTGCTGGAAAGGTAGGAAGCGTAGTCCTTCAGCGAGGAGACGTCGCGCTGCTCCGAGTCCAGGTGCTCGCGGTGTTCGGGCGCCCTCTCGATCTGCTCGGCGAGCGCCGCGTAGCTGATCAGGCGGGACAGGCTCACCAGGCTGTCGCGGATTTTGGCGTTCAGGCTCTGGGCCCGACCGAGCCGACCCAGGATACGTTCGAACCGCCGCTCAGGCTGATCCACGAATATGGCCTCAGAGATGTCCTCGACTTCGCGGCCGGCGGCCTCGAGAATGTCTGCGGCTCGGTCGACGATCACGTCCATCAGGTGGAAAAAAACGTCGACGCCGGCGGGGTAGGTCTGGCGCGCCGCCTGCTCGGTGAACAGGTCGAACGACTTCGGGTGGCTGTAGCGGATCGTGATGAGGCGGGGCCCCGCCAGGACGAAGGTGATCGGGCCCAGCCCCGGCCGTTCGCCCTGCGAGTGGCAGAGTAAGGACGCTGTCATGAACGTCGCGCCCCGCTCCTGGTAGAGCCGGCTCGAGATCTCGATCTCGGCCATTTCGTCACGCGTGGGGACGGCCAGGCCAAGCGCCTGCTCGACGTACTCTTCCTCACCCAGGGTGGGTTCGACCATGTCGACCCACACGACGTCTTGAGGAAAAGGCTGCCCTGGGTGCAGCAGGTCGCACTCGCCGCCGCTGGATCTCAGGACTTTCAGCATCGCCGCAACCTCGCCGGAGGCCCGGCGCCGCGTTTAGCGGCTGACGCGTCAGCGGGTTCCGGACGTTCCCGGGCCCGCCGCGAACTCCGTCGCGGCCTTCTTGGCGGCCTGATAGATGAAGCCGTAGGTGGGGTAAATGGTCGTGCCCAGGTCGCCGATCGGGTTGTACCAGACCTTCACCTGGCTCCAGTCGCCGCGAGGCGACACGTCGACCACCGTCACGTCCTGCTCGACCTTGCCCCGGCTGCCGCCGATAGGCGACCAGTTCGCGTGGGTGATCTGGATGACTCGGTCCGTCAGCACTTCGCTGACCACCGCGACGTGGCCGCGGTTCATCTTGCCGGTGGGCTGGAAAACAAGCACCGCGCCCGCTTCAGGAGTGAAGCCCTTGGTGTACTGGCCGCTCGCCTTCTGCCACCAGGTCCAGGCGTCGCCGAAGATCTGGATGCCAGAGAACATGCGCGCGAAGGTCACGCACTGCCAGTAGGGATCAGCCTTGGCCGCCGGAGCGCCCGTGGCGAAAAGAGCGAGAGTCGCTGCAACAACAGCGGCCGTCAGCCGTTTCGTCATGTTTGGTGTCTCTTCCCCGACGCCGGGCCAAGACATAAACCATGACGGCTAAGGGTTGAAAGTCCCTTTCTAGGCGAGCTGGGGCGCCACGGTGTCGCGCGACCGGCGTGCCGCGTGCCGCTTCATGGCCTCGCGGGCCGGCTTCTCGACCAGGTGATAGCTCAGCATCGCCAGCGGGGTGATGGCGGCCACGATCCCCAGCCACGCCCACAAGGGAAGGTGTTCGGAGGGCAGATCCAGCACCTTCGAGGCGAGGTTCACCGCCACGATCTTCCACGGCACACAGATCATATAGACCGAATAGCTGACCTCCCCGAGGTAGACGAAGGGCTTGCTGGAGAGCGCGCCCGCCCCGCCCCGAGAGAGGCCGGCGAGCCCCACGATCAGGAAGCCGAACAGGCCGACGATAGCAGCGTCTTCCGCGCCAAGGCTCGCACTGGCCAGAATGGCCAGCAGAGCCACGGCGGCCGCTCCCGCCGCGAGCGACCGGCGCCGGGCCGCGCCCGCACGCCAAGCCAGGTACATGGCGCAGCCAAAGGCGAAGCAGGGCACGATGCGCAGCGCGCCCCAGGCGATAGTGGCTTGGGTCAGCGGAAAGCCCGCCAGCCGCTCGAACGCGGCATAGAGGGCGAAAATCAGGACCAGCGCGCCGCCGACGGCCCAGCCCGGGTTGCGCCGCAATCGCCAGGCGACCCAGGCGAAGGCGGGGAAGCAGAGATAGGCGAACCACTCGGCCGAAATCGACCACGAGGGATGGTTGAACGCCGCCTCCGGCGCGAAACCCCAGGCGTGGACCATCAGGAGGTTGGCCGGAAGGGAGGTCCAGTCGAGGATGTTGGCGTCGATGCTCATGCCCGCCGCCGTCGCCCCCACACCGAGCGCGATGACGCCGAACAGCGTCGCCAGGTGCAGCGGGTAGACCCGCGCAAGGCGCGCCCAGAGGAAGCCAGAGTACTTGAAGCGCCCCTCGCCGTGCGCCTCGAGGTACACGTGGCTCAGGATGAAGCCCGACAGGACAAAGAAGAGCTCAACGCCAAGATAGCCCTTCTGCACCAGGCCCGGCGTGAAGCCGACGTCCAGCTTCGGCCAGTAATGAAACATCACCACCCACATTGCAGCGAACCAGCGCAGCGAAGTGAGCGGCTTCAGGTTCTCGGGCAGGGCGTTCATGGCGGCTTCTGTCCTGTTCCGGCGCAACGGAGGCTGCGTCCGCCCAGCGATGCATTTCGCGCGCCAGGAGAAACGGCACTCTTGAACGGAGGCGTTTGCCGGCGCGTTAAGACGCCATGACCGTCGACGAACTGATCCAGGAAGGCGCCCGCCGCACCGGCATTGACGAGGCGCGGGTGCGTCAAGCGCTCACGGCCGCCCTCGGCCTGCTCGACCGGCACGCGGAACGGAGCAAGCTGGGGGAGCTCTACGCCGCGGTCGGCGGCGCCGAAGCGCTGGCCACCTCTCCAGAGGCTAGGCCGCGGGGCGGCGGAGGCCTCTTCGGCGGCTTGATGAAGTCAGCCGGCGGCGTTTCCGGCGCCGCCATCTCCGACGCCATGGGCGCGCTTGACCGGCTGAAGAAGGCGGGCGTCGCCAAGAGCGACTTGAAGGCCCTGCTGCCCGTAGCCGAGGACAAGGTGCGCGAGGAGACCGGGCGGGACCTGCTGCGCGACGTCGTGGCGTCCGTCCCGGGCGTGGGCCCGCTACTGGGCGGCCGCTGAGCCTTCTCCGCCTCCGGATTCGCCGCGTTGCAGGATGAAGGCCGCCGACGCCGCGCATCCGGTGAACCGTTGGTCGCCGACCGTGACGAGCGCCGAGAGCGGGTAGACCCGGTCGCTCATGCCGTCGGAGCACTGCCCCTCCGCCAGGATGACGGAGAGCGCCTCGCCTGTGTCGGTAGTCGAAGTCCAGCTCGCCGTAGGCCCGCGCAGGCGGACTCCGCGATTGGGGGCGGTCCGCTCGGGCATGTCGACCCCTGTGACCTTGAGGTGGTCCTTGCGGATCTCGACCGCCCAAAAGGGTTCGGTCCCCACCGCATTGATGTCGCCGCGCAGGTCCACGCCCGACAGAGGCACCGGCTCACCAACGGAACCCGTCTCCACTTTAGAGGGCGGGCGCGGCGCCGCAGCAGGCCGCTCAGGCTCCTTGGCGCAGGCGACAAGCGCCAGTACAGCGAGCATCGGTGACAGGCGCATGCTGCGGCTCCCTCGAGCGCCGTCGCAGTCGCGCGGCGGCGCAAATCACGACATTGTCTGCGGGCGATGTCCCTCCCGCGCCCTCTTGCTTACTACGAATTCTTCGCCGGCGGCGGAATGGCCCGCTTGGGCCTGGGCGGTTGGCGCTGCCTCTTCGCCAACGATTTCGATCCGGTGAAGGCCAGCGTCTATCGGAACAACCATGGCGGCGAACACCTGGTCGAGGGTGACGTGTGGGCGTTGAGCGCGGCGGACCTGCCCGGCCGCGCCGACCTCGCCTGGGCCTCCTCGCCCTGCCAGGACTTCAGCCTCGCCGGCCGACGCGCCGGCCTGGAAGGCGGGCGCTCCTCGGCCTTCTGGGGCTTCTGGCGGCTGATCGAAGAACTGGAGAGCGAAGGCCGCGGCCCCCGGGCGCTCGTCATCGAGAACGTCACGGGACTGTTGACCTCGGCCGACGGCGCAGACTTCACCGCACTCTGTCAGGCCCTAGGCGACCGTGGCTGGCGTTTCGGGGCGATCGAACTGGACGCCGCGCTGTGGCTGCCCCAGTCGCGGCCGCGGCTGTTCCTCATCGCGACTCGCGAGCCGGATCCCACCCTCACCCAATCCGCGCCGGCCGCGCCATTCCACAGCGGACGGATCGTGGCTGCGCATGGACGTCTCCCCGAACCGTTGAAGGACCGCTGGGTTTGGTGGCGTTTCGCCGCTCCTGCACGGCGCAACGTATCGCTTGCCGACCTTCTCGAGCCGGACTCGTCGGTCCGCTGGATGAGCGCGGCGGAGACGGAGCGCTTGCTGACGATGATGAGCCCCGCGAACCGCTTGAAGCTGACGCTCGCACAGTCCGGCGGCGAGCGGGCGGTGGGCGCAGTCTATCGCCGGGTGCGATCCGAGAACGGCCGCCGCGTACAGCGAGCGGAGGTGCGTTTCGACGGCCTGTCAGGCTGCCTGCGGACGCCGGCCGGCGGCTCATCGCGGCAAATCCTGCTGATGGTCGAAGCTCAGGAGGTCCGGGCCCGCCGGATGACCGCGCGGGAGGCGGCCCGGTTGATGGGCTTGCCAGACGATTACCGCCTGCCTGCTTCCGACATGAAGGGGCTGAAGGTGGCCGGCGACGGGGTGGCCGTGCCCGTGGTGCGCGCCCTCGCCCGCCAGTTGCTCGAGCCGCTGCTGCTCGGCCGCGCGGCCGAGGCGGCTTGAGCCGCTCCTCGTCGTCCTCTTCGGCGCTCTCGTCCTGGACGCCGGCGTCGTAGCCTCGGCGGGACGAGTAGAAGGCCAGGGCCATCAGCCCCCCGCCCAACACGGCGGTGAAGATGAAGGCGAGGGTCAGTGCGATCCAGCCGTGGATCGACAATGCGACGTCCGGGCCGCTGTCCAGCGCATTAGCGAGAGCCCAGCCGCCGAACGCGAGCGCGACGGCGATCGCCGAAAGCGGCAGCCACCATCCTCCGGCGCGCCTGGCCGTCACCTTACTTGCGAACCCAGGCGCCGCTGGCGTTCTGGTAGTACTCGCCCGGCTGGAGGCGGCTCTGCACCACCTGCTGGAAGGCCGAGGCTCCGGCGGCCTGCGGAGTGACGTTGTTGCGTTGGGCCGCCTGCTCGTACAGCCGCGCCCGGCCGGCGTTGATGGCGTTCACCGCCGCCTGCAGGTCAGGGTCGCCGCCGCCGCGCACGAACCCAAGGTAGCCGTCGTTCTTTTCGCCCACAACGCCCGCCGCCTTGGCTTGGTCCACCGCGGCCTTCTGAGCCGCCGTCTGCGCCATCGCGCCGCCCGCGAGGGCGGCGGCGACAAGACCGGTGGCGGCGAGCGCAAACAGACTGCGCCTATTCATGTCCATGCTCCGTTAGAACAGGTTCGGGTTCTGCCGGATGAGCTCCTGCACGTCCTTGTCCAGGCGCAGGCGCACGTCGGCGTCGAGTTTCGCATAGATGGTGATCGGGTCGACCTTCACCCGGATGGTCGGCGCGCAAGCGATCGCCTGCACCGCCACGAGGGCGGCGATGGCGAGCGGCGTGGCCATGGAACGGGATGGCTTCATGCCGTCGATCCTCCGTACGTCCAACTGTTCAGCGGTCATTGGTGCTCCCTTGTGGCTGAACCGCCGCTGAACCGCCATCGCCGACTTCGCCGCCTTCCCGATAGGCCGCGACGTCGCGAAGCAGCTCGTCGAGGTTCAGGGACGTGTCGAGGGTCAGGTCGACCTCGGTGCCGGAAGGCAGCGGCAGCGGCCGGTCCATGAAGGTTCGGCTGATCAGCTCCCGCCAGCCCAGCCGGATCTCCTGCCGGGTCGGCGGATCGTGGCGCCCCTTGATCTTGAAGACGGCGCCCAGGCGGCCGCCATCCAAGCTGTTCACCTGCGCCTCGAGCGTGTCGAAGGCCAAATTCTCCATGGCCTGATAAGCGAAATCCTGCACCGCGTTTGTCGGAGCGCCCGCCACGCCGCCGCCAGCGTCGACATCGGTAAGCGCCTCGCGCTTGATCGAGATGCGGCCCGGCTCCACCGCCGCTAGCTGCCCGTCGACCACGCGGACGCCGTCCGGACTGACCGTGAAGGGCAGTCGGCCGCTGACGCGCGCGCTCAGGTCGGCCCGATCGGCGAAAGGCGAGCGTTCGACGACCTCCGACAGTTGCACACCCTCGAGTTGGACCGCGCCACGCCAGGTCCGTCCTTCCACCAGTGGAATGTCAAACGGCTCGGCAGTGACCGCTCCGCCACCGACGGCGAAGCGCGCGGCCTCCACGCGGAGCAGCTCATCGTCCACCTGGAAGGTGACCTGCCCGTCCCGCAGGACCGCGAGGGACTCGACCGCGCCGACCGTCAACGTCTGACCAGGCGCACTGACAAGGGGCGCCAGGCTCGTGAGGCGGATATCACCGTCGACGTCGGTCACGTCGCCCGCCGGACTCTTGAATCCGAGGTCACGCACGACGGCCACGCCCTCACTGGTCGCCGGCGCCGTTCCTGCCCAAGCGAAGGCGCCCGTGAAGCGCACCTGGCCCGTCGCGGGTGCGCCCAGCATCTCCGCCAGCGGGGAGACTTCCGCAGGCTGCAGCGCTCCTTCGGCGAAAACGAGTTCGCCCGTCTCGATGTCCATGCGGCCCCGCTCAGCCGCCCCGTCGTGCTGCAGCCGAAGGTCGGCCAGCTTACGGCCCGCGCCGTTCGTCACTCCGAAAGCGCCGCTCCAGACGTCTTCGCGAAGGGCGACCAATCCCGACGCCCGCAGCGGCCTGAACCGCACGGCATCTGCGGCGTCCACGACCGTCGTTTGGGTGACGGCGAGGTCCGCCTCCAACCCGCCGTTCCTGCTCGATGCAGAGAGCGGGCCAGCGGCGTTGGCGAACCGCATCTCCAGGAAGGGCGCGGCCGCCGAGACGCCGTCGATGCGCCCATTCAGCCGCCAGTCGCCGCCGACGAGCTCGAGCATGGGCCGTGAGACGGGGCAAAGGCGGCCTTGGACGTTCACCACGTCGTTTTCGCCGAGCTCAAGTCGCTCCGCCTGCACCTGAGCGCATCCACGGGCGGCGTAGCGTAGCCGCCCGCCGGACCACGTCGCCTGGCCGGCCGTCTGCAGGACGGCCCCGCGCGCGAGGTCGTAGTCGAGGCTGGCGTTCAGGCGGGTCGATGCGCTCACACCCCCCTCCCCAACCGTGTAGCGGTCGACTTGGAGGCGCGCGTCGGGCAGGCCACCGCCGGCGGCGGTCAGCAACAGCGCGCCGCCGTCGCTCGCGTAAACCGGTGCGCCGTCCAGGGCGGAGACGACAATGCGGCCTCCGCCGGCCGTGGTGGCGGTGGCCGGCTCAGAGAGCCGGAGCGAGGCGCCGTCACCGTCCTGACCGTACACGAAGCGCGGAGCGATGAAGCTGAAGTCGGCCAGCGCCCGTTTGATCGTGGCCAGCCCCGCGGGGTCCTTCGTCTCGACGGCTCCAAGCCCGGTGTAGGCGCCGCGTGCCGCGAGCTTCCCATCGACCGCCGCCTGCAGCGTCCCACCGGCTGAGCGCAGGCTGCCGCGTAGGTCGGAGCGGACGGTCCGCAGGGCGAGGTCGCCCTGGGTGAGGCGCTCAGCCGACAGGGCGACGCTCCCGCGCGCCACAAGCGCGCCGCTGTCGGGCCGCGCCAGGGTAGCGGACTTCAGCCGCGCTACGGCTCCTGCGATGTAGACGTCGCCGTGGCGAAAGTGTGCAGCGTGAAGGCTGCCTCCGCCGTCGGCCGCGAGCACCACACTGTCCTGACGCCGGGTAAGCGTAACGCGCGTCAGGCGCACGTCTCCGCCAGCTTCGCGCATGTCCGCGGCGCCGAGCGTGAGGTCGGCCGCACGAAGGAAGCTGTCGGCCGAGCCGGTCAAGGTGGCGTCTTCAAGCCAGCCGCTTACGCGTCCGACGAAGTTGACCAGCACCTCGGCCTGCCGCCCTGCCTCAGCGCCGCGGCCCAGCCTTTCGGCGCGCATTCCGAGCGCGAAGCGCACTGCGCCGTCGCCGCGCCGCTGCTTGAAGTCGGGATAGGGCGCCTCGCCATCCAGGGTAGCGTGCCCCTGCTCGATGTTGAGCGCGTCGGAGATGAGCTCGTCCGCATGCATCTCCGCCTTCACGGTGACGCGATCGCCAGCAGTGCGCAGGCGAAGGGTGGCCATCCGCACTTCGGCCGCTATACCCTGCCCGCGCAAAGCGGCGCGCGGAACGCGGGCGTCCAGCCGCATCAGGCGACCGTCGTTCAGCAACGCTCCGCCCGTGACTGTTACCCGGCCATACGCGGTCTCGAGCCGAAGCCGCGCGTCCTCGACCGTGATCCGGGGTTGCCTGGCGTCGGGCCGGGGGGGGCGGCTGCGGAATTCCGCGATCAAGGGGTCAAGCGCGCCGAAGCTCAGCTTCGATCCCTTCTGCTCGACCTTAAGCACCGGGCGCACAAGCCTTACGGAGGTGACGTCCGCACCAAGTGGATCACCGCTCCAGAAGCCTTTCAGCGTCAGGTCCGCTTCGAAACGCTCAGCCGAGAAGTCAGGATCTTGCTCAGGGCCGACCCGCAGGCGCCCAGCGACGCCGCCGAACTCCACCCGCTCGAACTGCACGTCCGCCTCAATCCCGCGCGCTTCGAGCCAGCCCACGAGGGCGTCGCGAGCCAGGTCTCGCCGTCCAAGGTAAGCCGCCAACAACGCCAAAGCGCTGACTCCTGCCAGCAGCGCGACAGCTTGCACCGCCAGCCGCGCGGCTCGCCCTGAGCGGGCCCCGGCGGGCCGACGCTCGCCTTCGGGCGCAGGCGTTTCTGGAGCGTTCGAATTCACGGAGCGAGATGGCCTCTGGAATGCGACAGACCCTAACGTCTGAGCTGGGCAAACGGCAGCGCCGGCCGGACAGGCGGTGCGGCGCCGTGTCTGTAGCGCAACGGTTAAACTTTATCGTACAAGATGGTCGTCCTTTCCGAGGGGCTCGCCGGCAGGCGACCGCGCGGGACGGCGCGGACCAGAACCGGGAAGTTACTTGCGGTTAACCGGTTCGCGAGGGCAATAAGGGGTCACGGTTCGCGGGGACGAGCCGGAACCAGTCGTTTTTCACGAGCTCCGGGCGATCCGCCCCGGGCGCACCTGACGGGGACCGATGGTTCAGTTCGATCCGCGCCGGCAGCCGCTTCGCTTTGCGCCGCACCTGTTCACCGCCGTCGCGGCCGTCGCCGTCGTCGGCCTGGTCTGGCGGGTGTACCAGCCGCAAGAGACCGCTCCGACGCAGACGCCCTTGAGTCCTGCCGCCATCGCCGCCTTGGAGGCGGAGGCCTTCGCCGCCGCCGGCGCGCCTCCTGGCCTCACCCGACCACAGAACGTCCCCGTCCAGGTCCGCAGCGGCGAAACGCTCGAGCAGGCGGTGCAGCGCACCGGCGTCGGCGCCGACGAAGCTCGGATGGTGGTGCGTACGCTTGGGGACGCGGTCGACACCGTGAACATCAAAGCCGGCATGGCGTTCGACGCTGCGATCGCCCATCCGCGCACTGGCCGCGGCTCGGCTCGCCTGGTCGGCCTGACCATGCGCACCGGCCCGGCGACCGCCCTGACCGTCTCGCGGACCTTCGACGGCGCCCTGAAGCTCCGCGAACTCGAAGAGAAAATCCGCGACGAGACCACCGTCGCCGTTGGGGAGATCCACGGCTCACTGGCGAGCTCCATCGCCTCCCAAGGCGCCAATTCGGCCGTCGTGGCCCAGGTCGTGAAGCTCTTCTCCCACAAGATCGACTTCAGCCGCGACCTGAAGGCCGGCGACGATTTCAAGGTCGTGTTCGAGCGGAAGGTCACCGAGAGCGGCCGCACCGTCGAAACGGGCGAGGTCGCCTTCGCCGAGGTGGAGGCCAACGGCAAACCGACCCGCTTCTACGGCTTCCGTCGGGCCGGCACCGGCAAGCTCGAGTACTTCGACGAGTTCGGAAAGAACGTGAAAGGCTTCCTGCTGCGCACCCCGGTCGACGGCGCGCGGATGTCCTCGTCATTCGGCATGCGTCGCCACCCGATCCTCGGGTACGCCAAGATGCACCAGGGCATCGACTTCGCGGCCGGCGCCGGCACGCCTGTGGTCGCCGCCGGCGACGGTGTCGTGGTCGAGGCCAAGCGTTGGGGCGGCTACGGCAACTGGGTCCGCATCCGCCATTCGGGCGGCTGGGAGACCGGCTACGCCCACCTTTCGCGCTTCGGCAAGATCAAGCCGGGCCAGCACATCGCTCAGGGTCAGGTCATCGGTTACGTGGGCTCCACGGGCCGCTCCACCGGGCCGCACCTGCACCACGAGGTGTGGTTCAAGGGCGCACGCGTGAACCCCAAGGGCGCCAAGGTGCCCCAGGGCACCATTCTCGCCGGCGGTGAGCTCGCGGCCTTCAAGGCCCAAAAGGCCCGGATCGATGGCCTGGTCATGGCGAAGGCGGAGAAGGTCGGACTGCAGCTGGCCAAGGCTGAAACTCCCTCCGCCAAGAACGCCTCGCTCCGCAGCGAAGCCGCCGACGACTGACAGGCGTTAGCCCCAGCCGATGATCGGCAAGGTCGCAGCGACGCTCGCCCTCTATGGGGTGGTCATCTTCGGCGGCCTGTATCTCGGCTCTCCCGTCATGGTGTCGACCTACCTTCTGGGCGGCGTCCGCGCGGGCGGTGAAGGACTTGAGTGGCAACTGGACGCCGCCGCGCTGCGCGCCAATCTCAAGCCGCAGCTCACACGGCTGAATCGTGGAGCGGACCTCGACTTCTACGTCAGCCCCGCCGGAATCGCCGAAATACTGGGGAGCCCTGGAACCCTGCCCATCGAGCATGGCGCTCCCGCGATCCCTGAAGGCAGCTTGCGCCGCAAGCTCGCCTATCAGGGCCTGAACCGCTTCACCGTCAGCACGGCGCGTGCGGTCGAGCCGAACGACCCTACGATCGCCGTGCTGGAGCGCCGAAACGCCTTCTCGTGGCGGCTGGTGGATATAAGGCTGCCGCGCACTGCATGAGCGACCGAGAGGGAGCCCGAGCCACGGCGTCATGACCGCTGTCCGTCCCTCGCGCGGCCGCGGCGCTATTAGTCGACATGACCTACGCACGGACGGCGGGAGGCTCGCTGAAAGCAAACAGCATCAGCCGCGCCTTGCACTCGCCTCTTCCCTTGCGCCTCACATAGGAGCCTAAATCGTTGTGGCGGCCTGGAAGCCGCTGAAGTTGACGCGACGTGATCTTGACGTTTACGTCAACGTGCATTTCTTCAGGCCCGAGGACCCCAGGAGCGCTGAGATGGCGGAAGCCTATATCTACGACGCGGTGCGCACGCCCCGTGGCAAGGGCAAGAAGGACGGGTCTCTGCACGAGATCACGGCCCTGTCGCTGGCGACCCAGGTGCTGGAAGCGGTGCGCGACCGCAACGGGCTAGACACCAGCCGCGTGGACGACGTGGTGCTCGGGTGCGTGGCTCCGATCGGCGAGCAGGGCGCCGACATCGCCCGCACGGCGGTGCTGAGCGCCGGCTACGCGCAGACCACCGCGGGCGTGCAGATCAACCGCTTCTGCGCCTCCGGCCTGGAGGCGGTGAACATGGCTTCGGCCAAGGTGATCAGCGGCGAGGCCGACTTCGCGATCGGCGGCGGCGTGGAGGCGATGAGCCGGGTGCCGATGGGTTCGGACGGCGGCGCCTGGCCGGTGGACCCTTCAGCGGCCTTCCCAGCGTATTTTGTGCCGCAGGGCGTGTCGGCCGACATGATCGCCTCCAAGTACGGCTTCTCGCGGGACGACGTCGACGCCTATGCGGTGGAGAGCCAGAAGCGGTCCGCCCGATCCTACGCCGAGGGCCGGTTCAAGAAGTCGATCGTGCCGGTGAAGGACCAGCTGGGCGTCACCATCCTGGACCACGACGAGCTGATGCGCCCGTCCACGGATATGCAGACGCTGGCCAGCTTGAACCCCTCGTTCCAGATGATGGGCGAGATGGCGTTCGACGCGGTGATCAACCAGCGCTACCCGGAAGTCGAGCGCGTCAATCACGTGCACACGCCCGGCAACTCCTCGGGCATCGTCGACGGCGCCGCCGCCGTCCTGATCGGCTCGAAGGAAGCGGGCGAGGCGGCCGGCCTGAAGCCCCGCGCGCGTATCCGCGGCATGGCTTCTATCGGCTCAGAGCCTTCGATCATGCTGACCGGACCTGAGCCGGTCACCCGCAAGCTGCTCGGCAAGTTGGGGATGGAGGTCGGCGACATCGACCTCTACGAACTGAACGAGGCGTTCGCAGCGGTCGTGCTGCGCTACATGCAGGCGCTCGACATCGACCACGACAAGATCAACGTCTGCGGCGGCGCCATCGCCATGGGCCATCCGCTGGGCGCCACCGGGGCCATGATCCTGGGCACCGTGCTGGACGAACTTGAGCGCACGGACAAGTCCACCGCCCTCGTCACCCTCTGCATCGGCGGCGGCATGGGCACCGCCACCGTCATCGAACGCGTCTGATCGGGAGGCTTAGGACCATGGAGACCTTCAAGATCGACATCGACGCCGACGGCGTCGCGCTTGTCACCTTCGACGTTCCCGGCCGCAGCATGAACACCATCACCGCAAAGGTGGTGGAGGAGCTGCCCCAGGTCGTCGAACAGATCCGCACCGACGCCGCGATCAAGGGCGCCGTCATCACCTCCGGCAAGGACACCGGCTTCTGCGCCGGAGCCGACCTGGCGGACATGGCCGGCGGCGCGTTCGGCGGTGCAGGTGAGGGCGAGGCTGGCCTCAAGGCGGCCTTCGATCAGGCTTGGAAACTGCAGGGCGCCCTTCGTGCTCTGGAGACCTGCGGCAAGCCCGTGGCCGCGGCCATCAACGGCCTGGCGCTGGGCGGCGGGCTGGAGATCACGCTCGCCTGTCACCACCGGGTGGTCGCCGACAGCAGCAAGATCCAGCTCGGGCTGCCCGAAACCAAGGTCGGGTTGTTCCCTGGCGGCGGCGGCACCCAGCGGCTCACCCGTCTGATCGGCGTGCAGGCGGCGCTGATGCAGATCAGCGAGGGTAAGTCTTGGCGCCCGCAGGAGGCTTTGAGCGCTGGCGTCGTGCACCAGGTCGTGCCGGCAGAACAGGTCGTTCAGGCCGCCAAGGACTGGATCAAGGGCGGCGGCAAAGGGGTTCAGCCCTGGGACGACAAGTCGTTCAAGTTGCCGGGCGGCGGGCCCTACCACCCCGCCGGCATGCAGATCTTCGTCATGGGCAACGCCCTGCTGCGCAAGCAGAGCTATGGCAACTACCCCGCCCTCACGAACATGCTGAAGGCCGTCTATGAGGGCGTTCAGCTGCCGATGGACGCCGCGTTGCGGGTCGAGACGCGCTATTTCGTCAAGACGCTGATGACGCCCGTCGCCAAGGCGATGATCCGCTCGCTCTTCCTGTCCAAGCAGGAGCTGGACAAGGGCGCCGTCCGGCCGGCCGGCGCGCCCAAGTCTGACCCGAAGAAGGTGACTGTGCTGGGCGCCGGCATGATGGGCGCCGGCATTGCGTATGTGCAAGCGATGGCCGGCATTGAGACGGTGCTGATCGACGTTAGCCAGGAAGCCGCCGACAAGGGGAAGGCGCACGCGGCTGACCTGATCAAGAAGCGCGTTTCGCGCGGGCAGATGACGGCCGAGAAGGGCGAGGCGACGCTGAACCTGATCACCGCCACCACGGACTACGAGCAGGTGAAGGGATCGGACCTCGTGATCGAGGCGGTGTTCGAAAGCCGTGAGATCAAGGCCGATGTCACCAGGAGGGCCGAGGCGCAGCTGGCCGAAGGGGCGGTGTTCGGCTCGAACACGTCCACGCTGCCGATCACCAGCTTGGCCGAGGCGAGCGTGCGCCCGGCGGATTTCATCGGCATCCACTTCTTCTCGCCCGTCGACAAGATGATGCTCGTCGAGATCATCATGGGCGAACAGACGAGCGACGCGGCGCTAGCCAAGGCGCTGGACTACGTCATGAAGATCAAGAAGACGCCCATCGTCGTGAACGACTCGCGCGGCTTCTACACCTCGCGCTGCTTCTCCACCTTCCTGACAGAAGGCATGGCGATGCTGAAGGAGGGCTACGCCCCCGCTCTGATCGACAATGTCGGACGGATGACCGGCATGCCGCGCGGCCCTCTGGAGATGCACGACGACGTCGCGTTGGACCTCTCCTACAAGATCGCCAAGCAGACGGCGGCGGACCTCGGCGATCGGTACGTGCCAAACGCGGGCGAGGACATCGTCGCCCAGATGGTCGAGGGCGGCCGCTACGGCCGCAAGAACGGCAAGGGCTTCTACGACTATCCGGCGGAAAAGGGCTCGCCCAAGACCCTGTGGCCAGGTCTTTCCGAGCTTGCGCCGGTGAAGGTGAACGACAGTGACGACGCGCTGGTGGCCGAACTGAAAACCCGGCTTCTCTATCGCCAGGCTGTCGAGGCGGCGCGGTGCTGGGAGGAGGGCGTCATCGACGACCCGCGCGAGGCGGATGTCGGCGCGATCCTTGGCTGGGGATTCGCCCCCTGGACCGGCGGTCCGATCAGCCTGATCGACGGTGTGGGCGCGGCGAAGTTCGTGGAGACCTGCGACCGCCTAGCGGCGACCTACGGCGACCGCTTCAAGGTTCCGCAGCTGCTGCGCGACATGGCCGCCGCGAATGAGACCTTCTACGGTCGGTTCGGCGGGAAGAAGGTCGCGGCCTGAGCGGGGTCGGACCCTTTGGCCCAGTTCCGAAGCGCGAGCCACTAGGCGACCGCAACTAGGGCGGTTCGCATTGCTGAGCCGTGTTCAGTGGGATACCTGACGCTCGTCATACTGATGGGACGGAGTGCGCATGCCACGTGCGTTGGTGTTCAGGGCGGTCGCCTTCGCAATTGCGCCAGCGCTGCTCGTCGCCGGCTGCGGCGGCGGAGAGGCGAAGAAGGCGGAGCAGAAAGCCGAGGCGCGCGAGCAGCCCTCCAGTCTGACCGTCACGGCGGTGCGCGCCACGGCCCAGCCCCTTCCCCGGACCGTGCGAGGATCCGGAAGCGTCGCCGCCTGGAATGAAGTGCCGGTCGGCTCCGAAGCCGGCGGATTGACCGCGGTCCAGGTGCTGGTCGACGAAGGCGCCTGGGTCCGCCAGGGGCAGACGCTGGTCAAGCTGAACGACGACGTGCTGCGTGCTCAGCTTCGCCAGCAGGACGCGTCCGTCGCCAGCGCCCAGGCCCTGCTGGCCCAAAACCAGGCCGCCCTCGGGCGAGCCCAGGAGCTGCGCCAGCGCGGCTTCCTAAGCCAAGCCTCTTTGGAGCAGGCGCAGGCCAACCAACGCACCGCCGCCGCGCAGCTCGCCGCCGCCCAAGCCTCTCGCGCCGAGACCGCGACCCGGCTGGACCAGACCAACGTCCGCGCGCCGGTCTCGGGCCTGATCACCGCCCGGAGCGTGGTGAAGGGACAGATCGTGGCGGCTGGCACGGAGCTGTTCCGATTGGTCCGCGACGGTCAGTTGGAGCTCAACGCTCAGATTCCGGAGACTGAGCTGCCGCTCGTGCGCCCGGGAATGAGCGCTCAGGTGTCAGCCTCCGAAGTCGGTACCGTGACGGGCCGCGTGCGAGTGGTGACTCCCCAGGTCGATCCGCAGACGCGCCTCGGCGTAGCGCGTATCAGCCTCACCGGTTCTGGTCTGCGCCCCGGAATGTTCGCCGAAACCGCCATCGACGTGGGCGCGGCCCCGACCGTGGCCGTCCCGCAAGCCGCGGTCGTATTTCGCGACGGCAAACCTGGCGTCTACGTGATCGCCACGGACAACCGTGTGCGCTTTCGCCCTGTCACCACGGGCCCCCGCATCGGCCAGCAGGTCTCCATCGTCTCAGGCTTGGCTGGCGGGGAGCGCGTAGCGGTGCAGGGCGCCGGCTTCCTTGGCGAGGGCGACCGCGTGACCGTCGCGGCCGCGGGCAGTGTGCGAGCCTCGGCGCCCGTGCAGAAGCGCGCCGCCGCGAAGGCGGACTAGAGCGATGAACTTCGCCAACATTTCGGCTTGGTCGATCCGGAACCCTATCCCGACGATCATGCTGTTCATCGTGCTGACGATCTTCGGCATCGTCAGCTTCTTCAACCTGCGCATCAACAACTTCCCGGACATCGATTATCCGCTCGTCGCGGCGACCGTGGTCCAGCCGGGAGCGGCGCCATCGGAGTTGGAGACGCAGGTCACCCGGATCGTCGAGGACGCGGTGGCGGGCCTTGGCTCAGTCCGCCACATCCGCTCGACCGTGAACGACGGCGTCTCCACGACGACCATCGAGTTCCAGCTCGGAACGGACACCGAGCGCGCCACCAACGACGTTCGAAACGCCGTCACCTCGATCCGCGCCCAGCTGCCAGGCGATGTCGAGGATCCCATCATCCAGCGGATCGACATCACCGGCGGAAGCCTGGTGAACTACGTCGTCCGCGCGCCGGGCATGAGCCCGGAGGAATTGTCCTGGTTCGTCGACAACACGGTCGCCAAGCGATTGCTCGCCATCCGCGGCGTCGGTCAGGTGCAACGGGACGGCGGCGTGGACCGGGAGATCCGTGTCCAGCTTGACCCTAACCGTCTCGCCTCTCTCGGGGTGACAGCCGGCGAGGTGAGCCAGCAGCTCCGCGCGGTGAATGCGAACCTTCCGGGCGGCCGGGCCGAGGTGGCGGGTTCTGAGCAATCGATCCGCACGCTGGGAAGCGCGCGGTCTTTGGACGAACTTCGGGAGACCCGCATCGACCTCGCCGATGGGCGCTCGGTGCGCCTGCGCGATCTCGGCGAAGTGACCGACTCCTGGGCCGAGCAACGGGGCCTCGCCCGGTTTAATGGCCAGGAGGTGGTCGGCTTCGGCGTGCTGCGATCCCGCGAGGCCAGCGAAGTCGACGTGGCCGAGAAGGCCCGTGAGGTGATCCGGCAACTCGATGAGGAACGCGACGACCTCGTCATGGAGGAGGTCACCGCTCAGGTGGAGTACGTCGAGGAGAGCTACACCGCCTCGCTGGAGACCCTGCTCATCGGCGCAGCGCTGGCCGTCTTCGTCGTCTGGTTCTTTCTTCGCGACTGGCGCGCGACGCTCATCGCCGCTTTGGCGATGCCGCTCAGCCTGATCCCGACCTTCTGGATCATGGACGTGCTGAACCAGTCGTTCAACGTCGTCTCGCTGCTGGCGCTGTCGCTGACCATCGGCATCCTCGTCGACGACGCCATCGTCGAGATCGAGAACATCGTCCGCCACATCCGCCAGGGCAAAAAGCCCTACCCTGCGGCGATCGAGGCCGCCGATGAGATTGGCCTAGCGGTCGTGGCCACCACGGCCACGCTGGTGGCGGTGTTCGCGCCAACCGGCTTTATGCCCGGCGTCGTCGGTCAGTTCTTCAAGGCCTTCGCGATCGCCTGCTGCGTCTCGGTCGTCTTCTCGCTTATCGTGGCCCGGACCCTGACGCCCCTGATGGGCGCCTATCTGCTGCGCGCAGATCCCGGCAAGGAGCACGACGAGCCCCGCTGGATGCCGGCCTATCAGAAGCTCCTGCGCTGGTCGCTGGGGAGCCGCAAGCACCGGCTGGTCATCATGGGCCTGGGGACCCTCTTCTTCTTCGGCTCCGTCGCGCTGGCGATGATGCTGCCCAAGGACTTCATCCCCGTCGGCGACCAGAGCCGTTCCGTCATGACGCTCGAGTTGCCCCCCGGCGCCACGCTCGCCGAGACGGACGCCGCGGCGCAGGCCGCCACCCGCATGCTGCTGGCCCGGCCGGAGGTGAAGGCGGTTTATGCCTCAATCGGATCCGCCACGACGGTCCAGGGCCCGGGCGGGAACTCTGGGGCGGGTGAGGTGCGCAAGGGCACGGTGACGATCAACCTCGTCAAACCCGGCGAGCGCGACCTTTCTCAACAAGAGTTCGAGCAGGAGCTGAGCCAGCAGTTCGCTCAGATCCCGGGGGCCCGCTTCCGCTTTGGGGCCGATGGCTCGGCCGGCACCCTGATGATCGCGCTCGTCGCCGACGACCCGCTGCAGTTGCAGGAGGCGTCGTCGCGCCTGGAGGCCGAGATGCGGGCGCTGCCCCAGCTCAGCAACGTGGCCTCGACAGCGAACCTGGCGAGGCCTGAGATTCTCATCCGGCCGATCCCCGACAAGGCCGCCTTGCTCGGGGTGTCGGCCGGCGACATCAGCCAAGCGGCGCGCGTCGCCACCATGGGGGACGTCGAGGCTATCCTGCCAAAGTACAACCTGCCCGACCGACAGATACCGATCCGCATCCGTCTCACCGACGAGGCGCGTCAGGACCTCAGCGTCATCGAGAACTTGCGCGTCCCCACCCAGTCCGGAGCCACTGTGCCGCTCTCGGCGGTGGCGGATATCACCTTCGGCGCCGGTCCGTCGCAGATCGACCGCCTGGATCGTCGCCGGAGCGCCACCATCCAGGCCAGCATGGCGCCCGGCGTGACCCTGAGCGAAGCGCAGGAGGCCGTGAACGCCCTGCCGTCCAAGCAGAACCTGCCGGCGGGGGTCACAGAGCAGCTCGTGGGCGATGCCGAAGCCAACGCCGAACTGGGCCTCGGCTTCGGCATGGCGATCCTGACGGGCATCATGCTGATGTACGTCGTGCTGGTGCTGCTGTTCCGCAGCTTCGCGCTGCCGATCACGATCCTCACGGCGCTGCCCGTATCGTTCGGCGGAGCCTTCCTCCTGCTCATGATCTCCGGGCGTTCGCTGTCGATGCCGTCACTGATCGGCATGATCATGCTGACCGGCATCGCGGCGAAGAACTCCATCCTGCTGGTCGAGTATGCGATCGAAGCGCAGAAGGCTGGAATGAACCGCACCGAGGCCCTCATGGACGCGGCGCACAAGCGCGCCCGGCCCATCATCATGACCACGGTGGCGATGATGGCCGGCATGGCGCCAATCGCGCTGGGTTTCGGAGCCGATGTGGCGTTCCGCTCGCCCATGGCCATCGCGGTGATCGGCGGCCTGACGACCTCGACCCTCTTGAGCCTGATCTTCGTGCCGGTCAGCTACACCTTCATCGACAGCATCTCGCACCGTCTGGGCGGGCGGATGGGCAAGGCCTTCCGCGCCCAGGGCAAGGAAGAGGATACGAGCGGTCGGCCGGCGCCGGCGGAGTGAAGGTCTAGTCCTTCTTGCCCGGCACGTGGGCGATCATCTGGATCTCCACTAAGCCCGTGTCGGCGAGCAAGCCGGAGGTCCCCACAGCGGTCCAGGCTGGGTGCGGGCCCTTCATGAATTCGTCCTTCACCTCGGAAACGGCCCGGAAGTTCTCGTCCCGGCCGCCGGAGAAGTGCGGGCTTTGCCAGACGTGGAAGCTGTTGATCATGACCACGTCGTCCCAGCCGGCGCCCGCCGCCTTCAAGGTGTTCTCGATCCGCCGGAAGGCGCCGCGCAGCTGTACCTTGTACCCCTCAGCGTCGAGCGTCTTGCCCGGAGGCGCAGCCGCAATCACGCCGGAGATGTAGAGGGTTTGGCCGGCGCGGCGTCCCGCGGCGAAGTGCATGTCGTCATAGGCCCGCTTGTCCCGGGGGGCCGGGAGCACGATCTCGCCGCCCGACGACGGGATACGCAGCGGCTCGGCAGGTGCGCCAACCTGCGTCAATGTCATGGTCTCCTGAGCGCCGACTGCGCTTGAGGCGAAAAGGGCGGCGCCCGCGAGCGCCGCCGTCAGCATCCTGTTCATGAAACCTCCTGTCCGTCAGGCTTTGCCATTCGCGGCTGGCTGGCCCAAGTGACAACAGCTTCATGTTCGCAGGCGCCCTACTGGATGTTCAATGGGTCGCCCTGAGCGACGTCGGCTGATCCGGCCCGCTGACCGGAGTGGACGCCCTCAGCGATCTCCTCGATCAGCTTCGCGTTGAACGCGGGGATGTCGTCCGGCATGCGGCTGGTCACGAGCCCCTCATCGACCACCACTTCCTGGTCGACCACCTTGGCGCCGGCGTTGCGCAGATCAGTGCGGATGCTGGGCCAGCTGGTGAGCGTGCGCCCGTCCACCACGCCCGCATCGATCAGGATCCAGGGCGCGTGGCAGGTCGCGCCCACCGGCTTGCCGGCGCGGAAAAAGCCGCGAACGAAGTCCAGCGCCTTCTGCTCGGTGCGCAGCTGGTCGGGGTTCAGGGCGCCGCCCGGAAGCACGAGGGCGTCGAACTCCTGTGCGCTCACCTGGTCGAGCGTTTGGTCCACACGGACGGTGTCTCCCTTGTCGTGGTGATTGTATCCCTGGATCTCGTCGCCTTTGGGCGAGACGATCCGGACCTCGGCGCCCTCCGCACGCAGCGCCTCGACGGGCTTGGTGAGCTCCACTTGCTCGAAGCCGTCTGTCGCAAGAACAGCGACGGTTTTACCTTGCAGCCGACCGGCCATTGCGAGTCTCCTTGAGAGGGTTGAGCGGTGCGGAAACCGACGGATTCGCAACGCGGTTCCGCTGGACTCGGCGGCTACGCGCCCCATGTCTTCTTCATGAAGGCCGCACTCACCCTCCTCGCCTTGTTCGCCGCTACACCAGCGGCCGCCCAGAGCTGGCTGCAGCCCTATGAGGCGCAGCGCCGCGAGGCGGAGCTTCGTCGCTGGGGTGCGACCGCCGACGCCCAAGCCGCCTACTCGGCAAACGATCAGGCCAGGACCGACCAGAACCTGCGGCAGTTGCAGCGGCAGACGCTGCCGCCGCTCGAGAGGCCGTCCACGGTGATCGAGGACCAGGCTGCAGCCGCCCAGCGCCAGTCGGCCTGGCGGGCGGAGGATCGAGCGACCGAGGCAGGTCGCCAGGTGCAGGAGATAGACCGCTGGCTTTACCGAGGCGCTTCGAACCCGCCCCAGCGGTGAACGCGCGGGCTCCGATCCGTCCCTCATGCGTTAAGCCCGCCGACGCGGCAGCGGAGGCGAGCAGATGCGGTGGCAGGACCTTGGACGTTCCGGCAATATCGAGGACCGTCGCGGACTAGGCCCCGCAGGCATCGCCGGCGGGGGCATCGGCGCGGTGGTTCTGGCGGCCATCGGCTACTTCGTCTTCGGCATCGATCCGCAGACCACCATGAGCGTCGTCAACGGCGTACAAGGTCAGGGCGGGGCGCAGCAGCAGGGACAGGTCGGCGCGCCGCAGGACGAGCAGGGTCAATTCATGAGCGCGGTCCTCGGCTCCACCGAGCGGGTCTGGACCCAGGCGTTCCACCAGTCAGGTCTCGAGTACCAGCCAACGCGCCTGGTGCTGTACGATCGTGCGACAGGCACCGGCTGCGGCACTGGCCAAGCGGCCATGGGCCCCTTTTACTGCCCCGCCGACCAGCGCGTGTATGTGGACCTCACCTTCTTCAATGAACTTTCCAGCCGCTTCGGCGCGCCGGGCGATTTCGCCCAAGCCTATGTGATCGCTCACGAGGTCGGCCACCACGTTCAGCACCTGCTCGGTGCGGACCAGCAGGTGCGCCGAGCGCAAGCGGCCGGCGAAACCTCTGGCCCTACCTCTGCGGCCGTGCGGCTGGAACTGCAGGCGGACTGCTACGCCGGCGTCTGGGCCGCGCGCGTGCGCACCGAGCAGGGGGCGACGGTGCTGGAGCCCGGCGACGTGCAAGAAGGCATGCGCGCGGCGGAAGCCGTGGGGGACGACACGCTGCAGCGTCAGTCCCAGGGGCGCGTGGTGCCCGACAGCTTCACCCACGGCACCTCGGAGCAGCGGATGCGCTGGTTCATGACCGGCTACCGCACCGGCGATCCGGATCAGTGCGACACTTTCCGGGCGGCGCGCCTGTAGGGCGCGCCGACCTCGCGGCCGGCGCGACGTAGGCGGCGCGGGAAAGTCCTACGGCGCGGCTTCAGTCCTCGCGACGGAACAGCGGGCCGCAGTGGAAGACAGCGGAGTCGCAGCGCGGCAGGGGCGCAGCGCGGCGTTCGTTCTCCATGTGCTTCGGCTTCTTGCGGCGGCTCGGCCGGCGCTTCGCCGGGCCTAACGCGAAATAGGCTGCGGGAGGAAGTTCGGCCAAGCTCATGACCGCCTCACGCGCTTCGGCGCTGGCCGGCTTCGCCCCACAAGTGGGTGCGATAAACGTCGAAGCAGCGCTCGCCGCACTTCAGGCGCATGAGGGCGCCTTCGGCCAAATAGCGCGCGCATTCCGGATCGGCCTCGACCAGTGGGCGCAGGGCTTCGCGATCCCAGTCCTCCGAGTGCTTCACGTCGAGGATGGCGTGGAGGTCGAAGTACTTGCGGAGCTTGGGCTCCACCTGGTGACGCTTCAGACCCGCGGCCACCTTGGCCACGCGGGTCGGCGCCGTCAGTTCCACCACTCCGAGCGCGCCGATAGAATGATAGGCGTAGCGGCGCGTCGTGGCGAACGCCGTCATGGTGTTCGCAAGCGCCAGCGATTGCCAGACCGTGCCCTCGATCGTGGGCTCGAGGTTAAGACCGCTGACGGTGTAGTCCAGCATCGGCCCATGCATCCCGCCGAGATTGCCGCGCCCCATCTCGTCCCAGTAGTTCCGGGCCAGCTCCAGCTTGGGCAGCGGCGGCAGCTTCACTTGGGTGAGCGCCACGAGATCGTCGAAGCCGGCCTCTCCAGCCGCCTCCTGCGTCAAGAACCAACGCAGCTCGTCCAGTGTGGCCTCCTCGGCCAACCAGTCGAACAGCGGGTCGAACTGCCCGGGGCCCGTCTGTTTAAGGCCCTCGAACCACGTTATGAAGCCATCGACATCAGTGGGAGCGGCCGCAGCGGCTTCAGCGACCTCCCCCCGCGCGGCTTCGATCCAGGCGCCCTCTGCCACCCGCATCTCGAACTCCTCGCGTAGGTCATCGCGCCAGTTCTCGTCGGGCTTGCCCACAGCCAGCCGCTTGCGATTCCAGTGCGCCAGGCGCTCATGGAAGGCTTGCGGATCGCGCACGGAGGGGTCTCCGGACGTGAAGGCTGGGACGACGGAGACAGGGCTCATTAAGCACACGAAACTGTTGACGGGCACCTTGAGCGTTTGAGACGCCGAGTCGTTCCGCAAAGGTTTCGTGAATCAGCTCAGTCGCTTAGCGCTGCGGTGCGGTAGAGTCGGCTGGTCGACGGAGCATTTCCGCGCCTCTTTGCTTGAGCTGCACCTGCGCGAAGCGTAGGGTTGGCATGTTCTCCGGGGGGTCGCGCTCGAGCGGCTGAGAGGTGGGTGAGCCCACGACCCGTCGAACCTGATCCGGGTCATGCCGGCGAAGGGATGGGAACGGGCGGCTCCTGCCGCCTGAAGACCGTTTTAGCGCCGGGTTGCCTGCGGATCTTCATGATCGCGGAGACCAGTCCATGAACGCCCCGACGCCTCCCCTCACGGTTCCAATCTCCGGTATCAAGGCCGAGGCCCGTCCAGGCGGCCGCAAGGTCTACGCTTCAGGCGAGTTGTTCCCCGATCTGCGCGTGCCGTTCCGCGAGGTGACGCCGCATCCCAGCGCCGGCGAGCCGCCGGTCACCATCTACGACCCCTCTGGGCCTTATACTGACCCCGCGGCGACGATCGACATCGCAGCAGGCTTGCCCCGTCCCCGCGACGCGTGGGTGAAGGCGCGCGGAGACGTCGAGGCGGTGGAAGGCCGCGCCATGAAGCCGGAGGACAACGGCCGCGTTTCGGAGGCCGCCCGCATCCCGCAGTTCCCGCTGAAGGCGCCGGTGCTGCGCGCCAGCGGCGGCGCCACGGTGACCCAGCTCGAATACGCTCGGCGCGGGATCATCACGCCCGAAATGGAGTTCGTGGCCATCCGCGAGAACCTCCGCCGGGAGCAGAACCAGCCCTGCGTGCGCGACGGAGAGGATTTCGGCGCTTCGATCCCCGACTTCGTGACCCCCGAGTTCGTCCGCCAGGAAGTGGCGCGTGGCCGTGCGGTCATTCCGGCCAACATCAATCACGGCGAACTGGAGCCGATGGCGATCGGCCGAAACTTCCTCGTCAAGATCAACGCCAACATCGGCAACAGCGCCGTCACCTCCTCTGTCGCCGAGGAGGTGGAGAAGATGGTGTGGGCGATCCGCTGGGGCGCGGACACGGTCATGGACCTATCCACCGGACGGAACATCCACGACATCCGCGAGTGGATCATCCGCAACGCCCCAGTGCCGATCGGCACCGTGCCGATCTATCAAGCGCTGGAGAAGGTCGGCGGCGTGGCGGAAGACCTCACCTGGGAGGTCTACAGAGACACTCTGATCGAGCAGTGCGAGCAGGGCGTGGACTATTTCACCGTGCACGCCGGCGTGCGCCTGCCGTTCATCCACCTGACGGCGAACCGCGTCACCGGCATCGTATCGCGCGGCGGATCCATCATGGCCAAGTGGTGCCTCGCCCACCACAAGGAGAGCTTCCTCTACACGCGCTTCGCAGAGATCTGCGAAATCATGCGCGCCTACGATGTGACCTTCAGCCTGGGCGACGGCCTGCGCCCCGGCTCCATCGCCGACGCGAACGATGCAGCGCAGTTCGCTGAGTTGGAGACGCTGGGTGAGTTGACCAAGGTCGCCTGGGAGCACGGCGTGCAGGTGATGATCGAAGGGCCCGGCCACGTGCCGATGCACAAGATCAAAGCCAATATGGACAAGCAGCTCGCGACCTGCGGCGAAGCTCCCTTCTACACGCTGGGGCCGCTCACCACCGACATCGCACCGGGCTACGACCACATCACCTCGGCGATCGGCGCGGCCATGATCGGCTGGTTCGGCACCGCCATGCTCTGCTACGTCACGCCCAAGGAGCACCTGGGCCTGCCCGACAAGCAGGACGTGAAGGACGGCGTGATCACCTACAAGATCGCCGCCCACGCGGCGGACCTGGCGAAGGGCCATCCTGCCGCCCGCGCCTGGGACGACGCCCTGTCCCGCGCCCGCTTCGAATTCCGGTGGGAGGACCAGTTCAACCTAGGCCTCGACCCCGAGACAGCGCGGCAATACCACGACGAGACCCTGCCGAAGGAGGCGCACAAGACCGCCCATTTCTGCTCCATGTGCGGACCCAAGTTCTGCAGCATGAAGATCAGTCAGGAAGTGCGCGACTACGCCCAAGGCCGCGCTCCGAATGACCAGGAGGCGGGCATGGCTGAGATGAGCGCCAGATTCCGTCAGATGGGCAGCGAGATCGAAGTGAAGGTCTAGCGCCGCCGCCGCGTCGCGGCCTTGGTGTTGGAGGTCATCAGGTCAGGCTTGGGCGGCGGCGCCCAGCCTGGCCGGAGCGCTTGTCCTGTTTGGTTCGGATCGGCGCCCATTTCGCCGGGCTCCGGACGCCCCACGCGGGGACCGCGGGTGTTGGGCCGCATCTGCTGCAGGGCCTCGCGCAGGCGCATGACCTCCCCATGATCGCCCGCGTCCGAGGCGCGCTCCATCGCCTCCAGCAGGGCCTCGACCTTGGCGTCTGGCATCTTCCTCGTCCTCACAGCGACTCTTGCCTTGAACGTCGGATCTGGGGCTAGAGTGCCCCTTCCACCAAACCCGGATCACCCATGATGACAGCGCAGCGCTTGCTCGGCCACATCGCGCCGCTACTGTTGACAGCGCTGTCAGTAATGGTGCTGCTGGGGGCGTCTTCAGCAGGGGCGGAGACGGGGACGGCCGTGGGACGGCACGGCGCGCTTAAGGTGAAGGGGGGCCAAATCGTCGACAGCGCCGGGCAGCCTGTGGTTCTGCGCGGCATGTCCCTGTTCTGGAGCCAGTGGGAAGGCGAGTACTACAATCGCGACGTGGTCCGCTGGCTGCGGGATGATTGGAACGCGACCGTTATCCGTGCAGCCATCGGCGTGGAGCCCGGCGGCTACATCGAAAACCCTGAGCGCGAGATGGCGAAGGCAGAAGCGGTGATCGACGCCGCGATCGAATTGGGCGTGTACGTGATCGTAGATTGGCACGCGCACCAGCCCCATCCAGAGCAGGCTAAGGCCTTCTTCTCAAGGATCGCCGCCAGGTACGGACACCACCCGAACCTGATCTACGAGCCCTACAATGAGCCCTTGCCCGAGCACGGCTGGGCGGAGGTCATCAAGCCCTACCATCAGCAGGTGATCGCCGCGATCCGCGCGCACGATCCCGACAACCTGATCCTGGTGGGCACGCGCAGCTGGTCCCAGGATGTGGACGAGGCCGCCGCAGATCCTTTGCAAGACAGGAACATCGCTTACGTGCTGCACTTCTACGCCGGAACGCATCGCCAGCCTCTACGTGACAAGGCCAAGCGGGCGTTGGAGCGAGGCGCGGCCCTGTTCGTCAGCGAATGGGGCACGAGCGAAGCCAACGGCTCCGACAACCTGGATGAAGCCGAGACGCGCCTGTGGTGGGACTTCATGGAAGCCCACAAGCTGAGCTATGTAAATTGGTCCGTGGCCGACAAGGATGAGACGTCCGCGGCGCTCCGGCCTGGAGCGTCGCCCAATGGCGGATGGTCCGATGCCGAACTATCACCATCAGGCCGGCTGGTGCGCGAGCGCCTGCGCCGGATGAACCCTCGGGCCAAGCCTTAGAAGGACGTCGCCATGCCGATGATCAACATCAAGCTCATTCCTGACGGCATCACCGCCGAGCAGAAGAAGGAGCTCATCGCCGGCGCGACCGACCTGATGGTGCGCGTGCTCGGAAAAAATCCGGCGACCACCATCGTCATCATTGAAGAGGTGGACACCGAAAGCTGGGGCGTGGGCGGCCAGTCCGTCGAGGATCGGCGAAAGGGCGCAGGCTAGAGGACCTCGGCCACCAGGCCATCGATCGCCCGGACCGCCCGCTCGGAGCCAAGCTCGGACGCGACGCCGACCACCGCGCCCGCGAGCACGTCGCTTGGGAAGTGGCCGCCTTTGAATATCTGAGTGACTCCGGCGAAGGTCGCGAGGGCGAGGCTCGCCGCTTCAAGGTCCGGGTAGGTGCGGCCTACGGCTCGGGCGACGGCCAGCGCTCCTGCCGTGTGTCCTGAGGGAAAGGCGTTCCAGTCGCCTTCAACAGGTCCCAACGCCATCTTGCGATAGCCGCCCCGCTTGATGACGGCGTTAGGCCGTGTTCGCGCCACCAGCCGCTTGCCCAGGGTCTTCAGCGCCGTCGCCGTGGCGATGGCGGCCACCATTCGCATGCCGCACAGCCGGAGGCGCGCGTCTCCGGTCGCGACGCCTAGGGCGAACACCGCCAGGGAAAGGGCGACCAACTGCGGCTGATCGGCGCCTTCGGCGACGAAGCTAGCCGCCTTGACGACAGGGTGCTTGCGGTACTGGGCCGCCCAAGCCGCCGCCTTCACGTCTGCGCGTTCGGGCGCGGTCAGACGCGCGGCCGCGCGCTCCATCGTCTTGCGCGCCTTTCGGTCCTTCTTCTTCGACATGGATACGACAACGTCGGGACCGGCTGAATAGGTGCATACTTTATTGTCAGACGCGCGTGCGTGGCGTTAGCTCGCGTTGCGGGCGAGAGGACGCATCGTGGGGGACGGCACGGGCACAGAGCGGTCGAGCACGGCGTCGCCGGGATCTGCTTGGGAAGCGGATGTTCTGGCGATCAGTCGCATCGCGGCCGTCCCCTCGATCCTGGAAGTGCTCTGCGAAACGACAGGGCTCGGTTTCGCAGCAGTGGCGCGGGTGACCGACGACGCCTGGGTGACCTGCGCCGTTCTCGACAAGCTTGGCTTCGGCCTCCGCCCCGGCGACCCGCTGGATGTGCACACCACCCTTTGCAAGGAAGTGCGCCAAGAGCGATCGGCCATCGTCATCGACCATGTCAGCCGGGACGAGCGCTACTGCAACCATCACACGCCCAAGATCTACGGCTTCGAGAGCTACATCTCCGTTCCCATTGTCCGAACGGATGGCTCCTACTTCGGCAACCTGTGCGCCCTGGACCCGAGTCCGGCCAAGCTGAACGATCCCAAGACCGTGACGATGGCCGAGCTCTTCGCCGAGCTGATCGGCAAGCAGCTGGACGCCGCCGAGCGGCTAGGCGCAAGTGAGTCCGCGCTTCTGGACGCAAGGGCGACCGCGGAGCTGCGCGAGCAGTTCATCGCCGTTCTCGGCCACGACATCCGCAACCCGCTCTTCGCGATCCGGGGAGGGACCGAACTGCTGCTGCGGCGAGACCTCGACCGGAAGGCCGTGGAGATCGTGGGTCACATGCAGGAAAGCTGCCGCCGGATGGAGGAGCTCGTCGCCGACGTGCTGGACTTCGCCCGGGGGCGGCTAGGCGGCGGCATCCCTGTCGAACGACGCCGGGTGGACTGGGTCGAGCAGATGTTCGAACAGGTCCTCTCCGAGTGCCAGACGAATGCTGTGGACCGTGAGATCAGGCTCGACGCTGACATCCGTGGACACGTCTTCTGTGATCCTACCCGTATCGCTCAACTTTTCTCGAACCTCTTGGCGAACGCGGTGACCCACGGACGAGCCGATGCGCCAGTCCAGGCGCTGGTCCGAAGCGAGGGCGGAGCCTTGCTCGTGTCGGTGGTGAACCAAGGTGATCCGATCCCGCCCGAGAAGCTTCCACAGCTGTTCCAACCCTATACGCGCGGCGCGGGGGCGGCGCCGCAGGCCGGGCTGGGCCTGGGCCTCTACATCGCGAGCGAGATCGCCAAGGCTCACGGCGGCGCCCTCACCGTCGTATCGACCGCGGAGGACGGCACCCGCTTTACGTTCACCATGCCCCCTGCCGACGTAGGCAGCCCAACCGCCTGATCGCGCGTTTAGCGTCCGGACAGATGGGGGGATCAGCGAATGGACGGGCACGGCTGGATCGTGGGTGAAAAGGCGCGCGTGAACGATCGAGACGACCAGCGCCAGGAGATGCTGCTCGCGCTGCTGAAGCGGCTGCAAAGCTGCGGATACGCCTTTGTGACGCCGACGCCGGCGACCCACGCGCGAGTGTTGAACCGGCCCGACCGCCAGATCGCCACGTCCCTGACCGACGCGCTGGGGTGGAGCCTACCCTTTGAGCCAGGAGCGCTGCCGGACGACATTGTTCGTCTGCTCGACGGCGCGGCGGTCTTGGAGCGCACGGGCGACGGGAGGCTGCGCAGCCTTGTGCGGGTCTCCACCGTCAGGGGCCTGCTTTTTCTGCACTCCGCGTTTCCGACCGATGACGAGGACTCCGTCTTCCTCGGCCCCGACAGCTACCGTTTCGCCGACCTGATCGCGGCTGAGCTGAGGGATGCGCCGCCGCCCCGGCGCGTGGTCGACATCGGCTCCGGCGCGGGCGTAGGCTTGCTGACCGCCGGCAAGCTCTTTCCCAGCGCCGCATTGGTCGGGACCGACGTGAACGCCAAGGCGTTGCGGCTGGCGCGGATCAATGCTCGTGCCGCGGGCTTGGACATGACTGCAGTCGAGACCGATGGGCTCGAGGGCGTGGACGATCCGATCGACCTCGCGCTAGCCAATCCACCCTACATCATCGACCCGAAAGGCCGCGCGTATCGGGACGGTGGAGCGCTGCACGGCGGGCAAGTGTCGCTGGACATGGCCACGGCCGCCGCTCGGCGGCTTGCGCAAGGCGGTCGCCTGATCCTCTACACAGGATCGGCTATCGTGCGCGGGCGCGACGAACTTGGCGAGGCGCTGGCGAAGGCTCTCGCAGCCGAGAGGTGCGCCCTCAGCTATCGCGAACTCGACCCTGATGTCTTCGGAGAGGAGCTGGAGCAGCCGGCCTACGCCGACGTGGACCGGATAGCCATCGTCGCGGCGGTCGCCGTAAAGGGCGGCTGAGGCCCTGAGCCTCAGCCGCAGCCTGATCAGCCGTACTTCTGAAGGCGCTCGGCGAGGCGAGCTTCGCGGCGCGCCTTGGCGGCGGCGGCCTCGGCCTGCTTACGCTCCTTGCGCATCTGGCGGCGCTGGTCGAGCGTCATACGCTCTTCGTCAAGCTCGGCCTGACGCTTGGCTTCGTCCGCGGCGGCCTTGGCGGCCTTGGCGGCTTCACGTTCGGCCAGACGCTGCTGGCGGAGCGCCTCGCGCTCTGCGGCGCGGAGCTCCTCCCGACGCGCGGCGTCCGGGTCGATCACAGTCGGCTTAGGCTTGAACTTCTGCAGCATCGCCGCCTTGGCGGCCTTGGCGGCGGCCTGACGGTCGCCGTAATCCACTTTCAGATCCCGCATGGGTCTCCGTTGAGTTTACGTTGGGGTGCCTTGAAGGGGCTTCAGATAGCGCATACGCGCGCCGGCGCCAGCCCGTGCGACGAACTTGCGCGAAGGTGTGGCCTCAGCGACCCGGCAGGAGCGTGATCTTGATCGGCTCGCCCGTCACGGCGCGCCCGCTCCAGCTCGTCGAGCCCGTCACCAGCGGCGTGCAGTAGGAGATCGGGGCCGGGAAAGGTTTGCTCTGCCTGAGGCAGATCTCCTCGCCCTTCAGCGTCCACTGGCCGCTTGAAGGTTTTTTGCGCCGTCCTTCGCCGCGGTACGTGCCGTCCGGCGCCAGCCAAAGTCGAGCGGTCCGGCCGTCGGGATAGGTGGACACGATCGTGCCCTTGAAGGCCGGCTCCAGTGTGGAGACCGGCGTCGCGGCCGTGGGCGCCGCTGAGCCGACCGCGCACCCGGCCGCCAGCACACCCAGGGCCCAAAGCCCTTGCTTCATGGTTCGTCCCTGCCCGCGGGTCCGTCGTTGCGGGCCGCGTTCGATAGGTTGCCCACGGATTAACGCGGCGGGCAAGGCACGGTTGCCAAACCGGAATTTCCGATCAGCCGCGCGTGGCAGGTGTTTTCAATTGAGCGACGATCACGGTCTCAGCGTCGATCCGGCGGCCCTTTGCGGCGATCTCCAGGTGCACGTGATCGGTGATTCCGCGATAGCGATGCTGCAGTGTCTCGACCGCTCCGATCGGGTCACCGAGCGCCACCGGCTGACCGACCTTGACGGCGGGATCGACGTAGAAGACACGGGCCACGTACTTGAGCGCGGGATTGGTGATCTCGACGAACCGCAGTTCCGGAGCGTCCTCGTAGGCATAGCCGATCTTGGTCACGTAGCCGGAGATCGGCGCGGCGACCGCTTGGCCGGCGCGCGCGATGTAGTCCACGCCTTCGTGTCGGCGGACGCCGCCGTCACGAGAAGCGCCAAACTCACCCGCGCCGAAGGCGTCATGCTCCCGCGGAGCCATGCCCGTCGGGTTGACGAAATCGGGCGCTCCGTCGCCGTCGACGTCGCGGCCCTCGAAGACCCATTGTGGGCGAGCCGCCGCAACTTCCGCCTTCGCGATCGTGGCCTGGGCTCTTGCCGCCACCGCCTCAACGCCCACCGGGGCGGCCGAGCGCAGCATCGCGATCGAGTGCGCCACCTTGGCTTCCGCACCTGCGTTCCAGATGGAAGCGGCGGCGAAGGTGGCGAGAGCGAATGCGATGGACAGGCTACGGGGGCAGGTTTGCAAGATCAGCGACCCTTTGGTTGGGGAGAGCGGGAATTGTCGTTTCGCGGCGGTTGCTGGCCGCCGACGAGTGTCTTGCCTCGCGATGTGGGCCTAACGGCGCCGGCTCCTCTGCGACACGACGCCTCAACCGGCAAGCGTAGCCACGGAACTCGCTTCCAAGAACCGCGTTACGGCGGAAGCGCCGGCTATGTGCGACCGTTTCGCCCGGCCGTGGGCGAAGGACCTCCGCATGCGAAAACCGATCCGCGTCCTCTGCGCCGCGCTGAGCGTGCTCGCGGCGGCGGGCTGCGGCGGGACACCCTTGCCCGCCCAGTCAGGTTACGGAGCAGAACCGCAGATTCCCGAGCCTCGGAAAGGGTTCTTTCCGACGGTCAAGATCGCTCCGGCCAAGGGTTGGCCGCCGGGCGAAGCGCCCGATCCGGCTCCGGGCCTGAAGGTCACGTTGTTCGCGAAGGACTTAGACCACCCCCGCTGGCTGCTTGCGCTGCCCAACGGCGATGTGCTGGTCGCCGAAAGCAACAAGCCCGCGAAGAAGCCGGACGGCGTGCGTGGCTGGATCATGGCCAAGGTCCAGTCGATGGCGGGCGCGGGTGTGCCAAGCGCGGACCGGATCACCCTGCTCCGGGACGCAGACGGCGACGGCGTGGCCGAGATGCGCACGGTCTTCCTGAAAGACCTGTACTCGCCTTTTGGGATGGCCCTGGTGGGGGGCGACCTCTACGTCGCCAACGCCGACGCCCTGGTGCGCTTCCCCTACAGGGAAGGCCAGACGGAGATCACCGAGCCCCCAGCGCCCGTGACCGCCCTGCCCGGCGGCCCCATCAACCATCACTGGACAAAGAACGTCATCGCCTCGCCGGATGGGTCCAAGCTCTATGTGAGCGTCGGCTCCAACAGCAATGTGGGCGAGAACGGGATGGCGGCCGAGGTGCGGCGGGCCGCGATCCTGGAGGTCGACCGCGCAACGGGAGCGGTCCGGGTGTTCGCGTCGGGCTTGCGCAATCCCAACGGGATGGCGTGGGAGCCCACCACCGGCGCGCTATGGACGGTCGTCAACGAACGGGACGAGATCGGCGACGACCTCGTGCCGGACTACCTCACGAGCGTCCGCGACGGGGGGTTCTACGGCTGGCCGTACAGCTACTGGGGCCAAACCGTGGACGAGCGGGTCAGCCCGCCTCGGCCCGACCTGGTGGCCCGCGCCATTCGCCCCGACTACGGTCTCGGGGCGCACACCGCATCGTTGGGTCTCACCTTCGGCCAGGACGCGACAGCCCTGCCCCCGCGGTGGCGGTCCGGCGCGCACATCGGTCAGCACGGGTCTTGGAATCGCTCGCAGTTCAGCGGCTACAAGGTCGTGTTCGTGCCCTTCTCGGCCGGACGGCCGTCGGGGCCTCCGCAGGATCTGCTGACAGGCTTTCTCAGTCCCGACGGAAACGCGTGGGGTCGGCCGGTGGGGGTGATCGTCGACCGCCGCGGCGGACTCCTCGTGGCCGATGACGTCGGGAACGCGATCTGGCGGGTCAGCGGCGGCTGATCGCCGCGTCGCCCAGAGGACACGCACCGCTTCGACCATCCTCCGTCCACGGCTGCGGCGGCGACCGACTCTTGACCCGTCACCGCCCCCTTGCGACTACAGGGTTCGATCCGTCGGCGTGAGCGGCGCGGGGGAGTTCATGGGCCTTTGGACGCGGGCGAAACGGGAGCTTCGCTTCCTCTCTGGGCTTCGTCGCACTCTGGGACGGGTCAAGGGGATCGACCTCAGCTCGAACGATCTGGCCTGCGACGATTTCGAGGCCGCCGTCGACAAGCACGCGGGCGCGACCGCCGTCATCTTCGAGGGGCGGTCGATCACCTATCGCGACCTCGACGCAATGGCGAACAGGTTCGCGCACTGGGCTAAGGGCCGCGGGATGCGGCGGGGCGACACCGTCGCCCTCTTCATGAACAACCGGATCGAATATCTGGCGTGTTGGATCGGCTTGTCGAAGGTCGGTGTGATCACGGCGCTGATCAACCACAACCTGACCGGCGCCACCCTCGCCCACTGCCTTAACGTGAGCGGCGCCTCGAACATTGTCGTTGACGCGGAGCTGGCGGACGCGGTCGAGGAAGTGCGGGGCCAACTCACCCGAAACGCGATGCTCTGGGTGCTGGGCATGGCGCCGGGCGAGGAGACCAGCGATCGCCGGGGGCTCGACACTGCGATCAAGGGCGCCAGCGGCGTGCGCCCGGACAAGTCCGCGCGTAGCAACCTGACGCCGCGGGACACCGCCCTCTACATCTTCACCTCTGGCACCACGGGCATGCCGAAGGCGGCCAAGATCGCCCATGCGCGCGTGATGCTCTACATGCGCGCCTTCGCTGGCGCGACCGCAGCGACCGAGAAGGACAGGATCTACTGCGTCCTGCCGCTTTATCACGCCACGGGCGGCCTCTGCGCCGTGGGCGCCGCCTTCCTGAACGGCGGCACGCTGGTGCTGCGCCGCCGGTTCTCGGCCACCCAGTTCTGGACCGACGTGTCCGAGCAGGGCTGCACCATGTTCGTCTACATCGGCGAGCTGTGCCGCTACCTCGTGAACTGCCCCGAGCACGAGCTGGAGCGCAGCCACAAACTGAGGCTGGCCTTCGGCAACGGCCTGCGTCCCGACGTCTGGCGGACGCTGCAGCAGCGCTTCAACATCCCGCAGGTGCTGGAGTTCTACGGCTCCACCGAGGGCAATGTCTCAGCGTTCAACTTCGATGGCCGTGCGGGTTCGATCGGCCGGGTGCCGCGCTATCTGCGTCGCAAGTTCAACCTGCGCCTCATCCGCTACGATCTTGAGGCCGAGGAGCTGATGAGGAACGCCAACGGGCAGTACATCGAGTGCCGCCCAGGCGAGGTCGGAGAGCTGATCGGCCGGATCGCGGATACGCCGCGCGAGGCCTTCACCGGCTACGCAGATAAGGCCGCGTCCGAGAGCAGGATCATCCGCGACGTCTTCGAGAAGGGCGACGCCTGGTTCCTTACCGGCGATCTGATGCGGCAGGATTCGGACGGCTACCTCTATTTCGTCGATCGGATCGGCGACACCTTCCGCTGGAAGGGCGAGAACGTCTCCACCACGGAAGTGGCCGAGCGCCTGGCTGAGGCCCCCGGCGTCAAGGAGGTCAACGTCTACGGCGTCGCCGTCGGCGAGCTGGAAGGCAAGGCCGGCATGGCTTCGCTGGTCACCGGCGAGGGCTTCGACATCAAGACGTTCGCCGAGCACGTCGAACGTGAGTTGCCCGTCTTCGCGCGTCCGCTCTTCGTGCGCATCCAGCGGGACCTCGCAACCACAGGCACCTTCAAATACCGCAAGGTCGATCTCGCCCACGAAGGCTTCGACCTGGAGAGGGTGAAGGACCCCATCTGGTTCCGTGATCCGGAGAAGGGGTACGTGAAGCTCACCGCTCGCCTGCGGACCAAGATCCTCGCGGGCGAAGCGAAGCTCTAGGCTTCAGATCGCGAGCACGGGCGCGGCCACGGGTTCAAGCCACGCCTCTTCCTTGCGCCAATGGTGCACCTCGCCGCAGGCTTCGCAGCGGAAGGCGCGGGCGGTGTCCAGCGCCTCGAACTCGCTTGCGTTCATACGCAGCCGCGTCGCCACCTCTTGGTCGGCCGTCGGGCAGTTCGTCATCACTCTGGGCATCCACACCAAACGCGCAAGCAGCCCTAAGGTTCAGGCGCAACCGCTAGGTCCCGGTCTGCGTTCCTGCGGCGACGCTCAAATGCGGAGAAGCGCACATGGCCTCAGCCGAACCTGTCATCGATCACGACGAGATCCGCGAGTGGGCAGAGGCCCACGGCGGACGGCCCGCCAAGGTGGAGACGGAAGGAGAAGGCGGTATCCTGCGCCTCGATTTCCGCGAGAAGGACGAGAACCTGACCGAAATCTCGTGGGAGGAGTTCTTCGAGATCTTCGAGGAGAACAATCTAGCGCTTCTGCTGTCGCCCAAGGACGAGAGCCGGTTCAACAAGTTCGTCGAACGGCCCAAGGACGCTCGGAACTGACCGAAACAAGAAGGCCGGCCGGGTCGCCCCGGCCGGCCTGGTTTCATTCAGAGCCGAAGCCCGGACCTAGTAGCGCACGCGCAGCGTGATCCCGTACGTCCGCGGTTGCCCCAGGAAGGCGTTGTACGTCTGCGTGTCGGTAGCCGGGTTGTAGGCGGCCGTCGTGTTCGGGAAGGTCGAGCCCTGCAGCGGGGCGTTGTAGGCGACCTGGTAATATTCCTCGTCCGTGAGGTTCTGGCCCCACAGCTCGATCCGCCACAGATCGTTGGCGGCGCCCACGCCGATCCGGCCGTTCAGCAGGGTGTATCCCGCCTGCTCCTTGAACGGCACCAGGTCGGAGCCGGTGTTGTAGTCCGACATGTACTTGGCCGAGAGGTTGAATATCCCCTTCAAGTTGCCGCCCAGCGAGGGCTCGTAAGCCACCGAGGCCGAGGCCGACCATTCCGGCGCGAAGGACAGGGTGTTGCCCGGCAGCAGGGACAGACCCTGGAAGCGACCTGGCAGCACGTCCGCCGCGGTGAAGTCGCCGATCTTGGTGTCGGCATAGGTCACGCCGCCTTGGATCGTCAGGTCCTCGACCGGGGTGAACCACACCATGTCGGCGTCCACGCCCTTCGACGTGACCTCCGGCAGGGTCTGCACGACGAATGCGGTGCCCAGGAAGGCGTTCAGCTGGAAGTCGTTGTAGGTCTGGTGGAACACGGTCGCGTTCAACAGAAGCGAACCGTTCAACCATGTGGTCTTGGCGCCGAGTTCGTAGCTGTCGACCGTCTCCGGCGGGAAGTAGGTGGATGCGTCCGGCGTGACGCCGGTCAGAACGCGGTCCAGGTTGAAGCCGCCGCTCTTGTAGCCCCGCGCATAGGACGCATAGACCATCACGTCTTCGTTGAAGCGGTAGGCGCCCTTCACCGTGCCGGAGATCTCCTGCTCGGAGCTCTCCTGCGCCGTCGCACGGTTATTGAAGCCGGCGTTGGCCCAAGGCAGGCAAGTGCGCGCCACCAGGGTCGGCAAGTTCGCGCCAAGCGCTTGGATCTGGGCGGCGATCTGCGGAGACGGCGGCGCGACGATCACGGACGCCGGCACGCCGAGCAGGTTGGAGAGGATCGACACTTGCCCGGCCTGGGTGCCAGCCCGCCCGAGCGCCGCGGCGCAGGCGTTGCCGTTGCCGCCATAGTTCATTTGGTGCGTGCCGACGCTCTTGGAGTCGTCGGTGAAGCGCAGGCCAAGCGTGACGTCGAAGGCGTCGGTGACGTGGATCGTGTTGTCGGTGAAGACCGCATAAGTCTTGGAGTGTTGCAGGTACAGGTCGCGAGCGCCCGAACCGGTGGGATAGTTCGTGCCGAAGGGCAGGCCTGTGATCGCCGAGACCGTCTGCGGGTTCGGCGCGCCGCCAAGCGCGGTGGACAGCAGGATGCCCAGGAACGGCTCGTAATCGGCGCCGTAGATGTAGCTGTCGCGACGGCTGAGGTTCTCGTCGGCGAAGAAGCCGCCGACCAGCCAGTCGATCCGGTCCGACGTTCCGGCCAGCCGCATTTCATGGCTGAAGGTATCGAACGAGAAGCCGAAGTCGCCGTTGGGCGCGCGGTACAGGACGTCTGCGCCCGAGAAGTCGACGTCCATTCCGTTCACCGACTCCCAGCTCCGAAGCGCGGTGATCGAGGTGAAGGTCGCGTTCCACGACGGGAAGTCGATGTTGGCTTCGATCGAGGCGCCCGCGTCCTCGACCATTTGGTTTGTGTCGCGGTTGGCGTAGGCGGTGCGCGACCAAGGCAGGATCGCGTTGCCCGCGGCCGGCGGGCGGATGCCCTGGCCGCCCGCGGCCAGGCTGTTGACGATCGAAGCCACCTGGGTCGACCGGATGTTCACGCCCACGCAGCAATGTTCGTCGCGCTTGGTGTAGTCGGCGATGAAGCGCAGGGACACCGTGTCTGAGGGCTGGAAGAGGGCCTGACCGCGGATCGTCCAGAAGTCTTGGTCCTGATCTTCGCGCAGGGTGCGCGGGCCGTCACCGGTGATGACGTCGTAGAAGCCGTCACGCTGGCGGGTGGCCGCGTAAAGGCGCAGCGCCAGCTGGTCGTTGAGCGGGCCGGTGACCGAGCCGGAGAAGCCCTGCTGGCCGTAATTGCCGAAGCTGGCCTCGCCTTCGGCGCCGAAATCGAAGGACGGCGCCTTCGTAATCACGTTGATCACCCCGGCCGAGGTGTTCTTGCCGAACAACGTGCCCTGCGGGCCCTTCAGAACTTCGATGCGCTCCAGCTCGCCGAGATCGCCGAAGCCGACGCCGTTCCGCGGGCGGTACACGCCATCGATGATGACGCCGACGGAGGACTCCAGACCGGGGTTGTCGCCCACGGTGCCGACGCCACGGATCCGGGCGGTCGTGATGGTCTCGCTGGTCGTCGAGGTGACGGTCAGGCCGGGGGTGAGGATCTGCAGATCCTTGATGTCCCGCACGCCCGCGCCCTGCAGCATCTCTTCGGACAGGGCGGTGACCACCACCGGCACGTCCTGCAGGTTCTGCTCGCGCTTGTTTGCTGTGACGATGATTTCGGAGACGGAGTTGATGCCGTCGTCCCCAGCGGATGCGCCGGCTTGAGCAAGGGCGACGCTCGGCGCCGCAGCGGCGGCGAAGGTTGCGAGCACGGCGACGGAGGCCGTCCCGCGAAGGACTTGTGTGAGACGCATTTCCTACCCCGACGTTGTGCGCTCCGGTGGGCCGTCGCGCTTGTTATGGCTTCGGCGCCCCGCCCGACCCGTCTCCGCGTCCAGCAAGGAATCCGAGAACAAACCTAAACATGGCCACAAGGCGGCGACAAGGCGGACGCCGCTCGCTAACCCTTGGTGAATCAGGCCGTGGCGCAATTACGACAGGCGCCGCTACGTCAATTTTCGTCGTCAGCGGTCCGTCGCGTCCGCGAAGCGCTCCGCGCGGTACGCCGCAGCCTTGGCCAGGATCGCCGCGCCGAGTCCGACAGCAAGGGCCGAACCGACCAGCACGCCGATCTTCACCTCGGTTTGCAGCAGCACGTCATCCGCGGGGAACGCAAGGTGGCCAAGGAACAGGCTCATGGTGAAGCCGACGCCGCAAAGGGCTGAGACGCCCAGCATCTCCATCCAGGTGGCGCCGGTCGGCTTGCGAGCCAAGCCCGAGCGGACCGCGATCGCCGTCGCGCCGAAGACGCCCAACATCTTGCCGAAGGAGAGGCCCAGCGCGATGCCGAGCGGCACGGGCGCGTAGATCCCCCGCATCCCCACCCCTTCAAGTGAGAAGCCGGCGGACGAGAAGGCGAAGAGCGGCAGGATCAGGTAGGCGACATAGGGGTGCAGCGTCTCCAGGAAGTTCTTGAGCGCCCCCTCTTGCCCCGGGACCCGCGAGTAGATGGGCACTATCATGGCTGCCGCCACGCCCGCCAGGGAGGTGCTGACTCCCGCCTCCAGCACGAACCCCCAGACCAGGGCGAAACTGACGACATAGAGCAGGAACGGCGGACGGCGAATTCGCCCGACCAGCGCCATGGCGACCAGGGCAAGGCCAGCGCCGTACAGCGCCTGGACGTGCAGGTCGCGCGAGTACGCGACGGCGATGATGGCGATGGCGCCGAGATCGTCCGCGATAGCCAACGTCAGCAGGAAGATGCGGAGCGACGACGGCAGCCCCCTCCCGACCAAGCTGAACGCCGCGAGCGCGAAGGCGATATCGGTAGCGACGGGGACCGACCAGCCGCGAAGGTCGCCGCCGGCATTGACCGCCGCATAGACGAGCGCCGGCACAACCATGCCCCCGACGGCTGCGATGATCGGAAGGGCCAGCTTGCGCGGGTTCGAAAGCTCGCCCTTCATGACTTCGTATTTGATCTCCAGTCCCACCACGAAGAAGAAGATCGCCATCAGGCCTTCGCGGATCCACTCGGCGACCGTCTCGACCTCGCGCCACGGGCCGATCTGGATCGGGACTTCGGTCGCGAGCAGGCCAAAGTAGCTTTCCGACCAGGGCGAGTTGGCCAGGATCAGCGCCGCCACCGCCGCCGCGGCGAGGATGGCGCCCGAGGCCGCTTCGGTTCTGAGGAAGTCCAGCGTGATCCTGCGCGCCATGACCGCTCCGTGTCGTCTCGAGGCAGGCGCGTAGCATGCAGGCCCGGCGCCGGTAATTTCATTCCGGCGCAGCTTGTTCAAAAAACCAGGAGCGACCATGTGGCTGCTCCATGCCTGTCGGTCCAAGCTTCACCCCTGAACGCCGCGTCGAGAGCCTCGGAGACGAGTTCTACGACCCGGTGCGGCCGGCGGCCTTCCCGCAGACGATTCTTCGCTTCCGCAACGATCGGATCGCCTCTCTGGTCGGCCTCGACAGCCTTTCCGACGAGGAATGGATCAGCGCTTTCGCGCGCTTCGAACCGCTGGCTGGCGCGCAGCCCCAGCCGCTGGCGCTGCGCTATCACGGGCACCAGTTCCGCAGCTACAACCCCGACTTGGGGGACGGGCGAGGCTTTCTGTACGCGCAGCTTCGGGAGACCTCGACCGGGCGGCTGCTCGACCTTGGCACCAAGGGGTCCGGAACGACGCCGTGGTCGCGCGGCGGCGACGGCCGCCTCACGCTCAAAGGCGGCGTGCGCGAGGTGTTGGCCACTGAGATGCTCGAGGCGCTGGGCGTCCCGACCTCGAAGTCGTTGTCGTTGATCGAGACGGGAGAGGCCCTGGTTCGAGGCGACGAGCCGAGCCCCACGCGTTCATCCGTGCTGACCCGACTGTCCTGGAGCCACATTCGCTACGGGACGTTTCAGCGCCTCGCCTTCCACGACGACGACGCCTCCATTTCTAAGCTCGTCGAGTACGTGCTTGCGGCCTACTTTCCCGATCTCGAGCCGGGGCCTGAGCCGTCAGTGACCCTGATGCGCGCGGTCACTGCCCGCGCCGCGAGGCTGGTCGCTCGATGGAGCGCGGCGGGCTTCGTCCACGGTGTGCTCAACACCGACAACATGAATGTGACCGGCGAGAGCTTCGACTACGGGCCCTATCGATTCCTGCCTCGCTACGACGCGGGCTTCACGGCCGCCTACTTCGACCACACCGGCCTGTACTCCTTCGGCCGGCAGGCGGAGGCGGTGTTCTGGAACTTGCGCCAGCTCGCCGGTTGCCTGACGTTGGTCGGACCGCTCGATCCCTTGGTTGAAGCGCTGAACGGCTTCGCCGAGGACTACCAGGCCGAGATCCGAACAGCGGTGCTGGCGCGTTTGGGCGTCACTCCCCGCAGCGCGAACGCGGACGCGGAGCTCGCTTCCGCCGCCCTGAGGCTGCTGTACGAGGGAGGCGATCGCCTCCGTTGGGAGCCGCTGTTCTTCGATTGGTTCTGCGGAATAGCGTCGGAGCAGCGCGCCCTGTCAGGGCCAAGGCGCGACGTGTACGGCGGCGAGGCGTTCATAGCCTTCCGTACCGCGCTCGAGGCTTATGCGCCGGATCGACCTGAACGGCTGGAGCACGCCTACTTTGGCCGCGCTGAGCCGGAAGAGCTCCTCTACGATGAGATCGAGGCCATATGGGCGCGGATCGCCGCAGAGGATGACTGGTCGACCTTCGGCGCCAAGCTGGAAGGGATCGCCAGCGCCCGCCACGCGTACGCCATCGCTCTGCCTTAGCGAGGCCCCTCCGGCCCGGGCCGGACCGCCACCACGTCGTGCTTCGCGAGCCATGCGAGAGTGCGGAACACACGGTTTCGCTGCGCCCCCTGGGCCGTGAGCAGCGCCGATACCGGCTGCTCGCCCCGCTTGAGCTTTTCGGCCAGGGCGGCCAGTTCAGGGCCTTGGATCAATGCTGTGGGCACCACGACGGCGCCCCGGCGACGGCACAGGGCCGCAAGGCGAGCTTCGAAATTGGGCCTGGGCGTGACCACGTCCTTCGCTGTCAAGGTGCGCGTCGGATAGCTGGCGAAATGCCGGAAAGGATCGCTGCGGGCGGCCTCGAGCGGGTACGCGGGATCGGGCTTGGCGCTCTCGCCCTCCACCCCGCGTCGCTCCGCCAGCTCGGCCCAGAGCCCCTGGTACTGCGGGACGATCACGCTCCAGTCGTAGAGCGAACTGGCCCGTCGTCGCCCGGCCGCCCCCATCTGCTTGCGTAGAGCCTCATCCGCGAGGAGCGCCGTGTAAGCCTCTATGACCGCGGGCACGTCGATCGCCGTCGATTGCGCTACGCCACCGATGTAGGTGTCGTAGCTCAGTGCGCCCCGGCCATAGCCGTCCGCGAGCGCCAATCCGGCGCCTTGCGGCGGGGTGAGTGTCGGAGGCAAGAAGCCCGTGACCCCGTGCTCGATCGTATCCTTGAGCCCGTTCCAGTCAGAGCCGACCACCGGAAGTCCTGCAGCCATCCCCTCCACCGGCGACAGGCCATAGCTTTCCTGGATGTTGTCTGACAGCAGGGTGTAGATGTCGCCGGCCTGCCAGACCTCGGCCCAGGCGCCAGGCTCCCGACCGTCTACGACGTGCAGGACGACGTCTGGGCAGAGTTCCGCGGCCCCCTGGCGGAAGACCGCCTCCTGGTGCTCATCGTTGAACCAGCTCGCCAGCAGGAGGTGCGTCGGTCGCCCCGTCGCCTTCGCCGCCGCTTGCAACGCCATGTACATGGGGTGGGGGTGGGCCTTGGCGTGGAAGCTGAGGCGCGCCGCCATCAGCACGAGCACAGCGTCGTCCGGAATGCCCAGCCGCGAGCGCAACCGGGTGCGCGCTTCAGGATCGGGTGCGAAATCGGCGCAGCGCACGCCGAGGGGGATGATCGGCAACTGGGGTCGGGTGAAGCGCACGCCGTCCCCGAACCGGCTTCGGAAATAAGCCTCCTGATCGCTTAGCAAGGTCTCGACGACGCGCTTCACGGCCGTCGAGGTGCAGATCAGCGCATCCCAGCTCTGTACTGGCGCGGCGACCAGGCTGGTGATGGCATCGAGCACCCGATCCGAGGCTACGGTGTGCGTCACGCCCGTCACGCTCCACGCGCGTTGGTCGAAAGCGCGTCGACGCTGGACGATTTCGGCCGCCAGCGGGCCGCCGAGGTGCAGCGCGCCGACCTCCTTCAGCGCGGCGTTGTCTGCGGGCGTGATCCAGCGGGGGGGCTGCGCACCGCCTGCCCGCGCGATGGCATGAGCAAAGGGCTCAGCCATTTGGGCCGTTTCGCCGTAGCCGACCACCTGCGGAACTTGGGCGTGCTCGACGAAGCCGCGCAGAAGCCCCGCGCCCGCCGATTGGCGGCCCATGGGCTTGCGTCCACCCATGTCGAAGCCGTCGACGTGGTACTGCAGCGCGGCGTTGGCCTTCACGGCGACGGGCTCCTCAAAGTCCGCCGAGATGCCGGCAGTCCTCACGAGAGTGGCGGCCCCGGCGCGACTCGAACGCACGACCTTCGGTTTAGGAAACCGCTGCTCTATCCTGCTGAGCTACGGGGCCATCGTTGAAGCGCTTAGCTTTTCTGGCGGCGTAGCGGAAGCTCTTTACAGGCGAATTGGCGGCCGCGGGCGCGGCTGAAACGATGGCCACTCGCGTAGGGACAGCCAAACTGCAGCAGCACGAACCGGTCTCCAGGTCGGGCGCGTTTTTCCCGCCAGTCGGCAAGACGCGAGGCGCCCCGAAGACGCGCCTGCCTCCCCCTCTCTGCCACTGCGACGGGTTCAGTAACCGGCTGAAAGTAGTTGCGTCCGTGAAAGCGCCTCGTACGCTCTCCTTGTTCGCCCCCCAAAGCGAACCTGGGGGCGGCGCCTCAACGACTTCTCCAAGGTCAGACCGCGGCTCCGCCCCCGCCCACAGGCATTTTGCTGGCTGCGGCAGAGTTTGCGGAACCGACGGGGCCGTCTGTGCGATTTCGCACACGCTCTGCTTTTCTTGAGCGGGCGGCGAGAGTCATTGATGGCCCCAAACTAGCGCTGGCCTCGCCGCCACCTCACAAGCGCCTCGCGCGGGAGCACCTACGCGCTGAGCAAACTCCCATGAACCTCAGAGTCCGCGGGGCAAAGGCAACTTCGCGCCCACCAGCCTCGCGACGAAGGCCTCCCACAGTGACGGGCGGCCCAGCCGCCTTCGCTCACGCCCAATGCTGACTGGAGCCCTCATGTCTTCCCCCATGCGCGCCCGTGCGAATCGCTCGAATCACTCGGTGCAGGGGCATGAGTAACGCTGGGAAGACTCGTCGGCGAGCAAGTTCAAGCGCGCCACGGGGCGCTCGGCTCGTGCTTCAGCCGGCCATAGTCCATCGAGAATGCATGATGGGCACGGGCGCCGGCGACAAAGCCTCGATGATGGCTGCGAGCCTTCGAAGCCGGAGGCGACGAAGCTTCAGGCCCAGCAGATGAGCTTCAAGCCAATGCTGTCGCCCCTCTTCAGGCCGAGCGTCTTCGATGAGCGCTCCGTACCGCGCTTCGTCGATCGCCTCGTCCTCGATGAGGATGTCGAGCTCCATCTGGAGCCGACTTAGCGGCCAACGTGGATCTGGGAAGTCGCTCACGGCAGCAGACTCGCAAACCATCCGACGCACCACATGACGACGATGACGAGCACCAGGATCTGGGCCAGCGCTTCGCCAAGCTTGCGCTTGCTCTCAGCCGAGTGAGCCAGCCATCGAGGCACGTCGCACTGTACTGCGGCACACCTCAAAGCCCGGTTAATGCTGAATTGTCCGCCACCTGCATGGCCAGCGCCCAGCGCTCTCGGTGATCGCAGCGTCGGACCTAGGCGTCTTCGCTTGGGTGGGGCCGCGCCATCCGGCGCAGCCCCTAGAGACACCCGCGTGCTCGAGCGCCTTCGCCCCGAAGGCGGGCCGGGTGCGATCCACCGGCGCGCCCGGCCCTTACCGTCACCCCCCAGAGAGACGAGTTCCGGCCACCCTGAGGGTCTCACTCTTTAGAAGAAGAGTCGAACGGCTTCGCTCGACGCGAGAAACTCGCGCAGAGCCGCCACGCCTGGATCGGGAGGACGCCTAGGCAGGAGCTACGGCTCAAGGGGTCTTCCGCGCTCGTCGGCTTGGGCGCGTCTTCCGTTCCGTCTGAGCTGGCGCTCTCGCCCGCAGATTGTTGGCGAAGTCATCGTACGCCTTCGCGATCCTGAAGAACTGCTCCTGCAGCTCCGGGGTCAATGCTGCGTAGGCTTTCTGTCGCCAGTGGCGAGCGCGATCGAAGTAGTAGTCTCCGTTCATCAAGCCCCCACTCGATGAAGCTCACCAACTTGACGTTGAGAAACGTTAACGCCGCCTCGTGCCGCAGGCGAGTCTCACTTTCGTGACCGCGGCGGCCAAGCTCGGCCGTTCGCTACAGCGCGTCCGCCCGCTTGGGCGCGGCGGGAGGCCGCGCCCAAGCGGGTACCCGTCAGTACTTCATTGTCAGCGACAAGACCCCCGCGTTGGACTGCCGGTCGCCGAACACGCCGCGGTAGGCGGCGTCGATGCTCCAGCGCTCACCGAGCGAGCCCTTAAGGCCGGCGTTAAGCAGCACGCCACCGCCGTCCGCCGCATCGACGTCGTAAGCGAGGCGGCGCGCCGAGTTGCCGGCGATGCCCACGCGCACCGGATCGGCGTCGTAGGAGAGGTAATCGCGATAGCCGACCTCCGCCCAGCCGCCGAGGCCGCCAGTCAGGGTGGTGTCGAAGCGCAGGGAGGCCTCGGCGGCGAAGGCGTCCACGTCGCGTCCCTGCACCAGGTGGCGTGCGGAGGCGCCGCTCTCCTCGTACCCATCGACCACGCCGTGGACGTAGGCGACAGCCGCACGGGGTGAGAGTGTTCCGCCCCCGAGCGGAAGGCGCAGGCCTGCGCGAGCCTTGGCGCCGGCGGTGAAGCCGCGCGTGTCGGACTCGTGCGTTATGGCGGCGATCCCCGTGCCGCGGCGAATGTCGTCGTATTCCTCAAGGCCCGCGCCGACGATCCCGTCGACGAACAGGCCGCCCGAACCGCTCCAGGCGCCATACAGGCCGCCGCCGAAGGTGGTCACCTCGTACCGCGTCGCTCCCACCGAGACCTCGGACCGAGCATAGTCGATGGTCAGCCCGGCCCGGGTGTCGCCCCAGGATGTCACGTCGGCGGCGAAGCGCGCCGAGATCGTGTCGCGCTCCGCCTCGCCCAGCGCGCCGCGGGCGTCGTCGTTCGAGGTTCCCGCTTCAATGAGGAAGGAGACGCGTCCGTCGGACGGGTCGGCCGCGGCGTGGTCCAGCCGCTCCAGCGCGCCGTCGAAGGCCATCTGGCGGTGGAGCAGCCCGGTCTCAACCTGCGTAGCGGCGGCGATCCCGCGCTCGCCGTAGTTGAAATAGTCCTGCGCCAGCGCGGCGACGATGCGGTGCCCCGTGGCGGTGGGGTGGACGCCGTCGAAGTAGAAGTAGCTGTCGGGATTGGCGCACACTGCGCCCGTCGTCGCATTCAGGCAAGGCTGGGTGCTGTTGGTGACACCGAACGCGCCCGGGTTGTTGGCCGTGACCAGCAGCGCGGGCGTCAGGTCCATGAGGATGACGTTGCTGCCGGGCGCCGCCGAGGCGACGCCGTTCAGTTGAGCGGCGAGCGCTCCGTTGAAGGTGTTGGTCGCCGCGTTCGCCAAGGCCTGAGCCGGGCCGCCCCGGAATTGAGGCGTCTCGCCAAGGGCGGGCAGGTTGACGACCAGCACGGTCCCGGCGCCTGCACCGGCGGCCTGGCGGGCGAGCGTGGCTACGTCGGTCGCTGCGGATACGGCCGCGGCATTGGTGAAGCCAAGCGGGTCGGTCTGGGTGACCGCGACGGGGAATGCCTGGAACAGGTTGTTCGCCCCACCCCAGAAGATGGCGAGATCGTTTGGGCCAAAACGGCCGCCCGCCGCCGTGTAGGCGGCATACTGGGCGCGCAGGCCTGGCGGTGTGGTCTGCGCGTCGGTGCGCGCGCCGCCGAAGGCGTTGTCGACGTTGCCGTTCACAGCACCGAAACCCTGCAGGTTCGGGAAGCCCAGCAGTTCCACCCAGACGGGGCCGCTCGAGAATCGCCCCTGGTAGTAAGGCGGAGAGGGGGGGTTCGCGCCCCGGCTCAGACGGTACAGGTTGCCGTTGTCGGACAGGCTGTCGCCGAACACGACGACGCGCGAATAGTCCTGCGCTGTGGCCACGGACGCGGCGCAGAGGGTCGCCACGGCCACGCCGGCGGCGAGATGAGCTTTGAGCATGAAGATCCTCCCCCACGGCTTCTTTGTCCGTGGTCGGCGCAGTGTGGACTCTTCGATTGCGAAGGCAACGGTGACGCAACGTCAGCTTGTGGGCCGCCTTAGGCGTCAGCGGCGGTGTGGCGGAAGTCGAGCCCTAGCACGTCCTCCGTCGTGAAGGCCGGGTCAGCGGCGTAGAGTCTGCGATAGACCCGCTCGACGAAAGCAAAATCGGCCGGCGTGTCGACCGTCCAGCGCTCGGCGCTTAGATCCCGCTCTCCCCGCACCTCGCCAAGCCGGAATCGGTCTGGCTGCCGGTAGAGGAAGGGCGTCACGTGCTCGCGATCGTAAGGATCTGTCGCCTCTGCCGCTGCGGTCAGGAGCGCCGACGTTCGGCAAACCTCTGCGTCAAGGCCGTGGGGGAAGGTTCGGTGCTGGTCGTTGGAAGTGTAGTCAAAGCCGCCCTCGAGATGGCGCCGCACCACCTCATCGATGAGCCGCCAATCGGTCAGTGGACAGTCAGCGGTCAGCCGCACCACATGTTCGGCCGGCCCGAACCGCTCCGCCGCTGCGGCGAACCGCCCCAGCACGTCGCTGAGCGCCCCACGAAAGACGGGGGTTCCGGTCGCGTCCAGGTGGTCCGCCAATGAATCGTCGGATGGCTCGACGCTGGTCGCCACGACGATACGGTCAAGGGTTTGCGCCCGGTGCAGTCGCTCCAGCTGCCGGTCGATCATCGGGCGACCAAGCAGATCTTTCAGCACCTTTCCGGGGAGGCGGATGGAGCTGGTTCGCGCCTGCAGGATCGCAAGGATCATCGTCGTTAACGCTCCATTCGCCGTCTGCGCGGATGTTGGAGCCTGGGGCGGGCGTCGCGCAAGGGCGGCCCGCAGGGGCTACGTCGTGAAAGACCTGCGCGAGATCCGAGGCCTTAAGTTCCCCGACGAAGCGGTCGTGCGGCACTTCTTCAAACGCCGGCTACACACCGAGCCGGGCTCGGTCATTGAGCTCGGCTGTGGAGCCGGGAACAACCTCTCGCTCTACAGAGCCTATGGTTGGTCCGTCACCGGGCTGGACATCGATCCGGCTACACTGAGCGACGCGCGCGCGAACCTCGGCGATGACGGCGTGACGCTGGTCGAGGCCGACCTGTCGAACGGTTTGCCGGACCCCCCGGCTGGACCGTACGATGTACTGCTGATCCCGAACTTGCTCTGCTACCTGACAACCGCACAGGCGAAAGCCGTGCTGCGGTCGGTGGCGGCGCGGATGAGCGGACGCGGGGAGCTGTTCCTTCGAACGCGCCTGACTGACGATTACCGCTATGCGCGAGGCCAGCAGGTCGAGCCCGACACCTTCCGCCTAGAGACTCCGGAAACAGGCGAAGCGGGCCTGATCAACCGCTTCTACACCGAAGCTGAACTGGTGGACCTGCTGCGCGCAACGCTGGCGCTCCGCGAGGAAACGGTGCTGCGCTTCCGCTTCGACAACCCGCAGCAGGGCTTCCGCGTCACCAACAGCGACCTCGTGATCTGGGGCCGCGTAGGGGTTCCGGCCCGTGCGTAAGGTGCTGATAGTCGGCGGCGGCCTCACGGGCGTGATGGCTGCCTTCGAGGCTAAGCGCCTCGGTTTCAGGGACGTGGAATTGCATGAGCGGTCTGACCGGCTGGGCGGCGTCGCCAGGGCCCGTCCCGCTCACGGCGGCGAGGTGCGGACCGGGACCATTTATTTCGGTCCTGACAGTGACCCGGTGCGCCAGCTTCTCGAGCCGCACGGCGTCAGGTTCGAGACCTTTCCCAATCGCTTTGGGTCGGTGAGCTCCGGCGAGGGCGGCGCCTTCGTCTTCACTCACGACTTTGGCGGCCCTGCCCTTCCCGCCAGCCGACTGGATTTGGTCCGCCCCCAGGACGAGCGCCTGAGCTCTCGCCTCTTCGCCTATCCGCCTGAGATCGCGGGCCCGTTGCGCCGCTACTGCGACTGGCACGTCGGGGTCTCCCCCGAGACGCTTCACGCGTCGGCAGCGACGCCGCTGGCCATCAACCGGGTCATCCCCATCGGGGTGGACGCAGAGACGCTCGTCAGCCGCAAACAGTCTGACCCGCTCTACGACGAGATGTACGGCGTGCCGCGGGCTTCATGGACTCGGCCGCTAAACCGCGCCGCCTCCCTTCCGGCAGGCGGCTTCGACACCTTCTACAGCACCTGTCATCGTGCGCTCTGCGATGCGGGCGTACGTGTAGTGACCGAGTCGCTCATGCCGCCCCGCGCGGCCTTGGCGACAGCGCCCAACGAGCAGATCCTAGTGTGGGCCGCCAACCCCCTGCCGCTGTTCAAAGCGGCCGGCCTCGAGGTCCCCAAGGCGCCGGGGAAGACGTTCTCCTCGTACGTCTTTGATGTGAAGTGGACCGGCCAGGCGCCCTTCTACGTCCAAAACTTCACCGCGAGCGGCTCGATTTTCCGTGTCTACCTCTACCGCACCGGCGACAAGGTTCGGCTGACCGCCGAATGCGTCGCCCCGACCGACGAGGCCGACCTGAAAGCCGAGATCCGGTCGTTGATGGAAGGGTTCGGGGGAGAGCGCCTCGTGCTCGGCACGCAGGTGGCTCTAGACGTGGCCCCCCGCTGGCTGTGCCACACAGTGGACACCGTGGAGAAGCTGAAGGGCCTCCGCGCCTGGGCCGAGCGACGCATGGGCGACGCCTTCGTCCAGGCGGGCTGGGAGCAGTACGGCAAGAACGCCAAGCATGACGCGGTACGCCTTGGGCTGGAGCGGGCCGCCGAGATCGCGCAGCTGCGGGCCACCGGCACGTGAGCGCCGCGGGCCGCGCCCGGACGGCCGCCATTATGCAGCCGACCTATCTGCCTTGGCTCGGCTACTTCGACCTGATCGCCCAGGCCGATGTCTTCGTCTTCCTGGACGACGTACAGTTCGAGCGCCGCTCATGGCAGTCCCGCAACCGTATCGTTAGCTCAGGCGGCGAGCAGATGCTCAGCGTCTCCGTGCGCAAGCACGACCAGCAGACCGCCCTCTGCGACATCATCCTGGCGGACGATCCGCCCTGGCGCGGCAAGCACATCGAGGCGGTTCGCCATGCCTATGCGAAACGGCCGTACGGGGCGGAGGCGATCGCGTTCTTGGAGGCGCAACTCGCGCCTCTGACTAACCAGCGGCTTGTCGATCTGCACTGCGGGCTGATTGAAGCGGCGGCGGGCGAGCTTGGCCTGAAGAGCCAGTTCGTCCGGGCCAGCGCTCTTGGCTGCGGCGGCACGCGGTCGGAGCACCTGCTGGAGATCTGCCGGACCGTGGGCGCGCGGACCTACATCTCGCCCATGGGATCGCGGGACTATATGCTGGAGGACGGCGTCTTCGCTGCGGCGGGCCTGCCAGTGCGCTTCCGCCGCTTCGCCGTGCTGCCCTACACTCAGGGGCGCGAGTTCACGCCTTATATGAGCTTCCTGGACTCGGTGGCCAACCTCGGCTGGGCCGGAGCCGCGGAGCATCTCCGCCAGTCCGGCGCGGCCAGCGCCTACGAGTAGCGATCAGGCGGCGGTCTGGCCTGCCGCGATCAACATGTCCCAGGCTAAGGGCTCGCCGCGTTTTATGTCGCGCGCAGCCGGCCGCCCCAGTACGGCGCCGAGGTGCTCGGGCGGCAGCCCCATGCCGGGGCGGATTGAGCGGACGTTGTCACGCGTCAGCGGCTCGCCGGCTTTCACGTCGGCCGTGACGTAGAGCGAGCGCCGGAACTGTAGGCTTCCGCGCTCGGAGCCCAGCACGTCGTAATGCGCCTTGCCGAGCGACCGCCAGGCCGCCTTGCAGTCATGGACCAGCTGCGCGAACTCGGCGGGCTCCAGGCTGAACTCGGCGTCAGGCCCACCGTCGGCGCGTGCAAGGGTGAAGTGCTTCTCGATGGCCACCGCCCCCTGCGCCACTGCCGCGACAGCGGCCACCGTGCCAGGAGTATGGTCGGAAAGGCCCACTGGGCAGCTCATGCGGGCGGCCATGTCGGGGATGGTGCGGACGTTCGCGTCTTCCCAGCGGGCCGGGTAGCTCGACACGCAGTGCAGCAGAATCACGCCGGCGGCGCCATACGACAGCGCCGTATCCTTCGCCGCGGCGATTTCATCCAGGTTCGCCATGCCGGTCGAGATGATCATCGGCTTCCGCTTGGACGCGACGTAGGCGATCAGCGGCAGGTCGACGGCCTCGAAGGAGGCGATCTTGTAGGCTGGGGCGCCCAGGCCCTCGAGCAGGTCCACCGCGCTCTCGTCGAACGGTGTAGAGAAGATGGTTACGCCGCGGGCGCGGGCACGCTCGAAGATCGGCCCATGCCATTCGTACGGGGTGTGCGCCTCTTCGTAGAGTTCATAAAGGCTGCGGCCGTCCCACAGCCCGCCTGAGATGCGGAACTCAGGCCGGTCACAGTCCATGGTGATGGTGTCGGCCGTGTAGGTCTGAATCTTGATCGCGTCGCAGCCGGTCTCGGCCGCGGCGTCCACCAACTGCAGGGCGCGGTCGAGGCTGCCGTTGTGGTTCCCCGACAGCTCGCAGATCACGTAGGGCTCGCAATCCGGGCCGATGCGTCGGCCGGAGATCTCAGTCACGTTCATGCGAGCGCCTCCTGCAGTGCGTCGACGACGCGCACGGGGTCATGGTCGGCCATGCCGGGGTACAGCGGCAGGCTGAGGGTTCGGGCATAGAAGCGGTCGGCGCCCGGCAGGTCCTGCGGGCCGACCTGAGCGCGCCAGTAGGGTTGGCGCGGCACGGGGATGTAGTGGACCTGGGAGCCCACGCCTTTCGCGCGGAGGCGCTCCATCACCTCGCGTCGGGAGCGGCCGATCGCCTCGAAGTCGATCAACACCTGGAAGAGGTGCAGGCCCGGCTCACAGCGGGCGGGGATGGGCGCCGGACGGACCTTGTCAGCCAGCGGCGCGAGCAGCACGCGGTACCGGTTCGCCAGCATGCGTCGCCGCGCCACGAAGCCGGCGAGCTTCTTCAGCTGGGAGAGACCCAGCGCGCAGGCGATGTCGGGCAGGCGGTAGTTCCAGCCGAGCTCGGCCTGCTCGTACCACCAGGGGTTCGGCCGTCCGTCCGCATCGTGGGCTTCCTCGGGCAAGGCGAAGTCCTCGCGCACCACGCCGTGGTTGCGCAGGGAGCGCAGGCGTGCCGCAAGCTTCCCGTCGGCAGTGGTGACCATCCCACCCTCTCCCGCCGCGATCGTCTTGACCGGGTGAAGCGAGAAGCAGGTGGTGGCGCTGAGGCGGCCGTCGCCGACGCGGCCGTCCTTGTGCGCGGTGCCGAGCGCGTGCGCCGCGTCCTCGACCACGACGGCGCCGGCCTGCGTCGCGCGCTTACAGATGCCCGCCACGTCGACGGCGTTGCCGCCAAGGTGCACTGGCAGGACCGCCTTCACAGGCCGACCGGCGCGCTCGATCGCGCGATCGAGCGTGTCAGGCGTCATCCCCCCGGTGTCCGGATCGACGTCGGCGAACAGGACGTCCGCCCCAAGGTAGCGGGCCGCGTTGGCGGTCGCGAGGAAGGTGATCGCCGGCACGACACAGAGGTCGCCCTGCCCCACGTCGAGGGCGGCGAGCGAGAGCGTCAGGGCGGCCGTGCCGCTGGAGCAGGCCACGGCGTGGGACGCGCCGACCGTTTCCGCGAAGGCCGCCTCGAAGCGGGCGACTAGAGGTCCGCAGGTGAGGAAGTCCGACCTCAGGACCTCGACGACCGCCTCGATATCGGCGTCGTCGATGGTCTGCCGGCCATAGGGCAGGAACGGAGTGAGGGCGCCTCCGTCAGGCACGCGCCGCTTCCAGCAGCTCGGCCATGCCACCCGTGTCCAGCGTATCGCCGGCGCCGTCGCTCGTATAGGCGAAGCCCTCGGGCACACGCACGCCCACGCCGTCTTCGGAAAAGCCGGTGCGGCCGTACTCAACGAAGTCGGGTTCGATGGCGTAGCGGTCGCCCAGATCGACGGTGGTGCGGCTGTCGTCGGCCGAGATCATCATCTCGTGCAGCTTTTCGCCAGGCCGGATGCCCACGACGCGGTGCGGCAAGCCCGGGCCCATGGCCTCGGCCAGGGCGGTGACCGTCGTGGCTGGAATCTTCGGCACGAAGATCTCGCCGCCGCGCATCGTTTCGAGGCACGAGAGCACGAAATCGACGCCTTGTTCGAGCGTGATCCAGAACCGGGTCATCCGCGGGTCGGTGATCGGAAGCTCGGTCGCTCCATTCGTCAGGAGGCGGCGGAACAGCGGCACAACGCTGCCGCGCGATCCGGCCACGTTGCCATAGCGCACCACCGCGAAGCGGGTGCCGATGTCGCCGGCCAGGTTGTTGGCGGCCACGAAGGTCTTGTCCGACGCCAGCTTCGTCGCACCGTAGAGGTTGATCGGCGAACACGCCTTGTCGGTCGACAGCGCGATCACCCGCTGCACGCCGTTGCGCAGGCAGGCCCAGACCACGTTCTCGGCGCCCATGACGTTGGTTTGGATGCATTCGGACGGGTTGTACTCGGCCGCAGGCACCTGCTTCAGCGCGGCCGCGTGGATCACCACGTCGACGCCGCGGAAGGCCAGCTCCAGGCGGGAGCGGTCGCGCACGTCGCCTAGGAAGAAGCGCAGGCGGGCGATCTTCTCCTTGGGGAAGAGCTCCTCCAGCTCGGCGCGCATTTCGTACTGCTTCAGCTCATCCCGCGAGAAGATGATGATCTTCCGCGGTTCGTCCCGCTCCAGCAGCGTGCGCACCATGCGGCGGCCGAAGGAGCCGGTGGCTCCCGTGATCAGGACGGCCTTGCCGTCGAGCGGCCGCCCCTTCGGCGCGAAGCTGCGAAGACCGGACGGCGATGCGGCGTCGTACATGACGCTCCCCCATGTTCGTATATTGGTTAACGGTGACGCGCTGAAGCATCCGTTAACGCGCGTGCGACTGGACGGCGCAGCGTTTCTCGGGCAACGGACCGGCCCGAATGATCCTGACCCTCTCCTGCCCCGACCGCCCCGGCATCGTCGCCCGTGTCTCGCAGTTCCTGTTCGAGCGCGGCTGCAACATCGTCGACGCCCAGCAGTTTGAGGATCAGCTCGCCAAGACCTTCTTCATGCGCGTGGTCTTCGATGCGGCGGGAGCCGGCGCCGATACGCTGAAGGCGGCCTTTTCTCCGATCGCTCAAGACTTCGGCATGAAGTGGCGGCTGCGGTCCCGCGAGGACCGGCCGCGCGTGATGATCCTGACCTCGCGGTTCGATCACTGCCTCGCCGACCTGCTCTACCGGTGGCGCACCGAGGAGCTGAAGATGGACATCACCGCGGTGGTCTCGAACCATCCGCGCGACGCGTTCCGCCACGTGGACGTCGGCGACCTGCCCTTCCACCACATGCCGGTCACCCGAGACACGAAGCTCGAGCAGGAGGCCGATCTGTGGCGGCTGATCCGCGAGACCGATACAGAGCTCGTGGTGCTGGCCCGCTACATGCAGATCCTGTCGGATGCTCTGGCCGCCAAGCTGGAAGGGCGCTGTATCAACATCCATCATTCCTTCCTGCCGAGCTTCAAGGGCGCGCGGCCCTATCACCAGGCGCATGCGCGAGGGGTGAAGATCATCGGCGCGACGGCTCACTATGTGACCAGCGAGCTGGATGAGGGGCCCATCATCGCCCAGGACGTCGAGGCGATCACCCACCGCGACACCCCAGAGGACCTGGTCCGCAAGGGCCGCGACATCGAGCGACGCGTGCTGGCGCGGGCGGTGCGCTGGGCGCTGGAGGATCGGGTCCTGCTGAACGGCCAGCGGACGGTGATCTTCGCCGATTAGGCGCCCTGAAGGCTGGCGACCGCCACGGCCGTCGTCGGGGCGACTGCGGGGGGAACGGCAAGCACCGCCATCTCACTACGCGCCCTCAAACCGCCGCCGCAGACGAGCGATCCCGCCGCGTTTCGGCGCGCCTCCAGGAAGGCGCCCGGGCCGACCTCAGACTCTCCCTGTGGGAGAACGGCGGCCAGGAACCGTTGGCGCGCGTTCGCGTCGTGAATCTCCTCGGCGACCTGCCGGCACAGCTCGTTGAAGTCGCGCGCGCTCTCCGCCGCCCGTTGGACGGCGAACTCGGCGAAGGGTCCGACGTAGTCCGCCAGCTCCTCCGCCACCTTCTTGACCGCAGCGCTGCGGCCCAGGCCTTCGATCTTCTGCCCGGTGACCGTCGCGCCGTAGATGACCACCTCGAATTCCGGCGAAATCAAAGCGTGCCCGGAGAGGATGAGGAAGCGCCAGCCCTCCGTACGGGGCGGCATGATCAGGCGCTCGCCCTTTCCGAACAGCAACAACTCGCCGCCGTCGACGAGGGGGCGGACCCACTCAGTCGGGAGGCCGGCCGCCGCCGCGCCGCGGGTCACCATCTGCTCGAAGTCCGCCGGGTTGGCCCAGGTCTCGGCTTTGCGAGCGCGCAAGGCCGCGTCCAGCGCGCAGTCGACCTGCGTCGGATAGGCGATCCGGTTCCGCTGCAGCACGTACCAGAAGCGGGTGTTGGCCTCGCCCTCGGTGTCGTCCGCGTTGGCGATGTCACGGCTCCAGTACTTCACCCGGTACTTCAGGGATCGCTGCCGCGGGTCGTAGCCAAAGGGGGCTACGAGGATCGGCCGGCTCTCATCCACCGCCGGCAAATCCGTCATCAGCTCAACCATAAGCTCGGTGATCTGCTCGGGGCGGGCGTCGACGGTGGCGAGAAAGTAGAAGGATGTCTCGAGCGGCTGGTCGCCGGGCATGACGATCAGCGGATCGTCCGACAGCTTGGCGTTCGGGATAGCGACCCGGCGTCCGCCCGTCGTGCGCCCCACAACCGTGCGCCAGTTCAGCGAGGTGACTTGGATGTACTCGTCGTCGCGCTTCACCCAGTCGCCGGTGCGCAGCACGCCGTCGAGGTGCAGCGACAAGCCTGAAATCATGCTGCCGAGCGTCGGCTGCATGGCGAACCCGACCGCGGCGGTGACGATGGCGGAGGTGGCGAGCACCGCGCGCACGTCCATGCCGAAATAGCGGAGCGTGACGAAGCAGGCGGCGAAGGTCAGAACCGCGTAGACGACCACCCGCAGGAACCCGCTGGGCTCGCCTGCCGCGCCCCCGAGCGCCCGGCTGAGAACGACGTTGCCCAGCGCCACCACCGCGAGCAGAGCCGTCGCCACCACGGCGGAGGCCTTGATGGCGTCGTGCACGATGCCGCGTCCGAGAACCGGATCCGACCTCGTCAAGGCGAAGGCGATCCACAGCGTCGCGGCCGCGACGGCTGAGAGCGTCAGGATCAGGCGCGAGCGGCGTTCCTCAGTGATGATCACGCGGCCGGCCTCACTGCTCCGGGCCCTTGCGGGCCTGCTCGAGTTGCGAGAGCGCCTTGCCGAGCGAGAGGCGCAGGCGCTCGATCGCCTCGGCCAGCACGCGGACCTCCTGCGCGCCGCTCTTTGGCAACGGCACGCGAGCGTCGGAGGCGCGGCTGGCCGCGTCGGCAGCCTTTGTCAGTCGGTTCAGCGGCCCGACGACCATGGCCTCCAGCGAGATCGTCAGCGCCAGGTAGGCGATGGCGAAGATGGTGAGCAGACCGGCGGCCAGCAGCCCCACCAGCTCCAGCGTGCTGCGGAACTGTTCGGTGACCGGCACCGTCAGCAGCTGGATGCCGACCGTCTCGCCCATGCGCCAGCCGAAGCCATTGCTGGAGCCATACTTGACGAGCATCGCTGGCGGCGCTCGGTCAGGCGTGTCGTGGCACAGCAGGCAGGCTTCGCTTTTGATCGTGATCGGGCGCGCCAGGTAGAACAGCCGCTCTGCGCCGTCGGCCCGCACTCCCGTCACCTCTGTCAGCTTCGGATCGTCACGGAAGCGGCGGATCAGCTCCACCTCGAAGGGCGAGGCGCGGTCGGAGATGTTCGTCGGGTTCAGCGCCGGCTCGCGATAGGTATAGGCGGAAGCGCCCGCGCTTACGGAGCGGAACACCGTCTGAGCCGCGAAAGAGGGAACGGTCTCCTCGTGGAACCGGTCGGGCGGCAGATTGCGGAACGCGGGCAGGACCCGTGTGGTAGTGTAGTTGCGCACCGCCAGGGCGGACGACAACAGGATTTGGGCGCGATGCTGCGCCTCCTCCATCGCCTGGTTGCGCAGCAGCACATAGAAGCCGCCGACGCCGCCGATCAGCGACAACATAAAAATGGATATGAGGCTGCGGCGGATGATCCGCCGAATGCCGGAAACGTTCATCGCCCCGCCCAGTAACGCCGCCCCTAATGCTGCAGGTTGTCTCGCGCGAGCGGACGAATCTCAAGCGGCGTCGCGCCGCGAACGAAATGTAAGGTTACCGCACCGGCGACATGACACCGGTGGACAACCACGCGTGAGCCCGCTTACGATCAGTCCAACAAATAAGGCCAGCCAAGGCCGTAGTGCGTTGGAGGAATTCTCATGAGCATCGGGTCCGAGCTGGATCGTCGCACCCTCGTGGGCGCAGCAGGCGCAGGCGCCGCCGTCATGGCGGCCGGGACGGCCGCGCGGGCGCAGGGGCGCAAGCGCTACGCCATCGTCGGCGTCGGGCACCGCTCACGCATGTACCAGAACGCGATCTGGGGCGAGTACAAGGGCTCGGCCGAGCTCGTGGCCGTTTGCGACCTCAACCCCGGCCGGGTCGCCTATGCGCAGCAGCGCGCCCGCGAGGCGAAGGCGGCTGAGCCTAAGGGTTATGCGCACGGCGACTTTGAGCGGATGATCCGGGAGACGAAGCCGCAGGTGGTGATCGTCACCACGGTGGACGCGACCCACGACGACTACATCGTGCGGGCGCTGGAGGCGGGCTGCGACGTCATCACCGAGAAGCCGATGACCACCACGCCGGCCAAGGCGCAGCGGATCCTGGACGCCTGCAAGCGCACCGGAAAGAGCCTGCGGGTCACCTTCAACTACCGCTACTCGCCCCCGCGCACCCAGGTGAAGGACATCCTGATGTCAGGGGAGATCGGCGACGTGCTGTCGGTCGACTTCCACTGGCTCCTGAACACCAACCACGGCGCCGACTACTTCCGCCGCTGGCACGCCCACAAGGACAAGTCCGGCGGGCTGATGATCCACAAGTCCACCCACCACTTCGACCTGGTGAACTGGTGGCTGTCGGACGTGCCGGACACGGTGCTGGCCTACGGCAAGAAGGAGTTCTACACGCCCGCCATGGCCCGGCGCATGGGCCTGCAGGGCCCCCACGAGCGCTGCCGCACCTGCCCGGAGAAGGACAAGTGCACCTTCTACCTCGACATCTCAGCCGATCCCGGCCTGAAGGCGCTGTACCTCGATAACGAGCAGCACGACGGCTACTTCCGCGACCGCTGCGTCTGGCGTCCCGAGATCGACATCGAGGACACCATGAACGTGATCGTGAAGTACCGGCAGGGCGCCACGCTCTCCTACTCGCTGAACGCCTGCAACGCCTGGGAGGGCTACACGATCGCCTTCAACGGCACCAAGGGCCGGCTCGAGCACTCCATCGTCGAGCAGGTCTATGTCGCCGGCGGCAACATGGTGCAGGGCGGCATCGCCGAGGGCGGGGTGCAGACCCGGGTCATGCCGCTGCGGGGCGCGCCGCGTCAGGTGGAGCCCTGGACCGGCACGGGCGGCCACGGCGGCGGCGACAAGGCGATGCTGGACGACATCTTCCTTCCCGACGGCGGCGGACCCGACAAGTACTACCGCGCCTCCGACCAGTTCGGCGGAGCCTACTCCATGCTGGTGGGCGCCGCCGCCAACCGCTGCTTCGAGACCGGCGACAGCGTCAAGGTCGCAAGCCTGGCCAAGGGCCTGCAGGACCCGCCCTTCGCCCCCATGCCCACACGAAGCGACCCCGTGCCCATGCCGCCACGGCAGGGCAAGGCGTAAGCCTATTTGCTGTCGGGCTCGGTGAAGTCCTCGGCGTTGTAGGCGCCGCGGTTCGGCGTTCCGCCGGTCTGGGCCTGCTGCTCGGCCGGCACCGTCGTCTCTGGAGCAGCGCCTTTGGCGAAGTAGTGGGACCAGGCGAACACCGCCGCGCCGGCGACGAGGATGAAGGCGATGGCGAGCGGCACGATGCGCAGGCCGCGGCGCACCGGCGCCGGCACGTCGGTGGAAGGCAGGGGCATGGTTCCGGCTCCTCGTTGGAGGAGAAGGAACACGGCCTTCAGGCCTAGGGTTCCGAGGAACCCCAGGCCGATGCTATGCCCAAGCCATGCGCCAGTCCGCGACGATCCTGAGCTTCGCCACGCCGGGGCGTGGGCTGATGGAGATCACGGGCGAGGTCGTGGCCTGGGCCGGCCAGCAGCAGGCGCGGACCGGCCTTCTGACCCTGTTCTGCCGGCATACGTCCGCGTCGCTTGTGATTCAGGAGAACGCGGCGATAGAGGCGCGGAGGGACCTGGAGGCCTACTTCAACGCCATCGCGCCTGAAGACCCGACCCGCTACGCCCACGACGACGAAGGGCCCGACGACATGCCGGCGCACATCCGGACAGCCCTGACAGGAGTGCAGGTGTCAATTCCGGTGATCGGCGGACGGCCTGCGCTGGGGACCTGGCAGGGCGTCTACCTTTTCGAGCACCGCCGCAGGCCGCACCGGCGGGAGGTCGCCGTTCACCTGCAGTTCGACTGATCAGGACGAAGATGGTGCGGGCGGTCGGGCTCGAACCGACACTCCTTGCGGAACCGGATTTTGAGTCCGGCGCGTCTACCAATTCCACCACGCCCGCGCGGGCCGTCCCATGCCACAGGGTCAGTCTCGGCGGAAGACCACCTGGCCGTCTACGACCGTTAATACGGCATGTCCCTGCGGGATGTCCTCGAAGGGCGCCGTCATGAGGTCTACGGAGAAGCCGGTGAGGTCGGCCCGTTTGCCGACCTCGATAGTACCAAGCTCGGCCTCGGCGAAGCGGCCGAAGGCCGCGGCCGACGTGAACATCTTCAGCGCCGCTGTGCGGTCAACCGCCTGCTCTGGACGCCAGCCGGGCCCGGAGAAGCCCTTCAGGTCCTTCCGCGCGACCGCGGCATAGAACTCAATCAGCGGATCGCCGCGCTCGACCGGCGCGTCGGAGCCGGCGACCACGACCGCCCCGGCGTCCAGAAGGCTCCTCCAGGCGTACGCGCCGCCGAGCCGGGCCTCGCCAAGCCGTGCCGGGGCGAAGTGCAGGTCGCCGATAGCATGGCTCGGCTGCATGGAGGCGATCACGCCGAGCGCATTGAAGCGGGGCACGTCGGTGGTGGTCAGCACCTGCGCGTGCTCCACGCGCCAGCGCGGCTCCTTCAGCTTGCGCATATCGGACGCCACGGCGTCGAAAACCTGGGCGTAGGCGTCCAGGACGATGCTGTTGCCGCGATCGCCGATCGCGTGGGTGACCACCTGTATGCCCTCCCGCAGCGATCGCTCGTAGAGGGGCATCACCGCCTCGGGCTGAAGCAGCACGAGGCCACGCGTGGGCGCGTCCGCGTAGGGCTCGAACAGCGCCGCGCCGCGGGAGCCCAGCGCGCCGTCGGCGTAAAATTTGATGGCGCGAGTGACCACGCGGTGATCTGGGCTCATCCGTGGCCCACCCTCCAGCAGGGCGGGCGCAGCCTCGGGTGTCACGGCGTTGTAGACCCGCAAAGGCGCCTCGCCCCGCTGCGCCATGGCCTCCAGCTGCAGCACGTCGGCCCAGTCGACGCTCATGTTGTGCAGGCCTGTCCAGCCGTAGCGGGCGTAGACCTTGAAGGCCGCGCGGTGCGCCGCCAGCCGCTGGGCTTCCGTCGGTTGGGGCAGAGTCTGGCGAACGAGCCCCATCGCCGCATCAATCAGCATTCCGGTCGGCCGGCCCTGCGCGTCCTTGAGAATGTCGCCGCCCGAGGGCGGCTGGGTGGCGGCTGTGACACCGGCCCGCTTCAACGCCGCGGAGTTGGCGACCAGGGCGTGCCCGTCAGCGCGAATGAGCACCACTGGATTATTGGGCGCGACGGTGTCGATATCTGCCGAAACGGGAAACCGCTTCTCGGGCCAGTGGGTCTCGATCCAGCCGCGACCGACGATGGCCTCCCCAGGCTGCGCGGCCGACGCCCGGCTCCGCACCGCTTCGACGACGGCGGCGAGAGACTCGGCGCCTTCGAGATTCAGGGTCAGCTCGCGCTCCCCGATTCCCCTCAGGTGCGCATGACTGTCCGTGAATCCGGGGAACAAGGCCGCCCCCTTCAGGTCCACAACCTGGGTCGCTGCGCCCGCCAGCGCTTCAGCGCCCTTGCGGTCGCCGACGTAGACGATGCGCCCGGCGCGGACGGCGACGGCTTCGGCCTTCGGTTTCGCCTCGACCGCCGTGTAGACCGGGCCGCCCCAGACGATCAGCTCAGCGGGTTGCGCAAGAACCGGAGAGCCGAATGCGATCGCAGCGAGGGCCAGGAGTCTACGCAGCATCAGGCGCGCCCGCCGGCAGGGCGACGGTTTGCTCGATCGCTCCGAAAATCGAATGGCCCTTGGCGTCCAGCATCTCGATACGAACCGTATCCCCGACCTTCAGGAAGGGAGTCTCGGGCTTGCCGCGCAGGATCGTCTCGACCGTACGCACCTCCGCGATGCAGCTGTAGCCTAGGCCCCCTTCTGCGATCGGCCGTCCGGGACCGCCGTCGGGTCCGCGGTTGGATACTGTGCCGGAGCCGATCACGGTCCCGGCGCAGAGATCGCGCGTCTTAGCAGCGTGGGCGATCAGGGTTCCGAAGTCGAAGGTCATGTCGACACCGGCGTCTGCGCGCCCGAAGGGCTGGCCGTTGAGGTCGACCTTTAGCGTTCCGTGCAGCTTACCGTCCCGCCACGCTTCGCCGAGCACGTCGGGGATCACGGCGACCGGCGACAGGGCGGAGGCGGGCTTCGACTGGACGAAGCCGAAACCTTTCGCGAGTTCCGCCGGGATGAGGTTTCGCAGAGACACGTCGTTGACCAGCGTCACAAGGCGGACCGCCTCCAGCGCCTCTTCGCGCGAGGCGCCCTGGCGCACGTCGCCCACGATCACCGCGACCTCCGCCTCCAGGTCGCAGCCCCAGGCCTCGTCCGCCAGCGGAATAGGCCCGCGGGGGGCCAGGAAGCCGTCAGAGGCGCCCTGGTACATCAGGGGATCGGACCAGAAGCTTTCCGGCATCTCGGCCCCGCGCGCCTGACGCACCAGTGCGACGTGGTTCACGTAGGCCGACCCGTCAGCCCACTGATAGGCCCGAGGCAGCGGCGAGGCGGCTTCGCGCTCGTGGAAGCGCCCCTTGGGGGCCGCATCGTGGGAGAGACTTTCGGCCAGCCCCTGCAACTCGGGACCACAGCGGTCCCAGTCGTCCAGCGCCGCCTGCAACGTCGGGGCGATCAGGAAGGCGTCGGTGAACCAGCAGAGGTCGTCCGAGACGACGACCAGACGGCCGTCACGGCCGGACTTCAGCGATGCGAGCTTCATCCCTGCTTTGTAGAGCAGCAGGCGCCCCGATCAATGCAACTCACGCCGTGAGCCGCGATCGCACTCAGCGCGCGTGTACCGGCTCGATCATACAGCTGGCCGTCGCGCCGCATCCCTCGCGCTCCGGACTCCAGCGGGCGCAAACCTCCACTAGGATCTCGCTGCCTTCCCCATGCGCCCAGATGTAGCTGCGCTCGAACTCCACCTCCCGACCTGAAGGAGCGAACCCGCGGTAGCTGTCCCCCCAGGGGACGACACGGGAAAGCTCGGTCCAGCTCAGGGTGCGAGCGTGGGTGAGCTCCTCCTGCGCGACCAGGCGCAGCTCGTTGTCGTCCGACGTCTCTGGATCGGTATTGTCTTCGGCGCTCACGGTTCGTCCTTGTAGATGGCGACCACCGGCGCGCGGCCGGCCGCCGCCGAGGCGCGGTACATCCCCGAGGTGTTGAAGCTCCAGGCGATCTCGCCGTCAGGCGCTACGGCGATGGCGCCGCCGTCCCCGCCAATGGCGGTCAGCCGCTTCTGAATGACCTCGTCCGCCGCCTGCTGCAGCGTCTTGCCGCCGTACTGGCGTTGCACGCAAATCTCGCGCGCCACCGTCAAGCGGATGAAATACTCACCTGTTCCCGTGGCCGAGACGGCGCAGCTCTCGTTTGACGCGTAGGTGCCCGCGCCGATGATCGGGGCATCCCCCACACGGCCCCAGCGCTTTCCGGTCGTGCCGCCGGTGGAGGTGCCCGCCGCAATGTTCCCCTGCCGGTCCAGGGCGACGACGCCTACGGTGCCGAACTTCCGCTCGTCGAGCGGCGCGCGCTCGGCCGAAGCGGATTGCGCAGGGGCCCCGGCGGGGCGCTGCGGCATGGGTGCGCCGCGGCGCTTGAGCTCAGTCTCCAGGCCCCTCCAACGTCGCTCGGTGAAGAAGAACGCGGGATCGACCTGTTCAAGCTTCTGGTCGGTCGCGAAGGCGTCGGCGCCCGAACCGACCATCATGACGTGGGGCGACTTCTCCATCACCGCGCGAGCGAGGGTGATCGGATGCCGGGTCCGGGTCACACCGGCGACGGCCCCCGCCTTCAGGGTCGCACCGTCCATCACCGCGGCGTCAAGCTCATTGCGGCCTTCCGCGGTGAAGACGGCGCCGCGGCCGGCGTTGAAGAGTGGATCGTCCTCCATCAGCCGGATCGCGGCCTCGATCGCGTCGAGGGAGGAGCCGCCACGCTCCAGCACGTCGGATCCAGCCTTCAGAGCCCGGGCGAGCGCAGCGCGGTAGGCGGCTTCGGTCTCCTGCGACATGTCCTTGCGTTCAATGATCCCGGCCCCGCCGTGGATCACGAGAGCCCAGGCGGGCCGCTCTTTCGCGGCCGCCGGCGTGGCTACGGCGAGCGTCAGACAGGCGACGGCGGTGAGGCGGGCGATGACGGCTTGAAGGCGCATGCAGCGGAACCTAGGTCCGCCAGAGGGGTTCGCCAACCGCTCAAAGCCGACGTCGGGACCGATGACAGAAGACCGCCATCACGACGACACCAGCCATGGCTTCGTTCAGGTGGTGCAGCGCCTGTCCCGCGAAGCCGGCCCGCAGGGGCTGACGCTCGGCGACATTCTGGACCGGCTCGACGAGCGCGCCTTCGGCATTCTGATGCTGGTGCTGGCGATCCCTTGCCTCATCCCTGCGGTCCAGGGCGTGCCCCAGGTCGTCGCCGTGCCGCTGCTGCTGCTCGCGGGCCAGGTGCTGATCGGGCGCGAAGAGCCGTGGCTGCCGCGCCCGCTGCTGAACCGCCGCGTGCCCAAGGCATGGCTCGATCGCATGGCGGGCTTCGCGGTCAAGCGGATGGCATGGCTTGAGCGGCTGTCCCGGCCGAGGCTGAAGCGCTTGGCCTGTGGATTCGGAGAACGCTTCGCCGCCGCTATGATCGTGGTGGCGGTGATCTGCATCTTGCCGCCGATCACCAACACCGTCCCGTCCTTGGCCATCGCCCTGTTGAGCGTGGGCCTCATCCAGCGTGACGGCGTGTTCGTGGCGGCGGGCGCGGTGCTCACGACGCTTTGGGCTGCGCTCTTCGCGGCCGTGGCGGTGGGGCTCCTCAGCGGCGCCCAATGGGCCGGGAACCTGATCGGCCAGTAGCTCTTCGCAAATGCGAGACAGGGCCCGCGAACTCTGTTAGCAGGCGCCCGTGATCCGAGCGCTCTATGATTGGACGATGCGGCAGGCCGCGGGCCGGCGTGCGCCGCACGCCATGGCGGCGATCTCCTTTGCGGAGAGCTCCTTCTTTCCGATCCCGCCCGATGTGATCCTGGCGCCGATGATCCTGGCGCGGCCGGACCGCGCTTACACCTACGCCACGATCTGCACGATCGCGTCCGTTCTGGGCGGCGTTCTAGGCTACGCGATCGGCCTCTTCTTCGAACCCGTCGCCAATCAGATCTTCAACTTCTTCCACTTGCACGAGAAGTACGAGGATTTTCAGCAGCTGTTCGCCCAGTACGGCCTTTGGGTGATCCTGGTGAAGGGGCTGACGCCCATTCCCTACAAGCTGGTGACGATCGCCTCGGGCCTGGCGCAATTCAACTTCGCCGTCTTCATCGCCGCGTCGGTGGTGACCCGCGGCGGGCGCTTCTTCCTGACGGCATGGCTGCTGAAGCGTTTCGGACCGCGGGTGCGCGAGATCGTGGAGCGTCGTCTGATCCTCGCCACCACCCTCGCCGTACTGCTGCTGGTCTTGGGCGTCGCGGCGCTGAAGCTGCTTTAGCTTAGCCAAGCACCTCGTAGGGGTGACTCCACTCCGGCAGCGCACGGATGCGATCGAACCACGCCTGAAGCCTTGGCCATCGGGCGAGGTCGAGATCGATCTGGTCGTGGAAGGCCAGGTAGGCGCTGCAGGCGACGTCGACGACCGTCATCGCCTCGCCCAGGAGCCACGGCCGCTCCGATAGGGCCTCGTCGAGCCGCGTGAGATCCGCTTCCAACCGGTCGGCCAGCCAAGCGATCACATCCGGCGGCGCCGGGAAGAACCGCTTGTAGAGCCGGTAGTTCGGCAGGGAGAGGCCGATCCGGTTGGCCTCCCAGAATAGCCACTGCGTCACCTGGTCCAGATCGCCGCCGCCGAGGCGGCCGGTGGTGCGAGCCAGGTGCAGAAGAATGGCGTTCGATTGGGCGAGCGGGCGCCCGTCAATCACAAGAACCGGCACCTCGCCGTATGGGCTGGCCAGCCGGAAGTCCTCAGGCCGTTCCGCGCGCGGCTGGCTCAACTCCACGCGTCGATAGGCGTAGGGCAGCTCAAGCAGGCGGAGCGTAAGCGCGACCTTGAACGAGTGCCCGCTGTCGGGGGCGCCGTAGAGCGTGAGGTTGGACATCGGGGCGGTCTCCTGTCGCGGGCGGACGGCTGCGCTTTCCTAACACCCCGACTCCGCGTACGAACAGAGCATGAACGAGATGCTTGCGATCGTGCTTGGCGCCGTGACGCTGGTCTTCGCCCTCGGCTTCGCCTGGGCCCTGTTCGAACGCAACCGTGAGCGGCGACGCGGGGACATGCTGAATGAGCGTCTGCAAGAGACGACACTGAGCCTGGTGGAGACGCGCGAACGGGCGCGGATCATCGAGGAGCAGAGAGAGCAAACGGCCGAGTACCTGCGCGCGCAGGCCGCTCAGTCCGCTCAGGCTGTGGCGGAGCAGCTGGTCACCCGCGCGACCGAGACCTTCCAGGCGCAGGACCGCCTGGCCCAGGCGCGCCTCGAGGCGCAGCTGAAGCCCGTCGCCGAGACCCTGACCAAATTCGAGCAGCAGGTGCAGGCGCTCGAGACCGTCCGCGCGGCGGAGACGGGCGGGCTGAAGGAGCAGATCGCCGCCCTGATGCAGGCGTCCACCGCGACGCGGGACGAGGCGCGTCGGCTGACGGAGGCGCTGAAGGGCAGCGCGGGCAAGCGGGGCCGCTGGGGCGAGCAGACGCTGCGAAACGTGCTTGAGGCGGCGGGCATGGCTGGCCGGTTTGACTTCGAAGAGCAGACCTCAGGCCTCAGCGACGAAGGCCGTCAGATGCGACCCGACGTGATCGTACGCCTGCCCAAGGGCGGCATGTTCGTGATCGACGCCAAGACGCCGTTGGCCTCGTTCCTGGAGGCGCAGGACCAGACCGACGATCTTCGCCGCGAAGCGCTGATGGCGGCGCACGCCGCATCTGTGAAGACTCACATGCGCCAGCTGGCCGCCAAGGCCTACCAGGACCAGTTCAAGCCCTCGCCCGACTTCACGGCCATGTTCGTGCCGGGCGACGCATTCCTTTGCGCCGCGCTCGACCGGGAACCCGACCTCCTGACCGAGGCCATGACGCGCCGTGTGGTGATCGTCACGCCGACGACGTTGTTCGCCCTGCTCAAGGCGGTCGCCTACGGCTGGCGGGCTGAGGAGCAGGCGCTGAACGCGGCCGAGGTCGCCGCGCTCGGCAAGGAGCTCTACAAGAGGCTGTCCGTCATGGGCGGTCACGCGGCCGCCGTGGGCCGTGCGCTGGAGACGGCGGTCAGCGGCTACAACAAGTTCGTGGGATCGCTCGAGAGCCAGGTCCTCGTCCAGGCCCGTCGTTTTGAGGACCTGCACGTGGACCACGAAGGCAAGGAGTTGCCGGCGCTGACGCCGGTTGAGAGCGCGCCCCGGGCGCTGAGCCGGCCCGAGCTCGTCGGCGAAGAACCCAAGCGGCTTGCCGAAGCCGGCTGAAGGCGTGCGACGATACCCGACCTTGACGCTCAACCATCGCGGACTTACCTCGCAGCCATGGCGATCCGTGAAATCCTGACCGTCCCGCACCCCGTCCTGAAGCAGGTCTCCCAGCCAGTCGAGGCCGTGGATGACGACCTCCGGGCCCTGATGGACGACATGCTGGAGACCATGTACGCGGCCCCAGGCATCGGGCTCGCGGCCGTGCAGATCGGCGTCCCCAAGCGAGTCATCGTCATGGACCTGGCCCGCGAGGGCGAGGAGAAGCAGCCGCGCTACTTCGTGAACCCGGAGATCACCTGGAAGTCGGAGGAGCTGTTCTCGTACGAGGAAGGCTGCCTGTCCGTGCCCGAGATCTACGACGCCGTAGAGCGCCCGGCGCGCGTTCGCGTGCGCTACCTGGACTACAACGGCCAGCCCGTCGAAGAGGAGGCCGAGGGTCTCTTCGCCGTATGTATCCAGCACGAGATGGACCACCTCGAGGGCGTGCTGTTCATCGACTACCTGTCGCGCCTGAAGCGTGATCGCGCCGTGCAGAAGGTGCGCAAGCTCGTTCGCGACCAGGCGGCCTAAGCTTCCCGTACGCTTTCGCGCGCTCTAAGAGGCGCGCATGCGCATCGCCTTCCTCGGCACTCCCGACTTCGCCGTCAGCGCGCTGGCGGAGCTCGTCGCCTCCGGCCACGAGATCGCCGCCGTCTATGCCCAGCCACCCAAACCTCGAGGCCGAGGGCAAGAGGTGCAGCCCTCGCCCGTGCAGGCGTTCGCCGAAGGGCTGGGCCTGACGGTGCGCACGCCGCGCTCCATGCGCGACCCCGCCGAGATCGCCGCGTTCCAGGCGCTGGAGCTCGATGCCGCCCTCGTCGTCGCCTACGGGCAGATCCTGGTGCGAGAGGTGCTGGAGGCGCCGCGGCTCGGCTGTTTCAACGTGCACGCCTCCCTGCTGCCGCGCTGGCGCGGCGCCGCGCCGATCCAGCGCGCCATCATGGCGGGGGACACAGTCACCGGCGTGCAGGTGATGCGGATGACCGAGGGACTCGACGAAGGCCCCATCATCCTGTCCGAGACCGTGCCCATCGCCTGGGACGAGACGGCGGGCACCCTGCACGACAAGCTGGCGGCGGTCGGCGCCTCGCTCCTGCCGCGCGCGCTCGCCGCGGTGGAGCGCGGCGGCGCGTCCGAGACCGCGCAGCCGGAAGAGGGCGTCACCTACGCCAGGAAGATCACGCCGGCCGAGACCCGCATCGACTGGAGCCGGCCGGCGCCGAAGGTGGACCAGCACATCCGGGGACTCTCCCCCTTCCCAGGCGCCTGGTTCGAGGCGCCTTCGGACAAGGGGCCTGTGCGCGTGAAGGCGCTGATGTCGCGCCCCAGCCCCGCGGCCGGCCGGCCAGGCGAGATCCTCGAGGCCGCGGGGGAAGGACCGCTGATCGCCTGCGCGGACGGTGCGGTGCGCCTGCTGCGCCTGCAGCGGGAAGGGCGCGGACCTCAGGACGGCGGCGCCTTCCTGCGCGGCTTCCCCCTCACCGAGGGAAGCGTGCTCGCCTGACATGCCGCGCTACCGGCTGCTGATCGAATACGACGGAGGACCGTTCCAGGGCTGGCAGGCCCAGGCGAACGGCCCGTCGGTGCAGGCCTCGCTGCAGCGGGCGGTGCGCGCCTTCAGCGGCGAGGACGCCCAGGTGACGGGCGCCGGCCGCACCGACACCGGCGTGCACGCCACCGGCCAAGTGGCGCACATTGATCTTGGGAAGTTCTGGAAGCCCGACGTCATCCGCGATGCGGTGAACGCGCATCTGGTCCCCGAGCCGATCTCGATCATCGCCGCATCCGAAGCGGACCCGGATTTCCACGCGCGCTTCTCAGCCACCGGCCGGCGCTACCTGTTCCGCATCCTGGACCGACGCCCTCCCCCCGCCCTCGAGAAGGGTCGGGTCTGGTGGATCCGCAAGCCGCTGGACGCGGCGGCGATGCACGCAGCGGCGCAGGCGCTGGTCGGCCGGCACGACTTCACCACCTTCCGGGACGCGCATTGCCAGTCCAAGTCGCCGGTGAAGACACTGGACGCGGTGAGCGTCTCGCGCACAGGCGAGGAGGTGTGGCTGACCTTCGCCGCCCGCTCCTTCCTGCACAGGCAGGTGCGGTCCATGACCGGCACCCTGGCGGAGGTCGGCCTCGGCCGCTGGAGCGCGGGCGACGTGCGGCAGGCGCTGGAGGCCGCGGACCGCAGCCGCTGCGGCCCCGTCGCGCCGCCGGAGGGCCTTTACCTGACAGGCGTGACCTACGCGCCCCAGGCCGACGCCTGACCGTTTGGGCCGAGGCTTCGGCCTCACCAGAGCCGTCGAGCGAGTCGCCGTCTCGGTCTCAGACCGTCTGGAAGGTCCAGAAGTAGCGGTGGATGAGGCTCTCATAGACGTCGGTGAGGCGCTCGATCTCCGAGGCGGGAACCCGCTCGTCGATCTGATGCATCGTCTGACCGACTAGGCCGAGCTCGAGCACCGGGCACAGCGCGCGGATGAAGCGCGCGTCGGAAGTGCCACCGGTCGTGGAGGCTTCAGGTCGGACGCCAAGAGAGGCCTCGACGGCGTCCTGGACCAGCGACACGAATTCCCCCGGCTCGGTGAGGAAGGCCTCGCCCGACACCAGGCTCTCGACGGAGATCCCGACCGTGTCCGTCGACGCGGCGGCCGCCTCCCGCGCCAGCCAGTCCGCGAGCGCGGCGCCGGTGTGGGCGGGATTGAAGCGGATGTTCAGGCGCGCCTTCGCCTGGGCGGGGATCAGGTTGGTGGCCGGGTTGCCGACATCGACCGTGGTGATCTCGAGGTTCGAAGGCTGAAAACCCGTGTGGCCCTCATCGAGCACATGGGCGTCCAGCCGCTGCAGCAAGCCCACCAGAACCGGAATCGGGTTCGCGGCGCGGTCAGGATAGGCGACATGGCCCTGCCGGCCTTCCGCGGTGATCCAGGCGTTGATGGAGCCGCGTCGGCCGATCTTGATCATGTCGCCTAGCCGCCTGGCCGAACTGGGCTCCCCGACCACGCAGTGGTCGATGACCTCGCCTTCCGCCTGCAGCGCCTGAACCACGCGCGTGGTGCCGTCGAGCGCCACGCCCTCCTCATCGCCCGTGATCAGGAACGACAGCGAGCCCGAGACCTCGCCGACGCGGGAGACCGCCGCGATCCAGGCGGCGATGGCCCCTTTCATGTCGACCGCGCCGCGACCGTAGAGCACCCCCTCCTCGATCCGGGCCGCGAAGGGATCGGCGCTCCAGGCCGCTTCGTCGCCGACGGGCACCACGTCGGTGTGGCCGGCGAAGCAGAGATTGGGGCGGGCGGAGCCGCGCCGGGCGTACAGGTTCTCGATCTCGCCGAAGCGCATGCGCCGCGTCGAGAAGCCGAGCTGGGCGAGCGTCCGCTCCACCACGTCCATGGCGCCCGCGTCGGCGGGCGTGACGGAGGGACAACGGATCAGGTCCTGGGCGAGGCCGACAGGGTCCAGGGGCGTGGCGGAGGTCATGGGCTTGCTTTAAGCAGCGCCGACGCGCGCCGCAAAGCGCGGCTTGGGAAGAGGGGAGCGGCCATGCCCAAGATCGACCTTGAGACGGCGCCGACCGGCCATGGCACCACCTATCCGGACGCCTTCGCCGAGCCCTGCCTGAAGCGGCGCCGGTGGAGGCTGGGGGACGCGGTGGGCCTCACCCAGTTCGGGGTGAACCTGCTGCGCCTGCCGGTGGGTGCCTGGTCCAGCCAGCGCCACTGGCACCAGGGCGAGGACGAGTTCGTCTACGTGCTGGAGGGCGAGGTGGTGCTAGTCGAGGACGAGGGCGAGACGGTGCTGAGGGCCGGCGACTGCGCGGGCTTCAAGGCCGGCGTGCCAAACGGCCACAAGCTGGAGAACCGCAGTGGGGCAGAGGCCGTCCTGCTCGAGGTCGGGACCCGCACGCCGGGCGGCGACAGCGGCGAATATCCCGACATCGACATGAAGTTCGTGGGCGGCGGGTACGTGCGCCGCGACGGAACCCCCTACCCCAAGCATGACCGACGCACCGAGCTCTGACGCCCAGCGCCTGCCGGACGACAACCCCTTCCGCTTTCCCGCCTTCCGCCGGATGTGGGTGGCGCGTGCGGCGTCCGTGCTGGCTATCCAGGTGCAGGGCGCAACGGTCGGCTGGCAGGTCTATGAGATCGCCCGGCGAGACCACAGCGTCGCAGAGTCAGCCTTCTACCTGAGCCTCGTCGGCCTGGTGCAGTTCCTGCCGCTCTTCATCCTGACGCTGCCCGCAGGGGAGACGGCGGACCGGCGCGACCGCAAGTCCATCATGGCGCTGTGCGTCACGGTCGAAGCCGCCTGCGCCGCCCTGTTCCTGGCGCTCGCCATCCACGGATCACCGCCGCTCTGGAGCCTGCTGGCCGTGGCGGCCCTGTTCGGCGCCAGCCGCGCCTACCTGGCGCCCGCCAGCCAGGCGCTGACGCCGATGATCGTCCCCCGCGAAGTGCTGCCGCGGGCGATCGTCGTGAACTCGCTCGCCTTCCAGCTGGGCGCCGTCGCCGGGCCCGCGGTCGGCGGAGCCATGGCCGGCTTCTCGATCCCCGGCGCCTACGCCCTGGCGCTGGGCCTCTTCCTCGTCTCCGTCGTAAGCGTTCTGGGCATTCGCGGCGACACCAAGCCGGTTCCGCAAGAAGGGTCCCGCTTGGCCTTGATGATGGAGGGGCTGCGCTACGTCTGGTCGAACAAGATCGTGTTCGGCTCCATCTCGCTCGACCTCGTGGCCGTGCTCTTGGGAGGCGCCACCCTGCTGCTGCCTGTGTTCGCCAAGGACGTGCTGCATGTCGGAGCCTTCGGCTTCGGCGTCATGCGCACCTCCTTCGCCGTCGGCGCGCTGCTGGTCGCGCTTTACCTCTCACGATGGCCGATCCGGCGACACGGCGGCGCATGGATGTTCTGGGCGGTCGGGCTCTTCGCAGTCGCCACCATCGTATTTGGCCTGTCGAAGAGCTTCTGGCTCACGACGGTCGCCCTCGCGATCGCGGGCGGAGCGGACATGATCAGCGTGAACATCCGGCAGACCCTGATCCAGATCGTCACCCCGGACCCCATGCGGGGCCGGGTCTCCTCGGTCTCCATGCTGTTCATCGGCGCGTCGAACGAACTCGGAGAATTCGAGAGCGGCCTCGTGGCGCGCTTCGTGGGTCCAGTCGGGGCGGCCGTGTTCGGGGGTGTGGGCGCCCTCATGGCCACCGGCCTTTGGGCCATTTGGTTCCCATCGCTGCGGAAGGCGGACCGCCTCACCTGATCGCCTAAACGGAACCTCTATCAGGCGCAGCAGTTTCAGGCGCCGAACACGGGTTCCGCGGGAGTGCTGTCATGGACACAGGCTACGAATTCATAGGCTGGGATCAGCTGCTATACGTCTGGGGACCGCGAGTCCTTGGCGCGGCGGTGATTCTGATCGCCGCATACTTCATCGGCAAAGGGTTGAAGTGGGCGCTTGCACGCGGCGTCGACAAACTGCCGGGAGCCCACCACACCAACGCTGAAGGCGACCCGAAGAAGTCCGTCGGCGCCCGCCTGGGCGAAGTGGTCTACTGGCTGGTGCTGCTCGTCGGCGTCGTCGCCGCCCTGACGGTGCTGCAGCTCGGCGCCGTGGCGACCCCGCTGAACACGCTGCTCAGCAACGTCTTCAGCTACGTGCCCAACATCGTCGGCGCAGCGCTGATCTTCTTCGTCGGCTTCGTGCTGGCGACGATCGCCAAGCGGCTGGTCGAAGCGGCCCTGCAGGCAGTGAACCTCGACGCGGGCTTGGCCAAGCTCGGGCTCGGCCGAGCGACGGGCGCGACCAATATCGCCGGCCTGCTGGGCACCCTCGCCTTCGTGCTGATCATCATTCCTGTGACTATCGCCGCGCTTGAGCAACTCGGCATCGAGGCGATCTCCGGACCGGCGATCGCGGTGCTGAGCACCGTCTTCGACGCCGTTCCTCGCGTGCTCGCGGCGCTGATCGTTCTGGCCCTGGGCTGGGTCATTGGCCGATGGGTCGGTACGCTTGTGGAGCGTGTCGTCGCCTCGTTGGGCTTTGACCGCAGCGTGCGTCAGTTGGGCGACCTGTCGTCCTTCACGCCCTCGACGGGCGGCGCGACGCCCACCACCCTGCCCCCCGGCTACGGCGCCGCTGCGCGTGACGCTCCGCTCGGCGGCTCGGCCGTGACGACCGGCGCGCCCGCCCCGACCCCTTCGAAGATCGTGGGCGCCCTGGTGACGTTCGCGATCGTGGCCTTCTCGGCCATCGAGGCGACGCGGCTCCTGAACTTCGCAGTTGCGGCTGGCCTCATCGAGGACGTGCTGAGCCTCGCGGTGCGGGTGCTCGTCGGTGGCGCGATCATCACTGCGGGCGTCATCATTGGCGACCTGCTGTCGAACGCCATCAACCGCTCGACGTCAGGCGCGGACCGCTTCGCCTCGGTCATCGTGCGCTGGGCGACGATCGCGCTGGCGACGGCCATGGGCCTCAGCTTCATGGGTATCGCCGACGAGATCGTGATCCTCGCGTTCGGCCTGATCCTCGGCTCGGCGGCCGTGGCCGCGGCGCTCGCCTTCGGCCTCGGCGGTCGTCAAGCGGCGGCCAAGCTGCTGGACCGTCTGGCGGAGCGTCGCCCTGCACCGCAGCCCGCCCGGGCGGCGCCGGTGGAGCCGGAGCCTCGCCCCTTCACCGAAGGGCCGGACGAGCGGTTCCAGTAAGCCTCAAGAGGGCGGCCCCAAGGGGCCGCCCTTTCTCTTTTAGGCTAGTCGCGCAGCAGCTCGTTGACGCCTGTCTTGGCCCGGGTCTGGGCGTCCACGCGCTTGACGATGACGGCGCACGCGAGGCTCGGGCCGCCGCTCTCCGACGGCAGAGCGCCCGGGACGACCACGCTGTAGGGCGGCACCTTGCCACGGAAGACCTCCCCCGTGGCGCGGTCGACGATCTTTGTGGAGGCCGACAGGAAGACACCCATCGAGAGGACCGCGCCTTCGCCGACGATCACACCCTCGGCGACCTCAGAGCGCGCCCCGATGAAGCAGTTGTCCTCGATGATCGTGGGGTTCGCCTGCAGCGGCTCCAGCACACCGCCGATCCCGGCGCCTCCGGAGATGTGCACATTGGCGCCGATCTGGGCGCACGAGCCGACAGTCGCCCAGGTGTCGACCATCGTGCCCTCGCCGACCCACGCGCCGATGTTCACGAAGGACGGCATCAGCACCACGTTCTTCGAGATGTGGGCGCCTCGGCGCACGATCGCGCCTGGCACGGCGCGGAAGCCGGCGTCCGCGAATTGCTGCTCGCCCCAGGCCGCAAGCTTGTTCGGCACCTTGTCCCACCAGGGGCCGAGCGCCGGCTGAGACAGAACCCCATGCCCACCGCTCATCACGGCGTTCGGATGCAGGCGGAATGACAGGAGCACCGCCTTCTTGAGCCATGCGTGGGTGACCCATTCCCCCTCGACCTTCTCGGCCACCCGGAACCGACCCTGGTCGAGCAGGCTGACCGCGTGCTCCACCGCATCACGGAAACGGCCCTTCGTGCCGGGCGTCAGGCTGTCGCGCTCTTCCCAGGCGGCTTCCACGTCGTCACGAACGGCGGCGAGATCGGTCACGGCTCTTGCGTCTTTCTCTTCAGTTCGGCTCCGCCACCGTCAGCTCCGCCAGGAACGGAGCGAGATCTGTGACGCGCCAGTCGATGTGGTCGCCTTCGATGTCCGGCGCGTCGGGGCGCACCAGCACCGTCGTCATGCCGAGAACGTGGGCCGGCTTCAAGTTGCGCGGCGAGTCCTCGAACAGGGCCGCGCGGCGGGGCTCGACGCCGTGCGCCTGAACCATTGCGGCGTAAGTCGACGGCTGGGGCTTGGGCACCCAGTTCGCCGTCTCGAGGTGGAAGGTGTCCTCGAACAGGTCATCGACGCCGAGCCGCGCGAGCACACGCTCGGCGTGCTTGGCCGAGCCGTTGGTGAAGACCAGCCGACGCCCCGGCAGCCGCTCAAGCCCTGCCCGCAGCGCGGGATCGGGCGTCAGGCGGTCGAGGGAGACGTCGTGCACCTCGTCTACGAAGGCGTGCGGATCGACGCCGTGGTGGGCCATGAGCCCCGCAAGCGTGGTGCCGTGCTCGTTCAGATACCGCTTCTGTAGCGCGCGGGCGTCCTCGAAGCCGAGGCGCGTCTGGCGCATGACAAACTCGGTCATGCGTCCCTCGATCAGGCGCATGAACTCCGTCGAGGGCGGGTATAGGGTGTCGTCGAGATCGAAGATCCAAGTCTCGACATGGCTGAAATCTGGAGCGACTTCGCTCACGCCCGCACCAGGGTGCCCGCGCCGTGCTCGGTGAAAAGCTCCACCACCAACGCGTGCGAGCGCCGGCCGTCCATGATCACCACAGCCTCGACGCCGGCCTCCACCGCGGCGATGGCGGTCTCGAGCTTCGGGATCATGCCGCCTGTGGCCACGCCGTCTGCGATCAACTTGCGCGCGCCTTCCACGGTCATTTCCCGGATCAGGTCCTTGTTGGCGTCCAACACGCCCGGAACGTCGGTCAGCAGCAGCATGCGCTTGGCCGCGAGGGCGCCGGCGACGGCGCCCGCGACCGTGTCGGCGTTGACGTTGTAGGTCTCGCCCGCCTCGGACACGCCGATAGGCGCGATCACAGGAACGTAGTCGTCCTCCGCGTAGATCATCGACTCGATCAGCTTGGGATCGACCTTGGTAGGTTCGCCCACGAAGCCGAGGTCCACCACCGTCTCGAGGTGGGAGTCGGGATCGCGCTTGGAGCGGGTCGCCTTCTCGACGGTCAGGAGGCCGGCGTCCTTGCCAGACAGGCCGACGCCGCGCACGTCGGCCTCACGGCCGGCGATGGTGATCCAGTTCGCGATTTCTTTGTTCACCGCGCCGGAGAGGACCATTTCGGCCACCTCCATCGTCGCCTCGTCGGTGACGCGCAGTCCGTCAATGAAGGTCGACTGCACGCCGGCCCGGTCCAGCATGGCGCTGATCTGGGGCCCGCCGCCATGCACCACCACGGGATGCACACCCAGGAGTTTCAGCAGGACGACATCGGCGGCGAACTGGCGGGCGACGGCCTCCTCCCCCATGGCGTGGCCGCCGTATTTGATGACCACGACCTCACGATCGTAGATCTGAATGTAAGGCAGCGCCTCCGCCAGCGTGGCGGCCGTGGCCCAGCCCTTTTCGGTGCGTTCGTCGTCGGTCATCGCGGCGCGGCGATACAGCACGCGAGGGCGACTGTCACGGCGGAAACCCGAGGCGCGCTTCCGGGGTTGCACCTGGAGCGACGCATACGGACGGAAGGCCGACGCATGAACGAGGAAGAGATCGACGACAGCGGCTTGGCGCCGGGTGACGAGGCCGCGCCGGGGCAGCCCGGATCGGGTGAGAACGTATGCCCGCAATGCAATGGCTCAGGCGTCGCGAGCTCCGGCGTCACCTGCCCCAACTGTGAGGGAACGGGCACGGTGACCGAGGGCATCGGCGGGGGCTGATCATTCTTCAAACCCGCGGAGCCTGCGTGGTAGCGTGATTAGGTTCGAGGGGCGGCGGGTATGCGCATCAAGACGTTTGTAGCGGCGGCCGCGGTCGCCCTGGGGTTCACCGGCCACGCCTCGGCCGAGGCGGTTGCGGTGACCGCCGCTCGGATGCTCGACGTCGAGACCGGGCGGATGGTCGAACGGCCTCTCGTGCTCATCCGTGACGGAAGGATCAGCGCGGTCGGGATCGAAGGGTCCGTGAAGGTCCCCGTGGACGCAGCGCGGGTCGACCTGCCCGGCATGACGCTCCTGCCCGGGATGATCGACATGCACGTGCACCTCGACAACTCCCCGTACCACCGCGGCTACACCTACCTGCAGTTCACCGACACCTTCTGGCCTGTGCTCGCGACACGCCACGCGAAGGACACCCTGGAGGCAGGCTTCACTACCGTGCGTAACGTCGGCACGCGCGGCCCGGCGTTCTCCGATGTCGGCCTGCGAGAGGCTATCGACGGCGGCTATGTGACCGGGCCGCGGGTGATCACAGCCGGGGAGAGCTTCGGCTCTACGGGCGGGCACTGCGATTCGACCTACCTGCCGCCCTCGCTGGAGTCCAAGAACCGCTTCAACGCGGACAGTCCGGACGCTGGCCGACAGAGCGTACGGGAGCTGCGCAAGTACGGCGCCCAGGTGATCAAGATCTGCGCGACCGGCGGTGTCTTCTCGCGCAACACCGAGCCTGGACAGCAGCAGCTCTCGCTGGCGGAGATGAAGTCCATTGTGGACGAGGCCCACATGCAGGGCCTGCGCGTCGCGGCTCACGCTCATGGCGCCTCAGGAATCAAGGAGGCGATCCGCGCGGGCGTCGACACCATCGAACACGCGAGCCTCATCGACGACGAGGGCGTTCGGCTCGCGAAGGAGAAGGGCGCCTGGCTGTCGATGGACACCTACAACACCGAGTTCACCCAGTCGGAAGGCGCGCGCACGGGCGTCCTAGAGGAGAACCTGCGCAAGGACCGCGAGATAGCCGACGTGCAGCGCGAGAACTTCCGCAAGGCGCATAGGGCCGGCGTGAAGATGGTCTACGGCACCGACGCGGGCGTCTATCCGCACGGGCAGAACGGGCGGCAGTTCGCGACCATGGTCCGCTACGGAATGACCCCGCTGGAGGCGATCCGCACCGCGACCGTCAACGCGGCCCAGGCGCTGGATCGCTCCAAGGACGTCGGCTCGATTGCGGTCGGCAAGTACGGCGACCTGGTCGCGGTGGCCGGCGATCCTCTGCAAGACGTCGGTCTGCTGGCGAACGTCGCCTTCGTGATGAAGGGCGGAACGGTGGTGAAGGCTCCGAGGTAGCCGCTACTTCACATGCGCGATGCGGATCAGGTTGGTGGAGCCGGCCTGCCCGAAAGGCACCCCGGCCACGATCACCACCGCGTCCCCGAGCTGCGCCAGGCCCATCTTCGCCGCCGCTTCGACGGCCTGTTCCGCCATGTTGTCGACGTTCTCCGGATCGTCGGCGACGCGGGCCTCTAGGCCCCAGCCCAGCGCCAGCCGACGAGCCGCCTGCAATGAGGGCGTGAGCGCGATCACGGGCTGGAGCGGGCGCTCGCGCGAGATCCGGCGGGCGGTCGCCCCACGCGCGGTGAACGCCACCACGCAAGCGGCGCCGGCGCTCTGGGCGGCGCGGCAGGCGGCGGACGCGATGGCGTCCAGGTCGGCGCGGCTCTGGTCCGGATGCTCGGCGGCCATGAGGCTCGGCCACATAGGATCGCGTTCCACGCGGCTGATGATGCGGTCCATCATCGCCACGGCCTGCCGTGGGAAGGCGCCTGACGCGCTCTCGGCCGACAGCATCATGGCGTCCGCGCCCTCATAAACGGCGTTCGCGACGTCGGAGGCTTCGGCGCGAGTGGGCTCCGGGCTGGAGATCATCGACTCCATCATCTGCGTGGCGACGATCACCGGAATCCCTCGCAGCCGAGCGGCGCGGACGATGGTCTTCTGGGCGACCGGCACCTCTTCGGGCGCCAGCTCCACACCGAGGTCGCCGCGAGCCACCATCACGCCGTCGCAGAGGTCGAGGATCTCGTCGAGGCACTCAAGCGCGCGGGGCTTCTCGATCTTCGCCAGGACCGCAGCACGGCCCTGCACGATCTCACGTAGTTCGGCGACGTCCCCGGGCTTCTGAACGAACGATTGGGCGATCCAGTCGACACCTAGGCTCAGCGCATAGTCGAGGTCGTTGCGGTCCTTATGGGTGAGCGCTGAGATGGGCAGCTGCACGTTGGGCAGGTTGACGCCCTTGCGGTCGGACACATTCCCGCCCTGCACCACTCGCGTGTCCGCGAAATCGGAGCCGTTCTTCTCCACGGTCAGACGCAGGCGGCCGTCGTCGATCAGGATGTCGGCGCCGGGACGCAGCGCCGCGAAAATCTCAGGGTGAGGCAGGACGGCCCGTTCACTGTTGCCAGGGCCGCCGCTGAGCTCCAGGCGGAAAGGTTGTCCGTTCTCGATCGGGACCTTGCCGTCGGCGAATGTGCCGAGCCGAAGCTTGGGTCCTTGAAGGTCAGCCAGTACGGCGATGGGACGGCCGACCTGCGCCTCCGCCGCCCGGACGGCGGCGAGCGCCTCGGCGTGGTCCTCGTGCGAGCCGTGGCTGAAGTTCATTCGGAACACGTCGGCGCCGGCGGCGACCAGGGCGGCGACCATGTCTGGGGAGCGGCTAGCGGGGCCAAGCGTGGCGACGATGCGGGCGCGGCGGGCGCGGATCATGGACGGTCCTCTCCTGGTCGCTCTTATCGCCGCGGCGGCGGCGGCGGCGCGCCCGTCCCGCGGACGCGGAGGCGGGCGGTAACCGGTTTCCGAGCGTCTGCCCCATCCGGTGAATCGCTGCAATCGCGCGCCGGAATGGGAACGACGTTCATGTGGATCAAAGCTTCTCGCTGACCTTGATGGCGACCCGGCAGCCGGCGCGGATCACCGCCGATAGCAGACCGTAGCCTGGCGCCTCCCGCGCGCCTTCAGACACGGCCTTGTCGCGGTGCGCCAGCTCTTCGTCACGGAACTTGGACAGCTCGGCCGCGAGTTCGGGTGCCTTCGCCTCGAGCTCGGCGATTTGGCCGGCGTAGTGGTCCTCAATCACGGTTTCAACGGCTTCGGTGCAGGCGTGAGCCGCCTTCTCACCAAGCAAGGCCGTGGAGGCTCCGAGCGCGAAGCCCGCGGCGCGCCACAGGGGCGCCATCAGCGTAGGCCGGACCCGTGTCTCAGCGAGCAGGGCGTCAAAACGCGCCAGGTGCTCGGCCTCGTGCCCCTGCATCTCGGCCAGGTCCGACGCAATGCGGTCCTTGCCGGGCGCTCGATCAAACACCGCGCGCTGGCCGCGATAGATGTGGACCGCCCCGAGTTCTCCGGCGTGGTCGACGCGCAGGATCTCCTCAAGGCGACGGCGGGTCGCGCCCGCCCCGGGCCGCGGCGGCACGGGCGAGGGGCGTCGCCCCTGAACGCCGCTTTCACCGCTCACGTCACTTGGCACGCAACTGTTCCTTGTCCCGTCGCGCGGCTGCAGCGCTCACGAGCGCCAACACCAGGGCGAAGATCGCGTTCCATCCCGCCATCGAAAGACCGGCCCACTGCCAAGCGATGGCGTCGCACATCGGTGCGGTTACGGGAGCGCCGCCGAGAAGCGCGTCCAAGGCCGCCGCGTCGACGCCGCCCCTGGCCGTGGTGCAGGTGGTGGGCCCAGGCCACCATTTGCGCTCGACGCCAGCATGGAAGACGGCGGCGAAGGTCTCGCTCGCGAAGATGGCGAACAGCAGGAAAGAGGCCAGCCGAGGGGTCGCCCGGGCGCGGCTGATGAGGGTCCAGATCGTGGCCCCCCCGGCGACAGCGAGCGCTGCCCAGTAGAGCTCGCGCTGCTTCAGGCAGAGCGCGCACGGCGCGTATCCGCCGATCCGCTCGAAGGCGTGGGCGGCGCCGAGGAGCGCAACGCACGCCAGGGCCGCCCAAGCCGTCCACCAGCGCAGAATGGGTTTCACCACCTTCATCGGCTGATGGGTTTAGCGGGCGGGGGCGCCGCCGTCGAGCGACGCGGAACACCGCTCCGCGGCCTCAACCGGCGGTGGGCCGGCGAGCCCGCAGCGCCTGGGCGATCGTGCCGTCGTCGAGCCAGTCGAGTTCGCCGCCCACCGGCACGCCGCGGGCCAGAGTGGTCACTGCGACGCCGGTCGCCTTCAGCCGGTCGTCGAGATAGTGCGCCGTGGTCTGGCCGTCGACCGTCGCTGGCAACGCGAGGATCACCTCGGAGACGCCTCCGTCCCGCACGCGCGCCACCAACTCGCCGACCCGCAGCGCCTCTGGTCCGACGCCGTCCAGTGCCGAGAGCAGACCGCCGAGCACATGGTAGCGGCCGCGGAAGGCGCCGACCCGCTCCATGGCCCAAAGCGCGCCTGCCTCCTCCACCACGCAGATCAGACCAGTGTCCCGTTCGGGATCAGAGCAGACGGCGCAAGGGTCGCGCGTGTCGGGCGAACCGCAGACCGAACAGGGACGCACGCGCTCGGCTGCGTCCGCCATCGCCTGGGCGAGGGGGTAGAGCAGCTGGTCGCGCTTCTTCAGCAGGGCCAGGGTCGCGCGGCGGGCTGAGCGCGGGCCCATGCCCGGCAGCTTTGACAGCAGCGCGATGAGCCGCTCGATCTCGGGTCCGGCGGAGGTGGCCAAGTGAGCCCTTCTAGAACTTCAGGCCCGGCATGCCGGGAAAGCCGCCCATGCCGGCCAGGGGTCCCGCGGCCTCGCGCATCATCTCAGCCTGAGCGGCGTCGAGCTTCTTCTTCGCGTCGGCATGGGCCGCCACGATGAGGTCGGAAAGGATTTCGCCTTCGCCGGGCGAGAGGAGGCTGTCGTCGATCACGAGGCCCTTGAGCTCGCCGGTGCCCTGCAGGATGACGGTGACCATGCCTCCGCCGGAGGTGCCCTCGGCGGTGGTCTGGCTCATCTTGGCCTGGGCGTCCTGCAGCTTCTGCTGCATGGCCTGGGCCTGCTTCATCAGGGCGTTGAGGTCCTTCACGCGTCGTCCTCTTCATCGTCGGCTGCGGTCGTCCCCTCGGTGGGGCTCGCCACGGGCGTCTGTACGAGCGGGCGGATATCGCCGAGTTCAGCCCCTGGAAAGGCCTGGAGCACCGCCTGCACGAACGGGTCCTGCTCGATCGCCTTGCGCTCCTCGGCCTTGCCCCGGCGCTCGCGCTCGATCAGCGTCTCGCCGCCCCCGCCGCCCTGGATGGAGATCATCCAGGACTGGCCAGTCCACTCGCGCAGGCGACCCATCAGGCGGCGCACAAGGTCCGAGGGCGCGTTCGGCGTCAGTTCGATCTCAAGCGAGCCCGGCTTGAAGGACACAAGGCGGACGCAGCGCTCCACGTCCATACGGAGGCCGATGTCGCGCTTGTCGCCGATGAGCGCGACCACCTCCTCGAAAGATTGGGGCCGCGGCAGCTGCGGCGCTGCGGGTCGCGCCGCGGCCATCGCGCGGGCGCCGCCGCCGCCCCCACCCGAGGGCGCAGGCGCAGGTGCGCCGCCGCCGACGGGCTGGCCGCTCTGCAGGCGCTTCAGCGCCTCCTCCGGCCCCGGCAAGTCGGCGGCGTAGGCGATGCGGATCAAGGCCATTTCGGTCGCCGCGGCCGGATCCGGCGCGCGGCGAACCTCATCGTGCGCCTTCAAGAGCAACGACCAGACCCGCGCCAGGGTGCCGGCCGACACGTTGGCGCCCATCGCCGCCAGGCGCTGCGCCTGATCGTTCGGCAGGCGAGTGGCGTCGGGACCCAGCGTCTTGGCCACGGTTGAGCCGTGGCAGTGTTCGAGCAGGTCCGAAACCACCTGCACCGGATCGGCGCCGAAGCCATACAGCGTGCGGAACTGCTCCAGGCTTTCAGCCGCGCGGCCGCCCATGAGGCTCTCGAACAGGGCGATGGTCTGGCCTCGATCGGCGAGGCCGAGCATGTCCCGAACGACTGAGGCCGGCACGATCTGGCCACGCTCGGACTGGACCAGCGCCTGGTCCAGCAGCGAAAGGGAGTCGCGCACCGATCCTTCGGCGGCGCGGGCGATCAGCGCCAGGCCCTCCGCCTCCACCAACGCGCCTTCATTGGCGCACACCTTCTCCAGGTGCTTGACGAGCACTTCGGGCTCCACCCGACGCAGGTCGAAGCGTTGGCAGCGCGACAGGATGGTTACGGGGACCTTCCGAATCTCCGTGGTGGCGAAGATGAACTTGGCGTGCGGCGGCGGCTCCTCGAGCGTCTTCAGCAGCGCGTTGAACGCCGCCGTCGACAGCATGTGGACCTCGTCGATGATGTAGACCTTGTAGCGCGCCTCCACGGGCGCGTAGCGGACGCCCTCCAGCAACTCGCGCATCTCGTCGACCTTGGTCCGCGAGGCGGCGTCCATCTCCAGCACGTCCATGTGCCGGCCCTCGATGATGGGCTGGCAGTGGGCGCCGGCTTCAGTCAGCTCGACGGACGGGCGGTCGACCGTGTCGGTCTGGTAGTTCAGCGCGCGCGCCAGCAGGCGGGCCGTCGTGGTCTTGCCGACCCCGCGCACGCCGGTCAGCATGAAGGCATGGGCGATGCGGCCGGACGCGAACGCGTTGGTGAGCGTCCTCACCATGGCTTCCTGGCCGATCAGATCCTCGAACACCCGCGGCCGGTACTTCCGGGCCAGGACCGTGTAGGCGGCCGACGGCTCGCTGGAAGGAGCGGGCCGCACGGCCGGCGCTTCGTCGGCGACAGGCGCGGCCGCCGGCGCACCGAACATGTCGTCGGTGTTCTCGTCGCGCTCCAGCGCTTCGTCTTCGAGATATTCGGTGTCGCTCATCGCCAGCCTTGAAGGCCATCGTAGAGGCCCTGCGTGCGCATCAAAAGCCCGAGTCCCGCTTAAGGGACAGCGGCGTCGTCGCAGGCGCTCGAGGGAGAAGAGGTGGAGACTGGACAGCGACCCGAAGGTGAGCTCGTTGCGGCTGCTTCCTTCCGGACCTGACCGGGTTGGCGAGGCCTTCGCCCGCGCCAGTCTCCGCGGTCTATATCGCGGGTGCGGAGCCGCTCTGCAAGGCGTATGGACATCTCATGCCGCTGCAAGCCGTCGTGAACACCTTCGCCGGGGGCCGGCTGGACCGGGCCGGCGACAAGCGCCTCGACACCGAATGGCTCGCCGAGCAGGCCGCCAGCGGCGCCGCGGAGGCGATCGCCCTCTGGCAAGGCCGCCCGCTCGTGACGCAGACGGACGCGGGGCTGCGGCTGTCGCGTCTCCCCACCCCCATGGCCATCGAGCTCGGCGGCGAGGACCTGCTGGTGTTCCTGGGCCTGGAAGACGAAAATCCCCTTTTCGCCGTTGAGGTGGAAGGGACCGCGGATCCCGCAGCCGGCCCCCTGCAGGGGCACGGCCGCTTCGAGGAGCTGCGCGGCGTAGCGCTGGCGTTGCCGGGCCACGAGACCGCGATGGCCGGAGGGGCCAAGAGCCTGATCGAGTGGCGCAAGCGGCACGGCTTCTGCTCGGCCTGTGGCGAGCGGACCCTGCAGGCCGGCGGCGGCTGGAAGAGGCTCTGCCCCGCCTGCCGCGCCGAGCATTTCCCCCGCGTCGATCCGGTCGTGATCATGCTGCCGGTGCACGGCGACCGCTGCCTTCTCGGTCGCCAGGCCAGCTGGCCGCCGGGGCGCATGTCGGCTCTGGCGGGCTTCATGGAGCCAGGAGAGTCCGTCGAGGAGGCCTGCGCGCGCGAGCTCTTCGAGGAGGCGGGCCTGCGGGCGACGCGCGTGCGCTACCACTCCAGCCAGCCATGGCCGTTCTCGTCTCAGCTGATGATCGGCCTTATCGCGGAGGTCGACAGCGACGAGGCCACGCCCGACCAGACGGAGCTGGAGGCGGTACGCTGGTTCACCCGCGATGAAGCCCGGGCCACCTTGGCGCCCGACGGCCACGACGGCGTCCGGGCCGCCCCGCCCCTCGCCATCGCCCATACCCTGCTGCGCGCCTGGATCGACGGGTACGAGGCCTAAGCTCGTTCTATTTCGTCGCCGCTTAGACGCCCCGACTTCATGGCCGGCGCACCGGCCGACAATGACACATGACAGCACACAAGCTGGGCGGCCTTACGGCGCCGGTTCCTGCGGCGTGGGGCTGATGACCTGCTCGCCCGGACTGAGCCTCGCGGCATAACCGCGTTCTCTCATTGTTCCAGCGGAAATGCGCAGCTATAGTCGCGCTCGGGTAGAGGGGGTGCTCGCGTGAAGGTTCGGGTTCTGAGTACAGCGGCGGTTGCCGCCCTGATGGTCTTTTCGGGTTCAGCGGCTGCGGGCTCGAGGGAGCTGACGTTTGGTCCGGTGGGCGACTGGGTCAAGCCTGCAACCGAAAGCACCAGCACCCAGCCCGCGCCGGCAGCGCCTTACCACTTGATCCTGTTGGACAGGCAGATCCGCTTCACGGCGGAGGCTTCGGAGACCTACCGGCGCGGTCGCGTGAAGGTCCTGACACCCGATGGGCTCGATGCGGGCGACCTCGCCTTCGAGTGGAATCCGGACACCGACGTCCCGACCGTGCACTACGTCCGCATCCTGCGGGACGGTGCGGTCATCGACGCACTCGCGAACCAAAAGTTCTCCGTGCTGCGGCGCGAGCGCAGTCTGGAAAGCTCGATGCTCGACGGCCGGCTGACGGCAACCCTGCAGATCGCTGGCCTGCGGGTCGGCGACGTGGTGGACTGGGCGCTCACGATCCGCGAGCGCGATCCGGTCATGGCCGGCCGCAGCCAAGCGGTGGTCGCGGCGCCCTCCTCGGCGCTCGATGGGCGGTATCGTCTCCGCGCCGTGTGGCCTAGCACGGAAGCCATCCGCTGGAAGGTGACATCCGACTTCGGCAAACCGCAGGTGGCGACGACCAGCGACGGGCACGAGCTCAACGTGGAGTTCGACGGCCTGCCGCTCATCCCCGAGATCGACGGCGCGCCCGCACGCTACAACATCGGCCGGCAGGTCGAGTTCAGCGAATTCAAGTCGTGGGCCGAAGTCGCGGCCTTGATGGAGCCGCTCTTCCGGCAGGCCGCCACGCCCAAGGCTGGTTCGCCGCTCAAGGCCGAGATCGACCGGATCGCTGCAGCGTCCGACGATCCCGCCACCCGCGCGCATCTTGCCCTGCGTTTGGTGCAGGAGCAGGTGCGTTATGTCTACGTCGGTCTCGACAACGGAGCCTTCGCTCCCGCGTCGGCCGACCAGACCTGGGAGCGGCGGTTCGGCGACTGCAAGGGCAAGACCGCGCTGCTGATGGCGCTACTGAACGGGCTGGGTGTCAGAGCCGAGCCCGTCTTCACGCACCTGGACGGCGCCGACGGTATGGACGCGAACCTGCCTCGCGTGAACGCCTTCGATCACGTGCTGGTCCGCGCCGAGATCGGCGGACGCACCTACTGGTTGGACGGCACCCGTCCCGCCAGCGGTGAGCCGCCACACACGCCTCCGAACGTGCGCTTCGTGCTGCCGGTCCGCGCGAGCGGCGCGGAGCTCGAAGCGGTGAGACAGCAGCCTCCCTCGCGTCCGGGGTTCTCCGAAGTCGTTGAGTTCGACGCCCGCAGAGGCCTCGATCAACCGGTGACGGTGCGGATCGAGCGTGTGCTGACGGGAGACGACGGCGACGGCTACTCCATCCGCAGCGCGCTTGCTGGTCAGAGTCGGGCCGAGTACGAGCCGCGGCTGAGGAGCTTCTGGGCGGACGAATATGCCGGGCTTAAGCCTGAGCGCGTCGGCTGGCGCTACGACGCCGCCGCCGACCTGGTGCACTTGACGTTCGTCGGGACAACGAAGCTGGAGACCCGGCCATACGAAGGCCTGCTTGTGGCCAGCCTCCCCGTCTCTGAGCTTCCTTCCAGCTACACGTTCGAGCGACCCTCCGAACAGGACCAGTCGGCTCCGTTCAGAACGGATTTTCCGCTCTACGAGACCTGGTCGGTGTCCATTCGCCTGCCTGACGATCCGAAGCTCGGCGTCGGGTTCCTGGGCCAGAACGTGGCGCGAGAGACCGGGGGCTTGTCGATCCGGCGACGCACGTCTGTGGAGGGCCGCACCGTGACGAGCTTCTCCAGCCGCAGGACGATGACGCCCGAGGTGACTGCGGCGGAAGCTGGGGAGCACCGCAAACGCCTCGAAGGCGAAGAGACCGCCATGGTGTTGGTCTACCTGGGCGACGCCAAAGCCGTGGACAAGATCGACAGGCTCGACAGGCTGAAGAGTGACGCCCCGACCGAGACCGTGGTTCTGTACGCTAATGCGGCGGCTATGCGGGGAGACGCTGACGAGGCCCTTCGCTTGTACGACCGCGCTCTCCGCAAAGACCCGAATCATTTCGGCGCGCTTGAAGGGAAGGCGTACGCCTTGGAAGCGAGCGGACGGGGTGAGGAGGCGCTGGGGCTGCTCGAGGCCGCCCTCACGCGTCAGCCGACCCGGGAGGTCGCTCAGGTTCACGCCCGCCTTCTGCTGGAGCTTGGCCGGCGCGAGGAGTCCATCAAGGCCATCGAGGCGGCCTTGAGCCGCTATCCCGACCAAGGCTTGATGTGGCTGCAACTCGCGCACATGCGCCAGCTCGACGGCGATGAAGCCGGCGCGCTGGCCGCACTGGCCAAGGCTCGCGGCAAGGAGGACGAGGACCTGCGCCTGCGCGCCAAGGTCTTGGCCGACCTCGGACGCGAGGAGGAGGCTCTCCTCGTCTTCGACGAAGTGCTCGCCCTCGATCCGGACGCCCCCGAAGCCTGGATGGCGAGGAGCGACATGCATTACCGGTCGGGGCGCTACGACCTGGCGCTTCTGGACGCGGAGCAGGCGCTCCGCCTCCAGCCCCTGAGCATTGAGGCGCAGCTCTACAAGATCAACGCCCTGGATGAGGCCGGACGCACGGACGAGGCCCTCACATTCCTGGACGAGGCGCTCGAACGCACGCCCCAGAACACCGGACTCCTGAACGCCCGATGCTGGACCAAGGCGGTGCTTGGAAGAGCGTTGGATCAGGCGCAGGCGGACTGCGACGCCGCGCTCGCCGCGGATCCTGAAGCCGGCTGGCTGATGGACAGCCGCGCCTTCGTCTCCCTTCGGCAAGAGCGCTACGACGATGCGATCAAGCGCTATGACGCCGCCCTCGCAAAGGCTCCGGACCAAGCGGAATCCCTCTACGGACGCGGCGTCGCGAAGATCCGGAGCGGCGACGAGGCGGGCGGGAAGGCCGATATCGCCGCCGCGCTGAAGCTCGATCCGAAGGCCGCCGCGGACTTCAAAAAGGCGGGGCTGGCGATCTGATCCGCGTACTTCAGCGAGGCTGCTTTCGGAAGGGGTCCTCGGGGAAGACGCCGAGGACCTCCACCATGCTGGAGAAGAAGCTGAGCTCCTCCATCGCAAGGCGAACCGACGGATCGTCCGGACGACCATCGACCTCGGCGTAGAAGAAGGTCGCGGTGAAGGCGCCGTTCTCCATGTAGCTCTCGAGCTTGGTCATGTTCACGCCGTTGGTGGCGAAACCGCCGAGCGCCTTATAGAGGGCGGCCGGCACGTTGCGGACGCGGAACACGAAGCTGGTGACGGCGGGTGTGCCTGCCGGCGGTTCGGCCGGGTTCTGGTCGGCGGTCATCACCAGGAACCGAGTGGTGTTCCAGTGGGCGTCCTCGACGTCCGCGCGCAGGATGGTCAGTCCATACAGCTCCGCGGCGATGGCGCCTGCGATCACCGCCCGCCGCGGGTCGGGCTGAGCGGCCAGGCGCTTGGCGGCGCCGGCGGTGTCATAGACGACCTCCGGCTTCAGCTTCAGCTCGGCGATCGCTTTGCGGCACTGGCCCAGCGCCATGGCGTGGCTCTCGACCACCTTGATGGTGTCCAGAGTGGCGCCGGCGTTGGCCATCAGCTGCATGTGGATCGGCAGGAAGCGCTCGCCGATGATCTTCAAGCCCGACTTGGGCAGCAGGTGGTGCACGTCCGAGACACGGCCGGCCAGCGCGTTGTCGACGGGGATCAGCGCCAGCGCGCAGTCGCCGGAGCGCACCGCGTCGAAAGCTTCCTCGAAGGTGGCGCAGGCCACCGGCTCATGGTCGGGAAACCAGGTGCGGCAGCCCTGATGAGAGAAGGCGCCGGGCTCTCCCTGGAACGCGATGCGGGTCATGACTCTGCTTTCGCGGCCGCGCGCGCGGCCTCTAGGTCGGCCGGGGTGTCGACCGAGATCGGCGGCCGTTCGACGACCGCCGCGTGGATGGTGAGCCCGAGCTCGAGCGCCCTCAGTTGCTCGAGCTTCTCGCGCCGCTCCAGCTCGGACGGCGGCGCGGCGTTGAACTGCTCCAGCGCCGCGCGCCGATAACCGTAGATGCCGACGTGGCGCCAGACCGGGCCGTCGCCGTAGAGGGTGGATCGGGTGAAGTAGAGGGCTCGGCCGGCCCGGCCATCCGGGTTCAGCGCAAGGACGGCCTTGACCACGTCGGGGTTCGTGCGGTCGTCCGTTGAGGCCTCAGGCGCCACGGCGGTGGCGATATCGCAGCCTGCCTCCCGCGCCAGCAGGTCGGCGCAGGCGGAGACCACGCGGGGATCGACAAAGGGCATGTCGCCCTGGAGGTTGATCACCACGTCGTGCCGGCCCTCGGGATCAAGGACTGCAAGGGCGGCGAGGATCCGGTCCGATCCGGAAGGGAGGGCCGGCTCGGTGAGCACGGCGCGTCCTCCCGCGGCCTCGACCGCTTGCACGATCGCTTCGTCGCCGGCCGCCACAGCGACCGGACCTGCTCCCGCGGCCTCGGCTTGGCGCAGCACTCGCACGATCATCGGCAGACCGCCGATGTCGGCGAGCGGCTTGTCGGGAAGACGCGTGGCGGCCATCCGGGCCGGGATCAGTACGATCGGGTTCATCCGGCCCTTTTCTGTGGCGACAGTCCGGTTGCGCGGGCGGCGGTAGCGTGTCAGAGACGCGGGCGCAAGAATCCGGCGCGGGAAGGCGTTTCCGCGCCCCGGTCGACGAGTGCGGAAAGACCTTCCGCACCCTTACAGGATAGAAGTCAGCGGGCATGAGCGGCGACCTGAAGTGGAACAAGATTTTCGGTGCGGGCCTGGCGACCGCGCTGCTCATCATCGGCCTGCGTGAGGTCACGGCCGGCGTCTTCCATACCGAGAAGGCCGAGAAGATGGGCTGGGCGGTCGAGCCCACCATCGAGGCGGGCGCCGAGGGCGGCGGAGCCGCCGCGGACCTGCCGATCGATTGGGGCACGGTGCTGCCGACCGCTGACGTCGCCGCCGGCGCCAACGTCTTCAAGAAGTGCGCCGCCTGCCACACCGACACCTCCGGCGGCCCCAACGGCATCGGCCCGAACCTCTGGGGGGTCGTGGGTCGCGCCGTCGCTGGTCACGCCGGCTTCGCTTATTCCGACGCGCTGAAGCAGCACGCGGGCGAGACCCCGACCTGGGACTACGACGCGCTCGACGCCTTCCTGCGTGCGCCCGGCCGCGTCGTGAACGGCACCAAGATGTCCTTCGCCGGCCTGAAGAAGCAGGAAGACCGTATCGCGGTCATCGCCTACCTGCGCAGCCAAGGTTCGACCGGCTATCCGATCCCGGCGCCCGACCCCGCGCGCCAGGCGGCGATCGCCGCCGCGGCTGCAGGCGGCGCTCCGGCCACCGCCGGCGCTCCGGCGCCGTCCGGTTCGGCCCCGACCGAAGGCGCCGAAGGCGCCGCGGGCATGACCACGGTCGAAGGGGCCCAGAGCGACTCCGCGCCCTCGCCCAGCGGCGTGGGCGGCGGCATGGCCGGCCAGGCGCCGACCCAGGGCCCCGGCGCCGCGCCGACCCAGGTCAAGCCGTCGCGTGGCGGCGAGCAGGGCAATAAGGGCCCGGACGCGGTCCGCCCCTCGGCCTGATCGAGAGCACCATCTGAGTTCGGAAAGGCCCGTCGCACCAGCGGCGGGCCTTTTCGCAGCGCGCGAAGCGACGCGTCAGAGCCGGCGGAAGCTGGTTGGCTCGCCTGAGCCTGAGGCCTGCATGCGCGCCACCACGTCGACCAGCGGCTCGACGGCGACAGCCATGTGATGGGAGGTGGCGTGGATGACGTTCGCCGGATCCACCATCATGGCGACATGGCCGTTCCAGAACACCAGATCGCCGCGACGCAAGTCGGCGTAGTCCGCGCCCGGCTCGATCGCCTCCCCCGTCTCGCGCTCCTGCATGTCTGCGTCGCGCGGGCAGGCGCGGCCACAGGCGAACAGGGATTGCTGCAAGAGGCCTGAGCAGTCGAGGCCCAGGCTCTCGCGCCCACCCCACTGATAGGGCGCGCCGAGGTGACGTTCGGCGACGGCGACGGCGTCCCGCTCGAAGGTGTCCAACGACGCCAACTGGCTCTCCACGATCCACCCCAGGCGAGCGCAACGGAGGAAGCGGCCTTCCCGCGCCTCCGCGGTCACCAGAGCGTTCAACGTCACCAGACGTGCGGGCGAGGCCTTAACGTCGGGCGCGGGGAAGGCGTAGGTCCGGACCGCGCTCACCCGGTGAGTCGGCGTCAACGGCTCCTCGGCGAGGGCCGCAGCCGGGGCCCAGCCGACGTACCCGTCGCGACGCGCCCGGCCGAAGGCCCAGCCGTCCGTTTCGTCCAGAACGTCGAATAGCTCGCCCGTGACCAGTTGGTTCGTCTGCTCCGCGTCATTCGCGGCGTCGCGGCGGATGGGAGCCGCGGTTATCGCGCACTGGCGCGTGCGCGGGCGCAGGTAGCGCTCCGCGGGAATGAGCCCCTCCAGCGCAAGGTCGGCGACGCCGTCCTTGAGCAGGGTTACGCGGGGGTCGAAATCAGGCACTGGCTTCCGCTTCCAGGGTTCGCGTTCGACGAACAGCCTCACCCGATACGCGTCGTTTCCTGATTCAGGGTTAACGAGCTTGGCCGTACCGTCGCTTCAGCACCTCGTACGCGGCCCGGATCGCCTGCGTCTCGCCGCCTGCCGGAAAGCCGGGGCGCGATCGGGGGCTCCAGGCGTAGATGTCGAAGTGCGCCCAGGCTCCCGTCTCGGGAGCGAAGCGCTCCAGGAACAGGGCGCCGATGATGGACCCCGCCTGCGCCCAGTCGGCCCCGTCGTTCTTGAGGTCCGAGATGTCTCCCTCGAGGGCCTCGCGGTAGCCCGGCCATAGCGGCAGCCGCCAAAGCGGGTCGTCGACCGCTTGAGCCGCGCCAGAAAGCTCCGCTGCGAGCGCGTCGTCATGGGTGAAGAACGGGATCACCTCAGGCCCCAGCGCTACGCGAGCCGCACCGGTGAGTGTGGCGAAATCGAGCGTCAGGTCGGGGGAGTGCTCACCTGCGCGGGCCAGGGCGTCCGCCAGAATGAGACGTCCCTCCGCGTCGGTATTGCCGATCTCGATCGTGAGGCCCTTGCGCGAGGCGATCACATCCCCCGGTCTGAAGCTGTCGGAGCCGACCGCGTTCTCCACGGCGGGAACGAGCACCACCAGCCGCACCGGCAGGTCCGCCTGCATGACCAGGCGCGCAAGCGCCAAGGCGTGGGCCGCGCCGCCCATGTCCTTCTTCATCAGGCGCATGCCATTTCCGGGCTTCAGGTTCAGCCCGCCGGTATCGAATACGACGCCTTTGCCCACCAGCGCGACGAGCGGGAGGTTCGTCCGCTCCAAACGCCAGCCGATCTCCACGATCCGGGGCGCGCGCTCCGCGGTGGCCGCTCGGCCGACGGCGTGGACTGCAGGATAGTTGGCCTCGAGCAGGGCGTCGCCAGTGGTGACGGTCACGGTGGCGCCGTGGTCCTCGGCGATCTCGCGCGCGACCGTCTCGATCTGGCGAGGCCCCATGTCGTTGGCGGGCGTGTTGATGAGGTCGCGCGCAAGCGCACAGGCGTGGGCGACGCGGATCGCTTCGTCGAGCGCCGCCGATGGAGGCACGACCAGCCGCGCCCGCCCCTCGCCCTGACGCCGACGATATCGATCGAAGACGTAGGCCCCCAGCATCCAGGGCAGGATCAGGTCCTCGGCGGGAACGGCTCCTTCTGCGACATAGTCGCCCGGCGGCAGGCGAGCCGGCAGGCCGCGCAATGTCATCGGATGCAGACGATCGCGAACGCCAAGACCGGCCAGCAAACGACCGCGTGCCGCATCTTCGCCGGGCAGCGCTAGAACCTTGCCTGCCTCGCCCTTGAAGCCCTGCGCTTCGGCGAAGGCGCGCCGCTCGCCGAGGGCGGCGAGCGCCGCCTCCGCCTCGTCCTGGAACACAAGGGTCAGCGTGGTGACCGCGCCCTCGGTTTGGGTGATCACGGCGTCGTGCATGGTTGAGGCCCTTCGGGTCGACAGCGTTAACGCTTCCTTGAACGGCTGGGCCGAGCCTGCGGTCCGACCGTGCAAAAGATCGCCGTCCAAGGATCGTGTCCATGTCGCGCAGGCTCGTATTCGCCGCAACCGCCCTCCTGATCGCCTCGCCTGGCGCGGCCGGCGCCTGGCCGTTCGGCAAAAAGGAGGATGCGAAGGCAGAACCCGCGAAGGCCGCGCCCGCTGCGGGCCAGACGCCAGCCCCCGCAAAGCCGGTGAAGTCGCCGCCAGCTGTCCGCGCTCAGGCTGACCGGCTTGACCCCCTCGCCCGTGCCGCGTTCTGGGCGCGCGAAGTGAACGCAGACGCCGCCGACGTTGAGGCGCCGGTGCGCCTGGCGGCGGCGCTGCGCACCCTGGAGCGCTATCAGGAGGCGGCGCAGGGATTGGAGCGAGTGCTGATCGCCCACCCGAACAACGTGGAGGCGCTGCTGGAGCTGGCGCGCGTCCACATCGCCCGGGGTCAGGGCTTCTATGCCGTCGATCCGGCCCGGAAGGCGGCCGCAGCCGCGCCGAGAGATTGGCGCCCTCTGTCGCTCCTGGGCGTGGCTTACGAGCAGGTCAGTCGGTTCGACGACGCGCGTGGGGCGTGGAGGCAGGCGCTGCAGCTGTCCCCAGACAATCCAGCGGTGCTGAACAACCTCGCCATGTCCATGGCGGCCTCCGGGCAGAGCGCTGAAGCGGAGTCATTGCTGCGCAAGGCGGCGGCTCGTTCAGACGCAACGCTGGCGACGCGTCAGAACCTCGCGTTGGTGCTGGGTCTGCAGGGCAAGACGGCCGAGGCCGAGCGCCTCATCCGCGAGAATCTGCCTCCCGAAGCCGCCGAGCAGAATCTGGCCTGGCTGCGCAAAGCCGCCACGACGGCGCCTGCGGCGGGCGGGGCAAGGACGTGGGAGTCCCTGAAGGCCGGCAGCTAAGGCGCCTCTCCTCACCCTGTGAGGAGATAAGCCCCGGCCAGGGCGGCGTCACATATCCTGAATGCGGATGATCACCGGTCCCAGGATCACCAGGAACAGCACCGGCAGGAAGAATAGGATCATCGGCACGGTGAGCTTCGCCGGCAAAGCCGCGGCCTTCTTCTCCGCAGCAGCCAGCCGGAGCTCACGGTTCTCCTTGGCCATGACTCGCAGCGCCGCCCCCAGCGGCGTGCCGTACTTCTCGGCCTGGATCATCGCGGTGACCACCGATTTGACGCCGGGATGGTTGGTTCGGCGCGCCAGGCCCTCGTACGCCATACGACGTTCCGGCAGGTAGCTGAGCTCCGCCACCAGCAACGACAGTTCTTCCGCCAGCGCGATGGAGCGGCCGCCGATCTCCTGGCCGACCTTCTGGATGGCGGCTTCGATCGACATGCCCGCCTCGACGCAGATGAGCATCAGGTCGAGCGCGTCGGGGAACGCCTGCACGATGGACTCGCGACGCTTTTGGCCCACGTTGGTCAGGAAGACGTTCGGCGCGTAGTAGCCGAGCGCCAGACCGGCCACTACCGCGCAGACCCGCGTCATGGTGGGCAGGCCGAAGTCCTTCACCACGAACAGGTAGAAGGCCGCGAATCCCGCGAAGACGAAGGGCATCGCGAAGCGGAAGAAATAGAAGGTCGTGACGGGCTTTGGGCCGCGGTAGCCGGCCTGGGCCAACTTGTCGATGACGTTGGGGTCCTCCAGCAACCGCTTCAGCTGCAGGCGGTCGACCACCTTCTTGTAGAAGCCCTCGTCAGAGTGACGGAGGCCGCTTTCCTTGGCGATCGCTTGGCGCGAGCGGCGCTTCAGCTCCTCGCGGCGGTTGGCCACGGACTTGAGCCGGCTCTCCAGTCGGTCGCCTGCCAGCATAGGCTTGGCGAGCGTTACGAACGTGGCGAACACCACCACGGCCACCGTCCCGGCGACCAGGTTGTCCGGGTTCATGATCAAAGAGGCGAGGCTCTCCATAGACCTGGCGCCTTCCTTAGAACTTGAACGCGATCATGCGCTTCATCACGAAGATGCCGGCGCCCATCCACAACGCCCCGCCCAGCAGCATCAGCTGACCCCGCGGATCAGTGAACATGGGCTGGATGTACGAGGGGCTGCTCAGGGAGACGAGCACAAGGACGCCCGGCGGCAGTGAGCCGATGATCATGGCCGAGGCCGTCGCTTCGGACGCCATCGCCTTGATCTTCTCCTTCATCAGCTTGCGGGAGCGCAGCACAGCGGAGAGGTTGCCGAGGGCCTCGCCCAGGTTGCCCCCGGTCTTCTGCTGGATCGCCAGCACGATCGAGAAGAAGCGCAGCTCCGGCGTCGGCATGCGTTCGTACATCTGCTCGAGCGCCTGATCGATCGTCACCCCCATGCCCATGCTGTCGACCAGCCGGACAAACTCCGGCCCGAGGGGCGCGGGGCTCTCGCGGCCGATGATTTTGAGGCTGTCATGCACCGGCAGGCCCGACTTGATGCCCCGGGTGAGCACATCGAGCGCATCGGGAAAGGCTGCCGTGAACTTCTTCGAGCGCCGGGCGGCCAGAAAACCGATGATCCAGCGCGGCGTGCCGAAGCCGGCGCCGAAAGCGGAGGCCATGGCGATCAGCGGCTGCCGCCCCAGGAGCAGCAGCACCAGGCCGACCGCAACGCCAAATGCGACGCTCCAGACGTAGAACATGCGCGGGGTCATCGTGAGCCCGGCCTGCCGCAGTTTGGCCGAGAGCGTCAGGCGCGCCTTCCGCTCGCGTCGATCCATCTCCTTCAGCTGGGAGAGGATCTGCTTGCGTCTTGTCAACGGATCCGCGGCCGGGCCGGATCGACCGGAGCGCTGACGATCGTTGGTTCGGCTGGTTTGGGCCAGGGTATGCGCGCGCTTGACGGCTTTGGTCTGGGCCCCGTTCCCACCTGCGAACGCCATGCCGAGCGCGGCTATGACGGTGAAGCTCAGGACCGCGATGGCGATGGTGGTGAGGTCCATCCGCCCTACTCCGCCGCGTCCAGGGCCTCGGCCAGTTCACGCTCCAGCCCGTAGTAGCGGGCGCGGTCCCAGAAGCGCGGGCGAGCGATGCCGGTGGACCGGTGTCGACCGGTGATCTTGCCGTCCTTGTCCTCCCCCTCGATTTCATAAAGGAAGAGGTCCTGGGTGATGATCACGTCGCCTTCCAGGCCGACCACCTCGGTGATGTGAGTGATCCGGCGAGACCCGTCGCGCAGACGTGCGGCCTGGATGATGACGTCGATCGAGCCGACGATCATTTCCCGAATGGTTTTAGAAGGCAGTCCGTAGCCGCCCATGGTGATCATGGACTCGAGACGGCTGATCGCCTCGCGCGGAGAGTTGGCGTGCAGCGTGCCCATTGAGCCGTCGTGGCCGGTGTTCATCGCCTGCAACAGGTCGAACGCTTCGGGACCACGGACTTCGCCGACGATGATCCGCTCGGGACGCATACGAAGACAGTTCTTCACCAGGTCGCGCATGCTGATCGCGCCCTGGCCCTCGAGGTTCGGCGGACGCGTCTCGAGGCGCACCACGTGCGGCTGCTGCAGTTGCAGTTCGGCCGCGTCTTCGCAGGTCACGACCCGTTCGGTCGGGTCGATGAAGGCGGTCATGGTGTTGAGCAGCGTGGTCTTACCCGAGCCCGTACCGCCGGAGATCAGGGTGTTGCATCGCGAGGCGCCGATGACGCCCAGCACCCGCGCGCCCTCCGGACTGATCGAGCCGAACTCGACCAGGTTGCGCATCGTCAGCTTGTCCTTCTTGAACTTCCGGATGGTCAGGGTCGGACCATCGAGAGCCAAGGGAGGCGCGATCACGTTCACGCGGCTGCCGTCGGGGAGACGGGCGTCGCAGATGGGGGAGCTTTCGTCGACGCGACGGCCGACCTGACTGACGATCCGCTGGCAGATGTTCATCAGCTGAACGTTGTCGCGGAAGCGCACGTTGGTCAGCTGAACCTTGCCGCCCACTTCGATGAACACACGGCCCGCCCCATTGACCATGATGTCGGCGATATCGTCGCGCGCCAGGAGGGGCTCCAGCGGCCCGTAGCCCAGGACGTCGTTGATGATGTCCTGGACCAGGTGCTCCTGCTCGGAGACCGACATCGAGACGTTCTTGATCGCCACCAGTTCCGCGACGATGTCGCGGATCTCCTCGCCGGCGGCCTTGGCCTCGAGCTGGGCGAGCGCGGTGAGGTCAATGGTGTTCAGCAGCGCGTTGAAGATCGTGGTCTTCGTCGCGTGATAATAGTCGCTCTGCTCCCGGACGATCTCGGCGACCGCCTGGGCCTGCTTCAGTTGCGCGAAGCCGGCGGTGAGTTTGGGCCCCATCGGCCCCATGAGCTTGTCCGGAGCGGCGGGACGGTCCTTAGACGCCGGATTGGCTGCCATCGCGTCCAGGCGCTGGGGCCGGGTCGCGATCTCCGGAGCGGACTGAGCGGGCTCGGGCCGCGTAGAGGGACGGGCGGCCGGGGAAGCGAACCCCGCGGCGGGCGCCCCGCCGGGGCCCTCATTCTGTCGTCTGCCGAACACCCGCGGCTCCTCAGCGCTTCAGGAGCTTGCCGAGCAGCGAGCGGCCGCCGGCTCGCTCCAGCGTCGGCGCCTCGCGCTGGCTGACCAATTGAGCCAGGCTCGAAAACCCCTCAGCCGCCTTCGTCTTGGCGCCCGTCTCAAGGATCATCTGGCCATTGTTGGCGGCCTGCCCGAACAGCTTCGGCTCGAACGGCAGCACCAAGCTGGGCTGTACTCCGATGGCGGCGGCGAAATCCTTCACTGGGATCTCGGGACGGCCAGGAACGCCCGCCTGGTTGAGCACGAGTCGGGGCGGCTGATCGTTGGGCCGGGCGCCGCGGACCAGATCGATCATGTTCTTGGCGTTGCGTAGCGACGCGAGGTCGGGCGTGGCCGTGACCACCACCTCGTCGGCGGTGATCAGCAGGCGGCGCATCCAGGTGGTCCAGATGTGCGGCAGGTCCATAACCACGAAAGGCGCCGTGGTGCGGATCTTCTGGGCGACTTCCTCGAAGGCCTCGGCCGACAGGTCGTAATCATTGTCGAGGGTGGCGGGCGCGGCGAACAGGCTGAGCCGCTCGGTGCAGCGCGCCATCATTCGGTCCAACAGGGTCGCGTCCAGGCGGTCGGGCTGAGACAGGGCGTCGGCCACGCCGTGCACCGGGTCCTGGTTGAAGTCGAGCCCGGCGGTGCCGAACGGCAGGTCGAAGTCGACGATCACCGTGTTGGCCATCATCCGTTCGCTCAGAGCGAACGCCGTATTGTGCGCTATCGTGGAGGAGCCCACCCCGCCACGCGCGCCGACGAAGGCGATGGTGCGGCCGGCGAAAGGCGCGCTGGGATCAGCGTACAGCCCACAGATGGTGCGGATCAGCAGGAGTGGCTGCAGCGGCGGCACCAGGTACTCGCTGACACCGCGGCGCATCAGCTCGCGATAGAGGGCGATATCGTTCTGAGCGCCGATCACGACGACTTTGGTGCCGGCGTCGCAGACCTGCGCCAGCTGGTCGAGTTCGCCCAACAGCTCGGGGCCCGGCGCCAAGCTCTCCACCATCACCAAGGCGGGGGTCGGCTCGTTACGGTACGCGGCGACGGCCGCCGTCAGGCCGCCTTCCCGGACGATGGTCGTGGCGCGGCCCAGACGGCGGTCGGCGGCGGCGCGCTCGGCCGCGCCGAGCGTCTCGCTACGCTCGCCGAACACATGGATGGTGATCCGCGCGGTCAGCGTCTCCGCCAGCGAGGTCTCCGCGGACGCGATCATCTCCCCGACCGGGTTGAAGCCCGACTGCTGCGAGGACTGAAGGCCGCCAGGGGGCACGAACTGGAGGGGACCGTCCGGCGCGCGCTCTTCGCGACGCATGTCGCGCAGCGGATCGGCGGGGCTGATCGGTTGCTCGGAGGTCGTGACGAACTCCAGCTCCTCGTCGTCAAACGGATCGAGGAAGGGGTCTTCGGCGGCGTTGCTCGCGCGATCCATCATGTCACCTATTCGACCGCATCGCTCACGACGCCACGGGCCCGTTCGTCGTCTTGCGACGACGTCCGCTCCCCGAGGCGGTACTTGCCGAGCACCACTTGGCGCCGGCCAGCGTCGGCCGGATCGAGCGGCCGTCGGCCGTAGATGTCGCGCGGGTCGGCGATCTGCGCGGCCATGTTCGAGGTCACGGCGCAGCCGAAGTTCTCGAAACCCTTGTTGTCCTTGGTCGCCGTCAGGTTGCCCCAGGTGCGGCCGCAGTCGTGGACCACGGCGGCGACCGTCTCGAAGCCCACTCGGACCAGCGGTCGCGCGCCGTCCGGCGCGTGCGACACCAGGCGGACCTCGGCTGGATCTAGACCTAGAGCCTCGAGTTCGGCCTTCGCAGCATGCGCCGTCTTCAACGCCGGATTCTCCGCCGCGCCCTGTGGCGCCTGCACGACCACCACCGAGCCGCCGCCGGCGCGGTAGCGGGCGGTGAGCGACGCGAGAGCGTCGCGCTGGGCGGCCGAGAGCCCGTCGACGCGGGGAGCCAAGGCGATTTCGTCAATCGTCGGCGCGGCCTCAAGGGCGAAACGTTCGGTCGGCGTGACCGGCGCGGGCGAGAAGGTCGGGCCGCCGGCCGGCACGCTGCAGGCGGCGACCGCCACCAGAAGGAGCGGAGCGGTCAGGAGGCTGGGGCGCAGCATGGGCGGTCTCACTCGATCACGTAGCCGAACGGCCCGCGCCACGCGGGTCCACCGTCTTGAGCGACAGCGGCCGGAGCCCCCTCGCCGCGGTAGGCGCGGTTCAGGCGGCCCAGCAGCACCGTCTCCATATCGTTGGCGATGCGCAGCCCGTCGGCTGGGGTCTGCAGGCGGGAGGGATCGGTCGGCTTGACCAGGTACGGCGTCACCATGATCACCAGCTCGGTCTCGCCCGACAGGTAGTCGCGGGAGCGGAACAGGGTGCCCAACACCGGCACGTTCATCAGGCCGGGCACGGAGTCGAGATTCTGGCGCGTGGTCTCCTGCAGGAGGCCCGCGATCATCATGCCGCCGCCCGAGGGGAGCTCGACCGTGGTCTCCGCCCGTCGCACGTTCAGCGCGGGGATGGTGAGCGCTGGAGAGTTGTTCCCGCCGCCGACACTGAACGCGCCCAGGTTCGAAAGCTCCGAGACTTCCGTCGAGATGCGGAGCGAAATACGTCCCTCCGACAACACTACAGGGGTGAAGCCAAGGCCCACACCGAATGGCTTGAATTCGACGCTGATGCGGCCGAATTCGTCGGTCGCGACCGGGATCGGAAACTCCCCGCCCGCGAGGAAGCGAGCGCTCTCGCCGGAGATGGCCGTCAGGTTCGGCTCAGCGAGTGTGCGGATCAGGCCGACACGCTCGAAGGCCTTAACGGTCGCCTCGGCCTGATTGAGACCGTCGCTTCCGACCGTCTCCCTTGGAGTCGCCGTGCGCCAGTTGCTGGCGCCGGACTGCGGACCCTTGATGACCTGGTAGCACTGGCCCAGGGACGGATCGGCGCAGGGGACCTGGAGCGTCGGCTGATTGGTCGTGTCCACGTTGTAGCCGCCGGACAGACCGCCCACGAGGCCGCCGTTCACGGCGAAGGAGGCGAGATTGGCGAAGCTGAATTGCGGCACGCCGATCTGGCCGAGGATCGCGTTGGTGTCGAAGCCCAGTTGCTTGATGACTGAGCGCTGCATCTCGACGACGCGCACCTTGAGCATCACCTGGTCCTTGCCGGCGATGCTCAGCATGTTGAGCACCTGCTCGGGCTTGGCCACATAGCGTTCGGCGAGCCGCTGGATCATGTCGCTTTGTGCTGCGCTCAAAACCATGCCGGTCAGAACGACGCTTTCGTTGACCGCCTCGACCTGGACCTGCGCCTCGGGAGCGACGCGGCGAATGGTGTCCTGCAGGGCGCCCGTCGCCTGATCGACGCGGATGTCGAGGCTCAGGATCTGGCGGCCGGCGGCATCAAAGAAGACGGCGTCGGTCTGGCCCGGCGCGACCCCCAGAACGTAGATGCGGCGCGGCGAGCGCAAGACGGCGTCGGCCACGGCGGGATTCGAGACGAGCACGTCGCGGGCGTCGACCGGCAGCTCCACGATGGCGGACTTGCCACGCGGCAGAGAGACCATCCGGCTGGCGGAGCCGCCGCCCACATCGACGCGGATGGTGGACTGCGCGGCCGCGGGTGCAGCCGGAGCAGTGAGGGCGAGCGCGGCCAGCGCGGCCATGACCCCCCGGGCAAGGAGCGAAGCGCGCATCAAGGCATCACCGCCACATCTGTCGGCTGGCCATTGCGGAACACGCGCACGGTGCTGGTCTCCTGAGCGACCCGTTGTGGACGCGCGACCCGGCCAGCCGGCCCGCCGACATCGGCGTATGACCGCAGCACGAGCGAGACGTCACCCTGCTTGATGGCCAGGGCCAAGGCTTCGGCATCCTGAGGTCCGACCTCGAGCGTCGCCGTCGGCCCGCTGACGGTCTTGGCGTCTTTCTCAGGCTTGGTGGCTTCGCCGATCGCGAGCACCTTCACGTTTCGCAGCACGGTCTCGCTGATCAGCTGCTCGCGCTGCTCGCCTTCCGCGCCGCCAACCTGGATCTGCCGGCTCACCAACACGTCCACACGGTCGCCCGGCAGGATGAAGCTGCCGGCCGTCGTCTCAGGGGTCACGGCCACAGCCATGGCGCGCATACCCGCCGGCAGAACGACGGCCATGTAGCCGCTGTCGCCGGCTCGGACGAGCTTGCGAGCGACGATCGGGTCACCTTTGAGGATCGGCTCACGGACGACAGCGCCGACGAAACCGGCCATGGGGCCGTCCTGGCTCACCGCTTCGCTGGCGGCGTCGCCAATCTTCTCAACCGTGCTCTTTTCCGCGTTCGCCCTCGACTCTTCGGTCGTGTAGGCGGCGTTTACGGTTTCGAGTGGCCATTCCTGCCAGGTCAGGTCGGCACGGGTCAGCCGCGCGCCGATATCGAGATCACGCGCCGCGACAAGCACGCGCGCCATTGGCTTCCGTTCAACAGGCGCGGCCACGGCCTCAGCCGTGGCTCCGCCCGACATCATGCCGCGCACGACCAGCGCCAGCCCGATGGCGGCCACGGCGGCGACGGCCAGAATGACGTAACGCACGGGTCCCATGATCGACCTTTCGTTCGGCGACGCAGCTGGGCGGATCACCGCCAGCGCCGCCGAAAGCCCTCACCTCAATTTGGTCGCCAGACGTTAACGCTGCCCTAAATTGGCTAACGCGCTCAGCCGCCTGCTATGGCGACCCCGAAGGGGCTGTGGGGAAAGGCTGCCAAGGCCCCGACGCAGATCGCGACACCATAAGGAATGTCGCCCTTCGGCTCGAGGAGTCGGCCAACCCAGCGCGGCCCGTTCGCGAAGGCGCCCGGCAGCCATTGCCGCGCCAGGACAAGGCTCAGGGCGAACACGCCGCCGGCGAGCGCCGTCCACAGGAGGAAGGCGGGAACGCCGCCGAGGCCAAGCCAGAGGCAAACCGCCGCCATAAGCTTGGCGTCGCCCCCGCCGATCCAGCGAAGGGCGAACATTAGGATGGCTAAGGCTAGGGCCGCGACAAAGACGCCGACGTGGGCGCCTACGTCGGACAGGGCCAGGCCCGTCGCGAACGCCGCGGGGAAGAAGGCCAAGAGAAGCGCGCCGGACACCCAGTTCGGGATCGTCATGCTGGTGACGTCCGTCAGGGCGGCGACGACGACCAGCATCGGAAAAACGAGCAGCAGCGGGAAAAGAAGCGCGGTCATGGCGCGACGCTCGCCAACAAGCGTTAACAAAGACCCACAAACGGATAGGGCCGCGGCTTTCGCCGCGGCCCCCCAAGTTCTGAGTTCGTCGTGCCTTAGATCTTGGCGCCGACTTCTTTCAGGCTGGTGTCAAGGTTCGTGCCGACCATCGTCAGCGCGCTGATGATCACAACCGCGATCAGGGCGGCGATCAGGCCATACTCGATGGCGGTGGCGCCCGACTCGTCCTTGATGAAACGCTTCACGAAATTCGTCATCTCAGTCTCTCCCGTTTGCAAGGGAACAGTGCTTCCCCAAACCTGGGGTGCTTGCTGTTCACAGCCGACCCCGAACACACCGGCAATGTGCCCCAGCTGCCTTAATTCAAAGTAAAACGAAGAAGAGACGGCGAATTTTCTTTGCTTAACACCTATTTACCGTAAACAACGATTAACCAGACGCACTCAACCTTTTGTCTTCTATAGGCTTTTTGATACGTCAAACCCTTCATCCTCTGTTTAGGGTTCGAGCGCACTCTCGGGCGTGCACAGATTCAGAAGGAGTCGCGCCATGCGTCGCCTCGAAGCCGCCCTTGCGGTCCTTATCATCGCCGCCACCCCCGCCATGGCTCAGGCGGCCGGCCGCTCGGTCTCAGTGCCGCTGGACCAGGTCACCCGCCTGAACCTCGCCGGCCGCGCCGCTTCGGTGATCGTGGGCAATCCATCGATAGCGGATGTCACAGTAGTGGATGAGCGAACACTCTACGTGTCCGGCCGCGGCGGCGGCGTGACGGAGATCGTCGTGCTCGACCGCACGGGCGCCCCCATCTACGAGGGCGACGTGGTCGTCACCGCGCCGAACGACAGCCAGGTGTCCGTCTGGCGGGGCGCCCAGGTCACGGAGATGGCCTGCGCGGGTGTGTGCTCGCCAGTCACTCGCAACGGAGAGGCGGCAGCTCAGCAAGCGGCGCCCGCTCCCGCCGCGCCAAATCCCTGATCGTGGTGAGGAGCGTCACCATGCGCATGCCTTTCCGCCTGCGAAGCCCGACCCAGCTCCTTCGCGCCCGCGACGGCAGCACGGCGGTCGAACTGGCCTTCGTCGCTGGTCCATTCCTGGCGCTGATCTTCGCGATTCTCGAAATGGGCTTCTCGTACCTGCTGATGACCTCGCTGGACCGCGGCACAGCAGCGGCCGCCCGCCAAATCCGCACCGGCCAGATCAAGACTGGCGGGCAGAAACAGTTCGAGGACGTGATCTGCCAGGGGGCCCTGAATTGGGTGGGCGAGGCCAATTGCCGCGACAACTTGGGCGTGAGCGTCCGCGTGTTCCCGACGTGGGGCCAAGTCACCGCGGAGAACCCGGTGGCCAACAAGGTGTATACGAAACCTACTCGCTTTGAGACGGGCGACGCGAACAGTATCATCGTGGTGCAGACCTTCTACATGCACAAACTGTTCGTGCCGCAGATGAATCCTGCCATGGAGCGAGTGGGGGGCGGCAATATACTGCTCCAGTCGGCCGCTAGCTTCCGCAACGAACCTTGGATCGCCGGACAGAGCTGGAACGGATCATGATGCCTCTCGGCCCCAGCATCCTTCCCCAGCTCGCGAAGGATCGTCGCGGCGTCACCGCCCTGGAGTTCGCTCTGGTGGCGCCCATCATGATCGCGCTGCTGTTCGGCATGACGGAGATCGTGTCAGGACTAGCCGCGAAGCGGCGTGTCGCCCACACCGCTTCGACGATCGCCGACGTGGTCAGCCAGGTTCAGAGGATCAACAAGGCGGAGGTGGAGGACACGCTGACCGCCAGCACCATTATCATGTCCCCTCTGCCCACCGGCACGGACCTGAAGCTCCGCGTGTCGAGCGTTGTCGTGGACGATAAGGGCCAGAACCCGACGGTCGCGTGGAGCGTCGCGAAGAACGATACGAAGCGCGCCCCAGGCAACCCACCCACTCTTCCGACGGGCGTAGTTCGGGCATCAGAGGGCGTTATCGTGGCTGAGGTGACCTACACCTTCCGCTCCCTCACCGAGCATTTCATGCCGGGCATCCGCGAAATGAAGGAAGTCTACTACCTGCGCCCCCGCCGCAGCGCCGTGGTCACCTGCGAAGACTGCAAGTAGCGTCAGTCTCCGAGCAGGGCCCTGCGTAGGGCGGCGAGCTTCGCCTCCGTCTCCAGTCGCTCCGCTTCAGGGTCGCTGTCGGCCACGATGCCGGCGCCCGCTTTCGCCTCTAGACGCCAACCGCCGCCGTCTTCCTCGTTGAAGGCCACGCTGCGGATCAAGACGCTGGAATCCAGTGCGCCGTCATGGCCGGCCCAGAACAAGGCTCCGCACCAGGGGCCGCGTGGCCCCTCGTAGTCGGAGATCACTCGCATCGCCTGCGGCTTTGGGGCCCCCGTGATCGAACCGGGGGGGAAGGTGGCCGCGAGCACGTCCGCTGCGTCACGCCCGGGCTGCAGTCGCCCCCGCACGGTGGAGACCAGATGATGCACGTTGGCGTACGTCTCTACGCGGAAGAGCTCCGGCGTCGTCACCTCACCGGGCTTACACACACGCGATAGGTCGTTGCGCATCAGATCGACGATCATCAGGTTCTCAGCCCGATCCTTGTCGCTGGCGAGCAGCTCGCGCGCCAAGGCCGCGTCGAGGGCCGGATCAGGATCACGCGGGCGGGTCCCCTTGATGGGCCGCGTTTCGACTATCGGCTCGCCGCCCCCGGTTACGCGGACGAACCGTTCCGGCGAGTTCGAAACGAGCGCAAGGCCGGGCAGCCGCATGTAGGCTGCGAACGGGGCCGGGCTTGTGCCGACGAGCCGCTCCAGCAGGTCGTACGGCCGAGCGCCCCGCACAAGATTTCCGCGCCAGGTGCGTCCGATGTTGGCCTGGAACAACTCGCCGGAGGCGATGCGCCGGACCACTGCGGCCACAGCGGCCTCATAGCGCTCCGCCGGTTCTGGACGGAGGTCATCCGCGAGGCGGTCAGTCCGCTGAGACGGACCATCAGCACCGAGCCAGCTCGCCGCCCGCCCCACCGCTTGCTCAGCGGAAGCCTCGCTCACTCCACAGCCTGCGGCGACGACACGCCTGCGCTCGTGATCGAACGCCAGCACAGCCGGATAGTGCGCCAGCGCGATGTCCGGCCAAGCATCCGCACGCGGCAGGTCCTGAGCCTCCACCCGTGCGGCCGCTTCGTAAGCGAGCAAGCCGATGACGCCGCCGGCGAAGGGCGGCTCATCGGGCTTCGCGGAGCGCTCCTGGCGCGGTCCCAGCAGATCGCGCAGGACGGCGAAGGGATCTCGCGTGTCGGTCGGGGCCAACACCGACGAACGGTCGGGATCGGTCGCGATGTAGGACCAGCGTCCCTGCGGGCCGCCGTCGGACAGCAAGGCCGCCGTCCAGGGACGATCGGCGAGAGCGGCGGCGACGCGAGCTGGCTCGCGCCACGAAAAGGTCCGTTGCGCCTGTCGCGTCGGCCCTTGCCCTCCGAGCCTCACGGGCAGAGCGCCGCCTCCAGCTGCTCGCGGCGCCGGCTATCCACTCCGAGCGCCTGCTCCAAGTATCCATCAAGCGAACCGTAGCGCGCGCGCATCTCCTCGAACGCCGCCTGCAGGAAGCGCTCGTCTGCGCTGAGAAAGACCTGCAGAGCCTCGTCGCTCGGCGTCTGGCCAAAGGCCTCCGCGATCTGCCGACCCACCTTCAGGGCGCGACCTTCCACTGCGAGGGTCGTATTGGTCAGCAGGTAGTCTTCGATGGCGTCCGGGTCCGACACGCCGGCCACGTGATGCGTCAGGGCCGCGAGGATGCCAGTGCGGTCCTTGCCGATGGCGCAGTGGATGAGCACCGGCCCCTGCGCTTGGGCAAGCGCCTCAAAGTAGCGCGAGAACAGCTCGACGTGACGGGCTTCGAAAGGAATCCGGCGGTAGGCGCTCACCATGTAGTTCAGCGCGCTGTCGACGGTCAGCTCGTTCTCGCGCAGAAACCTAAGGTGCGGCGGCTCAGCCTCATCCCCATGATGATCGCTCTCGATCACCTGACCTGCGAAACGTGCGTGCCTCCGCGAAGGCTGAGCCACACGTTCGGTCGGGTGCCGCAGGTCCACGACCACTGCGAGGTCGCCTAGCCGCTCCAGGTCCGCGTCGGTGGCGCGGGCATGGTGACCGGAACGCAGCAGCCGACCGCGGGCGATCCGGCGGCCGGCGGCGGTGGCGTAGTCGCCGTAGTCCCGGACGTTCTCGATGCCCTCCAGGGCGATGATGCGCTCGCTCATGTCGCCGGGCTTAGCTCACACGAGAGGCGGGAGCGAGGCGCCTCAGCGGAACGGCGGCTCGTCGAACGCCCGCAGCTTGCGCGAATGCAGGCGCGAGCCCTCCCGGCGCAGCTGGTCCATGGCGGCGATCCCGATCATCAGGTGCTCGCTGATCGCCTGCTCGTAGAAGCGGTTCGCTTGGCCCGGCAGCTTGATCTCGCCGTGCAACGGCTTGTCGGAGACGCAGAGCAGGGTCCCGTAGGGCACCCGGAAGCGGTAGCCCTGGGCGGCTATGGTGGCGGACTCCATGTCGATGGCGACGGCGCGAGATTGGGAGAACCGGACCGCCGACATGGAGTAGCGCAGCTCCCAGTTCCGGTCGTCGGTCGTCACCACCGTGCCGGTGCGCAGACGCCGCTTCAGCGTGTCACGATCCTCCCCGGTTACGACCTCCGCCGCCGACTGGAGGGCCAGCTGCACCTCGGCGATAGGCGGGATGGGAATCTCCGGAGGCAGCACGTCGTCCAGCACATGGTCATCGCGCAGATACGCATGCGCCAAGACATAGTCCCCGAGGATCTGGCTGGGCCGCAGGCCGCCGCAGTGGCCGATCATCACCCACGCCTGGGGCCGCAGCACCGCCAAGTGGTCAGTGATGGTCTTGGCGTTCGATGGGCCGACCCCGATGTTGACGAAGGTGATCCCCTGCCCGTCCGCCGTCATCAGGTGGTAGGCGGGCATCTGGTGTTTGCGCCATGCGCCCTCCAGCACAGCGCGCTCAGGCTCCGCGGTCTCTGCGGTCACGAGCACCCCTCCGGCGCAGGACAGAGCGGTGTAGGGCCCGCCCTCCCGAAGGCGCGCGCAGGCCCAGCCGACGAACTCGTCGATGTAGCGATGATAGTTGGTGAAGAGCACGTAGGGCTGCACGTGCTCAGGTGGCGTGCCGGTGTAGTGACGCAACCGCGCGAGCGAATAGTCAGTACGAAGGCCGTCGAACAGCGAGAGCGGTCGTGGCCCCTCGGGCTCAGCGCCCCAGAAGCCATCCGCGATTTCGTCGCCGATATGGGCGAGCTCAGTCGTCGGAAACCAGCGGGCCAGTTCGGACGAGATCGCCCCATCCAGCGCGACGCCATCCGCCCCATCGAGCACGTACGGGAAGGGGATCTCCTGGCGCGATCGGCCCACTTCGAACAACACCCCGTAGTCACGCTGCAGGAGTTCAAGCTGCTCCCGCAGGTAGCCGCCGAAGAAGGCCGGACGCGTCACTGTGGTCGCGTAGACGCCGGGCGCGGACAGGCGCGCGTAGGCCCGGTTCAGCCGCGGCGGCGGCGTCTCGGCGCGCCAGATGACCCGGAGCTCGGGGTAGGCGAAGCGTCCGTTGGCGCGGTCCTCGGGGTTCGGGCGTCGCCCATCGCGTAGGAAGTCACGGAGCGCGTCGCGAAGATCGTCGACCGCCTCCGCGTAAAGTGTCTGCAGGCGCTCAGTGGCCGCCCGCGCGTTCATCATATCCGTCATCGCAGGAGTTTAGCGCCAGCGAACGAGGGTTGCGAGACGAAGGCGCCGAAGCCGGAACCGGCGCGCAACCTGCGGATTAGCCTCGCATAGGAGAACCTCTGGTCCCATGGCCGCCCCCTTGCCGTTCCTGCTCACCTGGGTCACGGGCCTGATCTCGGTCGCCATGCTGGCTACGGGCGGCTGGCTGCTGGTTCAGTGGCGTGAAAGCGGGCTGGTGGAGGACGCGTTCCTCGTGGCGGCGTTGGCGCTGCTCGCGGTCTCGCTGTTCGGCCGGCTGCCGGTGCGCCTGCTGCTTGGCCGCGGGCCGTCCATCCCTGACCTGCCGCGCGGCGAGCGGGAGATAGTCACGGGTTCGGGCGGGGCGGCCCTGCACGTAGAGGCTTACGGGCCCAAGGATGGCCAGCCGGTAGTCCTGACACACGGCTGGGGGCTGGATCGCACGATCTGGAGCGGCGTCATTCAGGCGCTTTCGCCGACCAAGCGCGTGATCCTCTGGGACCTGCCGGGGCTCGGCTGTTCGGGCCGACCGCTCGACGGAGACTACTCCTTGGAACGGCTGGCGGCCGACCTGGACTCGGTCCTGCAGCTTGCCGCGGGAGGGCGCCCCGCCGTCCTGGTCGGCCACTCCATCGGCGGCATGACGATGCTGACCTGGGCGCGTCGTCCGAGTTCCGCCGCCGCGGCTTCAGGCATGGTGCTGGTGAACACGACGCCGATCATGCCGATAGAGACGTCCAAAGGCTTCGCCCTTTTGGAGCGGCTTCGCGAGCCCGTCCTTAAGCCGCTGCTACGCTTGACGATATGGGCCGAGCCATTCGTGCGGGTGATGAACTGGGCCTCTTACCTCAACGGATCGATGCACCTGGTCGCCCGCATCACCGCCTTCGGGGACGCGCCCGGCGCCGATGCGGTCGAGCACGTGGCGCGGCTCAACGCCCGTAACGCGCCGGGCGTCCAGGCCAAGGGAATGCTCGCCATGCTTGACTGGACGGCGGACGGAGAGCCGCGTCGGCTGGCCATGCCGATCCGCATCATATCGGGCGAGCGTGATCTGCTGACCTGCCCTGTCGCAAGCCGCTACATGGCCGATGTGGCGCCCGATGCGACGCTGATCGAGGTCGAAGGCGCGGGACACATGGGCCTGCTGGAGCGGCCCGAGGTCTACGATGAGGCCATCGTGCGCTTCGTCGAACAGATCGAAGACCGGGTGACCCTTATGGAGCGTCCACGCAGCTACGACGTGATCAGCCCGTCGACCAGCCTGTCACCGCCCCGACTTCGCGAGCCAAGCCGCGCCAACGACGAGGACGAAGAGCGCCCCGCCCCGCCCCGAGCCGCGCGCGCCCACTGACCGCTTATTCGGCGGGCAGCGCCTCGCCCTGCTGACGACGCGACATCAGTCGGTCGAACTCGCCCCACACGCCTTCGGCCCCATGCCACTGCCCCTTCGTGGCCGCCTTCGAGTACTCGGTCGCCCGGGCTTCGAAGAAGTTGGCGTGCTCGACGCCGGACAGCAGCGATTGCAGCCACGGCAGCGGGTTCTCCCTCACGCCGTAGAGCTCGGGCAGATCGAGCTGGCGCAGACGCCAATCAGCGATGAAGCGGATGTAGGCCTTGATGTCCGCGGGCGTCATGCCCTGCACCTCACCCGCCTCGAACGCGAGATCGATGAACTTGTCCTCGAGGCCCACGACCGTTCGGCAGTTTTCGACGATATCGTCCGCGACGCTCTTGGTGACCGCGCCCGTCTCCTTGGAGAAGGCGTGGTACAGCTTGATCATGCCCTCGCAGTGCAGGCTCTCGTCCCGCACGGACCAGGACACGATCTGACCCATGCCCTTCATCTTGTTGAAGCGCGGGAAGTTCATCAGCATCGCGAAGCTGGCGAACAGCTGCAGGCCTTCGGTGAAGGCGCCGAACATGGCGAGCGTCCTGCAGATGTCCGCCTCTGTATCGACGCCGAACGTCTGCATGTAGTCGTGCTTGTCCCGCATCTCCTGGTAGTCGAGGAAGGCGGAGAATTCCGACTCCGGCATGCCGATCGTCTCGAGCAGCAGGGCGTAAGCGGCGATGTGGATCGTCTCCATGTTGGAGAAGGCGCTCAGCATCATCTTCACCTCAGTGGGTTTGAAGACGCGCGCATAGCGTTCCATGTAGTTGTCGTTCACCTCGACGTCGGACTGGGTGAAGAAGCGGAAGATCTGCGTCAGCAGATTACGCTCGCCGTCGTTCAGGCGTGTCGCCCAGTCCTTGCAGTCCTCACCCAGCGGCACCTCTTCCGGCATCCAGTGGACCTGCTGCTGCTTGCGCCAGAACTCGTATGCCCAGGGGTAGCGGAACGGCTTGTAGCTGTAGCTCGGCGTCAGCAGGCCGGGAGCGGAGGCGGTCTTCAGCACGTTCATGGACAGGTCCAGCCTTGCAGGGGCGAGGTTGATTCTGATTTTAGGTTACCATCGCTTTTCGCGGCGTCTCCCCACAAGTGGTGGTCAGAGGGTCGCAGTTCATCAACATCTTGTGCGTCGAACTGGGGATAACCATGCCTGAAGCTGTCACTATCTACGGCGCCTCCGGCTCAGGCTCGATGGCGGTCGAGGCGGCGATGACCCTGCTGGGCATGCCGTACGAGGTGATTGAGGCCGCCACCTGGACGGGTGAGGACGCGCGCGCCGTGGTCCGGCCCGTGAACCCGCTGGCCCAGGTGCCGACGATCGTCTTTCCAGATGGCGAGGTCATGACGGAGAGCGCCGCGATCCTGATCTGGCTCGGCGACCTGAAGCCGGAGCTCGGACTGGCGCCGCAGACCGGCGACCCGCTGCGCCGCCGCTACCTGCGCTGGATGGCCTACGTGCCTTCGCAGATCTACGCCATGTTCCTGCTGAAGGACGATCCCACGGTCTGGCTCCACGGCAAGGAGCCGCAGGAGGAGCTGCGGGAGCGCGCGATCGAGCGGATCAAGACCTGCTGGAAGATCATGGAGGCGGCGCTGGAGCCTTCGCCTTGGCTGCTCGGGGACCGCTTCTCGTTGCTGGACCTCTACGTCGCTGTCGTCAGCCGCTGGACTCCGCGGCGGACGTGGTTCGACGAAGCCTGTCCGAAGCTCGCCTCCGTCGCGCACCGGGTGGACGCTTTGCCGGAGCTGAAGCCGTTCTGGGACGCGCGCTGGCCTTTCGAGCCAGGCTGGCGCGGCGACTAGGCGTTCACCAGTCCGGCTTGAACGACAGTTGGAAGGCGACGAAGCCTTCGTGGGCTTCCTCGTCGTACGCCTTGATCTCGCGGTGCACGTAGCCGAACGAACCCTGCATCGCGCCTTTGCGCCAGGCCACGCCAGCCTGGGCGTCGCCGATGAAGGAGCCCTCGTCGGTGGAGACGCCAGATCGGCGCCAGCCGTCCTCACCCCGGATCATGTTGTAGCCGACCGCGCGGCCGCTCGCCGCCGCGAACAGGTACCACCGGCCACGGTTGCCGTAGGCCTTCCTTCCGTCCTGTACGAGGTTGTCGAGACGGTCGCCGAGATCGCCCCCGCCGACTCGGACCGTTGCGCCAGCCTCCGCCGAACGGCCCCGCGAGCCGACGCCGAAGCCGCCATGCGGCGTCACGTCGACATTCACTTGGCCAGCCTCCAGGCGCATCGCGGAAGGCCAGGCGCGCACGTAGGAGACGTCGGTGATCTCGCCGTCGTCCAGCCGCGCCGAGCGCCGGTCGAGCGCCAGCCCACCGGACGCACTGGTCAGCGGCTTTGCGCTCGAAAGTCGGAAACGCTCCACAGCGCCGTCGGGCGCCAGGCGCGTCGCCTCGCGCGCGCGCCATTGCACGAGACCTTCACGGGAGAGCCAGTCGCCGCCGGCTAGGCCGCGAGCGGCTCCCGTGGGCGCGTCGCGGTTCAAGACCTCGGCTATGGGATCGTCATACGGGCCGGTGGCTCGGGCGTCGGCGAACGCTGCGGCCGACAGGGCGTCGGAGTCCGACAGCGGTTGCGCATGCGCGGAACCCCCAGCGGAAACCGCCGCAACGGCGCAGAGCAGCAATCGCATGCCCGTCCCCTGCCACGCCCGCTTGTCGTCCCCATGACGAAGCGAGCTTGGCATCCTCCGCCCGATTCAACGGAGCGGCAAGGCCAAGGTTCCCGCAATCGGGGTTAACGGAAAAGCGCAGACGTCACTGACAGGCGAGGCATTCCTCATAGTCGGTCTTGGGCGTGCTCATGCCGACCTCGCGAACCGCGACGGGCTCGGAGCCCGCGAAGGCGGCGCGCTGAACCGATTTGGAGCGCAAGTAGTAGAGACTCTTCACGCCCCGCTCCCAGGCGCTCCAGTGCAGCATGTGCAAGTCCCACTTGTCGACGTCGCCAGGCAGGAAGACGTTGAGCGACTGGGACTGGCAGATCTCCGGCGTGCGGTCGGCCGCGAGTTCGACTATCCAGCGCTGGTCCAGCTCGAAGGCGGTCTTGAAGACATCCTTCTCGTCCTGGGTCAGCCCCTCCAGATGCTGCACGGATCCCTCGTGCTCCAGGATGGAGCTCCACGTCTCCGGCGTATTCAGGCCCTTCTGCTCGAGCAGTTTCTCCAGGTGCGGGTTCTTGACCGCGAAGGAGCCGGACAGGGTCTTGTGGGTGTAGACGTTGGCCGGGATCGGCTCGATGCCCGCCGACGTCCCGCCGCAGATGATAGAGATGGAGGCGGTCGGGGCGATCGCCAGCTTGTGCGAGAAGCGCTCCATCACGCCCCGCTCGGCCGCGTCGGGGCAGGGCCCGCGCTCTTCCGCCAGCTTGCGGCTCGCCTTGTCCGCCTCACGGCGCAGGTGCTTGAAGAGGCGCATGTTCCAGGACTTGGCCAGCGCGCTTTCGAAGGGCACGTTCAGGCCCTGCAGCATCGAATGGAAGCCCATCAGTCCAAGACCCACGGAACGCTCGCGCTTGGCGGAGTAGACGGCCTGAGCCATCGCGGGCGGCGCCCGGTCGATGAAGTCCTGCAGCACGTTGTCGAGGAACCGCATCACGTCCTCGATGAAGGTCGGGTGGTCACGCCACTCGAGGAAGGTCTCAGCGTTGACCGACGAGAGACAGCAGACCGCGGTGCGATCGACGCCCAGGTGATCCGGCCCCGAGTGCAGCATGATCTCGCTGCACAGGTTCGACTGGGTGACCTTCAGGCCCAACTCGCGCTGGTGCTGCGGCATCGCCCGGTTCACGGTGTCCGAGAAGATCAGGTACGGCTCACCGGTCTGCAGCCGGATCTCCAGCACCTTCTGCCACAGGGCGCGCGCGTCGACGGTCTTGACCACCTCGTTGTTCTTGGGGCTGCGCAGGCCGAACGTGGCCCCGTCGCGCACCGCCTCCATGAACTCGTCGGTGATGTTGATGCCGTGGTGCAGGTTCAGCGACTTGCGATTGAAGTCACCCGAAGGTTTGCGGATTTCGAGGAACTCCTCGATCTCCGGGTGATGGATGTCCAGGTACACCGCCGCGGAGCCGCGCCGCAGAGAACCCTGGCTGATCGCCAGTGTCAGGCTGTCCATCACGCGGATGAAGGGGATGATGCCCGAGGTTTGCCCCGCGCCCTTCACCTTCTCGCCGATGGAGCGCACCCGCCCCCAGTAGGTGCCGATGCCGCCGCCGTTGGAGGCCAGGGCCACGTTCTCGTTCCAGACGCCCACGATGCCGTCCAGGCTGTCGGACACGGCGTTGAGGAAGCAGGAGATCGGCAGACCGCGATCAGCGCCGCCGTTCGACAGCACCGGGGTGGCCGGCATGAACCACAAACGCGAGATGTAGTCGTACACTCGCTGAGCGTGGTCGGCGTCGTCCGCGTAGGCCGTGGCGACACGAGCGAACATGTCCTGGTAGGACTCGCCTGGAAGCAGGTAGCGATCCTCGAGCGTCTTCTTGCCGAAGTCGGTCAGCAGCGCGTCGCGCGACCGGTCGACCTCGACCTTGCGCACCAGCTGCAGTTGCGGCCGTTCCTCCGCCCTCGGCAGCAGGTTCCGAACGCTCTCGACGCTTTCCTTCTTCGCCGCTTCAACCGCCATGACCCACCCGCAAAAAGGCTAAGAACCGCAAGCCGTCGGAGCGATGCCCCCGCCCCGCACGCCGCTTGATGTGGTGTCACCCACGCCTCACGACGCAATATATGGTGGCCACAGGCGCGGAGTCTGGTCAACGGGAAGAAACTGCCGGGCCGGCGGTTTTTCGTTAACAACTCCTTGCGACCGTTCGACGTCAGTCACTTCCGGCGGCGCGCAAAGGGAACCCTGACCTGCGTCGGCGGTTGCCACAAAGTGAAGCTTGCCACCTTGCCCGCGACAGTCCGCCACGCGGCGCGTACGGCGCGCGCCGAGATCGGCGCGCTGGCCGCCGTGCTCGTGATCGCCGGCGGGCTGTCAGCGTTCGTCGAGATCGCCGATGACGTGACCGAGCCGGACGGCGAGTTGTTCGACGAAGCCGTGCTGTCGGCGCTAAGGCCCGGCGCCGACCCTTCCGACGCCCTGGGGCCCCCTTGGCTCGAACAGGCCATGACCGAGCTGACCGCGCTGGGCGGGATCACCGTGCTCGGCTTGTTCGTGACCTTAGCGGCCGGCTTCCTGCTCCTGCAGCGCCGACCCGCCCTCGCGTTGTTGGCGCCCTTGTCGCTCGCCCTGGGAATCGCCGTCAGCCAGGGTCTGAAAGCGATCTACGGGCGCGAGCGGCCTCCGATGGAGGTGCGCGTCGAAGAGGTTCTGAACCCCAGCTTCCCGAGCGGGCACGCCATGCTGTCGGCGCTCGTCTACCTGACGCTTGGCGCCATGCTCGCCCGCTCGATGAGCAAGCGGCGGCTGAAGGCTTACGTGCTCGCCGCCGCCGTGTTGCTGACGGCCATGGTCGGGCTCAGCCGGGTCTATCTGGGCGTGCACTGGGCCAATGACGTGCTGGCGGGCTGGAGCCTGGGCGCCGCGGTCGCCATGAGTTTCTGGCTCGTCGCTTACATGGCCGAACGCCTGCCGGTCGTGCGGCGGGCCTCGGCGCCGCCGGTAGAAGCTGACGACCGTGTCGCGCGCTTGTGATTGATGCCCGCGCGCGGGTGCGGCTACCCTCCGCGCCATGTCAGTGCGTCTTCGCCTCTTCCTCCTGGTCTTCCTGTCGGGCTGCGCCTCCAATCCTGAAGCGATCCGCCCACCTGCGCCCATCAACGAGCCCACCCCAGCGGCGCCGGCGCCTGCCGCGCCGCAGCCTGCGCCCCCAGCGCCCAGCACACCCGCCGCGCAGCCCGGGTTCGAAGCCTGGCGCGCCGACTTCATCGTCCGCGCCGTAGCGCAAGGCTGGGACCGATCCTTTCTGGAGCGTGAGCTCGGCGCCCTGACGCCGAACCCGCAGATCGTCAGCCTGGACCGCCGCCAACCCGAGTTCTCCCGACCCGTCGGCGACTATGTCAGGTCGGCCCTGTCCGCCGACCGCATCACTCGCGGGCGCGAGTACCTGGCCAGCCACCCGCGCCTAAGCGAGATCGAGCGGCGGTTCGGCGTGCCAGCGCCCGTGCTGATCGGCATATGGGCGCAAGAAAGCGCGTTCGGTCGCGTGCAGGGCGACTTCGACGTCATTCGTTCGTTGGCGACCCTTGCCCACGACGGCCGCCGTCGCGAGTGGGCGGAGGCGCAACTCCTGGACGCGCTCCGCATCGTCCGGTCGGGCGCCGCTGCGCGGACGCAGCTCAAGGGCTCCTGGGCAGGCGCAATGGGCCAGACCCAGTTCATGCCCGAGAATTACCTGAAGCTGGCGGTCGACGGCGACGACGACGGCCGCGTGGACATCTGGGGTTCGGACGTAGACGCCCTGGCTTCGGCCGCCAACCTGCTGTCGAAGGCGGGCTGGACGCCGGGACAGTCTTGGGCCGTGGAGGTGATCGCGCCCTCGAACTTCGATTTCTCCCTCTCCGACAGCGAGAAGCAGACACCCGCTTGGTGGGAGGCCCGCGGCGTTCGGCGCGCCGACGGCCGCCCTTGGAGCGTTGCGGACGCGGGCGCTCAGGCCACCCTGCTGCTGCCGGCGGGCGCGCGTGGTCCGGCGTTTCTCGCCTTCCCAAACCATTACGTGATCCGCCGCTACAACAACTCGGTGGCGTACGCGCTCGCCGTCGGGCTGCTGGGCGATCGGATCGGCGGCGGCCCCGACTTGGTCACGCCCTGGCCGGCCGAGACGCCGCTGTCGCGGGATCAACGCGTCGCCGCCCAGACGGCGCTAGCGCAACTCGGGTTCGACCCGGGCGCGCCGGATGGGGTCATCGGCTCGGGCACGCGCGCCGCGCTGCGGCAGTGGCAGAAGTCGCGCGGCCGCCTGGCCGACGGCTACCTGACGGCGGAACTGGTGACGGCGCTGAAGGCCGAAGCCGGCCTGCCCTGAGCTTTTAAAGGGGTTCAGCCCAGCGCCGCATACGGCGCTTTAATCATTAACAGCCAGAGTGCCCGCCAAGATTTCCGGCGGGCACTCCTCCATGTTCCAGATCATCGGCATCGTTGTGTTGTTCGCGATGGTGTTCGGCAGCTACATCATCTCGGGCGGCAACATGGAGCCGATCCTCCACGCCGCGCCGCATGAGATGATGGCCATCGGCGGGGCCGGTGTCGCCGCGTACCTGATCTCCAACAGCGTCTCCACGTTGAAGGCCACCGGTGGCGGGTTCGCGAAGGTGTTCGCGGGTCCCAAGTGGAAGGCGTCCGACTATCGCGACCTGCTTTCCCTGCTGTTTCTCCTGACCAAGACGATGAAATCGAAGGGCGTGATCGCCCTCGAAAGCCACATCGAAAAGCCCGCCGAGAGCGCCATTTTCACCAAGTTCCCCAAGGTGATGAAGGACCACTTCGCCATCGACTTCATCTGCGACACGCTGCGGATGATGACCATGAACCTGGAGGATCCCCACCAGGTCGAAGACGCGATGGAGAAGCAGCTCGAAAAGCACCATCACGAGGCGCTGGCCCCCGCCCACGCCTTGCAGAACCTGGCGGACGCCCTGCCCGCGCTCGGCATCGTCGCCGCCGTGCTGGGGGTCATCAAGACCATGGGATCGATCAGCGAGCCGCCTGAAGTGCTCGGCGGCATGATCGGCAGCGCCCTCGTCGGCACCTTCCTGGGCGTGTTTCTGGCCTATGGCCTGGTCGGTCCGATCGCGTCCCGGCTGAAGGAGATCGTCGAGGAGGAAGGCGCCTTCTACAAGATCATCCAGTCGGTTCTGGTCGCGCACCTCCATGGCAACGCGGCTCAGATTTCGGTCGAGATCGGGCGCGGCAGCGTGCCGTCGGCTTCCCAGCCCAGCTTCAATGAACTCGAGGAGGCGCTGAACGCGGCGCCGACCGACGCCGCCTGATCACGAACACCTCGCCAGGCTTCACGGATCCGTGAAACTTCCCTTGCCGCATCGGCGACAAGCGCGTTAGCGTCACCTTCGGGGCGCAGGAACGACAAGGCGCCTTAACCGAAAAGGGACCTGGGAAACATGACTGAAGCTCTCCGTAAGCTGCTCATCGCCGGTGTCGCCGTCGGCGCCCTCTCCATGGCCGCCTGTCAACAGAAGGCTGAAGAAGCTCCGGCTACGGACGCCGCCGCGGCGGACGCCGCCGCCGCCGACGCGGCCGCCGCCGACGCGGCCGCCTCGGCTGACGCCGCGGCCGCTGCGAACGCGCCGGCTGAGGGCTCGATGGCCGCAACGGCTCCGGCCGGCGACGCCATGACGGCCGCCGAAGCTCCCGCCACCACCGAAACGGCGCCGGCCGACGCCGCGACGGCTCCGGAAAATAAGTAAGCGCTTCGTCCTTCGGGCGATAAGGAAGGGGCCGCCCCAAGGGGCGGCCCCTTTTCGTTGCGCCATGATTCCGCCGACCGAACGCCCACCCCAGACCGAAACCGCGCTGCCTGATCCCGACCTCGTCTGGACCGAGGACGGAGAGCCACGCTCGGGTCGTTTCGGTGACGTCTACTTCTCGGCCGAAGACGGTCTGGCGGAAACGCGCGCCGTGTTCCTGCAGGGCTGCGACCTGCCGGACGCATGGTCGGGGCGATCCCGCTTCGTTGTCGGGGAGACCGGATTTGGCACTGGCCTCAATGTGCTGGCGCTACTGGACCTCTGGGCTCGGACGCGACCGGAACGCGCCAGTCTCCACGTCTTCTCCATCGAGGGTTACCCTCTCTCCGCCCAGGAGCTGGCGCGCGCGCACGCTCGCTTCCCGGAGCTGGAGGAGCTCTCGGCGAGGCTGATCCAAGGATGGCCGCCGCGCACGTCCGGCTTTCACCGCATCGACTTTCCAAACCTTTGCGCCACGCTCGACCTGGCCTTCCTCGAAGCGGAGCCCGCGCTCGCCGCCTGGAGCGGCCGGGCGGACGCATGGTTTCTGGACGGCTTCGCTCCAAGCACGAACCCGCAGATGTGGCGGCCCGAGGTGCTGGCCGGCGTAGCGGCGCGCTCCGCGCCGGGCGCGCGGCTCGCGACCTTCACGGTCGCCGGCGCCGTGCGCCGCGGCTTGGCCGAGGTCGGGTTCAAGGTGGCCAAACGGGCGGGTTATGGCCGCAAGCGCGAGCGGCTGGAGGCCGCCTTGCCCGGGGCGGCTACGGAGCGATCATGGGGTCGCGTCGCTGTCATCGGAGCGGGGGTCGCGGGCGCGGCGGCGGTCCGCGCCCTGACGGCGCTCGGAGTGGACTGTGTCGTTCTGGATGGCGCGGGCATAGGTGCGGGGGCGTCGGGCAACCCCGCCGCCCTCGTCACGCCTAGACTTGACGCTGGCGGGGGGGCGATCGCCGAGTTCTTCGCGCAGGCCCACGAACGCGCGAGGCGCCTCTACATCGAAGCCGGCGCGGTGATCGCAACAGGCGTGGTGCAGCTGGAGGCCGCCCCTCGAGACAAGCTCCGCTTCGACCGGCTTGCGGCACAGACCCTGTATCGGAGGGGCGCCGTCGAGAGGCTGGACGCGGCCGCCGCCTCAACACGATTGGGCGAAGCCGCAGATGCCGGCGCCCTCTTCCTGGCGGACAGCCTCACCATCGATCCGCAGCGCGCGCTGGAGGCGTGGCTGAACGGGGCGAGCCTCGTCCCTCATCAAGTGGACCGCGTCGAGCCCACGGAAGAGGGATGGCGACTCGTTGGAGCTGACGACCGCATCCTCACCGAGGCTGACGCCGTCGTGGTCGCGGCTGGCTGGGCCCCCTCTATGACGCCGGCCCTGCCGGTGTCCCCTGTCCGGGGTCAGGTCAGCTGGACGCGCGACGCATCGGCGCCGGCCGCGGCGTGGGGCGGCTATGTCGCGCCCATGAACGGGGGCGTTCTCTTTGGCGCGACCCATGACCGCGGCGAGGCGGCTACAGACGTGCGGGCGCGGGACCACGCCCGGAATCTCGAAACCCTGTCACGACGGCTGCCGACCCTTGCCGCCAAGATCGATCGTCAGCGCGTCGAAGGACGGGCCTCGGTGCGGGCCACCACGCCCGACCGCCTGCCGATGGCTGGCGAGATCGCGCCTGGCCTGCATGTCCTGAGCGGTTTCGGCTCCCGCGGGTTCACGGCCGCGCCTCTGCTCGGCGAGCACGTAGCGGCGTTGATCACTGGCGCGCCCTCACCGCTGCCTGCCGCTCTCGGACGTCTCGTCGACCCGCTGCGGTTCGGTCGTGAACTCAGGCCTCAGCCGCCGCGTTGATCTCCCACGATCAGGAGGCCCTCATGCGTCCGCTTCTTCCGCTGGTGGGCGTCCTCGCCCTCTCCGCCTGCGCCGCGCCCACCAGTGATGGTCCGACCAAGGCCGCCGGAGCGCGCGAGTGCTTCTGGGCCAACAGCGTCAACGGGTTCACCGACGCCGGTCCGAACCATGTACGGGTGAACGTCGGCGCTTCGGAGGTTTGGGAGCTGGAGCTCTTCGGCGGGTGCCCGGACGTGGACTGGGCGCAGCGCATCGCCGTCGTCTCACGCGGCTCAAGCCGGATCTGCTCGGGTTTGGACGCCGAGCTGATCGTGCCCGAGATCAGCGGTCGCGACGCGCGACGCTGCTCCGTCCGGTCGGTGCGCAAGCTGACCCCTGAAGAGGCCGCTGCGCCGCGCCGCTGAGGGCTAGACGCCGGCGCGCGCCAGCCGCGAGCGCCGCATGCCGTACGCCAAGTACACCACCAGTCCGATCGCGTTCCAGATGAAGAAGCGCACGATCGTCGCCTGCGGCAGGCTGACGAAGAGGTAAAGGCAGCCGAGGATCGCACCGAGGCCGACCAGCCAGTAGGCCGGAGCCCGGAACAGCCGCGGCCGGTTGGGCTCACGGCGGCGCAGGACAATCAGGCAAACCCCGACAGCGATGAACGCCGCCAACGTGCCGGCATTGGCCAGGGCGGCGATCTCGTCCAGTCGGAACAGGCCGGCCACGGCGGCGACCACGACGCCGGTGATGGCGACCATGAGGACCGGCGACCCGGTCCGCTTGCTGACCGTCGCGAGGCCTTGCGGTAGCAGGCCGTCCCGCGCCATGACGAAGAAGATGCGACTCTGGCCGTACATGAAGGCCAGGATCACGGTCGGCAGCGCGATCACCGCGGCGGCGGCGATCAGCTGTGCCGCCACGGGGTGCTGCAGCGAGCGCAGCACGTAGGCGAGGGGTTCGCCGCTTGCGGCGAGGTCCTGGAACGGCACCGCCCCGATCGCGGCGGCTCCCACCGCCATGTAGATGACCGTGCATGCGACCATCGACCCGACGATGCCGATCGACAGGTCGCGGCCCGGGTTCTTGGCCTCTTCGGCCGCCGTGGAGACGGCGTCGAAGCCGTAGAAGGCGAAGAAGATGATGGCCGCCGCCGCCATCACGCCGCGCTCCGCCCCGCCCTCCATCACCTTGGGAAAGCCGTAGGGCATGAAGGGCTGGAAGTTCTCGGCCTGGAACCCCGGCAGAGCCAGAGCGACAAAGACGACCAGCGCCAGCACCTTCACTACGACCAGGACCGCGTTAATGGTGGCGCTCTCCCGCGTGCCGAGCGCCAGCAGGCCCGCCACCACGCCCGTGATCAGGACCGCCGGCAGGTTGATCAGGCCGCCCGCGTGCGGGCCGACGGTCAGGTACAGCGGCAGGTCGACGCCCATGCCCTTCAAGAAGCCGATGGCGTACCCCGACCAACCCACGGCCACGGCGCTGCAGACGACCGTGTATTCAAGGATAAGGCTCCAGCCCACGATCCAGGCGATCAGCTCGCCAAGCGCCGCGTAAGAGTAGGTGTAGGCGCTGCCCGCTGCGGGCATCATGGTCGAAAGCTCGGCATAGCCGAGCGCCGCGCAGACGCAGACCGCGCCGGCGATGACGAAGGACAGGACCACGGCGGGCCCTGCCATTCCGGCGCCCACCCCGATCAGCGTGTAGATTCCGGTGCCGACGATGGCGCCGACGCCAAGCGCGATCAGGTGGGGCCAGCTCAGCGACTGTCGGAGGCGCGCGACACCCTCCTCGTGCACCGTGACCGAGTCGATCGACTTTCGCCGGCTCCAGAACGCCATGGTTTTCCCCCGAGACTGCCTTTGCGCGGCACATTAGGCCGGATTTTCGCCGCGTCGAGCGTGATCCGCTCGGACCGGCCGGCCTCGGCAGCAATCCGTCCCTTCGGCTGCGCGCTGGAACCGCAACGCTCCAACGTAAGTTGTCACAAGCGTAGCCGCGGAGTCCTCCCCCACATGAAGCTGGTCGTCTTCGGCCTGACCGTCAGCTCCTCCTGGGGAAACGGGCACGCCACGCTGTGGCGCGGACTGATCAAGGCGCTGGCTCGACGCGGCGTTCGGGTCGTCTTCTTCGAGCGCGATGTCCCCTATTACGCCGAGCACCGCGATCTTTCCGCCCTCGAGGACGGCGCGGAACTGATCCTCTACCCCGACTTCGAGGCCGTACGCGCGCTCGCCGAGCGTCACCTACGCGAGGCTGACGCGGCTATGGTCACCTCCTACTGCCCGGACGGGCCGCAGGCTTCGAACCTCGTGCGAGAGGCGGCGGGGACCTCCGTCTTCTACGATATGGACACGCCTATCACCCTGGCTCGGCTCGATGCCGGGGACGCTGTGCCCTACCTCCCGGAAGAGGGGCTCGCGCACTTCGACCTGGTGCTGAGCTACACAGGGGGCGGCGCCCTGGACGCGTTGCAGGACCGCCTGGGCGCTCGCCGCGTCGCGCCGCTGTACGGCCATGTCGACCCCGACGCGCACCGCCCCGTCGCTCCCGTCGAAGCCTATCGGAGTGACCTGTCCTACCTCGGCACCTACGCGCCGGATCGGCAGGCTCCGCTGAACACGCTGTTCCTGGAGCCCGCGAGGCTGCGGCCGGAACGGCGCTTCGTCTTGGGCGGGGCGGGCTATCCCACCGAGTTCCCATGGTCGGACAACGTCTGGTTCGTGCGCCACCTGCCGCCTCCGGAGCATCCCGGCTTCTTCTCGTCATCGCGCCTAACGCTGAACGTCACACGCAGCGACATGGCCGCCATGGGGTGGTGCCCGTCTGGCCGTCTCTTCGAGGCCGCCGCCTGCGGCTGCCCCGTGCTGAGCGACGTCTGGGAGGGGCTCGACGCCTTCTACACGCCGGGTGCGGAGATTCTGACCGCCTCCACGACCGAAGAGGCGCTCTCGGCGCTGGAGATGGACGACGCCGAACGGAGACGCCTGGCCAGGGCGGCGAGGGAGCGCACCTTGGATGAGCACACCTCCGACAGCCGCGCCGGCTCGCTGCTCGCGCTGCTCGGTGAGGTCCGGGCGGCGCCGCAGCCGCGCGCGGCGGCCGTCCTGGCGGGAGCCTGACACATGTGGGGCGTCATCCCGGCCGCGGGCAGCGGCACCCGCATCCAACCCTTGGCCTTCTCCAAAGAGCTTCTTCCGGTCGGTAGCCGCTTCGACGATGGCGTGGAGAAACCCCGCGCCGTAAGCGAATACCTGGTCGAGCGGATGGCTCGCGCCGGCGCCCGCAAGATCTGCTTCGTCATCTCGCCAGGCAAATCGGACATCCTGCGCTACTACGGCGGCGGCTACCGCGACCTCGATGTCGCCTTCGCGGTGCAGCCGCGCCCGGCCGGTCTGTGCGACGCCATCTTCCGCGCCTTGCCCATGCTGCCGCGGGACGAGCCGGTGGTGGTCGGTCTGCCCGACACCATCTGGTTTCCGGTCGAGGCGCTCGCCACGTTGCCGGACGATCGCCTGTCCTTCCTGCTGTTCCCGGTCGAGAACCCCTCCGCGTTCGACGTCGTGCTGACGGACGCGGACGGACGCGTGCGCGAGATTCAGGTCAAACCGCAGGCGCCCGCCTCCCGTTGGATATGGGGCGCGTTCAAGGCTCCCGGCGCGGTGCTGCACGACCTGCACGCCTTATGGAAAAGTCGGGACGAGCCGGACGAGTACATAGGCTCCCTGGTGAACGCCTGGCTCGCTCAAGGCGGGGAGGCCGTCGGCGTGCGCGCGGGCGAGGCCTACGTCGACGTCGGCACCCTGAACGGCTACCGCGAAGCTCTGCGGCTGCTTGGCCAGACAGAGTCGGCGCTCTAGAGCCCGCGCGGTTCTATCCCGCACGCCCGTAGGTGACCCGCCACCTCCGCCTTCAACCGCGCCACGGCGGCCTCGTCAGAGCCCTCGCAACGCACGGTCAGCTTCGGCTCGGTGGCCGAAGCGCGCAGCAGCCACCATCCGTCGGAGCCGCTGACGCGCAGTCCATCGACGGTGTCGGCGAACTGACCGGCCTCAGCGACGCGGCTGGCGACCGCTCGCACCACTTCCGCCTTTCGGGCGTCGGCGCAAGCCAGCCGAGCCTCCGGCGTGGCCACCGTCGCAGGCAGCGACTTGCGGAAGTCGGCCAACGTGCCGGACCCGCGAGAAAGCGCCAGGAGCACGCGCACGGCCGCGTAGAGGGCGTCGTCGGCGCCGTCCCAGCGGTCGGCGAAGAAGATGTGCCCGGAGAGCTCGCCCCCAAGCAGGGCGTGCTCCCGCTCCATGGTTTCGCAAACCCGCACGTAGCCTGACGGCGCGGTGACGGCGCGTCCGCCTAGCCGCGCCACGCCCTCGGCGACGACGCGCGAGCACTTCACGTCCGCCACGACCGTCGCCCCCGGATGCTCCGTCAGGAGGTCCGCGGCGAGGAACAGCAGAAGCTGGTCGGCCCAGACGATCTCGCCTTCGCCGTCCACCGCGCCGAGACGATCGCCGTCGCCGTCGAAGGCGAGCCCGAGATCGCAGCCGTTCGCGCGCACCGCCGCCTGCAACTGGGCAAGGTTGGCTCCGACAGCCGGATCGGGGTGATGACAGGGGAAGCGCCCGTCGATCTCGGTGTTCAGCAGGACGTGCCGGCCGGGCAGGCGACGCACGAGGGCGCGGATGGCGTCACCCGTCGCGCCACTGCCCGCGTCCCAAGCGACCTTGAAGGGCTTTAGCCCGGAAGCGTCGGCGCTCAGGCGTTCGACATAGGCCGCCTCGACCGACACGTCGCGAACCGATCCGCCTCGGGCGGCGCGGCCTTCGGTGGCGACCAGCGCCTGCAAGTTCGATCCGTGCACCCGGCCGGGACCGAGCAGCAGCTTGAAGCCGTTCTCGTTGGGCGGATTGTGCGAGGCGGTGACCTGGATCCCGCCATGCAGACCCAGCCGCCGAACGGCGAAGGTCAGCTTGGGCGTCGGCCCCACGCCGATTCGGCTGACGCGCATGCCGCCCTCGACGAGGCCTTCCACAAGCGCCGCCTCGATCGCCGGTGAGGTGAGCCGGCCGTCACGGCCCACGGCGACGGTGCGCATGCCCCAGGTGCGGGCGACCGTCGCGTAGGAGAGGCCGAGCGCCCGAGCATCCGTTTCGTCGAAGTCGCGCCCGACCACGCCCCGGATGTCATAGGCGCGGACAGCGGTCGGCCGGAAGCGGCGGCGGCGAACCGGAGCCTGGACCGGTGCGCCGTCGTGGAGGCCGTGATCGATCAGTGTCATGCGTCCCCCAGTCACAAGCGTAACCACAAGAGCGTCGGAGGGGTTCCGATCTTCAGCCGGGCCTGGAGGCGGCCAGAACGCCGGCGACCGCCGACCGCCAGCCGTCGAGCAGCCTGTCCCGCTCCGCAGCGGTGATCTGCGGGTCCCATCTGGCGGGGGCCTGCCGCGGCGGCTCGGCGTCAAGCCGGTCTATCAGCCCGCAGCCGAAGGCGGCGAGCCGCGCTGCGCCCACAGCCGTCAACTCCTGGAAAGCAGGGCGCTCCACCGGGACGGCGCAGATATCGGCCAGGAACTGCATGGCCCAGGCATTGGCTGTCACCCCGCCGTCCACCTTCAGCACGCCTGGCGGGGGCGCGCCGTCCCGCGCCAGCGCGTCCAGCAGGTCGCGGGTCTGGTACGCCAGGGCCTCGAGGCCCGCGCGGACGAGATGGGGTGCGGTGGTGTCGCGCGTCAGGCCGAAGATGCCGCCGCGCGCACGGGCGTTCCAGTATGGCGCGCCCAGCCCTGTGAAGGCCGGCACAAGGTAGACTCCCCCATTATCGGGCAGCCCTTGTGCGACAGCTTCCGACTCCCGCGAGTCCTTCAGCGCATGCAGCCCCTCCGCTAGCCACTGCACCGTCGCGCCGACAGAAAAGATCGAGCCCTCCAGCGCATAGTCGGTACGGCCGTCCGCCTGATAGCCGATCGTGGAGAGGAGGTTGCTGGTGGAGGCGACCGGCGCCGGGCCGACGTTGCTGACCAGGAATCCGCCGGTGCCGTAGGTCATCTTCGTGTCGCCGGGCTTCAGCGCGCCATGGCCCACGAGCGCCGCGTGCTGGTCGCCCGCCATGCCCATCACCGGGAGCTCGCAGCCGAACACCGACGCTTGTGTCAGGCCGAACTCTCCCGCGCAGGGCCTTACGTCAGGGAGGACGCTCATCGGCACGTTGAACAGCTCGGCGAGCTCCGGCGCCCAGGCGCGATCGCCGATGTCGAGCAAGGCCGTTCTTGCAGCGTTGGTGACGTCCGTCGCGTGCACGCGTCCGCCGGTCAACCGCCACAGCAGGAAGCTGTCGATGGTGCCGAACGCCAGCTCGCCGGCCTCGGCCCGCCGCCGCACGCCCCCGTGGTCGAGGATCCAGGCGATCTTGGAGCCGGAGAAATAAGGATCGAGGACGAGCCCCGTGCGCGCTTGGACCGCCGCCTCCCGGCCTTGGGCGCGCAACCGTGCGCACACCTCTTCAGTGCGGCGATCCTGCCAGACGATGGCGGGATGGACGGGGGCGCCCGTCGCGCGATCCCAGACGACCGTCGTCTCACGCTGGTTGGTCAGCCCGATCGCAGCGATCAGATCGGGGCCGCCGACCTCATCCATCGCCTCGCGTGAGACCTGCAGCGCGGCCCGCCAGATCTCCTCAGGGTCGTGCTCTACCCAGCCGGGCGCCGGGTAGCTCTGCCGCAGCGGGATCTGCCGCACGGCGCGGGGGCGGAAGTGACGGTCGAAGACGATCGCCCGCGTCGAGGTCGTGCCCTGGTCTATGGCGAGGATGAGTTGGCGTGTCATGCCGTCGGCGTCGCGCTCCCTTGATCGCCCGTTCGCCGGGCTGTTTCGATGGCGGCACTTTCCGCTAAGACGAGGTCCATGACCACCGCCGCGCCGCCGACCTTCGCCGACCTCGAGGACGCCGCGAGGCGGCTGGAGGGCCAAGCCGTCCGAACGCCGCTGCTCGAAAATCCGGCTCTCAACGAACGGGTCGGCGGCCGGGTGCTGCTGAAGCCTGAGAGCCTGCAGGTCTCCGGCAGCTTCAAGTTCCGCGGCGCCTACAATCGCATGTGCCGGCTGAGCGAGGATGAGCGCCGGCGCGGCGTGGTCGCCTACTCTTCAGGCAACCACGCACAGGGGGTGGCGGCTGCGGCCCGGCGGCTCGGCATGCCCGCGCTGATCGTGATGCCGTCCGACGCCCCGGCGGTGAAGGTCGCCGGCGTTCGGAGCTTCGGCGGTGAGGTGCGCCTCTATGATCGTTGGACCGAGAGCCGTGAGGCCATCGGGGCCGAAATCGCGCGTGACCGGGGCGCAGTGCTGGTGCCGCCGTTCGACGATCCGTTCGTCATGGCCGGCCAGGGCACGACAGGTCTGGAGATCGCCGTTCAGGCGCGGGAGCTCGGGGCGGAGATCGACATCCTGCTTTGCGGAGCCAGCGGGGGCGGGCTGATCGGTGGAATCGGGCTTGCGTTCGAGCAGCTCAGCCCCAGCAGCGACGTCTATGTCGTGGAGCCGGAGCACTTCGACGACCATCGGCGGTCGCTGGAGGCCGGTGAGCGCACCGACCACGAACCCGGAGCGGTCTCCATCTGTGACGCCTTGATGGCGCCCATGCCGGGAGAGGTCACCTGGCCCGTGAACCGGCGCACGCTGAAGGGCGGTCTGACGGTCTCGGACGCCGAGGTGGCCGAGGCGATGCGGTACGCCTTCTCCGCCCTCAAGCTCGTGGTCGAGCCAGGGGGCGCCGTCGGTCTGGCGGCGCTGCTCGCGGGCAAGCCGCCGGTCGAGGGGCGGACGGTGGCAGTCGTCTGCTCCGGAGGCAACGTCGATCCGGCGCTGTTCAGCCGAATCCTCGCCGGCGAACTCTGAGGGCCGAAGGTGCTGATCGATCCCCTGCCGCAACATCGCCTGGACGAGCAGAGGTTATGGTCGTGGCTGGACGGACGGCTGGAGGGCTTTGCCGGAAACCCCCGCCTGCAGCAGTTCCAAGGCGGTCAGTCGAATCCGACCTACCTGATCTCCACGCCTGAGCGGCGGTGGGTTCTGCGCAAGAAGCCGCCGGGCGCGCTTCTGCCGAGCGCACACCAGATCGACCGAGAGTTCCGGGTCCTGCAGGCGCTCGAGCGCTCGGCTGTGCCGGCGCCGACGGCGCGTCTCTACTGCGACGACGAGAGTGTGGTCGGGGCGCCGTTTTACGTCATGGATCACGTGGAGGGCCGGATCTTCGCCGACACGACGCTCAGCAGTCTGGCGCGGGACGAGCGCGCCCCGATTTACCGGAGCCTCGCAGAAACCCTGGCGGCGCTGCATAGGATCGATCCTGCGGCTGTCGGGCTTGGCGACTTTGGACGCGCGCAGAACTACGCGGGACGCCAGGTGGATCGCTGGACGCGTCAGTACCTCGCGGCGAAGACGGACGAACTGCCGGCGATGGATGCCCTGATCGCCTGGCTGCCGGAGCACGCGCCGGCGCGCGACGAGACGGCGATCGTGCACGGCGACTTTCGGCTGGGCAACCTGATCTACGCGCCGGACGGACCGCACGTCGCCGCCGTTCTGGACTGGGAACTGGCGACGCTCGGTCACCCGCTGGCGGACCTCGCCTACGCCGCCCTGCCCTACCACCTGCCGCCCGGCGGCCCGCTGCCGGGACTGCGCGCACTGAACCTCGCAGAGCACGGCTTGCCGAGCGAGGCTGAGTTCCTGCAGACCTACGCTCGCGCCGCAGGACGCGACGACATCCCCGACTGGCGCTTCTTCCTGGCCCTGTCCTTCTTCCGCCTCGCCGGCATCACGCAGGGCGTCTACGCTCGTGCGCTGGCGGGCAACGCCGCGGACCGCGGAGCCATGGCGATGGGCGAGACAGCCAAGGCGGCCGCCGCGATCGGCTGGGAGATCGCCAGCGGCGCGCGGGCGCTGGCATGAGGCGGAACCGCCAATGACCATCCGAACTGTGGAGGTTGAAGCGCTCGCCGAGCTTGTCGGTCAGGAAGTGGGCCTGTCCGACTGGATCGACGTCGATCAGGGACGCATCGACGCGTTCGCCGACATCACGGAGGACCGGCAATTCATCCACGTGAGCCCCGAGGCGGCTGCGGCCACGCCCTTCGGCGGGACGATCGCGCACGGGTTCCTGACGCTGTCCCTGCTGTCCCGGATGGCGGAAACAGCGATCCCCCGCGTGGCCGACGCCGCGATGGGCGTGAACTACGGCTTTGAACGGGTGCGCTTCCTCACGCCGGTGCGGTCGGGCGCGCGCATACGCGCGCGCTTCGTTCTGAACGGAGCCGAGGAGAAGGGCTCCGGGCGTTGGCTCCTGACCTGGCAAGTGACCGTCGAGATAGAAGCCGTCGAAAAGCCTGCGCTGGTCGCAGATTGGCTGACGATGCAGATCCTGGGCTGAGGACGGCGACGTCTGTCAGACCACGTGCGCCATCGTTTGCGCAGCCTCGCGGCTGGCAGGGCGCTCGCGCTGCGCCTCAAACCAGGCGATCGTCTTGATGAGGCCCTCCTCAAGGGAGGTCTTGGGCCGCCACTTCAATAGCTCGGCGGCGCGCGTGATGTCGGGACGGCGGCGCTGCGGGTCGTCCGTCGGCAACGGCCGCTTCACCACCTCCGAGCCGGAGCCCGTCAGGCGCATGACCCGCTCCACCAGCTCGTTGATGGTGATCTCGTTGGGATTGCCGATGTTCACCGGCAGGGGCGCGCGCTCGCCCTCGTATGCCATGAGCTTGCGGATTCCGTCCACGAGGTCGTCGACGTAGCAGAAAGAACGGGTCTGGCGTCCATCCCCGTAGACCGTGATCGGCTCACCCGCCAGCGCCTGGCTGACGACGTTCGAGACCACACGGCCGTCGTCGGCGTCGAGCCTCGGACCATAGGTGTTGAAGATGCGGACCACCCGCACGTCGCAGCGGCCCATGCGGGCATAGTCATAGGTCAGCGTCTCGGCGGCGCGCTTTCCTTCGTCGTAGCAGGCGCGCGGACCCGTGGTGCTCACGCAGCCGCGATAGTCCTCGCGCTGGGGGTGAACCTCGGGATCGCCATAGACCTCGCTGGTCGAGGCGAGGAAGTAACGAGCGCCCGTAGCCTGGGCGACTTGCAGGAGATGACGGCTGCCCAAGACGCTGGTGAGCAAGGTGTGCTCGGGATCGGCCTGGTACAGCGGCGGCGAGGCCGGGCAAGCCAGGTTGTAGACGTAGTCGAACTTGTGCCGCGTCAGGCTGCCGGGCAGGGCGTCGACAATATCCGTCTCAACGAGGTCGAAGCGAGCCTCGCGCTCCAGGTGGCGGACGTTGCGCGGCTTGCCGGTTAGGAAGTTGTCAACACAGACGACGCGGGCGCCGTCGGCCAGCAGGGAGTCGCAGAGGTGAGAGCCCAGAAATCCGGCCCCACCCGCGACCAGCACCTGCGTTGATTTGCCGTTCCTCATCCCGTTACGCGTCCTCGATACGGCCCAGTTTAAAAGTACAAACCTTTTGCTTGGCCTTTAGTTTCATGCCGGCTTCAACAAAGTTGAAGATGATGCTCACGCCTCAACCGGCTCGGCGGCAAAGCCTTGCTGTATCGACGGGGAAGCGGCGGTCAGGTGGCGCTCCAACTCGGCGGCGCGGTGAGCGGCGGTGTGACCGTCCAGAACGCGGCGGCGTGCTCCGTCCGCCACCTCCCGGCGGCGCGCCTCCCCCGCGTCGAGCAGTGCCAGAACGTCCTCCGGACCATCGGCGAGGATAATCTCCCGCCCAGGCTCAAAGAGGCTTTCGATGCCCGACCAGCGATCCGAAACGATGGGCGAGCCGCAGGCGGCCGCTTCGAACAGGCGAACGCTGGGGCTCCACCCCGCCTCGATCATGTCAGCGCGGGTGACGTTCAGGCTCCATCGGCAGGCCGCGTAGAAGGCCGGGTGTTCAGCGGGCGGCACGTGATCCAGCCGCTCGACATTGGCAGGCCATTGGATGTGGTCTGGATACTGCGGACCGGCGACCACGAAGCGTCGATGCGGCGCTCGCCTGGCGGGCTCCAGGAGCAAGCGCTCCAAGGTGGGCTGGCGATCGTCGCTGTAGGTTCCGAGGTATCCAAGGTCCCAGCGAGGCTCCGCCGCCACGGGGCGGTATATTTCTGGATCGGCGGAGCAGTAGAGCGGCCGGGCGGCGGGCGAGCCGTAGCGCCGCTCTATCTTGTCCAGGGTCGGCCCGCCGGTGAAGGACAGGTAGACATCGTAGCCCGGAATCAAGGCGGGGGTCAGATACTCGAAGTCGCCGCGCTCGAGCTTAGCCAGGGTGACGGGAGTGTCGATATCATAGAAGGCCGTGACGCCCCGTGCGGTCTCCTGGACGAACCGCCCGACCTGCACGCCCTCTGGCACGTAGGAGCCTACGACCACCGCGTCGGCCGTCGCGACCTCGCTGCGCCACGCCTGCAGCGCAGGCAGATCGGGGTAAAGCTCCAGCCGGCACCACTCCGGATTGGGCAGGTCGCGGTGCGCGGCGTACCAGGGCACGTCCCGCTCCAGGAACAGGACATCGTGGCCAAGCGCGGCGAAGTTCTTCAGCAGACCGCGGAAGGTGGTGGCGTGGCCGTTGCCCCACGACGACGACAACGACAGCCCTAGGACGACGAGCTTCACGCCGGCTCCCTTTCCCGCTTCGCGGCCGTCTCGGCGCGGAGGATGCGGTCTACCTCCGCGCCGCGTCGCGTGTAGGTGTGCTCGGCAAGGACACGCGCCAGCGCCGCCCCGCCGATGGCGCGGGCGCGCTCGGGCGTCAGCGCCGCAACGTGCTCGGCCACCTCCTGGCCGTCACGGGCGACCAGCACCTCTTCGTCGGGCTGCAGGAACAGCTCCACCCCTTCCCAGGCGTCAGTGATCAGGCAGGCGCCAGCCCCGGCGGCCTCGAACACGCGGGTGGCCGGGGAGAAGCCGACCTCCGCCATGCTGTCGCGCGCGACGTTGAGCACGGCCAAAGCCGAAGTGTTGAAGGCGTTGTGGTCGCTCGTCCCCACGTGCCCGATGGCTCGGACGTTCGCGGGCATGGCCTTGTCGTGCCATCCGTTGCCACCGAGCAGGAAGGTTCGGTCCGGCAGACGCGCGGCGGCGTCGAGGAAGAACTGCTCCACCCGCCGCTCCCGATCCGGCAGGCGGTTCGCGAGGAACGACAGGTCGGTCCGGAAGCGGTCCTCGGGCGGCACGGGGTGGTGGGTCTCTGGGTCGAGCGCATTGTAGATCGGATCGCAACGCCGGGCGCCGAACCCCTCGTAGGCGTTCACCACCGGCGGACCGCCACCGTAGGTGAAAACGCGATCGAGCTGCGGCAGAAGACGACGCATCGGGTGGTCGTCGCCGGCGGCCCGGATCTCGGCCAGGGTGGCGGCGGCGTCCACGTCCCAGAACAGCTTCAGGGCGCCGGGACGGGCGTTCGCGATGACGCCTTCGAGCAGTTCGTCGTCGAAGACGCCGACACCCGACGCCTTCACAACCACGTCGGCCGCGGCGGCTTCGGCCAAAACGCGCCTCAGCGCCTCTGGCGTTGCGTCGTACACGACCGACTTGGCCCACGCGGGCGGGTCGATGTCGCGATGCTCCTGCCGGTCAAAGGCGTCGGGCTCGTAGAAGGTGACGTCCCATCCGCGCGCGGCCAGGTCCTTCAGGATGCCGCGGTAGTAGGTGGCCGCGCCGTTCCAATAGGAGGACAGCAGGCTCGATCCGTAAAAGGCGATCTTCACGCGGGGGTCTCCTCGGTCGCGAGGCACTTCAGGCGCTGGACCACGGCCAGCAGTTCATCGGCGCGGTGGCCGCAGGTGTGCCGGGCCAGGATCGTCTCGAGGCCCGAGCGTTGCAGGGAGGCGCGGAGCTCAGCGTCGTCGCGGACCGCCGCCATGGCGCGCTCCATCTCCGCGCCGTCGTCGGCGAAGAGGAAGTCCTGCCCTGGCCGGAACAGACCCTCGGCGTCGCTCCAGGGCGCGGACAGCAGCGGCACGCCACAAGCCAAAGCTTCGAACACCCGGATAGTGGGGATGCCGGGCAGCATGGTGACGTAGAAGCGACGAGGGACATGCACGGTCGCGAGCGCCTTGGCGAAGACCTCGGGCGCCCGCGCATTGGGCATCCAGCCGTGGTAGCGGACGCCGTAGCGTCGGAGCGTCTGCAGTCCCTCTTCGGGGTAGCGCACGCCCCAGATGTCGAGCTCGAGTCCGGCGAGCCGCGCGGGCCGGAACAGGAAGGTCTCCAGCTCCTCTGTCCGTTCACCGTCGCCCCAATTGCCGATCCAGGCGAGGCCGGAACGCTCGCACTCCTGCTCAGGCGGATGGAAGAGGCGCACGTCGGCCGCTTCGTGCCAGGTCCAGACCCGGTCGCGCCAACCCCACCGCCGATAGACCTCCGACAGCGTCTCACCGAACGCCAGCACGCCGTCGTAGCCCGAAAGGTCGAACGCGCGGATCGCGTCGGGATCGCTGACGGCCCGGTGATGCGTGTCGTGGAACAGAAGGGTGTAACGTCCGCCGCGTACGCGATGACGCCCGATCCTGGCGACCAGGGCGGGATCATTCCACTCGTGCACGATGACCACGTCGGCGCCGTCCAGCGCACGATCGAGATCCAGCCGCTCCGGATCGAAGACGGTGGAGGACAGCTCCCGATAGGCGGTGCGCCAAGGCTCCAGGCCCGCCTCTCCATGATCCTGCAGCAGGTTCTGCAGGCTCCAGGCGTCCTGAGGTTCATAGGCCACCACCTCGTGCCCGCGGGCGACGAGTTCGCGCAGGACGCCGCGGAGGAAGTGGGCGTTGCCGTGGTTCCAGCACGAAGCGAGCGAGTGGGTGAAGTAGACGAGCCTCACGCGACAGCCTCCCTACGCAGCAGCGGCGCGGCGGCGGCGGTGTCGGGAACGAGGCGGCGATAGAGGCCGAACATACCCTCGACCATCTGCTCCAGGCTGTAGCGGCGCGCGCGCACCGCGGCGGCGGCCCCGTAGCGGGCGCGCTCCGCCTCGTCCTCAACGAGAACCGAGAGGGCCTCGGCCCAGGCTCCAGGATCGCGCGGGTCGACGAACACGGCCGCTCCGCCCCAGAGCTCGCGGAATGTGGGGATGTCCGCCAGCACGAGCGGGCAGCCGGCCTGCGCCGCCTCCAGCACGGAGAGGCCGAAAGGCTCGTACAGAGACGGCGAAGCGAAGATGGGGCGGCCCGAGAGCCAGTGGCTCACCTCCATTGTGGACAGGGAGCCGAGCGTCCGCAGGTTCGGCAGGCTGACCGCGGCGCCGCCGGGTCCGGAAAGCGGGCCGGCGGCGACGACCTCGACGCTCAGTCGGGCGGCGGCCATGTCGAGCGCCTTCAGGTTCTTGCCCTCGTCCCAGAGGCGCCCTGCCGTGAAGACGAAGGCGTCGCCGGTCGGCCCCCGCATCCGCATGGGCTGGCGGCGACCGTTTCGCACGATGGCGGGCGCGCCGGTGAAGCCGTAGGCCTCCGCCGTGGCTCTCGCGAAGGCTGCAGTCGGCGCGCAGACCGCATCCGCCTTCAGGTAAGCCTCGCCGGCCAGAGCGGTGCGCCAGCGGAAGTCCTCCGGCAGGGGCTCCTCGCCTCGTACAGCCGCCCACCAGGTCGCGACGCAGGAATGGGCGGCGATGAGCAGCGGCACGCCGAAGTCGGCGCCCGCGGCCAGCGCCGCGCTGTTGACCTGCACCACGTCGGCGCCCGCGCTGGCGGCGATGGCGGTAAGCGCGGCCCCGGCGCTACGGACGACACGGGGGTCGTCCGCGGTCCAATCGAGCGGCAGGCCGGTGTCGATCAGCTCCAGCCCCGACACGGCCCGCGCCTCGGACGCCTGGCTCAGGTGCGGGGAAGGTCCCACCACCGCCAGGGTCGTACGCACCCCCAAAGGCGCGAGGCCTCGGGCGAGGTCGATCGCGTAAGTCCACACCCCGCCGACAGCATCGGCGGTCATCAGCAGCTTCAGAGGCGCGTTCACGGCGGCGGCCGTCACGCCGCCGCGCCGGCCAAGGCGGGGGACGACGTGCGCGCGCGCTCCCCTTCGAGCCACGCGACGAGGTCCGCCACGCCCTGCCGCCAAGGCTTGAAGTCGGCCAGCTTCAGAGACTTCCGGACGGCGTCCGGGTTAGAGACGTACCAGCGCTGGTCGCCCATGCGCCAGTCAGAGGAGTCGAGCCGAGCCTTGCGGCCAGTGAGGGCCTCGATCTCGGCGATCACTTCGCGCAGGGACACGGCGTTCTCGGGCCCGCCGCCGAGGTTGAAGGCGCGTCCCTTGACCTGATCGATCCGTTTCCAGGCGCCGACGTAGGCGTTCACCGCGTCGTCCACGTCGAGGATGTCGCGCACCTGCTGGCCATCGCCGAACAGGGTGATGGTCTGGCCTTCGAGCACGCGGATGGCGAAGTGCGCCACCCAGCCCTGGTCCTCCGTGCCCATCTGGCGACGGCCGTAGATGCAGCTCATGCGCAGCACACAGCTCGGCAGGCCGAAGGAGCGGGCGTAATCCAGCACGTACTGGTCGGCTGCGCCCTTGGAGACGCCGTAGGGCGTGTGGAAGTCCAGCGGACGGGTTTCGTCCACGCCGCGATCGCGGAAAGTCGGGTCCGTCGGTGACCAGGCGCCATCTTGGATGTCGAGCGCCACGTCGGCCAGGTCGCCGTAGACCTTGTTCGTGCTCGAGAAGAGCACCGGCACCGGATCGCCGCGCTCGCGCAGCGCCTCCAGCAGGTTCAGCGTGCCTTCCAGATTGGTCCGGAAGTCGTCGACCGGATCCATGAGGCTCGTGGTGACCGCGACCTGTGCGGCGAGATGGAATACAGCGGAGGCCTGAGCCGCCGCGTCGCCGATCGCCTCCCTGTCACGCACGTCCGCCTTCATCGGGATGATGCGGTCGCCCCAGTTGGCCGTCAGCCAGGCGAGGTTCCGCTCAACGCCGGGTCGCGCGAGGGAATCGTAAACGATGACGTCGTGGCCTTCGGACGCCAGGCGGTCAGCCAGGTTTGCGCCGATGAAGCCGGCTCCGCCGGTGATGAGGATCGGGCCGCCCGCGTTCATGCCACCAGGCCCCGGGCTTCCAGTTCCTTGCGGGCTTCCGCGACGAGGTCCTTCGCCTCCTGTTGCGCCACCCACTCGGCCAGCTCGCGCAGTCCCGCGCCGAAGTCCTGCCGCGGGCCGTAACCGAGTTCGGTGCGGGCCTTGGTCAGGTCGGGGATGCAGTGGCGGATGTCTCCGGACCGGGCCTGGCCTGTGACCTGAGCCCTCAGATCGGGGCGGCCCATGGCGTCCGCGACCGCGTCGGCGACCTCGTTGACGTTGCGGTACTCGCCGGAGCCGATGTTGAAGACCTGGCCATTCGCCTCGGGGCGCTCGAGCGCCAGGACGAAGGCGTCTGCGACGTCCTGAACGTGGACGAAGTCGCGCATCTGGCGACCGTCCTCGAAGATCATGGGGGGCTGGCCGTTGAGGATGCGGGAGGCGAAGATCGCAAGCACGCCTGTGTAGGGGTTGGAGAGCGCCTGGCCAGGGCCGTACGCGTTCCACAGACGCAGCGCCGAGCCTTCCATGCCGTAGGCTTTGGTCAGGGTCAGCGTCAGCCGCTCCTGCATGAACTTGCCGAGCGCGTAGACCGACGCCAGCGCGGGGCGCTTGGACTCCGGCGTGGGCACGGGGGTCATCGGCCGCCCCTGCGCGTCCAGGGGATCCCAGCTGCCGTCCTCGTTGCGGCCGCCGCGAACGATGTCCTCGTGCACCTGACCGTCAGCGTCGCGGTAGAGGCCCTCGCCGTAGACGGACATGGAGGACGCCACGACCACACGCTTCACAGGGCGTTCGATCAGCTGCTGGAACAGCGTGGCGGTGCCGTAGTCGTTGACCGAGACATACCGGTCGACCTGGTACATCGACTGCCCGACGCCCACCTCGGCGGCCAAGTGGATCACCTTGTCCACGCCGCGAAGGGCGGTCAGCAGCGAGGCCTCGTCACGCACGTCGCCGACGATCAGCTCGGCGTCCGGGTGCAGGTCGGTCGGGCGGTCGGCGGTCTGGTGGACCTGCTCGATCAGGCTGTCGAGAACCCGGACGTGGTAGCCCTTTTCGATCAGGGTCCGGGCGACGTAGCGCCCGATGAATCCGGCTCCGCCGGTTATGAGTACGGTTTCGGCCATGGTCGCGCCCCCGCTAGCTGTACTGTTCCAGCCAGCGGAAACGTGACGCTCTTCATCTTTGTTCCCGGACCATCATTTGATGTGTCTCGAAAGAGTTCCGTCCCGAAGCGGACAATCCAAGCAACTTACCTCCCGCTTCAGGCGTTGCTGTATCGCTCGTAGGCCGTGCGGTCGCCGGGCGGTGGGGCATGCACGGGAGCGTCGCCTTTGAGCCGTAAGCAAGTTCGCGTGGGACTCGTAGGCGTCGGGAACTGCGCCTCCTCGTTCGTTCAGGGCGTCTCCTACTACGGGGACGCGACGGCCAACGAGCCGCCCCCTGGCCTGATGAACACCGAGATCGGCGGCTACCAGGTGGCCGACATCGAGGTGGTCTCCGCCTTCGACATCAACAAGGCGAAGGTTGGCCGGGATCTGTCCGAAGCGATCTTCGTCAAGCCGAACAACACCATCAAATTCGCCGACGTGAAGCCGCTGGGCGTCACGGTGAAGCGCGGGCCGACGCTGGACGGGCTGGGACGATACCTGCGCGACCACGTCGAAGAATCCGACATGCCGGTCGACCAGGTGGCCGAAGAGCTGGACCGCTCAGGCACGCAGGTGCTGGTCTCCTACCTGCCGGTGGGCTCTCAACAGGCGACGGAGTTCTACGCCGAGGCGGCGCTCCAAGCGGGCTGCGCCTTCGTGAACTGCATCCCGGTCTTCATCGCTTCTGACCCGGCCTGGGCCGAGCGGTTCCGTCAGAAGAACCTGCCGATCATCGGCGACGACATCAAAAGCCAAGTCGGCGCCACCATCGTGCACCGCGTCCTGGCCAACCTGTTCCGCGAGCGCGGCGTGCGGCTGGACCGGACCTACCAGCTGAACTTCGGCGGCAACGCCGACTTCCAGAACATGCTCGAACGCGAGCGGCTGGAGTCGAAGAAGATATCCAAGACCCAGGCCGTGCAGAGCCAGCTCGACATCCCGCTGCCGGCCGAGGACTGCCACATCGGACCGTCAGACTTCGTGCCGTGGCTGACCGACCGCAAGTGGGCGCACATCCGTCTCGAGGGCACGACCTTCGGCGGCGTGCCGCTGAACGTGGAGCTGAAGCTCGAAGTCTGGGACAGTCCCAACAGCGCCGGGATCGTGATCGACGCCGTGCGCTACGCGAAGCTCGGGCTCGACCGTGGAATCGGTGGGCCGCTGGTCGAGCCGTCCAGTTGGCTGATGAAGTCGCCGCCCGAGCAGTTCACGGACGCCGACGCTCGCGAGCGGACGCTCCGGTTCATGGAAGGCGTTGAAGGCACGGCGTGACCACGACTGTCTTCTTCGTTCGCCACGCCCCGCACGTGCACCAGGGTCGCCGCTATGTCGCCCGCACACCGGACATCGACCTCGCCGAGCGCGCGGGGCCGATCCTGGAGCGACTCTCCCAGCGGCTCTCGGCCGAGCGGCTCGACGCCGTCTATTGCAGCCCGATCCGCCGCGCGCGCCTGACGGCGGAGGCGGTGGCGGGAGCCTACGGGCTGACGCCGCAGACGGATCCCGCGTTCCTGGAGCTCGACTTCGGCGACTGGACGGGTCGCGACGAGGCGGAGATGGAGCACGTGGCTGAATTCCAGGCCTGGAACCGGTCCAAGTCCACCACCGCGCCGCCGGGGGGCGAAAGCGCGCTCGATATGCAGGCGCGGATGGTTCGGGGCGTCGAGCAGGTGCGCCGTCGTCACGGCGACGGCCGCATCGCGATCGTCAGCCACGGCGATCCGATCAAGGGCGCCATCGCCTTCTACCTGGGCCTCAGCGTCGAGCGCATCGCCGCGTTCGAGGTCGAGCCCGGCTCCGTCAGCTGCATGGTGATCGGCGACTGGGGAGCCAAACTTCTTTTCCTCAACGAGAGGATGGCTTGATGCTGGACTCCGCCCTGAACGAACCGCAGCGGGAGCCTCGCTCGTCCGGCGACCCGCGCGAGATGACCCGCGAGGAGATCCGGGAGAGGACCGAGGCGCTCGGCCAGTGGTTCCACAACATCGACCTGAACGGCGTGCCATCCGCGCCCAACCACTTCCTGGGCGACTACCCGGCTGTGAAGTTCAGGAACTTCGCCCACGTCGTTCCCGAGGATCTGACGGGCAAGACCGTGCTCGACATCGGCTGCAACGCCGGCTTCTACAGCATGGAGATGAAGCGCCGTGGCGCCGCGCGCGTGCTGGGGATCGATTGGGACGAACGCTATCTGGCGCAGGGGCGGTTCGCCGCCGATGTGCTGGGCTTCTCCGACAGCGTCGAGTTCCGCAAGCTTTCGGTCTGGGATATCGGCTCGCTGGACGAGCGGTTCGACCTCGTGATCTTCATGGGGGTCCTGTACCACCTACGCCACCCGCTGCTGGCCCTGGACCTGATCCGCGAGCACGTGGCCGACGACCTGATGCTGTTCCAGTCGATGCAGCGCGGGTCCGACGAGGTGACCCCCGTCGCGGCGAACTACGACTTCTTCGAAACGGCTCACTTCGACGAGCCAGGCTATCCGAAGATGCACTTCATCGAGCACCAGTACGCCAACGACTGGACCAACTGGTGGGCGCCCAACGCCGCCTGCTCGGCCGCGATGCTCAGAAGCGCCGGGTTCGATATCCTGGAGCACCCGGAGCCAGAGGTGTTCCTGTGCCGGGTGACCGAACGCCCGACCGAAGCCGGGCCCGTCTACCCCGCGCGTCCTAAGTCCAACGGAGTCTGAGCCGATGATCGAGGCCGTGAAGCTCTGGAACGAGCCGAACAACAAGTCGCACTGGGACCCGGAGATCGATCCCGACTGGTCGCGTTTCGCCGAGACCATGACCATGGCCTCCAAGGCGATCCGGGCGGTGAACCCGGAGTTGCCGCAAGTGCTGGGCGGCATGAGCCCGATCGATCCGGCGTTCCTGACGCGCCTTAAGGACTACGGTTTGGTCGAATGTCTCGACGCGGTGGCCGTGCACGGCTTCCCGCTCGACTGGAACCTCTGGCAGATCCACGAGTGGCCGTCGAAGCTGCAAGAGATCCGCAACGTCACGGAAAAGCCCGTTTGGGTCACCGAGGTCGGCGTCTCCAGCTTCGGGGCCGAGGAGGTGCAAGCCTGGGGTGTGAAGCGCACGGCCGAACTGCTGATCGGCCAAGCGCCGCGGATCCATTGGTACAGCCTGTTTGACCTGCCGCAGGAATGGGGGGCCACGACCCGTCACAAGGAGGCGGAGGGCAGTTCCTACTACCGCCACTTCTACATGGGCCTGATCCGGGCCGATGGAACCGTGAAGCCGTCGCTTGAGGTCTACGGCGACTACGCCGCCGAGATGGGCCTTTGTCAGTGGTTCCATTTCGAGGACCCGCGCCTCCAGGACGGCGTCGCGTGGATGAAGCGCCTCGGCGTGAAGCATCTGCGAACGGGACTGTCCTGGGCCGACTACTACCGTCCGAACGCGCTGGACTGGTTTGACCGGCAGATGGAGGCCCTGGCGGACTTTCAGGTGACCGTCACCTTCTGCTTCACGCCAGAGCACAAGGGCATCGCCCCCCACCACACCAGCGCGCCCGTCGATCCGCGCGAGTTCGCGGACTTCTGCGCCGAGATGGTTGAGCGGTACGCCCCCGCCAAGACGGCGGCCCCGGCCAAGGTGCTGCAAAGCGCCTAAGGGCGAGGTCTACTCGGGTCTAAAATCGGTCTACTTGGGTCTATTTCGAGGGCCGCCAGCGACCACTGAGCTAAATAAAACAGAGACTTAGCGCCGGAAGGTCTACTTTAGACCAAGTAGACCGCGGATGCGGCTCCCATGAGACTTGGTATAGCCCCCAAGCGTCACGGTTGGGAGATGACGAAGCGTCCCATCGGGAGAGCCCGCAGGGCGTGCGCCTGCCAGGGCCGTACAAGCTCCGCCACCCGGGCCTGGGCGGCCGCTCCGATGGCGGCGCGGCGACCCGCGTCGCCCACCAAAGCGGCGATGGCTTGCGCCGCCGAGGAGAGGTCGGGTTCGGCCCAGTGCGAGCCGCCATAGGCCCCGCTCGGGTCGCGGATCGGAACGAGGCCGAAAGGGATCAGCGCAGCGGACGCGTCGTCCATGAAGTCGACGTTGCCCGACCAGCCCGTCGCGACTACCGCTTTGCGGTTCGCCATCGCTTCGGCGAGCACAAGGCCAAACCCTTCGGCGCGGTGAAGCGAGATCACCATGTCGACGCTGGCGATCAGGTCCGCCGCCTCAGCATCGCTGAGGTCTTCCTCCAGCAGCCGTACATCGGGGCGCTCAGCCACAAGCGCGCGAAGGCGGGCGGCGGAGGCGGGATCGGATTCCAGCCGAACCGCCTTCACTGTCAGGCGTGCGTCGCCGCGCGGCGCGGGGAAGGCGAGTCGCCAGGCCTCGATTGCGCCCCATGGGTTCTTTCGGGCGAAGGCCGAGCGGCCGTCGAACATGGAGATCGCCTCGACACGATCGGCGGAGAAGCCGAAGCGAGCCCGCCGGGCCTCTCCCGCGGGCTCGACCGGATGGGGCATGACGCGGAGCTTCTGCGAGGATTCCGGCGTGCCCGCCGCGTCGAATGCCGCGGAGAGCGCGTCGGCGACGAATCGGCTGGGCGTCCAAACCTCGTGCAGCCAGCGGGCGGTCTTGATCCAGCCCCGGGGCGCTAGAGGCGTCTCCCACGCCCAGTAGCCGATGCGGTAGCGATCGGCCCAGGTGTGGCCCTGGCGGGTCAGGAAGGCGAGTTCGGCTTCCGGCGCATTGGCGTGGATCATCCAGACGCCGCCGGGCCCACCCACGAGCGGCTTCGGCGCCGTGGACAGGATGCCCCTGAAACTGGCGCGCAGGTCGTCGCGAACGACGCTGAGACCCGCGCGCTCGAAGTGTTCGGCGGTCATGCGACCCGCCCGTCCGACACCCAGCACCTCGCCGAGGAAGCCGGTGACAGTCACGCGTCCCGGCGCGATCCCTTCCAGCGTCGAGGGCTCCGACCAGCTGCGCGAGCGGACCACTCGCATGGCGTCCAGCCCCGCCTGATAGACGCGCATGCGCAGCGGCAGGGGCAGCAGCTTCAGCGGCGAAGGTCTGGAGGGGGACACGGGGGCTCCGGTGCGACGGGTCAGCCGTGCCGCGAGCTTCACCGTCCGTCAACGCCGGGTTTGACGCGCGTTCCGCTTCGCGGGACACCCGCCCCATGCAGGACGGGCAAAACGGGCGCCGGGGCGCCGTCATCTTCGATCGCGACGGGGTGCTGAACGTCGATGTGGACTACGGCTACCGACCTGACCAGATCGTCTGGATTCCGGGGGCGCGGGAAGCGGTGAAGGCGGTGAACGACGCCGGCCTGTATGCGTTTGTGGCGACCAACCAGTCGGGGGTGGCGCGAGGCTATTTCAGCGAGGAGGACGTCCACGCACTCCACGCCTGGATGAACGCGCGCCTGGCCGAAACGGGGGCGCGGATAGACGCCTTCGAGCACTCGCCCTTCCACCCGGATGGGGTGGTGGAGGCGTACCGGCGCGCCAGCGACTGCCGCAAGCCTGGGCCGGGCATGATCCTGCGTCTGCTGGAGCGCTTCCCCGCCGATCCTGCCCGGACGGTCATGATCGGGGACCGGGCGAGCGACGTGGAGGCGGCGCAGGCTGCAGGGATTGAGGGGGTCTTGTTCGAGGGGGGTGACCTGTTCGAGGTGGTGCTGCCGATTGTGGAGCGGCTGAAAGGCTGATCGCCTCGATTTTGGCCAGGAGCGGTGGCAACTGGCGAGGAACGCCGCTCACAACGAGGCACGACCTTGCGCCCGATCCTGCTGCTCTCCGCCCTGGCGCTCGCCGGCGCCCTTCCCGCCGTGGCTCAGGCTCCATCGGCCGGCATCCGGCTGCAGCTTCCGATCCAGTGCGCACCGGGCGAGGACTGCGAGGTGCAGAACCACGTCGACATCGATCCCGGTCCGGGCGCGAAGGATCACCGCTGCGGATCCAACACCTACGAGAAGCACAACGGTGTCGACATCCGCGTTCCGAATCTGGCGGCGCAGCGTCGCGGCGTGGCCGTGCTGGCGGCTGCGGATGGAACGGTCCAGGGCGTGCGGGATGGCGTGGCGGACGTGTCGGTGGCCATTGCCGGTCCGGCCTCGGTCGCCGGCCGGGAGTGCGGCAACGGGGTCTCCATCAAGCACGCGGACGGCTACGTCACCCAGTACTGCCACATGGCCAAGGGCAGCTTGAAGGTGAGGCAGGGCGAGGTCGTGAAGGCGGGACAAAGCCTGGGACTCGTCGGCATGTCAGGCCTGTCCGAGTATCCCCACGTGCATATGACCGTGTGGAAGGACGGGAAGGTCGTCGATCCGTTCGCGCCGGGCGCCGCGCCGGGTGCATGCTCGACCAGCGCCGCCGGACAAGGGCTCTGGGACCGCCCGATCGCCTACAGGGCCGGCACGGTGCTGAACGCCGGCTTCGCCGACAAGACCCTGACCATGGCCGACGTCGAGGAGGGCGTCGCAGCGCCGACCGCCGCGGCGCCGATGCTGGTGGCCTACGTGCGCGCCATCAACCTTCGCCAAGGCGACGTGCAGGAACTGAGCCTGACCGGGCCCGACGGCGCGGTGCTGGCGCAGCAAACGGCCCCCGCCCTGCCCCGCGCATCCGCCCAGCGCCTGCTGTTCGTCGGCAAGCGCAAGCCGGCGAGCGGCTGGGCGCCTGGGGCCTACACGGCGACCTACAAGGTTCGGCGTGACGGTAAGGTGGCGCTGGAGCGGACGTTCCGTCAGCGCTTCTAGAGCCAGCCGGCGACGTCCAGGCCGGAGAGCCGCCCGAAGAGGACCGTATCCTCGCGGTAGAGGGCGCGCAGGTAGGCGCAGTCCTCCGGCGTCAGGCGCGAGCCGCCATAATCTATGTCCTTGGACACGAGCTCCCGCCGCGCCTCCACGGTGAGCTGGGGCTCGGCCGCACCGATAAAGCGACAGACACGGCGAACCGTCGTGTCCGCGGCGTGCTTCAGGTCGTCTGACTTCAGAAAGAGCAGCTGCTCGCGAGGGAAAAGGCCAAGCAGCCGCTCCAGCTGCGCGCCGTAAAAGCCGCGCTCTACGTACGAGTAGACCCGGTGATGGCCTGGCGCCTCGGCGCTGTCGACGCGGGCGCGTCCCTGGCGGATCGCCCATGCGAATGGCTCCGTCTCCCACCCGCGGGCGTATTCCATCTTCCACTGCGACCAAGCGCGCTCGACGGGGTCGCGGAACAGGAAGACCAGTCGGATATCAGGCCGGTATCGGGCGATCCGCTCCAGCGACTGGGGCCAGTAGAGGTAGATCGGCGTCACCTCGCCGGCCGGGCGCGCGTCCTTGGGCGGAAACAGCGCGTGGTAGGGCGCATAGTCAGGTCCGCTCCAGTCCACCGACTCGTCGTCGAAGAAGTGCGCTTCCTTCACCGAAGCTAGGCGCACGGACGGCAGGTCGGCCAGGTGGGCGTGGAGGGCGGTCGTTCCGCCCTTCTGCACGCCGCCCACGAGGAAATCGATGCGGTCCTCGCCGCCCATCAGTGCTTGGTCGCCGCTTCCGACTCGGCGATGTCCCCCGGAAGGCTGGGCGCGTGGCCCTCGACCCGGAAGGAGTCTGATTCTTCCGGCCGGCAGACATTCAGCCAGGGGTGGCGGCGTTCGATATCCTCGATAAGCCTGATTTTGTTCGCGTAGTGCTCGGTCTCCGACCGGATCATCGAGCGCGCGTGCACCCGGTACTCGGCCAGCTCCTCACGCAGGTTGTGGCCGAACCAGCCCGTCTCGGCCATGCGACACCAGAGGTCGTAGTCCTCCCAACCGTGCCGCACGTGGTCGTAGCCGCCGCACGCCGACCAGGCCGACCGGCGTACCAGCGCCATCGCGTCGATGTAGTTCGAGACCACGAACTGAGTGGGGCGATAGTCGCGCACGCCCATGAGCTCATGGCTGTCACCGAACTCGCGGGTCAGGGTGTAGACGAAGGCGGCGCCGGTCTCCTCGATGGTCTCGAGGGTGCGCTTGGCGTAGTCGGGCCGCAGCTTGTTGTCGGCGTCCAGGGGCAGAACGAACCGGCTGTCGGCGTTGGCGAAGCCGACGTTCCGCGTGAAGCCCAGACCCGAGTTGCGCTCGTTCTGCAGCAGCATGGCGCGGTTGAAACGATCGGCGTGGGCTTCGAGCCAGGCTTGCGCGACAGCGAGCGAGTCGTCGGTCGAGCAGTCGTCGATGACGATCAGGTCCAGATCCCGGAGGGTCTGGGCGGCGACCGAGTCCAGCGCCTCCACCACGTAGTCGCGGTAGTTGTAGAGGGGCAGGATGACGGTGACGTCCGATAGCCGCAGGCCTTCGGACCGCCAGACCACCCGGTGCGGCGGCACCTTCGGCGTTTCAGCCGCTGGACGCTGCATGCGCGCGACCTCCAGCTCGAACGCGCGGGCCGGCCGCCGTCCGGCGTAGCAGGCTTGCTCAAGCAGAGAGGCGACCCGGTCGGCCCGGCGCTCCGGTCCGTACTCAGCGATGCTGTGCAGCTGGGCGGCATGGCTGATCCGGGCCCGCAGGTCAGGTTCGGTGACAAGACGCTTGAGCGCCGCGTACCACTCCGCCTCGGTCGTCGCGAGGAAGCCCGTCTCGCCATGGCGGATCGCACGGCGGAACGGCTCGGTCGGCGACGCGATCGTCGGCCGATCGACCAGCGCGGCCTCGTAGTACTTCAGCTCGCTCTTGGATTCGCAGAAGACGTTGTCGACCTCGAGCGGCGCCAGGTTGATGTCGAAGCGGGCGACCTCGTTGGGCAGTTCGACGATCGGCACGAAGTCGCGCCACTCGATCTGGTCGTCGAGACCTTCGAGTTCGGGAAACTCATCGACCTCGAGCACTCGACCCCACTGCCCCTGGAAGCAGACCAGCCGCGCCTCGGGGTGCTCCCGCAGGATCTGAGCGACCGCTCCGGCGCACTGGGCGAAATCACGCTGATGGGTCGCCGAGCCGGTCGCGTAGCCGATCCGGATCAGGCCGTCAGGCGCCTCGTTCCGGCGAAGGCGGGCGGCCTGCCGGGAACGCCGATAAACGTCGTCGTCAAAGCCGTTGGGCAGGATGAAGGTCGGCTTGCCCCGGAGGCGAAGCATGTGCGCCAGCGGCCCCGTCGGACAGGAGGCCATGTTGGAGTGGTGCAGCGTCGTCAGCATGCCTTCGAAGAAGGCCTTGATGTGCCCTTCAGGGAATTTCTGACTGCGGATGCCGTCGATGATCTCCACCCGCGCGAGGTCAGGTTCGAAGATGAGATCGTCGACGTCGAACAGGATCTGGGTCTGGCCTTCCTTGGCCGCTTGGATGGCCTGAGCGACCCCGTCGCTCCACACCGCCCGCCAGATGAAAAGCAGATCGGCGGCGCGGATCTCGTCCTGAACGTCGCCGCGGCCGCCGTCCTCGGCGACGATGACGCGGGTCTTGGCGCCGTAGGCTTCAGCCGCCTCGGCATGGCGCAACACGCGATAGCGGTGGCCCGGGGTCTGCGGCTCGCCCGAAAGGAAGACGATCCTAAGCGGGCCTTCGTCGCCGCGGCGCGCGGGTAACCCCATGCGGGGGCCGTCGGCAAGGCTCGGGCCGGCGGGAGCCGGTTCCGGCTCCGGCGCGAACGCCGCGGGCGCCGGGATTGCGGCGGCCTGCGCCGCGACCTCGGCACGGAAGCGGGCTCGGGCGCGCAGGCGCGCCGGCAGCTGGAAGGTGAGCGTCCACCAGGCGAGCTTCACCGACGTCCTGAGCGCCGTGCGAAGCAAGGGAACCCGGCCGGTCACCCGAGCCATGGCGCCCATGGCGCGGAAGGTCGTGCTGCCCTGCAGCGCGCTGAGCCTCTGCTGCGCCTCCGTCAAGGCTTCCTCGATGGCTGCGATGTGGCGGCGGGCGCCAGCCTCGCGCAGGAGCCCCTCGTCCAGGCGCTGCTGGGCGATCGTCAGCGCTTCGCGCGTCTCCCGCTCCGCATCGTTGCCCCTGGCGAGCGCCGCGTCACGGAGGCGGATCTGCTTTTCGAAAGCGACCCGGTTTTTTTCCTGCAGCGCCTGTTGGTCCGCCGCCGCATCGGCGGCGGCGCGAATGGCCTCGTCCCGTTCACGAACCCAGCCGTTCAGCTGCTCGATCGCCCCGCGATGCTCGGTGAGTCGGGCCTGCAGATCGACGATCAGCGGGCCCATAAGCCCAACGCCTCCGCGCAGCTCCTGCGCAACGGTGTCGAGCTCGGCTTGGGCGACCGTATCGTAAGCGTCGGCCTGCAGCCGGTCGAGCGCACGCCAGGCGCGGTCGCACAGGCGGTGCAGCGGATCCTGAAGGTCGAGCGGACCGGGCGCCGCGTGATGGCGCATGTCCTTGCTCAGAAAGCGGTCCACCTCCTCGGCGCTGCGCATCACGTCGCGCGGCCAGACCAGATCGAGATCGCGCTCCACCTTGCGCACGACCGTGCGCCAGTCCTGCAGCAGCGCATCGTAGCCGGTGAAGCTGCGAGGCAAGTCGCGGGTGTGCCGCTCCCCCAGCAGGACGTGCTGCAGCCACATGTGCAGCGCGTGCGCGCGAGACAGCCCGGCCTTCGCCTGGAGCGAGCCGGCGACTTCGAGGGGGTGACGGCAGGGGATCACGGCGACGGCGGCCCGTGGGCCGTTCGCAAGGGCCGCGCTCCACAGGGGCATCAGCCGGCACAGCCGAGGGTCCTTGAACACGACCATCGGCTCACCCGCCGACTCTTCCTCGATCAACGCCTGAAGGGTCTTGGCGGCGGAGCGGCCTACCGGGGATTCGACCCAGTCGTAGTCGATGGGCAGCGGGTCGTTGGAGGGCGAGCCCAGTTTCTCGAACAGGGCTTCGTGGAAGTCGATGATCTTGGTCGGTTCGAAGTAGCCCTTCGTGTTGTGCTCGTCGGCGGCGTAGACGTCGCGGGGCAGCGCGACACCCAGCAGGCTGAGCACGCCGCTGAGCGCGGAGGTGCCGCTGCGGTGCATGCCGACCACGAGAACAGCGAGCTTATCGGCCGAGCGCGCGAGGCGCGGCGGCTTGCGCCGCGACGGCTTAGCGTCATCCATGATCGGGCTTCGCTCTCAAATCTGTGGTCGGACTGATAACGGAGCGGTCTAGCTTTCGCCAGCCGGGCGGCGTGCAGACGGCGGCGGAGGGGGAGGAGGAGGCGGCGCGTCCTCCGGTTCCGGACGCATCTGCGTCTCGCGCATGATGTCGACCGTCGATCGCAGCGGCGCCCGGTCGGCCGCGGCGGCGGGCGCGGGCGGCAGCTCCGGCTGAACGGCCGGCGCCGGAGCGTCGGTCACCGGCTTGGGCGCGGCGGGCGGCGGGCTCGCGATATCGTCCACAGCGCGGATCAGGTGCTCCCACGGCAGGGAGCCCTTGTTGCGGACCCGGCGGAAGTTGTCCTCCGGATCGTAGGTGTCGAAGCCCGGGCCGAGCAGAGTCTCCGCCTCAAGCAGGCCGGCCGCCTGGAGCAGCGCAGCGCGCGCCACATATTCGTTGGCCTGCTGCCGGACCAGCCGGGTCTGCGACGAGATCAGCTCCTGCTGCGCGTTCAGCACCTCGATGGTGGACCGCAGACCGAAGCGTTCCTCCTCGCGCATGCCGAAGAAGGCGGTCTGCCCCGCTTGCGCCGCCTGCTGGTCCGTTGTCAGCGCCTGGCGAGCGCCCACAAGCCGGCTCCACGCCTGCGAGACCTCGCGAATGACGGTCCGCCGATTCGCCTCCACCGCCAGGGCGTCGGCATTGTGCTGCTCCAGCGCGCGGCGGAGTTCCGAGCGGTTCAGCCCGCCGGTGAAGAGCGGCTGGCTGACGACGGCGGAGGCGGTGAAGGTCTCCGGATAAATGTTCTGCGTGTTCTGTTCGGAGGAGGCGCGTCCCGCGTCGAGGCGCAACGCGACGCTCGGCGCAAACGCGGCGCGGGCCTCGGCCACACGCTCCCGCGACGCGGCTTCGGCGAAGCGGCTCTCCAGGAGCTGTGGGCTGTTCGCCTCACCCGCGTCCAACGCCGCTTCGAGGGTGGCGGGGACGGCGACCAGGTCGGGCTCGGGCGCTAGATCCTCAGGATTCTGGCCCACGACCTCCAGATAGAGGTTGCGGGTGATCTCGAGCTGCGCCCGGGCCTCGGCCAGCTGAGAGCGGGCGGAGGCGAGCCGGCTCTCCGCCTGGGCCATATCGGTCCGGGTGAGCTGGCGGACGTTGAACTTGGCCTCAGTCTCCTCGAGTTGGCGCTCGAGCAGGGTGACGGAGTCGGACACGAGCTGCAGGATCTGAGCGTCGCGGCGCACCGCCGTGTAGGCGGAGATGACGTTGAGCAGGGTCTCCTGCTCAACGCGGCGCAGACGCTGGCGGCCGGCCTCGACGGTGGCCTCCGCCGCATTCACGCGCGCCGCCACGCGGCCGCCCGTGTAGAGCGGCTGGCTGAGCTGCAAGGTGATGTTGTCTGTGTTGTCCGAGACCCTGTTCCCGTTGGCCAACTCGACATCGCGGTGCGTGTAGCCGGCCTGGGCGCTGAGGTTCAGGCCATAGCCCGCCCGAGCGCGGACGTAGGTTTCGTCGAGCGCACGCTGGGCGGCGCGCTGGGACTGAAGCTGCGGATTGGTCTGGTAGGCGAGCGCCAGCGCCTCAGCGAGGGTCTCGGCGTCCGCCGCACCGGCGCCGAGCGCCATGGTGAGGGCGAGGACGGAGGCCGTCGCGCGGCTGAGGATCGTGCGCTGTGTACGGAAGGTCAGGGACATGAAAGGCTTCGTTGCGACGGCGGCCGGTCCGACGCCGTCCGCGACGGCGGGCGGTCGGCGGCGGCCGCGCTCGGCTGGACTGGCGAGACGGCGCCCCCCACGGGCGGGGGGCAGAGGGCCACAGGTGAGCCCCCGAAACAAGCGCGAAGGCGACGCAGGGGCTGGACCGCTCAGGGGCTGGGACCGCAGGGCCCGTTTGGCCGCCGGTCGCGATGCGGTAAGGAGAGCGCCGGATCACAACGGGCCAAGCCGATGAGCGTCAACTCGGTCGCCGAGAACCTGAAGATGTGGGACCAGCTCCACGCCTGGCCCGAGGACGGCGACGAATGGAACGGCCAGGCGGCGGTCTGCGGCGTGCCCTACGCGGAGTGGAAGCAGGCGCTGGTCGAGCGACTGATCACGCCTTACGCGGCTCCGGGGTCGACGGTGATAGAGGTCGCGCCGGGCCATGGCCGGTGGACCGGCTATCTGGCCGAACGCGCCGCGAGGCTGATCCTGGTGGACCTCAGCCCAAGCTGCCTTGAGCGCTGCCGCGAGCGCTACGTCGAACACAAGCACCTGGAGTTCCACCAGACGGACGGATCCAGCCTGCCCGCCGGTCTCGACGGGAACGTCGACCTCGTGTGGTCCTTCGACGCCTTCGTCCACATCGGCCCGCGTGAGATCGGCAGCTACCTGAGGCACATGCACCGCGTGCTGAAGCCTGGCGGGATGGCGGTGATCCACCACGGCAATCGGCGGCACGCCACCCTGTGGCTTGCGCCGATGCGGCGGCTCGGCCCGGCCTGGACCCGGCTCTACCGCCGCATCTCCATCGGGCCGGAGGAGAGCGCGGACGGCTGGCGCTCGCCGATGTCGGCCAAGCTCTTCCGTCGACTGGCGGAAGGCGCAGGCTTGCAGGTGGTGGACCAGATCCAACGTTGGGGCGAAGGCGACCGCTACGGGGTGCCCCGCCACAACGACAGGGTCTCGATCCTGAGGCGGCCGGGCTGAGGCCTGATCAGCTCTCCGAAGCGCCGACGGCGGCCATGAGGCCGCCGGTGTACGCCGCGTGGCCGACGTGGGTCATGGGGGTTCGGAAGTCCGCCCAGATCTCCCCGCCCAGCGCCTGCCAGCGCCGGCAGAAGGCGTAATCCTCGCTGAGGTGTTCGCCGGTCTCCGGATCGATCATTTCGGCGAACAGCAAGTTGACCATTTGGCCCGCAGGCCCGCCTGAGCCGGCCATGTCGGGCATGCGGACCCGTAGCTCCGGATGGGCGTCGGCGAGACGCTGCGCCGCCTGCCGGCTGATCATCATGAAGCCGGTGCCGACATAGGCGACGACGCCGAAACCCTCGTCGTCCACCTGGACCGAGCGGTCGGGGTCCGGTGGGAAGCGCACGACGTAGCCGAGGGAGGCCGCCTGCAGGTCGGGCGCGTCCGCCTTGGCGGCGGCGCGCAGCCGGTCGAAATCGAGACCCTTGAGCGGATAGACGCCGCCGATGACGTCCTTGCCCGCCCGCAGCAAGCGAAGCGCCTGCGCGGGCTGGAAGCCGATGTCGGCGTCCACGAAGAGCAGGTGGGTGTGCGTTGTGTCCTGCAGGAACCGGGTGATCATCCGGCTGCGCGCGCGGGTGATCAGGGCGTCTCCGCCGGTGAGTTCGACCTCCAGGCCGACCTCTTGCTCATCACACAACCGTTGCAGCGCCAGCACCGAGCGAAAGTAGGCGATCGTCGCCAAGCCGCCGTACGCGGGGGTGGCGAGCAGGATCGAGGCGCGGTCGGTCATCCGTCATTCCTGGAGGCGCTGAGCCGGACAAGCTTCTAGCAGAGGGCTGCCGCCCTCGTCGCGCGGCTGCTACGACGTCGCCCATCGCGCGACGGAAGGCTCCATGACCGAGGTCATCGACTACTATGCCGAGGACGGGCTGAGCGCCGTCTTTTACGACTTCATCTCGAGCCGCGACCCGACGGTGGCAGGCGACGTGGATTTCTACGAATCGCTGGCGCCGAACGGGTCGTTTCTGGAGCTCGGCTGCGGCACTGGGCGAGTCAGCCTGGAGCTCGCGGCGCGCGGGCACGAGGTCGTGGGCGTGGACCTCGCTCCGGCGATGGTGAACCGCGCGGAGATGAAGCGTCAGCGTCACGCCACGCCTGAGGCCGCCGCCCGAGCAACGTTTCTCCTGGGCGACATGACGGCGGTGCGTCTCGACCGGCGCTTCGACGCGGTGATCGTGCCCTTCTTCAGCTTCGCGCATCTTCCGCTTCAGCTTCGGCCCGCCGGCTTCAAGGCGATCGCGGCTCATCTAAAGTCAGGGGGCGTCGCGGCGCTTCACATGCCCCTGCCCGATTCGCTAACCGGGCTTGAGCACGGGTCGGACGGCGTCGTGCTGGACGTGGAGTTCGCTGCGGGGCGGCGCCTCGTGGTGCGGTTGCCCGAGCGTCGATATGACGCTGCGGCGGCTCAGTTCCACCAGGTGGTCGAGTACACGGTGCTGGACAGCGCAGGCGCGGTCGAGCGGCGGAGCCGCGAGCGAATGACCTACTACGTCGGCGACCTTATCGCGCCGGCGGCCGCAGCGGGGCTGAAGCAGCACCGGCCGATGGAGCGGTTCAACGATCTGGGCGAGATGTGGCTTTTCGAGCTGGCTTAGACTCGCCAGGCGACCGCGTCGGCAGCGTCAGCGAGCGCGCGGCATTGTGGTGCCGGCGAGGGTGTGCGCCTCCAGGGCGTCGGTGAAACGGCCTTCGAAGGTCATCTCTCCGACGTGACCGATCTTGGCGTCCGCGAGGCCCCAGACGGAACCGCCGGCGTCGCGCCAGCGGAGGCAGAACGACAGATCCTCTCCGAGAAGGCCGCCGCGTTCCGTGGCGATGTGGTCGAAGAAGCCGAGCACTGGCCCTTGTGTGCGGCCCTTACCGCCGGTGACGTCGCGCGACACGGTCGGGGCGAGACGGTCCAGGGCGCGACGGCTGATGAGGCACAGCCCCATGCCGATGCCGGAGACCTCGCAGAACCCGTCATCCCCGATCTCCAGCTGCCCGTTCGGGAGCGGGTGGACGACGAACTCCAGCGCAGAGGCGACGATGCGGTCGCGGTCCTGGTGCGCGCGGGCGGCGGTGGCCAAGGCGTCGAGGTCCAGGAAGCGCTTCGGATAGATGGCGCCGGCGACATCGCGGTCGGCGGCGATGAGTCGGTCCACGAGGTCGGGGCTGAAGACCATGTCGCTGTCGACGAACAGGAGATGGGTCATCTCGGGCTGCTCGTAGAACATGGTCGCGAGCGTGTTCCGAGCCCGCGCGACCTGAGCCATGGCCAGCTGCACGACGGTGACCTGATGGCCGTGCGTCAGAAGATGGCGCTGCAGGCCCAGAAGGGCGGCGACCGGAGCCGAGTCGAGACGGCCGTAGCTGGGTAGCGCGACGAAGAGGGCGGGCTTCATCGGTCCCGTTTCCGACGCCCGCTCACGGCAGGCAAGGCCGCGAGCAAAGAAAAAGGGCCGCTCCTTTCGGAGCGGCCCTTCAGCTTGAGGTCTAGGACCTAAGCTTAGACGAAGTCTTCCGCGGCGATCGTCGCGTAGGTCTGACCCGTGATACGGATCACGCCTTCGATGGTCGCATCGCCGTTTTCGTTGACGAAGGCGAACACGTCCGAACCGACTTGAGCGATGACGATCGCGTTCGCAGCGCTCGCTTGAGCCTGAGCGGCGGTGTACGCGTCAGCGTAGGTCGCGTAGGTCCCGCCGAGCTCGTTGTAGCTGATCGTACCCGCGTTCGCGACGTCGATGACGTCGTCGGCCGCGACGAACTCGTTGATCGTATCCCAAACGGTCGACGTGCCAACCGAAGTGGCGTCGCCGCCAAATTCACCGGCCGAGAACACGAAGCGGTCCGCGCCAGCGCCACCCGCGAGGGTGTCTTGGTTCGCACCGCCGTTCAGCGTGTCGTTGCCAGCGCCACCCGACAGCGAGTCGTTGTTGATGCCGCCGCCCAGGGTATCGCCGCCAGCGCCACCATCGATGGTGTCGTTGCCGTCGCCGCCCGACACGCTGTCGCCGCCGTCGCCGCCCATCACCATGTCGTTACCGGTGCCGCCGTCAACGACGTCGTCGCCAATGTCACCGCTGACCGTGTCATTGCCGGCTTCGCCAATGATGTTGTCGTTGCCGCTGCCGCCGTAGGCAGCGTCGTTGCCAGCGCCACTTTCGATGGTGTCAGCCCCGGTGTTACCCGAGATCGAGTCGTTGTCGGCTTCGCCACGGAGGATATCGTTACCGTCCAGGCCATAGATGGAGTCGTTGCCGGCGCCACCTTCGACGATGTCGTTACCGAGGTCGCCCGAGAGCGAGTCGTTGCCGGCATCACCTTCCAGCGAGTCTTCGTTTTGACCGCCGAAGATGCTGTCGTTGTCATCGCCACCAACGAGGGTGTCGTTGCCGATGTTGCCGTGCAGCAGGTCGTTGCCAGCGCCGCCGATGATGCTGTCGGTGCCCTGACCGCCGAACACGGTGTCGTTGCCGGCGTTCACGGTGGCCGCGTCGTTGTCGAGGTTCAACGACACGTAGTCATTGCCCGAGCCGCCCGTGAACTGATCAGCGCCAGCGCCGCCGAAGAAGTAGTTGTTGCCGTCGCCGAGGTTGACGATGTCAGCGCCGCCGTTGGTGGTGTCCGAAGCACCCCAGTACGCGTCGTCGGTGTTGTTGGTCAGGGTCAGGGTCGCGCCGCCCGTGGCGTCGATCGCCAGACGGGTGCCGTCGGTGAAGAAGAAGTCACCGGCGTCGCCTTCCAGTTCGGAGTTCTGGAAGAACACCGACTTCCCGCCTTGCGAGACGGTCGTGGTGGCGTTGCCGAACTGCACCTGGACGGAGCGAGCCGTGGCGCCGGGGTTGTCGAACAGGATGCTGTCACCGTCGGTGAAAGCGAGACCCTGAGCCGTCGTGATGGTGGACCAGGTATAAGTCGTGCCCATAAGGCTTCTCCATAAATCAGATCAATGGGCGAACCGCCCGGACCGCGAACTGGGCCCAGCACGGGACCCGAAACCAGTTGATGGAGTCGCCCAATCGGTCCGAGCCGACTCTCTCCGCGCACGTCGAGAGCCGCCAGGGATCGAACGCCCCGCGTCCTCTCTATCCCATCCGATCCGTTTTGCAACTCCAAAAAATCGGCAGAACCCGTTGCAGCGCAGCCGTTTACGCCTCGGTCAGAATTGATTCCGAGGCCGCTGAAGCCATGCAGGCAAAGCCGGCGCAAGCTGCGCAAAACGAAACGCCGCCTCGGCTGTGAAGCCTGGGCAGCGATCTGTAGCGGCGACCCCACACCATGCTGAACAGAAAAATAAGCGTTCCGGCCCGCGCGACGAACCGCCGCGATGGCCGCCAGCCCCTCAGGGCTCCCGCAGCGAATCGCGCAGCGTGTCGGTGAACGGAGCCATGACGTAGTCCAAGATCGACCGATTCCCGGTCACGATCATGCCGTCCGCCGGCATGCCAGGGGTGAGTTGCACCTTCGATCCCAGCTTCTTCAGTTCGGCAGGATCCACCCGGAGCTCGGCCTGGAAGAAGGGTGCGCCCTGCTCGGGCTGCACCAGGTCGGCCCCGACCTTGGTGACCTCGGCGGCCACGGGCGGGACGCTACGGCTGTTGTAAGCCGTGAGGCGCACCTGGGCGGGCATGCCGACGCGGATCTCGTCGATTCGATCGGGCGGCACGCGCACCGCGACGATGAGGGGTGAGCTCTCTGGCACCACGTCCAGAAGGCGTTCCCCTGGAGCGGCGACGCCGCCCAAGGTGAACTGGGTCAAGCCGAACACGCGGCCGGTCGAAGGCGCCTTCACGACCGTGCGAGCGAGGGTCGCCTCAGCCGCGCGCAGACGCGGGGTCACTTCGGCCAGCTGCTGCTGGATCGTCTTCAGCTCGTCTGCCGCCTCATTGGCTCGCCTTTGCCGCACCTCGGCCATGCGGATCCGGTTCTCGCCGAGGGCCTCGGCCGTGCCGGCCACTTCGGCCATGCGCGCGCCGCGCTCACCCAGCAGCTGGGCCTGGTTGCGCTGTAGCGCCGCCACCCGGCTCTTGGGAGCGTACCCCCGCTCATAGAGCGACTGGATGCCCTCAAGCTCATCGCCGATCAGGGCCGACTGACTCTCGGTCGAGTTGATCTGGGCCTGCAGGCCCTGCTGGCGTTGCGCCAGCTGCAGCTCACGCTGGCCAAGCACGGCGAGCTCGCTGCGGAAGACGTTGTTGCGGGTGGAGAAAAGGATCTGCTGGTCGCGAATCATCTGCGCGGCGCGCGGGTCGGAAGCGGCCGCCTGGGTCAGCTCCGCCGGAAAAGCGATCGAATCGCGCCCCATCAGCTCGGCTTCCAGACGAGCCCGCTGCGCGAGAAGCGCCAGATACCCGCCGCGCAGCACATCCACCTGCGCGCGCGCCGTGGTGTCGTCGAAGACCATCAGCGTTTCGCCCTGGCGGACGAACTGGCCGTCACGGACCAGAATGTCGCGAACGACGCCGCCCTCCAGGTGCTTTACGGTCTGCCGATTATCCTCAGGCCGCACGCTGCCGGGCGCGACCACGCCGCCCTTGATGGAGAAGACCGCGGCCCAGATCAGGGCTCCGACCACGAAGACGCCCACGAATGCGGCGCCGAGCACCATTGGACGGCGCACGCGGCGCTGCTGCTCGGCGGTCATCGCCTCGCCGCTGGTCGAGCCCCAGGGCGCGGGGGCTCCCGGGGTGGCTCCGATACCGGTGGAGGGCAGGTTGTCGCTCATCGTTTCCCTTCAGCCACCTGAGGGGCCGGCTTGCCGCCGGGCTGCGGCGCCGGCTGCACGAGCCGGGCCATGACCTGGTCGCGGGGGCCGAACAGCTCCAGCCGTCCGCCGCGCACGACCAGCAGCTTGTCGGCGTCGCGAAAGACATTGGGCTTGTGGCTGACGATGACAATGGTGGAGCCCGCGGCCTTCAGCCGCTCCATGGCCCGAATCAGCGCGTCCTCGCCCTCGCTGTCCAAGCTGGCGTTCGGCTCATCGAGCACGAGGAAGGCGGGGTCCCGCAGCAGCGCGCGAGCCAGACCCACGCGCTGACGCTGACCGGCGGACAGCACCGCGCCGCCGTCGCCGAGTTCGGTCTCATAGCCCTTGGGGAAGCGCAGGATCATCTCGTGAGCGCCTGCAGCCTGAGCCGCCGCGACGACCTGGTCGTCGGTCACCGAGCTGTCGAAACGGGCGATGTTGTCGCGCACAGTGCCAGCGAAAAGCTCGGTGTCCTGCGGCAGGTAGCCGACGTTGCGGCCGAACTGGGCCCGGTCCCAGGTGAAGACGTCGGCGCCGTCCAGGCGCACATGGCCGCCTTGCGGCTTCCAAACGCCCACGAGCAGTCGGGCGAGGGTCGACTTGCCGGCGCCCGATGGGCCGATCACGCCCAGCATCTCGCCTGGCTGGATGGCGAAGGTGATGTTGTTGAGCAGGAGCGGGCCGCCGCCGGGCGCATAGAAGGTCACCTGCTCGACGGACAGTCGGCCGGTGGGGCGCGGCAGGGCGGTGGCGGGAACGGGCGTCTCATAGCCGGCGAACAGCGCCTTCAGACGCTCATAGGCCTGCGCGCCGCCGACCAGTTCACGCCACGAGCCGACGACACGCTCGATCGGCGCAAGCGCGCGCGAGCCCAGGATCATGTTGGCGAACAGGACGCCCGGGCCGATCTCCTGCTTGATGATCAGGTAGGCGCCGACCGCAACGACCAGCACCTGCATGGCCATGCGCACGCCCTTGATGCTGTTGGAGTAGATCGACGTCTGGTCGCTGGCCCTGGCGCTGCCGCCGATGGCGGTGGCGCGGTGGGCGGCCCACTTAACACCGAGGCTGGGCAGCATGCCCATGGCGCGCACCACCTCGCCGTTGCGCAGGGCCGTTCCCGTAAAGGCGTAGCTGCGAAGCGCCGCGTCGTTCGCCTCCATCAGCTGCTTGCGGGTGGCGCGGTCCTGCAGGATCGCGAGCCCAAGCAGCACTAGACCGCCGATAAAGACGACGACGCCGACCAGCGGGTCGATTACGAACAGCACGATCATGAAGACCGGAATCCACGGCAGGTCGAACAGGGTCGCCACGCCGTTCCCGGTGATTGTCTGACGAAAAGCGTCGAGGTCGCGGAGCGCCTGGGCCTGCGCCGAGGCCTCCCGCCGGACGACCTTTTCAAACAAGGTCGTGAACACTTGGCTCGACGTGTGTTGGTCGAACACCTCGCCGTAGCGGATCAAGACTTGAGCACGAAAGTGATCGATCACCCCGGAGATCAGGAATGCGCCCAGCACGCCACCGGTCAGGACCAGCAGAGTGGCGCCGCTCTGGCTGATCAGAACACGGTCGTAGACCTGCATCGTGTAGAGCGGCAGCGCCAGGTAGAGCAGGTTGCTGACGAGGCTGAAGACCGCCGCAAAAGTCAGCGGGGTCGCCGCCAGACGCAGCGCCTTCTCGAGGGGCGATCTCACTTTCTGAACGGCCATGCCTGTCGCGGGGTCCTGAGCGCAGTCTCCGGCCTGGTCGGCGGCCCAAATCGCCGGACCGCCGCGCCGCGGGCGCGTTTCGACGCCCCCGCGCACAAGGCGGGAGCAGAGGGCTCGGGAAGTGGACGCACCCCCGATGCATGTCAATATCGGCTGGCTCCCGCCCCTGGCCTGGCAGGGCTGAAGCTATGCGAGATAACGCCGCAACCCTCGCCCGCAGGCGGATAGCGAGTTCGGAATCGACGCCTCTGGCGCTGACACGTGCGGTGGAAATGCTCTAGAGCATCGGCGGCCGGAGCTGCCGGCGACGTCGCGAGCGCGCCGCCCGGTCGCCCGTTCGAGGAAGAGATGAAGACGGTCATTCTCGCCGGAGGGCTCGGCACCCGGATTTCCGAGGAAAGCCACCTGCGGCCCAAGCCCATGATCGAGATCGGCGGACGGCCGATCCTATGGCACATCATGAAGCTGTTCTCCCACTACGGGATGAACGAGTTCATCATCTGCCTTGGCTACAAGGGCTATTTCATCAAGGAGTATTTCGCGAACTACGTGCTGCACAACGCTGACCTGACGGTCGACCTCGGCACGGGCGCGCTCGAGTATCACGCGACCAACCATGAGCCCTGGAAGGTCACCCTGGTCGACACCGGGCCCGACACCATGACAGGGGGCCGGCTGAAGCGTGTGGCGCGCTACCTGAACCCGGGCGAGCCCTTCTTCTTCACCTACGGAGACGGCGTCGCCGACGTGGACCTTGGCGCCCTGGCGGCGTTCCACCGAAGCCATGGCAGGGAAGCGACCGTCACGGCGGTCGCGCCGCCGGGACGCTATGGAGCGCTGGACATCGTCGAGGGCCGGGTGGAGCGGTTCATCGAGAAGCCGCCCGGCGACAACGGCCTGATCAACGGCGGATTCTTCGTGCTCCAGCCCAAGGTGGTCGAACGGATCGCGGGCGACGCTACGCCCTTCGAATCGGAGCCTCTCGAAGCGCTCGCGCGTGACGGGCAGCTGATGGCTCACAAGCACGCCGGCTTCTGGGCCGCGATGGATACGTTGCGGGACAAGAATCAGCTGGAGGCGCTCTGGGCTTCCGGCCAGGCGCCCTGGCGGCTGTGGAAGTGACCGCCCGCGCCTTCGCCCGGCCCAACCCCACCTTCTGGGAGGGCAAGCGCGTCCTGCTGACGGGGCATACGGGCTTCAAGGGGACATGGACGGCCCTGTGGCTGCACCGGATGGGCGCGCGGGTCACCGGCCTCGCCCTTGCGCCGGACCAGAGCCCCGCGCTGTTCGATCTCGCCCGGGTCGCCGAGCTGATCCAGTCACGCATCGTGGACCTCCGCGACGCCGGTGCGGTGGACGAGGTGGTGAGCGACGGCGCCTATGATCTGGTGTTGCACCTGGCGGCGCAGCCCATTGTGCGCACGTCTGTGGCCGACCCTGTCGGCACCTTCGCCAGCAATGTGATGGGCACCGTCCACCTGCTCGACGCGCTCCGCCGCGCGGACCCGCCGGCTGCGGTTCTGGTGGTGACCTCCGACAAGGTCTACGCCAACGATGACGGCGGCCGGGCCTTCGTCGAGGCGGACGCGCTTGGAGGCAAGGACCCTTACTCTGCGTCCAAGGCGGCTACCGAGATCGCGGTGAAGAGCTTCGCGCGGACCTACTTCGAGCGTCTTGGGACGCCCGTCGCGACCGCGCGCGGCGGAAACGTGATCGGCGGCGGCGACTTCTCGCGCGACCGACTGGTCTCCGACATCGTGCGCTCCGTGGCGGCTGGCCAGCCCCTGGTCCTGCGCCACCCCGAAGCGACACGCCCATGGCAACACGTGCTGGACTGCGTGGCCGGCTACCTCTGCTACGCCGAAGCGTTGGCGACCGTCGCCGGCACGCCACGCGCGCTGAACTTTGGCCCCAGGCTGGGCGCGCCGATCACGGTCGGCGCCTTGGCGACGGCTGCGCTGGAGGCGCTGGGCTCGGGCACGCCCTGGCGGCACGAGCCGGACCCCCTGTCCGTAGAGGCCAAACAACTCGCCATCGACCCCACCTTGTCGCGCGACACGCTCGGCTTCGAGAGCCGGCTCGACGGGCCTGCCGCGGTTCGCCTGACCATGGACTGGCACCGCGCTCAGGCAGGCGGCGCCGACGCCCGCGCCCTGTGCCTGCAGCAGATCGAGACCTACGAGACCCTATGACGCCGACCTGCCGCTTCTGCCGTGCGCCCCTGACCCACACCCTGGTGGACCTGGGCATGCAGCCTCCCTCGAACAGCTATCTGACGCCGGCCCAGGTCGCGGCCGGGTCGGAGCGCGCCTATCCGCTCCATGCCCGGGTGTGCGACCGCTGCTTCCTGGTGCAGGTGGACGATCCGGTGGCGGCGGACGCCATCTTCGACGCCGACTACGCCTACTTCTCCTCCTACTCAAAAAGCTGGCTCGAGCACGCGCGGCGGTACGCGCACATGGCGGTCGACCGCTTCCGCCTCGACAGGGAGTCCCTTGTGGTCGAGGTGGCCAGCAACGACGGCTACCTGCTGCAGTACTTCGTCGCTTTGGGCGTGCCTGTGTTGGGCGTCGAGCCGACGGCGAACACGGCCGAGGCGGCGAAGGCCAAGGGAGTGCCGTCCGAAGTGGCCTTCTTCAACGCCGAGACCGGTCAGCGCCTGGCCAAACGCGGCGTGCAGGCGGACCTGATGGCGGGCAACAACGTGCTGGCGCACGTGCCCGACATCAACGACTTCGTCGCAGGGTTCCCGCATGTACTGAAACCCGAGGGGACGCTCACCTTCGAGTTCCCGCACCTTATGCGGCTCATGGAGAAGGTGCAGTTCGACACCATCTACCACGAGCACTTCTCATACCTCTCGCTCCTGACGGTCGAGCGAGTTCTGGCCGCCCATGGGATGCGGATCTACGACGTTGAGGAGCTGACGACCCACGGCGGGTCGCTGAGGCTGTACTGCTGCCACGCGCCGGCTAGCCTGCAGGAGCGTCCAGCCGTCGAAGCGATGCGACAGGCGGAGCGGGCGTTCGGCCTCGAGCGCATCGAGACCTACGGCGGGTTTGCGGTCAAGGTCGAGCAGGTCCGCGATCAGTTCCTTGGCTTCCTCGCGGGCGCGAAGCGGGACGGCAAGTCAGTCGCCGCCTACGGCGCAGCGGCCAAGGGCAATACGTTCCTCAACTATTGCGGCGTGACCGCCAAGGACATCTTCGCGGTGTTCGACGCCAATCCTCACAAGCAGGGCAAACGTCTGCCGGGCAGCCACATCCCGATCCTTGGTCCAGAGGACGTCGCGGAGAACGCGCCGGACTACGTCGTCATCCTTCCCTGGAACCTGCAGGACGAGGTCGCGGGGCAGCTCAGCTACATCAAGGACTGGGGCGGTCGCTTCGTCGTCGCCGACCCTCACGTCCGGATCCTGGACGCGTGATCCTTCGCCCCACCGCCTTGGCCGGGGTGATGATCGTCGAGGCGGAGCCGGCGGTCGACGAGCGGGGCCTGTTCGCAAGGCTGCACTGCCCAGAGGAGTTCGGCAGCGCGGGGCACCCGTTCGTGCCGGCGCAGACAAGCCTGTCGCGCAATGACCGAGCGCTGACGCTTCGCGGGATGCACTACCAGCCGGCGCCGTACGCGGAGACCAAGCTGGTGCGGGTGGTGCGCGGCCGCGCCTTCGACGTCGCCGTCGACTTGCGCCCTCACAGCCCCACCCACCGCCAATGGTTCGGAATTGAGCTCAGCGCAGACAATCTGAGCGCCGTCCTGATTCCGGAGGGCGTGGCGCACGGGTTCCTGACGCTCGAGGACGGCACGGACGTGCTCTACCAGATCGCCCCCCTCTTCCAGCCCGGGCACGGGGCGGGGGTGCGCTTTGACGACCCGGCGTTCGCCATCGACTGGCCCGATGCGCCCCGCGTCATTTCAGACCGGGACCGGACGTATCCCGACTACCGCCTTTGATGGGCGCACGATCACCCGCTATAGCCCTCCCGACCCTTGTTACGGACCTGTTCTATGAACTCCCCTGCCCTGGACGCGGCGCTGAAGAAGATCTCGGGAAATCCGGGCTGGCGGGACGCTTACGTCCGTTCGCTGGTGGCCCTGGAGAAGGTGATCGCGACGCCGGGCGAGGACATCCGCGAGACCGTCACCGGGCCGCTGGTCGACGCCGTGTATGCCGAAGATGAGGTGGTCCGGAAGACACTCTCCACGGGAGTGACTCTGGAGTTCCTCTACCGGTCCAAGATCGCGCGCGACTTCGTGATGTCCGAGCCCGAACAGCCGGACCACGCGTGGGAGCCGCAGACCTCGCGCACCCTGGTTGACCTGGCGCGACATGCGAAGACCGTGGTGATCGGCGGCGCTTATTTTGGCGATCATGCGATCCTGATCGCCCGTGAAGTGGCCAAGCGCGGGGGCGTCGTCCACGCGTTCGAGCCGAACGGGGAGCAGCGCGGCATGCTCACCCGCAACGCCGAGCTGAACGGGCTGGACAACATCCGCCCCCGTCCCGAAGGCCTGTGGCACGACAGCTCCACCACCCTGAAGCTGGTCGGCTACGACTCGTTCGCGAGCGCGGAGGTCGCGGACGAGGGCGGAGACGACGCGTTCAAGACGGTCACCATTGCGGACTACCTTGCAGCGGTCGGCGAGGATCGCCTGGACCTGATCGTGCTCGACATCGAGGGGGCGGAGCTCGGCGCGCTCCAAGGCGCGGAGCCCTTCCTGGCCGCGCCCGCCGGCCAGGCTCCCGACATTCTGTTCGAGGTTCACCGCCACTACGTGGACTGGACCGACGGTTTGGCGTCCACACCGATCGTCAGCCTGCTGACCGGCCATGGGTACGAGGTGTTCGCGCTGCGCGACTTCAACTCGAACTACGATCTGGCAGGCAAGCCGATCGAGCTGATCCCGCTCGACAAGGTGCACCTGGAAGGACCGCCGCACGGCTTCAACATGATCGCAACGAAGGAGCCGGGCCGCTTCTCAGGCCCGACCTACAGCGTGGTTGAGAACGTCAGTCCCAAGTACCTGCGCCACAAGGACCCGGCGCTGCATCACCCCGTCGGCGGTCTCTGAGGCGGGCGTGACGCGCCGCACCGTCATCGGCGCCTCGGGCTTCGTCGGCGGCCGACTCCTGGAGCGCCTGCAAGCAGCCGGCGTTGAGACCTTTGCACCGCGACGGGGAGACGAGGCGGCCCTGTTCTCGCAGGACCTCGGGCAGGTCTACTACTGCGCGGGGCTTACCGCCGACTACCTCGCCCGCCCCTTCGACACGGTCGAGGCGCATGTCACCCTGGTGGCGCGCCTTCTGAAGGAGGCGAAGTTCGACCACCTCGTCTACCTGTCCTCCACCCGCCTGTATGATTCGCTGGGCGCCAAGGGCGGACGCGAAGAAGATGTGCTGGCGCTGAGCCCAGCCGAGCCGCGACACCTGTACGATCTGTCAAAAGGGTTGGGCGAAAACCTGTGCCTGACGCAGTCAGGCGGCCGCGCCGCGGTGGCCCGGCTGTCGTGCGTGTTCGACTGGTCGGCGCGGGCGACCGGCTTCCTGCCCGAGTGGTTGAGGCGAGCGGAACGCGAACGGACGATCGAGCTCGACTCCTCAACCGGTTATGTGCGGGACTACATCCACCTAGACGACACGGTGGAGGCGCTTTGCGCCATCTCAGACCGGCAGGCGCGGGGAATCTTCAATGTCGCCAGCGGCGAGAACGTCACCAATGGCGAACTGGCGGAGGTCTTCGCCCGTCACGGCTGGACGGTGCGTCTCGCGCGCGAGACGTCGAAGCAGGCGGCGCCCTTGTGCTCCGTAGAGGCGATCGCCGGGCTGGGCGTGCGGCCGCGGCGCGTGCGTGATGTGGTCGAGGCCCGCCTGAAGGAGATCGGCCATGGACCTGGTTGACCTGACCGCGGACGAGCTCGTCGACTACACCTGCGCGCAAGCGAAGGCGCTCTTCCCCAGCCGGCGCGAAGACGCCTTCCGCACCGCCGTTGAACAGGCGCTCGATGAAGCTCTGTTCCGCACCATCCGGTGCATCAACGGCGTGAAGATCTGGAAGGAGAACCGGTTCGACCGGTTCCATTCCACGCAATACTGCCTCTACCTCTATTATCTGGCGAACACGATCCACAGAAGCGGCGGCGACGCCGAGGCCAAGACGCGGCTCTTTCTGTTGAACAAGGCCCTGAACGGCATCGACCTCTTCTATGAGATCGACATGCCGCAGGTGTTCTTCATCGGCCACTCCGTGGGCGTCGTGCTGGCGAAGGCGACCTACGGCGAGCGCCTGGTGCTCTATCAGAACGCCACCGTGGGCAAGAATCACGGTGTGGCGCCGGTCATCGAGGAAGGCGTGATCCTCTATCCGAACACGGCGGTGATCGGACGCGCGACCGTCCGTCGCGGCACGGTGATCTCGCAAGGCGTGGGCGTCGTGAACCGCGACACGCCTGGCGACTGCCTGGTGTTCGCTGGCGAGGGGGGAGAGCTGCGCTTCGTTCAGAATAAACGCAACATTTTGGCGGATTTCTTTCGGGACCCTTAGCGAAACACGTTCCTCGAACGCGTTTAGTTAACCCTCAGGACCGAGAACATTGTTAGCACTATCGCGCCGCGTGCACCGTGGGCGCGGCTTGCAATCCATTGCTCGGCATGGATTATCACGCTCAAGGGGGCGCCACGCAGGCGTCCTTAAGTTCCGGTCCGCACCGCGAGGTGGCAGGGGGGTTGCATGGGTTACTCGGTCAGTCTCGCGTCGTCGACCTCGCAAGCCGAGGGCCAGCCCGGAGGCGGCGCGACGTTCACGTTCAATCTCACCCGTGACCTCGGGGACCAGAGCGAGACCGCTTATCGCTACAAGGTCTTCAACGCGGCGGACATGTCGCCGGCGAATGACTTCACGACCTCGGACCAACCGTTCACGTGGGCGCTCAACACCGCATCCACTTCGGTGACCATCACCGCCGTCGGCGACACAACCATCGAAGCCAATGAGAACTTCGTGGTCTGGTTTTATCGGGATGACCCCGCTCTCACGCCGGCGCAGAGGTCCTCGCCCTTCTTCCAGAGCACGACGATCACCCTGACCAACGACGACGCCGGGCCGCCAGTGTTCAGCTCGGCGGACACGGTCAGCGTGGCGGAAAACCAGACGGCGGTCCTCTCGGTCGCAGCCACGGGCAGCGGCACGGTCACCTACTCGATCGATCCAGTGACCGGCGGCGACGACCGAGCGCTCTTCAGCATCAACAGCTCAAGCGGCGCCCTGACGTTCATCGGCGCTCCGAACTACGACGCTCCGGCCGACGTCGGCGCCAACAACGTCTACAACGTCAATGTGACCGCGACGGCCGGCGGTCAGTCGACGACCCAGGCAGTCGCGGTGACCGTCACAAACGTTTACGACGTGGCGCCGGACATCACCTCGAACGGCGGCCTCGCCACTGCGACGATCAACCTGGTCGAAGGTCAGACGACGGTCACCACCGGCGTGGCGGCCGATCCCGAGCCCGACGAGCAGCTGACCTGGTCGATCGCCGGCGGCGCCGACGCGAGCCGGTTCCAGGTGAACGCCTCGACCGGTGTCCTAAGCTTCGTCACGGCTCCCGATTTCGAGCAGCCGACCGACAGCGGCGCGAACAACAGCTACGAAGTCACGCTGCGGGTGACCGACAAGGGCAATCTGACGAACGATCAGGCGATCACCGTCAACGTCACCAACAACGCGAACGAAGGCGCCGTCTTCACCTCCTACAGCGGCCAGGATTTCGTGCTCCTCTCCGCCCCGGAGAATACGGCGACCACCACGGTGATCGCGACCGTGGCGGCCAAGGACGGGGACGGGACGACACCGACCTACGTCCTGGGCGGCAACGACGCCTCGCGGTTCGCGGTGAACGCCAGCGGCCAGATCACCTTCAGCACCTCGCCCAACTACGAGGCGCCAGGCGACGCCTCCGGCGACAACGTCTACGAACTGACGGTCACGGCCAACGACGGGGATGCTCTTAGCACCGACGACACCCAGAGCTTCTACATCTCGGTGACGAACGTCATCGAGTCTGGCGTGCCCTCCGACCAGAACCCGACCACGCCTCCGCCGGCCGGCGGCGGTCCGAACAACGGCACCAGCGGTTCCGACAACTTCCCGGGCACCGTCGGCAACGACAGCTACGCTGGGGGTGACGCCGCCGACACGATCAACGGCGGCGACGGCAGCGACTGGCTGGACGGCGACAACGGCAACGACCAGATCACCGGCGGGTCGGGCGACGACTTCATCCGCGGCCTGGCGGACGATGACTTCATCGACGGCGGCGACGGGTTCGACGACGTGAACGGCAACATCGGCGCGGACACGGTGAGCGGCGGCGAGGGCAGCGACACGGTCCGCGGCGGCCAGAACGCCGATATCGTCAGCGGCGATGGCGGCAACGACGCCCACGTCAACGGCAACCTCGGCGACGACACCGTGCGCGGCGGCGATGGCTCGGACAGCGTCTACGGTGGTCAAGGCAGCGACCAGGTCTATGGAGACAGCGGGGACGACCGCGTTTCCGGCGATCTGGGGAACGATCTCCTGTACGGCGGCTCGGGCGCCGACCGGTTCGCCTTCGCGGTGGGCGGCGGCCAGGACTGGGTCGGCGACTTCAACTTCTCGGAAGGCGACCGCATCCTCCTGGCCCCGGGAACCGCCTACACGATGGTCAATCACAACGGCCAAGTGATGATCAGTCTCGGGAATGGCGACGTGATCGGCCTTGCCGGCGTGTCGACGAGCGGCTTCTCCGCAGATTGGATCATCTTCGGCTGATCGTCGGAGCAACCAGAGTCAAAACGCCGCCCGGACCTCCGGGCGGCGTTTTCGTTTGTGGCGGACCTGAAGGAGGTGTCAGACGGCTGCGGCTTTGGCCTTGCCTCCAGCCGCGCGCTCCTGGCGCACCGTTCGGTAGACCAAATCGTAGAAGTCGCGGGCGAACTGCTCCGTTTGACCGAGCGGGCTCGCCTTCAATTGGTCGCGCAGGGTCGCACGGAGCTGGCGACGCCGCGGCAAATCCTCCACCAGCTTCAGAGCATTTGCGATGTAGCCCTCGACCGTCTCGCTGACGAGATCGCCAAGCCCCGCGTTGGTCAGGAGCGAGTAGCTGAGGCGCTCGAACAGCGCCTCTCCGCGGAGAGAGACCACCGGGACCCCCATCCACAGGGTCTCGCACGTTGTCGTTCCCCCAGTGAGCGGGAAGGTGTCCAGCGCGATGTCCATTTCATTGTAGAAGGGCAGGTGCCGGCCGCGCACGGCCTCGAAGCGCACCCGGTCGGCTGAGACGCCCTCAGCTTCGAAAGCCGCCGTCATCAGCTCGCGGAACGCTTTGGTGCCCCCCTCCGGCCGCACGAACATGAACTGAGAGTCTGGGGTCGCGGCGACGATCTTTGCCCAGGTCGACAACATCCCGGGACCGTACTTGTGCGGGTTGTTGGCCGTCCCAAAGGTGATGAAGCCGTTCCGTTCCTGCGGCGCCTCCAGCGCGACCTGCGGCTCCTCCCGGAACTGGCGTGAGCCGAGGGCGAGCCAGGTGTGCGGCATGATCATCGGCTTTTCGATGATCAGCTTGGGATCGGTGGGCAACATGTACGGGTCGACCACCAGGTAGTCGATGGTGGTCAGACCCGCGGAGTGAGGATAACCGAGCCAGCTCGCCTGCAGCGGAGCCGGCTTGTAGGCCATCACCTCCAACTTGTTCATGTGCGTGGAGCCACCGAGCTCAATCAGCAGGTCCAGGTCGTCGTCCGCGATCATCTGCGCGGCGTCGCGGTCCGACATCTTCTTGTTCCAGCGGAACGCGTCGACCTGACCGGTGATGAACTTCTGGGTGTCGTCTTCCGGGCCCTGGCTGAAGGAGTAGCAATAGACCTCGAAGCGCTCGCGATCGATGTGCTCGAACAGCGGCAGGGCGAAATAGGCCACCGGATGGTTGCGGAGGTCTGATGACAGAAGACCCAAGCGGATCTTGTCGTTGGTGCGGGGCCGCGGCCGGCGCTGGATCGGCAGGTGGCGCGCGTGCTTCTGCACCGTGTCGCCCCACAAGCGATGCTGGTGGATCAGCTCGTGCCGGTCCTCGGGCTTGCTGACGCGGCCAAGGTGCTGAAGGAAAGCGGCGTGGTTGCCGGCCAGCGCCCAGCGTCGGCCGACCTCCGCGAAGTCGCCGAACTTCGCCACCTCGTCATAGGCGCCGACCCGCTGGTAGATCTGGCGGGCCATGTTCATCTGCTCGGGCGGGATGACGCCCAGCTTCCGAATTTCCGTCAGCTGCTCATATGCCTCCTGAATGTTGGCGCCTTCGTCGCCGAAACGGGAGCGGTCCAGGCTTTCCGCCAAGCCGAGCCGATAGGTGATGTTGTTCGGCTCGATCTCTACGGCTCGCCGGAAGTGATCGTTGGCGCGAGGTCGATTGTGGTCGCAGATGGTCCGCGCCAGTTGGAAGTGGGCCCAGGCCGCGTTCGGCTCCGCTGCGATGACGTCCTGCAGCAGCCCCTCAGCGTCCCCGTGACGGCCGGCTCGACGGAGCACGATGATGCGGGTCTCGAGCAGACGACGGTGGCCTGGAACGGCCAGAAGCGCGCGCTCAGCGATCTCCAGCGCCTCTTCGTGATGCTGCATGCCCGTGGCTAGGCTGATGCGATCGAGCCAAGCGTCGACGTATTGCGGATTGAGCCGGAGCGCGAGGTCGAGCCGGCTCGCCGCCTTCTGCATCTCCCCCAGATGCCGGTAGGCGAGCGCCAGGTTGCGATGGTGCTCGGGCACGTTCGGCTGATGGCGGATCAGCAGGGTGTAGACCTCGGCCGCACGCTTGCCCTCGCCCATATCGTTCAGGACGTTGCCCTTGTTGATGAGGGGCATGAGGCTCTTGGAATTGAGCTTCTGCGCACGCTCAAGCGCCGCCAAGGCTTCCGGGTAGCGGCGCAAGCGCCGCAGGGCGACGCCAAGCAGGTTCCAGCCTTCGAACTCCTTGGGCAGCGCCTCTGTGGCGGCGCGCGCCCAGCGCTCGGCCTCCACGTAGTCCGTGCGACGCATCAGGTGATTCACGAGCACGCGGTAAGCGCCGATGGGGCCCGGCCCTTGCTCGAGCGCCTGCTTGAGCAGCGCGATCGCCTCGTCCGACTTGCCCGCCTTGAGCGCAGCCTCGGCGGCGTTGAACCTCGGATCCATGCCTACGTCCCGTCTCGCGGTCGCCGCGGACGCGGCGACGTTGGTGTGCTTGTCTATGGCTTTAGGCGCCCCCACGCTTCCCGCAACGGCAAAATGTGCGCCCCCGCCTCCGCGTTGAATTCGCAGGCGGCTCGGCTACAAGCGGCGATGGGGCTGATGCGCTCCACAGGCGGCCAGACCCGCTTCAAGCCACCTTCCGCCGCACCGAGCCGATGACCCGTTCTCCCCGCCAAGCCGAAACGGCCGAGCCCGACGTCCGCCGGCCCCTGGCGCCGCGAAGCGAGGTCGGACGGCCAGACGCAGCAGGGCCGGCCATCGACGACGCACGAGAACGCGAACGAGCGATCCAGGCGGAGCGGATCGAGCGCGCAGCCCTCGCCGTGACGACGCTCAGGGAGGCTATTCATCTCGAAGCCTCAGCGCGCCGCCCGCTGCTGGACGGCCTGCCCGGCGATCTGGCCGAAGCCCTGAAGAAGGCGCTACGAGGCGGCCCAAGAGGCGGAATGGCGACGCTCCGCGACCTTCGTACCTTGAGAAGCCCCGGGGCCTTCGACACCGCTTTCTACCGGCTGCAGCAGCGGGAGACGCCAGGGCGCCCCGCCGAGCCGATCCGCCACTACGTGGCCAGGGGCGCCGCTGAAGGGCTGGACCCCTCGCCCCACTTCTCAACCGCGCGCTACCGCCGTCTCCACGGCGACGTCACGGCCTCAGGCGTCAACGCCTACGCCCACTGGCTGCGGCACGGTCGCGCGGAGGGCCGGCGCGCCTCGGCCTCGGCCCACCCCCTGGCGTTCGCCTTCGGGGAGTCAATGAACGACGCCGCCCGGCGCTTCCGGGTCTTTCCGCCCAACGACCCGGAGGGGCGGGAGCCTCATCTTTGGCCGGCGCGCGACCGCACGCCTCCCCTTCGTCCGGAGGACCGCCGACCCGACGACCTGGTGCTGGACGAGGCGGCCCGGGGCGACGCTTTCCTGACCGCTCATGGCCTGCTCGATCCCGAGCCGCGATTCGCTTCCGCCGTGGAGGCGCTGAACCGGCTGGCCGCCGACTCCGTGCTGGTGGGCGAGGGCGGCGAGGAGCGGCCCAGCGTCTCTATAGTCGTGCCGGTCTACGGCCAGCTGGCCTACACCCTGAACTGCCTGGACGCGCTTTTGCGGCAGCGAAGCGCGCGGCGCTTCGAAGTGATCGTGATGGACGACGTTTCGCCCGACGCGACCGGCGAAGTGCTGTCCGCCGTTGAGCGAATTCGCTATCGCCGCCAGGCCGAGAACCAGGGGTTCGTGGAGAACTGCAACGCCGGAGCGGCGATCGCGCGCGGCGACATCGTCGTCATGCTCAACAACGACACACGCGTGGTCGAGGGGTGGCTGGACGCCCTCGTTGACGGGCTTGAGCGCCTGCCCGAGGCGGGGCTGGTCGGATCCAAGCTGTTCTACCCTGATGGAAGCCTGCAGGAAGCCGGCGGCATCGTCTGGCGCGACGGTTCGGCGTGGAACTATGGGCGCAACGACGATCCCAATCGGCCCCGGTACTGCTACGCGCGGGAGGTGGACTACGTCTCCGGCGCCTCAATCGCGCTCCCCATGGAGCTGTGGCGTCGTCTGGGGGGGTTCGACGCGGCGTTCCGCCCCGCCTACTACGAAGACAACGACCTAGCGTTCCGTGTGCGGGAGGCGGGCCTTAAAGCTTGGCTGCAGCCGCTTTCCAGAGTCATCCACTACGAGGGCAAGACCTCAGGCACTGACCTCACCCAGGGGGCCAAGGCCTACCAGGTGGCCAACCAGAAGACCTTCTACGCGCGGTGGGCGCAGACCTTGGCCCGCCACCGCGAGAACGGGATCGAACCGTGGCTGGAGCGGGAGCGCGGGGTCAACAAGCGGGTGCTGGTCATCGACATCACCACCCCAACGCCGGATCAGGACGCGGGCTCGGTTGTGACTGATGGGCTGATCGCGCTGTACCAGCGGCTCGGCTTCAAGGTCAGCTATCTGCCGATCGGCAACTATGGCTACGATCCTGTCTACACGGCCCGCCTGCAGGCCCGCGGCGTGGAGTGCCTCTACCACCCGTACGTCAGCGATCTGGACGAGCATCTGGCCGTCGCTGGAGCCGACTACGACGTGGTGCAGGTCTTCCGCTTCGAAGCGCTGGAGCAGTCAGCGGACCTGATCCGCGCCTTCTGCCCCAAGGCCAAGATCGTCTTCCACAACCAGGACTGCCACTTTCTCCGGCTCGAACGGCAGGCGGCGCTCGAGGGCTCGGCGGCCATGGCGCGGCACGCCGCTGAGATCCGCGTGCGCGAATGGGCGGCGATGGAGAAGGCCGACGTGGTCATGACGCTGTCCACTGTCGAGAAGGCGTTGTTCGAGGCGGAGGCCCTGTCGACGCCCGTCCGCATCATGCCCTATCTCGTGGAGGCGCCGCCGGAGACGGCGGCCGAGCCCGGCGGGCGCAAGGACATCGTGTTCCTGGGTGGATTCGGCCATCCACCAAACAAGGACGCCGTGGAGTGGTTCGTGCACGAGGTCTGGCCAACGGTGCGGGCGCGGGCGCCCGAGGCCCGCTTCGTCATCGTCGGAGCCAAACCGCCGCCGGAGATCAAAGCGCTCGGCGACGAGCGACTGGTGGTTACCGGTCGCGTGGACGAGCTTTCGCCCTACATGGATCAGGCTCGCGTGTTCGTCGCCCCACTGCGGTTCGGCGCGGGCGTGAAGGGCAAGCTCTACGCCGCACTGTCCGCAGGCGCGCCAGTCGTCTCCACCTCGGTGGGTGCAGAGGGGATGGGCCTGCAGGATGGCCAGGAAGCCCTGATCGCTGATGGGGCGGAGGCATTCGCTCAAGCCGTGCTCAGGGTCTGGAGCGACGACGCGCTCTGGCGGCTGCTATCCGAGGCGGGTCGCACCTTCGTGCGCAACGGTCATACGTCAGACGCGGGGTTGGAGGCGTTGCAATCAGCCCTCGACGCGATTTCCGCCAAGCCCTGATCGGACGTGGCGCGGCCACGGTCGTTGCCCGTCTCGCGCGCGCTGTGGCATGAGGCCCCCATTGAGCGGTGACCTCTCGCGCCCGCGATCGAGCTTTCGGGACCTCATGTCTGAAACCGGCCTGTTCAAGCGCATCGCCCGCCGCGTACGAAGCGTGGAGCCGTCCGGCGCCTCCCTGCCCGTCCCCGCCGACGGGTCAAGCGTGACATGGTTGTCCGACACCGCCGAGCGCTTCGCCCCCACCTTGGCGGCCGCAAAAGCGCGCCGGACAGACGTAGACTGGTACCCATACGGCAGCCTCGAGAACTTCAGGCTCTTCAAGACCTACTTCGGCGGCGAGGCCCGTCAGGTCTTCGACGGGCTGCACCAGGGCATGCGCATCGTCGACATCGGGGCCGCGGACGGGGACACCTCCTTCACCTTCGCGAGCCTCGGAGCAAAGGTGACGGTGATCGACAACGGCCCGACAAACTTCAACGGCTGCCGCGGCCTGAAGGCGCTGAACGAGGAGCTCGAGGCCGGCGTCACCCTGATCGAGCAGGACATCGACTCCGAGCCGGCGATCCCAGGCCAGTACGATCTGGCCGTCTTCCTGGGCATCCTCTACCACCTGAAGAATCCGATGCTGGCGCTGACGTCGCTGGCGAACGCCGCGGACCGCATGCTCCTATCGACGGTCACCTTCTCGCGTCTGCCGGACGGCACGCCAGTCGAAGACGTACCGCTTGGCTACTTCTGGGACGCCACGGAGCGGAACAACGATCCCACCAACTACTGGGCCTTCACGCCAGCGGGCCTGCGGCGGCTGCTGGCGCGCAGCGGTTGGCGCGTCGTCGACGAATTTCGCGTCGGCGAAGTGCCGGCCGACCCGGTCATCCGGGACGAGCGGATGTTCTGCTACTGTCGCCGGGTGTGACGCCTCTGCCTGAACGGCCTCAGATCCAGTGGTAGAGGCGGTGGCGGGTGCGGGCGAAGCTCAGCAGCCCGATCACGAACAGAGCCGTGGTGCAACCGATTGACCATGCCCAGTTGGCGGCGGTCGGCACGCTGCCCATCAGGGGTGCGCGGACGAGCTCCAGGAAGTGATAGAACGGGTTGTAGTCGACGATGTACTGGCGCGTCGGCAGCCCCTCACGTCCCCAGAACACAGGCGTGATCAGAAAAAGAAAGCTCATGACCACGCCGATCGCGGGTCCTGAGTCGCGGTAGCGGGCGCCCAGCATGGACAGCACCCAAGCTGTGCTGAAGGCCGCCAGAATGAGCACCGCGAAGCCCGGGATCACCCACAGGTAGCTCCAGGAGATCTCAGGGTTCAGCCAGAGCTTCAGGAGGATGTAGGTGATGATGTGGTGGCAGAAGATGAAGACCGCCGTGAGCGTGTACCGCAGGATGTAGAACGTCCACGGTATGTCGTAGGACTCGAGGTAGCCCTTCGAAGCGATCCAGATCGTCGGCGAGCCGGTGACGATTCCTGCGATGAAGTTCCAGATCGCAAGGCCGGCGGCTAGGTACAGCGCGAACTTGTGCGGGTCCTGATTGAAGAGGCCGGAGAAGACCAGGACCATCGCGAAAATCGTCGCCGCCTGACCGAGGGTCAGCCATAGCGGGCCGAGAACCGTGCGACGGTAGCGCCCCTCGATGTCGTCGAGCGCAAGGCGCGCCGCGAAGGGCAGGCGCGCGAAGCAATCCACCAGGTCTCGCCAGGCGATGGCAATACGATCCATTGGAGAAGTCCGTCCGGCCGACGCACGTTTCGCTGCGTCAGGCCGCCTCTTCATTCTGTGAGTTGAGATAGAAGTCGCGCGCATCCTTCGGAGCGCCCGTGAAGACGATGGCTCCGCGATCCAACACGATCGCCTTGTTGCAGAACGTCTCCGCGATGTCCGGAGAGTGGGTCGCCATGACGATGATGCTCGAGCGGCCGAAGAAGCCGAAGGCCCGTTCCTGCGCCTTCTTCACGAAGAAGGCGTCGCCCGTCGCGATCAGCTCGTCCAACACGAGAATGTCCCGATCGATGCCGGTGGCGACACCCAGCATCAAGCGCATGCCCATGCCCGTCGAGTAGGTGCGGACCGGCAGGCTCATGAAGTCGCCCAGGTCCGTGAACTCGGCGACGTCCTGGAGCAGGGCGCCGCGCTTCGCCTTGCTGAGCCCCAGCAGCGCACCCAACATCTCGACGTTCTCGGCCCCGGATTTCTCCATGTCGAGCCCGGCGCCGAGGCTGATCAAGGACGCTCGCGTGCCCTCGACTTCGATGCGGCCGCGATCGGGGTACAGCACGCCGGAGATGGTGCGGAGCAGTGTGCTCTTTCCGGCGCCGTTGCGGCCGAAGATCGCCAGGCGATCACCGTCGCGTAGGTCGAGGTTGATCTCCTTTAGCGCCGAGACGACGGGAACATTGTTGGCGCCGCGCGCCAGTCGCCCAAAGCTCGCGTGATTGGCGGCCAGACTAAGGAGGGAACGCTGGCGGAAGCTGGCGTAGATCGGATAATCGACCGATACATTATCGAGCAGTACGCGCGCCACACGGCACTCCAGTGTCTTTCCCGCCACGTCTTAGCCGGTTGCGGCGAACGGGTCTAACCGGCATCACCAAGCGGGGCCTAGTGGCACAGGGCAAACTGCCGAGCAAGTTTGCGGGCTTGGCGCCCGCGCCGGACGAAGGTGTCCGGTCAGACGAGGGTCCAGGCGATTCTATGATCTTCACCTACTGGAGCGGCGATCCGACGAGCAACGCCGCCCTCCAGACGGCGGCCGCCGAGTGGCGCGAGCACTGGGGCGAATTCACCGTCTTCGGCGACGACGACGTGCTGCCGCTGCTTCGGGCCCGCGGCGGGGATCGGCTGGTGGACATCTATCGCCGCATCCGGATCCCGGCCTGTCAGTCGGACCTCGCGCGTCTTGCCCTGCTCCACGAGCATGGCGGCCTCTACGTGGACGCCCATACGGGCTGTGCCGACGTGCGGGCGCTTGGGCGCATGTTCCAGCGGCTCGCCTCTCACGAGGCCATCGTCTTCGATATCGAGTGGCTGCACGGCCATGCGTGCGACATGCACCTCTGCAACACCGTCCTGGCGGCCCGTAAGGGCTCCTCTTTCGTGCTGCAGCTCTTCTACGAGGCGGTGAACAATCTGTACGAGCACGAGCACAAGGAGGCGAACGCCTCCGCCTACGTGCCTTACAACGTCTTCGTGCTGACCGGCGCTGCGGTCGTAAGCCAGCACCTGATGCTCGTGGAGCCCCAGGGAAAGCGGTTCAATCCCGACTACGCAGGTCGCATCCACCACCTGACCCTGAAGGGCGACGCCCAAGATCCGGTTACGCTCTACAAGCACTACGGCTACCGGGCGCCCGGAATGCACTGGAGCGAGCGGCAGAACCACGAGCGGCTCTTCTTGCACGGCACCCCCGAGGGGAAGCGATCGGACGTGCGCAAGGCGAGGCGTCGGGCGGCGCCGGCGAACTGGGGCCTCGTCACCGTGGAGTCCGCAGGTGGAGATCAGGCAGCCGTCGATCATGTCCGCGCTCTCCACGCCCTGAAGGCGGCCGGCCGCCTCGACGGGGTCGCCCTCGCCGCGCGGACGGGCGCGTTGGCCGATCCGTCCGCGGTCGCCGCCACGCTCCGGCCACTCGACGTCCGGCTGATCGAGGGTGAGGCTGACGCCAGCGCACTGGGCCTACTGGCCTGCCCCGAAGAAGCGCTGGTGTTGCAAGCCGGCGCAGACCGGCCACTCAGCGCAAGCGCCACTTCAATGATCGGTGCGGAGCGCCTGCGCACTTACGAGCGGCGCGTCACGCCCAAGAGCTTCGGGAGGCCTGTTTGGGTCGCTGGAGGTCGACTTTCCGAGCCGCTGCTGCTGGAGCGAGGGCTGGCCTACGGCCGACGTGAGGACTTGCTTCGGATCGCAGCGGCGCAGGGCGGCGACACGTCCCACCTCGCTGCGCACGCTGAACGGTTTCCGACCCTGAGGCTCTACGACCGCCTGACCCGGACAGCTCGCCGGGAGGCGGGCGAACTCGTGTATGAGGCGGCGCTTCGGCGCACGAGTCTGTGGTGGCGCGCGATGGCCATATCAGCCCGCCTAGTGATCGAGGACTATCTCATCGGCGATGCGCCGGAGGAGGAGGTCTATGCCGAAGCCACCTTCGACGCATTCCGGAAGCTCCGGCTAGGCGATCTGCTAAGCGGTGAGGCGCTTGGCCCCGGCCTGGAGCGTGATCGGGACGGCGCTGTCCGCTTCCATAGCGCGGCGTGGGCGATGGCTGCGCGGGAGGGCTGGTTCCAACCTGACGAGCCCCTGGAGCGGTTTCGCGCCGCCTATGCCGCGATCCGAAGCGGGGACACCTTGACCGACAACCCTGTCGACCCGCCCACGGAAGCCGTCGAGTTCGCGGAGACAATGGCTGAGACGCTGCCCGGATATGTTCCAGGCGTCGCCCTGAGGGAGTCAGCTGGTGGTTGGCGCAAGGTGCCGGCCGCCCGTTAACGCAGCCCCCCGCGCCCCTCACGATCCAGGGCCGGTGAATAGAAGGGGTCGTCGGCGATGATCTCAGCCCAGCGCGCGCGGAAGGCCGCCAGTTCGCGCGCGCGGCGCGGACGCTCGGCGGCCACGGCGTCTGGCGGCCGGGTTCGACCCTCCAGGTGACGCAGGCGCGCGCGTGGCTCGTGCACGATCCGGAGCCCTCGCGAACCGATCTTCAGGCAGAGGTCCACGTCGTTCAGGGTGACGGGAAAGTTCGTCTCGTCCATCCCGCCGACCGTGCGATAGAGCTCACGTCTCAGGACCAAGCACGCCGCTGTCACGGCGCTACGTTGACTGGGCAGCGCTACGGCAGGCTCTGCAGCCACGGCGGGCGCCGGAAGGCCGCGCCACGGATGGATCGCCCCGTCTCCGGGACCGAGCGCGATGCCGGCGTGCTGGACCGTGTCGTCCTCGTAAAGCAGCAGGGCGCCCACGGCCCCGACGTCCGGGCGCACCGCCTGGGCCGCCATGGCCTTCAACCAGTGCGCATCCAGCGGCGAGACGTCGTTGTTCACGAGGGCCAGGAGATCGCCGGTCGCCTCGGCCGCACCGAGGTTGCACAGGCGCGAGAAGTTGAAGGGCTCGTCGACCTGAAGCACGCGAACGCCTCTCGTTCGCGCGGACGCGAGCAGCGCCAGGGTTTCGGCCTCTTCCGACCCGTTGTCGACGACGATGATCTCGAGGTCGGGGTACTCGGTATCGCGCTCCAGGCCAGTCAGGCACGCGGCCAGCAGGTCCGCACGGTCGCGCGTGGGCACGATCGCGGTCACACGCGGCCACCGGTCGAGATCGCCGGCCGTTCGAGGCTGCGGGCCAATAGGCGTCGCCGGCGCGACGGGACGGCGCAGAAGCGGCAGCGGTATGCGTCCTATGCGATGACCGGCTCGGGCGAGGCTGAGCAGGGCTGCGTGATCGGCCCCAGGTGGCCGCGGGACGCGGAAAAAGACCGGCCGCCCGGTGTAGGGATACGCCTCGGCGAGGACCGGATCCCAGCCCGGCTTGGCTGAGATCGCGCCGCCGACCTCCTCATCGGCGTACAGCGCCGCCGCATCGCTCCGGGCGAAGGCTTCGGCCGCCAGAAGCAGGGCGTCGGATCGCAGCACGTCGCCTGCGGCGAGCCTGAGCTCCACCTCTCCGGGCGCCGCTCTGTCCGCCTGCCGCCAGTTCCGATGCAGCTGCGCCTTTAGGGAGGCCAGCGTCGCCTCCTGGCCGCGCGAGCCCTCCAGCACGACGGCGAACCCGGTCGTCGCCGCGGCCTGAAGGCGCGCGCTCAGCACCGGGCCGGGAGTCGGCGGCTTCTGCGCCAGCGTGAGGAACCCCGCAGGCGGCTCGGCGGCGGCGCCAGCCGCCCTCGCGCGCGCTCCCAGAGAGGCGTGGCCGTTGAGGGCGGCGAGCGCGCGGCGGGCCACGCTCAACACGCTGTCGCCCCGAGCCAGGGCTCCGGCCGCGCGTTGCAGGAAGAAGGCGCCGCGGGAAAGCGCCGACAGCCGCTGCAGCCGCAGCCCGCCTAGCGGGTAGACGTCGGGCCGCCCGGCGACGGTCAGGCGCAGTTCGACCTGTCCGCCGAGCGTCTTGAAGAAGAGCGGCGCACCGGCGGCTACGGTGAGCACGAGCGCTTCGGCCGTATCGACCCCGAGGAGCACGATCTCGGCCCTCGCCTGGGCATGACCAGGCGCCGCGGCGAACCACCACCCGGGTTCTAGCGGTGCGTCGGGGCGGTAGACGAGACAGCCCCAGGGCAGCCGCACGTCCACGTCCGCGCCGACGAGGGCGGCGCCGCGGGCCTCGGCAGGCGTCGCACAGGAGAAGTCGAAGGCGGTCAGCGCCGCCTGCTGGCCGGCGTCCCCGGTCAGAAGGGGCTCTCGAAATCAGCGAAAGCCATGGCGTCACGGTCTTTCTGGGACAGGACCGCGTCTTCAGGCCGGATCGGCCAGTCGATGGCGAGGTCTGGATCGTCCCAGCGGATCGCGGCGTCATTCGCCTTCGAATAGTGGGCGCTCACCATGTAGATCACCTCGGTGTTCGGCTCGAGAGTCACAAAGCCATGGCCGAAGCCGATCGGCGCGAGGATCCAGCGCCAGTTGTCGGCGCTGATCTCCGCCGAAACCCATTTCCCGTACGTCGGCGAACCGCGGCGCAGGTCCACCACCACATCGAGGATCCGACCTTTAGGCACCCGGACCAGCTTGTCCTGCGCCGCCGGCGGAGTCTGGAAGTGGATGCCGCGCACGGTGCCGATGTCTGCGGAGTAGGAATGGTTTTCCTGGACGAAGTCGATGGCGATGCCGGCCTCGGCGAAGCGGGTCTTGTTATAAACCTCTGAGAAGAACCCGCGGTTGTCGCCGATCTTCACCGGCGTGATCAGCTTCACTTCCGGAATGGCGAGAGGCTCGACGTGCATACGGGTCTCCAATGGCCGCGCGGGCGCGGTTCGGCGCTGAGACAGCGCCGGCCGAAGGGGCTACCTCAGCTTGCACGAAGAGGCTAGAGAGACCGCAACGCTGGGCGCGAGGGCGTCCGTTGGCGCGGCTGTGTGCGTGCCGCGCGCAGTTGAGCTGGGGGCGCGAGAAGACGCCGCCTCCGGGGAGGATCGTTTGAAAGTCATCGTCACCGGGGGCGCCGGTTTCATCGGGTCCGCCGTCTGCCGTCATCTGATCGCCGACCTAGGCGACGAGGTGGTGAACTTCGACAAGCTGACCTACGCGGGCTCGCTCACCTCGTTGGAGGCTGTCGCCGGCTCCAACCGTTACGCCTTCGTGCAGGGCGACATCGCCGATGCTGACGCTGTGCGCGAACTTTTCGAGGCGCACCAGCCCGACGCGGTGATGAACCTTGCGGCCGAGTCCCACGTGGACCGATCGATCACGGGCGCCGGGCCATTCGTGAACACCAACATCATCGGTACGTACGTCATGCTTCAGGCGGCGCTCGACTATTGGCGCAGTCTGCCCAGAGAGAAGCGCGAGAACTTCCGTTTCCACCAGATTTCGACCGACGAGGTATACGGCAGCCTCGGCGACGAAGGTCTGTTCAGCGAAACCACACCGTACGACCCTCGCTCGCCCTACTCCGCCTCGAAGGCCGCGTCGGACCACCTCGTGTCCGCTTGGGGTCACACCTACGGGCTGCCGGTGGTGATCTCGAACTGCTCCAACAACTACGGTCCCTATCACTTCCCCGAGAAGCTGATCCCGCTGGTGATCCTGAACGGCTTGGAAGGTAAGCCCCTCCCCGTCTACGGCGACGGTTCGAACGTGCGCGACTGGCTTTACGTCGAGGACCACGCTCGGGCCCTGCGCCTGATCGTGGAGAAGGGGCGCGTCGGCGAGAAGTATAACGTCGGCGGGCGAAACGAGCGCACGAACCTGCAGGTGGTCGAGACCATCTGTGACCTGCTGGACGAGATGGCGCCCGATCCCAAGATCGGCTCCCGTCGGGGCCTCATCACCTTCGTCACCGACCGCCCGGGTCACGACCGCCGCTACGCCATCGACGCCACCAAGCTGGAGACGGAGCTGGGTTGGCGCGCGAAGGAGACCTTCGACACCGGCCTGCGCAAGACCGTGCGTTGGTACCTGGACCGCGCCGACTGGTGGGAGCCGCTGCGCCGTCGGTACGCCGGCGATCGGCTTGGCCTCGACGCGACGCCGAACGCCAAGGCCGCGGCGTCCGCGGGTTGACCTCATGGGCTTGATCCTGGTGCTGGGCCGCAACGGCCAGGTGGCGCGTGAGCTGAAGAAGCTCGGCTCGCCGCACGATGATCAATTCGTCTTCAAGGGCCGAGACGCGCTGGACTTGGCAGGGCCAGTCGACTTCGAAGCGCTCCTGTCCGATCCCGAGATCGTCGGCGTGATCAATGCGGCCGCCTACACCGCCGTCGACAAGGCTGAGAGCGAGACTGAGGCCGCGTTCCGGCTTAATCGGGACGTGCCCCTAGGCCTGGCCCGGGCGGCGGCGGCGCGCGATCTGCCCTTCGTCCACTTCTCCACCGACTACGTCTTCGCCGGCGACAAGGTCGAGCCGTACGTGGAGACGGATCCCCGCGCCCCGGCGAGCGTCTACGGCCGTAGCAAGGCTGAGGGCGAAGAGGCGGTGGAGGCGGCTGGCGGCCGATACGCCATCCTGAGGACCTCGTGGGTGTACAGCGCGTTCGGCGCGAACTTCGTGAAGACCATGATGCGGCTGGCCGAAGACCGCGACGAAGTCGGTGTCGTCGCCGACCAGCTGGGTCGGCCCACGTGGGCGGAAGACTGCGCCCTGGCCTCCCTGGCCGCGCTGGAGGCGCTGCGGCGGGATCCGGCGCTCTCCGGCGTCTACCATGTGTCGGGCGCCGGCGACGCAACCTGGGCCGAGTTCGCCGAAGCCGTCTTCGAGGAGCAGGCCCGCCGCGGCCGGCCAAGCGCTCGCGTGCGGCGAATCACCACGGCGGACTATCCGACCCCCGCCCGTAGACCCGCCAATTCGCGGCTGGACTTCAGCAAAGCGCAGCAGGTTCTGGCGTGGCGGGCGCGGCCTTGGCGCGACAGCCTTGCGGCATGCCTGGATGAGATTGAGAAGACGGAGACCCGATGAAGGGCATCATTCTGGCGGGCGGCTCCGGCACACGCCTCTATCCGCTGACCCGCGGCGTCTGCAAGCAGCTGCTGCCGATCTACGACAAGCCGATGATTTACTATCCGATCAGCACGCTGATGCTGGCGGGCATCCGCGAGATCCTGATCATCTCCACCCCCAAGGACACCCCCATCTTCGAGGCGATGCTGGGCGACGGCTCCGATTGGGGCGTCAGCTTCTCCTACGCGGTGCAAGAGACGCCGCGCGGCCTCGCCGACGCCTTCCTGGTGGGAGAGCAGTTCATCGACGGCCAGCCGGTCGCGCTGATCCTGGGCGACAACATCTACTTCGGCCACGGGCTCTCCACCCTGCTGACCGACGCGGCCAAGTCAGACCACGAGGGAGCCACCGTTTTCGCGTACCGGGTGAGCGATCCGGAGCGCTACGGCGTGGTCGAATTCGATGAGAACTCCCGCGCCATCTCGCTGGAGGAGAAGCCGCCGGAGCCCCGCTCCGACTGGGCGGTCACCGGCCTCTACTTCTACGACGCGTCGGTGGTGGACATCGCCAAAGGCATCAAGCCGTCCCCACGCGGCGAAATCGAGATCACCGACATCAACCGCACCTACATGGAGCGGGGCCAGCTGCAGGTGACAAAGCTCGGCCGGGGCTACGCCTGGCTGGATACGGGGACCCACGAGAGCCTCTTGGAGGCCTCGGAGTTCATCCGCGCCATCGAGCATCGACAAGGCGTCAAAATCGCCTGCCCAGAGGAGATCGCCCTGGTGCGCGGCTGGATATCGAGTGAGCAGGTCGCCCGACTGGGCGCCGAGATGAGCAAGACCGAATACGGCCAGTATCTCCTCGAAATCGCCAAAGAGCACCGGTAAGGCCGCCCCCATGGCGGACGCGCCCACACCTTCAAACGCCCCTAAGATCGGTTTCGTGAGCCTTGGCTGCCCCAAGGCGCTTGTCGACTCCGAGCGCATCCTCACGCGCCTCCGCGACCAGGGCTACCAGACCGCCGGGGACTACGAGGGCGCCGACGCAGTGGTGGTGAACACCTGCGGGTTCCTTGACAGCGCGCGGGAAGAGAGCCTGGACGCGATCGGAGAGGCGCTCCGCAAGAACGGCAAGGTCGTCGTCACCGGCTGCATGGGCGCTGAGGCAGACCTGATCCGCGAGCGCTTCCCCGAGGTCGCCGCCGTCACTGGAGCGCACGCGTATGAGGAGGTGATGGCTGCAGTGACCGCGGCCGTTCCGCCGCCTCCGCAGGATCCGTTCCGTGACCTCGTGCCCGCGGGCGGGCTGAAGCTGACGCCCAAGCACTACGCCTATCTCAAAATTTCTGAAGGCTGCGACCACCGCTGCAGCTTCTGCATCATCCCCGCGCTCCGCGGTGATCTGGCGAGCCGACCGATCGCCGACGTGCTGCGCGAGGCGGAGGCGCTGGCGGAACGTGGCGTGAAGGAGCTGCTGGTCGTCAGTCAGGACACTTCGGCCTACGGGCTCGATGTCCGCTACCAGCCCGGCGAATGGCGCGGCCGCGAATGGAAGGCCAGCATCCAAGGGCTCGCGGAGGGGTTGGGCGAACTCGGCCTCTGGACGCGGCTGCACTACGTCTACCCGTACCCTCACGTCGACCACGTCATCCCTTTGATGGCTGAAGGGAAGATCCTCCCCTACCTCGACATCCCCTTCCAGCACGCGAGCCCCAAGGTCCTGAAGGCGATGAAGCGTCCCGGGAACCAGGAGAAGACGCTGGAGCGGATCAGACGCTGGCGGGAGATCGCGCCCGACCTCGTGATCCGCTCCACCTTCGTGGTCGGCTTTCCCGGCGAGACCGAGGAAGATTTCCAATTCCTGCTCGACTGGCTGGAGGAGGCGCGGCTCGATCGCGTCGGCGCTTTCGCGTACGAAAACGTCCAGGGCGCGGCCGCCCAATCGCTTCCGGACCATGTGCCGGACGACGTGAAAGAGGAACGCCGGGAGCGTTTCATGGCGGCCGCTCAGCGCATCAGCCGGGCCAAACTGCACGAGAAGGTCGGCCGCACAATTCAGGTGCTGGTGGACGAGGTTCGTTCGGACGGTGTGGCCGTAGCCCGCTCCAGAGGCGACGCGCCCGAGATCGACGGGTCCGTGTTCGTGCGGCCGGGCGGCCGGCTGGCGGTCGGTGAGTTCGCGCAGGTCAAGGTGCTGCGCACCGACGCTTACGACCTCTGGGCCGAGCCGACGGATCCCGCGCTGAAACGGCCGTCCCTGAACAGCCTCTCCCGCGCGCCGGCGCGTCCCGGCATGCGCCGGGTGATCTCCCGGGTCTGAGGCCGCTGGCGGAGAGCGCCGCCGGATGGAATACTTTCCTGCCAGGGGAAAACCGCATGGACGCCTACGCTGACCGCTGGTGGACCTCGCACGATGGCCTGAAACTCTACGCGCGTGACTATGCGGGGGCGGGCGGCGACGCCAAGCTGCCGGTCGTCTGTATCCACGGCCTCACCCGGTCGAGTTTCGACTTCGAAGAGGTGGCTCCGGCGATCGCCGAGACAGGGCGGCGCGTGATCGTGCCTGACGTTCGGGGACGCGGGCGGTCGGCGTGGGACCGGGAGCCGATGAATTACCATCTCGGCAGCTACGCCTTGGACATGGCCGCCATGCTGGACCGCATGGGCGTGGCGCGCGCGGTGTTCATCGGCACCTCCATGGGCGGTCTGATCACCCTGACGCTGTCCACGATCCGCGGCGATCTGATCGCTGGGGCGGCGCTCAACGACGTGGGACCGGAGCTTTCACCGGTGGGTCTGAAGCGCATCGCCGGATACGCGGGCGGGTCCGTGGTCCAGACCTGGACGGACGCCATCGACTACGCTCGTCGGATCAATGGTTTAGCGTTCCCGCGCTATGGCGACGCGGATTGGGAGCGGTTCGCCCACCGCCTCTTCCGAGAGGATGAAGCCGGCCGGCCAGTGCTGAACTACGATCCCGACATCCTCGCGCCGATCAAAGCCGCCGGCGAAGCCGCGCTCGCCCCAGACCTGTGGCCACTGTTCGAGGTCCTCGTGACAGGCCGCCCAACCCTGTTGGTGCGTGGCGAAACCTCCGACCTGCTGGACCGCTCCGTCGCCGAGCGAATGCGAGTGATGGGGACAATGCGGTTCGTCGAAGCGCGTGGCGTAGGTCACGCCCCTATGCTGACGGAGCCGGAAGTGATGGCGGCGTTGCAGGAGTTCCTCGCTGCGTGCCCCTAGCATTTGATGGCGGTCGGAACCGCCGGGGTATCCCGGCCGTTCTGTCTCTCCGGGAGGCGACCCCTATGCAAGCGACCGGCTATCAGATCGTTCAAGAGTTGCGGCGGCCCTCGCGCCGGTTCTGGCGCAAGGACGTATTCTTCATCCTGGCTCTTCTTGGCGTCGGGATCGCTGCAGGCTTCGCGGCCGAGCGGGGTGTCGGCCCGGCGCCGATGACTGAAGGCGAACGACCCGCCTTCGAGGCCATGCAAGCGCCAGCCAACGACGGCGCGGCTTAAACCGCGCTTCTCCACCTTCAAGGTACGTTAGCAGCCAGTTCCTCGAGCCAAGCCTTCGCATTCCCGTCCGACGGCGCGCGCCAGTCGCCTCGCGGCGACAGCGATCCGCCCGTAGCCACCTTCGGTGCGTTCGGCATAGCTGATCGCTTGAACTGGCTGATCTGGAAGAAGCGAAACAGGAAAACGTCCATCCAGCGCTTGATGGCGGCGAGGTCATACTCGTTGCGGGCTTCGGCCGGGAAGTGCGCCGGCCAGCCGCCCTTTTCGCGATCACGCCAGGCGTGCCAGGCCAGGAAGGCGATCTTGGACGGACGAAAGCCATAGCGGGTCGTGTAGAACAGGGTGAAGTCCTGCAGCTCGTAGGGCCCGACCTTGGCCTGGGTGCTCTGCATCGCGCCGGTTGCGTCAGCGGGCACCAGCTCGGGCGAGATCTCCTGGACCAGGATCTTGCGAAGGATCGCGGTCGCTTCCGATCCTACCAGCTCCTTCTCGGCCACCCAGCGGATCAAGTGCTGCATCAGCGTCTTTGAGACGGAGGCGTTGACGTTGTAGTGGCTCATGTGGTCGCCGACCCCATAAGTCGCCCAGCCCAGCGCCAGTTCGGACAGGTCGCCTGTCCCGAGCACGAAGGCCTTTCTGTGGTTGGCCAAGCGGAACAGGTAGTCGGTTCGCAGCCCCGCCTGCACATTCTCGAAGGTCACATCGTAGACCGCCTCGCCCTTGGCGTAGGGGTGGCCGATATCCTCCAGCATCCGCGTGGCAGCGGGCCGGATGTCGATCTCTTCGCCTGTGACACCCAGCGCATTCATCAGGGCCCAAGCGTTGCCCTTGCTGCCCTCGCCCGTCGCGAAGCCCGGCATGGTGAAGCCCAGGATGTTCGACCGCGGCAGGCCAAGGAGGTCGAACGCGCGACAGGCGACCAGCAGGGCGTGTGTGGAGTCCAGGCCGCCGGACACCCCGATCACGATGCGCTGACCGTTGGTCGAGCCCATCCGCTTCATGAGCCCTTGGACCTGGATGTTGAAAGCCTCGAAGCAGTCGCGGTCGAGCTTGGCTACGTCGTCAGGCACGTAGGGAAAACGGTCGATCTGTCGACGCAGGCCCACGTCGGCGAACTTGGGCTCGTGCGCGAAGAGCACGCGCCGGAAGCTGAGCTCGGGCCGGCCTTCCGCGACCGCGCAGTCGTTGAAGGTGCCGGTGCGCATCCGCTCCAGACGGATCCGCTCCACGTCCACGTCCGCGACGGCCATGGACGACTGCATGGGGAAACGTTCGGTCTCGCAGAGGTTGGTCCCGAACTCATGCACCGAAGCCTGTCCGTCCCAGGCCAGGTCGGTGGTGGATTCGCCTGGGCCCGAAGCTGAATAGACGTAGGCCGCCACCGCACGCGCGCCTTGCGAAGCCGCCAGCAGGTTCCGCTCGTCCGCCTTGCCGATCACCACGTTCGAGGCGGACAGGTTGCAGAGGATGGTGGCCCCGGCGAGCGCACCGGCCGTGGATGGCGGCTTGGGCGCCCAGAAGTCCTCGCAAATCTCGACGTGCAGGACGAAGTCCTTCAGGTCGCTGGCCGCAAACAGCAGGTCCGTGCCGAACGGTGCCTCCTGGCCGGCGAAACGTACGTCCAGCCCCGTCACGCCCCAGCCGGAGGCGAACCAGCGCTTCTCGTAATACTCTCGGTAATTCGGCAGGAAGCTCTTAGGCACGACGCCCAGAATCCTGCCGCGATGGACGACCACGCCGCAGTTGTAGAGCCGGTTGTTGCGCCGCACCGGCGCCCCAACCAGCAACACGGGGTTCAGTGTGCGGCTCGCCTCGACCAGCTCCGCGACAGCCGCCTCCACCGCGTCGAGCAGGGTGTCCTGCAGGTGCAGGTCGTCAATGGCGTATGCAGAGATCCCGAGCTCGGGAAACACCATCACATCCACGGCTTCCGCGTCGCCGCGTCGCGCGAGCTCCAGATGGGCTTCAAGGTTGGCCCGCGGATCGCCGACCGCCATTCGCGGCGTGCAGGCGGCGACCCGCACGAAGCCTTGCCGATGGTGCGAGAAGAAGGGATGGCTCATGGGGCTGGTTTACCGGTTCGCGGTTCACGAACCAAACGCCCGGGCGGCCCGAACGCTTCAGCACCGCCCCTGCGCACGGATGCGCGCGGGGGCGGATCTGCTCACAAAATGCTTTGCCCGGTCTTGGCCCAGTCAGCCATGAAGGTCTCCAGCCCCTTGTCGGTCAGCGGGTGCTTGAACAGCTCGCGGAAGGTGGAGGGCGGGATCGTGGCGCAGTCGGCGCCGTAGACCGCTGCGCCACGCACATGGGCGGCGTTGCGGATGGAGGCCGCCAGGATCTCCGTGTCGAAGTCGTAGTTGTCGTAGATCGTGCGGATGTCGTGGATCAACTCCATGCCGTCCGCGCCGTGGTCGTCCAGCCGGCCAATGAACGGCGAGATGTAGGCCGCGCCCGCCTTGGCCGCGAGCAGCGCCTGGGCGGCCGAGAAGCACAGCGTCACGTTCACCAGGATGCCCTGCTGGGCTAGGCGGTGGGTAGCCTTCAGTCCGTCGAGGGTCAGCGGCACCTTCACCACGACGTTGGAGGCGATCTTCGCCAGCTTCTCCCCTTCGGCCACCATGGTCTCGGCGTCCACCGCCGCCACCTCGGCGCTTACCGGCCCCTCGGTGATCTCGCAGATCTCGGCGATGACCTCGGCCATCGGCCGACCGGCTTTGGCGATCAGGCTGGGGTTGGTCGTCACCCCATCGACGAGCCCGGTCTCCGCCAGTTCGCGCAGCACCGCCGTATCCGCCGTGTCGATGAAGATCTGCATGGGGCCCTCTTAAAGCCAGACCTCGTCGAGGTCCTCCGTCGAGGGCGGCAAGTCAAGCGCGGGAGCGCTCGACGGGAGCCTTTCGCTGGGCTTGTATGTGCGCCAAATCCGAGGATCGACGCATGAAACGTCCGCTGATCGCCGCCATGGCGCTCGCCTTCGCCCCGCTTCCGGCCCTGTCTCAGACGAACCCTGGCCCCGTGCAGGTGCGTGAGGCGGGCGCGGTCCGCTACGAGAACGTGCCGGCGTCCGACCCCGCTATCCGGGAGGCGATGCGCCGCTACCAGAACGCCCGAGAGGCGGTGTTCGAGGATTGGCTGCCCGACGGCTCCATGCTGATCGTCACCCGCTTCGGCCAGACGCGGCAGCTGCACCGGGTCGCGGCGCCCGGCGCCGCCCGCACCCAGATCACCTTCTTCGACGAGCCGATCGCCAGCGCCCAGGCGCTGCCGGGCTCCGACCGCTTCGTCTATGTCCGCGACACCGGCGGCGACGAGTGGTTCCAGGCGTACGCCGCGGGGCTAAACGGCGCCGAGACCCGGCTGACCGAACCCGGCACCCGCAATCAGAACAACGTCTTCACCAAGGACGGGCGGCTGATGGCGTGGGCGCAGTCACGCAAGGGGACAGCGACCTACGAGGTCCTGACCATGGACCCGGCGGACCCGTCGACCCGTAAGGTCGTCCACCGCAGCGAAGGCGCGATCGCGCCGACCGCGATCTCGCCGGATGGCCGCACTCTTCTGCTGACGCGCGGCATCTCGAACCGAGAGGCGGAGCTCCATCTTCTTGACCTCGCGACCGGCCGCAAGACCGAGCTGAACCCGACCAACGGCCCTGTCCGATACGAGGGCGGCGAGTTCACGGCTGACGGGCGCGGCGTCATCGTCATCTCCGACCAAGGGTCGGACACCCTGCAGCTCGTCGAGATCGACGTGGCCTCGGGCCGGCGCAATATCCTGACGCCCGACCTGAAGTGGAACGTCGAGGATTTCGACCTCTCTCCTGACGGCCGTATCCTGGCCTATGCGGTGAACGAGGGCGGCTATTCCACGATAGTGACGCGGGATTTCCGCACCCGGCGGGCCCTGCCTCAGCCCACCCTGCCCAAGGCTGTGCTGACGGAGGGCTCCCTGAAGTTCTCGCCCGACGGCTCGAGACTGGGCCTCAGCCTGTCCGGCCCTACCTCCAGCGGCGACGCCTGGAGCGTCGACGTCGCCACAGGGGAAGCCACCCGCTGGACATTCTCCGAGCTCGGCGGACTGGACGCCGCAAAGCTGATCGAGCCGGAGCTGATCCGCTTCAAGTCGTTCGATGGCGAGGAGATCTCCGCCTTCGTCTACCGCCCCCGGGGCGCGCGCGGCCCCACGCCGGTGATCATGGACATCCACGGCGGCCCTGAAGCCCAGACCCGACCCCTGTTCAACCCGGGCGTCCAGTACTTCGTGGACACGCTCGGCGCGACCGTGATCCTGCCGAATGTGCGCGGGTCAGACGGATACGGCCGACGCTTCCTCGACCTGGACAACGCCGAGAAGCGCGAGGATTCCGTCAAGGACATCGGCGCGCTTCTCGACTGGATCGCCAGGCAGCCGGACCTCGACGCGAAGCGGGTCGCCGTCTACGGCCAGTCCTACGGCGGCTACATGTCGTTGGCGGTCTCCACCCTTTATCCGGAGCGCATCGTCGGCAGCGTCGAGCGTTACGGCATCTCCGACTTCACGACCTTCCTGCAGAACACCGAAGCCTACCGCCGCGATAATCGGCGGGCGGAATATGGTGACGAGCGGACCCGCCAGATGCAGGCGGTGTTCCGACGCATCTCGCCGATGAACAACATTGCGAAGATCAGGAAGCCCATGCTGGTGATGCAGGGCGCCAACGATCCGCGCGTGCCTAAGTCCGAGTCCGACCAGGTGGTCGCGAAGCTCCGCGAAAACGGGGTGGAGACCTGGTACGTCGTCTTCGCCGACGAAGGGCACGGGTTCCTCAAGAAGTCGAACAGCGACGTCCGCCGCGAGGTGGAGACCCAATTCCTGCGCCGGCTTTTTGAGGGCGCGCCCGCCGCCCCGAGCGCACGATGACGCTCACCCTGGAGGAGATCCGCGAGGCGGCGGAGCGGATCCGGGGCCACGTGGAGCGCACCCCCTGCCGCCGCTCCCGCCGGCTGTCCGAGATCACCGGAGCCGAGGTGTGGGTCAAATTCGAGAACCTGCACTACACCTCCTCCTTCAAGGAGCGTGGGGCGCGCAATCGCCTGTCGCAGCTGTCAGAGGACGAGCGCCGCCGCGGGGTGGTGGCGGCCTCGGCCGGCAATCACGCCAGCGCGCTGGCGTGGCACGGCTCCCGGCTGGGCGTGCCGGTCACGATCGTGATGCCCCAGGGCACGCCCTTCGTGAAGATCGAGAAGACGCAGGCTTATGGCGCCGCCGTGGTGCTCGAAGGGGCGGACTTCACCGAGGCCACCGCCAAGGCGCACGCGCTTCGCGACGAGAAGGGCTACGTCTTCGTCTCGGCGTTCGACGATCACGGCGTCATGTGCGGTCAGGGCACGTGCGCTCTGGAGATGCTTGAGGACGCGCCGGACCTGGATACGCTGGTCGTCCCCATCGGCGGCGGCGGCCTGATCGCCGGAATGGCGACCGCGGCAAAGGCGCTGAAGCCCGAGATTCGGGTGATCGGCGTCGAGGCGGCCATGTACCCGTCCTTCACCGCCCGCCGCCGTGGCGAGCCGCCCAAGTGCGGCGGCGCGACCATCGCGGAGGGCATCGCCATCAAGGCGGTCGGCGAACTCACATTCGCGGTCGCGGACCCGCTCGTCGACGACGTGCTGGTGGTGGACGAGTCCGATTTCGAAGAGGCGGTCTCGCTCTTCTGCACGGTCGAGAAGACCGTGGCGGAAGGCGCGGGCGCCGGAGGACTGGCCGCCATGCTCCGCCACCCGGAACGCTTCAAGGGCCGAAAGGTCGGGTTGGTGCTGGCCGGCGGCAACATCGACGCGCGGCTCCTCTCCAGTGTTTTGAACCGGGAGCTGGTGCGCGAGAAGCGGATGGTGACCTACCGCATCCTCGGCGACGATCGCCCGGGCATGCTGTCGGCCATGGCTGCGGTCATCGGCGGCCTCAACGGCAACATCGTCGATGTGGTCCACAACCGTCTGGCCCTTGACGTGCCGGCCAAGGGAGCCGAGTTCGACATCCTCGTCGAGACTCAGGACGCGCGGCACGCCGAACGGATCGGCGCCGCTTTGCAGGAGAAGGGCTATGTCCTCCGGATGGCTTAAGGCCTTGGCGCTGGCGTGCGTCGTCACCCTCGCCGCCTGCAACCGCGGTCAGGCGCAGGAGCCTGCGGAAGCCGCAGCGGTCCCCGCCGAACAGCAGGCGTTCCTGGACCAGAACGCCAAGGCCGAGGGCGTGAAGGTCCTTCCCTCGGGGCTGCAGTACAAGGTGGTGCGCTCCGGTCCCGCAGGCGGCCAACAGCCCACCCTCGATGACGAGGTGAAGCTGCACTACGAGGGCGCCCTGATCGACGGAACGGTCTTCGATAGCTCCTATGAGCGTGGTGCGCCGGTTGTCATGCGTCCGCGCGACCTCGTGAAGGCCTGGCAGGAGGCCTTGCCTCTGATGCGGCCCGGCGACGAATGGTACCTCTACGTTCCGCCTGAGCTCGGCTACGGGTCGGAGGGCGCCGGCCCCATTCCGCCCAACAGCGTGCTGGTGTTCCGGCTGCAGGTTCTGGACGTGCTCAAGACGGGCGCGGCGGCCTAGGCGCGTCTCCCCTGTCAGAGGGCGCTCAAGTCCTACGGCCGGACGTCGAGCGCGCGCGTGATCGCCGCCGCAGGGTTCCATTGCAGGGCGCGGGCGATCTCGCCTGATCCGACCTTCCGCTCCGCCTGCAGCCGGCGGCGGTCCCCCCAAACGGCCGACAACCCACGCAGCGCCGCGACGAACCCCTTCCAAGCGGCGCCCTCCCGTTTCAGCGCCGAACCGGCCAGCAGCAGCGCCGTGGCCGCGAGGTGCAGCGGCGCCGTCAGCACCAGCAGGGCCGGCGGGGTGTTCTTCACATAGGTCCAAAGCCTGTTCCTCACCCCGTGAAACAGGGCGAAGTCGGACCGCGCGCCCAGGGTCGAGGAGCCCACATGCATGACGACCGCGTCGGGGGCTAGCCAGGTGCCGTGCCCTGAGAGCCGGAGCCGGTATCCCAGGTCCATATCCTCGCAGTAGCTGAAGAACCGGGCGTCGAAGCCCCCCAACCGCAGGAATAGCTGCCTGTCGATCAGCATCGCCGCGCCGCACGGGGCGAACACCTCTCCTTCGGGGATCTCCTGCGGCCTAGGGCGCCGATAGCCCGCGCGGTAAGGGACGCCCGCGATTGTCATGACATCCCCGGCTCCGTCCAGCAGGGCTGGATCGTCCGCGGCCACCTGAAGGCACGCAAAGCTCTTCACCTCGGGGCGCCGCTCCGTGGCGGCGACAAGCCGCTCAAGCCAATCGGATGAGGCGAAGGCGTCGGGGTTCAGCAGCGCCAGCCACTGCCCCCGGGGCGTGCCGCGCCGCCCGATTATTGGCCGCCGCGAAACCGAGGTTCTCGCCGAATGCAAGCAGCTCCAGAGACGGGTCCTCGGCGGCGGAAAGGTGGGCCGCACGGTCTCGCGAACCGTTGTCCGCTAAAATGACCTCGAAGTCGCGGAACGTCTGACTGCGCAGCTGCTCCAGGCAGCGCGACAGAACGGGCCCGCTCTCATAGGTGACGACGATGACTGAAATCAGGGGCGCGCTCACGCCGCCTCCCGTCGCCACTCGGCCTGCACCTCAGAGTTCGCTTCGGCGGGCAGCCGTCGCGACGCCAGCGCGGTGAAGTCCTCGACCGGCAGCAGCCGCGAAAGGGCCCAGGCGGCGGCGCCTCGCACCAGCGGCGAGGCGTCATCGAGCCGCCGCTCGGCGACCGCCGCGAGCGAGGGTTCGCCCGAGTTGCCGATGGCGTAGAGCACGTTGCGCAGGAAGCGGTCGCGCCCGATCCGCTTCACCGGGCTCTTCGTGAAGCGGGCGCGGAAACCCGCATCGTCCAGCGCCGCCAGCTCCGCCAACAGCGGCGAGCGGGCGCTGTCACGCGCCTGCAACCGGATCTCGCGCGCCCCTTGCGCGAACTTGTTCCAGGGACAAGCCGCCAAACAGTCGTCGCAGCCATAGATGCGATTGCCCATCGCGGTTCGGTAGCGCACGGGCCAGGGGCCGGCGTGCTCGATGGTCAGGTAAGAAAGGCAGGCCCTGGCGTCGAGTTTGAAGGGTGCGGGAAAAGCGTTCGTGGGGCAGACGGTCAGGCAGGCGTCGCAAGTGCCACAGTGGGTGGGCTCCGGCGGGTCCGGTTTCAGCTCCACGGTCGTCAGGATCGAGCCCAGGAACAGCCACGAGCCGAAGTCCCTTGAGACGAGGTTGGTGTGCTTGCCTTGCCAGCCGACGCCGGCGGCCGACGCCAGGGGCTTCTCCATGAGGGGCGCGGTGTCCACGAACACCTTCAGCTCGCCGCCGAGCCTGGACGCCATCCAGCCGCCGAGCTGCTTCAGTCGGCCCTTGATCAGCTCGTGGTAGTCGTCGCCCTGAGCGTAGACGGAGATGGCCCCGCGCGATCGATCGGCGAGCGCCAGGCGCGGATCCGTATCGGGGCCGTAGTTCATGCCCAGCACGACCGCCGAGCGGGCTTCCGCCCACATCGCGGTGGGATGCACGCGCCGGTCGGCCGTCTCCTCCATCCACCGCATCGTTCCGTGGCGGCCTTCCGCCACGAACTCGCGCAGCCGCTCGCCCGCAGGCCACGGCGCAGTCGCGGACGCGATGCGACAGACGTCGAAGCCGAGCTCCGTCGCCCGCTCGCGCAGCCGGTCCTCTAGGCTCGTTGGTCTGGGCGTTTCAGAAGTCGAGATCGTCATAATGCGCGGCCGGCGGAGCGCCCGGCTGGCGGTCCGCCAGCAGGGGCCGGAAGCACGGGCGCGACTTGATCTTCATGTACCAGGTCTTCATCGCCGGGAAGTCGGGCCACGGCGCCTCGCCGAAATAGTCGAGCACCGAAACATGGGCGGCCGCGGCGAAGTCCGCCAGACTGAGCCGGCGCCCCGCAAGCCATTCCCGGTTCTGCAGCAGGGACTCGAAGTAGGTGAAGTGGTGACGCATCGCCTCGCGGCCGCGCCGCATCACCTGCAGGTCCGGGGCGCCGAGCCGCAGAAGCCGCTTCTCCATCTTCTCGTGCAGCAGCAGCGCGTTGACTTCGTAGTCGTACTTTCGCTCGAACCACTGCAAGAGCCGGCGCGCCTCGGCCCGCTCGGCCGCTTCCTTGGCCAGCAGCGGCGGGTCGGGGAAGGTCTCCTCGAGGAAGCCCAGGATCGCGCCGCTTTCGCACAGCTTGATCTGACCACGGTCGGTCTTCTCGACCAGCACCGGGGTCAGCCCGGACGGGGACAGCGCCTCGAAACTCGGGTCCGGCTCCCAATAGCGGATCAACGCCTCCTCGAAGTCGAGCCGCTTCTCGCCCAGAACCAGGCGTGCGAGACGGGAGGCGGGGTCCAGCGGGAAGTGGTGAAGCGTGCGCGGGGCGGCCATGGGGCGCCTGTGGGTACGAGGGATCAGGGCCTGTGCATGCGCCCGCCTCCCTTAACGAGCCGTTCACCGTGTTCCTACGCGATCGCCTATGACGTGCGACCTTCGCGCTCAGGCAGCAGCGGGCGATAGAAGTTGCGGGTCCAGCCGTTCACGCAGCCGGTCTCGTCCATGAACCGCACGGCGGCCGCAACGTCGGGGTCGTTGGCCGCAGCTTCGCGGTAGGCCTCGTAGGCCGCCAGACTGGGGAAGGTGAACAGCGCCAGGGCCTTGTTGCTGTCGCCTTCCGCCGGAAGGAAGTAGCCGTGATGCACGCCCCCGAACCGAGGCATCAGCTCCAGCCACATCTGGCCATACGCTTCGAACTCCGCCGCCTTCAGGCGCGGTATGTCGTACTCGAGCACACAGGTGATCACCGGCGGGTCTCCGTCTCAGGGTTGCTCTCGGCCTCACCGAAGAGGCCGCCGTGGGGCTCCGCCCGGCCGCGAGGATCCGGATGAATCAGGATGTCGGCGGCGGGGAAGGCCGTCAGGATGCGCTTTTCGGCGGCGATCATGATGGCATGGGCGGCTTCCAGCGTAAGCGCCGGGTCGAGGTCAGCATGCATCTGGATGTGGACGTACGGGCCACTGGCGCGGGTCCGGAGCTGGTGAACGCCGAGCAGACGCGGGTCTTCCAGCGCCAAAGCTACAACCCGCTGACGGCTCTCGGCGTTGAGCTCCTGGTCCATGAGGTGTGTCGAGGCCTCGCGCAGCACGCCGACAGCGCCCCAGATCAGCCAAGCGGCGACGAACAGTCCCGCGACGGCGTCGGCAGCCGCCCAGCCCATGAACGCGGCGCCGGCGATGCCCACGGCCGCCGCAAGGTTGGAGGCGAGGTCGGCCATGTAGTGGGCACGGTCGCCCTTCACCGCGAGGGAGCCCGCGGTCCGAAGGGCGCGCGATTGCGCCTGGACGAGCAGCCCCGTCACCAAGATCGAGAAGATCATCACGGCGATGGCGGCGGCGCCCTGTTCCACCGGCTGGGGATGGAGCAGGCGGTCCACAGCCTCCCGCCCGACCAGGGCTGCCGACGCGAACACGAGCGCCGCCTGGAACAGCGATGCGAAGGCCTCGGCCTTGCCGTGTCCGAAGCGATGCTCTGCGTCAGGAGGGGCGGCTGCGTAGCGGACAGCGAAGAAGGTGGCGAGCGAGGCGACCAGATCGAGGCCGGAGTCCGCCAGCGAAGCGAGCAGGGCCACCGAACCGCTGGCCGCGAACGCGATCGCCTTGGCCAGGATCAGCACCGCAGCGGCCGCGACGGACAGCAGCGTGATGCGGCGCACTGCGGCGGCGCTGTCGCCCGGCGGGGTCACCCCGGGTTTTGCGTGTGCGCTCATCGAAAGGCCTCTCGTCACCTAGGCTTGGCGTCGATCTTGCATGCGCCGCCGTGAGAGGTCGTCAATCTTGACGGGGCGGAGAGTCAACCATGACCAGCCTGGCGCGCACCTGGATAACGCGAGCCGACGTCCTGGCCCAACTGGGGGTCAAGCCTCAGACGCTCTACGCCTATGTCAGCCGCGGCCGCATAGCCGCTCGGCCCGATCCGCATGATCCGCGCAAGAGCCTGTACGCCGCCGAAGACGTGGCGCGCCTGCTCGACCGAAGCGCCCGTCCAAGCCGACCGGTGATGACCGCCAGCGGTTCGGTACGCGGCGAAGCCGTGATCGAAAGTGCGCTCACCACTGTGGCGGAGGGGCGCCTTTACTACCGGGGCGAAGACGCCGCTCGCCTGGCGGAGACGTTGACGCTGGAGCAGGTCGCGCGGCTGCTGTGGGGCGCAGAGGAGGATCCCTTCGCCGAGCTGAAGCTGCGCGTCGACGTCGCTCTGCCGGGAGGTCCCCGCTCTCGCGCCTTCGGCGCCCTGGCGCGTCGCGCGGAAGAGGACGCGGCCACCGTCGGTCGGTCCGAAAAGACGCTGCAGCGCGAGGCGGCGTCGGTGCTCAACGAACTGGTCGACGCTATAGCCGGCGGCGGACCGCGCCTCTTCCTGCACCAGCGGCTTGCGCGGGTCTGGAAGGTGCAGACGGACCGTGAGGCCCAGTTGATTCGCCGCGCTCTGGTGCTTTCCGCCGAGCAGGAGTTCGACGCGGCGACGCTCGCAGCCCGCGCCACGGCGTCCGCCGGCGCGCCTCTGGCGGCCGCCGCGTTGTCGGGACTGGCGGCGTTGTCGGGTCCGCAGCTCGGCGGCAAGGCGGCGCAGGTGACCGGGTTCGTCGCCGAGGCGCGCCGAGGGGGCGCAGAGGCCGCCGCCCGTCAGCGTCTTGAGCAGGGGCTAGAGATCCCCGGTTTCGGGCACCGCCTCTATCCCGACGGCGACCCGCGCGCACAGGCGCTGCTCGGGGCCGTCGAGCTGCCTCAGGACCTGATGGACATCTTGGAATGCGGCGAACGGCTGACGGGCCAGCCCGCGAACTTCGATCTGGCGCTCGCCCTAGTCGGTCGGCGGCTGGACCTGCCAAAAGACGCGCCCTTCGCCCTCTATACGGTGGGCCGTTGCGTCGGCTGGCTGGCGCACGCCCTGGAGCAGGCCGCCTCCGGCTCGCCCATCCGTGCACGACTGCGCTATGTGGGGCCTGAGCCCCGCGCCGACTGACATCCCTGCGCCTCCCCTTCAAGACGACGAGTGACACCATGGTCGACTGGCTGAGCGCCCTCCTGCTCGGGTTCGTGGAGGGATTGACCGAGTTCATCCCGGTTTCGTCGACCGGTCACATCCTTCTGCTTGGACACTTCCTGGGCTTCGAGTCGACGGGAAAGACCTTCGAGGTGCTGATCCAGCTGGGCGCCATCCTCGCGGTGATCACCGTCTACATCCAGCGCCTGTGGGAGCTGGCCACCCGCTGGCCGACCGATCCGAAGGCGCGTCACTTCATCTTGGCGGTGCTGCTGGGCTTTCTGCCCGCGGCCGTTGGCGGAGCGGTGCTGCACGACTTCATCAAGGGCGTGCTGTTTGAAAGCCCGCAGTTGATCTGCATCATGCTCATCACAGGAGGCATCGCCCTGCTGCTGGTGGACAAGCTGAAGCGGGAGCCGCGCTACACCGATCCAACGCAATACCCGCTGCTGGTGGCGCTGGGGGTGGGCTTCTTCCAGTGCCTTGCCCTTGTGCCCGGCGTGTCCCGCTCAGGAGCGACCGTCGCGGGCGCCCTGCTGCTCGGCTCCGACAAGCGCTCGGCCGCGGAGTTTTCGTTTTTTCTGGCCATGCCGACCATGGCGGGCGCTTTCACCTACGACCTGGTGAAGAACTATGACCGGCTGTCCTTCGACGACGCAGGGCTGATCGCTGTCGGCTTCATCGCCGCACTGATCACTGCGGTGATCGTCGTACGCAAGGTGCTGGACTTCGTGACCCGCCACGGCTTCGCGCCGTTCGCGTGGTGGCGTATCGCCGTGGGGCTGGTCGGCCTGGTGCTGCTGGGCGTGGGGGTCGGCGGCTAACGAGCGGGCACTGCCATCCGGGAAAGGCCCAAGGAGACGCCGAGGCGCCGCTCTTCTCGCCCGGCGCCCAGGCGTCGACCACCCGTCCTCCGCCGCGTTCAGGTCACGAAGGCCAAGTCGGTTCAACCAGCCAGGCGGACGTCTATCGGATCTTGAGCGAACTGCCCCCCGCGGCGGTAGCGCCACAGGTAGCTCGGCAAGATGGGCTCGACCGCGGTGGGCTGGACGCCGAGGTCCTGCAGGCCCGGGAAGCGGCCGGAGACGACGTTGTCCCGGCGGAGCAGCTTGGCTTGGTCGCTGGTCAGCACAGGCGGCAACCCGATGGAGGCCATGACGTCACCGATCGCGCCGATGGCTCCAGCCGCGCTCATCGGCAAGGGGACGAGCGGGCGTTTGCGTCCCGTCTCGCGTTGGATCAGCTCCAGCAGCTCCTTGAAGGTGTAGGCCTTGGGCCCGCCGATCTCATAGGTCTGTCCGGCCGCGTCCGTACGCTCGACGGCCCGGGCGATCGCCTCGGCCACATCGGCCACATAGACCGGCTGGAAGCGCGTGGCGCCACCACCGAATAGCGGCAGGGCGGGTGCGTAGCCGAGGGTGCTGGCGAAGCGGTCGAAGAAGCCGTCGCCCTCACCGAAGATGATAGAGGGGCGCAGAATCGTCGCGTTGGGGAACGCCTGGCGCACGGCGGCCTCCCCTTCCGCCTTGCTGCGGGCGTACTTGGAGGGGGACTTCGGGTCGGCGCCGAGCGCGGAGACGTGGACCAGCCGGCTGGCGCCGGCCGCCGCGGCGGCCTCAGCCACGTTCTTCGCGCCTTCCGCGTGGACACGGTCGAACCGCACTCGGCCCGCTTCATAAAGCGCGCCCACCAGATTGATGACGACGTCCGCCCCGTCGACCGCCGCGTCGACGGTTTCACGCATGGCGACATTTGCGGTCATGATCTGTATCTGGCCGACGTCTCCCATCGGACGAAGGTGCACAGCCAGGTGCGCCCGGCGCACCGCCGCCCGCACGCGCCAGCCGCGCTTGGCCAGCGCTCGGACGACCTGGGTCCCTACGAACCCCGAGCCCCCGAAAACCGTGACCAGCCCTTGCATCGATAACGCCTCCATCAGGTGACACGCCGGATAGACGAGGTCGCCCCACATCGCAACGCGAGCGCGCCTGTCCGGCGCCCGAACCGCCGCTGAAATGTCGCGCCAAACACGCAGTTGACCGTGTGGGTGCGGCGCCCTAAAGGTCCGCGCCTTCGATCTTCGAGATCGAGCCCAGGTGGCGGAATTGGTAGACGCGCTGGTTTCAGGTACCAGTGGTTAATAGCCGTGGAGGTTCGAGTCCTCTCCTGGGCACCACCCATTCGCACGGCGCCGGGTCCGCAAGGCCGGCGCCGTTCGCACATCTAGGCGCACGCTCTTGACCACCCACCTGCACGAAGGCGACCTCCCGGACGGCCTCGATCTTGGCCCGGTGGTGGCCATCGACAGCGAGACCATGGGACTGCGTTACCGGCGCGATCCTCTTTGTGTCGTCCAGCTCTCGTCCGGTGACGGCGACGCGCATGTCGTGCGCCTGAACCGCCCCGCGTACGACTGCCCGAACCTGAAGCGGCTGCTGGCCGATCCCGCGGTGCTGAAGCTGTTCCACTTCGGACGCTTCGACATCGCCATGTTCGCCCTGCACCTCGGCGTCACCACCGCGCCCGTCTACTGCACCAAGATCGCCTCCAAGCTGGCGCGCACCTACACCGACCGGCATGGCCTGAAAGATGTGACGCGCGAGTTGCTGGGCATTGAGCTGTCCAAGCAGCAGCAAAGCTCCGACTGGGGCTCGGACACGCTGAGCCCGGAGCAGGTCTCCTACGCCGCGTCTGACGTGCTGCACCTGCACGCGCTACGTGAGAAGCTCGACGCCATGCTGATCCGCGAGGGCCGGATGGACTACGCGCGCGCCTGCTTCGACTTCCTGCCCGTCCGCTCCGCCCTCGACCTGGCTGGGTGGGAGGACATCGACATCTTCGCCCACGCGTGAGACGGCCCGCGTGACCCTTCCCGACGATCCGCCCCCGATCCCCACCGACCACGCGGCGGCCGCGACGCGGGCGCGGGAGGGTGCGGAAACGGCCGGGAGCCGCACGGCGGAGGCCATGGCCGCGTGGCGCCGACGGTCCCGCAACGTTCACTTCTTCCGGCGTGCGCTGCCGATCTCCATAGGCGTCGTCGCGGTTATCCTGCTGGGGTGGGTGCTCACCAGTGCGTTTATCGCGCGCGTCGACGATCTGAAGGCAGCGGATTCGGTCAAGCTGGTGAACCCGCGCTTCTACGGCCAGGACTCGAGCGGCCGCGCCTTTGTGGTCGGCGCTCGCGAGGCCGTCCGCGTTCGCGCCAACGAGGTTCGCCTGGACAAGCCCCTCGTGTCCCTTTCGAACGACGACGGCGCCGCCACCCGGCTGACGGCGGAGCGCGGACTTTATGGGGAGAAGGAGCGGGTCGTGCGCCTGAACCGCAACGTGGTCGTCACCGATCCGGGTTCCGGCTTCACCTTCCGCACGGGCGAGGCCGTCATCGACACCCGCACCGGCCGCGTGACCGGTGAGAAGTCGATCACTGGCCAAGGTCCGCTTGGCCAGATGAGCGCTTCATCGTATGCCATCGAAGGTCAGGGGCAGCGCGTCATCCTCAAGGGTGGGGTGAGGGCGCGACTGGAGCAGGATCGCAAGTGAACGCGCGGATGAAACGCTGGATCGTGGGCTTCTCGTTCGCCGCGACCTTGTCGGCTGGCGTGGCTTTCCAAGCCATGGCCCAGATCTCGCCGAGCGGCGGACCTGTCGACATCACAGCCGACAACGTGGAGATCATCCAGCCTGAGCAGGTCACCATCTGGCGCGGTCGCGTCGAGGTGCTGCAGGACCAGAACCGGCTCCGCGCCAATGTCCTGCGGATCTACTACACCAACCAGACCGCCCAGCAGCGCGCGCAGGCGAGCGGCGACGCCTGGGGCGACATCGATCGGATGGAGGCCGAGGGCGACGTGTACTTCGTCACGCCCACCCAGGTGGCTCGCGGCGACCGCGCCCTCTACCAGGTCGCCAGCGACACCATCACCATGACCGGCAATGTGGTCGTCACCCAGGGCGAGAACGTCGTTCGCGGCTCCACCCTGGTGGTCGAGGTCAAGACAGGCCGCACCCGAATGGACGCTGCGGCCGGCGGCGCGACCTCCGGCCGAGTCCGCGGGGTGTTCTATCCAGAGCGGCGCGCCAACGCCCCCGCCCAGCCGACCCCGGCTCAAAAAGCGGCGCCGGCGCAACAGCGCTGAGCCGCGGCGGCGCCTATGTAGAGCGCCGGGAGAGGACCACCAGACATATAACCGATGAGCCTGTCGTTCCTGCACGCGCCTGAGGTCGAACGCGACGGGCTGTTCGTGGACAGCGTCCGCAAAAGCTATCGCGGCCGCACGGTCGTCAAGAACGTGTCGCTGCGACTGCGTCGGGGCGAGGTGGTGGGCCTGCTGGGGCCGAACGGCGCCGGCAAGACGACGTGCTTCTACATGATCACCGGCCTGGTTCAGGCCGACGACGGCGCCATTTACCTGGACGGCGAGAACATCACTGCTCAGCCCATGTACCAGCGCGCCCGCCTTGGGGTGGGCTATCTGCCCCAGGAGACCTCCATCTTCCGCGGCATGACGGTCGAGCAGAACGTGATGGCGGTGGTGGAGCTGCGCGAGCCGGATCAGACCCGCGCCCGCCTTGAGGTCGACCGCTTGCTGGACGAATTGCGTATCGGCCACTTGAAGACGGCGCCGGCGCTGGGACTTTCGGGGGGTGAGCGGCGCCGGGTGGAGATCGCCCGCGCCCTGGCGGGCGAGCCGTCCTTCATGCTGCTCGACGAGCCCTTCGCCGGCATCGACCCCCTCGCCATCGCCGACATTCGAGAGGTGATCGGCTACCTTAAGGACCGGGGCATTGGGGTCCTGATCACCGACCACAACGTGCGCGAGACGCTCGACATCATCGACCGCGCCTCCATCATCCACGCCGGAGAGGTGCTGTTCGAGGGTTCTCCCGAAGCGATCCGCGCCGATCCGGAAGTGCGCCGCGTCTACCTCGGCGACCAGTTCCACTGAGCGGGATCGGGGGGCCGCGACGGTGAAGACGCCCCTTCCCGCAACGCCCTGGATCGAGTCTCCCGACCTGGAGACGCACCTGTCGACGGCCGGACTCGAACCCGATATCGCCGCGAAGCTCCGCGCGTTCGCGGCGTCCGGCTTTGTGGTGCTGGATTTGGGTCCAGACGGGGCGGAGCTATGTGATCGGGCGATCGCTCAAACAGAGCGGCGTTTCGGGCCTTCCGTTCGACGGGTCCAGGACGCCTGGCTGCGGGCCCCGGCCGTGCGCCAGCTTGCGCTCCACCCGACCATCAACGCCTTCCTGCGCGCCGCATATGGGAGGGAGCCCTTCCCATTTCAGACATTGAGCTTCCGGACGGGCAGCGAACAGCCGCTGCACGCAGACACCATCCACTTCCACAGCGTGCCCGAGCGCTTCATGTGCGGGGTCTGGTTCGCTCTGGAGGACGTAAAGCCGGACGCTGGACCGCTGATCTACCACGTGGGCAGCCATCGTCTTCCGGTGATGACCCTTCAGGACGCGGGCCTGATCGGCCGCAGCAGGCCGGCCGCCTACGAAGAACACTACCTGCCGGCGTTCCAACGGCGCATCGCCGAAAGCGGGCTGCCGCAGGAGCGAGCCCTGATCCGCAAAGGCCAAGCCTTCATGTGGGCGGCTAACCTCGCGCATGGCGGCGCGCCGATCACCCGCGAGGGCGCCACACGCCGGTCGCTCGTCGCCCACTACTATTTTGAGGGCTGCCTCTACCACACGCCCCTTCAGGCTGACGGCCCCCGCCTGCGCCTGCGCGCGCCAAGCGACCTTCGAACCGGCCTTTGGCGCTGGCCAAAACGCGACGGCCGCATCGTCCTGCCAGGTCTGCGGCAGACCCTGGGCGCCGTCGGCCGCAGCGTGTTCCGACGACCACTCGTCGGGTGACCGCAGGTCAGCCCGCCACCTCCTCCGCGTGCGGCTCGTCGCGACGGCGCGTGATGGCGGCGTGGCCGCGACTGCGGGCGCAGCGCGCTTCCCGGACCAGGCGCTCAATGGTCGTCTCGCCGGGCGGCAGCATGTCGACGGTCGCGGGGCTCTCCACCATCCAGACCGGCCGCACCGTTGGGGCGTGGACATCGACGACCAGCGATGGAGGGCAATCAGCGACTTCGGCCAAACGACGCAGGAAGCTGGCGACTGAGCACCGCTCCCGGGGCGCCAGGGTCACGCCTCCCCGGACGCCGTCCATTATCAGATCGAGCGTGACATCGACGAGGTCGGGGCCGTAGGTCTCCTCCCAGGCCGTCTCGGCGCTGGCTTGCACCGGAAGCCCGCACTCAAGGGCGTCCAGGGCCGCGACCGCCGGATGCGCACGCTCCCACGGGGCGAAAACCCGATCCGTTTTCACGAGAAGCAGGGACTCGCCGCCCTGGGAGAGCAGTCGCTCCTCGACCTCGTCGAAGTCGCCCACGGGCGCGAACACCGCTAGCGGCGCGCCTACGGCTGCGCAGTCGCGCACGAGCTGCTCCGGCGGGTGGAACGCAGGCCATGCCGGCCGGTCCCTGCCGATCGAGCCCACCCGGTGGCAGACGCCGCCCCAGTCCCGCCCGTCCACTACGGCCCAAGGGGAGATCTTGCGCAGCTGCTGCTCGTTCACCGAGGGCCTACGGACGTAGGGCAGGCCCCGCACGTCACAGGCCGCCGCGAGCATCTCCGTCAGAGGACCGCCTGTGCCGACGATCAGTAGCGGGCGCTCCCCTTGCATCAGCCGGAGCCCCTTACCGACATCGAACGCGCCAGGACCGACCGGCGAATCCGCCTGGAAGATGCGTCGCCACCATCCCGGGCGCTCCAGGCCCACCGCACTGGGCCGGCGTCCGGCCACTAGATCCTTCAGCACCGGAGCAAGCATGGTCGGCCGAGGCTCGCCGGAGCGCACGTCGTAGACGCCGACCTCATAATGGCCGACGAACTGCGTCACCATGCGGTTCCAGTCGTGCGACCCGAGCAGCGACCAGGCCGTGACGGCGCAGATGTCCGCCCCGTCCGCCCGGAGTCGTTCCACCCCATCCCACACCTCGACGAACCAGCGGACCTGGTCCTCGCGACTGGCGCCGTTGTGGCACTCGGTGACCGCGACCGTGCGTCCGTATCGCTCCCACGCCTGACGCAGCAAGGCGGGCAGCCCCAGCACGCCCTCCTCACGATTGCGTATGGCGTCCACGTCGACGTAAGCGAGTCCGCCGCAGTCGCCGAGCTCCTTGTCGGCCACGGCCCGGTTCTCGTGACGCTCGAGGCGGTGGTCCAGAAGGCGCTCGCTAGCGAGGTAGTGGTTCACGCCGATGACGTCCGGGGGGCAGGGATCGTCCGCGATGACCCGCAGCCGCTCGGCCAAGCCGTGGCTGGCGATGCGCTCCCACAGCGGGTGCTCGGGCGTAACCATTCCGCAGAGCAGGTCCCAGCCGATCCAACGGCGCTGGTTCTGATAGTCGGCCTCGCAGGCCAACGGCTCCGTCGAATGGCAGTAGCCGAGGTCGTCCGTCTGGATCAGACGCGCCTGCGGATTCACGCGCCGGATCTCGCGCATGGAGAGGCGCGTGGCGTCGATCTCATTCAGCAGGGCCGTCCAGAACAGCGGCTCGGACGTCGTGTGGGGATACCAATAGCCATAGAGCGCACTGAATCGCGCCGTGGTCAGCGGCTCGTTCACAGGCGTCCAATCCCGAACCCAGGGGTAGCGTTCAGCCACCGCCTTTGCGTGCCGGGCCAGGCCTGGGGCGAAGCTGTCATCGACGAGGCTGGTGTAGTGCGGACCGCTGCCGTGGTGACAAAGGGTCAGGATCGGCTGCATGCCCGCATCCCGGATGAGCGGCAGCCGCTCGTCCGTCCATCGGAAGTCCCGCTGCTCGGGCGAGTCCGGCGAGATGCGCTCCCAAAGCGCGGGATACCGCAGCGAAGTCATGCCCAGGCTGGCGAAAAGCTCGATGTCGCCGGCCCTGTGCTCATGCCCGCTCCGCGGCGTTTGGTCGTACCAGTCGCCGCGCACCCGATTGACGGTGCATTCGTAGCCGCCCCAGAGCTCCAGGGGCGCCTCGCGGCCAAGAGACTTCGCGGAAGCGGTTTGCGACGACATGCAAGAGACTCCAGCTACGGGAGCCCTTCAACGGGAGATCTGCGCCTCTCGTTCCTCTATCTGACCTTAAAACTTGACATCACATCGGCGACTCTTCTTGCCGGACCCGCGGTATTCTATCCTATGTTAGGTCTAGAATCCGACATTGCACGGTCGCCGGAGGCCTGTGCTTGCCACTGTCCGACGACCTCAAATCCCGCCGCTCGCGGGCGCCGTGGCCGTTCCGGCAGGTCGTGCCGGCATTAACTAATCAGTGGGGATCGGCCGCCTACCTTCGCCTCAGCAAGAAACAGGCCAGGGGACGGCAGTGGCGCTCGGCGCGAGACTGGAGCTTAGGCAGGGCCAGGGACTGGTCATCACGCCCCAGCTGCAGCAGGCGATCAAGCTGCTGCAGCTCTCCAACCTGGAGCTCGAGGCCTATGTGGACGCCGAGCTCGAGCGAAACCCGCTGCTGCAGCGGGACGAAGGCGACGATCGCTCCGAAGTCGAGGCTGCAGCCGCCGAGACGGGCGAAGGTGACGGAGTCGCGGAGCTGTCGCTCGGAGACGCCGATGCGGCGCCCGCCGAAGCTGCGCTCGACGCCGGTTATGACGATGTCTACGCCGACACCTCCCCCGCCGAGCGGCAGGCCGACGCCGCGGCGGAGACCGCGGCGGCTGAGGGCCCCATGACCGACTGGAGCCGCGCCGGCTCCGGCGGCTCGTTCGACCAGGACGGGGAAGTGTACGAACGCGCCTCCGCGCGCGAGAAGACCCTGACTGAGCACCTGTTGGAGCAGGCGCTGCTCGCCGGCTTCAAGCCGGCCGAGCACGCGGTCGCCCAAGCCCTGATCGACGGGGTCGACGAGGGCGGATACCTGCGCGCCTCCACGGCGGAGATCGCCGACCGCCTGGGCTGTGACGAGGCGCTAGTCGAGAGCGTGCTCACGCGCTGCCACGGTTTCGAACCCACCGGCGTCATGGCCCGCAGCGTGCCCGAATGCTTGGCCTTGCAGTTGCAGGAGCGCGGACGCTTCGACCCGGCCATGGCGGCGTTGCTGGACAATTTGGAGCTCCTGGCCAGGCGCGACCTCGCCGGCCTCCGCAAGGTCTGCGGCGTCGACGCCGAGGACCTGATGGAGATGATCGCCGAGCTGAAGGCGCTGACGCCACGCCCTGGCGCGGCATTCGGCGGCGAGCCGACGCAGGCGGTCGTCCCCGACGTCTTCGTGCGCCAGGATCCGGCTGGCGGCTGGCGCGTGGAGCTGAATAGCGACACCCTGCCGCGCCTCCTGGTCGACCAGCGCTACGGCCAGCGTGTGGCCGGAGGCGCCCGCTCCGATCAGGAGAAGGCCTTCGTCTCCGAGTGCCTGAGTTCGGCCAACTGGCTTGTGAAGAGCCTCGACCAGCGCGCCAAGACCATCCTGAAGGTCGCCAGCGAGATCGTCCGCCAGCAGGACGGGTTCCTAGCCTTTGGCGTGGAGCACCTGCGCCCGCTCAACCTGAAGACCGTCGCCGATGCTATCGAAATGCACGAGTCGACGGTCAGCCGCGTGACCTCCAACAAGTACCTCGCCACGCCTCGCGGCGTTTTCGAGATGAAGTTCTTCTTCACCGCCTCCATCGCTTCGTCGGACGGTGGCGCGGCCCACTCCGCTGAGTCCGTGCGCTTCAAGATCAAGCAGCTCATCGACGGCGAGCGCAGCGACGAGGACGTGCTGTCGGACGACCGCATCGTAGAGATCCTGAAGGAGGCCGGCGTCGACATCGCACGTCGCACGGTCGCCAAGTACCGGGAGGCGATGCGCATCCCGTCGTCCCTGGAGCGCAAACGGCTGCTCAAAGACGCCTGCTGAGGCGCCTCTCCTGACAAGTCCGTGATCCGCGCACTTTAACGACCGACGTTATCGCTCACGCTTGACACCATTCCGGGGGCGGCGCGTTCTACCCCCATGCAGGTCCAAGTCTCCGGCAAGCATGTCGAGGTCGGTGATGCGCTACGCTCACGGATCATCGACGAACTCACCCAAGGCATCGGCAAGTACTTCGAACGTGGCGGAGACGCCGACGTCGTTGTCACGAAGGAGGGTCACCTCTTCCGCGTCGATTGCAACATCCTCCTCGCCTCGGGCCAGCAGCTCGTAAGCCACGGCTACGGCGGCGATGCGCACGGCGCCTTCGACGGCATGCTGGGTCGCATCGAGAAGCGGATCCGCCGCTACAAGCGGAAGCTGAAGAACCACCACGTTTCGAACGGGAAGTCCGGCCAGGAGACGGCGCCCATCACGGTGCTTCGCGCTCCGAACGACCACGACGATGACGGGTTCGGCGATGACTTCGGCGAAGAGTCGCATGCTCCGCCGACCGGACTCGTGATAGCCGAAACCGAAAGCCCGATCAGGACCATGACCGTCGGCATGGCCGTGATGGAGCTCGACCTTTCTAACTATCCCGTGATCCTGTTCCGCAACGCGGCTCACGGGGGGTTGTCGGTGGTATACCGGCGGCCGGACGGCAACTTCGGCTGGATCGACCCGCAACGCACCGGCGGGAACGGCGAGGCCTGACACACCGTCGCAACAAACCGGTCGCGAGTGCGTTGTCAGCTCCGGCCATAAGAACAGCGTACCGAGTCGGGGTCAGTAGGATGGAAATCGGCGAGCTTCTCGCCCGCGACGCTGTCGCGGTGCGCGCCAGTGCGGCGTCCAAGCGCCAGGCCTTAGCGGTCGCGGCCGACGTCGCCGCACGCAAGCTGAAGCTGCCGGCCGATCAGATCCTCGAGGCCCTGCTCGAGCGCGAGGCGGAGAGTTCGACGGGCGTGGGCCAGGGTGTGGCCGTACCTCACGCGCGGCTGGACGGCGTCACCGGCATGACGGGCGTGTTCGTGCGCCTTGAAACGCCGGTTCCATTCGATGCGGTCGACGACCGGCCGGTCGACTTGATGTTCGCCCTGTTCGCGCCAAAGGCCGACAGCATCACGCACCTGCGAGCGCTCGCCCGCGTGTCGCGAACCCTACGTCAGGGCGAGCTGCGCGAGCAGCTCCGCCAGGCCCGAACGCCGGACGCGGTATACGCCCTGCTGGTGCGTGAGGCGGCCACCCACGCAGCGTAAGAGGCGCGACGGGAGGCCGTCCTGCCGGAGCACAATCTCACCGTTAAGCCTGTCACCCGTGCGACTTGGACCGACCTCGAGACGCTGTTCGAGGCGAAGGGTGGTCCGCAATACTGCTGGTGCATGGCTTGGCGAGCCATGGAGAACCGGACGACCGCCGACAACGCCGCTCGCAAGTCGGCGCTCAAGGCGTTCGTAGACAAAGGCGTGCCCGTCGGGCTCGTGGGCTATCTTGAAGGCGAGCCTGTGGCTTGGTGCTCCGTCGGCCCGCGCGGGAGCTTCACCCGCCTCTCACCCGACCAAGACGATACGGAAGAGGGCGTTTGGTCCGTGACCTGCTTCTTCATCCGCCGCGATGCCCGCAAATCGGGGCTTTCCGGGCGCATGCTCGACGAAGCTATCAAATTCGCCAAGTCGAAGGGAGCGAAGGTGCTGGAGGCGTACCCGGTCGATCCCGATTCCCCGAGCTATCGCTTTATGGGCTTCAAGCCGCTCTATGCCGCGCGCCACTTCAAGGAGATCGGGCGCGCCGGGTCCCGCCGTCACGTCGTGCGGCTGACGCTCTGACGCCTAATGCACTGACACGGGGGCCAGCTCGTGGGCTAACGCGGCGGCGAATGCCGTCTGCCGGTCGACCATCACGGCCAGACGCGATCCATCGGCGCTGTGCACCGCGTAGAGCATCTGATCGGGATCGATGGAGAAGCCTTGCACCTCTTCCACCTCAGTCGCGCCCAAGACTTCGCGCGCTTTGACCTCGCGCACATACACAAGCTCGGGCGCCCCAAGCGATGCGAAAGCTTCCTTCGTGAGCACCGGTGTCATTGCGACCACCTCCTCTACGATTGACAACGACTAGGCCGCACGCCGGTTCAATCGGCCGTGCGGATCGGAATGCGCTTCACCTCTCGGACCGGTTCGGGGCGCACGACGTCCACGTGCAGCAGCCCGTGCTCCAGCGTGGCGCCTTCGATCTCCATTCCGTCGGCGAGAACGAACGTTCGGGTGAATCCGCGGGCGGCGATGCCTCGGTGAAGATAGGCCGGCTCGCGACCGTTTCCCTCGCCGTCACGACGCCCTGAAACGACGAGTTGGTTCTCCTCCACCGTCACCGAAAGCTGCTCTGGCGAGAAGCCGGCGACGGCCAGGGTGATCCGCACACGGTCAGGACCGAGCGCCTCCACATTGTAAGGCGGGTAAGTCTCGGCCGACGCCTTGGCGGCTCGTTCGATAAGGGCGCGGGTGTGCTCGAATCCGAGCAGGAACGGGCTGTCGAACACAATGGGACGGCTCATCAAAGTCCTCGTGATCAAGCGACTCTGCGGCCCGATCGGACGCCCTGAAGCGGCGCGCCCGACCCGACCGTGCAGGTTATGTGTGGTCGGTCCCGCCCCTCTTCAATCCGCGGATCAATTCAAGCGCCGCAACCATTCGTGAACCGCCGCGGGTTGATATTTGGACGATGTCGTCCATTTAACGCCGGTCTGTTGGAAGAAGCTGGGTGCGGTCATGAACAAGAAGAAGCTTCCGCTGATCCTGGGCGGCGTCGCCGCCGTCGCTGTCGCGGTCGGCGGCGCGGTCTGGTGGCAGGACAAGCAGCGTTGGGAGAAGACCGAGAACGCCTACGTTCAAGCTGACACGATCCAGGTCAGTCCGCAGATCGACGGCTATGTCGCCGAGGTGCTGGTGACCGACAACCAGCGGGTTGCTTCAGGTCAGGTCTTGCTTCGGCTGGACGACTCCGAGGCCAGAGCCAAACTGGCTCAGGCTGAAGCCAATTACGCCGCCTTGCTGGCGGCCGCCGACAATGTCGACGCCCGGCGGGAGCTCGAGGGCTCGCAGATCGCTGAGCGCGCGGCCACCGTCACTTCCGCCGAGGCGCAGGCCCGACTGGCCCGTCTGGAACTGGACCGCTACGGCAAGCTCGCCGATCAGGGCTGGGTGTCCGACCAGCGGCTGCAGACCGTGCGAGCCAACGCTGACCAAGCGTCCGCCGGCGTGGCCCAAGCGCGCGCGGCGCTGCAGGCGCAGCAACGCGACGCCGCCACCCTCTCTTCCGTCAAGGCTCAGACGATGGCGCAGGCCGCTCAGGCGCGCGCCGCCGTCGAGCAAGCGCGCATCGCGCTCGACCGCACAGTCATTCGCGCGCCCGCTGGCGGCGTGGTCGGCGCGCGGGCGGTGCGGCCCGGCCAATACGTGCGCCCCGGCGTGCAGCTGCTCTCTGTGGTGCCCCTCGGCCGCACTTACATCGTTGCCAACTTCAAGGAGACGCAGGTCGGCGAGCTGAAGGTCGGCCAGCGGGTCGAGATCGCCACCGACGCCTTCAAGGGGCGGCCTATCCAAGGCCGCATCGACAGCTTCTCGCCGGCGACCGGCTCCGAGTTCGCCCTGATCCCCATTGAAAACGCGACCGGCAACTTCACCAAGATCGTCCAGCGCGTGCCGGTGAAGATCGCCGTCGACGAACGTGCGCCGCTCGCCGGCGCGCTTCGTCCCGGCCTATCGGTCGAGGTCAAGGTGGACCTGAAGAGCGGCGGCGGCGCCACCTTCGCCGAGGCCGCCGCCGCCGAGGTCCGGCTCGCTCAGTCGGGAGCCGTGGCCCGGCCGTGAGCGCCTCTCGAACCCTTACTGGCGCACCGCCTGCTCCGCACGCGGCGGCGGCCGATGTCGACTGGACCAAGCTCTTCCTGGGCTTCGGAGGCATGGTCATCGGCCAGTTCATGGCCATCCTCGACATCCAGATCGTGGCGGCCTCCCTGCCCCAGGTTCAGGCGGGGGTCGGCGCTTCCGCGGACGAGATCAGCTGGATCCAGACCGCCTATCTGATCCCCGAGGTCGTGATGATCCCGCTGTCGGGATATCTCTCGCGACTTTGGGGCACGCGGCCGTTGTTCCTGATGTCCGCGCTCGGCTTCATTCTGATGAGCGTGGCCACGGGGCTGGCGAACGACATCCACACCATGATCGTGTTTCGGGCGCTGCAGGGCTTCATCGGCGGCGCCATGATCCCGACCGTCTTCGCCGTCGCGTTCAGCGCCTTCCCGCCGCAGAAGCGCGTCACCGCCTCAGTGATCATGGGGTTGATCGTGACCCTCGCGCCTACCGTGGGGCCCACGCTTGGCGGCCATCTGACCGAGTCGTTGTCCTGGCGCTGGCTGTTCTTTATCAACGTGCCGCCAGGTCTGTTGGTGCTGTTCCTGGTGTGGCGCTACGGCGACTTCGACAAGGGCGACCCCTCGCTCGCGAAAGGGTTCGACTGGTTCGGCCTCGCGGTGATGGCGATCTTCCTGATGAGCCTTCAGTTCGTGCTGGAGGAAGGCGCCAAGAACAACTGGTTCGAGGAGACGGAGATCCTGCTGCTGACGGTGGCGGCGGCCATCACCGGCCCGCTCTTCGTCTGGCGCTCGCTGACCTACCGCAATCCGATCGTCGAACTGCGGGCCTTCGCCAACCGCAACTTCACCGCCGGCGTGCTGATGACCTTCATCACCGGCGCGGCGCTTTTCGGCGGCACCTTCCTGCTGCCCCTGTTCCTGGGACGAGTGGCGGGATTCTCCTCCGCGGAGGTCGGTACGACCATGGTCGTCAGCGGCATCAGCATGTTCCTGACCGGCCCGATCGCCGGCCGGATCGTGCGTCGGCTCGACGCCCGTATTCCGATGTTCGGCGGGTTTCTGATGTGCGCCTGGGGCATGTGGATCGCCCGTGAAGTCACGCCGGAGTGGGGCTTCTGGCAGTTCGCCTCGGTTCAGGCGTTCCGCGGCGTGGGAGTGATGCTGGCGATGATCGCGGCCCAGACGGTGACGATGAGCACCCTGCCGCCGCACATGATCAAGAACGCCTCAGGCCTGGTGAACCTCGCCCGCAATGTCGGCGGCGCGTTCGGCCTGGCGATGCTGAACACCACCGTCACCCAGCAGACCGCTGCGCACCTGCACGAACTGACCGAGCACGTGTCGGTCACGGCTCAGCGGTCACAGGACATGCTATCGATGCTGATCGCGCGGATGGAGGACCTGGGCGTGGCGGATCCGGAAGGCGCGGCCTACAAGGCGATGTTCAACATGCTGAACCTGCAGGCCACCGACCTCGCGTTCGGGGACGCCTTCGCCCTTCTCGCCATCGCGTGTTTGATCGCCGCGTTCGTGACGCTGACGACCAAGCCCGTGCGCGCTGCGGCGCCCCCTCCAGACGCGCACTGACATGCCGCGTCCAGCCGGCTCCATAGACCTGGCCAAGTCGGAGGCGATCCTCGACGCCGCCGCCGAACTCCTTGCGGAGCGAGGGCTTGCTGTCTCCATTGAGGAGATCGCGCGCCGCGCCGGCGTCTCCAAACAGACGGTATACAACCGCTTCGGCACCAAGCTGGAGATCGCCCGCGCCATGGCCGAGCGGCGGGCGGACGCAGTCACCGAGCCGCTGATCCATCCGCCGGCCGGCGCCGACCCGGAGTCTGTGCTCTGCGCCTACGCCGAGCGAGCCCTCGAGAAGTTCGGTGATCCGCGCCACGCCTCCACACTGCGGGCCATGATGTCAGCCGCGTCAGATCCCGAACTCGGCCACGCTGTCTACGAGGCCGGCCCCCTGCAGTCGCGCCGCCGCCTCGCCGCATGGCTGGCTGCCGAGACCAAGGCCGGACGCCTGAGCGTGGACGAGCCCGACCGTGCGGCTGAAATGTTCTCCGGCATGGTCATGGGACACCGCACCATCCGCACGGTTTTGGGCGTAGCCAGTCCGGAGACGGAGGCTCAGCGGCGAGTACACGCGAAAGCCTGCGCCTCCCGCTTCGTGCGTGCTTTCGCGCCCTAACGTCGATTATCAGTCGCGCTTACTTGCGAATCGTTTGCAAGTTCGGCGCGCCCTCACCATGTGGCCGTCATGAAGATCTCCTCCGCATCCGTCTCTACGGCTCACGCGAGCCGCTACCTGCAGCAGCTCGCCAAACACTGGGGCCACAAGTTCCAGGTCGACTTCACCCCAACCGACGCGACCATCGAGCTACCGCTCGGGCGCTGCGCTTTGCATGCCGGCAGCGAACGTCTGGACGTGCGGTTGACGGGTGAGGACGACACCGACTTCGCCCGGTTCGAGACAGTGGTGGCTGAACACCTGCAGCGCTTCGGGCATCGCGAGACGCTGCAGTTCGACTGGTCACGCCAGACGGTTTGACCGTCACGGGAGTCGTCTCCCTGGCGCAAGCTTGGCCGCCGTCCCATGTCCCCTGTGCGCTCAGCAGGAGACCGCCATGTTCCGCCGCCTTTTGTCCACGATCGCCCTGACCTCCCTTCTCGCTACGGTAGCCTCAGGCGCCGCGGCAGGTGTGCCCTGTCCGCGTATCGAGCTTAGCGAGATCGTTGCCGCGGAAGCCCCCGGCGCACGCCGGGTCAGCGGACCCGACGGTGAGGTCCTCGTCACCGGGACGGCGCTTCTCACCAGCGCCGACCTCCTCTCCGCCGGCGTCAGCGAAGCGGAGGGTGACACCGGCCTCGACCTGAACCCCACCTCTGCGGCCGGGGAGAGGCTGCGCGCCTACACCACCGCGAACGTCGGCCGGCAGGTCGCCTTCCTGGTGGACGATCGCGCCGTGAAGGTCGTGAAGATCCTCGACCCGATGCTGGCCGATGGCCTTTGGATCAGCCCAATGGCTCCGGACGAGGCCGGCCGCCTCGCGGCCGAGATCAACGCCTGCAAGAGGAACTGAGCGCCACCACCTCCGGTGAAGCGGCCCGCCGCTAGGCCGTGCGTTCACACGACGAATGAAAGCGCTTTCATTCGCAGGCGTGAGCCTGCATGCTGCCCCTTGGCCTGCGGTGAGACGGGCGGGAGGAAGCGATGGCGATTAGGCGAATGGCGGCGGCCTTGGCCGCGTCGGTCGGGTTGGCGCTCGCGGGGGGCGCGGCGGCGGACACGCCGGAAGAGATCCTGGCCTCCATGGAGAAGGTCGCGGACTGGCAGCTGAAGACCATGTACGCGCCAGACTTCGTGCCTTCGACCCCGCGCACCGCCGATCCGATCGGCTGGGTGCAGGCCGTCTTCTTCATCGGCCTCGGCGACTTGGCGGACCGGACCCGCAATCCGGCCTACCATCAGGCGGTGGCGGCGCACGGAGCCAAGTATCGGTACGCGCTCCCCGATCGCATCTTTCACGCCGACGACCACGTGATCGGGCAGTCGTGGCTGTGGCTTTATGGGCGCGAGCGGCGGCCCGAGATCATCGCGCCGACCAAGACGCGGCTCGACTACATCCTGGCTCATCCGCCGACCGACGTGACCATGGTGTTCGACCAGATGCCGCCAGGACAGGACGGCCCGTGCCGCGTGCGCTGGTGCTGGAGCGACGCCTTGTTCATGGCGCCGCCGGTCTGGTTCGCGCTGTCGAAGGAGACCGGCGATCCTCGCTACTCCGCTTACGCGGACAGCGAGTTCTGGGTGGCGGCGGACTACCTCTACGACAAGGAGGAGAAGCTGTTCTATCGGGACAGCCGCTTCTTTACGCGGCGGGACGACACAGGGGGCAAGATCTTCTGGAGCCGCGGCAACGCGTGGGTATTCGCCGCCTTCCCCCGCATCCTCGAACTGCTGCCGGCCGATCATCCCAGCCGCCCGCGCTATGTCGCGCTCTACCGCGAGATGGCGGGACGACTGCTCGAGCTGCAACGCGAAGATGGCTCCTGGCCGACATCGTTGCTGGCGGGCGGCCAGGGCACGCCCGAATCCAGCGGCACGGGCTTCTTCACCTACGGCATGGCCTGGGGGATCAAGACAGGGCTGTTGGACGCAAAAACCTTTCGCCCCGCGGTCGACCGCGGGTGGCGCGCCCTGCGCGCGGCGGTGAAGCCGGACGGCAAGCTCGGCTGGGTCCAGCAAACCGGAGATGCGCCGGCGCCGGTCGGCCCCGAGGATACGCAGTTCTACGGCGTGGGCGCCTACCTTATGGCTGGATCGATCCTCTACGACTTGGAGACGGCGGCGCGTCGCTGACGCGCCGTCACCTCATCGCGCCCAGGGGAAGGAGAGGGTCGGCCGATTGACGTAGCGCCGCATCGCCACCGTCAGGGTCTCGCCTGCGCCCGGCGCAAGCCGCACGTCGAAGCTGGAGCCGTCGCAGGTCAGCCGCTTGTCACCCGTGCGGATCGCCGTGCAGGCGTGCTCGGCATAGCCGCCCATCTGCACCGTGACGGTGCGGGGTTCGAGCGGGTTGGTGTTGACCAGCGTCAACACGACGCCCTCGGGCGTTATCTTCTCCACTAGCGCTGCGACATCGTCAGGCAGACCGGCGCGACGGTTCTCCGGGTCGAAGTGGCGGACCTGAGTGTGCAGCGGCACGGGCCCGTGCCCGGAGCCGTTCGGGTCGTTGCCGCCCAGCGTCAGGTTTACGAGCGCGATGGTCGAGACCGGATTGGAGTTGGCCCAGCGGGTGTCGCCCACCGGATAATCCATGCTGCTCTCGTCAGCACGCAGGCGCTCGCCGGCGGTTCGCACCTCCGCGAGCGCGGCCTGGAAGGCCTTCAGCGGGTAGTCGGGATCCTTGCCTTCCAGGAACCCGATCCAGCCGGTCCCCGGCAGTCGCGCCCGGTCGCGTGGATCCAACGACCAAAGATAAAGGTCAGTCTCCACCTGCCGGCGGTTCGACAGGCCGGGCGAGCGGCCGTTCACGTCGTAGAAGCCGTACCAGCCCTGGTCTCCGTAATAGTGCGGCACCAAGGTCTTGCCGCCCTCGACGCGCTTGGCCGCGTACATGTTGTCGAGCTGGCGGCGCAGCACGCCCGTGTAGGCTTGGTCGCCGGTCAACAGCAGCGCGTTGCCGAACGCTTCCGGCGGTCCCCGAAAGACGTAGTTTCGCACCCCTTCATCCGGCGAGTTCCACCCGAAAACGCCCCCGTACCACTTGCCGCCCCACTCGCCGCCGATCGTGCCGTCCAGGCCGATGTTGGAGGGGATGTTTCCGCCATTTCTCGCGGTGCGGTCCCGCCACGCGTTGACGTACTCCAGCAGCCAGTCGCGGTACTTCTCCTCTCCGGTCAGCATGTAGGCGTGAAGCGCGAGGTTCGTGCTGCCGAGGTTGAGCGGGTGGTCGCCACGGATGTTGCGGGCGTTCAGGAACCGCGTCCGCCGCTTGGGATCGGCGCCCGGGATCTCGGGACCGTCCCACTGGTCCGGCGTCGCTTCGTCCAGCTTGGGTCCCCGGCTGCCGTTGAAGAGGCTGCGGATGATCTTGTGCTGCGGATCGTAGTTCTGAACCGTCTTGTCCTCGCCGGTGTAGAAGCCGGCGAAGCGGCGGGCGCGGATCACGTACTGCGGATCGTCAGGGCGGCTCAGCCCGTAGAAATAGAAGCCTGCTAAACCCTCGCTGATGTGCTCCCAGTCGAACTGGGGCATGAACTCTCGGTAGTAGATACCCTCCCTCGCCGCCTCGACCTCCGGCACCTTGGCGCGCGAGTACTGGTCGAGATGCGCCTCGTAGACGTGGCTCCAGGTCTCGATGATCGAGTCGGGACCGCCCAGGGCGTGCGCCAGAGGCCAGTTGCGGATCGGCTCGATGGAGTCGTCGGGCCCGTCGGTGATCCCCCAATGCTCCGGTCCGCGCAGGTAGCCGCGGGCGTCGACGTACTTGGCGGTGAAGGCCTTCACCCCCTCGGCGTTCGCCTCCAGCAGCGCCCGCTGTGCGAGCGCCCAAGCCGGCGGAGCCATGGGCTTGTCGGCCACCACCGTCTCGGCCTGGGCGGCTAGCGCGATGAGGCTCACCGCGGTGGAGAGTGCGAGTTTCAGCAAGGATTTGGCGGCCATGGACGACCTCAGGTCAGCAGGAAGGGGGCGCCGCTGCGATCGCAGACGGCCTTGATCTTTTCGGCGAGCGCCGACGGCACCGGGACGCCTTCGGTCCCGCGTTTGATGCGGGACCGGGTTTCAGGATCGCCAGGGATGAGCACAGGGCGCGCCGGATCGGCGGCGCGGACTTCGCGGAGCGCGTCGACCATCGCCTCCATGTCGGCCTCGAAGCTTCCTTCCTCTCGGAAAGCGTCGGGATTGATCGCCATGAAGAAGTGCCCAACGTTGTCGGGATCGCCTGGCGCTTGGCCGCGCGCGCGGATCGGCGGGAACGCGGCGCCGGACAGGGTGGCGCTCAGCACCTGGACCATCAGCCCTAGGCCGTACCCCTTGTGGCTCGACATGGCCTCCGCGCCGCCCAGCGGCGTCAGACCTCCGACCCCGCGCCTGAAGATGTACTCCAAGGCGAGGGCCGGGTCGGTCACAGGTTCGCCGGCCTCGTCGATGACCCAGCCGGCGGGAATGGGCGTGCCGGTGAAGTCGTAGACCTTGACCTTGTTGGCCGCGACCGTGGCGGTGGAGATGTCGACCAGCAGGGGCCGGTGGCGCCCCGCGGGAGCTGCGAAGGCGATCGGGTTCGTGCCGAGCACCGGCACGGCCGATCGCGTCGGGGCGACGGAGATGGAGCGGGCCGTCGTGGTGACAAAGCCGATCAGGCCCTCCGGCGGCGCCAGCATGGCGTAGTAGCCCGCCGCGCCGAAGTGGCTGGAGTTCTTCACCGCCACGAGCCCGACGCCGAGGGCCTTCGCCTTCTCGATCGCCAGCTTCATCGCGAAGACCGAGACGGGGTGCCCCAGCCCGTCGTGCGCGTCCACCAGGGCGGTCGCCGCGTTGTGGCGGACCACCTCCGGCCGGGCGTTCAGGCTCACCTGACCCTTTCGCCACATGTCCTCATAGGTCATCAGCATCGACAGACCGTGAGAGTCGACGCCGGCTAGGTCGGTGTCGGTCATCACGTCAGCGGCGGTTGCGACAAGGTCCGGCGCCATCCCCCAGGCGCTCAGGACCACGCTGATCTGAGCGTGTACGCGTTCGGCTGGAACAAGCATCGGCGAGCTCAGGCGCTCTCGCGGTCGACGATGGAGAAGCCCACGTCCACGATCGCGGCGGGCGGGGTCTCGAACTTCTGCATGCGGGCCAGCAGCGCGTCTGCGGCGATCCGGCCGATGGCGAAGCGGTCGATGCGTACAGTGGTGAGCGCCGGATAGGTGTAGGCGGCGAAGTCCAGGTCGCCGAAGCCCATCACCGCCATGTCGTGCGGCACCACGATTCCCCGGCTGTGCGCCTCCGCCAGCGCTCCCTGCGCAAGAGCGTCGGAGCTGCAGACCACCACGTCGGGACGTGGGCCGCCGGCCAGCAGCTGAGCTAGGCCGTCGCGGCCAAAGGCCATCCGGCTAGGCGCCGGCACGAAAGCCGTGCGGGGCTGGTCCAGGCCAGCTGCGGCGAGCTCCTGGCGGAGCGCCTGGTGGCGCGCCTCGGCGCGTTGGTCGCCGGCCGAGATGATCCCGAAGCTGGAGTAGCCTTTCGCCATCAGGTGGCGCGCGACCGACTGGCCGACCGCCGGATGCGAGAAGCCCACCACCATGTCGATGGGCGTCGGCGTCAGGTCCCAGGTTTCGACCACCGGGATGTTCGCGCTGAGCAGCCTCGCGCGCGTGTCGGCGGGGTGCAGGGTTCCGGTCAGGATGATGCCGTCGGGCCGGCGGCTCACGATCGCGTTGAGGAGGTCGTCCTCCTTGTTCAGCTCATAGCCCGAGAGACCGACCAGCGTCTGGTACTTGGCCTGGCTCAGGCTGTCGGTGATGGCCTGGACCGTGTCTGAGAAGATCGAGTTGGCGATGGTGGGCACGATCACCGCCACCAATCGCGTACGGCTGGACGCCAGCCCCCCCGCCAGGAGGTTCGGCGTGTAGCCGACCTGCGCGATCGCCTTCTTCACCGCCTCGATGGTGTCGGGCTTCACCAGAAGCGGCTCGTTGAGCACGCGCGACACCGTGGCGGGCGACACACCGGCTAGGCGCGCCACGTCGGCTAGCGTGGCGGAACTGGTCCGTGTGGTGTCCTTCTGTCGCATCGCCGTCCCGCACGCCGCGCTCGGGGCGGCTTCAAGCCTCAACCTCCGCCATGCTGAAAGCGCTTGCAAGAGGGCGGCGGCCCCGACATTGATGTTCCAATGAAAGCGCTTTCAGAGCGCGAGCTGAGGCGCAGGGGAGAAGCGGCATGAGGACCACACCGATCACTGCGGCGGACCTGCGCGCCTCGGTCGTGGCGGTGCCTCCGCTTGCTCGCAACGCCGACCTGTCGCTCAACGCGGACGCCAACGCCGCGGTGCTGCGCCACCTGGAGAACGGCGGGGTCCGCTCCGTGCTGTACGGCGGCAACGCCAACTTCTACCACCTGCCGGTCAGCGAGTACGCCAACGCCTTGGACATGCTGTCCGACGCCGCTGGCTCCGACACCTGGATCCTGCCGTCCGTTGGGCCCGACTACGGCAAGGCCATGGACCAGGCGGCGATCCTGAAGCGACGCGCCTTTCCCACAGCCATGCTGCTGCCCATCAGCTTCCCCTTCACGAGCGAGGGCATCGCCGAGGCGGTGCGGCGCTTCACCGACGCCTATGGCAAGCCTGCTGTCGTCTACATCAAGGCCGAGCCTTACATCGCTCCGGAGACGCTCGGCCGCTTGGTAGAGGAAGGGCGGGTTGCGGCGGTGAAGTACGCGGTGATCCGCCAGGACCCGACCATCGACCCCTACCTCGACGCGATCCTGCAGGCAGTGGACCGGTCCATCGTCGTCAGCGGCATCGGCGAGCGGCCGGCGATCACGCATGTGCGGGATTTCGGTCTGGCGGGCTTCACCTCCGGCTCCATCTGCGTGGCGCCGCGCGGCTCCATGGCGCTGCTGAAAGCGCTGCAGGAGGGCCGTGACGCGGACGCGCAGGCGATCTGGTCACGCTTCATGCCGCTGGAGGACGCGCGCGACGGGATCAGCCCGATCCGCGTGCTGCACGATGCGGTGACCCTGGCCGGGGTGGCGGACATGGGCCCCATGCTGCCCATGTTGTCCGGCCTGTCCCCGGCGGAGCGGGAGCGGGTGAGGCCTGTCGCCGAGGCGCTGCGGATGGCGGACACCGCTCTGGCCGCACCACACGCCGCCTGATGTCACCACGCCGCAAGTCGCCTGAAGAGCTGCGCAGCCACCGCTGGTACGGCGTCGACGACCTGCGCTCCTTCGGCCACCGCTCACGCACGGCGCAGATGGGCTACACGGCGGCCGACTACGCCGGCAAGCCGGTGATCGCCATCATCAACACGTGGAGCGACATCAACCCCTGCCACACCCACTTCCGACAGCGCGCGGAGGAGGTGAAACGCGGAGTTTGGCAGGCGGGAGGCTTCCCCGTCGAGCTGCCGGCCTCGACGCTGTCGGAGCCCTTCCAGAAGCCCACCACCATGCTCTATCGCAATCTCCTCGCCATGGAGGCTGAGGAGCTGCTGCGCTCCTATCCCGCCGACGGCGTCGTGCTGATGGGCGGCTGCGACAAGACCACTCCGGCGCTGCTGATGGGCGCCATTTCGGCCGACCTGCCCGCCATCTTCGTGCCCGCCGGGCCGATGCTGCGGGGCGGCTGGGACGGTGTGACCCTGGGAAGCGGCTCCGACACCTGGAAGTACTGGGCCGAGCTGCGCGCAGGCAACATCACGCGCGAGGACTGGCGCGGCATTGAGAACGGCATCGCCCGCTCAGCCGGCCACTGCATGACCATGGGCACCGCCTCGACCATGACGAGCGCGGCCGAGGTGCTGGGCTTCTCTCTGCCCGGAGCCGCGTCCATCCCAGCTCCCGACTCCCGCCACGCGCAGATGGCCTCACTGTCAGGGCGGCGGATCGTCGACATGGTGTGGGAGGACCTGAAGCCCTCCGACATTCTCACCGCCGGTTCGTTCGACAACGCAGCGAAGACCGTCGTCGCCCTATCGGGCTCGACCAATTCGGTGGTGCACCTGATCGCCCTCGCACGACGAGCCGGCGTGGACCTGACGCTGGATCGATTCGACGCCTTGGCGCGCCACATCCCCGTGCTCGCGAACGTCCGCCCAGCCGGCGTCTACCTGATGGAGGATTTCTTCCACGCCGGGGGGCTTCGGGCGCTGCTCGCCCAACTCGGCGACCATCTCGATCTCAGCCAACGCAACGTGGTGGGCACAACGCTCGGTGACGCCATCGCGGGCGCCCGGGTCTTCGACCCGGACGTGATCCGCACCCCTGAGAACCCGCTGTCGAGCGGTGAAGGACTGGCTGTCCTGCGTGGAAACCTTGCGCCCGACGGAGCCGTCATCAAGCCGCCGGCCGCCGACCCCGCCCTGTTGCGGCACACCGGGCCTGCCTTGGTCTTCGACAGCTATGACGACATGGCCGCCCGCATCGACGATCCCGATCTCGCGGTAGACGCCTCCACCGTACTGGTGCTGCGCAATGCGGGACCTCAAGGCGCGCCCGGAATGCCGGAATGGGGCCAGTTGCCCATTCCCCGCAAGCTGCTGGCGCAAGGGGTGCGCGACATGGTGCGTATCTCCGACGCAAGGATGAGCGGCACCAGCTATGGCGCCTGCGTGCTCCATGTCGCCCCGGAAGCCTGGATCGGCGGCCCGCTGGCCCTGGTGCGGGACGGCGACCTGATCGAACTGGACGTGCCCGCACGGCGCCTGGAGCTGAAGGTCTCCCACGATGAACTGGCCCAGCGCCGCGCGGCGTGGACAGCGCCCCCGCCGCGCTTCGAACGGGGCTACGGCCGCATGTACCTGAACCATGTCGGTCAAGCCGACACCGGCTGCGACTTCGACTTTCTGGAGCGCCGGAAGGGCGCCGCCACGGAGGGCGAACCGGAGATCCACTGACGCTCAGCGGGGCGGCGGGCCGTGACCTCGCCACAACGACAAGAACCCGAAACGGGAGAGGAAACATGTCCGAGGCAGGGTCCGCGCCGACGAGCGGACAGGGAAGGCCGAAAGGGAAGCCGACGCGCGTGCGCTTCCTGATGCTCTTCCTGATCTTCGTCTGCACCACCATCAACTATCTCGACCGCACCAACCTCTCGGTCGCGGCGCCGATCCTGTCCAAGGAGCTGAAGCTCGAGCCCTGGCAGATGGGCATGCTGCTCTCGGCGTTCGGATGGACCTATGCCTTCGCAAACCTGCCGGGCGGCTACATCGTCGATCGGCTCGGCGCTCGGCTGTCCTACGGGATCTCCCTCTTCGGCTGGTCGCTGGCGACCTTCTTCCTGGGGGCCGTGCACAACTTCGCCGGCCTCTTCGGGCTTCGGCTGGCGGTCGGAGCGCTGGAGGCGCCGGCCTTCCCAGCCAACAACCGGGTGGTGACAAGCTGGTTTCCGCAGCGGGAGCGCGCGCGCGCCACGAGCGTCTTCGTCATGGGCCAGTACATCGGCACGGCCATGCTGACGCCGCTGCTCTTCTGGATCGCGCACGTCCACGGTTGGCGAGGCGTCTTCTACCTCACAGGCGGACTGGGCCTCGCCTTCGCGGTGGTCTGGTTCCTGGTTTACCGCGATCCGCGCCAGTCCAAGCTGGTGAACCAGGCCGAGCTCGACGAGATCGAGGCTGGCGGCGCGCTCGTGGGCGGCGGCGCGGAGTCGGTCTTCCGCTGGAGCTATGTCTGGCAGCTGTTCGAGCACCGCCAGATCTGGGCGCTCTGCATCGGCAAGTACGCGATCATGACCACGCTGTACTTCTTCCTGACCTGGTTCCCGTCGTACCTGGTCGAGGAGCGTGGGCTCACCATGCTGAAGGCCGGCTGGTTCGCCGTCTTGCCCTATGTCGCCGCGACCATCGGCGTGTTCGTCGGCGGCTCCTGGTCGGACTGGCTGCTCAAGCGCGGGCATTCGTTGTCGACGGCGCGCAAGGTGCCGATCGTCACGGGTTTCCTGCTGGCCTCCACCATCTTCCTGGCCAATTTCACCACCTCCAACGTGGTGGCGATCTGCATCCTCTCCTTCGCCTTCTTCTCCCAGGGCGTGTCGTCCATGTCATGGGCGATCGTCTCGGAGATCGCGCCGCGCCAGACCATCGGCGTCACAGGCGGCGTGGTGAACTTCGTCGGCAACCTCGCCGGGATCGTCACCCCCATCGTGATCGGCCTGATCCTCCAAGCCACCGGCTCTTACTACTGGGCCCTGGGCTTCGTGGGCGTGGCCGCTCTGGTGGGCGCGGCCTCCTACACCTTCGTGCTGGGCTCGGTGCACCGGCTCGAACTGCGCGAACCCGCCTGACCAAACAACGACAAGCCTGATCGGGAAAGCTCATGAACCCCTTCCAACTCTTCCTCTGCGCGGGCGCCGCCGTTTCGGCTCTCGCATTCGCCGGCTCCGCCGCCGCCCAGGCCACCGTGAAATTCCCTGAGCGGGTCTGCGACATCCGCGATCACGGCGCCAAGGGGACGCGCATCTGGTACGACACGGACGCCTTCCAGAAGGCGATCGACACCTGTGCGTCGGCGGGCGGCGGCACCGTCCGGGTTCCTGTGGGCCGGTGGCTCATCGGCCCCATCTTCATGAAGAGCAACGTGCGCCTGCACCTGGACAAGGCGGCGTCGGTGGCCTTCGCCACGGATGAAGCCCTGTACCGCCCCACCAAGGAGCAGGAGCGCTTCGTCGGCACGACCGGCTGGTTGAGCCTCATCAATTTCGAAGAGGTCAACAACGTCGCGATCACCGGAGAAGGCGAGTTCGACGGGCAAGGCGCCGTGTGGTGGGAGCGTTGGCGCGCCGACACCCGCAAGGCGGGTCGCCGCGGCTCAACCAATCGGCCGCGGATGGTGTACGTCGACAAGAGCCGGAACGTGATGTTCAGCGGAGTCACCTTCCTGAACTCGCCGAGCTTCCACCTTGTCCTGAACGAGTCCGAGAACCTGACCATCGACAAGGTGTCGATCCGGGCGCCTGACCATGCGCCCAACACGGACGCGATCGATCCTCAGGACAGCCGCCACGTCCTGATCAGCAACAACACCATCAGCGTCGGCGACGACGTGGTGGCGATCAAGTCGCACGTCGTGGACCCGGCGCACCCGAACGCCAGCTCCGCCGACATCGTGATCCGGGGCAACACCTTCTTGGCTGGACGCGGCATCTCCATCGGCAGCGAGACCATCGGCGGCGTGAAGCGCGTGCTGGTCGAGAACAACACCGTGGACGGCGCGATGTACGGCGTGCGGATCAAGACGCCGCGCAACCGCGGCGGCGAGGTGAGCGAGATCGTCTTCCGCAACAACCGCTTCACAGACGTCGTCACACCGTTCGTCTTCTCCAGCTACTACACGGCGCTGCAGTACGACGAGGCCGAGAACCAGCGGATTATCCGCGAGGGCGGCTTCACCCTGAACGACCAGATCTACCCGGGGCCCGGAGAGCCGCCACAGCCGTACGTCCCCAACAAGACGCCGTACATGCACGGGGTTGTCGTCGACGGCTTCACCGCCACCGGCGCAGAGCGCGTGGGGCTGATCATCGGGCTGCCGGAGAAGGCGATCGAAGGCCTGACCTTCCGCAACGTGAACATCGAGGCGAAGACCGGCCTGCGCATCCGCCACGCCGACGTGACCTTCGAGCGGACGACGCTGAAGGTCGAACAGGGGCCGCAGCTTCTTCCCGAAGTGAAGGCGACGATCCGCGGCACGCCGGGGCGCTGACGCGTGATCCCAGTGGAGGCGCTTGCCGCCGTGAAGGCGGCGGCGGGAGATGACGGTTGGTCGGACGATCCCGTACGGATCGAGCCTAAGCTGGTGGACTGGCGAGGGCGGTGGCGGGGGAACACCCCGCTGCTACTCCTGCCCCGCTCCACTCAGGAGGTGGCGCGGCTTGTGGGCGTCTGCGCGCAGCATGGCGTCGCCATCACCCCCCAGGGCGGCAACACGGGGCTTGTCGGCGGGCAACTGCCCGACGGCGAGATCCTGCTTTCGCTGGAGCGGATGCGCGCCGTGCGCGAGGTCGCGCCGCTGGACGATGCGATCGTGATCGAGGCGGGCGCGACCCTGGCCGATGCGCAGGAAGCGGCGGCCAGCGCCGACCGGCTGTTTCCCGTGAGCCTGGCAGCGGAGGGCACGGCCACGATCGGCGGCGCGATCTCGACCAATGCGGGCGGGATCAACGTCGTTCGCTACGGCATGATGCGCGACCAGGTGCTGGGGCTGGAGGCCGTCCTGCCAAACGGGGAGGTCTTCCAGGGCTTAAAGCGGCTGCGCAAGGACAACACCGGCTACGACCTCAAGCAGCTGCTGATCGGCGCCGAGGGAACGCTCGGGGTGATCACCGCGGCCAGCCTGAAGCTCCACGCCAGGCCAAGGTCTCGCGCGACGGCCGTCGTCAGCCTGAGCAGTCCCGCCGATGCGATAGGGCTCCTGATGCGAGCCAAGCACGAGGCCGGCGGCGGGGTCGAGGCCTTCGAACTGATGGGGCGCATCAACATAGAATTGGCCCTGGCGCACATCCCAGGAAGCCGCGATCCACTGGCGACGGCCTACCCGTGGTACGCGCTCGTCGAGCTGGGCAGCGGAGAGCCTGACGGCGCTCTCGCCGCCATGGAGCGGCTGCTGGCCGGCGCTTTCGAAGAGGGACTGATCCTGGACGGCGCCTTAGCGCAAAACGAGGCGCAGCGCCGAAGCTTCTGGAAGGTGCGCGAGGAGCAAACCGACGCCCAAAAACCCGAAGGCGCGGTTTGGAGCCACGACGTCTCGGTCCCGATCTCGCGCATCGCCGACTTCATCGAGCAGGCCACCCAGGCGGTGCTAGCCCGCTACGACGGGGCTCGCGTCGTCGCCTTTGGCCACGTCGGTGACGGCAACGTCCACTTCAACGTGCTGCAGCCCCGGGGCGCCGATCGAGCCGCCTTCGCCGCCCTGCGCGATGAGGGCGCGCGGGTCGTCCACGACGTGGTCGCCGCTTTCGACGGCTCCATCTCCGCCGAGCACGGCCTGGGGACGATGAAGTCGGCAGAGGCCGCCCGCTACAAGTCGCCGGCCGAGCTTGAAGCGTTGCGCGCCGTGCGCCGCGCTCTTGACCCCCGGCGCATCATGAATCCGCGGGTGCTGTTCTAGGCGAGTGCGGACACGGCTAGGTCCGCCAGGGCGAGCGAGGCGGTGAGCCCGGGTGACTCGACACCAAAGAGGTTCACCAGCCCTGGCGCGCCGTGGTCGCCTGGCCCCTGCACCACAAAATCCTGGGCCGGAGCGCCCGGGGGCGTGATCTTGGGTCGCACGCCCGCGTACCCCGGCTGCAACGCGCCGTCCTTCAGCCCTGGCCAGTATCGGCGCACCGCGGCGTAGAAGCTCTCGCTTCGCCCGGGATCGACGCTGTAGTCGGGCGCCTCCACCCACTCCACGTCCGGGCCGAACTTGGCCTGCCCCCCAAGATCGAGGGTCAGGTGGACACCCAACCCACCCGGCACGGGCACAGGGTAGATCAGGCGGGAGAACGGCGCCCGGCCCGACAAGGTGAAGTAGCTGCCCTTAGCGTACCACGCGGTCGGGATCGTTTCCGCAGCCAAGCCTTCGAACCGCCGCGCCAGATCTGGGGCGAAGAGCCCCGCCGCATTCACCACCTCCCCGGCGCAGATCGTCATGGGCTCACATCCGCCGACCTGAATGACCCACCGGTGGCCGTCCAAGGCCGCCCCAAGGACGGGGCTGTGAAACGCCACCATTGCGCCTGCCGACTCCGCATCGCCCTGCAGCGACAGCATGTAAGCGTGGCTGTCGACGATGCCGGTGGAGGGCGAAAGCAGGGCCGCCTCGCAGACCAGTTCCGGCTCCAGCCGGCGGGCGGCCCCGGCGTCGAGCGACTCCAGGTCCCGGACCCCGTTGGCATCGGCCTGGACCTTGATGGCCTCCAGCCGCGAGATTTCGGCTTCGTCCGTGGCCACGATAAGCTTGGCGCAGCGGCGAAATGGGACGCCACGCGCTTCGCAGTAGGCATAAAGCCGCGCCTTGCCCTCGACGCAGGTCACCGCCCGCACCGAACCGGTCGGGTAGTAGAGCCCCGCGTGGATCACCTCGCTGTTGCGCGAGGAAGCGCCCGTACCGATCGCCTCGGCCTGCTCAAGCACAAGCACTTCACGCCCCGTGAGAGCCAGGGCACGGGCGATGGCCAAGCCAACCACGCCCGCGCCGATCACCACCGTCTCGATCTCGTCCACGCCCGCTCCTCGGCCTCGCCCCCCGCCCTACTTGAAAGCGCTTTCAACGTCGTCCGTTGGCGCCGCGCCAACTGACGCGGGCAGCATTTCAACGCGCGGATAATGATTGCGCTTTCATAACGGTTATGAACCAATGAGAGCGCTTTCATAAGAGCCAAGATAACCGGCTCACCTGAGGAAACGGGGCCCGCGAGGCCGGGAAGGGAGATCAGTCGTGGCGACAGGATCAATCACGCGCGATTCGCTACGCATGGGGGCATCGCTGCTTGCGCTCGGCCTTGCGACGGCGGCCGCGCCTGCGGTGGCGCAGGACGCCCCCAGCGCAGGCGTGTCCGAGGTCGAAGAGGTGGTGGTGACGGGCTTCCGCGCCTCCCTTCGCAGCGCCATCGGAGCCAAGCGCCAGGAGACGGGCGTCGTCGACGTCATTAAGGCCGAGGACATCGCCGCCTTCCCCGACCTGAATCTCGCCGAGTCGCTGCAGCGAATCCCAGGGGTGGCCATCAGCCGGGAGTCCGGTGAGGGTCGGCAGATCTCCGTCCGCGGCCTTGGGCCAGACTACACGCGCGTGCGACTGAACGGGATCGAAGCGCTCGCCACGTCCGGCAGCAGCGACAGCGGCGGCGGCTCCGGCACGAACCGTAGCCGCGGCTTTGATTTCAACATCTTCGCCTCCGAGCTCTTCAACAGCCTGACTGTCCGCAAGAGCGCCTCCGCCGACGTGGAGGAAGGGTCGCTCGGCGCGACGGTCGACCTGCAGACCGCGCGTCCGTTCGACTACCGGGAGCCCACGCTCGTTCTGTCCGCCCAGGCCGGCTACAACGACCTGGCCGGCGAGGTTGACCCCCGCTTCGCCGCAATCGCCAGCCGCACCTGGGCCGACGGCAAGTTCGGGGCTCTGCTCTCGGTCGCTTATGGCCAGCGTCACATCTTGGAGGAAGGCTTCGGCAGCACCCGCTGGGACACCGGCGCTTCGCAGGGCGGCTTCTGCAGCCCCGCCGGCTATGACGTGAACCCGGGAACCGCGGGGGTGCAATCGAACCCGGCCACGACGGCGACCACGTGCGGGGCCGGCGGACCGCCGCGCCTGGCCGCGACGCCGCAGAGCATCGCCGCCTACAACCTGGCCAGCTCGTCCTCGACCTTCCTGCCCCGCATCCCGAGCTACAACAGCTTTGCGCAGCTGGAGAAGCGGCTGGGGGTCACTGCGGCCCTTCAGTTCCGGCCGACGGACCGGACGCTGATCACGGTCGACGGGCTCTACGCCAAGCTGGACCAGGAGCGTAACGAGAAGGCGCTGCAGGCGCTTGGCATGAGCCGCAGCGGCACGGGCAAACCGGCGATGACGGTGCGCGAGTTCGTCGTCGACGAGAACAACAACATGGTCTCGGCGACGTTCGACAACGTCGATATGCGCACCCAGACCCGCTACATCGAGCAGGGCACCGAGTTCTCGCAGTTCACCCTGTCAGGCTCGCACGAGTTCAGCGATCGGCTGAAGGTGTCAGCCCTGCTGGGCCGCGCCGACTCCGAGTTCGAAACGACGAACGACACCAACGTCACCTTCGACCGCGCGGACGTTCAGAACTATCGCATCGACTTCGGCCCCAACGACCGGGTGCCGCTCATCACCATGGGCATCGACCCGACGAACCCGGCTAGCTGGACCGCCATCAACGGCCAATCCGAGGTTCGACTGCGCCCCGGCGTCGTCCACACCATCTTCGACACCGCCAAATTCGAGGTCCAATTCGACCTGACGGACAACTTCACGATCAAGGCCGGCGCCGACCGCCGCCAGTCGCTGTTCAAGACCTCGGAGGAGCGCCGGCTGTCCGAGACCGTCTCGCAGACGCTGACGCCCGAGCAGATCGCGGCCAACGGCTACCTGTTCAAGGGTTACGGCGATGGGCTGGATCTGCCCGAGGGCGCGAGCACGGCCTGGTTCGTTCCCGACGTCCAGAAGTACGCCGCCGCGTTCGACATCTACTGCAACTGCGGCATCTACGCGATCAGCTCCGCCGGCAACTCGTCGGCCCGGGGCGCGACGACGCGCGTGGAGGAGACCAACACCGGAGCCTACTTGATGGGCGTGTTCCGGTTCGACGCGTTCGGCCTGCCGATCCGCGGCGACGTGGGGGTGCGTACCGTCGAAACGGAGCAATCCTCGTTCGGCTTCGCCGCGGTCGGCAATTCCGTCCAATGGGTGAACGCCGAGCGCAACTACCGCCACACCCTGCCGAGCTTCAACCTCGCGGCCGACCTGCCGAACGATGTGATCGTGCGGGTGGCGGCGGCGGAGACGATCGCGCGGCCGACGTTGGGCTCGCTGTCGCCCGGCGGCGACGTCTCGATCCAGGGCGCCAACCGCACCTTCTCCACCGGCAACCCGAACATCGAGCCGACCAAGTCCAAGAACCTGGACCTGTCGCTGGAGTGGTACCCCGAGCCCGGCGCGCTCTACTCGCTGGGACTGTTCTACAAGAACATCGACACCTTCGCGCAGACCCTGCGCACGACAGCGATCTTCAACACGCTCGGCCTGCCGCTGGAGCTGCTGAACGGCACGCCGGCCCAGCCGACCGACGAATTCGCCGTCACTCGGCCGGTGAACAGCGAGGGCGGCGAACTGAAGGGGGTGGAGGTCAACATCCAGCAGCCCTTCACCTTCCTGCCGGGCTTCTGGTCGAACTTCGGGATCATCGCCAACTACACCTACGTCAGCTCTGATATCGAGTACCTGACGTCGGCCGCCCCAGGCGCACCTACCGTCACCGCGACCTTGGTCGGGCTGTCGAAGAACGCGGCCAACGGCACCCTCTACTATGAGGACGAGAAGTTCAGCATCCGCGGCTCGGTCGCGTACCGCGACGGCTACCTCACCTCGGTTCCAGGCCGGAACAACAACTTCGTCGAGGGCACCAACTCCACGCTGAACTTCGACATGCAGGCTAGCTATCAGCTGACCGATGCGCTCGAGATCTCGTTCGAGGGCATCAACCTGACAGACGAAGCCAGCGACCAGTACGTCGACTTCACCAACCGGGTGAACGCCTACCGCCACTCCGGACGCCAGTTCTTCATCGGCGCCCGCTACGCCTTCTAAGAACCTCCCCCCTTGAGCCGTGGCGGCGCTTTGCCGCCGCCACGGCTCAGCTTTATTGATGGCCTCCCGTTCGCATCCGCCAGGGGACGCCTGTCATGCCCACAATCCGATCGCTGCAGGCCGCGGACCGCGTCGCCTGGCTCGAACTCTGGCGCGGATACCAAGCCTTCTATCGGGCGAGTATCGCCGAAGCGGTGACCACGCGAACGTTCGAGCGCCTGCTCGATCCCGCTGAGCCCATGCACGCCGCCGTGGCGACAGACGACAGCGGCCAGCCGTTCGGCATGGTGCATTTCATCACCCACCGCTCCTGCTGGACCGAAGGCGACTACTGTTATCTGCAGGATCTGTTCGTCACGCCGAGCGCCCGGGGCTCTGGCGCCGGCCGCGCCCTGATCGAGCACGTCTACGCTCAGGCCCAGGAGCTGGGCTGCTCCCGGGTGTACTGGCTGACGCACGAGACCAACACCGACGCCATGGCGCTCTACGACAAGGTGGCTGAGCGCTCCGGCTTCATCCAGTACCGCAAGGCGCTCTGACCTGATCTCAGGTCGGGGGGCGGAGTCCCCCCCAACCGGCGGACCACGGGAAAAGGTCCGCCGCCGCTACGGGAGCATCAGCCCTCCGCGACCTCGCCGTCCGGCAGGCCCATCATGTGGAAGCCAGCGTCCACGTGGACCACTTCGCCGGTGGTGGAGAGGCCGAGGTCAGACAGCAGCCACAGGGCGCAGCCGGCCACGCCTTCCATGGTCGTGTCCGCCTTCAGCGCGCTGAACGCCCGCCCTTGAGAGAGCATGCCCCGGCCGCCGCTGATGCCGGCCAGCGACAGTGTGCGCATGGCCCCCGCGGAGATGGCGTTGACCCGGATTCCTTGGGGGCCGAGGTCACGCGCGGTGTAGCGGGTCGCCGCCTCCAGCGCCGCCTTCGCCACGCCCATCGTGTTGTAGTTTGGAATAACCCGCTCCGAGCCGAGGTAGGTCATGGTCACGATCGACCCGCCATTAGGCATCAGCTTCGACGCGCGCCGCGAGACGTCCACGAAGGAGAAGGCCGAGACGTTCATCGCCAGGAGGAAGCCCTGACGGGTGGTGTTCTCCACGAAGGAGCCCTTCAGCTCGTTTTTGTCGGCGAACGCGACGGAGTGGACGACGAAGTCCAGCGTGCCGAACGCCTGCTCGATCTGTTCGAAAGCCTGATCCATCGACGCGTCGTCGGTGACATCGGCCGGGATGAGGTGCTTCACGCCGATGCTCTCGGCCAGGGGGCGCACGCGGCGCTCCAACCCTTCTCCGAGATAGGTGAACGCCATCTCCGCGCCCTGGGCCGCCAGTTGCGAAGCGATCCCCCAGGCGATCGAGTTCGAGTTCGCCACCCCCATGACTAGGCCCTTCTTGCCTTTCATGAGGTCGCCCGTGGGCATGTTCCAGCCGCTCTCGGCCATGATGCGCTCCGTCCCTGATGTGGGCCGGTTTTAACGCGGAAGGCGAAAGGGGCAACCGAGGCTGCGGATCAGTCGCGGGATTCCGCATTTTTACCCGACGGAGCCCGGTTGTGCGGGGCTTGTAGCCTCAAACCGGCGCTTCGCAGGGGGCCGCAACTGCGGGCGCAAAGCGCACGGCCAGCACTGAGTCACGGGCGCCGCAAAAACGAGGATTGGCGCCGCCAGTAGCTTGGCGTTAACGTCGTGTTAACGAGCGCCGCGTCCGACGAGCGCCCGCTTCCGGGGGGGAGCTTTGAACGAGCAGGAATATGGGTCACGTGCGCTCCATTGGCGGGCGCGGGCGGAGACGGCCCGGTCAGCATTCGAGCGACACCAGTGCTCAGAGATCGCCGCTGCCTATGATCGGCTGATCCGCTTGTTGTGCCGCGGTGAAGACGCCCTGCTCCGGTCGGCCAGAGCGCGGGCGAACGCCCGGTGGAACATGCCGGAGGGTGGCACGTGCTGAGGCGTCCTACACCAGTCGGCATCGGTCATCGACCACGCTTGCACCGCCCCTCGCTGTGGGAGCGGGTCGTGCATCGGCTGCTCCGTTCGCTACCGCTGCCGCGGGGCCTGTAAGCGACCAAAGTTTCGCCTCGGCGGCTGGATACGCAGGAAGCGCCGCGCCAGAGTGCTGAGCACGCGGCCTCGAGGCGGCGGGCGGCGGCGGGAGGGGTGAGCAGGATCCTCGCCGCCGTTCTCGCTCTCAAGCACCGATTTTGGACTCTTTGGCAGCACGCGAACTGCATGCCCAAAGCGTTGCGTCGGATCGACCCAGCCATTCTGTTCGCCGAGACAATGGCGTCGTCAGGGCTTCGGCGCGATGTCGGTCGACTGCCGGGCGACCTGACGCCAGCGGTCGCCAATGCGACGCCAGACGCTGGTGAATCGGCGGGTCACAGGGGCTGAGGCCGCGGCAGGTGTCACCCGCTCCTCGCCCATCAGCACCACCACCTCCCCTGAGCGGTAGGCCGCCTCGACCTTGCGCTCGTAGCCGCTGAACCGGGTCTGTCCCGTTCGGAACTGATCCAGTACCTGCGCGCCGGTGACGATCCGATTGGCGGAGTTCTGGAGCCTGAACTCCGGCGCGAAAAACCGACTAATGGCTTCGTGGTCGCCACTCGCGATCGCCGCCTCGAGCCGCTCGTTCTCGGCCAGCACCGCCCGAACTCGGTGGTCGGAGGCCCCCTCTCCCGCAGGTGGCGTCAGAAGACAAACGGACAGGAGGAGCGCCTTCATGCCTCCTCCTCGTCCCGTCTCAGGCCCTGCTCATGATCAGGCAGCCGTTGGTGCCGCCGAAGCCGAAGCCGTTGGACATCACCGTCTCGACGTCAATGTCCTTGCGGCTGCGCAGGATCGGCAGGTCCTCGAACGCAGGGTCGAGCGTCTCGATGTGTGCGCTCTCGGCCAGGAAGCCGTTCTGCATCATCAAGATGCAGAAGATCGCCTCCTGCGCGCCCACGGCGCCCAGGCTGTGGCCGGTCAGCGACTTGGTGGACGAGATGTAGGGCGCCTGCTCGCCGAAGACGCGCCGCACGGCCTCCATCTCCTTGGCGTCGCCAACCGGCGTGGAGGTGCCGTGCGGGTTCAGGTAGTCGATCTTGCGCCCGCCCGCCTGTTTCAAGGCGATGTTCATGCAGCGCTCGGCGCCCTCGCCCGACGGGGCCACCATGTCGTGACCATCGGAGTTGGCGCAGTAGCCCACGATCTCGGCGTAGATCTTGGCGCCGCGCGCCTTGGCGCGCTCGAGCTCCTCCAGCACAACGATCCCCGCGCCGCCGGCGATGACGAACCCGTCGCGGTCCTTGTCATAGGCGCGGCTGGCGGTCGCCGGCCGGTCGTTGAAGTTGGAGGACATGGCGCCCATGGCGTCGAACAGGACCGACAGTGTCCAGTCCAGCTCCTCGACCCCGCCGGCGAACACCACGTCTTGCTTGCCCAGCTGGATCTGCTCCGCGGCGGCGCCGATGCAGTGGGTCGACGTCGCGCAGGCCGAGCTGATCGAATAGTTCAGGCCCTTGATGCCGAAGTTCGTGGCGAGCGTGGCCGACGGCCCGGAGCTCATCGCCTTGGGCACCGCGAACGGACCGACGCGCTTTGGCCCCTTCTCACGAGCGGTCGCCGCCGCCTCGACGATGGCGCGGGTCGAGGGACCTCCAGACCCCACCAGGATTCCGGTGCGCTCATCCTGGATCTCAGTCTCGCTGAGCCCTGAGTCCGCAATCGCCTGCTGCATGGCGATATGGCCGTAAGCCGTCCCAGGCGCGAGGAAGCGCGAGGCCCGACGATCGACCATGGACTCCCACTCCAGGTCGGGGCTGCCATGCACATGGCAGCGGAAGCCCAGCTCCGCATACTCGGGCGCGAACGAAATGCCCGAACGCGCTTCTCTGAGAGACGCCGTCACCTCGTTGGCGTTGTTGCCGATGGAGGAGACGATCCCGATGCCGGTGACCGCGACGCGCCGCATGCCCGTCCTTCCCTTAAGCCTTCGGTTCGAAGAGGCCGACCCGCAGGTCGGTCGCCGAATAGATTTCGACGCCGTCCGCCAGCATGACGCCGTCGGCCTGACCCATGACCAGGCGCCGGTTGATCACGCGGCGCATGTCGATCTTGTAGACCACCTTGCGGATGTCGGGAGTCACCTGTCCGGTGAACTTCACCTCGCCGACACCAAGCGCTCGGCCACGGCCCGGCGCGCCGGTCCAGCCAAGGAAGAACCCGACCAGCTGCCACATGGCGTCGACGCCCAGGCACCCGGGCATCACCGGATCACTGATGAAGTGGCAGGCGAAGAACCAGAGGTCTGGATTGATGTCCAATTCCGCCTCGACGTACCCCTTGCCATGTGCCCCGCCCTCGGCGGTGATGCGGGTGATGCGATCGAACATCAGCATCGGTGGGGCGGGCAACTGGGCGTTGCCTGGGCCGAACAGCTCGCCTCGACCAGACGCCAGCAGCGCCTCGTAGTCGAAGGAATTGGGGTATTGCGACATCAGAAGGCCTGGGCTCCCGGCTGCGGCTTCCGGCCGCTTATCAACGTTCTAGGGCCCGATGGGTTACACGACGGGATCGTAGGCCTCAACCGTCGGAACGTGGCCGGCACGGCGGCGGCTCGGCCGTCCCGAACAGCTGGTCGGCCGGCGCCCAGCCCTTCACGCCGCCTGCCTCGACCCGGCACCAGCCGTCTTTGCAGCGGTCGAGGTCGGCGACGCTGCGGGGATTGAGCATCGCTCTCACCGCGGCGCCCTCCTCCGGACGCGCCAGAAGCGGCAGGGGCGAGTCCTCCGCACGGAGGACCGTCCGTTCGCCGGTGACCTGCGCCATCTGCACCCACGCTGTCTCACCGTACGGATCGCGGAGATGGCGCCACTCGGCGGTCTCCTCGAACACCAGCATAGGCAGGCCGCGCGCGCGGTAGACCCACTTCACCGGATGATCCTCGCCAGGCCCGCGGCGGGCGTTCACCTCGCCGAATTTCAGCGACACCCAGCGCGGTACGGGCAGCTCGGAGGGCGTGTCGCACGCAGCACGGCGGCCCTCCCGCGCACAGCCGGAAGCGGCCACAACCGCGGCGAGCGCCAGCACGGTCGCCGTCGCCCTTCCCGTCCACCGGCGCCGCTTGCTACACCAAGCCACCGCTTCCTCCCGCAAAGGCGTCGTCCGCCCCATCATGCCCGGCAAGCTCAAGGTCGTCCTCACGCGCAGGCTCCCCGACGCCGTCGAGACGCGCATGCGCGAGCTCTTCGACGCCGAGCTGAACCTCGACGATCACCCCTTCACGCCCGATGAGCTGAAGGCGGCGGTCGCGCGAGCCGACGTGCTGGTGCCCACCATCACCGACCACATCGACGAGGACGTCCTGGCCGCCAAGGGCGAATCCCTGAGGATGATCGCGAACTTCGGCGCCGGCGTCGATCACATCGACGTCACGGCCGCCGTCGGACGTGGCCTGATCGTCACCAACACGCCCGGGGTCCTGACCGACGACACCGCCGACGTGGCCATGGCCCTGATCCTGATGACGAGCCGACGCCTCGTGGAGGGCGCGAACCTGGCCCAGGCGGGTGAGTTCCACGGCTGGACCCCGACTTGGATGACCGGCCGCCGCCTTTGGGGCAAGCGGCTCGGCATCGTGGGCCTGGGCCGCATCGGCCAGGCCATCGCGCGCCGGGCCAAGGCCTTCGGGCTGGCGGTGCACTACCATAACCGCAAGCCCCTCTCGCCACGCGTGGAGGAGGAGCTCGGCGGCGTGACCTACTGGGAAAGCCTGGACCAGATGCTGGCCCGAATGGACATCGTCTCGGTCAATTGCCCCCACACGCCGGCGACCTATCACCTGCTGTCGGCGCGCCGCCTGAAGCTGATGCAGCCGCACGCCTTCCTCATAAACACCGCCCGCGGCGAGGTGGTGGACGAGGCGGCCCTTGCGGCCATGCTGCGCGCGGGCGAGCTCGCCGGCGCGGGGCTGGACGTCTACGAGAAGGAGCCGGTGATCCACCCCGACCTGATCGGCCTGAAGAATGTCGTCCTGCTGCCCCACATGGGCTCCGCCACCCTCGAGACGCGGACCGACATGGGAGAGCGGGTGATCCTCAACATCAAGACCCTGCAGGACGGCCACCGCCCGCCCGACCGGGTGATTCCCGCTATGCTTTGACAGGTCGGGGCGCGGGTTGCGCGAACAGTGGCGCCACCGTCGCGATCGCGGCCTCGCCCTCCGACCGGTCCGGCGTCTCGCTCGGGTCGTTGTAGCCCCACATGTCGTTTGATCCGGTCTGCTGCACGACGATTCCGTCCGGCCGCGGCAACACCGAGACGCCGTGGTAGTAGAAGCCGTAGCGCACCTCAGGTTGCGGCGAGAGCCACGTGATCTGTCCGCGCACTGGCACGACGCTTTCGTCACCCCAAAGCGCACGGGCGCCATAGCCAGTGCAGTTAACGACAACCGGCTCCTTGAGCTGGGCCAGGTCGGCCGGACTGTTGAAGGTCATCGGCACGATGCGCCCGCCCTCCAGTAGGAAGTCGGTCATGATCAGGTGGCCGAGTTCCGCCACGTTGAACTGCATCAGCGTGGCGCGACGGGCATAGGCGACCGGGAAGGGGTTCTCCTCCGCCTTCAACTCTATCGAGCGAGGCGACAGGTCGGGATGGTCTCGCTCATAGGCCGTGAACCGGATCACGCCCGCCTCCGGTGCGGAGGGCGTAGCCGCCGCCGTAGGCGGACGATCGCGCAGGTAGTAACGGTCCGTCCACGCCACAGGATCTCCAGGCATGCCTAAGTACGTCTGGAACTTGGCGTAGGAGACATGGGCCATCTCCGACCAGCGGGCTGGAAAGCCGGCGTCCACCTTGTCGGCGTCAGCGACCCGGGAGTCCGGTGACCACGTGCCCGTCGCCCGCGCCGAGCGCGTCTCCGGAAGCCGCTCCTTGGCGTAGATCGCCACCCTGGCCCCGGCGCGCTGCAGCGTGAGAGCCGTCGTCAGCCCGATAGCGCCGCACCCGATGACGGCGACCTCCTTCGCTCCCGACTCGAGCGCCATCCGGGCCGCGATCGCCGCCGAACCCCACGACAGGGACCAACCGCTTCCGCCATGGCCATAGTTATGCACCACCCTTTTGGCGCCGACCGTCTCCGCCTCTAGGCGCGGTCCCTGGTGTCGGAATGGGCGCAGGCAAACCGTGATGCGGGTGATCCGGTCGGCGCTGAGCCGAAGCGCCGGCAACCGCGGCGTGTCGAACCGCGGCGCGAAGGCCAGGCCCGCCGGCGGCCGGCTGGGCGAGCAACCGATCAGCCCTAGACCGCCAAGACCGGCGAGCACCGCCCGCCGGCTGTTCACATGCGCCTCGGCCATGCCACGCCCCCACAACTCGGATCAGGAAGCGATCCTAGTCAGGGGGCGGTGGAGTGGCCAGGGTCACAGAACCGCCGTCAGGCCGGCACGGCGATCCCCAGACCCTCAGCGACGCGGCGGCCATAATCGGCATCCGCCTGGTGGAAGTGACCGACCATGCGCTCCTGGATGTCAGGATTGCACTGGCTCAGCGCGCCCACCAGGTTGCTGATCAGCTCCTGCCGCTCCCAATCCTGGAACGTCCGGTATCGCTCGCCGGCTTGCTTGTAGTTGCAGGGACGGCCGATCGGCTGACGGCCGACATGGCCGGACACGTAAGGCCGCGGCGGCGGCCCGGCGGGCTGCTGCTGGTGGAGGCCGTTGCGGCTGGAGGGCTCATAATTGATGTGCGGGTTGCCCCCCGCGGCGGCGACTTCCGACCCGCGGAAGTCCATCTGCCCGCCGCTCTGGTTGGTGGCGTACGGACAGCGCGGGGCGTTGATCGGCAGCTGCAGGTAGTTTGGGCCGACCCGATATCGCTGGGTGTCGGAATAGGCGAAGGTCCGGCCCTGCAGCAGCTTGTCCTCGGAGAAGTCGACACCGTCGACCAGCACCCCGGTGCCGAACGCCACCTGCTCCACCTCGGCGTGGTAGTTGACGGGGTTCCGGTCGAGCACGATGCGCCCCACTGGCAGAAGCGGGAACTGGTCCTCGGGCCAGCGCTTAGTCACATCGAGCGGATCCCAGTCGAGCTCAGGATGCTCATCGTCGCTCATGACCTGGATCGCCATCTCCCACTCGGGGAAGTCGCCGCGGTCGATCGCCTGGTACAGGTCCTGAGTGGCGTGGTTGAAGTTGGTCGCCTGGATCGCGTTCGCCTGCTCCTGCGTCAGGTTCCGCACCCCTTGCTTGGGCTGGAAGTGGAACTTCACCAGGTGCGTCTCGCCGGCGGCGTTCACCAGCTTGTAGGTGTTGACGCCGGACCCCTCCATTTCGCGATAGTTGGCGGGTATGCCCCAGGGCGAAAGCAGCCAGGTGACCATGTGCGTCGCTTCGGGCGTCAGGCTCACGAAGTCGAAGAAGCGGTTCATGTCCTGGATGTTGGTCACCGGGTCCGGCTTGAACGCGTGAACCATGTCCGGGAACTTGATGGGATCGCGGATGAAGAAGACCTTGAGGTTGTTACCCACCAGATCCCAGTTGCCGTCCTCGGTGTAGAACTTGATCGCGAAGCCGCGCGGGTCCCGCAGGGTCTCGGGGCTGTGACCGCCGTGCACGACTGTGGAGAAGCGCAGGAAGATCGGCGTGCGCTTGCCCGCCTGCTGAAACAGCTTGGCGCGGGTGTATTTGGCGACCGGATCATCGCCCGCCGTGCCGTAGGCCTCGAAAAAGCCGTGAGCGGCCGCGCCGCGCGCGTGCACCACCCGCTCAGGGATCCGTTCCCGGTCGAAGTGGGTGATCTTCTCAAGGAACTGGTAGTCCTCAAGCACGAGAGGCCCGCGATCGCCGAGGCTGCGCGTATTCTGGTTGTCGGAGACGGGATGCCCCTGGCGGTTCGTCAGCGGCGCCGGGCGACCGGGATCGTGCGGCGCGGTCTTCGACGGCACGCCCTTGATGTCGTCAGCCATGTCTTCCTCCTCGGTCGCGGCGGATCCGCTCAGACAACCAAGGTTTTGGCCCGGCGGAGGCAGAAGACAAATCGATACTTCTGATGAAGATCGATAGGCTCAGCTTATGCAGCTTCACCGCAAGTCGGGCACAAGGGATCGGGCGGCACAGTGACCGTCCGACTATCCCCGGCCAAACCGTCATAGACCAGCAGCCGCGCCTCAAGCGCCGCCCCTGCGCCGGTGATCAACTTCACCGCCTCCAGCGCCGCCATAGAGCCGACCACGCCGGCGAGGGCGCCGATCACGCCGACGGCCGAGCAGGTCTCCGCCTCCGGCGGGATGTCTGGGACCAGGCAGCGCCAGCACGGTTTGCCACGGAACACGCCGACCTGCCCGCTCCAGCGCCCAAGCGCGGCGGAGACGAGCGGAACACCCGTGTGAACGCAGGCGGCGTTCACGACGAATCGGGTCGCGAAATCATCGGTGCCGTCGATCACCGCGTCGGCGCCGGCCATCAGAGGCGCGGCGTTCTCCTTCACCAGTCGAACGGCGCGGCCGCCGACCACGACATGGGGGTTCAGCCCCGCGAGCCTATAGGCGGCGCGCTCGACCTTCGGCCGGCCGAGATCCTCGGTCTGGTAAAGGACCTGTCGCTGCAGGTTCGACAGACTCACCACGTCGTCGTCGATCAGGTCGATACGCCCTACCCCCGCCGCGGCCAGATAGGTCGCAGCGGGCGCGCCCACCCCGCCTGCGCCCACGATCACCACGCGCGCCGCCTTCAGCCGCTGCTGGCCCGGCCCGCCCACCTCGCGCAGCACGAGGTGCCGGGCGTAACGCTCGACCTCGCCTTCCGAGAAGCTCAACGCGCGGCCTCCGCTTGAAACGAGACGTCCGTGCGGCCAAGTCTGCGCCGATGCATTCCCACAATACTTTCCCTGATTGGCACGGCACGACGATCCTCGCCGTCCGCAAGAACGGCAAGACCGTCATCGCTGGTGACGGTCAGGTGTCCATGGGCCAGACGGTGGTCAAGGGCGCAGCCCGCAAGGTGCGCCGATTGGCCGGCGGAAAGGTGATCGCGGGCTTCGCAGGCGCGACCGCCGACGCCTTCACCCTGATCGAGCGCCTAGAGGCCAAGCTAGAGCAGTACCCTGACCAGCTCGCCCGCGCCTGCGTCGACCTTGCGAAAGACTGGCGGACCGACCGATACCTGCGGCGGCTGGAGGCCATGATCCTGGTCGCCGACCGCGAGACCATCCTGACCGTGACGGGGGTCGGCGACGTGCTGGAGCCTGAGCACGGCGTCGCCGCGGTTGGCTCGGGCGGCAACTTCGCGCTCGCGGCCGCCCGCGCGCTGCATGAAGAGACGGACCTCGACGCCGAGGCGGTGGCCCGAAAGGCGATGGCTATCGCGGCGGAGATCTGCGTCTACACGAACGGCCGGCTCACGGTCGAAACCCTCGACTGATCCGAAAAGACCGACATGACCGACTTCTCTCCCCGCGAGATCGTCTCCGAGCTCGACCGCTTCATCGTCGGCCACGCGGAGGCCAAACGCGCGGTCGCCGTGGCGCTGCGCAATCGTTGGCGACGCAAGCGTGTCCCTGAGGACCTGCGCGACGAGGTCACGCCCAAGAACATCCTGATGATCGGCCCGACGGGCGTCGGGAAGACCGAGATCGCGCGGCGCCTCGCCAAGCTCGCCCAGGCTCCTTTCCTGAAGGTCGAAGCGACCAAGTTCACCGAGGTCGGTTACGTCGGGCGCGACGTGGAGCAGATCGTGCGCGACCTCGTGGAGGCGGCCGTGGCCATGGTGCGCGACCGACGCCGGGCCGGCGTGCGCGCCCGGGCCGAGGGCGCGGCCGAGGAACGGCTGCTGGACGCGCTGGTGGGCGCGGGATCGAGCCCCGCCTCCCGCGACAGCTTCCGCACCAAGCTCCGTGCCGGCCAGTTGGACGACAAGGAGATCGAGATCGCGCTCGCCGAGACGGCCTCCCCGATGCAGGGGCTGGACCTGCCGGGCAGCGCCGGCATCGGGGTGCTGAACCTTTCCGACATGCTGTCCAAGGCCATGGGCGGCCGGCAGAAGACCGTGCGCATCACCGTTCGCGAAGCTTGGGCCCCCCTGATCGCAGAAGAAGGCGACAAGCTGCTCGACCAGGAGGCGCTGACCAAGGAGGCGCTCCTGCTGGCCGAGAACGAGGGCATCGTCTTCATCGACGAGATCGACAAGGTTGCGGCGCGCTCCGAACGGCAGGGTGCGGACGTCAGCCGCGAGGGCGTGCAGCGGGATCTGCTGCCGCTGATCGAAGGCACCACCGTCTCGACCAAGCATGGACCGGTGAAGACCGACCACATCCTGTTCATCACCTCGGGGGCCTTCCACGTGGCCAAGCCCTCCGACCTGCTGCCCGAGCTGCAGGGACGCTTGCCGATCCGGGTCGAGCTGAAGGCGCTGAGCCGGGACGACTTTCGTCGCATCCTGACGGAGCCCGAGGCCAACCTGATCCGTCAGCACCAGGCCCTGATGGCGACCGAAGGCGTCACCCTGGTGTTCACCGACGAGGCGATCGAGGCGATGGCGGATGCGGCCGTCGCGGTGAACTCGGCGGTCGAAAACATCGGGGCCCGTCGGCTTCAGACTGTGATCGAAAAGGTCACCGAGGACGTGAGCTTCCGCGCCTCGGACCTCAGCGGCCAGACCATCACAGTGGATGGGGCGCTGGTGCGTGAGCGCGTCGGCGAACTCGCCAAGGACGCCGACCTTAGCCGGTTCATCCTTTAGCTAGTCCGCCGACATCGGCCGGACATCGCTGAAGTCTGCGGCCGTGTCCTCGTCGTCCACCCTGTGCGCCCACCGGTCGATGCAGGCCTGGCGGCCGTGGGCGGTCACTTCGCCCTTGCGCCACCAGCCGTCGACGATGACCGCTTCCGACAACCCGTCGAAGTCGAAGCAGCGCCACTGCGGCAGCCGGCCGGAGGACTGGCCGGCGAACTGCCAGGCGAAGACCTTCACGTCGCCGCCCTTGGACCCGATCATGTGCGGGCAGAAGACGCGGCGCCTGCCTTCATAGAGCGCCTCGACCACGCGCCGTTCGCGCACGGCGGCGATGATTGTGGCCATGTCCTCCTCGGCGCTCACCAGCGCTCGGCCCGGGCGTCGCGCACCGCCGCTTCAAGCGCCCTCGCGAATTCGCGGCGGCGGCGTGGTCCGAGCGCGCTCGCCACGGTCAGCCGCCGGTCCCGTACCGCCAGGCGCAGGCGCGGACCATAGCGGCCCGGACGCTCCAGCTCGACGCGCGTGAAAGCCGTGGGTGAGCGCCAGACGAGCCGCGCCGACCGCCCTGCGCCGCGCTCCACCCGCACCTCGTCCGCGGAGACGCTGATGCGCTCAGATGTGCGGGAGCCGCGGGAGCTCAGCCAGATGGCCAGCATCAGGGCCAGCACGTCCACGCCCATGAAGATCGGCACGAAATGCGCGCCCATGGAGAGGAACACAGCAGCGAAAACGATGTTCACGACCGCCACCGGGGCGAGCAGCAGGACAGCGCCCACGGCGCTTAACGACCGGTGCGGCTGTAGCGTCTGGTCCAGGTAGAGGCGCGGGTCGGTTTCAGCGGTCATGGGCGAGCTGACGCAAAGCGGCTTCGCCGCACATAATCGCTCTGGCATGTAGCGGCCATGCCTCGTGCGCCAAAGCCCATCTTGAAGGCGAAATCGACCGCCAGGTCGAAGCCGCCCAAACCAGCGACCATAGCCGTCTACCCGCCCGACCCCGATCGGGTGGAGGCGATCTTCCGACGACTCAGCACGCTGGCGCCGGACCCGAGGACGGAGCTGAACTTCACTGATCCCTTCACCTTGGTGGTCGCCGTGGCCCTCTCGGCCCAGACCACAGACAAGGCGGTGAACAAGGCGACGGAGCGCCTGTTTGAAGCGGCCCCCAACCCCCGCGCGATGCTGGCCTTGGGCGAGGAGGGGGTGATCCCGTTCATCAGCTCCATCGGCCTGTTCCGGAACAAGGCGAAGAACGTCATCGCGCTGTCGCGCATCCTGCTTGAGCAGCATGGCGGACAGGTGCCGCTCGAGCGAAACGCGCTGCAGGCGCTGCCGGGCGTCGGTCGAAAGACCGCCAGCGTGGTGCTGAACGAGCTGGGCGTCGAGCCCGCTATCGCGGTGGACACGCACGTGTTTCGCGTCTCCCACCGGCTGGGCCTCAGCAATGCGCCCACACCCGACAAGGTGGAGCAGCAGCTTTTCAAAGTCGTGCCGGAATGGGCCCTGACGCGGGCGCACCATTGGCTGATCCTGCACGGCCGCTACACCTGCGTGGCGCAGCGGCCCAAGTGCGAAGCCTGTCCCGTCGCCGACCTCTGCCCTTCCCGAAGCCTGTTCCTAGGCGCCCCTCAGTCGCCCTCCACCAGCCGACGGACGGCGCGTCCGAAGGCGGCGCCCGAGTCCGGCGCATAGTTCAGATAGAGGTCTGGCTCGATCAACTCGACCTCGATCAGGACCGGGCGCCCGTCGAGGTCGCGAACCAGGTCGATGCGGGCATAAAGCAGCCGCTCCTGAATGGAGGCGAGCACCCCTTCGGCCGCCGCAATCTCGTCGGCCGCGGGCCTGATCGCCGTCACCGCGCCTCCGAAATCGGGCTGCACCCGAAAGTCGCCCTCAGCCGCCACCTTTCGAACGGCATGACTGAACACTCCGCCGAAATAGAAGAGCGACACCTCGCCCTCCCGCTCGACCGACGGCAGGTAGGGCTGGATCATGGCCCAGCCAGTCGGCCCCTCGTCTAGGGGCTCCCCGGGCCTCAGCCGCAGCGTGCGGTAGGCGCCGCCGGAGATCGTCGGCTTCACCACCAGGCGCTCTACGCCGAAAGCTTCCGCCGCGGCCACGACGTCGGCGGGGGTCAGCCGCTCGGTAAGGCGTGTGGGCACGGTGGGCGCGCCGCGCGCCGCGAGACGCTCAAGATATCGCTTGTCGAAGTTCCAGCGCAGGACGGACGCAGGATTGTGCAGGCGCACCTCGGCAGCGCCCCAGCGCGCCACCGCCTCGATCCAAGCCTCTGGGTCGTGGTGATAGCCCCAGGTCAGCAGCGGGAGCACGGCGTCGTAGGCGGACAGGTCCTGCGCCTCGGTCCACAGCTCGCCGGTGACCTGCAGACCTTCCGCCTCCAGCGGGGCGGCGGTGCGGGCGTAGACGTCCCTCCAGCGGGTCCAGGAACGTTGGCCCGTGGGGGCGGGCGTGAGGATGGCGACGCGCTTCATCGACCGCGGGGTTTAAGCCGCGTTGCGCGGATTGGTGAGCGATTTCGTGCCGATCCGCGCCGCCCGCGCGCCATTGTCGCCCCCTGCGTTGGCTGAACCGGCGGGGCCTGCTAGAGCCCGCCGCTGACCCTGGGGGAGCATTTCATGGCCCACACCGCCGCCTACGACGTCGCCGCGATCGGCAACGCCATCGTGGACGTCATCGCCCGCGCCGACGAGGCCTTCCTCGAAGCGCAGGGCTTGGCGAAAGGGACCATGACGCTGATCGACGCCGATCGCGCCGTGTCGCTGTACGCCGCCATGACGGCGGGGGTGGAGGCCTCAGGCGGCTCCGCCGGAAACACCATCGCCGGCGTCGCCTCCCTAGGCGGCAAGGCCGCCTACATCGGCAAGGTAGCCAACGACCAGCTGGGCGACGTGTTCGCCCATGACACGCAGGCGCTCGGGGCGCGCTTCGACACGCCGCGCCTGATCGGCGGAGCGCCCACGGGCCGGTCTCTGATCAACGTCACGGACGACGGCCAGAGGACCATGGCGACCTTCCTTGGCGCGGCCAACCAGCTAACCCCTGACGACGTCGACGAGGCGCTGATCCGTGACTCCGCGATCGTCTACTTGGAAGGCTACTTGTTCGACCCGCCGCCGGCCCGGGCCGCGTTCGAGCGTGCCGCCGCCATTGCGCGGGATGCTGGCCGCAAGATCTCCATCACCTTGTCCGACGTGTTCGTGGTCGATCGGTGGCGCGCGGAGCTGCTGGCCTTCATCGAGTCCTCCGTCGACATCGTCTTCGCCAACGAGAACGAGTTGAACGCCCTGTTCCAGAGCGAGGACTTCGACGCGGCGGCCGCGCAGATCCGCGGCATGGTCGAGGTGGCGGCGCTGACGCGGGGAGAGCGCGGCTCGGTCCTTCTACGTGGAGGCGAGCGGCAGGTGATCCCGGTCTATCCTGCGGAGGTGATCGACACCACGGGGGCGGGCGATCAGTACGCCGCCGGCGTTCTATATGGCCTGTCCCACGAACTGCCGCTCGACGTCTGCGGCCGCCTCGGGGCTCTGGCTGCATCCGAGTGCATCGGCCACTACGGCCCTCGCCCGCTGGTCTCCTTGAGAAATCTGGCGGCCGAGGCCGGCTTGATCTGACCTCTTAGGTCCGGCGACGCTTCAGGGCCACGTAGAGGGCGCCTTCGCCTCCATGTTGGCGCCCTGCCTGGGCGACCCCCGCGACAGCGTCCCGTAGCCCCGGATCGGCCAGCCACACCGGAGCCCAGCGGCGGATCATCCCGTCGCCGAACGGCCCCTTGCCCGTGATCACCAGCACGGCGCGCCAGCCGTCGGCGTGCGCGCGCCTGACGAAGGCCTTGAGGCGGTCTTCGGCTTCGAAGCGGGTCATGCCGTGCAGGTCGATGCGTCCGTCGATAGGATCACGCTCGCGAGCGATGCGGCGACGGCGGTTCGGCTCGATCGGTTCGGGCGCGTGCCGCGGCTGCGAGGACGCGGGCATTTGGGGTGAGGGAGCCGCCGAGGGCCTCGACACCGTGCGCGCGGTCTTAGCCGGCGATGCGCTGCCGGGCTCCACCACGGGAGGGGACTCGGGCTGGGAGCGACCTGGGGCTGGTCGCACGGTGGCGGCCACCGTCGCCCATAGGCGCAGTTCGTCAGGTCGGAGCGGCCGCTTCACAAGCCAGATGTAGGCGGGTCTGAGGCTCGAAGCGACTGCCGAAGATCGTTGGCGCCGTCGCGCCGTCAGGCCGAGAGGAACAAGGCTCAATCCGGAGCGCTCGACGGCGCGGTCGGTGTCTGTTTTGTTCGTCCGCTTGGGAGGGACATACAATGAACCGACGCGAGACGATGGCCGCCGCCGCTGGCCTCCTGACGATGGCCGCTGCGCCGGCGCTGGCGCGGGCGTTCCGCTCAGATCGCTTGACGGTGACAGTCCGAGGAACCGGACCGGACGTTATCCTGATCCCGGGCCTGACCTCGCATCCCGAAATCTGGGCCGGCGAAGTCGCCGCCCTGCAGGGAAGCTATCGTCTGCATCTTGTGCACGTCGGTGGCTTCTCGGGGGCTCCCGCGGGCGCTGCGGCTACCGGCCCCGTGGCTGGCCCGGTGGCCGACGAGCTGGCTCGATACGTAAAGGAGACCGGACTGAAGCGGCCGGCGGTGATCGGCCATTCGCTAGGTGGGGCCATCGGTCTTATGATGGCTGCGCGTCATCCGCAGGCCGTCGGGCGGCTGATGGTTGTCGACATGCTGCCGAACCTCGGGCCGGTCTACTTCCCGACCGCCACCACCCCCGAAGCGGTGCGGACCGCCGCAGAGGCCATGCGCCAGCGACTGGAGACCTCGTCCCCCGAGCAGTTCGAGGCCGGTCAGCGGTTCGTGCTGAACACCATGGTCCAGGACAAGAGCCGGCTCCCCATGCTGGTCAACCATGCGCTGACAAGCGACCGCAGCGTGACGGCCCGGGCCATGTACGAGCTACAGACGACGGACCTGCGCCCCGAGCTCTCCAAGATCACTGCACCCGTGACTGTCGTCCACGTCTGGAACACGGTCACCCCCTGGCCGAAGGAGGCGGCCGTGGCGCTCTACGAGAGCCAGTACGCGGGGCTGAAAGGCGTGAAGCGCGTTCTGATCGAAGACAGCGCCCACTTCGTCATGTTCGATCAGCCCCAGCGCTTTCACGCGGAGGTGGCGTCCTTCCTGTCGACGAATTAACTCGGCGCGACGAGCGCCGCCGCCCTGGGCGATGGCGGCGGCTCTAGCCTTCGGCTAAGGTCCCGCGCCTGCGGCGGGGGCCGGGAGAGACGACGACCATGGCGAACGGCCAGCAGCCTCCTTCTCGCGCGAGCGGGGCGGGCGGACCCCCGCGTGGGCCGCAGCGAGGCAAGCGCACGCCGCTGGCGGCTTTTGGCTACTGGTTCACGGTGCTCAGCGTATGGGGGTTGATCTTCCTGATCGCCTTCTTCGCAGTGTTCGCGTGGGACCTGCCGGACACCTCCAAGCTCGACCAGGTCGAGCGGCAAGCGTCCATCTCCTACCTCGATCGCTCCGGGGCGCTGATCGCAGTGCGCGGCAGCCAGTATGCGCCCCCCGTGGACGTGGACGAACTGCCTGACTACGTCCCGGCGGCCTTCCTCGCCATCGAGGACCGCCGCTTCTACTATCACCCGGGCTTCGACCCGATCGGCATCGCCCGTAGCGCGGTGGTGAACCTGCGGGCCGGCCACATTGTGGGCGGCGGCTCGACCATCACCCAGCAGCTGGCGCGTAACCTGTTCCTGTCCCCAGACCAGACCTGGCGGCGCAAGGTGCAGGAGATCATGCTGGCCGTCTGGCTGGAGCTGAAGTTCTCCAAGAAGGAGATCCTTGGTCTCTACATGAACCGCGTCTACTTCGGCGCGGGCGCCTATGGCATCGAGGCGGCGGCCCAGCGCTACTTCGACAAGAGCGCAAGGCAGCTGACGGTCGGCGAAGCCGCGCTGCTGGCGGGGCTCATGAAGGGTCCCTCACGCTACTCGCCGCTGTCCGACACCGAGCGGGCCGCCCGCCGCGCCACCATCGTCCTGAACGAGATGGAGGAGATCGGCGTCATCACGCCCCAGCAACGCGGCGCCGCCGTCAGCGAGAAGGTGCGCGTGTCCCGCACGCTGGCGACGCAGCACGCCGCCTATTTCGTAGACTGGCTCGACCAGGAGATCCGCGCCCTCGTCGGCGAGCCCGAGGAAGATCTCATCGTCGAGACCACCCTGGACCTTGGCCTGCAGACCGCCGCGGAGCGCGCAGTTCGCGAGATCACGGCCCGGGACGCCAAGCGGGGAGTTCAGCAGGCCGCGCTCGTCGCCATCGACGGCGACGGTCGGGTGCGGGCGATGATCGGCGGCAAGAATTACGCCGAAAGCCAGTTCAACCGCGCGGTTGACGCGCGCCGCCAGGCGGGCTCGGCCTTCAAGCCGTTCGTATACCTCACCGCGCTGGAGACCGGGAACTACACGCCCAGCACCCCAGTGGTGGACGAGCCGGTGACCATCGGGAACTGGAGCCCGCGCAACTACACCGGCCAGTATCTCGGGCAGATCACCCTGACTCAAGCTGTGGCTCAGTCGGTGAACACCGTCGCCGCCCGGGTCGCCGACGAGGTGGGCCGCGACAATGTCGCCCGCACGGCGCGTCGCCTGGGGATCACCTCGCGGATCGGCACCGACCCGTCCATGGCGTTGGGCGCCGTCGAAGTCAGCCCTCTCGAGATGGCGCAGGCCTATGCGCCGTTCGCCAACGGCGGCGCGGCGGCGCGGGCGCACGGCATCAACCGCATCAGGACGCAGCAGGGACGCGTCCTCTACCAGCACCGGATCAACGAGAACGGCCGCATCACCGTGATCGGCAATCCCGGGCTGACCTACATCAACCAGATGCTGCGGCAGGTCGTTACGAGCGGCACCGCCCGGGCCGTCAAATTCGGCGACTACGACCTCGCCGGAAAGACCGGCACCACCAGCAACTACAAGGACGCCTGGTTCGTAGGCTACACGGGCGGCTTCATCACCGCCGTCTGGGTGGGCAAGGACGACAACACGGCCATGCGCGGCGTTGGCGGCGGCAGCTCCCCGGCCGCAATCTGGCGGGGCTTCATGCAGTCGGCGCTGCCTCGCCTGAAGGTGGGCCCGATCCCCACCGGCGCGGCCCCGCCTGAAGGCTTCGACATCAGCGACCCCATCGCTGACCTGCTTTCCGGTGCAGGCGAGGCGCTGGGCGCGGGCGAGTCGGAGCCGGCGCTGGAGCCAGGAGCCATGGAGCCGATACCCAACCCGGTGGAGCCTACGTCGCAACCGCCCGTCGTTCCGAACAGCGCGCAGCCAAACGTCGTGGTCCCGCCTCCGACACAGCGGCCGAACCCGGACCCTCTGTTTTTCTAGGTCTTCTGGATCGCTTCAGGCTCGCCCGACGGCGTGCAGCGCCGCGGCGTTCGCCCGCAGCCATGCGCGAGCCGGGCGGTGATCGCCGTACAGGCGCTGCACCACCGCCCAGAAGCGCGGCGAGTGGTCGGCGTGCACCAGATGCGCGACCTCGTGCGCGGCGACGTAGTCGAGGATCTGTGGCGGTGCGAGCACCAGACGCCAGGAATAACGAATGGTCCCGCGGGCGGGGGTGCAGGATCCCCAGCGGCTCTTCGGATCCGCCACCGCGACCCTGGGCATGGGCAGGCCCAGCGCTTGCGCGTGAGCCTCAGTGCGGGCGGTCAGGTCCGCCAGCGCCTCTCGGCGGAGCAGCCGCTCCACACGACGTGAGAAGGCCTCACCCTCACCGCCCGAAACGATCTCAGGCCCACCTTCGCCAGGACGCAGGCGAGCGGCGCCGGCGCCGCCGGCCGAGGATAACGGCGTCTCCACGCCACGGAGGGGGACGGAGCCGCCCGGGGCGTAGGGGCTGGCCGGCGGGCGGGCCTTCAGCCTCTCGATGATCCACTGGGAGCGCTCGCGCGCGAAGGCCAAGGCGGTTGGAAGGCGGCTCTGAGAGGGCGCGATCGCCAGCGCCTCGCCACGCAGTGTGTCGATGCGCAGAGAAACCCGCCGCGCGCGCGGACGCACAGTCAGACGAACCTGCGATCCGTCGACATCGACGACGTCGCCGTCCTTCAAGGTGACGCGGGCGCGAAGCAGGGCCATCGCTCCGCTGTACCGGAGCGGACGCCTCTTCAGAAGCGGACCTTAGGCCTCAGCCGGAACACGCGCCTTGGGCTTGCGTACCGCGACAGCCTCTTCGTTGCGCGCAATGAAGTCGCGCACCCGCGGGTAGATCTCCTCGCGGAAACGGCGACCGTTGAAGACGCCGTAGTGGCCGACCTGAGGTTGCACGTAGAGCTCGCGTCGGTCCTCCGGCAGATTCGGGCAGAGCCCGTGGGCCGCCTGGGTCTGTCCCACACCGGAGATGTCGTCGTTCTCACCCTCGACGGTCATCAAGCCGATGTCGCGGATCATGTCGGTGCGCACGAGCCGTCCGCGGTGCTCCAGCACGCCGCGCGGGAGGGCATGGCTCTGGAACACAAGGTCGATGGTCTGGAGGTAGAACTCTTCCGTCAGATCCAGGACCGACAGGTACTCGTCGTAGAACTCGACGTGCTTGGCGGCGTTGTCGCCATCGCCTTTCACCAGGTCGTTGAAGAACTCCCAGTGAGCGTCGCGATGCCGCTCCTCGTTCATCGACATGAAGCTGTAGAGCTGCACGAAGCCGGGATAGACCCGCCGCCCCATGCCCGGGTACGGCGCGGGCACGGTGTGGATCATGTTCGACTTGAACCAGGCAAACGGGCGCTCCTCCGCCAGGCGGTTCGTCACGGTCGGCGACAGGCGCGCGTCGATGGGCGAGCCCATGTGGGTCATCGAGGCCGGACGGTTGGGGTCGAGGTCCTCAGCCATCAGAGCGGCTGCAGCCATCACCGGCGGGCCGGGCTGGCACACGGCCACAACGTGGGCGCGTCCCCCGATCGCCTTCAGGCACGCACGCACATGGTCGATGTAGTCGTGAAAGTCGAACCGCCCCTCAAGCACGGGGACCTGCCGGGCGTTGGTCCAATCCGTGACATAGACCTCGTGGTCCTGCAGGAAGGCGCGCACGGTGCCGCGCAGCAGCGTCGCGTAGTGACCGGACAGCGGCGCGACGATCAGCACCGCCGGCTCGAAGCGGGTGCGGCCGACCTTCTTCAGGTCATTGCGATCCCGCGCAAAATGGACCAGCCGGCACCAAGGCGTTGAATGCGCCGTGACCTGGCGCACCGTCACGGCCTCGCCTTCGATCTCGACCGAATCGATGTTCCACGCAGGCTTGCCGTAGCGGCGAGTCAGGTTCGAGAAGAGCTCCGCCGAGGCGTAGAGAGTCCGCGCGAACTGAGTCTCCGAAGCCGGATTGGCCGGCGAGCCCCAGAAGTCCCGAACCATCTGCGCGGCGGCGCGCAGGGGCGCGGCGGTGTAGTATGCGTACTCGTGCAACGCGTAGAGCATGAAACCTAACTTATGACGCCCCGAGCGAGCAGGGGATCATACAACGCGCTGCGCTGCAAAAAGATTACCTGAAGCCTGTTCACCGAGCGCAGAAGCGGATCTCGGCCGCGGCTCACCCCTCGCGCATCGCGGTGCGGATGCGCGCCGCGACGTCCGCAGGCGGCAGCCCGTGCGGGATCAGCGCCGCAAACTCGCCCTTTGGGTTCATCAGGTAGGTGAAGGTGGAGTGGTCGACCACGTAGTCCTCCCCCTCTCCGTTCTTGGCGTAGTAGACGCGATACGCCTTCGCCGCCGCGGCGACCTGCTCCGGCGTGCCGGTTAGCCCGATCACGCCTTTCGGGAAGGCTTCGCTGGCGAGGTAGGCCTTCACGGCCGCGGGCGTGTCACGCTCCGGATCGACGCTGAAGAAGACGATCTGCAGGTCCTTGGCCTTGCCGCCCAGCTCCTCTTGCGCCTGTGCGAGCGTCTGCAGCGTCGTCGGGCACACGTCGGGACAATAGGTGAAGCCGAAGAAGATTGCGCTCCACTTGCCTTTCAGCACGGCTTCGTTCGTCGGCGCGCCGTCCTGGTTCACGAGCTGGAACGGGCCGCCCACGTCGGCCTTCCCGCTCGATGTCTCGGTCTTGGGGGAGCAGGCGGCGACGAGCGCCACGAGAAGCATGATCGGCAGCAGGCGAAGGCGGGTCACGAAACCATCCCGGAAGGCGTAGGTTGAGCGACAGAGCAGCGCGAGGGAGACATGACGTCAGCGCATCCGGTCGCCGGGGAGTTCGATAGGGCTCCGCCCCTCACCACGCAAGAAGGGGAGGTCGTCCCACCCGGACTCACCTGGGCCGCGCCACGAGGTCGGCGGGGTCGGCTGCGACGCCGCACCCTGGTGCTGCTGCGCTGGCTGGCGGTCGCGGGGCAGACGGCCATCGTCCTGGCCATGCACTTCCTGCTGCAGTTCGACCTGCCCTTGGCCGCCTGTCTGGGCGTGATCGCCGTCAGCGCCTGGGTCAACGTGGTGCTGACCTTCGTCTCGCCGGGCCGGAAGGTCGCGAGGGACTGGGAGGCGGCCGGTCAGCTCGCTTTCGACGTCGTCCAGCTTTCCGCCTTGCTCGCTCTCACCGGGGGAATGCAGAACCCCTTCAGCCTGCTCCTGATCGCACCCGCCACTGTGGCTGCGGCGAACCTGCCGGCGCGGCAAAGCCTCTTCGTGGGCCTGATGGCGTTGCTGGCCACCTGCGCGCTGGCGCTCTGGTCCTTCCCGCCGCCCTCACCGCCTGGACAGTCGATGGACCTCCCGCCGCTCTATGAGGCCGGCGTCTGGTTCGCCACGGTGATCGGCATCATCTTCACCGCGGGCTACGCGTGGCAGGCGGCCGCCGAGGCCGCTCGGATGGAAGTGGCCCTGGCCGCCACCGAAGCGGTCCTGGCGCGCGAGCAGCGCCTGTCCGCGCTGGGGGGCCTGGCGGCCGCCGTGGCTCATGAGCTCGGCACGCCGCTCGCCACGATCCAGGTCGTGGCCAAGGAGCTGCTGCGCTCCACCAAGCCGGGTGATCCGGTCGCTGACGACGCGGCCCTGCTGGTCAGCCAGGCCGAGCGTTGCCGGGACATCCTCAAACAGCTTTCGCAAAAGCCCGATGACGGCGACATCGTTCATGCCCGCCTGGGCCTGGGCCAGCTGCTGGAGGAGTCGGTCGAACCCTATCGGGAGATCGGCCCACGGATCGAAACCCTGGTCGAAGGGCCGCCGGGAGAGTTCGTGCCGGACGTCAAGCGCCTGCCGGAGGTGGTGCACGCCCTCTCATCGTGGGTGGAGAACGCCGCCGACTTCGCCGCCCTCGTGGTCACGGTCACCGGCTACTTCGACTCCGAACACATCTGCGTGGAGGTGAAGGACGACGGTCCCGGCTTCTCGCCTGACGTGCTCGCCAAGCTTGGCGAGCCCTATGTCACCAGCCGTCCGCACGCGGAGGGGTCGCGCTCGCATCACCAAGGCATGGGCCTCGGCTTCTTCATCGCCAAAACCCTGCTGGAGCGGACCGGCGCCGTCGTTTCATTCGGCAACAGCAAGGCCGGTGGAGCAGTGATCACCGCCAAGTGGCCGCGCGATCGGTTGGAGGCCTCTTGACGCCGTTGAACCTTGACCGCCTGATGCAAGTTATAGGGGTCGTACCGGCACACGGAGTCGCGTTTAAATGACCGACCTTTCCGGCGATATCGCCGCCCTTTCGGACAAGCGCCTTCTGGTGATGGACGACGACGCGCCCTTGCGAACCCGGCTGGGCCGGGCGCTGGAGTCGCGCGGCTTCGACGTCACCTTGGTCGGCTCGGTCAACGAAGCCGTCGAAAAGGTGAAGTCCGAGCCGCCCGCCTTCGCCGTGCTCGACATGCGATTGGAGGACGGCAACGGCCTGCAGGTCGTCCAGGCGATCCACGACCGCCGGCCCGACGCCAAGGTCGTCATGCTCACCGGCTACGGCAACATCGCGACCGCCGTCGCCGCTGTGAAGGCCGGCGCGATCGATTACCTGTCAAAGCCGGCTGACGCCGACGATGTCGTGAAGGCCCTGCTGGCGCGGCCGGATTCCGCGCCGCCGCCGCCCGAGAACCCGATGTCCGCGGACCGGGTGCGCTGGGAGCATATCCAGCGCGTCTACGAGCTCTGCAACCATAACGTCTCGGAGACGGCCCGGCGGCTCAACATGCACCGCCGCACCCTGCAACGCATTCTGGCCAAGCGCGCGCCGCGCTGAAGCAGCGTTCAGCTTCGCTCGCAGTTCGTCGCGCGGAACGCCGCAAGCCTGCCGAACGCCAGCGTCAGCGCCTTCCGGCGCGCCGGCGCCAACCGCACGTCCGGTGCGGGGTTGAGGATCGCGCCGCCGAACTGGTCGGCGACGATCAAGCCTGGGCCGTCTGGCAGGATCTCACGGGGGAACTCGGGCGCCACGGCGAAGTAATATTGGTCGCAAAACTCGAGGTACTCGCCCCACTTCCGGTCTGCGCGATAATCCTCGAGGGACGACTTCACCTCGGCGATGGCGATCTCGCCCTTGGGCCCCAAAGCCATGACGTCGGCGCGGCGCCCGTTCGGCAGCACCACCTCATAGAGCGGCGCATAGCCTAACGCCGCGAACAGGCGCGCGGTCCCACGGGTCACGGTCTCGGTGGTCTCTGGCCGGCTGAAGGCGAGCGCGATGGCGACGTCCATGCCGACACTCTGTTCCCGCTCCGTTCAGGGCGCAAGCGGCGCCGAAGCGCTATTCCGCCGCGGTGCGCGCCTGCGGCTCGGCTTCTTCAGCCTCGGCGAGCTCAGGATAGCGCGCCGCACGATGCGAGCGCTCTTCCGCGAGCTGCTCCCACGTCGCGGCCATCTGCAGCAACTGGTCGCGTTTCTCGCCTGGCGGCATGCCGGCGGCCAGTTGTCGGCACTCCCGGGCGTTCTGTCGGTACTCGGAAGCCTTCCTCATGGCTCCACCGTCCTGCTCAGGCTCCAGCGAATTCCAGCTTGCCGGTGTCGTAGCCCAGGGCCTTGACCCTCGCCACGACCGCGTTGCGCTCGGCCACCGAGAGGCTGGCTTTGCGCGACAGGATCCATACGAAGTTTCCGCCAGGCGTGCCGGCGATCGCCCAGCTGTAGTCGTCGGCGCGGTCGAGCACCCAGTACTCCTGCTTGATCAGCCCCTTCAGGAGCGACAGCCGGAGCTTGGCGTTGGTGGAGGCGTCCACGATCGTAGCCGAGCCGGACCAAGTCTTTGTCTCGCCGCCGGCCTTGGTGCAGCGCTGAACGACGGTCAGGCCGCCGCCGGCGCTCCTGCCCCAGTCGGCGGTGCCGGCCTTGCAGCCCCTCTGGTTCATGTTCGGCGTGCGGGCGATTTCGTGCCAGCGCCCCAGGAAGCGGTCGATCTCGATCGCCTTCTTCGGCTGGGGGGCCTCGGCGGAGGCGACGCCTGCCACGGCGATCATCGCGACGGCGGCGTATGCGGACAGATGTCGGCGCATGAGCGGCCTCGTAGGATGGTTAAGCCACCGGTCTATAACACCGATCTCGCTATGAATGAGCCATGAACGCCCGACTGGCGAAGGTGTCGCGAGGCGGTCTCAGTCCTCCTCAACCTCGTGGATGCGGTCGTCGGAGAGGCCGAAGTGGTGTCCGATCTCATGCACCAGCACGTGCTCGATCAGCTCGCCCAAGGTGACCTCACCGTTGTCGGCCCACTCGTCGAGGATCGGACGCCGGTACAGGGTGACTCGTGAGGGCTGGGGCGCCGGGTCGAAGCTGGTGCGGCTGGCGAGATCGACGCCGTGGTAGAGGCCCGTCAGCTCGAAAGCGTCCTCGATGTCGAGCGAGGCCAGCGTCTCCTCGTCGGCGAAATCCTCGATCCGGAACTCCACATCGCCGGTCAGGCGCCGGAACTCGTGTGGCAGGCGCGCGAACGCGGCTTCAGCCAAGGCCGCGAAATCGTCCAGGCTCGGCGCCAGGCTGCGGTTCCAGTCATTCATCAGGGATGATCCGATCGGGCGCTTCGGGAGGGCGGAATTCGAACAGGCCGATGTCCAGCGCCTGTTGCGGCTTGAACGGACGTAGAGGCTGTTCCGACAGCGCGCGCAGGTCGTCGCGCTCCAGGGACTCGGCCTGGGGCGCGCGTCGCAACCGGCGCGCCTGCTCCAGCGCCTTGGCCTCCTCCGCGTCCACCACCTTCCAGTACGAGACGGACAAGCGCCAGACGGTGCGCGGGCGGGGCGGAGGCTCTGGCCAGCGCCGTCCCTCCGCGAACGCCGGCTCAACCGGCAGGGCCGCTCGGCGGCGGCGGCGATCCTCAGGTGCGATCACCTCGCGCAGGGCGCAGTACCGGTCCTCCGGCGGCAAGACGCTGCGATCCTCGTCCAGCCGACCCTTCCAGGCGTCCAGCGCCGCTTCTCGGCTTTGAAAGGCCGGGCCCGTCTCCTCCGTCACGAACCGGACCTCTCCCTTGGCCCGTCCTCTCGCCTCACGTTCACGGGCCGCGCGACCGAGCGGCCGGTTCAGCGCAGCCTCCGCGTTCGGAGCGACGGGGTAGAGGATCGACATGCCCGCCTATATCCGGCTCCCGCGACATCGCGGCAAGGCGGGGCGCTCCGCCAGGCGCTATGCTGATGTGTGATTCGGCGCGAGCGCGCTGAAGCCCGGGGACCGCAAGCAGCTGATGGCCGCAGACCTGACCGGAGGAGATTTCGCCCTCGTGGCTTCGGCGGGCGCGGTGGCGCTCGCCCTCTCCTCCACCCTCTGGGCATGGCGCTATCGCAGACGGGCCGAGAGCCGGGCTGCAGAACTCGAAGAGCGGATCCGCGCCCTGCGCGCCGAGTTGGCCGAGGCGAGGGTGGCCGGCGACGCCTTCGAGGGTGCGCTGATCGCCCGCGAGGGCGAGACGCTGCGGCTCGTGTCGGGCGATGCGGCGCTGAGCGAAGCAGCCGCCGCCCTTGGGGTCGCCGCTACGGCGGAGGGTCTCGTGGACGCTCTGCTGCGCCGCGGACCCGACGCAGCCGCGGCCATCAAAGCCCTGTTCGATCGTGGGGAGCCCTGCCGCTTCGAGGTCTCCGGGGCTGAAGGAGAGGTCGGCGTCGAGGGCCGCGCGATCGGCGCCATCGCCTGGCTGCGGATTTCACCCCCCGCCCGAGGCGCAGCCGGAGGACGCAGCCCGTTCGCCCTGCTGGCGGAGCGGCTGCCGGCCCCCGCCTGGATCATCGATCAGCACGGACAGCTCACCTGGGCCAATCGGGCGTGGCTGGAGGCAGTGGACGCGCCGTCGCTGGAGGCCGCCCGCGTCGAGGGCGGCTCTCTGGATCCAGCCCTGCAGTCGCTGCTTTCCGACGCCGCCGCCTCGGGCCGCCGCGTCGAGGGCTTCCGCTGGGCCACGGTGAAGGGGCAGCGCCGCGCCTGGCGAGTCGTCGCCGATCCGATCGGCGACGGAGAGGTGGGCGCCGTCGCCATCGACGTCACCGAGGCCGAGGAGAACCGCGAGGCGCTGCGCACTCACGTGGCGGCGCACGACGAGACGCTGAACCACCTGGCGGACGCCGTGGCGATCTTCGGGCCGAACAAGCGGCTTTCGTTCCACAACACTGCTTTCCAGGAGATGTGGGAGCTCGACGCGGGCTGGCTCGCTGAGCGCCCAAGTCACGGCGAGCTGCTCGACCGCCTGCGCCAGCGCCGTCGCTTGCCGGAGACCATGGACTACGGCGCCTGGAAGGCGCGGGAGCTCGACTTCTACGGCTCCACTGTCGTGGCGCCGGACGAAATGTGGAGCCTGCCGGACGGGCGGACGCTGCGCGTCGTGCGCCAGCCTCATCCGATGGGCGGGGTGCTGCTGCTGTTCTCCGACATCACGGGCGAGCTGAAACTGCGCGCTCAGTACAACAGCCTGATCCAGGTGCAGCGGGCCACGCTGGACAAGCTGAACGACGCGGTGGCCGTGTTCGGCTCGGACGGCCGGCTGCGGCTCTACAACGAGTCCTTCGAGCGCTTCTGGGGGCTGACGGCCCTGCAGCTGCAGGAGGCGGCGGACTTCGACGGCGTGGCCGAGCTGTGCCTGCCGCTAGTGCACGATCGGGCCCTGTGGCGTGAGCTGAAGGCGCGGGTGACCGACACCGACCCGGAGGCCCGCGCGCCGATCTCGGGCGAGACCCGCGCAACGGATGGCCGCATAGCCGCCTGGCAGTCACGGCCGCTGCCCGACGGAGCGACCCTGGTCGCTTTTGACGACATCACCGCCACCAAGAACCTGGAGCGTGCGCTTTCCGAACGGTCCGCCGCCCTGGCGGAGGCGCAGCGGCTCAAGCGCGACTTCGTGGGCAACGTCTCCTACGAGCTGCGCACGCCGCTCACGACCATCATCGGCTACGCCGAGCTGCTGGAAGCCCAGGGCAAGACCCTGCCAGCTCGGGCGCTGGCCCATGTGGGATCGGTTCGCGCGGCCGCGACCCAGCTGGCCCGCTCCATCGACGACGTGCTCGACATGGCTCAGATCGACGCCGGCGAGATGGGCCTCAGCCTTGGCGATGTCCGGGTCTGCGACGTGCTGCAGACCGCCGCCGAACGCGTGCAGCCGCTTATCGCGGACCGTGCCGCGACCTTGGAGGTGGTCTGCCCCGAGGACGCCGGCCTGATCCGCGCGGACGAGCGGCGCATCGGCCAAGCCCTCGACCACCTGCTGGAGAACGCCGCCCGCGCGACGCCGCCGGGCGGCACGGTCACCCTTTCGGCCAAGCGCGCCTTCGGATCGGTGCAGATCCAGGTGACCGACAACGGGCGCGGCATACCCTTCCACGTGCAGGCGCACGTCTTCGACCGCTTCGTCGGGCGCGACCGCGGCGGCCCGGGCCTGGGCCTCGCCCTCGTCAAGGCGCTCGTGGAGCTGCACGGGGGCTGGGTGGCGCTGGAGAGCGAGCCGGGCGCCGGCGCGACCTTCACCCTGCACCTGCCCGAACAGGCCGCGGTCACCAACGCCGCTCCGGAGCTGGCGCTCGGCCGATAGGAGCCTAGTGCTGGCTCTCGGGCATGCGGACGACGAGGCCGTCCAGATCGTCCTTCACCCGGATCTGGCACGAGAGGCGCGAGTTCGGCTTCACCTCTTCGGCGAAGTCGAGCATCGACTCCTCCATCGCCGACGCGGTCCCGGTCTTCTCGATCCAGGCCTCGTCCACGTAGACGTGGCAGGTCGCGCAGGCGCAGGCGCCGCCGCAATCGGCGTCGATGCCCGGGATGTTGTTGCGCACAGCCCCTTCCATCACGGACAGGCCGTTCTTCACGTCCAGGACATGCTCGGTCCCGTCGTGCTCGATGTAGGTGATCTTCGCCATTGAACCCGGGGTTTAGCCGCTGCAGCGCAGGGCGCAAGAAGCGGCGCCGCGCACCGGCGCCGGTGTCAAAGCACGCGTAAGCGGCTTCCGGTTCCCAAGACGCCCTAGACGGCCCGCCTCGCCAGCATCTTCTTGGTCTCGGCGATCGCCTTCGCCGGGTTCAACCCCTTGGGGCAGACCTGGGCGCAGTTCATGATCGTGTGGCAGCGGTAGAGCTTGAACGGGTCCTCGAGCGAGTCTAGGCGGTCGCCCGTGGCCTCGTCGCGGCTGTCGGCCAGCCAGCGGTAGGCCTGCAGCAGGGCGGCGGGACCGAGGTACTTCTCCTGGTTCCACCAGTAGCTCGGGCACGAGGTCGAGCAGCAGGCGCAGAGGATGCACTCGTAGAGTCCGTCGAGCTTCTCGCGGTCCTGCGGCGACTGCTTCCACTCCTTGTCCGGCTCGGCGGTCTCGGTGTGCAGCCAAGGCTCGATTGACTCGTATTGGGCGTAGAAGAGGCTGAGGTCCGGGACCAGGTCCTTGACCACCGGCATGTGCGGCAGCGGCGAGATCGTGATGGTGTCGCCGTACTCGTCCCAACCCTTGGTGCAGGCCAGGGTGTTGCGGCCCCCGATGTTCATCGCGCAGGAGCCGCAGATCCCCTCGCGGCACGAACGGCGGAAGGTCAGCGATGGGTCGACCGTGTTCTTGATGTGGATCAGGGCGTCCAGGATCATCGGCCCGTGCTGGCTGACATCCACCTCATAGGTGTCCCAGCGCGGGTTCTGACCGGTCTCCGGATCGTAGCGATAGATCTTGAACGTCTTGACCTGCGGCTTGGCGTTCGCCGGCGGCGGGTTCGTGGAGCCCTCCGTCGGACCGTTACGATCCTTGGAGTGCGACAGGGTCCAGCGCTTGCCCGGCTGGACCTTGGAGTTCTTCGGGAGAGTGAGCTCGACCATCGGTCTCTTGTTGCCTCAGTACACCCGCGCCTTGGGCGCGATGTAGGCGATGTCGTTGGACAGGGTGTAGGTGTGGACCGGGCGGTAATCGATACGCACCTGGCCCGTGCCGAAATCGATCCAGGCGAGGGTGTGCTTCATCCACTCCTCGTCGTTCCGATCAGGGAAGTCTTCGCGGGCGTGGGCGCCACGGCTCTCGGTGCGATTCGCGGCCGAGTTCACCGTCACCACCGCCTGGCCGATCAGGTTGTCATACTCGAGGGTCTCGAGCAGGTCCGTGTTCCAGACCATGCCGCGGTCGCTGACCCGAATGTCGGCGCTGGCGCGGTAGATGTCCGCGAGCCGCTGCACGCCGCTGGCGAGGCTTTCACCGGTGCGGAACACCGCCGCGTCGTCTTGCATCGCCTTCTGCATGGATAGGCGAAGCTCGGCGGTTGGCGTGGAGCCCGCCGCGTTGCGGAAGCGGTCAAAGCGCGCCAGGTGCGCGTCCGTCGCGGAGGCGGACACCTCCGCCACCGCCTCGTCCTTGCGCACCACCTCGGCGGCGCGAAGCCCCGCGGCGCGGCCGAACACCACCAGGTCGGTCAGGCTGTTGGAGCCCAGGCGATTGGCCCCGTGCACCGACACGCAAGCCGCCTCGCCGATGGCCATCAGGCCCGGAACCACCGCGTCGGGATCGCCTCCGACCTTCGTCAGCACCTCCCCGTGATAATTCGTCGGGATGCCGCCCATGTTGTAGTGGACGGTCGGAAGCACCGGGATCGGCTCCTTGGTCACGTCGACGCCGGCGAAGATCTTGGCCGACTCGCTGATCCCCGGCAGGCGCTGGTGGATGATGGCCGGATCCAGGTGGTCGAGGTGCAGGTAGATGTGGTCCTTGTTGGGCCCCACGCCCCGGCCCTCACGGATCTCCATGGTCATGGAGCGGCTGACCACGTCGCGGCTGGCGAGGTCCTTGGCCGAGGGGGCGTAGCGCTCCATGAAGCGCTCCCCTTCGGAGTTGGTCAGATAACCGCCCTCTCCGCGCACCCCTTCCGTGATCAGCACGCCCGCGCCGTAGATGCCCGTCGGGTGGAACTGCACGAACTCCATGTCCTGCAGCGGCAGGCCAGCGCGCAGCACCATGGCGTTGCCGTCGCCGGTGCAGGTGTGCGCCGAGGTGGCTGAGAAGTAGGCGCGGCCATATCCGCCGGTCGCCAGGATCACCAGCTTGGCCCGGAAGCGGTGCAGGGTGCCGTCGTCAAGCTTCCAAGCGGTGACGCCGCGGCAGGCGCCGTCCTCCATGATGAGGTCCAGCGCGAAGTACTCGACGAAGAAGTCGACCTTGTTGCGCACCGACTGGCCGTACAGCGTGTGCAGGATGGCGTGACCGGTGCGGTCGGCGGCGGCGCAGGTGCGCTGCACCGGGCCCTCGCCGAAGTTCTTGGTCATGCCGCCGAAGGCGCGCTGGTAGATCGTGCCCTCGTCGGTTCGCGAGAACGGCACGCCCCAGTGCTCCAGCTCGTAGACGGCCGCCGGCGCGTTGCGCACCAGGTATTCGATGGCGTCCTGGTCGCCCAGCCAGTCCGAACCCTTCACGGTGTCGTACATGTGCCAGCGCCAGTCGTCCTGGCCCATGTTGCCCAGGGAGGCGGAGATGCCGCCTTGGGCTGCGACCGTATGCGAGCGGGTCGGGAAGACCTTGGTGACGCAGGCGGTTTTCAGGCCCGCCTGGGCGCAGCCTAGCGCCGCGCGAAGGCCCGACCCGCCGGCCCCCACCACGACGACGTCGAAGGCGTGGTCGATCAGTTCGTATGCGGCCATGGTCGTGTCAGGCTCCGAAGCCGCCGAAGGCGACCTTCAGGATGGAGAAGGCGGCCGCGACCCCGAGGGCCAGGCACACCACGAAATTGATGATGAGCAGGCCGGCCTTGGAGAAGGGCTTGTGGATGTAGTCCTCCACGATCACCCGCATGCCGAGCTGCATGTGATAGAGGCTGACGCCGACGGTCAGCAGCAGGAGCACCGCGTTCAGCGGCACCTGCATCCAGTCCACGGCCCCGCGGAAGCCCGAGCCCGACAGCAGGGCGGCGGACCACAGGCCCCAGAGGGTCAGCGGCACGAGGATGATGGAAGAGACGCGCTCCTTGATCCAGGTGCCCGCGCCGTGGTGGGCGGAGCCCAGGCCCTGAGCGCGGCTGCGATCGGTGCGATAGCTGGTCATAGCGAAACGGATCCGGAGACGAACAGCCAGGCCCAGAAGGCCAGCGTTCCGACAGCGGCGAAGGCGATGGTGAGGATCGTCAGGCTGTCGGCGCTCTTAGGCGTCAGGCCCGCTCCCGCATCCCACAGCAGGTGCCGGAGACCCGAGGCGAGATGGTAGAAGAGCGCCGCCGTCAGTCCGAACCAGACGAGCAGGCCCAGCGGGGAGGCCGCGTAGTCCGCGAAGACCTGGTAGCGCTCGGGTCCGCCGGCAACGGCGGCCGTCCAGGCGATCACCAGGGCCGCGCCGACGTACAGCGCCACGCCCGACGCACGGTGCAGGATCGAGCCGAGCATCGTCACGTGCCAGCGCCAGACCTGAAGGTGCGGCGACAACGGTCGCACCAGAGGACCAGGGCGGGCTTGCGGCATGGGATGAACTCCTTGTGCCAGGGGGCGGCCCTGGCGCGGCGCGACTTTTAGACCCTGTCCGGACCCTGTCAACGAAACGACGCCCCATAACTGAACGGCGTCAAAGTTTCGCCGCGCTCGCCGGCTTGCTTGGCGAGACGGGCGCCACTAGCCATCGATTGAGCCTTCAGAGATCTGCGCGCTTTGACCGTCGCCGCCCTTGCTTTCGCTATCGCCATGTACGTGCAGGCGCCCGCCGCGGATGCGCTGCAAGGCGAGCCCGCGCCCGTTTCGGAAGCGGTCACGACCGCGCCCGCGGAGTTGACGCAAGCGCCGGCGCCGGTCGCCTCAACGGCGACAGAGCCGGACGACCCCGTCGAGGCTCCGGATCCTATCGCCGCAGCGCTCCAATCACCGCCGGAGGACGCCTCCTTGCCCGCGGCCCCGCGGCCAGACCCGGCGCCTGCGCCGGCGCAGGGCCCTACGGTCGCCGCTGACGAGGATGAGGACGAGGCCCCCTCAACCCCGACGCCGAGCGCGCCGCAGCCCTACACGACCCTCGGCCCCGCCGCCCCGGCCTATTCGCCCCCGCGCGTGCGTCCGTTCGAGATGCCCGCGCGTACGCCGAGCGCGCCGGTCCCGTACGCCGTCACGCCCGAGCTGCCCTCGGCGCCAGTCCGGCTGGACGAGTACCGCCGGTCCTACGAAGGGCCGAAGGATCCGGTCGAGCAGGTCTACGAGGCTGGCGTGAGGGGGCGTTTCCAAGCTGCGCAGCAGATGCTGGGGGCGCTCGACGGCGCGTGGAGGCTGACGACATCGGAGGGCGCGCCGCTCTACGCGTTCCTGCTGAACGACGGCGGAGGGGCCATTGAAGGGGCGTGGCGCGACCTGCAGGCCGGTCCTGCCCTGAACAGCTCCGGCTTTCTGGAGTCAGGGGCGCGCGAAGGGGCCGGGGTGGTGCTGCGTTTCACCCCGCGGAACGCGGCGGCGTCCTCGACCCTGACCCTGAGCCCATCCGGCGGTAGCTGGACCGGGACGCTCGCCGTGGACGGCGCCGTCAGACAGGTGATCCTCTCCCGGTCCTGAGCGCGGCCAGCGCCGCGGTTCCCGCCGCCTCCGCCTCGGCGGGAGCATAGGGAGTGGCGCAGCCACGCCCCCAGACCGGATCAGGCCAGAGCCCGTCGTCGCGCCGGCGACCCAGCACGTGCACATGCAGCTGGGGGGTTACGAGCCCGAGCGCGCCCACGTTCAGCTTGTCGATCGGCCGGCCCGCCGCCTCGCCCATAGCCCGCACGGCCGCCGACGCCAGAGCGATCTCCTCGATCAGCCGCAGCCTTTGCGTGGGCGTGAGGTGGTCGATCTCCTCCGCTCCAGGGACGCGAGGAACGAGCACCAGCCATGGGAAGCGCGCGTCCGACTGCAGCCGCACGTCCGATAGCGGAAGGGCCGCCAGCAGGTGCGAGGTCGCTTGCAGGTTCGGGTGCAGTTCAAAGTCTCGTGCCGTCACCTTTTAGCCCTTCAACGCTGTCGCGCCTGCGGCACGTCTTCACGCGCACCGAAGCGGATCGCTTGCGGGCGCGGGCGCCCGGGTCTAGACCGCGCGCCGACTGAAACCCCTACTCACCCGTCGACGTCCATAGGAGACCCCGTCATGGCGCGCGCCAAGATCGCCCTTATCGGTTCCGGTATGATCGGAGGCACCCTCGCCCACGTAGCGGCTCGGGAAGAGCTGGGCGACGTCATCCTGTTCGACATCGCCGAGGGCGTGCCGCAAGGCAAGGCGCTGGACATCGCCGAAGCCTCGCCGGTGTTCGGGAAGGACTCTGCACTCAAAGGCGCCAACGACTACGCCGACATCGCCGGCGCCGACGTCTGCATCGTCACCGCCGGCGTGCCCCGTAAGCCGGGTATGAGCCGCGACGACCTGCTCGGCATCAACCTCAAGGTCATGAAGGCGGTCGGCGAAGGCATCCGCAAGTACGCGCCTGAAGCCTTCGTGATCTGCATCACCAACCCCCTGGACGCCATGGTTTGGGCGCTACGCGAGTTCTCCGGTCTTCCGCACAACCGGGTCGTGGGCATGGCCGGCGTGCTCGATTCCGCCCGCTTCCGTTGGTTCCTGGCGGAGAAGCTCGGCGTGTCGGTCGAGGACGTGCACGCCTGGACGCTCGGCGGCCACGGTGACGACATGGTGCCGATGGTCCGCTACTCGTCAGTCGGCGGCCTGCCGCTGCCGGTGCTGGTCGAACAAGGGGCCCTCTCCCAGGCCGACCTGGACGCGATCGTCGAGCGCACCCGGAAGGGCGGCGGCGAGATCGTCGCCCTCCTGAAGACCGGCTCCGCCTTCTACGCTCCGGCCGAGAGCGCCATCGCCATGGCCAAGAGCTACCTCGGCGACAAAAAGCGGGTCCTGCCCTGCGCCGCGAACCTTTCGGGCCAGTACGGCCTGAAGGACATCTACGTCGGCGTGCCCGTCGTGATCGGCGCCAAGGGCGTGGAGAAGATCGTCGAATTCCCGATGGACGAGGGCGAGCAGGCGATGTTCGCCAAGTCCGTGGAGTCGGTGCGCGGCCTCGTCGACGCCTGCAAGCAGATCGACCCTTCGCTAGCCTGACGGCGCTCGGCTAAGCTGGCGGTCCGCCGCTCTTCGGAGGACCGCCATGCCCGCCCTGATCCTCGCCGCCGCGATCGCCGCCACGCCCGCCGCAGATGAACGGGCCATCGCACACGGCCGTGAGCTGAACCGCCAGCTGCTGAGCGGACAGGTCCGATCGATCGCGGAGCGTCTTGCGCCCGCCTTGAGCCAGGCGCTCGGAGGCGAGCCAGGGCTCGCCCGTTTCGCGGGTCAGGTCAGCGATCAACTCGGCCCAGAGGGCTTGATCGCAGAAGAGCTCGTTTTCACCGAAACAGGCTTCACCCATTACTACCGGCGCGCCGCCTTCGCGAAGGCGGCCGATGTCACGAGTCATTGGGTCTGGGCGCCCGACGGAGTCATCGTGGGGTTGGAGGTGCGTCCCACGCCCAAGGCCGCGGCGACCGACAAGCTGAACTACGACACCAAGACGCGGTTGAGGCTGCCCCTCGACAAGCCGTTGCGCGGCGCCTGGTACGTGGCGTGGGGAGGGCGCGATCCGATCCGCAACTACCACGTGACTGCGGCTGACCAGCGCTTCGCCTATGATTTTGTGGTCCGCTCGGGTCAGGACCTCTACGCAGGCGACCCGACGCGGAACGACAGCTGGTTCTGCTGGGGAACGCCCGTCATCGCGCCCGCCGCCGGCACAGTGCTCGTCGCCCGCGACGGCGTGCCTGACAACGTGCCCGTCGGCGCCAAGTCGCCCGCCACCGGCGCCGGAAACCACGTCATCATCGACCACGGGGAAGGCGAGCGGTCGCTGCTCGCCCACTTCCGGTCCGGCTCCGTCCGGGTGAAGGCCGGCGATAGGGTCGAGGCGGGGCAGGAGATCGGCCGCTGCGGCAACAGTGGGCACAGCGACTTTCCGCACCTCCATTACCACCTGCAGACGGGCGGCGCTTTCGGGGAAAGCCAGGGCCTGCCGGCGTTCTTCAACGACTACATCGCCGACGGAAAGCCGATCCCGCGAGGCGAGCCGCACCGCGGCCAAACCGTGGCGGCGCGCCCATGATCCCCGACCTCCGCATCGAAACCGAACGGCTGATACTGCGACCCACGTCTCCGGAGGACGTGGAGCCATGGATAGCCTTCATGGCTGACGCCGAAGCGGCTCGTTTCCTTGGAGGCGCCCAGGCGCCGTCTGCGGCGTGGCGGGGCTGCATGACCATGGCCGGAGCCTGGGCGATGGGCGAGGCCGCCATGTTCTCCGTCGTCGAGAAGGCGACCGGCGCCTGGATCGGTCGGCTCGGCCCTTGGCGGCCGCGCGACTGGCCCGGGACGGAGGTCGGCTGGGGCATCGCGCGTTCGCACTGGGGCAAGGGCTACGCCTTCGAGGGCTCGATCGCGGCCATGGACTTCGCTTTCGACGTGCTCGGTTGGGAGGACGTCATCCACTCCATCGACCCCGATAACGTTCCGTCCCAGCGGTTGGCGCAGCGACTGGGCTCCACCAACCGCGGCCCAGGCAAGCTGCCGGCGCCGTTCGAAGCCATGCCCATCGAGATCTGGGGCCAGACCCGCGAGGAGTGGAAGGCCCGGCGGCGCTAGACGTCCTTCGGCGATGGGGTCGGCGGCAGGGAGACCATCTCCAACCCCTGTTCGACAAGAGAGCTCCAGGCGCTTTCCGCGTCCTCGGCGAACCTGAACAGCTCCAAGTCAGTCGGCGCGATCATGCCGTGCTCCAGCAGGGAGTCGAAATTGATCACGCCCCTCCAGTACTCGGTGTCCACCAGCACCACTGGGACCAGCGGCGCCTTCCGCGTCTGACGCAGGGTGATGACTTCGAACAGCTCATCAAGGGTGCCGAAGCCGCCGGGAAAAACCACCAAGGCGTTCGCCCGCATCGCCAGGTGCATCTTGCGCATGGCGAAATAGTGGAAGCGGAAGGTCAGCTCGGGCGTAGAGTAGGCGTTAGGCTCCTGCTCGTGCGGCAGGGTGATGTTGAACCCGACGGAGGGCGCGCCTGCCTCGGCCGCGCCGCGGTTGGCCGCCTCCATGATCCCTGGTCCGCCGCCGGTGGCGATGACATTGTCCCGTGCGTTCTCGCGGCCGAGGAAGGCGCCGCCGCGCTCCGACGCGATGCGCCCGAAGGTGCGCGCCTCGTCGTACCAGAAGGGCTGCCGACCCGGTCCGTCCTCGCGGACGCGCGCGCTGCCGAACACCACGATGGTGGAGCGCACCTGCCATGCCCTGAGGGCCTCGTCCGCCTTGGCGAACTCCAGCATGAAGCGGACGCCCCGCATCGCGTCGCTCATCAGGAAGTCGGGATCCAGCGCCGGCAGACGGTACGACGGCGAGGCGAGCTGAGCGGCGTTCGCCTTGGGCGGCGTGGTAGGGTGTGCGGGGCTCGTCACAATCGGACCGTCTCCTGTAGTCGGGCCAGCGCTTCCTGGAGGATCGGCGCCTGGCCTGCCAGAACCTTCCTCAACGCTTCGGAAGTTTCGAAGTAGGCCGCCTCGTCAGCTTCTGGAAACCGGACAATCCGGCCAGAGCGCCGGGGCCACTCCATCTCCACCTCATTGCTGCGGAAGGAGGAAAGGTCGAGGTCGGCCTCCAGCAGCCACACGTGCACGACCTTGCCGCTCTTCTGGCGGACGGGCCTAAGCGCCACCATGTCGCCGGTCACCGCCTGCCCAACCTCCTCCTCGAATTCGCGCGCCGCGGCCGCGGCGGCGTCCTCGCCTTCGTTGAGGAGGCCCTTGGGGATGGACCAGGCGCCCTCGTCCTTGCCCCGCCAGAACGGGCCGCCCGGATGAACGAGCAGGAACTCGAAGGCTGAACCGCGACGCCGGTACACGAGAAGCCCGGCGCTCTGTTGCTGAGGCATGACCCGAGCCTGCGCCGCTGAGGACGGCCTGTGCAAGCGGGATCAGGAGGCGAGGGGCGCCGCCAGGAAACGCGCCTGCAGCCGAGGCCAGAACACCCCAATAGCCAGGCCGCTGATCACAAGCGCAGCCGCCAGCAGCTTCCACGCTGGCAGCGGCTCCGCCAGGAAGATGGCCGAAGCGCCCATGCCGAACACCGGCACAAGAAGAGCCATGGGTGTCACTGTCGCCGCCGGATGCCGCGCCAGCAGCCAGCCCCAGGCCGCGAACCCGAACAGGCTGTTGCCATACGACTGCCAGAGCACCGCCGCCCAGGTGACGGCGCCGGCGTTCCGCACCCCCGCAAGGATGGCGGTCGGACCTTCGAAGATCAGCGACAGGATCAGCAGCGGCGGGACCGAAAAGACGCTGGCCCAGACCACATAAGCCACGACGTTCACGGGCCCCGACGCCTTCACCACCATGTTGCCGCCGGCCCAGCTGAGGGCAGCCGCCAACACAAGGGCGACGCCCAGGGGCGTGGTCACCGCATCAAGGTGAGAGGCGATCACCAGGATGCCCGAGGTGGCGAGCGCCAACGCCACCCACTGGAACCCGCGCACCCGCTCGTGCGCGATGACGATGGCCAGCCCGATGGTGAAGAAGACCTGCATCTGCATGATCAGCGACGCTAGCCCCGGCGTGATGTCGCCGCGCATGGCCAGGTACAGCAAGCCGAACTGTCCCGCCCCGATCAGCACCCCGTACGCCGCCAGATGCCGCCACGGCGCGGCTGGACGCTTCAGGAAAAGGATCGCGGGAAACACCGCGAAGGTGAACCGCAGGGCCGCGAACAGCAGCGGCGGCAGATGATCGAGCCCGACGCGGATGACCACGAAGTTCGATCCCCAAACCGCCACCACGGCTAGCGCGAGCAGGGCGTGGCGCCAGGGCAGGACGGTATCGGGCATGCAAACGCTTCTTTGGGAGGAACCCCGCGAATTTGCGCGCTCGAACATCTTCATACAAATTGATTGTTCTGAAGATTGCATCAGCATTGCTGATGATGGGGAGCAGCCGCCATGTCGAACCGCCGGCTCGAACCGGACCTGCTGCGGACCTTCGTGACCATCGTGGACGAGGGCGGTTTCAGCCGTGCGGCCGAACGGGTCGGCCGCACCCAATCCGCCGTCAGCATGCAGATGCACCGGCTCGAGGAAACGGTCGGCCACCCCCTGTTCCATCGCGGCCGCCCGCACGCGCGACTGACGCCGAAGGGCGAGGCGTTGCTGGCCTATGCACGCCGGCTGCTAAGCCTGCAGGACGAAGCGATCGCCGCCCTCTGCCAGGCTCCGCCCGAGGGCGCGGTCCGTTTCGGCATCCCTGACGACTACGCCACCGGCCTGCTGCCCCAGATCCTGGGACGGTTCGGCGCGGCTTATGCCAGGATCGAGCTGGAGCTCCGCTGCGAGACTTCGCCCCGGCTAGTCGAATTGCTGTCCGAAGGCGCGCTGGACCTGGCGGTGATAACGCGCGGCCCCGGGCGGCCCGCCGGCCGTTTCCTTCGTCATGAGCCGCTGGTCTGGGCCACCTCGGCGCGCCGGCCGCTGACCGGTCGCGATCCGCTGCCGGTGGCTGTGTTCCAACCCGAGTGCGTGATCCGCCAGCACGCCACCCACGTTCTGACCGCGGCTGGCCGACCCCACCGCATCGCCTACTCGAGCCCCAACCTCGCGGCCCTGGTCGCGGTTGTGGAGACGGGGCTCGCGGTCGCCGCGCTGCCCGCCTCCAGCGTTCCGGATACGCTCAAGGTCCTGCGCGAGCGCGACGGCATGCCTGCCCTCCCCAGCTTGGAGCTGGGCCTCATCCGAGCCCACGACGCCCCGCTGCCGGCGGCCGATGCGCTCGCAGACTGCGTCGTCGCCGCGGCGGAAGGATGAGCTTCGGAGGAGAAGGGTGGTGCCGCCTAGGTGACTCGAACACCTGACCTACGCATTACGAATGCGCCGCTCTACCGGCTGAGCTAAGGCGGCCCTGACCCGGAGCGGAACGCTTCGGGGCGGAGAGGATCGGCTCTTTACCCGCAGGTCGCTCCGTTGCCAAGGGCGACGCGACGACGGCGCGCAGGTCCATGCGACGCGAGAGGCCCGCGCCGCGACGAGCCTCAGGGCTCCACGATGACGGTCTTGCCGGCGCTCAAAGCCTCGGCGGCGATGAGGCGCACCAGGGCGTCGTCGCGAGGCGCCGCGGCCACACGCACGTCCGCATAGCCAGCCTGCCGCAATGGAGCGGCCGCGGCTTCAGAGATCGCCAGGAAGCCCAGCGCGCGGCCCTGACCGTCGAGTTGCTGCGCCACCAGTACGCCCGCACGCGGGGAATGGATCAGAACGAGGTCGAGCGCCTCAAAGGCGGCGGCGGCGAGAGCAGCCTCGGCTCGTCGCGGCCTCGTCTCATAGACCGTCACCACCCGCGCCGGGACCCCCGCGGCCGCCAGCGAGGAGACCAGATCCCCGGCGGGCTCCCGGGCTCCGGCGTGCAGCACCGCCCCCTTTATTTCCCGAGCCTCGCCTACGATGAGCGCGGCCAAGGCGCTGACGTCGCCGTCCGCGGAGCGCACGTCCTGAAACCCCGCTTGGCGCGCTCTGGCGGCGGTCGCCTCACCCACGGCGAAGACCCTCAGTTCACGACGTGCCTCCATCCCGGCGAACGCGTCCACGCCGTGCGCGCTGGTGAAGGCGATGGCGCCGACGCCGTGCAGACGCAGCTTTGCGTCGACAGGCGCCACCTCCAGCACTGGGTCGATCAGGGGCTCGAAACCCATGGCCTGCAACCGCCGCGCGGTCGCCTCCGCCGCTGGCCGGGTGCGGGTCACCCAGACGCGGCGGCGCTCCCTCACGCGATGACCAGCCGGTCGCCGGCCTCCTCACGGATCTCCGCGCCCAGTCTCAGGCCCAGCGTGTGGGCGGAGGCGCTGGGGTCGCCGATGTCCAGCCGGGCCTCCCCCTCGCGCCGCCAGCGCTGGCGGCCGTTCGCGGTCAGGGCCTCGACGACGAGCCGAAGCCGTCCGTCCTCGATCCAGGCGTGGGCGCCCATGGCCGTGCGGCAGGACCCCTCCAGCGCCGTCAGCGCGCCGCGTTCCGCCGCCGCGGTCACCTCGGCCTCCGCATCGTGCAGGGCCGCAAGCCAGGGAGAGGCCGCGTCCGTGGCGCGGCACTGGACGGCCAGCGCCCCCTGGCCCGGCGCGGGCGGGGCGACCAGCGGATCCAACGCCTCCTTCACGACTGAGCGCAGGCCCAGCCGGTTCAGTCCGGACATGGCGAGCAGCGCCGCGTCGCACTCGCCGGCGTCCAGCTTGGCCAACCGGGTGTCGACGTTCCCACGCAGCATGACGATCTCGAGATCGGGCCGTACCGCGAGCGCCTGCGCCTGACGCCGCAGGCTGGCCGTTCCCAGCCGTGCGCCCTGCGGCAGGTCCGCCATCGAGCGCCAGTGGTTGCTGACGAAAGCGTCCCGGACATCCTCGCGCTCGGGCACGGCGGCGATGACCAAGCCGGGCGGCTGTTCGGCCGGCACGTCCTTCATCGAGTGGACCGCCAGGTCGACGCGGCCATCCAGCAGCGCCTCCTCGATCTCCTTGGTGAAAAGCTGCTTGCCGCCGACCTCGAGCAGCCGGCGGTCCTGGATTCGATCGCCCGTGGTCGTGATCAGAACCAGCGGCGCGACCGCCTCAACCTCGTCGAAGTCGCTCGGATCGGCGCCCAGGGCGGCGGCGACGCGGCGCTGCACCCAGCGCGACTGGGTCTGTGATAGCTTGGAGGCGCGGGCGCCGATGCGGATGGGCGGTTGCACGGGAACGGTTGCCGAGGCGACGGGCGGGGGCTACCTGCCGGGGGAAGAACTCTCGATCCGCTACAGGAGCGCGGCGCCCCCCGCAACCATGGCCAGCCTGACCGTCCTTGGCATCGAGACCAGCTGCGACGAGACCGCCGCGGCCGTGGTGCGCCTAGGCGGCGACGGCCGGGCTGAGGTGCTGTCCTCGGTAGTGGCCAGCCAGACGGACGCGCACGCGCCCTTCGGCGGGGTGGTCCCCGAGATCGCGGCCCGGGCCCACGTCGAGATCGTGGACGCCATCGTCGCCCAGGCTATGGCGCAGGCGGGTCTCGGCTTCGAGGGGCTTGACGGCGTGGCGGCCACGGCCGGCCCTGGCCTTGTCGGCGGGGTCATGGTGGGCCTGTCGTTCGGCAAGGCGGTCGCGCTGGCCCGAGACCTGCCCCTGGTGGCGGTGAACCACCTCGAGGGCCACGCCGTCTCCGCACGTCTGGCGGCCGAGGCGCCCTATCCCTTCCTGTTGCTTCTGGTCTCCGGCGGGCATTGCCAGCTGCTGTCGGTGGAGGACGTGGGCCGCTTCCGCCGGCTGGGCTCCACCATCGATGACGCGGCGGGCGAGGCGTTCGACAAGATCGCCAAGACCCTGGGCTTGGGTTACCCCGGCGGCCCGGCCCTGGAACGGCTGGCCGCGGCCGGCGACCCCGGCCGCTTCACCCTGCCCCGAGCCCTGCTCGGGCGGGAGGGCTGCGACTTCTCGTTCTCGGGCCTGAAGACCGCCGCGGCGCGGCTGGCCGAATCCGAAGTTCGGAACGAGCAGGACCGCGCCGACCTCGCCGCGGCCGTCCAGGCCGCCATCGCCCGGCAGTTGGCCGAGCGATCTGAGCGCGCCATCAAGGCCTACGCCGAGGCGCACGGCGGTCGGGGCCGGCTCTTCGTCGTCGCCGGCGGCGTCGCCGCCAACAAGACCGTGCGGTTGGTGCTCGAGCAGACGGCGGCGCGGCACGGCTTCGCCTTCCTGGCCCCGCCCCTCGCCTACTGCACCGACAACGCCGCCATGATCGCGTTGGCAGGGGCTGAGCGGCTCGCCGCCGGCCAGAGCTCTCCGCTGGACGCCGCAGCCCGGCCGCGGTGGCCCCTCGACGAGGCGGCGGCGCTGGCCAGTCCCGTCCACCTGCCCGGTCGCAAGGGAGCCAAGGCATGAGCTTCTCCACGGTTGGCGTGATCGGCGCCGGCGCCTGGGGCACGGCCCTGGCTCAGGTCGCGGCGCGCGGCGGCCACGAGGTCGTCCTGCAGGCGCGCGAGCCCGAGGTGCTGGCCTCCATTGCGGATCGCCGCGAGAACACCGCCTTTCTTCCCGACGTGACGCTGGACGAGCGCATTCGCGCAACTGCCGACTTTTCCGAGTTGGCCGGGTGCGACTTCATCCTGGCGGTGCCGCCGGCGCAGCACATGCGCACAACACTGAAAGCTTTCGCGCCCCACGCACGGGACGGGCTGCCGGTCGTGCTCTGCTCCAAGGGCGTCGAGCAGGGCACCCTCAACCTAATGGCCGATGTGCTGGCGGAGGTGCTTCCCGGGGCGGCCCCCGCGGTGCTCTCGGGCCCGAGTTTCGCCGCCGAGGTGGCGCGAGGGCTGCCCACCGCAGTGACCCTCGCCTGCGCCGACGAGGCCCTGGGCCGCCAACTCGCCGAAGCCATCGCCGCCCCGGGGTTTCGGCCCTATCTGGTCGACGACATGGTCGGCGCCGAGACCGGCGGCGCGATCAAGAACGTGCTGGCGATCGCCTGCGGCATCAGCGAGGGACGCGGCCTTGGGCGCAGCGCCCACGCGGCCCTGATCACCCGGGGCTTCGCCGAGATGACCCGTCTGTGCGTCGCGCTCGGCGGACGCGCCGAGACGGTGGCTGGCCTCTGCGGTCTGGGCGACCTGGTGCTGACCTGCTCCAGCCCGCAATCGCGCAACATGAGCGTCGGCCTCGCGCTCGGCGAAGGCAAGACGCTGGCGCAGGCTCTGGAGGGCAAGCGCTCCGTCGCCGAGGGCGTCGCGTCGGCCCCGGCCGTGCGTCAGCTGGCGGCGCGGCTCGACATCGAGACGCCGATCTGCGAGGCGGTGGCCGCCGTGCTGAACGGAGAGATCGCCGTCGACGCAGCGATCGAGGGCCTGCTGTCGCGCCCGCTGAAGCCGGAGCGATGAGCGAGACGCCTGCCGCCGCGCCGATGCACGCCAGAGTTTGGGCGACGCCCGCCGGCGTCCCGCTATGCGCGGAGGCGAGCCTGCCCGATCCGGGCGCCCGGAACTTCGTGCTGCAGATCGGCCAGGCGTATTTCCACGGCTTCGTGGTGCGCCGGAACGGCCAGGTCACCGGCTTCGTCGATCGCTGCCCGCACACGGGCGTGCCGCTAGCGATGGAGCTCGACAAGTACCTGACGGCCGCAGGCGACTACATCGTCTGCTCCTGGCACGGAGCGCTGTTCCGGCCCGACGACGGCTACTGCGTGGGCGGCCCATGCGCGGGCCAGTCGTTGAAGGCCTGGCCTGTCGTCGTAGTCGACGGCGTGGTGACGACGGCCTAGGGCGCGACTTCGGCCGAGAACTCCGCCACGTCCTTCAGCAGGGCCTCGACGGCGGCGTCGATGATCCGCTGCCCCTTCTCAGGCGAGGCCTGGGCCGGGTCGGAGCCGATGCGGCCGTCCGGAAAGCGAGCGCGGTAATCCAGGGCGTCGCGGATGGGGCCGCTTGGCGCGATCTGCGGCGAGTAGTCCGCCGCCTTGATCCGGTCCGGATAGGCGGCCTGGGTGACGGCGATCTCCGAAGGCGTCGCATGCGAGCCGTGGCCGGTCGGGAAGAGCTCGGTGCAGAGCCGGTTGATGCGTGGCAGGTCCCACCAGTTGCGCAGCTTCAGCATGAACGGGGCTCGCTCTTCGGCGAACGACCACTCCGCGTACACCTCACTGAACGTCGCTTCGATGGTCGCGACGTTGCCGCCGTGGCCGTTGAGGAAGTAGATCCGCTCAAGCCCGTGTCGGCTCAGGGACGATATCCAGTCCGAGATGGCCGCCATGAAGGTCGACGGTCGAAGCGAGATCGTGCCTGCGAAGGCGAGGTGATGCTGCGCCATGCCGATGTTGAAGGTGGGCGCGACCAGCAGGCTTGCATCAAGCTTCTCCGCGGCGTGGGCGATGATCTCCGGGCACAGCCAGTCCGTCCCGAGCAGGCCGGTCGGCCCATGCTGCTCGTTGGAGCCGATGGGGATGACGACCGTTTTGGAGCGGGCGATCTGGGCCTGGATCTCAGGCCAGGAAGAGAGGGCGAGCAGCATTCGGGGCTTCCAAAGCGGGGGCGCGGGTCTTGCCGCGCGTGGTTGGGCTGCGCATACGCTGACGCGCCGCAAAGGCCAATCGACAGAACCGAGGGATGTGACGCCGTGGCCCATGAGACCCTGATCCCCGTCGACCCGGATTTCGCCGCGCAGGCGCGGCTGAACCGCGAGCGCTTGGAGGCTCTGCAGGCCAGGGCCGACACCGATCCGGAGGGCTTCTGGCGCGAGATCGGCGAGCGGCTGGACTGGATTCAACCGTTCACGCAGGTGAAGGATACGAGCTTCGACAAGGCCGACTTCCGCATCCGTTGGTTCGCGGATGGGGCGCTGAACGTCTCAGCCAATTGCATCGACCGTCACCTGCAGACCCGCGGCGACCAGACGGCGATCATCTGGGAGGGCGACGATCCGGCCCAGAGCCGCCGCATCACCTACCGCGAGCTGCACGCGGAAGTGTGCCGCATGGCCAATGTCCTGAAGGCGCACGGGGTCTCGAAGGGCGACCGCGTCACGATCTACCTGCCGATGATCCCGGAAGCGGCCTACGCCATGCTGGCGTGCGCCCGCGTCGGCGCGGTGCATACCGTCGTGTTCGGCGGCTTCTCGCCCGACAGCCTGGCCGGACGGATCGAGGACTGCGGATCGAAGATCGTCATCACCGCCGACGAGGGGCGCCGTGGCGGCAAGCGCGTGCCGCTCAAGGAGAACGTCGATGCGGCGCTGGAGAAGGTCTCCGGCGTCGAGACCGTCCTGGTGGTGCGGAACACGGGCGCGGACGTGACGATGCGGCCGGGGCGAGACCTTTCCTACGCCGAGGAGGCGGGCAAGGTCACTGCCGACTGTCCGGCCGAGCCGGTGGGCGCCGAGGACCCGCTGTTCATCCTCTACACCTCTGGGTCCACCGGCAAGCCGAAGGGGGTGCTGCACACTTCCGGCGGCTACCTAGCCTGGGTCTCCTGGACCCACGAGGTCGTGTTCGATCACCGGCCCGGCGAGGTCTACTGGTGCACAGCGGACGTGGGCTGGGTCACGGGCCACAGCTACCTTGTTTACGGTCCGCTCGCGAACGGGGCGACGACCTTGATGTTCGAAGGCGTGCCGAACTGGCCGACCACCAGCCGCTTCTGGGAGGTGATCGACAAGCATGAGGTCGCCACCTTCTACACGGCGCCCACCGCGATCCGCGCCCTGATGCGGGAGGGCGATGCGCCGGTGACCCGCACGTCGCGCAAGTCGCTGCGCCTGCTGGGCTCCGTCGGCGAACCGATCAACCCGGAGGCCTGGCTCTGGTATTGGCGCGTGGTCGGCGAGGAGAAGCTCCCGATCGTGGACACCTGGTGGCAGACGGAGACCGGTGGCGTCCTGATCTCGCCGGTGCCCGGCGCGATCGACCTGAAACCCGGCTCCGCCACGAAGCCGCTTCCCGGCGTGAAGCCCCTGCTCGTGGACGCCGAAGGACGCCCACTGGACGGTGCGACCGAGGGCAACCTGTGCCTGGCCGACAGCTGGCCCGGCCAGATGCGTACCGTATACGGCGATCACCAGCGGTTCCTGGAGACCTATTTCTCGACCTACCCGGGGCTCTACTTCACCGGCGACGGCTGCCGGCGGGACGAGGACGGCTACTACTGGATCACTGGCCGGGTCGACGACGTGCTCAACATCTCGGGCCACCGCCTGGGCACCGCCGAGATCGAGAGCGCGCTGGTCGCCCACCCTGACGTGGCGGAGGCCGCGGTCGTGGGCTTTCCACATGACATCAAAGGTCAGGGCATCTGGTGCTACGTGACTCTGAAGGCCGGCGTCACCGCCGATGACGCGCTGAAAGCCGCTTTGATCGCGCAGGTGCGGGGCGACATCGGGCCGATCGCGAGCCCCGACGTCATCCAATGGGCGCCCGGCCTTCCCAAGACGCGCTCGGGCAAGATCATGCGCCGCATCCTGCGCAAGATTGCGGAGGGCGAGACCTCCAACCTCGGCGATACGTCGACCCTGGCCGATCCGTCCGTCGTGGAGGAACTCCTGGTCAGTCGCGTCGCCTAGTTCCGGCCGAGTTGGTCCTTCAGCGCGTCGATCCGCTTGGAGGCCTCAGCCTTGCTTAGGTCGTCGGCGAAGCTTTCAGGCTCGTGCGCCTCTTCGGAAAGAGTCTTCAGGTAGGACGCCTGGGCGCCCGTCATCGGATCGTCGCCGCTGACCCAGTCGTCCGGGTCCTTCTCGGTGTTCGACTGCGGATCGGGATCGACCTTGGGATTGTTCACGTCGGTCATGAACACACCTCGACTTGTTGTTCGTTCCCACAATGTTCCACAGCTCGGAGGGTTCCCATGGCGGCGCTGAAGAACCGGGTCGAGGCGGCCGTGATTGGAGCGGGAGCCGCGGGGCTCGCCGCCGCGCGCGCACTCAAGGCCGCTGGCGTCGACGTACTGGTGCTGGAGGCCCGCGACCGTGTCGGGGGGCGCGCCCACACTGACCGCGTTGCAGGCTTCGCGCTCGACCTGGGCTGCGGCTGGCTGCACTCCGCCGACCGCAACCCTTGGGTGGAGCGGGCCAGGCGGCTTGGGTTCACCATCGACGACACGCCGCCGCCCTGGGAGAGCCAGGCCTGCGACCAGGGGTTCTCTCGCGCGGAGCAGGTCGCCTATCACGAAGCCTTCGACGCGTTCGAGCAGCGCGTCTCCGCCGCGGCCAAGGAGCGGCGGGACGTCGCCGCGGCCACCCTGTTCGAGGCGGGGAACCGCTGGAACCCGCTGATCGACGCGATCAGCAGCTACTACAACGGAACGGAGTTCGCCCACGTCTCGGTGAAGGACTACGACGCCTACGTCGACACGGGGGAGAACGTCCGGGTCGCCGAAGGCTACGGCGCGCTGATCGCCGCCTGGGGCGAAGACCTGCCCGTGAGCCTCGGCGTCGAAGTGCAGGTGATCGACCGTACTGGGCCGACCCTGCGCCTGGTGACCTCCGCGGGCGAAGTTGACGCGGACGTGGTGGTGGTGACCGTGCCTTCCGCTGTGTTGGCGGAGGAGCGCATCCGCTTCGACCCTCCGCTCAAGGACAAGGTCGAGTGCGCCGCCGGCCTGCCGCTCGGGCTCGCCGACAAGCTCGTGCTGGAGGTCGACGGAGCCGAGGAGTTTCCCAAGGACAGCCAGTTGATTGGCCGGATCGATCGCACCGAGACAGCGGGCTACCACCTGCGCCCGTTCGGCAGACCCTTGATCGAGGCCTTCTTCGGCGGCGAACTCGCCTGGGGCCTCGAGGCCGAGGGCTCGGGGGCCTTCGTCGCCTTCGCCATCGATGAGCTGGCGGACCTCGTCGGCTCCAGCTTCCGCCGACGCGCCCGCCCGATCTCGGTCACCGCATGGGGGGCGGACCCGTATTCACGCGGAGCTTACTCCTACGCCCTGCCCGGCTGCCACGAGGCACGCGAGTCGCTGGCGCGGTCCGTCGAGAACCGCATCTTCTTCGCTGGCGAGGCCACCTCGCGCACCAGCTTCTCGACAGCCCACGGAGCCGACGAAACCGGCCGCCGCGCCGCGCGTGAGGCCCTGAAGGCGATGGGGCGATGGGACGAGCCGGAGGACGAGGAGGAGCAAGGTTGAGAATTACAGCCCTGTAATTTTCGCAGCCTCCGGCCCGATGGTAGCGTCTCTACCCCCGCTGGAGCCTCCATCCGCATGCGCCTGCTCGTCCTGACCTGCTCGATCGCCGCCCTTGTCACCGCAGTGCCGGCGCTGGCCCAGGCGCCCGCCGCTCCCTCCGCCGCCGCAGCTTCGTCAGGCGTGACCGTCGCCCCCCTGAACTACACCGAGCGCACCCTGCCCAACGGCCTCCGCGTGCTCTCCGTTCGCGACACCTCGACGCCCAACGTCGCGGTGCAGGTCTGGTACGGCGTGGGATCCAAGGACGATCCCGCCGGCCGCTCCGGATTTGCGCACCTGTTCGAGCACCTGATGTTCAAGCAGACGCGCAACCTTAAGAACGAGCAGTTCGACCGGCTCACCGAGGACGTAGGGGGCTTCAATAACGCCAGCACGAACGATGACTACACCGACTACTTCGAGGTCGTCCCCGCCAACCACCTGCAGCGGATTCTCTGGGCCGAGGCCGAGCGGATGTCCAACCTGGTGGTTGACGAGGCCGTCTTCAAATCCGAGCGGGACGTCGTGAAGGAGGAGCTGCGCTCCCGCGTCCTGGCCCAGCCTTATGGCAAGCTGTTCTACGTCTACCTGCCGCAGGTCTCGTTCACCGTCAGTCCCTACGCCCGCCCCGGCATTGGCTCCATCGAGGACCTGGACGCCGCGACCGTGGATGACGTGCGGGCGTTCCACGCCACCTACTACCGGCCCGACAACGCCACGCTTTTCGTGGTGGGCAACTTCGACCAGGCGCAGCTCGATCGTTGGATCGACCAGTACTTCGCCCCAGTGGAGAAGCCGAGCCGGCCGCTGCCCCGCGTCACCGCGATCGAGCCGGACCGCACCGGGCCGGCGCGAGAGTGGACCGTATGGGAGCCGAACACGCCTCTGCCGGCGGTCCTGATGACCTTCCCCTCCCCTCCGGCGTCTGATCCCGACATGCCGGCGCTGATGGTCGCCGACGCCATCCTGTCCACCGGAGAGAGTTCGCGGCTCTACCAGTCATTGGTTTACGAGCAGCAGCTCGCGCAGCAGGCCTTCAGCTTCATCTCGCCCAGCCAGCAGCCCGGCGCCTACGCCGTGGCGGCAATTCTGGCCGACGGCAAGAGCGCCGAGGAAGGGGAGCGGAGTCTCCGAGCCGAGCTCGCCCGCCTGCGCGACGCACCGGTCACGGACGCAGAGCTCGCGGAAGCCAAGAACACCCTGGTGACTGAGGCCCTGCAGGAACGCGAAACCGCTGATGGCGCCGCGCGTATGCTCGCCCGCGCGACCATCCTCTACGGCGACCCCGCACGGGTGAACGCCATGATCGGCGACCTGCAGAAGGTCACCGCCGCCGACGTGCAACGTGTGGCCCGCAAATACCTGGCGGACGAGAAGCGCGCGGTGGTCCGCTACCTCCCCGAAGAAGGCAAACCGGCCGACGCGCCGACGTACGGCGTCGCCCCCACGGTCGTCACGAGCCCACTGGGCAGCCCCGCCGGCGTCGAGATCGTGCGACCGGCGCCCGACACGGAGCGCGTCCAGCCGCCAGCGCCTGGCGAGCCGCTGGATGTCCGCCCGCCCGCTCCGATCGAGCAGCGCCTCGCCAATGGCCTCCGGATCGTCGTGGCTCAGGACAGGGATGTGCCGCTAGTGACGGCGCGCCTGAACGTCGCCGCGGGCGGGGCGGCCGATCCTGCGGGCAAGCCCGGCGTCGCCTCCATGACCGCAGCGCTGCTGACTAAGGGGACGCCGACCCGCTCCGCCACTCGGATCGCGCAGGAGATCGAAGCGCTGGGCGGTTCGCTAGCGGCGGACGCGACGTACGACGCCTCGTCACTGGATCTCACCGTGAAAGCGGACCAGCTGGAGCCGGCCATGGCCGTCTTCGCCGACGTGGCCCGCAACGCCGTTTTCGCGGACGAGGAGCTGGAGCGGCTGCGCCAGCAGGCCCTCAACGACCTGCAGGTGGCCCTGAGCGACCCCGGCACGATCGCGAGCTACGCAGCGGCTCGCGCCGTGTACGGCGCAGCGCCTTACGGCGCCGTTCTGACCGGCACTGAGAAGTCTCTCACGGCGCTCACCACCGGCGACGTGAAGGGCTTCCACGGCGCGCGCTGGCGGCCTGAGAACGCGACCCTCGTGATCAGCGGCGACATCACGCCGGAGCGCGGCCGCGCCCTGGCTCAGCGGCTCTTCGGCGATTGGCGAGGCGCGGGCCCCTCGCCAGCCCCAGTCGTCGCCGCAGCGGGTCAGCCCGTTCCGCCGCGTGTGATCGTCATCGACCTGCCGAAGTCGGGGCAGGCGGCCGTTGCGGTCGCCCGTCGCGCGATCGCGCGGAAGGACCAGCGATACTATCCGGCGCTCGTGGCCAACAGCATCCTCGGCGGCGGCTACTCCTCCCGCCTCAATCAGGAGATCCGCATCCAGCGCGGCCTGTCGTACGGAGCGGGCAGCTCCGTCGCGTTCCGACGTGAACCGGGTCCGCTGGTCGCCAGCGTTCAGACCAAGAACGAGTCTGCGGTCGAGGTCGTCAGCTTGGTGCTGGACGCGATGCGCCGCCTTGGCCAGGAGCCCGTGCGGCCCGATGAGCTGACCGCGCGCAAGTCGGTGCTGGTGGGCGGCTTTGGCCGCACGATCGAGACCACCGACAGCACCGCCACGCTTCTGTCGGGGTTGGCCGTGCAGCAGGTGGATCTGAGCGAAGTGGGCCGCTACGTCTCAAATGTGCAGGCGGTGTCGTCGGACCAGGTTCGCTCTGTCGCGGCCGAGCTGTTCGACCCCGAGCCCGCGAGCATCGTCGTGGTGGGGGACGCGCAGGCGTTTCTCCCCGCCTTGCGGGCGAAGTTTCCGCAGGTCGAGGTGATCCCGGTCAGCGCGCTGAACCTCGACAGTCCCGCTTTGAAGTGACGCGGCTTCAGGTCCGCAGGCATACCACCTGAGCGACCCGGAGCTCGCGCCGCAGGGCGTCGGCCACGCGGCCATAGTTCTCGACCGTGACCGCATCGCCCGCGGCGAGCTCCGGCGCCCCGCGGCGAGCCGACAAGGCCGTTCGGATCGTCTCCGGCGCCGTCGTATAGATGCGGCCCCGGCGCGGGGCCTCCGCTACGGTGACGCCCACGACTCGACCTTGGGCGTCCACGGCCGGCGCGCCCGACAGTCCCGCCAGAGACCCTTCCAGACCGTCCGTTCGCCCGACTTCCGCCCAGGCCAGAACCGGCTCCGACCGCGCTCCGCGTCCGGTGATGCGCAAGGTCTCCCGCCCAAGCAGGCGCGAGGTGGCTTCGCCTGGCTCCCCGCCCGGGAAGCCGAAGTGGAAGGCGCGTTGGCCCTCGTGCAGGGGCCGATCAACGGCGAGCGGCAGGGCTGCGGGGCCGCCCTCTGTGGTGAGCAGCGCGAGGTCCGCGCGGGGCGAGATGCGCACGCTCGCCTGCACAGCTCGGCCGCCGCCCACGACCAGGGCCGTCAGCTTGCAGCCTTCGACTACGTGGCGGGCCGTGAGCCAGCGGCCCTCCTGTGAGATCGAGAAGGCTGTGCCGCTGGAGGGCTGCACCGCCGGCGGCGCCTCGACCATCACCATGGGATCAAAGGGGGTGGAAGGACCGACCAGCGCGCCTTCCTCTTCGTCGGGCGGCGGGGGCGCGGGCGGAGCGTCCGCGTCCTCGCGCCGGCCGAGCGAGGCCAGCACCAGGGCGAAGACCGCGGCGGCGTAGATCGACCAGTCCGGAAGCCTGGGAAAGGTCACGGCGCCGGCGCCTCGCCCTTCATCCTGCGACCGCGGCGGCGAGCACCAGCGCGGTGGCGACCTTGGCGGAGACGAGCACGACGGCCGCGGAGATCTCGCCTTCGCGGATGCGGTCCGGCAATCCGCTGAGCAGGGCGTCGGTCAGGCGGAAGACGAGCAATTGCACCAGGATCGTGGCCACACCCCAGATCGCGATCTCGCGCACCGAAGTGGATGCAGCCAGCGACATCGCGAGCGGGATCGCCAAGCCCACGAGCACCCCGCCAAAGGCCACGGCCGCAGCCGTGTTGCCCTCGCGGATCAGGCCGATCTCCTTCCAGGGGGTCAGAAGAGCGTAGAGCGCCGCCCCGACAAGCAGGAGGAAGACGGTGACGCTCGCGTGCAGCAGCGTCACCGGAAAGCCGGTGGCGAAGGCCTGCACTTCCGGGCTCATCAGCTCTGGCCGGATCAAGTCAGGGTTCATGTGCAGCGATCCAACCCGCCCCCACGGCGGCGGCCTTCTTCTCGCCTCAAGTGTTGAGCCCGCGCAAGCGCCGCAAGGTCACGCTCGCCCGAGAAGAGCCTTAACGGCTTCGCTCAGGCCGCGGTCTCGTCGTCGATCGAGCCCAGCACCTGCGCCCGCAGCGCCGAGGCGCGGACCTTCTCGCTCTCGGACTTGAGCTGTCCGCATGCGGCCAGGATGTCCCGCCCGCGCGGCGTGCGGATGGGGCTGGCGTAGCCGGCGCGATTGATCACCGCCGCGAACCGCTCGATCGCGCTCCAGTCCGAACACTCGTATGGGCTGCCAGGCCACGGATTGAATGGGATCAGGTTGATCTTGGCCGGAACCCCCTCGATCAGCTTGACGAGGGCCTTGGCCTCGGCAGGGCTGTCATTGACGCCCTTGAGCATCACGTACTCGAAGGTGACCCGGCGCGCGTTCGAGAGGCCGGGATAGGCCTTGATTCCGGCCATCAGCTGCTCGAGCGGGTACTTCTTGTTGAGTGGCACCAGCTTGTTGCGCAGCTCGTCATTCGTGGCGTGCAGGGAGATGGCCAGCATCGCGGAGGTGCGGTCTCCCAGCGCCTGCAGCTCCGGAACCACGCCGGAGGTCGAGACGGTGATGCGCCGCCGCGAGATGGCGATGCCCTCGTTGTCGCTGATGATGTCGATGGCGTTCGACACCCCGTCCAGATTGTAGAGGGGCTCGCCCATGCCCATGAACACGATGTTCGACAGGCGGCGGTCTTCTTTCGGGGAGGGCCATTCCTCGAGGTCGTCGCGCGCAACCTGCACCTGGGCGACGATCTCGGCCGCCGTCAGGTTGCGCACCAGCTTCTGGGTGCCCGTATGGCAGAAGGTGCAGTTCAGGGTGCAGCCCACCTGGCTGGAAACGCAGAGCGCGCCCGCCCGTCCGACATCGGGAATGTAGACCGTCTCGGCTTCGATGCCCGGCGCGAACCGGATCAGCCACTTCCGCGTACCGTCCTTGGAGACCTGCCGCTCGACCACCTCCGGACGGGCAAGGGTGAAGCGTTCGGCCAGCTTGGCGCGCGCGTCCTTCGCCACGTCGCTCATGCGGTCGAAGTCAGTGACTCCGTAGTGATGGATCCAGCGCCAGATCTGGTTGGCGCGCATCCGCGCCTTCGCCGGGTCGACCACCCCGCTGTCGACCAGCGCCGCCTGCAGCTCCGCACGCGTCAGGCCGGCCAGGTTGACCGGCGCGGCTTGCGTCACGGGCGCGGAGGACGCGCGGCTAAGGTCGAGGGTCACGCCCACGGGCAAGGGTCCTTCAGTCGGGGAAGGAGCGGAATATAGCACGCCCACCCCCGTTTCGGGAGTGCGGCGGCCTTACGCGTCGAACACCTGGACGCCGACCTCGCCGTCGCGCGTCAGCCAAGCACGCTTCATTCCCTCGGAGTTGTAGGGGTGGGTGACGTTGCCGGCACGGTCCACCGCAATGATCCCGCCATCGCCGCCAAGCGCGCCGACCGCTTCGATCACCTTGCGAGCCGCCTCGTCCAGCGGCTGGCCGGCGCCCACCCGCCATGCGACCTGCGCGGCGGCGACCGTGCGCAGGAAGAACTCGCCGGTGCCGGTGCTCGACACCGCCGCCGATCCATCGGCCCAGGTGCCCGAGCCGATGATGGGCGTGTCGCCGACCCGGCCCGGCATTTTGCCGAACACCCCCCCGGTGGAGGTGGCCGCCGCCAGGCGCCCGTCCGCGTCGAGCACCGTGCAGCCGACGGTGCCGTGGCTCAGCGCCGGCGGATGATTGTCTTCGGTGGCGCCCGCGTGGGTGAACCAGTCGTTCCCCGGCACGGGGTCCATGCGCTGAGCCTTGGCGAAGTCGGCCGCGCCCTGTCCTGCCAGAAGCACGTGCGGCGTCGCCTCCATGACCCGCCGCGCCACCAGCACCGGGCTCTTGAAGCCCTGCAGAGCCGCCACGGCGCCCGCCCGCTGGCCAGGCCCGTCCATCACGCTCGCGTCCAGCTCATAGCCGCCGTCGGTGTTGGGCGATGAGCCCCGTCCCGCGACGTAAAGGCCTGACTGCTCAAGCGCGTGGACGGTCTCCACGGCGACATCCAGGGCCGAGGCGCCCGCACGCAGCCGATCGCGCGCCGCCTCTACGAGGCCCTGCATGTGCGGGATCTCCCGAGAATAGTCCTGCGAACGCTTTGCGCCTGCGCCGCCGTGCAGGACGAGCGCGATGGGGGAGGCGGGCATGGAGCTCCTCGGGAAGCGGAAAATCTGGCTTTAGCGAACGCCGGGGACAGCGGTAGGCTCCCCGACCGGCGTTCGCCGCGGTGTCGTCGCGCAGGGAGCAGGCGAAAATATGAAGGCTTTGTTGAGCGTCGCAGCCGGCGGCCCCGAGACACTTCAGCTCCACGATGCGCCGAAGCCCACGCCAGGCCGCGGTGAGGTCCTTCTCCGCGTCGCCGCCTGCGGGATCAACTACCCCGACGTGCTGATCATCGAGGACCGGTATCAATACAAGCCCGAGCGTCCGTTCGCCCCGGGCGCTGAGGTCTCCGGCGTCATTGAAGCGGTGGGCGAGGGCGTGGATGCGCTCGAACCCGGCTACCGCGTCGCGGCCCTGCTGGGCTGGGGCGGCCTTGCGGAGTTCGTGGTCGTGCACGCCGGGCGCTGCGTGAAGATCCCGGATACCATGCCGTTTCCCGAGGCCGCCGCCTTCCTGATGACCTATGGCACGTCCTGGCACGCGCTGAAGGACAGAGCACAGCTCAAGGCAGGCGAGACGGTGCTGGTGCTCGGCGCGGCGGGAGGCGTGGGGACGGCAGCCATTGAACTGGCGAAGGCGGCGGGCGCGCGGGTCGTCGCCGCCGTCTCGTCGGAAGAGAAATTGGCCTTCTGCCGCAGCCTCGGCGCGGACGACGGCGTGGTCTATCCGGCCGGCCCGCTGGATCGGGACGCCTCCAAGGCGCTTGCGGGCGCATTCAAGCAGGCCTGCGGCGGCGACGGCGCCGACGTGATCTATGACGCCGTCGGCGGCGGCTACGCCGAGCCCGCATTGCGATCGGTCGCCTGGGCCGGCCGCTACCTTGTGGTGGGCTTCCCTGCGGGCATCCCATCGATCCCGCTGAACCTCACCCTGCTCAAGGCCTGCCAGATCATCGGCGTGTTCTGGGGCGCCCACACCGCCCGTGAGCCGGACAAGCATGCCGCGAACATGGCGGACCTGGCGCGCCTGTTTGCGGAAGGCCGCATCCGTCCTCGCGTGACCGAGACTTTCCCTCTGGAGCGCGCGGGCGAGGCGATCCGGGCTCTGGCGGAGCGGCGCGCGTCCGGCAAAGTGGTGGTGACGATCGAGGGCTAGTCGCCCTGGAGCCGGTCGAGGGCGTCTATCGCCGCCTGGCGGTGGCGAGGTTTCAGATTGGCCCCGACCAGCGAGATCAGCGCGCCGATCACCGCGGCGTCATCGGTGAAGCCGAGCCCGGCGATGACGTCCGGCACCGCGTCGGTCGGCAGGACGAAATAGGCCAGCGCCGCCAGCATCATCCCCTTTGCGGGCGCAGGCGTCTCCGGATCGCGCGCGCAATAGTAGACCGACAGCAGCTCCCTCGCGAACGGGACCCGCCCCACCGTTCGCGTCAGCTTGGGCCAGAAGCCAGTCCTTACCCGTACCTCATTGACTTGCTGAACCGCCGGCACCAGCGCCCGCGACGGGTCGATGGGCGTTGTCGGGTCGAACCGGGCGGCGTCGTCCGCCTGTCTGGACTTACGGGCCATGGCCGCTACACCTCGCGCGCGCTCACGCCCCAGGGATATGGGGGAGCGGCAGGAGAACGTCCATGAAACTCGACGGTTCGGTCGCGGCGGTGGTTACCGGGGGCGCCTCGGGCCTGGGAGAGGCGACGGCGCGGGCGCTGGCCGGCGCTGGCGCGAAAGTCGCGATCTTCGACATGAACGCGGAGGCCGGCGAACGCGTGGCCTCCGAGATCGGCGGCGTGTTCTCGGCCGTGGACGTCACGTCCGACGAGGCTGTGGATGCCGGCTTCGCGACGGCCCGTGCGGCCCATGGCCAGGAACGCATCCTCGTGAACTGCGCCGGCATCGCTACAGGCCAGAAGACGGTCTCCCGCGCCAAGGACACCGGCGAGATCCGCGCCCACGACATGGCCGCCTTCGAGCGCACCATCCGGGTCAATCTGATCGGCACCTTCCGCTGTCTGTCCAAGAGCGCTGCGGGCATGGTGACCCTCGACCCGCTCGACGACGGTGAGCGCGGACTCATCGTCAACACCGCCAGCGTGGCTGCTCAGGACGGCCAGATCGGTCAGGCGGCCTATTCGGCGTCCAAGGGAGGCGTCTACGCGATGACCCTGCCGATCGCGCGCGACCTGATGAACGAGGGCGTGCGGGTGAACACCATCCTGCCGGGCATAATGATGACGCCGATGATGGCCAGCATGCCGCAGAACGTGCAGGACGCGCTGGCAGCGGCCATTCCCTTCCCCAAACGCCTCGGCCGCCCTGAGGAGTACGCCTCCTTGGTGCTGGAGATGGCGCGGAACACTTACCTCAATGGGGAATGCGTGCGCCTGGACGGGGCCATTCGTATGGCTCCGCGATGACGGCAAAAAGCGGTCGGCGCCCGCTTGCCAAGGCAGGCAAGATTCGCCATAAGGCCGCTCCTTCGCGGGGACGCGCCGCATGCGGCGGGTCTTCGGAGACGCGGGCGTAGCTCAGGGGTAGAGCATCACCTTGCCAAGGTGAGGGTCGGGCGTTCGAATCGCCTCGCCCGCTCCAATTCCGCGAAGGCACAGCACGAAACCAGTCTGGCGAAGGCCGCTCTCTCGGGCGGCCTTTTCCTTTAGGACGCATTGACTCCGCCGCGCCTCCTCACCCGAATGCTTAACGGGGACATGGGGGACGTACGATGGCGCTGGCGGCGATTGCGGCTGCGTTGGCTGTGGCTGCGGCTCAGCCGTCCCCCCCGGCAACCGGCCCTTCCGCTCCCGCTCACTTGGTGACGGCCGCGGAAGCGATCCCCGTCGCAACGCGGCCGCAAAGCGCGCTGGCGGCTTGGACCGCAGCCGTCGTGGCCCTGGAGCGCACCGCACCGGCCTCTCTCTCGCTCGCGGACGCATATCGGCGGCAGGCCGCCGCCCTCTACTACGCTGGCGAGGCGGACCGCGCCCTGGCGCAAGCTCAACGCGCTGTCGCGATTTTTGAGCAACGACCGGCGGCGCAACAGGCGCTGGGCGATGTGCTGGGCGAGATTGGTCAGTATCTCCTCTCGTTGCAGAAGTATGACCAAGCCCAGGAGGCGCTCACGCGCGCTCACGCGCTCCGGGTCTCCGCCTATCCCGCAGGCCATCCGAAGATCGCCTGGACCTTGGCCAAGCTGGGTGTGGCGGACGTACGACGTGGCCGCCTGCAGCAGGGTCGGGAGCGCCTGGAGCAGGCGGTGACGATGGCCGACGCGGCCCTGCCAGTTGGCGCGCTCGACCGCGTCGAGCATCGCTCCAGCTACGGCAATGCGCTCTGGTTGCTGGCGGAGAAGGAGAAGGCCGAGGCGACGCTCCGCGACGCTGCCGAAGAGGCGCGCCTGCTTGGCCCGGATCATCCCACGCGCGCGATGGCGCTGAGCGGCCTCGCCCACGTCTTGCTCACCCAGGGCCGGCTCGCCGAGGCGGCCGGCCTCTATGAACAATCCATCGCCGTCCAGAAGAGCGCCGAGGCTACGCGACCGGACACGCTTGCGGAGGCGATCGGGGCGCTCGCCCACGCCCGTCTCCTGCAGGACCGACCGGAAGAAGCAGAGCCGCTGTTCGTTGAATGCCAGAGGCTGATGGAGCAGGACGGCGCCGTCTATTCGGGGCTCAACTGCCAGCTAAGCGCAGGGACGGCCGCGTCGCGCCGTGGCGACCGGCGTCTGGGATTTGAGCGGCGCAAGGCGACGCTGGACCGGCTTCAGGCGATCCCGAACGCCAACCCGGTCGCCATCGGAGTCATCAAGTTCAAGGTCGCTGACTCTTACGCGGAGGTCGGTGACTTCGCAGCCGCTGAAACCATGGAGCGAGAGGCTATCGCCGTGCTGGCGAAGGTGCGGCCGGAAGGCCATTTCCAGCGCCTCATCGCCAACATCACCCTTTCCTGGATCGAAGCGCAGGCAGGCCGAGCTGCGGCCGCCGCGCCGCGGGCGCGGGCGGCCGTTGAGCGTCTACGCGCGGACGATCGACGCCTAGAGGTGGCCGAGGCCAAGACCACTGGGGTGCTGGAGAACCTGGAGGCGTTCGGGCGGGCGCTCCACGTCGCGTACTTGGCGGACGATCGTGATTTCGGCTTCGCGATGGCTCAGGTCCTCATCGAGTCCGACGCGGGACGCGCGGCCGCACTCGAGAAGGCGCGGATCGCCTCGGGGTCGGACCCGCTGTCTGACGCGCTGCGCCTGCGGCAGACGCTCATGGCCGAGCGGCTCAAGATCGACGCCGAGCGTCTGAAAACCCTCAACGGCGACGCCGCTAAGGGCGCCGAGCTCGGCAAGCGCCTTGCGGAGCTCGACACAGAGATCGAGTCCGTTGAGGCGCGGCTGGACCGCGAATTTCCGGACTATCGCGCCCTCACCCGACCCGAGCCCATCACAATCAGGGAGGCGCAGGCGCGGCTCGACGAAGCAGAGGCGCTGGTCGTTCCCGTGGCGACCGATCAGGGTCTCTTCACCCTGGCCCTGACGCGTACGGGATTCACTTGGGATCTGGCGCCTGTCATCCGCCCAGAGATTCGCCGTCTCGCGGCGCGCGTGCGGGCTGGCTTAGGCCCGGACGCCGAGGGCCCGTTCGACGCGGAAGCGGCCCACGCTCTGCATCAGGCGATCTTCACCTCCAAGATCCGCGCGCTCACCGACGCCACGACGACCTACACCATAGCCGCCGACCCGGCGCTGAGCGCCGTGCCGTTTCAGGTGCTGCTGACGGAAGCGGCCGGAGCCGAGGGCGACTACCGGCGCCTGCCATGGCTGGTCCGCAAGGCCGCGCTGCAGATGGCGCCATCGATCCAGGCCATGCGGCCGTCCGAAGCGCCGCCGGCGCGCGACGTCCGCTTCTTCGGAGCCGGCGCGCCTGCCCTGCAGGGCGTCGCTCGACCGCAGCGGGCCCTCTACCGCGCGGGGGCGCCGGACCTGGACCAGGTGCGGGACCTCGCGCCCCTGCCCAGAGCGGCGGAGGAGCTCGACCAGATGGCGCGCGCCTTCGGCCGCCGACGGGCCGAGGTGATCGTCGGGGCGGCCGCCACGGAAGCGGCTGTACGCAGCGCCCCGCTGGAGAACGCGACAGTGGTCGCATTCGCGACGCACGGCTTGGTCGCCGGCGACCTGGACGGCCTGGCTGAACCGGCCCTGGTTTTCACGCCGCCAGCGTCCCCGTCGCCCGCCGACGACGCCCTGTTGACGGCCACAGAGGCGACGCTGCTGAAAATGAACGCGGATTGGGTCGTGCTGTCGGCCTGCAACACCGCCACCGGGGACGCTCGTGACGCGCCGGGACACGCCGGCCTCGCCCGCGCCTTCATGTTCGCCGGAGCACGCCGGGTGCTGGCGTCGCATTGGCCGGTCCGTGACGACGCCGCCGCGCGCCTGACTGTCGATGCGGTGCGCAGCGCGCAAGCTGGCGCCACGCCTGCCGAGGCGCTCCGTAGCGCCACCTTGCGGCTGATGATCGATCGCCGCGTTCCCGACGCGGCGAACCCGTCGGTCTGGGCGCCCTTCACCCTGATCGGCCGATAGCACGCGCCTGCGTCGCCGACGCTCTTGCTTTCGGGGGCGTTTCGCGGCGGTTAGCGGCAGTGACCCTGCTCGATTCCCCTCCGCGCGCGCCGACGAGTTCTCCGACGTTGGGCGACGCACAAGCGCTGCTGCGGCGGGTGTTCGGCTATGGCGCTTTCCGTGGGCTGCAGGCCAGCGTGATCGAGGAAGTCCTAGCCGGCCGGGACGCGCTGGCGGTGTTGCCGACCGGCGGCGGCAAGAGCGTCTGCTATCAGATCCCGGCCATGCTCCGCCCTGGCGTCGGCCTGGTGGTGTCACCGCTGATCGCCCTGATGGCGGATCAGGTGGCTTCCCTCACGCAGCTCGGCGTGCGCGCGGCCAGGCTCGACTCCTCTCGGCCACCCGAGGAGCGACAGGCTGTCTGGCGCGCCATCGAAGCGGGAGAACTGGACCTCCTGTACCTTTCGCCCGAAGGGCTGATGCAGCCGGGCATGATCGATCGGCTCTCGCGACTGAGCCCCAGTCTGGTCGCGATCGACGAGGCGCACTGCGTCAGCCAGTGGGGCCACGATTTCCGCCCGGACTACCGCAGTCTGGGCCGCTTGGCTGAGCTGTTTCCACGCACGCCGCGCCTTGCGGTCACCGCCACGGCCGACGCCCGCACCCGCGCTGACATACGCGCCTCGCTGAAGTTGGACGGCGCGCGCGAGTTCGTGGCCAGCTTCGATCGCCCGGAGCTCGCCCTTTCCGCAGAGCGCAAGGGCGTCGGCGCGCGCAAGCGGGTGATCGAACTGGTGGAGGCGCGGCGCGGCCGCAGCGGCGTGGTCTACGCCGGCTCGCGCGACGGCACAGAGACGCTGGCGCAATCTCTACGGGACGTCGGCGTGCCGGCTATCGCCTACCACGCGGGCCTCGAGAAGGGTGATCGCGACCGCCGCCTGACGCGCTTCCTGCAGGAGGACGAGGTAGTGATGGTGGCGACCATCGCGTTCGGCATGGGCGTGGACAAGCCGGACGTACGCTTCGTGATCCACGCCGACCCACCAGCCTCTATCGAGGCATATTGGCAAGAGGTGGGGCGCGCGGGCCGTGACGGCGATCCGGCCGAGGGCGTCACACTTTATGGCGCGGCCGACCTGGCCTGGGCGCTGAAGCGCATCAACGAACGCGGCATGGATCCCGAGGTCACCGCCGTCCAGGTGAAGAAGGCGCGCCAGCTCTACGCCATGCTGGACGGACTGGGCTGCCGCCCAGCAGCCGTGCGCCGCTACTTTGGCGAAGAGGGCGTCCAGCCCTGCGGCCGCTGCGACCTCTGCCTGAACCCTCCGGTCGCCATCGACGTGACGCAGGCGGCGCAGAAGGCCCTGTCCGCCGTGCATCGGCTGGGCGGCCGCTTCGGCCGCGCGCGGCTCGTGGATCATCTGCTTGGCAAGACCAAGGACGTGACGCCGTGGGAGGCGGGCCTGTCCACCTTCGGCATTGGCCAGGAGTTGTCCCCTCTGGCGTGGCGCGACCTTATCGAGCAGTTGCTGTTCGATGGGCTCCTCGCTGAAGACGCCAACGAAGGCCGCCCGCTGATCGGCCTGGGTGACCCGGCGGAGGTGAAGGCCGTCTATCGGGGCGAGCGCCAAGTCGGCGTGCGCCGTCCTCCGGACGGGTACGATTCGGGGGCCCGGTCGGGGCGACCCCGCAAGCGCACGCGCGACACCGCGGACGCAATTGCGCCCGAAGACCGCGCGCTCTTCGAAGCGCTTCGCAGCTGGCGGCGCGAACGGGCGGAGGAGCAGCAGGTGCCGCCGTACGTCGTCTTCAATGACCGCACCCTGGCCGAGATCGCTCGCGGTCGACCCGCCTCCCTGCCCGCGCTCGCGGCCGTCGGCGGGGTGGGTGAAGGCAAGCTCGCCCGCTACGGCCAGGCGGTGCTCAAGGTGGTCCGCGACAACTGAGGCGCCAGCCGCGCTCCGGGAACGAATCCGCTCACCGGCGCCTTCAACTCTCCGCACCGAGACGGAGAACGCGAGCCTTGGCTTCGCGCATCGACTGGAACGACCTGAAGGCCCGCTTCGCCGAAGGCTGGAAGCGCGCCGACGCGCGCGTGTCGTCCTGGAATTGGACGGGGTTCTTCAAGTGGACCGGGATCGTCCTCGGCGTGCTGGTCGTCGCGATCGTCATCTTCCTCTGGCTGTTCGACTGGAACTGGCTGCGGGGCCCGATCGGGCGCTACGCCTCGAAAGAGACCGGCCGAACGGTGCGCATCGAGGGTGACCTCGAGGTGAAGCTCCTCACCTGGACGCCGAACGTCACCATCAACCGGCTGGTCATCGGCAACCCGCAGTGGGCGCCGCGCGAGAACATGCTGACGCTGGAGCGCGGCCACGCATCGGTGCGCCTCCTGCCCCTGCTGAAGGGCGACGTCACCCTGCCGCTGGTCGAGTTGCGCCGCGCCGACGTGCGTCTGGTCCGCGACGCTCAGGGCCGCGCCAACTGGAACTTCGACCGTCCGAAAAAGAAGAAGAAGCCCAGCAAGCCCTTCAAGCTGCCGCCGATCCAGCGCTTCGTCATCGACGACGGCAAGCTGAAGGTCTCGGACGCCCGGCGCCGCCTGGTGTTCACCGGCGAGGTGAATTCGACCGAGACCTCCACGGGAACCAATCGGGGGAATTTCAGCCTTACGGGCCAGGGCACGCTGAATCGCGAGCCGTTCCTTCTGCGCGTGACTGGCGGGCCGCTGCTGAACGTCGACCGAAACAAGCCCTACCCGTTCGACGCCGACGTGCGCGCCGGCGCAACCCGCATCACCGCGGATGGCGCGATCTCGAAGCCGTTCGACCTGGGGGTGTTCTACGCGACACTGCGCGTCAGCGGGAACGACCTGGCGGACATGTACTATCTGACCGGACTGGCCCTGCCGAACAGCCCGCCCTATCGCGTATCGGGCCAGCTTCGTCGTGAAGGCGACGAGTACCGCGTGCGCGATTTCGCGGGCCGGGTAGGCGACAGCGACATCGGGGGGCAGATCACCGTCCGGACCAGCAACGACCGGCCTTACCTGACTGCGGACCTTCGCTCCCGCCGGCTGGACTGGGACGACATGGCGGCGATCTTCGGCGGCTCGCCCGACCCGTCCGAAACGGCCAACCAGGAGCAGAAGGCCATCGCCTCCACGTTGCGCGCCCAGCGCCGCCTGCTTCCAGACGCGCCGCTCTACGTCGAGCGACTGCGCAGCATGGATGCGGACGTGACGTACCGCGCAGATGCGGTGAACGCGCCCGGCCTGCCGATCCGCGCGCTTTCCCTCGGCGTCGACCTCGACGAGGGGCTGCTGAAGCTGAACCCGGTGTCCATCGGCCTGCCTCAGGGCCGCGTCTCGGGCACGGCGACGATCAACGGACGCGGCAAGACCGTCGTCACCGACCTGGACATGCGCGTGACCGGAGCTCGCCTCGAGCAGTTCATTCCGGCGCGTGGCGGACAGGCTCCGATCGAAGGCGTGATCCAGGCGCGGGCGAAGCTGCGTGGCTACGGCGACTCCGTGCACAAGGCCGCATCAACCGCCGACGGGACCGTTACCTTCGTGGTGCCGCGCGGCCGCATGCGCCAGGCCTTCGCTGAGCTGCTCGGCGTCAACGCCAGTAAGGGCTTGCTTCTGCTTCTGTCCAAGGACGAACGGGAGACGCCGGTGCGCTGCGGCATCGCTGATTTCCAGGCCAGGGACGGCGTGCTCTCCGCCCGCACGCTTATGGTCGATACAGGCGTAGTGCTGGTGAAGGGCCAGGGCACCATAAATCTGGAGTCGGAAAGCCTGAACCTGCGGCTGGAGGGGGACTCCAAGAAGCCGCGGCTGCTGCGCCTCTTCCTGCCCATCACTCTGCAAGGCAAGCTGCTCGCTCCCAAGCCTGGAGTGGATGCGGGCGCGGTGGTGGCCCAGGGGGGCATCGCCGCGGCGCTCGGCTCGTTGCTGAACCCGCTGGCCGCCATCCTGCCGTTTGTTGAATTGGGCGAGGCTGACGACGCTGACTGCGGAGCGGTCCTCGCGGAAGCCCGCTCGCGCGGGGCGCCGACCGCCGTGAGCACCGCTCGCCGTTGATTTGACGGGCCTTTTCGCCTGATGCGCGAGAATGCCGCGGCGCGCAGGCGTCGCTCAGCTTGCAGTAACCACCCTTAATCACACATCTTTTCGGCTTGGGGCCTCATAGTGGACGCGCACACTTGCGCCGTCCGCCTTAGGAATCGAGCGTCTTCGATGACCGAGTTCGCCCTCCGCTGCGGCTGCGCAGCCTGCCAAGGATCCCTGCAGGAAGGCCATTCCGCCGACGCAGCCGGCGTCTTGTCCGCGGCCGCAGAAGCCAAGCCGTCCTACTCGCAGGCGGAGATCGTCAGCGCGCTGACGCGGGAGAACGCGTCCTTCGCCCGCGCGGGCGAAACGGTCACGAGCCTCACCTATTCGTTCCGCGCGACCGCTCAGGACCCGATGCCGGACGACACGGCCGGTTTCACGCCGTTCAACGAGGCGCAGATGCGGGCCGCGGAGCTTGCGCTCCAAGCCTGGGCCGACGTGGCCAACATCCGCTTCACGCGAGTCGGCGAGCCCTACTCCGACACGGGCGTGATCCGCTTCTCCAACTATTCCAGCGGGGCGGAGGGCGCCTCGGCCTTCACCTACTATCCAGGCCGCGCCGGCTTCGCGAGCCGCAGCCCGACCAGCCTGCAGGGTGACGCCTTCTTCAATTCGACGATCGGCTCCAACACCAATCCCCAGATCTACTCCAACGCGGGGCAGCGGGTGCTGGTGCACGAGCTCGGCCACGCGCTCGGCCTGGCCCATCCCGGCGACTACGACGCGGAGCCGAACTCGACCATCAACTACGCCGACAACGCGGCCTTCTACGAGGATAGCCGGCAGTACACGACCATGAGCTACTGGTCGGAGTCGAACACCGGAGCGAACTTCCGCGGCTATAGCGCGGCCTCGCCGATGCTCAGCGACATCGGCGCGATCCAGCGCCTGTACGGCGCCAACACCACCGCCTTCCTCGGCGACACGACGTACGGCTTCGGCTCGAACACCGCCCGGCCGTGGCTGACCGCCAGCAGCGCGGCCAGTCCCTTGATCTTCTCCGCCTGGGACGCGGGCGGGACGGACACCTTCAACTTCTCGGCCTACACCCAGAACCAGACCGTCAACCTGAACCAGGGCGCGTTCTCCAACGTGGGTGGTCTCACCGGCAACGTTTCGGTGGCCTATGGCGCCGTCATCGAGAACGCGCTGGGCGGCACAGGCTCCGACACCCTCATCGGCAACGAGGCGTGGAACTGGCTGAACGGCTCGTCAGGCGCGGACTCGCTGAGCGGCGAGGGCGGCAGCGATGCGTTGGACGGCGGGTTCGGCGGGGACACTCTTTCGGGCGGCACCGGTGACGACTTCGCCCGTGGCCTCGAGGACAACGACAGCGTGAACGGCAACGGCGGCGCCGACGACGTGAACGGCAACGCCGGGTTCGATCATGTCCGTGGCGGCGACGGCGCCGACACGGTCCGAGGCGGTCGCGACAACGACCAGGTCTACGGTGACGACGGGGACGACGGCCACCTCAACGGCAATATCGGATCGGACAGCGTCTGGGGCGGCCTGGGGAACGACACGCTCTACGGCGGTCAGGACAGCGACCAGCTCTGGGGCGAGGACGGCGCCGACCTCCTCTCCGGAGATCTCGGCGCCGACACGCTCTGGGGTGGCGCCGGAGCGGACCGATTCCGACTAGGCCAAGGCGGCGGTCAGGACCGGGTGATGGACTTCGACTTCGCCGGCGGCGACCGCATCATCGTCGCTCAAGGCTTGGTGGTGAGCTTCGCCTCCGTCAGCGGCAGCACCGCCGTCCAGCTGGCCGACGGCTCGTCCATCGTGCTGTCGAACGTGTCCGGCGCCGCCAGCGCAGACTGGGTGGTGTTCGGCTGACGGCCGTCTGACGGGGCCGCCGGGAACATTCTGGGTTCGCCTAATTCAGCGCCACTGGTCGTTTGCGCTCCGCAGGCGTAGGCTCGACCCATGGCCGACGCTGCAAACGGCAAGCCGATCATCGGCATCGCAGAGGTCGCCGCGCGGCTGGCGCGCGACGGCTCCTCCTGGGTCACGACGCCCGGGCAGACCACGGTGCTGACCTACGCCTTCCGCACATCGGCCCCGACAAGCGGGATGCCCGACGGAGTCGGCGGCTTTCAGCCTTTCAGCCAGGCCCAGATCGCGGCGGCCGAGCGCTCGCTGCAGGCGTGGGCTGACGTCGCGGACCTGAAGTTCGTCCGCGTGGGCGACTACTCGAACGACGCCGTCCTGCTGTTCGCCAACTTCACCCAGGGCCTGCCGACCGGGTCGGCCTTCGCCTTCCTGCCGGGGTCCGGAAACCGCTCGCCGGACGCGCTGAACGGCGACGTCTGGACCAACATCAATCGGCCGTGGAACGCCGTCCCCGATCTTGCGACCGGCGGCAACCGGATTTTGACGCACGAGATCGGCCACGCGCTCGGCCTCAAGCACCCCAGCGAGTACGACGGGGGCGCTCTCTCGGGTCTGAACTACCCAGCCAACGCCGCGTTCTACGAGGACTCCCACCAATTCACGGTGATGAGCTACTTCGCCGAAACGGCGACCGGCGCCAGCCACGGCTTGAGCACGGCGACGGGCCCGCAGATCGCTGACATCGCGGCCATGCAGCGCATCTATGGCGTCAACCCGACGGCTTTCCTGGGCGACAGCGTCTACGGCTACGGAGCGAACACGGGCCGGGCCTGGCACAGCGCCGACGACCCCATGCGCGCGCCCGTATTCGCTGTGTGGGACGCCGGCGGCGTCGACACCTTCGATTTCTCCCGCTACGCGGGCCGTCAGACGATCGACCTTTCCGAAGGCGGCTTTTCCGACGTTGTTGGCCTGAAGGGCAACGTCGCCATCGCCGTTGGCGCGGTGATCGAAGCGGCGCTCGGAGGTTCGGGCGCGGATCTCATCCTAGGTAACGCCGCCGCGAACCGCCTCCTCGGCAATGATGGGAACGACAGTCTCGACGGCTTCTGGGGCGACGACCAGCTGGAGGGCGGCGCCGGTGACGACTTCATCCGCGGCTTTGAGGACTCAGACCTCATCGACGGCGGAGACGGCGCGGACGATGTGAACGGCAACATCGGCACGGACACCCTCCATGGCGGATCCGGCGCCGACACGGCGCGAGGCGGCCGCGACGCCGACGTCGTGCGCGGCGGCGCCGGGGACGACGGTCACCTCAACGGCAACCTGGGCGACGACACCGTCTTTGGCGGGCCCGGCGGGGACACGCTCTTCGGCGGCCGCGACGCCGACCTGCTTTGGGGCGAGGACGGCGGCGACCTCCTCTCAGGCGATCTGGGCGACGACGTGCTGACCGGCGGGGGCGGCGCGGATCAGTTCCGGCTCGCCCAGGGCTTCGGCGAGGACCGCGTCACCGACTTCAGCTTCGCGGAGGGCGACCGTATCCGTCTCTCCGTCGCCGACAGCTGGGTCTGGACCGAGCGCGGAGGCAGTCTGGCCCTGACGCTGAGCGACGGCGCGAGCCTTGTGTTGACCGGGCTTGCGGCCGGTTCCGGCTCCGGCGAGTGGCTCGTCTTCGGCTAGATCAACACGTCCACACGGTGTCCGCCGCTGCGCTTCTTCGGCGCCTCGTCCGCAGGCGTCTCCGAGGCGGCGGCCGCGTCGGGATCGGGCAGTGGCCGCCCCTCAGGCGTATAGCCGCGGGTGGACCGCTCCAGGACCGCTTCGAAGCGACCGGTCATGAGCCAAAGACGGATGGCGCTGGGCGGGGGCGTCTGCATCGCACGTCGTCCGGGTGTGCGGAGGACGGTCGCCCACGCGCCTTAACGGCCTGGAAACAATCGTGGTGAACGCGGACCGCGCGTCTCAGGCCAGCATGTCGAGCAGGCGGCCCGTCATTTCGTCAGCGGTTCGGATCACCGAGATGTTGGCGCTGAACGCAGTCTTGGCGCCGATCTGCTCGACCGCCTCCTTCGCGAGGTCGACGTCGGCGCCGGCCGGCGTGAGGGCGCGAGCCGTGCGCGCGGCGCTGGCTTCGAAGCGTTGACTGGCCGCCTGGATCCCGGCCGTGGCGATCGGAAGAACGCGCATAGACCTCTCCTCTTCGCCCGGAGAATGACGGCCCGCGGTTAAGCGGATGCGCAGAAACACGGTGAATGCTGCTCGGGAACCCTCCTCCCGGCTCGGCGCTTTCCGGCCCCATGGACCCGCTGCCTTCCTGGACGGCCACGCTGAACGTGGCGTTCGGCCCCCTGGGCCTGGCGCTCATCGCCCTCGCCATAGCCCTGCTGGCGGCCCTCGTTCTTCACCGAATAGCCATCGGCGCGCTGACGCGCATCGCCGCGCGCACCCGGGGCGATGCGGACAACATCCTGCTGAAACACGCCGGTGATCCCATCAAATGGATCATGCTGGTCCTCGCGGCGGGCCTGGCCCAGCGCGCTGCGCCCCTGAGCCCCTGGGTGTCGGAGCTCTGGCGGCAGGCTCTCGGCTTCGTCCTGCCCGCGCTGATCGGCTGGTTCGCCTTCCGCATGATCGGCGCGTTCCAAGAGACGGTCGAAGCCAGCACCGACATCTCAGTGGAGGACAATCTCCAGGCCCGCCGGCGACGCACCCGGGTCACCATCCTGGCGCGTATCGCCACCGTGGTGATCCTGTTCCTGACGGTCGCGATGATGCTGCTCAGCATCCCTGGCGTGCGCAGCGTCGGCGTCACCTTGATGGCGTCCGCCGGCCTCGCAGGCTTGGCGGTCGGGGCCGCCGCTCAGCCGGCGCTCAAGAACCTTATCGCCGGCGTGCAGATGGCTTTCACCGAGCCGATCCGCATCGATGACGTCGTCATCATGGACGGGGAGTGGGGGCGTATCGAGGAGATCCGGCTCACCTATGTGGTGATGAAGCTTTGGGACGAGCGCCGCCTCGTCGTGCCGGTCTCCAAATTCCTGGACAACTCGTTCCAGAACTGGACCCGCAACTCGTCACAGCTGCTGGGCAGCGCCCTATTCTACGTAGACCCAACCGCCGACGTTCCCGTGATCCGCGCCAAGGCGGAGAAGGTGGTGAAGGCCGACCCCTTGTGGGATGGCCGGTTCTTCAACCTACAGGTCACCGACATCAAGCCCGACGTCATGGAGCTGCGGGTGCTGGTCACCGCCCGCGACGCAGGGCGTGCGTTCGACCTGCGCTGCAACGTTCGTGAGGCGCTGATGCGCTTCATTGCCGACGAGATGCCGGACGCCCTGCCCCGCCGTCGGATCGAGGCGGCCGCCGGCGGCCCGGCGCTGCCGATGAAGGACGGACAGTCCGGGCCTGTCACAACTCAAAGCTAGAGCCACTTGGCCCTTTTGAAACGCACATACAGATAGCCGCACGCGGCGACGATGCCGCCGAGCACCATGAAGTAGCCGTAGCGCCAGTGCAGCTCCGGCATGACGTCGAAGTTCATGCCGTAGATCCCCGCCACCGCGGTGGGGACCGCCAGTATGGCCGCCCACGCCGCCAGCTTACGGGTGATGGCGCCCTGACGCTGCTGTTCCAGCAGATTGCTGACCTCCAGCACCGATCCCAAGGTTTCGCGAAGCCCGTCCACACGACTGGAAACGCGGCGGACATGGTCCAGGACGTCACGAAAGTAGGGACGCACCTCCGGATCGACGCACGGGGTGTCGAGGTGCTCAAGGCGACCGGCGACCTCCTCCATCGGCCCGAGAATCCGCCGGAACCGGACCAGCTCGCGCCGCAGCTGGAAGATTCGTCGGATCTCGTAACGGCTGAGGAAGGCGTCGAGGGCCTGCTGCTCCATCAGCAGCACGGCCTCTTCTATCCCCTCCACGATGGGAAGGTAGCCGTCGACCACGAAGTCCAGGATCGCGTGGAGCACATAGTCGACGCCGTGTCGCAACAGGCCCGGCGAAGCCTCCAGCTGGGCGCGCAAGCCGCTGTGGGCCCGAGCGGAGCCGTGCCGCACCGTGATCACGTGGTTGGGGCCAACGAAGATGCACGTCTCGCCGTACGCGATGTGGTCGTCGATCAACTGAGCTGTGCGGGTGACGACGAACAGTTCGTCCCCGTACACCTCGACCTTGGGCAGCTGGTGCGCCGCCAGCGCGTCCTCCACCGCCAGCGGGTGGAGTCCAAAACGGTCCTGCAGCGTCCGAAGCTCCGTCGCGTCCGGCTCGTGGAGACCGATCCAGACGAACTCGCCCGCCGCGAGCTCCAAGCCACCGTCGGTGACGGACACTTCGCGCACGCGCCGTCCGTCTCGATACACCGCCGCCGCGACCACACTCATCGGGTCACGCCAATTCGAATACGTCGGCGATGATGGCTCCGCCGTTCAACCGCCGCCGCGCCGGGGAGTCGCAGACCACCAGCAGGCCCGGCTTGCCTTCATGAGTCCACGGAGCCAGCGCCTCCGGGTGATCGCAATCCTTTCCGTAGGGCAGATCCATGACGCGCTCGGGACGGTGCAGCTGATTGGGGTCGAGCGCTCCGGTCGCCCAACCCTGCCAGCGATAGATCTGGACGGGACCGTCCAGCGCCATGGTAGGGCCGGCAAGGATCAGGACATCGTCGCCCCGTCGCTTCAGATCGCGGATGCCAAGGCCGCCGAGATCGAGCCAATGCTTGCTCAGGCTCGCGACCTTCAACTTCCGGCTTGAGCCTTCAGCGAAAGTGAGTTCGAGCAGGCAAGCCCATCCGTTCAGCACCGGTCCTCGGAGGCCGAGTCCGACACGCTCTCCCGATACGACCAGCCCTTCGATATCGAGCCCATTCTCCTTGGCCGGGATCTTCAGGAAAGGCGCAAGGTGCGGGTCCTTGCGCAGCAGCCTCATCAAGCGGCTGCCGTGCCGGCCGATCGGCGACATCTGCGGTCGCCGGCCCGGGCGGCCTTCCGCGTCGATCGCATATCGCTCGCCGTCGCCAGGGGCTCGCACGAGCGGCGCCCGGCCGAGGAACATCCGGTTTCGATTGTCCTTCAGTCGGGCAAACCGTTCGATCGCGGCGGCATCGAAAGGCCGTCCGGCCTTCGGCTTCCGTCGGGTCACGCTGTGGGAGCCGACGATCCAGAGCCAACCGTCCTCGGCGGCAAGGCCCTCGATGTCCATCTCCTCCGCCCCGTCCGGCAGGTCGAACATGGAGGCGAGGCTCACGCGTTCGTGGTCCGCGAGGAGATTGGGACCGGCGCGGTGCAGGACCTCCACGTAGGCCGCCTCGTCGGCCGCGACGAACAGCGTCTCGCCGACGGCGGCGGCGGCGGAGACGTCGTGGGCGATCGGGTCCTCGCCAGGTTCGGGAGGACTGTCCAGCTGGAGAAGCGCCTCCGCGACGGGAGCGGCTGGCTCCGGCCAGGTCTCCTGAAGCGGGGCGGACGGGTCAATGGTCATGGGCTGCCCAACGGAGGTGAACCGGACTTGGTTGCCGAGGCGCCGCGCTCCCCGCCGTTAACGGTTGGGCAAGCGGCGCACGCGCTCGTTCCCTCTGCAGTAAGGAGGCGTCCATGGCCATCGAGATCAGAGAAATCGACTACGTCGCGGGATGCCTCATCACCTCGACCGACGAGGTGCTCCCCATCGTCGACTTCTTTGACGCCCATGGCCGACGCACGGAGAAGGCGGCTGAGGCCGTGCTTTGCATCGCCGGCCGGGCGGGTAAGTGGGTGGGTGTGAAACTCACACCGCGCGCGCGGACGTCACTGCACTGAGACGTCGCGCTCGGGTCCGGGCGAACCATGACCGTCTGGCTCGCACCCTGATCCCAAGCTCCGCCGCGTTCTGGACGCTGGCTCCGAAGCGGGGCATCTAATCGCTTTCCCTTGAGCGGACGCCGGCTCTGACTCCGGTCCGCCCCCGGCCCGGACGACGGATGACCAGCGCCCGCAAACCAAGGGGACGGCCGGCCGCAGCCGAGCACGCGCCCGTCGAGAACGCCCTCACCCGCATCCGCGTGGCCCTGCCCACGCTGCCCAGCGGGGCCAGGCGGATCGCCGACTACGTGCTGGAGCAGCCGGAGCGGATCGTGCGCATGTCCGTCACCGAGCTCTCGGAAGCGACGGGCGCCAGCGAAGGCAGCGTCATCAATTTCTGCCGCAAGCTTGGATTGTCAGGCTTCCAGCAGCTGAAACTCAGCCTGGCGCAGGAGATCGTCCGACCCGTCCAGTTCATCCACGAGGATCTGGAGCGAGGAGACGAGCCCGAGGCCATCTGCCGGAAGATCTTCCACGCCGGCATACAGGCGCTGCAGGACACCCTATCCGTGCTCGACCCCGAAGCGCTCGCCCGCGCGGTGGACACTCTGCGCACGGCCCGGCGCATCGAGATCTACGGCATCGGCTCCTCAGCCCCGATCGCCGAGGACGCGCACTATCGCATGCTCCGGATCGGGTTGGACGCCAAGGTGGTGACGGACAGCCATGTGCAGGCGATCAGCGCCTCGCTCACGAACGCGGAAACGGCGGTCCTGATCGTTTCGCACTCGGGCGCGACGCACGAGACCGTCACGGCCGCCAAACTGGCGAAAGAGGCCGGTGCGCGGACCGTGATCATCACCAACCACGGGCGGCTGCCGATCCACGCCTATGCGGACATCGTGCTGTTCACCATGGCCCGCGAGACGACCTTTCGCACCGAGGCGATGACGAGCCGCATCGCGCAGCTCTGCGTCGTCGACGCCCTGATCGCGGGTCTCGCCATGGCCGACTACGACCGCTCGGTCGAGACCTTGCAGAGGACGTTCGACATCCTGTCAATAAAGCGCTTCTAGTCGGCCGCCAGGTCGCTTAGCGAAAGCCCGGCTGGGCCGACCAGGATCGACCCCATGCCCAAAGCGACGGCGCCCTTGAGGTCCGTGTCGGGGTTGTCGCCCACCATGACCGCCTCATAGGGAGAGACGCCCAAAGCCGTGCAGGCCCGCCTGAACAGGAGCGGCTCGGGTTTTCCGACGACAAGCGGCTCGATCGTTGGGACGCATGCGAGCAGCGCGGCCGCCAGAGCGCCTGTTTCTGGCACGACGGCGCCGCGGCGGCCGGGATGGGTGACGTCAGGGTTGGCGACGATCAGGCGCGCGCCGCGCCGCAGCGCGTTCGCAGCCCGCTCCAGTCGAGCGTAGGTGAAACGGGTGTCGCGCAGCAGCACCACGAGATCGGCGTCCTCACGGGTGAGCTCCAGGCCGATCCTCCGACCATATGCGCGCAAGGCAGGGGAGCCGAGGATCAGCGCACGCGCCGCCCCGCGATCGGCCGCCACACGCAAGGCCTCGACGCCAGCCAGTACGATGCGCTCCGGCGGCACGTCGGCCCCCGCGCGGGCCAATGTCGCCGCGATCGCATCCGGCAGATGCGCGCTGTCATTGGACACGATGGCGACCGCGCCACGCCAGCGCGCGATCAAGCGGGCCGCCGCCGGATCGACCACGCCGCCATTCGCGACACAGCCGTCCCAGTCGAGCAGCAGCGCCTTGGCCTGACCGAGCGCCCGACGCGCAGGCGCAAGGGCCGGGCGCGCCGCGACGTCGCCCGGCGGCGCGGTGTCGGTGACGGTGACGGGCAAGAAACCTCCCGATGGTGAAGCGGGCGTCCGTCGATCGGCCGTCAGAAGTCGCGAGTGCGCAGCTCGATGTCCGTCGTGACGGCCGAGGCGGGGTCCAGCGGGTCCTTCACCACGCGGAACGTCGATGTCCACGCCCGTGCGTCCGCCGTGCAGCGCAGGTAGCCGCGCTGGTGGCCGTTCACGTGGGCGACGTGCGGATTGGCGGCTTTGGCCTCGTGCACCCGGTCGGCCCAAGGACAGTGGGAGGCGATGGAGGTTCCGGCGAACTCGTGCCCGACGGTGGGGGACCGTGGATCGTCCGGATCGGCCTTTACCGTCATGGCCGCGGCGCAGTGCCAGTCGCCGGTCAAGACCACCGGGTTGGACGCCCGCGCCATGGCGCCAAGCAGGCGGCGCCGCTGCACGGGATAGCCGTCCCACTGGTCCATGTTCAGCCGGTCGCCCGCATAGCGGAACGGCGCCATCCAGGTTTGTTGCGCCAGGACGTTGTAGGTCGCGCCTGACCGGGCCAGGGCGTCCGTGAGCCAGCGCTCCTGCGCCTCACCGGTCATGGTGCGGGTCGGGTCGGCCAGCGCGGCGCAGGGCTCGGCGCCCGGGAAGCCGTCTCCACAGACCTGGTCGGAGCGGTACTGGCGGGTGTCCAAGAGGTGGACCTGGGCGGGGCCGAACCGATAGAGCTCGTGCATCCGCAGCTGGGCCGTCAAGGCGTCCAGCATCACCGGCGCGTGCTCCAGCGGCATGTGCTCCCAGTAGGCCTGGAGGGCGGCAATGCGCCGGACCTTCCATTCCAGCGGCGTCTGGGCCCAAGGATCCTGGGGCGTATCACTGGCCCAGTTGTTGTCGATCTCGTGGTCGTCCATCGCGACGATCCAGGGGCTGGCGGCATGGGCGGCTTGCAGGTGCGGGTCGCTGCGGTACAGCGCGTAACGGTTCCGGTAGTCCCAGAGGGTCACGATCTCGGCGCTGTTGTGCTGGCGGACGGTGGCGAAGGCGCGCTGCACGCCGCCACCCACGTCCCGCGAGCGGACGCCGATCGTCCCCTGCCCGCCCTCGTAGATGTAGTCGCCGACGTGGATGACGCAGTCCGGCCCCCATTCCGCCATGTCGCGAAAGGCGGCGAAATGGCCGCTCTCCCAGCTCTGGCAGCTCGCCAGCGCGAAGCGGGCCGCCGGGTCCCGCGGACTGCTCGTGCGCGTGCGGCCCACCGGGCTCTCCGCGTCGCCGTACGCGAAGCGGTACCAATACTCGCGTCCGGGCTGGAGCCCCTCGAGTTTCAGATGCACAGCGTGCGCCTTGGCCTCGGAGGTCTCGACGACGCCTTCGCGCACCAGCCGCCGGCGTTCGACGTCGGCCCAGACCGTGTAGCGGACCTCGACCCGCCCGGGCGCCATCCCTCCGCCCTGCAGGGGGTCGGGCGCAAGGCGGGTCCAGAGCACGACGGAGGTGTCACGCGGACTGCCGGAGGCGACGCCCAAGGTGAAGGGATACGTCTTGGCGGCGGCGCGGGCGAGCATGGGCTGAAACAGGCCAGCGGCGCCGGCGGCGGCCAGGAGGCGACGGCGATCGATCATCGGAGTCTCCGCTTTTAGTGGGCGTTCAGGCGGCATGTGGAAGGGGCCGGCGTGCCGGGGAGCCCCGGCGCGCCGGCCGCGGAAGCGCTCAGAAGCGCGTCGACAGCGAGACGTAGAAGCTGCGCGGCTTGCCCTCGAAAGGGTAGCCGAACACGTAACGGGGGTCGGTCGCCGTGTATTCGCCCCTGTTGAAGGCGGACGCGTACAGGTTGTTTCCGAAACCGTAGCGCTCCGAATACTTCTCATCGAACACGTTGGCGACCCGCAGCTGCAGTTGGTGCTGCCGCTCGTCACCAAGGAAGTAGTTGATGGTCGCGTTCGTCACGACGTAGTTGCCGAAATTGGTGCGGATCTGCGGCACGCCGCCGACGCTGAGGCCGCCGCGGGCGAACTCCGAACCTTGGAACCGAGGTGTGACGGCGATGGTCAGTCGGTCGTCCGGCGCGGTCCACTGAACCATCCCGCTGATGAACCAGGCGGGCGTCTCGTTGATCTGCTCGTCCTTGAGCGGACCGCTGACCAGGGCCGCGTCCTGGGACGTGTAGCCAAGGTTCGCCTTCCATGAGCGTCCGACGGTGAGGTTCAGGTCGGCCGTCAAGCCGCGGATCTCGGTGAGCGCCGTGTTGTTGAAGTAGGTGTTCCGGGCAGGGAAGCCGCCCCCGGCCGGCACGCGGAGGTCCGTGGTCGTCTGGATGCGGTTGCTGATCTCCGTGTGGAATCCGCCGACCTCGGCCGTCACCGAGAAGCCGTCGTAGCGGCGCTCGAACCCGACGCCGGCGTTGTAGGTCTCCGTCTCTTCGGCCTCGAGGTCCGGATTGCCCACGACCGTGGAGGACTCGTTGCGCAGCTCCGTGGTGCGCGGCAGGCTGTAGGAGGTCCCGCCGTTGGCCCGAACGTAGAAGCCCATCGGCAACGGCTGACGGAGGCCGAACTTCCAGATCGTGCGCTGCTCGCCTTCCGACGGGATGTCGTGACGGACCGCGAGCGAGATGTCGGTCTCGGGGCTGAACGGCAGACGAGGCCGGGCGTCGACGAAGACGCCGGTGGTTGTCGCGGCGTCATCACCGACCGGATAAACGTCGGCGGAGTCGTCCTGATACCGGACCACCTGCACGCCGCCGACAAACTCCAGCCACTCGCTGAAGTTCACAGTATTGCGGGCGGTGAAGCCGTACTCCTTGTAGCCCGCTCGGTGCTGGTTCGTCGTGCCGAAGCCGCGGAAGGGACCGTTCGGGAACACCTTGCCCGACCAGTCGCCGAACGCCACCCTCTGGTTGTTGGCTGGGTTCACGCAGCCGGTGCGGTCCCGGCATATGTCGGGATAGAGCTCCGCGTTCCAAAGTTTCGGATTGCTGTAGTAGGCCTGGAGTTCAGTGAGCAGCTGGGGCGACCAGCGCTTGGTGAAGCTGGCGTCCACGATCGGGTAGCGGACCGTGTTGGGGGAGTGCACCTCTCGGTCAGGGAAGGCGTCCTGGAACCAGGACTCCGTGTACTCGGCGTTGACGCGAAGCGCGGTCTCCTCATCGAGGCGCCATAGGTACTTCACCCCGACCTCGTTGCGGTTCACGGGGTATTCCTGGACCCCGCCGGCGGCGCGGATATTGTCCACGAAGCTGGCCGGATCGAAGATGCGGGGACCGTCGGACGCCAGCATCGACCCGTAGACCATGACGCTGTGACGTCCCTCCGAATCCAGCGGGAACGCGTAGTTGCCCCACAGCTCGCGAGTTTCGAATGAGCCGTAGCTCACGCCGAACTCACCCTTGCGCGTGCCGTCCGGGGCCTTGGTCACGATGCTGACGACGCCGATGCCGCCGTTGCTGCCGTAGAAGAGGCTGTTGCCGCCCCGGAAGACCTCCACCCGCTCGATCATGTGCGGATCGATGGTGGTGGTGCCCCAGATATCCTCAAGCGCGGGCCCGCGATCGTAGAGCGGCACGCCGTCACGGATGACCAGGGTGTCGCGATCGCCGCCGCCGTCCAGGCGGATGGTGTACTCGCCTTCGTCGGGCGAATAGCCGACGTTCACGCCCTTCACCAGGAACTGCGCCAGCTCGGCGAAGTTGGTCGCGCCGCTCAGGCGGACCTCCTCCTCGGTGACCACCTGGACCGGGTTCCCGTACTGGGCGGCGTCTGCGGCCTGTAAGCTCTGGAGACGACGGTCGGCCGTCACGACGACCTGGTCGACCTGCCGCGCCTGGTCATCGTTGTCTTCCGCATCTGCGTGCGCGAGGCCGGGCGCGGCGCAGGTCAACAGCGCGCAAGCGAAGGCGAGCGGCGAACAGCCGAATTTCAACATCATGTCCCAATCCCCACCTGAAAGTGAGCTGAACTCACTTCGAGCCGACGCGGGCGCCGCGTCTGGGGCTGGGACCTAGACGTCCCCTGTGACGGCGAGTTGAAGGAAACTCAGAGTTTTTGCGACTGCGAGATGAGACGGGCTCACCGCGCCTACCAAGACGGCCAGTGGTCCGCTGCTAACGCCAGCCGGGCTCTCGATTGAGCCTGTCGGCTCCCGCCGCCTTCAGCAGGAGGTTCGGGGCATGGAAAAGGATCATCAGGTAGATTCGAGGACTCGAAGTCCGCCGATAAAGCCTGTCTAGAGCCGCAGCCCTGGGGTGGGCTTTCAGACCCTTCGCGTCGAGCAGGCCGGGCTTGGCGGTCGCCAGCCAAGACCTCAGTCGCGGATACCAAACCAGGCGGCTTACTGGGCAGGAAGGGGGACCGACCAAGCTCATGTCGCCCGCCCAGACGTTGAAGAGCGCCGGGAAAGAGTCGAAGCCGCTGCCCTCGAGAAAGCTGTCGGAGCGTTTCCGAAACCGGAGGCGCGAGAAGCTCCGGCCGGCTCCCAGATGAGTTTCACGTTCCAGGCAAGGTCGCCCCGCTCCGATCGCGACCGTGGCCGCAAGCGGCGCGAAAAAAACGATCAACGTCGCTGCGCTGACGAGGTCGAGCGCGCGGACAACGCGCACATTTATGGCTCGAACTGTTCCAGGGTGACGCAAGTGGCGGCCTTCAGGTGCGGACGAGTCCACGTCCCTGCATCCTACGTACCGCCGATGAACCTCACCTGACGCCCATCGGGCGTCGCAGGCGACGGCGCTTTAGAGCACCACCTTTGCTGCAGTGCACGCCGCGACCCAGAGACCCACGTTCAAGGCGATTGCGGACACCTTGTACCAATGGATATGGCCCGCATGAGATGGGGCATGCTGCACCGCAGTAGAAGCGTCGCGTCTCTCGTCGATTTGCGACTTCATCATCTGCATCTCCTGCCCCCGCAGTTACGATGACTCGATAAGTAGATCAGTCTCCCTTGTCCGGATGCAATCGGAACTTTCGCGCGTCAGCAAAGGGGCTCTGCAACATCCGTAGGGTGTAAACGCACAAACTTGGACAGCGTTCTCGATCCAGAGAAAAGTGGCGCACTCCTGAAGCGGTTCTGCGCCGCAATCCGGACGATCTGACCTGCGTGAAAAATCGACTTCGATTGAACGGACCGTCGCCTTGCCCACGCACGGCGGCGCCCTCACCGGCGACTCACGGCTGGCGCGACTCGCTGTCGGGGCTTCCCCGCTCGCGGATTTCGACGCACGTCGACACGGCCGAACCGCCGCGCCTTCGGGCCGATGCTATGTGATGACTTGTCCTGCCCGGGCCGTCAGCGACACGTTCAACCTGCTGACGTCACTGGCGCACCCGACACGATTCGAACGTGTGACCTTTGCCTTCGGAGGGCAACGCTCTATCCAGCTGAGCTACGGGTGCCTGTCGGCCAGCGGCAGGGAGGCGGTTCTCTAGCTCAATGGGCGCGCGGCCTCAATCCCGCACGGGATCGCCGGCGGCGGGATCGCCATAGGTCAGCGACAGGAACACGTCCTCGAGGTCGGGATCCTCGGTGGAGATGTCCTTCACGTGCAGGCCCGCCGCCCGGATCGCGGCAAGCACCTGCTCCACACTGGACTCGCCGGTGCGGTAGCTCACCGCAAACCCGCCACCGTTCCGCGGCTTTACGTCGAAGCCCGGCAGGGCCGGGCATTCGCTCAGCGGCTCCACCGGCGTGACGACCACGTTGCGGGTGTCCAGACGGCCCAGCAGCTGCGGCGTGGGCTCACACGCCACCACCTCGCCGCGGTTGACGATGGCGATAGTGTCGCAGAGCTCCTGCGCCTCCTCCAGATAGTGGGTGGTCAGCAGGATGGTTACGCCGCGCGCGTTCAGCTCGCGCACATAGCTCCACAGCTGCCGGCGCAGCTCCACGTCCACACCCGCGGTCGGTTCGTCCAGGATCAGGACGGGCGGCGTATGCACCAGCGCCTTGGCCACCATCAGCCGCCGCTTCATGCCGCCCGACAGCGAGCGGACGTAGGCGTTGGCCTTGTCGCTGAGCCCCAGCGCCGCCAGCAGTTCGTCGGTCCGCCGCTCGGCCTTGGGCACGCCATACATGCCCGCCTGCACCTCCAGCGACTCTCGGGGAGTGAAGAAGACGTCGGCCGCCAGCTCCTGGGGCACCACCCCGATCGCGGCGCGGGCGTCCCTGGGCCGCTCGTCGATGTCACGCCCCCAGATCCTCACCTGACCTTCCGACTTGCGCACGAGTCCGGCCAGGACGTTGATCATGGTGGACTTTCCGGCGCCGTTCGGCCCCAGAAGGCCGAACATCGAGCCGCGCCGGACCTTCAGATCGACGCCCTTCAGCGCCACTTTGGGCGGCGCCTTCTTGCTCCCCGCGTAGGTCTTCTTCAGGCCGGAGATCTCCAGCGCGTACTCGGGCGGACTCTCGGGCTCAATCATCTTGGACGGCGGTTTCCTCAGGTGCGCGTCGGCGGGCGTTCGCCAAATTGACGCGACTGGACGGGCCGCATAGGTATGCCGCCCGATCCCATCCGCCAAGACCAAGGCCGGACAACGTTCATGGACACCGAGAACCCCGGCAGCTCGCCCTTCGTCCCCGAGGTCGTGAAGGTGCGCTCCAAGCGCGTCGCCTGTGACGGCGGCGGCGGAGCGCTGGGCCATCCGCTCGTCTACATGGAGATGGGCGACGACACCTTCGTGGAATGCGGCTACTGCGACCGCCGCTTCGAGCTGGCGGGCGACGGCGAGGAGCACGAGTTCTCCGCCCCCGCCGCCTACGCGACCTCCGGCCACTGACCTTCGGGATCGCTCGCATGCGTTACCTGCACACCATGGTCCGCGTGAAGGACCTGGACGCGTCCCTGCGCTTCTGGTGCGACCTGTTGGGACTGCAGGAGGTGCGGAGGATGGAGAACGAGAAGGGCCGCTTCACCCTCGTCTTCCTGGCCGCGCCGGGAGACGTCGAGCGCGCGCGCGTCGATCAGGCGCCGATGGTCGAGCTGACCTACAACTGGGACACCGAGGACTACGCGGGCGGGCGGAACTTCGGCCATCTCGCCTATGAGGTCGACGACGTCTATGCGGCCTGCGAGCGGCTGATGGCGGGGGGCGTCACCATCAACCGGCCGCCGCGAGAGGGCCGCATGGCCTTTGTCCGATCGCCGGACGGCATCTCCATCGAGCTGCTGCAGAAGGGCGCCAACCTGGAGCCGGCCGAACCCTGGACGTCGATGCCGAACGTCGGGAGTTGGTGACCACGACGCGGTGACGGACGGGCGTTCGGGCCCTATGTTCCGCCCATGGCCGACACCCTCGATCTCGCCGCGGACGCGACCTCCGCTCACCCGTTGCCCGACCGCCCGCTGACCCAGGACGGGCCGGCGATCCGCCTCTTCCTGGTCGACGGGTCGGGCTACATCTTCAGGGCTTACCACGCCCTGCCGCCCTTCACGCGAAAGTCGGACGGCCTGCCGGTCGGCGCGGTCTCCGGCTTCTCCAACATGCTGTGGAAGCTGCTGCGAGACATGAAGGGCGAGGGCGGCCCCACCCACCTGGCCGTGGTCTTCGACCATTCGGAGAAGACGTTCCGCAACGAGCTCTACGACCAGTACAAGGCTCACCGTCCGCCGGCGCCGGAGGACCTGGTCGCTCAGTTCCCCCTGGTGCGCGAGGCGACCCGAGCGTTTGGCGTGCCCTGCGTCGAGCTGCCGGGGTACGAGGCCGACGACGTCATCGCCTCCTACGCCTGCGCCGTCGAGGCGATGGGCGGCGAGGCGGTCATCATCTCCTCCGACAAGGATCTGATGCAGCTCGTCACCGACAAGGTGGCCATGCTCGACCCGATCAAGGAGACGCGCATCGGTCGCGAGCAGGTGATCGAGAAGTTCGGCGTGCCGCCTGAGAAGGTCGTCGACGTCCAGGCCCTGATCGGCGACAGCGTCGACAATGTGCCCGGCGCGCCCGGGATCGGCGTGAAAACCGCCTCGGCCCTGATCAACGAATACGGCGACCTGGACACGCTGCTGGCCCGCGCGTCTGAAATCAAACAAGAGAAGCGCCGCCAGACCCTGATCGACTTCGCCGACCAGATCCGGCTCTCGCGTGAGCTGGTGAAACTGACCTGCGACACGCCCCTGCCCGAGCCTATCGAGGACCTCGCGGTTCGCGACCCGGATCCAGCCGTGCTGTCAGAGTTCCTGGAGCGGATGGAGTTCCGCTCGCTCGCGCGACGCGTCGGCGATGGCAAGGTCGAGGCCAAGGGTCCGGCGTCGATTCCGCAGCCCGGCAGCCCGCGTCCGGCTTCAGCGCCCGCTCCGGCGGCGCCCGAGCCGCAGAAGGTGGACGTGGAGTCCTATGTCTGCGTGCAGGACATGGAGACGCTGGACGCCTGGATCGCCAAGGCCTTCGAAGCCGGCGTCGTCGCCTTCGACACCGAGACCGATGCGCTTTCGGCGACCCACGCGAACCTCTGCGGCGTGTCGCTCGCCGTCGCCCCCGGCGAGGCCTGCTACATCCCGCTGGGCCACTGCCGGGAAGACGGTCTGGCCCTCACCGAAGAAGCCGACCTCGTCCAGATCGACTGCGATGCGGCCATCGGCAAGCTGAAGGCGCTGCTGGAGAGTCCGGCGGTTCTGAAGGTCGGCCAGAACATCAAGTACGACCTGACCGTGATGGCGCGCCACGGCGTCACCGTCGCTCCGTACGAAGACACCATGCTGATCAGCTACGTGCTGGAGGCCGGTCTCCACGGGCACGGCATGGACGAGCTCTCCAAGATGTGGCTGGGCCATGACCCGGTCGCCTTCAAGGCCGTGACCGGCGCGGGCAAGAACCAGAAGAGCTTCAAGCACATCGAGCTGAAGCCGGCGACCTGCTACGCGGCCGAGGACGCGGACGTGACGCTGCGCCTCTATCGACTGCTGCGGCCACGCCTGGCGCGGGAAGGCCTGCTCACTGTGTACGAGACCTTGGAGCGCCCGCTCCCCGCCGTGCTGTCGCGCATGGAGCAGGCCGGCATCAAGGTCGATCCTGACCGCCTGCGCCGCCTGTCCAACGAGTTCGGCGTGCGCATGGCCGAGCTGGAGACGGAGGCCCACCGGGTCGCCGGGCGCCCCTTTAATCTGGGTAGCCCCAAGCAGATCGGCGAGATCCTGTTCGGCGAGCTCAGCCTGCCGGGCGGCTCTAAGACCAAGACCGGCGCCTGGGGCACTGACGCTTCGATCCTGGAGGAGCTGGCCCAGGCCGGCCACGAGCTGCCCCGCATCCTGCTGGATTGGCGGCAGCTGTCGAAGCTGAAGTCGACCTACACCGACACCCTGATCCAGGCCTCGGACCCGAACACCTGCCGCGTGCACACCAGCTTCCAGCTGGCGGCCGCCTCGACAGGCCGGCTCGCGTCCTCGGACCCCAACCTGCAGAACATCCCGATCCGCACCGAGATCGGTCGCCAAATCCGCCAGGCCTTCATCGCCGAGCCGGGCCATGTGCTGATCAGCGCCGACTACAGCCAGATCGAGCTGCGGATCCTGGCTCACATCGGCGACATCCCTCAGCTGAAGCGCGCTTTCGCCGCCGGGCAGGACATCCACGCCTCCACCGCGTCGGAGATGTTCGGCGTGCCGGTGGAGGGCATGCCGTCGGAGGTGCGCCGCCGCGCCAAGGCCATCAACTTCGGCATCGTCTACGGCATCTCGGCCTTCGGCCTGTCCAACCAGCTCGGCATCCCGCAAGACGAGGCCGGGGCCTACATCAAGACCTACTTCGAACGCTTCCCCGGCATCCGCGCCTACATGGACTCCATGCGCGCGCAGGTGCGCGAGCAGGCGTACGTGACCACGCTTTTCGGCCGCAAGATCCATGTGCCGGACATCCGGGCGAAGTCAGTGGCCCACCGCCAGTTCGCGGAGCGGGTGGCGATCAACGCTCCGATCCAGGGCTCGGCCGCCGACATCATCCGCCGGGCCATGGCGCGCATGCCGGAGGCGCTGGAGGGTTTCCGCACCCGCATGCTGCTGCAGGTGCACGACGAACTGGTGTTCGAGGCGCCGGAAGGCGAGGTCGAGGCGGTGATCCCCATCATCCGCCGGGTAATGGAGACCTCCGCCGAGCCCGCGGTGGCGCTAAGCGTTCCGCTCGTCGTCGACGCCCGCGCGGCGCTGAACTGGGATGAAGCCCACTAGGGACGCAAGTCCGACCCACCTCGGTCTCCGTCGCCCTCGGACCAAGCCCAAGGGCGACGGCTCTCCGGATCAGCGACGGCCGAATTGCTCGCCGAAGAAGTCGCCCTTGTTCCAGGCGGGGCGCTGTTCCGCCCCGGCGACCTCGCGGGCGATCTCGTAGTTGATCTTCACGAACTTGGCGCCGGCCTGCCAGTCGATCGGCTGCTCCAGGTCGTCGTTGGGCTTGTGGTAGCGCTCGGACAGGAACTTGGTGAACTGCTCCCGGCCTTGACCGCCGAAACCGGTCATCAGGAACACCGCCGGCACGCCTTGCTCGACGAACCGGTAGTGATCCGAGCGGGTGAACAGGCCCTCGTGCGGCAGCGGGTCGGGCGCGAGCGCCACGCCGACGCGGGCCGCCGCCTGCTGTACGAGCGGCCCCAGGCTTGAGCGCTCGGCCCCAAAGGCGGTCACGTCCACGAAGTCGTAGTTCAGCACCGGCATGTCGAGATTGACGTTCGCCACCAGCGCCGTTTTGGGGAAGGTCGGATTGTGAGCGTAGTACTCGGCCCCAACCAGCCCCTTCTCCTCAGCCGTGACGGCCAGGAACAGCACCGAGCGCTTGGGCCGCTCGCCTGACTCCTGGAAGCCGCGCGCCACCTCCAGCATGGTGGCGATGCCCGCGGCGTTGTCCATCGCCCCATTGTAGAGCTTGTCGCCATTGACCTCTCGGCCGATCCCCTCGTGGTCGAGGTGCGCGCTCAACACCACCACCTCGTTCTTCAGCGCCGGGTCGGACCCTTCCAGCAGGCCGGCGACATTGGCGCTCTTCACAGGGCTGACGGCGCTGTTGGAGACGACGGTGGCGTTCGCGGGAAGGGCGAAACGAGGCGTCTTGCCGGCTGGCGTCTCCGAAGCCTTGACGACATCGGCGAAGCTCGTGCGCGAACCCGCGAAGAGCTTCTCCGCCCCCTTGAGACTGATCACGCCCAGGTTCGCGACGGTCGGCGCCACGCGGAAGGCCTCACCGTCCGCCTTCAGCCAGGTCATGCTGGAGGTCTGCCAACCTTCCGCCTGACGGGCGAAGTTGTAGCCCTTCTCGGACGTGGGCGTGACGACCGTCAGCACGCCCACGGCGCCCGCCTTCTCAGCCGCCAGGCGCTTGGTGCGTCCGCTGTTGTAGTGGGCGCGCTCTTCCGTCTGGAAGCTGGACGGCGCGCCGGCCAGCACCACCGCGATCTTCCCCTTCACGTTCAGGCCGGCGTAATCGTTGTGGCCGCGCTCGGGCGCGGTGATGCCGTAGCCGACGAAGACGAGCGGCGCCGACACACGCGTCTCGCCCGCCACGGGGATCAGCCCCGGCAGGTAGTCCTCACCGAAGGTCAGCTGCACAGGCGCCTGACCCTTGCGGGTCAGCGTCATCGAACCCTGGTCCGCCGCCTTGAAGCTAAGCAGGGGCACGTTCTGCAGATAGGAGCCCTGGTCGCCCGCGGGCTTCAGCCCCAGCGCCAGGAATTGGTTGGCCACGTAGCTGGCGGCCAGGTCGTAGCCGCGCGTGCCGGCCTCGCGCCCCTCCATCAGGTCGCTGGCCAGGAACTGGACGTGGGCGCGGAAACGATCAGGTGACGGCTGGAACTCGGCTGCGACGGTGGCGACCGGCGTAGAGAAGGCGATCGCGCACGCGGCCGCCATAGTCAAAATGCGCATGAGGCTCCTCGAAGGTCTTGGCCGGACGCGATCACGGAAGCCTTCAGCGCGTCAAGCCGCGCGCGACGAAGCGCCTATGCGGTCAGGCCGCCAGGCCCGCGGCCTGAACCAGGGGCCGGATCGTGGCGAACGACGCGGGCGACGCGGTCAGCTGAGCGCGGACCTCCGGCGTGCGCAGCAGCCGCAGAGCCTCGGCCTTCGCACGGTCCGAGGCCGGGCCGAAAGGCGCAGTCTCTCCGCTCGCCATCCGCAGCAGGAGCGTCAGCTTCTGTTGCAACGGGACCGGGGCGCGCACCAGTTGGGCACAGAGCCGCGTGTCCGCCTCCACCAGCGCGCCCACCTGGCCGATCTTGTCGGTGATCTGGTCGCGGTCGCGCTCCATCAGACCGGCGTGGCGGATCGTCTTCTGAAGTGACGCCAGCTGCTGCAGCTTTGCGGACGCCGGCTCAGGCCGCGCCCGGATCTCCTTCTCGAACCGCAGGGCGCCCACACAAGCGGCCAGCCACTGGGCCGCTGCGCGCTTGTTGCCCGCGCCGGCGACATTCTCGACCAGCTCGACCAGGGCGTCGACCTCTTCCAGGCCGGTCTGGCAGTCGGCCAGATAGACGCCCACGAAATCGGCCGCCACGAGGGTCTTGGACCGCTCGACGAATGCCTCCTGCACGTCCTCAAGGGAGGCGATGCGTCCGGCCGAGGCGGTCAGCGCCATGGCCAGCGCCCGCAGGATCGCGATCTCGCCGGCGGGATCGGACGGCCGCAGGCGACGCGGCCCCATCAGTTCGGTCAGCACGCGCTTGGCGATCGTCGCGCCGATGGACTTGAACTCACCGCCTTCCAGCCACCGGCCGAGCCGCTCGGCAGGCCCGGTCAGCGGCGGGATGAGGCGAGCGACACCGGCCTCAAACGCGATCAACGCCTCCACTTCCTTCGGCGCGGCTAGGCGCACCAGCGCGGCCAGGCTGGCGCCCAGGTCAAGGTCGCCGCCCAGCACGTCGGCCAGGCCGACCTTGGAGCCGAGGATTTCGCTGAGCGGCTGTTCCAGCACGTAGAAGGCGAGGGCGCGCGCCTGCGGATCGCTGGGCGCCTGCTCCGCCAGGTCCAGCAGGCGATCGACCTTCTCGCTCCAGGACTTGGCGTCCTCGAGATGAGCCGCCACGGCCCCGCCGATGCGGTAAGCCCGCTCGGGCTCCCCTAGGTTCGCCATCAGCGCGTCGGCGAAGGACTGCTTTTTCAGGTCGGGGAAAACGCGCTTGCGGCTGTCCAGGACCACGCGTTCGCAGGCGCGCTCAACCAGCTTTTGGAAGGCGCGCAGGATTTCGTGCACCGGCTGGCCGGTGTGCTGACTCTCCGGGATCGCGACCTTCTGGATGGCATGCTGCATCTCGGTCCCCGAGGCCTCGAGCCGCTCAACCAGCACCACCGAATGCAGCAGCTCGAACGGCGTCGAGCGATAGCGACGCAGCCAATCCTCCAGCAGCCGCCCGATCTTCTCGCGCGCATGCACGGAGTAGAGGTCCTGCGGACTGGAGCACACCGGCTCCGGGTCCTCCATCGGCTGCGCCTTGATCTTGCGCGTGTCGGGCGCGCCCTTGTTCAGAATGGTGACGCTCGTGAACTCGCCGGTCGACGGGTCCATCTGCTCCTTGGTCACGCGCACGGCGATCGCGCGGTTTGAGCTCAGGATGTCCTCAGCCGTTTCCACCGCCTGCGCGCGGTTCTCGGTCGCCATCTCCAGCGCCCACGCAGCGTTGGGACCCCGGCGCATGAAGACTTCGTAGTGGATCTGACTCATGGGCGCTCACGCGACTAGCCCGGCACAGTCGCATCAAGCCTTTAAGACCGGGTTGAAGTCAGGGATCGAATTAGCGACCTAACGGGTTTCCAACACCGGCGTTTTTTCGCCACATGGACGCCGTCTTCGCTAGACAATGGTCTAGCTTAGCTCTGCGTCCGGTCCGCCGCTCAAGGAGGCTCGATGGCCGACATCACCCTGGTCGACGACGACGAGAACATCGTGGAGTCCGTCTCGCTGGCGCTGGAGAGCCATGGCCACAAGGTCCGGGCGTTCCACGACGGCGTCGCGGGCCTGGAGGGGATCGAGGCGGAGACCCCCGATCTGGTCATCCTGGACGTGAAGATGCCGCGCATGGACGGCATGGAGGTGCTGCGGCGGCTGCGCCAGGGCTCAGAGATCCCGGTGATCATGCTGACGTCCAAGGACGACGAGATCGACGAGATCCTGGGCTTCAACCTCGGCGCCGACGATTACATCCACAAGCCCTTCTCCCAACGCCTGCTGATCGAGCGGGTGAAGGCGGTGCTGCGCCGCGCCGGCGTTGAAACCATCGAAGCCGACAAGGGCGATGGCGACGGCTCCACCAAGGCGATCAAGCGGGGCAAGCTGGTGATGGACCCGGCCCGGCATGAAACCACCTGGGACGGCCGGGCGGTGAAGCTCACCGTGACCGAGTTCCTGCTGCTGCAGGCCCTGGCCCAGCGGCCGGGCTTCGTGAAGAGCCGGGACAACCTGATGGACGCCGCCTACGACGATCAGGTCTACGTCGACGACCGCACCATCGACAGCCACATCAAGCGCATGCGCAAGAAGTTCAGGGTGGTCGACCCCGAGTTCGACGCGATCGAAACCCTGTATGGCGTCGGCTATCGATACCGCGAGGCCTGACCGAAGCGACGGGGGCGATGAGCGCGAACCGACGCCCCTGCGGCGGCGGCCGGGGTTCTTCGCCTCGCGCCTTGGCCGGCTGATCTTCTTTCTCAACCTGCTTTCCCTGCTGATCCTGATCACGGGGGCGCTGATCCTGAACGAGCTGCGTCGCGGCCTTGTCGAGACCCGGCTGCAGTCACTGACGGCGCAAGGCGAGCTTATCGCCAACCTGATCGAGTCCACCGCCACCCGGGGGTATCCGGAGCCCGCGCTCGACCCGATGCGCGCCGGCATCGTCCTCCAGGAGAACTTCATCCGGCAGGGGCAGCGGGCTCGCCTGTTCGATGCGGACGCCGCCCTGCTCGCCGACAGCTATGTCTTCTCCGAAGACGTGGAGGTGCGGCCGCTTCCGCCGGTCGGAGAGCGGCGCCTGTTCGGCGGCGACAGCGCGGACAAGGAAGCGAAACGGATCGAGAAGGCCCGCGCCGACCTCGAGAAGGAGGTGGAGGCGGCGCTCGACGGCGTGATCACGCCGAACGTTCGCCGCGCCGAAACCGGCGACGAAGTGATCTCCGTCTCCATCCCCATTCAGCGGGTGAAGTCGGTGCTCGGCGTGCTGACGCTGGAGGCCGGCGACGTCGACGAGATCGTGGCCGCGCAGCGCAATGCGCTTCTACCCTTCGCGCTGGTCGCCTTGGGCGTGACGCTCTTCACCTCGGTGCTGCTCCACCTCTTCATCGCCCGTCCCGTGCTGCGGCTCGCAGCCGCCGCAGACCAGGTTCGCCTGTCCCGCGCCCGCGCCATCTCCCTCCCCGACCTGGAGGAGCGCAGCGACGAGATCGGCGACTTGGCCCGCTCTCTCGAGACTATGACGGCCACCCTCTCCAAGCGCATGGACGCCATCGAGCGCTTCGCCGCCGATGTCTCGCACGAGATCAAGAACCCGCTGACCTCCATCCGCTCCGCGGTGGAGACGTTGGGCCTCGTGAAGGATGATGCGGCCAAGGCGAGGCTGACGAACCTCCTGATGCAGGACGTGCGCCGGCTGGACCGCCTGATAACCGACATCTCCAACGCCTCGCGTCTCGACGCTGAGCTGTCCCGCGACCACCCCCGGGTCGTGGAGATCGGCCGGCTGCTGAAGGACATCGTGGGTCTCTACGGGGAGACTCAGCGCGCGGCGGACCCGCAGGTCCGCTTTGAGGAGGTGGATGAGCTGGAGCCGCTGCAGGTGAACGGGCGCGAGGGACCGCTCGGCCAGGTCTTCCGCAACCTCGTGGACAACGCCCGCTCCTTCAGTCCGCCCGGCGGAACGGTGCTGGTCCGGCTCGAACGCAGCCGCGACGATCCAAGCCGCCCCGTTCGCGTAACGGTGGAGGACGACGGACCAGGCGTTCCGCCGGACAACCTCGAGACCATCTTCGAGCGCTTCTATACGTCGCGACCCAAGGGGCACGCCTTCGGCGGCAACTCGGGCCTCGGCCTTTCGATCGCTCGCCAGATCGTGGAGGCGCACGGCGGACGGATCTGGGCCGAGAACCGTCTGGACGGGAATGGAGCCGTCACAGGCGCACGCTTCCTCGTCACCTTGCCGGAACGGGGCTCCTGACGGCGATGACCGTGCACGCCACTGCAGTCGCCCGCTGGACCCGCGCCGGCTGGCGGGCCGTCCTGCTCCTGGGCCAGTCCGGCGCAGGTAAGAGCGATCTTGCGCTTCGGCTGCTGGAGCGCGGCTGGCGCCTGGTGACGGACGACCGCGCCCTGGTGTGGTCCTCCGGCCGCCGCCTCTACGTCCGAGCGCCGGAGACGATCACCGGCCTGATGGAGGCGCGCGGCGTCGGGATTTTGACGGTCGACACGATCCGCATGGCCGAAGTCGCGCTCGCCGTTCAGTGCCAGACGCCGCCCGAACGGATGCCGGAGGAGGAAACCATCGCTCTGGCGGGGCTCTCCTTGCCACTGATCCGCCTGAGCCCCTTCGAGGCGTCAACCGCCGCCAAGCTGGAGCGCCTGCTCGGCGCCTGATCACTAGGCTCGCGTAAGGGCGCGCGCGCGCGTCGCAAGCCTCGGCGCTTGGTGCGGAGGTCTAGCGGGGCTATGTAACCCGGTCCGCCGGCCGAGATCCCTTCGCGATCCCGTGCAGGCGCGGGGCCGGGGGATAGGTCAGAGGCTTCCATGATTGGGCTCGTGATCGTCACCCACGGTGGGCTCGCGTCCGAATTCGTGTCCGCGATGGAGCACGTTGTCGGTCCGCAGCGCGGCGTGGCGGCGATCTGCATTGGTCCGGACGACGACATGCAGCGTCGCCGGAAGGACATTCTCGACGCGGCCTCTGCGGTGGACGCCGGCGCCGGCGTGATCTTGCTGACGGACATGTTCGGCGGCACTCCGTCGAACCTCGCCATCTCGGTGATGGAGCAGACTGGCGCAGAGGTGATCGCCGGCCTGAACCTGCCGATGCTGATCAAGCTCGCGTCCTTGCGTCACCGGGAGAGCCTCCAGTCCTGCGTGGCCGCCGCTCAGGACGCCGGCCGCAAATACATCTCCGTGGCCTCCTACGTGCTGGCGGGCGAAAAGTGAGCGACGTCCGGCGCACCGTCGAGATCATGAACGAACGTGGGCTGCACGCCCGCGCCTCGGCGAAGTTCGTCAAGCTGGCGTCCAGCTTCGACTCCGAGGTGAAGGTCACGCGCGATGACTCCACCGTCGACGCGCGTTCGATCATGGGCCTGCTGATGCTGTCCGCGGGCGTTGGATCGACCATCGACATCAGCGCTGAGGGGCCGGACGCCGAAGCCGCCGTCGCGGCGCTGGCCGAGCTGGTCGAGCGCAAGTTCGACGAGGAACGCTAGCTCTCAGGCCGCCGCTTCGGCGGCCGGGAGGGCCATCGGCTTCAGGCCGAGGTCGGCCAACAGTCGAGCGTCATCGTCGATCTCTGCATTGGGCGTGGTCAGCAACCGCCCTCCCACAAAGATCGAGTTGGCCCCGGCGAGGAAGCACAACGCCTGCAGCTCGCGGCTCATGCCTTCGCGCCCCGCCGACAGCCGGACGAGGGCCTTGGGGCAAACCAGCCGCGCGACGGCGACGGTGCGCACGAACTCCAGTCCGTCGATCTCGCCCTCGCGCTTCACCCGTTCGCCGAGCGGCGTGCCCTCCACCGGCACCAATGCGTTCACCGGCAGGCTGTCGGGGTGCTGCGGCAGGGTGGCCAAGGCGTGCAGCAGACCCGCCCGGTCCCGCCGGCTCTCGCCCATGCCCACAATTCCCCCGCAGCAGGTGCTCATTCCAGCCGCCCGAACGGCCGCCAGCGTCTGCAGCCGGTCCTGGTAGGTCCGCGTGGTCACGACGTCCGCGTAATACTCGGGCCCGGTGTCCAGGTTATGATTGTAGTAGTCGAGACCTGCCGATTTCAGCGCCTGAGCCTGCTCGGCCGTGAGCATGCCAAGGGTTGCGCAGGTCTCCATGCCCATCGCCTTCACGCCCGAGATCATGGCGGTCAGTTTGGGCAGGTCGCGGTCCTTCAGCTCGCGCCACGCTGCGCCCATGCAGAAGCGCGTGGCGCCGCCGGCTCTCGCCTCGGCGGCCTGCGCCATGACGGCCTCCGGCTCCATCAGCTTGGAGGCCTTCAGCCCGGTGTCGAAGTGCGCCGACTGGCTGCAATAGCCGCAGTTCTCCGCGCAGCCGCCGGTCTTGACCGATAGCAGGCGCGACATCTGCACCTCCGTCGGATCGAACCACCGCCGGTGGACCGCCGCCGCCTGGAAGACCAGCTCGGTGAAAGGCAGGGCGAACATCGCCTCCACCTCCTCCAGCGTCCAGTCGTGGCGAGGCTCATGAAGCGCTGGGAACGACATTGGCGAACTCCGGGTGAACGGCGGCACTAGCAGGGGCAAGACGTTGCGCCAACGCCGCAGCGGCGCCGCGCCGCAGCGAAAAATAAACTCCTTCCCTCCTAGATTCAGCCCGTCAACTTTCGTCGGGGGACCTGGTCGACGTGCGCCGCGCCCTTCTCGCGCTTTTCTCCGCCTGCGCCCTCTCCGCGGCCGCCTCGGCCGCCGGAGCGGCGGAGCCCATCCGCTATACGGTGACGCCTGAACTGTCGCCCGAGGGCGTGGCGGCGCTGAAGGTCGAGATGCGCTTCACCGGCGACGCCGACGGCCGCACCGACGTCATGCTGCCCTCCGATTGGTCGGGAGCCACTCAGCTCTGGCGCGCGGTGCACGACGTGGAGGCGCAGGGCGCCGAGGTTCAGCGCCGCCAAGCGGAGCTGAGCCTGCGCCATCGCCCTCGCGCGGAGGTCAGCGTCAGCTATCGCGTGCGCCAGGACTTCGAGGGCCGGCCGTCGGCTCGCGGCGGCCCACCGTTCCGCGCCATCACCCAACCCGACTGGTTCACCGTGCTGGGCTGGTCCCTCTTCGGCGAGATCCGCGGCCGCCGCTATGATCCGGTCGCCTTCGCGTGGGGGCAAACGCCAGAGGGCTGGGCTGTCGCCTCCGACCTCGACCACACGGCCGCCAAGCCGCGCATCATGAGCGACCTTCTGGACAGCGTGATGGTCGGCGGGCGCGGCATGAACCTCGTGGAGACCGAGGCGGCCGGCGGGCGGCTGCGCATCGCCATCCACGGCCAATGGAGTTTCAGCGAAAAAGGCTTTTCGGACCTGCTCTCGCGCGTCGCGGAGACGTCGGCCGACTTCTGGGGCGACCGCGGCGAGAACTTCTTCGTCGCTGTCACGCCGCTGACGGGCCCGCGCGACTCCACCGTGCAGTACGGCGTCGGCCTGGGTGACGCTTTCTCGCTCTGGGCGACGCCCGACGTGAAGGACGACATGCTCAAGCACATCGTCGCTCACGAGCACCAGCACACCTGGTTCCCGGGCCGGGTTGGCGGCGTGCGCGAAGGCGACGACGAACTGCTGGACTACTGGTTCAGCGAAGGCTTCACCGACTTCTACACCCTGCGCCTCCTGCTCCGCTCCGGCCTCTGGTCGCTTGAGGAGTTCGTAGCGGACTACAACCGGATCCTGCGCAACTACGCCGCCTCTCCGGCGCGGGACGCCCCCAACAGCCAGATCAAGGCGGCCTTCTTCCAGGAGCGCGCCTTCGCCGATCTGCCTTACCAACGGGGTCTGCTGCTGGCGGCGCTTTGGGACGATCGGCTGCGTCGCCAGACTGGCGGTCAGGCGGACCTCGACGACGTGGTGCTGAAGATGGCCGAGCGAGCGCAGGGGCCGTTCCACGGCTCGGGCCCGCAGCTCCTGAAGTCGACCTTCGAGCAGCTCGGCGGCGGCGACCTCGACCGCGACTATGACCGCTTTGTGGACGGTGGCGCGCGGGTGCTCCTGCCCCAGGACCTGTTCGGTTCGTGCGCCACTGTCGATACGCACGAGGTTCCGGTGTTCGACCGCGGCTTCGACACCGCGGCGACGAGCGCCCGCGACGGCGTCGTCGCCGGCGTGGACCCGGCCGGCCCCGCGTACGCCGCAGGCCTGCGCAACGGTATGCGCATCGTCGGCCGCGAGGCCGGCGAACCGGGCGACTCTCGTATTGAGCTGGTCTACCGCGTGCAGGCCAGCGACGGGGAGAAGCTGATCCGCTACCGCCCGACCGGTCGCCAGACCATGAAGCTGCAGGAGATCGCGCTGGCCGAGAACCTGACGCCGGAGCAACGCGCCGACTGCGCCAAGCGCATGGCGGGCGACTGACCGGTACCGGCCGCGAGCTCATATAAAGATATCTTTATATGACGGTTGCCCAGAAGGATCGGGAGGGCTATAGAGCCGCTCGACTATAGGAGCTCCCCTGCCGTGACCGACGTCTCCCTGCGCCCCGCCGCCTCGTCCGACTATGTCGTGAAGGACATCTCCCTGGCCGACTGGGGCCGCAAGGAGATCGCCATCGCCGAGACCGAGATGCCGGGCCTGATGGCCACGCGCGCCGAGTACGGCGCGGCGCAGCCGCTGAAGGGCGCCCGCATCGCCGGCTCGCTGCACATGACCATCCAGACGGCGGTCCTGATCCAGACGCTGGAGGCGCTTGGCGCCGAGGTGCGCTGGGCCTCGTGCAACATCTTCTCGACCCAGGACCACGCCGCCGCCGCGATCGCCGCGGCCGGCACCCCGGTCTTCGCCGTGAAGGGCGAGACCCTGTACGAATACTGGGAGTACGCTCACCGCATCTTCGAATGGGCCGACGGCGGCTATCCGAACTTGATCCTGGACGACGGCGGCGACGCCACCCTGCTGACCGTTCTCGGGCCCAAGGCCGAGGCCGACCCGTCCGTGCTGAACAACCCGCAGAATGACGAGGAGGAGGCCCTCTACGCCGTCATGAAGCGGTACCTGGCCGAGAAGCCGGGCTTCTACACCGCCATCCGCAACGCCTGTAAGGGCGTGTCGGAAGAGACCACCACCGGCGTGCACCGCCTGTACCAGCTGGCCCAGAAGGGCGAGCTGCCGTTCCCCGCCATCAACGTCAACGACAGCGTCACCAAGTCGAAATTCGACAACTTGTACGGCTGCCGCGAGAGCCTGGTCGACGCCATCCGCCGGGGCACGGACGTGATGCTGGCCGGCAAGGTCGCCGTCGTCTGCGGCTACGGCGACGTGGGCAAGGGCTCAGCCGCCTCGCTGCGCAACGGCGGCGCCCGTGTCATCGTCACCGAGATCGACCCGATCTGCGCGCTGCAGGCGGCGATGGAGGGCTATGAAGTCCTGACCATCGAAGACGCGCTGCCGACGGCCGACATCTTCGTGACCGCGACCGGCAACAAGGACGTGATCACGGTCGAGCACATGCGGGCGATGAAGAACAACGCCATCGTCTGCAACATCGGCCACTTCGATTCCGAGATCCAGATCGCCGGCCTGCGCAACTACAAGTGGGACGAGATCAAGCCGCAGGTCCACCATGTGGAGTTCCCGAACGGCAACAAGATCATCGTGCTGTCGGAAGGCCGGCTCGTGAACCTCGGCAACGCCACCGGCCACCCCAGCTTCGTGATGTCGGCCAGCTTCACCAACCAGACGCTGGCCCAAATCGAGCTGTGGACCAACCACGCCGCCTACGAGAACAAGGTCTACACCCTGCCCAAGAAGCTGGATGAGAAGGTCGCCTTCCTCCACCTCGAGAAGCTCGGCGCCAAGCTGACCACCCTCAAGCAGGACCAGGCCGACTACATCGGCGTGCCGACCGAGGGGCCGTTCAAGCCCGAGCACTACCGCTACTAGGCGTCAGGACTTAGGAGAGGATCGATGCCGCTGGCCTTGATCCTCTCCTCCTACGTCGCCTCCAGCCGGGTCGGCGGCGTGCCTCAGGCGCTGAGCCTGAGCCCGCTCAAGATCGACCCGGTCCTGATCCCCACCGTCGTCCTGGGCCGCCGTCCCGGCGCCGACACGCCTCCCGGCGGCGGGGCGCTGTCCCCCGAGTTCTTCGCCAGCGTCGCCGAAGGCGCGGCCGCAAACGGCGTCCTGGGCCTAGCCGACGTCCTGATCTGCGGCTACTTCGCCAGCCCCGAACAGGTGCTGACCGCCGCCGCCCTGATCGACCGCGCTCGTATGGCCGACCGAGCCGGCGCCTACCGGCCGAAGCTGCACGTGGTGGTCGATCCGATCATGGGCGACGAGCCCGAAGGCCTCTACGTGCCTGAGGCCGTCGCGGACGCCATAGCGGCCGAGTTGCTCCCGCGCGCCGACGTCGTCACGCCCAATCTCTGGGAGCTGCGCCGCCTCACCGGCGCGCCGGCGAGCGACTTGGCTGAGATCGTCGCGGCCGCAAGCACCCTGCCCTGCCCCGCCCTCGTGACCTCCGTTCCGGCGGGCGAGGGCGAGATCGGCGGGGTTTATGTGGGCCCAGGCGGGCCGCTGCTGATCGCGCACCGGCGGCGCGAGCGGATTCCTCATGGCACGGGCGATGTGGTCACCGCGTTTGTGGCTGCGGGGCTGATCCAGGGCGACGCTCCTGCCGACGCGGCCGTGTACGCGCTGCAGTGCGTGGCCGAGCTCGTCCAGGCGGCCGTGGACTGGAGCGCCCCCGAGCTTCCGGTGGTGGCCGCGGCGCCGCGGATGGCGAGACCGACGGCGCCGATCCGCCTGCAGCCGCTTCCGTCCGCCTGATCTGGCTCTAGAAGGGTCTCATGAGCGACGCTGTCCACGGCCTGATTCCCGACGAGTTCGAAGCGGTCGCCGACGTCCTGGCCGCGAGCCTGGGGTCGGGCGAGGAGCACGGTGCGCGCTTCAGCGTCGCGATCGAAGGCGAGATCGTGCTGGACGTCTGGGGCGGCTTCGCCGACCGCGCCAAGACTCGGCCCTGGGCTCATGACACCCTCGTCCCCGTCTTCTCGACGACCAAGGCTGTGACCGCCTTCATGATGGCGCGGCTCGTCGAGCAGGGCCGTCTCGACTACGAGCAGCGGGTCGCGGAGATCTGGTCCGAATTCGGCCAGGCCGGGAAGGACCGGATCACCGTCGGGCAATTGCTGTCGCACCAGGCGGGCCTTTCGGGTTTCTCCCCGCCCCAGGCGCCGGAGATCTGGAGCGACCCGCCGGCGGTGCTGGACGCCCTGGCCCGGCAGGCTCCGCTTTGGACGCCCGGCACGGCTTCGGGGTACCACCCGGTCACCATCGGCTACATGGCCGGCGAGTTGTTCCGCCGCCTCGACGGCCGCACCATCGGCGCCGCGCTGCGTGAGGATTTCGCGCAGCCCTACGGTCTCGACGTCTGGATCGGCCTGCCCGACAGCGAGCACGACCGCGTGGCCGACGTGCGCAAGCCCACCGCGATGCCCAACCTCGGCGTCATCGACGCGGTGAAGCGCGCCGCCTTCCTGGACCGCGGCTCCACTTCCTCCGCGCGCAACGAGGCCGAATGGCGCCGGATGGAGATCCCCTCCACGAACGGCCACGCCACGGCGCCCGGCTTGGCCCGCCTGCTGTCCGTTCTTGCGAACGGAGGCAAGCTGGACGGCCGTCATGTCCTGTCGTCCGCCACCCTCGCCCAGGCGACGCGCGAGCGGATCGTGGGCGAAGACAAGGTCCTGCCGTTCCGCCTCTCGTGGGCCGCCGGCTTCATGCGCAACAAAGGCGTTCGCATCTACGGCCCGGGCGAGCAGACCGTCGGCCATTCTGGATGGGGCGGCAGCTGCGTCTTCGCCGATCCGGAACGACGCCTCTCCGTCGCCTACGTGATGAACCGCCAGTCGGCGCACCTGATCGGCGACCCCCGGCCGTTGAAGCTGATCGAGTCCCTTTATGGCGCACTCTGAGGCCGAAGCCTGCACGACGCTGGAGGAGGTCCGCGCCGGGATCGACGCGCTGGACCGCGAGGTCGTGGCCCTGCTCGCTCGCCGCAGCCGCTTCGTGGCCCGAGCCGCCGCGCTGAAGACTGATCCTGACGAGGCCTCCGCCCCGGCTCGCGTCGAGCAGGTGATCGCCAAGGTCCGCGCCCTCGCCGGCTCGGCGGGCTTAGAGCCCGCGGTGGCGGAGGCCGCCTACCGCGCCCTCATCGCGTCTTTCATCGACCTGGAGCGCGAAGCGATCGCCGCCCGCGCCAAGGCGGCTGGCTGACCATGGCCCCGGTCCGCGTCGATCCCGACAAGGTCCATGAATTCGCTGACGCGGCCGCTTTCGAGGCGTGGCTCTCGCAGCATCATGCGAGCGCCGACGAGGTGTGGATCAAGATCCACAAGGTCGCCTCGGGCCTTCCATCGATCACGCCGAAGGAAGCCATCGACGTGGCCCTCTGCTGGGGTTGGATCGACGCCATTCGCAAGGGCTTGGACGAAAAGAGCTTTCTGCAGCGATACACCCCGCGTGGGCGCAAGAGCCTCTGGAGCCAGATCAACGTCGATAACGTCGCCCGTCTGATCGCCGAGGGCCGCATGACCGAACACGGCCTGCGCCACGTCGAAGCCGCCAAGGCCGATGGCCGCTGGGACCGCGCCTACGCCGGCAGCAAGGACATGGCCATCCCGCCCGACCTGCAGGAAGCGATCGACGCCAGCCCGAAGGCCAAGGTGATGCTGGAGACCCTATCGGCCCAGAACCGTTTCGCCCTCGCCTTCCGCGTCCACAACATGAAGACCGAAGCTGGACGCAGGAAGAAGATCGTTGACCTCGTCTCCATGCTGGAGCGGGGCGAGACGCCCCACCCACAGAAGGGCAAGGCCTAGACGGCGACCGGCTCGCCGATGGCGCCGTCCGCCCCGCGCTCCACTCGGTAGGTCGCCACCGTCCTGGTCGTGAACGGCTTCTCGGTCACCGTCGAGACGGCGATCAGCTCGCCCACGGCTGCGTCGGCCGTCAGGGTCAGGCGGATGAAGCCTTTGGAGTTTTGGTCGCTGAACACGACTTCGTCGTTGCCGGCGGCGATCGATTCACCAAGGTCAAAGCCCGGCATCGAGTCGCCCCATGACGGACTGGTGATCGCCGTCGTGCCGAACTCGGCCGCCACGCGCTCGCCGGCCATGTCCTTCAGCGTATTGACCCAGAAGGCGTGGCTGTCGCCTGCGAGCGCGATCGCGCTGGCGTTCGCCGCCTTGATCAGTCCGTAGACCCGCTCTCGCGCGGCCGGATAGCCGTCCCAGGCGTCCAGGTTCATGGGCAGGTTCAGCGGCGCGAGCGCGACGGATTTCCTGACCCGTTCCGCGACCTCGGGCGCCAGTCCCGCCAGCACCTGGGCGAACCGCTCGCCGCCCAGCAGCTTCTCGGCGTCCGGCACGTTCGTGCGCGCCATGACGACCTGATTGCCGAGCAGTTGCCAGCGGCGTCCGGTCCCCTTGGAGCGCTTCAGCTCGCGACCGAGCCAGGCCTCCTGCTCCTGCCCCATCAGCTGGCGCGACGGATCGCGTAGCCGGGCGGCGAAGCCCTGCACGTCCGGGAGCGGCTTGCCGTCGGGGCCGGCCACCATCTTGAGGTCGCGCGCCAGGTCCAGCGCTTCGGCGCGCGCCTGCAGGCGGGTCTCCACCATTAGCAAGGTGGCGAGATCGCCGAAGTCAAAGCTGCGCTGGATCGCCTCCGCCGCGCGGCCCGGCGCGGCTTCGCGGATGGGCATCCACTCGAAGTAGGCCCTGAGCCCCGCGGCCTTGCGCGTCGCCCAGTCCCCTTCATTGGGCTGGTGGTTCTCGGCGCCCGAAAGCCAGCCGTCGTTGGCCGTTTCGTGGTCGTCCCAGACGCAGATCCAGGGCGCCCGCGCATGCGCCGCCTGCAGGTCCGCGTCGGCCTTGTACTGGGCGTGACGGCGGCGGTAGTCGGCCAGGCTGACGATCTCATGCGCTGGCTCGGGGATTCGGCCGAGCTGCGCGCCGATCTTCATGCCGTAGTCGTCGGCCGCCGCGCCGTACTCGTAGATGTAGTCGCCCAGGTGCACGACCGCGTCGACGCGCTCGAGGTCCGCGATGGCGGCGTAGGCGTTGAAGAGCCCCCCCGGGTGCAGCGAGCACGAGGCCACCGCCAGCACCACGTCTGGAGTCGGTCCCTTGGGGAGAGTGCGGGTGCGCCCGATCGGGGAGCGAACCTCGCCTGCCGTGAAGCGGTACCAGTAGTCTCGGCCCGGCTTCAGCCCTGCGGCGTCCACCTTGACCGTGTGGTCGCGGGCCGCCGGCGCCGTCACCGAACCCTTCGCGACGACACGGGCGAAGCCCTCGTCCTCAGCGACCTCCCAACGCACCGTCGGGTTTGCGCCTTCAGGGGCGGTCACCCGCGTCCAAAGGATGACGCGGTCGTCCAACGGGTCGCCGCTGGCGACCCCGTGGGCGAAGGCGGCGCCTTGGGCCGACGCTTCGCCGGCCACGGGGAGGGCGCCCAGGCCAAGAAGGCCGAGTGCGGAGCGACGGTTCACGCGCATGGCTCTATCCTTTAGCGGCGGATGCTGAAGGTCACGCCCACGAAGCGGGGGCGGCCGGCGATGAAGGTCGGCAGGCCAAGACCATCGCCGGTGTTGCCCGCGTCACGAAGGTAGTCTTCATCAAGCAGGTTCTCCGCGAAGGCTTCGATGCTCCAGTCGGCGTTCGGCGCCTCGTAGCCGATGCGCAGGTTCACCAGGCCGTATCCGTCCTGCACCTCGTCCTGGACGTCGTCCGCCACCAGGGCGCGCGGCGGCTGCTGCAGGCCCGGCAGGTCGTTGTCGTCGTCGAAGAAGACTTCCGACTGCCAGGTCGCGGTCGGTCGCACGAAGATGGCCCCGCCCAGGAACGGCGTGCGGAAGTCCGCGCCGATAGCGGCGGTGTGGTCGGGCGACAGGCGCAGGCGGTTGCCGTCCCTGATGCCCGCCTCGAAGCGGCTGTGGTTGTAGGCGTAGGACCCGAACAGGTCGAAATTGTTGGCCAGCGCCCAGGTCAGCTGCCCTTCGAAGCCGTAGGTACGGGCTTCGCCGGCGTTGGTGGTGACGAAGGTCGTCCCCTGCTGCACCGTCGTCTGGAAGTTCTTGTACTTGTAGTGGAACACCGCCGCGTCGAAGGTGACCGCGGCGCCGAGCGCCCCCTTCAGACCCACCTCAACGCTGTCGACGGTCTCCGAATCCACCTCGGTGAACCGCGGGCGGCCGTCCGGAGCCGACGGCGCCCCGGCCGCCAGCACCTCCGGCCGGCGTCCCCGGCCGTAGTTGGCGTAGAGGTTCAGGTCATCGGTGAGGGCGTAGCGACCGTAGAGGCGCCAGGTGAAGCCCTCGTCCTCGAGGTCCTGGCTGAAGGTCTGCCCGTTGCCGGTCGTGGGCTGCGCGCCCAGGCCGAACAGCGGAACGGGAAACTGCGCCGACGGCGGGATATTGGCCACGCCGGGGGTGGCGAGCGCGCCCAGCAGGATGCCGCGCGTCGCGGCGGGCTGCCCGAGCGCCCCGATGAAACCGCCGAGGACCGAGCGCTCGTTCTGCACGGCCGAGCGGTAGGACGAGGTCTTATCGTCGCGCGTGTAGCGCAGCCCGCCGCCCACCTCGATCCGGTCGGTCAGATCGAAGCTGAAGTCGCCGTAGATGTCCACCGAGTCTGTCTCGGCGAGGTTGGTGGTCTGCTCGCGGTGCGCCGGCTTCAGGTTCGCGGCGATCGCTTGCGCCTGCGCGGTCGACAGCACCACGCCAGAAGCGCCGGCCACGCCCTGCAGCAGGGCGCCCGTGAAGGCCGTCGAGCCGAACACTGACAGGGGCGCCGGGTCCGTCGCCGCGCGACCCGGGATCGGGCCGTTCAGCACGCCAGCCAGCCGCGCCAGCATCACCCGCTCGTCGAACTGGGTGGGCACGCGCTGCGATCCTTCCTCGTGAATGACCGACAGGCCCACGAACCATCGCAGGCGCCCGCCGTCGTCGAAGTTCAGCCGGAAGTCCTGGCTCCACTGCTCGCCGCGAGCGTCCTCGGCGGCGGTGAGCGCCGGGAGCGAGACGCCGTCTGCATCGAACACCTCCAAGGAGTTGAATTCACGGTAGGCGGTTGTGGAGTTCAGCGAGAAGGCGTCGTTGATCTCGAACCGCACCAGGCCCGTGGCGCCCCAGACGTAGCGGTCCAGGCCCAGCTCCGCGCCGCCCTGGAAGCCGTCACCGGCGATCAGGGCCGCTGGGTCGGCGGGCTTGCGGCCGCCGAGCACGCGGCCGGTGACCGGATCGGTCGGATTGAAGGCGATGGAGCGGAAGGCCGTCCCGGCGGGATGGTCCTCCTGATAGTTCACGATCAGGTCGGCGGTCAGCCGGTCCGAGGGCTGGAAGCGCAGCGAGGCGCGGTAGGCTTCCGTGTCGGTGGAGTTGAAGTCGCGGCCGCCGAGCGCGTTCTCGACGTAGCCGTCGAGGTGGCGCACGCGCGCCGCCAGTCGGACGGCCACGGTGTCGGACAGCGGGACGTTGAACATCGTCTCGAACGCGGCGTAGCCGTAGTCGCCGACGGACGCGCGGCCCGAAGCGTCGAAGCCCGAAAGGTCCGGCTTGTTCTGCACGATGTTCAAGGCGCCGATCAGGGCGCCGCGGCCGTAGAGGGTCGACTGCGGCCCCTTGGAGACCTCGACCCGGTCGATGTCGAACAGCTCCACGTACGAGCCGCGCGAGCGGGAGATCGAGACCCCGTCCTGGTAGATCGACACCCGCGGCTCAGTGGTCGCCTCGCCGGAATCCGAGGTGATGCCGCGGATGGAGATGGCCGGGTTGTTGGGCGACTGGTTCTGCACCTCCAGGCCCGGCACGAAGGGCGCCAAGTCCTCGAAGTCCTGCACGCCCACGTCCTCCAGCATCTCGCCCCGGAAGGCGGTGAGCGCGAAGGGCACCTCGGCGACGGTCTGCTCCCGCAGCTGGGCGGTCACCACCAGCTCCTCGACCTCGACCCCGGCTTCCTGGGCGTGCGCGGCCGTGGCCCAAACGCCGGTCAGGGCGGTGACGAGCGCGGCCGAACCGACGGCGGTCAGCCAGGAAGACTTGCGGAACATGGAGAACCCCCGAGGTACGATCCCCGGCCGATACGCAGCCCTCGTGTCGGGCTTGCGAACCTGGCGTGTCGCTCAGGTGAACATCGATTAGCGGTTCTGCGACGCTATCTGGGCGCCACCCGTTCCAGCGGCCGGTCGCAGCGACCGGGCCTTCTCACCGGGTTGCAGACGGCGGCCGCGCCGCCTTGCAGGCGCACCGTGTAGCTCCCGGCGAAACGCGGGTCCGGCCACAGGTAGTCGGTGGAGATGTATTGAGCCCCGCTCTTCAGCGCCGCGTCCCGCATCGTCGGGTCGTTCCGGCGGGCCGCCCAAGTCTCCGCATCAGCCCGCGTCCGCACAATAAATCCGGCCTTCACGGCCGCGGCGATCCGCTCGCGCTGGCCGATGGGGTCGTTCAGGGTCAGGTAGGCGGCCGCCGGAGATGCCTCGTCGGTGTTCACGAACATGGCGCGCCCCTCCAGGGAAGCCCGCTGACCGCGATAGAGCGCGACCTTCGCAGGCCCTTCGTCCAGCGCGAAGAACACCTTGCCACGCGCGGCCTGGAGCGACGGCCAGCCTCCGGCCAGGACCGCCTCGCGCAGGGTGCGATGGCGGCCCTGCACCTCGTCGGGCGTGATCAGCCGATCGGGGCCGAACACCTGGCGGATCTCGGCGTCCAAGGCGTCGAACGCGGCGGCGTCGAAGGGCAGCGGCTTCACGCCGCCCGGCATCGCCGCCTCGCCATCCTTGGCGTTGATCAGGATCAGGATGGGCGCATGGTCGGGATGCGCCCGCGACCACTGCCGCACGATCTCGAGGCATCGGACAAAGGTCAGGCACGAGGAGCGGAAATCGACGTCGGGCATGTGCAACGTCTTGAACCCGGGCCGGGCCAGCGCGGCTCTCGCCTCGGGCGACAGGTCCGCGCCCGTGCCGAGCGCCGTCATCGGCGACGCGTAGCGGCCGCCCTCCGGGTTATAGTGGACGTCGATCTCCAGCTGGCGCGCGCCGGCGTCCAGCTGCTCGGCCAACGGCCGGTGCGCGTAGTCCAGCCCCAGCACGCGCTCGCCCCGGGCGGCGACCATCGCCTTCAGCTCGTCCTCGGGGATGCCGAGCTTGTAGCTGTTGTGGGTGCCCACGGCCGTCAGGTCGTTCATCTTCAGCGGGACGGCGGACGCTTGCAGCGCCGCCGCGGCTAGGATCTCGAGCATGCCGCCCTCCGGTTGGAGCGCTGCTCATAATCGGCGTGCATGACGATTGATCATCGGCTTGCGGCGGATTGGTCGTGTCCTGGAATCCCCATGTCCTGAAGGACATCGGCTCTAGCTAACGGCGTTCACACAGCGGTCGCGGAAGCTTCGCCGCGCCGTCACGCACCGTTCGTAAGGGCCGCGCCGCCGCCGATGGTCCACTGGGGGGCCGCACCCGGCGCTGGAGCACATCCATGATCGATCTGAAGAAGCGGCTCGCCGCCGGCGCGGCGACCGGCGTCATTGCCTTTGTGGCCGTATCCGCGCCCGCAGCGGCGCAGACCACCGCCGACACCGAGGCCGCCGAGGTTGAAGAGCTGGTGGTCACCGGCTTCCGGCGCTCCCTCGCCGTCGCCCGCGAGCAGAAGCGCGAAGCCAACATCACCGCCGACGTCATCGTCGCGGAGGACATGGCCAAATTCCCCGACCTGAACCTGGCGGAGTCGCTCCAGCGCCTGCCGGGCCTCGCGATCAACCGCGAAGCCGGTGAAGGCCGTCGCGTCTCCCTGCGCGGCCTGGGCCCCGACTTCACCCGCGTCCAGCTGAACGGCATGGAGGTGCTCGGCAACGTCGACTCGCCGATGGACAGCCGCGGCCAGACCTCGCGTGACCGCGCCTTCGACTTCAACCTGTTCGCCTCGGAGCTCTTCTCCCGGGTGGAGGTGCGCAAGTCCTTCTCCGCCGAGCAGGACGAAGGCGGCATGGCCGGCACCGTCGGCCTCTACACCGCCAAGCCCTTCGACTACGACGGGCGGCGGACCGCCCTCTCGCTGCAGGCGGGCACGAACACCGCCACGCAGGACTTCCAGCCGCGCGTCGCCGCCCTGTTCAGTCAGAACTGGGACGACAAGTTCGGCGTGCTGGTCTCCGCCGCGTGGTCCCAGCGCCAGACCGAGGAGCAGGGCTACAACACCTACTCGCCGAGCCGCGTGACCGCGGGCGGCACGAACATCTCGCGGCTGAGCCCCGCCGACCAGGCCAAGCTCAACGCCGGGGAGCTGGTGTTCCAGCGCGGCAACCGCCTGTCGGTGTGGAACGCCGACCAGGAGCGCCTCGGCGTCACCGTCGCGCTGCAATGGCGCCCGATCGAGACCCTGACCCTGACGCTGGACGCGCTGCACGGCGAGTTCAGCAACGAGCGCCAGGAGCTGCACCTGGCGACCCGCGCCTCCCAGGCGTCCACCATCCTCGGCGGCACGGTTCGCCACTCGGGGATCACCCAGGCCGCGCCCACGCTGAACGAGATCCGCTACGACCGCTTCAATTCGGTCGTCTACGCGGACGTGGACAACACGGTGTTCGCCACCGAGACGCGCCGGCAGACGACCGAGAACACTTTCGACCAGGTGGTGCTGTCCGGTGAGTGGGAGCTGACCGACCGCTTCACCATCAGCGGCCACGTCGGCAAGGAGAAGTCGGATTACGACATCCCCGTCTCCGACAAGTTCTACACGGAGGCGTTCGGCGGGCTGATCACGGACTACACGGTCGGCCAGAACAGCGCCCGCAACACCTACAAGTGGGACACGACCGATCCGAGCAATTACCGCGCCCACGAGATCGACTTCTCGGCGACCTATCAGTCGACCGAGCTTGAGAACGCCGAGCTGAACGCGGCCTGGAGGATCGACGACTTCGCCACGCTGAAGGCCGGCGTCTCGTTCCGCGGCTTCACCAACTTCGGCTTCCAACAAGTCACCGACGACCTGCTGCGCACGCAGTGGGAGAACGGCACGGTCGACGACCGCATCAACGACGTCGCCGAGGTGTTCGACGGTCACGACGACCAGTCGTGGATCATCGTCGACTGGGACAAGGCGCTGTCCAAGTTCGGTGTGACCCGCACCCTGGGCGCGCCGCGCTCGATCTACGAGGTCACGGAAGACACCAAGGCCGCCTATGTCCAGCTCGACTGGAACGGCGACCTGGCCGGCATGGGCTTCCGCGGCAACATCGGCCTGCGCGCCTATGAGACCGAGCTCACCTCGTCGGGCGTTGCGAACGTGGGCCCGATCAAGGTCACCGAGGAGTACGACGGCGTGCTGCCGGCCCTGAACGCGGTGCTGGAGATCACGGAGGACTTCCAGATCCGCGCGGCCGTCGCCCGCAACATCAACCGTCCGGCGCTGACCGCCTACGCGATGAACGGCACGGTGTCGCTGGACAACGCCACAGGCTTCGTGACGGTCAACGTCGGCAACCCGGACCTGGAGCCCTACACCTCCGACGATTTCGACGTTTCGGCGGAGTGGTACTTTAACACGGTGGGCATGCTGGCGGTCGGCGCCTTCTACAAGGACATCGACAACCTCGTGGTCACCCAGCGCGCGACCAACGTGTCGTACGCCTCCACCGGCCTGCCGGACAACCTCGTCGCCGGCGTGGGTGGGAACCGCAACGTGAACGAGTTCACCCGGCCCATCAACCTGAACAGCGCCAAGCTGAAGGGCGTGGAGATCAGCGCCCAGTCGGACTTCTTCTTCCTGCCGGGCTTCCTGTCCGACATGGGCGTGGTGGCCAACCTGACCTTCATCGAGTCGGACACCACCCTGCCCAACGGGCTGAAGGGTTCGATCTGGGGCATGAGCGACCTGAACCACAACGTCACGCTCTACTATGAGACGGCGAAGTGGGGTGCGCGCGTGTCCTCCAACTACCGGTCCGACTATCCGATCGAAAACGGCGGCTTCAACGCCACCACCTATGTGGACGCCGCCGCCTTCTGGCAGGTGCGCGACAACATCCGCGTCACGCTCGACGCGATCAACCTGACCGACGAACGCGAGGAGCAGTTCAACGACCGCTCCGCACGTCGCCTTTGGAACACCACCACCAGCGGCACGACGGTCTTCCTCGGCGTGAACCTGCAGTTCTGATCTGACGAGGGAAAGGACGCGTCGGCCGGCGGCTGGCGCGTCCCGACCTTGACCGTTCGTTCTTTGTTCCTTATTGTCTCGGATATGGCGCCTGGGCTGCGACCAGGGGGCTTCAGATACCCCCGCCAAGGTCTACTTGGTCTAAAGTAGACAGCCCCTCAATAAAATCAGTAGGTTATCGGGCCCCGAGGCCGGCATTTAGACGGATTTGCGCCCGTTCCGGGGTCTATTCGACGCCGAAATAGACCCAAGTAGACCTCGGTCTTCTCGCCTGCCGCCAAGGCGCGTCCTCCGGTTGCAGCGGTCGTAACGCCCGCTTATGGCTGAGCCATGCCCACGGTTCCGCCCCACCAGAGCTCCCAGCGGACGCGCGCTCTGCTGGCCTTGGCCGCGCTCCTGTTCGGCTTCGGCCTGTGGACCTCGTTCCACTACACTGTCGGCCAGTACCATCTGAACGGAGACACGGCGACGCCGCTCGTCTTCTGGCAGGGGGTGAAGGAGCACGGTTGGCGGTTTCTTACCGCCTGGTCCCACACCTCAGACAACTGGCTGCTCTCCTTGATCCCGATCGCCTTCGTGGCGTTCGCGGCGCTCGGCGCCAGCCCTGAAGTCGCCATCGGCCTGGGGTGGGCGATCTTCGTCGCTTGCACCCTGCTCACCGCCTGGCTCGCGGCGCGCCTGGCGGGCTGGAGGGTGGGGGTCGCGGTCGCCTGCGTTGTGATCCTCGCCAACACCTGGGCCATCGGTCAGGCCGGGATGCTGGGCCACCCCGTCACCCACACCATCTCGATGCTGTGGGCGCTCGCGACCCTCCTTCTGGCCCATCAGGCGGTGCAGACCGGCGACCGCTGGATGGCGGGCTGGACCGGCGTCCTGATCCTGGCCAACACCTTCTCCGATCCCTGGGCGCTCGCCGCCATTGCGGCGCCGCTGATCGTCGCCGGCGCGGGCGTCTGGTGGCTGCACCGGAGGACGCCGAGCGGGCAGGCCGCGATGGTCGTATCGGTCTCGAGCCTCGCCGGCGCTCTCGGCGGCTACACCAACCTGTTTGGGCTCGCCGCCTTCCTGGCCGACGCGCACTTCGAACTGGCGCCGCCGGCGCATATGCTGAGCAACGCTTATTGGGCGCTCGAGAGCTTCGCCCACACATTCCAGATCATACCAGGGGTCGATCCGGACCAGCGCGCGATCAAGCTGGTGAACCTCGCAGCCTTCGCGGCCCTGCTTGGCGCGGCGCTGCTCCTGGCGGGCGCGGCGATCAGACGGGCCCCGCCGGCGCGGCAGCTCGTCCTCGTGGTCATCGTCCTCTCGGTCGGGGCGGTGTCCGTGCCTTACCTCGCCGGACTCTACGGCGCTGACATCTGGAACGGGCGGTTCTTCTCCAACCTGTTCTTCTTCGCCCCCCTCCTCGTGGCGTTCGCCCTGTCGTCGGAGGCTCCGGCTCGATGGCGCGACCGCTACCGCGTCGCCGCGGTCGTCTACGGGGCCCTCTTCGCCCTCACCGGCGCGATCAGCGGGCCGGACCTCTGGACGCGTCGCACTTCGGCGCCCTCGCCCAACGACAACCTCGGCTTGACGGATTTTCTGGCCGGGAACGGCCTGCGCTACGGCTACGGGACCTACTGGGGCAGCAACGCCAATGTCGCCACCCTGGTGAGCGGGAGCCGCGTGAAGATCCGCCCGATCGCCGTCTACCCTGACAAGGTGAGACCCCGGAGCGCCGGCGTGTCCCAGCTATGGTTCAATGCCGGCGACGAGCCTCCCGGCGACCCGCGGCGCTTCCTGATCCTGAACAGCGACGGCGAGAACTGCCCCGTGATGGCCGACTGCGTCGCGCTCGCCACCCGTCAGTTCGGCGCCCCGTCCAATGTCCTGACCTACGGGACCTCGACCATCCTGGTCTGGCCCTACCCCATCGCGGAGCGGATGCGGGACTAGGCTCGCTCATCCGCGCCGCGGAAGACCCAGAGCTTGGAAAAGACGAATGACGTGGCGGCGACCCCCGCCACCACCGCCGCCAGGGCCACCCAGAAGGGCAGGCTGAAGCGCTCGGCGAGCAGCCAGGTGAGCGCCTGGTTCAGGGCCAGGCCTGCGAGGGACACCACCACAAAGCGCAGGGCTTGGCCCACGTCGCCGGCGCCTCTCCGGAACGTCAGCCGGGCGTTGCCCAGGTAGGAGACGGCCACGGCCGCCGCGAAACCGATGAAGTTGGAGGTCATCGGCGAGGCGTCGGCGAGGTGGTGGGCAGCCAAGGCCGCCGCCACGTGAGTCGCCGTCGCCGCCGCGCCGACACCCGCAAAGCTCACCCCCTGCCGCAGCAGGGTGGCGCCGCTCATGCGCGCCGCTCCGACACCGTCAGGATCGAGACGCCGAAGGGAAGGTCGAGCGCCCGCAGAAGGTGGCGTTCGGCGCCGAAGACGCTCTTGAGGGCCGCGTTCAGCGGCGCCGCCACCGGCGCCGCGTCATCACCCCCATCCCGCTTGCCGGCCAGGAGTCGTGCGCCGCGAATGGCGGCGATCGGCGGAAACAGAAGGGTGTTGAAGTAGGTGGCGCGCGTCACCGTCAGTCCCGCCGCCTCAAGCCGCGCGCGATACCCCGCCCGGGTGTAGCGACGCTTGTGATGATGGTGCTCGTCGTGCGTGGTCCACATCCATGGATAGGCGGGAACGGTCGTCAGCAGGCGCCCGCCCGGCGCAAGCAGCCCGCCGAGTGCGGCCAGGGCGGCAGCGTCGTCGTCCACGTGCTCGATCACGTCGAGCGAGGCGATCAGATCGAACCCTTCGTCGAACGCCGGCAAGGCGTCTGGCAGCAGGCCGTGCAAGACGGTCACGCCTGTCTGCGCATGCGCATAGACCCGGGACTCCGCGTCTGGCTCGACGGCCGTGACGTCGCCAAACCGCTTCAGCATCGGCAGGTTCCCGCCGGTCCCGCAGCCGACCTCAAGGATCCGCGCCGACTTGGGCAATCTCAGCCGGGCGATTACGGCGGCCAGGACCTCGCGCCGGGCGGCGAACCACCAATGGTCGCGCTCGAGCGTGCGCATCTGCTCATAGATCGATCGTTCCACCGCCGCCTCAGTCGTCGAAGCCGATGCGGTCGCGCACCATGTAAAGCGGCCGGCCCTTCACCTCCTGGAAGATCCGGCCGACGTATTCGCCGATGACCCCAAGCGCGATCATCTGCAGGGCGAGTCCGACCAACATGACACCCATCAGCGAGGCGTAGCCGGGAACGTCACGGCCGACGATCAGCACCCGCACCGCAAGGCCCAGGGCATAGATCACCGCGACCGCCGCGGTGACGAAGCCGATCAGGGTCGAGAACCGGAGGGGCGCTGTGCTGAAAGCCGTCACCCCGTCGACGGCGAAATGCAGGAGCCTGACGTAGCCCCACGAGCTGGCGCCCGCTTCTCGCGCCGGCCGTGCATAGGGCACCCCGACCTGCCGGAACCCCACCCAGGAGAACAGCCCCTTCATGAAGCGGTTGCGCTCGGGGAGCTGTAGCAGGGCGTTCACGACCTGACGGTCCATCAGGCGGAAGTCGCCCGCGTCCGACGGGATGGGATGGTCCGAGAGCGCGTTGAAGATCCCGTAGAAGCCGCGCGCCGTCGACCGCTTGATGAAGCTGTCGCTGCTGCGGTCTGACCGCACGCCATAGACCACGTCGTAGCCCTGCTCCCACAGGCTGATGAATTCCCCCAGCAGTTCGGGCGGATCCTGCAGGTCGGCGTCGAGAGGAACCACCATGTCGCCGGTGGCCGCCTCTATGCCGGCGGTCAGCGCCGCCTCCTTGCCGAAATTGCGCGAGAAGGCGATCACCCTCAGCCGCCGGTCGCCGGCGGCGCGGGCGCGCAGCGCCTCCAGCGTGGAGTCACGGCTTCCGTCGTCGACGCAGACGATTTCGATCTCGACCCCGAGCGTGGCCACGGCGCCGTCCAGCCGGCTGAACAGCGCGTCCAGCCCGTCAGCCTCATCGTGCATCGGCACGACCAGCGAAAGGCGGCGTCCGACACGGGAGCGGGCTTCCAGGGGCAGCGTGGCGGGTCCGGTCACGGGCGGGATGACGGGGCCTCCATCAGGCGCGGTTCGCCCAGACACTCAACCTTGCAACGGTTGACGCAAGCGCCTTAGCGCTTGTCCCCCAACGCGTCCATGCGGTCTTCGGCGGGATCGTCCGGCAAGCCGGGCTCGGGCGCAAGCACGGTCTCGGCGGTGCGCTTGTGGCCCCGGGCCTTCAGGAAGGCGCCGACGGCGAAGATGACCGCGCCGGCCCAGATGAAGCCGAACGAGACGCCGCGCAGCCAGGTGAAGGGCTCGCCTTGCGCCACGCCGATGAAGAAGGCGATGGTCGGCGCCAGGAACTGCAGGAACCCCATCGTCGAGAGCGGCATGCGGCGCGCGGCCCAGCTGAACAGGGCCAGCGGCACGACCGTGACGGGCCCCGACATCGCCAGCCAGAAGGTGGCGGCGCCGCCGTCGAAGAAGTGGCCCTGGCCTGCGCCCTCCAGCCAGCCGACGTAGGCCGCGCCCGGGATGGTCAAGAAGAGGCACTCGATGAAGAGCCCGGCCTGGGCGTCCACCTCCACCCGCTTTCTGATGATGCCGTAGGCGCCGAATGAGAAGGCTAGCGCCAGTGACACCCAGGGCGGGTGCCCGAGCGCAAACGCCTGGATCACGACGCCGAGCGCCGCGGCGCCGATGGCCGCCTTGCCGAAGCCGTCGATCCGCTCGCGGAAGAGCCAGGCCCCCGCGGCCATGTTCAGCAGGGGATTGAGGTAGTAGCCAAGACTGGCGTCCAGCGTCCGACCGCTGTTCACCGCCATCACGTAGACGGTCCAGTTGATGGCGATGAGCACGGTAGAAGCGGCCAGCCAGGCGAGCGTGGCCGGCCGACGAAGGACCCGCATCACTTGGCGGGTCTGGGACGCCAGCAGGACCAGCAGCCCGGCCCAGACGACACCCCACAGGGCCCGGTGGCCCATGATCTCCCACGGGCCAGCGCCGGCGCGGCCCATCGCCTGGAAGACGAGGGGCACGAAGCCCCACGTCAGGTAACAGAGGACGCCCGCCCCAAGCGCCGTCTGGGCCGGAGACAGTCCGCCCCGGCCCATTGGGACGTTCGTCACGCCGCGACCTTCTCCTTCAGGACACCCTTCTCGTGCAGGAGTTGGGCGATCTGCACGGCGTTGAGCGCCGCGCCCTTGCGGAGGTTGTCACCGACGACCCACAGGCTGAGGCCATGCTCGACCGTAGGGTCCTTGCGGATCCGGCTGACGTACACCGGGAATTCGCCCTGCACTTCCTTGGGCGTGATGTAGCCCTTGTCGTCACGCTTATCGACCACGAGCAGGCCGGGCGCTTCGCGCAGGATCTCCCGAGCCTCGTCCTCGTCTATGGCCGAGTGGAACTCGAGGTTCACGCTTTCGGAGTGGCCGACGAACACCGGCACGCGGACGCAGGTGACCGTCAGCTGGATCGAAGGGTCCAGCATCTTGTGGGTTTCGTCCCACATCTTCGCCTCTTCGTCGGTGTAGCCGTCGTCACGGAATGCGCCGATGAACGGGATCACGTTGAAGGCGATCTGCTTGGGAAACTTCTTGGGCTCCGACGGCCCAAGGACGAAGACGTTTTTCGTCTGGTCCCACAGCTCGTCGATGCCTTCCTTGCCCGCCCCCGAAACCGACTGATAGGTCGAGACCACGGCGCGCTTGATCTTGGCGCGGTCGTGCAGCGGCTTCAGCGCCACCACCAACTGTGCGGTCGAGCAGTTTGGATTGGCGATGACGTTCTTTCGCGCCTCGAACACCGCCTCCGGATTCACCTCGGGCACGATCAGGGGCACGTCCGGGTCCATGCGGAACGCGGAGGAGTTGTCGATCACGATCGGACCGGCCCGGCCGATCTTCTCCGACCACGCCTTCGAGACCGTGCCGCCGGCGCTCATCAGCACCACGTCCACCTTGGTGAAGTCGAACGTCTCCAGATCCTGGCATTTGAGCTCGCGCTCGCCGAACGAGACTTCCACGCCGATCGATTTGCGCGAAGCCAGCGCGTAGATCTCCGACACCGGAAACTTCAGTTCGTCGAGGATGGACAGCATCTCGCGGCCCACGTTCCCCGTGGCGCCGACAACGGCGACCCGGTAACCCATCTGAAAAGACTCCTGGAACACGCGACTATTCGCGCGGGCGCTCATTTAGACCCCTAGAACGCAACCGGAAAGACGCAGAGCCCGCAGATTTTCTGCGACGCGCGCCGAGCGCGGCTCCTGCGCTGGAAAGCGCCGCCCTTGGCGGCTAAGCGGAGACTATGGCCACGATCCGCGCCCGCTATGCAGATTTAGTGAAGCAGGGGGCGCTGGCGCAGGACGCCGGCCAGGCTCGCGCGGTCGAGAGCTTGGCCCGGCTCGAGAGCGACCTCTCCGGATCCCGCGGCGGCTTTCGCCTGTTCGGCCGACGCCCGCCGGCGCCCCGCGGGCTCTACCTCTGGGGGCCGCCCGGCCGGGGCAAGTCCATGCTGATGGACCTGTTCTTCGATGCGGCGCCGGTCGAGGCGAAGCGCCGCGCGCACTTCCACGCTTTCATGGCCGAGACCCACGCCCGCATCGGTCAATGGCGCGAAGGCGACGTGACGGAGCGCAAGCGCGTGTTCGGAACCGCCAAGGGCGACGATCCGATCGGACCGACGGCCGAGCTCATCGCCGCGGAGGCCCGGCTCCTGTGCTTCGACGAGCTGCAGGTCACAGACATCGCCGACGCCATGATCCTGGGCCGTTTGTTTCAGGCCTTGTTCGAGCGCGGCGTGACCCTGGTCGCCACGTCCAACCGGCCGCCGCACGACCTGTACAAGGACGGCATCAACCGCCAGCTCTTCCTGCCCTTCATCGGCATGATCCAGCAGCGGTGCGAGGTGGTGGAGATCGCCGGCCCACGTGACTTCCGGCTGGACCGGTTGCGCGGGCAGAAGGCTTGGTTCTCGCCGGCCACCGCCGAAAACAGCGCCGCGTTCGACGCCCTCTGGAAGGACCTTACCAGCGTGACCCGCTGCATCGGCGTCAGCCTTGAGGTGCTGGGCCGCCGCGTGGAGTTTCCCAGCGCCTGCGGCGGGCTGTTGAGGGCCAGCTTTGACGAGCTGTGCGACCGACCCCTGGGTCCTCAGGACTACCTGGCCCTCGCAGAGCGGTTCCACACCGTCTTCATCGAACGGGTTCCCACCCTCACTCCAGATCGGCGCAATCAGGCCCGTCGGCTCGTGACCCTGATCGACGCCCTCTACGAAGCCGAGACCAAGCTGGTCGTCCTGGCCGATGCGGAGCCGGAGGCGCTCTATCCTGCTGGGGAAGGCGCTTTCGAGTTCGAGCGCACCGTGTCGCGTCTGCAGGAGATGCGTTCGGCCGACTGGCTGGAGCGGCGCGGCTCCCACTGACGGTGTGACCTGCAGGCAACACCCTTGCCTCCGGCGGACACGCGCTGCGCAACCCGATGCGGAAATCTCGGTTTCTCTCTGCGTCTCCGCCCAGACGGGCGGCGGCTCAGCCGGGGGGCTAACCCCCGTCGCGCAGGCGGCAAGAGCATCGTCTGGCGCGGCAGTCCCGTCGTCCTCCCCCGACGACACTGCAAGGAGTACGTACATGCGTGTGACGCTTAACCGAAACGCGGCCATGGCCGCGTCCGCCGTGGCATTGCTCGGCCTCGGCGCCCCTCTCGCGGCCCAGGCCCAGACCGACTGGTCCGGCCCCTACGTCGGCGTGACCGCCGGTTACAGCCAAGGCGACGTCCGCCTCAACAACGCGCCGCTGCAGACGGCGCCAGGCAGCGCCTTCTTCGGCCCGAACGCCGGCCAGAGCTTCAACTCGAACCCGAGCTTCGAGGCGAACGGCGGCGACTACGGCCTGACCGCTGGCTACAACGCCCAGGTTGGGAGCTTCGTGTTCGGCGCTGAAGGCGACGTGTCCTGGTCTGACGCCAACGGCGACATCACCGTGCCTGACCGGCCGGCCGGCGGCACGGGCCGCTTCTCCACCGCCCTGACAGGTGACATCGACTACACCTGGACCGCGCGCGGTCGCGCCGGCTACGCGATGGGTCCGGCCCTAGTCTACGGCACTGCTGGCGTTGTCGGGCTGGGTGGCGACTTCCGTCGCAACTACGGCAACAACACCGGCGGCTTCATCGGCGGCCGCGACAGCAACGACCACTACGGCAAGGTCTGGGGCGGCGGCGTCGAGTGGGCCTTCACTGACCAGTGGTCCGCCAAGGCTGAGTACCTGAAGTACGAGGTGGGCGACCGCGTCTACACCACCCGCTATTCCGACGGCACGGTCGGGCTGGCGAACATCAACCTGGATCGGGACGTGGTCCGGGCGGGTGTGAACTTCCGCTTCTGATCGGGAGCTGAAGTCAGCAGACGGGCGCGGAGGAGCACGACTCCGCGCCCGTTCTCATGGTTGGGCGCCAGGCGATGCGAGCAGCCGCCGAGCCTCGTCCAGATGCAGCCGTTCGGCCATGCCGAACCCTTCCACCCGAATAGCGCCCTTGCCAGCGTTCGCTGGGTCCTCAAAGGCCGCGACGATGGCGCGGGCCTGCTGCAGCTCGGCTTCGGAGGGCGAGAAAGCCGCACTGGCCGCGGCTAACTGGCTGGGGTGGATCAGGGTCTTTCCGTCGAAGCCGAAGTCGCGCCCCTGCGCGCACTCCGCCGCGAGACCATCGCTGTCGTCCAGCCCATTGAACACGCCGTCGAGCGCCGCCAGCCCATACGCGCGCGCTGCGGTGACGATGGACGCCATCGCCATGTGCAAGGCCGCCCGGTCGGCCGTACGGCGGATGCGCATCTCTCGCGACAAGTCGTTCTGTCCCAGCACGAGCGCCTTCAACCGGGTCTCCGCCGCGGCCGCCGCAATGTCCCTCACGCACAGCACGCCCGCGCAGGTCTCCACCATCGCCCACAAGGCGCCGACCCGCCCCAGCCGGCGATTGTACGCCAGCACGTCGGCATGACTGGCGACCTTGGGGGCGACCACGACGTCGGGCCCCGCTTCGGCCGCCCCCGACAGGTCTTCTTCACCCCAGGGGGTGTCCAGCCCGTTCACACGAACCGCGACAGCGCCCGCGAGAAAACCGCCAGCTCGCACCGCCTCGACCATGGCGGCTCGCGCCTCGTCCTTCTGTTCGGGCGCCACCGCGTCCTCAAGGTCGAGCACGACAGCGTCACAGGCGAGGCCCCTCGCCTTTTCGATCGCGCGAGGGTTCGAGGCCGGCAGGAAGAGGACGGAACGCAAGGCGGTCATCGGAAAGGATACTCCTGCTCCAGGTCGTAGCGGGCCCCATCCTCCGATCGCCAGCTGGAGTAGAGGCCGAAACGGTCGACCCGGAAGGGAGGGGACTTCAGCAGGTTGTGGGTCTGGATCCAGGCCGCGACTTTCACCGGATCGGCCCCGTGCAGGTACGCCAAGGTGACGTGAGGCCTGTACGGCCGGCCTTCGGGCTTCAGTCCGGCGCGGCGCGCCGCCGCCTCGCATCGTTTCGCGAGCTGCTTCAGCGGCGCGCTTTCCGCCAACCCCGCCCACACCACCCGCACCTGGTCGCCTTCGCCAAAGGCGCCGGCGCCCTCGAGCGAAAGTTCGAACGGGTCCGCCGCGACGCCGGAAAGCTCCGCGTCCAGATCGGCCGCTTGGTTCTGCGAAACTTCGCCGAAGAAGCGCAGGGTCACGTGAAGGGTGTCGACCGGTCGCCACCTTGCGCCCGGCAGTCCCGTTTGGCGGGAGACCAAGGCTTCGCCGATGTCTTCAGGGATGGCGACGGCGGAGAACAGGCGGATCATACCGCCTTCTCTAGCGGCTTTCCTAGGCCTTGCGGACCCTCAGCGCGCGCACGATCACCGGCGCCAGCCGCTGGGCGATCAGCCTCACGCCGGCGGGATTGGGGTGGATCCGGTCCGGCTGGTTGTAGCGGGCGTCGAGCGCCACTCCTTCCAGCAGGAAGGGATAGAATGCGATCCCGTGCTCACGGGCCAGGTCGGGGAAGATGGCGTCGAAGGCGCGCTGGTACTCGGGTCCAAGCAGTGGGTGGGCGCGCATGCCGGCCAGCACGGGCGTCACGCCGGCGGCCTTGGCCTTGCGCACGATAGCGTCGAGGTTCCGGCGCACCGTGGACGGCGGCGCCCCCTGCAGCATGTCGTTTCCGCCGAGCGCGATCAGCAGGACGTCCGGCCTGCCGCGCAACGCCGCGTCCGCGCGCCTGAGCCCGCCAGACGTGGTGTCCCCAGAGACCCCCGCGCCACGCACCTCGGTGGCCGCGCCGATAGCGTCCAGCGCGGCCTGCAGCTGCGCCGGCAGCGCCTCGCGCGCCGACACGCCATAGCCGGCGGTGATGGAATCACCGAGCACCGTCACGGTCCGGAGCGCTGCGGCGACAGGGGCGGCCGCGGCCGTCGACACGCCTGCAGCCGCCAGTCCGGCCAGCGCTGCCCGGCGGTCAATCGAAGAAGGGTCATGCATCGGCCCGATGTAGGCTCCCGCCATGGCGGCTCAATGGCGACATTTCGCGCTTCGAGAGGCCGTTTGCGCCGCGAAAAACCAGAGTACCTCTAGGGTTTCCGTCTTGCGAACCTGTGGCGCCGGGGCAATATCTCCAGTCAAACCCGCCAACGGGCGGGGATAGGAGAGGACTTATGAGCGACTTCAACAGCCGCTTTCCGCGCTCGGCGCCTGCTGACACCACCATGGCGGTGGATGCGGGCCTGCGCGCCTTTATGATCGGCGTCTACAACAAGCTGGGGCTGGGCCTGCTCGTCGCTGGCGCGATCGCGTGGGTCGTCGGCAACGTCGAACCGGTGGCGCAGCTGATGTACCGCCTGACGCCGGACGGCCGTCTGGCTGGGATGACGCCGCTCGGCTGGATCGTCGCCTTCGCTCCGCTGGTGATCCTGCTCGGCTCCGGCTTCGCCATGCGAAATCCCACGGCGAAGGGCACTGGGATGCTGTACTGGGCCATCGTCGCCCTGATGGGCGCCTCGATGGGCGTGCTGTTCCTGATCTACACGGGCGCTTCGATCGCCTCGACCTTCTTCGTGACGGCCGCCGCTTTCGGCGCGCTGAGCCTGTGGGGCTACACCACGAAGAAGAACCTGACGGGCATGGGCACCTTCCTGCTGATGGGTCTGATCGGGCTGATCATCGCCTCGATCGTGAACATCTTCATGCAGAGCAGCATGCTGTACTTCATCATCAACGCGGCGGGCGTGCTGATCTTCGCGGGCTTGATCGCCTACGACACCCAGCGCCTGAAGCTGACCTATTATGAAGCAGGCGGTGATGCGAACATGGTCGGCGTGCTGTCCAACTGGGGCGCGCTGAGCCTGTTCATCAACTTCGTGAACCTGTTCCGCTTCCTGCTCGCCTTCATGGGCGTGCGCCGCGACTGATCCTCGCGACAACGAACGAAACTTCGAGGGCCCCGGCGCAAGCTGGGGCCCTTTCTTCAAGGCCCGGAGGTTACTGGACGACGCTGAACTTGCGCCCGTCGAAGAAGCGCAGCACCTGCTCCAGCTCGTGGCCACGCTTCAGGATGAGGCCGCCTTGGCCGATGACTGCCCAGGCGCCCTGCCGGCGCGCAAGACTCGGCCGCTTCTCAACGCGGTAAAGCGGCGCTTCGCCCGTCCGACGGAATACGGAGAAGGACGCCGCTTCCCGAGCGCCGTCGACGGCGTAGTCGCGCCACTCTCCGGCCGCCACCATCCGCCCATAGAGCCGCAGCAGCCGTTCGAGTTCGCGCCGCTCGAAAAAGACGACAGCTTGCGCGGGAGCGGCCGAATGAGACGCGTCGAAGCTCATCAGAGGAAATCCTGGACCAACTCGGCGGACGTGGCCAGCCTCAAAGCTCCGCCCACGGCCGTTCGTTCCAGGTAGGCGCGGCGCCTGGTGGCGTCACGCTCCGACACGAAAAGACCTCATTCCGGTCCTGCGAGAGCCTGTTTGTCCGCCGATATAGTGAGCGTCGGCCGGTCGGGGTCACGGCGAGTCCCGGATCCTGAACAGCCCCCCCAGCCCCCCTGGACTAATCGGGGCTCCGAGCGGTCGACACTTCCTCCAAGCGACAGCGCCCGGGCGACCACCCCCTCCCCCCAAATGGTCGCCCGGGCGTTTTCGTATGCCCGGACGAATGGCGGCGTTCAGTCGAGCCGGCGCGCGGCGATGATCCGGCCACCATCGCGGCCCTGAACCAGCACAGCGGTCTCCAGCCCTTCGGCGGCGCGCGGCAGGCGGTACACCTGCGGCCGGCCGGTCCAACGGCCCAAGCGCACGATCTCCCTCACCAGGTTGGCGTGGCGCACAGTCTCGCCCTTGTTCTCGCCGCGACGAACCTCGACCTCCTGCGGCCTCGGGTCGTAGCGGACGAGCCAGACGTCCGCTCCGCCGCGGGGAACACGACCAGATCCCACAGCGAAGCGCGTGGGCGTCTGGAACAGGGTCTCGGGCGGGTAGACCCGCCGCTCCGCTTCTTCCTCCACCGCCGCTTCGACGGCGTCCTTCTTGGCGCCTGAGACCTGCCGCTTGCCGTCCACGATGACCTGCGGCGTGTACACGTCGCGCAGTTTGAGGCCCTGGCGGTAGGCGCGCTGGCGGGCGGTGAACTCGGGCTTGGCGAAGGTGTCCTTCCAGCCGAGATAATCCCAGTAGTCGACGGAGAAGGTGAGCGCGATCACCTCCGGCCTTTCGGCCAGCTCGGCGACGAGCCGGTTGGCCTCAGGACAGGAATCGCAGCCCTGGGCGGTGAACAGCTCCACCACCACGGGTTCGGACGTGGGAGCGTCCGCCGCCGCGGGCGCTGCAAACAGCAGCGCGCCCGCGAGCGCGAGGCGCAGGGTCGCCCCTGCGCCCGCCTTGATCTTCGACGGCCGGTGTCCGCGCGTGTTCAAACGCATGGCCGACACATAAGCCGACAACACGCGAATGCGCCGCTCACGGGTGCGTGACCGCCGTTCAGGCGCCCGGTCAGGCGCCGCCCGGACGCGCCAGGTTGCGGAGCACGTACGGCAGCACGCCCCCGTTCTTGAAGTACTCGAGCTCGGTCGGCGTATCGATCCGGCAGCGCACGGGGAAGCGCGCGACCTTCCCGTCCGAAGGCCGGAACAGCTCGACCATCAGCTCCTGCCGGGGCCGAATGTCCTCGAGCCCGCGGATGGTGACGATCTCCTCGCCCGTGAGGCCGAGTCGCGCCCAGCCGTCCACCTTGAACTGCAGCGGGATCACGCCCATGCCGACCAGGTTCGAACGGTGAATGCGCTCATAGCTTTCGGCGATGACAGCGCGCACGCCCAGCAGACGGGTGCCCTTCGCGGCCCAGTCGCGTGACGAGCCGGTGCCGTACTCCTTGCCCGCGAAGATCACGAGCGAGCGCCCTTCCGACTTGTAGCGCATGGCCGCATCGTAGATCGCCATCACCTCCCCGGACGGGAAGTGCTTGGTGACGCCGCCTTCGATGTCGGGCGTCATCTTGTTGCGGATGCGGATGTTGGCGAAGGTGCCGCGCATCATCACTTCGTGGTTGCCGCGACGCGCGCCGTAGCTGTTGAAGTCCAGCGGATCGACGCCGTTCTTCATCAGGTACTCGCCGGCGGGCGAGGTCTTCTTGATCGACCCGGCCGGGCTGATGTGGTCGGTCGTGATGCTGTCGCCGAACACGCCCAGCACGCGGGCCTCGATGATGTCGCCGGCCGGCTTGGTCTCGAAGCTGATGTCGGTGAAGTACGGCGGGTTCTGTACGTAGGTGGAGTTGGAGTCCCACGCGTAGGTTTGACCGCCCGACACTTCGATCGCCTGCCAGTGCTCGTCGCCCTTGAAGACGTCGGAGTAGCGGCGGGCGAAAAGCTCATTGGTGACAGTGGCGCGTTGGATCTCGGCGATCTCGGCGGAGGTCGGCCAGATGTCGCGCAGGTAGACCGGCTGGCCGTCGGCGTCCGTGCCCAGCGGCTCGGTGGCCATGTCGACGTTCATCGAGCCGGCCAGCGCGTAGGCGACCACCAGCGGCGGCGAGGCCAGGTAGTTGGCGCGCACGTCGGGGTTCACGCGGCCTTCGAAGTTGCGGTTGCCCGACAGGACCGAGCAGGCCACCAGGTCCCCCTCGTTCACCGCCGCCGAGATGGCGGGCGGCAGCGGGCCCGAGTTGCCGATGCAGGTGGTGCAGCCGTACCCGACCAGGTTGAAGCCGAGAGCGTCGAGGTCGGCCTGCAGGCCCGAATTCGAGAGGTAGTCGGTCACCACCTGCGAGCCCGGGGCCAAGGAGGTCTTTACCCAGGGCTTCACCGTCAGGCCCTTCTCGCGGGCCTTGCGGGCGACGAGGCCGGCGGCGATCAGCACCGACGGGTTGGAGGTGTTGGTGCAGCTGGTGATGGCGGCGATGACCACGTCGCCATCGCCCACCGTGAAGTCGGCGCCTTCGACGGGCACGCGCTTGGCCGAGGCCTCGCCGCCCTTGCCGAACACGTCCGTGAGCGCCGTCGCGAACGACGAGGCGGCCTCGGTCAGCAGGACGCGGTCCTGCGGGCGCTTGGGGCCAGCCAGGGAGGGCTGCACGGTCGTGAGATCGAGCTCGAGCGTGTCGCTGAAGACCATGTCGGTCTCCTCGCCGTCGCTCCACAGGCCCTGCGCCTTGGCGTAGGCCTCCACCAGCGCCACGCGCTCCGGCGCCCGGCCCGTCGCCGACAGGTAGTCAAGGGTCGCCTGGCTGACGGGGAAGAAGCCGCAGGTGGCGCCGTACTCGGGCGCCATGTTGGCGATCGTCGCCTGGTCCTCCAGCGACAGGGCGCCCACGCCCGGTCCGAAGAACTCCACGAACTTGCCGACCACGCCCTTCTTGCGGAGCATCTGGGTGACGGTCAGCACCAGGTCGGTGGCGGTGGCGCCTTCCGGGAGGCGACCGGTCAGCCGGAAGCCGATCACTTCCGGGATCAGCATCGGGATCGGTTGGCCCAGCATGGCCGCTTCCGCCTCGATCCCGCCAACCCCCCAGCCCAGCACGGACAGGCCGTTGACCATTGTCGTGTGACTGTCGGTGCCCACCACCGTGTCGGGGTAGGCCACGGTCGCGCCGGCCTCGTCCCCGGTCCAGACGGTCTGGGCCAGGTATTCCAGGTTCACCTGGTGGCAGATGCCGGTGCCCGGGGGCACCACGCGGAAGTTGTTGAAGGCGGTCGAGCCCCAACGCAGGAAGCGGTAGCGCTCGATGTTGCGCTCATACTCCTTCTCGACGTTGGCCTGGAACGACTCCGGCTTGCCGAAGAAGTCCACCATCACCGAGTGGTCGATGACGAGATCAACGGGGTTCAGGGGGTTGATCCGCTCGGGATCTGCGCCGAGCTTGGCCATGGCGTCGCGCATGGCGGCCAGGTCGACGACCGCGGGCACGCCGGTGAAGTCCTGCATCAGCACCCGCGCCGGGCGGAAGGCGATCTCGTGCTCGACAGCGCCCTTGTTCTCCACCCAGGCCGCAACGGCGCGCAGGTCCTCGGGACTGACGGAGACGCCGTCTTCGTTGCGCAGCAAGTTTTCGAGCAGCACCTTCATCGACCGCGGCAGGCGGGCGACACCCGCCAGGCCCGCTTCCTCGGCGGCCGGAAGGCTGTAATAGACGTAGGACGCCTCCCCGACGGTCAGTTCCCGGCGGGTTTTGAAGCTGTCGTTGGACGGCATGTCGATCCTCTCTTAAGGAGCCGCCCCGGATGGATTGCGGAATCGCGCGCCTTACATCGGGACACACAGGTTCCCGACGTGCGCCGCGTACGCCCGCATTGAAGGTTTGGGGTCCGGCCGCCGGTCTCTTAGCGAGCGTCGCCCACCGCGTCCATGCGATATCCATGATGATGTCGGGGCTTTGGGCGCTCGACAGCCTTCGGACGGGCGGCGTCACGTGATCGCAACGATCTCGGCCAACGAACTCACGCTCGCCCGGGGCGGGCGGCGCCTGTTCACGAACCTGAGCTTTGACGCGTCGGCCGGGGATGCCGTGGCGCTGGTCGGCGCCAACGGCGCGGGCAAAACGAGCCTGCTGCGTGCGTTGGCGGGACTGCTGCGCCCCACAGCGGGGGAGATCCGGTTCCACGACCCTGCAGGCGGGACTCTGGAGGCTGAGAGCGCCCGCGAGGACCTGCACTGGCTGGGCTGGCAGGACGGCTTCAAGCCGACGCGCAAACTGGGCGAGGAGCTGGCGTTTCAGAGCGCCTGGACCGGGGCGTCCGCGCAGGCGGGCCTCGCGGCGGCGGAACGGCTGGGCCTTACGCCGTTGCTGGGCTTGGAGACACGCCGCCTTTCCGCCGGCCAGCGCCGTCGCGCGGCGCTGGTGCGCCTGCTGGCGTCGCCGCGTCGGCTCTGGCTCCTGGACGAGCCGCTCGCCCCGCTCGACGTCGAGCGGCGCGCCGCCTTCGGCGTCCTCATGACCGAGCATCTGGCCGTCGGCGGCATCATCGTCGCCGCCGTGCACGACCCGTTGCCGGTGCCCGCCCGCAGCGTCGCGATCGGGGCTGCGTCTTGAGCGCGGCCGCCGCCCTTTTCCGGCGCGAGTTCGGCCTGGCGTTCGGCGGAGGTGGCGGGCCGCTGGTGGCCTGCGCCTTCTACGCGTCACTGACCCTGTTGCTGCCGCTCTCGGCCGGTCCGTCACCCGAACGGCTCGCGGCTGTCGCGCCTGGGGTGGCGTGGCTGGCGTTGGCCGTCTCCAGCCTCCTCTCGCTGGAGCGGCTGTATGAGCGCGACTACGAAGACGGGGCGCTGGACCTGCTGGCGCTGGGGCCTCTGCCGCTGGAGCTGACCTGCGTCATCAAGGCGCTGGCCCAGTGGTGCGCCACCGGCCTTCCACTGGCGCTCGCGACTCCTTTGGCGGCCGCCGCCCTGGGCGCTCCGCTGGAGATTGCGCCGCTGGCGGTCGCCTGCGCCCTGATCGGCGGCCTGTCCTTCGCGGCCGTGGGCGGCGCCGGCGCGGCCCTGGCGATAGGGGCGCGTCGGGGCGGGGTCCTGATCGCCGTGATCGTGCTGCCCCTCTTCGCGCCGCCGGTGATCTTCGGCGCCGGCGCGCTGGAGGCCTGGCGAAGCGGCTTGGATTGGACGCCCGGCTTCCTGCTGCTCTGCGCCTACGCCCTCGCCGCGGTGGGCCTGAGCCCGCTCGCCGCAGCCGCGGCGGTGCGAAACGCGCTGTCGTGACGCGATCCCCCTGCGCTTGCCGCCAAGGTCAGCCGCTTCTATGTGGCCCCCGATGATCACGGCGCTCGCCAATCCTCAGCGGTTCATGGCCTTCACCCGGCCGCTGACGCCCGTGCTCTGGGCGCTGGCGTTGCTCCTGCTCGCGATCGGGAGCTGGCTCAGCTTCACATCGCCTGAAGACTACCAGCAGGGCGACACCGTCCGGATCATGTACGTGCACGTCCCGGCCGCGTCGACGAGCCTGGCGGCCTACCTGTCCCTGGGGATCGCCAGCTTCTTCGCCCTGGTGTTCCGCCACCCTCTCGCCGACGCGGCCGCCCGCGCCGCCGCCGCGCCCGGCGCAGCGCTGACCGCCCTTGCGCTCGTGACCGGCGCGTTCTGGGGCAAGCCGATGTGGGGCGCCTGGTGGGTTTGGGGCGACGCGCGGCTGACGTCGGTTGTCGTGCTGCTGCTGTTCTACCTGGGCTACATGGCGCTGCGCGCCTCGATCGACGACGAGGCCAAGGCCTCGCGCGCCGCGGCCGTCCTGGCGCTGGTGGGCCTGATCAACCTGCCGATCGTGAAGTTCTCCGTCGACTGGTGGAGCACCCTGCATCAGCCGGCGTCGCTGCTGCGGGCGGACGGGCCCTCGCTTCACCCGACGATGCTTACGCCCCTGCTGACCATGATGGCCGCCTACATGGTGTTCTTCCTGGCGGTCTGGATCACGCGAACGCGGGCGGAGGTGTGGCGCCGCCGGGCCGAGGCCGCGGCCCTGCGCGCGGCGGGAGCGGCCTGATGCCCGACTTCGACATGAGCCCGTACGCCGCCTACGTCTGGCCGGCCTGGGGCGTCAGCGCCCTGGTCCTGCTGGCGCTGGGGCTCGACAGCTGGAGGCGTGCCCGCCGGTGGCGCCGGGCTGCGCAGGAAGCCCGGCCGGAGCGCGAACCGTGAAGCGTTGGATCGCGCTCGCCCCTGTCCTGGTGCTGGCGGCGCTGGTGGCGGTGTTCGCCTTCTACGGCCTGCGTCGCGACCCCGAAGTCATTCCGGACGCCCTCGTGGGCCAGCCGCTGCCGCCCGTCGCGGTCCGCTCACTACAGGACGGCCAGCCCACCACCCTTGGCGCGCTGAAGGGCCGGCCGATGCTGGTCAACATCTTCGGCTCATGGTGCGGCACCTGCATCCTGGAACACCCTGAACTGGTGCGCCTGCAAAGCCAGGGCGTGCGCATCGTCGGCGTCGCGCATCGGGACACGCCTGAGAAGGCGAACGCCTTCCTGGCCCGGCACGGAGACCCCTATGAGGCGTCTTTCATCGACGACTCCGGCCGACTGATGATCGACCTCGGCATGAGCGGCACCCCAGAGAGCTTCCTGGTGGATGCGGAGGGGAGGGTTGTCGCGAAGTGGGGGCCGATCTCGGGTCCGCTGACCCCTGAGGTGCTCGCCGCTTGGCGGAGCGTCAACGCGCGTTAACCCTTTCTCGACACCCAGCGTTAAGAACTGGGGCATGGCCGCGCCGATTCGATCCGGACCTACGCTTCCCACCCCCGCTCCTGCGGCGGGCGGCGCCTCGCCCGGCGCGCGGGCGGCGCAGCGGGCCTTCTTCGAGGCGGCGCTCGGCCGCGCCACGACGGCCCCGGCGGCGGCGGCGCCCCAGCCGCAGATCCAGACGCCCGCCGCGGCGCCGGCCCGCGCGGTTCAGCCCACGGCGGAGCCGCAGCAACCGCAGCGACTGCTCAGGCCCGGCTCCTTGGTCGATATCAAGGTCTAAGCGGCTTCGGCCTCGGTCTTCCGGGCGGCCTTGGCGGTCTTCTTGGCCTTGGGCTTCTTCACCTTGGCGGCCTTGAGATCGCCGGCCTCTTCGACCTTGGGCGCCTTGTCCGGCGCGCGATCCCTGTCCCGCTTCTTTTCGGACTTGCCCGCGGCGGAGGCGAGGATTTTCAGGAAACTGTCGCGCTTGCTCTTAGGCAGCAGAGCGAGAATGCGTTCGTCGGCGGCCCTCACGTTGGGCGTGGCCCGCTCGAGCAAGGCTCGGCCCTGGTCGGTCAGACGGACGGCGTTGGCGCGCCCGTCCTCCGCCGAGCGTTCCCGGGCCAGCAGCCCCTTGGCGATCATGCGAGCCACCAGATCGGCCAAGGTCGAGCGATCGATGCCGGTCGCCTGCACCAGGCCCGTCTGAGTGAGGCCCTCATTGCGGGCGACGGCGGCGAGCACCGCGTACTGACGCTGGGTCGGACCGTCCGGGCCGACAGAGTCGGCGTAGATGTCCAGCGCCAGCTGCAACACCCGGTGCAGCAGGTGGCTCGGCGAACGGTCCAGCGGGCCTTCGCCCCGACCTTCGTCCTTGCCCCGCCCCTTGGCCTTCTTCTCGCCCTTGGACATCACCGCTTCCCCCGAAGGCGCGTCTTCGCTTCGTATGGCGCCGTTTCGTGACGTTCCGGCGACGGAGCGTCGTCGCCTCACGGCAGTGGGTCCGGAGTCTCCGGCGGGGGCGCTTCAGTGGCCTTCATCTGCTTCATGATGAAAGGGATCTGCGAGAAGGCGAAGACCAGGGCGGCGATCCACAGAACGCCGCGGAAAGCCGTCCACACGTCGTCGCTCTGCGTGCGCCAGATGACCTCGTTCACGACGGCGCAGGCGGCGAAGTAGCAGGCGTAGCGGATGGCCAGGGTACGCCACGCCGCGTCCGGCAGCTTCACCGCCTCTCCGAGCAGGAGCTTGGCCGGGTTACGACCGATCATCACCCCACCGAGCAGGGCCGCGGCGAAGGCCCCGTTCATGAAGGTCACCTTCATCTTGATGATGTCGTCGTTCCTGAACACGAGCGTCAGCACGCCGAACACAATGGCGAAACCGCCGGCGATCGCTGGCATCGGGGCCAGTCGCCGCTCGGCCACGTAGCCCACGATCAGCGCGGCTATGGAGGCGATCACCAGAACAAGCGTGGCCTTTTGCAGGTCGCGTGTGATCAGGTAAGCCCCGAGAAACGCAACCACCGCGCCGAAATCGACCAGCGTGCGGACCCACTGCTTGCTGCTGGGCTGGGGCGCGTCGTTCCCGTCCTGAACGCTCATCGTGAAGCCTCGTCCAGGCCGACCAGCGACCGCGCGAACGCACGGGCGTCAAAGGGCTGCAGGTCTTCGATCCCTTCGCCGACACCGATCAGCTTGATAGGCGCGTCCGACGCCTGAGCGACGGGGACCAGAACCCCGCCGCGCGCGGTGCCGTCGAGCTTGGTCATGACCACACCAGAGACGAAGGCCGTCCGGCCGAAGATCTGCTCCTGGGCCAGGGCGTTGCGCCCGACGGTGGCGTCGAGCACCAGCAGAGTCTCGTGCGGGGCGTCTGGATCGATCTTCTTCAGGACGCGCACGATTTTCAGCAGCTCGTCCATCAGCTGCTGCTTGTTCTGCAGGCGGCCGGCGGTGTCGATCAGCACCACGTCGTAGCCTTCGGCCTTCGCGCGCTCATAGGCGTCGTAGGCGAGGCCCGCGGCGTCGGCGCCGCTCGGGCGGGACATGAAGTCGGCTTTGGCGCGCTCGGCCCAGACCTGCAGCTGCTCGACGGCAGCCGCACGGAATGTGTCGCCGGCCACCACCAGCACCTTGGCGCCCCTGCCCGTCAGGTCGGCCGCGATCTTGCCGAGCGTCGTGGTCTTGCCTGAGCCGTTCACCCCGACGAACAGCACCACGAAGGGACGCGGGCCTGAGAGCGGATCGAAGCTGTCCTGACGCGGCAGGAGCTCGGCGGCCACAGCCTCCGCCAGCGCCTCTTTCACCTCCTGCTCGCTGGACGACTGTCCGAAGCGCAGCTCGGCGAACCGGTCGCGGATACGCGCGGCGGCCGCGGGACCGAGGTCGGCCTCGATCAGCTGCTCCTCGAGATCGTCGAGCGCCTCCGCGTCGAGCGGTTTCTTGACGAAGGAGGAGACGACCTGATCGGTCATCTGTCGCGAAGAGCGGGACAGGCCGTCGGTCAGGCGCTGGAACCAGCCCTTCTTGGGCGGGGAGGCGTCGGTCATGCAGCGCTCTTAGCCCGGATCGCTCCGCTCGTCGCGCCCAGCCTCGTCGCGTTCGGACACTTCCTCAGGCCGGACGACCGTAAGCCGGCCGGCGGCGACGTCGATCTCCGGCACGGCTTCACGGGTGAACGCCACCTGCCATGTGGGGCGGCCCTGGCCTGGGTCGATCTCGAGCAGGTCGCCGGCGCCGAAGTCGTGCACCGCCTTGATACGACCCAGGGCCTCGCCATCCGGCGACAAGGCGGAAAGGCCGATGAGGTCAGCGAGATAGAACTCGTCCTCGTCGGGTTCGGGCAGGGCTTCTCGAGGAATGTACAGGCGCAGGCCCCGCAGGGCGTCGGCCTGCTCCTTTGAGGTCACGGACGCGGAGCGAGCGACGATGCCGTCCTTCACCGCGCGCGCCTGGGTGAGCTTCAGCGCCGGCGCGCCGTCTTCACGTTTCAGTTCGCCGTACCCGACGAGCGCAAGGGGATCGGCGGTGTAGGTGCTGATGCGCAGCTCCCCTCGCACGCCGAACGCGCCGGCCACGCGGCCGACCAGGATCAGGCGAGGAGGGGAGGATTGCGTCATCGATAGATCCCTCGCACCGCCTCTCTACGGAGGCGGGGAGAGCGTCGCGAGCTTACGCCTGCTCTTCGGCCGGAGCGGCTTCTTCGGCGGCCGGAGCTTCGGCGGCGGGCTCTTCCGCGGCCGGAGCTTCAGGCTCCGGAGCCGGCGCGGCGGCGGCGGCTTCGGCTTCGGCGCGCGCGGCGGCCTCGGCTTCGGCGCGGTCGGCCTCACGCTGAGCGCGCTCGGCGGCGCGTTCCTGGGACTTCTTGCCCGGGGCGCCCTTCTGCGGGTTGTTGCCCGGGGTCCAGGTGGCGAGCCCTTCGGCGGCGAGGAAGCGCGCGACGCGGTCGGTCGGCTGGGCGCCCTTGGCCAGCCACTCCTGGATCCGCTCGGTCTTCAGCTGGACGCGGGGCGTCGGGCCGTCCTTGGGCAGCAGCGGGTTGTAGGAGCCCACGCGCTCGAGGAACTTGCCGTCGCGGGGCGAGCGGCTGTCGGCGATGACGATCTGATAGTACGGGCGCTTCTTGGCGCCGCCGCGGGACAGGCGGATCTTCAGCATAGGTCGTTCCTTCTCAAGTCTCTGCTGTTCGGAGTTATTTCTTCGGAGGGAAACCGGGCAGGCCGGGGAACCCGCCCCCGCCCAATCCGGGCATCTGCCCAGGAAGCTGGGGACCGCCGCCGCCAAGGCCTGGCAGGCCCGCGCCGGCGGAGGAGTCGGCTGAAGGCAGCTTGCCCCCGCCCATGGCCTTGAGCCGGGCCATATCGGCGGCGCCGACGCCCGGCGCTCCACCCATGCCCATCATGCGGGCCATGTTCGCCAAGCCCTTGCCGCCGTTCTTGCTCATCGACTTGAATACGTCCGCCATCTGGCGGTGCTGCTTCAGCAGTCGGTTGACGTCGGCCACGTCGACGCCCGCGCCAGCGGCGATGCGGCGCTTGCGCGAGGCGTTCAACAGGTCCGGCTTCTTGCGCTCGGCCTTGGTCATGGAGCTGATGATCGCCTCCTGCCGGCGGATCATCTTGTCGGAGACGTCGTTCTCCTCGAGCTGCTTCCTGACCTTCTGCACGCCGGGAAGCATGCCCAGGATGCCCTGCATGCCGCCCATTTTGCGCATTTGGGCGAATTGGCCGGCAAGGTCGTCCAAGTCGAACTGGCCCTTGGCCAGCTTCTTGGCCATGCGCTCGGCCTGGACCTGATCGAGCTCCTGCGTCGCCTTCTCCACCAGTGCGACGATGTCGCCCTGGCCCAGGATCCGCCCCGCCACGCGACGGGCGTCGAAGACGTCGATCTGGTCGACCTTCTCGCCCGCGCCGAGGAACTTGATCGGCAGGCCGGTGACGGCCCGCATCGACAACATGGCGCCGCCTCGGGCGTCACCATCCGCCCGGGTCAGGATCAGACCGGTGAGGGGCAGGCGCTCGTGGAAGGCCTTGGCGGTGCGCACCGCGTCCTGACCGGTCAGGCTGTCGGCGACCAGCATGGTCTCGACCGGCGTGGCGATGCGCGCGATCTCCGCGGCTTCAGCCATCATCGCCTCGTCCAGGGTGGTGCGGCCGGCGGTGTCGAGGATCAGGACATCGAAGCCCTGCAGCTTCGCCGTGGAGAGCGCGCGCCGTGCGATGTCGGTGGCCGACTGCCCGCTCACGATCGGCAGGGTGGCGACGCCCACCTGCTCGCCGAGAGAGCGAAGCTGCTCCATCGCAGCGGGACGTCGCGTATCCAGCGACGCCATCATGACCTTCTTGCGCTCTGTGCGGGTGATGCGCAGCGCCAGCTTGGCCGAGGTGGTGGTCTTGCCGGAGCCTTGCAGGCCGGCCATGAGGATCACCGCCGGCGGATTGGCCGCGAGGTTCAGCGGCTCGGGCTCTTCGCCGCCCAGCATGTCGACAAGACCGTCATAGACGATCTTCACAACCTGGTCGGCGGGCTTCACCGCGCGGATGACCTCTTCGCCCGTCGCGCGCTCGCGGGCCTTGGAGACGAACTCCTTGACCACCGGCAGGGCGACGTCAGCCTCGAGCAGGGCGATGCGCACTTCACGCAGAGCTTCGTCGACGTCCTTTTCGGACAGCACGCCACGACCGGTCAGCCGGTCGAAAACCCCTGTCAGCCGTTCGTTCAGAGCGTCGAACATCGCACCACCACAAAGCACAAACGGGCTCGACCCCGGTGGACGATCACGTCGACCGGGGGCCTCGCCGCCCTCAGCCGAGATGGACCCGGTTTCGTGGCGGTCAAGGGCGCTGAGCAAGTCTGCGCCGAAGGGGCGGGTGTTTGCGCGCAAAGGGCAAGCAAGTCAAGGTGTGGGCCCTTGCCGCCACAGGAGTCCGCCGATGCCTTGGGAACGCCGGACCTTACAGGTCCTGGTGGCGCTGGCGAGTTGCGTGCCGGTCGGCGCGGGTCTCGCAGGCGCGCTGCTCGGGCCGTCGCTGGTGCCCGACGAGCCGTTCGGCCCATCGACCGACAGCCACTACCGCTATCTCTCTGGTCTCTTGCTCGGGATCGGACTGAGCTTCTGGGCCGCCGTGCCGCAAATCGAGCGGCGGACCATCGTACTGCCGGCGCTCGCGAGCATCGTGGTGCTGGGGGGTCTGGCGCGCCTCGCGGGACTCTTCCTGGCCGAGGCGCCGCCGAATCTGCCGATGCGCCTGGCGCTGGTGATGGAGCTTTTGGTGACGCCCGCGCTGGCCGGCTGGCAGTGGCGACTCTCGCGCCGGACCGCTCAGGGCGCGACGGTGTAGCCGTCCGCCTCCGAGACCCAGATGACGGCCTGGTCCATCATCGGGACGCGGATCCCGGCGAAGGTCACCTCAGCGGTCAGGCGGTCGCCCGCCGGGCGGTAGGTGGTGCAGGTCTCCTCCTCCATGAACGGTTCTAGTGTGGCGATCATTCGCGCCCGAGCCGCCGCCGTCCGCTGGGCGTCGAGCGCCGCGCCGCCAACCGTGAAGGTCGCCTGCTCCAGCGCCCATCGTCGCACCGCGCCGCAGACCTGCTCCCCGCGGACTTGAAGCGGCGTGACCGTCTCCATCACCACGGCCGGCTCGGGCGAGATGAGCACGCGTGCGTGATTGTCGATCCACCCGTCCGGCCGCGCGGTGTAGGTGGCCATGGCGCTGCAGGTCTTCCGCGCGGGATCGGGCCCATAGCACTGGGCCTTGCCCTCGCCGGCCGGCGCAAGCGGGCCGCTCAGGGCGGCGAGGGAGGCGATGAGAGGGAGCACGGGAACTCCTGACGCGGGCCGCGACATGGGGCGTCCGCCATGAACCGGGCCTGACGAAACGATACGGCGGCGGGTCGCCCCGCCGCCGCTCAGTTCTTCGTTACTTCGTGGGGAAGCCGCGCTTCTCGAGCAGGGCCTTGATGTCCGGATCGCGTCCACGGAACTGGCGGTACGCCTCCGCACGGTCAGTCGAGTTGCCGGGCGCCAGGATGTACTTGCGCATCTTGGCCGCAGTCTCGGGGTGGAACGGGTCACCCGTCTCCTGGAAGGCCTTCTGGCTGTCGGCGGCCATCGTGTCCGACCAGAGGTAGCTGTAGTAGCCGGCCGAATAGGCGTCGCTCGAGAACAGGTGGTTGAACTGCGGCAGGCGGTGACGCATCGCCAACTCCCGCGGCATGCCGATTTCGGCCAGGGCCTCGCGCTCGAACTTGTCCGGATCGACCACCCCGTCCGCGACCAGGTGCAGCTTCATGTCGACGATGGCGGAGGAGAGATACTCCGCCGTGTCGTAGCCCTGGTTGAACTTCGAAGCGGCCTCGACCTTCTTCAGCAGCTCCGCCGGCATCGGCTGTCCCGTCTCGTAGTGCTTGGCGAAGCGGTCGAGCACGGGGCGCGTCAGCACCCAGTACTCGTTCACCTGGCTCGGGTACTCGACGTAGTCGCGCGGCGTGCCGCTGAGGCCCGGATAATTCACCTCCGAAAGCAGGCTGTGCAGGGCGTGGCCGAATTCGTGGAACAGGGTCTCGGCGTCGTCCAGTGAGATCAGGACGGGCTCGCCCGGGGCGCCGCGCACGAAGTTGTTGTTGTTCGAAGACAGCGGCGTGCGCTTGCCGTCGAAGGTCTCGTGACTGCGGTAGGTGGTGGCCCAGGCGCCGGAACGCTTGCCCGGCGCGGCGAAGTCGTCGCGATAGAACAGGCCGCGGTAGGCGTTCGTCCCCTTGTCCCGCACCTCCCAGACGCGGACGTCCGGGTTGAACACCGGCACCTTGCCGGTGATCTCGGTGAAGGTGATCCCGTAGAGCTGCTCGGCCGCCCAGTAGGAGGCCTGGATCATGTTCTCGAGCGCGAAGTAGGGCTTCAGCTCGTTCTGATCGAGGTCGTAGCGGTCCTTCCGCACCTTCTCGGCGTAGTAGAGGTAGTCCCACGGCTCGATGGTGATGTTCGCGCCTTCCTTGGCGGCGATCGCCTGCATGTCGGCGACCTCCTCCTTCACGCGGGCCACCGTGGGCTTCCAGACCGTCAGCATCAGGTCCGTCGCCTTCTGCGGATCCTTGGCCATGGTGTCCTGCATGCGCCAGTGCGCATGGGTCTCGAAGCCGAGCAGCTTGGCGCGATCGGCGCGCAGCTTCACGATTTGGGCGATCACCGCGTTGGTGTCGTTCGCGTCGCCGTTGTCGCCGCGGTTCTTGAAAGCCTTCCAAACCTTCTCACGCAGGGCGCGGTTGGACGAGAAGGTCAGGAACGGATCCACGCTGGAGCGGGTGTTCACGATCACCCACTTGCCGGACAGGTTCCGCTTGTCCGCCGCCGCCTTGGCCGATGCCTTCTGGCTGTCGGACAGGCCCGCCAGGTCCGCCTCGCTGTCGATGACGATGAAGGTGTTCTCGTCGGCCAGGACCTTGGCCGAGAAGTCGCTGAAAAGGGTCGCCAGCTGCTGGTTGTACTGGCCGAGCTGCGCCTTCTGCTCCGTGTTGAGCTTGGCGCCCTGGCGCACGAAGCTGTCGTAGATCCGTTCGGTCAGGCGGGCCTGCTCGGGGTTCAGCGTCGCGCGCTGCTGGTAGACCGCCTCGATGCGCCGGAAGAGCGGCTGATTGAAGGTGATCTCGTCGCTGGCGGCGGCCAGCTTGGGCGACCACTCCTTGTCGAGCGCCTGATACGCCGGCGTGGTGACGTTGGACGTCATGACGCCGAAGAGCGCGTTCACGCGCTGCAGATCACGCCCGGCCCGCTGCATGGCGCCGATCGTATTGTCGAACGTCGGCTTGGCCGGGTTGCTGGCGATCTTCTCGTACTCGGCGCGGCGATTGGCGATCGCTTGAGCGAAGGCCGGCGGGAAGTGTTCAGGCTGCAGCTTGTCCCACGGGGGCACGCCTTCATATGGGCCCGTCCAGGGCGCGAACGCGGGATTGGCCGCCAGCGCCGCAGCCGACGACTGGGCGGGAGCGGCGGTCGCCTGCGCCATCACGGCCGCACCGGGTGCGAGCGCGCCGAAGGCCGCGGCGGCGAGGAGAAACTTGCGCATGAGTTTTCCAGGTTTTCGTTGTTCACTTTGAACGACCCTAACGCCTGCATCCGGCGCAGAAAAATGACGGTCCTGTAACTTTCCGGCGCCCGTTTACGGCGACGGGGCGCCGGTCTATCGACAGCCATGGCGATCGGCGTATTCGACTCCGGGGTAGGCGGGCTCTCCATCCACCGCGCGCTGGTGGAGCGACTGCCACAGTCCGACTTCATCTATCTCGGTGACCAGGCGAACGCGCCCTACGGGGGCCGCCCCGGCGAGGAGATCGTGGATCTTACGCGCGCGGCGGCGGTCCGGCTGTTCGAGGCGGGCGCCTCCCTGGTGGTCCTCGCCTGCAACACCGCGAGCGCCATCGCCTTGCGGCGTCTGCAGCAGACTTGGCTGCCGGGCTATCGACGCGAACTCGGCCGTCCCGTGAACATCCTGGGCATCATCGTGCCCACCATCGAGGCGGCGACGGGCCTGCCATGGGAGCATGAGGCCGAACGCCGGGGCGAAAAGGTGGAGGCGCTGGACGTGGTGGGCGTCTTCTGCACCGCCGCCACAGCCGGCAGCCGCGTCTACGAGATCGAGATCGACAAGCGTCGCCAGGATCTCGCCGTCTTCTCCGAGCCCTGCCCCACCCTCGCCGGCTTGATTGAGCAAGGCGCGAGGCGCGATCAGCTCAAGGCGGTCGTCGAGGGGCATGTAGGGGCGTTGAAGACGCGGATCGGCCGCCACCCGGATCGTGCGATCCTGGGCTGCACCCACTACGAGATCGTGGCCGATCTGTTTGTCGAGGCGCTGCCGCCCGGCACGCCGCTTATCCACCAGCCGTCCGCGGTTGCGGACGCGCTTGAGCGCTATGTGGCCCGCCATCCGGAGTACGTCGCCGGGGGCTCGGGCGCGCGCCGCTTCCTCACGACGGGCCAAGCCGGCGCACAGTCCGGTCTGGTCGAGGCCTTCTGGGGCGGTCCCCTGACATTCGAAGCCGCCTGAGGGCGCCTGGGCCGAAACGAAAAAGGCGGTCGCCGCGACTGCGCCGACCGCCTTTAGCTGATCGTGATGTTTGTGCGTCAGGCCGCCGCGCTAGCCGGAGCCTGAACGCCGCCGGAGGCGGCCGCTTCAGCGGCGACGACGCGACTGACCGCGTTGACCACCGAGGCGATGCGCAACGCCGACTGCACCTGAACGTTGGTGGCGCCGTGCTTGCGCAGCTCGCCTTCGTGAGCATCCAGGCACGCGCCGCAGCCGTTGATCGCCGAGACGGCGGTGGACCATAGCTCGAAGTCTAGTTTCGGAGCGCCCGGGTTTGCGATCACGTTCATGCGCAGGCGCGCCGGCAGGGTCCGGTACTCCTGGTTGTGCATGAGGTGCAGCGACCGGTAGTAGATGTTGTTCATGCCCATGATGGCGGCCGCGGCCTTTGCGGCGTCCTTCACTTCGGGCGTGAGCGCGTCACAGGCGGCCTCGATGTTACGCACCACCTCCGGCACGCCCAAGGCGTAGGCTGAGGCGAGGAACGCCCCCTGCTTCTGCTGCTCGTTGAGGGTCGTCTCGTTCCAGAGAGACGACAGGTTCAGCGACAGGTCCTTGGCGTAGGACGGAATAAGGCCGCGCACCGCGTCGATGGACATGGAAGAGACTCCGAAAGGGCTGTCGGGTTTGAGGTAGAAGCCCGGGGAACGCGGGCTGGGAGGGGGTACGTTCCCCGGGCTCTGGCTGCGCCAGAGGCGGTGTGCGACGGAGCGTGCGCGCCCCGTCGCCATCGTCGCCTTAGGCCGCGAGCGTCTCGCCGCCCACCGGGCGGTTGCAGGCGCACAGTTCGTCGGTCTGCAGGGCGTCGACGACACGCAGGGTGTCTTCCGGCGCACGGCCGACGTTGAGGTTCGTCACGTAGACGTGCTGCACGACGTTGTGCGGGTCGACCACGAAGGTGGCGCGGAGGGCCACGCCTTCAGCCTCGTCCAGAATGCCGAGCGCCCGGGCGAAGCGGCCGCCGGTGTCGGCGAACTGCCAGATGGGCAGCTTGTCGAGATCCGGGTGGTCACGGCGCCACGCGAGCTTGGTGAACTCGTTGTCGGTCGAGCCGCCGAGCACCACGGTGTCCCGGTCTTCGAAATCCTTCGAGAGGCGGGCGAAGGCCGCGATCTCGGTCGGGCAGACGAAGGTGAAGTCCTTCGGGTAGAAGAAGATGACCTTCCACTTGCCCTCGAACGAGTCCTGCGTGACCGTCTCGAAGGCGCTCTGGCCGTTCTCTTCGTGCGCGTTGAAGCCCGGCTTCACGCCGGTGATCTTGAAGTTCGGAAGCTTTTCGCCGACGCCCAGCATCGCGGTTCTCCTTGAAGGCATGGGCGGCCGATCGCCGCCCCGAGCAAGCAGATAGGCCTTCGCTGAACGCAGTTCAAATTGATTGTTCTTTGATTTTGCATAACCGAAAGTTATATCGGCTGCATGCTCCCGAGCCTCCGCCAGCTGCAGTACATCAAGCTCCTAGCCGAGCACGGATCGTTCAGCCGGGCGGCCGAGGCCGCACACGTGAGCCAGCCTGCGCTCTCGGCAGCGGTGAAGGAGCTGGAGACGATCCTCGGCGCGCCGGTGGTGGAGCGCGCCCGCGGGGGTGTGATCCTGACGCCCGTGGGGCAGGAGGCCGTGCGCCGCGCCGCCGACGTGCTGGCCCGCGCCGAAGACCTGGTCGAGGCGGCCAGGTCAGCGGGCAAGCCGCTGTCGGGCCGGTTTCGGCTCGGCGTCATTCCGACGGTCGCGCCGTTCCTGCTTCCACGGGCGCTGCCTCGCCTGAAGACGCAGTATCCGGCGCTGAAGCTGTTCCTGCGTGAGGACCTGACCTCGCGGCTCGTGGCGGGCCTGAAGGCGGGGGCGCTCGACGCCGCCGTGATCGCCCTCCCTTACGACATGAACGGCTTGGACTGCGCCACGATCGGGGAGGACGCGATCCTGGCCGCAGCGCCTGAAGGCCATCCCCTCACGTCTGACGCCACTGTGGATTTGAACAAGCTTGGCGCGGAGGACCTGATCCTGCTGGAGGACGGCCACTGCTTGAGAGACCACGCCCTGTCGGCCGCAGACATCGATCCGCCCAAAGGCGAGGACGTCTTCGCCGCCACGTCGCTGCATACTTTGGTGCAGATGGTCGGATCAGGGCTGGGCGTCTCCTTCGTGCCGGAGATGGCCGTGCGCGCTGGGCTCACCGAACATGCCGGCGTCGCTGTGCGTCCCCTGAGGTCGGCTCATCCCTCGCGCAAGATCGTGGTGGCGTGGCGGCACGGCTCCAGCCGGGCCGTCGAGGGACGCCTGCTGGCCGAGACGTTCGCAGCCGCTTGACGCGCGCCGGCCGGCGGCGCACGGCTTTAAGAATGATGAACACGGTTCTCCGCACCGCCGCCGTCGGCGCCCTCGCCTTCGTCCTGGCCGGCTGCGTACACATGTCGCGAAGCGAAGCGGTCGCGCCGATGGCCGAAGCCGACGCCAAGGGTTCGCGTGTCACTGAGATCACCCTGGCGCGCTCGGCCGAGGTGAAGGTGACGCCGGAGTTCGAAGAGATCTTCAAGAAGCACGTTCAGGCCAAGCTTGACAGCTGCGCCACCGGCTCCCGCCCGCTGCGGCTCGAGGCCAGCGTCGACCGCTTGGACAAGGCGAACCCGGCGCTGACGACCCTCGTCGCCGGCGCCAACGTGCTGCGCGGGACGGCCCAACTGGTCGATCCCGCCACCGGACGCGTCGTCGGTTCCTACAAGATCGGCCAGACGGTGGTCGGTGGCCGCTTCGCCATCATCAAGATGGGTGAGGCGGAGGAGCAGATGAGCGACGCCTTCGGGGACGAGCTCTGCGAAAAGGCGTTCGGCGCGAAAAGCGCGACCCCGGCGCAACAATAGAGCCAGTCCCTCCCCGGCGCCCTGCGCGCGGGGGGGATCTGTGAGCCTCAGTCCATCAGCTTCTGCGACAGGTACACGTAGTGCCGCGCCCAGCGCTGCGCGTTGGCGCTGGGGTCGGCGTCGTAGGAGTGGCCGCCCATCGTGTCCTCGAAGTAAAGGTACGGCAGGCCGAGCTGCTCCATGCGAGCGGCGAACTTGCGGGCGTGGCCGGGGTGCACCCGGTCGTCCTTCATGTTCGTGGTGATGTAAGGCTCGGGGTACTTCACCCCCGGCTTCAGCTGCTGATAGGCCGAGTACTTGGCGATGAAGGCGTAGTCCTCCGGCACGTCCGGATCGCCGTACTCGCCCACCCACGACGCGCCGGCCGACAGCTTGTGGTAGCGCAGCATGTCGATCAGCGGGCTTTCGATCACCGCGGCGCCGAACAGCTCCGGATGCTGCGTGATCGAGACACTGGTCAGCACGCCGCCATTCGACCGGCCGTAGATGCCAAGACGCCTGGAGGAGGTGATCTTGCGTGCGATCAGGTCCTTGCCCACCGCCGCAAAGTCGTCGAACGCCAGCTGGCGCTTGTCGCGCAGCACCGCCTGGTGCCAGCGTGGGCCGAACTCGCCGCCGCCGCGGATGTTCGCGATGACATAGACGCCGCCGTTCTCCAGCCACAGCTTGCCGGCCTCGGAGAGGTAGACGGGAGGCTTTGAGACTTGGAAGCCGCCGTAGCCGTACATCAACACCGCGCTTGAGCCGTCCAGCTTCATCGCCTTTGGGCGCACCACGAAGTACGGGACCTTGGTCCCGTCGGTGGAGGTGGCCCAGAACTGCTCCACCACCGCCCCTTCCGCCTTGAAGCGGGCCGGCAGGGCCTTGACCCGTTCGGCCTTGGCCGTGGCGCCGTCGATCAGCCAAAGCGTGGTGGGGTCGAGGAAGCCCTGCACGGTCGCGAAGAGGCGGTCGTCCTTGCCGGACGTGGTGACGACGCCGATCGATGCGTCCTTGGGCAAGGCGACGCGGGTGGCCGACCAGCGGCCCTGGTCGAAGTCATAGATGTCGACGGCGCCCTTCACGTCCTCGTACAGATTCACGACGAGCTTGGAGTCGGTGCTTTCCACCGCTTCGATCGCCTGTCGCTCGTTCGGCTGGGTGACCAGGATCGGCTTCGCCGTCGCCGGGTTCGCCTTCAGCGCCGCCAGGTCGTACGACAGCAGCGCGCCTGCCTGGTGGCCGCCCCAGTCCTGGCGGATCGTGAACACCATCTGCCCGTCGACCAGGGCGTCCACCGACGCCTTCCGAGGCAGCGGCAAGGCGACCGGGCCCCTGTCGGTCATCAGGAAGAAGGCGGTCTCGTAGTAGGAGAGGCCCTGCTCGATCAGCAGCGCCTCGACCTTGCCACCCGCACCGTAGAGCGCGTGAGGCCGGGCCCACACGTTCTTCTTGTCGCCCCGGAAGATCTCGCGCGCCTGCTCAAGCGGCTGGCCCCGCTTCACGATCTTGTCGACGTAGGCGTAACCAGACTGGGTCACCTCGCCAGGAACCCACTCGCGGGCGACCACCAGCGTGTCGGCGTCCAGCCATGCGACGTTCTGCTTGCCTTCGGGGAGGCGGAAACCGCCTTCGACGAACCGCTTGGCGACCACATCGTACTCGCGGATCTCCACTGCGTCCTTGCCGCCGTCCGACAGGCGCAGCAAGCAGATGCGCTCCTCCGGCTTCAGGCAGGTGGCGCCCTTCCAGACCCAGTCCCGGCCTTCCGCCTTGCCCAGCGCGTCAAGGTCCAGCAGCGTCTCCCATTTCGGAGCTTCGGCTCGGAAACCATCGACGCTCGTGCGCCGCCACACGCCGCGCGGGCGCTGGGCGTCCTGCCAGAAGTTGTCCACCCCGCCGGCGCGGAAGTCCGGCGTGGCGATCCGGTCAACCGCCGTGAAGATGTCGAGCGCCGCTTTGCGGAACGGCTCATAGCGGGCGTCCCCCTCCAGCCGTTTGCGGGTGCGGGCGTTCTGGGCCTCCACCCAGGCGAGCGAGCGGGGGCTCTCCACCTCCTCAAGCCAGATGAACGGATCGTCTTGGGCGGTCGGCGCCTGGGCCAGAACGGGCGCGGCGGTGAATGACAGAAGCGCAGCGAGCGCGAGCGATCTCAAGGTCATTCCGTCGAGCTTAAGCCTACAGACCGCCGCCGCAAGCGGCGTGCGACAGGGGGCCTAAGCGACGGCGCTTCGGCCGCCCTCACGGTCGGTCACGTTTTCCACTATATGTCCGCGGCCATGAGCCGGCCCTTCGTGAAGATGAATGGCCTCGGCAACGACTTCGTCGTGGTCGAGGCGCGCGACCGCGCCTTCCGCCCGACCCCCGAGGAGGTCCGGGCGATCTGCGACCGCGCGCGTGGGCCAGGATGCGACCAGCTGATCGCCATCGAGCCGTCCGATACTGCGGACGCCTTCATGCGGGTCTGGAACGCCGACGGCGGCCAGGTCGAGACCTGCGGCAACGCCCTGCGCTGCGTCGGCTGGCTGCTGATGGAGGCGACCGGGCGTGACGAGGTGACCATCGACACGCTCGGCGGCGTCACCAGGGCCCGCCGAGCTGGGGATCGCGCGGTGGCGGTCGACATGGGCCGCCCGCGGCTGGACTGGGCCGAAGTGCCTCTGGCGGAGGAGATGGACACCAGAGGCATCGAGCTGCAGGTCGGCCCGATCGATGCGCCGCACATGCACACCCCAGGCGCGGTCAGCATGGGCAATCCGCACGTGGTCTTCTTCGTGGACGACGCCGATGCGGCGCCGGTCACCTCGGTCGGGCCCATGATCGAGCACCACCCCCTGTTTCCGGAGGGCGTGAACGTCGGATTCGCAGAGGCCCAGGCGCGCGATCGCATCCGGCTGCGCGTGTGGGAGCGCGGCGCTGGCCTGACCCAGGCCTGCGGAACCGGCGCGTGCGCGGCGCTGGTCGCCGCCAGCCGGCGCGGGCTGGTGGATCGCCACGCCACGATGGTGCTGGACGGCGGTGAGCTGCGGATCGACTGGAACGAAGACGACGATCACGTGATCATGACCGGCCCGGTCGCGGTCGACGGGCAGGGCCTGCTTCCATGAGCCTGGAGCCGGTCGAGGTCACGCCTGAGGACGTCGAGGTCGTCACCTTCGGCTGCCGGCTGAACGCCTACGAGAGCGAGGTCGTCCGCGCGCGCGCCGCCGAGGACGGGCTGAGCAACGCCGTCGTCTTCAACACCTGCGCGGTCACCGGAGAAGCGGTGCGCCAGGCCCGCCAGGCGATCCGCCGTGCTCGCCGTGAACGACCAGACGCCCGGATCGTGGTGACGGGCTGCGCTGCTCAGATCGATCCCGCCGCCTTCGCCGCCATGCCGGAGGTCGATCAGGTCCTCGGCAACGACCTGAAGACCCAGGCGGGGGCTTTCGCGCCGACCGCCGAGCCCGCGCGGGTGCGCGTCAACGACATCATGAGCGTTCGTGAGACGGCCGGGCACCTGATCGACGGCCTGAAGGATCGCGCCCGGGCCTATGTGGAGATCCAGAACGGCTGCGACCACCGCTGCACCTTCTGCATCATTCCGTACGGGCGGGGGAACAGCCGGTCGGTCGGCGCTGGAGAGGTGGTGTCCCAGGTTCGTCGGCTCGCCGAGCAGGGGATCGCCGAGGTCGTCCTGACCGGCGTGGACCTGACCAGCTGGGGCGCCGACCTGCCAGGCCAGCCGACGCTCGGCCAGCTTGTCGCGCGGGTGCTGAAGCTCGTGCCTGAACTCCCGCGCCTGCGACTGTCGTCCATTGACGCGGCGGAGATAGATCCCGACCTGATGCGCTGCCTGGTGGAGGAGCCGCGGCTGGCCCCCTACCTGCATCTGTCGCTGCAGCACGGGGATGACCTGATCCTCAAGCGCATGAAGCGTCGACACAGCCGGGCTCAGGCGGTCCAGCTGGCGCAGGACGTGCGCCGGGCCCGCCCGGACGTCGCCTTCGGCGCGGACCTGATCGCCGGGTTCCCCACCGAGAGCGAGGCCGCCTTCGAGAACCTGCTGAGCCTGGTGGACGACTGCGGGCTCGCCTTCCTGCACGTCTTTCCTTTCAGCCCGCGACCGGGGACGCCCGCGGCCCGCATGCCCCAGCTGCCGCGCGACGTGGTCAAGGGCCGCGCCGAACGTCTTCGCGCCAAAGGCGCCGATGCGCTGGTCCGTCACCTGGATGCGCAGGTCGGCCAGACCGTGGCGGGCCTGGTCGAGCGCGAGGGGCTGGCGCGAGCGCCCGACTTCACGGAGATCGCCTTCGACGGCGTGGCCGATCCTGGCGGAATCGTGAACCTGCGCGTGACGGGTCACGACGGCCGCCGCGCCACGGCGGCGGTGATCTAGGCGGAGCCGTTTCCGCGCTCCGCCCAGTATTGTCGGTCAACGGCGGAATAGAAGCTCACGTGAGCGGCTCCGAAGTCGAGCTCCACCCGTTTGAACCGGCGTAGCAGGTCCATGCCCACGACCATGGCCGGCCGATCCTCCAATCCCCAGAGGCGGAAGGTGTGCAGGTCGGCGAAGGGCAGGCGGAAGGCCCCGATCGACAGCTCTCCGATCTTCATGGGCGGGGCCGCATCTAGGTCGGCCACCATACGGTCTCCGGTCGCGCCATGCAGCATCACCTGCGACGTCGAAAATCCCCGACGGTTCCGCCATGCGGCGGTGACCCGTTGCAGCGCCCGATTGCCGACCGACCACTCCGCACCGGTGTCGATGAAGACCTCCATCTTCTGGCGCGCGGCGGAGGCGTCCACCACCGTCAGCTGACCGGCTTTCTGTCGGCCCCGCACGGTGACGGCGTCCGCCCGAATGTCATTGGCCACCAGCATGCGCCGGCTGCTTCGGCGAATCTCCAGAGCTCCACGGGCGAAGTCGAAGACCACGCGGCGGTCTTTGACGGCGTCGAGCCCCAGCAGCCCTGCGGCCCCGATCTTTCCCGCCGACAGCAAGGGGACGTTCGTCAGGCTGACCTGCAGCTCGCGGCCGAACTGCAGCTGAACCCGGGCGGCCGTCGGAGCGGGCTCCACCCCAGCGATGCCATGGATGCGAGTGATCGGCCCGGGCTCCAGCCCCAACGCCTGCGCCAGCTCCACACTCAGGACGGTTCGGTTGGCGCCGCTGTCGACGACCAGGCGAGTGGGCGTGCGACCATTGAGCAGAACCGGAAGAGTCAGGCGTTGTACGGCGTCCGAGCCTGTGTCGAGCCGCTCGTCACCCGCCTCCAACGGAGTCTGCTCAACGTTCGCGAGGACCTGCGAAGGGATCAGGACCCCGCTGGCGCCGAGCGCGAAGGCTCGTCGTGAGAGGTACGCCCCGCTACCTGAGCCGCCTAAAGGCGTTCGCGCGATCATGATGCAACCGGGTTTCGTTGAACCCGCTTCTCCCTAAGGTGGAAGCATCCGCCTCCCCGGCCACGATGGCAAGTGAGGTCAACTGCGTGGGCGAACGTCGCAGTCCGCATCTGATGAAACCCGGCCTCCTGCGAAAACTCACCCGGAGAGAGCGCGAGGCCGCCCGCGAGGTGTTCGGCGACGCCATCAACTATAGGGCGGTCAGGCTGTGGGCCTGCCCGGCGCCCGTTCTGCGTCGGGCCTTCGTGGCGGGCCATGTGATGGGAATGAGCCTCATCGTTTGGCCTGCCCGCAGCGCTTTGAAGGATTTCGCGGACGTGCGCGCGCCGATCCGGCCCCTGGCGGTCCTGATGCACGAGCTGACCCACGTGTGGCAGGCGCAGGGCGGTGTGAACCTGCTGATGGCCAAGATCCGCGCCGGCGACAGCCTTGAGAGCTATCGCTATGCGCTCGCGCCAGACCTCGACTTCGCCGGCCTCAACATCGAGCAGCAGGCGATGGTGGTGCAGGACGCCTTCCTGCGGCGGCGCCTTTCAGCCGAGCCGCAGGCGGCGGAGCTTTACGCGCGGCTGCTGCCGTTCGGACCGGGAACGGCGCAGGCCTGAGATCTCAGGCGGCGCGCCGTCGGCCGCCGGTCAGCATGGACAGGATTGCGCCAAGCATGGCCGGGAGTTCGTCGCGGGTGACCACCCGATCGACCATGCCCTTTTCGACCAGGTACTCCGCGCGCTGAAAGCCCGGCGGAAGGGTCTCACGGATCGTCTGCTCGATGACGCGCGGGCCGGCGAAGCCGATCAGAGCGCCTGGTTCGGCCAGGTGCACGTCGCCGAGCATGGCGTAGGAGGCGGTGACGCCGCCGGTCGTGGGGTCGGTCAGCACCACCACGTAAGGCAGGCCCGCCGCCTTCAGCTCCTGGATGGCCAGCGTGGTGCGGGCCATCTGCATCAGAGACAGGGCTCCCTCTTGCATCCGGGCGCCGCCGGCGGCCGTGAAGACCACCAGTGGGACCTTGCGCTCCACCGCGGCCCGCGCCGCGGCGATGAAGCTCTCTCCCGCCGCCATGCCCAGGGATCCGCCCATGAAGGCGAAGTCCTGGACCAGCACCACGGCCTGCGCGCCGCCGACGACGCCGAAGGCGATCGCCATCGTGTCCTGAGCGCCCGTGGCGCGGCGGGCGGACTGCAGCCGCTCGCGGTAGGGCCGGCCGTCGGAGAAATGAAGCGGGTCTTCAGGGACGGACGGAACCGGCAGGCTCTCGTACTTGCCGTCGTCGAAGGTATAGGCGAACCGCAGCTTGGGCCCGATCCGCATGTGGCGCCCGGCCGGCGTCACCCACTTGGCCGCCTCGAGGTCCGGCCGGTAGATCATCTCGCCGGTGTCCGGGCACTTCACCCAGAGGTTTTCGGGCGTCTCGCGCTTGGCGAAAGGGTTGCGAACACCGGGCGCGATCTTGGCCAGCCAGCCGCCGCGCTCGCGCTTCTCGGGCTTGTGGACCTTATCGTCGAACTTCTCAGCTGCCGCCATTGACCTCAGACCTTCTCGCCCGAGAAGGCGTGCTGACGCTCGCCTTCAGGGGCCGGGAGCGCGGTGGAATCGGCGCGAGCGGCGACCCTAGCGCCACGCACCGCCTCGGCCAAAGCCCCGGCTGTCTTCAAAACTCGGTGAGCGGCGTTCTCGTTGCGCTCGACCGCAGCGGCGATCTCGTCCACGAGCGCCGAGCCGACCACCGCGGCGTCGGCGACGCGGGCGACTTCGGCCGCGCGCTGGGGCGTCTTGATGCCGAAGCCCACCGCGACCGGCAGGCCGGAGGCGGCCCGCACCCGGGCCACCGCCGGCGCGACCGCATCGGCGTCCGCCTCCTTCACGCCCGTCACCCCGGCGACGGACACGTAATAGACAAAGCCAGAAGTGCGCCGCACCACCGTCTTCAGCCGCTCGTCGTCGCTGGTGGGAGTCGCCAGCCGGATCAACGACAGCCCAGCCGCCTCGAGCGCGTCGGTCAGCGGATCGGCTTCCTCCGGCGGGCAGTCCACCACGATCAGGCCGTCCGCGCCGGCTTCCGCTGCGGCCTCGGCGAACGCCTTGTGGCCGAAGCTCTCGATTGGGTTCAGGTAGCCCATCAGCACGATGGGGGTGTCGGTGTCCTCGGCCCGGAAGCGGCGCACCAGGTCCAGCACCTTGCGCACGGTCATGCCGGCCTTCAGCGCGCGCTGTGCGGCGCGCTGGATCGGCGGCCCTTCGGCCATGGGGTCCGAGAAGGGCAGGCCCAGCTCGATGATGTCGGCTCCTGCGGCGGGCAGGCCGCGCAGGATTTCGAACCCGGTCTCCGGATCCGGGTCTCCGGCCATGACGTAGGCAACGAAGGCCGCGCGGCTCTCCGCCTTCAGGCGCGCGAAGCGGGCGTCGATGCGGGCGTTCAAATGGTCCGTCCTATGGCGTCGGCGACGGTGGACACGTCCTTGTCGCCGCGCCCCGACAGGCTGACGAGGATTGAGCCCTTGGGTCCGATCTCACGGGCCAGCTCCGGCAGACGGGCGATGGCGTGCGCGGACTCGAGCGCGGGAATGATCCCCTCCAGTTCGGAGGTCAGCTGGAAGGCGGCGACCGCCTCATCGTCCGTCGTAGACCGGTACTCGGCCCGGCCGGTATCCTTCAGCCAGGCGTGTTCGGGGCCGACCCCGGGGTAGTCCAGGCCCGCTGAGATCGAGTGCGCCTCGGTGATCTGGCCGTCCTCGTCCTGAAGCAGGTAGGTGCGGTTGCCATGCAGCACGCCCGGGCGACCGCCGGCCATGGAGGCCGCGTGCGCGTTTGTTTCGAGCCCATGGCCGGACGCCTCAACGCCCACCAGCTTCACGCTTTCGTCCCCGATGAACGGATGGAAGATGCCGATGGCGTTGGAGCCGCCCCCGATGGCCGCAACCACCGCGTCGGGCAGGGCGCCGGTCATCTCGAGCATCTGCGCACGGGCCTCGCGGCCGATGACGGACTGCAGGTCGCGCACCATGACCGGGTAGGGGTGCGGCCCCGCGGCCGTGCCGATCAGGTAGTAGGTGTCGGCGACATTGGTGACCCAGTCCCGCATCGCCTCGTTCATCGCGTCCTTCAGGGTCGACGCGCCCGACGTGACCGGGCGCACTTCGGCGCCCAGCAGGTTCATGCGGAACACGTTGGGCTTCTGCCGCTCCACGTCCACCGCGCCCATGTAGACGACGCAGGGGAGCCCGAAGCGCGCGCAGACCGTGGCCGTCGCGACCCCATGCTGCCCAGCGCCGGTCTCGGCGATGATGCGCGTCTTGCCCATGCGCTTGGCCAGCAGGATCTGGCCCACGCAGCTGTTGATCTTGTGCGCGCCCGTGTGGTTCAGGTCCTCGCGCTTGAAGAAGATCTTCGCCCCCTCGAAGCGCTCCGTGAGGCGTTGCGCAAAGTAGAGCGGGCTAGGACGACCCACGAAGTGCTTCAGGTACCCGTCGAGTTCGGCCTGGTAGGCGGGGTCGGCCTTCGCTTCCTCCCAGGCGCGCTCAAGGTCCAGCACCAGCGGCATCAGCGTTTCGGCGACATAGCGGCCGCCGTAGTCGCCGAAGCGTCCCTTAGCGTCTGGCCAGGCGTATGCGTTGCTCTGCCTGGTGGTGTCGATGGTCGTGGCGACGCTCAAGCGTTCCCCCGATTCCGGGTCGGACTGCGGCCTCGCTTCAGCCGCGCACGGCCTCCAGGAAGCCCTTGATGAGGATCGGGTCCTTTATCCCTGGCGCGCGCTCCACGCCAGAGGAAACGTCCACGGCCGGGGCGCCGGTTAGCCGAACGGCCTCGGCGACGTTGTCCGGCGAAAGACCACCCGCGAGGAACCAGGGCCGGCCGAAAGCCGCGCCTTCGAGCAGAGTCCAGTCGAAGGCGTGCCCGAGGCCGCCGGGCATGGTCGCGTCCATCGGGGGCTTGGCGTCGAACATCAGCCGGTCGGCGACCGCCGCGTACGCTTTGGCGGCTTCCAGGTCCTCACGGCTGGAGACCGGCAAGGCCTTGATCACCCCAGCGCCGGTCAGCCGGCCGACCTCGGCGCTTCGCTCGGGGCTCTCCGCCCCGTGCAGCTGCACGAAGTCGGGGTTGAGGATGCGGGCGATCTCTTGCAGCGAGGCATCTTCCGCGTCCACCGTCACCGCCACGATCCTCGCACGACCCCGGGCGGGAGCGGCCAGCGCCGCCGCGTCCTCCGGCGTGACGTTCCTGGGGCTTTTGGGAAAGAAGATGAAGCCGAGATAGGCTGCGCCGCCCTCCAGCGCCGCGGCTACGTCTTCCGGACGGCTCAGGCCACAGATCTTCGCTTCGGTCATCGGCGCGCTCAGGGCCGCCGCTTCAGCTCGTCACGGATTTCGGCCAGCAGGGCCTCGGTCGGCGTGGGCGCCGCCGGCTCGGTCGGCTTCTGCGCCTCCATCTCGCGCAGGCGGTTGATCACCTTCACCAGCAGGAAAACGGCGAAAGCGACCAGCACGAACTGAATGATGGTGTTGATGAAGGCGCCGTACTGGATAGCGACGGGATCAACGGCCGGCGTCGCCGGGTCGTCGGCGCGAAGGACGAGCTGAAGCTTCGAGAAATCGACCCGGCTGATCAGCAGCCCCAGCGGGGGCATCATGATGCCGTCGACGAGCGCAGTGACGATCTTGTTGAAGGCGGCGCCCACGATAATGCCGACCGCCAGGTCGACGACGTTGCCGCGCACCGCGAAGGTGCGGAACTCCTCCAGGAACTTGCGGGCCACGCCTCCTACTCCTGTACGTCGCCCGAGACGTTCAGCCGCTCGCGCAGCTCCTTGCCGCTCTTGAAGAATGGGACGGATTTGGCGGGCACCTGGACGGCCTCGCCGGTGCGGGGGTTGCGGCCCGCCCGGGCCGGCCGCTCGCGAACGGAAAACGCCCCGAAGCCACGCAACTCCACCCGGCCGCCGTCCTCCATCGCCTGGATCATGTTGTCGAGGATCAGGTGCACCACCCGCTCGACGTCACGTGACGTCAGATGAGGGTTCTCCGCCGCCAGCTTGGCGATCAATTCCGACTTGATCATGCCTGTTCCCGCCGCGGCAGCGGCCCTGCCCAGGTAAACACTAGACATTCCCACGTTACGCGAAAAGCCCCGCTCGCGCAGCGAGCGGGGCTTAACGTCGTTAACCGGTCAGATTTTGGATCTGAACGATTACTCCTTGTTGGCGCGCTCGCGCAGGGCGGCGCCCAGGATGTCGCCGAGCGAAGCGCCCGAGTCCTGGCTGCCGTACTGTTCGATCGCCGCCTTCTCGTCCGCCATCTCCAGCGCCTTGATGGAAACGGAGACGCGGCGCGCGGCCTTGTCCACGTTCGTCACCTGCGCGTCGACGCGGTCGCCCACGGCGTAGCGCTCCGGCCGCTGCTCGGCGCGATCGCGCGAGAGGTCGGACTTGCGGATGAAGGACGTCATCGGCGCGCTATCGTCACCGAAGCGCACTTCGATGCCGCCCGAGGTCACTTCCGTCACCACGACGGTGACGGTCTGGCCCTTGCGGAAGCTGTCGCCGGCCATCGGGTCGCCCGAGAGCTGCTTGATGCCGAGGGAGACGCGCTCCTTCTCGACATCGACGTCCAGCACCTGCGCCTTGACGATGTCGCCCTTCTTGTACCGCTGGATGGCTTCCTCGCCGGAGGCGTTCCAGTCGATGTCCGACAGGTGCACCATGCCGTCGATGTCGTTGTCCAGGCCGATGAAGAGGCCGAACTCGGTGGCGTTCTTGACTTCGCCTTCGACGGCCGAGCCGATCGGGTGAGCGGCCACGAAGGCCTCCCACGGGTTGGCTTGGGCCTGCTTCAGGCCCAGCGACACGCGGCGCTTGGAGGCGTCCACGTCCAGCACGACGACGTCCACTTCCTGCGAGGTGGAGACGATCTTGCCCGGATGGACGTTCTTCTTGGTCCAGGACATCTCCGAGACGTGCACCAGACCCTCGACGCCAGGCTCGAGCTCGACGAAAGCGCCGTAGTCGGTGATGTTCGTGATGCGGCCGGTGAAGCGGGCGCCCACCGGGTACTTCACTTCCACGCCGTCCCACGGATCGGCCTGGAGCTGCTTCATGCCGAGCGAGATTCGCTGGGTGTCCGGGTTGATCTTGACGATCTGCACCTTGACGGTGTCGCCCACCGCCAGAACCTGGCTCGGGTGGTTGACCCGACGCCAGCTCATGTCGGTGACGTGCAGCAGGCCATCGATGCCGCCCAGGTCCACGAACGCGCCGTAGTCGGTGATGTTCTTGACCACGCCTTCACGGACTTCGCCTTCCTGCAGCTGGCTGACCAGCTCAGTGCGCTGTTCGGCGCGGGCTTCTTCCAGGATGGCGCGGCGCGACACGACGATGTTCCCGCGCGGACGGTCCATCTTCAGAATGGCGAACGGCTGCTCCTTGCCCATGAGCGGGCCGACGTCGCGCACGGGGCGGATGTCGACCTGGCTGCCCGGCAGGAAGGCCGACGCGCCGCCCAGATCGACGGTGAAGCCGCCCTTCACGCGGCCGACCAGGGTGCCCATCACCGGCTCGGCGCGGGCGAATACGCCCTCGAGACGGGTCCAAGCCTCTTCGCGGCGGGCCTTCTCGCGGCTGATCATGGCCTCGCCCATCGCGTTCTCGACGCGCTCCAGGTAGACCTCGACGGTGTCGCCGACCTTCGGCGCATCGGCGCCGAATTCCTTGGTGGAGATGCGGCCTTCGGTCTTCAGGCCGACGTCGACGACGACGAAGTCCTTCTCGATGGCGACCACGCGGCCGTGCACCACCTGGCCTTCGATGATGTCGCGGCCGGCCAGGTGTTCGTCGAGCAGCGCGGAGAAGTCGTCGCGGCTCGGGTTGAAGTTCATATCGTCAGCCATGGGGCTTTCGGGTCTCTCTGAAGGCGGAGACGCACGCGCTCGTCACGCGAGGGAGTCCGCGGTTGGGTTGGGATTGAAGCCGTACGGGGGACCAAGATCCCCAGGTTCGCCCGCAGCCGTCGGAGGAGAATGCGCGGTTGGATTCGCCTGAAGGCTACCGTGTGGCCAGCCAGCGGGCGCGCGCGTCCTCGACGATGCGGCGGGCCGCATCGGTCGCGGCGCTTATATCCATCTCGGTGGTGTCCAGCAAGACGGCGTCCGCGGCCATCGCCATCGGCGCCGTGCTGCGTCCGCCGTCACGCTCGTCCCGGCGCCGGATATCCTCAAGCATGGCCTCGTACGCGATGGTCTCGCCTCGCGCGGTCACCTGCCTCCAGCGGCGCATGGCCCGCACCTCGGCGCTCGCCGTCACATAGAGCTTGGCGGGGGCGTTCGGCGCGATCACCGTGCCGATGTCGCGTCCGTCCAGGACCGCCCCGGGCTCCTTGGCCGCGAAGGCGCGCTGAAGGTCCAGCAAGGCCGAGCGGACCTCCGGGTGCACCGCCACGCGGCTCGCCGCCTCACCCGCGGGGCCTGTCGTCAGGGCCGGGTCCTCAAGGGTGGAGAGGTCGAGCGTCCGCGCCACCTCGCCCGCGGCCGCCGCGTCGTCGAGGCTCAGCCCCGCCGCCTGCACCGCCAGTCCGACCGCTCGGTAGAGCAGGCCAGTGTCCAGGTGCGGATAGTTATTCAGCGCCGCGAGCCGGCTGGCGATGGTGCCTTTGCCTGAGGCGGCAGGCCCGTCGACCGCGATGACGAAGCCCATGGACGCTCAGCCGATGTCCGCGCCGAGACTGCGCATAAGGCTCACGAAGGTGGGAAAGGATGTGGCGATCATGCCGGGCTCATCCACCGTCACCGGCTTCTCGGCCGCAAGCCCCAGGACCAGGTGCGCCATGGCGATGCGATGATCGCCGTGGGTGGTCACCGTCGCCGCGCCAAGGGGCGGACGGCCGCGGCCGTGCACGATCATTCCGTCCGGCTCCTCCTCGACCTCCACCCCGCAGGCGCGCAGGCCGGCGGCTGTCAGGGCGATACGGTCGCTTTCCTTCACTCGGAGTTCAGCGAGGCCGCGCATCACCGTGGTTCCTTCGGCGAACGCGGCGGCGACCGCCAGGATTGGATACTCGTCGATCATCGACGGCGCGCGCTCAGGCGGCACCGTGACCCCCCTCAGGATTGAGGCGCGGACGCTGACGTCGGCCACGGCCTCGCCGCCCGCTTCCCGGCGGTCCCCGACATCGAGGGCGGCGCCCATCTCGCGCAGCGTCTCGTAGAGGCCCGTGCGGAGCGGGTTCAGCAGCATGCCGTGAACGGTCACTTCGGAGCCGGGCACGATCAGGCCCGCGACGAGGGGGAAGGCCGCCGACGACGGGTCGCCCGGCACCGCGACGTTCGTGCCCCGCAGGCGCCCAGGCGTCAGGCGCGCCACGCGATCGGGACCCTCATCGGCGACCACAATCTGGGCGCCGAACGCACGCAGCATGTTCTCCGTATGATCGCGGGTCGGCTCCCGCTCAATGGTGGCGGTCTCGCCTCTCGCGTTCAGGCCCGCCAGCAGCACAGCCGACTTCACCTGGGCCGAGGCCACCGGAAGGCGGTAGGCCACGCCCTTCAAGCCGCCGCCGTGGACGGTCAGCGGCAGGCGCTGTCCCTCGGCGGTCTCGAACCGCGCGCCCATCTCCTGCAGCGGCGCGGTCACCCGGCCCATAGGCCGCTTGCGCAGCGAGGCGTCGCCGTCGAAGCGGGAGGCGATCGCAAACCCCGCCGCCGCGCCCATCAGGAGCCGCACGCCCGTCCCGGAGTTGCCGCAGTCGATCGTTTCGAAGGGTTCGGCGAAGCCGCCGCGTCCCTCGATCCGCCAACGCCCTTCGCCAAGACGCTCGACCTTCGCGCCGAAGGCCGACGCCGCGCGGGCGGTCGCCAGGACGTCGTCGCCCTCCAGAAGGCCCGTCGCTTCCGTCACCCCCTCGGCCAACGCACCAAAGATCAAAGAACGGTGCGAAATCGACTTGTCGCCCGGCGCGGTGACGGCGCCCTCAAGGGGTCCCGTCCGGCGGCTGGTCAGGGTGTCTTGGGCGACCGTCTCGGCGGACACGGGGACGCGCTCCTTCTTACCGGTGAAATTTCCGGGCGCGGCGCTTTTGACAGCGGCCCTGTGAAGTGGCAAGGGAGCCGCCGCTTCCAAGCCCCCTTTACCGAGAGGCCGCCATTGGCTGATCCCGCGCTCGGCGCAAAGCAGATCTGTCCGAACTGCCAAGCCAAATTCTACGACCTGAACAAGCGGCCGGCGCACTGCCCGAAGTGCGAGACCGAGTTCGACCCTGAAGAGGCGGTGAAATCGCGCCGTATCCGCGCCCGCGCGGTCACGCCCGATTACGACACCGACGACGAGGTCGAGGACAAGGCGCCCGCCGGCAAGAGCGACGAGGACGCCGAAGAGGAAGAAGAGATCGTCGCACCCGAGATCGACGAGGCGATCGACGATCCGGTGGTCACCGACGATGAAGAGGCAGATCCCGACGCCGTCGTTCCGCCGGCCGGCGACGGCATCGGCGAAATCGATGTCGACGAGGACCTCGCCGACGAGGAGGACGACGACGTGCCCTTCCTCGAAGACGAGGAGGACGACAGCTTCGAAGAAGAGATCGAGGGCCTGCCCGAGGAGGGCGAGGAGGACCGCTGACGCGGTCCTCCTGGGGTCCGATCAGGTCGCGCGGTCGCCACCAGCAGATCGCGCAAAAACTGGCTTGATCGGACTAACCGACCGCACTAGGTTCCGCCGCCTCGCCGGGGGGCATACTTCTCGGCGAGCCCGGACCTCGGGGCTATAGCTCAGCTGGTAGAGCGCTTGAATGGCATTCAAGAGGTCAGCGGTTCGACTCCGCTTAGCTCCACCATGAAAGCCCGCCGGTGACCCCGGCGGGCTTTCGCCTTTCTGAGCGACCGCGGTCGCGGATTCAGCCGAACAGCAGGTCGTGGGCGCTGTGCGCTTCGGGCCACCAGCCCCGCCCGACAGGTTCTTCAGCCGCCGCCACGTCCACCAGCATCCCATCGCGCCACCCGAACTCCGGGGCGGTCACCAGGAGCGGCTGCTCCTCCGACAGCACAAAGCGCTCGGCGCGCGTGTCGAGCAGGCCCGACAGGTCGCCTGTACTCGGCTCCACCAGGACGCAGGCCGCCAGAGTCGTCGCGACCGCGAAAGCGCCGAGCCCGAGGCCGACGGCCGGTCGGAAAGCGGGCTCGGGCGTGACATCCGCCGGTATGACCCGGTAGCGCCGGCGTGGCTGAGCCTTACGCTGCAACGAGTCGTGGATGCTGAGGAAGGCGGCGGCGAGCGCCAGCAGGGCGAGTGCAGCGGCGAAGAAGGCCATGCGAACTCCGGCGTAGTGCGGCGGCGCAGGCGGTAGCGCCGGTCATACCGGTGTGTCTCATGGGAGGCTTGACCGTCGGTTAATCAGGACGGCTGTGGTGACCGACGCCTTTCGCACATACGAAAACGCCCGAGCGGCGCGGGCCGGCTCGGGCGTTGAACGGTATGGCCGCCGATGACCGGCGGCGGGATGGTCTTAGATCAGGCGGTGACCTTGCTCGGCCAGGTGCGGATCATGACCGCGACCGCGACCGCGCCAGCGATGGCGACAGCTGCGCCCGCCCACTGCACCGGCTCCATGCCCTTCGCCGCGTAGGAGCCGACGACCGCGCCGGACACGTAGACGAGGGCGGCCGAAAGGCGTTCGGGCGTGAGCACGCTCAGCGACTTCTGCAGCATGGAGGATCCCCGAGAAGGACAGGCCGTAAGGTTGTGAGGCTTGAAACCTAACCCAGGGAAAGCCTTGTCGTCTCTGCGACATAGGGCCCGGCGGGCGCCCGCCGGAGCGCTAACCCAAGCTTAACTTTCCTACCCCGCTGCGGAGGCGTAGCCTCTTCTGCAGGAGCGGCGGAGAGGAAGATGGCGGCTCGCGGAAGGCGGCCCCAGCATAACGGAGCGGAGCCGGTGAACCTGCTCGGCCGCCGGGATGTGCTCACGGGGTTGGCCGCTGCGCCGGCCCTGGCATCGTTCCTGGCGCCGGCGCGTGCGCGGACCCAAGACGAACACTCGATCTCCATTCTTCCAGCCTCCGCCCTGCGGCTTGGCGCCGAGGTCTATGTCAACGCCACGGGCCCCTGGCGCTTCGTCGTGGACACAGGCGCCAACCGCACCGTGCTGGCGACGGAGCTGGCCGAGCGGCTCGCGCTGCGGCCCGAAGGTGTCCTCCAGGTGCACGGGATCGCCGCTCCGGTCACCGCCGGCAGTGTCGGAGTGCGCGAGCTGAAGCTCGACCGTTATCGCTACGGCCCTTTCCGCGCGCCGATACTGCCGCGGGCGGACCTCGGAGCGGACGGGCTCCTGGGCCTCGACGCGCTGCAGGACCGGCTGGTTGTGCTGGATCTGGCGCTCGGCCGCATCGAGATCGGCGGCTCCCACGCCCGCACCGGCACGCGCATGACCCGAAAAGTGTTCGAGGATCGGAGCGTCGTCGCACGCGCCCGCCAGCGCTTCGGCCAGCTGACCCTGGTGGACGCAGAGGTCGGCGGCGTCGCGGTGGCCGCCTTTCTGGACACCGGAGCTCAGAGAAGCGTGGGCAACATGGCGCTCCGGCGCGCCATCCGCGCCCGCATGCCGGAGACCGCCGCCCGCGCGCTGAAGCTCGACATCGGCGGCGCGACCGGCCAGGTGGTCAGTGGCGAAGTCGCCATGATGCCGGGCTTAAGGATCGGCGGGGCCCGCGTCGGCGCCTTCGGCGCGGTGTTCGCGGACCTGCACACCTTCGACCTGTGGCGGCTCCAGGAGCGGCCGGCGCTGCTCGTCGGCATGGACGTGCTGAGTCTGTTCCGCAGCGTGGCGCTCGACTTTGGTCGAAGCGAGGTGCGGTTCCGCTTCCGCGCCGACGTGGACGGATCGCCCGGCCATAGGGCGGACCTGCCCCCTGCGCTTGCGTAAACTCCGCCTCCGCGCCGATAAGCGCGGCTGAACCAAGGCCCGCAGACAACCGTGAACCCTTACGCCCAAATGGCTCAGTACGGCCGCGCCGCCGCCGCGCGGCTGGGCTACGACGTGCGCACGGTTGATGCGGACGAGGGCTACCTCCTGTGCGTCAGCGCGGCTGGCCGGCGCGCTTACCTGGGCACGGGCGCCCTGACCCCGTTCGTGCAGAACTCCGCTGGCGCTGCGGCGCTTTGCCGGGACAAGGCGTACACGGCGCAGGTGCTGCAAGACGCCGGCCTTGCCAGCGTTCCGACCCGCCTGTTCTTCCTCGACCCGACCTATTCGGCCTATCGCGCCCCTGGTCGAGAGGCGTCCGACGCCCTGTCTTATGCGGCGGCGGCGGGCGCGCCGCTGTTCTGGAAGCCCAACGGAGGCAGCCGAGGCCGCTACGCCGAGGCGCTGGAAGCCGCGGCTGTGCCGGCCTACCTGGAGCGGTTGCGCCGCCATCACGACACCGTCGTGGCCCAGCCGATCATCTCCGGGACTGAGCATCGCATATTCGTCCAGCATGGGTCGGCGCTGTTCGCCTACCGCAAGACCGCCGAGCCCGGTCGGGCGGCGAATCTGAGCCTGGGCGGCGGGATCGACGGCTTCACCGACGCGCCCCCAACAGGTCTGGCCGCCCTGGCGATCCGGGCGGCCGCCGTGCTTGGCTGCCGCATCTGCGGCTTGGACATCTTCGACCGCTCACCGGCCGGCGACCTGTCAGATCTCGTGGTGCTGGAGGCGAACGCCAACCCGGGTATCGCCGCCCTGGAGCAAGTCGGCCGAACGGACCTGATGGACCTGATCTGGCGTGACGTCTTCGAGACGGCGCTCGCAAATGCCGTTTGAGATCCCATACCCAAAATACGGGCAGGGTCTTGGCCTGCACCGGACACGCCGCGTGGCGATGCGGCTGGGCATCGATCCCGCGGCCTTGCCCTATCCGGTCGCGGCCGTGGCGGGCTCCAACGGAAAGGGCAGCGTCACCGCGTTCGCCGCGTCCATCCTGCAGGCCGCGCAGGGTCGGGCGGCGCGGTTCACCTCGCCCCATCTGCGCCGCGTCAACGAGCGCTTCCACGTCGATGGCCGGGACGTCGAAGACGGGATGCTGCGCCGGCACTGGAACCGCGTCGCCGAGGCCATGAACGCTTGGCAGGCCGAACACCCGCACGACCGGTTCGGAGGCTTCGAGTTCCTGTTCCTCGTGGCCCTGAGCCTCTTCGACGAATTGCGTCCGACCGCCGCCGTGTTCGAGTGCGGCGTCGGCGGCCGCTACGACCCAACGCGGCTGCTCAAAAGTCCCGTCGCCGCCCTGACGTCCGTGGATCTGGAGCACACCAAGCTCTTGGGCTCCACGCGTCAGGAGATCGCCTTCGACAAGCTGGACGTCGCGCCGGCCGGCGCGCGGGTGTGCCTTGGGGCGTCGACGGCCGACCTGCTGCCCCAGATCGAAACCTATTGCGCCCTGCGGGACCTGGCGCCGACGCTCGCGACCGCGTCAGCCGTGGATCCGCCCTTGATGGGGGCGCACCAAGCGGAGAACGCCGCGGTGGCGATCGCGCTCGCAGAAGCGCTGCATGGAGCGCCGCTCGCGGCGGAGGCGGTCGCCGCCGGGCTGGCGGCGACGCGATGGCCGGGGCGGCTCGAGACCATCGCCGAGCGCCCGCTGACGGTGATCGACGTCGGCCACACGCCTGACGCGGTCCGCCGCGCGCGCGAGGGGTTCGAGGCGCTGGCAGACCCGGACGTGCTGATCCTGGGCGTCTCGGAGGACAAGCCCGCGGAGGACATCATCCCGCACCTCGCGGCCGGATTCTCTCGGATCATCTGCACCCGCGCCTATCACAAGGGGCGCGCGCCGGAGGACGTCGCCGCCGCTGCGCGTGCGGCGGCGCCGCAAGCGGAGATCACGACGGCGCCGGACGTCCTGGCCGCCTGGCGCGTGGTCGACGCTCTGCGCCCCACGCCAAGGAGCGTCTACGTGGCGGGCGGGCTGTTCCTGGCGATCGAGGCGGCCGAGGCCCGCGCCGGCCGCGACCCCGCCGCCCTCAGCTTCTTCTGACCGTGGCTGAGCGCCTCAACGCTGTGCTCAGTCGGATCCGGGCGCTCAGCCCCCGTGAGATCGACCTGTCATTGGGTCGCCTTTCGGCCCTGCTGGCCGACCTTGGGCGGCCGGAACGGCGCCTACCTCCGGTCGTCCACATCGCCGGCACCAACGGCAAGGGATCGACCGCTGCATTCATCCGCGCCATGGCCGAGGCGAGCGGCCTGCGCGTCCACGCCTTCACCTCGCCCGCGCTTGTGCGCTTCAACGAGCAGATTCGGGTCGCTGGTCATCTCATCGGCGATGAGGCGCTCGTCCCCTTGCTCGAGCGCGTAGTGGCCACCAATGATGGCCGGACGCTCACCATTTTCGAAGCGACAGTCGCGACGGCCTACCTCGCCTTCGCAGACACTCCTGCCGACCTTGCGATCATCGAGGTCGGCATGGGCGGCCGGCTGGACGCCACCAATGTCATCGATCGGCCCGCGCTCAGCCTCATCACGCCCATCGCAATCGATCACGCCGAGTTCCTCGGCGACACGATCCAGGCCATCGCCGCCCACAAGGCCGGTATCATCAAGCGTGCTTCGCCGGTCCTGCTAGGCCGCCAGAGCGAGGCGGCTGAAACCGTGCTGGAGCGGGAGGCTCTCCGCGTCGGCGCGCCTATGACGCTGCTCGGCCGCGACTTCGACGGGCGTCTGCAGAACGGCCGGCTGGTTTTCCAGGACGAAACTCAGCTCTTGGACCTGCCGCCGCCCACCCTGGTGGGATCTCATCAGGTCGACAACGCCGCGCTGGCCATCGCCGCAGCGCTTCGCCTCGGCCTGCCCGAGGCGGGGATCGAGAAGGGTCTGACCCGTGTCTCCTGGCCGGCGCGCTTGCAACGCTTGCGGGCGGGGCCGCTTTGGGACCTCGCGAAAGCTGCAGGCGCCGAGATCTGGCTCGATGGCGGACACAATCCGAATGCGGCCGCCGCGCTCGCCCAAACGTTGGCGACACTGGATCGGCGGGACCCGCGGCCGCTCGCGCTGATCACGGGCCTGCTCGCCAGCAAGGACGCCGTTGGCTTCTTTCGGGCCTTCGCGGATCTGGATCCTCACGTCATCACCACCGGCTTCGCCCACGCCGGCGCGGCCGATCCCGCAGCGCTGGCCGCGGCTGCCGCGTCGATCGGCCTCGTGGCGGAGCCGCACGCGGACGTCGTCGCCGCCATGCGAAACGCGCTGGCGACCGTGGGGCCGCCAGCGCGCGTGGTGATCTGCGGATCGTTGTATCTCGCCGGCGAGGTCCTGGGACTCTCGCCCGAGACATATCCGAATTAGGCGGTCTGGGTGACGCCGGCCTCGTTCAGCCACTCGACGATTTTGCCCTTGGGCATGGCGCCGACCTTCATCGACGTCATCTGCCCGCCGCGGAACAGCATCAGCGTAGGGATACCCTTCACGCCGTAACGCCCCGGGGTCATCGGGCTCTCGTCGATGTTGACCTTGGCCACCGTCACGGCGCCCCCCAGCTCGTCGGAGATCTGCTCCAGGGCGGGACCGATCTGCTTGCAGGGCCCGCACCACTCCGCCCAGAAGTCCACCAGCACCGGGGTGTCGGCCTTCAGGACGTCCTGTTCGAAGCTTTCGTCAGTGACCTTCACCGTGGCCATGCGCCTGTCTCCATCTTCATCGAACCGACGGAAGAGCCGATCCGTGTCGGGATCGATGTAGGGCGCGGGGCCCTGCGCATCAACCGGCCCGTCAAAGACCCCTGAGCCTGTCGAGAGTCGCGGCGATCAGGGAGTCCGGAAGCGCGGTCAGCCTGGGTCCATCGGTCCAAACCAGAGCCGCGTGCACCGGCCGGTCTGGATATACGGTGCGCAGCACCGCCACATAGACGGCCATCTGCTCCAGGTAGGCGGGATCGACGTCCTCGGCCCGCTCGGGCGCGGGCCGATTGGTCTTGTAGTCCACGACCAGCACGCGCCCGGGCGTCACCACCAGGCGGTCCAGCCGGCCGGATACACGGGCCAGGTGCGCAGGCAGCCCGGCCGCTTCGCCTGCGATCGCCACCTCGGCCCGCGAGCCGGGGCCGAACACCTCGGCGAAGCGCGAGTCTTCCAGCACGCCCAGAACGGCGCTCGCCATCTCCGCGCGCTGGCCCTCGTCGAGGTCCGGCTCCCGCGAAAGCAGGCGCGCGGCTGTCTCCGCGCGGCGATCCGGCCTCACATCCGGCAGCAGCTCGAACAGCTTGTGGATCACCACGCCTCGTCGGAAGCGGCCTAGCCCCCGCTCCGCCGCCAGTGGGGAGGGCGCCGCGTCCCGCGCACTCGACAGGCGAGACGGCGCGGCCGTGCGTCCGACGCCCTCGCCGCCCGCCAATCCCGTGGCCCATGCAGGGATCGACGCCGGCGCCTCGGCCGCGCCACCCGCCGTGGCCGAGCCTGTCTTTGGATCCGCGCCAAAGCGGCGGATCGTGCGCTCGCCGACCGTCGTTTCGCGCGCCGCCACCTCTGGGTGGGCGAAGGCGGCGTCGAGCATCCGCCACCAGCCCTTCACGCCCTCGTCCTTCTGCCTCGCGTTCACCCGGCCGGCGACGATCAGGCGGTCGCGGGCGCGGGTCAGGGCCACGTAGAGCAGCCGCAGCGCCTCCTCCTCCGCCCGCCGGTTGCGCAGCTCGCGCGCCGCGGCCGAGGCCTGGCAGTCGGCGGCCGACGAACCGCACCAGAGGAACCCGCCCTCCTCCGTCTCCAGCAGGGGAGAACCTCGCGCCGCCCCGGCTCCCACCGTCTCAGGCAGAAAGACGATCGGCGCCTCGAGCCCCTTGGATCCGTGCGCGGTCATCACCCGCACCTCTCCCTTTGGCTCGTCCATCTCGCGTTTGACCGTCACGTTCAGCCGCGCCAAGGCGTCGGCGAACCGCTCAAGGTCGTGCACGCCTCGTCCCTCGGCCGCGAGCGCCTGGGCGAGGAACTCGTCCAGCGCGTCCTGCGCCTCCGAGCCCAGCCGCCGCAGGATCCGCGCGCGCATGGAGCGGCCCTTGGGGTCCAACCGGCTCAGCGCCTGGCCAAAGAAGTCGAAGGGCCCCAGCGTCCGCGCCGAGTCGACGGCCCAGCCAAGCAGGTCATAGGCCGCCGCCCATTCGGGACGTTCGCCCTCTCGCCGGCCGAGGGTCGCCCACAGCGAAGGGGCCTGGCGCCCGTGCGCCAGGTGGAAGAGGCTCTCCTCGCCCACGTCGCAGAAGGGACTGCGCAGCAGGGCGGCCAGGGTGAGGTCGTCCTGGGGGAACAGGGCGAACCGGGCGAGCGCCAGGCAATCTTCGAAGACCGGGTGTTGCGACAGGTTCAGCCGGTCGGCGCCCGCCACCGGAACGCCGGCGCGGCGCAGCGCGCGCAGCAGCTCCTCAAACAGCACCTTGCGTTTGCGCACCAGGATCAGGACGTCGCCATAGGTTGCGGGGCGCCACTGCCGGGTGTCCTTGTCGTGGACCAGCTCGCCGCGCTCAACGATCGCCTTGATCTCGGCCGCGATGCGTTCTGCCAGCCGGAGCCAGGCGCTCGCGTTCGACATGGAGTCCAGCGGTTCGTCCCAGGCGCGGCGCTCCTCCGCCTCTTCCTCCCGCTCGAGCGGCCAGAGGTCGATGGCGCCTTCGTGCTCGGACCGGCCCGCCAGGTGGCGGACCAGCGCGCCCTCGCCCTGCCCGGGCGTGAGGGCGCGCCGACCCTCCTCGGTGTCGAACACAGCGTCCACGAAGTTCAGCACATGCGGGGTCGAGCGCCAGGAGGTCAGCAGCGGCACCGGCTCGAACACCTGCCCCGCTCCCTCGACCATCAGCTGATAGCGCTCGCGCGCCCGGCCCAGCTGCTCCGGGGCGGCGCCCTGGAACGAGAAGATCGACTGCTTCTCGTCACCCACGACGAACACGGTCCTCTCCAGCGGGCGGACGCGACCGTCGTCACCGGCGAAGAACTCTTCCGTCAGGGCCTGCAGGATCGCCCACTGCTCCGGCGCCGTGTCCTGCGCCTCGTCGACCAGCACATGCTCGACGCCGCCGTCCAGCTTGAACAACACCCAAGCCGCGTCCGCCTTCTCCGTCAGGAGGTCGTGTGTCAGCTGCACCAGGTCGGCGAAGTCCAGGGCCCCTCGGGCCGCTTTCGCCGCCGCGTACTCGGCCGCATAGACGCGCGCCAGGGTGAGGGCGCTGACCGTATCCTGCGCCACGCGCGCCGCTCGCGCGCGCTCGAACGCGGCCGAGATGCGCGCCTGTTCCTCGGCGAGCCATTCGCACAGGCCGGGCTCGGCTCGCGCCGCCGCGCTCTTGGCGCACCAGGCGGCCGGCTCCCCCGCCTTGGTGAAGAAGATGGCCCGGGCGTCGGCCGGCTCCGCGAAGTTCCCGGCGGCGCGCTCCGCGAAACTCTGCATCCTGGCGGCCCGGTCCAGATCGCCGGCCGCCTTGGCGCGTGAGAGAGCGGCCGCCGCCCAGCGCCAGGCCTCGAGATCCAGCGCCGGCGGGTGGAGGGCTTCGCGTTCGATCGCCTCCGGGTCACGTAATCGGTCGAGGCCCACGGCCGCCGCCACGGCCTGTGGCAAGCCAGCCAATCCGTCGACGCTGTCGACGTAGTCAGCGATGGCTTCGCGCCGCGACTCGAACTCGGCGAACATCCGCTCGAGCTCGTCGTGCGTCAGAGTGACGGCGAAACTCGCGTAGATCTCCGACACCAGGCTGTCGCCAGCGTCGGCCCGACGCGCCACCGCCTCGCGCGCGGAGGCGGCGATCTCGGCGGCGGCCGCATCGTCCATCACCTTGAAGTTCGGGGCCACGCCGGCCTCGAGCGGGAACCGCCGCAGCAGCTTCTCGCAGAAGGCGTGCAGGGTCTGAATCTTCAGCCCGCCTGGAGTCTCCAGCGCCCGGGCGAAGAGGGCCCGCGCGCGGGACAGCTCCTCGGGGCCATAGCTTCCCGCGTCGCGGCCCTCGAGCCGCGCCAACTGATCGCGTAGCCCGGGCCGATCGCCGTCGGGTGCGTCAGGCAGGATGGCCCATTCGCCAAGGCGGTCGAAAAGGCGCCGCTGCATCTCCGCAGCCGCCGCCTTGGTGTAGGTCACACAGAGGATCGCCTCGGGCGAAACGCGCTCCAGCAGAAGGCGGGCCACGCGGTTCACCAACGTCGACGTCTTGCCGGAGCCCGCGTTGGCGGTGACGAAGGCGGAAAGTCGGGGATCGGCCGCCCGGCGCTGCGGATCGAAGGGAGCCGTCACTCGCCTTCCTCCTCGTCGCCGCCGGTGGACCACTCCCGCACCCTCGCCAGGTGGTCGTAGTCGCTGACCCGCGCTTTCACGAAGCGCGGTGCGATACGGGATCGATAGGGTTGGTTCGGGTCGTCGTAGCGAGCGACCAGCCCCTGCAAGCCTTCGAAGGCGGCCTGCGCCATGACCTCCGTCTCATCGTCGGAGGCGCAGATCGTCTCCTCTCCGGGCGGGGTGCGTCCTGAGAGGCGCACGTAGATGAGGTCGCCAGGCGGTGTGGGTCCGATCTCCGAGAAGCCGCCACGCGCGGCGATGGCGGCGGTCAGGGTCAGCTGCGGAGCGAAATCTGCTCGGATCTCCTTCAGGCTCGGTGGACGGCCGGTCTTGAAGTCCAGCACGTGCAGGCGGCCTTCCTCCACCTCCAGCCGGTCGGCGCGCGCGGTCAGCACGAATTCTCCGGCGGGAGCCTCGAACGCGATGCGGCCCTGCGCCTCCACGAGGATCCGCTCCGCCAGCGCGCGGCGACGGGTCTCCATCTCCGTCAGCCACTCGCCGATGCGTAGGGCCAGCGGCCGCTCGCGCACCATGGCGCTGGCCGGCATGCCGGCGGCCGTCAGCCGCTCGCAGTAGAGCTTGGCGAAGTGAGCGGCCGCGCCCTCGGCGTCCGGCCGCTCCTCGAACCAAGCTGCAAACTGCTCCACCGCCTTGTGGATCTCGGTCCCGCGCAGCCGCGCCTCGGGCCGTTCGTCCGGGCGGTCCATCTGGCGCAGGTGCAGGATATGACGGGCGTAGACGGCGTAAGGGTCGCGCACCCACTCCTCGACACGGGTGACCGGAAGCTCGCGGGGCCGGGCCGCCACTGGTGGAGTTGGCGCCGGACGCTTCGCCCGCTCGAGCTCCGGCGCGGCGTCGGCGACGTCAATGGCCCGCGCCCATCCGAGCGCATCATCGCGTGTCGGCAGGGTGACTTCGGCTCCGCGGGCCAGGGTCTCCAGCCGCCACAGCCATCGCGACTTGACCGCCGGCTGGCCTTCGCGGCGCTCGCTGTGCACCAGCACGACCTCGGAGGCGCACGCGGCCTGGGCGAAGTCGTGCGCGGAAAGGCCGATCCGGCGCTCGGGTGCGGGTAGGCCCAGACGCGCCCTCATCGGGCGCGACAGGAACGGATCGATGGGCGCGCCGCGCGGCCACACCCCCTCTTCCAAACCCGCCAATACCATGAGGTCGGTCCGCACCAGTCGGCCTTCGATCGCGCCGAGGATCCGCAGCCGCGGGTGCGTCGCCCCGCCGGTCCGCACGATCTCGGACGCCAGCAGCGACTCCAGCAGTTCCGCGAAGTCGGAGGCCGTGGCCGGCGGCAGCGCCGGTCCATCGGTGATCAGGCCCGCCAGCAGCGACGCGGCCGCTTCACCGGCCGCTCCGCCCCACAGCCCGCCCGTGGAGCCTCGCCCGTCCTGCGCAAGAGCCTCCACCGTCTCGGTCAAGGCGCGCGCCAGAACATCCACGGAGGTCTCGGCTCCTCCGGCGAGCCGCAGCACCGGCGCAAGCGCCCGCTCCAGGACCTCAAGCAGCGCTGCGGCCCGCGCGTGACGGGTCTCGCGATCCGGATCGGGCGGGGTGCGCCGAGCTGTTTCGGTGACCTTCGCGCGCAGTTCGGCCCAGCCGTGCGGCCGGGGACCGCGGAGGCCATAGCGCTCCAACGTCCGCGCCCCCGAGGCGTGGGCGCCGTCGTCCTCGCCCAACCGCGCCAGCGGGTGCTTCAGCACCGCCAGCAGTCGCGGCGGGTCCATCGGGTCCACGGCCAGCCGCGCCACGAGCGACAGCAGCACGCCCACGGGATATCCGATCAGCGGTGACCCTGCCGAGATGTCCGCCGCCAGGCCGAACCGCGCCAGCCGGGCCGCCACTCTCCGCGAGAGGGCGATGTCCGGCGTGACGAGCGCACAGGTTTTTCCCGGTGTCTCCAGCGCCTCGCGCAGCAATAGCGCGATGACGGCGGCCGCCTCTGCCTCGTTGCGCGTCGATACGAGCGAAAGCCCTTCCAGCCCTTCCTTCAGGGGATCCACGCCGGTCTGGGCGGCCTCCCGCTTGAGCACCCCGATCTGACCTAGCCAGTCGGCCGTGGCGTCCGCGGGCCGAAGCGCCTCGTTGATCAGCCGCCGCCGCGAACGGCCGCGCGATCCTTGCCCTTCGCCGGCGGGCCAAGGCCGCACGTCGGCCCGGGTCAGCTCATGCCGCTGCAACAACCGTTTCATGGCGCCCTGCGGATGCTGCTCGTCGACCTGCGCCCAAGCGTCCTCCGCCAGGTCGAGGTCCAGGCCCGGCAGAACGACACATCCGTTCGGCGCACGGGCGATCACGTTGAGAAGGTCGGCTGTCGACTTCGCGGTACCGGTGGAGCCGGCGGCGATCAACGGAGACTGGGGCGGGTCCCGGTCCCATCGCTCTGCGAGGCGCCGCAGAAGGATCACCCGCCTAGCCGTCGAATCGATCAGGCCCAGCTCCTGCAGCCGCGTGGGCCAGAGCCGCGTCGCCACGCCCAGGAAGTCGGCCGACACCTTCCAGTGCCGCGCTTGGTCCTCGCCGACCAAGCCGTCGATGCGCGAGAGATCCTCGACCTCCTCCGCCTGGACGGAGTCCAGGAAGGCCGCGAGCGAATCCGCCAGCTCCAGCGTCGCCGCGGCGTCCAGGGCGCGCCCTGCCGGCGGGTGGGCCGCAACCAGCCGCGCCAGCTCCAGACGCCGCTTCAGCGGCGATATGGCGGGCGGCAGGTCCAGCATCAGGTCGCCGGGCTCGAAAGGCGGCTCGCCTTCTTCTAGATCGCCGAGAGGCCGGATCTGGGGCAGCAGCCGCGCCCGGCCGCCGCCCACCGCAACGAACGCCTCGGCCAGAGACCGCGCAGCGCGGCGATTGGGCGTCAGCACCGTCCAGTCCGCAGCCTCTTCCGGAGGCGAGCCTGCCAGCGCGCGGATCAGGCCCGCCGCCAGATCCTCAAGGAACGGCCGATGCGCGGGGATGGTGAACCAGCGCGGGCCCGGGGCGTCGAAAGGGGCGCCGAGTGCGCCGCCAGACCTCACGCGGGCGCCTTCAGCCGCGCCTCGGCGGCGTCACGGGACTGCGGATCGCCTACGTGCATCCAGAAGCCGTCCATCACGCAGGCGTGGATACGGCCCTCGTCCGCCAGCCGGCGCCAGATTCGCGACAGTGAAAAAGGCCCCTCGGGTTCGTCGGCCACGATCTGCGGCTTGGTGATGTGGACGCCCATGTAGGCGTAAGGGGCGCTGGCTGCATCGCCGCGAAACCGGAAGCGGCCGTCCGGCTCCAGGAACCCATCGCCGGTCCCTTCGAAGCCTAGCGAATGCTCCGACCGCGCGAGCAGCAGCGCTACGTCCATGCGCGTCGGGTCCCAAAGCTTGGCCAGGGCCCCCAGCGCGTCGCCGCGGTCCAGCCAGACACTGTCGATGTTGGCGACCCACACCGGATCGGGCCCCAGCAGGGGTCCGGCCTTCTTGAGGCCCCCGCCCGTCTCCAGCAGCTCGGCGCGCTCGTCCGAGATGACGATGCGCGGCCGTGTGCGGCCCTTCAGGTGACCCTCCAGCCGGTCGGCGAACCAGTGGACGTTGACCACGGCCCGCTCGACACCCGCGTCCGCGAACCGGTCCAGTACGTGGTCGATCAGCGCCCGACCGCCGACCTCGACCAGCGCTTTTGGCCGATCGTCCGTGAGAGGCCGCATGCAGGTGCCAAGGCCGGCGGCCAGCACCATGGCGGTCCTTGGAGCAATTTGGGAGCCGCTCATGCGCGTGCCTCCACGGGCGCATAGATGGAGAACCAGCGCTTCAGCCCCTCAAGTCCCGGCGCTTGAAGATTGCGCTCCAGTTGGCGCCACATCCGCGGCAGGAAGGCCGCATAGCGGGGCTTGGCGTCACGGAAGATGAGGCGGGCGAAGATGCCAAGGATCCGCGCCTCATTGAGCGCCGCCAGCGCGGCGTAGTCCGCCAGGAAGGCTTCCCGGTCCACGGCGCCGCCGCGCGCTGCAAAGTAACGGTCCAGCGCCGCGCGCTCCAGTTCGGGGCTGACATCCCGCCGAGCGTCCTGCAGCAGCGAGTGCAGGTCCCAGCTGGGATGCACCCGCACTGCGTCCTGGAGATCGATCAGGCCGACCCGCGCCACGCCTTCGCGCTCTCGAAGCCAGATCAAGTTCTCGGCGTGATAGTCCCTGTGCGCGATGGCGACCGCCTGCCCCGCTGCTCGCGCGCAGATCGGCGCCCACAGGGTGTCCCACTCCAGTCGCGCCGCCGCGTCTACTCGGAGCTTCGGCTGCAGCTTGGGATACCACTCCACGAACAGGTCCGCGCCGGACTTCAACGCGAAGGCGTCGTAGTCCAGCAGCGGCCATGGCCCGCCCGGGCCCTCCAGCACTGCCGGCGGGGCCTGCTCGTGCAGCCGAGCCGTCACGTCGATCGCCGCGAAGTAGAGCTCCTCCTCCGGCTCACCGATGTCGAACAACCGGGCGAAAACCGCTTCGCCGAGGTCCTCGGTCACCGCCAGCCCACGCTCCACGTCCACGGCGACCACGTCCGGCGCGGAAAGGCCGAGACTGCGGAAGTAGCTGGCGACCGCCGCGAAGGCCTCGACGCGGGAAGCCGAGAGCCGGTTCATGGCGTTCCAGCCGGAAGCCGCGCGTTGCGCTTCGCTCCAGCTCGGGTCGCACGGGGGGCTCTCATTGGAGCGCGGGGCATCCATCAGCATCAGCCGCTGGCCCGTCGGCGTGACCAGCCGCTCATAGCGGCGGGTGGAGGCGTCGCCAGGAATGGGGTGGCGCTCAGCGCGCGCCAGCCCCGCCTCCTTCAGAAAGGCGATCCGCTGCGCCTCGCGATCGGCCGTCTCAGCCAAGCTCCCGCCCCTTCCAGCTTCCGTGGGGGGCGATCTTCGCGATCCGCCCGTCGCCGTCTTCGGAGAGCTCTATATCCAGCCGGTCTGCGGGCAGGCCAGCGCCCAGCCGCTGCGGCCATTCGACCAGGATGGCGCCCGTCTCCAGCGCCTCGTCGATTCCAAGCTCGTAGGCCTCTTCCGGCGCGCTCAGCCGATACAAATCGAAGTGCGCCACGGGGAGGCGTCCGCCCTCGTAGAACTGCACCAACGTGAAGGTGGGCGAGGGCACATCCTCGTCCGGTCCCGTCAGCGCCCGGATGAGCCCCCGGGCCAGCGTCGACTTGCCCGCGCCGAGGCCACCGGTCAGCAGCACCGCATCACCCACTTCCAGGCTGTTCGCCAGACGCGCGCCGAGGGCCCCGGTGGCCGCCGCGTCAGCGAGGCCGATCTCGATCGGACGGTCCAGGATCACGCGAACTCCGCATCCGGATCCGCGGCGAGCACCCGCTCGACATAAGCCTTCAGGGAGAAGGTGGCCTTTTCCGCGTCGATGTCGAGCCGGGAAGGCGCAATGATCGGGCCCACCGTCAGTCGGAACGGCCGACCCTGCTTGTTCAGCAGCTCGTGGAACAGGGTCACGTCCCTGAGCTCCTGAGAGACCTTGTCGAAAAGGTGAAACAGCTTGGATGTGGGGCCGGAGACGTGCACGGGCACGATCGGCGCCTCGTACTTGCGCGCCAGGGAGACGGCCGTGAGCGCCCAGGGCGGGTCGGTCAGCGAGCCATCCTTGCCCACGCGCGCCAGGCGACCGGCCGGGAAAATCACCACCGCCCGTTCCGCCTCGAACGCGTCCTTGGCCGCCTGTAGAGTGGCTCGGGTCTTCTCCCGGGTGCGCTTCGCCTCCACCCATTCCACGGGGATCAGCGCCTCGTCGAAGCGCGGGCAGACCCGTAAGGCGTCGGCGTTGGCGAAGAAGATGGAATCCTGCCTGACCCGCTCGAGCGCGTCGTAGACGGCGACCCCGTCGGCGATGCCGGTCGGGTGATTGCACACCACCACGCAACGCCCCGCCTTCGGCACACGATCGAGAAAGAGGGCCGAAACATCGAGATCCAACAGCCGCGAGCAGTATCGCAGCGCCTCGGCGCCGGGCAGCGGCGCGATGGCGTCGGCCATGGCGCGCGCCTTGCCGTAGTCCAACACGCCGTACAGCGCCGGCTTCACCAGCGGCCAGACGGCAGAGGCGGTCAGCCGCGGCGCGCGCTCGGCGATCAGCACGTCGACGATGTGGGGGTCGGGCTCGGAATGGGCGGACAAGGCGACCATCGTCGGAGTCTCGCGCGCGCCGTCGGCCGGGGCAAGCTCTAGCTCCTGGGGCGCCCGGCTCCCTAAGGACGAGCTTTTGCGCCTTCGGTAGCTCTCCAGGGCACAAGGGTCTAAGAACCAGGCAAACGACAGAACAACACGACCCTGAGGAGACGCACGTGCGCGACATTCGCCACTTCATCGCCGGCCGCCAGGTCGAGGGCCGTTCCGGCCGCTTCCACGACGTGTTCGATCCGAACACCGGCCACATCCAGGCGCGGGCGCCACTGGCGTCACCTGAGGAGCTGGACGACGCCGTGCAGGGCGCCGCCCGCGCCTTTGAGACGTGGTCAGCCGTCAATCCGCAGCGCCGCGCGCGCGTGATGTTCGAGTTCAAGCGCCTGGTGGAGGCGCGCATGGGCGAGTTGGCGGAGCTGCTTTCCTCCGAGCACGGCAAGGTGGTCGCGGACTCAAAGGGCGACATTCAGCGCGGCCTGGAGGTGATCGAGTTCGCCTGTGGGATCCCTCACGCGCTCAAGGGCGAGTACACCATGGGCGCCGGGCCCGGCATCGACGTCTATTCGATGCGCCAGCCGCTGGGCGTGGTCGCCGGGATCACGCCGTTCAACTTCCCCGCCATGATCCCGATGTGGATGTTCGGGGTGGCGATCGCCGTCGGCAACACTTTCGTCCTCAAGCCGTCGGAGCGCGATCCGTCGGTGCCGGTGCGCCTGGCCGAGCTGATGATGGAGGCTGGAGCCGCCGTTGGTCAGGACATGTCGGGCGTGCTGAATGTCGTGCACGGTGACAAGCAGGCGGTGGACGCCATCCTGCAGCACCCGCTGATCCACGCGGTCAGCTTCGTCGGCTCGTCGGACATCGCCCACTATGTGTTCACCAACGGGGCAGCCAACGGCAAGCGTGTGCAGGCCATGGGCGGCGCCAAGAACCACGGCGTCGTCCTGCCCGACGCCGACCTCGACGCGACGGTGAAGGATCTGGTGGGGGCCGCTTATGGCTCCGCTGGGGAGCGCTGCATGGCGCTGCCCGTGGTCGTGCCGGTGGGCCGCAAGACCGCCGACGAGCTGCGCGAGCGCCTGGTGGACGAGATTCCCCGCTTGAAGGTCGGCGTCTCCACCGACGCCGAAGCCCACTACGGGCCCGTGGTGACACGCGAACACCGCGCCCGCGTCACCGGCTGGATCGACACAGCCGTAGCCGAAGGCTCGGAGCTCGTCGTCGACGGGCGCGGCTTCTCGTTGCAGGGGCACGAGGAAGGCTTCTTCATCGGCCCGACGCTTCTGGACCAGGTGCGGCCGGAGATGCGCTCCTATCAGGAGGAGATCTTCGGACCGGTGCTGCAGATCGTCCGCGCCGAGAACTTCGAGGAGGCGCTTTCGCTGCCGTCCAAGCACCAGTACGGCAACGGCGTCGCCATCTTCACCCAGAACGGCCGCGCCGCGCGCGACTTCGCCGCGCGGGTGAACGTCGGCATGGTCGGCATCAACGTGCCGATCCCGGTTCCGGTCGCCTATCACACCTTCGGCGGGTGGAAGCGCTCGGCCTTCGGCGACATCAATCAGCACGGGATGGAGGGTGTCCGCTTCTGGACAAAGACCAAGACTGTGACGGCGCGTTGGCCCGAGAGCAGCCTTGAGCACCAGGACTCCAGTTTCGTCATCCCGACGATGCGCTAGAGCCCCGATGCGGTAAAGAAGGGGGCGATGAGCCCCCGTAACCGCCACACCCGCCGGCCGAAGCAGCCCGTGCTCTACGGGCTGATGCTGGCGGTCGCCGTCGGCGCACTTGTGACCGCCGCCGCCCTGCTGCTGGGCCAGTAGCCCGTCTTGCGTGAACCGCGTTCGCCTCGACTCGTTATCTGCGAGACGGCATGGTCAAGCCGCAGCTTCTAAAGGAGGCGGGGGCGTGCGGAAGTTCCTGATCTGGACCGGCGTCATCATGCTGCTGGCGGCGGCCCTCGCCGGCGGCGGCTACTGGGCCTGGTGGAACTACTACGCTCGCTGGCGGCCCGTCACGATTACCGAGAACCAAGCCGAGATCCAGCGGCTGCTGGACCGCGCGAGCTACGTGTCGCCCGGCGCGAGCGGCCCCGCGCTGTACATGATCTCCTTCCGGTCCTGCCCTGAGTGCATCCGCTACGAGACGGAGGAGTTCCCCAAGCTTCAGGCAGGGGGCGTGGACACCCGGGTGATCGTCTTCGCCCGTCCGGACGTCGAGGGCCTCTCGAAATCGACGGCGGCGGAGCGCTCCACCGTCGCGGAGCTGTGGCTCCGCCGCGACTGGAGTCTCTACGAGCGCTGGACCGCCGTTCCGCACGCCTCTTGGAAGGCGGCGGGTTTGCCCGTTGCTGACGACAGCCTCGTCGGATCGGCGGTGATCGAGGCGGGTCGCAAGTTCGTGAACGACCTGCGCCCGCTGCTGCAGAACAACGACGTGTCCCTCGCCTTCCCGCTCCTGATCTGGAGGGACAAGGACGGCTTCCTGAAAGCCTGCGCCTGCACCGACTCGCGCAGCTACCGCTTCGTCCGCCAGGATCTTGGGGCGCCCGACCGCGCGCCGCCGAGGCCCGCAGCCGCCCAGCCTCCACAGCCGCTGCCCACCCCGGCTCCGGCCGCGCCGCCGGCGGATGCGCCGGCAGAGGCGACTTCACCGGACGTCCCGCCAACGGAGCCTTCGCCTCAGGAGGGGGAGGCGGTGGGCCCGGCGACAGGCCAACCTGTGAACCCACCGGCTGACGCGCCTGCAGCGTCGGGAATTCGCCCGCTCTAGCGACGCGCGAGGCGAACCGCGCCAAGCGCGCCGACGGCGCAAGCCAGCATGACGAAAGCCATGGGTCGGGGGCTGCCGTCATGCAGGAAGCCGGCGATGGCCGCTCCGATGGCGCCGAGCCCGAACTGGGCCGAGCCGAACAAGGCGGAAAGCGACCCCGCGCGGCGCGGGTCCGCCGCCAGAGCCCCGGCGATGGCGTTCGGAGAGCCAAGGCCGTGCATCCCCACCGCGAAGAACAGCGGCACGAGCACGCCGATCAGCCCACCGAAGCCGGTCACAGCGACCAAGGTCAGGACGCTCGCCGCCGTGCAGGCGATGATCACGGCGTACATTAGGATCCGCTCGGACGGCAGCTTGCGCAGTAGCAGCCGGTTCAGCTGCGAGGCGCCGATAATGCCGACGGCGTTAGCGCCGAACACCCACCCGAACATCGAGGCGGGCACGCCATAGGTCTCGATCACCAGCTCAGGTGAGGCGGCGATGTAGGTGAAGGTGGCCGTGGAGATCAGGCCGCCCGCCAGCACATTGCCCATCACCTGGGGGTTCTTGAGCAGGGCGCCGTAGGCGGCGAAAGGGGTCTCTGACCGCGCGGCGGCGGCCGTCTCTTGCGAGCGGGACTCCGGCAGGCCGAAGAAGACCGCCACGCCCGTCAGGGCCGCGAAGCCGAACAGGACCCAGAAGATCGTCCGCCAGCCGCTCAGCTCCAGGATCCAGCCGCCGATCAGCGGGGCCAGGATCGGTGCGAGGCCCATGATCAGCATTAAGGTGGAGAAGATCCGCGCCGACTCCTGATGGTCGAAACGATCGCGCACCACCGCTCGCGCCACGACGACGCCCGCGCAACCGCCCAACGCCTGCAGCAGGCGGAAGCTCACCATCATCGGAATGGAGGTCGCGAAGGCGCAGCCGAGCGTCGCCACGAGATAGATGGCGACCCCCACCAGCACTGGCGCCCGACGTCCGATCCGGTCCGAAAGGGGGCCGTAGACGAGCTGTCCCAGCGCCAGGCCGACGAAGAAGGCGGCGACCGTCGCCTGGCCGCCCGTCGCCGTGCCGCCGAGGTCCCGGGCGAGCGCCGGAAGGCTGGGCAGGTACATGTCGATCGACATGGGCGGGAACGCGGTCAGCGCCCCGAGGATCAGCAGCAGGCCGACGCCGGCCGCGGTCTTTGGCGCGGAGGTGCGGGAGGCAGGTGAGGTCATCGGCGTTCACTTAGCCCCTTCACCCCAGGCGCCAAGCGTGGCGGACAGGTTTTCAGCGCGCCACCGCGTCCATCAAGCTGCCGGTGTATGTGGCGTGACCGATATGGCTCATCCGCGTCCGGAAATCGGCCACGACCTCGCCTCCCAACCCACGCCAGCGGCGGCAGAAGGCGAAGTCTTCGCTGAGGTGCTCGCCGGTGTCGGGATCGACCATGGACTCGAAGAACATGGTCACCGGTTCGGGGGCGGCGGCCGTGCGCGCCACTTGGCAACGCAGCTCAGGGTGGGCGGCGGCGATCCGCTCCAGGGCGTCGCGCCGGATCAGCATGAAGCCTGTGGCCAGGAACGCCACCGCGCCGAAGCCCGCGTCGTCCAGCTCCACGCTGTGGTCGGGGGTCGGCAGGAAACGCACGACATACGCCAGCGAAGCGGCCTGAACATCCTTCAGTCCCGCCTTCGCCGCTCCTTCCACCTTCTCCCAGTGGATCTGCTTCAGCGGGTAGACGCCCCCCACCACCGGTCGGTCCGCCGCGATCAACCGGAACAGGTGATCGGGCTCGAAGGCCACGTCGGCGTCGACGAACAGAAGGTGGGTGTGCTGCGTATGCTCGAGGAAGCGGGTGGCGATCCGGCTACGGGCCCGCGTGATCAGAGCGTCGCCGGGCGCGAGGTCGATCTCGAGGCTGAGCCCCCGCGCCACGCATGCATCCTTCAGCGCCAGAAGAGACTGGACGTAGCCGACGGTCACCTGCCCACCGTAGGCGGGTGTCGCCAGAAGGACGGACGCGCTCATGGCCGCTCCTTTTTCGAGTAGACGCGTAAGGTGCCCCACCTCACCCGGTCAAGCGGAGGCGCCGGCTTGCGCAAATGGCCGTTATCGCGCGACAAATCTTTCAATCCCGGAGGATCCATGAACCGTCGCCACGTGCTGGCCGCCCTGCTCGCGTCAGCCTCGCCCCTCGCCACGCCTGTGGCCGCCTTCGCCCAAGCCGCCTCGGCCTCGACCGCCACGGAGGATGCGCGGCTGAACGCCTTCCTCGATCGCGCCTTCGATGAACGCGTGGCGCTGTCGCCCCAATTCCAGACCAGCCTTGGCCTGAAGACGAACTACGACAAGCTGAACGATTACACGCCGGCCGCCGATGACCGTCAGCTGGCCCTCGCCCGCCGCCAGTTGGCCGACCTGAAACGCGACTTCGACCCTGCCAAGCTCGGTCCGTCAGGGCGCATCTCCTACACGCTGTTCGAGCGCCAAGCGGAGCAAGCGATCGAGAACGACCGGTGGCGCTGGCACGATTTCCCCTTCGCCGCGAACGGCACGCCGACGGGCGCCCTGCCGGTCTTCATGATCAACAATCACCGGGTCGACAGCGTCGAGGACGCCCAAGCCTATGTAGCGCGCCTGCGCGACGCCGAGCGCGCGATGACCGAGATCGCCGCCGACCTGGAGGAGCGGGCGCGGCGTGGTGTCGTCCCGCCGATCCTGGTGTTCGAGCCCTCCATCGCCGACGCCCGCAAGGTGATCACCGGCGCGCCTTTCACCGACGGTCCCGCAACGGCGCTGTGGACGGACTTCCAGGGCAAGGTTGGCAAGCTGCAGGCGGACGAAGCCACCAAGGCCCGCCTGATCGCCGAAGGGCGCGCGGCCCTGACCGGACCCTTCCGTCGTGGCTACGACAAGGTCATCGCGTCGCTGCAGACGGTCTCTCGCCAAGCCAACAGCAATGACGGCGTGTGGCGCCTGCCGGACGGGGCGGCCTACTACGCCAATCGCGTGAAAAATTCGACCACCACCGACCTGACCCCCGACCAGGTGCACCAGATCGGCCTCGACGAGATCGCGCGCATCCATGGCGAGATGCGGCAGATCATGCAGAAGGTCGGGTTCACCGGCTCCCTGCAGGCCTTCTTCCAGCACCTGAAGACGGGAGCGCAGTACCACTACCCGAACACCGACGCGGGCCGGGAGCAATACCTCGCCGACGCCCGCGCCTACATCGCAGGCGCGATGCAGAAGGCGCCGACCCTGTTCCACCGGCTGCCGAAGTCGCCGCTGGAGGTGCGAGCGGTCGAGAAGTGGCGCGAGGCGACCGCGAGCGTCGCCTTCTACAATCGAGGCACACCGGACGGCTCGCGCCCCGGGATCTTCTACGTCAACCTGTCGGACCTGACCCAGACGCTGAAGCCACAGGTGGAGGCCATCGCCTATCACGAGGGGGCGCCGGGCCACCATTTCCAGATCAGCTTCGCCCAGGAGCAGGCTTCGTTGCCGAAATTCCGCCGGTTCGGCGGCTATGGCGCCTATTCGGAGGGCTGGGGCCTCTACTCGGAGAGCCTCGGCAAGGAGATGGGCTTCTACCAGGATCCGTATTCGGACTTCGGCCGCCTGTCGCTGGAGCTCTGGCGCGCCGGGCGGCTGGTGGTCGACACCGGCATCCACGCCAAACGCTGGCCTCGCGAGAAGGCCATCGCCTTCTTCAAGGAGAACACCCTGCTGTCGGACCTCGACATCACCCGCGAGATCGACCGCTACATCACCAACCCCGGCCAGGCGACCAGCTACAAGATCGGCCAGCTGAAGATCGTCGAACTGCGTGGGAAGGCGGAGAAGGCCCTGGGCGCCAAGTTCGACGTGCGGGACTTCCACGACGTGGTGCTGTCAGAGGGCGGCATGCCGCTGGACGTGCTTGAGCAGCAGGTCGACGCGTACATCGCTTCGAAGGCTTGAGGGCCGTCACCAGAATGAGAAAGGCCCGGGATCGCTCCCGGGCCTTTCGTTTGTCCGCTGACCCGCGGGCGGGCCTTACGCCTCGTCGCCGCCGGCGACTTCCGGCGTCTCGCTGGGCTCGTCCTTGGCCACGCGCGCGACCTGGCGCTCGGCGATACGAGCCGACTTACCGCGGCGGTCGCGAAGGTAGTACAGCTTGGCGCGGCGGACGACGCCGCGACGCTTCACTTCGATCGACTCGATCATCGGCGACAAGGTCGGGAAGACCCGCTCCACGCCTTCGCCGAAGCTGATCTTGCGGACCGTGAAATTCTCTTGGACGCCCTCGCCGGCGCGCGCGATGCACACGCCTTCGAAGGCCTGAACGCGCTCGCGGTCGCCTTCCTTGATGCGCACGTTGACGCGCAGGGTGTCGCCGGGGCGGAACTCGGGAACGTCGCGACGGGCGACGAGGCGGTCGGCCTCTTCCTTCTCGAGGGTCTGGATGATGTTCATCGTCTAATCTCCATGGGCTTCAGTCGCCCTTTGCCTGTTGATTGGCGGAATGCGCCGACCAGAGGTCCGGCCGCCGCTCCCGCGTGGTCTGCTCCCGCTGCGCCTGCCGCCAGGCGGCGATCTTCTTGTGATCGCCCGACAGCAGGACCTCGGGAATGTCGCGTCCTTCGAACGTCCGCGGTCGTGTGTACTGCGGATGCTCCAAGAGCCCGTCTTCGAAACTCTCGCTCTCGAGGCTCATGGCCTGCCCCAGAACACCCGGGACCAGCCGTACGCAGGCCTCGATCGCCACCATGGCCGCGGCTTCGCCACCGGCGAGCACCGCGTCCCCGACGGAGACCTCCTCGAACCCGCGGGCGTCGAGAACCCGCTGATCCACCCCTTCGAAACGGCCGCACAGGACGATCACGCCCGGTCCCGCCGCCCAGTTCTTCACGCGCGCCTGGGTTAGGGGCCGGCCCCTGGCGCTCATGTACAAAAGCGGCCGTCCCGCCCGGTCCAGACTGTCGACAGCCCGGGCGACCACGTCCGCCTTAAGCACAGCTCCTGGCCCGCCGCCCGCAGGGGTGTCGTCCAGGAAGCCGCGCTTATCCTCCGAAAAGGTGCGGATGTCCACCGCGTCCAGGGACCACAGGCCCTGCTCGCGCCAGGCCGTGCCGATCAGGCTGACCCCGAGCGGCCCGGGAAAGGCCTCGGGAAACATGGTCAGGACGGTGGCGCGGAACATCAGGTCCTCAGCGCACGTCCACCGGCTGGGCCAGCAGGATAACCGTGGCCAGACCCATGGCCATGTTGGCCACCGTCTTGTCCTTGGCGATGTCCAGCGCCTCATCCAGCGCGTGCGCCCGGCGGGACTGGAAGCCGGAGCCGAGGGTCACGGCCGGAATGCCGAGGCTCATGGGCAGGTTCGCGTCCGTCGACGAGGTCGAGTAGCCGACCTCGCGGCCGTTGGCGCGCAGCACGGCGGCGGCGATGCGCACCAGGTCGGTGGTCTCAGCGGTGCGTCCCACGGGTCGGTCCCCGATCAGCTTGGGCTCGACGGTGATCTTTCCCTGGGCCGTGGAGCGGGCGGCGTTCTCGGCATCGGCCGCGGGCTGCAGGGTGGCGAGCAGCCGCCGCTCCAGATCAGCCAGTTCGTCCTTGCCCTCCGAACGCATGTCGATCTCCATCCAGCTCTCGAACGGGATGGAGTTCACGCTGGTGCCGCCGCCGATCACGCCGATCGAGTAGGTCGTCTTGGGAGAGGCGGGGACCTGCAGCTTGCCGATCTCGAACATGGCCTGCCCCATGGCGTAGGCGGGGCTGACCAGCCCGAAGGCGCCGTAGGAGTGGCCGCCCGGCCCCTTGAAGGCGATCCGGTAGCGGCGCGAACCCGTGCCCCCGTTCGTGATGCGCTCCCCGCCCGGCTCGAAGGAGATGAAGGCCGAGATCTTGCCGGCGTACTTGCCCTTGTTGAACAGGTACTTCATGCCGCGCAGGTCGCCGGGGCCCTCCTCGCCGACGTCGCCGACGATCAGGATGTCGGCCTTGTGGCGGATCTGGGCCGCGTCCAAGGCCCGAACGTACGCCAGCAGCGCGGCCAGGCCCGAGGTGTCGTCGCCGATCCCCGGCGCATAGAGGGTGTCCCCTTCCCGCCGCACCTTGGTGTCGGTGCCTTCAGGAAAGACGGTGTCCATGTGGGCGGCGATGGCGATCAGGGGACCGCCGCCGGTCCCTTTGCGCACGCCCATCACATTGCCTTCGGCGTCCATTTCGACGTCGGACAGGCCGTGGGCCTTGAGCATCTCGAGGTACTTGCGGCCCCGCGCCTCCTCCTTGAACGGCGGCGCCGGGATCTCTGTCAGGGTGATCACATCCTGGATTGTGCGGTCGTAGTCGGCCGCCAGGTTGGCCTTGGCGACGGCGAAGCTGCGGCTGCCCATCAGCCGCTTGGCCTGGGCGTCATACGCGTCGGCCGCCAACGCGCTGGTCGCCAGCGCCGCCAGCGCGAGGCCCGCCGCCGCCGATTTCAGGATCCGAACGCCCATAGCCATGTCCCGCCTCATCCAGGTGATCGTGGATAAGGCCATGGCCCGCGACGGCCGGGAAGTCGAGACCCGGCGTGCGGTCTCAGGCGGCTGGCGCGAGCGCGCGGGCGGAGTCGCCCACCTCCACGCCGATGCGGCCCGCCAGGTCGTAAAGAAGCGCGAAGATGACCGGGGCGTTTTCTCCGCCGAAGCCGCAGTCGATGACGTCGGCCATGTTCTCCAACCGGCCGGAGAGCGCCTTCTGGATGGACTCGCGGCCGCCCGGCATGTCGGCGAGCGCCTGCATGAGCACCTCCACGGCCACGAGGGTCGCCTTGGCCTCAAGCGCGCTGACCTTCAGGCCCACGCAGTTCAACCAGTCGTCGCCGTTCACAGACATGGGGGCTCTCGCGTCAACAGCGTTCAGGCTAGGCCCACACGCTTAACGGGTGGTCAGGCTTTGGCCGCCATTCGCCAGACAGGATGTCGCAGGGGCGGGGCGGCAAATCCTCGCGCCCACGGAAAAGGGCGGCTGCGTCACCGCAACCGCCCCATCCTATCGCTCGAAAGCGCCGGCCTTAGTCGGCCGATTCTTCCTTACGCTCACGGCGGCCGCGACCGCGGCCGCGGTCACCACCGCGATCGCCCCGATCGCTCCGCTCGCGCGGACCGCGGTCCTCCTCCGGACCTTCGCCACGCGCAGCGCGCTCGGCGTTGATCTTGTCGGTGAGGTCCTCGCCGGTCTCCTGGTCCACGACCTTCATCGACAGCTTGGTCTTGCCGCGGTCGTCGAAGCCCAGGAACTTGACCTTCACGACGTCGCCTTCCTTCACCACGTCGGTGGTCTGGGCGACCTTGTGCGGAGCCAGCTGACTGATGTGCACCAGGCCGTCCTTCGCGCCGAAGAAGTTCACGAAGGCGCCGAAGTCGACGGTCTTCACGACCTTGCCGGTGTAGATCACGCCGACCTCGGGCTCCGAGGCGATCGAGCGGATCCACTCCAGCGCAGCGTCGATCTTCGCCTGGTCCGAAGCGGCCACCTTGATCACGCCGTCGTCGTTGATGTCGATCTTGGCGCCGGTCTTCTCGACGATCTCGCGGATCACCTTGCCGCCGGAGCCGATCACTTCACGGATCTTGTCGACCGGGATCTTGATGGTCTCGATCTTGGGAGCGAATTCGCCGAGTTCCGCGCGGGGCGCGTCCATGGCGTTCTTCATCTCGGCCAGGATGTGCTTACGGCCGTCATGCGCCTGGGCCATCGCCTTGCGCATGATCTCCTCGGTGATGCCGGGGACCTTGATGTCCATCTGCAGCGAGGTGATGCCGTTCTCGGTGCCCGCCACCTTGAAGTCCATGTCGCCGAGGTGGTCCTCGTCGCCCAGGATGTCCGACAGGACGGCGTACTCGCCCGACGGCTCCAGGATCAGGCCCATGGCGATGCCAGAGACGGGGCTCTTCAGCGGCACGCCAGCGTCCATCAGCGCCAGGGAGGCGCCGCAGACGGTCGCCATGGACGAGGAGCCGTTCGACTCGGTGATCTCCGACACCAGGCGGACGGTATAGGGGAACTCCTCCGCCGTCGGCAGCATCGGCCGGAGCGCGCGCCACGCCAGCTTGCCGTGGCCGATCTCGCGACGGCCCGGCGAGCCCATGCGGCCCGCTTCACCCACCGAATACGGAGGGAAGTTGTAGTGCAGCAGGAAGCGCTCCTTGTAGGTGCCTTCCAGCGCGTCGATCCACTGCTCGTCTTCACCGGTGCCCAGCGTGGCCACGACCAGCGCCTGCGTCTCGCCGCGGGTGAACAGGGCCGAGCCGTGCGTGCGCGGCAGGACGCCGACTTCCGAGACGATCTGGCGGACCTTGTCGACCGGGCGGCCGTCCACGCGGCGGCCATGCTCGATGATGTCGCGACGCAGGACGTCGGCTTCACACTCCTTGAAGGCCGACGAGAACTTGGCCGACTCGACGCCGTCCGGGTTCGTTTCGGATTTCACGAGGGCGGCGGCGGCCTTGGCCTTCGCGGCGCCGATCGCTTCGTGGCGATCGTGCTTCTTCTGGTGGCCGTAGGCGGCGCGGATCTCGTCGCCGACCAGCGACTTGATCGATTTCACCACGTCCGAGAAGTCTTCCGGCTGGAAGTCGAACGGATCCTTCGCGGCGTGCTCGGCCAGCTCGATGATGGCCTCGATGACCGGTTGCATGCCGGCGTGGGCGAACATCAACGCGGCCAGCATCCGGTCTTCGGCCAGCTCCTTCGCCTCGGACTCCACCATCATCAGGGCGTCCTGCGTGCCGGCGACCACGAGGTCGAGGTCCGACGCCTTGGTCTGCTCGGTGGTCGGGTTCAGGACGAACTCGCCGTCGACGATGCCGACGCGCGCGGCGCCGATCGGGCCCATGAAGGGCACGCCCGAGAGGGTCAGGGCGGCGGAGGCCGCGACCATGCCAACGATGTCGGGGTCGTTCTCAAGATCATGCTGCAGCACGGTCACGACCACTTGGGTCTCGTGCTTGAAGCCCTTCAGGAACAGCGGGCGGATCGGGCGGTCGATCAGGCGGGAGACCAGGGTCTCCTTCTCGGTCGGACGGCCTTCACGCTTGAAGTAGCCGCCCGGGATCTTGCCGGCGGCGAAGGTCTTCTCTTGGTAGTTCACCGTCAGGGGGAAGAAATCCAGCCCGGGCTTGGGAGCCTTGGCGAACACGGCGGTCGCCAGGACCACGGTGTCGCCGTAGGTGGCGAGCACGGCGCCGTCCGCCTGACGGGCGATGCGGCCGGTCTCGAGGGTCAGCGTGCGGCCGGCCCACTCGATGCTCTTGCGTTTGATATCGAACATTTATCGCTTCTTTCTCGTCCCGCGGCCCCATTGCGCGCGGGGGTGGACAGGGGGTGTTTCAGGTCCTCGGTCCCATTCGACAGTTCAGGATGAGGACCATGGGCCCCCGCGGGTGAGAGCTGCAGGAAAGCCGCCGCTCCCGGCCTCCGCCCTCCGAACTGTCAGGAACGGCGAAGGCCTTAAGTGAAAGGCCGGCGCTTGAAGGCGCCGGCCCCTTCTTGTCTCTGGCTTGGCGCTTAGCGGCGCAGGCCCAGGCGTTCGATAAGGGTCTGGTAGCGACCCTGGTCGGCGCCCTTCAGGTGGTCCAGAAGGCGCCGGCGTTGCGAGACCAGCTTCAGCAGGCCGCGACGCGAGTGGTTGTCCTTCTTGTGGGTCTTGAAGTGCTCGGTCAGGTTGGCGATGCGCTCCGAGAGGATCGCGACCTGGACTTCGGCGCTTCCGGTGTCGCCCTCGCTACGGGCGTGTTCCGAGATCAGAGCGGCTTTGCGCTCGGCAGTGATCGACATCGGGGTCTCCTAATCGAGTTGAAAGACGCGCACCGGATTGAGTTTTCCGGCCCGCATTTCGCAGAGCGCCGTCACCTGCCCGCCGTTGACGGCCGAAACGGTGCGGGACGCGTCCTGGCCGGCGATGCGCGGCTTCAGGAGCGGCTTCAGCGTTTCGACCTGTCTGGGAAGCAGGACGATGGGGCGACCCTGACGAAGCCGGAAGGCGTCTTCGTCGGTCACGGCCAGCGCCGGGATGTCGTCCAGCGCGGTCTCGACCGGAAGCAAGGCCTCCGACAGCGCGCCCCTATGCACGAGATCGGCGAGGTTTTCCAGTGTTATCGCCCGCTCCGCCGAGAACGGCCCCACCTGCAGCCGGCGAAGGGCCGAAACGTGCCCACAGGCGCCCAAGGCCTCGGATAGATCGCGCACGATCGACCGCACGTAGGTCCCCTTGCCGCACCGCATGGTCAATTCGACGTGGTCGGCGTCCGGGGCGGCGGTCACCTCCAGCGCGTGGACGATCACGGGCCGGGCCTGCAGCGTCACCTCCACGCCGTCCCGCGCCAGGTCATAGGCGCGCTGGCCGTCAACCTTGATGGCGCTGTAGGCGGGCGGGACCTGCTGGATCTCGCCGACGAACGGCGACAGGGCCGCCATCACGGCCTCGACGTCGGGACGGACGTCGCTCGTCGCGCAGACCTCGCCTTCGCGGTCGAAGGTGGTTGTCGTCGCGCCCCATGCGATCGTGAAGCGGTAGACCTTCTCCGCCTCCATGAGGAAGGGCACGGTCTTTGTGGCTTCGCCGAGCGCGATGGGCAGCACGCCGGAGGCGAGCGGGTCGAGCGTGCCGGCGTGCCCGGCCTTCTGCGCGTCGAACAGGCGGCGGACCTTGGAGACCGCCTCCGTCGAGCCGACCTCCAGGCCCTTGTCGAGGCACACCCAGCCGTGGATCGGCTGGCCGCGCTTACGCCTCCCCATCGGAGCCGTCCTCGTCCCGCTTCTCAAGGTCGCGTCGCACGCGCGGATCGTCGAACAGCCGGTCCATGGCGCGGGCCGTGTTGAAGCTCTCGTCGTGGAGGAAGCGCAGGTCGGGCGTGAACTTCATGTCGATGTGGCGCCCTAGCTCCCCGCGCAGGAACCGTGTGTGCCGGTTCAAGGCGTCGACCACGGCGTCGGCCTGACCGCCGCCCAGCGGCTCGACGAAGCAGGTGGCGTGGCGCAGGTCCGGCGACATGCGCACCTCGGTCACGGTGACGGAGACGCCGGTCATCGCCTCGTCGTGGATCTCCTGCTCGCGGAGCACCTCCACAAGGGCGTGTCGGACCAGCTCGCCGGCACGGAGCTGACGCTGGGACGGGCCGGCGGGCGCGCCGCGGCCGGAGGAGGATCGTTTCATGGGAAGACAACCTCTTCGCCCGCCCGCGGTTCGGACGCGGGATCTCAGGCGTGGAAAGCGGCGCTCTCTACGGGCCGCGCCCGGTCCTGTCCAGCCCTACTCCCGCGCGTAGCGGAAGCTGGCGCACAACGCCTCGCCCGGCGCTTCCGGCCCAGGAGCGAGCTCCCCGGTGAAGGCGGCGACAGCGAGTTCGTCCGTGCCGCCGTCCTGCGGCTCCATAGCGAGCGCGACAAAGGTCACCGATTGGTCGCCGCAGAGTCCCCCGCCTGCGGGCGCCTTGGACGAGTCGACCCGCCGGACCTCAAGCAGGGTGAACTCCGGCACCTGCATCGCCGACGCCCAGCTCTCCGTCTCAACCCCATACCGTTCGTTTGAGAACCTTAGGCCATCCATGGAGGTCGCCAGCTGCTGCCCACGATCGAACGACAGGCCGTCGCGGCTGACAGTCACGCCGCCGGTGACCGCCTCGGCGGTGTCGGAAAGGGGGCCATACCGCCCTTCGACGGTGCGCGGCGGCTCCTCGGACGTGACCTTCGGAGCCGCTTCCGCGTCCGGCGGCAAGGGCGCGACCGTGACCGACTTCGGCTCGTCGCGACCGCAAGCGGTGAGCAGGGCGCCTGCGGCGGCGAGCGCCACAAGAACTGTCTGGCTTCGCATGATCTGCCCCCGGGGAGAGGATGCGGCCGATCGCATGACGTCCGACCAGCTTCGCCTCATCTAGGAAGCCGAACCGCCAAGGTGAAGGTCAGGCGGAGCCGCGGCCGATCGCGCGCCGTGCCGCCACGGCGATGATGACGCCGAAGAGGATGTGCACGAGAACGCCCGTGTACATGGCCAGCGTGAGGCCCGGGAGCTTGTGCGGGGCCAAAGACAGAGGGGCCACGACATAGTTCATCGCCAGGTACATCAGCACGCCGAACACTGCGCCGGCGGCCACCGCCTTCTCCCGCAGCACCGGCAGCCGCACGCTCGCGAGGACGTAAAGCGCCGCCGCGATCACCGCGATCAGGAAGTGCAGGAAAAGGCCCAGAGCCGCTGCGGCCGATCCGCCGGCGCGTGCGCCCTCGATCCCGATCAGGCCGCTGGCGACGAACTTCAGCACCCCGTCCGGCGTCACCCCGGACCTCAGATAGCTGAATACGCAGGCATAGATGATGTCCACGGCGCCGGCGACCAGTCCGCCCCACAGCGCCGCCTTCAGGATGCTTCTCGTTCGATAGGCCAAGACGCTCCCTCCCCTGCTCGGGAGGGAGCCTAATCCTGGCTGGAGCCCGCGGCTACGCTTAGAGCGAGCGCGCGACGCTCTCGACGGTGAAGCACTCGATCTGGTCGCCCGGCTTGATGTCTTGGAAGTTGGCGAAGCTCATGCCGCATTCCATGCCATTGGTGACCTCAGCGACGTCGTCCTTGAAGCGCTTCAGGGTCTGCAGCGTACCCATCTCCTGGATCACCACGTCGTCGCGGATGATCCGGACCTTGGCGCCGCGACGGACCACCCCGTCGTTGACGCGGCAGCCGGCGACCTTGCCGACCTTGGTGATGTCGAACACCTCCAAGACGGTGGCCATGCCGAGGTAGGTCTCGCGCAGGTCCGGCGAAAGCATGCCGGACATAACCGACTTGATGTCGTCGATCAGGTCGTAGATCACCGCGTAGTAGCGGATCTCGACGCCTTCACGCTCGGCCAGGTCGCGCGCCTGCTTCGACGCGCGGACGTTGAAGCCGATGATCGGCGCGCCTGAGCCCTTGGCCAGCAGCACGTCGCTTTCGTTGATCCCGCCGACGCCGGAGTGGATCACGCGGGCGCGAACCTCCTCGGTGCCGAGCTTCGCCAGCGACGAAGCGATGGCCTCGGCCGATCCCTGCACGTCCGCCTTGATGATGACGGGCAGCTCGCTGACCTTCTTGTCCTGCAGCCTCGCCATCATGTCCGCCAGCGAAGCGCCGGCCAGCGACGGAGCCGCGGACTTCTCGCGGCGCACGCGGGCGCGGTACTCGGTCAGCTCGCGGGCGCGAGCCTCGTCCTCGACCACCGCCAGGGCGTCGCCCGGCGATGGAGCCGCGTCCAGGCCCAGGATCTCGACCGGTTCGGACGGGCCGGCGCTCTGCACCTGCTCGCCTCGCTCGTTGACGAGCGCACGCACGCGACCCCACGAAGAGCCCGCCACGACGATGTCGCCGCGCTTGAGCGTTCCGCGGTTCACCAGCACCGTCGCCACCGCGCCGCGCCCCTTGTCGAGCTTGGCTTCGATGACCGAGCCTTCGGCCGTACGGTCAGGGTTGGCGCGCAGGTCCATGACCTCGGCCTGCAGCAGGATGGCTTCGATCAGGCCCTCGAGGTTGATCCGCTTGGTCGCGGAGACCTCGATGATCTGCGTCTCACCGCCCAAGCTCTCGGCCACGATCTCGTGCTGCAGCAGCTCGTTCACGACCCGCGTCGGATTGGCGTCCGGCTTGTCGATCTTGTTGACCGCCACGATGATCGGGGCGCCCGCAGCCTTGGCGTGGCTGATGGCCTCGGCTGTCTGAGGCATCACGCCATCGTCGGCCGCCACCACCAGCACCACGATGTCGGTTACGTCCGCGCCACGGGCGCGCATGGCCGAGAAGGCTGCGTGGCCTGGGGTGTCCAGGAAGGTCACGCGCTGGCCGTCCGCCAGGTGCACCTGGTAGGCGCCGATGTGCTGGGTGATGCCGCCGGCCTCGCCCGCCGCCACGTCGGTGGTGCGCAGCGCGTCCAGCAGCGAGGTCTTGCCGTGGTCGACGTGGCCCATGACGGCCACGACGGGGGGACGGGGCAGGGTGTCGCCCTCGTCGTCGTCCGCGGCCAGGAAGCCTTCTTCGACGTCCGACTCGGAGACGCGCTTCACCGTGTGGCCGAATTCGGTGGCCACCAGCTCGGCGGTGTCGCTGTCGATCACGTCGTTGATCTTCAGCATCATGCCCTGGCGCATCATGAACTTGATGATCTCGACGCCGCGGGTGGCCATCCGGTTGGCCAGCTCCTGCACCGTGATCACGTCAGGAATGACGACTTCGCGGCTGACGCGCGGCTGGTCGACCGCGCCGCCCCGGCGCTTCTCCTTCTCGCGTTCGCGGGCGCGGCGGACCGACGCCAGCGAGCGCATCCGCTCGGCGGTGTCGCCATCGCCGGCGACCGCTTGAATGGTCAGGCGGCCTTGACGGCGCGAGGGTTCGCCCTTGGTGCGCGAAAGAGCCTTCCCCGCGTCGGCGGTCTTGGGACCGCCGGGGCCGCGGCGGCGATCATCCTCGTCGCTCGGACGACGGTCCGGGCCACGGGCGCCGATCGAGCGGCTGGGACGGGAGACTTCGGGAGCTGCGGGAGGCGCGCCGGCCGCAGGACCACGCGGGCCGCCGGGGCCACGCGGGCCGCGGTCGCCGCCGGGTGCCGGACGGGGGCTGAGCGCCGAATAACGGACGGTCTCGCCGGGCGCGCCGCCTGGACGAGGCGGACGCGGGCCACGGTCCCCGAAGCCGCCGCCGCCTTCGCGAGGGCGGTCTCCACCGCCGCGGTATCCTTCGCGTTGGCCATAGCCGCCCTGCCCTTCCGGACGGGGACCACGATCACCGTAGCCGCCGGGACGTGGGGCGTAACCCTGGCCGCCTTCGGGGCGAGGACCACGCGCCGCGTAGCCGCCCTGCCCTTCCGGTCGCGGGCCGCGGTCGGGGAAGCCGCCGGGGCGCTGCCCATACCCTTGGCCGCCTTCCGGACGCGGAGCGCGGTCACGATCGCCATAGCCGCCGCCGGGGCGGGGCGCGTCGGGGCGCGGCGCCCGCTGTCCGTAGCCGCTCTCGGGACGGGGAGCGCGTTCGTTGAAGCTGCGTTGGCCATAGCTCGGCTGCGGCCGCTCCGGCTGCGCGGGACGCGCTTCGGCGGTCGGGCGTTCGGCCGGCGCCTGAGGGGCTTGCGGTGCGCGCGCCGGAGGAGCGGCGGGCTGGGGCGCGCTGGCCTGAGCAGGCGCCTGCGGGGCGGCCGGTTGAGGCGTGGGCGCCGGGGCGGGCGTCGGGGCAGGCGTTGGCGCGGCCTGGGCGGCGCGGGCTTCGGCCTCGCGACGACGCGCATCCTCTTCGGCGCGGCGCTGCGCCTCTTGGGCGCGGCGCTCCGCGTCGCGGCGCTCCTGCTCGCGCCGGGCCAGTTCGATCGCGCGCTGACGAGCGGCCTGCTCCTCGGCGGAGAGACGGCCTGTCGGATCGGCGGGACGAGACTGCTGCGGGTTCGGCGCAGGGCGCTGAGGCTCGGCCGGCCGGCGCTCGGCGGCCGACGGGGCGGCGAGGTTCGGCGCCGCGCCGGGGCCTTCGACCCGACGCCGCTTCGTCTCCACCACCACTGTCTTGGACCGGCCGTGGCTGAAGCTCTGGCGCACGGTTCCCGCGCTCACCGATCCGCCCGCGCGGGGTTTCAGGGTGAGAGGGGCGCGGCCCCCCGATCCATTGCCTTGGCCGTTGCCGTTATTGTCGTTCGCGTCGCTCATCCGGTCGCTTTACTCGGGCGAAGCCCGTAGCGGGCCGTCGCACACATCGTTCCAAAACAAATGGGGGCGCGGCGCAAAGGGCTGATGATCAGCTCTGAGCGCCCGCCCGTATCAGGCTCCCTCGCGCCAGCTCTCAGGGAGAAGCGGGCGAAATCCGGCGAGCCGGCCGACCTCCTCGGTCCACCGCTCCGCCCGTCGCCCCGCAAGGAGAGCGAGGTGTATCGCATTTTCCAGCCCCAAGGCCAAACTCAATTCGTCGCCGCTGAAGGCGCCACAGAGCTTTGGGGGCTGATCCAGTCGCGCCGCTGCGGATCGGAGTTTCTTCCGGCCGTCTGCGGCGCCGTCCGACGCCTCGATCATCCACGCGGCTTTTCCGGCCTTGATCGTGGCGAGCGTCTTCTCGAAACCCGAGATAAGCACGCCTTCTCGCCGGGCAAGCCCCAGCTGCTCCAGACATCGCTTGTTCAGGAGCTTTTCGACGAGATCCGGCAGCTCCGCCGACGCGACGAGCTTCGTCTTCGCCGCACGGGAGAACAGGTTCTTCTTCACCGCCGTCTCGACCGAGGTTCGATCGGCGGCCACCCACAGCCCCCGCCCGGGGAGCTTCCGGCCAAGGTCCGGCGCCACGGTCCCGTCGGGCGCGGCGACGAAGCGGATCAGCTCCGCCTCGTCGCGCACCTCGCCGGTGACGATGTCACGCCGCTCGCGCTGGGCCTGGGCCAGGGTGCGGGGGGATGTCGGCGGCTCGCCGGTCTCGACCATGCGGATCCTTCACGGCGCGAAAGCCGATCAGGCGTCGCGCGCGGTCTCCAGCGCTTCGCCGAACACCTGGGCTTCCTCACCCTCCGGCAACACGCCCTCCTCGTAGCCTTCGTCCTCCGACGCCGGCTCCTCCAGTTCGGAGGCGTCGATCCAGCCCGCGGCCACCCGGGCCCGCAGGATCAGGCGTTCGGCGTCCTCCACCGAGAGGTTGAAGGACTCCAGCACGCCGTTGAGCCGCACGCGCTCGCCGCCACGGTTCTCGTAGCCGCCACGCAGCTCGTCGGTGGCGAGGTCCGCCAGGTCCTCGACCGTCTTCACGCCGCCTTCGCCGAGCGCGACGGCCATCGGCAGCGTCACGCCCTCGACCTCAAGCACGCCGTCCTCGACGCCCAGCTCGGTGCGGCGGGCGTCCAGCGCCGCCGCTTCCCGGTCCAGGTGCTCGCGGGCGCGGGCCTGCAGCTCGTTGGCGGTGTCCTCGTCGAAGCCTTCGATGTCGGCGATCTCCATCGGATCGACGTACGCCACGTCCTCGACCGCGGCGAAGCCTTCGGTCACCAGCAGCTGGGCGATGACTTCGTCGACATCCAGCGCCTCCTGGAACAGCTGGGTGCGCTCGGCGAACTCGCGCTGGCGGCGTTCGCTCTCCTGGCTCTCCGTCATGATGTCGATCTGCCAGCCGGTCAGCTGGGAGGCGAGGCGGACGTTCTGGCCGCGGCGGCCGATGGCCAGGGACAGCTGCTCGTCCGGCACCACCACCTCGACGCGCTCCTCCTCCTCGTCGAGCACGACCTTGGTCACTTCCGCCGGAGCGAGGCCGTTGACGATGAAGGTGGGTTCGTCCGGGCTCCACTGGATGATGTCGATCTTCTCGCCCTGCAGCTCGGCCACGACGGCCTGCACGCGCGAGCCGCGCATGCCCACGCACGCGCCGACCGGGTCGATGGAGCTATCGTTCGACAGCACGGCCATCTTCGCGCGGCTGCCCGGATCCCGCGCCACGGCGCGGATCTCGATGACCCCGTCGTAGACCTCGGGCACTTCCTGGGCGAACAGCTTGGCCATGAAGCCGCCGTGGGCGCGCGACAGCAGGATCTGGGGACCCTTCGTTTCGCGGCGGACGTCGTAGATGTAGGCGCGGATCCGGTCGCCGATGTTGAACATCTCGCGCGGGATGGACTGGTCCCGCCGCATCACGCCTTCGCCACGGCCCAGGTCGACGACCACGTTGCCGTACTCGACGCGCTTGACCACACCGTTCACGATCTCGCCGACGCGGTCCTTGTACTCTTCGTACTGGCGCTCGCGTTCTGCCTCGCGGACCTTATGGGTCACCACCTGGCGGGCCATCTGCGTCTGCACGCGGCCCAGCTCGAACGGCGGCAGCTCTTCTTCATAGGTCTTGCCCACCACCGCGTCCTTGTCGGTGCGCAGGGCGTCCGCCAGGGTGATCTGGGCGTAGGTGTTGATCGGCTCCTCGAGCTGGGCCTCATCCACCACGGTCACGACGCGCTTCAGCGACATCTCGCCCGTCTTGGCGTCGATGTGGACGCGGATGTCATGCTCGGCGCCGTAGCGGGTGCGGGCGGCCTTCTGGATGGCCTCCTCGATCGCCTCGATGACGATCTCCTTCTCGATCGACTTTTCGCGGGCGACCGCGTCGGCGATCTGGAGCAGCTCCAGGCGGTTGGCGGAGATACCGGTGAACGCCATCAGGCTTGCTCCTGTTCTTGGTCTTCGTCGTTGTTGTCGTCTTGTTCGTCGTCCGCGTCGGCGGCGAGCCGCGCGGCGCGCTGTTCGGCGCCGCGCTTCATCAGCGCGTCGTTCAGCACCAGCTTCGCCTCGGAGATCCAGGCGAACGGCACGACCGCCGTCTCGTCCTCTCCCTCCAGGTCGATAAGCACGTTCTCGCCCTCGACGCCGGCGACCACGCCCTTGAAGCGTTTGCGGTTCTCCACCAGGCGATCCAGCTCGATGCGCGCCTCGTCGCCAGCGAAGGTCTCGAAGTCCTCGAGCCGGGTCAGCGGGCGGTCGATGCCGGGGGAGGACACCTCCAGCATGTACTCTCCGGCGATCGGATCGGCGGCGTCGAACACCTCCGAGATCGCGCGCGACAGGCGCGTGCACTGGTCGATGCTGATGTCGTGGTCGGAGGGCCGCTCGGCCATGATCTGCAGCCGCCGGCGCTGGCCGCCGGTCAGGCGCACGCGCACCACCGACAAGCCATGGGATTCGGCGATCGGCTCGATCAACTCGAGCAGCTTGCGGTCTTCTGCGGTCTTGGTCCGCAACGGGTCAGGTCCCAGTCATGAAAAAAGCGGCCGTCCGGTTCCCCGAACGCCGCTCACCAGAGCGCCGTCCGACGCCCAGACGATAACGATGTGGCCCGCGATATAGCGCGAGATCGGACAAAGCGGAAGAGGCGGAAACGGCAGAGGTTTCGGCTCACGGATCCTCCCCCGTTCCGCTGACGCGAGCGGGAGAGGATCAGGCGCTGACGTCACCTTCCGGACCGTTCCGCCTTCTGCCGGTCGACCATGGCCTTCACATCCGCCAGCAGCGCCTTGGCGTCATAGGCGACGCCGCGGGCGACGGTCCATTTCACGCCGCCCACGGTCTCGATCCTATTGTCGGGCGACAGGCGCTGGTGGCCGGTGCCGTACAGGGTTTTGAAGTTCTGCAGCGGGTTCTCCGGCGTGATCACCAGGTCCGCGCTCATGCCGCGCCGGACGATGCCGAAGCCAAGCTCTTCGCCCCGTGGCTCGTGCAGGGTGCGCGCGCCATTGATGGTGGCGGCCTGGATCACCTCGAGCGGCGAGAAGCCGGCCTCCTGCAGCAGCTCCAGCTCCTCGATGTAGCCGAAGCCGTAGAGCTTCCAGATGAAGCCCGAGTCCGAACCGGTCGACACCCGCCCGCCCATATTCTTGTAGTCGTTGATCAGGCGGAAGTAGCGCTCGTAGAAGCGCCGCCAGGCCACCTCGTTCGAGGTCGTCCAGTCGAAGAAGTAGCTGCCGTGGTTGTCGCGGGTGGATTGGAAATAGTCCATCAGCGACGGCAGGGTGTAGGTCGCGTGCCAGTCGGCGTTCTTAGCGCGCATCAGGTCGCGCGAGGCGGCGTAGATGTTGAAGGTCGGGTCGAAGGTGACCCCGTTCGCCGTCTGCTCCTCCAGGTAGGCGACCCACTCTGGCGAGCCCGGCTCCACCGTCTCGTCCCAGATTTCGGCCGCCTCGCCGAAGCGCTTCTGCTCGTCGTAGAAATTGTAGTCGTGCGGGTAGTCCTGGACCTGGCCGTGGGCCAGCAGGCTCTCAGAGTGCCCGTAGAAGTGGGTGATGGTGTCGAGGCCCGCCTCGCCGAGCTTGCGCGCGTTCAGCTGAGCCACGCCTGGTTGGGCGTTGTGGGCGACGGTGCCCAGACCGAGCTTCTTGGCCTCGTCGATCGCCGCGACGATCGCTTCGGGCGTCTCGTCATTCCAGCCGAAGAACTTGATGCCGTCCACGCCGTTCTTCGCCGCCCACTGCACCCACGCGCGCGCCTTGGCGGGGCCGTCGATGCGGCCCTGCGACCACCCCGATCCCATGGTCTGATAGTTGTAGATGCGCGGAGCGACGATCTCACCCCGGGCCGCGCGCTGCTTTTCCGAGAGGGCGATGGCATGGGGAGCAAGGCTGACGCCGCGTACAGTCGTGACCCCATGCGCCAGCCATAGCTTGTAGACGTATTCCAGGTCCGGCGCCTTGGAGGGGGTGCCGCCGTGTGCGTGCAGGTCGACGAAGCCCGGCATGACGTACATGCCGGTGGCGTCGATCTCGTGCTCGGCGTCCCGCGGCTCGCGGTTGTCGGCCAGCTTCAGACCCGGCCAGCCGGCCTGGCGCACGTCAGCGATCCTGTCGCCTTCGATGACGATATCGACCGGGCCACGCGGCGGAGCGCCGGTGCCGTCGATCAGCATGGCGCCCCGGATCACCATTTTGCGATAGGGGCCCAAACCTTCGCCCTGGCGCCGCGCCGGCGCCGGGTTCAGCGAGGGCTGCGCCTGGGCGGCGGCCTCGACCGCGAACGCGCACGTCATCACCGCCGCAGCCGCGCCTGCCGCAAAAGCCTTCCACCGCATCCTTCGCCCCTCAGCCGATCTTTTCGAATTCTAGGTAGATCGGGGGCGTGTCGCCCAGCCTCTTTTCTTCGTAGCGCGTCGTGACGTGGTCCGAGGGGGCCACGCGCCAGTCGTCGGCCCGCTCGGCCAGCCAAAGCAGGCGCCGCTCGTTCAGCAGCCGCTCCAGCGTCCAGGCCGCATAGTCCTTCCAGTCGGTCACGAAGCGCAGCCGACCGCCGGCCTTGAGCACGCGCGCCAGCTCCGTGGCGGTCTCGGGCTGCACCAGTCGCCGCTTGTGGTGGCGCGCCTTCGGCCAGGGATCGGGAAAGAGGATGAAGATCCGGTCCAGACTTGCGTCCGGCAGAGCGGCAAGCACGTCGCGCGCGTCGCCGGCATGCAGCCGCACGTTCTTAAGGGCTTGCTGATCGATGTGGCGCAGCGCGGAGCCCACGCCGTTCAGGAACGGCTCGCAGCCGAGGATGAGGACGTCGGGCCGGCGAGCGGCCTGCTCGGCCATGTGCTCGCCGCCGCCGAAGCCGATCTCGAGCCACACCTCGGCCGCGTCCGGTTTCAGCCTGCCCGGCTCGATAGGTCCAGTCGCGGGATCGGGCACGGCGATCTGCGGCAGCAGCGTGTCGAACAGCGCCGCCTGGCGCGGCTTCAGCGTGCGGGACTTGATGCGGCCGAAGGAGCGCATCGGCCCCCACGTCGGGTTCTGCTCGGACATGCGCGCTTCTTTGCGGAGCGCAGCCTTCAGGGCAAGGTGCGCTGGCCTCGATCCTCCAGGAGCCGCCATGGACCGCAAAGCCATCGAACTGTTCGACGCCTACACCCACGGCGGCATGGACCGACGCGCTTTCCTCGATCGGCTCGCAGGGCTGGCGGGCGGCACGGTCGCGGCGACGGCGCTGCTGTCGGTGCTGGAGAACGACTACGCGAAGGCCGAAACCGTGGCCGAAGGCGACGCTCGCCTCAGCACGTCGGACGTCGACCTCGGCGATGGGCTCAAAGGCTACCTCGCCCAGCCGAAGACGCCGGCCGAGCACGCCGTGCTCGTGATCCATGAGAACCGCGGCCTGAACCCCCACACCAGGGACGTGGCCCGCCGGGTGGCGCTGGCCGGCTACAAGACGCTCGCGCTCGACTACCTCAGCCCGCAAGGCGGCACGCCCGCCGATCCGGACCAGGCGCGGGAGATGATCGGAAGGGTGACGCCGGAGCAGGCGGTCGCCTCAGGTCGCGCCGCAGTGAAGTGGCTGCATGGCTCGTCTCACCCAGGGCGCAAGGTGGGAGCCGTGGGCTTCTGCTGGGGCGGCGGCCAGGTCAACCGGCTCGCGGTCGCAGACGAGACGCTGGACGCCGGCGTGAGCTACTACGGTCCGGTCCTGCCGGCCGACCAGGTGCCAAACCTGAAAGCGCCGCTGCTGCTGCACTATGCGGGTCTGGATCAGCGCATCAATGCAGGCGTACCTGCGTTCGAGGCGGCGCTGAAGGCCGCCGGCAAGCCCTATGCGCTTCACATGTACGAAGGCGTCGATCACGCCTTCAACAACGACACCAACGCCGCCCGCTTCAACAAGGCGGCCGCCGATCTGGCCTGGAGCCGGACGCTCGCCTTCTTCAAGACGCATCTGGCCTGAACGCAAAGGGCGCGACGGTCTCCCGTCGCGCCCTCGATGCTCGATCGCCGAGCGGCTAGCCTCAGGCGACACTCTTCAGTTGGTCGATGAGGTCCGTCCTCTCCCAGCTGAAGCCGCCGTCCGCGTCCGGCGTGCGGCCGAAATGCCCGTAGGCGGCGGTGCGGGCGTAGATCGGCTTGTTAAGACCCAGGTGCTCGCGGATCGCGCGTGGGGTGCAGCCGCCGACCAGCTCGGGCAGCACCTGCTCCAGCTTCGCTGGGTCGACGTTCCCTGTGCCGTGCAGATCGACGTAGAAGCTCAGCGGCTTGGAGACGCCGATCGCATAGGAGATCTGGATCGTGCACTTGTGCGCCAGACCCGCCGCGACGACGTTCTTCGCCAGATAGCGGCAGACGTAGGCCGCGGAGCGGTCCACCTTCGTCGGGTCCTTGCCTGAGAAGGCGCCGCCGCCGTGGGGCGACGCGCCGCCGTAGGTGTCGACGATGATTTTGCGCCCGGTGAGACCCGCGTCGCCGTCAGGGCCGCCGATCACGAAGTTGCCGGTCGGATTGATGTGCCACTCGGTTTGCGGCGTCACGAAGCCCTCGGGCAGCACGCGCAGGATGTAGGGCTTCACCAGCTCGGCGATGTCGGCGGGGGAAAGGCCTTCCTTGTGCTGCGTCGACAACACGATCGAGGTGGCGGCCACCGGCCGGCCGTTCTCGTAGCGAAGGGTCACCTGGCTCTTCGCGTCCGGCTCCAGCTCCGGCCGCTCGCCCGAATGCCGGGCGTCCGCCAGGACCTTGAGGATGTTGTGGCTGAACTGCAGGGTGGCCGGCATCAGCTCCGGGGTCTCATTGACCGCGTAGCCGAACATGATGCCCTGGTCGCCCGCGCCCTCGTCCTTGTTGCCGGCGGCGTCCACGCCCATGGCGATGTCGGCGGACTGTTCGTGCAGGTGGCAGGCGTACTCGGCGTTGGCCCAGTGGAAGCCTTCCTGTTCGTAGCCGATGTCCTTGACCGCCGCCCGGACCTTCTCCTCCAGCCCCTCGACCACACCAGCCGGGCCCCGCACTTCGCCGGCCAGAACGATGCGGTTGGTGGTGACCAGCGTCTCACACGCCACGCGGGCGTAAGGGTCCTGGCTCAGGAAGGCGTCCACCACCGTGTCGCTGATCCGGTCGGCTACCTTGTCCGGGTGGCCTTCGGACACGCTTTCGCTGGTGAAGATGTAGGACGGACGGCTCACGGACGCTCCCTTCGTCAAGGCGGCCGAGACCATATAAAGGTATCTTTATATGTGCAAGTGGCCTTCGAGCCGTACGCTAGCCGCCAGACCTTACTGCGATCTGAGCGCCATCCCCGGATCCGCCCGCGCCACCTTCAAGGCTTGCGCCGTCACGGTCAGCAGCGCGACCCCCAGCGCGAGCACCGTCGCCCCCAGGAAATAGACGGGGCTCAAACCCACGTGCTGGTCAAAGCCGTTCAGCCACTCCCGCATGACCACAAAGGCGATCGGCCAGGCGATCAGGTTCGCGATCACGACAGGACGCAGGAACTGCCCGACCAGCAGGCGGAACACATCTCCGGTGGTGGCCCCCAGAACCTTGCGCACGCCGATCTCCTTGGTGCGACGTTCGCTGGAGAAGGCGGCCAAGCCGTAGAGTCCCAGGCACCCGATCAGCGTCGCCACGACGGTGCCGAGCGTCACCAGCCAGCTGCGCCGCTCCTCGGGCTCGTAGAACCCGTTCATCGCCGCATCCACCGTCTCCGCCTCGAACGGCGCGTCGGGCGCGACGCGGCCCCAGGCGGTGCGGAGCTGGCGCATCATCACCGCCGGATCCCCGCGGTAGCGCACGCCGATCACCGGCATGCCCATCATGTCGACCGCATCGCTCTGGCCGACGTACATGATGGGAGGCACCTTCTCGCGCGGCGAGCCGTAGCGGGCGTCCTGGACCACGCCGACGACCTGCAGGGGGATGCCGTCCGTCGTGCGGACCGTCTTGCCGGCGGCGTCCGCGGGGCGGGCGAACTCGAGCGCACGCGCTGCGGTCTCGTTCAGCATGATGTTGAGCCCGCGCCGCTCCGCGGGCAGCTCACCGTCCTCCCCGCCGAAGAAGCGGTCCCGTCCGATCGTCTCCATGTCGTCCAGCGCGTTGGCTCTCGAGAAAGCGCGGCCCGCCACGAGCCGGAGGCCGTAGGTCTTGAAGTAGTCGTGATCGACCATCTCCCAGCCGATCGACGGCGCTCGATCGTCCGGCAGGCCGTTTCGCCGGATGGTCTGGCTGCGCGAGAGGGTGTTGTTGCCGGGCGACCGTCCGGAGATCGTCGCCGACTCCACGCCTGGAACGCGGCGGATTGCGTCGAGCAACGGATTGGCGCGCTCCGACAGGCCTGGCTGGTGCAGCTGGTGGATCAGGATCAGCCGCTCGCGCTTGAAGCCGACGTCGGCCCGCCGGACGAACTCGGCCTGGGCGAAAACCACACCCATGCCAATCAGCAGCGCGATCGACACGGCGAACTGCGCGACGACCAGGATCTCGCGCACGCCCGCCGCCGTCCGGCCTCCCCCCGGAGCGCGAGCGGCGGCGAGCACCGCGGCCGGCTCGAAGCGGGAGATCACGAGCGCGGGATAAGCGCCGGCGACCAATCCCACCGCGATGGAGACGAGCAGCACCATCACCAGCGCGCTGTCCGGGCCGAGGTAGTTGAGCTCCAGCGTCTGGCCCAGAGCGGTGTTCACGAAGGGGAGGGTCAGTTCGACCAGCGCCAGGGCGATGAGGCCGGCGCCGAGCGTTAAGGCCACGGCCTCGATCAGGAACTGCGCCATCAGGGCTCCGCGCGTGGCCCCCATCACCTTGCGCAGCGCCACCTCCTTGGCCCGCAAGGCGGCCCGCGCCGTGGACAGGTTCACATAGTTGATCACCGCCAAAGCCAGCGTCAGCAGGGCGATCACCTGCAGCATGGTGATGAAGCGTCGGTCCACGCCGGGCTTGAACGTGCCCATGATGGCGGGGCTGAAGTGCAGGTCGGGCAGGGCCTCCAGCTTCAGCGTCATCCACTCGGCCGGCTCGCCGGCCCGTCGCTGCAGGAAGGCTTTAATACCGTCCTGAACCGCCGCTGCGTCCTCCGCTCTCTTCAGGCGAACGTAGGTGACGTAATTCGTAGCGTTCCACTCCTCGAGGTACTCGAGGCTCTCGCTCAGAACCGAGGGGTCCATTCGCGCGACGATGTCCGCCTTCAGGTGCGTGTTCTCGGGCAGGTCACGCATCACGGCGGTGACGCGGTAGTCGTGCGGCTTCCCGTCGACCGTCACCGTCAGCCGCTGGCCGACCGCCCGCGTGGACCCGAAGTACTTGCGCGCGATGGCCTCGCTGATGGCGACCCCGGTCGGCTGGGCGAGCGCCTCCGGCCCGGAACCCGAGGCGATCGGCAGGTCGAACACGTCGAAGAAGTTGGGATCGGCGAACACCACCTGTTCGAAGTCCGCCTGATCCCCTTGCCGTACCGCCATCTCGCGCGGCAGCAGCCGCACTCCGGTCTCGATCTGTGGGAAGTCCGCGCGCATCGCCGGAAGCGTCGGCCCGGCGACCGGCGCCACCAGTTCCTGCGGCCGCCCGGGGATCAGCATGACTCCGCTCACGCGGAAGGTGCGGTCCGCGTTGGGCAGCCAACGGTCGTAGGACAGGTCGTGGCGCGCCGCGATCGACAGCACCAGGAAGACGGCGATGCCGGTCGCCAGTCCCAGGATGTTCAGCGCCGAGAACAGCCGGTGCTTCACCAGCGAGCGGTAGAGGGTCAGCAGGTAGCTGGCGAGCATGGCGGCCTACCCTTCAGATCGCGCGGCGATTGCTGGTGACGATGCGCCCGTCCAGCATGTTGACGGTCCGCTTGGCCTGGTCGGCTTGGCTGGGCGAGTGGGTGACCATCACCACCGTGGCGCCCTCCGCGTTCAGCCCCTGCAGGATCTCCATGACCTGGGCGCCGTTGACGCTGTCGAGGTTGCCGGTCGGCTCGTCCGCCAGCAGCAGTTCGGGCTCCCCCACGATGGCGCGGGCGATCGCCGCCCGCTGCTGCTGACCGCCTGACAGCTGGTGCGGATAGTGGCGGGCGCGGTGGCCGATGCCGACCCGGTCCATGGCGTTGCGCACCCGCTCCTTGCGGTTTTGGGTCTTGTCCTCTCGGTAGACGAGCCCCAGCTCGATGTTCTCCTCGACGGTCAACTCGTCGATGAGGTTGAAGCTCTGGAAGATGAAACCGAGGTGATGGCGGCGCAGCCGCGCGCGCTCGACCTCGTTCAGGTCGGTGACCTCCCGTTCCAGCAGGATCTGGCGCCCGCTGGTCGGGCGGTCCACCAGGCCCAGAATGTTGAGCAAGGTGGACTTGCCCGAGCCCGACGGCCCCATCACGGCTACGAATTCTCCCCGCTCTACGTGAAGCTCCACGTCCCGCAAGGCGGTGGTTTCGACCTCATCGGATCGGTACAGGCGGTTGACGCCGGCCAGGGTGATCATGGGCACGTCCTCTCAGCGGATGACCAGGCGGTCCTGTTTTTGGAAGTTCTCGTAGGTCGAAGTGACGACCTGGTCCCCGGGCTTCAGGCCGCTCAGGACCTCGACGTACTGCGGGTTGCGGCGGCCAATTTTGATGTCGCGCCGTTCGGCCTTGCGCTCGCCGTCCAGCACGAAGACCCAGGCCCCGCCGGTCGCCTCCATGAACGGTCCGGTCGGCAGCAGCAGCGCCTGGCGGGTGTCGCCGAGGGTGACCTCCACATCTAGGTTCTGTCCCCGCCGAACCGCCTTCGGGGGGGCGCCTTCGAAAGCGAACTCGACCTGAAAGCGCCCGTCCCGGACCTGGGGCAGGATGCGGCTGATGCGCAGGCGGTAGCGTTCGCCCTCGTGCTGGGCGGTAGCCGCCTGCCCGACGCTGACCCGGCCGAGGTAGAACTCGTCCACCTGGGCGATCAGCTTGTAGGCGCCTTCTGTGTCGACCTGGCCGACGCGCTGGCCCCGGGTCAGGGTCTGACCGGGCTGGAGCTCGAACGCGGTCAGGCGCCCATCGACGGGCGCGCGCACCTGCAGCGAATCCAGGCTCCGCCGAACCGTCGCCAGGTTCTCCTGCAGCCGGGCGATCGTTTGAGCGATCTCGCCGGATTGCCGGTTCAGGGTCGCCGACTCGCTTCGCTGCGCCGCCTGCAGGGCCGTGAGGCGCTCCCGCCGGAAGCTCGCTTCCTCCGTCACCGTCTTCAGCTCGGCGTCAGAGAGGAAGCCCTTGTCATGCAGGCTCTTGCGTGTCTGGCGGTTCTGCTCGGCCCGCAGCAGGTCGAAACGCGCCTGCTCCACTTCGCGCACCCGGTCCGAGCCGCCGCGCTGCACCTGCAGGAGCTGTCCGCGCGTGTCGCTGATGCGGCCAGCGATGTCAGCCTCTTGCGCGCCGACTTCGCGCTCCAGCTCGGGGTTGCTCAGCACGGCGAGCAGGTCGCCGGCCTTCACCAAATCTCCGTCCTGCGCGACCAGGCGCTCGACCCGACCGCCTTCGACCGAGTCTACGTAGACGGTCTGGAGCGGCGCGACTTGCGCGCGCGCAGGCAGGTAGTCGTGGAACGGCGCCTCTCGCGCGGCGGCGATCTCGAGCGAGGCGCGCTCCACCGCCTTCGCGCCGCCGCCCGGCGCCACGATCAGGTAGGCGACAGTCGCAAGCCCCGCCGCCGCTGCGGCAACGAGCCATGGCGCGCGCTTCTTCCACGGCGAACGTTCGATGCGCCGGTCCATGGACGGAGCCGGGGCGGTGGAAAGCGGTTGGTCCATACGAGCAGTGGGCCGCCGGCGACCTGCCTGCGCCAAATTCCTTTGCACGGCTCAGGTTACGGCGATCGCCCCGCATGCTAGGTGTCCGGAAACGGACACCAACTGACCGCGGACGGACAGTGACTCCATCTGAACTCGAACGCGCCCGCGTGCTGCTCATCGAGGACGACCCCGATGTGGCGACGTCCGCGCGGCTGCTGCTCGGCCGCCACGGTTTCGACGCGCTGACCGCCGCCTCCCCGGCGGAAGGGCTGCGCCTCCTGGCGGCGACCCCCGTGGACGCGGTGGTCCTCGATCTCAACTTCGCCCGCGGAGCCGTGTCCGGGGAGGAGGGGCTGGCCTGCCTTGCCGACATTCTCGAGCAGGACCCTTCCGCAGTGGTGGTGGTGGTCACCGGCCACAGCGGGATCAATATCGCTGTGACTGCGATGCGGGCGGGGGCCTGCGACTTCGTCACCAAGCCCTGGAGCAACGAGCGACTGGTCGTGACGGTCCGCAACGCGGTGGAGCTGCGCCGACGTCGCCGGCAAGCCTCAGCTGCGGGAGCCGAGAACGCGGCGCTGGTCCGGGGCGCAGGCGCCGGCGCTCAAGCCCTGCTCGGGAGCTCCCCCGCCATGCGGCGCCTTCGCGCCCTCGTCGAACGGGCTGCGCCCACAGAGGCCAATGTGCTGATCCTCGGCGAGAACGGCGCCGGGAAGGAGCTGACCGCCCGGGTCCTGCACCAGGGCTCGCCCCGGGCCCGCGGGCCATTCATCCCGGTCGACCTCGCGGCCGCGCCTGAAGGCGCCGTGGAGGCTGAGTTGTTCGGCCGTCGGCGCGGGCCGGGCGAAGCTCAGCCGGAACGCTTGGGGGCCTTGGTCGCGGCGCAGGGCGGCGTGCTCTTCCTGGACGAGGTCGGAGCCCTGCCCGAGGGCGTGCAGATCAAGCTGCTTGGCGCGCTGGAGCGACGACAGGTGACGCCTGTGGGCGGTGACCGGCCCGTGCCGACCGACGTACGGGTGATCGCCGCCTCCAGCATGCCGCGCGAACGACTTTACGGCGGCGCCATCCGCCCAGACCTCCTGTACCGCCTGAACACAGTGGAGATCGAGGCGCCGCCGCTGCGAGACCGCGGCGACGACGTGCTGGAGTTGGCCCGGCACTACCTCAGCCAGTATGCCCGACGATACGCGCGCAAGGACAAGGCGCTGTCCCCGGCCGCCGAAGCCGCGCTGAAGGCCGACCCGTGGCCAGGCAATGTGCGGGCGCTGCGCCACGCCGCGGAGCGGGCCGTGATCCTGAGCGAAGGCCGCGCCTATGAGGCCGCGGATTTTCCACTGTCCCGCCCTGCCCCTCGGCCTGCCACGGTCGCAGCGGCCGCCGGGGACCTCAACCTGGAGCGGGCGGAGAAGGCGCTGATCGAGGAAGCGCTTCGCCGGCACAATTTCAACGTCAGCCATGCGGCACGCGATCTTGGTCTCACCCGAGGCGCGCTCTACCGGCGGATGGAGAAACATGGGCTCTGAGCGGGCTTTTGGCCTCTCCTTGCGCTTCGCCGTCGTCTTTGCGGCTGGCGCTGGCGCGAGTGCGGCTTGGCAGGCCGGTTACCCGGCCACCCTGGCGATCTGCGCGCTGGCGGGGCTCTGGCTCGCGGCAGACGCAGCGCTGCGAGGAGGTCGGCCAACGGGGGACGGCGCGGACGAGGCGGCCTTGACGTCCGCCGTGCTCCTGCGAGAGCGGGAGGCGCGCACCCTCGCCGCCTATCTGGACCATGCACCGGTTCCTCTGCTTGCGGTGGAGGAGGACGCCCTGACGGCGCTGAACCTGGCGGCCCGCCGCTTCTTCGGTGTGGACGCGCGACTTCCCAAGCCTCCGGCTGCACTCGTTGCGGCGGTCGAAGCCGCGGTTCCCGGGGAACGAGTGACCGTCGTGCTTGAGGTGGAGGGGGCGCCCCGCGCCTACGCGCTGACCATCGCGGAACTCACGAGCGGAGGCGCCCTCAGCCGCATCGCCGCTCTGGTCGACGTTCAGGCGGAGATCCAGGCGGCCGAAGCGGCGGCCCTGCGCGACCTGGTGCAGGTGCTGAGTCACGAAATCACCAACTCGCTCACTCCTGTGACCTCCCTGGCCCAGACAGCAAGTGAACTCCTGAAGTCCTCGCGCTCAGAGGATCTCGCTGCGGCTCGAGACGCGGTAGCCACCGTGGCCCGGCGCTCCGATGGCCTGCTGCGCTTCATGACCGCGTATCGCCAGCTCGCCCGCGTGCCGGCGCCCCGGCCGGCGGAGACCAGCGTCGCCGGCCTGGTCGCCGATGCGGTCCTTCTGTTCCGGAGCCGGTGGGAGGCGTCAGGCGTGCGCCTGGAGGTGGCGCCCACGCCGGACTTCATGGTGCGCGTCGATCGCGATCTGATCGTCCAGGCGCTCATGAACCTGCTGGCCAACGCAGCAGAGGCGGCGCTCGTTGGTGACGGCCCGCCTCTGGTGCAGCTCTCCGCCGAACGCACCCGACACGATCGCCTGGCGATCACGGTCGAGGACAGCGGCCCCGGCATAGGGACCGCGGATGCGGAGCTGCTGTTCCGCCCCTTCTACACCACAAAGGCGGAGGGCACGGGCGTGGGGCTGGCCGTGGTGCGGCAGATCGTGCTGGCGCACGGCGGCCATGTGGCGGTGGAGGCGGGCGAACGCGGCGCCCGGTTCACCGTCCTGCTCTAGGGCCGAAGGGTCACTCGGGCAGGTCTTCGGTCTCGGCCAGCTCGCGCACCAGGTCCAGCACCTTGCGGCGCAGACGGGGGCTTTTGATCTTGGGGAAGAGCGAAGCGAGCTCGATGCCCTCGGCGGTCATCAGGAAGCCGTGCACGAACTGCTCGTGACCGTCCTCCTCGCCGCCCGGCTGGACGGCGTCGGTCAGGCCTTCGAAGAAGTACTGCACCGGCGCATTCAGGAAGCGGGCGATCTCGTAGAGCTTGGACGCGCTCACACGGTTGGCGCCGCGCTCGTACTTCTGCACCTGCTGGAAGGTCAGCCCCAGCGCGTCCGCCAGCTTCTCCTGGCTGATGCGCAGGAACTTGCGGCGCAGGCGAATCCGGGCGCCCACATGCACGTCGATAGGATGGGGCGACCGTTCGCTGTCGGCCTCGAACGCCATGACGATCTCTGCTCCGGATTGGCCGCGCGCGAGGGCGGCTTTATCTGTGAACGGAGCGCTCTTCGCGCTCCGCCGGCGGATTCCGAAAACGCCGATACACCCCAAGCGCCAAGCTTGAAATGGCCAAGGCGAAAAATATCCCGTCACCTACGCGCGAATAGAGAGTCGGCGCCACCGGAGCGGGAAGTTGCGCATCGATCACCCCCCGCTCGCCGATGTCGAGCTTGGAACCGTCCACGATCCGTCCCCGCGCGTCGATCACCGCAGAAACGCCCGTCGGCGTCGCCCGGACGATCGGAAGCCCCTCCTCGATGGCGCGATAGGAGGCGAGGTTCAGGTGCTGGCGCGGTCCCGACGTGCGGCCGAACCAGGCGTCGTTGGAGATGTTCACGATCCAGCCCGGGCGCGGGCCGCGACCGGCCAGACCTGGAAACAGGGTCTCGTAGCAGATCAGCGGCTGCACGGCCGGCGCGCCAGGGATGCGGATCGGCAGGGGGCGTGGCCCCGGCGTGAAGCCGTCGCCAACGTGCACCAGCTCCTTGATGCCGAGCGGCTCGATCCAGCGCTCCAGCGGCAGGTATTCGCCGAACGGCACGAGGCGATGCTTGTCATAGAAGGCCTCGATCCGCAGGCCCTCGCCCACGTCGTGGAGGGCGATCAGGCTGTTGCGCCACACCACCCGACCGTCCAGCACGCCGTCCGATCGGTAGGCGCCCATGATCAGCGTCTGCCCGGGCTGCAGCGCCCCGGCGATGGCTGGGCCGGTCCACTCCGCGGGGCCGAAGATCTCCTCCGCCGGCGCAGGGATCGCCCCTTCCGGCCATATCACCACGTCGGGCCGCCGCGCCGCCGGCTGGGCCGTCAGGTCCACATAGCTCGTGACGATGCCGCGATAGGCGGACGCGGTCCACTTTGACGACTGCGGGATGTTTGGCTGCACCACCCGCACCACGGTGCCTGTCGGAGCCGGTTCAGGCCGTGAGAGCCGCCAGGCGCCGTGCGCGTATCCGGCAAGGAGCAGGCCGATCGCGCCTGCAGCCACTGCGGCCCGCTCGCGGCGGGGCCGGTCCGTCGCCACATGAGCGAAGGCGGCGGCCGCCAGCACGGTCAGCAGCGTCAGTCCGTACGCGCCGACCAGGGCCGCCGCTTGGCTCATCGCCCCGCCGGCTGGCCAGGTCTCGCCCGGCAAGTTCCAGGGGAAGCCTGTCAGCACATGTCCCCGCAGCCACTCCAGCGCGGCGAAGGTGGCGGCGAAAACCAGGATCCGGACCGGTCCCGGAACACGCGCGCGCCGGTACAGCATGACCGCCGCGCCCCAGAACAGCGCGAGGCCCGACGGCAGCAACAGGGCCGCGAACGGCGCCATCCAGGCCTGCCGCGCATCCACCAGGAACGCTTCGGCCACCCACCAGCAGCCGATCAGGAAGTAGGTCAGTCCCGCCAACCAGCCGTGCAGGAAGGCGCGGCGCAGCGGGCGCGCACCATCGATCCGGTCCGCCAGCCACAGGAGCAGCGCATAGCCCAGCAGACCTGGCAGAAAGCCGAACGGCGGATGCGCCAATGCCGCCAGCGCGCCGGCTCCGGCTGCGGCGGCGGGCGACGCCGCTCGCTTCAATCGTTGCAGAACCGACGGGCTCACGTGCTCGCGACGGAACCGTCTCGGGCGGCGGCGCCCTCTTCGGCCAGGGCCGTAGCGCGTTCGCCCTTGCGCATCCGCACTCGCTTGATGCGACGCGGGTCCGCATCGAGAATCTCGAAGTCCCACCCGCCAGGGTGCTCGATCACCTCGCCGCGCTGGGGCACCCGGCCAGCGATGGTGGCGATCAGCCCGCCGATTGTGTCGATATCCTCCTCAAGGTCCTCGGGGGTCAGGCTGCCGCCCGCCAGCGCCTCGACCGCCTCCAGCGAAGCGCGCGCGTCCGCCTCGACGACCCCGCCGGGCCGCTCGACCAGCTCGGCCTCGGCCTCCACATCGTGCTCGTCCTCGATCTCTCCGACCACCGCCTCGATGAGGTTCTCCAGCGTCACCAGGCCGTCGGTGCCGCCGAACTCGTCGATCACCAGGGCCATGTGGATGCGCGTGGTCTGCATCTTCAGCATCAGGTCGGCCGTGCGCATGGAGGCCGGCACGTACAGCACCTCGCGCCGAAGCCGGTGCAAGACAGGCTGGCTCCAGTCCGGAGCCGAGCCGTCCTCGCGCGGGGCCAGCAGGCGGACGACGTCCTTGATGTGGACCACCCCGACGGGGTCATCCAGCGTCTCGCGATACACGGGCATGCGCGAGTGCTCGGACTCCACGAACTGGCGCACCACGTCGCCGAGCGGAGTAGAGATCTCCACCGCCACCACGTCGGCGCGCGGCGTCATGACGTCCTCCACGCGCAGGTCCTGGAATGCCTCGGCCTGGTCGACAATGTCGACAGGGGCGGCCGGATCCGCGGGCGGCGCGCTTTCCGGATCCCCGCCCGCCAGACGGGACAGGAAGCTGCGGAACGGGTTCTTGGCGGAAGGCTGGCTACTCGGGCCGTCTTCGCTGGGCATCGCTCTCTTCGGCCCCTCAGGGGGCGCCGTCCTCGGGAAGGGCGTAGGGGTCCGACACCCCGAGCCCCGCCAGCACCTTCCGCTCCAGCGCCTCCATGGCGTCGGCCTCGGTGTCGGTCTGGTGGTCCCATCCTATAAGGTGAAGCACGCCGTGCGCCACCAGGTGCATCACGTGGTTTCCGAGCGGCTTGCCCTGTTCTTCGGCTTCGCGCGCGCAGACCCCGTACGCGAGGGCCACGTCGCCAAGGTGTGGCCTGGCGAACGCCGGCGAGGGAAAGGACAGCACGTTCGTCGGCGTGGCCTTGCCGCGGAACTCCGCGTTCAGGGTCGCGACCTCGGCGTCGTCTGTCAGCAGCACGGTGACCTCGCCGCGCGCATCGGCGGCGGTCAACGCCGCTTGCGCCGCGCGTCGCGCGAGCGCCTCGACGTCGGGCACGGCGTGCAGCCACCCGTCGTCCTCGACCTCCACCTCGATGGAGATCTCGTCGCTCATTCGCCTTCGAGCTCAGCGTCCACGTCGCCCATCTGTCGGCGGGCGTGGCGCTCGGCGTCGCGGTCGTAGGCGCGCACGATCCGCTCCACCAGCTTGTGGCGGACCACGTCGGCGGCCTCGAAGGTCGCGATCCCGACCCCCTTCACGTCCTTCAGGATGCGCACCGCGTGCGCCAGGCCGCTGTCGCGTGGGTTCACCAGGTCGACCTGGGTCGGATCGCCGGTGATCACCATCCGCGCGCCTTCGCCCAGGCGCGTGAGCACCATCTTCATCTGCAGCCGGCTGGTGTTCTGGGCCTCATCGACGATCACGAAGGCGTGGCTCAGAGTGCGGCCGCGCATGAAGGCCAGGGGGGCGACCTCGATCTCGCCCTTGTCGCGGCGCCGGCGCAGGGCGTCCGCTCCCAGGATGTCGTCCAGCGCCTGCCAGATGGGCGCCAGGTACGGATCCACCTTCTCGTTGAGGTCGCCGGGCAGGAAGCCCAAGCGCTCGCCGGCCTCCACCGCCGGGCGGGTGATCACCAGCCGATCCACCTGCCCCTTCAGCAGCAGCGTGGCGCCGTATGCGGCGGCAAGGAAGGTCTTGCCCGTGCCGGCGGGCCCGACGCCGAAGGTCATCTCGCAGACGTCCAGCATGTCCAGGTAGCGGGCCTGGGCGGCGGTCTTGGGCGCGATCGGGCCGCGGCGCCCCACCGGCAGCGTGACACCGCCCTGGTGGAGGGTCTCGCCGTTCCGGGCCGCAGCGCTGGCGGCGCGGACGTCGGCCTCGGTCACCTCGGCGCCCGTCTCCGCGCGGTTGGCCAGGGCCTCGACCGCGCGTCTGGCTCCGGCCCTCCCCTTGCTGTCGCCGCGCAGGGTGACGCCCCCGCCCGGCGTCTCGATCAGGACATGGAAGGCGTCCTCGATCAGTGCGGCGTGGCGGCTGTTTGGCCCCGAGACGGCGCGAACCGCGGCGTCGGAGAGGGGAACGAAATCTTCTGCGCGTGGACTCAAGCGGCCGCCTTAAGAAGCGCGCCGGCCAGGCTGTTCTGGGCGGCGCCTTCGATCGTCACGGCAACGATGGAGCCGAGCAGTTGTTCCGCGCCGTTCACGTGCACCGACTGCAAGTAGGGGGAGCGGCCGATCGCCTGGCCAGGGTGGCGCCCCTTCTTCACAAGCAGCACCGGCAGGGTGCGGCCCACCTGAGCCGCATTGAAGGCGACCTGCTGCTCGACCAGCAGCGCCTGCAGACGCTGCAGGCGCTCGTCGATCACCTCTTCCGGAACCTGGCCCGGCATGGCCGACGCCGGCGTGCCGGGGCGCCGCGAATATTTGAACGAGAAGCAGGAGGCGTACCGGGACTCGCGCACCAGCTGCAGGGTGGCCTCGAAGTCCGCCTCCGTCTCGCCGGGAAAACCCACGATGAAGTCGCCGGACAGCGCCAGGTCTGGGCGGGCGGCGCGGACCCGCTCAACCAGCCGCAGGTAGCTCTCCGCCGTATGCTTCCGGTTCATGGCGCGCAGGATCTTGTCCGAGCCCGACTGCACCGGCAGGTGCAGGTAAGGCATCACGGCGTCCACCTCTGCGTGGGCGGCGATCAGAGCGTCGCCTCCCGGGCCTTCGAAGTCGCGTGGATGGCTGGTGGTATAGCGCAGACGGTCGAGGCCCGGGATCTCCGCGAGCGCGCGAAGAAGCCGGGCGAGGGTCCAGGGCGTCCCGTCGGGACCCGGACCGTCGTAGGCGTTGACGTTCTGACCCAGCAGGGTGACTTCGCGGACGCCCTGCTCGGCGAGCCGACGCGCTTCGGCCAGCACGGACTCGGCCGGACGGCTCCACTCGGCGCCTCGAGTGTAGGGGACGACGCAGAAGGTGCAGAACTTGTCGCATCCCTCCTGCACGGTCAGGAAGGCGGTCGGCCCGTTCGCAGCCCGCGTGTTCGGCAGACTGTCGAACTTGTCCTCCGGGGCGAAGTCGGCGGCCAGGCGTTCGCCGCGCTTGCGGCTGACGCGGGCGATCAGCTCCGGCAGTTGGTGATAGGCTTGGGGCCCGACCACCAGGTCCACCGCGGGCTGGCGGGTCATGATCTCCTGCCCCTCCGCCTGAGCCACGCAGCCGGCGACGGCGATGGTCATCCGGCCCCCGCCCGCGGCGGCCTTCTCCTCGCGGAGCACCTTCAGGCGACCAAGCTCGGAATAGACCTTCTCGGCGGCCTTCTCACGGATGTGGCAGGTGTTCAGGACGACGAGATCCGCCCCCTCGGGCTGGTCCGCCATGACATAGCCCAGCGGGCGCAGGACGTCGGCCATGCGCTCGCTGTCGTAGACGTTCATCTGACAGCCGTAGGTCTTGATGAACAGGCGGCGGGGTTCGGTCATCGGTCGGGGGTTATGAGGTTTGGCAGGCCCGAGTTCAAGGCGAGCCCGCACGACCCTACTGCGTGCCCTCGATCGGAACGCCGTACAGTTCGAGCTTATGGCCGATCAAGCGGAAGCCCAGACGCTCGGCGATGGCGTTCTTCAGCCGCTCGATCTCTTCGTCATAGAACTCGATCACTTGGCCCGTGCGGGTGTCGATCAGGTGGTCATGGTGGTCATCGGTCGCCTCCTCGTAGCGGGAGCGGCCGTCACCGAAGTCGTGCTTCTCCACGACCCCAGCCTCTTCGAAGAGGCGCACCGTGCGGTACACGGTGGCGATGGAGATGTGCGGGTCGATCGCCGACGCGCGGCGATACAGCTCCTCCACGTCCGGATGGTCATGCGATTGCGACAGCACCCGCGCGACGATGCGGCGCTGGTCGGTCATGCGCATGCCGCGGTCGGCGCAAAGCTTCTCGATCCGGTCCATGGGCGCGACCATATTCTCAAGCCGTGTCGGTGTTAAGGCTTCGGCGCAGCACTAGGGCGTCCACCGGTTCGCGCCCCACGCGACGGTAGTAGCGAGCCCGCAGGCCAGCCTTCTCGAAGCCTGCCCTGCGGTACAGGGCGATGGCCGCGTCGTTGTCGACGGCGACCTCCAGGAACAGCCGCTCGGCGCCCGCGGCCGCCGCCAGGGCGGCCGACGCCTCCACCAGAGCCAGGCCCACGCCGCTCCGACGCAAGTCCGGGTCGACGGCGATGGTCAGGATCTCGGCTTCGTCCAGCATGACGCGCAGCAGCAGGAAGCCCGCGACGGCGCCCTCCTTCTCGATCACCAGCCCCATGCCGCCGGGCCCGGTCAGCAGCGCCTCAAGCTCGGCCGGCGGCCAGCCGATCTCGAAGGCGCGGCCGTGGAGCAGGCTAAGGGTCCGCGCATCGGCGGTGACGGCCGAACGAAGGATCATGCCAGGGCGGAGGCCGGCAGCTTGGCGTCGGGTGCGCGAAGATACAGGGGCGCGGCCCGCGAACGCTCCGGGTCGGCGGCGCGCGCCAACGCGACCAGAGTCTCCACCGCTGCGCCGTTCCCCTGTTCTATCGCCGTCTGCGGGAAGGCGCCCGCCAGCAGTCGGGCGCCCGACCCGATCAGCCGATCTGGGGGCCCATGCCGGCTCACGGTACTCACGGCGTCCTCCAGCGTGACGGCTTCGGGCGCCGTCAGCGGCGCGCCGTCCCTCAGGATCTGCAGGTAGAGCTGCTCGCGCCGGGCGTCGATCGCGACGACCGTAAGGCCCTTCGCCTGTCCCGCCATCGCCTGCAGCGTTCCGACACCGACCACCGGCCGTCCAAGTGACAGACCCAGGCCCTTGGCGAACGCCAGGCCGACCCGCAGTCCGGTGAACGAGCCCGGCCCCACCGTCACACCGATGCGGTCCAGATCCCGAAACGCGACACCGGCTTCGGTCATGACCTCAGCCACCAGGGGCGCGAGCCGTTCCTGGTGCCCGCGCGCCATAGGCTCGGAGCGATAGGCGAGGGTCTGCTCTGCGTTCGCCACGGCCGCCGTGCAGGACTCCAGCGCCGTGTCGAGCGCCAGGATGATCATCGGCGTCAGAGGCTCTGCTCGACCCGGGTCACTTCGGGCACGTAGTGGCGCAGCATGTTCTCCACGCCCGACTTCAGCGTGGCCGATGACGAGGGGCAGCCCGAACACGCGCCGCGCATGTGAAGCCACACGACGCCCGTGTCCGGCTCGAAGCGGTCGAACAGGATGTCGCCGCCGTCCTGGGCGACCGCAGGCCGCACCCGCGTGTCGAGCAGCTCGCGGATCTCCGCGACGATCTGGGCGGCGTCGCCCTCGTAGACGGTCTCCGTCGCCGCCGTCTCAGCGCCCCTGAACAGAGGCTGGCCGGAGGTGAAATGGTCCATCACCGCCGCCAGGATCGGCGCCTTGAGCTGCGACCAGTCCAGCCCGTTCGGGTCCTTGCTGACCGTCAGGAAGTCCGACCCGAAGAAGACACGCGTCACCCCCTCCAGCTCGAACAGCGCCTCTGCGAGCGGGGAGGCGGTCGCCTCATCGACATTGCGGAACTCGCGCGGCCCATCCTCAGCCAGGGTGCGCCCGGGCAGGAACTTCAGCGTGTTCGGATTTGGCGTGGCTTCAGTCTGGATAAACATGAGGATGATGTGGCCTTCCGAGGCCGCCGGGGCAAGGTTTCTGCAGCACAGGCTCAGAACTCGGCCAGCGCGCGTCGGACGATCTGAGTCACCGCCCCTCGCGCGCGTTCGGTCACGTCGTGGCCGCAGCCCTCAATAACGGCGAGCCCACCAGCGATCGAGCGGAGACGTGCGCGATCATCGGCCGTCGCGGCGCTTGGCGGCGTCCGCATGCGCTCTGGAGTGTCCGGCGGGATTCCGCCGACGAGCACGTGAAGCGGCCTGGGAGCGGTGTCGAGCAGCCCACGGTAGTCACGACCGCCGGATTGCAGCCCGAAGATCGCTTCGGCGAAGTTGCGGCCGGCTTGATTATGAGTGGGGAGCACCAGCTCCATCATGGTCCGGATGGTTTGCGATTTCGCCGGTTGTAGGAACGGCTCGACCAGGACCGCGCCGGCGAGGCGCGAGCCCATGGCCAGGACGGGCAAGGCTCCTGTCGAAACTCCGAGCCCGATCACGGGGCGAGCCGGGCATAGCCGCTCCAGCGCTTCGGCGTAGGTCGTGGCGATAGCCGGAACGCTGTTGTCGGTGAAGAAGGGAACGTTCATGCCGGGGAGGTTCACGACCAGAACGTCAGCCTCGGCGAAGGTGTCGACCGTCCAAAGTAGATAGCCAGGAGCCGGAAAGATGCCTCCGACTACGAGCAGGACGGGACGGTCGCGCTCCGCGCCGAGTCGACCATCGAAGGGCACAACACCGTTTGATGTCTGAACGGTGAGGCTCACGCAGCCTCCGCAACCAGGCAAGACGCAGCACGACAGGCGCGGAACGTCACCCCAGCGCCTCGATCTCTTCGTCCGTCAGGTCGCCAGGGACGATGGTCACGGGCAGCTTCCGCCCCCCGAACGCCGCCCCCTCCTTGGCGACCGCCGACACGAGGGGTCCCGGCCCGCGCCCGCCGGCGGCCGAGGCCAGCACAAGGATCTTGATGTCGGGGTCCGCCGCGACGGCCGCCTTGATCGCATGGCGGATATCGCCTTCCTCGATCAGGAACTCGGGCGGTGCGCCGCAGCGCTCGGTCGCTTCGACGCCTAGCTTCTGCAGCAGCATTTCGGCCTCGGCCCGTTGCTGGCGCTCGATCTCCTCCCGCACGCCCGACCAGTGCTCGAACACCGCGGGCTCCAGCACGCGCAGCATGGCCACGCGCCCGTCGACCGACTTGGCGCGTCGGCAGGCGAAGCGCAGCGCGGCGCCGAACTCGGGACTGTCGTCGACGACGACGAGAAACTTCCGGACCCCCAAAACGACCCTCCCCGGCCGCCTCCGTGTTCAGCCGGCGGTCAGTTCCCGCAGCGCCGCATTGGCCAGGGTGAGCTTGGCGAAGCTCCAGCCCTGACCGGCGCGCTCGATCTCCTCCACCGTCTCCCGCAGTTGTCGCACGCCAGCCTTGCGGGCGCCCACCCATTTGCGAACCGCCGCCTCCGCCCCCTTCGCGTCCTCACCGGCCGAAGCATCGGCCGACGAGGCCACCTGCCGCGTCAGGTCGGCCTGCTGGGCCAGCAGGTCCTCGATCAGCCGCCGCACGGCCTGCCGCTCGTAGGGGTCGCTGACGGCCAGACCGCCTGCCGCCGCGCGCAGGCGGTCGAGGTCGAAGGCGGCGCCCACGTGGCTCCACATCCGCGCGGCCGCCGCGATCGGCCAGCCCGTCCCGTTGCTGAGGTCGGCGATGTCCACGGTCGCGATCATCGGACGCAGAAGGGTCACGGCCTTCGCCAGGTCCGCCGGCGCGCCCTGCTCGATCAGCCGCTCGGCTCGAAGCTGCGCCGCCGCCTTTTCAAAAGGCGACAGCAACCCTGAGCCGCCGTCACGAAGGACATCGGCCGTGGGTCGATAGGCGTCGATCAACTCGGCCACGCCCGGGCGACTCTTTCCGGTGGCCGTCGCCAGCTTGCGCGCGAGCCGGTACGTCTGGCGGCGCTGCACCAGGGCGATCTCCTGATAGAGCGCCGTCTGCACGGCGGCGGGCGCCTTAAGGTCGGCGGCCGAGACGGCATCCCAGGCCTCGTCCAAGCGGAGCGACCGGCGGGCCGCTTCGAACGCCGTGACGAACCCCGCCGCGTCCACCCCGGTCGAGCTGCGCAGACGCGAGGGGAAGGTCGGCCCGGCCATGTTGACGATCTCGTTGGCCAGCACGGTCGAGACGATCTCACGCCGCAGCCGGTGCCCCTTCATCTCCGCCTCGTAGCGGCGCAGCGCCTCGGGGAAGTAGCCGACCAGCGTCGCCTCGAAGAAGGGATCGTCCGGCGCATGACTGGCGACGGTCTCGTCGAACAGCTCCAGCTTCCCGTAAGCCGTCAGCACGGCCAGCTCGGGCCGTGTCAGCCCTCGTTTGGCGCTGCGTAGCTCGTCGAGCTGGGCGCCGGTCGGAAGGCCCTCCACCCGACGATCCAGCCGTCCAGCCGCCTCGAGCCGCTTCATGAAGCCCTGGTGCTCGTCGATGTCAGTGGCGGCGGTCGCCTCCTGCAGGGTCAGCGCAAGCGTCTGGTCGTAGTTGTGCGCCAGCACGTGCGCGGCGACATCGTCGGTCATGGACGCAAGCAGGCGATCGCGGCTCTCGCGGTCGAGCTGGCCCTTCGCCTCCAGCGCCCCGGTCAGGATCTTGATGTTCACCTCGTGGTCGGAGGTGTCGACGCCCGCGGAGTTGTCGATCGCGTCCGTGTTGATCCGCCCGCCGGCCCGGGCGTAGGCGATGCGCGCAGCCTGCGTCAGGCCGAGGTTGGCGCCCTCCCCCACCACCTGAGCCCGCAGCTCGGTGGCGTCGACCCGCAGTGCGTCGTTGGCCTTGTCGCCGACCTGGACGTCGGTTTCGTGCGGCGCCTTCACGTAGGTGCCGATGCCGCCGAAGTAGAGAAGCTCGGCCTCCGCCTTCAGGATCGCGCGGATAAGGTCCGTCGGCGCCAACGCGGCGTCCGTGACGCCCAGGAGCGCCTGAACCTGGGGCGACAGCGGGATCGACTTGGCCTGGCGAGAGAAGACCCCGCCGCCTTCGGAGATCAGGCTCTTGTCGTAGTCCTGCCAAGACGACCGCGGCAGGGCGAACAGCCGCTCACGCTCCCGGTAAGACACCTCCGGATCCGGATTGGGATCCAGGAAAACGTCGCGGTGGTCGAACGCCGCCACGAGCCGGATCTGGCGCGACAGCAGCATGCCGTTGCCGAACACGTCGCCCGACATGTCGCCCACGCCGAGCACGGTGAAGGGCTCGGACTGGATGTCTTTGCCGATCTCGCGGAAATGGCGCTTCACCGCCTCCCAGGCGCCCCGCGCCGTGATGCCCATGGCCTTATGGTCATAGCCGGCCGAGCCGCCGCTGGCGAACGCGTCGCCCAGCCAAAAGCCGTAGTCGGCCGACACCCCGTTGGCGATGTCGGAGAAGGTGGCGGTGCCCTTGTCGGCGGCGACCACCAGGTAGGGATCATCCGCCTCCAGCGCGATCACGCGCTCCGGCCGCACCACCTGCCCCTGGGCGCCGAGGTTGTCGGTGATGTCCAGCAGGCCCGAAAGGAAGGTCTTGTAGGCGCGAACGGCCTCGGCACGCACCGCCTCCGGCGCGCCGCCTCGCGGCAGGGCCTTGGGATAGAAGCCGCCCTTGGAGCCGACGGGCACGATCACCGCGTTCTTCACCTGCTGGGCCTTCACCAGTCCCAGCACCTCGGTGCGGAAGTCGTCCCGCCGATCGGACCAGCGCAGACCGCCGCGCGCCACCGGACCGAACCTCAGGTGCACCCCCTCCACGTGCGGCGCCCAGACGAAGATCTCGCGGTAAGGCTTGGGCAGCGGCAGGTCCTCCAGCTCGCGGCTGGCGACCTTGAAGGAGATGTAGGGCTTGTCCTGGTAGTAGTTGGTCCGCTTGATCGCTTGGATCAGCAGCGCCAGTCGGCGGAGCACCCGGTCGTGGTCCAAGGACGCCACCGCCTGCAGCGCCTCAGTGATCTCGTCGAACAGCCCTTGCGCCCGCTTCTCCCGGTCCTCGGGCGAGCCGCCATGCTCGGGGCGGAAGCGCACGCGGAACAGCTCCAGCAGACGCCGGCCGATCTCCGGGTGCTGGATAAGCGCCTCCTCCTGCACCGCCTGGCTCGGATCCAGCCCCGACTGCTGTCGGTAGCGGCAGAGCGCGCGCACCAGCGCCGCTTCGCGCCAGCTCACGCCGAGCTCCATGACCAGCCGGTTGAAGCCGTCGTTCTCCGTCAGGCCCGTCCACACGGCGACGAAGGCCTGCTCGAAGGGATCCTTCACGTCCTCGAACACCAGGTTCGCGCCGCGGGGGTCCTCCAGCAGGAACTCGTGGACCCAGACCGGCTGTTCATCCCCGGCCGGAGATACCGGGTCGCCGAACTCCTCGATCGCCTTGAGCCCCATCGACTCCAGGATCGGCAGCACGTCAGCGAGGGGAACGACCTCTCCGCGATGGTACAGCTTGAAGCGGAACTGCAGCTCGTTGTCCCGCTTGGCGCGGAAGGCGCGCACCCGTACGGGCGCGTCCGCATCGAAGGCTTCGATCTCCTGCACATCCAGCAGGGCGCCTTCCAGGCTGGTGCGGTCGCGGTAGCCCGCGGGGAAGGCCTCGCCCCAGCGGGCCATCATCGGCTGGATCGCGGCGGGGGCCAGCCCTGAACGCCGCGCTGCGGCCTCCAGCCGGTCTGGCCACGTGCGGGACAGCTCCTCGATCTCCGCTTCGAGCCGGGGAATGTCGGGCTTGGCCGTGTTGCCCGCGTCCAGACCGATGATGAAGTGCACCCGCGCCAACGGCGCGTCCGTGAATTGCGGGTACCAGGCCGAGACACGGCCGCCCCAGGCCTCCGCCAGCATCCGCCCCACATGCTCCCGCAGGCGGCCATGGAAGCGGTCGCGGGGCACGTAGAACAGCACGCTCACGAACCGGTCGAAGGGATCTCGGCGGGCGAACAGCCGCACGCGCGGCCGGTCGTACAGGTGCATCACCGCAAGGGACGTCTTCAGCAGTTCATCTTCTGAGACCTGGAACAGCTCGTCCCGCGGGTAGGTCTCGAGGATGTTCCGCAGCCGCTTCTCATTGTGGCTGTCGGGCGTCTTGCCGGCCCGACGCAGAACGTCGGCGACCTTGCGTCGGATCAGCGGCACGTCCCGCGTGGTCTTGTCGTAGGCCTCCGCCGTGAACAGGCCCACGAAACGCAGCTCGCCGGAGGGCCGGCCGTCGGCGCCGTATCGCTTCACCCCGACGTAATCCATGACCACGCGGCGGTGGACGCGGGAACGCAGGTTCGCCTTCGCGACGGTGACGGGATCGCCCAGGTCGAGCTGGCGCTTCATCTGGTGGGTCAGCACCGCCGGCTCGCTGGCCCGTCGCAGCACCGCCCTGTCCGGCTCGCGCAGGAGACCCAGCCCCGCCTCGTCCTGGCTGAGCGGCGCCTCCGCCGCGTAGCCTCCGTCTGGCGTGCGCGGATAGGTGTACTCCCGCGCGCCCAGGAAGACGAAGTGCTCTCCCTTCATCCACCGGAGGAAGTCGATCTCCTCGGCCAGCAGGCCCTTGTCGAAGCCGGCCGGCCCCTTCTCCAGCTCCGAGATCGCGCGCTCCATCAGCGCCTGCATGGCGCCGTGGTCGTCCACGGCGGCCCGCACGTCGGCCAGCACCTCGTCCACGGCCTTCAGCAGCGGCTCGCGGCGGTCCTCACCGAGGGGTTCGAGCACCACCAGGATCATGGACTCGCAGTGTCGGTCGCCCTGCACCTTGCGCAGCCCGCGGTCCTCCCGCTCCAGGCGCACGATCGGGTGGTACATCGCCTTCACAAGCGCGCCGGCCTCGGCCAGCTCGCCCATGACGCTGTCCACCAGGAAAGGACGGTCGTCCTGGATGATCTCGAGGAAGTCGTAGGCGAGGGGTCGCCCTTGGGCGCCCTGCCCGGCTCTGAGCCGGATCAGCGGCGGGGAGCCGGCGGCGCGCTGTTCGCCGAAGCGCCAGAAGTCCGCCAGCGCCGCGGCGAAGTCGGCGGGCGAGAGGTCCGGCGTCTCGTCGTCGACGTAGTCCTCGAGCGCCTGCTCGAGAAACGCATGCTCCAGTCGATCGAGCTCCGTCGGGCCTGGACGGCCCAGCTCCCGGGCGAAGGCCTGGGCGAGCACGTCGAGGGTCAGGGGTCGGGCGCCGGAGCCGTCCATGGCAGGGTCCTTGTCGCTTTCCAGGCGGCGAACCTAAGGGGTGGCATCGCCGCGATCAAATCTTGCGGGAAGAACCGCTGACCAGGGGTAAACATCGCCCCTCAGCCCCTCGATCGCAGCAAAGCCCTTGCTGCGCTGCGGCATGCGCTGAAACGACGAAAGCCGCCGGGCGCTTTCGCGTCCGACGGCCTCGAAAGCCGGCCAAGGGGGGAGAGGCCGGTCCGTCAAATGTCCGATCGCCGTGCTCAAGGGGGGACGGGAGGGGCGGCCGGACGGTCCGGGCTTGGGGGGGAGGGGGCCCGGACAAGCCATATGTAGGCGCGCCGTTTTCGCGTCCAAGGGGCGCCCGTCGCAAATCACGTGGGCGGCTCGGTCAACTCCGGCGGCGCTTCTCGCGACGCCTTTCTCGCCTTCTGCTCCTTGGTCCGGGCGTAAGGTTCGCCGTCGGCCGAGAGCAGGACCGCGATCCAACGGGTGGAGCGGAACTCCGCCAGGATGGCCATGAACATCACCGTCAGCGGCGTCGACAGGAACATGCCCGTCACGCCCCACAGCGCGCCCCAGAAGGCGAGCGATAGCAGGACCACCACCGGGTCGATGTTCTGGTTGTCGCCCTGCATGCGCGGCTGGATGAAGTTGCCGACGATGAAGAGCAGCACCTGCAGGCCGATCAGCAGGATCAGCGGCTGCGCATAGCTGTCGTACTGCACCAGGGCGAACAGCGGCGGACCCAAACCCGCGACGGCCCCGCCGATCACTGGGATGTAGCCTACGATAAAGATCACGAAGGCCCAGAACATGGCGTTGTTCAGGCCCAGCGCCGCCATCAGGATCCAGGCGACGACCGCGATCATGAGGCCGGTGACGGTCTGCACCCAGAGGTAGCCCTCCACCCCGTCGCGGATGCGCTCGAACACCTCGCCCGCCTCCCGGCGGTCGTTCTTGGTGACCCAGAGGCTGTCGGACTTCTTTTTGAAGCCCGCGCGCGAGGCCAGCAGGAAGCCGAGGTACACCAGCACGAAGAACGCGGCGGAGGCGACGCTCTGCACCCGAACCGCCACGTTGCCTGCGTACTGCTGCAGGTTCACCTGGGCCAGCAGCTGGTCGAACGTCGGGGTCACCGCCAAGCCGACCATCCCGGCGACGTCAGCGATGAGCGCGTTGATCCGTGAGCTCGCGCCGGAGAACTGGGCGGAGAACCCGGCGGCGCCGTCCACCAGGATCCAGACGGCGCCCACGAACGAGAGGATGATCAGCAGGATGGCGGCCGGCAGGGCGGCCCATTCGGGCACGAACGGCGCGTGCCGCCGCACCCCACGGGTCAGCCCGTCGATCATGATGAGCAGGAAGATCGCGAGCACCAGCGGCGAGAGGATGTCGCGCATCCAGAGCATCGCCGCGCCCGCCGCCACAACGGCGATGACGAGCAGGGCTGTGCGCGTGGTCTGGTCCGTCATCGGCCCCATCGCCCCATGAAACGGAGCCCTCTCTAAGATCGGCGGAATCTCGGGGTCGCGCGCCCGCCCGTCAATCGGCTAAGTCGGAAACCTCGATGCGGAGGGCGCATGGCGGACCACTTCCTTCTAGGCCTGGGCGGCGACGGGCCCGTGACCGTGCGGTTGGATCGCGCCAACCGCCACGGCGTCGTCGCCGGCGCCACCGGCACGGGCAAAACCGTCACCCTCCAGTCTATGGCCCAGGCCTTCTCCGACGCGGGGGTTCCCGTCTTCTGCGCGGACGTGAAGGGCGACCTCTCCGGCGTCAGCCAACCCGGTGCGCCCAGCGAAAAACTGAAGGCTCGTGCGGCCGAGATGGGACTGACGCTCACGCCCCGCGCCGCGCCGGTGGTGTTCTGGGATCTGTTCGGCGAGCTCGGGCATCCGGTTCGCGCCACGGTTTCCGAGATCGGGCCGCTGCTGCTGGCGCGGATGCTTGAGCTCAACGACGTGCAGGAGGGCGTGCTGACCGTCGCTTTCCGCGTTGCCGACGAGAACGGGTGGCTGCTCCTCGACCTCGACGATCTGCGCGCCGTGCTGGCCCATGTCGCCGAGAACGCCCGCGAGATCGGCGCCCGCTACGGCGCCGTCGCGCCCGCGTCGGTGGCGGCGATCCAGCGCGCCCTGCTGCAGCTGGAGACGCAAGGCGGCGACCGCTTCTTCGGCGAGCCGGCCCTGCGGCTGGAGGACCTGCTGCGCACCGACCTCTCGGGCCGTGGACAGATCGGCGTGCTGGCGGCCGAGAAGCTGATCCGCAGCCCACGCCTGTACGCCACCTTCCTGCTCTGGCTCCTGTCGGAGCTATTCGAGGCTCTGCCGGAGATCGGCGATCCGCCCAAGCCGCGCCTCGTCTTCTTCTTCGACGAGGCGCACCTGCTGTTCCGCGACGCCCCGCCGGCCCTTCTGGAGAAGGTCGAACAAGTCGTGCGGCTGATCCGGTCCAAGGGTGTGGGCGTCTACTTCGTCACCCAGAACGCGGCCGACCTGCCTGACGCGGTGCTGGCCCAGCTCGGCACCCGCGTGCAGCACGCGCTCCGGGCCTATACGCCCGCCGAGCGTCGTGGGCTGAAGGCGGCCTCGGACAGCTTCCGTCAGAACCCGGCCTTCGACACGGAGGAGGCGATCCAGGCGCTTGGCGTCGGTGAGGCCCTGGTCTCGACACTGGACGAGAACGGCGCGCCCACCGTGGTCCAACGCACCAAGATCCGGCCGCCCGACTCTCGCGTCGGCCCAGCCGCCCCGGCCGAGCGCCAGGCGGTCATCGCCGCGAGTCCCGTCCGTGGCCTCTACGACCAAACGATCGACCGTGAATCCGCTCACGAGATGCTGGCCCGGCGCGCAGCGGAGGCGTCCGAGGCCGAAGACTCGCAAGGTCGGCGCAGTCCGGCCCGGCGATCGGAGGAGAGGGCGCCCCGCGCCAGCAGCCGCCAAGGCATGGGTGAGGCCTTCGCCAAGTCCATGCTGCGCACCATCGGCTCGCAGATCGGCCGCGAAATCATCCGCGGCGTGCTCGGCGGCATACAGGGCGGCGCTCGACGGAGGCGCTGACCTTCAGCGGGGCACGAGCTTCCACATGGTCAGCGGGTGGCGCACCGTCCCGGCCTCTGCGCCCGCGGCGGGGCCGCGTCCGAGGTACAGATCGGCGCGCGCCGCCCCCCTGATCGCGCCGCCGGTATCGAGCGCCATCACCAGCCGCCGGTAGCCGCGCAGCGCCCCCCGCAGCGTCGCGCCGTCGGCGTCGAGCCAAAGGGGCTCCCCGTAGGACCGGTGCGCCGGATCGACGGCGACCGCGCGGCCGGCGGGCAGGAGCAGGCCCGCGGCGCCGGCGGGATGGCCGCCGTCGTCCGGCTGCAGGGCGAAGAAGACGTAGCGTGGGTTGAGGTCGATGATCGCCTGGGCCTCGGGTCCGCGATGCGCCGAGAGCCAGGCGCGGATCGCCTCGCCCGAGGTCCCGTCCCGGGGCAGCAGGCCCCGCTCGGCCATGGGACGCGCGACGCCCACGAAGGGGCGGCCGTTGTCGGCGGCGTAGGCCGCGCGGGCGCGGGCGCCGTCCTCGAACGTCAGATAGCCGGATCCCTGGATCTGCAGGAAGAGCTTGTCCTCCGCGCGCAGCCACGCGAGCGGCCGCTCCGCCGGCTGCGCCTCGATGACGGCGCGCTCGGGGTAGGGCAGGACAAGACCCGCAACCTCCTGCGCTGCGATCTTTCGCCCAGCCTGCTCCGGCGCGATCCGTGCTCCGTCCACCAGCACCAGGTCGGTGGGCTTGGGCCGCAGCGGCGCGGAGAACTCCGCGTCAGGTTTTCGCCGAGCCTCGTACTCCGGCGCGAAGTAGGCGGTCAGCAGGCCTGCCGGCTCCACCCGTCTGGGCTGGAAACGCGTTTCAAAGAAGGCCCTCGCCGCTTGGCGGTCAAGCGCGCCCTGCCGCCTCGCGTCCGCGCAGACGGCGCGGTACGCCTCGTCCCGCGCGACGTGGCAGGTTCGGCGGTAAGCCTCGAAGGCTGCGAGGTGATCATCCTCGGCCCAACCGGGCAGGGCGGCGAAGGCGTTCGTGTCGCCGGGGTAGGGGGGCGGCGGGGATCCCTGCGCAGGCGGCGCTGAAGGTGGAGGCGCGGGTGTCGCGCAGCCGGCGAGCGCCCACACCCCGCAAAGTGCGGCGAGCAGGCCCGCCGCGGCGCGGCCCATCAGACCGTCGCCGGGTCGACGCGGATCAGGGTCCAGTTGGGATCGGCGCTGCCGAGAACGCGCTCGAAGGTCCAGCTCTCCGCGGTGCGGCGTTCGTCCGTGCGTTCTTCGCCGCTAGCGCTGCGGATGGTCGTGCGGAGCTCGGCCAGGAAGCGCACCTGCGCGCGGGCCTTGTTGTCGCCCAGCACCTCGATGCCCTCAAGATCGGCGCGCGGCGGGTGCACGAACTCAACGGTCTCCGTGCGGCCGGCCTTCTCGCGCTCGTCCATGCCGGCGGCGAACGCGGCGGCGGGCGCCGGCGCCAGCAGGTCCTTCAGCGTGGCCCGGTCACCGGCGGCGTACGCCCGCACGATGGTCTCGTACGCGGATCGGGCGCCGTCGAGGAAGGCGCGGGCGTCGAAGCCCGGGTCGCGCGCCAGCATGGGCGAAATGTCCACGCCGTTGATGATGTTGGGCTGAGGCTGCGGCTTGGCCGGGGCCTCCGCAGGCCTCGGCCCGAGCGTCAGGCGGGCGCGTTCGGTTTCGGTCACGTCCTCGGGCTGGCGGCCCACCCGCTTGCCGAGGACATTGTAGAGCTGGAACAGGACCACCGCCGCGATGGCGGCGAAGATCACGAGCGTGATGGCTTCCAAGGTCGTTTCCATTCGGATGGCGTTTCCGCTCAATATAGACAGGTCGGCTCCCAGCCCAAGGGCCGCGTTGCGCCTACCGGTCCTGCGTGATAGCAGCCGCCCTCGATTTTCCGCCCCCATTTCACGCGGCGACGCCCGGCGCGCAGCCTGCAGGAGAACCCCGATGACCGACGCCACGCCGCCGATCGAGGACGGTCAGAGCATCGTCGCCAACATCCGCATCCTCGCCCAGTACGTGCGCGATCTGTCCTTCGAGAACCCGCGCGCGCCCGACGCGCTGCGGATCGACGGCAAGCCCGAGATCGATCTCGGCGTCGAAATGAACGCTAAGGGACGCCAGGACGGCCTGTTCGAAGTGGACCTGAAGCTGTCGGTCGGCGCGACCCAGGCCGGCCAGGCGCTGTTCCAGGTCGAGATCGTCTACGGTGGCCTGTTCGCCATAACGGGCGTGCCGGAAGAGGCGCTCGAGCAAGTGCTGCTGGTCGAAGCCCCCCGCTTCCTGTTCCCCTTCGCCCGGCGGATCGTCGCTGACTGCACGGCCGACGGCGGCTTCTATCCGCCCTTCATGCTCGAGCCCCTGGATTTTGCGGCCATCTACGAGAGCCGCCGCCAGCAGGCGGCAAGCGGGCAGATCGGCCAAGCTTAGGTCAGGGCACCCGCTCCCGCGTCAGGCGAGCTCGATCTCGAGCCCGTGCTTGGCCCAAACGGCCTTTTCCTTCAAGACCTTGCGCACGAAGGCGAGGTGCGCCTCCCGCTCGGCGTCCGTGGACAGCGGCGCCAGCGGCCGAGGCCGGGGTCCGTAGCCGCCGACGCGGCGAGCCGCCTCGACCGCCGATTCCGCGACGCTGGAAAGGTCGAGGCCCCGCTCCTTGCCGCCGCGCAGCTCCAGGTAGACCGCCGCCAACAGCCGGGCGTCGATCAACGCGCCGTGGAGGCTGCGCTCAGCCAGGCTCACCTTGAAACGCTTGCACAGGGCGTCCAGCGAGTTGTGCATGCCCGGAAAGCGCTTCTGGGCGAGCTGCAGCGTGTCGATCCAGCGGTGATCTTCGACGACACAGCCGCCGCATAGGTCCAGCTCATGGCGCACGAAGGCGCGGTCGAACGCGGCGTTGTGTGCCACGATCATGCAGGCGTCGCCGAGGAAGTCGAGCAGCTCCTGCCGGATCTCGCGGAACTTGGGCTCGTTCGCGACCCGCTCGTTGGTGATCCCGTGCACCCGGATCGCGTCCGGCTCGATCTCTCGCTCAGGATTGACGTAGCGGTGGAAGGTGCGGCCTGTGGGCAGCAGATCCTCGATCTCAATGCAGCCGATCTCGATCAGGCGGTGACCCTTCTTGGGGTCGATGCCGGTCGTTTCCGTATCGAGGACGATCTCACGCGCCATGCAGGGTTTTTGAATCCGTTCGCGGCAGACGTCCAGCGGGACGAGCCGACGCACGACCGCTTCTGTCAGGAGAGGCCGGCGTCGCTTTGGGCGAAGGCCTTAACAAGTTCGGGCAGCGAAACCGAGCCGTGTCAGCACTCCGCGGACCTGGGCCCGTGCCGCATCGACGCCCCGGCTCGTGTCGATGACGTAGTCCGCTCGCGCCCGCTTCTCCGCGTCCGGCGTCTGCCGCGCCAGAAGCGCCTCGAACTTCGCCTCAGTCATGCCCGGGCGGGCCAACACTCGCTCGCGCTGAACCTCGGCAGGCGCGGAGGCGACCACCACGACATCGACCGCTTCTTCCCCGCCGGCTTCGAACAGCAGCGGCACGTCCACCACCGCGACCCTGGCGCCGTCGGCCCGCGCGCGCTCAAGGAAGGCGGTCCGGTCGGCCGCGACCAGCGGATGAACGATGGCCTCGAGCCTCTTAAAGCGATCCGGCTGCGCCTTCAGCCGCTCGGCGAGGCGCGAACGGTCCACCGCGCCGTCGACGGTTACGCCGGGAAAGGCGGCCTCCACCGCATCGGCCGCCCCGCCGCCGGCCGCGTACAGCGCATGGACGGCGGCGTCCGCATCCCAAACGGTCACGCCCTCGTCGCGGAACAGGCCCAGCGTCGTGGACTTGCCCATGCCGATCGAGCCGGTCAGCCCGATGACGATCACGGCGCCAGCACCTCCAGCGCCTGGCTGCGCACGTCGATGTCGGGCGGGAGCACGCCATAGAAGGCGAAGAAGCTCGGAGCCGCCTGGCGGATCAGCATCGCCAGGCCGTCTACGGGCTTAAGCCCCCGCGCCCTGGCCGCCCGCAGGAGCGCCGTCTCGAGGGGGCGATAGGTCATGTCCATCACCGCAGCGCCGTCTGGCAGGGCGTCGACCGGGGCCAATGGGCCGCCTGCCGCGGCGTTGATCACCGCTCCGGCGTCGGCGAACGCCCGCTCGACCTCCGCCAGGGCGCAGCCTTTCACCCGCTCTCCGAAGATCTTCGCCAGCTCCTCGGCGCGCTCCGGCGTACGGTTCACCACCCGCACCTCCGGTGCGCCCGCCTGCAGCAAGGCGACCACAGCGGCGCGGGCCGCCCCCCCGGCCCCAAGCACCACCGCCGGCGCCGCGGCCAGGTCGACGTCGGGGGCCTGTTCGTGGAAGGCGCCGATCATCCCCTCGCCATCGGTGCTGCGCGCCTCCACCGACCCATCGGCTTCGAACAGCAGCAGGTTCGCGGACCCGGCCCGGGTGGCGGTCTCGTCGGCTCGGTCCGCGAGCGCCAGAGCCACCTCCTTGAACGGCGCGGTGACGTTCAGCCCGCGGATCGCGCCGCCTCGGAATCCGCGCACCAAGCGCTCGAACGCGGGCTCATCTGCGGGAGCGAACGGAACATAGGCGGCGTCCAGGCCCGCGGCGTCGATCCACGCCGAGTGCAGCAAGGGGCTCAAGGAGTGCGAAATCGGCCGGCCGACCACACCCGCGACCGTAGCCGAGCCCGTCGGGAGCTTACGGCTCATGATCCCACGACCCCTTGATCGCGCAAAAACGAGAGCAATGGCAGCATCGGAAGACCCAGGATGGTGAAATAGTCGCCGTCTATCCGGTCGAACAGCTGCACGCCTTCGCCTTCCAGTTCGTAGCAGCCCACCGCGCGCAGAAGCTTCTCGCCGCCTCGCGCAAGATAACCGTCGATCCAGGCGTCCGTGACCTCGCGCATCACCAGGGTCGCGGTCTCCACGTGCGTCCAGACGATTTCGCCGGCCGTCGCGGCCGAAACCGCCGAGTGCAGCTTGTGCGGCTGGCCGGAAAGCGCCCGGAGGCGATCCCGCGCCTCCTCAAGGCTTTCGGCCTTGTCGACCAGCGCGCCCTCGAAATCGAGGGTCTGATCGGCGCCGATCACCAAGCCCGCCTCCCGCTCCGACGCCGCCTCCGCCTTCGCCGCGGCCAACACTTCAGCGATGTGCCTAGGCGATGCGTCATCGGCGAGCAGGCGCGCCTTGATCACGTCCTCGTCCACGCCGGCGTCCACGGCGTCGAACGTCAAGCCGGCGCCACGCAGCAGCGCGCCCCGCGCCCGGCTCTTGGAGGCCAGCACCAGTCGGGTCATGCGTGTTCTCGCTTCCTAGCTGATGAAGCCGGGGTGACCGGCCCGTCGCTCACTCAACAGGTTCACCACCGCGGCGGCGGTCTCCTCGACGGAACGGCGGGTCACGTCGATGACCGGCCAACCCATGCGTTCGAACAGCCGCCGCGCCCGCACGGTTTCGTCGCGCACCGCATCCACCTCCGTATAGTCGGTCTCGCGCTGTTCCCGCAGCGTGGCCAGGCGATTCCGCCGGATCTGGATCAGCCGGTCGGGCGACACGGTCAGTCCCACTACGAGCGGATTGCGAAGCTCGAAGAGCTTGGCCGGCGGCTCCTGGCCCGGCACCAGCGGAATGTTGCCCGCGCGCACGCCCCGGTGCGCCAGGTAGATGCAGGTCGGCGTCTTCGACGTGCGGCTCACGCCCACCAGCACCACGTCGGCGGTGTCGAGCTCGCGCCCGCCCTGGCCGTCGTCATGGGCGATGGCGAAATCCAGCGCCTCGATACGGTTGAAGTAGTCGTGGTCCAGGGCGTGCTGGGCGCCCACCCGGCTGGTCAGGGCCGCGCCGAGGTAGCGGCTGAGGGCTCCGACCAGCGGATCGAGCGCGGCGATGGCGGGCATGTCCAGCGCGCGGCAGCCTTCCTCCAGAGCGGCGCGCAGCTCCGGGTCCACGATGGTGTGCAGGACCACGCCGGGCGCCGAGCCGATCTCGATCAGCACGCGCTCCAACTGCCGGCGCGAGCGCACCAAGGCGTAGATGTGCTCGATCGGGATCACGCGCTCGAAACGGGCGATCACGGCCTTAGCCATGGCGTTCAGGGTCTCGCCGGTCGAGTCCGAGACCAGGTGGACGTGGAAGTAGGTGGCGACGCGGGGCGCCTGGGAAGGGGACAAGGCCTGTGGACTCCGCCGGGACGGTTCGGGAGGAGCTGTGGAGAAAACCCGAGATCGAGCGCCGAGCCAAGCGAGAGGCGGGAAAGCGGGCGCCGATGGCCTCTTTCATCCCCGCCGCTGGCGAGGCGCGAACCATCCTCCTCGGGCTGTGGGCGCCGATCGAACGGTCAAGCTTCGGCGCCCAGGTCGTCCCATCCGGTCGCCGTTAAGGAAACGTTTACGGGTCTTAAGATTGCGTTAACGCTCCCCGTTATCCACAGGACGGCCGCGACGGGGTGCGACCGCCGTGGACGACTCCCGGATCGTTGCCCGGCTTGGGTTTGATGAGCACGTTCATCCCCATCCGCCCCCGGCCCTACTGCCTACCTCCATCTATTTCTTTTCTCTTTTTAAGATTGAGGAAGGGGGAGGGGACGCCGTAAGAGCCGCGCATGATCGACGGATCCTCGCGCCTGCTCCGTGTCCTTCGGGGCGAGACGACCGACCGCCCTCCGGTCTGGTTCATGCGTCAGGCGGGGCGGTATCTTCCAGAGTATCGGGCGCTCCGGGCGACAGCGCCGAACTTCGTGTCGTTCTGCCTGGATCCCGAGAAAGCCGCCGAAGCGACGCTCCAGCCGATGCGCCGCTTCCCGTTCGACGCGGCGATCATCTTCGCCGATATCCTTCTGATCCCCGGCGCACTGGGCCAGGACGTGCGGTTCGAAGCCGGGGAGGGGCCGCGCCTTGGGCCGCTGCCGTCGGTGGAGTCCATGCGCGAGCGGACCAGCTCGGCGGGAGAGGCCCTCAAGAGCGTCGGGGAGACCCTGTCTCGGGTTCGGAGCCAGCTCCAGCCGGAGCGGGCGCTGATCGGCTTCGCTGGCGCTCCCTGGACCGTGGCGACCTATATGCTGGACGGGCAGGCGACCATGGATCGCGCCGCCGTGCGTCAGTACGCCTACGAGCGGCCAGAAGAGGTCGACGCCCTGCTGGATGTTCTGGTGGAGGCCAGCGCCCATTACCTCGCCATGCAGGAGAAGGCGGGGGCCCAGGTCCTTAAGATCTTCGAGAGCTGGGCGGAGGGCCTGCCTGAGGATCTCTTCCATCGCCTGGTGGTCCGCCCGCACGCGAAACTCGTCGCCCGCCTCCGAGAGCTTGGCGTGACGGCCCCGCTGATCGGGTTCCCCCGCGGGGCGGCAGCGTACGCCCAGGCCTACGCCGACGCCGTGGAGGTCCAGGCGGTCGCGCTCGACACCGCGTGCCCACTCGAGGTGGGACGCTCGCTGCAGCAGCAGGTCACCATCCAGGGGGCGCTTGATCCCTTGCTGCTGCGGGCTGGAGGCCCGGCGCTGGACGCTCGTGTCGATGCGCTTCTGGAGGCCTGGGGACACGGGCCGTGGATCTTCAACCTCGGGCACGGGATCCTGCCCGACACCCCGATCGCCCACGTCGAACGGGTGCTCGAGAAGGTCACAGGCAAAGGAACCCTGGACCGATGAAGCGGATCGCCGTCGTCCTCTTCAATCTTGGCGGGCCCGACGGGCCCAAGGCCGTCAAGCCGTTCCTGTACAATCTGTTCAAGGACCCGGCGATCATCGGTCTGCCCGCCCCGGCGCGCATTCCGCTGGCGAAGCTTATCTCCGGTCGGCGGGAGAGGGAGGCGCAGGCCAACTACGCCATCATGGGCGGCGGATCTCCTCTGCTGCCAGAGACGCAGAAGCAGGCGAAGGCGCTGGAGGCGCTTCTGGCGGCTCGGATGCCGCACGATCAGGTCCGCGCCTTCATCGCCATGCGGTACTGGCGCCCGCTGACGGAAGAGACCGCCCGGGAGGTTTCGGACTGGGGCGCGGACGAGGTGGTGCTTCTACCGCTCTATCCGCAGTTCTCGACCACCACGACGGCTTCCTCGGCCAAGGCCTGGGCCCGCGCCTACAAGGGCAAGGCAAAAGTCCGCACTGTGTGCTGCTACCCGGACGCTCGCGGGCTTGTGGAGGCCCATGCACGCAGGATCGAACAGGCGTGGACGGCGGCCGGATCTCCGCAGAACGTGCGGCTGCTCTTCTCGGCCCACGGCCTGCCGGAGAAGGTGATCAAAGCCGGCGATCCCTACCAGCTGCAGGTGGAGGCCACCGCCCGCGCAGTGGCCGAGCGCGTGCCGCAATTCGCGGACTGGCAGGTTTGCTACCAGAGCCGCGTCGGTCCGCTGAAATGGATCGGTCCCTCCACGGTAGAAGCGATCGGGCAGGCGGTGACCGATGGGAAAGGCGTGGTGCTCTCACCGATCGCTTTCGTCTCCGAGCACGTCGAGACCCTGGTGGAGCTGGACCACGAGTACGCGGAGCTGGCCAGGACGCTCGGGTGCGAGACCTATGTCCGCGCGCCGGCGCTCGGTGTAGAGCCCGCCTTCATCGACACCTTGGCGCAAGCGGCCGTCGTCGCCCTGGACCGAGACGATCGCGTGGCCACGATGGCGGGCGGCCGCTGGTGCCCGGGAACCTGCCGCGCCTGCCCGGCGGGAGTGGCCGCATGAGCCAGTACGATCTGCTGCGCGGCCTTCACATCTTGGCGGTGATCGCCTGGATGGCGGGTCTGCTCTACCTGCCCCGTCTCTTCGCCTATCACGCCTCCGCGACCCCTGGCTCCGAGATGGCGGATACCTTCGCCACCATGGAGCGTAAGCTCCTGAAGATCATAATGAATCCCGCCATGGTGGCGGCTTGGGTGTTCGGCCTCGCCCTCATCTGGGTCAACGGGGTCGAAGTCCGCGGTTGGGGATTCCTGCACACCCCCTGGATGGCCGCCAAGCTGGCTGGGGTCCTTTTCCTCACCGGGTGGCATCACTATCTGGCGAAGGCGCAGAAGCGGTTCGCCGCCGGAACGAATACGCGCTCGGGCAAATTCTGGCGCATGACGAACGAGCTGCCATTTCTGGCCGCTATCGTGATGGTCTTGGCCGTAACGACCGAGTTCGGGGGTTGAGCCTGCGGCCCGATGCCGCTTGACGCCCACCCGCCACTGTGTTTCCGCTTGCGGCGATGCGTGGGGCGGAAGACCCGCAGCGCGCAGCTCTCTCCTCAAAGGTCAGCGCCGCCCTTCCGGCGAGCCGCACACGGCCTTTCCCCCCAGCGCTCTCGCGCACCCTGAACGACCCTTTCAAGCCTGGTCTCGCGCCAGGCCCACGTGAGTGACACCATGACTGACGAAACTGTCCTCGAGCCGGACACCGCGTCGACGCTTGAGCTCGGCGCCGCCGACGACGCGGACACGACCGCCGAAGCGGCCGAAGCCAACGGCGAAGGCGCTGTGCAGCGCATTTCGCTGCAGGAGCTGAAGGACAAGACCCCGACCGACCTGCTCGCCTTCGCTGAGGCGCTCGAGATCGAGAACGGCTCGAACCTGCGCAAGCAGGAGCTGATGTTCGCCATCCTGAAGCAGCTGGCGGAGGACGGGGTCGAGATCTCCGGGTCGGGGGTGCTGGAAGTGCTGCAGGATGGCTTCGGCTTCCTGCGCAGCCCGGAAGCGAACTACCTACCGGGACCGGACGACATCTATGTCTCGCCCTCGCAGATCCGCCGCTACGGCCTGCGCACCGGCGATACGGTCGACGGCGGTGTCCGCGGCCCGCGCGAGGGCGAGCGCTACTTCGCCCTGGTCAAGGTCGACAAGATCAACTTCGAGGATCCGGAGGCGATCCGCCACAAGGTCGCCTTCGACAACCTGACGCCGCTTTATCCGGACGAGCGTCTGCACATGGAGATCCAGGACCCGACCCTGAAGGATCGGTCGGGCCGCGTGATCGACATCGTCTCGCCGCTCGGCAAGGGCCAGCGCTGCCTGATCGTGGCGCCGCCGCGGGTCGGTAAGACGGTGATGCTGCAGAACATCGCCAAGTCGATCGAGCAGAACCACCCCGAGTGCTACCTGATCGTCCTTCTGATCGACGAGCGTCCGGAAGAAGTGACGGACATGCAGCGCACGGTGAAGGGCGAGGTGATCTCCTCGACCTTCGACGAGCCGGCGACGCGGCACGTGCAGGTCGCGGAGATGGTGATCGAGAAGGCCAAGCGCCTCGTCGAGCACAAGCGCGACGTCATCATCCTCCTGGACTCGGTCACGCGTCTTGGCCGCGCCTACAACACGACCGTCCCCTCGTCAGGCAAGGTGCTGACCGGGGGCGTGGACGCCAACGCGCTGCAACGGCCCAAGCGCTTCTTCGGCGCCGCGCGGAACGTGGAGCAGGGCGGGTCGCTGACCATCATCGCCACCGCGCTGATCGATACGGGCAGCCGCATGGACGAGGTGATCTTCGAAGAGTTCAAGGGCACCGGCAACTCGGAGATCGTTCTGGACCGCAAGGTCGCGGACAAGCGGATCTTCCCCGCCATCGACGTGCTGAAGTCCGGTACGCGTAAGGAAGAGCTGATCACGCCGCGCGACGTGCTGCAGAAGACCTACGTGCTCCGGCGCATTCTGAACCCGATGGGCCCGCAGGACGCCATCGAGTTCCTGCTCGACAAGCTGCGCCAGTCGAAGAACAACGCCGACTTCTTCCAGAGCATGAACACCTGACCTTTCGGGCGGGCGAGACAAGAACCGCCGGCCGGGAGACCTGGCCGGCCGTTCTATTTTGCGCGACAATGCCGTCAGGGCAGCAGGATGGTCGAGCCGACCGTGGCGCGGGACTCCAGCGCTTCGTGGGCTTCGCGCACTCGGTCCAGCGGCAGGCGATTGTCGATCCGGATGCGAACTGCGCCCGAACGGATCGCGTCGAACAGAGCCCCGGCGGCTTCATCCAGCTCTTCAGGGGTGGTGAGATAATCCTGGACGCGCGGCCTGGTCAGGAACACCGATCCCGCGTGGAGGAGCCGAAGAGGCTCGACGGCGGGAACCGGGCCCGACGCGTTCCCGAATGTGACAAGCATCCCTCGCCTGGCCAAACTGGCGAGCGATCCGTCGAAGGTCGCCGCGCCGACGCCGTCATAGACGACCTCGACGCCCTTGCCCGAGGTGAGCTCCCGCACACGCGAGGCGACATCCTGGTCGCGGTAGAGGATCACGTCGTGGCAGCCGGCTTCCCGCGCGATGCGCGCCTTTTCTTCGGACCCGACCGTACCGATCACCCGCGCGGCCACGCTCGAAGCCCACTGGCACAGGATCTGACCGACGCCGCCAGCGGCGGCGTGAATGAGTACGTCCTGGCCATGTTTCACGTGAAACACGCGGCGGACCAGGACCTCCGCGGTCAGACCTTTCAACAACCCCGCCGCCGCCAGATCGGACGGTATGTCCTGCGGTAGCGCCACCGCCTGATCCGCCCGAACGATGTGGCCGTCAGCGTACGATCCCGGGGGTCCTGACATATAGCCGACGCGATCTCCCACCCGGAACCGGGTGACGCCCGCACCGATCTCGTCGACCACACCTGCGCCCTCCATCCCCAGCCGCGCCGGATAGGTGAGAGGGTAGAGCCCGGATCTATGATAGGTGTCGATGAAGTTGAGACCGATGGCCTCATGGCGGACGCGGATCTCTCCCGGGCCAGGCGTCGGCGTCGGGATGTCGACCCGCCGCATCGCATCGGGGCCTCCAGGCTTCTGAATGGTTATCGCCCGCATGTACATGCGCTCCCGACTTGAAACCGGACCACGCGACCGGCATTCGCTATGTAGGCGACGCAAAAGCGCCGGAGGAGACGCGCGATGAAGGTCAACGTCGAGATCGAATGCACGCCTCAGGAGGCGCGCGCCTTCCTTGGACTGCCGGACGTCGAGCCGCTGAACGCCGCTCTGGTTGAGGAAATGCAGCGCCGCATGACCGCGAATATTCAGATGCTCGCGCCGGAGGAGCTCATGCGGTCTTGGACCTCCTTCGGCATGCAGGCTCAGGAGCAGTTCCGCAACCTGATGACCGCTGCGGCGGGCGGGGGAACCGGCTCGTCCCGTGGCGACGGCTAGTCCGCCCGACGGATGAACGACACCATCTACGCGCTTGCGACTGCACCCGGACGCGCGGCTGTCGCAGTTGTCCGGATCTCGGGGCCGGCGGCGGGAGACGCGCTTGACCGTCTCGCTGGCGGTCGGCCGGAGCCAAGACGCGCAAGCGTGCGCCCCCTGCGGGATCAGCAAGGCACGCTCATCGATCAGGCCTTGGTGCTCTGGTTCAAGGGGCCGGCGAGTTACACGGGTGAAGACGCCGCCGAGCTCCACCTCCATGGCGGGACCGCAGTGGTCGACGCGGTGACTGATGCCCTTCAAGCGCTGGGCCACCGGCCGGCGGAGCCGGGCGAGTTCACGCGGCGCGCCTTCGAACACGGCAAGCTCGATCTCACCCAGGCGGAAGCCGTCGCGGACCTGGTGGACGCCGAGACCGAGGCGCAGCGCCAGCAGGCTCTGCTTCAGCTCGACGGCGCTCTCGGCCGCGCCTATGCGAGTTGGAGGACCACGCTTGTTGAGTCCCTCGCTTGGCTTGAGGCCGAGATCGACTTTCCCGACGAGGACCTGCCCGGCGGGCTGCGAGGACGGGTAGGGCCCGCTCTCGAGCGGCTGCTCACTGAGCTGGACGCCGCTCTGGCGGATTCGGCGCGCGGAGAGCGGATAAGAGAGGGGTACCGGATCGCGGTGGTCGGCGCGCCTAACGCCGGCAAGTCCACGCTGTTCAATACTCTGGTGGGGCGTGAAGCGGCGATCGTGACGGACATCGCCGGGACCACGCGTGACGTGATTGAGGCGCCGCTGACCTTGGGCGGGCACCGCGTTCTGCTCGCTGACACGGCAGGGCTGCGGGAGGCCCACGATCCGGTCGAGGTGGAAGGCGTACGGCGGGCCCAAGCGTGGGCGAGAGACGCCGCGCTGCGGCTCTGGATCGTCGACGGCGCAGGGGCGGACGAGGGCTGGAACGATGTCGCTGGCCTCGTGCGCCACGGTGATATCGTGGTCGTCAACAAGGCCGACCTGGAGCCTGGCCGCGCCACGGGCGCCGCCATAGCCCTTGCTAAGGCAGAGGGGCTCGGCGTCGTCAGGGTTTCGGCTCGCGACGGCGGGGCGATTGGGGATCTGCGGCAGGCGTTGGCGCAGCGTGTCGTCACCGACCTAACCGGCGCTGAGTTCCCGAGCGTCACGCGGGCTCGTCACAAGGCACGGCTTGAGGAGGCGCGGGGACACCTGACAAGGGGGCTTCAGGCGCTGGATCTCGGCCCCGAGCTGGCGGCGGAAGATCTGCGGCTTGCGGCGCGCGCTCTTGGGCGCGTGGCCGGTCGAGTGGATGCAGAGGATGTGCTTGACGTCGTGTTCGCGAGCTTCTGTATCGGGAAGTGAGGCGGGACGGGAGCCGTGTTTCACGTGAAACATTGGAGACGATCCCCAGCTTGGCTGTTTCACGTGAAACACGGGGACAAGTCGGCGGCTTCCCAATCGACCGACTGGCACCCATCTGGTAAAACGATCCACAGCTGCCGCCCCCGCCCGCCGGGGGCGTTTTCGTCAGAGCCCCGCCCGTGTCGAACCGCGCCGATCAAACCTGGGACGTCATTGTCATCGGCGCCGGCCACGCTGGTTGCGAGGCGGCGGCGGCGTCCGCACGGCTGGGCGCGCGCACCCTGTTGCTCACGCACAAGCTCGAAACTGTTGGCGAGATGTCCTGCAACCCGGCCATCGGCGGGCTAGGGAAGGGCCACCTCGTCCGCGAGGTCGACGCGCTGGACGGGATCATGGGCCGGCTCGCTGATCGCGCGGGCATTCAGTTCCGACTGCTGAACCGTTCGAAGGGCCCAGCGGTCCGCGGGCCGCGCACGCAAATTGATCGTCGTCTCTATCGTGAAGCGATGCAGGCGGAGCTTGCGGCGACGCCAAACCTGACCATCCAAGCGGCGGCGGTCGAGGATCTGCTGGTCGAGGATGGAAGGACAGTCGGCGTCGCAGACGCGGCGGGCCGGACCTACCTTGCGGGGCGGGTGGTGCTGACCACGGGCACCTTTCTTAAGGGCGTCATCCACCGGGGGGAGACGCGCACGCCGGCCGGCCGGGTCGGCGATGCGCCGGCGATCGGCCTGTCCGACCGCCTCTATTCCCTTGGTCTTCAGATGGGGCGCCTGAAGACCGGGACGCCCGCGCGTCTGGACGGCTCGACGATCGCTTGGGACCGGCTGGACATGCAGGCCGCCGACGCTGAGCCCGTGCCGTTCTCCTTCCTGACCGAGAAGGTCACCACGCCCCAAATCGCGTGCGGCGTCACCTGGACGAACGCCGAGACCCACAGGGTCATCGCCGAGCGGCTGAGCGAGTCCCTGGTCTACAGCGGCCGGGCCGAGGGGGTGGGGCCGCGCTACTGCCCCTCGATCGAGGACAAGGTCGTCCGCTTCGCCGACAAGACCAGTCACCAGATCTTCCTCGAGCCGGAGGGGCTCGACGACGACACCGTGTATCCGAACGGCATCTCCACCTCCGTTTCGGAAGAGACCCAGGACCTGTTCCTGCGGACCATCCCTGGCCTGGAGCAGGTGAGGGTCCGCCGTTACGGCTATGCAATCGAGTACGACTACGTCGACCCGCGAGAGCTGCATCCGACCCTTGAGGTGAAGCGCCTGCCTGGCCTCTACCTCGCGGGCCAGATCAACGGCACGACTGGCTATGAGGAAGCGGCGGCCCAGGGGCTTGTCGCCGGGCTGAACGCCGCGCGCGCCGCGGGCGGAGCCGAGCCCGTGACCTTCGCCCGCGACGAGGCGTACATCGGCGTGCTGATCGACGACCTGGTCACCCGCGGTGTGACCGAGCCATACCGGATGTTCACGAGCCGGGCGGAGTTCCGCCTGACGCTGCGCGCCGACAACGCCGACCAGCGACTGACCGCACGTGGCGTGGAGCTGGGACTCGTCGGCGAGGAGCGCGCGCGGGCCTTCGCGGAGAAGGCGGCAGCGCTGGATGTGGCGAAGGGCCAGGCGCGGACGTGGACGCTGAAGCCAAAGGAGGCGAGCGCTGTCGGCTTGTCCGTGAACCAGGACGGACAGCGCCGCAGCTTGCTTCAGCTCCTGTCCTACCCGGGCGCTTCGCTGGACCGCTTCGCTTCGGTCTGGCCGGAGATCGCCGGCTGGCCGGCGACGGTGCGAGAGCAGATCGAGATCGATGCGGCCTACGCGGGGTACATCGACCGCCAGACGGTCGACGCCGAGGCCTTCCGGAAGGAGGAGGCGCTGAAGCTCCCAGCAGACCTCGACTATGCGGCGGTCGGCGGCCTCTCGCGGGAGTGCCGTGACAAGCTCGCCGCCGTGCGTCCCCTGACGCTCGGACAGGCCGCCCGGATCGAGGGCGTCACGCCGGGCGCCCTGACCGCCCTTCTCGCTCATGTGCGCCGTCATGACCGCAACCGCGCGGCTTGAGCCCGAACAGGTCTTCGGACCAGACAACCTGGCGGCGGCGTTGGGCTTCGCGCCTGAGATCATGGCCGATCTGGAGCGCTTCCGCGTCCGCGTCGCGGAGACCAACGCAGTCATGAACCTGGTGGGGCCTGCGACCTTGCCGCAGTTCTGGTCCCGCCACGCGCTAGACAGCGCGCAGCTGCTGGCCCTGGCGCCGGAGGCGAAACGCTGGGCCGACCTGGGCGCCGGCGCCGGCTTTCCCGGTGTGGTGCTCGCAATCGCCCTGAAGCAGGTGCAAGGGGCGAGGGTGTTTCTGATCGACAGCCTCACGAAACGCTGCCGGTTCCTGGAGGAGGTGGTCACGGAACTTCAGCTGCCGGCGGAAGTGATCAATGCCCGCGCGGAGACGCTGCAGCTGGACGTCGACGTCGTCACAGCTCGCGCCTGCGCGCCGATGGAGAAGCTGCTAGGCTTCGCCGAGCCCTACCTGAAGCGTGGCGCGCGCGGCCTCTTCCTCAAGGGCGAAAGCGTCGAGGCCGAACTGACCGCCGCCCGCGCGTCCTGGAGGTTCGAACACGACCTCCGCCCGTCCCTCAGCGATCCGCGCGGCCGCGTGATCGAGATCCGGAGACTGTCCCGTGCCCGATGAGCGTCACCAGGGCGGCGCCCTGCCGCGCGTCCTCGCCGTCGCCAACCAGAAGGGGGGCGTGGGCAAGACCACGACCGCCATCAACCTGGGCACCGCACTCGCGGCGGTGGGCGAGAAGGTGCTGATCGTCGACATGGACCCGCAGGGCAACGCGTCCACGGGCTTGGGCGTGCGCAAGGCCGTGCGCGGCGTGTCGATCTACGATGTGATCGTCGACGGTTTTCCGCTGACGGAAGCCTCTGTGGACACCGCTGTTCCAGGCCTGTCACTGGTGCCGTCGGATGCGGACCTTTCGGGCATCGAGATCGAGCTGTCGCAGGCCGATCGCCGCTCCTACCGCCTGCGGGACGCGGTCACGGCCCTGGAGGGCCATGGCTATTCCTACGTGCTGATCGACTGCCCGCCGTCGCTGAACCTGCTGACGGTCAACGCCATGAGCGCGGCCGACGCGGTGCTGGTGCCGCTGCAGTGCGAGTTCTTCGCGCTGGAGGGCCTGACCCAGCTGATGAGGACCGTCGAGCTCGTCCGGTCGAGCCTCAATCCGAAGCTCGAGATCCAGGGCGTGGTGCTGACGATGTATGACCGCCGTAACGCCTTGTCCGAACAGGTGGCCCGCGACGTGCGATCCCATTTCGGGGACAAGGTGTATGACACGGTCATACCGCGGAATGTCCGCGTGTCTGAGGCGCCCTCGTTCGGCAAGCCGGCGCTCATCTACGATCTGCGTTGCGCCGGCAGCCAGGCCTATTTGAAGCTGGCGCGCGAGGTCGTCGGGCGTGAGCGTGTCCGGCGCGCCGCCGCGGCCGCCTGAGGAGCATGAAATTCGATGGTTGAACGTCCTCAGCGCGGATTGGGGCGCGGCCTCTCGGCCCTGCTTGGTGAGGCCGCGGAAGTCGGTGAGTCGCCTGAACAGGCCGCGGCCGCCGGCGCCGCTCAGAATAGCGGCCAGAGCTCGCCGCGCGAGTTCCCGATCGAGACGATCCAGCGTAACCCCGACCAGCCGCGGCGCACGTTCACCGACGCTGAGATGGACGAGCTGACCGCCTCCATCCGCGAGAAGGGCGTGCTGCAACCCGTTTTGGTGCGCCCCATGCCAGGCCAGCCGGGCGAGTTCCAGCTCGTGGCCGGTGAGCGCCGCTGGCGCGCGGCCCAGCGTGCTGGGCTGAAGACCATTCCCGTCGTCGTACGAGAGTTGAACGACGTCGAGGTGATGGAGATCGGCATCATCGAGAACGTTCAGCGCGCGGACCTGAATGCGATCGAAGAGGCGGTCGCCTACTCGAACCTGATGGGCCGCTTCGGCCGCACCCAGGACGAGGTGGCGCAGATCGTCGGCAAGAGCCGCAGCCACATCGCCAACACCACGCGCCTGCTGGCCCTGCCGGAGAGCGTGCGTGAGCTGGTGGTGAACGGCCAGCTGTCGGCCGGCCACGCCCGCGCCCTGATCGGCACGGACGATCCGGACGCGCTGGCCGCGCGGATCGTCAAGGGCGGGCTGACCGTGCGGCAGGCCGAAGTGCTTGCCCGGGAGGCGAACGAGCGTCCCAAGCGCGAAGCGCCCCGTCGCGGCGGCTCCGCCAAGAGCCCCGACACCGAGGCATTGGAGCACGACCTATCCGAAGCGCTGGGTCTGGCCGTATCGCTGGAAGACAAGGGCGGGCAGGGCGAGTTGAAGGTCCGCTACGCGACCCTGGAGCAGCTGGACGACATCTGCCGCCGCCTCATGCGCGGCTGAGAGCCCGCTCCGCGACGGGTAAGGCCGCAGAGCGGGCGCAAGGCTTGATCAGGCGCCGCCGCCGGCGCGGCCCAGCAGCTGCCATTCCCAAGCCAGGTTCGTGGCCGAAGCGCCGCCATGCTCCAGGATGATCTGGGCGAAGGCTGGAACGCTGGCCTCGCGCGCCCAGTCACGCTGCAGCTCGGCTCCGAAAACGCCCCAGGTGATAGGGACGCCGCCCGCCTGGATCATGCGCTGAACGCCCATTTCGTGGGCCTCGACGCTCGTGCCGCCGGATGCGTCCGTGACGAAGTAAACCTCGTAACCCTCACCCAGGGCGTGGATCACCGGGAAGGCGAGGCAGATCTCGGTCCAGAGCGCCGCCATCACGATCTTCTTGCGTCCCGTGTCCTTGACCCACTGAACGCAGCGCTCGTCCTCCCAGGTGTTGATCGTGGTGCGGTCGATCGGCGTCTGCTCGGGAAAGACGTCCTGAAGCGGCTTGATGATCAGCCCCCCACGGTCCTGCACCACGCTGGAGAGAAGGGTCGGTACACCGAAAGCCTTCGCCGTCTTCGCCAGGCCCACGACGTTGTTGATCATCAGGGCGGCGTCGATGTTCTTGACCCCGCTGACCTGGAAAGGCTGGTGATCGATCAGCATCAGGCAGCAGTTGTCTGGCGTGAGCATGGCGCCCAGGCCGACCTTCTCCGAAACCGCCGTCGTCATCGTACGCTCCTCGTGCTCGCCGTTCTTCGGCGCGCACGACCTTGGCCGTGTGGCCACGGGCTCCGGTAGGTCGATACGCTCGACCGTCATGTTCCAGCGCTTCGAATAGCGACGGCGTCGTTCAAGTTATTCGACCATTTTCGTCGAGTTTATTCCACTTCAAGAAACAGCGCTCGGCGCGCACCTTCACCGCAACGGAGCCGCCCATTGGGGGGCGACCCGGCTCAGGATGAAGATCATGTCCATCGCAAGCCTCACCGATCACTCCCGCTCCAGCGTCGAAGGGCTCGTCCAGGCGCTCGCTCCGCTCGCCGGCCGTATTCTGCTCGCGGCCATCTTCGTGATCTCGGGCCTAGGGAAGCTCGCCGATCCCAGCGGCGCCATCGGTTACATCGCCTCGATCGGCGCACCGTTCCCCGAAGCGGCCTACGCCCTGGCCGTGGTCGTCGAAGTGGCCGGCGGGCTGGCCCTGATCGCCGGCTGGCGGACGCGCGCCGTGGCGGTCGCGCTGGCGCTGTTCACCATCGCTACGGCGGTGATGTTCCATGCGGCCCTTTCGGATCAGAGCCAGTTCATCCACTTCCTCAAGAACCTGGCGATCGCCGGCGGCCTGCTGCAGGTCGCGGCGTTCGGCGCGGGTCGTATGGCCCTCGACGCTCGCCGAAGCTAGGCCGCGTCGCCACCAAGCTCCTCGAACCGGTCCGGCGCGAGTGCGCCGGGGCGGGCCTGGTCGACCAGCCGCTCCATCAGGAACCGCCCGGCAGGACCGGGCGGCGTGTCCGTTCGATGGATCAGGTAGAGGTCGTATTCACCGCCGGTGAAGTCCGGCAGGTCGAGCCGGACGAGCCGGCCGCGCTCCAGATCCTCGGCGACGAGCGGCAGGGGCATGTTCCCCCAGCCAAGGCCGGCGCGCAGCAGCATGTGCTTGCTGCAAAGGTCGGCGACCCGCCAGGTGTGGGTTCCGACCACTCCGAGGTCCAGGCCTTCCATCCTCGCCGTGCGGTCGGTCAGGACCACCTGCACATGCTCGCGCGCGGCGCCGAGCGCCTTACGCCCAGGACGGGCCAGCGGGTGGTGCGGCGCGGCCACCGGCTGAAGCTCCACGGAGCCGGCGCCGATCCGCTCCAGCCCGTCGATATCGACGTCGGGCGGGCCGCGGACCCCGATCGCGCAGGTCCCGTCCCGCACCAGGTCGGTGACCGTGCCGAGCGCCTCGACCCGCAGGCGCAGCGCGACCGTGGGAAAGGCTTCGCGGAACGCGCTCAGCGCGTCCACCACCCGCGCCTCCGGGAGCATGACGTCCAGCGCCAGGGACACCTCCGACTCCAGACCCTGCCGAAGACCTTTCGCGCGGGCCCGCAACCGATCGACCCCGAGTTGGATCGATCGCGCCTCCGCGAGCAGGGCTCGGCCCGCTTCGGTCAGCTGGGGGCGCTTGGTCGTGTCGCGATCGAACACGTCGACCCCGAGTTGGGCTTCCAGGTTGCCGATGGCGTAGCTGATCACCGAGGTAGCGCGCCTCAGCCGGCGCGCGGCCCCGGCGAAGCTGCCGGCGTCGACCACCGCCAGGAAGACGCGGATCTGATCGAGGGTGGGGGCGCCCGGCTCAAACATGTCTAGATCCTCGAACGTTCCCATCCAGCGTATGCGAGTTTCGCGACAGATCACCAACCGCCATACCGACAAGGGTGAAGCCTTCAGGAGGTTCGGCGGTGGATTACGCAATCATCGGCGCCGGTGCGATCGGCACGGCTCTGGCGGGACATTTCGCACGAACGGGCACGGCGGCGGTCATCGCCAGCCGCGGAGGACCCGAGTCCCTCGCCACCTTGGTCGAAGGCTTCGGACATGAGGTGCGGGCGGCGCCCACGCGCGAGGCGCTATCGGCGGCTATCGTCATCCTGGCGGTTCCGTACGACGCGGTGGCGCAGGCGCTGGCGGACGCGCCCGCCTGGGAGGGCCGGGTGCTGGTGGACGCCACAAATGCGATCGACTTCCCCGGCTTCAAAGCGCGGGACCTCGGCGGCGAGCTCTCCACCCGCCGCGTAGCGGCTCTGGCCCCAGGGGCACGCGTGGTGAAGGCGTTCAACACCATTCCGGCCGCTGTTCTGGCGGCCGATCCCCGCGTGGACGGCGCTCGGCGGCGGGTCGTGATGCTGTCGGGGGACGATCCGGCCGCGAACGCAGCGGTGGCTAGGCTCGTGGCGCAGCTGGATTTCGCGCCGCTCGACCTTGGACCTCTGGAGCATGGGGGGCCGCTGCAGTCGTTCGGCGGGCCATTGCCCGGCCTGGACCTGGCGCTGAAGCGCTAAACCCGGCGGGCGCGACCCTACGGAAAGACTACAATCCCAGTCGTCGGGCCCGCGCGGCGATGGAGAGCAGGAGGCGTTCAGCGATGAGGGCGTCAGGGCTGCCGCTGGTCTTGCAGGCTCGGTCGGCGTCGAGAATGGCGGGCTGGACTTCGTCCAGGGTGTGGAGGGTCCAGGCGCGCGCCTGGCGCAGCACCTCGCGCTCCTGCTTCCAGAACACGCCGGCTGCCTTGGCGGCCTCCTTCATGTCCGCGCCGCTCTTGGCCAGGGTGAGAATCCGCCGGAGCTTGGCGAGGTGCATGCCCGCGGCGCGCACGGCGGCGGGCCCGGTCTCCCCCTCGGCGAAAGCCCGGCGGATCGCCGCCTGGGCCTGGGCGGCGCGGGCGCCGAAGGCGTCGAAAGCCGCATCGAACAGGCTAGCCTCTGGCTCCACCCCAAGGAACGGCTCGAGATCGGCCGGGGTGGCGATACGCCCGGAGCCCGGGCCGATGAACAGGGCCAGCCGCTCGATCTCGGCGCGAGCCACGCCGCGCTCCTTCGGCAGCCGGGCGACGAACAGCTCCATCGCCTCGGAATTCAGCCCGACCTTGTCGGCGGCGAGTCCCTCCCGCACGAGTCTCGCAATGTCGCCTGTCTCGTCCTCGTAGCAAGGAATGCAGGCGACCGCCTTTGAGCTCTCCGCCGTCTTGCGCAGGGTGGAGTCGCGGGCTCCCAGCGCGCCCGCCTCCACCAGGAAGAAGGCGTCCGGATTGAACTGACCCTCCGCATGGCCCTTCAGCGCCTCAGCGGCGGCCTTGTCCGCGCCCTTTCCCTCGCCGATCCGCAGGCGCACGAGGCGACGGCCCCCCATCATGGAGAGCGCCTGCAGCTCGCCCTCCAGCCGACCGGCGTCGTCGAGGTCGGTTTCGGTCAGGACCGCGACGTCGAAAGGATCATTCGGATCCTTCACGATCTTCAGCGCCAGGGCGTCGGCGCGCTCCCGCGCCACGCCGCGGTCGCGACCGTAGATCACCGCCGCCCGGACCGTCGGATCGGGGTTGGCGAGGAAGCGGTCGATGTCCGGCCGCTTCGAGAGGATCATTGGCCGGCGGGACGCGGGGCGGGGATGGTCGGCGGCGGGGGATTGGCGACCGGGGCTGTGGCCGGTCCTGCGCCCTCGAACCCTTCCCGGGTGGCGAAGAAGCGGGCGAGATCGGTGCGGATCAGCTGGGCGGCCTGGAACGCGGCGCGCGCCTGGCCGTCCTGTTGGGCGACGATGCCTGCGAAGGGCTGGTCCGCCACGTCGTAGGTAGCCAGCACCTCCACCGCCGGTGGTTGGAACACCACGCGGTTGGTGGCGAGATCCACCAGGGTGAAGGTGACGCGGAACTGCTCCTCGTAACGGAAGGCGGTGTCGTCCACGCGGATGCCGCGCGGATAGCGCTGCTCGAGGATCACGGTGTTCAGCCGGTAGAGCGGCTTGGAGTCCGGCGTGATCGCCAGGGCGTCCTTCAGGTTCTCGCGCAGCAACTGGCCGGCGCGGGTGTTCTGGGTCTGCACGTCGATGCGTGACAGGGCGGCGGTCCCGCCCGTGGCGTAGAGCGGCGCGAAACCGCATGCAGCCAGGCTGAGCAGCGCGGCCGCGGCGGCGAGCTTCAGGGCGACCCGCACGATCTTCAACGCCTTACCCCGCCACGATGTTGACGATGCGGTCCTTGACCACGACGAACTTGCGGATCGTAAGGCCTTCCAGGTGGCGCGTCACGTTCTCGTCCGCGAGCGCCAGACGCTGCACCTCGTCGTCGGCGCTGCCCGGCGGCACCCGCACCTCGGCACGGCGCTTGCCGTTGACCTGAACCGGCAGAACGATCTCCTCGTCGCGGGCAAGCTCGGGATCGTAAGCGGGCCAGGGCGCGTCCACGATCATGCCCGCTTCGCCCAGGCGCGCCCAGCATTCCTCGGCCAGGTGGGGAACGACGGGGGAGATCAGGCGCGCCAGCACCGACAGGGCCTCGCGCTTCGCCTCGGCCGACGCGCCGCCCGACGCCTTGAGGATGTTCACGAACTCATAGAGGCGGGCGATGGCGGAGTTGAAGCGGAAGCCCTCGAAGCCGTCCGTGACCGCCTTGATCGACTTGTGGGTGGCGCGGCGCAGGCCAAGCGTCGCCTCTGCGTCGCCGTCAGCGGCCTGCGCGCCGTCCAACCCGTCGAACTCGGCCCAGACGCGGTTCACGAAGCGCCAGGCGCCCTCCACGCCGCCGGTCGTCCACTGCACGTCCCGCTCGGGCGGGCTGTCGGACAGCACGAACAGGCGGGCGGCGTCCACGCCGTAGGCGTCGATCACCTCCTCGGGAGAAACGACGTTCTTCTTGGACTTCGACATCTTCTCGATGTCGCCGATCGTCAGGCTCTCGCCGGTGGAGATGCGCACCGCGGAGCGCTTGCCGCCAGCGTTATCCAGCTTGACGTCGTCGGGCTCAACCCACTCGCCGCTCTGGGTGCGATAGGTCTCGTGGGTCAGCATGCCCTGGGTGAAGAGGCCCGCGAACGGCTCCTTCACCGACAGGTAGCCGTCGTCGGCGAGCGCCCGGGTGATGAAGCGCGCGTACAGCAGGTGCAGGATCGCGTGCTCGATGCCGCCGATGTACTGGTCCACCGCCAGCCAGTAGTCAGCCGCGGCCTTGTCGATGGGCGCGTCCGCGTGGGGCTCGGCGAAGCGGGCGAAGTACCAGGAGCTGTCGACGAAGGTGTCGAGCGTGTCCGTCTCGCGCTGGGCGGGCGAGCCGCATTTCGGACAGGTCGTGTGGCGCCAGGTGGGGTGACGCAGCAGCGGGTTCCCGGGCACGTCGAAGCTGACGTCGTCGGGCAGGACGACCGGCAGCTGGTCCTCCGGAACAGGCACGGGCCCGCAACCCTCGCAGTGGATCACCGGGATCGGGCAGCCCCAGTAGCGCTGGCGCGAAACGCCCCAGTCGCGCAGGCGATAGACGGTCGCGCCCGTCCCCAGGCCCATCGCCTCGATGCGGGAGATGGCCTCCGCCTTGGCTGCCTCGATCTCGAGGCCGTCCAAGAAACGCGAGTTGTAGATGCGGCCCGGTCCGACATACGCCTCGTCGGCGACATCGAAGCTTGTGGGGTCGGCGCTCGGCGGCAGCACGACGGGCGTGACCGGCAGGCCGTACTTGCGGGCGAAATCCAGGTCGCGCTGGTCGTGGGCCGGACAGCCGAAGATGGCTCCGGTCCCGTACTCCATAAGGATGAAGTTCCCGACCCAGACCGGCAGGGTCCACGTTTCATCGAACGGATGAACGACGGTGAGGCCGGTGTCGTAGCCGAGCTTCTCCGCCGTCTCGATCTCGGCGGCGGAGGAGCCGCCCTTGCGGCACTCCTTGATGAAGGACGCGAGCTCGGGATTGGTCTCCGCCAGCTTCGCCGCGAGCGGGTGGTCTGGCGCCACGGCCACGAAGCTCGCGCCGAACAGGGTGTCCGGGCGGGTGGTGTAGACCTCAAGACCTGTCGACCCATCGGGAGCCGCGCCGCCCGCGTACGGGAAGGTCATGCGCAGGCCCTTGGACCGGCCGATCCAGTTCTCCTGCATCAGGCGGACCTTCTCGGGCCAACGGTCGAGCGTCTGCAGGCCCTCCAGCAGGTCGTCGGCGTAGTCGGTGATCCGCAGGAACCACTGGGTCAGCTTGCGCTTCTCGACCACCGCGCCCGAGCGCCAGCCGCGTCCGTCGATCACCTGCTCGTTGGCCAGGACGGTGTGATCGACCGGGTCCCAGTTGACCACGCCTTCCTTGCGGTAGACGAGGCCACGCTCCAGCAGCTTCAGGAACCACGCCTGCTGCTTGCCGTAGTACTCCGGATCGCAGGTGGCGAACTCGCGCTCCCAGTCGATGGACAGGCCCAGCAGCTTCAGCTGCTCGCGCATCGTGGCGATGTTGTCGTAGGTCCAGCCCTTTGGGTGGACGCCGCGCTCCATCGCGGCGTTCTCCGCCGGCATGCCGAAGGCGTCCCAACCCATGGGGTGCAGCACGTTGTGGCCGGTGGCGCGCTTGTAGCGGCTGACCACGTCGCCCATCACGTAGTTGCGCGCGTGCCCCATGTGGATCTTCCCCGACGGGTAGGGGAACATCTCCAGCACGTAGTATTTCGGCTTGCCCCCGGCCTCGTCTGGCCCGCGGGTGCGGAACACGCCCTCGGCGTCCCAGCGCGCACGCTGGCGGGGCTCGACTTCCTTGGGATTGTAACGGGCCATCGGGGCTTTCGGAGTCGGTTGGGCGAGACGGTCAGCTCGGGCGAGCGCCGTCTATCGCAAACCCAAGCCGCCCGACGGAAGCGTTTTTGTCAGCGATCCGCGCTCGAGAGCCGCAGCTGGCGGGCGCGGGTCAGGATCGCGTTCTCGATGTCCGTCTCGGTCTGGGGCGAGACGGCGGAGTCGACCCATTGGCCCGACGCGTCCCGGACCTGCTTGTTCACGGCCACGTTCAGGCCGTCGGCGCGCAGCCGGGTGTCGAGGATGTAGACGGTCGCCTTGAAGCGCTCGTTCGGAGTCTCTGGGTTCGAGTACCAGTCGGTGATGATGGTGCCACCCCACGGATCGGCCGTGACCAGAGGCATGAAGGACAGCTGATCCAGGGACGCGCGCCACAGGAAGCTGTTCACGCCGATCCCGGCCTGCGTCGTCTCCGGGCGGTCGTCCCGGCCGCCGCAGGCCGAAAGCGCAAGACAGGAGGCGGCGGCAAGAAGCAGGGCGCCACGCGAGAACGACATAGAAAGATCTCTCCGCTCAAAAGGAAGACGGTCGCCGCGCCGCGGGATCACACCCGCGCGGACACGGACGGCGCCGCAACCCCCTTTTCGGACCGTGGGGCCTCTATAGCATGGGGCATAAGCGGCGCAATCGGCGCCGTGGCCCTCGCGCCACAGGCGAGGCCCGCGGTAGCGGTCACGTGGAGCGATTCGTCCGCGCGGCGTTGACCACTGACATCCTCCGGTTTTAATCGCCATATAACCAGTTCCTGCTGATGTAGCGGGAACGGCTCCGCACGTCGCGGATTGTAGGGTGGGGTTCAGGGACTGAGATGGCACGGGCGGTTCGCATCGTTGCGGTTCTCAGCGTGTTGGCGTTCGCCAGCGCGACCGGCGCGCATGCGCAGTCGGCCCAAGACACCAAACCCAACGCTCTCGCCCAAGCGCCCGCCTCCTCCTCGTCCGTGACCTGGACGAAGGAGCAGAACCGCCGCCCGCTGCTGCAGTGGAACGGCATCGGGCGCTGGGGTCTGCGCCTCGACATGGACCAGCCGGTCGGCCGCCAGGAGAACCTGCGCGACGTCGAGGCCGGCGCCTACTACCGCCTGACCCCCTCGCTGCGCGTCGGCGGTTCGGTCGGCCTCGGCGAGAAGAAGGACGACCCTGCGCGTCCGGCGCCCGAGCAGAAGTCCCAGCCGCGCGTGCGGCTCGAGACCATCTTCCGCTTCTGATCAGCTAAGCCGCTGAAGCGACCACGCTTCGCGCCAACGCTGATCGCCCACTGACAACGCTGTCCTCTTAAGGCTAAGCTCTGGCCAGACGCCGGAAAGGCGCGGCTAAAGCTTGGGAGGCGGCGCATGGCGACGGTGAAACCGGCGCGTATGGAGCTTGTGGACGCGCTGAGGGGCTTCGCCCTGATGGGTCTGTTTCTGGTCCACATGGTTGAGCTGTTCGAGCTCTACTGGGCTCACCCGACCGGCGGCCCGGTGATCGGATGGGTGTTCGGCCTCTTTGGCGGCAAGGCCTACGCCCTGTTCGCCCTCTGCTTTGGGCTCTCGTTCTTCATCATCATGGACCGGGCGAAGGCGCGGGGCGTGGACTTCACGGGCCGCTTCGCCTGGCGGCTGACCCTGCTTCTGATCATCGGCATGATCCACGGCGTGCTCTACCGGGGCGACATCCTGGTGGTGCTGGCGCTTTTGGGCTTCACCCTTCTGGTCTTCGACCGCATCCGGAGCAACCGGTTGCTGGTGGCGCTGGCCGTCCTCTGCTTCCTCCAGCTGCCGCTGCTGACGCGAGCCGTCGCGGCGACGCAAGGCGCGGCGTGGGCCCTGGCGCCCTTCGGTTTCGCCACCGACCCGAGCATGACCGTCCTCACGGGCGGGAACCTGTTCGAGACGCTGGCGGTCAACGCGACGGAAGGCCAGCGCTTCAAATGGGCGTTCATGCTCGAGGCCGGACGCGTGACGCAGATCCTGGGCTTGTTCCTCACGGGGCTGGTGCTGGGCCGCATCGGCTTCTTCGAGCGCCCGGACAGATTCCGCCTCTCCCGCCGTGTCGCGCTTCTTCTCGCCCTGGCCGCTTGGGGCGCGCTCCACCTGGGCAAGGCCGGGCTGCTTGGCGCCGCGCCGGAGCCTGCGCGCGGGAGCCTCGGCTGGGCCATCGACGGCTACAGCGCCCTGGCTCTGATGATCGCCGAGCTGCTCATCTTCGTGGAGATCTATCAATCGGCCGCGCAGCCGCTGCTGCGGGCGCTGGTCCCCGCCGGCCGGATGACGCTGACGCTGTACCTGCTTCAATCGTTGGTGTTCGTGCCGGTGTTCTACGGCTTTGGCCTGGAGATGCACGACGACCTGACATCCGGCGCCTGGCTGGCGATCGGGCTCGTCGCCTTCGCGGCCCAGGTCGCATTCGCCCGCCTGTGGTTCCGGTCGTTTCATTACGGCCCGGTCGAGTGGGTTTGGCGGGCGGGGACCTATCTGACGACCGACGTGCCGTTCAGGAAGGCGGCGGCGAACGCCTCGACCCCCGCGATCCCGCAGGCGCCCGAGCCGAGCAGCTGATGGGCGTTATCCGCGGTGACGCCGCCCAAGGCGTAGACCGGGCAGGGGGCTGACCGCACCAACTGCGCCAGGCCCTCGACGCCCAGCGGCGGGCCCGCGGAGGGGCTGGCGCTCGGGAAGACGGCGGAGACCAGAACGGCGTCTAGCCCGCTGGCGCGTGACAGGGCGCCCCCGTCGTGGGCGGCGCCGGTCAGGAGCCACTGCGGATGGGCGGCCCGCAGCGCGGGCGCCTGGTCGAGCGCCCGCTCCGGCAGGTGCACGCCATGCGCGCCAACCTTGTCGGCCAGCTCCGCGTCCAAGCCGACCAGAAGCAGGAGGCCGCGGCGCCTGGCGACCTCCGCCAGACGAGCCCCCGTGCGCGGAGCGTCGGCGGCGCCGAAGCCCCGGTAGACCACACCTGCGCCGGGAGGCAGGCGCTCCGCCACGGCGACGGGGTCCGCCACCCGCGCCGGATCGGTGACGAAGAGAAGGGGCGGGAGGGGCTTAACGGCGGGCGCGGCGCGGCCTAGAGCAAGGGCCGCGCTCCACAGACGGTCGGCCGGCGTATCGATGACCCAAGCTCCTCAAGGAACCGCGCTCGAGCAGGTGCTGCGGCGCATAGCGAAAGCTGCGCGCGCGAGCGGCCGCGATCCCGAAGAGATCACCCTGACGGCGGTGTCGAAGCAACAGGATTGGGGGGCGATCCTGCCGGTGCTGGAGGCAGGGCACCGCGTGTTCGGCGAGAACCGGGTCCAGGAGGCGATGCAGCGCTGGGAGGGCCAGCGTGAGGCGTTCGAGGGCCTCGAGCTGCGGCTGATCGGGCCGCTGCAGTCCAACAAGGCCCGGGAGGCGGTGAGCTTCTTCGACGCCATCGAGACGTTGGACCGCGAGAAGCTGGCCAAGGCCCTGGCGGAGGAGATCCAGCGGGCGGGCAGGGCTCCCCGGCTCTATGTCCAGGTGAACACGGGCGAGGAGCCGCAGAAGGCCGGCGTCCTCCCGCACCAGGCGGACGCCTTTCTGGAGCGGGCGCTGCGGGAGTACGGCCTGGTGGTGGAGGGGCTGATGTGCATTCCGCCCGCCGACGAGGAGCCGGCTCCCCACTTCGCACTGCTGAAGAAGATCGCCGACCGAAACGGCCTTTCCCGCCTGTCGATGGGCATGAGCGGCGACTACGAGACAGCCGTGCGCTTCGGCGCCACCAGCGTGCGGGTCGGCAGCGCGCTCTTCGGCGCCCGCGAAGCTTAAGTCGGCCAGCAGACATCACGAAAAGCACGGCTTTGTAACGATCGAGCCTTGTTGGCGCCGCACCGTGCGGTGCATGGTCGCCGCATGGCCCAACAGAAGACGATCCTCATCGTCGATGACGACGTGGACCTGCGCGAAGCGCTGGCGGAGCAGCTGGAGCTGCACGAGGAGTTCCGGGCGGTGCAGGCCTCGACCGGCGCCGAAGGCGTGAAGGCCGGCAAGGCACAAAAGGCCGACCTCGTGCTGCTGGACGTCGACCTGCCCGACATGGACGGGCGCGAGGTCTGCCGGCTGCTGCGGGTGTCCGGCGTGCGCACGCCGGTGATCATGCTGACGGCCGCCTCGACGGATTCGGACACGATCCTAGGGCTCGACGCGGGCGCCAACGACTACGTCACCAAGCCTTTCCGCTTCGCCGTGCTGCTGGCGCGGATCCGCGCCCATCTGCGCAGCCACGAGCAATCCGAGGACGCGGTCTTCCGCATCGGGCCTTACGAGTTCCGTCCGGCCGCCAAGGTGCTGGTCGACGATCGCGGAAAGAAGATCCGGCTGACGGAGAAAGAGACCAACATCCTGAAGTACCTCTACCGCGCAGGCGAGAAGCCGGTTTCGCGCGAGGAGCTGCTGACGGAGGTCTGGGGTTACAACGCCGGCGTGACCACCCACACGCTGGAGACCCACGTCTATCGACTGCGCCAGAAGATCGAGCCGGAGCCCGGCTCGGCGAAACTGCTGGTGACCGAGCCCGGCGGCTACCGCCTGCAGCCGTAGCGGGAGGGGGAGCCTAGAGCTCCAGCTCCATGGTCACGGGGGCGTGGTCGCTCGGGCGCTCCCATCCTCGGACGTCGTCGTGGACGCGGGCCGCGCCGGGAACGACGGCCGGCGCAAGGCCCGGGGTGACCCAGAGGTGGTCCAGGCGCAGGCCACGGTTCGACGCGCGGAAGTCCGCGGCGCGATAGCTCCACCAGCTGAAGAGCTTGTGCGGCTCGGGAACCGCTTCGCGTACGACATCGACGAAGCCTAGGGAGGCCTGGAGCCTGCGCATCGCCTCCACCTCCATCGGCGTGTGGCTGACGATGCGGGACATGTAACGGTGGTTCCAGACGTCGTGCTCGCCGGGAGCGATGTTGAGGTCACCGGCGACGACCAGCGGCGCTTTCGGATCACGCGCCGCCATGATGCGCGTCAGGCGTTCGTAGAAGTCCAGCTTGTGATCGAACTTGTCGTTGATCTCGCGGTCGGGCGTGTCGCCGCCCGCCGGAATGTAGAAGTTCTGGATCTCGATCCCGTGCACCACGGCGGAGACGCAACGCGCCTCCGAGCGGCGGCAGGCGTCCAGCGCCGGCCCCGGCTCCAGCGGCAGGCGTGAGGCGATAGCCACCCCGTGCCAACCCTTCTGGCCGGCCACCTTCACGTAGGGGAGGCCGGCGGCGGCGAGCGCCTCGTAGGGGAATTCGCCCTCGCGGCACTTGATCTCCTGCAGGCACACGACATCGGGCGCGCGCTCGTCGACGAAACGAGCGACCTGGTCGGCGCGCAGGCGGACGGAGTTGATGTTCCAGGTGGCGATTCGCAGGCGCATGGGGCTGTGTACCGGGCGGAGGGCTGGAGCAGAACCAGCCAAAAAAAACCCGGCTCCGTGAGGAGCCGGGGTGGTTTCAGAGGTCAATTACGCCGCGGCCGGGAGGGGATGGAGCCGGCACGACTGAAGCATCGATCTGCATCGAAGCCGCTGTGTCTCTTTTGCCTCAGGCAAGACCGAAAGTCAATCCGAAACGCAATCGTCTCTCGCCGTGACGGTTCTGCAACAGCTCTGCTTTGCTTCAACCCTTACGCGGTCCGGGACGGGGGTTGGGGTCCCGCAGCACGAACAGGTTCTTGGCGAAACCGCCCGAAGGCTGCAGCGACGTGAGCCGCACGCGCGTGCGCTGCCCGCGGCCGTCCGTGACCGTCCACTCGGTCAGGCGCATCGGCGTCTCGTCGAAACGCAGCGCGATGGAGCCGTCCTGTGGGCGGCGGCTGTCGCGCAGGACCAGTTCGAACCCGTCTTGGGTGCGGGTGACGCGCTCCACCCGAATGCGGCCGTCCAGCTTCACCTGCTTGGCCAGGAACAGCCCGAGCGGCGTCGCCCCTTGCGGATAGCGGTCGAAGGTCTTCAGGCGCGGGTCGAAGATGTTGACGTTATTGCCGTCGGCCACGACCAGCAGGCCGGAGGGCTTGTCGTACTCGAAGCGGATCTTGCCGGGTCGGCTGAGGTAGTAGGTCCCCTGGCTCGTGGCGCCGCGCGGGTCGGTCTGGACGAAGCGCCCCGTCGCCGAGCCCAGGCCCTGCAGGTAGGCGGCGGCCTTGTCGACCAGGGACCGGTCAGCCGCGGAGATGGCGGCGGTCTGGGCGCTGACGGGGGCGGCGGCGAACGGCGCGGCCGCGAGCGTCAGGCCGACCATGAGGGTGCGGACGAGCTTCATGCGGTCTCCTCTAAAGCGGGATGGCGGCATCGGTGAGCCGCAAGCGCGGCCGGAAGATGTCGCCTAACGCAGCCGCTTGTAAGGGGGTTGCGCTGAACCGGGGATGAGCAGGGCGGACATCCAGGGGCAGGCGCCGCCCGCGCGCGTCAGACGGCGGGCGGCGGGCCGGCCAGGATGTCGCGTTTGCCGGCGTGGTTGGCGGGCCCGACGACGCCTTCCTGCTCCATCCGCTCGATCAGCGAGGCCGCACGGTTGTAGCCGATCTGCAGGCGGCGCTGGATGTAGCTCGTCGACGCCTTGCGGTCCCGCGTTACGACGGCGACGGCGCGGTCATACAAGTCGTCGCCCGAGCCTTCGCCCCCGCCGTACATGTCGTCGCCGCCTTCGTCCTCTTCGGGCGCGGCGGTGACCTCCTCGAGGTACTGCGGCTCGCCCTGCAGGCGCAGGAAGCTGGCGACGGACTCCACCTCGCCGTCGGCCACGAACGGGCCGTGCAGGCGGGTGATGCGGCCGCCGCCGGCCATGTAGAGCATGTCGCCCTGGCCCAGCAGCTGCTCCGCGCCCTGTTCGCCAAGGATGGTGCGGCTGTCGATCTTGCTGGTGACCTGGAAGGAGATCCGGGTCGGGAAGTTCGCCTTGATGGTGCCGGTGATGACGTCCACCGACGGGCGCTGGGTCGCCATGATCAGGTGGATGCCGGCGGCCCGCGCCATCTGCGCCAGGCGCTGCACGGCCCCTTCGATGTCCTTGCCCGCGACCATCATCAGGTCGGCCACTTCGTCCACGACGACCACGAGGTAGGGCATGGGTTCGGGCCGGATCTTCTCCGACTCGTAGATCGCCTTGCCAGAGTCGTCGAAGCCGGTCTGGACCGTCCGCTCGAAGTGCTCGCCCTTGGACGCGGCCTCGCGTGCGCGCTCGTTGTAGGAGGCCACGTTGCGCACGCCGATCTTGGACATGCGGCGGTAGCGGTCCTCCATCTCCCGGACCGTCCACTTCAGCGCCACCACCGCCTTCTTGGGGTCGGTGACCACCGGCGCAAGCAGGTGCGGAATGCCGTCGTAGACGGACAGCTCGAGCATCTTGGGGTCGATCATGATGAACCGGCACTGCTCGGGCGGCAGGCGGTACAGGATCGACAGGATCATGGCGTTGACCCCGACCGACTTGCCCGAGCCGGTGGTGCCGGCGATCAGCAGGTGGGGCATGCGGGCGAGGTCGGCGATGTAAGGCTCGCCGCCGATGGTCTCGCCCAGCGCCAGCGGCAGGACGTGACCGGACTTGTCGAACTCAGTCGAGGACAGCAGGTCGCGCAGGTAGACGGTCTCGCGGTGCTGGTTGGGCAGCTCGATGCCGATGGCGTTGCGGCCCTGGACGACGGACACGCGGCAGGCGCGGGCGCTCATCGAGCGCGCGATGTCGTCTGACAGGGCCACCACGCGGGCGGATTTCACGCCGGCCGCCGGAACCAGCTCGTACAGGGTGACCACGGGGCCGGGCCGGATCTGGTCGATCTGGCCGCGCACCCCGAATTCGGCCAGCACGCTCTCCAGGAGGCGGGCGTTCTGCCGCAGGGCGGACTCGTCCACCATGGAGGCGCGGGGCTTGGGCTTGGCCAGCATAGCCAGCTCAGGGAGCTGGAACCCGGGGTTCTGCACGAACTCGAAGGCGCCTTGGTTCTCGCGCTCCTCGCGGGTCGGCCCCTTGGGCTTGGGAGCCTTGGCGCCGAGGACCTTGGGTTCGGCCGGGGCGGCGCGCGCCGCCGGCGGCGTGATGGCGCGCGCGACAGGCGTGGCGACCGCCACGTCCGCCTCATCCTCGTCATCGTACTCTGGGTCGAGCGCGATAGGAGCGGGGGACCCCTTACGGGCGGCCTTCTGCCGGGGGGCTTTGGGGGCAGGAGCGGCGACAGGCTCTTCCGGCGCCTCGCGGGCGAAGCGCTCGCGGAGCCACAGTTCGACGGCGGCCAGGCGGGCCACGCCGCCGGCGAAGTCCGCTCGCGTGAGGCCCAACGCCAGGATGGCGAAGGTCACGCCGGCGGCCAGCAGCAGCACGGTGGCGATGCCGACGCCACCCGGCAGGCGCAACGCATCGAAAAGGGCGGCGAAGCCGTGCAGCAGGCCGTCGCCGAAGAAGCCGCCGAGGCCGCGCGCAAGCGGCCACGCCGCCGGCGGCTGAGGGGCCGAGAGCGCGCCGGCCAGCGCCACCACCGCGGCGGCCGCGCTGAGCGCCCGAAGGCGCATGCTGCGGCGGGAGGAGTCAGGATCGGCGTCGCTGAGGCGCCCAAGGCCGAACAGCACCATGAAGATGGCGGCGGGCCAGGCGGCGAGGCCCAGCGGCTGCAGCCACAGGTCCGCCAGCCGCGCGCCGAACCCGCCGAGCAGGTTGCGCGGGTCCTCGCCAGACGCGGCGTTCCAGCTGGGATCAGCGGCGTTGTATGTGGCGAAGGCCAGCACGCACAGCGTGCCGAACAGGGCCACAAGGGCGCCCCGCGCGCGAGCGGCCAGCCGCGCCTCCCAGCCGGCGCGAGCGCCCGCCAGGATCTGCGTTCCGAACTGCGCTGCGATACTGGTCATGGGCGCGCTCCTTCAGACTCCAAGCGAGCGTGTGGACAGCAGGCGTTTGTGGCCGCGGGAGGGTTAAGGCGCCATTTACGATAAGGCGGAGAACGGCGGGTTCCCGTGGGATGACGGGTGTGGTGGTCGGGTCTACAAGCCCATCCATGACCACCCCCTTCGATGCGGACATCGTCGTCGCCGGCGCCGGGATGGCGGGCGCTACGTTCGCCCTTGCGGCGCGGCAGGCCGGACTGTCCGTCATTCTCGTGGACCCGCTGCCTTTCGAGACGCGCACGGCGCCGGACTTCGACGGGCGCGCTTCGGCGATCGCCTACTCGTCGTTCCGGCAGTGGCGGGTGCTGGGGCTGGCGGAGGCGCTCGCGCCTCATGCGGAGCCGATCCGGCAGATCCTTGTGACGGACGGACGCTCTCCCGGCGCCGCCGCCGCCCCGCCGCTGTCGGCTTACCTGCGTTTCGACTCCGCGGAGATCGCCGACCGGTCGGACGGCGAGCCGCTGGGCTACATGCTGGAGAACCGGCACATTCGGGCAGGCCTGGCGGCGGCGATCACGACGGCGCAAGTCCCGGTTCTAGCGCCTGCGACGGTGATCGGCCTGGAGGTCGATGGCGGCGGGGCCACGGTGCGGCTCGAGGACGGGCGGACGCTGCGGTGTCGGCTGGTGGTCGGCGCCGAAGGCCGAGCCTCGCCGGTGCGCAAGGCCGCGGGGCTCAACGTGATCGGCTGGGACTATCCCCAATCCGGCGTCGTCGCGACCGTCCGCATGGCTGAGCCGCACAAGAGCGTGGCCCACGAATATTTCCTGCCTGGGGGCCCTTTCGCGATCCTGCCCCTGACGGAGAACCGCGCCAGCCTGGTCTGGACGGAGCCGACCCGCCGCGCCGGGGCGCTGCGCACCGCCCGCGCCCTGGCGTTCCAGGCGCATCTGGAGCGTCGCTTCGGGGAGTTCCTCGGCGAGGTGACGGTCGAAGGTCCACGCTTCGTCTATCCGCTGTCGCTGCAGCTGGCGGAGCGGACCGTGGCCTCTCGCGTGGCGCTGGTCGGAGACTCCGCCCATGGCATCCACCCGATCGCCGGGCAGGGGCTGAATCTCGGCCTCAAGGACGCCGCGGCGCTCGCCGAGGTGATCGTCGACGCGATGCGCGTGGGGGAAGACATCGGCTCCGAGGTGGTGCTGGACCGTTACGCCCGCTGGCGCCGCTTCGACACGGTCACCCTCGCGGCGGCGACGGACGTCTTCAACCGCCTGTTCTCGAACGACAACCCTGTGGCCAGGGCGGTGCGGGGCGCCGGCATGGCGGTGGTCAATCGCATCGGCCCGGCGCGCCGGTTCTTCATGCAGGAGGCGGGCGGCGCGGTGGGAGACCTGCCGCGCCTGCTGCGAGGCGAGCCGCTTTAGTCCAGAGCGCGCGCCTCTTCTGGGAGCATGACCGGAACGCCGTCGCGGATGGGGTATGCAAGCTTGGCTTGGCGGCTGATCAGCTCGCCGGCCTCTCGGTCGTACTCCAGCGGGCCCCGCGTGACGGGGCAGACCAGGATTTCGAGCAGGCGCGGATCGACGGTCGGCTCGGCGAAGGGGTCGTGCATGGTCATGGGCTTATTGTAGCGAGGGCGTCTCGCCCTCGGAAGGATCCTCGGCCGCGTCGATCTCGAGGAGCGCGGTCAGAGCTTCGCGGCGAGCCGGGAGATCGAGCGCCTCCAACAGAGCCTGCTTCTCCTGAGGATCGAACGGCAGCGCCATGGAGAGGCTGTTGACCAAAGCCTCCTCCGGCGCGGCTTCGGCCGTCTCCCAGTCTACGTCCAGCGAGCGGCGACGCAGGTAGGCGCGAAGCGCCGCCAACAGGCGCACGCGGTCGAACTCGCCGTCGTCGTCCGGGTCGGAGAGGTCGGCTTCATATAGGTCGTAGGCCGCGCGAACCTGGCGATAGGGCGTGGAGACCGGCAGCTCCGCCGTCACCCGGAAGCGGCAGAGGCCGCTCAAGGTGATCAGATAGCGGCCGTCCGAAGTCTCGGAGTAGCTGGTGACCCGCCCGACGCAGCCAACCTCGGCGAGGTTCGGCCGGGTGCGGCGGCCGCCGGCGGTCTGGATCATGCCGATGACGCGTTCCCCCGCCATGGCGTCGTCGATCATGTTGAGATAGCGCGGCTCGAAGATGTTGAGCGGCAGCTGGCCGCGCGGGAGCAGCAGCGCGCCCGGCAGCGGGAAGACGGGGACCACCTGCGGCAGGTCCGAGGCCTTGACGTAGACGGGCAAGCGCCGAGACCTCCCTGCAGGCCGACCGATCAGGCGAACATCAGCGACGAGAGCCGCCGCCGGCCCTCACGCGCGACAGGCGACGTGGGCCCAGCGGCCTCGAAAATCTTCAGCAGCTGCTTGCGCGCCGCCTGGTCGTTCCAGTCCCGGTCGCGCTCGAACAAGCGCAGCAGATGGTCGACCGCTTCGCCCAGCCGCCCCTGGCCCGCCAGGGCGTTGGCGAGCTCGAAGCGCGCTTCGTGGTCGTCGGGGTTGTGGGCGACCCGCTCCTCCAGCCCGGCTGTCTCCGACGGCTGCGAAGTGGCGAGCTCCAGCGCCGCCCGCACGCTGGCGAGCTCGGCGTCCCGTGAATCCGACGGCGCCATGCCGACGATCTGCCGGGCCTGCTCGACCTCACCATTCATCAGGTAGACGCGGGCGAGGCCGGCGAGGGCCGGCACATGTTCCGGATCGAGCTGCAAGGCCTGGGCGTAGGCCTGGGCCGCGCCGCCCAGGTCGTTCACCTCCAGCGACTCCCGGGCCAGGGTGACCAAGGCCTCGACGTCCGAGGGCGCGGCGGGGCCGGCCAGCCGCTCGACGAACTGCTTGATCTGGCTTTCGGGCAAGGCGCCCATGAAGCCGTCCACCGGCTGGCCGTTGACGAAGGCGTAGACGGTGGGGATCGACTGCACGCGCAGCTGGCCGGCGTACGCGGGGTTCTTGTCCACGTCGATCTTGACCAGCTTCACCGCGCCCTTGGCCTCACGCACCACCTTCTCGATGGCCGGGGTCAACTGGCGGCAGGGGCCGCACCAGGTCGCCCAGAAATCGACAATCACGGGCTGCTTGCGCGACTCCTCGATGACGTCGGCGGCGAAGCTGGCGTCCGAGCCTTCCTTGATCAGGTCAGAGGCGGGCGAGGTGTCTCCGAGCATGGCGGTCCTGTGCGGCAGGCGGCGTGATGAAGCCGCGGGCGATCAACAAACGACGAGCGAAAATGGTCCCGAGGCCGTCACGCTTCAACGGGGTCGGGCGCCTCCACCAGCGTCATGGCGTCGAAGTCCACCACCAGGGGCCTGATGTCCAGCGCCCGCATGAAGCGGCGGAAGCCCTCGGCCGTCACCGCGGTCGTGGCGGTGTTGGTCAGAGGATGGAAGTTGACGATCTCGGCCTCGGCCAGGCGCCGATCGAGGACGAAGCGGACGCGGCGCTCCCGGTCATTGACCAGGGCGAAGGCGGTGACGGAGCCCGGGCGGACGCCGAGCAGCTCATAGAGCAGCGCCTCATTCCCGAACGACAAGCGGTCGGAGCCGATCACCTTATGGAGGCGCTTCAAGTCAATCGTCGTGTCCTGCCTGGCGGAGATCAGCCACACCTGACCCTTCTTGTCCTTCAGGAACAGGTTCTTGGTGTGGGCGCCGGGGAGGTCGGCCTTGATGTCGTGGCCCTCTTCCACCCGGAACACGGCCGGATGATCGAGGGTGCGGGGCTCCGCGCCGACCTCTTCCAGGAAGGCCAGCAGCTCGGCGCGGGCGAACGCAGGTCTGAGGTCGTCCATCGACGCTCCCATTGCGGCTTTGACGGGGGCGGCCCCCGGCGGATAGGGGTTTGGCTCGCACGCTATAGCGCGCTTTCGGAGCCCGCATGGAACTGGAATGCTATCCCGTCATGGGCCGCCCGCCGGAGATCGTGCCGGGCGATCCGCTGCGCTCATGGATGGACGCCTACCCGGGCCGCCACCCCTACCGCTGCCTACCGCTGTCGATGGCGAACACGACTGGATGGCAGATCCTGTGTCCTATCGGCTTCACCGCCGAATGGAACGGCGGTCCGCACCAGCAGGACATCACCCTGAAGCCCGAGCGGCCGTACCCGGACTTCGAGCACTTCGTGACGTCCCACTTCTCCCGCGGCGTGGTGACCTTTCACCCGGGCTACCTGTTTCGTACGCCGCCGGGCTGGGCGATGTGGACGACCGGAGCGCCGAACTGGCTGAAGGACGGCATCCAGCCGCTGAGCGGGCTGATCGAGACCGACTGGCTGCCCTTCCCCTTCACCATGAACTGGGCCTTCACTCGCCCCGGCCGCGTGCGGTTCGAGAAGGGCGAGCCCTTCTGCTTCATCACGCTGATGGAGCACCGGAAGCTCGACAACGTGCAGCCGGTGATCAAGACGCTGGAGTCGGACCTGGTCATGAAGGGCCAGTATGAGGCCTGGCAGAAGCAGCGCACCGAGTTCAACCGCCGCCTCTCGCGCCGTGACCCGGAGACGGTGAAGGAGGCGTGGCAGCGCTTCTACTTCAAGGGTGAACTCCCCGACGACACCGGCCCCGCGCCGGCGGATCACGTCAACAAGCGCCGGCTGAAGGCGGTGAAGTACGGGTTCTGACGGCTGTCGTCCCGCATGGCTTTTCGCCGGGGCTGGCCTACATTGCCTCTGCAATGAACGCCGCGATCTCCCCCGCCGCCGATCCGTTGCTCGACGGCGCCGCCCTTCGCGGCCGGCTTTCCGAGATCGCCCTGAGCCATGAGGGCGACTCCTCTAAACAGCGACGCCTGGCCCTGGAGGCGCTCCAACAGGCGCTGAACGCCGGCCGGGGCGTGGCGCGGGCGAGACTGGAGGCCGGAGCCGGCGGGCTGGAGGTGGCGCAGGCGATGTGCGCGGCCACCGACAACGTCGTCACCGCGCTGTGGGATTTCACCACCGTGCACGTGCACCGGGCCCGCAATCCCACGGAGGGCGAGCGGCTGGCGCTGCTCGCGGTCGGAGGGTACGGCCGCGGGGTCCTGGCGCCCTTCTCCGATATCGACCTGCTCTTCCTGCGCCCTTGGAAGGAGACGCCGCACGGCGAGAGCGTGATCGAGTACATGCTCTACGCCTTGTGGGATCTCGGCCTGAAGGTCGGCCATGCCTCCCGCACGGTCGACGACTGCATCAAGCTGGCGAAGAGCGACCACACCATCGCCACCGCGATCCTGGAGGCGCGCCTGCTGGCGGGGGACGACCGGCTGGCGCAGGACCTCCGCAAGCGGTTCGCGTCCGACGTGACGCGCGGCGGCGCCAAAGCGTTCGTGGGCGCCAAGCTCGGGGAGCGTGACGCGCGCCACCTGAAGGCCGGCGCCTCGCGCTACATGGTCGAGCCGAACGTCAAGGACGGAAAGGGCGGTCTGCGCGACCTGAACACCCTGTTCTGGATCACCCAATACTTGGATCCGCCGCCCGGGCCCTCGGAGCTGCCGCGCTCGGCCATCTTCAACGAGCACGACCTCAGGGCCTTCCGGAAGGCGTTCGACTTCCTCTGGGCGGTCCGCGCACACATGCACTGGGTCGCCGGCCGGGCGCAGGAGGTGCTGTCCTTCGACCTGCAGCCGGAGGTCGCGCGCCGGATGGGCTTCGGCGACCGCGGCGACGTGGTGGGGGTCGAGCGCTTCATGCGCCGCTACTTCATGACGGCCAAGGAGGTCGGCGCCCTCACCCGCGCCCTTTGCGCCAAGCTGGAGGCCCGTCAAAACAAGCCGGCGCAGGGCCTGTCACGGTTCCTGAAGCTGAAGAAGCGGCAGAAGCTGGACGTGGACGGCTTCGTGGTCGAGCTCGGACGGCTGAACGTCACCGATCCGGCCATCCTGACACGGGACCCTGTGAACCTGCTGCGGCTCTTCCGCAGCGCGGACCGGCACGACCTGGACCTGCACCCGGACGCGTTCCGGGCGGTGAGCCGGTCGCTGGAGGCGATCACGCCGAAGGTCCGGCGTGACCCGCTGGCGGTCGAGGCCTTCCTCGATGTCCTGGCGCGGGGGCAGGCGCCGGCCCGCACGCTGCGGCTGATGAACGACGCGGGCCTGCTCGGCCGCTTTATTCCCGAGTTCGCGCACGTGGTCGCGCGCACCCAGTTCAACATGTACCACGCCTACACGGTGGACGAGCACACGCTGCACGCCATCGACGTGATCAACGACATCGAGAACGGCCGGCTGAAGGACGAGCATCCGCTGGCCACGGCCGTGTTGCCGATGATCGAGGACCGCGAGGCGCTCTACCTGGCCATGCTGCTGCACGACACGGGTAAGGGAAAGGCGGCCGGGCAGGAGAAGGGCGGCGCGATCGCCGCGCGGCGGGCGTGCCTGCGCATGGGGCTGGAGCGTTCGCGTGTCGAGCTGGTCGCCTGGCTCGTAGAGCACCACCTGGTGCTGTCGGACTTCGCCCAGAAGCGCGACGTGTCGGATCCGGAGACGATCGCCGCCTTCGCCCGCATCGTGGAGACGCCCGAACGGCTGCGCCTGCTGCTGGTGGTGACGGTGGCCGACATCCGCGCGGTCGGGCCCGGCGTCTGGAACGGCTGGAAGGGCCAGCTGATGCGCGAACTCTACGCGGGGGCGGAGGCCGTCTTCCGAGGTGGGCGCGAGACGGGCGAAGTGGCGCGGGCGCGGGAAGGCCAGGCGGAGCTCGCCCGAGAGGCGCGGGAGCGGCTGGCCGCCCTGGACGCCGAAGCCCTGCCGTTCGTCGACAGCATGGAGTCCGCCTATCTGGCGGGCTTCGCGCCGCAGGAGCAGGCGAGCCACGCGGCGCTGGCGCGACGGGCGCGAGACACCGGCGCTGCGGCGGAGGCCAACCCGCGCGACGACGGCTTCGCGACCGAGGCGGTGATCGCCGCGAAGGATCGCAAGGGCTTGTTCGCGGACCTCGCGGCCGCGATCGCCGCGGCCGGCGCCAATGTGGTGGGCGCGCGGGTCTTCACCTCACGCGATGGCCTGGCGCTGGACGTCTTCTATCTCCAGGACTCGGGCGGGGAGCCTTACGGACGGACCCATCCGGCCGAACGCTCGCGCCTAGCCTCGCTCCTGGAGCGAGCCGCCCGGGGCGAGCCGCTGCAGGCGGAGGCCGCGCCGCCGCCGCTCAATCGCCGCGCCGCCGCCTTCGACATCGCGCCGTCCGTCTCGATCGACAACGAGGCCAGCGCTGAAGCGACCGTGGTGGAGGTGTCGGGCCGGGACCGAGCGGGCCTGCTGGCCGCGCTGGCGCGCTGCCTCTCAGACGCGGGGCTCTCGATCCTGTCCGCCCATGTGGAGAACTATGGCGAGCGGGCCGTCGACGCCTTCTACGTCACGGCGGACGGCCAGAAGGTGCGAGACCCGGGCGCCCGCACCCGGCTGAAGGTGCGCCTGCTCAGCGCGCTGGAGCCGCCGGCGGGGTCCGTGCGCAAAACAGGCCTGCGGCGGGCGCGCTCGAACGTCGCGCGCTAGGCCATTGCCGCAGAACAGCGCTCCGCGTAAGGCCGCTGCCGTGAGCACCACCGACGTCGGGACCCGCGAACCGCCGCCAGCCTCGCCGTCGGGACCGCCCGCGGGGCCGCCGCCGACTCGCGGGCGTAGCGTCATCCGTTCCTCGCTGGTGTTCGCCGGCCTGACCCTGATCAGCCGCTTCCTGGGCCTGGCGCGGGATCTGGTGATCACCGCGCGCCTGGGCGCCTCTCTGACCATCGCGGCGGACGCCTACTATACCGCGCTCGCGTTTCCGAACCTGTTCCGCCGGATCTTCGCCGAAGGGGCGTTCGCCGCCGCGTTCGTGCCGACCTACTCCAAGACGCTCGCCGGCGAAGGCGAGGCGCGGGCGGATCGGCTGGCGGCGGATTCGCTGGCGAGCGTGGCCGCTGCGACGGTCGTGCTGACGCTTCTGGCTCAGCTGGCGATGCCGTGGCTGATGTACGCCATCAACCCGGGCTACGTGGATCAGCCGGAGAAGTTCCGCCTCGCGGTGATCCTGACCCAGATCACCATGCCCTACCTGCCCTGCATGGCGATCGCGGCTCTGTTCTCGGGCGTGCTGAACGCGCGGGGCCGGTTCATTGTCTCGGGCGTTTATCCCACCATCCTGAACGCAGTGATGCTGGTGGTGGTGTGGCCGCAGACCGATCCGGTGCGGGCGGCCTACGCGGCGTCGTGGGCGGTGCTGGTCGCAGGCGTCGGACAAGCGGGGCTGGTGTGGTGGGGGGCGCACAAGTCAGGGGCGCGCATCGGTCTGGTGAGGCCTCGCCTGACCCCTGAGATCAAGGCGCTTGTCCGGCTAGCGATCCCGGCGGCGATCGCCAACAGCGCCACTCAGATCAACATCTTCGTCTCCGGCATCCTCGCCTCCCAGGTGGCGGGAGCCCGCGTGTGGATGAGCGTGGCCGACCGCCTGTACCAGCTGCCGATGAGCCTGGTGGGCGTGGCCATCGGGGTGGCGCTGCTTCCCCGCCTGTCGCAGGCGCTGCGCACCGACGACCGCGAAGACGCACAGGGCGCCATGGACCAGGCGCTGGTGTTCGCCCTTGCATTCAGCCTGCCGGCGGCGGCGGCGTTGATGGCCATTCCAGTCTTCTTGATCGACGGCCTGTTCACCCGCGGCGCCTTTTCGTTCCAGGACGCGGCGGCGACGGGGCAGCTGTTGTTCCACTACGGCTGGGGCGTGCCGGCCTTCGTTCTGCTGCGCGTGCTGCAGCCCGCCTTCTTCGCGCGCGAAGACACCAAGACTCCCATGCGGTTCTCCCTGCTCTCCGTGGCGGTGAACATCGGCCTCGGCCTGGCGCTGTTCCCCTTCGTGGGCGTGCAGGGGATCGCGGCGGCGACGGGCATCGCGGCGTGGATCAGCGTGGCGCAAATGGCCGCGTCACTGGCGCGTCGCGGCGACTACCGGCCTTCGCCGCGCGCGTGGTCGAAGATGGCCCGCGTGGCCTTGGCCAGCGTGGCGCTCGGGCTGCTGCTTGTGGTCGCGGGACGATTCCGGCCGGAGATCGAGGGCCTGCTCTCGGCGCTGCCGCTGCCGGGGCTCGGCGCCAAGGAGATCGCCGTGCTGCTGGTCTGCGCGGTCGGCGGCGCGCTCTATCCGGTGCTGTTGTTCGCCTTCGGCGGCATCACGCCTGCCGAGGCCAAGGCGGCGATGCGCCGACGCCGCAGCGACCCCCCCGCCTCGACCGACGCCGTCCCCTGATGGCTTGTCCGGAGGGAGACGGGCGCGTAATCGGAGCGGCGATGGTCAGGACCTTCTCCTTCTCCCTGCGATGGCGTCGCGGCGACCGCCGCTAGACCCTTCGACCGTCCACGCCTTCCGAAAGCCGATCCCATGACCGATCAAGTCCCGGCTGCCTACGCCGGTCCAGAGCGCATCCTGTCCGGCGTCCAGCCCTCCGGCGCCCTGCACCTCGGCAACTATCTCGGCGCGCTGAAGAAGTTCGTCGCCCTGCAGGGCGAGAGACCCACCTTCCTGTTCATCGCCGACCTGCACGCGATCACGGTGTGGCAGGATCCGGCGCTGCTGGCGAACCAAACGCGCGAGATCGCCGCCGCCTATCTGGCTTCGGGGCTGGACCCGCAGAAGGCGGCCATCTTCCCCCAATCGGCGGTGCGCGCGCACGCCGAGCTGGCCTGGATCTTCAACTGCGTGGCGCGGCTCGGCTGGCTGGATCGCATGACCCAGTTCAAGGAGAAGTCCGGCAAGCACAAGGAGCGCGCGTCGGTGGGCCTCTACACCTACCCCGTGCTGCAGGCCGCCGACATCCTGGTCTACAAGGCGACCCATGTGCCCGTCGGCGAGGACCAGAAGCAGCACCTCGAGCTGACCCGCGACATCGCCCAGAAGTTCAACAACGACTTCTCGGCGCCCGGTTTCTTTCCCCTGCCTGAGCCCTTGATCGAGGGGCCTGGCGCACGGGTCATGTCCCTGCGCGACGGTTCGGCGAAGATGTCGAAGTCCGATCCCAGCGACCTGTCGCGGATCAACCTGACGGACGACGCGGACGCGATCGCCTCAAAGATCCGCAAGGCCAAGACGGATCCGGAACCCCTGCCGGAGACCGTAGACGGCCTTGCGGACCGGCCGGAAGCCAAGAACCTGGTCGGGATCTACGGCGCCTTATCGGGCAAGACCTCAGCCGAGGTGCTCCGTGAGTTTGGCGGACAGGGCTTCGGCGCCTTCAAGCCCGCACTTGCGGAGCTGGCCGTGGAGTCGCTCGCTCCGGTTGGTGCGTCAATGCGACGCTACCTTGCCGATCCCGCCGAAATCGACCGGATCCTGGCTCGAGGGGCGGAGAGGGCGTCGGTGGTCGCCGAGGGCACGCTGGCCGACACGCGCGAGAAGGTGGGCTTTTGGAGTAGCGCCCGGTAGCGCCGCACCCTGCAAACACGCTCTCAGTTGAGGATCTTCTTGGAGTAGTGCCAGTCATACCGATGAGTATGAAGCAGGAAGTTGCAACCGACTGAGTACTATCGTTCGCCGATCGCAGTCGACGAACGCGTGCCATGCTTTTTCCGACGTAGTTTACGCACCTTAAGCATTGCGGCCGCCAGCGTGCTGCGTGACGGCGCGAGTATTCGTGCCGCTGTTGCATGCTTGGGGGGCAAAATGGCTCTAACACTGAAATGGAAGTTCAGGATCTTATTCGCCATCGTTACGGTGGCGTTTGCTTCGCTCGGTCTGCTGGCGACCAACCGGCTCGAAGTCGTCAATCGCGCTTCGGATGAGATGGCGGAGATCTGGCTGCCGCGGGCTCGGGCGGCCGAACAGCTGAACACCGCGACTTCGGACTACCGGATCCGGGAAGCGCGTCACGTCATGGCGGACACCCCCGAGGCCTTGCAGACGGTCGAGCGCGAAATGGCGGTGATTGACGGCCGGATCACGACCTTGGTCCGCGACTATCGGAAACTCCTGCAAGCCGGCGAGGCCACTGCCAAGTTGGATGAGTTTGAGCGGACGTGGAGTGGCTACAAGCTGACGAATGAGGGAATGCTCGCCACATCGCGCAGGTTCGATGAGCAGGCGGAAGTGGCCTTCCTCGCCAGCAAGCCCGCGTTCGACGCCGCGAGCGGCCTCTTAGCGGAGCTTTCGCAGCAAGACGCCAGCAAGGCCGCGGCGGAGAGCGCCGCAGCGACCAAAACGTACGAAGCTGTGCGAATGCTGATGATCGGAGTGGTCGCGGTCATCGTGCTTTGTGCGGTTGGGGCTGGTCTATACTTCGAGAAGGCTGTGACCGCTGTGCTGGTGCGCCTCTCGGAACTGATGCGACGCCTCGCCGGCGGAGACTTCAGCGTCGAGGTCATTGGTGTGAAGCGGGGCGACGAGGTGGGCGACATGGCCCGCTCGGTCGAGGTCTTCAAGACCAACGGTCTGGAGATGAAGCGCCTAGAGGCCGAGGCCGCCGCAGAGCGCGAAAAGGCTGAAGCTGAGCGCCGCCGCAACGAAGAGGCCCGCGCCATCTCGGCCAAGGCGCAGGAGAAGGTGGTCACGTCCTTGGCGACCGGCCTCGGTCAGTTGTCGGAAGGCGATCTGACGGTGCGCCTCAACGACGCTTTCGCTGAAGACTATGAGGGTCTGCGCCGCGACTTCAACGCGGCGGTGGCCAAGCTGCAGGAGACGCTGAAGCACGTCGTCGGCAACACCGGCACGATCGTGGCCGGCGCCGGCGAAATCAGCCAGGCGGCGGACAACCTCTCCAAGCGGACCGAGCAGCAGGCCGCGTCTCTGGAAGAGACGGCAGCGGCGCTCGACCAGATCACGGCGACAGTCAAGAAGACGGCGGAAGGCGCCGGCCACGCCCGCAAGGTGGTGAGCCAAGCGCGAACCGACGCAGAGCGCAGCGGCGAGGTCGTCAGCCGAGCGGTCAGCGCGATGACCGAGATCGAACAGTCGGCCAAGGAGATCAGCCAGATCATCGGCGTGATCGACGAGATCGCCTTCCAGACCAACCTGCTGGCCCTGAACGCCGGGGTCGAAGCGGCGCGCGCGGGCGAAGCGGGCAAGGGCTTCGCGGTGGTCGCCTCCGAGGTGCGGGCCCTGGCCCAGCGCTCAGCGGAAGCGGCCAAGGAGATCAAGACCCTGATCTCCGCTTCCACGGGCCAAGTCGACGCGGGCGTGGCGCTGGTCGGCGAAACCGGAAAGGCGCTGGAGCGGATCGTCGCTCAAGTCAGCGAGATCACCGGCATCGTCAACGGCATCGCGGCGTCGGCCGAGGAGCAGGCGACGGGTCTTGCCCAGGTGAACACCGCCGTCAACGACATGGACCAGATGACCCAGCAGAACGCGGCGATGGTCGAAGAGTCGACGGCCGCCAGCCACAGCCTCGCCAAGGAGGCTGAAGAGCTGAAGCGTCTCATGCGCCAGTTCCGGACCGGCGCGGAGACAAAGGAGGCCGCATTGCACCGCAGCGCTCCTGCCGCCGCTCGCCCGAAGACAGCCTCCGCGAGCTTACGAAGCGGCGGCGGCTACGCCTCCGGCGCGGCCACGGCTCGCAAGCTCGAGCCTATGAGCACCGAAGACAGCTGGGAGGAGTTCTGATGAGCGACGGCGGCGGCGCCGGCGCGGAGTTCATCTCCGTCGCCATCGGCCAGAACCAGTATGCGATCGATATCATGTCCGTGCGGGAGATCAGGGGATGGACGGCGTCCACCCCGATGCCCCACGCGCCGGCGCATGTCCTGGGCATGATCAACTTGCGTGGCCTCGTCCTGCCGGTCGTGGATCTGGGCGCATGCCTGGGCGTCGGGGCTGCGGTCCCGACCGCCTCCTCCGTGGTGGTCGTGATCCAGATCGACACGCGTCAGGTGGGTCTGCTGGTGGACGCTGTCTGCGACATCATCGCGGCCGGCGCCGGGGCGCTGCAGCCGCCCCCGGACGTCGACGGAGGGCGGGTCAAGGCGTTCGTGCGCGGGGTCATGACGACTGAGCACGGCATCGTCAGCGTGCTCACCTTGGACCGGATCCTACCGCCGCCGGAGGTCGAGGCGGCGGCCTGATCGTCAGCCGAAGCCGCTCAGGAAACTCGAGAAGCGGCTTCGGCATTCGGCGGCGGCCTCGGCGTGAAAGCGCATCAGGCCGACGTTGATGCCCTCATCGAAGCTGTGAGTGCCGGGCGACGTCCAGAGCGTCACGTCCGCGCCGCCGCGACGAGCTGCGTGGTAGATGCGCTCCGCAGACGGGGGGCGCACCAGGTGGTCCTTCTCGGCGATCACGGCATAGGTGCGGGGCCCCCGCACCCACGGCCGGAGGCGGCTGAGCGCGCCGACGTTGACGTACGGATAGACCAGGAACAGGCCCTGCACGCCATCCAGCAGCGCGGCGTCAGGATCGGCCAGATAGGCGTGGCCTGGGCGATCAAGGGGGAGCGTCATCAGGTCCATGATGGCCCAGCCGCCGTGGCTCCATCCGGCCAGCACCAGGGTTGAGGCGTCTACGTCCGCGCGCCGGCCGACGCCCCAGAGTGCGGCCAGCACGTCTCCGGAGCGCTCGGAGCCGTGGAAGATGGCGCCGGTGCAGACCAGGCCCAAACCGACTGCGCGGCCCCACCCGCGCGGTGCATAGGAGTCGACGACGAACGCCCGCCAGCCCGCGTCGACAGCGGCCTGGGCGTAGAGCGGCAGGTGAGGGCGCATGCCCCCGCAGCCGTGGAACAGGATCACGGCTGGGCGAGGCTTGTCATCGTCGGGTCCGAATACCTGCACGTGCGGCTGCAGCTTGGTCCACCGCTCGGCGGTCGTATCCAGCTTCACGCCCGGCCGGGGATCGGCCCGATGCAGGATCACCCCTTAGCCAGCCCGTGACCGCCGAGCGGGCGAGTGACCTGGCCGGAGCCGAACGCCGCGATCAGGGGCATCGCCTTCTGGATGGCCGCCTTGACGGAAGGCAGCTGCAGTGAGGCCTTGTGGCTCTCCTCTGAGTCCCAGACTTCGGTGATCCAGAGCTTGTCGGCGTTGTCGGGATCCTCCGCCACCACGTAGCTGAGGCAGCCCGGCATCGCCTGGATCCCGTCGAGCATCGCGGCGGCGAGGGCCGCCCTTTCCCCCGGCTTGGCCGTGAAGCTGCCGATCAGTCCGTACATCCGTGACCCTCCCGCCGTGGCGCGCGCATGGACGGGACCCGCCGCAGCGATGGCGACAAGGCCGCCCAGCACTGTACGCCGCTCCATCTTCATGCCGCCGAGCTTAACGGCGCCGGGTCAGTGGCGGAACACCCGGACGCCGGTGAAGGCCATCGCGAGACCCGCTTCGTCGGCCGCGGCGATCACGTCTGCGTCCCGAATGGAGCCGCCGGGCTGGATCACCGCAGTCGCGCCCGCGGCCGCCGCCTCCAGCAGGCCGTCGGGGAAGGGGAAGAAGGCCTCGGACGCGCAGGCCGAGCCCTTCGCCAGCGACTCCGAGAGCCCCAAAGCCTCCGCCGCCTCCTTCGCGCGGAGCGCGGCGATGCGCGCGGAGTCGCGCCGGTTCATCTGCCCGGCGCCGATGCCGGCGGTGCGGCCGTCCTTGGCGTAGACGATGGCGTTGGACTTCACGTGCTTGGCGACGGTGAAGGCGAACAGCATGTCCTTCACCTCCGCCTCCGTGGGTTGGCGTCGGGTGACGATCTTGAGGTCGGCGGGCGTGATGCGCGCCGTGTCGCGCGACTGGACCAGGAAACCACCCGCGACCGAGCGGAACACTTCTCCGCCGGCCAAAGGGTCGGGAAGGCCGTTGGTGGTCAGCAGGCGCAGGTTCTTCTTGGCTGCGAAGATGGCTTCGGCCTCGGGGTCGACCTCCGGCGCGATCACCACCTCGGTGAAGACTTCGACGATGAGGCGCGCAGCCTCGGCGTCCAGGCGGCGGTTCACGGCCACGATGCCGCCGAAGGCGGACACGGGATCGCACTCCAGCGCGCGCTTGTAGGCGGTGACGAGGTCTCGGCCGACGGCCACCCCGCAGGGGTTCGCGTGCTTGACGATGACGCACGCCGCTTCGGCCGAAGGATCGAACTCGGCCACCAGCTCCAGCGCAGCGTCCGTGTCCGCGACATTGTTGTAGGAGAGCTCCTTGCCCTGCAGCTGACGGGCGGTGGCGACGCCGGGCCGCGCCTCGCCGGAGCGGTAGAAGGCGGCTGCCTGGTGCGGGTTCTCGCCGTAGCGCATCGTCTGGATCAGCGCCCCGCCGATGGCCTTGCGGACAGGAGCGCCGTTCCCGACCTCGCCCCCGAACCAGGACGCGACGGCCGCGTCATAGACGGCGGTGCGGGCGAAGGCCTTGGCGGCGAGCCGCTTGCGGAGATTGAGCGAGGTCGAGCCCTCGGCGGCGAGCTCCGCCAGCACTTCCTCCACCGCGTCGCGGTCGACGCAGACGGCGACGTAGCCATGGTTCTTGGCCGCCGAGCGGATCATCGCCGGACCGCCGATGTCGATGTTCTCGATGGCGGCTTCGAAGCCGCCGCCCGAAGCGACGGTCTGCTCGAACGGATAAAGGTCGATCCACACGATATCGATGCCCTCGATGCCGTGCTCCTGCATCGCCTTGGCGTGCTCGGGGGCGTCGCGCACGCCGAGCAGCGCGCCGTGCACCTTGGGGTGCAGGGTCTTCACCCGGCCGTCCATCATCTCCGGAAAGCCCGTGACATCGGCCACGTCGAGCACGGGCAGTCCGGCCTTCTCGATCGCCGATCGGGTGCCGCCGGTGGAGATCAGGGTCACGCCGCGCTCGACCAGCGCCCGCGCCGTCTCTTCGAGACCCGTCTTGTCCGATAGCGAGATCAGGGCGCGCTGCGGACGCACGCGGTCGGGCGACGGCGGGAAGTCGGGCGCGGCGGGCATGGGCTGTGCTCTAGTTCAGCGGCTGGGACGGAGGGCGCGTTAGCATCCGCGGCGAGGTCGCGGAACCCTCCCAGATGAAGGCCGGCTCCACGCGGCGAAGGCGTTCCAGCACTTCGTCCTCCTGGCGCTGGGCGGCGGCGCGCAGCAGGGCCTCGAGCTCAGGCTCGAGGTCGTCCCAGGACGCGCTCTCGGCCTTGGCCGCCAGCACGCCGTCCGCGGCGGTGGGGGTCACGTCCTCGGCGGCGTAGAAGATCTCCTCCGAGAGCTTCTCCCCCGGACGCAGGCCCGTGTAGACGATGCGGACGTCGCTGTCGGGCCGCAGGCCATGCAGCCGGATCAGCTGGCGGGCCAGCTCGTCGATTTTCACCGGCTCGCCCATGTCCAGCACGTAGACGCTGGCCTGGCCCCCCTGTGCGGGGAGGGCGGCGGCCTGCAGCACCAGGCTCGAGGCCTCCTGGACCGTCATGAACCAGCGCAGCATGTCGGGGTGGGTCACGGTGATCGGCCCGCCCTCCGCGATCTGGCGCTCGAACAGGGGCACGACCGATCCGTTGGAGCCCAGGACGTTGCCGAAGCGCACGATCGCTGCGCGGGCCTTGCCTCCGGCCGCAAGGGCCTGGATGGCGCGCTCGGCCGCGCGTTTGGTGGCGCCCATCACGTTGGTGGGGTTCACCGCCTTGTCGGTCGAGATGAAGACGAACGCTTCGGAGCGCTCCCGCGCCAGCTTGGCCACGTTCAGCGCCCCGCCCACGTTGGTCAGCACGGCTTCCGCCGGGTGGGTCTCCATCAGTGGCACGTGCTTGAGCGCCGCGGCGTGCAGCACCACGTCCGGCCGCTCGCGGTCGAACAGGTCCTCCATGCGGGCCCTATGGCGAATGTCGCCGAGCTCCACGGACCAGTCGACGGCGGCGCGGCGCTCCTTGAGCTGCTGGTCGATGGAGTAGAGGGCGAACTCAGAGCTATCGAGCAGCACCAGGCGCGAGGGCTTCAGCGCCGTGATCTGGCGGGTCAGCTCCGAGCCGATGGTGCCGCCGGCGCCGGTGACGAGCACGCGGCGACCCTCGATGAGGCGCTTGGGCCCGGCGCGGTCCAGCACCCGCGGCGGGCGGGCCAGGAGGTCGGCGGCGCCCACGGGCGACAGCGAGGCTTCGTCGCCGGAGGCGCGGGCGCGAGCGACCGTCGCTCCAGCCTCGCCGGCGGCGCGGACCACCGCGTCCAGCAGTTCGCGCGTGGGACGAGGCTCGGCCAGCACCACCTGGGGGCTCCGCCCCTCGCCGGCCGCCAGCGCCCTCAGCACATGCGGCAGGCGCTCCATGCCGCCCAGGACCTCGATGCCGCCGATCAAGCGTCCGGCGGGCGCGTCCAGGCACACGGCGCCGGCCGGACGGAAGGGCAGGCCGTTGCGGCGGCGCCAGTTGCGCAGGAAGGCGGAAACGGCGGCCGCGCCCCCGACCAGCACGGCCGGCGGAGTGGAGCGGTTCTCCAGGCGGAACAGGGCGCGCCAGTCGTGGTGAGCCAGGAGCTGTGACAGGCCCCGACCGGCGGTGACGAAGGCGGTGGCCATAAGGGTGGCGAGCACCGGAGCCGAGCGAGGGTAGTCGGCGGCGCGGTTCACGAAGAACAGCAACGGCAGCAGGAGCAGGTTGGCGATCGCGACCGCGCGCAGGATACGCAGCACGTCATTGCCGGCGGTGAACCGCCACATGCCCAAGTGCAGGCGGAACAGCGGGAACAGCACGGCGCACACGGCGGCGAAGAAGCCGACCGCGCTCCAGAACATGCCGAGCGGCAGCGGCTTGCCCTCGAAGTGGTAGCGGACGACCAGGAAGGTGGCCATGCCTGCGGCGGCCATCGCCACGTCGTGCGCCAGCACGATCCAGGGCGAATGGCGGCCGGCGAAGCTCTGGAGGCCTGGAGCGGGCGCGTCGTCGCGCAGGAGTTCGGTCATTCGGAAGGGCTGCCTTGCGGGTCGCTGGGCGGCGCGTCCAAGGTCGGAGCGCCGGTCGTCGAGGTGGAAGCGTACGGTGCGAAATCCTCGGGGCCGCCGGCCGGTCCGAGCTTCCAGCGGACGCGGCTCTGGGTGTCGGTACGCGCCACGCCGCGCAGCACCACCTGGGTCGACTTCTTGGGCGCGCCGTTCTGGAACTGCATCGAAGGTTCGACCAGCACCTCCGCCGCGTCGTTCCGGAACCACCACCCACGGCCGGAGGGACCGCGCAGCAGCACGCTCTTCTTATCGCGTGCGAGCGAAACCTGCACGTCCGGAGCGAGATGGAAGCGGATGGCGTAGGGCGCGGCGAGCGGCTTCTCGTCCACTCCGGGGGCCGGCGTGAAGCGGTCCTCGCCTCGAAGCTCGTCAATACGGCCGTCTACATAGAGACGACGCTCGTGTAGCAGGCCGAAGCGCCGGGACCAGCCGTCGTGCGCCAGCTCGACCCAGGAGACCCCGTCGCCGTCGTGACGGCGCGCCTCCACGCGGAACGGCTTTCCCTCCAGGCGCGGGCCCAGGATCGCGGCCAGTTTGCCGCTCATGGGCTCCATGGGGGAGGTCTCGCCAAGGGAGACGGTGGAGGCCGCGGCAGGTAGGCGGAAGCCCTGGCGGTCCGGCTCCCGCAGGCTCCAGCCGCCGTTGGTGATCAGGCGGTCCTTGCCACAGCAGACCTCGATCGCCAGGGGCTGGACGCAGGCGGTGGTCCCGAACGGCCCGAGCGCCGGCTGACCGGCGTCCACGATCACCTGCAGCATCTGCCCAGACACACGGTGGTAGCGGCCGTCCGGCAGGAACAGCGGAGCGACGCCCTCGGCGTCGTCATGAGCGCGAGCGGCGGCGCAACGCGACTTCGAGGCGGGCTCACCGCCCTGGAAGGCGGCCAGGCGCCCGTCGCCGAGGGTGAAGAAGCGCAGGGCGACGGTGAGTCTATCCAGGGCGCGCGACAGCTCCGACGGCGCGGTTTCACCCCGCTGCAGTAGGGCGTCGTCCAGGGTCAGCAGATCGAATAGCAGCTCCAGCGTCGCTTCCGGATTGCGCGAGGCGTGGCAGCCATCGGCCAAGACGGTGCGGCTCAGCGCCCGCTTCAGGCGCCCGAGCGCCCGCTTAAGCAGGCCTTCGCCGGCGGGACCGGCCAGAGCGGCGCCCGCCACCGCAGCGGCGACGCTCTGCTCGGCCGCCCAGCCCCGGTCATCGGGGAGCCGCAGCAAGTGGCGCGACTGGCGAGCGAGAAGGTCGGCGAGCGCCGCCCCGTCCATAGCGCTGCCGCCCGACGACAGCCGCTTGGCCGCGCATGCCAAGTTGAAGGTCCGGCGCGGCAGCGTCTCGCGGCCCCAGGCGAAGGGCGACCAAGCTCCGAACAGCTCACGCCAGCCCTGCACCAGGCGCAGGCCTTCGCGCGCGCCCCGGTCACCGGTGGAGACCAGGTGAGGGAGCCAGGTGAAGCGGTGCAGCTCGACGGCGAAGGCGCGGCCGGGCGTGGGGCGATTCCAAGGGTCCCCGACCGTCCCCACCTCCATGAAGGCGCCGCCGTAGGCGAACCGGCCGGCCAGCACCGAACGGCCGATGGCGGGATCGGTCGGCCGGAAGTCGCGGGGAGCCGCGGCGAAGGCCCGCGCCTGGGGATGTCTCAGCGTCTGGCCGTACCCCGGCATGCCGAAGGTCTCGGTCACCGCCTGGCGACAGACCAGCCGCCACGCCGCTTCGACCCAGGGGGAGGGCGGCGGGACCGCCAGGCGCCGCGCGGAGAGCAGCGGCTCCGCCCAGCGCCGGTCAATGGGCGAGGTCTGGGCCATGCGGGGCGGTCAGGCCCCCTTCAGCGCGGCGATATTGGGGGCGTAGGCCTGCGGGCCTCCGCGGAACACCGCGGTGCCGGCCACAAGGGCCGTCGCCCCTGCGGCTATGCAGCGCGGCGCGGTGTCAGCCGTCACGCCCCCATCCACCTGCAGGATGATCTCCTTGCCCGAGCGGTCGATCAGGGCGCGGGCGCGTTCGATCTTCTTCAGCTGGCTGTCGATGAAGCTCTGACCGCCGAAGCCGGGGTTCACGCTCATGATGAGGATCAGGTCGAGGTCATCGACCACCTCTTCGACCTGGGTCAGCGGTGTCGCCGGATTCAGCACCACGCCCGCCTTGGCGCCAAGCTCGCGGATGCGCCGCAGCGTCCGGTGCAGGTGGGGGCCGGACTCGGGATGGACCGAGAGGTAGTCGGCGCCCGCCTGGCGGTACTTCTCCAGCCACGGATCAACCGGCGCGACCATGAGGTGCACGTCGAAGGGGATGGAGGCGTGGGGCCGCAGCGCCTTCACCACATCCGGCCCAATCGTCAGGTTGGGCACGAAGTGGCCGTCCATGACGTCCACGTGGATCCAGTCTGCGCCGGCGGCCTCGACGGCGCGGATCTCCTCGCCGAGCCGGGCGAAGTCGCTGGCGAGGATCGAAGGGCAAATCAGGGGCGCGGCCATGTCGTCGAACCGCTTACGGCGACTAGCTCAGTGGGGCAAGCCGGGCGGCCTAGACCACCCGCTCCAGACGCGCGGCGAAGAAGCCATCCAGCCCTCCACGCTCGGGCCACTGCGAGGGGAGGATACGCAGCCAGCCCTCGGTTGACAGGCTGTCTTCGGGAGCCCCGACTTCGATCGGATCGGCGGCGGCCAAGCGAAAATCGGGTCTACGACGCAGGAAGGCCAGCACCTGGGTCTCACCCTCCTCTCGTTCGATGGAGCAGACGCAGTACACGAGCCGCCCGCCCGGTTTGACGCGCTCGGCCGCCGCGTCGAGTAGGCGGTGCTGCACGTCCGCCAGCTTGGCGATGTCGGCGGGCCGCGAGGCCCACAGGACGTCCGGATTGCGGCGGAAAGTGCCGGTGGAGCTGCACGGCGCGTCGAGCAACACCGCGTCGAAGGTCCTCGCATCCTCCCAGGCTTCAGCGTCGGCGGTGATCACCTCCGCTTGAAGCCTCGTGCGCTCGAGATTGGAGCGCAGGCGCTTCAGCCGGCTTCCAGAGCGATCGACGGCGACAACGCTCGCGCCGCTCGCCGCGAGCTGCAGGGTCTTCCCGCCGGGGGCCGCGCAGAGATCGACCGCCGTCTCGCCAGCATCGGCGCCGAGCAGGCGTGCGGGAATGGCCGCCGCCGCGTCCTGCACCCACCAGCGTCCTTCGCCGTAGCCGGGCCATTCGGCGAGGTCGCCCTTGCGTCGGGTGCGTAGGGAGCCGCCGGGCAGGATCTCAGCTTCGATGGCGCCGGCGATCTCCGCCGCGTCCCTGGGGTCGCGTAGCGTGAGGTCGGTCGGCGGCTCGTGTGCGGCGGCCTCGGCGATCCTCAGCGCCGTCTCACGGCCGTAGGCGGCGGACCAGCGGGCGAAAAGCCAGGCGGGGACGTTGGCCTCCGGATCCGAGGGCAGAGCTCCGTCGCGCGCGAGGTTCCGTAGCACCGCATTGATCAGCGCCTTGAACGGCCGGGTGGCGTTAGCCCTCTCCGCAAGCTTCACCGTCGTGGCGACGGCCGCGAAGTCCGGAACATCGAGCGCATAAAGCTGAGCCGCGCCAATCCGCAGCAAGGTGCGCACCGCTGGCGGCGGCGCCCGCTCCAGCTTGGCGTCGAGCGCCCGATCGATGGGCCCGAGCCGGCGCAAGGCCGCCATGGCGAGAGCGCGGGCGAACGCGCGGTCCTGAGGCGACAGGCTGGTGAAGCTGCGGTCGTTAAGCGCCTCGTCGAGGCCGCCGCGTCGCTCCAGCGCCACCTCCAGGACCCGCGCCGCCGCCGCGCGTGCGGTGAGGCCCGCGCCTGGGGTGTCGGCGGGGGCTTCGGCTGCTGGGGGACGTTCGGTGGGGGGCGACTTCATCGCGTCCTTCTGGCGCGTGGTCCCGGCGTGATCAACCTTCACCGGGGTGCGGAACCCCGCCCTGGCCTGGGGGTTCAAAGCGCGGGCGCCAAAGCTGGCGTCTAGGAGAGAGATCATGGCGCAACATCATTCCGCCGCGGGGCGTACGGGCCTCGGAGTCATGGCCGCCGCCGGCGCGGTGGGCCTGGTGGCTGGTCTCGCCGCCAACTTCGGCCGCAAGGCGCTCGTGCAAGGCGCCGAGTCGCTGGCGGGCGACTGGGTCGACGTGCTGAAGGCCGAGCACCTGATGGTCATCGAGCTGTTCGACAAGGTCGAGGAGACCCAGCCTGACCAGAAGACCCGCCGCGCGGCCCTGCTGTCGAAGATCAAGTATGCGCTCTCCAAGCACGCGCTGCAGGAGGAGAACGCCGTCTACCCCGCGATGCGTCAGGCCGACCCGGAAGGCGCTGCGGAAAAGCTTTTCCACGATCACGCAGAGATCAAGACCTACCTCTATGAGCTCGAGACGATGCCGAAGGACGATCCGCAGTGGCTGCCACGCCTGCGCGCGTTCCGCCGGCTGATCGAGGAGCACGTGCGCGAGGAGGAGGACGTGGTCTTCCCGGCCTTCCGCGAGACCATGAGCGAGGAGCAGAACGCCAAGCTCACCGCGCTGATGCACAAGGAAGGCTTCAAGCTGGCCTGACGCGTAGCGTCTGTCGGACATGCGAAGGGCCCGGCGCGATGAGCGCCGGGCCCTTTTGTGCTCCGCCTAGATCACTCCTGAAGGTGCGCCCTCAGCCCCAGGGTCCGCGGCGCGTGGTCGGGACCGCCGTCGCAAGGTGGTCATCGACGGCCGGGGCCTTTCGCGACGCGCCCATCTTGACCCCGAGGTCCAGCAAGGCGCGGACGCGGTTTCCGGTCGCGGGGTGGGTGGAGAAGAGGTTGTCGCGACCGTGGCCCGCGAGGGGGTTCATGATGAACATGTGCGCGGTTGCCGGATTGCGCTCGGCGTCCACGTTCACCAGGCCCTTGGCGTAGCGCTCGATCTTCTCCAGCGCGGAGGCCAAGGCGTGCGGGTCTCCGGCGATCTCGGCGCCGACGCGGTCGGCCTCGTACTCGCGGGAGCGGCTGATGGCCATCTGCACCAGGGCGGCGGCGATCGGCGCCAGGATCGAGAGCGCCAGAACGCCGATGATCCCGCCGGGGCGGTCCCGGTCGCCGCCGAAGAACATGGCGAAGTTGGCGAGCGCAGAGATCGCGCCGGCCACCGTCGCCGTGACGGTCATCGTCAGGGTGTCGCGGTTCTTCACGTGAGCCAGTTCGTGCGCCATCACGCCACGCACTTCCTGCCGGTTCAGCACCGAGAGGAGGCCCGTGGTGGCGGCCACCGCCGCGTGCTCCGGGTCCCGTCCCGTGGCGAAGGCGTTGGGCTGCGGGTTGTCAATCACATAGACGCGGGGTCGCGGCAGACCCGCGTTGTCGGCCATGGCGTAGACATCGCCCACGTAGTTGCGGACCATGGCGTTGGGGTGGGCCTCGTCGACCGGCTGGGCTCGGTAGGCCCGCAGCACGATCTTGTCCGAGTTCCAGTAGCTGAAGAAGTTCATGCCGAGCGCCAGCACCAGCGCGATCAGCATGCCGCCCGTCCCTCCGATCAGATAACCGGCGCCAACGAACAGCCCGGTCAAAGCCGCGAGCAGGGTGAAGGTCTTGAGGTGGTTCATCGTCCCTAAGCGCCGATTGGCGTTGAAAGCCGGGGCGTCTCGAAATCGCGCCCCCGCAAGACTATGTGGCCCCTGTACGGCCGCGCTCAAGAGGACACCCGAGCATGAGCGATCAACCTGACGATACTCCGCCGGTCGAAGGCGCCGCGCCAGGGAAGCCGCTGACCCCCGCCGCGCGCCGTGCGCTGGAGGAGGCCGCCGCCCGCCGGGCCCTCGCCGCCGCGGAGACGCCGCAGACGACCGAGCATCACGGCCCCAGGGGACCGGAGCCGACCCGGTTCGGGGACTGGGAGAAGAAGGGCATCGCCGTCGATTTCTGACCGGCTTCGCGTCGCGGCGACCCTTTTAACCACAGGGGTTCGCCTGTCAGGCGCAAACGGCGCCGATCGCCGATTTGCGGCGTTAGGGTCGCGTCGACGGAGGATCATCCATGCGTACCCTGGCTTCTCGTGTGACCGCGCTTGTCGTGGCCGCCGCATTCGCCGCCCCGCTGCCGGCGCTAGCGGGAGGACCCATCCCCGAACAGCCGGAGGACTGGGAGTTCACTGAAGACACCGGCGTGCCCCCGCGCCTGCCCAGCCGCGAGGAGTCGTACGCCCGAGTCGACGACTACGGCGGCAAGGCGGAGCACTACTCCGAGGGCGAGCACGGCCGCAGCTACGCCGACGACGGCTACGGCAGTTACGAGAAGCGGCAGGGTCAATACGACCGCTTTGACGACCGCAGCCGGTACGATCGCTATGCGGATCACGGCGAGAAGACCTACGACCGCTACAGGTACGACGGCGGGAACTACGGCGGGCACAGCTACGGCGCCAAGGACTACCACGCTAAGGGCTATGGCGGTAAGGACTACGGCTACAGCTACGAGAGCCGGCATGCGTACGCGCCCAAGACGCACGACTGGTACAACAAGGATTACAGCGACGGTCGCGACTTCAGCTACCGGTCGTACGAATATTCGGAAGAGACCACGGACAGCTACGATCGCTACGACGGTGGTTACGACCGCTATGCGGAATACGGTGATGATCGCTACGCGGGCCACGACCGATATTCCGACTACGGCGACGATCGGTACGCCGACTACGGCCGCCACGGCGCATACGATCGCCGGCACGCCTATAGCGACTGCGGCCGCTGCTACAGCTACGGACACGCCGGAGCCGGAAGCGCCCGCGCCTACGCAAGTGCGCGGGCGTCCGCCAGCGCTGGGCTCGCGGTCCACGACAGCATCCACCTGTCGGACGGCTTCTTCTATGGCGGCGGCGGGGTCGGCGTGGAGCCCTCGCGCTGGGCCTCCGGCGGCCGCATCGTGGTCGGCGGCTACGGCGGCGGCTATGGCTACGGTTACGCGGGCGCCGGCGCCTACGCCCGGAGCTCGGCCTTCGCCAGCGCGCACGCCAGCGCCTATGCGTCGGCTCGCGGCGGCAAGGGCGGCTGCGGCGGGTGTCGTTAAGCTGAGCTGACGTTGGTCATCCCGCATCTCGCGGGATGACGGCGGCTAAGCCGAAGCCATTTCCTTGGCGATCGCCAGCGCGGCCGCCTTCGGATCGGCCGCACCGGTGATCGGCCTACCGACCACCAGGTGGCTCGCGCCCGATTTGAGCGCGGAGGCCGGCGTGGCGACGCGCTGCTGGTCGTCCAGGGCTGCGCCGGCGGGGCGGACGCCCGGCGTCACCACCAGAAAGTCCGGCCCGGCGATCTCGCGCACGCGCGCGGCCTCCAGCGGGCTCGCCACCACGCCGTCGACGCCCGCCTCGAGAGCCTGGCGCACGCGCCGCTCCACCAAGGCGGCGGCGTCCGACGCATAGCCCACCTCCGCAAGGTCGGCGTCCGACAGGCTGGTCAGGACTGTCACGCCGACGACCTTGGTCCCCGTGCCGCGGGTCGCGGCGGCGGCGGCCCGCATGACCTGCGGCTCAGCATGGACTGTCAGCAGGTCGCAGCCCCCTTCGGCCACCGCCCGCGCGGCGCCCTCCACCTGGGCGCCGATGTCGTGCAGCTTCCAGTCCTGGAACACCTGCTTGCCCGCGGCGCGCAGGTCGTGAGCGAAGGCGACGCCGCCCGGCTGCGCCAGGAGGGTCAGGCCGACCTTGTAGTAGCCGACCGCGTCTCCAGCAGCCTCCACAAGGGTCCGAGCCGCTTCTAGCGTCGGGAAGTCCAGAGCCACGATCAGGCGGAGGTCGGCGGTCATGGCGGCAGGCTCTCCGAAGTTGCGCAAGGCAAGGGCGGCAGCCAAGCTCGCCCGAAGAATCACTGGGTGCGGTCATGACCACGCTGCTGATGGCGGTCAACGTCTTCGTCTCGCTGTTCGCCCTGATCGACCCGATCGGCAACATCCCCGTGTTCGCCGCGGCCACGGGGGGCGCGAGCCCGGCTCAGCGGCGACGCCTGGCGCTGTACCTCAGCATCTTCATCGTCGCCTTCCTGGCCTTCTTCTACGTCTCGGGCCTGTGGATCCTGCAGTTCTTCGGCATCTCGCTGCCGGCGTTCCGCATCGCGGGCGGCATCCTGCTGTTCCTGCTGGGGCTGAAGATGACGTCCAGCGACTTCCTCACCGCCTTCGCCGACGCAGGCGAGGAGACCAACGCCGTGGGCGCTGACGTGCGGGCGTACGCGCGCCGGCGTTTCGAGCGTCTGATCGTGCCCTTCGCCATGCCGCTGCTGATCGGGCCGGGCGCGATCTCAGCCATCATCATCCAGGCCGGGGACGCGGCGCGGATCGGTCTGAACGCCCAGGCGGCAGGGATCGCCGCCATCGTGGCGACCGGCGTGGCGACCTTTCTCGCCTTCGCCTCCACCGGCGTGATCTCGCGGGTGCTCGGCCGGGTCGGCATGGCGATCGTGGTGCGGGTGCTGGGGCTCGTGCTCTGCGCCCTGGCGGTCCAGTTCATCATCGCCGGCGTCGGCGAGACCATTCCTGGACTGGTGTCGGACGAGGTCTCCCGCCCGTACCATAGTTGAGGGTCTTCAGGTCCGGCCCAGCCGGCGCGCCGCGACGGGCAAGGCCGCCAGTGTCCACTCGTCGGGCATAAGCTTGAGCAGGATCGCGATCAACTTGTTGGCGGCGCCGGGAATGGTGACGGCGCGGTTGGCCTCAGCCGCCTCGTAGCCGGCCCGGGCCACCTCGTCCGCCGCGGACCAGATCCAGCGCGGCACGCCCCGGCTGACGTTGTCGCGTGAGCCGTTCACGTCGTGGAACTCCGAGTAGGTATAGCCCGGACAGAGGGCGCTCACGTGCACCCCGGCGTCGCGAAGCTCCAGGTGCAGCGACTGGGAGAAGCGCACCAGCCATGCCTTCGTTGGGTTGTACAGCGTGCCCATGCCGGCGGACGGCGCCCATGCCGCGAGGGACGCCACGTTGAGAATGCGGCCGAAACGCCGCTCGACCATCCCCGGCAGCACCCGGTGAGCCAGTTCGGCCGGGGCGATCTGCATCACCTGCAGCAGGGCCTGGTGCTCGCTCCAGGTCGCGGCCTGATAGGTGGAAGGTAGGCTATAGCCGGCGTTGTTGACCAGGCAGTCGACGACCCGCCCTTGCGCCTTGAGCTCCGCCACGAGGCGCTCAGGCGTCGCCGGGTCGGCGAGATCGGCCGGCAAGACCAGAGGCTCCACGCCGTAGCGCAGGCGAATCTCGTCCGCGAGCTGGGTCAGGCGGTCAGCGCGGCGCGCGGTCAGGGCCACGTCCCATCCGTGGCCGGCATAGACGCGGGCCAGCGCTTGGCCGATGCCGGCCGACGCTCCGGTGATCAGGCTCAATCTGCGCAACGGCTACTCGACCAGAAGGTCCGCGACCGTGATGTCGCCGAGGCGCTTGGCCGCCGCGTCCTCCGCGGCGGTGATCGCCTTGCCGATCTGGCGAGGGATGCGCTCCCCGACGGGGCAGCCTTCCGCTCCTTTGGGCGGCAGGCCGAAGCGGGCGCCGCCGTGCACGGCCTTGAGCACAGCGTCCAGCCGTATCTCCTCAGGGGCCTTGAGCAGCCAGGCGCCCCCGGCCGCGCCCGGGCGCGTGCCGATCAGGCCTGCGCGGGCGAGCATGGCTGTGACGCGCCGCACAACCACTGGATGGGTCGGCATGGAGGCGGCGAGCGCGGCGCTCGAGACCGCGCGCGCAGGCGCATCCGCGCCCTGATGGGCGAGGTAGGCGAGTGCGTGCGCCGCCACTGGAAAGCGCTGGCTATCGGACATGGGGCCCCACTCGGTTCAGTTGTAACTTAAGGGGTGGTGACGTGCGTTTCAAAGGCCACGCTGCGTCGAAGCTCGGCAGCGCGGGTTCAGCCTCGCCATTGAACGGGGCGAAGAAAGGGCGTAAGGCCGCGCCCGTTTGACGAGTGGGCCGACTTTTTTCCAGGTCGGGCCCGGAGACATTGAATGGCTGCTGAAGCCAACGGCGCCGGAGCGGCCTCATCCGACCAGGCGTCAGCCGCCGGTTCGCCGGACGCAGCCCGCTCGGGCGCTGAAATCCAAAAACAAGGGATGCAGGGGCCGCACGGCCAAGGTGGCTCAAGCCAGGGCGGTCACGGCAAGGGCTCGGGCTTCTGGGCTCTCGCGGTCGGCTCGGTCGGGGTCGTCTTCGGCGACATCGGCACGAGCCCGCTCTACGCCATGCGGGAGGCGCTGCACCATGCGCGCACCGGGGGAGCGGCCGAGCTCGAGGTGCTGGGCATCGTCTCCCTGATCTTCTGGGCGCTGCTGCTGGTCGTCACCGTCAAGTACGTCATCTTCCTCATGCGGGCGGACAACAAGGGCGAGGGCGGCACGCTCGCGCTCATGGCCCTGGCGCAGCACGCGCTGGCCAAGCGGTCAGGCTGGGTGTTCTTGCTGGGCGTCTTCGGCGCGGCCTTGTTCTACGGCGACGGCATCATCACGCCGGCGGTGTCGGTGCTGTCGGCGGTGGAAGGGCTGGGCGATGCGCCGGGCGTCGGCGACAGTTTCGACCCCTTCATCCTGCCCATCGCGGCCGGGATCCTGATCGCGCTCTTCATGGTGCAGTCGAAGGGCACGGCCAGCGTGGCCAAGTTCTTCGGCCCGATCACGGTGCTGTGGTTCCTCACGCTGGCGGCTCTGGGCGTCTACCACCTGTTCGACGACCCCTCGATCCTTCGGGCCCTGTCCCCCCACTACGGCGTGCTGTTCCTGGCCGACAACGTGGGCCTTGGCTTTGTCGTGCTGGGCAGCGTCTTCCTGGCGGTGACGGGGGCCGAGGCGCTCTACGCGGACATGGGGCACTTCGGGAAGAAGCCGATCCGCGCCGCCTGGGCCGCGCTGATCCTGCCTTGTCTGACGCTGAACTACCTGGGGCAGGGCGCGGAGGTCCTCGCCAACCCCGAGGCCGGCGAGAACCCGTTCTGGCGGATGATCCCGGAAGTCATCTACTGGCCGGTGCTGCTGCTCGCGACCCTGGCCACCATCATCGCCAGCCAGGCCGTGATCACCGGCGCCTTCTCGCTGACCCAGCAGGCGGTGCAGCTGGGCCTGCTGCCGCGCATCAACATCAAGCGGACCTCCGAGACCCAGGCGGGCCAGATCTACGTGCCGCAGATCAACTCGCTGCTCCTGATCGGCGTGCTGGTGCTGCTCGTGATGTTCCGCACCTCCACGAACCTGGCCGCGGCCTACGGCATCGCGGTGACCGGCGCCATGCTCGTCGACACCCTGCTGTTCTGGGTGATCCTGCGCCACCTGTGGAAGCGGCCGCTGTGGCAGTGCGTGACGGCTGTGGCGGTGTTCGGTTTCCTGGACATCGTCTTCATGGGCTCGAACCTCCTGAAGATCCCGCAGGGCGCGTGGATGCCGCTGGCGCTGGGCGCCGCCCTGGTGATCCTGATGCGGACGTGGACCAAGGGCGCGCAGATCCTGTTCGAGAAGACCCGCCGCGACTCCGTCTCCCTGCCCGACCTGATCCAGATGCTGGAGGTGCGTCCGCCGCACCGCGCGCCGGGCACCGCGATCTTCCTCACCTCGGACGGTTCGATCGCGCCCGTCGCGCTGATGCACAACCTCAAGCACAACAAGGTTCTTCACGAAAAGAACGTGATCCTGACGGTCGAGACGCAAGACACGCCGCGCGTTCAGGAGGCGGACCGTTTCTCGATGGAGACCATCAACGCCGACTTCAAGCGCGTGACCCTGCGCTACGGCTTCATGGAGACGCCGAACGTGCCCAAGGCGCTGGGTCTTTGCCGCAAGCAGGGACTGAAGTTCGACATCATGTCGACGTCGTTCTTCTTGGGTCGCCGTTCGGTGGTGCCGTCAGCGCAGTCGGGCATGCCGCTGTGGCAGGACAAGCTCTTCATCTTCCTGCTTCGCAACGCCGCCAATCCGACCGAGTACTTCCACATTCCGCCGGGGCGTGTGGTGGAGCTCGGGGCGCAGGTCACCGTCTAGGTTCGGACACTTGAAAGCCATGGCGCGTGCGCGTTAAACGCCGCGACCCTTTTCCTTCACCCCTCAGGAACCAGAGCCCATGGCCGCCGACGCTTCGCGCCCGCCCGTCAAGAAGGTGGTGCTCGCCTACTCGGGCGGCCTCGACACCTCGATCATCCTGAAGTGGCTGCAGACGGAGTACGGCGCGGAGGTGGTGACCTTCACCGCAGACCTCGGCCAGGGCGAGGAGCTGGGGCCGGCCCGCGAGAAGGCCCTGCTGCTCGGCATCAAGCCGGAGAACATCTTCATCGAGGACCTGCGCGAGGAGTTCGTCCGCGACTACGTCTTCCCCATGTTCCGGGCCAACACGGTCTATGAAGGCCAGTACCTGCTCGGCACCTCCATCGCGCGCCCGCTGATCGCCAAGACCCAGATCGATATCGCGCGGAAGGTCGGCGCCGATGCGGTCTGCCACGGGGCGACGGGCAAGGGGAACGACCAGGTCCGGTTCGAACTCGGCTACTACGCCCTGGAGCCGGACATCCACGTCATCGCCCCCTGGCGCGAGTGGTCGTTCCAGAGCCGGGAGGCGCTGATCGACTTCGCCGAGAAGCACCAGATTCCCATCGCCAAAGACAAGCGCGGCGAGAGCCCCTTCAGCGTGGACGCCAACCTGCTGCACTCCTCCTCCGAGGGGAAGGTGCTGGAGGACCCGGCCGTCGAGGCGCCGGAGTTCGTCTATCAGCGCACGATCTCCCCCGAGGCCGCGCCGGACAAGCCGACCGTCTTCACCATCGACTTCGAGCGCGGCGACCCTGTCGCGATCGACGGCGAGCGCCTGTCGCCGGCCGCGCTGCTGACGAAGCTGAACCAGCTGGGTCACGACAATGGCGTCGGCCGCCTGGACCTGGTGGAGAACCGGTTCGTCGGCATGAAGTCCCGGGGCGTCTACGAGACACCGGGCGGCACGATCCTGCTGGGCGCCCACCGTGGCATCGAGTCGATCACGCTGGACCGCGGGGCCGCGCACCTGAAGGACGAGGTCATGCCGAAGTACGCTTCGCTGATCTACAACGGCTTCTGGTTCTCGCCCGAACGGGAGATGCTTCAGGCCCTGATCGACAAGAGCCAGGAGCTGGTGACAGGCCGCGTGACGGTGAAGCTCTACAAGGGCAACGTGACGATCACGGGCCGGGAGAGCCCCTACAGCCTCTACGACCAGGAGCTGGTCACCTTCGAGGAAGGTAAGGTGGCCTACGATCACCGCGACGCCGCCGGCTTCATCAAGTTGAACGCCCTGCGTCTCCGGGTTGCGGCCAAGCGAGACCAGCGGGGCTGAAGGGGCGCGGCGCCTTACCGCGATTTAAGGCGCATTACGGAGACTTAAGTCGCCACCACGGTCACGGGCGGGCAGGGTTGCTACGGCTGTAGCATCAAGCCCGTCTGGAGACCTGTCATGCCCAAGATCCTGCTGCCGGCCGCCGCCGGCGCCCTGCTGCTGGCAGGCGCGGCGACCGCCTTCGCCACCGTGCCTGCCCCGCCGTCCCCACCGAAGTCGCCCTCACCGCCTTCGATCCTGATCGCCCCGCCGGCGCCTCCCGCGCCTCCCGCGCCTCCGCTTCCGCCAGCGCCCATCATCTCTGAAGCCGCGCGTGCCGAGCTTGACGCCGCCAGCGATCGGCTGAGCCGGGCCGTCGACGCCTTGCAGGCGGGCGTGGCCGCCGAGTTGAGCGCTGATCACCGCGAACGGGCTGCGCGCCACGCGGAGGTCGACCGCCTCTCGGCGGAGGTGCGCGCCCGCGCCGCCGAGGTGCGCCAGGCGGCCAAGGCCATGCGCCCTTCGCCGGAGGCGCTCGCCCACTATCGGGCGCAGGTCCGCGCGCACGCGGGCGCCCATGCGCGGACATTCGCCGTGTCGGATCGTCCTTCCCGCGAAGAGATCGAACGGATCCGGCGCGACGCCCGCGCCGCTGGCGAGGCCGCCCGCCGCGCTGGTGAGGAGGCGCGCCGCCACGCCGAGGAGATCCGCAAGCACGCCGAACAGATCCGGAAGGACTGTGAGAGCGGCAAGATCGAGTGCCGACGCTACACCATCGACTGACCGGTTCTCAGTTGAGCATGGCGGCGCGGCCAGCTAAGCCGCGCCGCCATGGCCTCGCCCGTCGACCCGCACCTTTATCTGACGTTCCTGGGCGTCATGGCCGTGATGGCCGTGACCCCGGGTCCGGCTAACCTGTTCTCGGTCGCCAACGGCATCGAGCGCGGCAAGGCGGCCGCGGTGATCGGCGCCATCGGCATGAACACCGCGACCCTGGTGTGGTTTGGGGCGGCGGCGCTTGGTCTGGGGGCCCTGGTCCTCGCCTTCCCGCAGGTGTTTCGCCTGATCGCCATCGGCGGTGGCGTGTATGTGGCGTGGCTCGGCGTCCAGTCGATCCGCGGCGCGCTACGGCCGCCCGACCAGCCGCAGCACGCGCTTCGTGTGCACAGGAACCGCAGCGCCTTCTACGACGGCTTCGCCGTTCAGTTCGCCAATCCCAAGGTGGTGCTGTTCTTCGGCGCGGTGCTGCCGCCTTTCCTGGATCCCGCGCGGCCCCTGCCGCCGCAGCTGGCGCTCTTTGCGCTCGCGACCATCGGCATGGACATGGTCACGATGAGCGCCTACGGCCTCGGCGGCGCGGCGTTGTCCCGCCGCATGACCCAGCCGCGCTTCCGGCGAAACTACGGCTTGGTCGTGGGCGCGCTTCTGCTGGCGGCCGCGGCGCTGATCATCCTGCGGGAGTAGTGGCGGCAGCCAGTGGGCGCGGCTGCTAACATCCTGATCCTGAACGGAAAAGCTGAACCGTATTCATTGATCGTTCGTTTTCTCCATGACAGCCTGATGACGGGCGTCAAAGGAGAAGGACCTTGAACGGGGATTTCGAACTGCAGCTTCGCGGCGGCCGCCTCACCACCGCCGAGGTCATCTACCACATGCCGGATCACCCGGGTCTCCTTCAGGAGTTCCTGTGGCAGACGATCGACATCGCGCCGGACTTCCCGCGTATCCGTCGGTTTCTCGACTTTTGGCGGGCTGAGATCGACGCGGTGATCCACACGGTCAACCTGACTTGCGTAGGACTCGTGGCTCCGCCGAAGGTCCGCTTGGTCGAGCACCACTGGACGATCAACTGAATTCGCGGCCCAGCGGCGGCCGGTTCGCGGAACGGCGTCTTTCAGCCTGCATTCATGTGCTAACCGTTAACGTCTCGGGCTGAGGAGACACCCATCCGATGAAACGCGTACTGACCGCCGCCCTCGCAGCGCTGGCTCTCTCAGCATGTGCGACGGCGACCCCCTACCAGCCCGCAGGGCCCAACAATCGCAACGGCTTCTCAGAATACCAGGTCGAGTCCAATCGCTTCCGCGTGAGCTTCCACGGCAACTCCGTGACGTCCCGCGAGACCGTCGAGGCGTACCTGCTGTTCCGCGCGGCCGAACTGACGCTGCAGAACGGCTACGACTGGTTCGAGACCGTGGACCGGAACACCGAGCGGGACACCCGCTACGTGGCCACGCCCGATCCGCTCTACTCCAGCCCCTTCTACGGCCCACGCCTGGCGCCCTACTGGGGCGGCTACGGCCCCTACTGGCGTCCGTACTGGCGCACCTACGGCTATGGCCGGTGGAGCGCCTGGGATCCGTTCTGGCCTCGTGACGTCGATGTGCGGGCCATCACCCGCTACGAAGCGAACGCCGAGATCGTCATGCGCCGTGGCCCGCGCCCGGCCGGCAATCCGGAAGCCTTCGACGCCCGCGAAGTCGTGCAGAACCTGCAAGGACGCGTGATCCGGCCCGCAGCGTAAGCGGGAGTGATCTCGGCCTGATGAGAGGCCCGGCGCGACGAGCGCCGGGCCTTCTTGTTTGCGCCTTCACGGGACGCGCGTGGAGACCTACCGCCCCAACAGGCCTTTCAGCCGATAGAGGGCCTCAAGCGCCTCTCGCGGGCTCATCTCGTCGGGATCGAGGTCGGTCAGCGCTCGTTCTGCGGGGCTGGCCTCGGCGACCGTCACAGGGGCGCTGGCGGCGAACAGGGGCAGGTCGTCGAGCCGTGAGGGCGAACCTTCCTCGCGCTCAAGGGTCTCAAGGACGTTTTTGGCGCGCGCGACCACCGCGGGCGGCACGCCTGCGAGCTTAGCGACCTGAACGCCATAGGAGCGGTCGGCGGCGCCAGGTCCCGCCTCGTGCAGGAAGACGAGTTCGCCGTTCCACTCTTTGGCGCGCATGGAGAGATTGCAGACGTGGGCCAGCCGATCCTCGAGCCGGGCAAGCTCGTGATAGTGGGTCGCGAACAGGGTCCGGGCCTTGTTGACGTCATGCAGCGCCTCCGCGCACGCCCAGGCGATCGCCAGGCCGTCGTAGGTGGCGGTGCCTCGGCCGATCTCGTCGAGCACCACAAGCGAGCGGTCCGTCGCCTGAGTGAGGATGGCGGCCGTCTCGACCATCTCCATCATGAAGGTGGAGCGGCCCCGCGCCAGGTCGTCGCCGGCGCCCACGCGGCTGAACAGCCGGTCCACGACGCCCAACCGCATGGAGCGCGCCGGCACGAACGAGCCGGCCTGGGCGAGCACCGCGAGCAGCGCGTTCTGGCGCAGGAAGGTCGACTTGCCGGCCATGTTCGGGCCCGTGACGATGGCCAGCCGGGCGCAGGCCTCGCCCGAGCCATCGAGCTTGCAGTCGTTGGGCGTGAAGGGGTCTCCAGCTTTCTTCACCGCGGCCTCGACGACCGGGTGGCGTCCGCCTTCCACGGCGAAGACGCGTGAGCGGTCCACAGTGGGCCGCACGGCTTGCGCCTCCTCCGCCCATTCCGCCAGGGCGGCGGCGACGTCCAGGCGCGCCAGAGCGTCGGCCGCAGCCTGCAAGGCGGGAGCGACCGAGCGGGCGTGTTCGCGCAGGGCCTCGAACGTCTCAAGCTCCATGGCCAGCGCGCGGTCGCCCGCCTGGCTGATGCGGGCGTCAAGATCGGCCAGCTCCACGGTGGTGAAGCGCACCTGGTTGGCCAACGTCTGCCGGTGAATGAAGACGGTGTTGAGCGGCGGGCGCATCAGGGCCTCCGCCTTCTGCGCCGTGGTCTCCAGGAAGTAGCCCAGGACCGCGTTGTGCTTGACCTTCAGCGGCGCGCCCGACTGGATCTGGAGGTCGGCCTCCATCGCGGCGATCACGCGACGGCTGTCGTCGCGGAGCGCCCGCGCCTCATCGAGCTCAGCGCGATAGCCGGCGGCGATGAAGCCGCCGTCGCGCGCCGACAGCGGCAGGTCCTCGCCAAGAGCCCGATCAAGCTCAGCCAGGAAGGCTGAGAGCCCCGCGTCAGGCGTCAGCGCGACCAGAGCGCTGGAGATCTCCAGCGGCGGGCCGGCCAGCGGCTCCTTTTCCGAGGCGGCGAGGCCGACCGCCTTGGCGCCGGCCATCAGCCCACGCCTTAGCGCTCCCAGGTCGCGAGGGCCGCCGCGACCGAGCGCTAGGCGCGAGAGCGCGCGGGCCATGTCGCCGGCGCCCGTCAGCACTTCGCGAAGATCCCGCCGGAGCGCGCGGCGTTGCAGCAGCCAATCCACCGCCTCGAGGCGCATCTCGATCGCGGCGGGATCGAGCAGCGGGCGGGCGAGGCGCGCCCCGAGCAGCCGTGCGCCGCCGGAGGTGACTGTGCGGTCGACGGCGCCCAGCAGCGACCCCTCGCGCGCGCCCTGGGTGGTGCGGTCGATCTCCAGGCTGGTGCGGGTGGCCGGGTCGATGGCCATGAACTCGGCCTCGGCGGCCTGGCGGGGGCTGCGCAGCAGCGGCAGCTTCCCGGCCTGAGTCGTCTCGATGTAGGCGGCCAGAAGCCCCAAGGCCGACAGCTCGCACGGCTGGAACTGGCCGAACCCGTCCAGCGTGTCGACGCCGTACAGCCGCTTCAGCCGGGCCTCCCCCGCGTTCGGGTCGGCCAGCGCCCCGGCCATGGGCGTGACGGCTCCGCCGCAGTGCTTGAGCGCCGCCGAGAGCGTCTCGTCCGCAAACAGGCGGTCGGGCGCCAAGGTTTCGGAGGGGCGCATGGACGACAGGATCGCGGCGACGTCCTCGACCGCGCAGACCAGGCTCTCAACCTCCCCTGTCGAGAGCTCCACGGAGGCGAGCGCCGCCTTGCCCTGCCGCACGGCCACAGCGGCGAGGCGGTTGGGGCCCCGCGCGTCCAGCAGCGTGTCCTCCGTCAGGGTGCCGGGGGTGACCACCCGCACCACGTCGCGCCGGACGACCGACTTCGAGCCGCGCTTCCGGGCCTCGGCCGGATCCTCCATCTGCTCACAGACCGCGACCTTCAGGCCCGATCGGATCAGCCGCGCCATGTAGGCCTCGGCCGCGTGCACGGGCACGCCGGCCATCGGGATCTCTTCGCCCCCGTGCTTGCCGCGGCGGGTTAAGGTGATCCCGAGCACCCCAGCGGCGGTCACCGCGTCGTCAAAGAACAGCTCGTAGAAGTCGCCCATACGGAAGAAGAGCAGGGCGTCGGGCTGGCGAGCCTTGGCTTCGAAGAACTGCGCCATCACCGGGGTGGCGTCGGGCGGCACGACCGGTTGTTGGGCCACGGGCGAAGTCATGGGCGCGTTCATGATCCGGCAACCGTTAGAGCAATTCGCGGCGCGGCCGAAGGCTGAAGGCCTTCGCACCTGTTAACGATTCCGGGGACGACGCCCTGACGCACGAAACGCCGCACCGAGCGTCATAGCTCCGGCCGCGGACGCTGGAGACGCTGGGAGCGCTAACAATCAAGTCGGTCTTTTGCTGCTGCCACCGGTGTCAACGTCATGGTCGCGACGCGGCCGTGTTGTGACCCGGGAAGGTGGCCGATAGGGTGCCGGCCCGATTTCCGCCGCCCGCAAGAGCCCGATGGACCACGAGAACCGCGCCTTCTCCGACGAGGAGGCCCTGCACTTCCACCGCTATCCCCAGCCTGGGAAGATCGGCGTCGTCGCCACCAAGCCGATGGCGACGCAGCGCGACCTGAGCCTGGCCTATTCGCCGGGCGTGGCGGCGCCGGTGCGGGCGATCGCTGAGGATCCGGACCTCGCTTACGACTACACCTCCAAGGGCAACACCGTCGCGGTGATCTCCAACGGCACCGCGATCCTGGGCCTGGGCAACCTTGGCGCGCTGGCGTCAAAGCCGGTGATGGAAGGCAAGGCGGTGCTGTTCAAGCGCTTCGCCGACATCGACTCCTTCGACATCGAGGTGGCCACCACCGACCCGTCCGAGTTCATCACCGTGGTGAAGAACATCGGCGAGAGCTTTGGGGGCATCAATCTCGAGGACATCAAGAGCCCTGAGTGCTTCGTCATCGAGAGCCAGCTGCAGGACATGCTGGATGTGCCGGTCTTCCACGACGACCAGCACGGCACGGCGATCATCTCCTCGGCCGGCCTGATCAACGCCTGCGAGATCACCGGAAAACGCATCGAGGACGTGAAGGTGGTGCTGGTGGGCGCCGGCGCCGCGGGGCTCGCCTCCATCGAACTGATGAAGGCGATGGGGGTGCGAGCCGAGAACACCACCCTGGTCGACATGAAGGGCGTGATCTACCGCGGCCGCCCCGAGGCCATGGACCAATGGAAGTCCGCGCACGCGACCGACACCCCGCACCGGACATTGGCCGAGGCGATGGTCGGCGCGGACGTGGTGCTGGGGCTTTCGGCCAAGGGCGCCATCACGCCCGAGATGGTCGCCTCCATGGCCCCAAATCCGATCATTTTCGCGATGGCGAACCCGGACCCGGAGATCACGCCGGAGGCCGTGAAGGCGGTGCGCTCGGACGCCATCGTCGCCACGGGCCGGTCGGACTATCCGAACCAGGTCAACAACGTGCTGGGCTTTCCCTACATCTTCCGGGGCGCCCTGGACGTGCGCGCCCGGCGCGTGAACCACGAGATGAAAATCGCCGCCGCACGGGCGCTTGCCGAACTCGCGCGTGAGGACGTCCCCGATGAGGTGGCCGCCGCCTATTCCGGCCGGAAGCTGAAGTTCGGGCCGGACTACATTATCCCCACGCCCTTCGACCCGCGCCTGATCTGGTACATCCCGCCCTTCGTGGCCCAGGCGGCCATGGACACCGGTGTGGCCCGCAAGCCGATCGAGGACATGGACGCCTATCGGGCGTCGCTGCGCCGGCGCCTCGATCCGTCCGCGGCTCTGCTGCAGCAGATCTCCGGCGCGGTGCGCGCCGCGCCCAAGCGGCGGGTGGTGTTCGCCGAAGGGGAGGAGCAGGCGGTCATCCGCGCCGCATGGGCCTTCAAGACGCAGGGCCTGGGCACGCCCATCCTGTGCGGGCGCGAGAACCTGGTGCTCGACAACATGCGCGCGGCCGGCCTCGACCCCGACGAGGTCGACATCGAGATCATCAACGCCCGCAAGTCGGAGCGGAACGACGCCTACGCCGACTTTGTCTACGCCCGCCTGGCGCGCGAGGGCTTCCTGCGCCGGGACGTGCAGCGGTTGATCAATCTGGACCGAAACACGTTCGCTGCCGCCATGGTGGCGATGGGTCACGCGGACGCGATGGTCACCGGCGTGACCCGCAACTTCGACCAGGCGCTGCAGGAGGTGCGACGGGTGATCGACCCCGTCGGTCGGATGGTCGGCCTGACGGTCCTGCTGGCGCGGGGACGCACGCTCTTCATCGCCGACACTTCGATCACAGAGCTGCCGACGCCGGACGAGCTGGTGGAGATCGCCGTCGAGAGCGCCAAGGCCGTGCGCAAGCTCGGCCGCACGCCACGAGTGGCGTTCATGTCCTACTCGACCTTCGGCAACCCGCACGGACCTCGGAGCGACAAGGTGAAGGAGGCGGTGGCCCTGATGGACGCCCGAACCGACATCGACTTCGAGTACGAGGGCGAGATGCCGCCGGACGTGGCGCTCGATCCCCGCCAGTGGGCCAACTACCCGTTCCAGCGCCTGACGGAAGCGGCCAACGTGCTCGTCATGCCGGGCATCCACGCCGCCTCCATCGCCACCCGGCTGGTGCAGGCGCTGGGCGGCGCCACGGTGATCGGCCCGGTGCTGCTGGGCCTGGAGAAATCGGTGCAGATCGTCCCGCTGTCCGCCTCGGTCAGCAAGATCATCACCGCCGCCACCTTCGCCGCTTACGAGGGCGGCGCGGCGGTGGAGGGGGCGTAGGCCCCTTTCCACGCCGGGGTGGATGGGCGCCTAGTGCGCCCCTGACGGGGGTTCCGCCGCTGTATCCGCAGTCCTGTCGACCGCGTCGCTGGCCTTCGCCTCTTCGAGGGCGTCGAAATGTCGATCGGCGACGATGAAGGCCAGGATGATGGCGCCGACGCCGAGCAGGGCCGAGTAAAGGAAGAAGACGATGTAGCCGGCGCCCAGCGCGGCAGGGCTGACGCCCGCCGTAGCCGCGCCGCTCGCGAGTGAGCCGGAGGGCAGTCCGCGCATGAGCGGCAGCAGCGCCGAGAAGGGCCCGCCCGGTTCGGCCGCCCGAGCGGCGGTCTCGACGATGCGGCCCGACTGTGACGCGGTCAGCTTGCCGGGCAAGGCGTACAACGAGGTGAACAGTGCGTACTGGGTGGCGGTGAAACCCGCGCTCGTCAGGCTGGACATGTAGGCGATCAGGGCGGTGCCGGCGAAGCCGGTGCAGAAGTTGTCCACCCCGATGGCGACGAACAGGGCGCTGAGGTCCGGGCCCTGCGTCGCCAGCCACGCGAACACCAGGTTGGACACGGGGCTGGCGAAGGCGCCGATCACCATGGTGCGGATCAGCCCGAGCTTGGCCACCGCCCACCCGCCCATGAATATCCCGATGGTCGAGGCGACGACACCGAAGATCTTACGGACGTCGGCGATCTGGGGCTTGGTGAAGCCGAGGTCCAGGTAGAAGGGGTTCATCAGGTTCAGGACGAAGTCCGCCAGACGGTAGAGGCAGATCAGCGCCAGGATCAGGCCCGCGGTCTTGCCGAACCGCTGGAAGAAGTCCTTCAGCGGCAGGCCGAACGAAGCCGCCAGGTACAATCCCGGCCGGGTCTTGAAGCCCGGAAGCGGAACGCAGGCCAGCACGAGCAAGGCGAAGCCGGCCAGGACGGCGGCGAACTGCAGGAACGGGCCGACCTCCTTGTCGGTGTAGGTGGCGGTGAACCGCTCCGCCGCTTCGGGCGAGAGGCCGAGCACGCCGACCATCAGATTGGGCTGGCCCGTCAGCCCCGTGCCGATCACCAGAGCCGCGACGGCGATCAGGACGATGCGGGCGATCCACTCCACCCATTCCAGGGCGGGTCGCGACGGCGCGCCGGTCGGCAGGGGCCGTTTGATCGCCTCCTTCTCGCGTGGGGCCAGCAGGGCCGCCGCCACGCCGATCCCCATCAGGGCGGCCATCGCTGCGTAGGAAATGTTCCAGTTGTAGATGTCTGCGAGGTACAGCGGCGCGGCGCCGGCCACGATGAAGGCGATGCGGTAGCCCCATTGATAGGCGGCGGCCATGGCGCCCTGGCGGGTGACGTCCACCGACTCGATGCGCCAGGCGTCCATCGAGATGTCTTGGGTGGCTCCGAAGAACCCGACCATGACGGCGAAGAGGGCGATGCGGCCAAGGTCCTCCGCCGGGTTCGACCCGGAGATCATCCAGAGGCCGAAGATGATGACGCCCTGCGCCAGCACCAGCCACGATCGACGCTGGCCCAGCAGCGGCCCCAGGACCGGGATCACCGCCCGGTCCACGAGCGGCGCCCAGATGAACTTCAGCGAATAGGAGAGGGTGGCCAACGCGAAGAAGGCGATCACCTCCAGCGTCAGCCCCGCCTCACGCAGCCAGGCCGACAGGGTGTCGAAGATCAGGAGGAACGGCAGGCCCGACGAGAAGCCGAGGCCCAGCATCACCAGACTGCGCCGTTCCAGGAACACGGCCAGGGATTCCGCGAAGCCGCGGGTCTTCGCGGCCGGCTTCGCCACGTCGGTCATGGTCTCGTCCCCTGGATCGGCCGTCGCGCCCCTAGCGTCCGGGCCGTCGGATCAGGAGGCGAGCTTTACCCTGTGATCGCGCTTCGTCCAGCGGGCGAGGAGCGCACGCAGAGTCGCGGCCTCGAAGGGCTTGGACAGGAAGTCGTTCATGCCGGACTCGAGCGCCGCCCTGCGATCGTCCTCAAACGCCGTGGCGGTGAGCGCGATCACGGGGGTTTCGTCACCCCGAGCACGGAGCGCGCGGGTCGCGGCGAGGCCGCCCATCCCGGGCATGCGCACGTCCATCAGGACGATGTCGAAGCCGGTCCGGGAAAGGGCGGTCAGCGCCTCCTCGCCGGTGCCGGCTCGCTCCACCGCGCAGCCTTCGCGCTTCAAAAGCGCCTGCGCGAGCAGAGCGTTGACGGGATTGTCCTCGACCAGCAGCACTCGGGCGCCAGGGCAGATGCCCGGGCCGATGCGCTCGTCTTCGCTGCGGCTGGCCGGCTCGGATTCGCGCCCCGTCAGGGCCGCGACTCGGGCCGCGAGCGATGACCGGCGCAGCGGCTTGATCAGATATCCGCCGTAGCCGGTCAGCCGGTACTTCTCGATCAGCCCTCGCTCGTCCGGCGTCAGGAGGATCAGCGCCTTGCGGCCGCGGGGTTTGGGCAGCAATTGCCCCTTGGCGGCGAACGCGTGATCGACGAGGACGACGGCGTCGTCCGGCGTCTCGGCCAGGGCTTCGTCAAGCGTCGCGACCCCGCGAGCTTGACCGCAGCAGCCGTCGATCTGCAGGGCCGCCGCCTCGCGCACCTCCGCGGAGGGGGAGGCGATCACGACGGGCTGGTCGATCCCGCTGGGTTGACGAACGGTGCCGGCGATCGGGGTGAAGGCGGCTTCGAACCAGAAGACGGCCCCGCCGCCTTCCGCGTCGCCCACGCCGACATCGCCCTCCATGGCGGCTGCCAGGCGGCGAACGACGGCCAGGCCCAGGCCCGCGCCGCCGTAACGGATGGCGTGGGCGGGATCGGCGTGGCCGAACTCTTCGAAGATCCGGGCGCGGGCTTCGGCCGGCACCCCGGGGCCGCTGTCGCGGACGGTGAAGCGCAGGCGGGTCTTGCCCGGCTGACCCTTGCCCTTGGGCGCCCGAACCGCATCCACCCGGATCAGCACGCCGCCGGTTTCGGTGAACTTCACCGCATTGCCCGCCAGGTTGAACAGCACCTGGCGCAGACGGCCTTCGTCGGCGAGCACGTGCGGGACCTCGGGCGCGATGGCCCAGGCGATCTCGATGCCCTTCTCGTGCGCCTTGGGGCTGAGCAACTCGGCCGCGCCCTGCAGAAGCAGCTCCAGATCGACGGGGGAGGCGTCCAGCTCCAGCTTGCCCGCCTCGATCTTCGCGAAGTCGAGGATGTCGTTAACGAGGGAGAGGAGGTGCTCGCCGCTTTCGCGCGCGGCGGTCAGATAGGCTTTCTGCGCCCCATCCAGTCGCGTCCGCGACAGGAGCCCCAGCATGCCCAGCACCCCATTGAGGGGCGTGCGCATCTCGTGGCTCATCAGCTTCAGAAACTCTTCGCGGGCTTTCAGCCGATCTTCCGCGTCGGCCGATGAACCGGGCATGCAGGCGCTCCCCCCAGGTGAACGCCTTGAGGTTGCGCCTTAATCGTTAACGCGGGCTGTAGGCGCGGCCGCTCGACGGCGTCACGCGAGCCCATTTTTCTCTCGCAGGTCGATAGGGCCCTTGAGCGGTCCAGTCGCATTCACAGCAGGTTGGTGGAGGCGGTGGAGCCGGTCATCAGAAGCAGAGCGTCGAAGCCGTGGACCATTCGCAGAAGTTCCGGATCGCGCGGCGTGCGTGAATAGCCCAGGAGGGGCCGCAGAGGCCGCAGGTCGAAGAGCGTCATGTCGCTTGTGAAGGCTTGGTCCACGATCGGCGCTAAGCCCTTCATGTAGTCTCCCGGCTCCGACGTGGACTTGTACGTTGACGCGGAAGGATCGAAATAGGCGCGGGGAGATCCCTTGCCGGGCACGACCAGCAGGCTGAAAGCGTGGCTCCCTTCCAACGCGGCGATCTCGTGCGCCAGGGCCCCGATATCGAAGGTTTCAGTCGAGTTGCGCCCGCGCATGACGTGGGATGCGCCGAACTTGAAGAACGCTCTGGGCGTTTGACCGGCCGCTTTCGCCACCCGCCAGTGGCGGATTAGGTTCGCGCGCATAAAGGCGCCACGACGCTCGTTCGAACGCCACGGCTCCCGGGCCAGCCAAAGGCGATTGATCGCGAACGTCTCCTCCAAAGTCCGCAAAATGTCCTGCGCCTCCGGATCGGCCTTTGGCCAGGCGGCGGCCACCGCCTGTACCAGAGCTGGGTCGCCGGAGAAGGCGTACATGAACCGTGGGTCCCTCGTCTGGGCGAACTTGGCCCAAGACGCCTGAGAGGCGGCCTGAAGCTGCGCGAGCGCGGTCTCCGCCGCCTCAGGTTTGCGCCGGGCCTTCAGCATCGCGATCAGTCGACGGTCAGCGCCCACCTCGTAGTCCATCCCCCAGAGCAACGGTTCCTTTCCCCGGGCGCTGGCGCGTGCATCGGCGATGAACTGGGCCTCCTCCTTCATCCCGTAGAAAGCCACGGCGGAGCCAGGATCGGCGAATAGCCGCTTCAAGCCCTCCACGCCGCCGTTTGACGCGGCGCGGTCCAGCTCGCGGGCCATGGGAGAAGAGATCTCGATGGCGAGCCGTTCGTATCCCGAGGAAGCCAGCGTGCCCCAGAGCTGCGCACACAGCTTAGGATTCTCAGCGACCCCATGCTCCTCCCCAAGCAGGAAGAACTGCGCGCGCCCGCCTTCCTCCACCAGGAGTTTTACACCTGGCCCGAAGAAGCGAGATCCGTCGAAGGCGACCCGATGGCGGTTCTCGGCGGCTCGAGCGGCAAGCCGTTCCTCGAAGCTCGGCTGAGGCGTCGTTGCAGCTGGAGTGTCATCAGCGGCGCTCGGCTTGGCTCCCGCGATAGCGGCTCCGGCGAGCAGGCTGAACAAGGAGCGGCGGCGGACGACCATGATTCTTGCACCCCGAGAAGCGTCGCCGCGATGGCGTACGCTTTAAGAGGCCGCGGCAAGCCCGAACGGATGCGCCTTGCGCCGATTCATCAAAATAGCGCCGTTCAGCCGATCGCGCGGACCGGCGCGGACAGCGGCGTGTCGAAGCCCGCTCGGCGGTAGATCAGGGCCTCGGCGACGTGGCGGCGCAGGACGGCGTCGGCGCCGTCAAGGTCGGCGATCGTGCGAGCGAGCCTCAGGGTGCGGGTCCATCCGCGGGCGGAAAGGCCCCCCGCCTCGGCGGCTCGGGACAGCAGCGCCTTTGCGGTTTCGTCCAGCGCCGCGATCCGTTCCAGCGCGGCGCCGGACGCTCGGGCGTTCACCTCCGCGCCTGGGAGGCCGAGCTCCTGCGCCCGCGCCTCCGCCATCGCTCGGGCGGCGGCCACGCGCGCCGCGACTTCGGTCGTACCCTCCGCCGCCGGCGGCAGCGCCAGGTCGGCGGCCGTGACGGGCGGCATGTCGACCTGCAGGTCGATGCGGTCAAGAAGCGGGCCCGACACGCGGCCTTGATAGTCCCGCTGGCAGCGTGGGGCCTTGCCGCAGGCGCCGCGCCCCGCTCCGCCATAGCCGCAGCGGCACGGGTTCATCGCCGCCACGAGTTGCACCCGGGCGGGATAGCGGACGTGGTGGTTGGCGCGCGCGATGATGACCTCGTCGGTCTCGAGCGGCTGACGGAGGCTGTCCAGCGCCTGCACGCCGAACTCCGGCAACTCGTCCAGGAAGAGCACCCCGTTGTGCGCCAGCGACACCTCGCCGGGCTTCGCCCGCTGGCCGCCGCCGACGAGGGCGGCCATGCTGGCGGAGTGGTGAGGGCTGCGGAACGGACGGGCCCGGGTCAGCTCACCCTTCGCGATCAGCCCGGCCATGGACCAGATCATGGAGGTCTCGAGCAGCTCTTTGGCCGAAAGGGGCGGCAGGAGGCCCGGCAGGCGTTGGGCGAGCATCGACTTGCCCGATCCCGGCGGCCCCGCGAACAGCAGGTTGTGGCCGCCGGCCGCGGCGATCTCGAGCGCGCGCTTCCCCTGTTCCTGGCCGCGGACATCCTTCAGGTCCAACGCTGGAGGGGGATCGGCGACTTCGCCAGGCTTCGGCGGGCTCATCACCTGGGTTCCGCGGAAATGGTTCACCAGGCCGATGAGCGAGCGCGGCGCGAGCAGAGGGATCTCGCCGGCCCAAGCGGCTTCGGGCCCGTTCGCGTCGGGACAGATGAGCCCCAGCTCCATCGATCCGGCAGCCACCGCGGCGGGCAAGGCGCCGGAGACCGCGTTGATGCGGCCGTCCAGGCTCAGTTCGCCGACCGCGGCCCAGCCGGTCAGCGCGTCGGCGGGAATGACCCCCATGGCCGCCATAAGCGCCAAAGCGATAGGGAGATCGTAGTGGCTCCCCTCCTTGGGCAGGTCCGCCGGCGCAAGATTCACGAGGATGCGCATAGGCGGAAAGGCGAGACCCAAGCCGCTGAAGGCGCCACGCACGCGCTCGCGGCTCTCGCCCACCGCCTTGTCCGCCAGGCCCACGATCTGGAAGCTGGGTTGGCCGGTCGTGCGCGTCATCTGCGCCTCGACTTCGACCCGGCGTGCCTCGACGCCTTCGAACGCGACAGTGACGATGCGCGCAACCATTCAAGGGCCCCAAGCCTAGAACTACAGCCTAAGCGAGACCGGCGTTCACCAGCAAGAACGAAATACGAACAGCGGCCGGGAGAGCGAACTCGCGTACGGCCGCGTTTATCCACAGCCCCGCTGAAGCGGACGGCACTTCAAGCGAACAGACTGGGAACATAGGCAGAAAACGCAGCACTAGAGACGCCGCTTTATTGCCGCGCGCTCACTACAGCTAAGCTTTAATCACGTTCCTCGAAGGCGCTCAATATGGTCGAAAAGCAGAGCCGCAGCGTCGGCGCCGCCAAAGCGCTTCATCTGCTGCGCGCCGGTGGGTGAGGTCACGTTGATCTCGGTCAGGTAGTCGCCGATCACGTCGACGCCGACGAAGATCAGGCCGCGCGCCTTCAGCTCCGGACCGATGATCGCGCAGAGCTCACGGTCCCGCGGCGTCAGGTCCACGGGCTCGGCCCGCCCCCCCACGCGCAGGTTGGAACGCACCTCCCCTTCGGCCGGCACGCGGTTGATGGCGCCGACCGGCTCGCCGTCGATGAGGATGATGCGCTTGTCCCCGGCGCTGACGGCTGGGAGGAAGGCCTGCATGACGAGCGGTGACCGGTCGATCGCCGCGTGCAGTTCGATCAGGGCGTCCAGGTTCCGGTCACCGGCGCGCAGGCGGACGATCCCCGAGCCCGCGCCGCCATGCAGCGGTTTCAGGATCACGTCGCCGTATCGGCGCTGGAAGTCGGCGAGGGCATCGGGGTCTGCGCTGATCAGGGTTGGCGGCTGCACGCCGGGAAACCGGGTGACGAACAGCTTCTCCGGCGCGTTGCGCACCTCGGCCGGATTGTTCACCACCAAGGTCCTGGGGTGCACGACCTCCAGCAGATGGGTCGCGGTGACGTAGGCCATGTCGAACGGCGGGTCCTGACGCATCAGCACGACATCGACCTCCGAGAGGTCCAGCGTCTCGGGCTCGCCCAGGGTGACGTGGTCGCCCTTCACGTTGCGAACGGTCGTGGAGCGTGCGCGGGCGGTGAGCCGGGTCCCGTCCTCAAGCGCCAGGGCCTGGGGTTGGTAGACCCACAGGCTGTGGCCGCGCTCCTGGGCCGCCAGCATCATCATGAAGGTCGTGTCCGCCTCGATGTTGACCTTCTCAATGGGGTCCATCTGGACGGCGACCTTCAGGGCCATGTCAGTCCTCGCGCAGGGCTTCGGCCGTCCGGTGCAGGCGGCGCTCGTCGAGCTTCGAGATAGGGCGCCGAACGGCGCAGCGCTACGCTTGAACGGCTAGTTCAGGCGTAGCCGAACGCGGTCGCGAACCGCCTGGGCGGCCACGGCCGCCCCGCCGTCGAGCTGCCGGGCGCGGCCCAAGGCCTCCAGAGCGCCGGTCAGGGCCCCCTGCTTTTCCCGGGCGGCGGCGACGTCGAGCCATGGCCGGTGATCGGTCGGATCGAGCAAGGCGCGGCGCACCGCGGAGCGTTCAGCCGCCTCGTAGTCGCGGCTCTCCAGCGCGCGGGCGAAGAGCATGTTCTGCAGCCGCAGCAGCACCTGCCGGTCGCTGACCGGCGCCATCAGCGCCTCCAGACGGTCCGCCACGTCAGGCGTCAGCCCAGCGCGCAGCGCGCGACGGGTCAGCTCCGATGGCAGGACCAAGCGGCCCTGGCTGAACGGATCGAGCGCGACGGGCCCCTCCTCGGTGTCGACGCGCAGCAGGAAATGGCCGGGGAAGTCGACGCCGTCCGCACGCAGGCCGCAGCGGCGGGCTGCGTGCAGGTAGAAGATGCCGAGCGTGGCCGACAGCCCGCGCCGACGGTTCGCGACGTCGATGATGTCGGTGTTGGCGGGGTCGTCGTAGGTCAGAAGGTCGCCGTTCAGGCGAAGGTCCCCGGCCAGGCTTTCCGCCAGGGCTTCGTCGGGGCTCTCATGACCCATGCGCTGGGCCAGACCAGAGGCCGCGGCCTCAGCCAGTGCACGGACCGGCGCGGGATCGCGGAAGGGCGCGTCGTGGATCGCGCAGGCGATCGCCGCCTCCAGAAGCGGAAACGCGCGGTCCTCCGCCTCTCCGGCGGAGTCCAGGACAGCCTCGGCTTCCTCTCGCGTCATCCCTTGCTCCCGCATTTGGGCGCGTAGATCGCCACCATAACCATCAGGCGGCGAATACGTCACGGAAGTGTCGAGGAATCGTGCCTGGCGCCAATGCGACCAAATCGACCCGCGGCGTCAGGCCTCGGAGCGCTGGCCGCCGCGCTGCGAGCGCGTGCGCCGCCCGCAACAGCCGTTCCCGCTGAAAGGTCGTCACGCACTCGCGCGCCTCCGCTATCGTCGCGCGGCGTTTGACCTCCACGACCGCCAGCACGCGGCCGCGACGGGCCAGCAGGTCGACCTCCCCCTCTGGCGTCCGGAGTCGGAAGCCGAGGATCTGGTATCCCTGCAGCATCAGGAACGCGGCGGCGAGCCCTTCGGCGAAGCGGCCCTCCTCGCGGGCGCGCCTGCCCCGGGCCTGACGCTCGACGCGGCGCTCCTCCCGCCAGCTCATGCGCGGCCCTGCAGTTCAAGCGCACGGCGGTACAGGGTCTTGCGGACGAGCCCCAGCGCCTTCGCCACCTCGGAGGCTGCGTCGGCTGGACCCAGCCGCTGCAGCGCCTCGAGCAAGGCGGCGTCGGCGTCAGCCGCATCGGCCACAGGCTCCTCTCCCGGCGCCACCAGGACGACGATCTCGCCCTTGGGCTCCGCAAGCCGGGGATCGGTCGAGAGCTGATCGAGGCGACCGCGCACGAAGGTCTCGTGGAGCTTGGTCAGCTCGCGCGCCACGACCGCCTCCCGCGGACCGAATACGGCGGCCATGTCGATAAGGCCGTCGCGGACCCGCGGGCCGGTGTCGAAGAACACGAGGGTGGAGCGGACGGGCCGCAACTCCTCAAACAAGCTTCGTCGTGCGGCGCTCTTGGCCGGCGTGAAACCGGCGAAGAGGAAGCGATCGGTCGGCAGGCCCGCCGCCGCCAGGGCAGCGAGTGGCGCGGAGGCGCCGGGGATCGGGTGCACCGGATGTCCGGCCGCCGAAACCTCGCGCACCAACTTGAAGCCTGGATCGGAGACTAGCGGAGTGCCGGCGTCGGAGACCAGCGCCACCACCTGTCCCGCCTCCAGCGCCGCCATCACCCGCGGGCGCACCTGCTCGCCGACATGGTCGTCGTAGCGCTGCAGCTTCTTGGAGAGGCCGAATGCGTTCAGCAGGCGCCCGGAGACACGCGTGTCCTCGGCCAAGACGAGTTCAGCGGCCGCCAGCACGTCGAGGGCGCGCAGCGTGATGTCTCGCAGGTTCCCGATCGGCGTGGAGACGATGTACAGGCCCGGGGAGACGGGGCGCGGCGGCGGGGCGTTAAAGCTCATGGTCGGTTCGGCTGCGGCGGGACCCGCTCAGGTCCCGCCATCTTTAAGCCGAAACGCGAGGAAGGCGATCAGGCCGGCGCCGGATAGGCCCAGCCCTGCGAGCCGGAGCGAGCCGCCTGCAGCTGGGCTTCGGCGAAGCGCCAGTTGGCCAGCTTGTCGAAGAAGCCCTCCACGAAGCTTTTCCGGTCGTTCCGGTAGTCGATGTAGTAGGCGTGCTCCCACAGGTCGCACAGCAGGATCGGCGTCACGCCCTCACGGGTGATGACGGTGTCGCCGTCGTGCGTCTCGTCGACCTTCAGCCGGCCGCCCTCATAGACCAGCCACACCCAACCCGAGGCGAAGTGGTTCACGCCGCGGTTGACGAACTCGGTCCGGAAAGCGTCGAACGATCCGAAGGCCTCGTCGATGGCCGCAGCCAGGTCGCCGGTGGGTTGGCCGCCGCCCTGCGGGCTCATGCTCTCCCAGAAGAAGCCGTGATTCCACGCCTGGCCGGCGTTGTTGAAGAGCTTCTGCTCGCCCCTGGCGGCGGACTCGCGCACCACCACCTCGAGCGGCGCATTGGGGTCGAGGCCCTTCTCCGGCGCCTGCACGTTCGTGTTCTCCACGTACTTCGCGTGGTGTTTGTCGTGGTGGAAGCGCAGGGTCTCGGCCGAGACGACCGGCTGCAGGGCTTCGTAGCCGTAGGGAAGATCGGGGAGGCGATACATTGAGGGGAGGACTCCGCATGGAAACATGCCCCAGCCGCAAAGCGACCCGGGCTTAGACGAACGCTTTTCGCTGACTGAGGATCAGCGGTGGTGGCCGGGATCCTTCTGGGACATCGCCGCCGCCACGATCGTCGCCAGCGCTGGATTGCGCAGGAAGATCCAGCCGGCGGCGACGCCGACGACGGCGGCCAGCGCGGGCCGCTCCCGGGCCAGGTCGGTCACGCGCGCCATCAGACCCGGCGGATGCGCCGGCTCATCGTGACGTCGTCGCGCGCCGCCTGAGCCGAACGCCAGGAAGGCGATCCCGAAGGCGACCAGCCCGATGACGAGGGCCACGACCGCCGCCGCGCCAGCGGGCGTCAGCGGCTCGCGCAGCACGGCGAACAGGGCGTAGCTGGCGGCCACCATCATACAGGCGGCCCCGCCGGCGACCGCGCCTGCCGCGGCCGCCTTCTTCATCAGGCCCTGGCCGATCAACGGCGGCGGCCAGCCAGCAGCAGGCCCAGGATCACGCCCGCGCCGACGGCGACGGCGGCGCTCTTCAGCGGCTTCTCGTTCACCTGCTCGATGATGAAGCGGGAGGCGTCGTCTACCCTCACGCGGCCGTCGTCGTAGTAGGTGCGGGCGCGTTCGCGAAGCTCTTCGATGCGCTCGCGTGCGGCGAGTTCGGCGCGCTGAGCCAGATCCGTCAGCTTGGTCTGATCGGTCGAGCCGGCGTCGGTGGTGGCGGTGGTGTCGTTGGCGGCCATGGCGTTGTGTCTCCGAGAGGGCAGGCGCGCGGTCCCGCCCCTTCCAGGGGCAGGAGGCCGGCGAGAGCACAAACTCCAGCCGCGCCGGCCCGGTTCCGATATGGCGAAGCTATCGTGTCGCGCAAGCGCGATCGACGTTCGACGAACCGGCCGCCTCTGGCGCGGGGGCGCGCGCGGGCATAAACAGCGCCGCATGAGCCGCCACGCCGTTTCTCCCGCCGCGCCCACCGAGCTCCGCGTCGCCGGGTCCGACCTGCTGTTCCCCGTGCGCCGCGTCTACTGCGTAGGCCGCAACTACGCCGCCCATGCCCGCGAAATGGGCGAGGACACCCGGGAGCCGCCCTTCTTCTTCACCAAGCCCGCCGACGCCGTCGTGCAGGCGGAGACGGTGCCTTATCCTTCAGCGACCGCAGACCTGCACCACGAGGTGGAGCTGGTCATCGCCCTGGGCGCCGGCGGGGCGGATCTGGAGCAGGCGGCGGCCCGCGCGGCCATCTGGGGCTGGGCGGTGGGCGTCGACCTGACCCGCCGTGACCTTCAGAACGAAGCCAAAAAGGCGCAGCGCCCCTGGGACGCGTCCAAGGGCTTCGATTTCTCGGGGCCGATTGGGCCGATCACACCGGCCGAGCGGCTGCCGGAGCCGAAGGGCCGCATCACCATCGCGGTGAACGGGCAGACGCGCCAGAGCGCCGACATGGCGGACATGATCTGGAGTCCGGTGGAAGTGGTGGCCGAGGCGTCGCGCCTGTGGACGCTCGCACCAGGGGACCTGATCTTCACCGGCACGCCCGAAGGCGTGGCCGCGCTGAGCCGTGGCGACCGGATCGAGGCGACCGTCGAGGGGCTGGAGCCCCTGCGGTTCGTCCTGAGCTGAGGCTCGGCGATGACGCCCATCCTGCACGGCTACTGGCGCTCCGGCACGACCTACCGCACACGCATCGCGCTGGCGCTCAAGGGGGTGGCCTACGAGCAATCAGGCGTGGACCTGCGCGTCGGGGACCAGCGCAGCGAACGCTTCCTGCGCCTGAACCCTCAGGGCTTGGTCCCCGCGCTGGAGGCGGATGGGCGCGTGCTGACCCAATCGCCAGCGATCCTCGAATGGATTGAAGAGCGCTGGCCGCAGCCGCCGCTGCTGCCGACGGATCCGGGCGACCGGGCCGAGGTGCGCGCCATGGCGGCGCTGATCGCCTGCGACATCCACCCCCTGCAGAACCTGCGGGTCATGAAGAAGCTGAGCGCCGATCACGGCGCGGACGAGCCGGCGACGCAGGCCTGGACCCGCCACTGGATCGGGCTCGGCTTCGAGGCTCTCGAGCGGCTCATCGAACGCCGCGGCGGCGCGTGGTCGTTCGGCGACGCGCCGACTCTCGCAGACTGCTACCTCGTCCCGCAGGTCTACACGGCGCGCCGCTTCGGGCTGGACCTCCAGCCTTACCCCAGGATCGCGGCGGTAGACGCGCGCGCCGCCGAGCACCCGGCCTTCCAGGCCGCCCACCCCAGCCGCCAACCCGGCGCGGAGTAAGGTCATGCTGAGCGAACTGAAGGCGAAGAACCGCGCCTGGGCCGCGGCGAAGACTGAAGTCGATCCCGACTTCTTCAAGCGCCTGGTGGGCCAGCAGGCGCCGGAATACCTGTGGATCGGCTGCGCTGACAGCCGGGTGCCCGCCAACGAAATCGTCGGGCTGGATCCCGGCGAGATGTTCGTCCACCGCAACGTCGCCAACCAGACGCCACCCTCTGACGCCAACTATCTGTCCGTGCTGCAGTACGCCGTGGACGTGTTGAAGGTGAAGCACGTGCTGGTGGTCGGCCACTACGGCTGCGGCGGGGTCCGTGCGGCGGTGGAGTCCACCGACCACGGGCTGATCGACCATTGGCTTTCGCCGATCCGTGACATCGCCCACGAGCACCGCCACGAGCTCGCGAACCTGCCTGATCGCGAGCGGCACGACCGCCTTTGCGAGCTGAACGTGATCCGCTCAGTCCGCAATGTCGCCGCCAATCCGTTCGTCACGGGAGCCTGGGCCCGCGGCCAGGCGCTGACCGTGCACGGCTGGGTCTACACGCTGGGAGACGGCCTGGTTCACGACCTGAACGTGTCGGTTTCGGGAGCGGCCGACTTCGAGCGGCTGTTCCTGGGCGAGTCCGCCTGAACGCAGCGCCTGGGCGTCGTTCAGCGGTTTCTTAAGGATCGCAGCCTAACCTCCTCCTTAACCATGAGCGGACCCCCGCTCGAGGGACGGAGGACTCCCCGGCGATGGCGCAGCACCGCGCCCCCGTGCTGAACCTGCGAACGGCGGCCGCGGCTGACGGGACCCCGACCTATGAGCGCCTCATGTCGGAAGCGGTGGAGCGCCGCGGCGGCTGGGTGCGCGACGCGGACGGCCGCGCCCGCGCTGACTTCTGCAACGCATACGGCTCGGTGGTTCTGGGCTGGTCCGATCCGGACGTGGAGGCCGCTGTCGCGGCTGAACCCTGTTCAGGGCGCGCCGCCGCGGTTGTCGAGCGCATCGCCGCAATGATGCCGTCCGCTGAGGCCGTGGCCCTGCGCTCCGGCGTGCCCGCAGCCTTGATGGACGCGCTCACCGCCGCCAGGGCCGCGACCGGCCGTGACGGGGCGTTCTTCTGCGACGACCGCAGCATCGTCTCGAGCGACATCAGCGCGGTGCGCGAGGCGCTGGAGCGTCACGACGGCAAGGTCGCTGCGCTGGTCGTCGAGCCGCTGGACGCCGAGATCGAGTTTCTGGAAGGCCTGCGCGGCCTGGCCGATCGGCACGGCGCAGTTCTGGTGTTCGACGAATCCAAGTCGGCCTTACGGGTCCACGAAGGCGGCGTGCAGGCGAGCCTCGGCGTGACGCCGGATGTCTCCGTGCTGGGCTCCTCGATCGCGAATGGTCGCCCGCTGGCGGCGGTGGTGGGGCGCATCGACATTTTGCGCGCGATCGCCGCGGAGTCCTCCGGCTGGCCCGTGGCCGAGGCCGCGCTGGCGGCCGCTGACGTGACGCTGGAGAAGGTCGAGCGGCTGGGCGTGGTCGCCGCACTGGGGGTCATCGGCGCCGAGATCGCGGCCGAGGTCGAGCGCATGTTGATGGACCATGGCGCTGACCACCTGTTCGAGGTCTGCGGCGACCCTGCCTGGAGCGTCATGGGAGCCCGCGCCAGCGCCCCGGCCGATCCCGAGACGCTGAAGGCCTGCCTGGCCGCAGCGCTTTACGAACAGGGCGTCGTCAGCTTCGGCTCTCACATTCCCTCCTTCTCCATCGGAGACGCCGAGATCACCCGCCTGTTGCACGCCTACGACGCCGCCCTGCCGATCGTGGTCAGCCGGGTTGAGAGCGGCGCCTTCGACCGGCGCGGCCGGAGCGGGCGACGAGCCACCCGATGAGCACTGCAAAACTTGGCCTCGGCGCCGCCCAGTTCGGGCTGGACTACGGCGTGTCGAACGCTCGCGGCCGCGTGCCGGAGAGCGAGGTTCAGGCCATTCTGGAGACGGCGGCGCAGTGGGGAGTCACCCTGGTGGACGCCTCGCCCGCCTTCGGCGATGCCGAGCGCGTGCTGGGCCGGGCCTGGCCCTTCCCGAGCCCATTCCGAGTCACCACCAAGACGCTCCGGCTCTCGGAAGGGCTGGACCGACTTGAGCAGAGGGCGCGCCGCTCGCTGGAGCGCATGGGCCTGGCCCGCGGCCACGCCCTGCTGATCGAGGATGCGGAGGACCTGCTCGGGACCGACGGCCGTGCCTTGTGGGCCCGACTGGAGCGGCTGAAGGGCGAAGGGCTGTTCGAAAAGATCGGCGTGTGCGCGGGCGTGGACGACGCGCCGGAGCTTGTCGCACGCCGGTTCAAGCCCGACCTGATGCAGCTGCCGGTCTCCATGCTCGACCAGCGCCTCGTCCAGGGCGGGGCGCTCGCCGCCTTGGCCGAGCTCGGCGTCGAGGTGCAGCTTCGCTCGGTGTTCCTGCAGGGCGCGCTCTTCCTGCCGCGCGAGGCGCTTCCACCCACCCTCGCCGCCGCGGCGGGCCCTCGCCTGTCACGCATCCGCAGGGCGCTGGCGGAGGCGGGGGCCGATCCCATGCAGGCGGCGCTCGGCTACGCCCTGTCCCGTCCGGAAACGTCCGCGGTCATCGTCGGCGTCACCTCGGCCGCGGAGCTTCGGGCCATCATCGCCGCCGCCACACGGCCATGCCCCGATCTCGATTGGCCGCAGCTGGCGCTCGACGACGTCGCGGCCCTGGACCCGCGCCTATGGGGCGAACGGGCGGTGACCGCGGCCTGATCTTCGGGAGGGTCTCTCGAGGTCCATCCCTTTTGAAGGAATGGTGGAGCCGAGGGGACAATCCACCAGTCCTGTATGCCCTTTGTTTTTGCAGCATAATGTATGGTGCTTCGGCGCAGGTTTGTACCGGCGAAGTGTACCAGGGAACGCGCTCAAGCGTGGCCGTAATGGACGGAAAGCGGGCTGGATGGGGTGGCCCTACTCTCCTCGGTCTGGTTCCCAAAGAAACGGGTATGGCTTCGTAGATCGCTGTGGCGCTTCCGGATCGACAGCGTGGCGGATGTTCTTGAGACGCAGACGCGCGATCTGGCGGTTGGGGTCAACAGTTTCGACATGCAGCGGGAGTAGGCTGATTACGGTGTTTCCAGGCTGACTCCGATCATTTTTCTCTTCGGGATCTGTCTCGGGATCGGAGGTGATGAGACCGAAGGGGAGGATCGGACTGCCCGGCTCGGGTACAAGGAAAGCAGGGCCACCGCTCATTCCTCCAAAGACCGGGATTGTGGTTTCTAGGCAGGGAGCGCGCGAGAAGATGTGCCCGTCCGGGTGAACGGCGGCCACCCGCCCTGCACGAAGCACAAGACGGCGAGCCAGGGTGGCCTCCTCGTATCCCGCACCATCTCGATACTCCTTGACGGTTTCCATGCCCGCGTATCCCAGAACGGCAACGACGTCGCCCACGGTGGGTTGGGCGTCCGTGAGGCGATAGTGCGCTCGAAATAGGTCAACGTCGTCCGGCTGCTCGGGCGTAAGCGCTAGGACCGCAATGTCCGAAGCCACATCCCAGGTGGATACGCTCACGCAGCAAAACGTTATCCGGTCTCCGCACTGATAGATCGCCCGCAAGCTTTTCGGGTCTACTTTGACGTCTCGTTCCGGCAGGAACTCAGACAAAGCCGACGGCGCTGTTGGGCGCTTTGGACTTTGAGCTTCGCGAACGCCCTCCAGATTATGGGCGGCTGTGATCGCAGTTGCGCTGTCGCCCTCGGCGCTGACGATAAAGGCGGTACCGATCAGTCGCGGTGAACGATCAGGCGTGAACGCCAGGATGGAGAGCAGGCCCTCGTGCTGATCGCCTATGCTATCGCCGTCAGCCTCGTTCCAAGCGAACCCTTGAAGTATGTCAGACATCGCGGTCACCTTTGATGGAAGCTATCGAACGAACCGCGGGTAGGACCCGCCGCGTCATTCTTGAACCCGGGTTCACGCTGAAGGTATCCCTTAAACGACGCCCTCAAGGCCCCGGTGAGGACGTCGACGTGACCTCCGCCGCGGAGCTTCGCGCCATGGCCGGCGTCGACGCGCGGCCCTGCTCGAACCTGCACCGGTCGAAGCTGGCGCTCGACGAGATCTCCGCCCTCGACCCAGACCTTTGAGGCGAGCGGACGACGAGTGCGCCTCGACTGCGGCGTATCTCCCGTGGCCATTCGGCCTCTACGAGATGGTGGAGTCGAAAGGAGCCGACCGGCAAATAGGTTGCCACTGATGTCGCGGTGGTCGTTGGGCGAGGCCCGTGGGGCCAACTACCACTTGTGTGCACCCGCTCGGAAGCTCGCCGTCCGCTGCAAAGCCGCTTCGTGCTGCTCGCAGCGCGCAGGCTTGATGGCGGTCACTGCCAAGGCTGACGCGCAACCGGGGAGGCGCTAGTAGACACCTATGGCAGGTCACCCGAACAACCTGGGCAGGCGCATTCTTGGGGTGCGAGATGCGATTCTGCGGAATGATTTCACTCACGGGCAGTGGCGTGAACTCGGGCTACTCACGAACTGTCAGGACATCGTCGAAGGACATTCTCGCCTCTTGCGTAGCCTCTCCTGGGGCGACCCTGACTACCCCGACAACGTCCTCGCGGTGCTAACGGACATCGTTCGCCTAAATGCGGAGAGCTTGGACGAAATGGAGCAGTTTGTCGGAGCATCCGCCAGCGCACCCGTGTCGACTTCCGCGGGCAAGGGCGTAGCCGTGATGTTTCGGCCCGGCGTGTTCGATGTGCCTAGTGAGCCAGTCGATCACAATCTCGTCGCCCTCATGATGCCCTTTGACGCTGCGTTTGCGGGGGTCCACCAAGCAATCGTCGGAGCATGTTCGGACGCGGGACTGCGATGTTTGCGAGTGGACGACATCTGGAATCACTCGACCGTGATCCAAGATGTGTTCTCGCTGATTTGGCAGTCTGCCATCGTCGTCTGTGACTTCACGGGGCGCAACGCGAACGTGTTCTACGAGGCAGGGATTGCGCACACTTTAGGAAAAGAGGTGGTTCCAATCACCCAGAATGCTGCCGATGTTCCGTTCGACCTTAGCCATCACCGCTATCTCGGCTATCTGGCAAATGCTCAAGGCCTTGCAGACCTCAGGACGGCCTTGGCGGCGCGGTTGCAGACCCTTAGAGCGCAGATTGCCGGCCGCTAGACGTACGATTAGGTTGGTCTTGGTCGTCCCAGCCCCGTGAGCGGTGTTGGTCGGGTTCGGTTGGCTGCTCCGGGCCTCACACTAGGTCTTCGTTCGACCTCTCACGCGTGACGCACGGCACAATGTGATAGGCGTAAGCTATGCCCAAGTCGAAGAAGCCTGCAGTTATCGAGTGGATCTACAACCAACTACTCGATCCAGCGACGGGAACGCTGACACGGTCCGTAGTCACCAAGCGTGATGTTACAGCTGGGATTACCGCTACTGGTGTTGGGCTCTCGACGGACAATCCCGTCAACTTCATCAAGGACGTAATCCGGGGCCACGGGGCCTCCCGCATGTGGCCCGACAGCCTTAAGGCCGCCCGCATTACCGCGCGGCAGGTCACAGGTGGTGGAAACGTTTTCGAGTTCGTCCCCTACGAGGACGATCAGACCGACCCTTTCCCTAGCCCGTTCGGCTACCGTCCGGGCGTTCCAGCCATACGCCTTCAGTCGATCTCGGTCCCTCTCGCGACAAAGCAACTTGGCCGGAACGACGAGACCTACCTGATCCAAGTTGCCGTGAAGCTCGGTGTCATCGAGAGCCACTTCGCCCTCACATCGCCGCTCGATATTGTCGAGGTGAGCCACCTGCAAATCGGGATCAAACTGCGGAAAACGGAGATCGACAGCCTCTATTCAGCGGTTCTTCGCCATGCTGGGGGAGAAGCCGAAAGGGTTCTGATCACTGCGGAGGCCAAGAAGCGCAATCAGCGCATCCTTGAGGAGCAAGTGGTCCAGCAGGTCAAAGCTGCGTTCAAGATCACGGAGCCCCCCTCCGCGAAGGCAAAGGCTAGCCAATCAGGCGGTCCACCGGTGGACTGCATCATCCCAGTCGCTATGACGGCGGCATCGACCGGCATCTACGTTGCCGAGTTCAAGCCTGTCCGCCGCAAAGACGTCTCTAGCTTCGACGCACTGGAGCTAGTTAGGGAGGCGCTCTACGAACTTGTCCCACCTGTGAAGGGTATTTGATCACTCGGCGGCCGCAAGTTCGACCTGATCGTCCCACTGGCGACGCTTCGGTGCGGCCTTGCGATTGCGTCCACCGATGGGGGCGGCAACGCCGAAGTGAGCTGCGGCCTCAGCCATGTCCATGGACAGCAGGGCCGGATCGCCCAGCGGAAGCACTGCAGTGGGTCGCTCCACGGTGAACCCTCCCGCGAGGGCAACCGCTCCTGCCACCGCGCGTGCGAGCGGCGGTGGTACGGCGTTCCCGATCTGCCGGGCACCGTGCCACTTGGTTACGTGGAACCGGAACCAGTCGGGAAAGCCATGAAGACGGGCCATTTCCCGTACGGTGACGCAACGGGCGTATCGATAGTGGATGGGGCGCGGTGACGTAAATGCGCCCCTGGCGCTATCTGTGCCTGCACGAAGCGTGTTGCTAACACCCGAGCTCGGCAGCCTAAAGAACCGAGAGATTGGTTCGACAGAGCCTTCGGGAGTGCCCGCGAAGCGACGACGCGAGATCGCCGTGTGCTCCGTTCGCATACTGCTGGTGAGGATCGCTGGATCCCATTCGCGCGCGTATCCGAAGCCATCGGCATCGTTCGTCAAGCCGCGCATTGCCATAGCGTAGGTCGAAGGCTTGCCCCATTTCACCTTCACGGCGTCTGACGCCTCGAGGGCGCTAAACCGCTCAGCGTCGGGTACGTCGTTCAACGCGTCGCGAGTGGATGGGCCCTCTGGTAGCCCGTCGCCTCGGTCGGGGCTTCCCGCCGCTCGATGCGTCGCCGCGGGGTAGCTCGGCAGCGTTAGATGCTTCTTGCAGCCGATGAGAAATAGGCGCTCTCGATCCTGAGGAACCCCATAGGAGGCGGCGTTCAGAACCCGCCACGGCACTAAAACTTCGTAACCTCTCGATCTGAAGCTTGCGACGAGTTCCTGCAGGAATTGCACGTGCTTCCCGACCGTAATCCCCTTTACGTTCTCGAAGACGAAGTAGTCGGCGTCCAGTTCGGCAACGATCCGGACAAAGTCCCGCACCAAGGAGTTCCTGGGGTCGTCGAGCGCTCGCTGGCCTATGAGCGAGAAACCTTGGCAGGGGGCTCCGCCAAACACGACATCAACCCTGCGGTCACCAAGTCGCGTGCGGCGGCGGATGTCCTCCCCCGATAAGGACGTAACTGAGGTGGCTATTACGTCGCAGTGCGGGAAGTTGAAGGCGTGAACGGCAGCGTGAACCGGGTCGTACTCGACGGCTGCGACGACGTCGAACCCTGCTTGCTCGAAGCCTAGCGACAGCCCGCCGGCGCCGGCGAATAGGTCGACCCCAATTGGCCTTGGCATCTGCGTTCATCCTCCCGAGCGAAGCACCCGGATGATCTTAGAAAAGTGGTGGTCGAAAGTCGATCGAAATCGATGGGTGTGACAAGCGCGGTCGTAGTAGAGAGCGTCAATGGGACCAAGCGCTGACCCGCCGCCGGACAGTCGCCGAAGCGCGCTTATGAGCCGGGTGCGTGGACGACACACGACGCCCGAGCTGATGGTCCGGAGGGCGCTGCACGCCAGGGGATATCGCTACCGGCTGCACGACAAGAAGCTGCCCGGGACGCCGGACCTCGTCTTTCCGAAACTTCAAGCCGTCGTGCTGATCCACGGATGCTTCTGGCACCGGCACCCCGGTTGTAGGGCGGCGAGCACCCCAAAGACGCGCACCGCATTCTGGGAGGAAAAGTTCGCGCGGAACGTGGAGCGGGACCGACGAGACCTTGATGCGCTAGAGCGGCTTGGCTGGTGCGTTCACGTGGTTTGGGAATGCGAGACAAACGGCCGAGGCGACGACTTCCTCCCGGCGATCTTGGACTTTCTCACGCAGCGGGAGAGAGCGGTTAACGTGCGAGGGTGCAATGTCTAGCAGTCTTAGAAGTTCCTACGCTCAGGCGCAGCGGGAACTAGAGGCATCAGATTGACTAGCTCTGCGAGGATGGGCCTCAATCTCACTCAGAAGACCGCCATCCGACGCAAGATTGATCGTGAGTGGCGCTGGGCTCTAACGCCGGCCGAGCAATCGGCGCTCACGTTCGTCTTCACCATGACCATCGAGTGGGACAAAGCCGAAACCCGCCTCACGCTTGAAGACTTCGTATCGGGACGGGGGAAGATCGGGGGTACGGGCATGAGCCGGATGACCGTGCGACGTGCCCTGGACGGCCTTGCCGCAAAGGGTGTCATCGACAGGCACGGTTTGAATGCCGCGGGCTACGTGTACGGGATTAATCTCGACTGGCGACCTCCCGAACCGGGGCTGCTAACCAATTAGCATGGGGTGTTCGCCACCCTGTCCAAAATGAACACAGAGATCGGCACATATGACCACTCTCTGTGTTCAATATGAACACCCTATATAAGGAAAGACCTCTCAGGAGGTACCAACAGGGAATACCTGTCGTCGGCTTCGCCTCCGACGAGCAGGCCTCAAACCGCCTTCAGCCGCCTCAAGCGCTCAACGCGTAGTGCGCCGCTGCACAGAACTCTCAGGAGCGGCTTCTTCATCGCGCGAGGTTCTGGGGTGCCCCGCATCGCTCCAGCCCTGTCAGCGGCCTTCCTGGCGGCCTCCACGGGCCTGCTACCGGGGCGGCGTGCCGCCGCCGGCCCGGTAGCCTGCTGCGCCCCTGCCGCTTCGCTGGCGCAAAGCGTGAAGAAGACCTGCGGACGAATGCGCTCAACCTGCCAGCGTCGCCCTGTAGCCCGCTCTTAGAACCCCGAGCATGGGTGCCGGCGTGACGAGCAGCGCCTCGCTTAGCGCATTCCTGTCCAGCCGTTCCGTATAGCCTCCGTCTTTCCATCGGCGGAGCTGGCCACCATCAACAAGCCACAAGCCCTTAGAAGTTCGAGACTCGATGAAGGCGCCCGTAGGAAGTGTGTGGAGAGCTACAGGCGTTCTGACGCGAGAGGTACGAGCAGCATGGAGGATTCGATCAATGCTCCGCAAAGGCGCGTCGCCGGCACTTAAGTTCGCGCTGTTCCATGCCGCCCTGAACCGGCGAAGCGCATCACTGCGACACAACCCACAAGGCCTATGGCCTGCCGCAAGCGCAACGGCCTCGTCCAAGAAGAACAGGGCCGTATACTTTCCAGGGCTGCTGAGGGGATGGGATCGCCCCTTATAAGAAAGCCGACACGTGATCCACGACTGGTGCTGCCAATCTCTGGCTATCTCGCCAGCCTGGTTATGAAGAACCCCTCTGTTCCCGAGGAGGGTGCCTCGTGCTGGCGTGGCGATGATCGCTCCGTCAGGCGCAACGCGATTGCGTCGAGGGCCTTGAGATGCGTGTTCGTCTGCTACTGACCAGTGATCGATCACCGGCAGCTCTTTGCGTGAGGGTTATACATGTCGCGAAGCCTTCTAGCCGGGCTCACGAGCCGGCCGTGACCTGCACTGTCTGGTCGGCGAGCGTGTCGCTCAGGAACTGCTCCGCAGCTGCGGCTTTGGCTTGATCGTTCGCGATAAGCTGCTCCAGCGTAGCTTCATCGTCAGCTAAGGGCTCATCCTCGGCTCTCACTGCGACGCGCCCTAGCCCCCCGCGCTGGGCCGTCATGTTGCCGAGCGCAATGCGCCACATGTTCAGCCCGAAGCTCGTTTGTTCAGGCAACCCCGCGGGAAGTTCTATGTCCCGAAGCCGCGTGTCGGCCCCATCGCAAGCACTAATGAGCTCAAGGCCAGCTTGTGCACGCTCAGGCGAGGGATCGGACGAAATCATCGTGAAATGCAGATAGGCGGCTTCACACGGCGCGACGACGGCTTGAACGTCGCGAGCAAACTCGGGCCAACGCTCCTGGGCCGCTAATCGCGAGCTCGGAATCGGCGCTCGCGCTGCGACTGGTTCGGCGCTCGCGGAAGCGTCGCTATCCGCCACGTCCGACCCGCTGTCAGCGCAGCCGATAACCAAGCACAGCGTGAAGGCAAACAAGGTGGCCGCAGGCCACGACTGACCTCTGACCCTCCACAAGCGCCCTTTCAGATCACACTGGAACCATCGAGCCATACGGGCCGCATCTCCGCCTTGCCGTGCGGAAACTATAACAAATTTCCGCACTAATGCGCGGTGTTTGTGAGGGCTGAGGCGGGGGACTTTGCCCCGCATGTCGAACGCTCTCAGATCGCGCTTGGGCGGAAGATTGAAGGCGCTTCGCCGCGCTGCGGGACTGACACAGGAGCAGCTTGCCGAACTAACGGAACGTTCGGTGGACACGATCTCGCAGTTCGAGCGGGGAACGGTGTTGCCCAGCATTGAAGCCTTGGACCGTATCGCGCGTGCGCTCGGCCTGCGGCTTAGCGATCTTGTCTCAAACGAGGACGACGAGCACCCTGCTGACCGACGAGCCATAGCGCGGGCGAGAATTGAAACGGTCCTTCGAAGTCTCCCCGATGATGATCTGGAGGTGGCGGCCGAGCAGCTTGCAGCGCTGGCGAAGCGTAGATCGCCGTCGTCGCCGTGAGTTGAACCCGGGTTCACTCCTCCGCAGGATCCTGCTCCCTTCGCTGGTGATGGCCACAGTTGTTCCGGGCACAGCTCGCGCCGACCCCTGCGTAGCTCCTCTACCGAAGGCAGGGGAGCACTTCGCTGGGACAGTTCGATACGTCGGCGACGGTGACAGTCTCTCTGTCGGCGTGAGCCCGCAGCCAACTTCTTGGATCGAGGTTCGTGTCAGCGACTTCTACGCCGCTGAGCTCAACGCAGTCGGTGGCCGTGAGGCAAAGGCGAAGCTCTCAGAGATGACGCTCGGGAAGCGGCTAAGCTGTGTCGCAGTGAAGCGGAGCTATGACAGGGTGGTCGCGACATGCGCCCTGGACGGCCGCCCGCTGGGGGACCTGCTCAGGCGGGCGGGTGTCCCAGAAGGCGGCAACCGCTGAGCGCTACGGAGCGACCACCTCTTGCACCACGCGCCACCGGCCTCTTGCACGTTCGCATTCAAACCAGGCGTGGAGCCCTTCGAAGCTCGGCACCTCATCGAGCTCGAATAAGATGTTCGGTCGAGATCGCGAACCCGGTCGAATGAAATAACCTAAGGTGCGCTCTCCGCTCCGCTCGCGCACCGTGATCCGCTCCACTTTGAAGACACGCAGCTCGCCCATGTGGAACGTAAAAGCGAACCGCGATGGCCGTGCCAATCAATGGCCAATCACTTGAGGCGAGAGATCGTGGAGTGGCTAACTGCGTAAGATCGAGCAATAGCGGTGGTGGACTCGCCAGCGTCCCTGCGTGCCAGCGCTTCACGACGCTGATGAGGTGTGAGCTTCGGTTTTCGGCCCATGCGCACTCCGCGCTCGATGGCACGTGCGCGCCCTTCCGCCGTACGCGACCGTATCAGTTCCCGCTCAAATTCGGCCAGCCCTCCGAGCACTGTTAAGATGAGCCGCCCATGGGGCGTTGTGGTGTCGGCCCAGCAATCTTCCAGCGAGCGGAAGCCTGCACCGCGCTGACGCAGTTCTTCTAGAATGTTCAGCAGGTCTCTCGTCGAGCGCGCCAGCCGGTCCAACCGCGTCACTAGCAGCACGTCTCCAGGAGCGATGAAGCTCAAAGCCTTTCTCAACGCCGGCCTGTTGCTGGCCGCGCCGCTGATGATTTCGGAGAAGACCTTAGCGGCACCCTCATTACGGAGCCGCTCCTCCTGCGCATTGATGGACTGCCCGTCCGTTGAAACTCGCGCATAGCCGATGATCGCCATGAACTTCCGCACATAGATTTTGCACAGGATAGCCGACTGATTCTATTAGCGGTCCTTTTTGTGCGTTTCTTTTGATTTTTGCACGTGACGGAAGGCCAAGATCCTGGTGCGCGACTCAGTCCTCCGAGAGCTCCTCGGCCTCGCAGAGGACCACCTTGCTCCAGGCCTCTCGTCCAAGCCGGACTAGCAGCGGCTCATCATTCTGAGGCACTCCCCACACTTCGGAATAAGAGGGGCGGTGCGTCTTGGGGACGTTGCGAACCTTGAAATCCTGAGAGCCACATGCTGCCCGAATTTCGGACACGCGTCCTACAGCGAAGCCGCTGCCCTTCCGGATCTGGAACCCAGATGCCGACATGCCATCTCGTATAGCTTGAAGCCGTTGCTGAAGATCACCGTCATGGCATTCGAGATGTGCAGCCGACAGGTATCGCTCATTCCGATCTTTGCGAAGTCGGAACGCATCTGGGAAGCAGCCGACCACTTTCGTTCGGTCGGCCCGATCAGGGATCAATGACCGCCGTGGCAAGTACCTTGCGACGTGATCTTGATCAGGAACGAGCTTCTTCATAAGCGAACCAGCGTTTTGGATCGATGCCAGAAAGTGAGCGGATCAATCTCCTCACCGGCACCTGGCCAGCAAGCCTTTCTGGGGCGCCCTGAAAGGTCCCCGAGTAGGACCACCAGACCTGATCAGGCGCGGGAAACTCCAGGATGAGACTGATTTCGGCGTCAACCCATGCCGCCATGATATGCCCCGCGTTCGCGACCCCGAGCACAGGCAGGGAAAGCGGCCGCAGGTAGATCACCATTCTTACGTAGTCTTGAAAGGACGAAAGCGTTGGCAAAACGTCGTCAGGCGGCCATGCCTCGACATCAAGTAGGTAATCTATGTCCTCGAAAAGGCCCCTGCGCCACTCTTCGCTCAGATGGCTGGCGACGGTTGCAATATGGCTCTTAAAGGCAGCGCCTCTGTCGAATAATCGCTCAGACAACCCTTTGGGCTTGGCAAGGCCCTTGAACGTCAGAGTGCGCCGGAAGGCCCGCTCAAATCGCGGGTCGGTAATCTTCACTTCTTTGCGCTGCAACGTGACATCGCGCAAAGCCTCCTGCGTGGGCGACGGGCGCAGAGCCGTCGGAACGCGGTTCATTGCCTCGGCCTCGGCGCTGAACGCAGGCGTCGTAGAGAGTTCGCGCCCCGAATTACCCTTGGGCTCGGCCACTCGAGACGTTAATTCGGGGCGAGACACTGGAACAGCAAATGTCATCGAAACAGCGCCCTGGATTTATCCGTGATAGACTGCTCGAATATTTCGTTCTTCAGAACCCGTAACGCGTCAAGCTGGGGCCAGACGTCCTCATAAGTTGATACAGAGTCCTTCCCCTTAACATCTATATCAAGAATGAAGGACGCGTGGTCCAATAGCGGAGCCTCAGCGCTGCCTGAATGCACGACAACGAGATTGCCGCTATCGGTATAGCTCTCTGTCCGGAGAGAGTAATTCTCGTACGACTGACCCACCGCGTTCGGCGTGAACACAGCAACCAGAAGATAGTCCGCAATGTCTACGGCCTCCTGATCATTATCAGAGAAAGGCACATCAATCCGATTGATTGAGCGGAGACTTACATGTTTTAAGCGTCTGTTGTTAATGGCTTCGCCAATTATTTTCCACTCGCTACGCACCCAATCCATCATCAGGTTCCATCCTGGATAGGGAGCCATCTGAGAGATTGTGATGAACTCGTGCGAAACAAGCACAACGCGGGTTTGATCAAACGAGCCCAGACGCCAGCCGCGCTCGATCATCTTGGCGGAAACGTCACCCGTGCCCTCATCGAAATGCACGTTAATATGCCGCAGCGGTATCGTTGCGACGAACCTCTTCCGCAAAGCTTTCACAAGCTTGTCTATCTGGGCGGGATAGAGGGGTTGCTCTAAGGCAAACCCTATAGCCGTCTCCGTCAACGGCGGCTTGGAATACGGGTCAGTCATGAGCGGTCTCGCTCGGCTGATGCAGCACGATCTCGTGCATAGGCTCCGCCTCTCTGCCAGGCTCGAGGCAGTTCGCATAGATCATCCAGTCGGCCTCGAGGTGCCGCCAGCCGAAGCAATGCGGCCGCAAGAGTGACGCATTATGCGTCATGATGCGGATACAAATGTGAAAGATCGAGGCCGGGATAGTTAAGCTTCTCCATCTCGACCGCCAGCAGCGGAACCCGCGTCTCCGGGCTCCCACCATACCTCCGTCGAGCGCTCTTACCGGGTGCCTTCCAGCCGCCCAAAGCATCCGCCAGATCTGCCGGCACCCGCGCGCGCTCTAGCTCGTCAGCAAAGTTGTGGCGGAAAGAGTGAAACTCCAGTTTTGGATGATTTACGCCAGCCTTCGCTAAGAAGCGGGCGAAGAACTTGGAGAAGTTATCGCTGGCGTAGCCGCTCTTCGCTACTGAAAGTTCTGGAAAGAGAAGCCCTCCGACCGGCCCATCCCTACGCATCTTAAAGACGTGCAGCATGAACCCGAGCCGCATAAGTTCGGGGTTGATCGGAATGTATCGGCGCGAGTTCGCCGTCTTCACCTGCCGCCGGATCTGGAAGACGTCGTGGCCAGCGACCACCTGAACGTCATCTTCCGTGAGCTGGCATGCCTCATTCATCCGCATCCCGCTGAGAAGGCAGATTAGCGGTATCCAGAACCGTCCCCGCCGCGGGCGGTTCGGACCGACAATGGCATAGCCTTGCTCATCGTCTCGGCAACCAGCGTACAGCGGCGCAGAGAAAATCGCTTTTAGGTCTGACATCGGGAAGGGAAGTCGCCGGTCCTCGTCTGCCACGCCGTCCGACTTAACCCGCACGCCCTCGAATGGATTGCGGTCGAGCAGCCGATGGCTCACGGCAAACTTCATCAGCTTCGAGCCTTCCTCCAGGTATCGATTGGCGGTGTCCGGGCTGAGCTTTTTTGCAGGCTTAGAGCCCTCGCCCAATTGATCGTTTCTCACCGCCTTGGTCCCCACGATCTTGCGGGTCGCGAGCATGTCCCGAAACCGCCCCACATCGTCACGAGTGATCTCGCGCACGGGTGTCTCAGAACCGAAAAACTCCTCGAGCAGGGAGTGGTGAGATTTGCGCTTTGCCTGTGCTTTGACCCCGCCAGGCTCAAATCCCGCGTCGGACGTGTACCGCCGGACCAAAGCCGACAGGCTCGGCGAGGTGTGCGCTCCTGGAAGGTCGACAAAAAGCGGATTAAAGGTAACCGGCACGTGCGAGACGAACCGGGCAATCAATCTTTTATCCCGCTCTATCATCGCTTCATAGATCAATGCGGAAAGACGCCGAAATGACGGCGAATGAGCTTGTATTTGCACACCTTCGGTGGCGATGAGCTTAAGCGTGTTTCGATGTACACTGGCCGCTACATTTGTATCGTCAACGTCAGCCAGCATCGGAAACTCGTCGATGCGACTGATGACGTTATGATCGTGAGCACTTAGCGAGGCGTCGTTAGCGAGACCGGATTGGAACCAGCGTGCCATGAGGCTCCAGAGGGTGGCGTCATCCAGTTCTGGTCCGTCTCCCTGCGTGTCAGCAGGCGCAGGGTTCCTCTTAAGTACACGCTCCGCAGTGTCGATGGCGGCCTGCGCTTTTAAGCTCTCGAGCGCAACCAGACGGCGCGCTTCCGCATAGTCTGATGTTTTGAGGGATACCTTGAACTCACGCTTCCCGATGAGCGCACGAAGGTGCTCGGGCACAGGCCTGCGGAACAGGTACCGGCCTCCTCGTCGGTGTAGGTAGGTGGGACGGCTAGGCATTCGTCTCTGTGTACCAGTTCCTGGTACCAAGGAAGCCTACCAACCCCTTAGGGGCAAACCGTTTCTCGGGGTTCGACCACCCGATGGAGGGATGGTGGAGCCGAGGGGAGTCGAACCCCTGACCTCCTCATTGCGAACGAGGCGCTCTACCAACTGAGCTACGGCCCCGAGAGAGGCGCGCACATAAAGAGCGGCGCCTGTGGCTGTCAAGGACGCCTTGTCCGCCTGCGACCTCAGACGCTAGAAGGCCTTCGATACCGGCGCTCTCGCCGGCGGAGACACGGGTCGCAATGGGTTACGCGCTGGTCTGGCTGATCAACACCGTCGTGCAGCTCTTCATCTGGGCGGTCATCATCAACGCCATCATGAGCTGGCTCATCGCCTTCAACGTGCTGAATCCCCGCAGCCAGTTCGTGTACCAGATCGGTCGCTTCTTCGAGGCGGTGACAGAGCCTCTGCTCGGCCCCTTCCGGCGCATCATCCCCAATCTCGGCGGCATCGACATCAGCCCGATCGTGGTGATCCTGCTGCTGCAGTTCGCCCTGATGATCTTCAACCGAATGGCCGCGCCGGGGCTGATCTCTCTCCTAGGGTGAGCGCCACGCTCCTTGTCCGCGTGACGCCGCGGGGCGGGGCTGACCGGATCGACGGCTTCGTCAGGGACGCTTCAGGGCGCGAGCTTCTGGCGCTGCGCGTCCGTGCGGCCCCGGCCGATGGCGAGGCGAACGCCGCCGTCACCCGGCTTCTGGCGGCGGCGCTGAACGTGCCCAAGACCTCTGTCGCCGTCGTCCGGGGCGCGACGGCGCGCGTGAAGACGGTGGCGATCGAGGGTCTGTCGGAGGCGGACCTGAGAGCGCGACTCGCCGGCATTACGGAAGAGTAATGTTCGACGAGGAATAGGGCGCCTTTGAAACTAAATCACCGGGTGCTTGTATGCGCGTCGCCCGGCCGTCGGTGGTCGGATCTTCTCGTTTTCAGAGGGGGGACGCGCACTTGCACGCATCCATCCGCGTGGCCGCCGCTGCGGTCGCTGCGTTCAGCATGGCCGCCTGCGCCTCGACCGGCGCTACCGGCTCGGGCGGCGGGTCGGGGTCGGGCTCCAAGCCGTCCGAAACGCCAGCGCTGCGGCCGGGGCAGGACCCCAGGGCCAACCCGAACGTCTTCCAGAGCACATACCGGCCACAGCCCAGCCGCACCACGGCGATCGTCAACGCCTCGATCCTGACCGGCACGGGCGCGGAGATCCAACGCGGGACGGTTGTCATCGCAGACGGCAAGATCGCGGCGGTGGGCGCCAACGTGACGCCGCCGGCCGGCGCCGACGTCATCGACGCGAATGGCAAGTGGGTGACGCCGGGTGTGATCGATGCGCACAGTCACCTGGGCGTCTACCCGTCGCCAGGCGTGCCCGCCCACTCCGACGGCAACGAGGCGATCGACCCCAACACCGCTTTCGTCTGGGCCGAGCACTCCCTGTGGCCGCAGGATCCGGGCTTCAACACAGCCCGCGCCGGCGGCGTGACCAGCCTGCTGATCCTCCCAGGGTCAGCCAACCTGTTCGGCGGTCGCTCGGTCACCGTGAAGAACGTGCCCGCCCGCACCATGCAGGCGATGAAGTTTCCGGGCGCTCCCTACGGCCTGAAGATGGCCTGCGGCGAGAACCCCAAGCGGGTCTATGGCAACAAGCAGCGCACGCCAGCCACGCGCATGGGCAACATGGCGGGCTATCGCCGCGCCTGGATCGACGCCGCGGACTACGCCCGCCGCTGGGACGCCTTCCACGCCAAGCAGGAGAAGGGTGAGTCTGCCGAGCCGCCGAAGCGCGATCTGACGCTCGACACCCTTTCAGGCGTGCTGCGCGGTGAAATCTTGGTCGAGAACCACTGCTACCGGGCCGACGAGATGGTCAACATGATCGATCTCGCCAAGGAGTTCGGCTACAAGATCACCGCCTTCCACCACTCGATCGAGAGCTACAAGGTCGCCGACATCCTGGCGGCCAACGACATCTGCTCGGCCACCTGGGCCGGCTGGTGGGGCTTCAAGATGGAGGGCCTCGACGGCATCGAGGAGAACGCCGCCCTGCTGCACAAGGCGGGCGCCTGCGCCGTCATCCACTCCGACGACCCGGACCTGACCCAGCGCCTGAACCAGGAGGCCGCCGTCGCGCTCGCCGCGGGCCGCCGGGCGGGGATCGACATCCCGAAGGCCGAAGCGATCAAGTGGATCACGGCCAATCCGGCCAAGATGATGGGCATCCTGGATCGCACCGGCACGCTCGAGCCCGGCAAGATGGGCGACGTGGTGATCTGGAGCGCCGATCCGTTCAGCGTCTACGCAAGAGCCGAGAAGGTCTACATCGACGGGGCGTTGGTTCATGACCTGAACGACCCCCGATTCCAGCACAAGTCGGATTTCGAGCTGGGTCAGCCCGGCCGTCAGATCCCGCTCCTCGGAGGCGCCCAATGAGCCGCCTGAAGACCGCAGTTCTCGCCGCCCTTCTGTGCGGTGTGGCCGCGCCGGCGCTGGCCGAGACCGTCGCCATCACCAACGCCCGCATCCTGACCGGAACGGGGGAGATTCCGAACGGAACCGTGGTGATCCGCGACCGCGCGATTGCAGCCGTCGGCGCGAACGTGTCCGCGCCCGCCGGGGCGCGGGTGATCGACGCCCGCGGCGGCGTGGTCACGCCGGGCCTGATCGTCAGCGGCGCGCAGATCGGCCTCACGGAAGTGAGCTCGCTGCCGGAGACCAACGACTTCCAGGCCGGAAGCCGCGAGGTCAGCGCAGCCTTCGATGTGCAGTATGGGCTCAACCCGGCCTCGATCGTGATCCCGGTCGCGCGGCTGGGCGGCGTAACCCGGGCGGTGGTCATCCCCGTCCCCTCCGGCGGAAATTCCGGCGGCCACGCGCACGACGACTCCTTCGCGGGCAGCGACACGGTCGAGAACCAGGACCGTCAGTCCCTGTTCGCGGGCCAGGCGGCTGTGGTGCACCTCGGCCAGGGCGTCGACATGCTCACGAAGGCCAAAGTCGCGATGGTGGCGCCGCTCGGCGCGACCGGCGCGAACGTGGTCGGCGGCGCCCGTGGCGCGGAGTTCGTGGCGCTGAAGGCCATCTTCGACGACGTCCGGTACTACGCGCGAAACCGCGCCGCGTATGAGCGGGGGGACGGACGTGAACTGGGGCTATCGCGCGCGGATCTCGAAGCGCTCGTGCCGGTCATCGAAGGACGGATGCCGCTGCTCGTCTCCGCGCGGCGCACCGCCGACATCCTGCAGGCGCTAAAGCTGGCTCGGGACGAGAACATCCGCATCATCCTGCACGGCGCAGAGGAGGGCTGGCTGGTCGCCGACCAGATCGCCGCCGCGCGTGTGCCGGTCGTGCTGAATCCCATCGCGGACCTTCCGGCCAGCTATGAGACGCTCGGTTCGCGACTCGAGAATGCGGCGCGCCTGCACCAGGCGGGCGTGTTGCTGGCCTTCGAGAGCAACGAGGGCGGCGCGCACCGTGCGCGGGAGTTGCGCTACAACGCCGGGAACGCGGTCGCCCATGGCCTCCCTTATGCGGCGGCCATAGCCGCCATCACGGCCAACCCAGCGCGGATCTTCGGCGTGGCCGACCAGGTCGGCACGCTGGAGCCCGGCAAGGACGCCGACGTGGTGCTGTGGAGCGGCGACCCGCTGGAGCCGCTCAGCCAACCGCAGGCCGTCTTCGTCCGGGGGCAGCAGCAGCCCCTGACTTCGCGTCCGCTGCAGCTGCGCGACCGCTACTTGAACCCCGCCCGGGCCTACCCTTCGGGCGAGTGAAGCCGTGGGCGGGGCGGCCTAGACCTAGCCGCTCCGCCCGCAGGCCGCCCGGAAACCGGCGGCGGCGAACGGAATCAGGTGGTCCCGCGCCGCGCCAAGGTCGTCGGAGCGGCAGAGGCCGCCCGAGAGCAGGTCGATGCGGCCTGTCTGGCCCATGCTGAGCGTCAAGGCGCCCGAGAGCATGTGATAGCTCCAGTACAGGTCCTCGTCCCGGGCGTGGGGCAGCGCCTTTTTCAGCATCTCGATGAGGCGCCGGATCACCGGGTCGAAGTACCGGGTCATGGTCTCGCCGCCCCACTGAGGCGTGCCGTTCACCTGCGCGACAAGGGCGAAGTAGTTTCGCCAGCCTTCGCCTCGGTGAGCGGTGGGATCGAGGATGGGCCGTAAGAAGGCCTCCATGATCCCCTCGACTTCCAGCGCCGGGTTCTCGCGCTCGTAACGCTCTAGCGCGTCCAGCCGCTCCGTGTTGAGGATCTCGGCGCGACGCAGGAAGACCGCGTCGAAAAGTCCGCGCTTGGCCCCGAAGTAGTAGTGGATCAGCGCCGTGTCGACGCGGGCGTCCCGCGCGACCTGACGCAGCGTCACGCCGTCGAAACCGTGCTTCGAGAACTGCGCCTCCGCCACGTCCAGGATCGTCTCGCGCGTGTCGCCTGCGGCCTCAGCTGCGGCCTTCGGAGGGCGACCGCGCCGTGCCGGTCGGATGGGTTCGTAGGTGTTCATCGCCTGGGCAAAGATTTCGTCGGTCGGTGAATTGACAGTGTCACACATCAGCGTCACCGTTCCAGGCAAAATCATCGAGCGCTGAATTTGCGAGCTCGAGACGGAGGAAACGATGAAAGCCCTTTGGAAGGCGGCCTTGCTGGCCGGCTGCGCCTGGAGCGCGTGCAGCGTCCCCGCCCTCGCCCAGGACACCGCCTCGCCCGTTCAGCAGGCTCAGGCGGAGAGCGAGAACCTTCAAGTCGACGAACTCGTGGTGACGGCGCGGCGTCGGGAAGAGACGCTGAAGGACGTCCCCATCTCCGTTTCCGCGCTCTCGGAAGAGCGGCTGGAGGCCACGGGGGCCACCGACATCACGGCGCTCCAGCAACAGACCCCCAACGCAACGGTGCAGGTCGCGCGGGGCTCAAACTCGACCCTGATCAGCTTCATTCGCGGCATCGGCCAGCAGGATCCCCTCTGGGGCTTCGAACCGGGGGTCGGCCTTTACATCGACGACGTCTACGTCGCACGGCCGCAGGGCGCGGTGCTGGACATCTTCGACATCCAGCGCATCGAGGTGCTGCGGGGGCCGCAGGGAACCCTTTATGGGCGCAACACGATCGGCGGGGCGATCAAGTACGTCACGGCCCGGGTAGGGAGCGAGAACGAGCTTGTCCTGCGGGGCGAGTACGGGACCTACAACGAGATCAACCTCCTCGCGTCCGGGAAGGCCCGGCTGTCTGAGCAGTTCGCCGTTTCCGGCGCGATCGCCAGCTACGAACGCGACGGGTTTGGGGAGAACCTGACCACGGGCGCGGAGCACTACAACAAGGACGTCCTGGCCTACCGCGCCAGCGTCGAGTTCACCCCCAGCGAGGACCTGTTCTTCCGCTTCGCCTACGACCGGGTGGTGGACGACTCCAACGCGCGGCACGGTCACCGTGAAACCATCTACGCCGGCGCGACGCCCGGCAGCGTCCGCTACGCGGTCCTGGACGACGTCTATGACACCCAAGCGGGGATCGGGGACAAGAACCGGGTCGAGACCCAGGGCTGGTCGTTGACCGGCGAGTGGGCGATGACCGACGATCTCACCTTCAAGTCGATCACGGCTTCCCGCGAGGGCGTGACCGACACTGTCATCGATTTCGACAACACGCCGCTGCCGACGCTGGACGTGCCAGCCGACTACTTCGACGAGCAGTTCACCCAGGAGTTCCAGCTTCAGTACACGGGTGAGCGGCTGCAGGGCGTGCTTGGCGTCTACTACCTGAATGGCTACGCCGCCGGCGAGTTCGACACGATTGCGGGCAATCTCGGCGTGGCGATCGCCGCCCAAGGCAAGATCTCCACAACGTCTTATTCTGTGTTCGGCGACTTCAGCTACGATGTCACTGACGCCTTGCACATCTCGGTTGGGGGCCGTTGGACCCAGGATCGGAAGTTCGGCAACGTTTTCCGAGCGTTCTATCTCGGCGCGACCCCGACGCCCTTCCAGGGCGGCGCCAGCCGTCCCGTGCTGCAGCTCCGCACCAACTACACGGATGGCGAGGAATTCGAGAAGTTCACGCCCCGCGTCAGCGTTTCCTACGACCTGACGGAGGCCATGACCGGCTACGTCTCGTGGAGCAAGGGCTTCAAGTCGGGCGGCTGGGACATGCGCGGCGACGCGTTCCTCACCCCCCAGACAGTGAACGGTTATGATCCCGAGGAGGTCGACGCCTACGAGGTGGGTTTGAAGGGCTCGCTGTTCGACCGGCGTCTGTCGTTCAGCTCGGCGCTCTTCTACACCAAACTGGACGGGCAACAGGTCACCACGCAGGTGCCGGTGCCGACAGGCATCGCCAGTTCGATCGACAACGTCGGCTCATCCAAGCTCTGGGGTGCGGAGTTCGAGGGCTCTGCCTTCCTGACCTCCAGCCTGGTGGCGAACTTTGCGGTGGGCTACCTGAACGCCGAGTTCGAGGAGTTCCTCTACTTCGATCCGATCAGCCGGCAGATCACTGACATCGCCGACACTCGCACAGTCCAGAACGCGCCCGAGTGGACCGGCTTCCTCGGCGTCACCTGGACGGGCGACGTGGCGGGCGGCGAGTTGAAGGTGACGCCGTCGGTGTCCTACCGCTCAAGCTTCCACCTGTTCGACCTGCCCGATCCGATCCTGGACCAGGATGGCTACGCCCTGGTCGACATCGGGATCATCTGGGAGGCGCCCAGCGAGAGGTGGCAGCTCGGATTGTTCGGCCGCAACCTGACGGACGAGACCTACCGTGTCGGCGGCTACGCCTTCCCAGGCGCGACCTTCGCCAACTCCTACAGCGGCTTCTACGGCCCGCCGCGCACTGTCACGGCGCGGTTGCAGTACCGCTTCTAAGCGACGCTTAATGCGGCGGCTCCCGGAAGAAGGGGCCGCCGCGAACGTTCTAGGGGGATGGAATGAGCCAAGTCGCGCCCGACACTGCGCCGTCGCGGGGATACAGGCTGTACGTCCTGACGATCCTGATCGTCGTCTACACGTTCAACTTCCTCGACCGGCAGATCCTCGGCATCCTGGCGGGCCCGATCAAAGAGGAGCTGAACCTGACCGATACGCAGCTCGGGGTGATGGGCGGCCTCGCGTTCGCTCTGCTCTACTCCACGCTCGGCGTGCCCATCGCCTGGCTTGCTGACCGCTTCTCGCGCGTGTGGATCATGACCGGCGCGCTGACGGTGTGGAGCGGCTTCACCGCCCTTTGCGGCCTCACGGGCGGCTTCTGGCAGCTGTTCTTCGCGCGCATGGGCGTGGGCGTGGGAGAGGCGGGCGGCGTCGCCCCCGCCTACTCGCTTATCGCCGACTATTTTCCCAAAGCGCAGCGGGCGCGCGCCCTGGCGGCCTATTCCTTCGGCATCCCCATCGGCATGGCGCTCGGCGTCCTCTTCGGCGGCCTGATCGCCGCGGCCATCGATTGGCGCACGGCCTTTATCGTCGTGGGCCTTGCCGGCGTGGTGCTCGCGCCGATCTTCAAGCTGACCGTGCGGGACCCGCGCCGGGGCGGCTCTGACACGGTCGCGCCCGCCGCGAACGAGCCGGCGCCGAAGGCGCCCGGGTTCCGGGCCGTGGCCGCCCTGGTGTTGCCCAAGCCGTCCTTCTGGCTGCTATCGCTCGGGGCCGCCGCCTCGTCGGTCTGCGGCTACGGGGTGGCGTTCTGGCTGCCGTCATTCTTTCAACGGAGCCTGGGCCTCAGCCTCACCGACACCGCCTGGTACTATGGATTGATCGTCCTGATCGGCGGCGTGGCGGGCATCTGGCTCGGCGGGTGGCTGGCCGATCGCTTCGGCGGCAAGAGCCGCGCCGCCTATCCCTTGGTGCCGGCGATCTGCTTCTTGATCGCCCTGCCGGCCTTCTTCCTCGCGATCAACTCGCCCAACCTGGCGCTCGCCTTTGTCCTTTTCCTGATCCCCACGGGTCTGAACCTGGCGTGGCTGGGGCCGGTGGTTACGGCGATCCAGCACCTGGTCCCGGCCCCAATGCGCTCGACAGCTTCGTCGCTGTTCCTGCTGATCAACAACCTGCTCGGCATCGCCGGGGGACTCTATTTCTTCGGCGCCGTATCGGACCTGCTGGCGCCGCGCTTCGGAGCGGAGTCGCTGCGGTACGCCATCTACTGCGGGCTCGGCTTCTACCTCGTCGCCGCGGCCCTTCTGCTGGGCGCGGCGCGCACCCTTCGGAAGGATTGGGTGGATTGATGGACGAAAGCTTGGCCACAGCTGAAATGACAGCGCTGGCAGCCGAAGATTCGTGTGACGATTGAGCCTTAGCGCGGTTGCGGGAGGGGGGCGCCCTCTCTATAACGCGCGCCGACGTAAGGGGCCGGAGCCGAGCGCTCCGGCCTTTTCACGCCTTCCGCGACCGACTTCCCAGGCGCCTCATGAACATCCACGAGCATCAAGCCAAGGCCGTACTCCGCGAGTTCGGCGTCCCTGTCCCGCGCGGCGGCGCGGCCTTCACTGTCGATGAAGCCGTTAAGGCGGCCGAGTCGCTGACCGGCTCGCCGGTGTTTGTGGTGAAGTCGCAAATCCACGCCGGCGGCCGCGGCAAGGGTCGCTTCGAGGGCCTCGGCCCCGACGCCAAGGGCGGCGTCCGCGTGGTCAAGTCGATCGAGGACGTCCGGACCAACGCCCAGGAGATGCTCGGTCGGGTGCTCGTCACTCACCAGACCGGCCCAAAGGGCAAGCAGGTGAACCGCCTCTACATCGAGGAAGGCGCTGACATCGCCAAGGAGCTGTACCTCTCGCTCCTGGTGGATCGCGACACCTCGCGGGTCGCGGTGGTCGCCTCTACCGAGGGCGGCATGGACATTGAGGAAGTGGCCCACGCCACGCCCGAGAAGATCAAGACCTTCTCCATCGACCCGGCGACGGGAGTCCAGCCCTATCACGGCCGCAACCTGGCCCGGGCGCTGAACCTCCACGGCGACGCCGCCAAGCAGGGCATGAAGCTGCTGACCCAGCTCTACACGGCGTTCCTGGCAAAGGACATGTCGATGCTGGAGATCAATCCGCTGATCGTCACCGGCGCCGGTGACCTGCGCGTGCTCGACGCAAAGGTCAGCTTCGACTCCAACGCCATCTATCGCCACCCGGACATCCAGGAGCTGCGCGACCTCTCCGAAGAGGACGAGAAGGAGATCGAGGCTTCGAAGTTCGACCTCTCCTACATCGCGCTCGACGGCTCCATCGGCTGCATGGTCAACGGCGCGGGCCTGGCCATGGCCACCATGGACATCATCAAGCTGTACGGCGCGGAGCCGGCCAACTTCCTCGATGTCGGCGGCGGCGCCAGCAAGGAGAAGGTCACCGCGGCCTTCAAGATCATCACCGCCGACCCGGCCGTCAAAGGCATCCTGGTCAACATCTTCGGCGGCATCATGCGTTGCGACATCATCGCAGAGGGCGTGGTCGCGGCGGTGAAGGAAGTCGGTCTGCAGGTGCCGCTGGTCGTGCGCCTCGAAGGCACGAACGTCGAAAAGGGCAAGGCCATCCTTCGGGAATCGGGCCTCAACGTCATCCCCGCGGACGACCTCGCCGATGCGGCCGAGAAGATCGTCCAGGCCGTGAAGGAGGCCGCGTAACCCTATGGCCGTCCTCGTCAACAGAAGCACCAAGGTCATAACCCAGGGCATCACCGGCTCGCAGGGCACCTTCCACACCGAGCAGGCCAAGGCCTATGGTACGCAGGTCGTCGGCGGCGTAACCCCCGGCAAGGGCGGTCAGACGGTGCTCGAAGACATCCCCGTGTTCGACACGGTGGCCGAGGCCGTGGAGCGCACCGGCGCCGACGCCAGCGTGATCTACGTGCCGCCTCCCTATGCGGCGGACTCCATCCTCGAGGCGATCGACGCCGAGGTGCCGCTGGTGGTCTGCATCACGGAGGGCATCCCGGTGCTCGACATGGTCAAGGTCAAGAAGGCGCTCGCCGGCTCCAAGACCCGCCTGATCGGCCCGAACTGCCCTGGCGTGCTGACGCCCGGCGAATGCAAGATCGGCATCATGCCGGGCAACATCTTCTCCAAGGGCTCGGTGGGCGTGGTTTCGCGCTCGGGCACCCTGACCTATGAGGCGGTCTTCCAGACCACCAACGCGGGACTTGGGCAAACCACCGCGGTCGGCATCGGCGGCGACCCGGTCAAGGGCACCGAGTTCATCGACGTGCTGGAGATGTTCCTGGCCGACCCCGAGACCCAGTCGATCATCATGATCGGCGAGATCGGCGGCGCGGCCGAAGAAGAAGCGGCTCAATTCCTTGCGGACGAGAAGAAGCGTGGGCGGTGGAAGCCCACCGTCGGCTTCATCGCCGGCCGCACCGCCCCTCCGGGGCGCCGCATGGGTCACGCGGGCGCGATCATCTCGGGCGGCAAGGGCGGCGCCGAGGACAAGATCGCGGCCATGGAGGCGGCCGGCATCAAGGTCTCGCCGTCCCCCGCCGCGCTTGGCGAGACGCTGCAGAGCGTTCTGAAGGGCTGATCAAGCTGAAGGCCGGGTCGGAATTCTCCGGCCCGGTCAGTGTTTGGTTAGCAGAAGTGATTATCTAAAGCGGGCGGTCCGCCTGATGTTTCGCCGGACCTCCGAGGATGAGGCAAATGGCGGACGACTCCGGCCGTATCAACCAGAACCAGGTCTTCGCCGAGACCTCCTTCCTGTTCGGCGCCAATGCGGCCTACGTCGAGGACCTGCACGCCGACTGGGCGCGGGACCCGAACTCTGTCGCGCCGACCTGGCGCGCGTTCTTCGAAAGCCTCCGCGACAGCGCCGCCGCGGTCACCGCCTCCGCTAATGCCGGCTCCTGGGGCCGCAAGATCGAGCCCCAGCGCACGGAAGAGCTCTCGGCGCTGGACGGCTTCTGGCCTGCGGTCGAAGCCAAGGCCGCCAAGGCCATCGAGCAGAAGACGCCTGGCGCTTCGCCCGAAGCGATCAAGGACGCGGCGCGCGACTCCGTGCGCGCGCTCATGCTGATCCGAGCTTACCGGATCCGGGGCCATCTGCAGGCGAATCTCGATCCGCTGGGTCTTGAGCCGCCGGTGAAGAATCCGGAGCTGGAGCCGTCCTTCTGGGGCTTCACCGAAGCGGACCTGGATCGTCCGATCTTCCTCGACAACGTCCTGGGCCTGGGCGAAAGCGCGAGCCTGCGCGACGTGCTGGACATCCTGCGACGCACGTACTGCGGCAGCGTCGGCGTGCAGTTCATGCATATCGCCGAGCCGGAGGAGAAGGCCTGGATCCAGGAGCGGATCGAGGGCCGGGGCAAGGAGATCGCCTTCACCAAGGAAGGCAAGGTCGCGATCTACAAGAAGCTGGTCGAGGCGGAGACCTTCGAACGCTTCCTGCACCGCCGCTTCCCCGGCACCAAGCGCTTCGGCCTGGACGGCGGCGAAGCCATGGTCCCGGCGCTGGAGCAGGTGATCAAGCGCGGCGGCGCCCTGGGCGTCGACGAGATCGTGCTGGGCATGGCCCACCGTGGGCGCCTGAACGTGCTCGCCGCCGTCATGGGCAAGCCCTATCGCGTGATCTTCCACGAGTTCCAGGGCGGCAGCTCGGTTCCGTCCGACATCGAGGGCTCGGGCGACGTGAAGTACCACATGGGCGCCAGCTCCGACCGGGAGTTCGACGGCCACAAGGTGCACCTGTCGCTGACCGCCAACCCGAGCCACCTGGAGATCGTCAATCCGGTCGTCCTGGGAAAGGCGCGCGCCAAGCAGGCGTTCGACATCCGCGAGGCGAACGACGGCACGCTGGACCGCTCCAAGGTGCTGCCGCTGCTGATCCACGGCGACGCCGCCTTCGCCGGTCAAGGGGTGGTGGCCGAGTGCTTCGCGCTCATGGGGCTGAAGGGCTACCGCACCGGCGGCACCCTGCACTTCGTGATCAACAACCAGATCGGCTTCACAACCAGCCCCAGGAACTCGCGCTCGACGCCCTACCCGTCGGACGTCGCCCTGATGGTGCAGGCCCCCATCTTCCACGTGAACGGCGACGATCCGGAAGCGGTGACCTTTGCGACGAAGGTGGCCGTCGAGTTCCGCCAGAAGTTCGGCAAGGACGTGGTGGTGGACATGTTCTGCTACCGCCGCTTCGGTCACAACGAGGGCGACGACCCCACCTTCACCCAGCCCTTGATGTACGCGAAGATCAAGGACCACCCCTCCACGCGCGAGCTGTACGCGCAGCGGCTGGTGGCCGAAGGCACGCTGTCCCAGGCCGAGGCCGATCAGGCCGTGACCGAGTTCGAGGCCTTCCTCGACGAGCAGTTCGAGGCAGGCAAGACGTACAAGGCCAACAAGGCCGACTGGCTCGATGGCGCGTGGTCGGGTCTTGGGTTGCCGGAGGGCGACGAGCGTCGCGGCGAGACCGCCGTGCCGCTGGAGCGGCTGAAGGACCTGGGACGCAAGCTCACCGCGATCCCCGAGGGCGTCGACGCCCACAAGACCCTGCGCCGTGTCTACGAGGGCCGCCGCGAAGCGATCGAGAGCGGCGAGGGCCTCGACTGGGCGACCGCCGAGTCGCTGGCGTTCGCCACCCTTGTGACGGAAGGCTTCCCGGTTCGCCTGTCGGGACAGGACAGCGTGCGGGGCACCTTCTCGCAGCGGCACTCGGCCGTGATTGACCAGTCGACCGAGGAGCGGTTCATGCCGCTCAACAACCTCGCCGACGGCCAGGCGCCTTTCGAGGTGATCGACTCGGCGCTCTCGGAAGAGGCGGTCCTGGGCTTCGAGTACGGGTACAGCCTGACCGACCCAAACACCCTCACGCTGTGGGAGGCCCAGTTCGGCGACTTCGTGAACGGCGCCCAGGTGGTGATCGACCAGTTCATCAGCTCGGGCGAGCGCAAGTGGCTGCGCATGAGCGGCCTGACCATGCTGCTGCCGCACGGGTACGAAGGCCAGGGGCCCGAGCACTCCTCCGCGCGTCTCGAGCGCTTCTTGCAGCAGTGCGCCGAAGACAACATGCAGGTCGCCAACTGCACCACGCCGGCGAATTACTTCCACATCCTGCGCCGGCAGATCCACCGCGACTTCCGCAAGCCGCTGGTGCTGATGACGCCGAAGTCGTTGCTGCGCCATAAGCGCGCGACTTCCAAGCTGTCGGAGATGGCGGAAGGCTCGTCCTTCCACCGTATCCTTCACGACGATGCGCAGACCAACCCGGCTTCGCTTAAGGTGAAGCTGAGGGCGGACGCCGACATCCGCCGAGTCGTCCTCTGCTCGGGCAAGGTCTACTACGACCTGCTCGAGGAGCGGGAGAAGCGCGGGATCACGGACGTCTACCTGCTGCGCCTCGAGCAGTTCTATCCGTGGCCGATGAAGTCGGCGATGACCGAGCTTGGCCGCTTCAAGAACGCCGAGCTGGTCTGGTGTCAGGAAGAGCCCAAGAACATGGGCGGCTGGACCTTTGTCGATCCTTGGCTGGAGCTGACGCTCGACAAGCTGAAGGTGAAGTCGAAGCGCGCCCGATATGTCGGCCGCCCGGCCTCGGCCTCCACGGCCGCAGGCCTGATGAGCCGGCACCTGAAGGAACTGCAGACTTTCCTCGACGAGGCGTTCGCCTAAGAAGGCGGCCGCACCTTAACAACAGAAGCTGATGGCCCGCCCTGGGCCGCACACGCCGGAGCCCGTTAGACCATGGCCGACATCCTCACCCCGACGCTGGGCGAGTCCGTCACCGAGGCGACCATCGCCCGCTGGACCAAGAAGCCCGGCGACGCGGTAAAGAAGGACGAACTCCTGGTCGAGCTGGAGACGGACAAGGTCTCGCTCGAGGTCGCGGCGCCGGCGGACGGCGTCCTGGCCGACATCTCGGCGCCGGAAGGCGCGACAGTGACGCCCGGCGCGATCCTGGGCCGCATCACCGAAGGCGCGGCCGGTGCGGCCTCCGCGCCGTCGGCGGCCCCCAAGGCGGCGCCCGCCGCATCCAAGGGCGAGGCGAAAACCGTCAAGGCCGACGCGCCGATGGCGTCCGGCGGCGGCGGCGACACCCTGCCCGTGGCGGTGCCGGCGATGGGCGAATCCGTCGCGGAGGGAACCATCGCGAGCTGGTCCAAGAAGGTCGGCGACACCGTCAAGAAGGACGAGATCCTCGTAGAAATCGAGACCGACAAGGTGGCCGTCGAAGTCGCATCCCCCGCTGACGGGGTGTTGACCGAGATTTCCGCGCCCGACGGCTCGACAGTGACTCCGGGTCAGATCATCGCCAAGGTCTCGGGTCATGGCGCTGCGGGCGCTGCTGCGCCCGCGTCGGGCCAGGCGGCCCCGTCGCCGGCGGCGTCTGCGGCTCAGGCCGCGCCGGCTCCCGGCTATGGCGGATCGAGCCAGCAGACCCTCTCGCCGGCGGTGAACCGTATCGTCACCGAGAACCGCCTTGATCCCTCCGCCATTTCCGGCACGGGCAAGGATGGCCGGATCACGAAGGGTGATGCGCTCGCGGCGCTGTCCTCGCCGGCTCCCGCCATCGCGGCTCCTGTAGCCTCACCGATCGCGGCCGCGCCGCGTGAGGTCGGCCCGCGCGAGGAGCGGGTGAAGATGACCCGCCTGCGCCAGACCATCGCGCGTCGTTTGAAGGAGAGCCAGAACACCGCCGCCCAGCTGACGACCTTCAACGAGGTCGACATGTCCACGGTGATGGCGCTGCGCAACCAGTTCAAAGACGCCTTCGAGAAGCGCCACGGTGTGAAGCTCGGCTTCATGAGCTTCTTCGTGAAGGCGTGTATCTCAGCGCTGAAGGAGATCCCGGCGGTCAACGCGGAGATCGAGGGTCAGGACATCATCTACAAGCACCACTACGACATCGGCGTCGCCGTCGGCACCGATCGTGGGCTCGTGGTGCCGGTGGTGCGTGACGCCGACCAGCTGTCGCTGGCGGACATCGAGAAGACGATCGGCGGGCTGGGCAAGCAGGCCCGCGACGGCACGCTGTCGCTGGATCAACTGCAGGGCGGCACCTTCACCATCACCAACGGCGGCGTCTACGGCTCGTTGATGTCCACCCCGATCCTGAACTCGCCGCAGTCGGGCATCTTGGGCATGCACAATATCGTGCAGCGTCCGGTCGCCGTGAACGGGCAGGTCGTGATCCGGCCGATGATGTACATCGCGCTGAGCTACGATCACCGGCTGGTCGACGGCAAGGAAGCCGTCACCTTCCTGGTGCGCGTGAAGGAGCACATCGAGGATCCTCAGCGCTTCCTGCTGGATCTCTGAGCCGTACCGACAAAATCCGCTCGGCCGACCCGAACGGAAACCCCGCTTCGCCGGTTCGACAGGAGACATTTCCTGTCGAACCGTTGAGGCATCCATGAGCAGCTCAAAGCACGCCCCATCCGGCCACACGCCGACGACGCTCCCCCGCGACGACCTGAAGGACAACCCCGGCATCGGCATGTCCGCAGGGACGACCATCGCGGGCGAGGATCCGCACATCCTCGAGGGCGACAACACCTTTGAAGGCGACGTCGAGAACGACGTGACGCAGACGGGCGCCGTCGACCCCGAGCAGCGTGGGCGCGATCATCCGTAGCCGCTGCGACACGTAAGAAAGCACCCCTCTCCCGTCAGACGGGAGAGGGGCCGCACGGCTGTGGGCTGAAGCCGCTACGCCTTCGTATCGACCGTGCCGCCGAAATCGTCCTGCGGCTGGTGAGCGTAGGGGTTGTCGTGGCCGTCATTGGCCGCGGCCGGCGCGGCTTTCGGCGCTGGGCGTGCGGCGACCACGACCATTGCGGGCCGGACCACCCGCCCGAACAGCTCGTAGCCGGGCTGCACGACCGAAACGACTCCGCCGCCGGGAACGTCCGCGGCGTCCTGCTCCATCATCGCCTGGTGCTTGTTGGGGTCGAACTTGTCGCCCTTGCCCGGCTCCACCTTCTTCAGGCCGTTCGCGGCGAAGGCGTCCTGCAGCGCTTTCTCGGTCATGTCGATGCCGAGCACCAGGTTCTTCACCGCCGCGTCCTCGTGGTCGCGCGGCGCATGCTGCAGCGCCCGGCCCAGGTTGTCGGCCACGCCGAGCAGCGAGGTGGCGAACCGCTGTATCGCGTAGGCGCGGGCGTCGTTCATCTCGCGCTCGGTCCGGCGGCGCGTGTTCTCGGCCTCCGCCGCGTGACGCATCGCCTGATCTTTCCACTCGGCGATCTCGGCCTCCAAGCGGGCGATCGTCGCCTCCGGCGTCTCGTCCGTTTCGGGCAGGTCCAGATCCGTTTCGTCCGTCATGTCTCTCTCAGCCGTCCAACATTCGGCCCAGAACGCGGGCGGTGTAGTCCACCAGCGGGATCACCCGGGCGTAGTTCAGGCGGGTAGGTCCGATCACGCCGATGGCGCCGACCACCCTCTGTCGGCCAGTCATATAGGGCGCCGCGATCACGGATGAACCTGAAAGAGAGAAGAGACGCGTCTCGGCGCCGATGAAGATGCGAACGCCCTCCGCCAGGCGCACGTCGTCGAGCAGCCCGATCAGCTGCTCCTTCTGCTCCAGGTCATCGAACAACATGCGCACGCGCTCGAGATCCTCCAACGCCTCGCGGTCGTGGAGCAGGTTGGCGCGGCCCCGTACGATCAATGCGCGATCCTGGTCGTCGCCTCCGCCCCAGGCCGCCAGGCCTTCTTCGACCAGGCGGGCGGCGGTGGCGTCCAGTTCGCGCCGGGCGGCCTCGAACTCGGCCCGCGCCTCGGCCTTCGCCTCGCCGAGCGTCCGACCCCGCAGCCGCGCGTTCAGGAAGTTTGAGGCTTCCTGCAGGGAGGACGGCGTCACCCCTGGCGCCAATCGCATCAGGCGGTTTTCGACCTGGCCGTCGTCGAACACCAGGACCGCGAGGGCCTGATCCGAGCCGAGGGCGACGAACTCGACGTGGCGCACGCCGGCGTCTCGAACCGGCGCGGTCACCACGCCGGCGCCTCCGGCCAAGCCGGAAAGCAGGACACTGGCTTCGTCTAGCGCCTCCTGGAAGTTGCGGCCGCGCCCCGCGAGGCGGTGTTCGATCTCCCGCCGCTCCTCCTCGCCGAGGTCCCCGACCTCGAGCAGACCGTCCACGAACAGACGGAGGCCGAGGTGCGTCGGAGCGCGGCCGGCGCTTTGGTGCGCGGCGCCGAGCAGGCCCAGATGGGTGAGATCCTGCATGGTGTTGCGGATCGAGGCGGGCGACAGGGGCACGCCTGCGCGCGAGAGTGTGCGGGAACCGACTGGCTCACCCGTCTCGAGGTAGGTCTCGACCACCGCGCGGAAGATGTCACGGGCGCGCGCATCCAACTCCGCAAGGGAGGCGGAGCGAGGCCCAAGGCCGAGCTGCGGTGTCAGGCGGTCGAGCGCTGGAGGACGGTCGGACATTGCGTGGGACGGACCCGATTTCCTGTGACGAACCGTGCGTGATTAGGATAGGCGTCACTCCCTCTCGCGCAAGCCGCAGATCCTCAAGGAAGTTCCCATGCGCCCGTCCGGCCGCGCCGCCGAAGACCTCCGCCCCGTGACCTTCGAGGTGGGTGTGAACCGTTACGCGGAGGGCTCGTGCCTGATCGGGTTCGGCCACACGCGCGTGCTGGTCACCGCGACCGTGGAGGAAAGCGTTCCCTCCTGGATGCGCGGCAAGGGCCAGGGCTGGGTCACGGCCGAGTACGGCATGCTTCCCCGCGCGACCCACACGCGCGGCCGCCGAGAGGCGGCGGCCGGCAAGCAGTCGGGCCGCACGCAAGAGATTCAACGCCTGATCGGCCGGTCGCTGCGCGCCGTGGTGGATCTAAAGGCTCTGGGCGAGCGACAGATCACCCTGGACTGCGACGTGGTGCAGGCCGACGGCGGCACTCGCACCGCCGCAATCACCGGGGCATGGGTCGCCCTCGCCACCGCGACCCGCTGGCTGGTCGAGGAAGGCGTGCTGAAGACCGATCCAGTGCTCGATCAGGTAGCGGCCATCAGCTGCGGCGTGCACCAGGACCTGGCCGTGCTCGACCTCGATTACGAGGAGGACTCCTCGGCGGAGGCCGACTCCAACTTCGTGCTGACAGGCCAGGGCGGCATTGTGGAGATCCAGGCGACCGGCGAGAAGCGCGGCTTCTCTGAAGCCGAGTTCGAGGCCCTGTTCGGCCTAGCGAAACGTGGCTGCCGAGAGTTGTTCGAGAAGCAGCGCGCCGCCTTGGGCCGGTAGATCTCGCGCCCGACTTAAGAGGCGGGGCATTCGCCCGTTCGCCGCCCGTCGACGATGGCGGTCATGGTGAAGGGCGCGCCCTCCGGTCCGGGCGCGCTCATGCGACTTTGAGCTTGGAAGCTGTCGCCGGCGAGCTTGGCGGTGACTCGGCTCTCCATCGGTGAGCCTGACGGATCGATACAGCGCATCACGAACCTGAGTCCCTCCCCTGACCATTCGCGGTTCGCCACCTCGCAGCGCCCGTCAGCCACGCTCAGAAGCTCCCCAGCTCGGGAAGCGAACTCACCGGCCTTCAAGCAGACGGTCCGTGTCTCATTGCTGCCGTTGATGGCGGCGAGCGCCTCGGGAGCCATTTTCGCGGACGCTGCGTCCTGGAACCGGGTGGTGATGGACCACTGCCCGGGGGCCAACTCCGCCTGGGCCAACGCCGGCGCGGGGAAAAGACCGATCAACAGAGCGAGGGCGCGCAAAGTCATGGGAGCTCCAAAGAATGGCGAGCCTCTATTGAGCCCGCGACGGTCGCCGGCGTCCAGCGGTCCTACGCCGTCAGTCTTGAAGCTCGTCGTCGTCATCAGGTTCACTGGGGCCTGGCTCGTAGACGAGGATGTCGCCGGGCTGGCAGTCCAGCTCGCGGCAGAGCGCCTCCAGGGTGGAGAAGCGGACCGCGCGGGCCTTACCCGTCTTGAGAATTGAAAGGTTGGCGAGCGTCACGCCGACGCGGTCGGCGAGTTCAGTGAGGGACATGCGTCGCTGCACCAGCACGCGGTCGAGTTGGATACGAATCGCCATGGTCAGATCGTCAGCTCGGCGTCGCCACGCAGGCGCGCGCCCTCGCGGAACACCTCGGCCAGCACGAAGACGACCAGTACGGAGAACCAGCCGGTGAGGTCCGGAATGCGGTCGATCTGCAGCCGGTCCCCGGTCATGGCCCAGGCGCCCCCCATGCGCGCCAGCATGTTGCCAACTTCCAGGCCTGCTAGAATGAGGCCTACGAGGCGCAGACGGCCCACGTTGTCCGGGTGGAAGGGGTCGCCGGCGGTGAGCGCGCCGAAGATGCGGCGCAGCTGAAGCACGATGGCGAGCACGCCGCCAACGTAGACGGCGAAGACGAGCAGTCCGATCGACACCATGGGGCCCGTCAGCACCCGGCGCGTGCCATTCTCGGCGGCCGCGGTGATGGCGGAGGATGAAATCGGTACGAAGAGGTTGGCGATCGCCGCCAGCACAAGCGCCCCGACCACGACCCAGAGAATGACGTGCACGACGTCGAGCGCGATCTTCAGAAGGCTCGACACCGATCCCGGACCCATGGCCCGCATGCTTATGGCTCCCCCTATGATCCGATCCCTCCGGCCAGTCGCCGCCTTCGTCAAGCGGGACCTGAACCGGAGGGTCGGGGGTGCGATCCTGGCTGCATCAGATCGAGTTCGCCAGGGCCGTGAAGACGCCGATGGGCAGGCCCGCCAGCAGGACGGCGGTGACGAGGGTGAGACCGATGCGATCCATCACCTGCGTGACGTTGAGAGCGTTCATCTTAAGTGGTCCTTGAAGTGCGTGGGGTGAGAGAGCTGGCGATCAGAGCGAGTTGATCAGCGAAGTGATCACCGCGACCGGCAGGCCAACCAGCAGGGCGGCGTTGATCAGGGTCAGGCCGATGCGGTCCATGACTTGGGTGGCGTTCATGGCGTTCATCTTTGGTCTCCGTCGTTCAGGTCCAGGATTTGACGGAGCCGGCTCATCTGGCCCTCCGCCGCGGCGGCGTGTCCGCCGTCCGTGGTTAAGGGTGTAGGAGCTTATCGATTAACATGCACATGAATTATTGTTTATCGATATGAAACTCTCGTAATATATGGACGCTTCGTAACCTGAAATCCCTGTAATATAAGCCGCTGATGCCTCTGATCCTGACTCCTGGCCAGAAACTGGTCGCCGCGACCCACAACCCTGGCAAGGCGCGCGAGATAGCCGCCCTGCTCGAGGGCCGTTTCGAGGTCGTGCCGGCCTCGCAGCTGGGCCTGCCCGAACCGGACGAGACGGAGACCACCTTCGTCGGCAACGCCATTCTCAAGGCTCGCGCCGCCGCGGATCGATCAGGTCTTGTGGCCTTGGCCGACGATTCCGGTCTGTCGGTCCGGGCCCTCGACGGCGCGCCCGGCATCTTCTCCGCACGGTGGGCTGGCCCGGAGAAGGACTTCGCACTCGCCATGCGCCGCGTGCAGGAGCGGCTGCAGGAGGCGGCGGGCGAGGACGCCGACCGCTTCGCCTGGTTCACCTGCGCCCTCGCAGTCGCCTGGCCGAACGGGCCCATCGTCGCCGTCGAAGGACGTGTGGACGGGGAACTATGCTTCCCGGCGCGAGGCGAGCGGGGGTTCGGTTATGATCCGATCTTCGTGCCGGAAGGCCACCACATCACCTTCGGGGAGATGGATCCCGAGGCTAAGGACGCTTTGAGTCACCGCACCCGCGCGTTCGAGAAGCTGCGCGCGGCGCTATTCGACTAGCCGTGGAGCCAAGCCTCCCCGACCTCGCGCTCTACGTCCACTGGCCCTACTGCGCGCGGATCTGCCCCTATTGCGACTTCAACGTGGTGCGCGATCGCGGGCGAGTCTCCGAGCAGGCCGCCCTCGCCAGCGCCATCGCACAAGACATCGCGGCGCAGGCCGAGGGGCTGGGGCGGCGGCGACTAGCCTCGGTCTTCTTCGGTGGGGGCACCCCTTCGTTGATGAAGCCGGAATTCGTCGCCGACATCCTGGCCGCGGCGAAAGCTCGGTTCATCCCGGCCGGCGACCTGGAGGTGACCCTAGAGGCGAACCCGACCGACGCCGAGGCGGACCGCTTCCGCGCGCTTGCAGCCGCCGGGGTTCAGCGGCTGTCGCTCGGAGTCCAGTCGCTGGACGACCGGGCGCTCGCGTTCCTGGGCCGCAATCACGACGCCGCCGAGGCCAGACGGGCGCTCAGGCTCGCCGCGGAGACCTTCCCGCGCTTGTCACTGGATCTGATCTACGCCCTCCCGGACCAGACGCCGGAGGCCTGGCGGGCGGACCTGTTCGAAGCCCTGGCGTATGAGCCCGAGCACGTGTCACCGTACCAGTTGACGATTGAGACGGGGACGGCGCTGGGCCGCGCCGCTACCCGCGGGCGCTTCAAGCCCCTGCCGGAGGACCCGAGCGCCGACCTCTATGATGTGACGCAGGCGACGCTGGAGGACGCGGGGTTCGAAGCGTACGAGGTCTCCAACCACGCCCGTGGCGAGCTGGCGCGCTCGCGCCACAACCTCGCGGTCTGGCGCGGGGCGGACTACCTGGGTGTCGGCCCAGGGGCTCATGGGCGTGTCACACGCGGCGGCATGCGGATCGCAACCCGAGCGGCCCCGAAGATCGGCGACTACCTGCAGCACGTCTCTGAGAGGGGCGCTGGCCTGGCGGCGACGGAGGCGTTAAGCGCCCGCGACGCGGCGGAGGAGCGGCTGATGCTGGGCCTGCGCACGGTCGAGGGCGTGGGGCCGGACCTGCTCGAGGCGCTTGGGCTCGACCTCCGCGCCGAACCGCTACGCTCGATGATCGACGAAGCTTGGCTCACTGTCACCGGCGGGCGGCTCGTGGCCACCCGCCAGGGACGGCTGGTGCTGGACGCGGTGTTGAGCCGCCTCCTGGTCTAGACCTCAGCGGCCCCAGACGCCGTAGGCGTCCTCGAACGGCAGCCCCAGAGCCTCGGCGACCGCCGGGTGGGTGATCTTGCCGCCCAGAACGTTCAGGCCCTTGGCCAGGTGCGGGTTCGACTTCAGCGCGTCCAGGCCGTGATCGGCGAGCGCCAGGCCAAAGGGCAGGGTCGCGTTGTTCAGCGCCTCGGAGCTCGTGCGCGGTGCGGCGCCCGGCATGTTTGCGACGCAGTAGTGCACCACCCCATCAACCACATAGGTCGGATCCGCGTGGGTGGTCGGGCGCGAAGTCTCGAAGCATCCGCCCTGGTCGATGGAGACGTCGACCAGAACCGAGCCGGGCTTCATGCGAGCCAGGTGCTCACGCTTCACCAGCTTGGGCGCGGCGGCCCCGGCGGTCAGCACCGCGCCGATGATGACGTCGGCCTTGACGATCTCGTCCTCGATCGCGTCCAGGCTGGAATAGCGGGTCAGCACCCGGCCCATGAAGATGTCGTCCAACTCGCGCATGCGCGGGATCGAGCGCTCCAGCACCACCACCTCGGCGTTCAGGCCCATGGCCATGCGCGCGGCGTTGGCGCCGACGACCCCGCCGCCCAGCACGACAACCCGAGCTGGCGCGACGCCGGGCACGCCGCAGAGCAGGAGGCCCATGCCGCCGTTATGCTTGAGCAGGGTCTCCGCCGCGGAGAAGACGGCGATGCGGCCGGCGACCTCAGACATCGGCGCCAGCAGGGGCAGTCCGCCGCGAGGATCGGTGACCGTCTCATAGGCGATCGCCGCACAGCCGCTGTCGACCAGGCCCTTGGTTTGAGCGGGATCCGGGGCGAGGTGGAGGTAGGTGAACAGGATCTGGTTGGGCTTCAGGCGCGCCCATTCCACAGCCTGCGGCTCCTTCACCTTCACAATCATCTCGGCGCGATCGAACACGGTGGCCGCGTCTGCGACGATCTCCGCGCCCGCGCGCACGTAAACTTCGTCGGGGAAGCCGGCGCCGACGCCAGCGCCGGTCTCCACCAGCACTTGGTGGCCGTGGGCGACGTACTCGCGGGTCGCGGTGGGCGTAAGGCCCACGCGATGTTCGTTGGGTTTGATCTCCTTGGGCACGCCGACGCGCATGATGGATCCTCCGAGGTGGCTTTTCCGGCACTCTACCGCCAAGCGGACCGCAAGTTCCCGTTGTTCTTTGCGCGAGGGAGGGTCACCATCGGCACGATCTTGCGTGGGGGGTGATGATGGCGGCGAAAAGCGCCGTTTCCATGGACGGCATCGACCGGAAGCTGCTGCGTCTGCTGCAGATCGACGGGCGGATGAGCAACGTTGACCTAGCGCGCGCGGCGAACCTGTCGGAGTCGGCGTGTCTCCGGCGGACGCGGGCGCTGGAGCAGGCGGGGGTGATCGGGCGCTACGCCGCGGTCATCGACGAGCGGGCGGTCGGGCTGCCGCTCAGCGTATTCGTCACCGTGACCCTGTCGTCGCAGGCGGAGAGCGCGCTGACCGCCTTCGAACAGGTCATCGCCCAGGTGCCGGAGGTGGCGGAGTGCTACCTGATGACCGGCGCCAGCGACTATCTGTTGCGGCTGACCGTTCGTGACGTCGACGACCTGGAGCGGGTGCACTCGCGCGAACTGACGCGCATCCCTGGCGTCACGCGGATCAGCTCCTCGATCGCTATGCGCACAGTCGTGAAGCGAGCCGCGTTGCCGGTCTAGGCGCCGGCGTCGAGCGCCAAGGTGACGGCCTTGACCACCAAGTACTCGTCCATTCCGTAAATCGACCCCTCACGGCCGAAGCCGGACTCCTTCACCCCGCCGAACGGGGCGACGGCGTTAGAGAACAGCCCGGTGTTCACCCCGACCATTCCGGCCTCCAGCCCGCGCGCCATGCGGAAGGCTCGATCAAGGTCGCGCGTCAGAACGTATGAGGCGAGGCCGAAGGGGCTGTCATTCGCCCGCTCCAGCGCTTGCGCCTCCGTGTCGAAGGCGAAGACAGGCACGACAGGCCCAAAGGTCTCTTCGCAGGTGAACAGGGCGTCGTCTCCGCCCGCCAGCACGGTCGGCTGGTGGAACAGGCCGCCGAGTTCGTGCCGCTCACCACCCGTCAGGATCCTGGCTCCGGCTTCAACGGCGCGCCGGATGTGATCCTCCACCTTGGTCACGCCCTTCTCCTCGATCAGGGGCCCCACCTTCACGTCGGGCTCGAAGGGGCCGCCGACCTTCAGCTGAGAGACCGCCGTTGTCAGCCGCTCCAGATAGTCGTCGTAGAGGGCGCGCTGCACGTAGACGCGGTTGGGGCAGACACAGGTCTGACCGGAGTTCCTGAACTTGGCCTTGATCGTCTCCGCCACGGCGCGGTCCACGTCCATGTCGTCGAAGATGATCATGGGCGCGGCGCCGCCGAGCTCCATCGAAAGCTTCTTCAGCGTGGGCGCCGACTGGTCCATCAAGAGCTTGCCGACAGGCGTGGAGCCGGTGAAGGACAACTTGCGGATTCGAGGCGAGGCGGTGAGGGGCGGACCGACCACGTCGTTCTCGCCGGTGACGAGGTTCAGCACGCCCGCTGGAATCCCCGCCTCGAACGCAAGCTCCAGCAAGGCGACCGCGGTGAACGGCGTTTGCGAAGCGGGCTTAAGCACCACCGTGCAGCCCGCCGCCAGCGCCGGCGCCAACTTTCGGGTGACCATCGCGGCCGGGAAGTTCCACGGCGTGATCGCCGCCACCGGCCCGACCGGCTCCTTGAACGTCAGAATGGTCTGGCCCGGCGTGGGGCTCTCGATCGTCTCGGCGTGCAGGCTCTCGGCCTGGCCCGCGAACCAGGTGTTGAAGGAGTTGGCGTAGGCGATCTCGCCCCGGGCCTCAGCGAACGGCTTGCCGTTCTCCAGCGAGAGCAGCGCCGCCAGCGCGTCGGTGTTCGCCTCGATCAGGGCCGCCCACGCGCGCATCAGGCGCGCCCGCTCGGCCTTGGGCGTGCGCGACCATGGGCCGAAGGCGCGGTCGGCCGCAGCGATCGCCGCTTCGACATGGGTCGCGTCCAGCCTCGGGACTTGCCCGATGACGGAGCCGTCGGACGGGTCGTGAACAGCGATGGCGTTCGGGCCTGCGGGGATGCGGCGCTCGCCGACAATGGCGTGCTCGTGCAGCAGGCTCGTTCCCAAGGCCTTCAGGCGCTCGGCGGTCGAGAGGGCGGCGTCGTCCATTGGCGGTCTCCGCAGGGCTGGCTCTGGAAGCATATGGGATATCGAACGACGATCCGCCCGCCATCCAGCCGCGATTGACGCCCCCCTGCCGTTAAGCTTCTCTCGATCCAGCTTCAGGGGAGGAGCCCATGGCCTGGTGGAATGACCGGAAGGTCGCGCTGGGCGTCGCGGCGGCGGTGGGGGCGGTTGGCCTCCTCGGCGGGTTCGGCGGCGGCTTCTTTGCAGCCAAACTCAGCGACGGTGGGCTGGGGGGCGCGGAAAACGGCGCCACGGGCGAACGGCCCGGGATCATCAGCGCCATGTTCGGCAAGCCACGCGACGGGGGCGCGCCCCGTGCCGGCCTGCCGCGGCCACAGGGCTTCGCGGTGTGGCGCCAGCGCGTGGACGCCAGCGGGTCCGAGCCGAAGGCGTGCGTCGAGTTCTCCCGACCGCTCGACGCCTCGAAGTCGTACGGCGACTACGTGTTGGTCTCGCCCGACCCCGGCCGGCCGCCAGCGGTGACGGTGAGGGGTGCGGAGCTCTGCCTGACAGGCCTTGGCTTCTATGACCGCCGCGTGACCCTGCTGAAGGGCCTTCCCGGGCGGGGCGGCGACGTGCTGGCCGCCAACGCGGACGTGGATTTCACCTTCGGCGAGAAGCCGCCTTACGTCGGCTTCGCCGGCAATGGCGTGATCCTGCCGCGCGAGGATTCGGACGGCGTGGGCATTGAGACTGTCAACGTCTCGCGGCTGAACGTGGAGGTCTGGCGCGTGCCGGACCGCAATCTTGTGCGCAAGGAGCTGAACGCCCCAGAGCCCACGGCCGAGGGCGATTATGGCGACGACTACGGCAGTGACAGCCCTGACGACGAGGGGCGGGTGGTCTGGAAGGGCGAGTTGCCGGTGACCGGCGGGACGGCCGGCCAGCGCACGACGACGGTCTTTCCGCTGGGCGCGGTGCTGAAGGAGATGAAAGCGGGGGCCTATGTGATCAAGGCGCGTGACGCGTCAGGCGCGCGCGGCTTGGGCGAAGATCCCGACGAGGGGCAGCCTGCGCGGGCCAGGCGCTGGATCCTCTACACGGACATGGCGCTGATCGCTTATCAGGGCGCAGAGGGCCTGGACGTGACCGTCCGGTCGCTCGGCTCGGCGCGGCCGCTGAGCGGGGTGCGCCTGGCCCTGGTGGCCCGGAATGGCGAAACCCTGGCCGAGGCCAAGAGCGACGGCGAAGGGCATGCGCGCTTCGCCAAGGCGCTGCTGGGGGGCGAGGGCGCGGCCGACGCCAAGGCGGTGATGGCCTATGGGCCGGGGGCCGACTTCACGACCATGGACCTGGACCGCGCGCCGACGGACCTGTCCAACCAGGGCATCGGCGGCCGCCTGGGCGAGACCGAGTCCGTGACCGGCGGGCGGGCCGCCGCGACGACGGTGGACGCCTACCTGTACTCCGACCGTGGGGTCTACCGGCCCGGCGAGACCGTCCGGCTGGTCGCCCTGCTGCGCGACCGTGAGGCCAAGACGATCAAAGACCGCAAGGGCGCACTGGTGATCCGCCGCCCGTCGGGCGTCGAGGCCTTCCGCTACCGCTTTGGCGCGACGCCGAAGGGCTTCGCCTCCGCCGACTTCGTGCTGCCCAGGTCGGCGCCGCGCGGACGCTGGACCGTGGGTCTGAATGTGGAGGGACTGGAGGAGCAGGCGGGGTCACTTAGCTTCTCGGTGGAGGACTTCGCACCCCAGCGTCTTGCCGTTGACGTGAACGGCGACGTCGCTCGCCCCCTGGGCGCTGCCGAGACGCGGCCGGTCCGGGTCGACGCTCGCTTTCTCTACGGCGCCCCGGGCGCGGGCCTGCAAGTGACGGGCGAGGCGCGCCTAAAGGCTGACACGGAGCCTTTCCGACAATTCCGCGACTACCGGTTCGGCGACGAACAGGCGCCGTTCGAAGAGAAGTTCGTCGAACTGGGCCAGACCGTCACCGACGGCGAGGGGCGCGCGACGGTCAATCTCGACGCGGGGCAGGGTGGGGACACGGCCCAGCCGCTCAAGGCGCTGTTCACCGCCTCGGTGTTCGAGCCAGGCGGCCGGCCCGTGCGAGAGGGCGTAGAGCTGAAGCTGCGCGGCAAACCTGCGTACCTGGGCGTCAAGATCGACCCCGGCGAGGAGGGCGCGGGCCGGGATCCGCTCATCAACATGGACGTGGTGGCGGTCAACGCCGCGGGCGGGCGCCTCGCCCTGTCCGGTGTGAACTGGACCCTGGTCTCGGAGAACTGGGATTACGACTGGTTCCAGCAGGAGGGTCGCTGGCAATGGCGGCGCACCAGCCGCGACGTGGTCGCGGCGCGCGGATCGTTCGACGTAGGTTCCGCAGCGCCGGCCAAGCTGGCGCGGCGGCTGGGCTGGGGCGACTATCGCCTGGTGCTGGAGCATGCGGCGACAGGCGCGCGAACGGTGGTGCGTTTCGCCTCGGGGTGGGGCTCCCCCGCCGGCGAGCGCGAGGCGCCCGACTTCGTACGCGTCAGCGCTGGCGCGGAGCGCTACGACCTTGGCGATACGGTCGCCGTGACCATCAAAGGGGCCTACGCCGGCCAGGCGCAGATCGCCGTCGCGACCGACCGGATCATCGAACTGAAGACGGTCAATGTGCCGCGCGAGGGCGCGACCGTGCGCCTGCGTGCGACGGCGGCCTGGGGCGGCGGAGCGTATGTGCTGGTGACGGTGGTGCAGCCGCGCCATCCGGTGACCGCGCCGAAGCCGCGACGAGCGGTCGGCCTTGTCTATGTCCCTATCGATCCCGGCAGACGCCGCCTGCAGGTGGCGGTGGAGGCGCCGGAGAAGCAGCGCGGACGCGACGTGCTCGAAGTGCCGGTGAGGGTTCAGGGCCTGTCGTTCGGCCAACGCGCGCGGGTGACCGTCGCGGCCGTCGACGAAGGCATCCTGCGCCTGACCAAGTTCGAGACCCCCGATCCGGTGAAGTGGTGGTTCGGCAAGCGGGCGCTCGCCATCGACTACCGCGACGATTACGGCCGTCTGCTCGATCCGAACCTCGGCGCGCCGGCGGCGCTGAACTACGGCGCTGACGAGATCGGCGGCGAAGGGCTGACGACAACACCCATCAAGACCGTCGCCCTCTGGTCCGGTGTGGTGGAGACCGGACTCGACGGGCGGGCCCGTATCCGCCTGCCCAGCCCGGACTTCAACGGCCAGCTGCGGCTGATGGCCGTTGCCTGGACCGACGAGGCGGTGGGCTCGGACCAGCAGGACGTGACGGTGCGGGAGCCGGTCGTCGCCGAGCTGGCCTTGCCGCGTTTCCTGTCGCCGGGCGACCGGGCGTTCGCGACCTTGGAGCTGCATAACGTCGAGGGCCGGCCGGGCCTCTACACGGCGCTTATCCAAGGCCGCAACGGTGTTGTCGCCATGTTCCGCAAGGCCTACCAGCTGATCCTTGGCCAGCGCGTGATGGAGCGCGTGGAGATCGCCGCGCCGGCGCGGGCGTCGGTGGGCGAGGTCGGCTTCGAGGTCACGGGCGAGCAGTTCGCCTACGCCACCCGCTACGGCCTGCAGACTCGTGTCGGCTGGGGCGAGGAGACGCGCGTGATCACCGGGCTGCAGCGTCCGGGCGAAACCTGGACGCCGCCGGCGGACCTACTCGCAGGCTTCACGCCCGGTGGCGCGATCGCGACGGTCTCCTATTCGCCCATTCGGGGCGTGGACCCCATTCCGATCGCTGCGACGCTGGCGCGATATCCGTACGGCTGCACCGAGCAGATCATCTCCGCCGCCTATCCGTGGCTGTTCGCCCACAACGGCACGGCCGGCGCCAAGACGGCCAAGCGGGCGCACCCGCTATTGAGTCAAGCGGTCGGCCGCCTCCTGGACCGCCAATCCACTGACGGCGCCTTCGGGCTCTGGAGAGTGGGCGACGGCGAGGCTGATCCGTGGGTCGGCGCCTACGCCACCGACTTCCTAGTGGAGGCGCGGACGCAAGGCGCGCCGGTGCCTAAGGAGGCGCTCGATCGCGCTCTGTCCGCGATGCAGAAGGTGGCCCGTCCCGACGGCTGGGCGGCTGTCTCCTATCGCATGAGCTACCCCGAAAGTTGGGCCGGGAGCAGCGAAGCCTCACAGAGGGCGACGGAGCGGATGCGCTCGCGCGCCTCCGCCTACGCCCTCTACGTGCTGGCCAAAGCCGGACGCGGCGACCTCGCTCGTCTGCGCTGGCAGCACGACGTGAACTTCAAGCAGGAGCAGTCGCCGCTGGCGCGGGCGCAGGTGGGGGCGGGGCTTGCGCTGATGGGAGACCGGGCGCGGGCGCGCTCGGCGTTCCGTCAGGCGGCTCAGTCGCTGGGCTACCGTGACGAGCAGGATTGGTACGGCTCGCCGCTGCGTGATCTGGCGGGAATCATCGCCCTGTCGATCGAGGCGGGCGAGCGCGACTTCGCACAAGGCCTGCAGCGACGCCTGGAGGACGCGGCGAAGGATCCAGACAGCCTCAACACCCAAGAGCAGGCGCGCATGCTACAGGCGGCTTCCGCCATGCTGCGGGCTGCGGGTCCGGTGCGGATCGACGCGGTCGGGGTGACGCCGCTGGTGTCGACGGGCGGAGCCCAGCGGTGGGGCCTGGCGCGGCTGGCGGAGGCCCGCTTCGCCAATCGAAGCGTGGGCGCCCTTTGGCGAACGGTGACCGTGCGCGGCAGCCCGGCCTCGGCGCCAGGCGCGAGCGCCAGCGGCGTGACCCTGCAGAAAGCCTTTTTCACGTTGCAGGGCGCTGCCGCCGATCCGTCGTCCTTGAGCCAGGGGCAACGCGTCGTGATCCGGCTGTCGGGCTCCAACGGCCAGGCGCGCACCGCGCCGCTCGTGGTGGACGACGCCCTTCCCGCCGGCTTCGAGATCGAGACCACCCTCTCGCCAGAGGACGCCGAGAACGGGCCGTTCGCCTTCCTTGGCGAGCTCACCGCCGCGGACGCCCAGGAGGCGCGCGACGACCGCTACGTCGCCGCCTTCGACCTGCCCGGGAACGAGCGTTTCGCCGTTGCCTACGTGGCGCGAGCCGTGACGCCAGGCGACTTCCACCTCCCGGGCGGCGAAGCTCGAGACCTGTACCGGCCGGGAATCTTCGCGCGCACGGCGGCGTCGCGCACGGTGATCGCGGCCGGGAGCTGATAGGGAGGTCCCGTTTGCGCGTCCGCCCGCCGCTGGAGAGTCCGCGAGCCGTTCACGGGCTGACCCTGGGGCTCTGCGCGCTCATGGGCATCCAGCTTCTTGTGTTCGCGGTGGACCTCCTCCTGCCGCCCGAGATGAGTCGCGCCGAGCGGTCATCGGCCGTCGCGCTGGATCGCAACGGCGCCTGGCTGCGGGCGCTTCCGGTGGAGGACGGCCGCTGGCGAGTCCGAGCGGACCTTCAGCGCACAGACCCAAGCTTCGTGCGCAGGCTGATCGCGGTGGAGGACGCCCGCTTCCGCTGGCACCTCGGCGTCGATCCCTTGGCTCTGGCTCGCGCGCTCGTGGGGAATGCGGCGGCTGGCGAGGTGCGCTCCGGCGGCTCCACCCTGACCATGCAGACGGCTCGCCTGCTGGAGCCGCGCTCGCGCACGCTCGGCGCCAAGCTGGCCGAGGCGATCCGCGCGCTGCAGCTCGAGGCGCGGCTATCGAAGGATGAGGTCCTGGCGCTGTACCTGACCCTTGCGCCCTATGGCGGCAACCTGGAGGGCGTGAGGGCTGCGTCGCTGTCCTGGTTCGGTCACGAACCGGTCAGTCTCACACCCGGCGAGCAGGCCCTGCTGATCGCCCTGCCGCAGGCGCCCGAAGCGCGCCGCCCTGACCGGCGGCCCGGCGTAGCGCGTACGGCTCGAGACCAGGTGCTCGATCGCATGGCCGCTCAGGGACTGATCGCTTCCTCCACCGCCGAGGAGGCGAAGGCGGAGCCGATGCCGACCGGGCGCGCGCCATTCCCCGCCACCGCCTGGCACGCGGCGGGTCGCCTGGCGGCGCTCGCGTCCCTCCGGCAGGCCAGCATACGCACCACCCTAGACCTCCCTCTGCAGCACCGGCTGGAGACGCTCGCCGCCCAGGCGGCTGCGTCGCAAGGTGCGGACGCAACCGCTGCGATCCTGGTGGTGGACGTCAGGACGCGCGCGGTGAAGGCGGCGGTCGGGTCCGCCGGGCTGGAGCGACCCGGGGGCTGGGTCGACATGACCCGCGCGGTCCGCTCGCCCGGCTCCGCCCTGAAGCCGTTCGTCTACGCGTTCGCGTTCGACGACGGCCTGGCGGCGCCGGACACCAAGCTGCAGGACGCGGCGCTCCGCTTTGGCGACTATCAACCCGAGAACTTCGACCGTACCTTTCATGGCGAAGTCACCGCCCGCGAGGCGCTGATCCACTCGCTCAACGTGCCGGCGGTGGCCACACTGAACCGCGTCGGGCCCGACGTTTTTCAGGCGCGACTTGAGGCGGTGGGCGTGAAGCTGGTGCGCCCCAGGGCGGAAAGCCGCGCCGCTGGCCTGGCGCTGGCGCTCGGCGGGGCGGGGCTTACCTTGCAGGACCTGGCCGTCCTGTATGCCGCCCTTGCGGACGGGGGCGTGGCCAAGCCGCTGGCCTGGACTCAGGAGCAAGCGGAACTGAACGCCCGCCCCGGCGGGACTCGGCTGGTCCGCGCAGAAGCTAGCCGCCAGGTGATGGACGTGCTTCGGGAGACGCCGCCTCCGAGCGGCCGCACGCCCGGCGCCCTGATGGCGTCCGGTCCGCGCGTCGCCTTCAAGACCGGCACTTCCTACGGCTTTCGGGACGCCCTGGCGGTGGGGGTATCGGGTGGGAACGTCGTGGTGGTCTGGACCGGCAGAGCCGATGGCGGAGCCCGCGCCGGATTGACGGGCCGGGACGCCGCCGCGCCCATGTTGTTCGACGCCTTCGACGCGATCGCCGCGCCCTCAGGGGCGGCGCCCCCGATCACACCCCGGGTAGCGCCCACCGCACTCAAGACCCTGCCGACCTCGAGCGGAGATGGGCCAGCCCTGATCTTCCCGCCTGACGGCGCCACCGTCCAAGTGGAGACCGCGGGCGCTGCCAGCCGAGGGCTCGTGCTCGCCGCTCGCGGTCAGGAGCTCCGCTGGTACGTCGAGGGCATACGGCTGGAGCCGGAGGCGGCCAGCGGACGGGTGTTGTGGCGACCGGAGAGCGCCGGCTTCTATCGTCTGACGGTAGTGGACGCGGCGGGCCGCTCGGCGGCGGCCCGCGTGAGGGTCAGGACAGACTAGGTCTCGATGGTCTCAAGATCGCGCCCGCGCGTCTCCGGCAGGAAGAAGAAGCACACGGTGATCGCGATGGCGGTGACCACCACCGGATACCAGAGGCCGAAGTAGAGGTCGCCTGTGGCCGCCACCATGGCGAAGCTGGTGGCGGGCAGGAAGCCGCCGATCCAGCCGGTTCCGATGTTGTACGGAAGACTCATCGCCGTGTAGCGGATGCGGGTCGGGAACAGCTCAACCAGCGTCGCCGCCTGCGGGCCGTAGAGGGCGGTCGCGCCCACGACGAAGATCAGCAACAGGCCGAACAGCAGCGGCAGGTTGATTTTGGCGGGATCGGCGGCTGTGGGATAGCCCGCGCTCGAAAGGGCGGCCCGCACCCGCGCGTCGATCTGCGTGCGGGTGGCCTTGAGCGCGGCGGGGTCCATGGCCGCGCCTTCCGGGATCACCACAGTCTGGTCGCCCACGCGGATCGATGCGTTGGCTCCGGCAGGCGCGGCCTCGTTGGTGTAGGGCACGCCCGCGTTGGCGAGCACGCTTTTGGCGATGTCGCAGGAGGAGGTGAAGCGCGCCTTTCCGACAGGGTCGAATTGCAGCGAGCAGGCGCCCGGGTCCGCGGCGACGACCACGGGGGCGTTGCGCTGGGCGGCGGCGAGATCGGGATTGGCCGCCGAGGTCATCATCTTGAACGCAGGGAAAAAGGCCACGGTCGCCAGGATCATCCCGAACAGCATCACGGGCTTGCGGCCGATCCGATCCGACACCCAGCCGAAGAAGACATAGAGGAAGGCGCTGACCACGGTGGCTGCGATCATCAGCAGGTTCACCGTGGCGGGCGCGACCTTCAGCACCCGCTCCAGGAAGAATTGCGAATAGAAGAAGCTGGCGTACCAGACGGCGCCTTGAGCGATCATGATGGCGAACAGCGCGATGAGCACGAGCTTCAGGTTGCGCCAGCGCAGGAAGGACTCCGAGAAGGGCGCCGTCGTCTTGGCTCCCTCCGCTTCGATGCGCTTGAAGGCGGGGCTCTCGCCCAGCTTCATCCGCACCCACAGAGAGACGGCCAAGAGGCCAGCGGACAGCAGGAACGGGATGCGCCAGCCCCACTCCTGAAAGGCCTCCTCGCCCACGATGGTGCGCGTGCCGAGGATCACCGCCAGGGCGCCGATCAGGCCGAAAGCGGCGGAGGTCTGGATCCAGCCGGTCAGCTCTCCGCGACGGTGAATGGGCGCGTGCTCTGCGACGTAGGTGGCGGCCCCCCCGTACTCACCGCCCAGTGCGAAGCCCTGGGCCACGCGCATCAGGATCAGCAGGATCGGCGCGATCACGCCGGCCTGGGCGTAGGTCGGCAGGACGCCGATCAGCACCGTGGCCACGCCCATCATGGTGATGGTGACGAGGAAGGCGCCCTTGCGGCCCTTCTGGTCGCCGAACCAGCCGAACGCCAGCGCTCCCAGCGGTCGTACGAAGAAGCCGACGCCGAAGGTGATCAGGGCGAGGATGAACCCCGTGGCCTCGCTGACGCCCGCATAGAAGTGCCGCGCGATCAGGGTCGCGAGGGACCCGAAGATGAAGAAGTCGTACCACTCGAAGGCGGTGCCGGCGGCCGAGGCGGCCACCACGGTGGTGAGACCCGGCTCCTTGTGGTCGGCCGCTTCCTGAACGCTCATGTTTTCCCCCTGTCTTGGGGGTGACGTTAGCGGCGGATGGGGCAAAGAAAAGCCCCGCCGGTGGGGGCGGGGCTCTCCAGAACAGCTTGCCAGCGCGAAGGCTGGCGTGAGGCTTAGTTCTTGGCGTCGTTGGCGGTCGAGGTGACCGCGTCGCCAGCGGCCGAAACGTCACGGCCGGCGCCGGCCATGGTGTTACATGCGGCGGTGGCGAGGGCCGCAGCGGCGGCCATGAGCACGATGACTTTACGCATCACGAGATCTCCCGAAGCGTTGTGAGAAAAGCTTTTAAAAGGCGGCATCGAAACGCCTACGCCGCAGCTTGGTTCCCCTCCCGAGCCTCCGCAGAGGCGGGATGATCAGCGGCTTCCGGGGTCGGGAAGACGAGGCGCGCCAGCAGGCCTCCGTTTTCGACCGGTACGATTTCGGCGCGCCCGCGCAGCTGGCGAGCGAACGCGGTCATTAGGGTGCGGCCGACGCCCTCGCCGAGCGCGGCGGCTTCCGCTCCAGGGCCATCGTCCTCCACCTCGAGCCGGCTCTCCGCCCGGTCGACCTTGAAGCGGACCTTCAGCAGACCGCCACGGCCGTTGAAGGCGTGCTTCTGAGCGTTGGTGATGGCCTCGACCGCCCAGAGCGCCAGCGGCGCCAGCTTGTCGGGATCGATCACCAAGGCGTCGGCCTCGAGCTCGGTGCGGACAAGCGGGCCCCGGCCGGATTCGCTCGACACAAGCTGGCCGATCAGCTCGTCCAGGAAGTGGCCGACGTCCACCCGGCGCAAGTCGGGGCTTTGGTAAAGGGCGCGATAGATCAGAGCCAGCGCAGTGATCCGCTGACGCGTGTCGCCGAGCGCGGCGCGCGCCGCCGGGTCTGTCAGCGCCCGCTGCTGCATGTTGAGCAGGGACGAGATGACCTGAAGGTTGTTCTTCACCCGGTGGTGGATCTCCCGCAGCAGCGCGTCCTTCTGGGTGAGGGAGTCCTTCAGCGACTGGTCCCGATGCTCGATACCCGACGCCATCTGGTCGAGCGTGTCTGCGAGGACGCGGATCTCGAACGGTGCGTTGCGGGCCTGGATAGGACGGACGGTGAAGCGCCCTTTCACATAGATAGCGGCGATCCGCTCCAGGTAGCCGAGCCACCGGATGACGACCCGCTCTGTGACGATCATCACGGCGGCCACGGCTGCGGCCCAGGCGCCCAGCGGCAGCAACAGGGTGGCGATCGGGTTAACGACGGCCCAGGAGAACAGCCCTTGGCGTTCGGCGGACAGCAGCACGAAGACGTCGTCGGCCAGCAGGGGGGCTCCGGCGTAGACGCGGCGCCGACCGCGCGTGTCCTCGCCGTTGAAGAGCGCCGAGCCTTCGCGGACGGCCTGCGGGATCCAAGCGGTCGCAGGGGCGAAAGCCGAGCGATCGGTGGCGTTCAGGAGCCGTCCCTCGGCGTCGACCACCGCCACCTCCGCGTCGCGCGGCAGGGCGCGATCGCTGTCGGTGGGCTTCAGGCTGGAGACTGGAACGAGGGCGATGAAGGCCCCTTCGAAGCCTTGGCCCCGGTCGACCCGGACGGCCGCGAGCACCGCCGGGTCCGAGGACCAGCCAGGCGGCGCGCGGACTACGACGCGCGCCTGGCCGTCCCGCAGGGCCCTGAACCAAGGCTGGTCGTCAGCGGAAGGCATGCTGGCGCTGGCGCACATGACGCGACCGGTGGCGCTGTAGCGTGCGAGCGTTTGGTAGCCCGAGAGCCGCTGAGTCAGGGCGGAGAGGCGCCGGGCGCACTGGACCCCGATCGTCTCCGGCCCGAGCGTCTCGAGTAGGATGGAGGCGCTCTCCAGCCGCGCCGAAGCGCTTGCGGCGCTACGCTCCGCGGCCGACAGCAGGTCTGCGCGCTGGTGCGCGGCCTCCGCCCTGAATGCGGCGATCGACTGCAGCACGCTCAGCAGCAGGATCGGCAGCAGGGCAAGGGCCACCGCCGCCGCAAGCCGGAATCGGATCGACTGGAAGCGCGGCGCGCCGCCTGCCGGATCGGCGCGGTGTGCGCCTTGGCCGGCGGCTTTAGGGCTCACGGGGTGGACCTGGCCCCGCTGAGCCGCTCCGCATCGGCCAGGATCGAGGTCATTGCGTCGCCTGCGGCTCCACCATCACGCTCGTATTGGCCGCTTTCGAGCGCTGCCTGCAGCGCGCGGCGCGCGCGGCTGACGCGGCTCTTCACCGTGCCGACAGCGCAACCGCAGATCTCCGCCGCCTCTTCGTAGGCGAACCCGCCGGCGCCCACGAGCACCAGCGCTTCGCGCTGCTCGTGCGGCAGGGACTGGAGCGCCAAACGCAACTCGTCCAGCGCCACGGGAGCCTCGGGGTTGTCCGCTGCGACCAGCGTCCGCTCCGCCGCCTCTTGGTCAAGTTGTGTCGATCGCCAGGAGCGGCGCTTCTCGGAATAGAACTGGTTGCGCAGGATCATGAAGGTCCATGCCTTCATGTTTGTGCCGAGCTGGAAGCTCGTGCGCGCGTCCCATGCCTTCAGCATGGCTTCCTGAGCCAGGTCGTCGGCCGCCGTCGGATCGCCGCACAGCGTGCGCGCGAACGCCCGCAGGTGAGGAATGAGACCAACCAGTTCTCGTTTGAAGGCGGCGTCGTCAGCCGCGCTGGGCGTGTCGCCCCTCATCCGCCGCGCCCCGGGGACTTCTCGTCCGCCTTGCGCAGGATGCTAAGGAATTCGTCGGGCACCGGCTCGTTGACCACCTGGTCGAACATGCTGCGCAGGCGCACGCCGATGGCCTGCTGCCGCAGGCGCGCCTCATCGATGGTCGCTTCGTCCGACGGCGGTGGAGCCGGGCGGCGAGAGGACTGGCTCTGGTCGATCATGCGGTCTCAAGGCAAGCGCGGCCGTACGCGCGTTGAAGTCGGCGAAAACAACGCGGCCGCGCCGCTTGGGTTCCATGCTAGAACAGCAAAGCTTGCTCGTCGAGGAACCGTGGATCGTTGAACTCGTTGTAGGTCCTTGCGGGCGTCATATATGCGCCGCACGGCCAACGAAAACACTGTCGGGGAACTAAAAGAATGGGTCTTCTGGCGAGGCTTGCGCCGCACCTGCCCTACGTCCGCCGCTACGCTCGGGCGCTCACTGGCGACCAGGTCACCGGCGACAACTATGTGCGGGTGGCGCTCGAGGCTTTGGCCGCCGGCGAACGCGTGCTCGAAGCGCACATGACGCCGCGGGTCGCGCTCTACCATGTCTTCCATGCGATCTGGTGCAGCTCGGGCGCCCAGCTCGAGAGCGACGCCACCATCGCCAACGCGTCCGACGACGCGGCGCGGCGGCTGCTGCGCATCGCCCCGCGCTCGCGGCAGGCGTTCCTGCTGACGGCGCTTGAGGGTTTCACGCCTTCGGAAGCGGCCCAGATCCTCGACACGGATGTGGATGAGGTCGAGACGCTGATCGCGGACGCCCAGGCTGAGATCGACGCCGAACTCGCCACGGACGTCCTGATCATCGAGGATGAGCCGGTCATCGCCGCCGACATCGAAGCGCTTGTGCGCGAATTGGGGCACTCGGTCGTCGACGTGGCGGCCACCCACAACGAGGCGGTGGACGCGGTGGCGCGCAAGCGGCCGGGCCTGGTCCTGGCTGACATCCAGCTCGCCGACGGCTCTTCCGGCATTGACGCCGTGAAGGACATCCTGCAGAAGTTCGACGTGCCGGTGATCTTCATCACCGCCTTCCCGGAGCGCCTGCTGACAGGCGAGCGGCCGGAGCCGACGTTCCTGATCACCAAGCCTTTCCAGCCGGAGACGGTCAAGGCGGCGATCGGCCAGGCGCTGTTCTTCCATCCGGTCCGCACGCGCGAAGTCGCCTAACGGCGCTGACTGCCCACCGACAAAACGGCCCCGGAGCGATCCGGGGCCGTTTTCATGTCTCGCTTCAGGCCCTCACTCTCTCCAGTGGAAGCGAGGGCCGAAGAGCCTACTGCTGCGGAGCCGTGCCGGCGCCGCCCGTCTGACCCGACTGGGGCGCGGGGTGGCTAGGGGTGTCGGTCTGCTTGGCCGAAGGTTCGTCCTGGCTGAAGGAGGCCGCATCCGCCGGCTCTCGGCCGGCGTTGACGTTGGCGGCCTGTAGGTCGCCGCTCTTGCTCAGCCAGGAGCCGAAAAGCGCCACAGCGGCGAGCGCCACGCCGATGAGCAGGACCCAGAGGATGCGCGTGCCGCGACGGCCTTGCCGCGTGTATTGGGCCTCCACCGGCCGGCCCTCATGGACCGCCGCGGCGGCCTTGGAGTGGGGATCCTGTCCGGTGTCAGTCATGCGCGTCTCCGTTGGCGTGTCCGGCGTCCGGGGGCTCCCGCAGCGTTGCGAGCCCCCCGCATCATCGGCCTAAAGCAACGTTTCAGTGCGGGCCGTGTTCCGCCCCAGCCGTGCGGAAGCAACGGCACATCCGGGTCGACATTTTTCTCGCTTCGCGGGAACCGCGTCGTCGCTTGCAAGTTTCTACATTGCGGAGGCGGCGACGCCCCCCCCGACTTGAGACCGGCGATAGCCGGTCTGCCGCCTCCGCACCTCATTCTCGATGATGCGACTTCCGCCGGGCCGAGAGGTCCGGCTTTTCGCGTGGCGCAGGATAGGCCGGGCGGAGCCTGGCTCCGCCCGCTCCCCGAGGAATATCAGCGTGTGACGCGCAAGAGCACTTCCGTGCGACGCCGCACGGGCTCCGCGGCGCCTTCGGGCGTGACGGCGCCTTGGGCGCCCGCTGCAGCGACTTCGAATTGCGGCGCCGGTAAGCCCTGCGCCGCCAAGGCTTCAGTGACTTTGCGCGCGCGGCCTTGCGACACCGCCATATTCGCCGCGTTTGTGCCGCCGGCGTCGGCCAAGCCCAGCACCCGAGCCTCTGTGATGCGGCAGGACTTCATGCGCGTGGCCGTCTGCGCCAGCACCTGAAGGGCCGGCTGGGTCAGCTGGTCGGAGCCTTCCTCGAAGTAGATCGGAAACGCGGTGTCGACACAGTCGCTGGGGTTGGCCACCAACGGGCGATTGGCGGCGCAGCCGGCCGCCAGTGCGGCCGCGACCACGACGAGGGCTCCGCGGCCGGTCCCGATCCTTTTCACGACGCTCTCCTTCTAAAGTTCTGCCCGAACAGCAAAAGGGCGGCCATCGAGGGCCGCCCTTCCAGAATCCGCATCGATGACACGGGCTCAGTAACGACGACGGCCGTCTTCCCAGTAATAGTAGCCCGAGCTGTTGTCGTAGTAGTAATACCGCCCTGCGCGCGAGTCGTAGTACTGGCGCCGGTTGCGCTGCTGGTTGTCGGCGACCGCCGCGCCAGCCAGGCCGCCCGCCACCGCGCCAAGGGCCGCGCCGGTGCCAGCGTCGCCGCTTCCCACGTTGTTGCCGATGATCGCGCCGCCGATGGCGCCAAGGCCCGCGCCCACGGCCGCGCCGCGGTTCACAGCCGGATCCGACGAGCAGGCGGCGGCCAGAAGACCAGCCCCTGCGAGAGCAATCGTCACCTTCTTCATCTTGTCTCTCCAGTGTCGACCCCGTCGGCACAACGGTCACGCCGATGGGCGGTTCCGGAGCCGTCGTCCTGCCAGGCTTTCCAACGCCCGTGCTCGCGACTGACAGCCAAGAAGCCAAGCGCTGCCGGAACAAGCCATTCCGCGCCGCGTTCGGCAGCCATGACCGAGGCGGCGCATCCGGGGGCCGGCGAAGCCCAAAAGACACCCTGCACGCCGCACGTTCAGCTGCGGCGCGCGGAGATCGTGGTCAATCCCAAGTCCGGCGGGGTCGGGCCCAAGGCGGCCTTCGAGGCGGAACAGCTTCTCGAGACCTTCGACCTCGAGGCGAACATCGTCGAGGCGGACCCTCCGCGCGTGGTCGCCGCCATCGAGGCGGCGCTCGCCGCCAAGCCCGACCTCGTGGTGGTGGTCGCCGGGGACGGCACGGCCCGGACGGCGGCTTCGCTTGCTGGCGCGAATGGGCCGCTGATCGCGCCACTGCCCGGCGGCACAATGAACATGCTGCCTAAGGCCTTGTACGGCACCGCCGACTGGCGCGAGGCCTTGACCCTGGCGTTGACGGAAGGAGAGGAGCGGCGCGTCGCCGGCGGCCGCGTCGGCGGAGAGCCGTTCTATGTCGCCGCGATCCTGGGCTCGCCCGCGCTTTGGGCCCCGGCCCGCGAGGCCCTGCGCGAAGGCAAGGCGCAGCTGGCCTACCTCTATGCCAAGCGCGCGATGCGGAAGGCTTTCTCAAGACGACTGCGCTTCACCTTGGACGGCCAGTTCCACAAGGCGGAGGCGCTGGCTCTGCTCAGTCCCATGGTTTCAAAGGCTATGGACGACGCGGTGGCGCTGGAGGCGGCGATCCTTGATCCGCATCGCGCGGGCGAGGTCTTCCGCCTCGCCGCGCGAGCGATGGTGAGTGACTGGCGGGATGACCCGTCGGTGACCACTGTACCCATCCAGCAGGCGCGCGCCTGGGCTCAGGACCGTATTCCCGTGCTGTTGGACGGCGAGCCCACCCTGATGGAACGCGCGATCGACATCAGCTTCGAGCCGTGCGCCTTCCGCGCGCTTGCGCCCAAACCCCAGCCGGTCAAAGGCTCCGCCTGATGGGTCGCATTCTGCACTTCTCGGACGTCCACTTCGGCGTTGAGCACAAGGAGGCGGTGGCCGAGGCGCTCGCCTTCGCCCACCGCACACCGCGGGACCTGGTGCTGATCACCGGCGACATCACCCAGAAGGGCTATCGGCGAGAGTTCGCCGCGGCCGCCGAGTGGATGCAGGCGATGCCTCAGCCGGTGTTCCTGATTCCGGGCAACCACGACGTGCCCTACTACGGGATGCTGGCTCGGGTGGCGTATCCTTGGCGACGCTTCGAGCGGATGACGGGCCATCCCGCCGTGGACCATGCCTTCTCCGCGCCTGGCCTGTCCGTGCGAGGCGTGAACACCGCCCGCGGATGGCAGATGCGCGCCAACTGGTCCAAGGGTGTGATCGACCTGGACCAAACCCGTCGCGCGGCGGAGGCTTTGAAGGCCGCGCCCTTGGGCGACCTGCGGGTGCTAGCCTGCCACCACCCGCTGATCGAGATGATAGGCACGCCCATGACGGGCGATGTGATCCGCGGCTGCGAGGCGGCCAAGATTTTCGCCGCCAACGGCGTGGACTTGGTGATGACGGGCCACGTGCACGTGCCCTTCGCCTTGCCGATCACGGTCGGCGACCGCTGCTCCTATGGCGTGGGCGCCGGCACCCTGTCGCGGCGCGAGCGTGGGCAGCCCGCGGGTTTCAACATGGTGGAGTGGGACGCCGAAACCGTTCAGGTCACCGCGCTTGGCTGGAAGGGCTCGCACTTCGAGCCTCAGCGCACGTGGTCCTTGCCGCGGCGGAAAAGCGCCCGCGAGGCCGAGGCCGCCGCCTGAGGCGCTCTGCCTGGAATGAAGAAGGCCGGACCTTTCGGCCCGGCCTCTCCAGTAACGACTAAGATGTCGCTGTTATAGCGATCGACGTCCCCGGAACGCGCCGGCGACCAACGAGATCACGAGCAGCGCCAGGAAGACAAAGAACAGGATCTTGGCGATCTCAGCGGCGCCGGAAGCGATACCGCCGAAGCCCAGGACCGCCGCAACCAGGGCGACCACCAGGAAGATCAAAGCCCAACGAAGCATTTGGGTCTCCAGGTTACGCGGCGACCCGAGCGTCGCCGTCGCCAGACTCAACGAAGCCACGCCATTGTCGTTCCCAATGTCGCAATAGCGGCACTTCTTCGCTAAAGGCACGGGCCATGACCGCAGAGAACCGCTCGAGTTTTGGATTCCGTGAAGTGGACGCCACCGAGAAGGTGCGGCTGGTGCGGGGTGTGTTCGAGAGCGTGGCGTCACGCTACGACCTGATGAACGACCTCATGTCCGCGGGCGTGCACCGGCTGTGGAAGGACGCGACGATCGCGCGGCTGAATCCCCAGCCGGGCGAAACGATCGTGGACTGCGCGGGTGGCACGGGTGACATGGCCCGCCGAATCGCGGACCTGGCGCGGAGGGCCAAGCGCCGTCGCGGCGGTCCGGACGCCAAGGTCGTGGTCGTCGACTACAATCAGGAGATGGTCCGCAGCGGCCGCGGGAAGGGCTTCGGCCCGGAGATCGCCTGGGCGGTGGGCGACGCCATGGCTCTGCCGCTGCCGGATGCGTCGGCCGACGCCTATGTGATCTCCTTCGGCATCCGCAACGTGGCAGACGTTTCGAAGGCCCTGCGAGAGGCGCGACGGGTGCTCAAGCCCGGCGGTCGCTTCCTGTGCCTGGAGTTCTCGCGCCCCGTCACCGAGGCGCTTCAGCGTGCCTACGACGCCTATTCCTTCGCCGTGATCCCCCGCGTGGGTGAGATCGTCGCCCGCGACCGTGACAGCTACCAATACCTGGTGGAGAGCATCCGCCGCTTCCCCCCGCAGGAGGACTTCGCCGCCCTGATGCGCGAGGCCGGCTTCTCGGCGGTGAGCTGGACCAACTTCACCGCCGGCGTGGCGGCGCTCCACCAAGGCCGGGCCGCCTGAAGCCCGTGATCCGCCGCCCCATCGTCTCGACATTCCGGCTCCTGGCCGCGGGCTGGACGCTTGTCCGGTACGACGCGCTCCTGCCGCGCGAGGTCGAACCGTCGCTTCCCCGAGACGCGGCGCTCGGCGCGAGACTGCTCAGGTTGTTCGCTGGCCCCCAAGCCCGACGCGGCCGCCCGGGCGAGCGGCTGGCGCTGGCCCTGCAGCGCCTCGGCCCGGCCGGCATCAAGCTGGGACAGCTGCTGTCCACCCGTGCCGACATCTTCGGCGCGCGCTTCGCAGAGGACTTGGCGGGGCTGAAGGACCGGCTGCCGCCCTTCCCCACCGACCAAGCTCGAGAGGCCGTCGAGCGCACGCTCGAGAAGCCCATCGGCGCGCTCTTCTCCAAATTCGGTCCTCCGGTCGCAGCCGCCTCCCTCGCGCAGGCTCACCGCGCAACCTTGCTCGATGGACGGGTGGTGGCCGTGAAGGTGCTGCGCCCTGGGATCGAAGCGCGAGTGGCGAGCGAAAGCGACACGCTACGACTCGCCGCGCGCATCGTGGAGCGGGTCGCGCCCGCATCGCGGCGACTTGAGCCCTCCGCCTTCGTAGAGACCGTCACCCGCGCCCTGCAGTTGGAGCTCGATCTTCGCCTTGAAGCCGCCGCCGCTTCCGAGCTCGGCGAGCTCATGGCCAGGGACGGCTACATGCGCGCGCCGGAAGTGGTTTGGGAGGGAGTCGGCAGGCGGGCGCTCACTCTGGAGTGGGCGCAGGGCCTGCCGCTGAGCCACCCTTCCGCACTTGAGCAGCCTGGCCTGGACCGGCCGGAGCTCGCCAATACGCTGCTGCGCGCCTTCTTGGCCCAGGCGCTGGACCACGGCGTCTTCCACGCGGACCTGCACGAGGGAAACCTGTTCGTCTCCGCGCCGGCGGCATTGACAGCGGTCGATTACGGGATCGTGGGGCGGATAGGGCCCGTGGAGCGACGCTACCTCGCCGAGATCTTGTGGGGCTTCCTGCGACGCGATTACCGGCGCGTGGCGGAAGTCCACTTCGACGCCGGCTACGTGCCAAGAAGCCACTCCGTCGAGTCCTTCGCACAGGCGCTGCGGGCGGTGGGCGAGCCGGTCTTCGGCCGCGCGGCTATGGAGGTGTCGATGGGGCGCCTGCTGAGCCAGCTCTTTGACGTCACGGCCGCTTTCGACATGCGGCTGCGGCCCGAACTGGTCCTGCTGCAGAAGACCATGGTCACCGTGGAAGGGGTGGCGCGACGCATCGATCCCAACCATGACCTGTGGGCCGCGGCCCATCCAGTCGTTGAGCGCTGGATCCGCCGCGAGATGTCGCCGATCGCCCAGCTGTCGCAGATGGCGACCGACCTGCGCCGCCTGGCGCACGGCCTCACGCGGCTTGCGGACGCCCCGCCGCCGTCCGTTCAGGAGGCGCCCCGGCGCAGCATCTTTGCGGAGACGACAGCCGTGCTCGCGCTCGCGCTTGCCGCCGCCGCCCTCGGCGTCGCTGTCGCGGGCCCCTTCGCGAGCTAGGGCTTAGCTCTCCTCGCTGCTGGAGCGCCGTAAGGCGCGCTGGGAGCGCTCCGCCTCGCGCGTCTTCTGCTCCTCCCAGTAGGCCGGCCCGTCGTCGGGCTTGAACATGGTGCGGGGCGCGCCCTCACGATTGGCTACGGCGAAGATGTTGCCCTCGGGATCGTAGAAAAGGGTGTCGCCGTTGGCGCGCTTGAGCGTCTCCGTCCCACGCGGCGGCTTTTCCACGAAGGCGTGGGCCTTGCGGACAAAGTCATCCATGTCGCGCGCCCCGAAAGCTTCGCCGTTGCGATCGTAGGCGCGGCGCGCGTTCTCCTCGGCAGTGTAGCGCTGGCTGGCCGACCACATAGGCTTGCCGTCAACCGTCGGCGTCGCGACTTCAGCGTCGGGAGCCCTCGGCTGATCCCGGGACCCTGCGCGGCTATCCTCGCCGGCATAGTCGCGGCTGGCGTAGGTGCTGGATCGGCTGTCGGAGCCGACGCGCTCCTCCACGGCCGACGGACCGTTGTCGCAAGCGGTGAGGCTGGCCACCGATAAGACAAAGGCGACGCCCACGCCCGGACTCAGAAACAGCTTCTTCATGGTTGAACTCCCCAGCTCCTTGCAACCACGCTAGATCGGCGAACGGGGTTCGTGCAAGTGAAATGTTCGCCAAATGTTCCATCCGGGCGTGCTAAGCGGCGAACGCCCATGGTTGGGCGGGAGAGTCCCGTGACTGAAAAGCGGATCCTGCTGGTGGTCGGCGGCGGCATCGCCGCCTACAAGTCGCTGGAGCTGGTACGCCTGTTGCGCAAGGCGGACGTCGGCGTTCGCACCATTCTGACTCGCTCCGGCGCTGAGTTCGTAACGCCACTGTCGCTGGCTGCACTTAGTGAGAACGAGGTGCGGCAGGACCTGTTCTCGCTGACCGACGAACAGCAGATGGGCCATATCGAGCTGTCGCGGTGGGCGGACCTGGTGGTGGTCGCGCCCGCGACCGCCGGTCTGATCGCCCGTGTCGCCAGCGGGGCGGCCGACGACCTGGCGTCCACCGCCTTGATCGCGACGGACAAGCCCGTGCTGATGGCCCCGGCGATGAATGTGCGCATGTGGACTCACCCTGGCGTCGTGCGAAACGTGGAGCGACTGAAGGCCGACGGCGTCCATTTCGTGGGTCCCGATGAGGGGGCGATGGCGTGCGGCGAGTGGGGACCGGGACGCCTTGCGGAGCCGGAGGCGATCTTCCAAGCCATCATGGGGCTGCTTGAGGGCGCTGCGGCTCGGCCGCTTCTGGGGCGGCGCGCGCTCGTCACGGCGGGGCCGACCTTCGAGCCGATCGACCCGGTCCGGGGCCTGACCAACCGCTCAAGCGGCAAGCAGGGATATGCGGTGGCTCAGGCGTTGGCGCGGCTCGGCGCCGAGGTGACGCTGGTGTCAGGCCCCACCGGCCTGCCCGCTCCGGCAGGGGTTCACCGGGTGGACGTGGAGACGGCTCTGCAGATGGAGGCCGCCTGTCGGGCGGCGCTGCCGGCTGATATCGCCGTGCTGGTGGCTGCGGTGTCAGACTGGCGTCCCGCCGAAGCTGGGGTTGGCAAGACCAAAAAGGAACCGGGGTGCGCCCCGCCTGAAATCCGGCTGGTGGAGAACCCGGACATCCTGGCGGGCCTGTCCGCCCCCGGCTCTGACCGGCCCAAGCTGGTCGTAGGATTCGCCGCGGAGACTTCGGAGGTGGTGGCGAACGCCACAGCCAAGCGGGCGCGCAAGGGCTGTGACTGGATCGTGGCGAACGACGTGTCGCGGGGGGTGTTCGGCGAAGACCGCAACGTCGTGACGTTGGTCACCCGCACCGGCGCGGAGCCTTGGGCGGCTACGGACAAGTCCGAGATCGCGCGAATCCTGGCAAGACGGATCGCTGACGCCCTTTAGGTGAAAAGAAGGACCGTGCGATGAGCGACGCCGCCTCCCCCCTGTCCGTGAAGCTAGTCCGCCTTCCGCACGCAGCCGACCTGCCCCTGCCGGCCTATGAGACCGCTGGGGCCGCCGGCATGGACCTGCGCGCCGCTGTCCCGGCCGACGAGCCGTTGGTCCTAAAGCCGATGGCGCGGGCGATGGTGCCCACCGGGCTGACGATTGCTGTCCCGCAAGGGTTCGAGGCGCAGGTGCGGCCTCGCTCGGGCCTCGCCGCCAAACACGGGATCACCTGCCTCAACTCGCCCGGCACCGTGGACAGCGATTATCGCGGCGAGCTGAAGGTGATCCTCATCAACCTGGGCGAGGAAGCGTTTGAGGTCCGCCGCGGCGAACGCATCGCCCAGATGGTGATCGCGCGACACGAGCGGATCGCCTGGGAGGAGGCTGGGAGCCTTGACGAGACCGGCCGTGGGGCTGGCGGCTTCGGCTCGACCGGCCGCTAAAGCGCCCGCCAGGGCGTAGGCGGTCCGGAGAAGGCGCCCAGGCGCTCCTCCAGCGCCTGGGCGACCGCTAGGGTGCGGGAGTCGGCGCCCCGCGGGCCGATGATCTGCAGGCCGACCGGCAATCCTCCGCCGCCGAAACCGGCCGGCGCCGCCGTGGCGGGCAGGCCGCAAACCGTCGCCAGCGCGGGCCAGTGCAGCATCGCCTGATAGGGAACCGTGCGCCCGTCCGAGCAAAGAATGCGGCGCCCCGGCGTCAGTCCATGAGCGTGCGGGAAAGCCACGGTTGGGGCGCAAGGAGCGACGATCACATCGTGCTTCTCAAACAGGGCGGCGACGCGGTGTTTCAGCCGGGCCCGGCGCTCGTCAGCATCGATCCACTCGTGATGGCGAGCGGTGTAGGCGCGGGCCAGCCGCGCCACTCCCAGCGGAGACCCGTCAAACATGGCGGCGAACCGCGCCAGGGGCCGGACGGCGTCGAGCAGGCGCTGTCGTCCCTCTGGCATGCGAGCGTACAGCAGGGGGAACATGAGGCCTACGTAGACGTCGAGGAGCTCGTGCGAGTCGACGGGGGCGACGAGGAGGTCGACGTGGGCGCCTTCGGCCGCCGCACGCTCCAGATGAACCTGGATCGCGGTCTTCACCTCCGTGTCGGCGATCAGCAGCGGGTCGTCGAGCCACAGGCCGATGCGCAGCCCCATCAGCTCGGCCGGTTCCGCTTTCTGCGTGACGGAGCCGGGCGCCAGCACTGACAGCAGGAGGCGCAGATCCCGCGCAGAGCGGGCCATTGGTCCGATCACGGTCAGGTCCTGCTCGGCCAGCGTTCCTGGCGGCGGGGGCACGTGCCCACGGAAGGGCACAAGGCCGAACGTCGGCTGGTGAGCGTAGATGCCGCAGAAGGCGGCCGGCACGCGCAGAGAGCCGGCCAAATCCGACCCGATCTCCAGGGGGGTGACGTAGGTGGCGACCGCCGCGGCCGCTCCGCCGGAAGAGCCGCCGGGCGTCAGGTCCGCGTCCCAGGGATTGTTGGTCGTCCCGTGCAGACGGTTGAAGCTCTGCCAGTCGCCTCCGTGAAAAGGCGTGTTGGTCTTGCCCCAGATAACCGCGCCCGCTCGCCGCGCCCGCGACACGACGACGGCGTCGTCGCAAGATCGGTGGAGGAGACGCGGATCGCCGGCGCTTGCGGGCATTCCCTCCACGTCCAGCGTGTCCTTCACCGTCATCGGCAGGCCGGCCAGGGGGCCGAGCGCCTCGCCGCGAGCCCGCAGGCCGTCCAGAGCGCGGGCGGTCTCGACGGCGCGTTCCGGATCGCGCTGAACGACAGCGTTGACCCGCTCCCGCGTCAGCCGCTCAGCGCTCATCGCGGCCTCGAGGAGCTCCACGGCGCTGACGCGGCGCGTGGCCAGCGCCTGAAGTTGGCCGGTCGCGTCGAGCTCGAGCAGGGTTGTGCCCACCGACTAGCCTCGGAAGCCCAGCACGTCCTGCATGTCGTAGAGCCCCGGGGCTCGGCCGCTGACCCAGGTCGCCGCCTGGAGGGCGCCGCGCGCGAAGAGGGAGCGATCCCGGGCGGAGTGGGAGAGGGTCAGGATCTCATCCTCCGCCGCCAGCACCACGGAGTGCTCGCCCACGATCCCGCCGCCCCTTACGACCGAGAAGCCGATCGCGCCGGGCTCGCGCGGCCCGGTGAGGCCATCGCGTGCAGCCACCTTGACGGCGGGGAGGTCCACGCGGCGGCCTTTGGCGGCCGCCTCTCCAAGCATGAGCGCGGTTCCTGAAGGCGCGTCTACCTTACGGCGGTGGTGCGCCTCGAAGACCTCGATGTCCCAGGCGTCGGCGTCCAGTCGCTCCGCCGCCTGCCGCACCAAGCCCAGGAGCACGTTCACGCCTAGCGCAAAGTTGCCCGAGCGCACGATGGCTACGCGGCGTGCGGCGTGGTCAATCTCTGACTCCTGCTCCTGAGAAAAGCCGGTCGAGCCGATCACCAGCGCCGGGCCGCCGCGGTCGGCTAGGAGAGCTGCGAGCGCGGCGGACGCTTCAGCCGTCGAGAAGTCGATGATCACGTCGCAGCTGGAAAGGTCCGGCGCGCCGCCACGGTCGAAACTCTGGACGACCTGCATGTCAGAACGTTCAGCCGCGAGGGCCGACACGGTGCGTCCCATGCGGCCGTACGCGCCCGCGACGCCCAGGCGGATCATTGGAGCCTCCCGGTTGCCGAGTCAGTTTTCTTTCGATACGTTCTCTGGCGTTGCGCCAGGGAGGCACGCATGAAGCTCTACTCCGCGAATCTGTCGCCGTTTGCGACCCGGGTCCGGATGGCCGTGTACGCTAAAGGTCTGGACGTGAAAATCGAGCCCGCGGGTGCGCTCCGTGGCACCGACGCCCTCAAGGCGATCAATCCGCTTGGGAAGATTCCGGCGCTGGCGCTCGACGACGGTGGTTGCGTGCCCGAGTCGCAGACCATCGTCGAATACCTGGAGGAGGCCTTCCCGGAGCCGGCGTTACGCCCGGCGGACGCGGAGGGACGCGCAAGGGTGCGCCTGCTCGAGCGGGTGGGAGAGGTTTATGTGCTGTTCCCGATCAGTCGGCTGTTCGGCCAGATGAATCCTGAGAGCAGAGATCAGACCCTGATCAAGCGCGAGCTGAAGTTCGTGGACGAGGGCCTCGCCCACGTGTCGAAGTTCCTAGGCGACGGCCCCTATGCGGCCGGCGCCGACTTCACGACCGCGGACTGCCTGCTGACCCCGACCCTGTTCTATGCCCAGGTGATGTCCCGCGTGCATGGCGATCCTGAGATGATCTCGCGCCATCCCAAGATCGAAGCCTACATGCGCTCGAGCCGCGGGCACCCAGTCGTCGCCAAGGCGCTCCAGGAGATGTCCGACGCCGTCAAAGTGTTTAGCGACACGGGCGATATTACCTAGGTTCACCTGCGCCAATCCTTACTCCCAAACCGTCTGCCGCCGGAAAGACTGCGGTAACGCTGCTTGGTTAAGCTGCTCCCGAAGAGACGGTAAGTCCGAAGGAGGGGGGAGACTTCATGCGGGCCAGGACGCTGACTTGGGGCGGTGACAGCTGGCGCGGCGCGGACGCCGCGGCGGAGCGGACCGACCTGGTCCTGTGGTTCGCCTCGCAAGACATCGCGCGGGATGAGCGGCTCTATGACGAGCTGCGCTCAGCCTACCCGGCTGCGCTGATCGCCGGCTGCTCGGCCGGCGCTCAGATTGAGGGCGAGGAACTGAGTGAAGGCGGCGCGGTCGCCGCCGCCCTGACCTTCGACCATGCGCGCGTCAAGGGCGTGGAGCTCCCGGTGGAGGCCGACGTGGCGGGATGCGCCCAAGCTGTCGCGAAAGCCCTCACCGCAGATGATCTGAAATGGGTTTTTGTCCTCTCGGACGGCCTGGACGTCGATGGCGATTCTCTGGTCAAGGCGCTTGTCGCTGCGCTGCCGCCTCACGTCGTCCTGACGGGCGGCATGGCCGGTGGCCGCTCCCGCCTGGACGGCGCGCATGCGGCCTTGAACGGCCCACTCCGCGGCGGCCATGTCGCGGCCGTCGGCTTCTACGGCGAAAGCTTGAAGATCGGTTGGGGCTCGGAAGGCGGTTGGGACGGCTTTGGACCGGCGCGCAGCATCACCCGGTCGGACGGCAAGACGTTGTACGAGCTCGACGGCAAGCCGGCCCTCGACCTTTACAAGACCTACCTGGGCGAAGCGGCCGCGCAGCTGCCTTCAAGCGCCAGCATGTTCCCCCTGATGATCCGGCCAGAGGCAGGCAGCGACTTCGCGGTGATGCGTGCGGTGATGGGCGTTGATGAGGACGCTAAGTCGCTGAGCTTCGCCGGCGAGATTCCGGAGGGCTGGTCGGCCCAGTTGACTCACGGCGGGCTCGACCGCCTGATCGACGGCGCTGCCAAGGCGGCGCAGGACGCCATGCGCATCATTGGCTCCGACGGCGCGGTGCATGACGCTCTCGCCCTCGTCGTCAGTTGCATGGGCAGGAAGCGCGTCATGGGGCAACGCGTCGCCGACGAGGTCGAAGCGATGGGCGATGTCTGGCGAGGCACGCCGGTGGTCGGGTTCTACTCCTTCGGGGAAATCTGCCCGCACGGGCTGACCGGCCGCTCCACCTTGCACAACCAGACGGTCACGGTGACCGTCCTGCGAGAGGCCGCCTGAAGTGAGCGCCATCTCCGTCCCGACCGGCCAGCGCCATCGCCTCTTGGAGCGGCAGCTCCGTCGCGCGCGCACGGCGGACGGTGAGATCGACCTCGACGTCTTGCTGGCGTCGATCAACGAGGCTTACGAGGAGCATGACGCAGCACGACGGCTGAACGACCACGCCGTACAGCTGATGTCGCGCGAACTGGGCGAACTCCACGCGAGCGCTCAAAAGGTCGCCAAGGCCCAATGGCGCGAAGCGGACGCTCGGGTTCAGGCGCTCCTCGAGGAGGCGGTCGAGGCGGTTATCAACGTCGACGCCGATGGGTTCATCATCGCCTTCAATCCTGCTGCGGAGCGGATGCTCGGCTACGCGGCTGACGAGGTCATGGGCCGGCATCTGTCGATGCTCTATCGCGGATGGGGCGAAGCCGGCGACGCCCAGATCAAGGCGCTGCTGCAGGAGACGGAGCGGCGGGTCGTCTCGATCGACGCCCGGCCGATGCGCAAGTCCGGCGAAAGCTTCGACGCCGAGATCACCTGCACCCGTATCGAGATCGACGGCCGCGTCAGCCTGATGGGCATGTGGCGCGACGTCACCGCTCGCAAGGCGCAGGAAGCGGCGCTGGTGAGGCAGAAGAACGAGGCGGAGGCGGCGAGCCGCGCGAAGTCGGCCTTCCTTGCGGCCATGAGCCATGAGATCCGCACGCCGCTGAACGGGGTGCTCGGCATGGCGGCCGCCATGGAGCACACGCCGCTGAGCGAAGACCAGCGGCGCATGATCCGCACGATCATCGACAGCGGCCGCACCCTGACGACGCTGCTGTCGGACATTCTGGACCTGTCCAAGATCGAAGCGGGGCGGCTGGAGCTGGAGGTCACGCCGTTCGACCTCGGCGCGTCCGTGCACGCAGTCGCGAGCCTGTTCGAGGGGACGGTCAGGGAAAAGGGACTGGAATTCGAGCTGCGAGCCGGCCCAGGCGTGGAGGGTCTCTACCTCGGGGATCCCACCCGCATCCGGCAAATCCTGCAGAACCTCGTTTCGAACGCCGTGAAGTTCACCGATCAGGGCCGCGTCGGTCTGGAGGCGGAAGTGGCGGTGCGCGCCGACGGCGGTCACGAGCTTGCGGTCTCTGTGACTGATACCGGTGTCGGTATTTCGGAGGCCGCGCGTAAGCGCCTGTTCCAGAAGTTCGCGCAGGCCGACGTCTCCACGACCCGGCGTTTTGGCGGCACGGGCCTTGGCCTCTCCATCTGCCGCGAGCTGGTTCACGCCATGGGCGGAGAGATCGACGTCGAGAGCGTGGAGGGGCAAGGCTCCCGCTTTTGGTTCCGCATCCCGCTGACCCGCGTCGCGGAGGCGGAGGCTGAATCTGAGAACGGGGATGAAGCCGCCGGCGCTCTGGAGGCCAGCCTGAAGATCCTGGTCGCTGACGACAACGCCACCAACCGCATGGTGCTGAAGGCGCTGCTGGAGACGATGCGAGGTCTGGAGGCCGAGTTCGTGGAGAACGGCCGCCAGGCGCTCGAGGCTGTCGAGGCCGGCGCCTACGACATCGTGCTCATGGACGTGCACATGCCGGTGATGGACGGGCTCGCCGCGACCCGAGCTATCCGCGCCCTGCCGTCGCCCAAGTGCGGGGTCGCCATCGTCGCGGTGAGCGCCGAAGCGATGCCCGAACAGGTGCGCGAGATCCTGGCTGCGGGAATGGACGCGCACGTCGCCAAGCCGCTGCGGCCCGACAACCTGTTCTTGGCGATGGAGCAGGCGCTGAGCGTCCGCTCCCCCTCCGCCGAGGCCGAGGCCGCCTGATCAGGCTTCGGCGCGCTCCTCGACCCCCGTCAGGTCGGACCAGAAACGGCGGGCCTTGGTGAAGAAGCCCGCGTGACGGGGATGCTGCTTGTCGCTGCACAGGCCCGCGAGTTCGCGCATCAGCTCCTTCTGGCGGGCCGTCATATTGGTGGGCGTCTCGACGTAGAGTTCGACCACCAAGTCGCCCCGCTCACGTCCGCGCAGTGACGGCATGCCCTTGCCTTTCACGCGGATGGTGCGGCCGGTTTGGGCGCCCTCGGGCACCTTGATCGGCGCGCGGCACTCGTTGCAGCCCTGGTCGATCAGGCAGGGCGCCTCGATCTCCCCACCGAGGGCGGCCGTGCACATGGGCACCGGAACAGTGCAGTGGAGGTCCAGCCCATCACGCTCGAACAGCTCGTGCGGCTTGACGCTCAGGAAGATGTAGAGGTCGCCGCGAGGGCCGCCTCGCACGCCGGCGTCTCCCTCGCCGGCCAGGCGGATGCGCGCGCCGTCGTCCACGCCCGCAGGGATGCGGACCTGCAGCCGCCGCTCGCGACGGACCTGGCCATGGCCGTGGCAGCTGCGGCAGGGGTCAGTCACCACCTTGCCTGCGCCGCCGCAGCGAGGGCAGGTGCGCTCGACCGCGAAGAAGCCCTGAGTGGCCCGGATGCGGCCCTGGCCGCCGCAGGTCTGGCACTGGCTAGGGCTGGTGCCGGGTTTGGCTCCCGAGCCGTCGCAGACCTCGCACGTCGCCGACGAGGGGATGACGATCTCGACTTCGGAGCCGGTGTAGGCTTGCTCCAGCGTAATCTCGAGGTCGTGGCGCAGGTCGGCGCCGCGCTGCGGACCCGTGTTGCGCCGCCCGCCGCCGAACATGTCGCCAAAGGCGGCCCCGAACACTTCGGAGAATATGTCGTTGACGTCGTGGAACTGGGCCCCGCCGCCGAAGCCGCCACCGGCTTGGCCGTTCACGCCCGCGTGGCCGAACCGGTCGTAGGCGGCCCGCTTCTGCGGGTCCGACAGGACCGAATAGGCCTCGTTGATCTCCTTGAACCGACCTGCGGCGTTCTCGCAGCCGCCGTTGCGGTCCGGGTGATGCTCCATCGCCGCCTTGCGGAAGGCGGACTTCAGTTCGGCGTCGTCGGCCGTCCGGGAGACGCCCAGAACCTCGTAGTAATCACGCGCCATGACGCGTCAGTCCCTTCTGCCGCCGCGCGCCACGAGCGCGCCAGCCTCGACCGGACAATGCAAGGTCCGAACCAACTTGAGGAAAAGCCTGCAAGCGAGCGCCCCCGACCCTGGCGTCTCCGGCCTGGAGGCGCCGGAGCGGAATGTGGATCAGGGGGCGTTCGCCGCAAGCGGTCACGTCGTCACGCCGACTTCTTCTCGTCGCCGTCGACCTCTTCGAACTCGGCGTCCACGACGCCATCGTCCGAAGGTTGGGCCTGGCCGTCAGCCGCCTGGCCGCCGGAGGCCTGGTACATGGCTTCGCCCAGCTTCATGGAGACCTGAGCCAGCGCTTCGATCTTGGAGCGGATGGCGCTGGCGTCCTCACCCTCGCGGGCGGTCTTCAGGTCCGCAACGGCCGCCTCGATCGCCGCCTTCTGCTCGGGCACCTTGTCCCCGTGCTCGGACAGCGCCTTCTCGGTCGAATGGATCAGGGCGTCAGCCTGGTTCCGAGCCTCCACCAGCTCCTTCTTGGCCTTGTCGGAAGCGGAGTTGGCTTCGGCTTCCTTGACCATGCGCTCGATGTCCGCATCGGACAGGCCGCCGTTCGCCTGAATCCGGATCGACTGCTCCTTAGACGTAGCCTTGTCCCGGGCCGACACATTGACGATGCCGTTGGCGTCGATGTCGAAGGTGACCTCCACCTGCGGCACGCCGCGGGGAGCCGGCGGAATGCCGACCAGGTCGAACTGGCCAAGCAGCTTGTTGTCCGCAGCCATCGGGCGCTCGCCCTGGAACACCCGGATGGTCACGGCCGACTGGTTGTCGTCTGCGGTCGAGAACACCTGGCTGCGCTTGGTGGGGATCGTAGTGTTGCGTTCGATCAGCGGAGTGAACACGCCGCCCAGCGTCTCGATTCCGAGCGTCAGGGGCGTCACGTCCAGCAGCAGCACGTCCTTGACGTCGCCCTGCAGCACGCCGGCCTGAACCGCCGCGCCCAGCGCCACGACCTCGTCAGGGTTCACGCCCTTGTGCGGCTCGCGGCCGAAGAAGGCTTTCACCGCCTCCTGCACCTTGGGCATGCGGGTCATGCCGCCGACCAGCACCACCTCGTCGATGTCGCTCTTCTTCAGGCCCGCGTCCTTCAGGGCCTGCTCGCAGGGGCCGATGGTGCGGGAGATCAGGTCGTCGACCAGGCTCTCGAGCTTGGCGCGGGTCAGCTTCAGCGTCAGGTGCAGCGGACCTGAGGCGTTCATGCTGATGAAGGGCAGGTTCACGTCGTACTGCGGAACCGACGAGAGCTCTTTCTTCGCCTTTTCGGCCTCTTCCTTCAGGCGCTGCAGAGCCAGCTTGTCCTTGCGCAGGTCGACGCCCTGCTCCTTCTGGAACTCGCTCGCCAGATAGTCGACGATCCGCTGGTCGAAGTCCTCACCGCCCAGGAAGGTGTCGCCGTTGGTGGCCTTCACTTCGAAGACGCCGTCGCCGATCTCCAGGATCGAGACGTCGAAAGTGCCGCCGCCCAGGTCGTAGACGGCGATCTTCTTGCCTTCGTTCTTCTCCAGCCCGTAGGCGAGGGCCGCCGCGGTCGGCTCGTTGATGATGCGCAGAACCTCAAGGCCCGCGATCTTGCCGGCGTCCTTGGTGGCCTGGCGCTGAGCGTCGTTGAAGTAAGCGGGGACCGTGATCACCGCCTTCTCGATCTTTTCGCCAAGGTTCGCCTCGGCGTCCTCCTTCAGCTTCTGGAGGATGAAGGCAGAGACCTGCTGGGGCGAATAGTCCTTGCCGAAGGCGCGCACCCAGGCGTCGCCGTTCGGGCCCTTCACGATCTCATAGGGGACCATCCCCTTGTCCTTCTCGACCATCGGGTCGTTGAAGGTGCGGCCGATCAAGCGCTTGATCGCGAAGAAGGTGTTGGCGGGGTTGGTGACGGCCTGGCGACGGGCCGGCTGGCCGATCAGGCGCTCGCCGTCCTCCAAGAGGGCCACCACGGACGGGGTCGTGCGTACGCCCTCAGCGTTCTCGATCACTTTCGGCGCCTTGCCGTCCATGACGGCGACGCACGAGTTGGTCGTCCCGAGGTCGATGCCGATGATCTTGCTCATGGTCTGGTCTTCACTCCATTCGGCGGACGGTCCGGCGGCCTTCGATCCAAGCGCCGCGCACGCCCGTCCCCGTTCTTCAGACGTGGCTCCGGTTCGGCGAGGATTACAAAACAGAAATCCCCACCGTCAGGGGCCGATATGGGAAAGGTGAGGGTGCACGCAAGGGGAGCGACCCTACAGCGAGTAAGGTCGTTCCCCTGCAGCCACGCTCTGGCCATAGCGCCTCAGCGGCCGGTGGCGGCGATCCAGCGATCCACGTCCGGCGTGCGCTCCGCGCGGACGCGGCTGCGCTGCTCGATGGCAGCTAGCGCAACATTGGTTTCGCGCATCGCGTCGGCTGGGAAGTTGGCGGCCGCGTAAGCGCGCAGGCGCGCCGCGATGGCCGGATCAGACGCGTAGCTGACCACGCGCGGAACGAAGCGGGTGCGCGAGCTCTGGTCGACACGCGCGTTCACCGCCGCATTGTTCTTCTCGATGAAGTCGAGCGCCATAGCCGGATGGTTCGCGCCCACGCGCGAGATCATGTCAGCGGTGGAGGTCACCGGCGGTTCGTCCGTGAGGCTCAGCTCCAGCGCCCGCTGCGCCAAGACGGGGTCCCTCACCGAGGCGACAAGGCCATAGAGCTCCTGCCGTTCGATCGGGTTTGTAGAAGCCTTGGCCAGGGCGCGCAGCCGCTCCCACGTGGCCGCGTCTGCGCTGGCTGCGGCCGTCGACAGAATGAGGCGTCGGGTTGAGGGATCCACACCTTCAGGCGCCGCGACATAGGCCTCGAACCGGCGCTTGGCCTCGGCCGCGACCTCCGCGTCGCCCATGTCGACCAGAGCCGCGATCAGGGTGGCGCGCAGGGTGATCGTGTTCGGATCCTCTTCCGCTGTCCTGTCCCAGCCGATGCGGTTCAGGATCGGCTTGAGCCGGCTGTTCGCCCAGGCGCGGTAGGCCGCTTGCCCCGGCCGGCCGGTCTCGTAACCGTTCAAGGTGGAGAGCGCCCCAGCGAGCTGGTTCAGCACCAGAGGATCGGCCTCCGCAGGCGTGCGCTGCGCGAGCTCAAGGTACTGAGCGAGGGGCGTATAGCCGGCCAGCGACTGCTGCCAGGTGTCAGAAAGGACGCCAAGTTGGTCGACGATCGGAACGCGCGTGAAGTTCGCCGCCAGCGCGCTCATCTGCTCCGGCGTGTAGACGGTGCGGAAGTAGCCGGTCTGGCCGGCGTTCACGACCACGGGCGCGCACCCGGAAGCCGTCAGCTCGCCTTGACCACCTTCGATCAAGCCTCGTGAGACCGCGCCGCCGAGCGTTTGCAAAGTGACAGGCACGCGCCACGAGGTCGGCGCCTTGGAGGCGTCGTCGACCCCGAAGCGCTCTTGCCGAACCGTCAGGCGCGTGGAGCCGTTCTCGCACCGGCTGTCGAGGACGCGTAGCAGGGGAACGCCCGTTTGGGTCAGGTAATCCTTGGCCACGCCGCTGATCGGCCGCTGCGGATTGGCGGCGTCTAGGGCGTTCCACAGGTCCTGGGTCGTGGTGTTCGCGTAGGCGTGCTTCTTCATGTAGGCGCGCACGCCATCCCGAAAGCCGTCCTCGCCGATGTAGGCCTCCAGCATCCGGATCACCGCCTCTCCTTTGGAGTAGGTGATGGTGTCGAAGGCCTGGCTCGCCTGCTCGACCGTGTTGATCTCGGCCACGATGGGGTGGCTGGAGGCGCGGGCGTCCAGGATCATGGCGGACTCACGCGCGAGCACCGCCTGCACCTCAGGCTTCCATTCGGGATGGAATTTGGCTGTCGCCTTGCTCTCCATCCAAGAGGCGAAGCCTTCGTTCAGCCACAGGTCGTCCCACCAGCTCATGGTGACGATGTTTCCGAACCACTGGTGCGAGATCTCGTGGGCCACCACCGTGTAGATGTTCTGCTGGTCGTTGGAGGTGCCGAGCCGCGGATCGAGCAGCAGGATCCGCTCGAAATAGAAAATGGCGCCCCAGTTCTCCATGGCCCCGAAGAACTGGCTTTGGCCGGGGCCGGCCAGGTGGTCGAGCTTCGGCAGCGGATAGGGCGTGGCGAAATAGTCGTTGTAGTAGTCGACGAGCTGGACGGAGGCGTCGAGCGCGAACTTCGCCTGCTCCGGGCCGGGACCCTTGCGCGCCACGACGCCGTGCTCGACGCCGCCTTTGGTGACGGTGGTGCGCTCGAAGTCGCCTTGCGCCATGAACAGAAGGTAGGTCGACATCTTGGGGGTGGGCTTGAAGTGCGTTCGGCGGAAGCCATCACCCAGCGTCTCCACGCGCGCCTGCGGCATGTTGGAGATCACCATCTGATCTGCGGGCGCCTCGATCGCCAAAGTGAAGACGGCCTTCAGCCCCGGCTCGTCCCAGGAGGGCACGAAGCGGCGTGCGTCCGGAGCCTCGAACTGGGTGAAGAGCGCGCGCTTCTGCTGACCGTCCGTACCCGGATAGTCGAGCGCGAACAGGCCTGCGGCCTGGGTGTCGATCTTGCCGCGGTATTCGATTGTGAGCGTGCGTCGGCCTGGGGCGATGGCCTTGGCGAAGGTGAAGGTCGCGCGTTGCAGGGTCGGGTCGAGCGTGATCCGCGGCGCTTCGCTGACGCCAGAAAGAGCGACCCTATCGATGTCGAGATCGGCGGCGTTCAGCACGACGCTGTCGGTGGCCGCGTTGACCTGGATCTCGATCTTCACCCTGCCCTTCAGCTTCAGGCCTGCAGGGTCGGGCCGCACGACGATGTCGTAGGCGATAGGCGTGACGTTGGTCGGCAGGACCTGGCGCTGAGAGGCCGTCACGGTTCCTGGCGCAGACGCGCCTTGCGCCAGCGCCGCGGCGAAGACGGGCGAAGTCAGGCAGGCGCCGGCGAGCGCCGTCGCGGCGAGCAGGCGAAGGGGTCGCTTCATGGAGGTCGGGATCCTAGATCAGTGGCCGGCGGCCTTTACCCCACCTTATGGCCGTGGCCGCGCTTTCGGGAAGCATGTCGCTGAACCTGGACGGATTTAAGCTCATCCCGGGCGCGCTGGACGGCGCCGCGCAGGCGGCGCTGCTGGATGAACTGCTGGCCGGCATGGGGGCCGCGCCGCTGTACCGACCGACGATGCGCTCGGGCGCGCCCTTCTCGGTGGAGATGACAAATCGGGGGCCGCTAGGGTGGGTCTCGGACCGGCGCGGCTATCGCTACCAGCCATGCCATCCCGTCACCGGCGATCGGTGGCCGCCGATCCCGGCCGTGCTGACGGAGCTCTGGCGGCGGCACGCCCACCCGGAGGTCCCGGCGGACGTCTGCTTGGTCAACCTCTACCGGGAAGGCGCCAAGATGGGGCTGCACCAGGACAAGGACGAGGCGGACTTCAGCTTTCCGATCCTGTCGGTGTCGCTTGGCGATACGGCGGTGTTCAGGATCGGACCGCCGGAAGGCGGGCGCACGACCACGGTGCGGCTTGCGTCCGGCGACGTCTGCCTGTTCGGCGGACCGATGCGGCTCGCGCGACATGGAATAGATCGCGTGCTCGGCGGAAGCTCCGCTTTGATCCCGGGCGGCGGGCGCATAAACTTGACCCTGCGGCGGGCGGCTCCCGCCTGACGCCGCCCCGCGAGAAAGCCCTGCGAATGACGAGAGCGCGGCCGACCGCGCCCTGGAGACGCTGCGATGGTCCACCTGCTCCGGCCTGAAGGCCACACCTCCGAAGAGCTGAAGCTCAGCCGGCGCGGTCTCGCCGGGTTGATGTTCGCCGGCTATGCGCTGGGCGCGGGCCCGGCGAGCGCCCAGGCGCCGATCACCACCGACGCCCAGGGCCTGTTCACCAGCACAGTGAGCATTCCCTCGGACGGTTTCCAGCTGCCCGCCTACCTCGCCATGCCCGCCAACGCACGCCGGCGCCCGGTCGTGCTGGTCGTGCCCGAGGTGTTCGGCCTGCATGAGTACATTCGCGACGTCTGCCGCCGCCTCGCCAAGCTGGGCTACGTGGCCATCGCTCCGGACCTGTTCGCCCGCGCCGGGGACCCGGCGCCGCTCAGCGACTTCGCCGAGATCCGCAAGATCGTGACGACCGCCACCAACGCCCAGGTGCTGGGCGACCTTGAGGCGACATTGCGGTGGCTCGACAGCAATCCATCGCTTGGACGCAGGGGCGGCCTGTTTGGCCTGCCCCGCTTCGCCGACACTTCCCGTGTGGGGATCACCGGCTTCTGCTGGGGCGGGGCGGTGGTTTGGATGGCGATGGCCGCCTCGTCCCGCTTCAAGGCGGGCGTGGCTTGGTACGGCCGCCTGTCGCGTCCGGCGCGCACCGAGTTCCTGGGCGAAGAGGAGCGGCCCTGGCCGCTCGACGTCGCCGACGATCTGCACGGCCCGGTGCTGGGTCTCTACGCGGGGCAGGATCGCGGCATCCCGCTCGCCGATGTCGAGCGGATGCGGGCAGCCCTGCGGGCCGCCGGCGACACTCGCAGCGAGATCGTGGTCTATCCCAACGTCGGTCACGCCTTCCACGCGGACTACCGCTCGTCCTACGACCGGGCGGCGGCCGAGGATGGCTGGCGGCGCCTGACGGATTGGTTCAGGCGCAACCTCTGACGCGGGTGCGTTTGCTGCGCAGCAGGATGCGCTATGACGCTCGTCGCGCGACGGGGGTAAGATGAGCGTTTATCCGGTGATCATGTGCGGTGGAGCCGGCACGCGCCTTTGGCCCGCCTCCAGACCGTCTCGTCCCAAGCAGTTCCTGCCGCTTGTCGGTGAGCTTTCGATCTTCCAGGACACCGTCCGCCGGGTCGAGGGTATCGGCGGCGCCGAGCAGGTGATCGTTGTCGCCGGTAGCGCCCACGCCGATTGGATCCGACACCAGCTGGCGGAGATCGGCTCGCGCGCAGTGGTCTTGCTGGAGCCGCAGGCGCGTGACTCCGCGCCCGCGATGGCCGCGGCGGCCGCGTGGATCGAAATGGCCGATCCGGATGGCGTCGCGGTGGTGGTCGCCTCGGATCACCATATTCCCGAGGTCAAATCCTTCCGCCGCGCCGCGGATACGGCCGTGGCGGCGGCCAGGACCGGCCGGATCGTGACGCTAGGCGTGCGCCCCACCGCTCCGACCTCGGCCTACGGCTACATTCGCCCCGAAGCGTCCACGGCCGAACTCGCGCCAGTCAAGGCGTTCGTCGAGAAGCCCGACACCGCGACGGCCGCCCGCTACCTGGGCGAAGGATACCTCTGGAACAGCGGCAACTTCGTGGTGTCGGCGAAGACCCTGCTCGAGGAGCTGGAGCGGCACGCTCCCGGCGTCGCCAAAGCCGCTCGGGTCGCGGTGAGCGAGGCTGTGGAGGTGGACGGTGCATGGCGGCTGTCCGACGCGTTCGTCGCCGCGCCGAAGATCTCGATCGACTACGCCGTGATGGAGAAGACGGATCGCGCCTCGGTGCTGCCGGTGGACTTCCCCTGGTCAGATCTCGGCGCGTGGGATTCGGTGCTCGCGGCTTCCGACCGTGACGAGGCCGGCAACGCGGCGGTGGGCCAAGTCATGCTCGTCGACGCCGCCGACTGCCTGGTGCGAGCCGAGCCGGGCATCGCGGTCGCCGCTGTGGGCGTGCGCAACCTCGCGATCGTGGCGGAAGGCGACGCGGTCTTGGTGTGTGATCTCTCCGCCTCGCAGTCGGTGAAGGTTGTGGTCGAAGGGCTCAAGGCGGCAAGCCGTCCCCAGGTGGATGTCGCAAGCGCGCCGCGCCTGAGCCTCCGTGATTGGGCCGATCGCTACGAAGGGTGGCTCTTCACCGCCGCCCTGCCGCTCTGGTGGGCGGTGGGCGCCGATCACGAAGGCTGGGGCTTCCACGAGGGCATCCGCTTGGATGGCGCGCCGCTGGACGACGCCCGAAGAGCGCGGGTGCAGACGCGCCAGACCTTCGTCTATGGAACCGCCGGAACCATGGGCTGGCGCGGACCCTGGCGGCAAGCGACGATCCATGGAGCGGATGGCTTCCTCGACCGCTACCGCAGGCCCGATGGCCTCTACCGCGCGCGGGTGGCGGAGGACGGCCGGGCGGCGGACGAGATGGCCAGCCTTTACGAGCAGGCCTTCGTGCTGCTGGCGCTGGCTAGCGCCGCTCCCGTTCATCCCCGCGCCGCCGAAGCCGCTGAAGCCCTGCTGGTTCGGATACGCCAGACCATGGGGCATGCAGCCGGCGGGTTCGTGGAGGCAGGCGAGCGACCATTCCAATCCAATCCGCACATGCATCTGTTCGAAGCGTGTCTGGCGTGGGGGGAGGCGAGCGGTGGCGAGATCTGGCGTCTGGCGGCGGACGAGATCGCGGCCCTGGCGCTGGATCACTTCATCGACGCCGAGCGCGGGTTCGCGCGCGAGTTCTTCAATTCAGCGTGGCGCCCGGCTGATGGCGATGATGGCCGGCTCGTGGAGCCAGGTCATCAGTTCGAATGGGCTTGGCTCCTGAAGCGCTGGTCCCGCATCTCGGGCGATCCGGCCGCGGCTGAGGCGGCGAAGCGGCTGTACGCGGCGGGGCTCAAGGGTGTCGATCCCGCCCGCGGCGTCGTGGTGGACGAGCTTTGGGACGACCTGACCGTGCGCAGCCCGCGTGCGCGCCTCTGGCCGCAGACAGAGCGGCTGAAGGCGGCGCTGATCCTGGGCGATGACCCCGAGGCCGAGCGCGCGGCAGCGGGCCTTTGGCTGTACCTCCAGACCGAGGTGGTGGGCCTGTGGCGTGACAAGCTGAAGGCAGATGGGACCTTCGTTGACGAGCCTGCGCCGGCGAGCTCGCTCTATCATATCGTCGTGGCGGTCGATCAGCTGAGGCGGTCGGTCTCAGCCGCCTGATCGGAGTGGGTGGCCGCCGCCTTCAGCATAAGGGCGGCGGTGTAGAGCACCACCAGCACCACCCCCCAGCGTACCGTCTCCAACGGCAACGACTTCACGACGAAGGCGGCGATCAGCACGGCTGGCACACCCCCGACCGCGAGGCCGATCGCGACTGTCAGGGAGAGGCGCCCGCTGCCGAGAAAGCGGGCGCCTCCGACGGGCATGAGGAAGGCGCAGGCGCCCATCATGATCGGGAAGGCGGCTTTCGGATCGAGGCCCAGCAGGCTCAGAAGGATCAGCGAGGGCGCGTAGAGTCCGACCCCGACCGTCATAAGGGCGCCCAGCACCACATGGGCCGCTACGGCCACGGCGAACAGCGGACCGACGAGGGTCAGCGCATCGCCGCCGGTCGGGAGCCATTGGAGGTTGGACGCCGCGTAGAGGCCGGCCGCAATCAGCAGCGCCACCCCCATCGCCGCCCGGATCGCGCGAGCAGGCGCACGCGCGACAATCGGCGCCCCGAGCGCGGCTCCAGCGGCGGCGGCCAGCACGCAGGCCAGCAACAGAACGGGGTTGACCCGGATCAGTTGGATAAAGATCAGCCCTTGCATCATCGTCGGAACCGCGTGACCGACGTTCAGGGTGGCGGGGATGAAGGCGTCGGGCAGGAGCCTGCGGAACCGCATCCACGCGGTGGTCGGCGCAAAGGAGCCGACGCCTAGCGCGTCGAAGAAGTTGGTCACGGCGCCGAGCGCCACCGCTTCGAAGCCTGGCCAGCGCAGCGCCGCCACACGTCGGGCGGTCATGAACAAGGCGGCGGCGAAGGAGATCATCGCGGCCGCGATAGCCGCCTGCATCGCCAGCACGATCATCGCCGCCCCTCCGCCGCCCGACCGGCATCAGAGCACGCCTTACAGGCAAAGAAAAAGCGCCGGACGGCGGACCCGCCCGGCGCTTTGATGTTCAGCCTTGCCGACCGGATCAGATCCGGACCGGCTCGAGCCTTGGGGACAGCACGTGCACGACAGCCAAGGCCAGGAGATAGATCAGGCCGCAGACGAAGAAGATCTGCGTGTAGCCGCCGATCGTCTCCAGCACCCAGCCGACCGACTTGGCCATGATCATGCCGCCCACGCCGCCAAGCATGCCCCCGATGCCCACGACCGAAGCGTTGGCGCGCCGCGGGAAGACGTCTCCAGGGATGGCGTAGAGGTTGGCCGAGAAGCCCTGGTGCGCCGCGGCGACGATGCCGACCACGATGGTGGCGATCCACAGGTTGTCGATGCTGGTGATGAACAGGTACGGCACCGCGAGCACCGCACAGACCAGCATGGCCACCTTGCGGCCGACGTTCACGCTGGCGCCACGCCGGATCAGGGTGGACGACAGCCAGCCGCCGGCGACGCTGCCCACGTCAGAGATCAGGTACACGGTGGCCAGCACGACCGTATAGGTCGGGATGTCGAGGGTGAACGTCGACTTGAAGAAGCTGGGCAGCCAGAACAGCAGCATCCACCAGACCGGGTCGATCAGGAACTTGCCGAGCGAATAGGCCCAGGTCTCCTTCTTGGGCAGCAGGCTGAACCAGCCGACCTTCTTCTCGTCGTCCGGCGGATCCTGCTGGATGTGCGCGAGCTCGGCCGCGCCGACTTTCGGGTGCTCCTCCGGGCGCTTGTAGATCAGCAGCCAGGCGATGATCCAGAACATGCCGATGACGCCGGTGATGATGAAAGCCATCTGCCAGCCCCACAGGTGGTAGATCATCGGAGCGACGATCGGGCAGATGATGGCCCCGATGTTGGAGCCGGCGTTGAACACGCCGATGGCGAAGGCGCGCTCCTTCTTCGGGAACCACTCGGTGATCGCCTTCAGGCCGCCGGGGAAGTTGCCGGCCTCGCCGATCCCAAGCGCCATACGGACGATGTACCAGTGACCGAGCTCGCGCGCGCCGGCGTGGGCGATGTGCGCCAACTGCCAGAACACAAAGGCGATGCCGTAACCGATCTTCGCGCCGGCCTTGTCAACGAAGGCCCCGAACAGCAGGTAGAAGATCGAGTAGGTGAGCTGGAAGTAGAAGACGATGTTGCCGTAGTCGATTTCGCTCCAGCCCACCTCGTCCTGGATGAGGGGCTTCAGGACCCCCAGCATCTGCCGGTCGACGTAGTTGATGACCGTAGCGACGAAGAGCAGGGCGACGATCACCCAGCGGTATTTGCCGACCCGCCCCGTGGGCGCAGCCGGCGGCGTGTCAGCGATAGACGACATGAACGCTCACCTGTTTCCCCCGCCGGACCCGATGCCCGGTCTCTTATGGCTCGCCAGCATTCTCTGGCGGGCGCGGATTGTTGACACCGGTTTCCGGCGGAGACAATGGCCAAGTGTTAACTGGGGTCTTCGAAACGTGGTGAACGGCGCGCCCCCAACTGCTAGCTGAAGGCGTGCCGCAAGCCCCAGAGATCCTCTTTGTCGTCGACGGCGGCCCCGAGATCGGCGGCGGCCACGTCATGCGGTCGCTTGCCTTGGCGCGGGCGCTGCAGGCGCAGGGCGCGCGCTGCCGGTACGTTGCGGCTCCCTTCACGGCGCGGATCCTGGAGACCTACGCACCAGGGGAGTTCGACGCCGAGCCGGCCAAGTCGGAATCGCCGGACTGCTTGGTGGAGGATGCGTCGGCCGCGATTGGGCGCGTAGCGCCGCAGGCCATTGTCTTCGATCACTTCCGGCTCGGCGACGACGATCATCGCCGCATCGCGCGGGGTCGCCTCAGCCTCGCCATCGACGATCTCGCGGACCGAAGACTAGGTGTGGACCTTGTGCTCGACCTCGGTCCCGACCGGAAACCTGAAGACTACGCCGGTCTGGCCGAAGGCGCCGAGCTGCTGCTCGGACCACGGTACGCGCTGCTGCGGCCCGAATTCGCGCAGGGCCGGGCGCAGGCGCTGGCGCGCCGCGACGGCAGGGCTTCGGTCGGACGCATCCTCGTGTCTCTGGGCCTTACCGACGTCGGAGGGATCACGGGGCGGGTGGTGGGGGCGCTGCTCTCGACCCGAGGCTCCGCCGCCATAGACGTGGTGATCGGTCCGGCGGCTCCCAGCCGAGCTGAGCTCGAATCCCTGGCGGAAGCGGAAGCGTCGCTGCACCTCCACGTCGATAGTCGAGATGTGGCCGGACTCATGACGCGGGCCGACGTGGCGGTTGGCGCCGGCGGCTCCTCGACGTGGGAGCGCTGCGCCTTGGGGCTGCCGAGCCTACTGGTGGTGCTGGCCGACAATCAGGAGCCTTCGGCTGAGGCGCTCGCCCGGCTCGGCGCGGTGGTGAAGCTCGACGCGCGAGTGCCCGGCTTCGAGGCGGAGCTTCAGACGCAGTTCGCGCGCTTGATGGCCGACAGCGAGGCGCGGGCAAGCCTCTCCCGCATCAGCTCAACCCTTGCGGACGGGGAGGGCGCGTCCCGAGTGGCCCAGGCGTTGCTGGCGCGGCTCTGAGCGACCCAACCGCTCGCGAAGGTCGGCCGCAGCTTCGGGCACGAGGCTGATGGGTTCCACGAAGTAGCGTGCGAACAGCCGCCGTGGCTCCTGCACGAAGCGGAAGAGCCATTCGAAGCCGGCGCGGGCGACCCATGTGGGGCAGGCGGCGACGACGCCAGCGTCGTAGTCGAACGCCGCGCCGATGGGCCAATAAACCGCCGGCGGCAGCCGGTCCCAATTCTGAGCAAGCCATCGCTCCTGACGCGGCATGCCCATGCCGACGAGCACGATGTCGGGCCGGAACGCTTCGATGTCCGCCAAGATGGCCTCGGCCTCGGGGCCGCCGGGCGTCATGTCGAAGTAGCCGTGCCGCTCCCCGATCACGACTCCGGGCCAGGCGGCGCGCAGCTTCTCCGCCGCTCGTGCCCCGACGCCGGGCCGGCCGCCCAAGTGGAACACGCGCCATCCGTTGCGATGAATCACCGGCCAGAGCGCGTCCCGATAGCCGGTGTAGGTAAAACGGTTGTCGGCCGACACGGCGTGGCCCATGAGGCGGCCCCACCACACGAGCGGCATCGAGTCGATCTGGATTAGGTCCGCGCGGCCGTAGAGGTCCTGCATCTCCGGCTCCCGGGGGAAGAGGTGCAGGCTGTGCAGGTTGTGGTTGGCGATCAGCGCGCGCCGGCGCTCTCTGACCAGCGCCGCGACAAAGCCCAGCAGTTGGTCGAGCGTATAGACGTCGACCTCGCCGCCGAGGAGCCGAAGGCGTGGTGGCTTGCGCATGCCCCTGTCTTACAGGCGCCCCCCTTCGACTTTGCTGACCGATACGGTGAACGAGCCGCTAACGGCTGAGGAGCAGCGCGCCGCTCTTCGTCGCCAGCCATGCCGAGAAATAATACGGCAGCGCTATCAAATGTATGGGCGCTCTAATGAAGTATACCGATGAACGGCAGCGGCGCGCCGAGAGGAAATGCCGGTTAAGCGGTGCGGCAAAATATCTTATTGCCTAGTTAACGGATGTTCGGATCGCCAATCGCTTAGCGCGTCATCTTGTGTGCGCGGCGGGATGAACTTTCTCCATGCCGTTCATCTCGGGCTGCTTCTCGCGGCCCGATCGCAATCGGCCGCGAGCGCGGCAGGGAGATCCGAATGAAGATCAAGCTCTTGGGTGCGGCTTCCGCCGCTGTCTTGACGATGTGCCTCGGCGGCGCGGCCTGGGCCCAGGACAGCGCCGGCGCCGGCGCCGGCGAGAACGGTACCGCCACTAGCTACGCCAACACCAACAACGACTACTCCGATCGCAGCTCGGTCGACAGCTCCACCACCACGCGCAACTCGGGCAACACCGACAGCTCCACCACGACCCGCGACTCCGGTAACACCGACAGCTCGATGCATGGCTCGGGCAACGACAGCTCGAACAACTCCACCAATACGTCGGACTCGGGCAACGACAATTCCGACAATTCTACCAACACCTACGACTCGTCGAACAATTCGACGAACACTGCCGACTCCGGCAACGACAATTCCGATAACTCAACCACCACGTCGAACTCCGGCAACGACAGTTCTGACAACTCAATGAACAACACGGGCAACGACAGCTCGAACAACTCGACGAACACGTCTAACTCGGGCAATGACAGCTCGAATAATTCGACCAACACGTCGGACTCGGGCAACGACAACTCGAACAACTCGACCAACACGTCCGATTCGGGAAACGACAATTCGGACAATTCCGATCGGTCGGATAATTCGATGCGCAATTCCGGCAACGATAATTCCAATAATTCGGACAACTCCGATAACTCGGATAATTCGGACAACTCCGTTCAGAACACCGACTCGGGGAATGACAATTCCGACAACCGGATGACGGACAATTCCAACAATTCGGACAACTCCAATAATTCGGACAACTCTGATAATCGGATGACGGACAATTCCGATAACTCGGATAACTCCGACAACTCAGATAACTCTGACAACTCCGATAATTCGGATAACAGCGTTCAAAACGCGAACAACGATAGTTCGGATAACTCGATGCGGGTCGCCGGGTCGTACAACAGCGACAGCTCGACTCACACCACGCGCACGACGATGTCCGTGCAAGATCTTGCCGCCACCGTTTCGAACAACAGCTTTACGGCTGGCGAAGGCCGCGGCGCTGACCGGCGTCTCGTGACCGGCGACGTGACGTACGACGGCGGCGCATTCACCAACTTCGCCGGCATCCAGACGGCGAGCACCAACACCGGGCTTGGCTCGGCCAACCAAGCGGCGACGTCGATCTCCGCGAACGCGAACGTCTCGTTCGGCGGTCCGCAGTAGCGGCGGAGCTCGGGAGCCGGAGAAACCTCCGGCTCCCACTTTCCCGTTTCCGCAACGCCAGCGAGGTCACGTCATGCCGAACCTTCACCACCTCTGTTTCTTGAGCGCCCTGTGTCTTGCCTCAGGAGCGGCCCACGCGCAGACGACAGTCGCGCCCGATCCTTCAAAGAACGCCACGGTCGCCGTTGCTCCCGACGCGGCAAGCGCGCCCGCCAGCGACGCCGAACTCGAAGCGCTGGCCGGCGGTCAGAACACAGTCACGGCGCTCTCGGAGCAGGACCTCACCGCGATCAACACCGGCAACCGCATCGAGGCCGGCACGGTCGGGTCGGGCGCCATCAGCATGAGCGGCTCGGCCCTGTCCGGCTTCAGCGGCATCGGCAACTTCGTGATGAACACGGGCCACAACAACAATCTGCAGGGCTCGATCAACGTCACCATCGTCGTGACGCAGTGAGGCGATGCGCAGCTTGATCTGCAAACTTCTCTTCGGGCGCGCAATGCGCGCCGCCGTCGCCCTGAGCGCCGTGGGCGCGTTCGCCTGGCCAACACAGCTCACCGCCGAAGTGCGCTTTCATGACGCTGCGGGCGGCGCCCGCGTGAAGGTGATGAGCTGGCGGGACATCCCGTTCCGCACCGTCGTGCGCCAGCAGTACGACTACAGCTGTGGCTCTGCCGCATTAGCCACACTGCTGACCTATCACCACGGTCGGACCACTAGCGAGGCCGAGACCTTCCGGGCGATGTACGCGGCTGGTGATCAGGAGAAGATCCGGCGCGTCGGCTTCTCCATGCTGGACATGAAGCGTTTCGTTGAGAGCCGCGGCATGCGTGCGGACGGGATGCGTCTGACGCTGGCGGAGCTGGAGAAGCAGGGCGAACCCGTGATCGCGTTGATCGATCTCGGTCGCTACCGCCACTTCGTCGTGGTGAAGGGCGTTAGGAACGGCCAGGTGCTCGTGGGCGATCCGGCGCTCGGCCTCAAAGCCTATTCCGCCGCCGAGTTCACGCGGCTCTGGAACGGCGTCGCCTTCGTGCTGCACCCGGCTGGCGGGCGGGAAGGCTCCCGGTTCAACCTTGCCAGTGAATGGTCGCCCTGGGCGGCGGCGCCGATCGACGTCGCCACGAGCTCACAGCCAATCGGCAACCTGATCACAGGGCTATCGCCGTTGTACCAGATCACCTCAACCCGCATGCTCGACAGCATCACCGGCGGAGCCCCTCAATGAGACGGCTGCTCTCCTCCCTCGCGCTCCTGACGGCGGCCGTCGCCGCATCGGCTTCGGCACAGACGGTGCCCGACCCAGAGCTAGATCAGATCCGCGGCGGCTACCTGGTGGCGGGCGAGCTCGCGTTCGAGTTCGGCGCGGTGGTGCGGACTTATGAGAATGGGGCGCTCGCGCTCCAAAGCACCGTCACCTGGACGGACGCCGGTCCGGTCGTCAATCAGCTCAGCGGTCCCGGCGCGGCGGTCACCCCCGTCACCAGCAGTGACTTGGCGGCCCTGGCGGGCTCGGGCGCTGTCACGACCGCCGGCGGAGCCACGGTGATGCACCGCCTGACCGAAGGCCAGATCAGCAGTATCCTGATGAACACCGCCAGCGGACAGGATCTGCGGCAGCACACCGACGTGACGCTTGTGCTGCCGGGCTTCGCCGCGACGCAGGCGGACATGATCCGCAACCTCAGCGGCGTGCGCATCGCCGACGACGTGGCCGTCGGCGCAATCCGCGCCACCGGCCACTGAGGCCGCCGCCGCGCTAGAACCGGTAGGGCAGCCGCAGCGAAATCCTCATGTCCGGCGAGTCCCGCGTCGTCCCGACCTCGTAGCTGTTGCTGATGGTCAGCCTGTCGGTGAGGGCGAAGGACCATCCCATCGTGAAGGCGCCGACCTGAATGCTCGGGGACTCCTGCATGGTGTCTCCGATCTCGGACTCCGTAGGGTAGATGTAGTTGTGCTTGTAGCCCAACGAGAACGAGAAGCGGGGGTTCAACGCGAAGCCGAACCCTGCGCCGAAGCCGACAGAATCGCCCGGATCGACTCGGCCGATCTCGCTCTGCCCAACCGTGCGATTGATGTCCTTAGGCAGGTGGGCGAGATAGCTGACGCTCGCGAACAGGACGGCGGGATCGGTGGGATAGAGCACGCTCAGGGACGGCTCGATGCCCCAGAATCCGGATCCGGTCGCAAGCCTTGTGGCGATTCCGAACTCGTCCCGGTCAATCTCGAAGGGACTGGTGCCGGTGTCGCTCTTGATCCTGACGTTGCCGATGAAGATCGGCCACCGGCCGCCCGCGCGGTTGAACTGGTAGCGCGCCGCCACCTCCACGTCGCCGATGTTCCGGCCGTCGAGCTCAAACGTGCGGGTGACCGCCTCGTCCATCTGGACGAGCGTGGTCACTCTGTCCGACCGATCGATGTAGGGCACGCGCGCCTCCAGCTCGAGCCGATCGAACAGGCCGTAGCGGAGGCTGACGGCGCCCGACAGCGTATCGCGGTCCGCGTCGCTGGCCTCGATCACACCGATCTGGATGCCGGTGACGATCTCCACGCCGCGGAACACGAGGCGGTTGGACGAGCCATGGCTGTAGTCGAAGGACGGCTCGAGCACGAAGCGGCCTCGCGGCGTGAGGACGCCTGCGCCTTCCGGAAGGGAGGCGATCTCCACCGCCTCGGCGGCAGGCGGAGCCTCCCCAACCGGCTGGTCGGGCACGGCAGGTCGAGCCTGGGATATGCGGATCGGCTCGAGCGGTTGGGCAGACGATGCGCCTTGCGAACCCGGTGCTGCCGCGGAACTGACCTGCAGGCCCGCGCCGCGGTTCGATTCAAGCACACTGTCGGTGAGCCGGCGCAGCTCCGTCAGGCTCTGGGCCTGCCTAGCCAGCAGGTTCTGCTGCTCCGTGATCTGCTTGGCCTGCTCGGCCACCAGCGACTCCAGGCGTGCGATGCGTTCGTCCGCCTCAGGGGGCGCCGCGGCGAGACTGGCCTCAGCCAGCGACCATGCGGACGCGGCGGCCAGAGCGACTTTCATGAGGCGTTTGGACGGCAAGGGAGGCTCCGGCGCGGTGAATTGCTTCTCCCATCGCGCCAATCAGGTCCGTCCGCTCGAACATCCGTTAAGTCGGCCGCCAATGGGCGATCTGATTGCGCGGGTCAGAGCGTACGCATGCTCAGCGTGGCGCGGCCGCCCGGGCTGTCCACATGAGCCTGTGACAGCGCCGGGTTGGGAGCGTCTACAGCGACTGGCTCGTAGTCGCAGAATTCGATGAGCTCTTCAGGGTCGCGGAGCAGGACCTGACCCGGTTCGACATCGACCAGCCCCATCCCGCGAAGCTGCTTCATGGTCCTGTTCACGTGGACGATGCTCAAGCCGAGGTGGTCGGCCAGGCACTCTTGCGTGATCGGCATCGGGACGCGGGTGTCCGTGGCCAGCCCCACCGCCTTCAAGCGGTCCCTGAGTTCGAGCAGGAGGTGCGCGAGACGTTGCGGCGCCGCAAGACAGCCTAGCCGCAGCAGGTGGTTCAGCAGGAGACGCTCGTGCTGAAGTTCTTCCAGGCGTAGCGCGCGTTGGAGGCCGCTGTCGGGCCTCGTGTCACGCACCGAACCCAAGTGGGCGGTTTTCACGATGGTGAGCGCCGTGATCGAACAGGATGTGAGCGCCGAGCCTCGGGAATGGAGACAGACGGCGTCGCCCGGCAGCAGGAGCAGAACGATCTGACGTCGACCATTCGGAAGCAGCTGCGCGCGGCCGGCCCATCCGTCGACGATGACCCGCGCCCGAGATGAGAGATCGCCCTCGCGGCAGATGTCCACCCCGGCGCGACAGGTCTGAAGCGCACCCGCCTGCGAGCCGATCAAGGCGATGTCTTCGGCGGGCAGGCTCCCGCTCAGGGCGTCGAGCCGGCGTCGGAAGGCTTCCGTGACCCCGCGCCCAGCGTCGATCGCGCGGCTTGAGGAGACCGCGACGTGGCCTCCCGCTTGCGTCCCTAGCAAAGTGAGCCTCCCAGCATCTCGCGGCGCGACGGCGATCGCCACCCGCCGTCCGTTCGCCGAAGATGAACCGAGCGACGTCTGGAAAGTTTCGATTGTGACGGGTCGTTTGTGCCAAAACGAGGCGCAATACGTCCAAATCGAGGCGCGGTCCGGCCGTCCCTATCCGCTTCGAATTGATGGAGACGTCTCGCCTTGGGAGGTCATTTGGCTCCGGATCGGCTCAACCAGCTGATCAGCACACTGGACGTCCGCATGCACGCGTTCTCGATCTGCGAGATCGCAAGCGGCGTGAGGTTGTCCTTTGCGCCTATGGACACCCCCATCATCCACTTTGTGCTGGCCGGCTCCGGATCCTTGGAGGCGGGTTCTGGAGCCGTAGTCAGGTTTGAGGCTCCGGCCGTGGTGATCGTCCCTCGAGCGCACCCGCAGCGCATCCTCGCCGGGGAGATCGTTCGCCACGACCTCGACGCTGCGAAGCATTGCAGCTTGATGCTGGACGGCCTGATCAGGTTCGACGGGACGTTGGGCGGACCGCCGGACCTGCGCCTGATCTGCGCGGCGGTCTCGACGACCTATGCGGGGACGCTGGGGCTGTTCGACGGCCTAGAGGCCCCCTTGGTGGAGCGGATCGGGGCGGAGAACGAAACCGATTGGCTGCTGAACGCTCTGATCATGGAACGCGACAACCCGCAGGTCGGCGCCCACGCGGTCATCGAGTCGGTGATGAAGGTGCTGCTGGTCGCGCTCATCCGCGCGCAGGTTCGTCAGGGCGTACTCGCATCCCCGTTGCTCTCACGGCTGATCGACCCTCGGCTGGCGAACGCCGTGGCCCTGGTCCTGCGGGATCCGGCGGCCGTCCACTCACTGGACGACCTCACCAGAGCTGCCGGCATGAGCCGTTCGGCTTTCGTGAAGGCCTTCAAGGCGAGCTTCGGGCAAACACCTATGGATTTCGTGCAGCAGACCCGCTTGCGCGATGGCGCGCGGTTGCTCGCCAACACCGACGTGCCGATCCAGGTTATCGCCAGCAGCTTGGGGTACAGCAGTCGCGGCCGCTTTTCGCGCGCCTTCAAACACGTCTACGGCGTTGGCCCATCGGATTATAGAAGTCGCAACGGCGGCTGAGCGTGTACGCGCCTCGGGACAAGCCAGGAAGGCGCCGGCAGACGCTTGACGCAGGCTCGGAGCGCTTCCCGCTCAGGCTCCGAGGGCCTGGGCGACGACCTCGCGTGCCTGCGCTTGAACCTGTCCGAGGTGCTCCCCGCCCAGGAACGACTCGGCGTAGATCTTGTAGACGTCTTCAGTGCCTGAGGGCCTTGCGGCGAACCAGGCGTTCTGCGTCACGACCTTAAGTCCGCCGATACTCTCCCCGTTGCCTGGGGCCGTGGTCAGCACCTGCTGAATCGGGTCTCCCGCAAGCTCGCCCGCCACGACGTCGGCCGGGCTAAGCGCCGCCAGGCGCTTCTTCTGTTCACGGGTCGCTGGCGCATCGACCCGGGCGTAGGCGGGCTCTCCGTGCAGGGCGGTGAGGCGGCGGTAGTGCTCGCTCGGGCTTTTGCCGGTCGCGCCCATGATCTCCGCGGCGAGGAGAGCCAGCAGCAGCCCGTCCTTGTCGGTCGTCCAGACCGTGCCGTCCCGGCGGAGGAATGAGGCGCCGGCCGATTCCTCCCCGCCGAAGCCGACGCTGCCGTCGAACAGGCCAGGCACGAAGTACTTGAAGCCGACTGGCGTCTCGAGGAGGCGCCGGCCGAGCGCCGCCGTCACCCGATCGATCATTGATGACGAGACCAGCGTCTTGCCGACGGCCACGTGCGCGCCCCAGCCGGACCTCTGGCTGAAAAGATAATCGATGGCGACGGCGAGATAGTGGTTCGGGTTCATCAGCCCGTCGGCGGTGACGATTCCGTGGCGGTCAGCGTCCGCGTCGTTGCCCGTCGCGATGTCATAGGGAGCCGGCGGCTGCATCGTGGCGAGGAGGTTGGCCATCGCCGACGCAGAAGAGCAGTCCATGCGGATCTTGCCGTCGGTGTCGAGAGGCATGAAAGCCCAGCGCGGATCGACGGTGTCATCAACGACGACAAGATCCAGCCGGTGACGATCAGCGATCTCGCCCCAGTAGGCGACGCTTGCTCCGCCTAGCGGGTCGGCGCCGATGCGCACCTTGCCGCTCCGGACGGCGTCCAAGTCGAGGATGCTGGGCAGGTCGTCGACGTAATGAGCAAGGAAGTCGTAGCGGCCCACCTGACTGAGCGCCTGTTGCAGGGGTGCGCGGCGGACGCCCTTTAGCCCGTCCTCCAGCAGCGCATTGGCTCGCGCCGCGATGGCGGAGGTGGCCTCAGACCCCGCGGGCCCGCCGCTCGGTGGATTATACTTCAGGCCGCCGTCGCGTGGCGGATTGTGGGATGGCGTGATCAGGATGCCATCGGCCTGACGGCCGCCAGACGCCTGGTTCAGGCGCAATATGGCGTGGGAGACTGCAGGCGTGGGGGTGAAGCCGTCGCGCGAGTCGATCAGCGCCTCGACGCCATTAGCCGCCAGGACCTCAAGTACGGTGCGCCACGCAGGCTCCGACAGCGCATGAGTGTCACGTCCTACGAGGATCGGCCCGGTGACGCCCTGAGCCGCCCGGTATTCCACGATGGCCTGGGTGATGGCGGCGATGTGGCTGTCGTTGAACGCGCCGTCCAGGCTGGAGCCCCGGTGACCGGACGTGCCGAAGCTGACCCGCTGCGCGGGATCAGTGGGGTCGGGGCGGCGATCATGGTAGGCGCCAACAAGCGCGTTCAGGTCGACCAGATCTTCTGGACGGGCACGTTGACCAGCGAGGGGATGCATGACGCGTCTCGTAGCGTCAGGCGGCGAAGCTCACAAGAAGATCGGCGTTGCGAGCCACCGTAAGAGAAGCCTTCATACCGCCCGCCAGCGTAAGAGCGATGACGGCGAGATCGTGCTGGCTGAAGAGACTGCCGTGTTCGTGGGTGCGACCGTTCCGCGGCCGCTAACGCTGCACGACCTCGGTTTCGGCGCGTGCGCCACGACCTTGAGTCTCCCGCGCACTGATCAACTCAGCCGCTATACCAGCCATACTGAGCACTATGACGACCGCACAAAGAACGATCGCTACCCGTAAGCCGAATATCACGGCAGCCTGTCGTTCAGTATTGTCGACTCGGAACCTCATAAGCGGGCCTGCGGGTCAGTTCGCGAGGGTTGTGCTATCCGCTAGCTTAGCCTGCCCGGTCACTTGGCGCTGCAGACGGCGGATCGATGGCGGGCAGTCACCGAACCGTCTTAGCGCATAGTCGAAGAGGCCGCGCCGAATGGCTACTGCGGTGGCTGCGTTTGAGACGCACATGAGCCACCACAACCGCCATCCATCCGTTTTGAGGTGCCATCGCGCCATCCAGACGCACGGGCGCAATGCGCGAAAGCGCTTCGATATGGGCAGGTGGCGCTCAGCGAACAGGAGTCTATTGCGGGTGAGGAAGTACGTCTGAAGTGGTGAGTCGGCTCCGCCGATGGAAGCTGATCCGACGTGCGCTACCACAGCGTCCGGAACCATCAGCAGCGGGAATCCTGCAGCCGTCACCCTGAAGCACCAATCGGTCTCGTCGTAGTTCAGGAAAAAGCGTGGTTCGATTAGTCCAACGGCTTCGAAGTGACGGCGATGAGCCAATAGCGCGGCTCCTATCACGAACGAGGTGGGCACTAGGCTGCTGGAAGAGGGGGGCGCCTCGGCGTTGAGAGGCTGTGGCAAGCCAGTTGCCGGGTCAATCGATGCTCCGACGAATTGATATCCGTCCCCATCAGCATTGACAACGAGCGGGCCGAGCACGGGGCAATCAGAACGTCTCCCATCAAAGGCCGATAATAGTCGTTCGATCGTGTCCGGGCGAACAAACGCATCGTTATTCAACAGGAATATGTGATCGAAGCCTTCTGACAAGGCGTATCGGATTCCGATGTTGCTGCCTTCCGCCCACCCGTTATTGCGGGTGCTGGTAATCAGGTGCGTGTTAGCGCCCAAATTTGCTAGCTGATCCTGCGACCCATCCGTCGATCCGTTGTCGACGATGACAATGAGGAGGCGCACTCTCTCGGTTGCTTGTAGCGCTTCGACGCACGCACGGGTGTTCTGCCACCCATTCCAATTGACGAGCACGACCGCGACCGTCGCCTCACCTGCAGATGTCATACGTTCCCAGCCCTACGAAGCAGATGCAACACGCTGCGCGACCAGCCCAAAACCCGCCGATGCAAGCGCCACCTTCGGCCAACTCCTTACCTGTTTTAGGGCCGGCGTATACGGCGAACGTGCTTGCGGGAGCATGGTTCGGAGCGCGGGATTAGAAGCGCCTCGATTGTGTGCCGGGGAAAGGTGTAAGCCTCGCCGCCATCAGCCAAGGTGGGCCAAAGCGTGTCCTTCAGAAAATCCCTGGGGTGGGTGACCCTGGGTCAGGCGGCGTTCTTCCTCTTCCAGTTCGCTGGATCAGTGGTGCTTGCTCGCTTGCTCTCGCCTTACGAAATGGGAGTTTTTGCGCTCGCGTGGGCGATCGTCGGTCTCATCAGCGTCGTTCAATCGATCGGGCTCACCAGCTTTATCGTCCGTGAGCGGGAGCTGGACTCAACGGTCACCGCCACGGCGTTCACCGTAAACCTGCTGCTTTCCCTTGGGCTGGCGGTCGTGATCGTCACGGCGGCCGTCGCGGGGGAGCGCCTTTATGGCGACGCGGGAGTGCGTAAGGCGCTGCTTGCGCTCGCGGCCCTGCCCTTGGCGGGGGCAATCGGATTTCTACCAAGCGCCCTGCTTGAGCGCGACGGAGACTTCCGGGCGCTTGCCTTGCTCCGAACCGGGTCAGCAGCGGTAGCGACGGGACTCACCGTGACGCTTGCGCTGCTAGGCCACAGCTACATGAGCATGGCCTACGGGCAGGTCGCCGGCGCGGTTGTGGGCTCCATCGCAGTTGTTGTTGTCGGGAAGCAGCGGCTTTCCTGGCGGCTGTCATTGGCAGGCTGGCGGTTGGTGGCCGCCTTTGGTGTTCACATGCTGCTCATCGCTGGGGTGAATAGTCTTGCCGCGCGAGTCTCGGAGCTGTTCCTTGGTCGCTTGCTTGGGCTGGCGGCTCTTGGGATTTATGGCAGGGCTACCAACATCTATAATCTTCTCTGGGACAACATTCACCTAATCGCCAATCGCGTCATCTTCGTCGACTTTGCGCATGCAATGCAGAGTGGAGAGCCCTTGCGACCGCGGTACGTGCGGGCGCTAGAGCTCATGACGGCGTTGCTATGGCCAGCATTCTTGGGTCTGGCCGTACTCGCCGGACCGTTCATCAGCCTGGTTTACGGACCCAAATGGCTCCAAGCGGCGCCTGTACTGAGCCTGCTATGCTTGGCCGCAGTGGTGCTTGTCTCGATCACGATGACGTGGGAAGTCTTTGTCCTTAAAGGGGAAACCAGCCGTCAGGCAAGGCTCGAGATCTGGCGTGCCGCGACGGGATCCCTCCTGTTTATCGTAGGCTCTCTATTCAGTCTGACGGCGGCCGCGGCCGCGCGGGTGGGTGAGGCTGTCTTCTCCTGGTTTCTCTACCGCCCGCACCTCGCTCGCTTAACTGAGACCAGCGTGCGGCAGCTTCTGCCGATCTATCTGCGGAGTTTCACAGCGACCTTAGCGGCGGTGGGGCCATCCGCCATTTTGATGGCGGCGCATTCCTGGTCGGCGAGGACGCCGATCTTCTACGTGGCTGTCTCGGTTGGGGTCGGGATCGTGCTGTGGCTCTGGGCTCTCCGCCTTCTACAACACCCCCTATTTGGAGAACTTTCCTCTTTGTTGAGCGCGGTGAGGTCCAGGTTTTCAGCAACGGAAGTTGGCACGTGAGGCGCTCTTAGCCCACCTCATCGTATAGCGACGGCTTCAGAGTTGCTGCTGGGTTACGGTGTTCAGGTCACCCAAGATCCGGTCTCCGGCGGGCTCATCGCGGCTGCGGCTCGTTCGATCCGCCGCCGGGCCCGAAGGTCGCGGGCCACCTCCCGGAGCGCGCTTGAGGGCGGCGCTCGGAAGATGTGGGACGACGCGGAGGCTCGTGTCGGTCGCCGGTCATGCGTAGCGCCTCCCCCACCATCTCTCCGCTCCGGGCCCTCATGAAATGTACGCTGGGCTCTGCGACGACATCTCAGTGTCGCGGCGCTATCTTATCTTGCTGGTAAGCGGCAAACGACGTGGACATGCTTTGGGGCCTCTGCACGTCGGTGGTCTGCTTCTTTGTCCAGGATGAACTGGGAATATTTGGCGGCAGACCAGCTCCTGGCGGGAACCAACTTGCGGAACGTCATCGCCTCAGCACATCTTGCCGCCGGACTAGGGGCCTAAGCATGAACACCGACCTTGGCGCGCCTGCGTTGAAGCGCACTGTCAGCCTAACATCGCGAACGGAACCCGGCGCTGAGCCGAAGATCGCCGTCCTGGTCCCCTGCTATAATGAGGAGGCGACCATCGCCGGCGTGGTGCGCGACTTCCGCGCCGCCCTCCCCGATGCGCTGGTCTACGTCTACGACAACAACTCCAAGGACCGGACCAGCCAAGTCGCCCGCGAGGCCGGCGCGGTGGTGCGCCGGGCGCCCCTCCAGGGTAAGGGCGAGGCGGTCCGGCTGATGTTCTCCGACATCGACGCCGACATTTATGTGCTGGTGGACGGCGACGGCACCTATGACGCCAAGGCCGCTCCGGAGCTGATCGACCTGCTGGTGCGCGACCAGCTGGACATGGTCTCCGGCGCGCGCGTCACGACCGAGACCGAGGCCTATCGCCCGGGCCACGTGTTCGGCAATTGGATGCTGACGACCTTGGTGCGCGAGATCTTCGGCCGACGCTTTGGGGACATGC